>Ga0209572_1000002_pt1 | contig 995684 bp, 918 predicted proteins | sample EBPBio232012_DNA_FD_185867 | JGI IMG/M metagenome (GOLD analysis project Ga0209572, IMG submission 185867) | Wastewater treatment Type I Accumulibacter community from EBPR Bioreactor in Madison, WI, USA - Reactor 1_1/23/2012_ DNA (SPAdes)... | ecosystem: Engineered > Bioreactor > EBPR >...
GAGATCTCCGAGCAGACCGAGGTCTGAGGTCTCCAACAGCGGCCGCACCGTCAGCCGTGTCGGCGCGGCCGCCTTCCTCAATGTCGGCTACGTGGCGTGCAAGTGGAGTGGCGGTCCCGGCCACAACGCGACATTCGTCACCGTCGGCTGGGCGCAACTCCGTTTGGCAGCAGCTCATCGAGGCGGATCCCAATCAGGGCATCCCTGTCAGCCACCGAAAGAACAAGGTCTACTGCGACTAGGACACCAACAGCCCAAGCATCCCGTGGGTTCGGCTCGACGACCTCGATTTCAAGACATGCTCAGGCTCGCGCAAGCTGCAGCTCCACTGGAACCCGGCCGTCGCCGGCGATCCGACGCGCAACTTCAAGCCGGCGGCACTGTTCAGGTTCCTGGTGCCCAAGGAGTGCGGGGGGGCCGCGCGACGTTTCTTGTATGGTTCATGCATGCCCACGCCAAGCCGTGCCACGGCCACTCGTTCCGGACGCCCGCTCGTGCCGCTGCCCGACAGCGTGCGCAACCTCGACCTGCACCATCTGGCCGTGCTCGGGCTGCTGCTGCAGGAATGCAGCGTGTCGCGCGTGGCCGCGCTGACCGGCAAGGCCCAGCCGGCCATCAGCCGTGACCTGCGGCGCCTGCGCGAAGTGCTGGGCGATCCGCTGCTGGTGCGCAGCGGTGCACGGATGGTGCCAACCGAGCGTGCGCTCGCACTGCGCGCGCCGTTGCAGGAGATCCTTCATCAGGTGGCCCGCATCGAGGTCGACACCTCGTTCGACCCCGCCAGCGCGCAACGCGAGTTCCGGATCGCTGTGGCCGACTGCTTGTGTGCCACGTTCTTCCCGGCGCTGGTCGCGCGCATCACCGCAGCGGGGACACGCCTGCGCGTCCTGATGCGCCTCATCGATCCTGCCTTCGACGTGGCCCAGGCGCTGGAGGAGGGGCAGCTCGACCTGGTGGTGAACAACAGCCCCAATCCACGCGAAGACCTGCGCATGGGTCCGCTGTACACGGACGAGGTGGTCTGCCTGATGCGCCGCGACCATCCCGCGTCGCGCCATGCCTCGTTGTCGCTGGCCCGTTACCTGAACCTGCAGCACCTGGCGCCGTTCCCGAGTTCCAGCCGCGACCTGGGGCCTGTGGACGGTGTGCTGGCCAAGACCGGCTACAAGCGGCGCATCGCCGCCACGGTGCCTGAGTTCAATCTGGTGCCCTGGGTGCTGCTGGACACTGACCTGGTCTTCACCACCGGCCGGCGCTTCGCCGAGCACTATGCCCGCCAGCTGCCGCTGATGGTGCGCCCGGCGCCGGCCGAGTTTCCGCCGATGCGCTTCTACCAGCTATGGCACGAGCGCAATCACACGAGCGCCTCCAACCTATGGCTGCGCACGCAAGTGATCGCAGCGGCCCGGCCGGAGCCTGCATAACAAAGCGGTTATCGGGCGCATAACGGCCCCGGGTCTTCCGCAGCGCGGGGACGGCTTCGATACTGATCTGCATCAAATCCGCTGCAGGAGAAGCCGCATGAAGGTTGTCGGGACACACCGCGCCAGGTCACTGGTCGCCGCGCTGCTGGCCGGCTTGACCGCCACGGCGGTTCAGGCGCAGGACAAACTGACCTTCCTGACCAGCTGGCGGGCGCAGTCCGAGCATGGTGGCTACTACCAGGCGTTGGCCAAGGGCTACTACAAGGCCTGCGGGCTGGACCTGAACATCCGCCAGGGCGGCCCGGGCGTCGACCCCAAGCAACTGCTGGTGACGGGCGCGGTGGACATGCTGATGGCGTCCTACAGCGACACCGTCTTCCAGCTCGTGCAGGCGGGCTTTCCGGCCAAGGCGGTGATGGTGGGCTTCCAGCGCAACCCGCAGATCCTGATGACCCACGAGGGCAACGGCATCGACAAGCTGGAAGACATGAAGGGCAAGCCCATCATGATCGCCACCGGCTCGCGCACCACCTTCTGGCCCTTCCTGCGCGCCAAGTACGGGTTCACGGACACACAGATACGGCCCTACAGCGGCCAGATCGGCCCTTGGATGGCCGACACGGGCGCCATCCAGCAGGGGCTGGTGACCAACGAGCCCTTCCGGGTGAAGAAGGAGACCGGCAAGTCACCGAAGGTCTTCTTGCTGTCGCACGGCGGATACCAGTCCTACGGCTCGGTGATCGTGGTACCGCAGGCTCTGATCGACGGCAAGCCGCAACTGGTCCAGTGCTTCGTCAGTGCGTCACGCAAGGGCTGGTCCGAGTTCCTTGCCGACCCGTCGGCCGCACTGCCGCTGATCCGCAAGGACAACCCCGACAACCCGGATGACCTGGTGGCCAACACGCTGCAGGTACTCAAGGCCGAGAAGATTGTCGAAGGCGGTGATGGCGTACCCATCGGTGGCATGACCGAGACCCGCTGGAAGGCGCATGCCGAGATGCTGGCCGAGGCGGGCCTGCTGCCGGCCGGCTTCGATGTGAAGCAGGTCTACACCACGCAGTTCCTGCGCTGACGCCACCTGGAGGTTCCGCCATGCTCGCCACCCGTCAACCCGTGTTGCGCCGCTTTTGGTATGCCGTGATGCCGCAATCCCAGCTGGCCGACGGCAAGCCCCATGGCTTCACGCTGCTGGGCGAGAAGATCGTGCTGTGGCAGCGGGGCGACGGCAGCATCGCCTGCCTGAAGGATCGGTGCTGCCACCGCACGGCACAGTTGTCTCTGGGTTTCCTGGAGGGCGACCATGTGGTCTGCGGCTACCACGGCTGGACCTTCGAAGGCGGTGGGCGCTGCGTGCGCGTCCCGCAGCGCCCAGCAGGGCAGCCTATTCCCTCGAGCTACTGCGTACCCGCCTTCCGTGCCGAGCCGCGCTACGGCTATATCTGGGTGGCGCTGGACGAGCCGCTGACGGGCATCCCCGAGCTGCCCGAGCACGGACGCGATGGCTGGCGGCAGATCGAGCAGTTCTACGAACCATGGAACATCGGCGCCCTGCGGCTGATGGAGAACTCCTTCGATTCGGCGCACATCGCCTATACCCACCGCGGTACCTTCGGAGACATGTCGCGGCCGGAGACCACCCCGGCCGAGATCACCCCGGCGGAGTTCGGGTTCTTGTCACGCGTGGCCTCACCGGTGGCGGTGCGCGGCGAGATCGCGCAGCAGGTGGTGCGAACGGACAGCAGCACCAGCGAGCGCCGCATCGAATCGATCTGGTACATGCCCTTCGTGCGGCGCAGCGCCATCCGTTACCCGCATGGCGTCGAGCACGTGATCATCACCTGCGCCACGCCGATGGACGACCAGCGCAGCATGATCGTGCAGTGGGCTTACCGCAACGACACCGAGGCGGAGACACCAGCCGCCCAGATCATTGCTTTCGACCGGGCCGTGACGCTCGAAGACAAGCTGATACTGGAGAGCACCGACCCCGACGTGCCGCTGGCTGTAGCCGAAGGCGAAGAACTGCACATGGGCTCTGACAGACCCGGTCTGTTGATGCGCCGGATGCTCGGGGAGTTGCTCGCTCGGCACGGCGAGACCGAACAGCGGCGGACCGCGTGAGCAGCCCGTCCAGCTCCGCTGCGCTGCCCGCGGCCGCCCCGCCGCGCGCCGTGGCGACCCGCAAGGTTGCGCGGCGGGCGCCACGCGACCCACGGCTGGTGGTCTTGCCGCTGCTGGCGGGTCTGGCCTTCTTCGGCGGTTGGGAATTCCTCGTGCGCACGCTGGGGGTGTCCAAGTTCGTGCTGCCGCCGCCCAGCCTGATCGCCAGCACGCTGGTGACCGACGCACCGGTCCTGCTGAAGGCACTGGCCTTCACCGCCACCATCACGTTGTCGGCTTTCGTTCTGGCCTGCATCAGCGGCCTGGTGTTCGGCGTGATCCTGACGCAGAGCCGACCGCTGGAGATGGCGTTGTGGCCCTATGCGGTCATTCTTCAGGTGACGCCGGCGATGGCCATCGCGCCCTTGATCTTGATCTGGGTGGGCCTGGACCGAGCCTGGCTGGCGCTGCTGTTGCTGGCCTGGATCATCGCCTTCTTTCCGATTCTGTCGAATACCGCGCAGGGACTGCGCAGCGCCGACCATGGGCTGCGCAATGTCTTCGAGCTGTACGGAGCCTCGCGTTGGAAGACTTTCCGCTACCTGCAGCTGCCCACCGCGCTGCCGTACATCCTGTCTGGCGTCCGCATCTCCGCAGGCCTGTCGCTGATCGGGGCCGTGGTCGCCGAGTTTGTAGCCGGCAGCGGCAGCGCCACCGGCTTGGCCTGGACCATCGTCGAGGCGGGCGGTGCCCTGAACGTGCCACGCATGTTTGCAGCACTGTTCCTGCTCTCGGCCTTCGGCATCGGCATCTGGTACGCGATGGCCTTCGTGCAGTGGTGGCTGCTGCACCGCTGGCACGAGAGTGAAGCGCGACAGGAGAACTGAGCATGGTTCCACTGCCGCGCCGACGTTGGGCTGATATGAGCACGCGCGAGTTCGACGCGTTGCCGCCGGACACCGTGGCCGTATTGCCGGTGGCCGCCATCGAGCAGCATGGCCCCCACCTGCCGGTGTGCGTCGATGCCTGTCTGAACGAAGGGGTGGTGGAGCGCGCGATTGCCGCACTGCCCGCGGCGCTGCCGGTCACCTTCCTGCCGATGCTGCCGGTGGGCAAGAGCGACGAGCATCTGGCCTTTGCCGGCACGCTGAGCCTGTCTGCCGAGACATTGCGCAGGCTGTGGACCGAGGTGGCCGAGTGCGTGCACCGGGCCGGCATCCGCAGGCTGGTGCTGCTGAACTCGCATGGCGGGCAGCCGCAACTGATGGATATCGTGGCCCGCGACCTGCGGGTCCGGCTCGACATGTTCGTGGTCTGCGCGTCGACCTACGGGCTCGCGCGCCTGCCGCCATTGTTCGGGCCGGCCGAGGAACGCCATGGCATTCACGGCGGCGCCAGCGAGACCTCGCAGATGCTGGTGCTGCGGCCGGACCTGGTGGCGATGGAGCAGGCCTGCGACTTCGTTCCGGCCACCGTGGCCCTGGAAGTCGAGTACCGCTGGCTGCGCGCCGAGGGGCAAGCTGTGGGCTTCGGCTGGCAGACCCAGGACTTGCATCCCGCGGGCGCATGCGGCAACGCGCTGGCCGCCGATGCAGCGCTTGGCGCGCAATTGCTGGACGCCGCTGCGCAGGGCCTGGTGCAGTTGCTGGACGAGGTGCACCGTTATCCGCTGGCGCGACTGGTGTCGCGCAGGGCCGCGCCATGAGCGCAGCACGGCCCTTGGCTGCCCCGCTGGACAGTCGCCCGCTGCTGCGCCTGCGGGGCGTCGACAAGACCTACGCCAACGGCACGCACGCGCTGCAAGGGCTGGACCTCGACATCCGGCCGGGCGAGTTCGTGAGCCTGCTCGGCCCCTCGGGCTGTGGCAAGAGCACGGCGTTGCGGCTGATGGCGGGGCTGGGCGAGCCGAGCGCCGGCGTCATCGACTGGCCGGGTTCCCGTTACGACGCCCGTGGCAAGCCCGAACGCGAGCTCGGCTTCGTCTTCCAGGACGCCACGGTGATGCCCTGGGCCACGGTGGCCGACAACGTGTACCTGCCGCTGCGCCTGCAGGACCGGCCGCGGGCCGAGGTGGCAGAGCGGGTGGCCGAGGTGCTGGCGCTGGTGGGGCTCTCGCGCTTTGGCGAAGCCTATCCGCGCGAGCTGTCCGGTGGCATGCGCATGCGCGTATCGATTGCCCGGGCGCTGGTCACGCAGCCGAAGCTGCTGCTGATGGACGAGCCCTTTGCCGCCCTGGACGAGATCACCCGCCACCGCCTGAGCGACGACCTGCTGGCCATCCGCGAACGGGTCGGCTGCACCGTCGTCTTCGTGACCCACAGCGTCTACGAGAGTGTCTACCTGTCCAGCCGCATCATCGTGCTCGCCGCGCGGCCCGGCCGCATCGTGGGCGAGATCGGCATCGACGAGCCCTATCCACGTCGCGGTTTCCGTCTGGTGCAGGCCTATGCGAAGCACTGCGCTGCAGTGTCGGGGCTGCTGGAGGAGGCGATGCGGCAGGGCGGCGAACCCGACGAGGAGAACGAGGCATGAACCGACGGTCCGACAGCGCCATGCAGGCCCTCGGGAGCGCGCCGCACAACCGATGGCATGTCGACGCCGAGCATGCCGACCTGGTGCGTCCGCTGCGCCCGGCGCGGCCCGTGTCGTTGCCTGCGCAACCGCAGCATCTGCGCTTCGATCTCGCACGCAGCGCAATCCTCGTTGTGGACATGCAGAACGACTTCTGCCACGCCGATGGCTGGCTGGCCTCCATTGGCGTCGACGTACAGCCGGCGCGCACGCCGATTGCACCGCTGCAGCGTCTGCTCCCGGCGCTGCGTGCGGCCCATGTGCCCGTGCTGTGGGTCAACTGGGGCAACCGCCCCGACAAGTTGAACCTGAGTCCGTCGCTGCTGCATGTCTACAAGCCGCATGGCACCGGCTGCGGTCTGGGCGATGCGCTGCCAAACGGCGCCGCGGTGCTGCAGGCCGGCAGCTGGGCCGCCGCGGTGGTGGACGAGCTGGCGCCACAACCTGAGGACATTCGTGTCGACAAGTACCGCATGAGCGGGTTCTGGGACACCCCGCTGGACGCCATCCTGCGCAACCTGGGCGTGCGGACCTTGCTGTTCGCCGGCGTGAATGCCGACCAGTGCGTGCTGTGCACCTTGCAGGACGCGAACTTCCTGGGCTACGACTGCCTCTACATCGAGGACTGCTGCGCCACGACCTCTCCGGACTACTGCCTGCAGGCCACGCTGTACAACGTGCGCCAGTGCTTTGGCTTCACGCTGCAGTCCGAAGCCCTGACACGCGCTTTGGCAGACGGGGGTAGGGAGTGATCGCGCCGGCACTGAAGCGGCGGATGGTGGACTGCCCGGCCTGGCGCATCTCACCGCAGGACAGCAACTACATGGCGCTGGTGTTCGACCCGCGCGACGATGGTTGCGGTCTGGTGGCTGTCCTGGAGATCTTCGAACCGGCAGGCCGCACGCCGCCGAACGTGCACCTGCAGGCGTCCGAATTCTTCTTCGTCCTGCATGGCGAAGGCCGCGCCCGCGCCGGTGGCGACTGGTTACCCCTTGCTGCCGGAGACGCGCTGATGGTGAGGCCCGGCGTCGAGCATGTCATCGAGAACACCGGCCCCGGTAAGCTTTACTGCTTGACAGTCATGTCGCCGGACGAGGACTTTGCCCGGGCTGTGCGCGAAGGCACTCCCGTGCAGTTGGACGCAGCCGATCGTCGCGTGATTGGCGGGTTGGTCGATTAGGGACCACGATCGCTGGATGAATCCTTGCAGGTCTGCGGCGAAGGGCAAGAGCCCAAGAGGCGTGAACGCAGCAGATTGGGCTGGACAGATCGGCAAGCAGTGACTGCTTCGCGGATGCCAGTTGCTTTCACGGAATGCGGCTGTGGGTCGAGATGTTGAGGCCATCGCCTCGACGATCAGCCGTTCAGTACGCGTTCGATCCCATGACTGCTGACTGCATCGACGGCGACCTGGCAGTCCCGGCCAGTAGCCGACGTCGCTGAACGGCTGCTCGGGCTCCAAGCTTGAATCGACGGTCCGATACCTCGGCATCGAAGTCGATGACGCCCTCGAGATTTCCGAGCAGACCGAGATCTGATCGTTCGCACGACATGCCGCCCCATCTCACTGCAGGGGCGGCAGAGGCCGAGCGGCTGTGCGCTGCTTCCGGAGGTTCGCAGAAAGCAGTTGCGAGGTCCGATCACCCGAGACGGAGATCGGACCGATGAAGAAGCGATACACCGAGGAACAGATCATCGGCTTCCTGCGAGAGGCCGATGCCGGGCTGCCGGTCAAGGAACTGTGCAGGAAGGATCGCTTCAGCGAGCGGAGCTACTATGCTTGACAGGTCAAGTTCGGCAGCATGAAAGTGTCGGACGTGCAGCACCCGCTAGCCTTGCCCAGCGACGCCGTCGCAATTGCCGCCTCAAGCCCGGCGCCCGGCACCAATCCAACTTCACGCGAAACGACATCAGCATCGTACCTTCGAGCGGCAGCAACCTCGCCACCGCTCTGTCATTGAATGCCTGTCCGCATCGAGCCAACTCCGTCCTACATCGCTGTGGCCGGAGTCGTTCTGTAGAGCCGTTGACCGCTCTGACGCCCTGGGGGGGCCTGGAGCGCGGCGTACGCGCGAGCGAGCTCCTGCACGCCCGCATCGATCAGGTTGCCGGGTATGGCGGCGTACCCCAAGCGCAGGTAGGACTGGCTGGCTGCTGATGACTTCCTGAAGAATATATCGCCGGGCTCGATCAGCACGCTGCGCGCCGCGCAGCTCTCCGTCAGTGCCCGCGAATTCAGCCCGGCCGGTCCCTGTATCCAGGCGCCCGAGCCACCCTGTGACGGCATGATGTGGAACTGTGGCAGGTGCTTGGCAAAGGCCCGCGTCAGCAACTCGCGCCGCTCGCGGTAGGTCACGTTGAGCTTGCGGATGAATGCGTCATGGTGGCCCTGCGCGATGAACAGGCTGGCCGTGTGCGCGTTGTTGGCGGGGGTGTGTCGGATGATCAGGCGCCTCAGGGCACGCAGCTCGCGGATCAACTCGGCGGGCGCCACGATGTAGCCGATGCGCAGCCCGTGCGCGAGGGTTTTGGACAGGCTGCCAAGATAGATGACCCGTCCGTCCGTATCGAGACTTTTCAGCGCGGGAAGTGGGCGACCAAAGAAGTTCAGTTCACTCTCGTGATCGTCTTCGAACAGGACGATGTCATGCTTCTTGGCAAAGGCGAGGATCTCCTGCCTGCGTGTCAAGGGCATGGTGACGGTGGTGGGGCACTGATGGCTGGGCGTCACGTACGCGTAGGCACACTGCGCCATCGCTCGCGAGGCAATCAATCCATCCGTATCGATGGGCAGCGATTTGACATGGTCTGACCGCAGCATGAAGTTGTTCCGCGCGTCCGGATAGCCAGGATCCTCGATGCCGACAGGCGTCTTGCGGTCCAGCAGCACGTTGGCCAACAGGTAGCACGCCATCTGCGCACCGGCGGTCACCAGGATCTCGTCGCGCTTGGCCATGATGCCGCGCGCGGGCAGCAGCCGGTGCTGTATCTGGTCCAGCAAGGGCTCATAGTCCCTGTTGATGTGATCCTGCGCCCACTTCCGGACTGCCGGCGCAAACAAGGCCTGGTGGGCGCAGGCGCGCCAGTCTCTCAAGGGCACCAAGCTGTGGTCAAACTGGCCATAGACGAAGGGATAGGCAAAGTCCTGCCAGTTGGCCGGCTTGACGATGTTGCGCTGATCCCGTGCACGCGATCGCAGTCGCGCTTCCCATTGCACGTCCGTGGGTCCGGGCACAGGAACTGATGACTGCACAGCCTGGCCGAGCAGGATGTCGCCATTGACCACCAGGCCACTGCGCGCAGCGGCAATCAGGAAGCCCTTGTCCACCAGCACCTGCAGCGCCAAGGAGACCGTGTTTCGCGACAGACCCAGGGCTGAGGCCAAAGCTCGGCTGGTGGGCACCTTCGCGCCTGCAGGCACCAGTCCCATCAGGATGGAGTGAACCATCATCTCCTTGACCCTGCCTTGAAGTGTGCTGCTGCTGCCCGAGAACTGCGGGAACAGCTTGGTCCAGATGTCGGTGATCTCCTGCTTCTGCCTCATGGCGCGGTCCTTTGAGTGCAGCCGAAGCTTGCACCGTTTTCTGGCTCCATGCACCGTGTTCGATGCATGGAGCCACTTGCATCGCCATGCTTTGGTGCGCGGATGCGGGCCCTGTCGAGGCCGTGCGAGCGGCTGAATTCTGGCACCAAAGCTATGCGATTCTGGCTCTATTTGGAAACGGGTCTTGTGCCTAGCATCCGCCCGGTTCATCGGCTTACACGCGGATGAACCAGCGCCAATCCCCTAACTACTGCAAGCCTTTTTTCCGGATGAACACCATGAAACGTCTCGTCAAGTCATTGATCATCGGCACGGCTTTCACCTTCGCCATGGTCACCCAGGCGGTTGCACAAACCAAGGTGGTGATTGGTCATTTTGGCGATCCGCTTCCCTACAAGGCGCTCATTGCCGATGGCAGCCTCGAGAAAGCCACCGGCTGGAAGATCGAGTGGCGGCAGTTCGCCTCTGGCGCAGAAGTCAACGCGGCCATGGCCTCGGGTGGCATCCAGATCTCCGAAATCGGATCTTCCCCGCTGTCAGCCGGCTTGAGCTCTGGATTGCCTTATCAGATGGTCTCTGCAGGCAAGGTCATCGACAGCTCCGAGGCCTTGGTCATCCGCAACGGCTCAGGCATCGAGAAACCCGCCGATCTCAAGGGCAAGCGCATTGCGGTGCCGATCGGCTCCACTGCCCACTACTCGCTCATGGGCGCACTGAAGATGAACAACATGACCGAGAAGGACATTGTCCTTCTGGGCATGTCGCCCGCCGAGATCGCTGCGGCATGGGCACAAAACGCCATCGACGCGGCTTTTGTCTGGGTGCCCGTTCAGACGAAGCTGCGCGAAAACGGCAAGGTGATGTACACCGCGGGCGAGGTGGCAAGAGCGGCGGGCTTTCACACCTTCAACGCATGGGTCGTGAACAACAAGTTCGCATCGGAGAACCGCGACGGCCTGGTCAAGTTCCTGAGGGCCATGTTCGAGATCAATGCGGACTACCACAAGAACAAGGCCGCATGGAATGCAGACTCGCCGAAGGTCAAGGCCGTCGCGGCGAGCGTGGGTGTGTCGCCGGCTGCGGTCGTCCCCATGCTGGACGGCACGATCTACCCCGACGCCGAGCTGGCCATGTCCGCTGATTGGATGGGCGGCGGCGCAGCCAAGACCATCAAGGGCACCGCTGAGTTCCTGAAGAGCGCAGGTCGGATCAACAAGACCGCGGACGACTACAACCAGTTCGTCAATCCTGAGTTCGCCAAGGCGGCTGCAGGCAAGTAAGCCAAGCGTTGTGCCACCCGTGCTGACCTGCGCAGGGCAGGTCGGCGCGCCAGCTATCCACTTCAAGGCTGCCGATGACTGCTCTTGCCATCCGGAACGTGTCTGTGTTCTATCCGGTGAAAGGCAAGCCGCCCGTTCATGCGCTGAAGAACATCAATCTCGAGATCCACGAGAAAGACTTCGTGGTGGCGCTGGGCGCATCGGGCTGCGGCAAGTCCACGCTGCTCAACCTGATCGCCGGCTTCATGGCACCCAGCGAGGGCGCGATTTCCCTGAAGGGCCGACCGGTCACCGGTCCGGGTGCGGACCGGTCGGTGGTTTTCCAGAAGCACGCGCTGCTGCCCTGGCTGAACGTGCTGGACAACGTGGCCTTCGGGTTGAAGATCCAGGGGCACGACAAGGCCAAGCGCGAAAGCATCGCGCGCGAGTTCATCATGCTGCTGGGGCTGGAGCAGTTCGAGCATTCGGCCATCTACGAGCTGTCGGGTGGCATGCAGCAGCGCGTGGGCATTGCCCGCGCACTGACCAGCGACCCGGACATTCTGCTGATGGACGAGCCGCTGGGAGCGCTCGACGCACTGACGCGCGAGCGGGCGCAGGAGCTGATATTGAAGGTGTGGCGCGACACCGGGAAGATGGTGTTCTTCATCACGCACAGCGTGGAAGAGGCGCTGTTCATGGGCACCCGGCTGATCGTCATGTCGCCCCGACCCGGACGCATCTCGCACACCTTTGATCTGCCGTTCAGCCGGCGCTATTTCGAGACGGGCAACGCCCGCGAGATCAAGGCCTCGGCAGACTTCATTGCCTTGCGCGAAACCATCTTGCGGATCATCTTTGCCGACGAGGCCGGAGGCCATGATGAGTGAGGAACGTTCTACTCGCGGCGATGGCTTCCTGGCTGGCCTGATGAAGGCCAAACCCGCGAAGCCCGGCGAGATCTATGGCGTGCCGGGACAAGGCGAGAGCTTCAGGATCAGCGCGGTCGTGATCGTGATGCTGATCTCCTTCTGGGCCTTCGTCACCTATGCGGGCTACATCAAGCCGCTGTTCCTGCCTTCGCCCATGGGCGTGGTGTACGCCCTTTTCGAGGTGATGAAGGAAGGCTTCACCGGGGTCAGCTTCTGGGAACACATCTGGGTGAGCACGTTGCGGGTCTTCGGGGCGTTCCTGCTGGCATGTGTGATTGGCATTCCGCTGGGCATCGCGATGGGCATGAGCCCGGTCGCCCGTGGCATCTTCGACCCGCCCATCGAGTTTTACCGCCCGATTCCGCCTTTGGCTTATTTGCCGCTGATGATCATCTGGTTTGGCATTGACGAGTTGTCCAAGGTCCTGCTGATCTTCTCTTCCGTGCTGGCGCCGATGGTCCTGGGTGCCCGGGCCGGCGTGAAGTCGGCCGCGATCGAGCAGATTCATGCCGCCTATTCATTTGGCGCCACCCGCTGGCAGGTGATCCGCATGGTCATCTTGCCGTCGGCCATGCCGGAGATCTTCACCGCGATGCGCGTGGGCATCGGTTTTGGTTGGACGACGCTGGTCGCGGCCGAGATGGTGGCGGCCACCTCGGGCCTGGGCTATATGGTTCTGTCCGCGTCTCGGTTCCTTCAGACGCCCATCGTCATCATGGGGATCGTGGTGATTGCTGCGATTGCCTACGCCTTTGACCATCTGGTGCGCTTTGTGGAACGGCGCGTGGTGCCCTGGAAGGGCCGCGGCTGATCCGGTTGGCCTTGAATCCGTTGATTTGAAGGTTCTGTTCCATGACGACCGAGTATCTGAAGAAGGCTCCGCCGCGGCAGGAGTCGATCGACACCACGACCTCCGAGACCGTGGAGCGTCTGCTGGCCGACATCCAGCGCAACGGCCGTGACGCGGTGGAGAAGTATGCGCGTGAGCTCGACGGCTGGCATGGCCCGATCGTGCTGGGCGAGGATGACTTCGCCCAGGCCAGCCGGGCGCTGTCGCAGGGTGTGAAGGACGACATTGCTTTCGCGTATGCGCGCGTCCGGGATTTCGCGTTGCGCCAGCGCGAGTCACTGCACGAGTTCGAGGTCGAGCTGATCAATGGCCTGGTGGCCGGGCAGAAGCTGATTCCGGTGAACACCGCCGGCTGCTATGTGCCCGGTGGGCGCTATGCGCACGCCGCCTCCGCGATCATGAGCGTGTGCACCGCCAAGGTGGCGGGTGTGCGGTACATCGTCGCGACATCGCCTGCGCACAAGGAGGCGGGCGTGAATCCTGCCATCCTGCACACCATGAAGCTGTGCGGTGCCGACACCGTGCTGGCCCTGGGGGGCGTGCAGGGCATCGCGGCCATGGCCTTTGGCCTGTATTCGCCCAAGCCGGCCGACGTGATCGTGGGCCCGGGCAACCGCTTCGTGGCCGAGGCCAAGCGCACGCTGTTCGGCCGGATCGGCATCGACGTGGTGGCTGGCCCGACCGAGTCGGCCATCATTGCCGACGACACAGCCGACGCCAATGTGGTGGCGGCCGATCTGGCCGGCCAGGCCGAGCACGGCCCCGATTCGCCGGTATGGCTGTTCACATCGTCCCGCGAACTTGGCTTGAAGGTGATCGACCTCATGCCCTCTGTCATTGCCGCCTTGCCAGACCTGGCGCGCCAGGCGGCCACTGCCGCCTGGCGTGACTATGGCGAAGTGGTGCTGGTCGATAGCCGTGAAGAGATGGTCGAGATCAGCGACGAGTACGCGCCTGAGCATCTGCAGGTGCTGGCCAAGGACCTGGACTGGTGGTTGGCCCGGCTGACCAACTATGGTTCGCTGTTCCTCGGTGAGGAAACCACCGTTGCCTACGGCGACAAATGCGCCGGCCCCAACCATATCCTGCCGACCCGAGGCGCCGCACGCTACTCGGGCGGCCTGAGCGTGGGCAAGTTCATCAAGACCGTGACCTGGCAGCGGCTGACGCGCGAAGCGTCTCGCACCGTGGGTCAGGTAGCCGCGCGCATCTCGCGTCTGGAGGGCATGGAAGGCCACGCGCGCACTGGCGATGTGCGGCTGCAGAAGTATTTCCCCAAGGAAAGCTTCGACCTTGGCGCGCTCGACGGCCATCGGCGCTGAGGGCCGCATCATGAACACCGCCAAGCTGGAACTCGATCTGACGCAGCAGGAGCCGATCCCGCCGGCTGGCGTCGACGCCGCTCTGGCGCTGATGGCCAGCGGCAAGCTACACCGCTATGGCGAAGTCGGCGGCAAGCCGAGCGAAGTGTCCGCGCTGGAAGTCGAATTCGCCAAGGAGCTTGGCGCCACCTACTGCGTGGCCTTGAATTCCTGCGGCGCATCGTTGTTCGTCGCGCTCAAGGCGGCAGGCGTGAAGCCGGGCGACGCGGTGCTCTCGAACTGCTTCACGTTGGCGCCCGTGCCAGGTGCCATCGCCCACGCGGGTGCGCGGCCGGTGCTGGTAGACGTGAGCGACGACTACACCATCGATCTGGCTGACCTCGAGCGCAAGGCCGCTGCCAGCGGCGCCAAGACGCTGCTGCTGTCGCACATGCGTGGCCACATTTGCAACATGCACGCGCTGATGGCCATCTGCCAGCGCCACGGTGTGCAGGTGATCGAGGACTGTGCCCACACCATGGGCGCGGGCTGGGCCGGCAAGGCCACGGGCACCTGGGGCAGGGCAGGCTGTTTCAGCCTGCAAAGCTACAAACACGCCAACAGCGGAGAGGGCGGCTTGCTGGTCACCGACGACGCGGACATCGCCGCGCAGGTGATCCTGTTTTCGGGCAGCTACATGCTCTACCGCTCGCACCTCGCACGCCCGGGCGATGAAGTCTTCGAGCGCTGGAAGTACCTCACGCCCAACTTCAGCCTGCGCATGAGCAACCTGGCCGCTGCCATCGCCCGGCCGCAACTCGGCGCCTTGCTGGTCGACCGTTGCAAGCGATGGAACCAACGCTATGCCTGGATCGCGGCGTTGCTCGCGGGCACGCCGCATCTGCGCTTGCCGCAGCGGCCCGCAGACGAGCAGTTCGTCGCCAGCTCCATACAGTTCTCGCTGCTCGATCTGTCGCGCGCACAGATGCAGCAGTTCATCACTGCCTGTGCCGAGCGCGGCGTGCACATCAAGTGGTTCGGCGCCGACGATCCCGTGGGCTTCACCAGCGTCTGGACCCACTGGCGCTATTTCGGCGAACCACAATCACTGCCCAACGCCGAACGTGTGCTCGGCGGCCTGTGCGACATGCGCTTGCCGCTGACACTGTCGCAGGGCGATTGCGAAGCCATCGCTGCCGTCGTGCGCGAGAGCTTGTCTTCCATCGATGGCGGTGTGCCGTGCGCAAGCTGATTCCCAGCCTCTTAGTAGCGTATCTGGTCGCTGCCTGTACCACGCCACCGACGCCGCCCGCTGCCCCGCCCGTGGCTGCTGCGGCCCCGAAGGGCGAAGTCACCGAGGGGCCATCGGTACACAGCGCCGAGTCGCTGCGCAAGTTGATCCAAGAGGCACAAGTGGCACTGCCGGCCGCCGCCACGGGCGGTGCGCCTTACTTCGGCAAGTTCAAGGACCTGCCGGCGGGAGCCACCACGCGGGTGCCCGTAGTGGTGTTTCTGCACGGCTCGTCCGGCCTGGGCCTCAAGGCCATTGGCGAGTGGCAGCAATGGCTGGCGTTGCAGGGCATTGCCAGCATCGCACCCGATTCCTTCGCGCTGGCCGGTCGCCTGAGCTACAAGTCGCCTGTGGACAGGGCTACCTACGAGCGCGTGCATGCGTTGCGCCTGTCCGAAGTGGCGCCTAGCGTGGCGGCGCTCGCCGCCGTGCCCTGGGCCGACACCTCGCGGCTCGTGCTGGCCGGCACCAGCGAGGGCGCCACCAGCGTGGCCCGCCACAGCGGCGCTGGCTTCAAGGGCCGCATCCTCTACGCCTGGAGCTGTGAAGACAACTACTTCACCGCAGCCCACCGCACGCTGCTGCCGCCCGAGCAACCTCTGCTCAACGTCATCAGCCTGACCGACCCGTTCTTTTCGCCGGCCAACCCCTGGTTGGGCAACCCGCAGGCGTTGGGTCATTGCGGCGATGCACTCAAGGCTCACAAGAACGCCACCGTCGTGCTGGTGGCAGGCGCGCCGCACACCCTGTTGATGCTGCCGGCGGCGCGCCACGCGACGGCTGGCTTCCTGCAGGACCTCTTCAAACCCTGATCGTCAAGAAAGACATACCATGAAACTCGCCAAGTTCCCCCGCCTGCGCATCACCCACGGCCCCACGCCGCTGGAGCCGATGAAGCGCCTGAGCGAAGCCCTGGGAGGGCCCAACCTGTGGATCAAGCGCGACGACTGCACCGGTCTGGCCAGCGGTGGCAACAAGACGCGCAAGCTCGAGTACCTGATGGCCGAGGCCGTGCAGCAAGGCGCCGACACCATCATCACGCAAGGCGCCACGCAGTCCAACCACGCGCGACAGACCGTGGCCATTGCCGCCAAGCTGGGCATGCAAAGCCACATCATTCTGGAAGACCGCACCGGCTACACGTTCGAGGACTACAAGCATTCGGGCAATGTCTTTCTGGATCACCTGTATGGCGCCAGCATCAGCGAAGTGCCGGTCGACACCGACATGAACGCGGCGATGGCGCAGCTGGCCGACAAGCTGCGCAGCCAGGGCCGCAGGCCCTACGTCATCCCTGGCGGTGGTTCCAATCCGGTGGGCGCACTCGGCTACGTGACCTGTGCGCTCGAACTCGCCAACCAGGCCAACGAAATGGGCGTGGCCTTCGACTGCCTGGTCCATGCCACCGGCAGTGCCGGCACCCAGGCTGGCCTCGTGGTGGGCTTGTACGGCGCACGCACGCAGATCCCGGTGTACGGTGTCGGCGTGCGGGCGCCCAAGCCGGCGCAGGAAGAGCGCGTCTACAAGCTGGCCTGTGACACGGCCGAGCTGCTTGGCGTGCCGGGCTGCGTGCAGCGCGAGGACGTGTTCGCCAACTGCGACTACGTCGGTCCGGGCTACGGCAAGCCAACGCCGGGCATGATCGAAGCGGTGAAGATGTTCGCCCGGCTCGAAGGGCTGCTGCTCGACCCGGTGTATTCGGGCAAGGGCGCCGCGGGCCTGATCGACCTGTGCCGCAAGGGCCACTTCAAGAAGGGCCAGAACGTGGTGTTCCTGCACACCGGCGGCTCGGTGGGGCTGTACGGCTACCAGCACGCCTTCAAGGACGCTCTGGCGGCATGACGGCGCCTGCGCCGCCGTGCTGCGCTGCACTGCGCGTGCGCACCGCCCCACGCGTCCACGCGCCGGGGCTGGCCGGGAAAGCAAGATGAATTTCAGTCTGGCCGCCGGCCGTGCGGCCTGGTCCAGCGTGTTCCCCGGTGCTGCGGTGGCACTCCTGGTGGGCATGGCCGCTGCCTTTCTGGGCGGCCACTACAAGGGGTCGATGCTGCTGTTTGCGCTGCTGCTGGGCATGGCGCTGAACTTCCTCACCGAAGATAAGCGCCTTGCGCCCGGCATACAGTTTGTGGCCGGCAGCGTGCTGCGCATCGGTGTGGCGCTGCTCGGCCTGCGGCTGACGCTCGAGAATGTGTCTGCGCTCGGCCTACCCACGGTGTTGGCCCTGGCCATTGGCGTGACGGCCACGGTTTTGGCGGGCGTGGCGTTTGCCAGGATGCTGGGGTTGGATCGTGACCTCGGTCTGCTGGCGGGCGGCGCCACCGCGATCTGCGGCGCTTCGGCCGCGCTCGCCATTGCCAGTGTGCTGCCAGAGCGCGAAGGGCACGAGAAGCGCACCACGCTCGTGGTCATCGGTGTCACCACGCTGTCCACCGCGGCCATGGTCTTCTATCCGACCCTAACCGTCTGGCTCGGGTTGGACAGCACCCGGGCCGGCATCTTTATTGGCGCCACCATCCACGACGTGGCGCAAGTGGTGGGCGCCGGCTTCTCGCTGTCGCGCGAAGCGGGCGACGCCGCCACCATCACCAAGCTGATCCGCGTGGCCTTCCTGATGCCGGTGCTGGTGTGCATGGCGATGGTGCTGCGCGGCCGCTCGGCTGGCAGTGGCGGCGCCCCGCTGCTGCCGTGGTTTGCGGTGGTCTTTGCGCTGCTGATGCTGCTCAACAGCACGGGGGTCGTGGCTGTGGCTGTGCAACAGGCGGCGAGCCAGGCCAGCCAGGTGTGTCTGGTCGTTGCTATCGCCGCCGTGGGCTTGAAGACTTCGCTGCGCGACGTGGCCTCGCTCGGCTGGCGCCCGGTGCTGCTGCTGGTGCTGCTGACGCTCTTGCTGGCCATGCTGGCAGCTGCCTTTCTGCATACCTGGCGCTGAGTCTCATACAGGGAGCAAAGACGATGATCGGTGTGATCGGTGGCATGGGCCCCTTGGCCACGGCCGACTTCCTGCACAAGGTGATCGCCGCAACGCCGGCCGAAGACGACGAGCAGCACGTGCCGCTGCTCATCAGCAACGACCCGCGCATCCCTCGGCGCCCGGCGGCCATCCTGCAAGGCGGCGAGTCACCTCTGCCGCGCCTGCTCGAGATTCGCGACCGCCTGATCCAGGCTGGCGCGACCGCGCTGGTGATGCCGTGCAACACCGCCCACCACTGGCATTCCGATCTCCAGCGCGGCTGCACGGTGCCGTTTCCTTCGCTCATCGACATCGCCTGCGACGCCGCGGCTGCACGCACGACCGAGAGCGCTTGCATTGGCTTGGTTGCGACCCGGGCGACGCTGGCCGCAGGCTTGTTCGACGCCGCCCTGGCCGCCCGGGGCCGGCGGGTATTGCGCCCGACCGACGCGACGCTCGACACGGCCATGCTGCCGGCGATTGCGCATGTCAAGGCGGGGCGCCTCGCACAGGCCGGACCGCTGATGGCCCAGGCGGTCCAGGGCTTGTTGGACCACGGCGCCGACTTGGTCGTATTGGCCTGCACCGAAGCGCCGATAGCACTGGCTGCCGTTCCCGGTGATCTGCAAGGGCAGTGTGTAGATTCGACTCTGGCGTTGGCCGAAGCCACCGTGAGGTTGTGGCAGCAGTCCGCTGCGGGCAGCGCACTGCGCGGGGCTTGATGGGTCTCAGCGGTACCAAGCGGAATGCTGGACCGCTGCTGAGCCCACTGGCAGGTCTGGCGCATGCGTCGGTCCGATCGGCGGCTACGCGCAGAGCAAGAGATGCCGTTAGCGCGGATCAAGAGAAGGCATCGAAATCCCGTCGGCCGCTGATTGATGCACTTTGGGATCCCTCAGCCGCTCGACTACCCCGGCAACTGCTGGTCAACCCAGTCACGAATCTGCCATTCGCGTATGACCGCTCATGGCCGAGACTGCCTATTCACGGCCGCACCGCGAAGGTGAGTGCGACCCATTGATTGCGGACTTATGCTTTGTGTTGTCCGAACTCGCCATGGGTTCGAATCGCCTTCGTCATGATGGCCGAGCCTCTCGCGCAAGCCTTCCCAAGAATTGCGCTTGACGCTCAATCGTGTTTGGGCGGGATCGCCCACCGTGTCCAGCACGCTGCGGAACTTGCTTGGTCAAGGAGCCTTGCAGCGCCAATGAGATTGAACTGCCGACGTCAATTCAGCCAATGCCTTAGCTGGCAATACACCTGTGCACTCGACAGCAGATCGAGATGCCCCGTTTCTTGCACGGTTGCTTGGCGGTCCTCGTCAAACTCGAGGTGGCGATCGAGGTCGCGGTGCTGGCCCAGTGCGCTGGCCACCGGCACAAGACCGTCGCCCAGCAACCGGGCCTTCAGGCCCGAGGCTGACGGTCCAAGGCAGGCTGCAACCGCGTAGCAGCGCGTCCCGTTCGGCAAGCCGACCTGGGCACATCGTTGCGTCCCGTCGTCCGCAGGCGATGCGCTCACGATATTGCCCCGCCGCAGGTCGTTGATGCCGGCGCCTGTGGGCATCCGCCTGCCGATCTATCCGGCCAAGGGCTACTCGGTGACGATGCCGGTGAAGGACGCCTCGATGGCGCATAAGGTGTCGCTCACCGACGACGAGTACAAGCTCGTCTTCTCGCGGCTGGGCGACCGACTGCGCATTGCCGGCACCGCGGAGCTCAACGGCTACGACCGCGACCTGAACCGGGTGCGTTGCGAGGCCATCGTGCGGCGCACCGAAGAGCTGTTCCCCGGCGCCGGCGATGCCGAACAGGCGCAGTTCTGGACCGGGCTGCGGCCGGCCACGCCGTCGAACGTGCCGATCATCGGCCAATCGAAGATTGCCAACCTGTACCTGAACACAGGCCATGGCACGCTGGGCTGGACCCACTCCTGCGGCTCGGGCAAGAGCATTGCCCGCATCGTCAGTGGGCTGGCGCCAGAGGTGGACTTCGCGTTTGTCGGCGCGATGCCTCGCACGATCAGTGTAGGTGGCGTCGAGATGCCTGCGTAGTTGACGAACAGCGGTGCGTTGGTCGGCAACCACCCCTCAGCCGACAGGTTGAGCTTGAACGGCGCCTTCTGCCCGACGAGCTTGCCCTTGTTCCACGGCTCGCGAAGAGCAGCACTACCTGTGGTTCCCATGATGGTCTCCCATCGAGTTGAGGGATGCGCAGCATGCGCTTGGTTGCGGCGCTGGCGACCGCCTCCGCTTGTGTCGCCTGTCGTCAGCTCCAGCGACTACGGCTGCGTAGCGTGGCTGCCGTCGTAGCCATTACGCGGTGTCGGGATCGTGCATCCATCCAGGAATGTCTCGATGGCCGTGCAGCACCCGCCAGACGTCAATGCAGTCTGGTCGTTCGACGTAGAAGACGATGTAGGGGTACCGCTTCAGCGGCCATGCGCGAAGGCCCGGCAGATTAAGCTCGTGGGCGTAGCGAGGCGAGCCCGTCGCTGGGTGTCGCCCGACGTGGGCGTATGCGTGCTCGAGCGCGTCGATGAAGCCCAGTGCGACTTGTGCTGTCGCCTCGATCAGATAGTAGGCGACGGCGTCTTCGATGTCCCGTTTGGCCTGCTCGCGCGGGACGACCGCCTTGGCCATCAGCCCTTGGTGCCGGACTTGGTCGACTTGCGCACCCGAGCGCGCAGGCCTTCGAAGTAGCTGGCATCTGCCGGTGCACTCGGCGCCGAAGCCCCACCGGCCATCAGCATGCCGCGAAGTTGCAATCGATCCTGGTCCCGGCGGATGAGCTCGCGCACGTACTCGCTGCTGGTGCCGTAGCCGCGGTGACTGACCTGCTCATCGACAAAGGACTTCAGGGCTTCAGGGAGGGAGATGTTCATCGTGCTCATGTCGCAAGCGTAAGTCGACTGGCAAATTTTGGCAATGCCCGGGGCGGCGGAAGTCTGCGAGGAGGTCGACGACGCGATGCGAACGGCGGCGGACCGTCGTCGAGTGCAACAGGCGGGGAGGGCACGACGATCTGTGGCAATGTTGGCAGTGCGGAGATCCCGACTGCTTGCGGCTCGACGGTCCGCCGCAACGTGTCACCCTCTTGAGGCGTCAATGGCCCTGCGGTCGGCACGGCGGACAGCCCCTGCGTGGGCACGTCGGTTGCCGCATGCAGCGCCGGTTTGATGCGCTGCGCGAGCGCGTCCACCAGCTGCGGGAACCTTGTCAGGAAGCGCTCCAGGCGGTTCTGGTCGTCTTCGTCGTTGCATGAAGCGCCGCCTGGCTATGTCCAGGCGCAGATGCCGTGCGCAAAAAAGTCACTCACGATGGTTTCCCTTCGACACGTTGTTGCGCTCTTGAGGAGCGCGTTCAAGTTGAAGGAAATCCTACGTGCGACCACCGTGCATTTTGTCCTGAGGGACCTACGAAGCTCCCGTTTCTTCGGACGCGTTTCGGTTGCGTCGAAATGATCCGGGTCGATCGGGACCCGAACGAAGTAGACCCCTGTGTTCTTGCGGTATACGCGTGGCGCCCTTTTGCCCGAGTGGACCCCCTGAATGGTCCCCCCGGACGTGACAAACCCCTTGTAAATCATTGATCTACAAGGGGTCTGGGTGTTGGTGGCGCTTCAGGGATTCGAACCCCGGACCTGCGGATTATGATTCCGTCGCTCTAACCGACTGAGCTAAAGCGCCAGCTAAGCCCACAATTATAGCGGGCCTTGTTCCTCCGGCCGCCTTGCCGGCCCCCAGCCCTGCACCCATGTTCAGTTTTTTCAAGAAGAAGGCCCCTGCACCCGCGGTGCCTGCCGACGAGGTGGCCGTTGCGCCCGCAAGCTCCACGGCGCCTGCGCTGCCCGCTGCATTGCCGAGCCCGGCCGAATTGGCTGCCCCAGCGTCCGTGGACTCGGCTGCTGCCGAGCCGCAGCGTGCAGGATGGATGCAGCGCCTGCGCCAGGGCCTGCGCAAGACCAGCAGCGGCATCACGCAGGTGTTCACCGGCGTGCGCATCGACGAGAACCTGTACGAGGAACTGGAAAGCGCGCTGCTGCTGGCCGACACCGGACTGCCGGCCACCGAGTACCTGCTGCAGGATTTGCGCCGCCGCGTCAAGGAACAGAAGGCCACCGACCCCGCGGCGGTGAAGGCGCTGCTGGTGCAGGCGGTGGCCGACCTGCTGCGACCGCTGGAGCACACGCTGGAGGTGGGCCGAAACACGCCCACGGTGATCATGGTGGTGGGCGTGAACGGCGCGGGCAAGACCACCAGCATCGGCAAGCTCACGCGCTGGCTGGCGCAGGCCGACCAGAAGGTGCTGCTGGCCGCGGCCGACACCTTCCGCGCCGCGGCGCGCGAGCAGTTGCTGGTCTGGGCCGGCCGCAACCAGGTGGAGATCGTCAGCCAGCAGGGCGGCGATCCGGCGGCCGTCAGCTACGACGCGGTGGTGGCCGGCAAGGCCCGCGGCTGCGACGTGGTGATCGCCGACACCGCCGGCCGCCTGCCCACGCAGGTGCACCTGATGGAAGAGCTGAAGAAGATCCGCCGCACGATCGCCAAGGCGCAGGACGGCGCGCCGCACGAGGTGCTGCTGGTGGTGGACGGCAACACCGGCCAGAACGCGCTGGCGCAGTTGAAGGCCTTCGACGAGGCGCTGGGCCTGACCGGGCTGGTGGTCACCAAGCTGGATGGCACGGCCAAGGGCGGCGTGCTGGCGGCCATCGCGCGCTGGGGTGCAGAGAAGGGCCGGGTGGTGCCGGTCTACTTCATCGGCATGGGCGAGACGCTCGAGGATCTGCAGCGCTTCGATGCGCTGGAGTTTGCGCAGGCGCTGGTGTCCTGAGCCGTCTCAAGCCGCAGCGCGCGCTGCGGTGGGGGCGGGTTCCAACTCGTCGAAGAAGGCCGAGGCCACCGGCTCGAAGGAGGTGTCCTGCGCCGCAGCGTCGCCATGCACCAGCAGTTCCTCGATCTCGGCCACAGGGATCAACGGCATGGGCCGCGACGAGACCGGCTTGCTCTGGGAGGCCGGCACGGCGCCGCGCTCCAGTACGCTGCCGAGTACGGTCCGCACCTCGGCAGGCGAGGGCAGGCGGTCCTCCTGCCAGACCTGCACCTCGATGCCCGCGGCCTTGAGCACGCGCGCCATGCGCTCGTGGCGGCGGCGGCTGCGCTCGGTCTGCTCGGCAGGGCGGATGTCGATCACAGCCAGCACCCGCGAGCCGGCATTGCACACCAGCAGGTCGGCGCTCAAGCTGCCGACACGCTGCATCCACTCGGCGTGCGAATGCCGGGTCGGCACGCGCAGGAAGCGCGACAGCGGTACCTGCCCCAGCACCAGCAAGCCTGGCAGTGCCTGGCGCAGCAGGTCGTAGGCGCGGCGCTCGGCTACCGTCAGCACGCGCGCCGCTTCCGGCTGCCAATCCTGCACGGTGTCCAGTTCGTCCAGACGTTGCGGCCGGCGCTGTGGATTCGCCAGGCGCCGCCGCCAGAGCAGCAGCGTCAGCAGCAGGGCGCAGCACAGGGACAGGACAGCGATCGGGTCGAATGCCATGGCGTCGGAGGTCCGGGCAGTGGAGCTCCTACGGTAGGCAGCCGTCGCTGCGGCGTCAACGCGGCAGTCGCGACAGTGGTATCAGGGCGTTAAGTTGACGGGGCGGCGGTGCCGCCGTTTGCCAACTATTGCGCAGTTTCGACTGCGTCCTGTGTTCAACGGCCGAACGGGTTGCCGCCGCCGCCCATGCGCTTCATCATCTTCATCAGGCCGCCGCCCTTCATCTTCTTCATCATGCCCTGCATCTGCTCGAACTGGTTGAGCATGCGGTTCACTTCCTGCACCTGCACGCCTGCACCGGCCGCGATGCGGCGCTTGCGGCTGGCCTTGATGAGCTCGGGCTTGCGCCGCTCCAGCGGCGTCATCGAACAAATGATGCCTTCCATGCGGCGCACGTCGCGTTCGGCACGGTCCATGTCGGCGCCGGCTGCCTTGGCGCTCAGCTGGCTGGGCAGCTTGTCCATCAGCCCGGCCAGGCCGCCCATGCTCTTCATCTGCGAAATCTGCGCGAGGAAGTCGTTGAGGTCGAAGTTGCCGCCGCTCTTGACCTTGTCGGCCAGCTTCTGCGCCACCTTGACGTCGACGCCCTTCTGAACCTCCTCGACCAGCGCGACGATGTCGCCCATGCCCAGCACGCGGCCGGCATGGCGCTCGGCGTCGAAGACCTCCAGGCCGTCGATCTTCTCGGACACGCCGGCGAACTTGATCGGCGCGCCGGTCACCTGGCGCACCGACAGCGCGGCGCCGCCGCGGGCATCGCCGTCCAGCTTGGTCAGCACCACGCCGGTCAGCGGCAGTGCGTCCTTGAAGGCCTTGGCGGTGTTGACCGCGTCCTGGCCCTGCATCGCATCGACGACGAACAGCGTCTCGATCGGCTTCAGCGCGGCATGCAGCTCGCGGATCTCGGCCATCAGCGCTTCGTCGATGCCCAGGCGGCCGGCAGTGTCCACCAGCAGCACGTCGAAGTAGTGGCGCCTGGCGTGGTCCAGCGCGGCCAGCGCGATGTCGCGCGGCTTCTGGTCGGGCGCCGAGGGGAACCATTCGGCGCCGGCCTGCTTGGTGACGGTCTTCAGCTGCTCGATGGCAGCCGGGCGGTAGACGTCGGCCGAGACGGTGAGCACCTTCTTCTTGCGCTTGTCGATCAGGTGCTTGGCCAGCTTGGCGGTGGTGGTCGTCTTGCCTGCGCCCTGCAGGCCGGCCATCAGCACGACGGCCGGCGGCTGGGTGGCGAAGTTCAGCTCGGCCACCGGCTTCAGCGCGCCCGCCTCGTCGATCTCGCCCATCGTCGCGGTGAGCTCGCGGTGCACGATGCCCACCAGCGCCTGGCCCGGCGACAGCGATCCCACGACTTCCTGGCCCAGCGCCTTGTCCTTGACGCGGGCGATGAAGTCGCGAACCACGGGCAGCGCCACGTCGGCCTCGAGCAGGGCCATGCGCACCTCGCGCAGCATGTCCTGCACGTTGGCTTCGGTGATGCGCGCCTGGCCGCGCATCGTCTTGACGAGGCGCGACAGCCGTTCGCTGAGGGTGGAGGCCATCTGGGGAGCAGGTCCGCCGCAGGACACGGGGGACGCGAAAGTACACTGTGGCCATGATTTTATCGTCTGCCCCTGCCGCCTTTCCGGGGGCCTGGTTGCTGGCGCTGGCCGCCGTGGCGGCCTATGTGATGGCCGCTTTCCCCGGCCGCGCGGAAGGCCTTCGCCTGCCCACCGCGCTGGGCGTGGGCGTGTTGTTGCATGCGCTGTTGCTGGTGCTGGACATCAGCGGATTGGGCAGTCCCACAGGAGGGGCGCGGCTGGGCTTCGGCCCGGTGGTTTCGCTGACGGTCTGGCTGGTTCTGGCGGTGCATACGCTGGAAAGCCGGCTGGTGCCGCAACCCAGCGTGCGCCGTGTGCTGGCCCTGCTGGGCGCTGCGGCGGTGCTGCTGGCCTGGGCGCTGCCCGGCGAGCCGCAGGCGTTGACTGGCACGCCCTGGGCGCCGCTGCACTGGGTGCTGGGGGTGGGCTCGTACGGCCTGTTTGGCGCGGCCGTGCTCCATGCCACCATGCTGGACGCTGCCGAGACGCGCATGCGCCGGCGCACCGGCGGGCCGCCGAGCGCCTTCGGCATGCCGCTGCTGCAACTGGAGCGGCTGACTTTCCGCTTCGTTGAAGCGGGCTTCGTGGTGTTGAGTGCCGCCCTGATCCTGGGCGCCATGACCACCACGCATTGGCAGTGGACGCACAAGACGGTGTTCTCGCTGCTGGGCTGGGCGGTCATCGGTGCCCTCCTGGCCGGCCGCAAGTTGCAGGGCTGGCGGGGCCGGCGAGCGACGCGCTGGCTCTACGCCGGCGCGCTGTTGTTGCTGCTGGCCTATGCGGGCTCGCGCTTCGTCATGCAGTTCGTACTCGGTCGACCGCTGGACTGACGCCCGTGACTCTGGAATCCGGGGGCCTGCCTTGAAGTACCTGCTCGTCGTGCTGGTGGTGGCGCTGGTCGTTTGGTGGATGTTCCGTCCGCGACGGCCGGCCGCACCACCGGCGGCCAAGGCGCCCCGTCCGGCCGAGCCCGGGAAGCCGCAAGCCATGCTGCAGTGCGCCCACTGCGGCGTGCACCTGCCGCGCGCCGAGGCACTGGTGGATGCACGCGGAGCCTTCTGCTCCGAGGCGCACAGGCTGGCCGGGCCCGGGCCCGGAGCGGGCTAGGGTGGGCCTGGAGCCGCCATGCCCGATCCGCTGACCGGCATCGAGCGCCGCCGCGGCGACCGGCGCCGCAGCCGCCGCGAGCCGGCCAGCACCCGGCCGCCGGATGAGTCCTGGTTCGGCGTGCTGGGCGTCGCGGCCGATACGCAGATGCGCGCCGACGAGGCGTTGGCCGCCGGCGAATCGGTGCTGGAGACCGGCTGGGGCGGCGATGCGCAGATCGACCGGCGGGTGATTTCTCGCCAGGCGCGGCGAATCCTGAGCGAAAGCGATTCGGCGCTGACGCGCATCTACCGCACCTATGCCGCGGCGCGCGCGGCCATCGGCGCGGCACTGGTGTTGGGCGTGGGTGCCACCAGCCTGCTGGCAGGCGCCCAGCCCTCGGTGGCGCAGGGGCTGCTTTGCCTGGCTTATGCCGTGCAGGCGCTCACGTTGTGGCTGCTGCCGCGCTTTGGCGCGCTGACCAAGCCGCAGCCGCAGGACAGTTTGCTGCTGCGCCGCCGACAGTGGCTGGCGACCATTGGCGTGGACCTCTTGGCCTTCACGCTGCTGCACGTGCTCACCTCCAGCGGCAGCCTGAACTTTGCTGCGCTGCTGGTGCTGCCGGTGCTGATGTCCGGTGTCCTGACCTCGCGGCTGATGTCGCTGGCCACGGCTGCGGGTGTGGCTCTGATGCTGTTGCTGGTGGCCTGGCATGCAGCGGGCACCGATGCCGGCAGCGCGGTGCTGATCACCCAATCGGGCCTGGCCGGCATTGGCTTCTTCGCCATCGCGTTGCTTGCTGGCGAACTGGCCAGCCGGCTGGCCCGCGAGGAGATTGCCGCCCGAGGCAGCATGGAGCTGGCGCGCCAGCAGGCGCAGCTGAACCGACTGGTCATCGAGGAGATGGCCGACGGCGTGCTGGTGGTCGACCGCGAGATGCGCGTGCGCGCCACCAACCCGGCGGCGCGCAGCCTGTTGTCGGCGCAGGGCCCGGGCCCGGTCGCGCCGTTCCAATTGCAGGGCCGGCCCGAGTGGGCGGCGCTGTCCGCGGCCGTGCAGCAGGCGCTGGCCGAGGCCTACTGGCCCGAGGCCGGCAGCGACGTGGTGCTTCGCTTCGGCCCGGGTGATTCCCGCACGCTGCGCATGCGGGTGCGCTTCACCCGGCGGCGCTCGCTGCAGCAGGGCCAGGCCGCCACCGAGGAGTTCTGCGTGTTGCTGCTGGAAGATGTGCGCACCGCACAGGCGCGGCTGCGGCAGGAGAAGCTGGCGGCGATGGGCCGGGTGTCGGCCGGCATCGCCCACGAGATCCGCAACCCGCTGTCGGCCATCGCCCAGGCCAACGCCCTGCTGATGGAAGATGCGCTGCCCGAGGCGCAGCAGCGTCTGCTGCGCATGGTGGCTGACAACGTGGAGCGGCTGAAGCGCCTGGTCGACGAGGTGATGGAGGTGGCGCCGGGTACCGCACCCACACCCAGTGTCATCGACGCCACGGTCGAGGTGGCCGCCACGGCCGCCGATTGGGCACGCACTGCCGGCCTGGACCCGAAGGACCCCCACAGCCGACTGCACCTGGACTTGCCGATGGCGCCGCTGCGCGTCGTCTTCGACCCCGAGCACCTGCGCCGCGTGCTGGTGAACCTGCTGGACAACGCCAAGCGCCATGCCAGTGACGCGCCCGGCGCCATCGGCGTGCGTTTGGCCGCGCGCGACGAGGGCAGCGTGCTGCTGCGCGTGGACAGCGACGGGCCGCCGATCCCGCACGAGGTGGAGCGCCACCTGTTCGAGCCCTTCTTCTCGACGCGCAGCCGCGGCTCGGGCCTGGGCTTGTATATTTGCCGCGAACTGTGCGAGCGCTACGGCGCGAGCATCGAGTACCGGCTGCGGCCGGATGGCCAGCGCAACCTGTTCCTGGTGATCATGCGACGCGAGTCGGCGCTGTCCGCCGAGCCACGGGCCAAGACCCCTGCATGAGGCACGCATGACCGCTGCACCCGCCCAAAGCCTGCTGGTCGTCGATGACGAGCCCGACCTGCGCACGCTGTACGAGCTGACGCTGGTGCGCGAGGGCTATGCGGTGGACACCGCCGGCACGGTGGAGGAGGCCTGGGCCATGCTGGGCGAGCGCGCCTACAACGCCTTGATCACCGACATGCGCCTGCCCGATGGCACCGGCCTGGAACTGCTGCAGCGGCTGGACCAAGCCCGCCGCAGCGAAAAGGCCATCGTCATCACCGCCTACGGCTCGGCCCAAGGCGCGGTGGAAGCGTTGAAGTGTGGTGCCTACGATTACCTGACCAAGCCCGTGGACCTGCGCCAGTTCCGTGCGGTGGTGGCTTCTGCGCTGGGCCGCCCGGCCGCCCCGGCCGCGCGACCTGCGGCGGTGCCGGCCGTGCCGCGCCGGCGGGCCTCGGACCAGCCGCCTGCGCCTGCGCCAGCCTTGCAGCGGCTGGTTGGGCAGACCGACAGCATGCAGCAGGTGCATGCGATGGTCGCCAAGGTGGCGCGCAGCATGGCGCCCGTGCTGGTCAATGGCGAGTCGGGCACGGGCAAGGAACTGGTGGCACGGGCGGTGCATGAGCTGTCTTCGCGCGCCAGCGGCCCCTTCATCGCGGTGAACTGCGGAGCCATCCCGGAAAACCTGCTGGAGGCCGAGTTCTTCGGCTACCGCAAGGGTGCCTTCACCGGCGCGGTCGATGATCGGGAGGGCTTCTTTCAGGCGGCGCAGGGCGGCACCTTGTTCCTGGACGAGATCGGCGACCTGCCGCTGTCGATGCAGAGCAAGCTGCTGCGCGTGATCCAGGAGCGTGCGGTGCGGCCGATTGGCGCGGTGAGCGAAGCGCCGGTGAACGTGCGCATAGTCAGTGCCACGCATCGCGACCTGGGCGAGGAGGTGCATGCCGGCCGCTTCCGCCAGGACCTTTTCTACCGGCTCAACGTCATCGGCATCCGCTTGCCGCCACTGCGCGAACGGATCGCCGACCTGCCGCTGATCTGTGCCGCGGTGCTGGAGCGCATCGCTCGCGACGCCGGTGTGCTGCCGGTGCCCCGGCTCAGCGGGGCGGCGCTGCAGCGGCTGTCGGGCTATGCCTTCCCGGGCAACGTGCGCGAACTGGAGAATCTGTTGCAGCGTGCGCTGGCGCTGTCAGGTGGCGAGGTCATCGAGCGCGAGGAGTTGGGCCTGCCCGACGGCCTGGTGCCCGAACCGGTGGCCCCCGCACTGGACGAACTGCCGCCGCGGCCGGCGCCGCTGCAGCCGGAGCCGTCGGGCCAGGCGGTGGCGCTGCCCTCGGACCTGCAGGCCTACCTGGATGCGGTGGAGCGCGACATGCTGGTGCGTGCGCTGGAGCGCTACCGCTACAACCGCACCGCGGCAGGCGCCAGCATGGGCCTGTCGCTGCGCCAGATGCGCTACCGCATGGCCCGCCTGGGCGTGACGGCGGGCGACAGCCTTGGCGACCCGGGCTAGCGCACGTTGGCGCGAGGGCTGGTGGGGCGGCGCGCGGGCGCTGCCGTCGCCCAACTTCGACGCGCGGCCGCCGGACACCGACATCAGCCTGGTGGTGCTGCATTCGATCAGCCTGCCGCCAGGAGAGTACGGCGGCGATGCGATCGAGCGGTTGTTCACCAACCGGCTGGATTGCGACGCCCACCCGTACTATGACCAACTGCGCGGGCTGCGGGTCTCGGCGCATTTCCTGATTCGGCGCGGTGGTGAGTTGCTGCAGTTCGTGTCCTGCGAGCAGCGCGCCTGGCACGCCGGAGCGTCGTCGTGGCGTGGCCGCGAGAACTGCAACCACTACTCGATTGGCGTCGAGCTTGAAGGTCTCGAAGGGCAGCACTTCGAGGCCGCACAGTACCGCCGTGCGGCCGGCCTGCTGCGCGTGCTCGCAAGGCGCTATCCGATAGTGGAAACGGTGGGTCACGAAGACGTTGCCCCCGGCCGCAAGCACGACCCCGGTGCAGGATTCGACTGGCCGCAGCTGCGTCGCTGTCTGCGAGCGACCCGGCCCTCCTTGCCGCGCCTGCAGCGTTGAGCCTCCAGGGCGCGTGGCGCAACGGCACGGGCCATCGGCGCCATAGGGGAAGGCCCTAGGCCCGTACGCTACCGGTAGTGCCTTGCCGGGGTGCGAAGCCCCATATATAGTGTGCGCTGTGCTAAGCTCCGCCATCCGTCGCACAGCCTCGCCGGTCCATCCGGTGAGCGCCGGCAACGCGCAGCGGACACCCGACGCAAGCCATCACGCAGCATCTCGCGGCCCACAGCCGCTGTTCTGCTGAGCAGGACTTCGGCGCATCCCGCTGCCGTCCCGCACCGACACCAACGTCCACGACCGCCACAACACTACAGGGCCCCTCCATGCAAGCTACGCCGTCCCAAGCCGCACCCGCCGCCACGCCCAGCCGCGCCATGCCTTCCACGGCGTCCCCTGCGGCGTCGGCCTTTGCGGGGTACCAGATCATTCGCCGCAACGGTGCGGTGGTCGGCTTCGAGCCGAACAAGATCGCGGTGGCGCTGATGAAGGCCTTTCTGGCGGTGCATGGCACGCAGGGGGCGGCGTCGGCCAGCGTGCGCGAGACGGTGGACGCCCTGACCGAGGCGGTGGTGCGTTCGCTGCTGCGCTCGCGGCCGGGGGGTGGCACCTTCCACATCGAGGACGTGCAGGACAGCGTCGAACTCGGCCTGATGCGTGGTGGCCACCATGAGGTCGCGCGCGCCTACGTGCTGTACCGCGAGCGCCGCTCTCAGGAGCGCCAGCGCCAGGGGGTGGCGCCGGCGGCCCGTGCGCCAGAGCTCCATGTGCTGGACAACGGCCAACGCTTTCCCCTGGACGTGGCGGCGCTGCAGGCGCTGGTGGAATCGGCCTGCGCCGGCCTGGGGGCCGACGTCAAGGCCGAGCCGATCCTGGCCGAGACGCGCCGCAACCTGTATGACGGTGTGCCCATCGACGAGGTCTACAAGGCGTCCATCCTGGCGGCGCGCACGCTGATCGAGAAGGACCCGGCCTATTCGCGCGCCACCGCGAGGCTGCTGCTGCACACCATCCGCCGCGAGATCCTGGGCGGCGAGGTGACCCAGGCGCAGATGGGCGAGCGCTACCCCGAATACTTCCCGCTGTTCGTCAAGAAGGGCGTGCAGGCCGAACTGCTGGACGACAAGCTGCTGCAGTACGACCTGGCCCGGCTGGGCGCGGCGCTGAAGCCCGAGCGCGACCTGCAGTTCGATTACCTGGGCCTGCAGACGTTGTACGACCGCTACTTCCTGCACGTGGACGAGGTCCGTATCGAGCTCCCTCAGGCCTTCTTCATGCGCGTGGCCATGGGCCTGGCGCTCAACGAGATCGACCGCGAGGCCCGGGCCATCGAGTTCTACGACGTGCTGTCGAGCTTTGATTTTATGAGCTCCACGCCCACGCTGTTCAACAGCGGCACGCGGCGCAGCCAGCTGTCCAGTTGCTACCTGACCACGGTGGCCGACGACCTGGACGGCATCTACGAGGCGCTGAAGGAGAACGCGCTGCTCAGCAAGTTCGCCGGCGGCCTGGGCAACGACTGGACCAATGTGCGCGCGCTGGGGTCCTACATCAAGGGCACCAACGGCAAGAGCCAGGGTGTGGTGCCCTTCCTGAAGGTGGTCAACGACACCGCGGTGGCCGTCAACCAGGGCGGCAAGCGCAAGGGCGCGGTCTGCGCTTACCTGGAAAGCTGGCACCTGGACATCGAGGAGTTCCTGGAGCTGCGCAAGAACACCGGCGACGACCGGCGGCGCACGCACGACATGAACACCGCCAACTGGATCCCCGACCTGTTCATGAAGCGGGTGATCGAAGGCGGCGACTGGACGCTGTTCAGCCCCAGCACCTGCCCCGACCTGCACGACAAGTTCGGGCGTGACTTCGAGGCCGCCTACACCGCCTACGAAGCCAAGGTCGACCGCGGCGAGATCAAGCTCTACAAGCGCATGCCGGCGAAGGACCTGTGGCGCAAGATGCTGTCGATGCTGTTCGAGACCGGGCATCCGTGGATCACCTTCAAGGACGCCTGCAACGTGCGCAGCCCGCAGCAGCACGTGGGCGTGGTGCACAGCTCCAATCTGTGCACGGAGATCACGCTGAACACCAGCGAGACCGAGATCGCGGTGTGCAACCTGGGCAGCGTGAACTTGGCGCAGCACCTGAAGGACGGCCAGATCGACCAGGCCAAGCTGAAGAAGACGGTGGCCACGGCGATGCGCATGCTGGACAACGTCATCGACATCAACTACTACGCGGTGAAGAAGGCGCGCGACAGCAACCTGCGGCATCGCCCTGTTGGGCTGGGGATCATGGGCTTCCAGGACGCGCTGTACCAGTTGCGCGTCCCCTACGCCAGCGACGCGGCGGTGGAGTTCGCCGACCGATCGATGGAAGCGCTGTGCTTCCACGCCTACTGGGCCAGCACCGACCTGGCCGCCGAGCGCGGCCGTTACAGCAGCTACCGCGGCAGCCTGTGGGACCGCGGCATCCTGCCCCATGATTCGCTGGATCTGTTGGCCGAATCGCGCGGCGGCTATGTCGAGATCGACCGCAGCCAGACGCTCGACTGGGAGGCCCTTCGCCAGCGTGTTGCGCAGCACGGCATGCGCAACAGCAACTGCGTGGCCATCGCGCCCACCGCCACCATCAGCAACATCATTGGCGTCGATGCCTCGATCGAGCCCTGCTTCGGCAACTTGTCGGTCAAGAGCAACCTGTCCGGCGAGTTCACGGTGGTCAACGAGTACCTGGTGCGCGACCTGAAGCGCCTGGGCCTGTGGGACGACGTGATGGTGATGGACCTGAAGCACTTCGACGGCTCGCTGCGCCGCATCGACCGTGTGCCCGAGGAGCTGAAGCGCCTGTACGCCACCGCCTTCGAGGTCGAGACCCAGTGGCTGGTGGAGGCGGCAGCGCGCCGGCAGAAGTGGATCGACCAGGCGCAGTCGTTGAACATCTACATCGCCGGCGCTTCGGGCAAGAAGCTCGACGAGACCTACAAGCTCGCCTGGCTGCGCGGGCTGAAGACCACCTACTACCTGCGCACCGTGGGCGCCACCGCGGCCGAGAAGTCCACCGTGCATTCGGGTGCGATGAACGCGGTGTCCGCGCAGGGTGGTGGCGGCATGGCGGCTGCGGCCGCGATGCAGGAAGCCGCGGGCAGCGACATCAAGTTCTGCTCGATCGATCAGCCCGACTGCGAAGCCTGCCAGTGACTCGAAGCTTGCCAGTGAGTCGAGGCCTGTCAGTGGGCGATGCATGCGATCGCGCCGCGCACCGCGCGGCCGTTCGCGATGCGCCACTGCAACAACGCGGGTCGCAAACGCGCTCGCTTGTCAACTAGTGCTTGGTGTTCGCACGCAACACTCACATAATCACGCGCCATAGGACATACGCACATGCTGGTCTGGGAAGAAGAAGTCCGTAACCTGCCGAAGACTGCCTCTCTGGTCGCCGAACCCTCGCTGTCTGCCGAGGTGCCGTTCGCGGCCCCGTCGCTGCCCCGCAGCGAAGCCACCGTCCTGCCGTCGCACCACCGCGTGGTGGCTGCCGACAAGCGCATCATCAACGGCAAGACCGACGTCAACCAGCTGGTCCCGTTCAAGTACAAATGGGCCTGGGAGAAGTACCTCGCCACCTGCGCCAACCACTGGATGCCGCAGGAGATCAACATGTCGCGCGACATCGCGACTTGGAAGGATCCCAACGGACTGAGCGAGGACGAGCGCCGCATCATCAAGCGCAACCTAGGCTTCTTCGTCACCGCCGATTCGCTGGCCGCCAACAACATCGTGCTCGGCACCTACCGGCACATCACGGCGCCCGAATGCCGCCAGTTTCTGCTGCGCCAGGCCTTCGAAGAGGCGATCCACACGCACGCCTACCAGTACATCGTCGAATCGCTGGGCCTGGACGAAAGCGAGATCTTCAACGCCTACCACGAGGTCCAGTCGATCCGCGACAAGGACGAGTTTCTGATCCCGTTCATCAACGCGATCATGGACCCGGGCTTCGTCACCGGCACGCCCGAGGCCGACCAGAAGCTGCTGAAGAGCCTGATCGTCTTCGCCTGCCTGATGGAAGGCCTGTTCTTCTACGTCGGCTTCACGCAGATCCTGGCGTTGGGCCGGCAGAACAAGATGACCGGCGCGGCCGAGCAGTATCAGTACATCCTGCGCGACGAGTCGATGCACTGCAATTTCGGCATCGACCTGATCAACACCATCAAGCTCGAGAACCCGCACCTCTGGACGCCGCAATTCAAGGCCGAGATCAAGGCCCTGTTCGAGCACGCGGTCGAGCTGGAGTACCGCTATGCCGAGGACACCATGCCGCGTGGCGTGCTGGGCCTCAATGCCTCCATGTTCAAGGGCTACCTGCGCTACATCGCCAACCGGCGGGCCACGCAGATCGGCCTGGAGCCGCTCTTCCCGAACGAGGAAAACCCGTTCCCGTGGATGAGCGAAATGATCGATCTGAAGAAGGAACGCAATTTCTTCGAGACGCGCGTCATCGAGTACCAGACCGGTGGCGCACTCTCGTGGGATTGAAGGCTGCTGCCGATCACTCGAACAACCATGCGCAGCAGCAATGTGTTTGTGGGACGTGATGCATCGACGCCAGAAGCGATGCGCAGGCCCGTTACCGCATTCGTCGTACCGGGGCGACCGCCCGGGCCCTAGGGCCTTGGCAGACCGCCGGGCGATGAATCGCCGCGCTGTATCGAGCAGCGCGGTGCTCTTTGCAACTTGATCAAGGAGATCGTTATGGCAACTGCGAAGAAAGCCCCGGCCAAGAAGGCCCCGGCGAAGAAGGCCCCGGCCAAGAAGGCCCCGGCGAAGAAGGCCGCCCCGGCCAAGAAGGCCCCGGCGAAGAAGGCCGCTCCGGCCAAGAAGGCCCCGGCGAAGAAGGCCCCGGCCAAGAAGGCCGCTCCGGCGAAGAAGGCGCCGGCCAAGAAGGCCGCTGCCAAGAAGGCGCCGGCCAAGAAGGCCGCTGCCAAGAAGGCGCCTGCGAAGAAGGCCGCTGCCAAGAAGCCGGCGGCCAAGAAGCCGGCTGCCAAGAAGGCCGCTGCGAAGAAGGCTGCCCCTGCCCCGGCTGCCCCTGCGGCCCCAGCCGCGAAGACGGCCCTGAGCCCGGCTGCGGCCTGGCCCTTCCCGACGGGCAACAAGCCCTGAGCTTGTTTCTCTGAAGCGAAAAGCCCGGATTCGTCCGGGCTTTTTTTCGTCCGTCGCTTCGCTCAGCGCATCAAGCCTTGCCCTGCCGCGCGACTGCCGCAGCGGCCGCGGCAATGGCGTCGGCGTCGCCAAGGTAGCGGCTGCCGATCGGCTTCAACTGCGCGTCCAGTTCATAGACCAGCGGGATGCCGTTGGGAATGTTCAGGCCGACGATGTCTTCGTCGCTGATGCCATCCAGGTACTTGACCAGCGCACGCATCGAGTTGCCGTGTGCCGCCACCACCGGCTTGCGGCCGGCCTTCAGCACCGGCGCCAGCACCTCGTTCCAGAAGGGCATGACGCGGGCCACGGTGTCCTTCAGGCATTCGGTCAGCGGCACCTGGCCGGGCTGCAGCGCGGCATAGCGCGGGTCACTGCGTTCGCTGCGTGGATCACCCGGCTGCAGCGCCGGCGGCGGCGTGTCGTAGCTGCGCCGCCAGATCAGCACCTGCTCATCGCCGTACTGGCGCGCTGTCTCGGCCTTGTTCAGGCCCTGAAGCGCGCCGTAGTGGCGTTCGTTGAGCCGCCAATCGTTGACCACCGGCAGCCAGGTGCGCTCCATCTCGTCGAGGCAGTGCCACAGTGTCCAGATCGCACGTTTTAGCACCGAGGTGTAGGCGATGTCGAACTCGAAGCCGCCCTCGCGCAGCAGTTTGCCGGCCTGACGCGCCTGCGCCACGCCGGTTTCGGTCAGGCCGACGTCGGTCCAGCCGGTGAAGCGGTTTTCCAGGTTCCAGGTCGATTCGCCGTGGCGAATCAGCACGAGCTTGTACATGGGCGGGCGATGTGCTGCGGCACGGCGTCGGAAGAAGGCGCAATTCTATAATTCGCGGTTTCTCCACCACTGCAAAGCCCAGCGTGCAATTCATCGTCGAGAACTGGATCCTGATCCTGGCAGCGTTCGTCTCCGGCGGCATGCTGGTGTGGCCGATGGTCACCAAGGGTGGCATGGGGGTGTCCGTGTCCACGGCGGATGCGGTGCGGATGATCAACCACGAAAAGGCGGTGCTGATCGATGTGCGCGATCCCGCCGAGTTCGCCACCGGACACGTGGCCGGTGCGCGCAACGTGCCGCTGAGCACGCTGGACGGCGCCAAGGGCCTGCCGACCAACAAGGCGGTGCCGGTGGTGGTGGTGTGCGCGTCCGGTGCGCGCTCGACGCGTGCCGTGGGCCAGTTGCGCAAGGCAGGGTACGAGAAGGTGTTCTCGTTGGCTGGCGGCACGGCGGCCTGGCGCGAGGCCAGCCTGCCGATCGAGAAGTCGGCCTGAGCAGCGGTTGCCGCTGGCGTCGTCCCGGCGCCTGCAAGGTTCGGCGCACTGCGCCAGAATCCTGCCCCGTTGTTCCATCCCACCGCCCTCGCCATGAAGTCCGTCCGCATGTACCTGACGCAGACCTGCCCCTACTGCATCCGGGCCAAGGCCTTGCTACAGCAGCGCGGCGTCGAAAACATCGACGAGATCCGCGTTGATCTGGAGCCCGGCCAGCGGGTGCACATGATGGAGATCACAGGTCGGCGTACGGTGCCGCAGATCTTCATTGGCGACACGCACGTCGGCGGCTGCGACGATCTGGTCGAGCTGGACCGCCGCGGCGGGCTGCTGCCGCTGCTGGGCGCAGGCGCCTGATTCATTCCTCACGCGGCGCGGCTCCGGGCCGCCAGTCCCGGCAGGCTGGTGGGCGATAATCCCGCTCCCTTCGACCCCGGCCACCTTGTGCGCCCCGGGGTCGCGCACCCACCCACGAAAGCCCGCCATGGCCGAGCAAGACCAGACCCCCGTGTTCCAGATCCAGCGCATGTACCTGAAAGATCTCTCGCTGGAGCAGCCCAATTCACCGCAGATCCTGCTGGAGCAGCAACAGCCGCAGGTCGAGATCAATCTGGGCATGGGCGCCGAGCCGGTGGCCGATGGCGTGTTCGAGGTCACCGTGACGGCCACCGTCACCACCAAGATCAAGGACAAGACGCTGTTCCTGGTGGAAGCCAAGCAGGCCGGCATCTTCGAGATCCGCAACGTGCCCGACGAGCAGATGCAGGGCATCATCAGCATCGTCTGCCCGCAGATGATCTACCCATACCTGCGCGCCATCGTCTCCGATGTCTGCACGCGCGCCGGGTTTCCGCCGATCATCCTTTCCGAAGTCAACTTCCAGGCCATGTTCGAGGCCCAGCAGGCCCAGGCCGCAGCACAGAACGGCAACGGCGGCTCGCGCATCATCACTGGCGTGAATTGACGCCCGTCCGGTGACGGGCGGGCCCGCGGGCGCACGATGAAAATCAGCGTGCTCGGTGCTGGCGCCTGGGGAACAGCGCTGGCGATGGCGGCGGCTGCGCGCCACGATGTGCTGTTGTGGACGCGCGATGCAAAGCAGGCCACGCAGATGCGCGCGCTGCGATGCAATCCTCGTTACCTGCCCGAGGTGGGGCTGCCCGTGCAGCTGCGCATCGACGCCGACCATGCCGCTGCGCTGCAGCATGCGCAGGAAGGCCTTCTGGTCATCGCCACGCCGATGGCCGCACTGCGCGAATGCCTGTCTGGCTTGCCGGCACAGCAGCCGGTGCTCTGGCTTTGCAAGGGCTTCGAATCCGGCAGCGGTGACCTTGGCCACGAGATCGCCCGTGCATTGCGGCCCGGCGTGCCCGCGGGTGTGTTGTCCGGCCCGAGCTTCGCGCTGGAAGTGGCTCGCGAGCAGCCCACGGCGCTGGTAGCCGCCAGCACCGACCCGGCGCTGTGCGACGCCGCCGTGCAGGCCTTTCACAGCGAGACGCTGCGGGTCTACCGCTCGGCTGATCCGGTGGGCGTGGAGGTCGGCGGCGCCGTGAAGAATGTGCTGGCCATTGCCACGGGGCTGGTCGACGGCCTGGCCGACCGCGAGGACCTGCCGCACCGCCCGGGACTGAATGCCCGCGCCGCGTTGGTCACCCGCGGTCTGGCGGAGATGACGCGCCTGGGGGTTGCGCTGGGCGCCCGTGCCGAGACCTTCATGGGGCTGTCCGGGCTGGGCGATCTGGTGCTGACGGCCACTGGGGACCTGTCACGCAACCGGCGCGTCGGCAGCCTGCTGGCGAAAGGCTTGCCGCTGGCCGACATCCTGGCCCAGCTGGGCCACGTCGCCGAAGGTGTCTACAGCGCACCCACGGTCTTGGCACGGGCTCAGCGCCTGGGTGTGCAGATGCCGATCACGCAGGCCGTGGTCGAGGTGCTCGACGGCCGCCTGGAGCCGGTGCAGGCCATGCGCCAGCTGATGGCGCGCGAAGCCACCCGCGAGGGCTGAGCCTTCTTCAGACGCCGCCTTCGTAGCCCAACTGCCGCCAGGCCTCGAACACGGCCACGGCCACTGCGTTGCTGAGGTTCAGGCTGCGTTGGCCGGGCCTCATGGGCAGACGCAGCCATTGAGCAGGCTCCAGCCAGTCGAGCGGGCCACGCGGCAGGCCGGCGCTTTCGCTGCCGAACAGCAGCCAGTCGCCGCGCTGCCAGCGTACCTCGCCCATCAACCGTGGGCCGCGCGTGCTGAAGGCGAAGCAGCGCTGCGGGTCGGGCCGCATCGCGTCGCGCCAGGCTTGCAGCGAGGCATGGCGCTGCACGGTGGCGTACTCGTGGTAGTCCAGCCCGGCACGGCGCAGCAGCCGGTCCTCCATCGCAAAGCCCAGGGGCTCGATCAAGTGCAGCGCGCAGCCGGTGTTGGCCGCCAGCCGGATGACGTTACCGGTGTTCGGTGGAATCTCCGGCTGCACGAGCACGATCTGCAACATCGGTGCGCTCACCGGTCCGGTGCTCGCGTGCGGGCCAGCACCCAGGCGTCGACACGACGCGCACCGGCACGCTGCAGGGCGTGTGCCGCCTCGGTCAAGGTGGCTCCGCTGGTCATCACGTCATCCACCACCGCGATATGCGCGCCGCGCAGCGACACCCGCCGCTCCCCGCCTGCGATGAAGGCGCCCCGCAGGTTGCGGCGGCGCTCGGCCAGGCCCAGTGCGGCCTGGTGCGCGCCGTCGGCATGGCGCTGCAGCAGGCCGGCGTGGCTGGACAGCCGCAGCGCGCCCGCCACCCGGCGAGCCAGCTCCCAGGCCTGGTTGTAGCCGCGTTCGGCCAGGCGCCGCGGTGCCAGCGGCACCGGCACCACCCAGTCGGGGTGCATGGCGCCACTGTCCTGCACGGCCTGCACCAGCCGGCGGGCCAGCGGTGCGGCCAGTTCCACCCGGGCTTCGAACTTGAACGCAGCAATCAGCCGGTCCCATGGGAAGGCATAGTCGCAGGCCACCACGCAGGCCGCAAAGGGCATCGGCGCCGCAAGGCAGGCACCACAGGTTGCCGCAGCGGCTGCCAGGCGCAGCCCGCAGCGGCCACAACGGGGTTGGGGCAGGGCAAAACGGCCCACGCAGGCAGTGCAAAGCGTTGCGCGAGACCAGTCATGGCAAACCGCGCATTGGCCCGGTAGCAAGGCCGACAGCGACATCGGCTCAATATACTGCCCACGATGGCCGATGAGGCAACGCCCCGATCCTCGCGCCCGGTGCAGGCCGCGGCGCTGACGCTGATCGTGCGGCGCCTGACGCGCGCGGGCGAGGCCCCATGGCTGCACGGCGAAGTGGCCCGCCGCATGGCCGAGCGCTTGCCATTGATCCGGCTGCAGCCGCGCACTGCGGTCGATTGGTGGAGCCACCTCGGCGGCACCGGTCCCTTGCTGGCGCAGGCCTATCCGAACGCGAAGCTGTTGCGGGTCGAAGCCGAGGCCGAACTGCTGTCCCCGTCGCTGGCCGGCTCGACTCGTCCGTGGTGGCCGTGGCGGCGCGCGGCGGCCATGCCGCCTCGCATTGCGGCGGAGCAACTGCCGGCCGGCGGGGCCGATCTGCTCTGGGCGAACATGACGCTCCACCTGTGCCCCGATCCGGTGCAGCAGCTGCAGCAATGGCACCGCGCCTTGGCGACCGAGGGATTCCTGATGTTCTCCACGCTCGGCCCAGGTTCCTTGACGGGGCTGCGCCAGTTGTATGCCAGGGCGGGATGGCCCGCGCCCTTTGCGCCATTCGTGGACATGCACGACCTGGGTGACATGCTGGTGCAGGCGGGCTTTGCCGAGCCCGTGATGGATCAGGAACGGCTGACGCTGACATGGCCCGATGCCGGGGCCTTGCTGGCCGAGCTGCGTTCGTTGGGGGGCAACGCCGACGTCATGCGCGTGGCTGGCCTGCGCACGCCGCACTGGCGTCAACGCCTGTGCCTGGCCTTGGAAGCGCTGCGAGGCCCGGACGGACGGCTGCGGCTGGACTTCGAACTGGTCTACGGTCATGCCTTCCGCGTGGCACCCAAGCCGCGCATGAGTGCACAGACCTCGGTGGCACTCGACGACATGCGCGCCATGATCCGCGCCGGTAGAAGGCCCACCGGAGCAAGCTAGAATCCTCCTTGAAGCTTGTCTTTGATAAGGGTCAACCCTTATCCGCTTCGATCCCGCATTCCTGCTCTGTTGCCTGCGCGCCCGGTTCTGTCCGCTGCATGAGTTCTGCTTTCGCCCCCAGCCCCTGGCCCGCGCCGGCGCCGATGCCCTGGCGCATTGCAAGGGAGCTGCCAGCCCGCGAGCACGAGTCCGCACCGGCAGTGCAATGGCTGATGCCGCGCAATCAATCCTTCGTCCCCGGCCGCCTGCTGGCAGTGTTCCTGGCGCTGTCGGTGGTGTCGCTGGGCATTGGTCTGGCGTTTTGGTGGCTGGGTGCGCCAGCGGTCCTGCCATTGGCCGGTGCCGAACTGCTGGCACTGGGCATCGCGTTCTGGTTGTGGTCGCGCCACGCCGGCGATATGGAGAAGATCACCCTCACCGAGCGAGAGCTGCAGGTGGAGCACCGCTTTGGCCGGCTGGTCGAACGAGCCACCTTCCGCGCCGAGTGGGTGCGGGTCGAGCCGGCTCAGCATGATGGCTCGCTGGTGGAGATCACGGGTCAAGGCCAACGCATGCAAGTCGGCCGCTACCTGCGGCCTGAATCGCGCATCGCATTGGCGCGCGAGTTGCGACAGGCGCTGCGCCGCGAGTGCAACCGCCAGGCCGCACAGCTTACGGATATGGAACCGCAACGATGATGACGACGATGACCAGCATTTGGCGCCAGTGCGCGCGATACGGCGCCACGGCCTCGGCTGCGCTGCTCAGCACTTCGGCAGCCCTTGCCGTGAGCAACTTGCCGGGCGGGCCTGCCGTCAACCAGGTGAACCTGGCACCGCCCGCCACCCGCATCGCCGGTGAGATCCAGTGGTTGCACGGCATGATGCTGATCATCTGCCTGGTGATCTTCGTCGGCGTCTTCAGCGTGATGTTCTATTCCATCCTGAAGCATCGCAAGTCGGTCGGGCACAAGGCTGCCAATTTCCACGAAAGCGTGGTGGTCGAGGTGGCCTGGACCGTGGTGCCGCTGCTGATCGTCATCGGCATGGGCGCGATGGCCACGCGCACGGTGGTGGCCATGAAGGACACCAGCAATGCCGATCTGACCATCAAGGCCACCGGCTACCAGTGGAAGTGGGGCTACGACTATCTGCGGGGCGAAGGCGAGGGCATTGCCTTCCTGTCCACGCTCGACCCGGAGCAGCGTGCACTGTCCGACGCCGGAACGCCCAAGGGCGACGACTACCTGTTGAGGGTGGACAACCCGCTGGTGGTGCCGGTGGACAAGAAGATCCGCATCATCACCACCGCCAATGACGTGATCCACGCCTGGATGGTGCCGGCTTTCGGCGTCAAGCAGGACGCGATCCCCGGTTTCGTGCGCGACACCTGGTTCCGCGCCGACAAGACCGGCGATTTCTACGGGCAGTGCGCCGAGCTTTGCGGCAAGGAGCACGCCTACATGCCGATTCATGTCAAGGTGCTGAGCCACGCCGACTACAGTGCGTGGGTGGCGGCCAAGCAGAAGGAGATGGCGGCATTGGCCGACGACCCCAACAAGGTCTGGACGCTGGCCGACCTGAAGGCCCGTGGCGAGAAGGTCTACGCGGCCAACTGCCAGGCCTGCCATCAGGCCAACGGCAAGGGGGCAGGGCCGATCAAGGCGCTGGATGGCTCGCCGATCGTCATGGATGCCGACAAGATGCGTGAGATCACCGTGCTGCTGCAGGGCTTGAACAATGGCGCGATGCCGGCGTGGCGGCAGTTGTCGGACACCGAGATTGCGGCGGTGATCACGTTCACCAAGAACCACTGGAGCAACCAGACCGGCCAGATCGTGCAGCCGGCCGAGGTTGCTGCCGCCCGCAAGTGATGTCATTGAAAACGGTCGCCGAGTCGAAAGGTTGATTCCATGAGCGCAGTTCTTCCCCACCACGGCGACCACGCCCACGACGACCACCACGCTCAGCCGCACGGCTGGCGGCGCTGGCTGTTCGCAACGAACCACAAGGACATCGGCACGATGTACCTGTTGTTCTCGTTCACGATGTTCATGATCGGCGGCATCCTGGCGCTGGGCATCCGTACCGAGCTGTTCGAGCCGGGCCTGCAGTTCGTGAACCCGCAGCTGTTCAACCAGCTGACCACGATGCACGGCCTGATCATGGTGTTCGGCGCCATCATGCCGGCCTTCGTGGGCTTCGCGAACTGGATGCTGCCGCTGCAGATTGGCGCGTCGGACATGGCCTTCGCGCGCATGAACAACCTGAGCTTCTGGCTGCTGATCCCGGCGGCGCTGATGCTCGCAGGCTCGTTCTTCATGCCCGGCGGCGCACCCGCCGCGGGGTGGACGATCTACGCGCCGCTGACGATGCAGATGGGCCCGTCTATGGACGCGGGCATCTTCGCGCTGCACATCATGGGTGCCAGCTCGATCATGGGCTCGATCAACATCATCGTGACCATCCTGAACATGCGCGCGCCGGGCATGACGCTGATGAAGATGCCGCTGTTCGCCTGGACCTGGCTGATCACCGCCTTCCTGCTGATCGCCGTGATGCCGGTGCTGGCCGGCGCGATCACGATGACGCTGACCGACCGCCACTTCGGCACCAGCTTCTTCAACCCGGCCGGCGGCGGCGACCCGATCATGTACCAGCACATCTTCTGGTTCTTCGGGCACCCCGAGGTCTACATCATGATCCTGCCGGCCTTCGGCATCATCAGCGCCATCGTGCCGGCCTTCTCGCGCAAGCCGCTGTTTGGCTATGCGTCGATGGTCTACGCCACCGCGTCGATCGCGATCCTGTCCTTCATCGTGTGGGCGCACCACATGTACACCACCGGCATGCCGGTGACCGGGCAGCTGTTCTTCATGTACGCGACGATGCTGATCGCGGTGCCCACGGGCGTGAAGATCTTCAACTGGATCGCCACCATGTGGAAGGGCTCGATGACCTTCGAGGTGCCGATGCTGTGGGCGGTGGGCTTCATCTTCGTGTTCACGATGGGCGGCTTCACCGGCCTGATCCTGGCCATGGCGCCGATCGACATCCAGTTGCAGGACACCTACTACGTGGTGGCGCACTTCCACTACGTGCTGGTGGCCGGCTCGCTGTACGCGATGTTCGCCGGCGTGTACTACTGGGGCCCGAAGTGGACCGGCGTCATGTATTCCGAGACGCGCGGCAAGATCCACTTCTGGGGCAGCCTGATCTTCTTCAACATCACCTTCTTCCCGATGCACTTCCTCGGGCTGGCCGGCATGCCGCGACGCTATGCCGACTATCCGATGCAGTTCGCCGACTTCAACATGTGGGCCACGGTGGGCGCCTTCGGCTTCGGGCTGATGCAGGTGTACTTCTTCCTCTTCGTCGTGGTGCCGATGATGCGCGGCCAGGGCGAGAAGGCGCCGCAGAAGCCTTGGGAAGGCGCCGAAGGCCTGGAATGGGAAGTGCCGTCGCCGGCGCCCTGGCACACCTTCGAGAACCCGCCGAAGCTGGACGCCACCGCGACCCGCGTGATTGGCTGACCACCGAGACCGCGCCGTGGACGCCGAAGCACAACGACGCGCCAACGCCAGGCTGGGCTGGATCCTGGCCGGTTTGGCGGCGCTGTTCGGAGTGGGTTTCGTCCTGCGCATCGTGATCTTCGGCGGCTGAGGGGTACAGACGGTGTCCGCCTCCGCCCCAGTCCGCCGCTCGCTGCTGCACGCCGACAACCGGCGAATGCTCGGCAAACTGCTGGTCGTCGCGCTCTTGATGTTCGGTTTCGGCTACGCGCTGGTGCCGATGTACCGCGCCATCTGCGAAGCGCTGGGCGTCAACGTGCTGTCGGTGGCCGAGCAGCGGCGCGAGGCCGCCACCAGCGGGCGCGATGTGCGGGCCAACACCCAGGTGGACCTGTCGCGCAAGATCACGGTGGAATTCGATGCCAATGCGCGCGGTCCGTGGGACTTCAAGCCCGCCGTGGCTTCGGTGCAGGTGCATCCGGGCGAACTGGCCACGGTGATGTACGAGTTCCGCAACAAGCAGGATCGCACGATGGCCGCGCAGGCCATCCCCAGCTACGCGCCCAAGCAGGCGATGTCGCACTTCAACAAGATCGAGTGCTTCTGCTTCAACGAATACACGCTGAAGGCCGGCGAGTCCAAGCAGTGGCCGGTGGTCTTCATCATCGATCCCAAGCTGCCGAAGGACGTGACGACCATCACGCTGTCCTACACCTTCTTCGAAGTGGGCGGCAAGATCCCGGCCGAGCCGGCCGGCGGGCTGCGCCCGACGGCGGCCGCACCGACCACGGAGTCCCGGCTGTGAACACCACGCCACCCGAAGGTCTGAAGGAAGCCGTGCAGCGGCAGGGGTCGATGTTGCAAAGCTTCCGCGCAGTGGCCTGGTCCTTCTTTGGCATTCGCAGATCGGCCGGTCACGCACAGGACATGCAGAAGCTGAACCCGGTGCATGTCATCCTGGCCGGCATCGTCAGCGCGGCACTCTTCGTGCTGCTGCTGGTGCTGCTTGTGCGCTGGGTCGTCGGCAGCGGCGTGGCCGGCTGAAGGCCTGTCCTCACCCCTATTCCAAGCGTCTCTAGGAGCAACAAACCATGTCGGCCAGTACCCACGAGGGCTCCACCCCGTACTACTTCGTCCCCGCGCCATCGCGCTACCCGGTGCTGGTGTCCGTCGGCATGTTCTTCGTGATCCTCGGCGCAGGGCAGTGGATCAACGGGCACGGCTGGGGCGCGTATTCGCTGCTGCTGGGCCTGGTGATTTGGCTCAGCGTGATGTACCAGTGGTTCGCCACCTCCATTGCCGAGGACCGCGCCGGTCTGTACTCGCACCGGGTGGACGTCTCCTACCGCTGGAGCATGAGCTGGTTCATCTTCTCCGAGGTGATGTTCTTCGCAGCCTTCTTCGGCGCGCTGTATTGGGCACGGGTGCATTCGGTGCCGATGCTCGGCAACCTCGACCACCAGATTCTCTGGCCGGACTTCAAGGCCGCTTGGCCCACCGTGCTGGCCGGCTCCACCGCGTCGCCGGCCGGCACCGTCGAGCCCTTCGTGACGATGGGCCCGTGGCCGCTGCCGACGATCAACACCGCGCTGCTGCTGACCTCGGGCGTCACGCTGACCATCGCCCACCATGCGCTGATTGCCAACCAGCGCAGCAAGTGCATCGCCTGGATGTGGATCACCGTGCTGCTGGGTGCCACCTTCATCTGCGTGCAGGCCTACGAGTACATCCACGCCTACAACGACCTGAACCTGAAGCTCAGCTCCGGCGTGTTCGGCTCCACCTTCTTCATGCTGACCGGCTTCCACGGCTTCCACGTGTTCGTCGGCATGCTGATGCTGGTCTTCATCACGCTGCGCCTGATGAAGGGCCACTTCACGCCGGACAACCACTTCGGCTTCGAAGGTGCCGCGTGGTACTGGCACTTCGTGGACGTGGTCTGGCTGGGCCTGTACTTCCTGGTCTACTGGCTCTGAACACGGCGGCGCGCGCAGCGCGCACCCTCACTGTGCGAGCGGAATGCCGGTGGGCTTGATCCAGCCCATCCAGTAGCTGAACAGCACCAGCAGGAAGATCGCGACCGACAGGCCCACGCGCACCGCCAGTGCGCGGGCCATCATGGCACCGCGCGGGTCGCTGGAGCGGCCCTTGCGCAGCATCAGCACGCCGGCGCTGGCCAACGCGGCCACCACCGCCAGCAGAAACACCACGATCACGATCTTCATGCGGCCGGATTATTTCACCCCCACCTTCGGCCAAGCGGCGGGACGCCGATGACGCGCCGTGGCTGGGCCGTGCTGCTGGCCGCGCTGGCCGGAGCGCTGCTGACGGCGCGTCTGGGCGTCTGGCAACTGGACCGCGCGGCGCAGAAGACGGCGCTGCACCAGGCGCAGCAGGCCCGCGGCGCGCTGCCGGCGCTGGACGAGGCCGCACTGGCCCGCACCCCGGCCGAGGCCGAAGTGCAACTGCACCGCCGCGTGGTGCTCGAAGGCCGCTGGCTGCCCACCCACACGGTCTTTCTGGACAATCGCCAGATGAACGGCCGGCCCGGCTTCTTCGTCGTCACGCCGTTGCGGCTGGCGGGTAGCGATGCGGTGCTGGTGCAGCGCGGCTGGGTGCCGCGCCATGCCTACGAACGCGAGCGCCTGGCGCCGGTGGCCACGCCCGACGGCACGGTGCGCATCGAAGGGCGCATCGCCCCCGGCCTGGCAAGGCTGTACGAGTTCGACGCGGCCGCCTCCGGTCCGATCCGGCAGAATCTCGACATCGACGGATTCGCCCGGGAAACCGGGCTGGCGCTGCGCCCGCTGGCCGTCGTGCAGCTTCAGGACGAAGCCGCCGCGGCCGACGGCCTGCTGCGCCAGTGGACGCCGGCCTTGCCCGACGTTTCCAAGCACCACGGCTACGCCTTCCAGTGGTTCGCGCTCAGCGCCCTCATCACGGGTCTTTATGTCTGGTTCCAACTCCTCCGCCCGCGACGCCGCCGGCCCCGCTGAAGGCCTGGGCCTGACAGTGCATTCGCTGCCGGCGCCCGCGCTGGAGCCGGATGCGCGACGCACGCGCAACGGCCGCATCAAGATGCTGCTGGTGCTGCTCGTCTGCGCTGCACCGGTGATCGCCTCGTACTTCAGCTACTTCGTGCTGCGACCCGACGGTCGCACCAACTATGGCCACTTGATCCAGCCGACGCGCAGCCTGCCGGCGCTGCCGCTGCGCACACTGGATGGTCAGGCCGTCGATGCGCAGTCGCTGCGTGGCCAGTGGTTGCTGCTGGCGCTGGGGCCGGCGTCCTGCGATGACGCTTGCCAGCAAAGGCTGTACCTGCAGCGGCAATTGCGCGAGATGCTCGGGCGGGAGCGCGATCGGGTCGACAAGCTTTGGCTCGTCACGGATGACGCACCGGTGCCGGCCGCGCTGCGCGCAGCGCTGCAGGCTGACGCGGCACTGCAGGTGCTGCGCGTGCCCCGCGAGGCGCTCAACGCCTGGTTGCAGCCCGATGCCGGCCGCGCACTGGAGGACCATCTGTACCTGGTCGACCCGATGGGCGAGTGGATGATGCGCATGCCCGCCGAGCCGGAGCCTGCACGCGTCAAGCGCGACCTCGAGCGTCTGCTGCGCGCGTCCTCCTCCTGGGACCTCGCCGGGCGCTGACCGCGGCCGACGCATCATGGACCTAGCCCCCAGTCTGCGCCTGCTGCTGCTCGCCGGCACCCTGGCCTTGCTGCCGCTCGGCTGGCTGTGGTGGCGCCGGCCACAAGCCGATGCGCGCCGACGGATGGCGGGGCTGATGGCTCTGACGCTGTTCCTGACCTTCGATCTGATCGTCTTTGGCGCCTTCACCCGGCTCAGCGATTCCGGCCTGGGCTGCCCCGACTGGCCGGGCTGCTACGGCCACGCCAGCCCGATTGGTGCGGCCAGCGACATCCACGCCGCGCAGAGTGCCATGCCCACCGGCCCGGTCACCTTCAGCAAGGCCTGGATCGAGATGATCCACCGCTACCTGGCCATGACGGTGGGCGCGCTGATCGTGGTGATGACGGCGCTGGGCTGGTCGCGGCGGCAGACGCTGCCCTTCTCGCCCTGGTGGCCCACGGCCACACTGGTCTGGGTGATCGTGCAGGGGCTCTTCGGTGCGCTGACCGTGACGCTCAAGCTCAAGCCGGCGATCGTCACCCTGCACCTGCTGGGCGGCATGCTGCTGCTGGCATTGCTGGCCGCGCAGCACCAATGGTTGCGCGCGCGGCCGCTGCGCTGGCCAGGCTGGGCGCGTGCCGTGCTGATTGGCACCACGGCACTGCTGGTGCTGCAGATCGCGCTGGGTGCCTGGGTCAGCAGCAACTATGCCGTCCTGGCCTGCAGCGGCTTCCCGCAATGCAATGGTGCCTGGTGGCCCGACATGGACTTCCGCGAAGGCTTCACGCTGTACCGCGCACTGGGCCGCGACGGCGACGGGGATTTCCTGCCTGTGGAGGCTTTGGTCGCCATCCACATGGCGCACCGGCTGTTTGCGGTGCTGGCCACGCTGGCGCTGTTGGGTCTGGCGCATCTGCTGTGGCACCGGCTGGCACAGCGACGCGCGGCGCTGCTGCTGCTGGGCCTGCTGCTGCTGCAAGTGGCCAGCGGGCTTTCGAACGTGGTGCTGGGCTGGCCATTGCTGGCCGCGCTGGTGCACACCGCCGGCGCCGCGGCGATGGTCGGCCTCCTGAGCATGCTGCTGGCGCGCGCGGCCCACCCGCGACAGCGCTCCTAGAATCGCGGGTTCCCATGTCGCAGACTCTTGCCACGCCCGCGCCCGGCACCAGCCGCTGGGCCCAGTACTACGCACTGACCAAGCCGCGCGTGGTGCAGTTGATCGTGTTCTGCGCACTGATCGGCATGCTGCTGGCCGAGCCGGGCTGGCCCGATTGGGCGCTTGCCGGCATTGCCACGCTGGGCATCTGGCTGGTGGCCAGTGCTGCGGCGGCCTTCAACTGCCTGGTCGAGCAGCACATCGATTCGAAGATGGCGCGCACCGCCTGGCGGCCGACCGCCAAGGGCGAACTCAGCAGCCTGCAGACCCTGCTGTTCTCGGCAGTGCTCTGCGCCGTGGGCAGCGCGGTGCTGTACTTCTGGGTCAACCCGCTGACGATGTGGCTGACCTTCGGCACCTTCGTCGGCTATGCGGTCATCTATACGCTGGTGCTCAAGCCGATGACGCCGCAGAACATCGTCATCGGAGGTGCTTCGGGCGCGATGCCACCGGTGCTGGGCTGGGCGGCGATGCGCAACGACGTCGGCCCCGAGGCGCTGATGCTGTGCCTGATCATCTTCCTGTGGACGCCGCCGCACTTCTGGGCGCTGGCGCTGTACCGCGCCGAGGACTACCGCAAGTCCGGGCTGCCGATGCTGCCGATCACCCACGGCGCCGAGTTCACCCGCCTGCAGGTGCTGCTGTACACGCTGGTGCTGTTCGCGGCCTCGCTGCTGCCCTTCGTCTACCAGATGAGCGGCTGGCTGTACCTGGCCGGCGCGCTGGCCCTGGGCGCGGTGTTCATCGGTTATGCCTGGCAGCTGTGGCGCGACTACAGCGATGCGCTGGCGCGCCGCACCTTCCGCTATTCGATCTGGTACCTGAGCCTGCTGTTCGCGGCGCTGCTGATCGACCACTACCTGATGCCATGGCTGCGTTGAAAACCTTCCTCCTTGTCGGCCTGTTGTCGCTGGGCCTGCTGGCCGGCTGCGACCGCCTGCCCGGCGCCTCGCAGAAGCCTTCGTTCAAGGCGGTGGACATCACCGGTGCCGAGTACGCCCGGCAGCTGTCGCTGCCCGATGCCGACGGCAAGCCGCGCACGCTGGCCGATTTCAAGGGCAAGGTGACGCTGGTCTTCTTCGGCTACACGCAATGCCCGGACGTCTGCCCGACCACGCTGGCCGAGCTGGCGGCGGTGAAGCGCGACCTGGGCAAGGACGGCGAGCGGCTGCAGGGGGTGTTCGTCAGCGTCGACCCGCAACGTGACACGCCCGAGATCCTGAAGGCCTACATGGCCAGCTTCGACCCTGGCTTCGTGGCGCTGCGCGGCACGCCCGAGCAGATCAAGGACACCGCGAAGGAGTTCAAGGTGTTCTATGCCCAGGTGCCGGGCAAGACCGAAGGCAGCTACACGGTGGACCACACTGCCGGCACCTACGTGTTCGATGCCAGCGGCAAGGTGCGGCTGTTCGTGCGCTACGGCAGTGGCGCCGAAGCACTGCGCCACGACCTGAAGCTGCTGCTCGACGAGAACCCCGCCTGAGGGCGGCGGGGCCGAGGGCGATCAGGCGTTGGCTTCCAGCGCCTTGCGCATCTTCTTCATCGCCGCCACCTCGATCTGGCGGATGCGCTCGGCGCTGACACCGTACTCGGCCGCCAGCTCGTGCAGCGTCATGCCGCCGCTGGCGTCGTCGTTCACCTTGAGCCAGCGCTCCTCGACAATGCGCCGGCTGCGCGCGTCCAGCACCTGCAGCGCCTGGCTGATGCCATCGCCTGCCAGCCAGTCGCGGTGCCGGGCCTCGATCTCGCGCGTCGGCTCGTGGGTGTCGTCGGCCAGGTAGGCGATCGGCGCGTAAGCCTCCTCGCCATCGTCGGTCTGGGCCTCCAGCGCCACGTCGCCGCCGGACAGCCGGGTTTCCATCTCCAGCACTTCTTCGGGCTTGACGTTCAGCTCGCGTGCGACCACGTCGATCTCGGCAGGCGAAAAGCTGCTGCGGTGGGTGTCGGCATCGCCGGCGTCGCTCTTCAGCCGTTGCTTCATCGAGCGCAGGTTGAAGAACAGCTTGCGCTGTGCCTTGGTGGTGGCGACCTTGACCATGCGCCAGTTGCGCAGGATGTACTCGTGGATCTCGGCCTTGATCCAGTGCAGCGCATAGCTGACCAGCCGCACACCCTGTGTGGGGTCGAAGCGGCGCACGGCCTTCATGAGCCCGACATTGCCTTCCTGGATCAGGTCGCCTTGCGGCAGGCCGTAGCCCAGGTACTGCCGCGACACCGACACCACCAGGCGCAGGTGCGACAGCACCAGGCGTCCAGCGGCCTCGACATCACCATGCCGCTGAAGGCGCTCCGCGCAATCGACCTCTTCCTGCGGCGTGAGCAGCGGAATGCGGTTGACCGCGGAGATGTACGCATCCAGGTTGCCGACAGGCGGCACCAGCGACCAGGGGTCGCGGACGGACAGGGCGGTGGTGGCAATGGTGTTCATTGGGGCTATGGATTCACCTCGATCGGGTTTGGTTCAACAATATTAGCACTCAATGGCCGAGAGTGCTGACGACTCGGTCACAACGGCGGCCAGACTGGGCCCGATGCTGCAGTGACAGAGCAAAATATGGTAGCGATCACTGACTTTTCAAGTCCTGCTCAACCGAAATGCGTGTCCATCTCGTCGAGCAGCTCGTCCAGCACCGCCAGGAACCCGGCAAGATTCACGGGCTTGGTCAGGTAGTGCGCCGCGCCGGCGGTCAGGGCGGCTTCCATGTGGGCGGCGGTGGCGTCGGCGGAGACCACCACCACCGGGATGCCACCGAGTTCCTCGTCGTCCTTCAGGTGGCGCAGCAGCTCCAGCCCGTCGATGTCGGGCAGGTGCATGTCCAGCAGGATCAGGCTCGGCCGCTGCAGCCGAATGGCCGCCAGGCCGTCCAGGCCGGTCATCGACACGCTCAGCTGCACCTGCGGCCGGCGCAGCAGCATGCCGCGCATGACCTCGATGTTGGTCTCGTTGTCCTCGATGTAGTGCACCAGCCGCTGGTGGTAGCTGGCCGGCAGCGTCGGCATCTCGATGTCACCGGTGGTGGTGGCGTCGCCGGAGGGCGCCCGCGGCAGCGTCAGGATGAAGTTGGAGCCCTCGCCGGCCACGCTTTGCGCCCGCAGCGAGCCGCCCATCAGCTCGGCCAGCCGGCGGCTGATGACTAGGCCGATGCCACTGCCCTCGACGCCGCTGCGTTCGCGGCCCAGACGGTTGTAGGGCTGGAACAGCTCGTCCATCTGGGTGCGCGTCATGCCCAGCCCGGTGTCGCTGACGATCACCTCCACGGCCTGTGCCTCGGCCGCACGGGCGCGCACCACGATGCTGCCGCCGTCGACGTTGTACTTGACGGCATTGCTGAGCAGGTTGGTCAGGATCTGCTTGATGCGGGTTTCGTCGCCCAGCACGGCCCGGGCGCGCCGGTCCAGCTGCTGCTCGATGTGCAAGCCGCGCTTCTCGGCTGCCGGCGCCACCATCGCCAGGGCCGAGCTGACCAGCGGCTCCAGCTCCAGCACCTTGGGTTCCAGCTTCAGCATGCCGGACTCGATGCGCGACAGATCCAGCGTGTCGTTGATCATGTGCAGCAGGTGCCAGCCGGCCTGCTGGATCTGCGTGGCCCAGCCGCGCTGGTGCTCGGCCAGCGGCGGCTTGCGGTCCAGCCCCAGCAGCTGGGCGAAGCCGAGCATCGCGTTCAGCGGCGTGCGCAGCTCATGGCTCATGCGCGAAACGAATTCGCTCTTCGCTCGGTTCGAGGCTTCGGCCGATTCGCGCGCGCGTTCGGCCTCGGCCAGCCGCAGGTGCTCGCCAATGTCCTCCACGACGCCCACGGTGAACTGCGGCCGGCCTTCCGCGTCGCGCAGCAGCGCGACCGTCAGCTGCGCGAACAACACGCGGCCGTCCTGCGTGACGTAGCGCTTCTCTCGACGGTAGACGTCGCAGTCACCGCGCTGCATCGATTCCAGCATCCTGCGGTCGTCGATGCGGTCGTCCGGGTGGGTGATCTGGCCCACCGTCAGTTGGCACAAGGCGTCCTCGTCGTAGCCCAGCAGCCGGCAGTACGCCGGGTTGGGCTTGAGGATGCGGCCCTCCAGGTCAGTCTTGACGATGCCCACCCGCGCGCTGTCCAGAATGGCCTGCAACTGCTGCTCGCTGGCGCGAAGTGCCTCGGCGGTGCGTTGCCGCTCCGCCACTTCATGGCGCAGTGCCTGCGTGCGTTCCTGCACCGCCTGCTCGATGCGCCGGGCGCGCCCGGTCACCGTCAGCAGCAGCGCGCCGAGCAGGGCCGCGCAAGCCAGGCTCAGCACGGAGAACAGCCAGGCGTTCAGTGGCCAGGTCTCGGTGGCGGACGCCGAATCGGCGTCGATCCGCAGCGCCCACTGCCGGCCTGCGAAATCCAGCGTTCGCTCATGGGTGTAGGCGCGCTGCGCGCCGGTTTCGCACCCGGCCGGACCGGCCAGGCGCGTCATCGGCGGGCCTGCGCTGCGGTCCAGCAGACACCAGTGCAGGTGCGCGGCCTGACGCTGCATCAGCGCGTTCATCGCATCGTCCATGCGCAGCGTCACGAACACGACCGCCCGCAGGCTGTCCGGCCGCGATCCCGGCAGCGCGTGGTAGACCACCACGCCGGTTTGGTCGGCAGCCTCCTGGGTCAGCCGGAAGCCGGCAGTGGCGTTGGGTTGCCCGCTGCGCCGGGCGCGTTCGATGGCGGCTGCCGCAGCCTCGATCGACAGCGCGTTGACGCCCAATGCACCGGCGTTACCGGCCATCGGCTCGATGTAGCGGATGACCACCAGCTCGTCGGCGGCGGCCCTGGCCGGCCGGTCGCCGCGGTCGAACACGCGAAAGCCTGGCAGGCCTTCGGCTCGCACGGCCGCTTCGAAGCCGGGCACCTCGGCGCGGGTCAGCCGCTCGCTGTAGCCAATGGCCTGCAGGTGCAGCGGCTGTTGCAGCCACCATGCGGCAGCCTTGTGCAGGTCGGCGCGCGTGGCCTCGGGATGCACCCGGAACACGCCATGCACCGCCTGCAGGGCTTGCAACGGACCGTTCAGCCAGGCAGCGACGGCGTCGGCGGCACGGGCCGCGTCGCGGTCGAAGCCATCGTGCTGGCGCTCGTTCTCCCGCTCTGCCACGCGCAGCGAAGCGGCCACCAGCAGCGCTGTCACCAGCAGCATGGGCACAGCCAGCGTCAGCCGCCGCGGCGCCCACGCGGCCCGCGGCCGGCCGATCAGCGTCAGCGCGATCGGTGCGCCGATCAGCACACCCAGTGCATCTCCGACCCACCAGGTCCACCAGCTCGATGCCCATTGGGACGCCGGGACGGCACCGGTCAGACCCAGCGTGGCCGTGGCCACCGTGGCATTGACCAGGCATGCCAACGGCGCGGCCAGCAGCAGAAAGCGGCCGATGTCGCGGGGTCGGTCCAGCGTCAGGGGTTGCGCCACGAAGCGCCGCACCGCGATACAGCCGGCCCAGGCCTGTGCGGCTGCACCGGCAGCGATGACCAGCGGCACGCCAATGGCGGCCAGTTCGAACTGGCCGCGCAGCGCACTGAGGCCCACGTTCACGGCGAAGGCGCCCAGCGCCGTGGCCAACAGGGCCGGTCTGCCGTAAACCCAGGCGGCGGCCAGTGCGATGCCTGCCGATGGGTACAACGGGGTCGCGTAGCTGGGCGCCATGGCGAGCTGCAGCGCCAGCCATCCGACCACCGCATAGGCCAGCGCCGTACCGGCCAGGACCACCGGCCAGCGTGTGTTGGACTCTTCGCTCATCGATCGCTGCGTGCCGACCGCGCCTCCCCTGGACGGGAGCCTAGCACCGGCCGATGGCTGCGGCGTCGTGCCGGCGCGCGAGACGCCCCGAGATTTGCGTGAAATCAGCCGCGTTGCGCTTCAGTGGAACCAAGTCGACTGAAGCTGCGTGTGGGCGCGGGCAGGTTTGTCACCAATGGTGTTCGATCGCGCCAGCCTGGACTAGACGTTGAACAGGAAGTTCAACACATCCCCATCCTTGACTACGTATTCCTTGCCTTCGGCGCGCATCTTGCCGGCCTCCTTGGCGCCATGCTCGCCCTTGCAGGCGATGAAATCGTCGAAGGCGATGGTCTGGGCGCGGATGAAACCGCGCTCGAAATCGGTGTGGATCACGCCGGCGGCCTGGGGCGCGGTGTCGCCAATGTGGATGGTCCAGGCCCGCACCTCCTTCACCCCGGCGGTGAAGTAGGTCTGCAGGCCCAGCAGCTTGAAGGCGGCGCGGATCAGCCGGTTCAGGCCGGGTTCCTCCAGCCCCATCTCCTGCAGGAACAGCAGCCGGTCGTCGTCGGTCATGTCGGCCAGCTCGGCCTCGGTCTTGGCACAGATGGCCACCACCGGAGCGTGCTGCTTCTCGCCGTAGGCGCGCAGCTGGTCCAGGAAGGGGTTGTTCTCGAAGCCGTCCTCGGCCACGTTGCCGACGAACATCGCCGGCTTGGCGGTGATCAGGCACAGCGGCTTCAGCACCGCCTGCTCTTCCTTGCTGAAGGCGATGCTGCGCACCGGCAGTGCCTGGTCCAGCGCGGTCTGGCACTTCTTCAGCACGTCGACCAGGCGCTGGGCCTCCTTGTCCTGGCCGGCCTTGGCCACCTTGCTGTAGCGCGCCAGGCTCTTTTCCACCGTGCCCAGGTCGGCCAGGCAGAGCTCGGTCTGGATCACCTCGATGTCGGCGATCGGGTCCACCTTGCCGGCCACGTGGATGACGTTGTCGTCCTCGAAGCAGCGCACTACGTTGACGATGGCGTCGGTTTCGCGGATGTGGCTCAGGAACTGGTTGCCCAGGCCCTCGCCCTGGCTGGCGCCGGCCACCAGGCCGGCGATGTCGACGAACTCGACGATCGCCGGCACGATGCGCTCGGGCTTGACGATGGCCGCCAGCTGCTGCAGCCGCGGGTCGGGCAGCTCGACGATGCCCACGTTGGGCTCGATCGTGCAGAAGGGGTAGTTCTCGGCCGCGATGCCGGCCTTGGTCAGCGCATTGAACAGCGTGGACTTGCCCACGTTGGGCAAACCGACGATGCCGCATTTCAGGCTCATGACAGGGTTTCCGGAACCGGTGGGGAAGGGCGCGGATTCTAGGCCCCTACACTGAACGAATCCCTTCAAGGAGAGCCGCATGGCGCAGCGACAGACCCTGCTACCCCACGAGAAGGACCTGGGCGGCGGCTTCCGGGTGCGTCGGCTGCTGCCGGCGGCAGCGCGCCAGGCGGTCGGGCCCTTCCTGTTCTTCGACCACTTCGGCCCGGTCGAGGCCGGCCCGGACGACAACCACGACGTGCGGCCGCACCCGCACATCGGCCTGGCCACCGTCACCTACCTGTTCGAAGGCGCGATGATGCATCGCGATTCCACTGGCGCGGTGCAGCGCATCGAGCCCGGCGCGATCAACTGGATGACCGCCGGCCGCGGCATCGTGCACTCCGAGCGCACGCCGGATGACCTGCGCGGCCGGCCGCGGCGCAGCCACGGCCTGCAACTGTGGGCCGCGCTGCCCGTGGCCGACGAGGAGATCGCGCCCAGCTTCGCCCATACGCCGGCCGCTGCGATCCCGGTGCACCAGGCGCCCGGCGCCACGGTGCGCGTGCTGGTTGGCGAGGCCTTCGGCCTGCTCTCGCCGGTGCAGACGCGCTCGCCGACGCTGTACCTGGACATCCAGCTGGCACCCGGCGCCAGCCTGGCGCTGCCGCCGGCCCCCGAGCGCGCGCTGTATGGCGTCGACGCGCCCTATGCGCTGGACGGCACCGCGCAGCCGGCGCAGCAGATGGTGGTGCTGCAGGCTGACGAGCAGCCGCTGCTGTCCGCGCCGCAGGGTGCGCGCGTGGCATTGATCGGCGGGGCCCCGCTGGGCCACCGCCACATCGTCTGGAATTTCGTCGCCAGCCGGCGCGAGCGTCTGCTGCAGGCCCAGGACGATTGGCGCGCCCAGCGCTTCCCGGCCGTGCCGGGCGAGACCGAGTTCATCCCGCTGCCCTGACCGCCTAGAAGGCGATCTGCGCCCGCACCGTCTGGCCCACTGCCAGTTCGCAGCCGGCGCCTTCGACGACGATGGCGTTCATGCCGAACGTGGCCGCGCCCTCCAGCCGTGGGTCGGCGCGGTAGCCGGCCAGCGCATCGATCACCTCGAAGCCCTGTGAGCCCGTGTCCGGGTCCACGCCCGGGATCGAGCAGCGTGCGCAGGGCTTCACCAGCTTCAGCCGCACCAGGCCCTGCGGCGTGTCGATTTCCAGCCATTCGATCGAATCCTCGTCGTGGGCCTGCAACCCGCCCAGCACCAGGTTGGGCCGGAAGCGGCGCATGTCTACCGCGGCGGCGCCCTGCCGGGCCAGGCGCTGGTTCAGCCCGTCCAGCGACGCGCTGCTCAGCACCAGCAGCGCAAAGCCGTCGGCAAAGGCGGTGTGCGCTGCATGCGGCCCGGTCCAACGCGCGTCGCTCTGACGGCGGTGCTCGGGCTCGAAGCGCACCAGCCGCAGCGGCCGGCCGGCGAAGTCGCTGAACCACTGCGCAGCCAGGGGCCCCAGGTCCCAGGCCGGTACCGTGTCGTCCCACACGCGCACGCGCAGCGGCTGGTCCACCCGGTCCACCGCCACGTGCAGCGCCAGCATGCCGGGTGCGCGCAGCACCAGTTCGTCGCGGCGCAGCGTGGGTTGCACCAGGGCCAGCCGGGGCACCTCGCGCTGGGTGACGAATTCGCGCCGCTCATCGACCAGCATCCAGGCTCGGTCCAGGTCCAGGCCGGTGTCATCCAGCAGCCATTGGGTGACGGCAATGCCCGCGCAGGACTTGACGGGATAGGCGAACAGCGATTGGACGGTGCAGGGCAGTGCGCTCAAGGCGGTCTCCAGTGCCAAAGCCTTGGCATTGTGGCCGGCCACGGGCCAGGGCCCCACTGCCTACAATCCGCCCATGAAGCGTTTCGATGTCTGCGTGCGCGGGGCGGGCCCGGTTGGCTCCTGCCTCGCGTTGGCGCTGGCCCGGCAGGGTCTGCAGGTCGCCTTGCAGGCGCCTCTTGCCCGGCCTGTGGCGGCGGCGCAGGACATCCGCACCTATGCGCTGAATGCCGCCTCGGTGTCGCTGCTGCGCGACCTGAAGGTCTGGGACGCGCTGCCGGCCGACGCACGCTGCGCGGTCTACGACATGCACGTCGAAGGCGATGCCGCCGGCGGCGCCATCGATTTCTCGGCCTGGTCGCAGGGCGTCGAGGCGCTGGCCTGGATCGTCGATGCCGGCGAACTGGACCGGGTGCTGGCCGCGGCCGTGTCGTTCGCGCCGCATGTGCAGGCGGTCGGCGACGCGCCGGTGGAAGCCGCTCTGCTGGCGCTGGCCGAAGGCAAGGCCTCGACCACCCGCCGCGAGCTCGGCGTGGAGATGCCGGTGCAGCGTTACCGCCAGACCGCGGTGGCCGCCCGGCTGAAGACCGATGTGCCGCATGGCGGCGTGGCCCGGCAGTGGTTCCGCTCGCCGGACGTGCTGGCGCTGCTGCCCTTCGACCGCCCCGCCGCCGGGCTGGGCTACGGCCTGGTCTGGTCGGTGCCCGAGGCCCGTGCCGAGGCGCTGATGGCGCTGAGCCCGGCCGAGTTCGAGCAGGCGCTGGCCGAAGCCACCGGCGGCGTGGCGGGTGCGCTGCAGCTGTGCGGCGAGCGTGCCGCCTGGCCGCTGTCACTGGCCCGTGCGGCGCAGGTCTGCGGGCCCGGCTGGGTGCTGGTGGGCGACGCCGCGCACGTGGTGCACCCGCTGGCTGGACAGGGGCTGAACCTGGGCCTGGGCGATGTGCGCGCGCTGGTGCAGGCCCTGGCCGAGCGCGAACCGTGGCGCGCGCTGGGTGACGAGCGGCTGCTGCAGCGCTATGCACGGCGACGCGCCATGCCCACGCTGGCGATGGGCCAGGTCACCGACGGACTGTTGCATCTTTTTGCCAGCGATCAGCCGGCGCTGAGGGAACTGCGCAACCGCGGCATGAGTCTGGTCAATGGCCTGCCGCCACTGAAGCGGCTGCTCGCCTCTTTCGCCCTCGAATCCTGAGAGAACACCATGCTGCCCACCCTTCGACTGCTGTCACTGCTGTGCGCTGCCCTGCTGGTCGCGCCGGCCGCCTGGGCGCAGGAAGCGCAGATCCGCAAGAACCTGGCCGAGCGCCTGCCCAACCTGCCGAAGATCGACGAGATCAGCAAGACACCGATCCCTGGCCTGTACGAGCTGCGCATCGGCCAGGACATCGTCTATGCCGACGAGCAGGGCAACTACCTGATCCAGGGCAACCTGATCGACACCAAGACGCGCACCGACCTGACCGAGGCGCGCATCAACAAGCTCACCGCCATCGATTTCGCCAGCCTGCCACTGAAGGACGCGCTGGTGATGAAGCAGGGCAACGGCTCGCGCAAGCTGGTGGTGTTCGGTGACCCGAACTGCGGCTACTGCAAGCGCTTCGAACGCGACCTGGCCAAGCTGCAGGACGTGACGATCTACACCTTCCTGTACCCGATCCTGGGCGCCGATTCCAACGCCAAGAGCCGCGACATCTGGTGTGCGCAGGACAACGCCAAGGTCTGGCGTGCCTGGATGGTCGATGGCGTCACGCCGCCCAAGGCGATGGGCAAGTGCGACACCGCGGCGCTGGATCGCAACGTCGAGTTCGGCCGCAAGCATCGCGTGCAGGGCACGCCGGCGGTGGTCTTCGAGGACGGCACTCGGGTGCCGGGCGCGATCTCTCTGGACGCGCTGGAAAAGAACCTCGCCGCTGCGGCGAAGAAGAGCTGAGGCCGTGGCGGCCAGCGCCGCCACGCCAAAATGCGCCCGATGATCGACTACCGCATCGAGATTGCCGACGCGCACGCGCACCTGTACCGCGTCACGCTGACGGTACCCGCACCCGATGCGGTGCAGGTGCTGAGCCTGCCGGTGTGGATCCCCGGCAGCTACATGGTGCGCGAGTTCAGCCGCCACCTGCACCGGCTGCAGGCCCGCCAGGGGCGCAGCGAACGTCAGGTCGAGCAGGTCGACAAGTGCCGCTGGCAGGTGCGCTGCGAGGGCCGCGCCGCGCTGACGGTGGTCTACGAGGTGTATGCCTTCGACACCTCGGTGCGCGCCGCCTTCCTGGACGACCGGCGCGGCTTCTTCAACGGCACCAGCCTGTGCCTGCGCGCCGAAGGCCGCGCATCGCAGCCGCACCGGCTTCGCCTGGGGCGGCTGCCCGCCGGCTGGCAGGTGGCCACGGCGATGCCGCCCGGCGCGCGCGAACGCGAATACCTGTGCGCCGACTACGACGAGCTTGTCGACCATCCGGTGGAGCTGGGCGCGTTCTGGCGCGGCCGCTTCGCGGTGCGCAGCGTGCCGCACGAGTTCGTCGTCGCGGGCGAGTGGCCAGGCTTCGACGGCGCGCGGCTGCTGGCCGATGCGCAGCGCATCTGCGAGGCGCAGGCTGGCTTCTGGCACGGCCGTGGCAAGCCGCCGGTGGCGCGCTACGTGTTCCTGCTGAACGCGGTGGAAGACGGTTACGGCGGCCTGGAACACCGCGCCAGCACCGCGCTCATCTGCGCGCGCCGGCAGCTCCCGCGCAGCGGCATGGCCGAGGCCAACGACGGCTACGTCACGCTGCTGGGTCTGATCTCGCACGAGTACTTCCACACCTGGAACGTCAAGCGGCTGAAGCCGCGCGAGTTCGCGCAGTTCGACTACGGGCGCGAGAACTACACCCGGCTGCTGTGGTTCTTCGAAGGCTTCACCTCGTACTACGACGACCTGCTGCTGCGCCGGGCCGGCCTGATCGACGCGCCGCGTTACCTGCGGCTGCTGGGCCGCACCGTGGCCGGTGTGCTGGCCACGCCCGGCCGGCAGCGGCAGAGCGTGGCCGAGGCCAGCTTCGACGCCTGGATCAAGTACTACCGCAGCGACGAGAACACGCCCAACGCCACCATCAGCTACTACGCCAAGGGCAGCCTGGTGGCGCTGGCGCTGGACCTCAGCCTGCGGGCCAGCGGCCGCGGCAGCCTGGACGAGGTGATGCGCCGACTGTGGACGCACAGCCGCGGCGGCCCCATCGACGAGGCCGACATTGCGGCCGCACTGCAGGCCGTTGGCGGTCGCAGCTTCGCCGCCGAGTTGATGGCCTGGGTGCACGGCACAGGTGAGCTGCCGCTGCGCATGCTGCTCGAGCAAGCCGGCGTGGCCTGGCTGGACGAGCCGACCGACCTTGCGGCCGAGCTTGGCCTGCGTGTGTCCGAAGGCCCGGTCAGTGGCGTACAGGTCAAGAGCGTGCTGCACGGCAGCGCGGCCCAGCAGGCCGGCGTGAGTGCCGGCGACGAGCTGCTGGCGGTGGATGGCTGGCGGCTGCGCCGGCTGGACGACGCGCGCGGCTGGCTGCAGCCGGGCCGGCCTTTCGAGCTGACATTGGTGCGTGACCAGCGGCTGCGCGTGCTGAAGCTGCAGCCTCCCCGTGTGCCGGCCCGCGGCCTGCAGCTGCGGCTGGTCGAGCAGCCGGCGCCGGCCGCGCGCGCGCTGCGGCAGGCGTGGCTGGGCGGCTGAGCGCCCCCCCGGGCCCGCGCCGCGCGTTGGCGCTGGCGGCGCTGGCCTTGCTGGTGCTGTTGTTGCATGCCTGGCTGGCGTCGCAGCTCTCGCTGGCGCGGCTGGGTGAAGGCGCCGCGGAGCGCATGCCCAAGCGGCTGGAGGTGGCCTATGTGAGGCAGCTGGCCCCCGCCGCGCCGCCCGCGGTAGCGCCGGTGGTGGTGGCGACGCCGAAGCGTTCAACGGCCCGCGCCCCTGCCGCCGCCCAGCCCGCGGCATCGGCCGCATCGGCGCCGGTGCAAAGCGAGCTGAGCGAGGCCGACGTGGCCGCCGCCATCGAAGCGCTGCCGCAGGTCGACGCGGCACCGGTCGTAGAGCCCGCCACGCTGGCGGCCGAGCCGGTGATGGCGGCCGCCTCGGCACCTGAGACAGCCGCCTCCGCGCCGGTCGCTTTCGAATGGCCTCCCTCGACACGGCTCAGCTACACGCTGCGCGGCAACTACCGCGGCGAGGTGGTGGGTTCGGCCCAGGTGGAATGGGTGCGCGTCGGCAGCCGCTACCAGGTGCATCTGGACGTGTGGATCGGCGCGCAGGCGGCCCCTTTGGTGGGCCGTCGCATGAGCAGCGACGGGGAACTGAGCGAACAGGGCCTGACGCCGCGCCGCTACGACGAGGAAACGCGCTCGCTGTTCCGCGAGCTGCGCCGCCGCACGATCCTGTTCGAAGGCGACCAGGTGCTGCTGCCCAATGGCAAGCGCCTGACGCGCATGGCCGGCATGCAAGATGCTGCCAGCCAGTTCGTGCAGCTGACCTGGCTGTTCACCACCCAGCCACATCGGCTGCAGGTGGGCCAACGGGTCGAGGTACCGCTGGCCTTGCCGACCAATGTCGACATCTGGGCCTATGACGTCGTCGAGCAGGTGCCGCTGGACACCCGGTTCGGCCCGGTGGATACCTTCCACCTGCGGCCGCGGCGCGAATTGCGGCCGAACCGTGACCTGGTGGCCGATGTGTGGTTTGCACCGAGCTTGCAGTACCTGCCGATCCGGCTGCTGATCCGGCAGGACGAAGCCACCTATGTCGATCTGATGATCGATCGGCTGCCCGAACAGGAGGCCACGGCAGGCGCCGCGGCCGCCTCGGCGCCGCGCTGAGCGCTACATCAGCAGGCGCGTGCCGTAGTCGGCTGCGGCCTGACCGCCCCGGGTATTGCCGATGATGCGCTGCGCGGTCTGCACGAGTGGACGCAACTCGTCCGGGGAGCGGGTGCGTTCCATCTTCAGCGCCAGCGCTTCCGCCATCGGGCCGACCATGTCGGTGAACAGCCGCACCGCCAATGCACGCGTGGCCGCAAAGTCGCTGGGTGGTATCGACGGCTGCTCCAGCGGCTGCGGCCTGGAAGCCGGTGGCGCACTCGGCGCCGCAGCGGCCGGGACGGGGCGCGCCGCTGGCACGGCGGACTGGGTGATGCCGATGATCTCGATGAAACCCTGTTCGTTCAGGAACTGCAGGCTGTCGTCCGACTGCTGCGGGATCAGCTTGCGCAACTCGTCGTCGCTGCGCCGGCCGTCCACCAGGATCAATGCGCTGCGCAGCCGGGGCGAGAGCCGGTGGCTGCGTGTCTCGATCTCTGAATGGCCCTTGGCGGTCTTCCGGTAGATCGTTGCCATCCGAAAAGCTTAACCCGCGCTGCCGGTGCGTGCACAGAGGCCTGACCCGGTGGGCGTGAGCAATTCGCAGGCGCGCCTTTATAGTGGTCGACCCATCGAAAAAGGAGTGCCATGACCCCGCAATTCATCCTGACCGCCGTGCACGGCGACGGCCCGCGCCGCACCGCGGTGATCACGCTGAACCGTCCGCAGCAGCTGAATGCGCTGAACGACGGCCTGATGGAAGAACTGGGCGCCGCGATGCTGGCCTTCGACCGCGATGACGGCATCGGCTGCATCGTCGTCACCGGCAACGAGAAGGCCTTCGCGGCCGGTGCCGACATCGGCGCGATGGCCACCAAGACCTACATGGACGCCTACCTGGGCGACTTCATCACCCGCAACTGGGAAACGATGCGCCAGGTGCGCAAGCCGGTCATCGCGGCGGTGGCCGGTTTCGCGCTGGGCGGCGGCTGCGAGCTGGCGATGATGTGCGACATCGTGATCGCCGCCGACAGCGCGCGCTTCGGTCAGCCGGAGATCAAGCTGGGCATCATCCCGGGCGCCGGCGGCACGCAGCGCCTGCCGCGTGCGGTGGGCAAGGCCAAGGCCATGGACCTGGTGCTCACCGGCCGCATGATGGACGCCGCCGAGGCCGAGCGTGCCGGCCTGGTGTCCCGCGTGGTGCCGGCCGACAAGCTGATGGACGAGGCGCTGGCCGCGGCGGCTGCCATCTGTGCCCTCAGCGCGCCCAGCCTGATGATGGCCAAGGAATGCGTGAACCGCGCCTACGAAGGCACGCTGGCCGACGGAGTGATGTTCGAGCGCCGGCTGTTCCATTCGCTGTTCGGCACCGAAGACCAGAAGGAAGGCATGGACGCCTTCGTCAAGAAGCGCAAGCCGGCCTTCAAGCAGCGCTGAGCCTGCGGGCCCAGGGCCCGGTTCAGGGTTGCAGCCACTGCGCGCCGTCGCCGTCGAAGCGCGCGCGGCGGTGGCCGTCGGCATGCAGCTCCAGCCAGTCGACGGCCAGCACCCGTGCCATGACCACGGCGAAGTGGTCGCGCGTGGCACGTTCCGGCTCATAGCGCTCAGCCACCGGTGTGCCCGGTGGCAGTGGTGACAGGTAGTCCTGCGCGGCGGGCGTCAGCTTCAGTCGCGCCCAGCGCGAGGACACGTTCAGCCCCGACGTCTGCACCTGCAGCGTCACGCGCAGGCGCAACTGCCAACCGAGGTCTTTGGACCAGCACAACAGCGTGCCCACCGGCTGCGCTTGCATCTGCGCCACCTTGGCCGAGCGCGCATCGGTGTAGAAGACGAGTTCGCGGCTGTCGGCCAGCACCTCGCGCAGCACCACGCTGCGCGCCTGGGCAACGCCGTCTTCCACCGTGGCCAACACCATCGTGCGCCAGCCATGATCGGTTTGCTGCGCGGCCTGCTGCAGTTCGCGCCAGCAGCTGGTCTCGATCAGTGCCAGCGAGTCGATGCGTGCCGTCATCATGGTGATGCCGGGCCGTTCAGCCTTCGCGGCGCAGTGCCGGGAACAGCAGCACGTCGCGGATGCTGGGCGAATCGGTCAGCAGCATCACCAGCCGGTCCAGGCCGATGCCGCAGCCGGCGGTGGGTGGCATGCCGTATTCCAGCGCGCGGATGAAGTCGGCGTCGTAGTACATCGCCTCCTCGTCGCCAGCCTCCTTGTTGGCGGCCTGCGCCAGGAAGCGCTGCGCCTGGTCCTCGGCGTCGTTCAGCTCGGAGAAGCCGTTGGCCACCTCGCGCCCGGCGATGAACAGCTCGAAGCGCTCGGTGATCGTCGGGTCGGCATCGCTGGCGCGGGCCAGCGGCGAGACTTCCACCGGGTAGTCGATGATGAAGGTCGGGTTCCACAGCTGGTGCTCGACCGCGGCCTCGAACAGGCCGAACTGCAGCTCGGCCAGCGTCCAGTGCGCGGGCGCCTCCTCGCCGGCGGCCAGGATGCGGTTGCGCAGCAGTGCCGCGTCGCGCGTCTCGGCCTCGCTCAGCCCCGCATAGGCCACCAGCGAGCCGCTGACGCTCAGGCGCTGGAAGGGCGCGTCCAGGTCGATCGGCTTGCCGCCATAGCTGAGCAGCGCCGAGCCGGTGGCCTGGCGCGCCGCATGGCGCAGCACGCCTTCGGTGAAGTCCATCATGTCGTGATGGTCCCAGTACGCCGCATAGAACTCCATCATCGTGAATTCCGGGTTGTGCCGGACGCTGATGCCTTCGTTGCGGAAGCTGCGGTTGATCTCGAACACCCGCTCGAAGCCGCCCACCACCAGCCGCTTCAGGTACAGCTCGGGCGCGATGCGCAGGAACATGTCCTGGTCGAGCGCGTTGTGGTGGGTGACGAAGGGCTTGGCGTTCGCGCCGCCCGGGATCGGGTGCAGCATCGGCGTTTCCACTTCCAGGAAGCCGTGCTCGACCATGTGGTTGCGCACCGAGGCGATGGCCTTGCTGCGCGCGACGAAGCGGGCGCGCGCAGCTTCGTCGGTGATCAGGTCCACGTAGCGCTGGCGGTACTTCTGCTCCTGGTCGGTCATGCCGTGGAACTTGTCCGGCAGCGGGCGCAGGCTCTTGGTCAGCAGCCGCACCGCGGTCGCCTTGACCGACAGCTCGCCGGTCTTGGTGCGGAAGAGCGTGCCTTCGCAGCCCAGGATGTCGCCGAGGTCCCAGTGCTTGAAGGCGGCCAGCGTCTCGGCGCCCACCATGTCCTGCGTCACGTACAGCTGGATGCGGCCGTGCGTGGCGCCGAAGGAGCCGTCCTGCAGCGTGGCAAAGCACGCCTTGCCCATCACCCGCTTGAGCATCATGCGGCCGGCCACCGCGACACGGATGCCCTGCGGCTCCAGCTCCTCGTTGGGGATCTGGCCGTAGCGGTGGTGCAGGTCGGCCGCATGCTGGCGCGGCTTGAAGTCGTTGGGGAAGGCCACGCCCTGCTGGCGCAGCGCCGCCAGTTTCTCGCGCCGCTCGGCGATCAGCTGGTTCGGGTCCGCAGCGGGTGCGGCGCTGTCGGCGGGGGCTTTGAAACTCATGGAGGGCGCGACGAAGGAGGACCCGAGATTCTAGGCAATCGTTCGCGCTTCCCAGGGGAGTACCGGTCGGCTGCGATGGCGTCAGCGATAATCCCGCGCTGACTGTCACGCCGCCGGCGGGCCCTGCCGACAGGCTTGCGGCGTCTGTCGCACCGTTGTCGCCACGCCCGATGCACATCCACCGCGCCCCCATCCAAGACCGTCGCATTAGATTTGCCTTGGTCGGCTGCGGGCGCATTGCGCATAACCACATCGAGGCGGTTCGCCGCCATGCCGACCATGCCGAGCTGGTCGCGGTGTGCGACACCGATCCGGCCGCGCTGCAGCGCGCGGTACAGGCCACCGGCGCACAGGGCTTCGATTCGCTGAGCGCGCTGCTGGCCGGCAGCCAGCCTGATTGCGTTGCCCTGGCCACGCCCAGCGGCCTGCATCCGCAGCAGGTGATCGAGATCGCCGCTGCCGGCGTAGACGCGATGACCGAGAAGCCGATGGCCACACGCTGGAGCGACGGCTTGGCCATGGTGCGTGCCTGCGACGAAGCCGGCGTGCGCCTGTTCGTCGTCAAGCAGAACCGCCGCAACCGCACGCTGCAGCTGTTGAAGCAGGCCATCGGGCTGGGACGCTTCGGCCGCATCTACATGGTCAACGTCAACGTGTTCTGGTCGCGGCCGCAGAGCTACTACGACAGTGCCGACTGGCGCGGCACCTGGGAGTTCGACGGCGGCGCGTTCATGAACCAGGCCAGCCACTACGTGGACCTGCTGGACTGGCTGATCGGCCCGGTGGAAAGCGTGATGGCCTACACCGGCACCCTGGCCCGCAACATCGAGGTCGAGGACACGGGCGTGGCCGCGCTGAAGTGGCGCAATGGCGCTATGGGCTCGATCAACGTCACCATGCTCACCTGGCCGAAGAACCTGGAAGGCTCGATCACCATCCTCGGCGAGAAGGGCACGGTGCGCGTCGGCGGTGTGGCCGTCAACGAAATCCAGCACTGGCAGTTTGCCGACAGCCACCCGATGGACGCTCAGCTCGACGAGGCCAGCTACCAGACCACTTCGGTCTACGGCTACGGCCACCCGCTGTACTACGAGGGCGTGGTCCGCTCGCTGCGCGAGGCCACGGCGCCCGAGATCGACGGCCGCGAGGGCCTGAAGTCGCTGGAGCTGTTGATCGCGATGTACCTGTCGGCCCGAGACGGCAAGCGCGTCAACCTGCCGTTGGCCTACTGATGGCCAAGACGATACACCCGACGGCCATCGTCGACGAAGGCGCGGTGCTGGGCGACGGCTGCCGGGTCTGGCACTTCACGCACATCAGTGGCGGCGCGCGCATCGGCCGCGATTGCTCCTTCGGCCAGAACGTCTACGTGGGCAACGACGTGCGCATCGGCGACCGGGTGAAGATCCAGAACAACGTGTCGGTGTACGACGCGGTGACGCTGGAGGACGAGGTGTTCTGCGGCCCGAGTATGGTCTTCACCAACGTCCACAACCCGCGCGCCGCGGTGCCGCGCAAGGACGAATACCGCCGCACGCTCGTGAAGCGCGGCGCCACGCTGGGCGCCAACTGCACGCTGGTATGTGGCGTGACCGTCGGTGCCCATGCCTTCATCGGCGCCGGCGCGGTGGTCACGCATGATGTGCCCGACTACGCGCTGATGCTGGGTGTGCCGGCGCGCCAGGCCGGCTGGATGAGCCGCCACGGCGAGCGGCTGAGCCTGCCGCTGCAGGGCGACGGCGAGGCCACCTGCCCCCACACCGGCGAGCGCTACCGCCTGCAGAACGGCCGGCTGCAGCAGGTGGCGCCATGACGGCGCCGCTGCCCTTCAGCGACCTGAAGGCGCAGTACGCCGCGCTGCGCGAGCAGATCCACGCCCGCATCGACCGCGTGCTCGAACACGGACAGTACATCCTGGGCCCCGAGGTGCAGGAGCTGGAACAACGCCTGGCCGCGTACGTGGGCGTGCGCCACTGCATCGGCGTGGCCAGCGGCACCGAGGCGCTGCTGATCGCGCTGATGAGCCTGGACATCGGCCGCGGCGACGAGGTCATCACCACGCCCTTTAGCTTTGCCGCCACCGCCGAGACCATCGTGCTGGCCGGCGCCACGCCGGTGTTCGTGGACGTGGAGCCAGACACCTGCTTGATCGACGTGGCGCGCATCGAGGCCCGCATCACGCCGCGCACGCGCGCGCTGGTGCCGGTGAGCCTGTACGGCCAGGTGGCCGACATGGATGCCCTCAACGCGGTCGCCGCGCGCCATGGCCTGGCCGTCATCGAGGACGCCGCACAGAGTTTCGGCGCGCGCTACCACGGCCGGCGCAGCGGCGGCCTCAGCACCTGGGGCGCGACCAGCTTCTTCCCCAGCAAGCCGCTGGGCTGCTACGGCGACGGCGGCGCGCTGTTCACCGACGACGATGCGCTGGCCCAGGCCGCGCGCGAGATCCGCGTGCATGGTCAGAGCGCGCGCTACCAGCACACCCGCATCGGCCTGGGTGGCCGGCTCGACACGCTGCAGGCCGCCGTGCTGCTGGCCAAGCTGGAACGCTTCGACTGGGAGCTGCAGCGCCGCCACGAGATCGGCGCGCGCTACGGCCAGCTGCTGGCCGGCGTGCCCGGTGTGCGGTCGGTGAGCGTGCGCGAGGGCCGCGACTGCGTGTGGGGCCAGTACACCGTGTTTGTCGACGGTCGCGCCGACCTGCAGGCGCAGCTGTCGGCGCAGGGCATCCCCAGCGCGGTGCACTACCCGAAGCCGCTGCACCGCCAGCCCGCCTATGCCGCCTGCGACCCGGCCTGCCACTGCCCGCACAGCGAACAGGTGGCGCAGCAAGTGCTGAGCCTGCCGATGAGCGCCGACCTGCAACTGGCCGAGCAGGACCGCGTCGTGGCCGCGCTGGCCGGCGCGCTGCGCTGATGCCGGCGGGCCGCGACGGCGGCGCCGCGCCCGAGCCGGCGGCCGGGCTGGACCTGGCCGCGCTGTACGACGCGCATCCCGAGTACGCCGCGCGGCGCCAGGCCGGTTCGCTGGCGCAGGCGCTGATCGATGCCGAGGTGCGGCTGTTCAAGCTGCCCCAGCTGCAGGCGGTGCTGCCGCCGGGGCCGCCGCCAGCCACGGTGACCGAGATCGGCTGCGCCACCGGCGAGCTGCTGGCCGCCTGGCCGCAGCCGCCAGGCGGCTGGCGCATCGGCGTGGACATCTCGGCGCGCAACGTGGCCGCGGCGCAAGCGCGCTTCGGCGACATCGATTTCCGCTGCGGCGACTTTCGCGTGCTGGCGCTGCCGCGGGCCGACGTGCTGATCCTCAGCGACGTACTGGAGCACGTGCCCGACGACCGCGCCTTCCTGCGTGACGCGGCCGCGCTGGCCGACCTGGTGCTGCTGAACCTGCCGCTGGAGGACAACTGGCTGAACCGCGGCCGGCGCTACGGCCCGGACGATGTCTCCGGCCACCTGCGGCGCTACGGCCTGGCCGACGGTCTGCGGCTGATCGAGCAGGCCGGCCTGGAGCTGCTGCACTGGCAGCGCGTCTGGGTGCACGAAAGCCCGGCCGAGCCGGCCTGCCGCGCGCTGCGCCGCCAGCACCAGGGCGCGGCCTATTCAGGCGCGGCACCGCTGCGCCTGGCCAAGCGCGCGGTCTTCGGCCTGGCCGGCGCGCTGCCGCCGCTGGGCCGGCGGCTGTTTGCGTCGAACCTGTTTGCCGCGGCGCGCCGCCGCCCGAAGCCGTGACGGCGCTGCAGCGGCAACTGCTGGGCAGCATGGCGCTGCAGGGCAGCGGTGCGACGGCGCTGCTGCTGGCCACGCTGTGGCTGGGCGCGACGCTGGGGCCGGAGCCGCAGGGTGCCTTCAGCCACTTGAAGTCGCAGATCGAGTTCGTCGCCGCGCTGGCCATGTTCGGGCTGCCGCAGGCGCTGTTCTTCTACTTGCAATCAGGGCGGCTGCGGGCTGCGGCGGCGCGGCGCTGGGCAGCGTTTTCGGCCTTGCTGGCGCTGCCGCTGGGCGCGCTGTTCGTGGTGCTGTGGCCGCGCACCGGCGAGACAGCCTGGGCCGGCACGACCGCCGCGGCACTGGTGCTGGCCGTGGCCGCGATGGTGCTGCACGGCCAGTTGCGCACGCAGCTGCTGGCGCTGCCGGGCCCTGGCTGGTTTAACGCGCTCACCGCCCTGCCGCCGGTGCTGCTGCTGCTGGGGGTGCTGCTGCTCGGCATGCTTGGCAGCTCGGGCCTGCTGGCCTGGGCGCTGCTGTTTGCGCTGGCCTATGGCGCCGCGGCGGTGGTGGCCGTCTGGCGGCTGCGCCAGCGGCCGGCCACGCCGGTGGTGCAGCCGGTGCGCGCGGCCGAGCTGCTGCACTACGGCAGTGCCGCCTGGTTGACGGCGGTGCTGGCTACTGCCGCGCTGCTGGGCATGCAGCGGCTGGTGGAGGCACGGGCCGACGCCGCGGCGCTGGGACAGTTCACGCTGGCCGCCACGCTGGCACAGGTGCCGCTGACGCCGGTGGCCTATGCCGCGCCGCTTCTGCTGCGCCGCTGGATGCAGCAGGCCGATGCCGCAGCCGCCTGGCCTGCCGCGCGGGCCGTCGGGCTGTTGCTGTTGCTGCTGGCGCTGGCTGAGGCCGGCGTGGCGCTGCGCTGGCCCGACCTGGGCCTGGGCGCGGGCTACGACGGCGTGGGCTGGGTGCTGGCCTTGATGCTGCTGGCCGCGGCGGCTGAGGCAGTGCTGCGGTTGCTGGCCGTGCAGGCCGGCGCAGCCGGCCGGCCCTGGCGCGCGGTGCGTGCCGAGGCGGCGCGCGCGGCGGTGCTGCTGGCCGGCGCGCTGCTGTGGATCGGCAGCGATCGGCCCGGGGGCCCCTGGCTGGCCGCCGCGCTGTGGGCGCTGGCCAGCGCGGCGGCCATGGCGATGTTCCTGGCCGAGGCGCGTCCCTGGCGGCCGGCGGCCGCCCCGACGTCGGACGGCCCGCTGCGGGTGGCGCTGCTGGGCCCGGCCAACAGCATCCACCTGCAGCGCTGGGCGCAGGCCATCGCCGCACGCGGCCATGCGCTGTGCGTGATCTCGCAGCACCGTTGCGACCGGACGCTGCTGCCAGACGCGACGACCTGCGTGTGGCTGCCGCACGGCGGCACCGTGGGCTACTTCCTGAACGTGCCGCGGCTGCGGCGGGTGCTGCGCGAGTGGCAGCCCACGCTGCTGCATGCGCATTACGCCAGCGGCTACGGCAGCACCGCGCGGCTGTCCGGCTTCAGGCCGACGCTGCTGTCGGTGTGGGGCAGCGACGTGGACGAGTTTCCGCGGCGCAGCGCACTGCATGCGGCCTGGCTGCGCGGCAACCTGCGCGCGGCCACCGCACTGGCCGCCACCAGCCCGGCGATGGCGCGGCAACTCCGGGAACTGGTGCCTGACTGCGCGCCGGCCACCCTCACGCCCTTCGGCGTGGACCTGCAGCAGTTCCGGCCGCGCGAAGTGCCTGCACCCGAGCGCGGGCTGACGCTGGGCATCGTCAAGAGCCTGGCGCCCACCTATGGCATCGACCTGCTGCTGCGCGCCTTCGCCGGCCTGTGCGCCGATCCCGCGGCGCAGGCCGCGCAGCCGGGGCTGCGGCTGCTGATCGTCGGCGACGGCCCGCAGCGCGCCGAACTGCAGGGGCTGGCTCGCAACCTGGGCATCGACGCGCGGGTGCAGTTTGCCGGCCCGGCCGCGCATGCGCAGGTGCCGCAGTGGCTCCAGCGCATGGATGTGTTCGTCGCGCCCAGCCGCGCCGAAAGCTTTGGCGTGGCGGTGGTCGAGGCCGGGGCCTGCAGGTTGCCCTCGGTGGTCAGCGATGCCGGGGGCTTGCCGGAGGTGGTGCTCGACGGCCAGACCGGCCTGGTGGTGCCGGCCGGTGATGTGGCGGCGTTGCAGGCCGCGCTGCGCCGCCTGGTGCTGGACGCAGCGCTGCGCCAGCGCCTGGGCGCCGCGGCGCGGGCCCACGTGGAGGCCACGTACGACTGGCAGGCTTGCGTCGACCGCATGCTGGCGTGCTACCTTGCGTTGCCGCGCGCCGCATGAACATCCTGCTGCTGAACCACTATGCCGGCTCGCCGGCCTTGGGCATGGAGTTCCGCCCCTACTACCTGGCCCGCGAATGGGTACGTGCCGGGCACCGGGTGCAGATCATCGCGGCGGACTACTCGCACGTGCGGGCGCGGCAGCCGCATGCCGGTGACGAGCTGATCGACGGCATCCGCTACCGCTGGCTGGCGACGCCCGCCTACCAAGGCAACGGCCTCGGCCGGGTGCGCAACATCTGGCGTTTCCTGCGCCAGGTGTGGGCGCAGGCGCCGCGCCTGCAGCGCGAGCTGAAGCCCGACGTGGTGATCGCTTCCAGTACCTATCCGATGGACATCTGGGTGGCACGGCACCTGGCGCGGCCGGTGGGCGCCAAGCTGGTGTACGAGGTGCACGACCTGTGGCCGCTGTCGCCGATCGAGCTGGCCGGCATGCCGCGCTGGCACCCCTTCATCCGGCTGGTGCAGGCGGCCGAAGACGCGGCCTACCGCGATGCCGATGTGGTGGTGTCGATGCTGCCGAAGGTGCACGACTACATGGCCTCGCGCGGGCTGGACCTGCGCAAGCTGCACATCGTGCCCAACGGCATCGCGCTGGACGACTGGCCGAGCCGGCCGCAGCCGCTGCGCGAGGACCTGGCCGCCGCGCTGGCGGCGGCGCGCGAGGCCGGCCGCACGGTGGTGGGCTACGCCGGCTCGATGGGCCTGCCCAATGCGCTGGACGTGCTGCTGGATGCGGCGCAGCGGCTGCGTGGCGTGGCGCTGCAGTTCATCCTGGTGGGCGACGGCCACGAGCGTGCGCGGCTGGCGCGGCGCATCGCCGACGAAGGGCTGGACAACGTGAACCTGCTGCCGCCGATCCCGCGGGCGATGATCCCTTCGCTGCTGGGCGCGGTGGACATGGCCTACATCGGCTGGCAGCGCGTGCCGATCTACCGCTTCGGCATCGCGCCGAACAAGCTGATGGACTACATGATGGCCGGCGTGCCGGTGCTGCATTCGGTGGAGGCCGGCAACGACCCGGTGGCCGAGGCCGGCTGCGGCCTGACCGTGCCGCCCGAATCGCCGGACGCGGTCGCCGCCGGGCTGCGCCAGCTGGCCGCGCTGAGCCTGGAGGAACGCCGCGCGATGGGCGAGCGCGGCCGCCAGCACGTGCGCGCGCATCACAGCTATGCGGTGCTGGCGCAGCGCTTTCTGGAGGCGGTGTCGTGAGCCCGGTGCCGCACGACGGCGATGAGACGCGGGCCATCGCCGCGCGCTACGCACGCCGCCGGGACGGCGACCGCTACAGCCCGCAGCGGCCCGAGGTGCAGCGCATGCTGCAGGAGCGGCAGCGCGCGATGCGCGCGCTGTTCGCCCAGGCCGGGCGGGCCGACCTGGGCGCGCTGCGCATCGTCGAGGTGGGCTGCGGCAGCGGCGGCAACCTGCTGGAGCTGCTTCGCATGGGCTGCCAGCCGCAGCACTTGGTGGGCATCGAGCTGCTGCCGGAACGGCTGGCGCAGGCCCATGCCGTGCTGCCCGAGGCGGTGCAACTGATCGGCGGCGATGCGCTGCAGGCGCCGATCGCGCCGTCCTCGATGGACATCGTCTACCTGTCGACGGTGCTGTCTTCGCTGCTGGACGATGCCTACCAGCGGCGCCTGGCCGATGCGCTGTGGGGCTGGTTGAAGCCGGGCGGCGCGGTGCTGGTCTACGACTTCACGGTGAACAACCCGCGCAACCCCGACGTGCGCGGCGTGCCGCTGGCCCGGCTGCGCGCGCTGTTTCCGCAGGCCCGCATGCATCATCGGCGCGTGACGCTGGCCCCGCCGCTGGCCCGCGCGGTCGTGCGGTTGCACCCCAGCCTGTACGAACTGGTGAACACGCTGCCGCTGCTGCGCACCCATGTGCTGGCCTGGCTGCAGAAGCCGGCCACGGCGGCTGACCGATAGACTGCTCGCCAACCTGCCATGAAGCCTGCCTTCCTGCCCTTTGCCCTGCCCGACATCGGCGACGAGGAAATCGCCGAGGTGGTGGACACGCTGCGCTCGGGCTGGGTGACCACCGGGCCGAAGGCGGCGCGCTTCGAACAGGCCTTCGTCGACTTCCTGGGCGATGCATCGCTGCAGGCGGTGGCCGTCAATTCCGCCACCGCCGGCCTGCACCTGGCGCTGGAAGGTCTGGGCATCGGCCCGGGCGACGAAGTCATCACGACCACGCACACCTTTACCGCCACGGCCGAGGTGGTGCGCTACCTGGGCGCGGACGTGCGGCTGGTGGACGTGGACGCGACCACGCTGAACATCGACCCGGCGGCGGTGCAGGCGGCGATCACGCCACGCACGAAGGCGCTGATCCCCGTGCACTATGGTGGGCTGGCGGCCGACATGCCCGCGCTGCTGGCCATCGCCCGCCGGAATGGCCTGAAGGTGGTGGAGGACGCTGCCCATGCGCTGCCCGCCACCTGTGGAGGGCGGCTCGTGGGCACGCTGGACAGCGATGCCACGGTGTTCAGCTTCTATGCCAACAAGACCATTACGACCGGCGAAGGCGGCATGCTGGTCACGCGGGATGCTACGCTGGCCCGACGGGCCCGGATCATGCGGCTGCACGGCATGAACCGCGATGCCTTCGACCGCTACACCGCGCAGGTGCCCAGCTGGTACTACGAGGTGGTGGCGCCGGGCTTCAAGTACAATCTGGGCGATATTGCCGCCGCGCTGGGCTTGCAGCAGCTGAAGAAAGCGCAGGCCTTCCAGCAGACGCGCCAGCGCATCGCCCAGGCCTACGACGCCGGGCTGGCCGGGTTGCCGCTGCAGTTGCCGGCTGCGCCGCCGCCGGGCGAGCAGCATGCGTGGCACCTGTATCCGGTGCGCCTGACCGACGCCGCCGGCATCGGCCGCGACGCGCTGATCGAGGCGCTGTTCGCGCGCGGCATTGGCTGCAGCGTGCACTACATCCCGCTGCACCGGCACCCCTACTGGCGCGAGCGCTATGCACTGCATGAGTCCGATTTCCCGCGCAGCGATGAGGCCTACCAGCGGCTGATCAGCCTGCCGATCTACACCCGCATGCAGCCGGCCGACGTGCAGCGCGTGATCGACGTGCTGAACGAGGCGCTGGCCGCGCCGGCGGCGGCGTGAAGTGGCCAAGCGTACCTTCGACCTGGCCGTGGCGGCGCTGCTGCTGCTGCTGCTCTCGCCGCTGATGGCTGCCCTGGCTGCCTGGATCAAGCTGGACTCGCCCGGGCCGGTGTTCTTCCGGCAGACACGGGTGGGCCGGCACGGCGTGCCCTTTCGCATCCACAAGTTCCGCACGATGGTGGCCGATGCGCCGCGCCGCGGCGGTGCGCTGACGGTGGGCGCCGATGCGCGCATCACCCGCGCCGGCGCCTGGCTGCGGCCACGCCGCCTCGACGAGCTGCCGCAGCTGATCGATGTGCTGCAAGGCACGATGAGCCTGGTGGGCCCGCGGCCCGAGGTGCCCGAGTACGTGACGCACTACCCGGAGGGGCTGCGCGCCCAGGCGCTGGCCACGCGGCCCGGCATCACCAGCCCGGGTGCGCTGGAGTTCCTGGACGAGGCCACGCAACTTGCCCGCGCCGCCGACCCGGAGCGCGAGTACATCGACGTGATCCTGCCCCGCAAGGTGCAGCTGGCCGCCGACTATGCGCAGCAGGCCAGCCTGCGCACCGACCTGGCGGTGCTGTGGGCCACGCTGCGCCGGCTTCTGCAGGGGAGTGGGTCGTGAGCGCGCCGAGCCCCTGGCACCGGCTGGACCTGCTGCTCGCGCGGCTGCGGCCACACCGCGAGCCGTTGTCGTTGCTGGCCGATGCGCTGGTGATCGTGGCCTGCTGGAACATCACCTACCTGTTCCGCCTGGGCTTCGAGCGCTGGCTGTCGGCGCGGCCCAGCTACGACAGCCTGGTGCTGACCGGTGTGGTGGTGGCTTACCTGGCGGCCTTTGCGCTGCTGCGCGTGCCGCAGAGCATGTGGCGCTTCAGCGGCTTTGGCGAGGTGAAGCGGTTAACGCTGGCCTGCGCGCTGGCAGGCTGCGTCAGCGCGGCCGTGGTCATCGGCCTGGGTCTGGCCAAGGTGCCGCGCGCGGTGCTGACGCTGCACCCGGTGATCACGCTGATGGGTGCGATCGTGGTGCGCATCGCCTATCGCATGCTGTACGAGCATGCACGCTCGCGCATCACCGGTGGCAGCACCGAGATCCGCCGCGCGCTGGTGATGGGCGCGGGCGATGCGGCGCGCTGGCTGCTGGCCGGCATCCACGCACAGGGCTGGACGGTATTGGGGCTGCTGGACGACGACCCGGCCAAGCTGCACTCGCGCATCGCCGGCGTGCAGGTGCTGGGCCCGCTGCAGGCGGTGCGCGACCGGGCCGTGCGCGGCGCGGCCACGCACATCGTGGTCGCCATGCCCTCGGCCACGCCGGCACAGCGCCGCCGCGCGCTGGAGCTGGCCGCCGCTACCGGGCTGCCGGTGCTGACGGTGCCCAGCGCCGCGGAGCTGTCCGACCCGAATCGCCGCAACCCCCGGGTGCGCGACATCGAGCCCGAAGACCTTTTGGGCCGCGAGCCGGTGCAGCTCGACGAAGCCGGCATCGGCGCCACGCTGCGGGACAAGACGGTGCTGATCACCGGCGCCGGCGGCAGCATCGGCAGCGAGCTGTGCCGGCAGGTGGCGCGCTTCCAGCCGGCGCGGCTGGTGCTGTACGAGCTGAGCGAGTTCAACCTCTACACCGTCGAGCAGGACCTGAGCGAGGCCTTCGCCGACCTGCCGCTGGTGCGGCTGATCGGCGACGTGAAGGACCTGGGCCACCTGCGCCAGACCTGCACGCGATGGCGGCCGCAGGTGGTGTTCCACGCGGCGGCGTTCAAGCACGTGCCGCTGATGGAAGAGGAAGGCAACGCCTGGGCGGCGCTGCGCAACAACACGCTCGGCACCTACCACGCGGCGCAGGCCGCGGCCGAAGCGGGGGCGGAGCGCTTCGTGCTGATCAGCACCGACAAGGCGGTGAACCCGACCAACGTGATGGGTGCCACCAAGCGCGCGGCCGAGATGGTGGTGTCGCAGATGGCGGCCGACCATGCGGGTACACGCTTCATCGCCGTGCGCTTCGGCAACGTGCTGGGCTCCAGCGGCAGCGTGATCCCGAAGTTCAAGGAGCAGATCGAACGCGGCGGCCCGGTGACGGTGACGCACCCGGAGGTCATCCGCTACTTCATGACCATCCCTGAGGCGGCACGGCTGGTGCTGCAGGCCGCGGCCATCGGCGAAAGCGGCCAGGTGCTGGTGCTGGACATGGGCGAGCCGGTGAAGATCGTCGACCTGGCCCGCGACCTGATCCGCCTGGCCGGCCATGCGCCGGAGGAGATCGCGATCGAATTCACTGGATTGAGGCCTGGGGAGAAGCTGTACGAGGAGTTGTTGGCCGATGAGGACCAGACCGTGCCGACGCCACACCATCGCCTGCGCGTGGCACATCTGGAATCACGGCCGCGACCATTGGATGAACTGCTTCGCATGCTGTCCGGTGCCCAACCGCACGCGCTTGGCGGCGAATCGGCGCGCCAGCTGCTGCAGCGGGCCGTTCCCGGCTATCGCTGCACACCGGGGCCCGCGGCGGACACTTCGTGCAGCCAGCCTTCGAGGGCCGACACGAGTGAGCTGCGGTCGAACTCGCGCAGCGCATAGGCACGTCCACGTTGCCCCATGTCCTGGCGCGTCGGGGCCGGCAGGTCCATCAGGCGAGCCACCGCCTGGGACAATGCCACCGCGTCGCCCGCGGGCGCAGTGAAGCCGGCCCCGGACTCCTCCACGATGCGTGCCCCTTCGCCGTCCAGCATGGCCAACACGGGTCGCCCTGCGGCCAGGTAGCTTTGCACCTTGCCCGGTACAGTCAGTGCGAAGACCGGATCGGCCTTCAGCGAAACAAGCAATGCGTGTGCGCCGCTGAAGAATGCAGGCATTCGCTGAGGTGCGTGACGTCCGAGCAACAGCACATGGTCCTGCAGGCCACGTCGTGCGATGTCGGCGCGCAGTGCATCCAGAGCCCGTCCATCGCCAACGACCAGCCAGCGCAGGGTAGGCCGCTGGTCGCGCAGCAGCGCTGCCGCCTCGACCACCGCCGGGAAGTCCTGAGCCTCGCCGACGTTGCCAGCGAACAGCACATTGAAGCAGTCGGCTACTGGCTTCAGTTCAGGTGCCGGAGTCTGCTCGTCTGCCGCATCGGCAAATTCGGGCTCGATCCAGTTCGGGAAGTAACGGATCTGCGAAGGCCGCCCTCCCCAATGCTCGACGTTGGAGGCAAAGGCCTTCGAGGCGATCAGCACACGTTCGCACCGGCGGTAGATGTAGCCCACCAGCCCACCGACGACCGCCAGCAGGCGCGGAGAACGCACGACGCCTACCGCCGACAGCGTGTCGGGCCAGAGGTCGAGCACCCACATCACCAGTGGCGCGCGCTTCAGCCGGCACAGCCACAATGCCGGCAAGGCGGCGGTGACAGGCGAGGTCTGGAACACGAAAATCGCGTCGAAGCGTCGTCCACGCAGTTTCCAAGGGCCCAGCGCCAGACCCCAAAGAACGAAGCTCAGGTAGTTTCGTACCAGCGCCACGGCGCCGCGTCCTCGTGGCCGCAATGGCAGTCGCAGCACATCGGCGCCGGCCCAGTGTTCATAGGCCCCCGGATTGGACAGATAGTCCGGGAAGACGACACCATCCGGGTAGTTGGGGCGGCCGGTCAGCACGGTCACCTGGTGACCGCGGGCCACCAATTCGGACACCAGGTCGTTGATGCGGAAGTTTTCAGGCCAGAAATACTGGCTGACGACCAGCAGGCGCAAGGACGCGGCGTCCGTCAGTCGGGCTGTCGCCAGACCACGCGGCGCACGTAGTCGGTATAGCTGATCAGAATGCGCAGCACCTTGTCCGACACATTGGGCATGCCGTAGTCGGCCACTGGCCGCAAGCCCCTTTGCGAGCCTCGCGGCTGCTCGGCCAGAACTGCGAGGCCTTGGCGCACACGGTCTGCATCCAGTCCGACCATCATCACTGCGCCTTCTTCCATGCCTTCTGGACGCTCGTGCGCCTCGCGCAGGTTCAGCGCCGGGAAATTGAGGATCGACGATTCCTCGGTGATGGTGCCGCTGTCCGACAGCGCAGCCCGCGCGTGCATCTGCAGATGCACGTAATCGTGGAAACCCAGCGGCTTGAGCAACTGAACGCGCTCGTCGAAGCGTGTGCCAGTGGCCTCGATCCTCTTGGCGGTGCGTGGGTGGGTGGAGACGATCACCGGCAAAGCGTGTTCGCGCGCCAGCAGGTCCAGCAGTGCCGCCAGCTTGGCGAACTGCCGCGGCGATTCGATGTTCTCTTCGCGGTGGGCGCTGACCACAAAGTACCTTCCCGGTTGCAAGCCCAACCGCTGAAGCACGTCCGAGGCGTCGATGCGTGCGCGGTTGTGGGCCAGCACCTCGGCCATGGGGCTTCCTGTCTTGATCACGCGGTCCGGTGGCAGGCCTTCGCGCAAGAGGTACTCACGAGCGATGTCGCTGTAGCAGAGGTTGACGTCGGCCACGTGGTCGACGATGCGACGATTGGTTTCCTCGGGAACACGCTGGTCGAAGCAGCGATTGCCGGCCTCCATGTGAAAGATCGGCACCTGGCGGCGCTTGGCAGGAATCACCGACAGGCAACTGTTGGTGTCACCCAGAACCAGCATTGCGTCCGGCGCTTCGGCAGCGAGCACGTCATCCACCGCAGCGATGATCCGGCCGATGGTCTGCGCAGCAGAGCCGCCCGCACTGTTCAGGAAGTGATCGGGTTTGCGCAGTCCCAGGTCATCGAAGAACACCTGATTGAGTTCGTAGTCGTAGTTCTGCCCGGTATGCACGAGCACCTGTGTGCAGTGCTCGTCCAGCCGCTGCATCACGCGTGACAAGCGAATGATCTCGGGCCGGGTCCCGACCACAGTCATGACCTTCAGGCGCGTCATGGCACCACCTTCATTGCCACCGTGTCCGGCCTTGCACGGTCAAAGATCTCGTTCGCCCAGAGCATGACGATCAGGTCATCATCGCCGATGTTCGTGATGTCGTGCGTCCAACCCGGGATGGTTTCGACGACCTTGGCTTCCCCGCCCCTCGTGATGATCTCGGCAGTGGCTCCCGTGTCCAGCTGGCGGAAACCGAAACGTGCCGTGCCCTGCAAGACCAGGAACTTCTCGCTCTTGGTGTGGTGGTAGTGGCCTCCCCGGGTCACTCCCGGGTGGGCCGTGAAGTAGGAGAACTGGCCGCAGTCTGGCGTCTTGAGCATCTCCACAAACTCGCCGCGTGCATCGCCATGACGGGGCAGTGCGTAGGCAAATTGGTGTGGGGGAAGGTGGCTCAGATAGGTCGCATACAGAGCCCGGGTGAGCCCTGTGCCCACCGGCGGGCTGATCAGGCTGGTGCGGCTTTGGGCGAAGCCCTGTAGCGTGGCTGCCACCTCGCCGACGCTGCTGGCGTACTCGGGACCGACCTGCAGCTGCACCACGCCAAGCGGGGGCGAGCGCAGCAGCGCCATGAAAGCATCGATGACATCGTCGACATAGACCAGCCGCAGCGGCGAGGTGGGGTCGTGAATCGTCAGGGGCAGTCCGTTTGCCACCTGATGGCAGAACGTGGCCACGGCCGAGTTGTAGAACGGACGAGCCCATTTGCCGAACACATTGGTCAGGCGCAGCAGCGCCACGGGCGAGCCAGTGGCTTCACCATGGGCACGCAGACGCTCTTCGGCAGCGAGCTTGCTGCGGCCGTAGGGGTTATCCAGCGCGGCCTGTGTCGACGATGCGAAGACCACCACAGCGCGATGGCCGGCCGCGGCGAGCACATCACACACCCGGGACGTGAAACCAGCGTTGGTGCGAGTGAACTCCGCGGGATCTTCGGGCCGGTTGGCACCGGCCAGGTGAAACACGAACCGGGCCTGGCTCAGTGCAGCGACTACGTCGGCATCGCTGCTGTCGTGCGTCAGGCAAGTGACCCCGTTCTGAGCCAGCTCCCGCAGCCGCCACTGCAAATGGCGGCCGATGAAGCCCGATGACCCGGTAATGACGATGGACACTTCAGTCTTCCGGCAAGGCGTCTTCGCCTCGCACGATGCGTTGCATGAACGGCAGCTTCAACAGCAGTGCCTTCATGCCCTCCACGTCGAGGCGCTGAGTGTTGTGTGAGTTGTATTCCTCACCCAGGTTGAGGCGCGGTTCACCTTGCTCGACGAACTTGGCGTAGTTCAGGTCCCGGCCATCCGGCGGTACCCTGTAGTAGTCGCCCAGGTCGTCGGCCTGCCACAGCTCCTCGCGGCTGAGGAGCGTTTCGTAGAGCTTCTCGCCATGGCGCGTACCGATCACCTGAATCACATGGTCAGGCCGACGCATCAGCTCGCACAGGGCCTGCGCCAGCACGCTGACCGTGGCTGCCGGTGCCTTCTGCACGAAGATATCTCCGTTGCGGCCGTGATCGAACGCATAGAGCACCAAGTCGACCGCGTCGTCCAGCGTCATCATGAACCGTGTCATGGCCGGGTCTGTGAGGGTCAGGGGTAATCCGGCGCGCAGTTGTTCGATGAACAACGGGATCACCGAGCCGCGTGATGCCATGACATTGCCGTAACGCGTGGCGCAGATGGTCAAGCCGCTCGAATCCAGGTCGCGTGACATCGCGACCATGACCTTCTCCATGAGCGCCTTGGACATGCCCATGGCGTTGATCGGATAGACGGCCTTGTCCGTGCTCAGGCACACCACACGCTTGACGCCCGTGCGCAGCGCGGCATCGAGCACGTTCTCGGTGCCGAGAATGTTCGTACGAACTGCCTGCATCGGGTGGAACTCGCACGATGGAACCTGCTTCAGCGCCGCCGCGTGGAAACAGTAATCGACACCTCGCATTGCGGCGGCCACGCTGCGCGCATCGCGCACGTCGCCAACGTAGAAGCGCAGCTTGGCATTGCGGTACAGGCGCCGCATGTCGTCCTGCTTCTTCTCGTCGCGACTGAAGATGCGAATCTCGCGCAGGCCAGAGCCGAGAAAGCGTCGTGCCACGGCGTTGCCGAAAGAGCCGGTGCCGCCGGTGATGAGGAGGACCTTGTCGTCGAACATGCGTAGGGCTGGTGTCGCGGGCCACCTATTGTCGTGCATCGTGCAGGCGCCGCCGGACCTCGAGCAGGGCGCGCGCAAACAGCCAGCGTGAGTGCAGCTTGCGACGCATGGGCCGATTCGAGCGCGTGACGTTGTGCGCGTGGATTCGACGCGCAAGCGTGTCTTCGTCCAGATGCACGATGACACCCGCGGCATTGGCGAGTTGCGCGATCCACAGGTCGTGCGACTCCACGTAGGCCGGGATCGGCAAAGCCAGATCCAGGAAATCGCGGCGCAAGGCCATCGCACAACCGAAGTAGCTGCGGCGTCCCGCGAAGATGCCAGCGATGTTGGCCATGCCGCGGCGCGAGTCGGCAGCACGCAGGCGATGCGCCGGAAACTGCATCGACTGACCTTGAGGATCAATGTGCGAGAAATTGCCAGCCACCACCGCGGCGCCGCTGACTTGCAGCGCCTGCAGCATGCGAGATACGCGGCCCGGCAGCCAGACGTCATCCTGGTCGGCCAGGAAGATCACCTGACCACGCGCCAGTCGCATGGCTCGCTCGAAAGTGCGTACATGCCGAAGGTTGCGTTCGTTCCTGTGAACGTGCAGTCGGGAGTCGCTCCACGATTGCAGCAGCGCCAACGTGTCGTCGCGCGAGCCATCGTCGACCACCACCACTTCGTCGTCGGGGCCGAGTTGGGAGAGTATCGACTCCAACTGCTCGGCAAGATAGGCCGCGCCGTTGTATGTGGCCATACAGACACTCACACTCATCGTTTCAGCCCTTGAACCAACGCTTCAAGCGGTGATACGCAGGGTGCAAGGCCAGCACGGCCAGCAACTGCATGCGGGTGGCCCGTCCGAACAGGTGATCGATCGCGTACTTCTGGCTGGTTGTCTGCAGGCCGGCGGACACGCCACGCACATCGATGCAGGCCAGCGTGCGCTGCAGCACCACCCGGCGCACGTCTGGACAGGCCAGCAGACTGCAAAAGAACAGGTAGTCGGCCGTGCTGAAGCCTCGGGCACTGACATAACCGCCGAAGCGTTGGTGCAGGCTGCGGCTGTACAGCACGGCTTGGTGGTTGAAGTAGGCGCGCTCCGGTGCCGGCGTGCAAAGCACGCGCCGCTCGTCTGCTTCAAGCCTTTCCCAGGCGCCAAAGACCACCTGTTCCACGCCGGGTTGTGCCACGGCCAATGCGGCAGCCAATGCATCAGTGTCGGCAAAGACGTCGCCGCAGTTCATCATCAGCACGTACTCGCCGCGGGCCAAGGTTGCGCCCTTGTTCATCGCGTCGTAGATGCCGCGGTCTGGCTCGGATACGAAGCGTGCAATGGCTGAACCATAGCGCTGCACCACGGCCTGGGTGCCGTCGGTGGAGCCGCCGTCGACGACCACCGCTTCGAACTCCGCACCACGCTGGCTCAGCACGGAGTCAAGGGTACGTGCAATCTGCGTCGCACCGTTGTAGACGACCGTGATGATGCTTGCGCGTGGACTTGCCGGCGTCATGGCGAACGGTGGGCTCAGAAGAAACTCGACAGCATGAGGGGGGTTGGCCTCAGATACGCCCCGCCTTCGCCCGCCGCGAACGCGGCCACCTTGTACAGGAGCAGCACATTCAGAACCACAGGCAAGAGGCCGCGTGCACGATGTGCAAACATTTGCCAGACGATGAAGCCCGTGGCCACCGAATGCACGATCAGCGTGGTGCGCAGCGAAGCCAAGGGAATTGGCAGCAGCATGAAGTGCACCGCGCCGGTCATCCAAGGCAAGACCAGCCATGGCCGTGTGGCCGGATCCGGCCGCAGGCGGCAGGCCAGCAGCGATACCAGCGAAAGCAGTCCGAGCACGACCACCATGCGAAGTGAGCCGATGTCGGCATCCGCCGAGGCATCCTCTTGGTCGACGTAGTACTGCAACTTGTCGGCTACCGCTTGCGGAACGATGTCGAGCGCAGCGAGCAAGGGCACGAAGTAGAGGCGCAGTACCAGCATGGCGCCGAGGATGGCCAGCCATCCAAGCCAGCCCCGGCGTGCCAGCAGCCAGAGCGCATAGAAAGGCAGCGCGGTGAGATGAAGGCTCGATGCCAGCGCCAAGAACAGCCATCGTCGAGGCCGAGTTGCCGCGCCAAAGGCAAACAGCAGCACGATGAGCGACAGGAACTGCCGGGCCAGCTGCGTGGCGAAGTAGATGTTGAGCAGCACCAGGCAGATGCCGACCAGCGCCGGGGTCGTGCTGCCTTGTGCGCTGCCTGGCCTTGTCTCCGCCCACAACCACATCGACAGGCTCGCGGTCAGCGCAAGGCAAAACATCAGACCATTGACGCTGAGCGGCGGCAGGAGCCACGACCAGACCCACATCAGCAGTGGCAGTGTCAGCTCCAGGCCACCACCGAAATGGGTCAGCCAGTAAAGGTCGCCAGCCGCGAGTTCACTGTAGATCTCGTGATACACAAAGATGTCTGCCGACGGATCATCGGGATCGAGTGGCCGGGACCCCGCCATGATCGCCAGCGCGATGGCGGTTGCAAGCCCAAGTATCCATCGCGCCTCTCGTGGCGTGTGCGCGGGCAAGTTGATCAACAGGAATGCGCACAACGCGAACGATGCCAGCGGCGACAAGCCCAGCAGCAACACGGCAACAACCGAGAGCACAAGCTCTGTCCGAACGCCGGTTGCTGGTGGCGTAGGGTTCAGGGCGATGGGCTGGGCGGTCATCTGCGGCGGGCCGGCATGTGCCAGTTTTCAGAGGCGAGTGAAGTGGTAGTAGCCGTCGTCCAGACGCAATGCGCGGAAGACGGGATTGTCATAGACCCGACTGGGATGGAATCGCACAGGCAGTGGGCGCAGGCCTGCAGCCCGCGCCAGGCGCAACATCGCGGCGCGGCTGAGCATGTTGACGTGTTCATCGGCTTCAGTGAACACGTTGAGTTGGGGCCTGCTGACTCGGGCGCGAACCCAACTCGATCGCCCAAGGGCGTCGCGCAGCCAGTCCAGCGGCGGAACCGCGACCACCATCAATCCGTCGTCGCTCAACAACCCGGCCGCCAAGCGCAGGAACGGCAAAGGATGAAGAATGTGCTCCAACACGTTGTCGACCAACACCAGGTCGTACTGGCCATTTGTCTGTTCGTCCAGGTAGCCCGTCGCCACGTCCAGGCCTCTTTGCCGGGCGTGTTCGGCCAGGTACCGGTTGGGCTCCAGGCCGCGCGCCTGCCAGCCATGGGCTGCTGCCAGCTCCACCGAAAATCCGATCCCTGCGCCTATGTCGATGAATCGTCCGGGTTCGCGTAGGCTGGCCAGGTGTTCGAACAGGCGTGCGTAGCGGGCACGGATCGGTGCTGCGTGGGCCATGTAGTAGCCCGTCAGGTCGACGGCGTCGTAGTCGACCGGGCCGCCATCCGACCAGTAGGCGCGGCAGGTGCGGCACCGATACACCGGCACGTCGATGCCATGACGACTGTTGTGCAAGTCGAAGGCCTTGCACGTCGTCCCGCCGCAGGCGCGACAGTTCATAGCCGTTCTTCGCGACCGGTTTCCACATCGACGACAGGCAGCCCTTGCAGCAGCTGCAATTGCCGATGTGCAGGTTCAAAACTCAGATGCCCGTGCGGGTCGCGGCTCTCGCGATAACTCGAGGGCGCGTAGGCCTGCTCCGCGCTCAACACCTGAAATCGATCGGTGACCAGATCGTTGCGCAGGTAGAAAGCATTGTTTCCGGCGCTGTTGGTGCCGACCAGCGAGTAGCCGCGCTGCCGCGCCAGCAGCGTCATGGCCGCCAGCGAAGCGCCCCAGTACAGATGGCTTGAATGGGCCTTGGAGCGCTGGAAATCCGGCCTGTAGGGCACTGTCAGTGCGCGGATCGGCCCAAACACTGCGTTGTACTCGCACACAAGTATCCGCGGCGTGAAACCCGTGATGGCCTGCAGGACGTGGAAGTCATTGCCGTCCAGATCGATCGACAAAATGCCCAGATCCGGACCGAAGCCACTTTTCGCCAGCAGTTCGTTGATGTTGTCGCGGGTGACGAAGGCTTCGATCGCATTCAACTGGTGCTGCCAGTAGAAGGGCGCCGACTTCATGCGTGCGATGTTTGCCGCGGATCCATCAATGACAAAGCCTTGCCAATTGTCCTTTGTCATCAGGTACCGACAGTTCGATTCGAAGAAATCCTCGACGCCGAACTCGATGAAGTTGCGGTGGGCGATCGGAACGATCTGGGTCAGGTGCTGCAGGATGCCGTCCTCGCCCCACTGCGAGAAGACCTTGAACTCGTAGTCCTGCAGGTTCGTTGACGTGCGACCTGCATTCAGGGTGGCCAGGATGCGACCTTGGTTTACCTTCACCTGATCGAGCTTTTCGTCGATGAGGCCCACCCGATTCAGCGTGTGCTTCAGTTTCTTGACGAGGGTGATGGGGGAAATCATCTGGAGGACCCTTGCACTTGGGATGATCGTCGGCATCAGGGCCAACATGCCCGCCGTTGCGCGTAGCCGGTGAGCACGGATTCAAGAGTGCGCCGTCGCGCATCATCGTCGTCCAGCATCGACAGCACCTTGGCGACCTGTTCGGCGTCGACCCGCGGCTGTCCGGCGCGGCGTGACAGTACTAGCGCATGCAAGGCGTCGGACAGCGTGGCAGGGTCGGCCAGATCGATCCCGTACACGACGTCACTCAGGCCGCTGGCCGCCGCCAGTACCGATGGGTAGACCACCGGAGTGCCCAGTCGCAACGCCTCCAGCGGTGGCAGGTTCGTTGGGCCGAAGTAGGTTGGCATCACCAACGCCAGAGCCTGACTGTAAAGAGGAGCCATCAACGTGTCCGGCACGAATCCGGCAAGGTGAACATGGCCGATCAGACCCAGTGATTCGGCCATTGATCGAACGTGCGCCTGCGTGCCTCCAGCATCTCCACCGGCAAAGACCGCATGCAGTTGGACGTTGTGCCGTTGCTTCAGCAGCGCCATGGCCTGCAAGACGTAGACGTGGTTCTTGTGGGCCCAGAACTGAGCGGGATAGAACACATAGTCGCCGTCAATGCCGAATCGAGCGCGGATGTCCACGTCGGCAACGTCACCTGCGGACGGTGCGGTCTGCATCGAAGGCGACGACCTCAACACGCGCACCCGCGCCGGGTCTAGCGCATAGCGTCGCACGAGATTGGCGGTACCGAGTTCGGAGTCGCTGAAGACGGCCACAGCCTTGGGAAGTACATCTCGGTAGTACTGCTCCCGCTTCTCGAACTCACGGTCTGCGCGGACCTCCGGAAACTCGAGTTCATCGCGGTGACAGAGGTCCCATACCGTCAACAGGAAGTTGGTCCGTTCCAGGTCCAATGCCAGGTCGCTCGGCGACGTGAAGTAGACCAGGTCGACGCCAGCATCTTCGAATGCGCGCTCGAAGCCATTGGCCCCAAACAACCGGCGTACTCTTCTCAGCAACCCTGGCCGGCGAACCCTTCTTCGGACCGACAGCATCGCTTCGGCGACCCTGCTCAAAGGCACCAGGACGGCAGACAGCCCCAGGCTGTTCAAGAGGTCCTTTGTCTCGGCATGCGGCGTGAAGGCAGTGACCGACCAACCAGGCAGGCACAGACGAGTGGTCAGAAGGGCGGCGTTCAACGATTGTTGATAGCCGCCACCGGCGTGCAGGCGTTCCGAGACGAAAACGCCCAACTTGAACTGCCGCATCGTGGGCTGGTCGCTCAAGCGTCGATCCTTCGCGCTGCGCCTCGCTCGATGCGGGCGTCGAGTCGGCTCGTCGAGATCATCGCTTGACTGCAATCACCGTTCCCGTCCAGGCGTCGAAGCCCAGCGGTTGGTGGCTCTGGCAGCGGTACGCACCGACGATCTGCAATCCGTGAGCAGCCGACAAGCCTTGCAGCTCTGGCAGGAAGAGGTAGCGCATGCGATGCGTCTCCTCGAAGCGATGCACGGCTTGCGTGGCCTGCTCGGTCAGCAGGATTCGATAGCGGACGTCAACGCAGTTCTCGTTGGGAAAGAAGATGGGCTCTGCGATGCGCAGCACTGTAGAGCTTTCGTTCGACATCTCCTTGACACGGACCACCGGCCGGTCGCTCAGGACGCCTGGTCCATACCAAAAGTCGAAGACGAAGGCACCCCCGCTTCGCAGATGGACCGAGGCGGTCGCGAACGCGCGATCCAGGTCTTCGTTGCTGCTCTGGTAGCTGAACACATGGAAGAGGGAGACCACGGCGTCGAAGCGCCGGTCCAGTCTCAGCGCACGGACGTCAGCGACTTCGAACGCATGGCCTGGCAATGCAGCGAAGCGCTCCACCGCCTGTCGCACCATGGGCTCGCTGAGGTCCACGCCATGCATTCGAAATCCGGACGCCGCGAAAAGCTCGGCGTGGCGTCCGGTTCCACAGCCCAACTCGAGCATGTCGCCGCCATGTATGCCTGCAGCCGACAGAAGTTTCAATACATAGTCTGCTTCGCCTGCATAGTCCTTGTCCTTGTAGAGCAGGTCGTAGTAGGCCGCGTAGGCGTCGAAGACTTTCATGACAGGATCTGGCGCAATGCGATGGCGGATCTTTCGATCTGTTCCGGTCTGAGCGCCATGCCCGATGGGAGGTAGAAGCCGCGCCGGGCGATGCGCTCGGCCACCGGGTGACGGTCGTCTGCGAACAGCCCCATGCGGCGAAACACGGGCTGTTCGTGCATCGGCCAGAAGAACGGCCTGGTCCCAACGCCCAGTCGGGCCAGGCGGGACATCGCCTCTGCGGCGTCAAAGTCGACGGAATCCTTCAGCACCAATCCGAAGACCCAATAGATGCTGCTCGCATAGTCGGTCTGTGCGGGTGCCAACTCGATGTCCACCAGATCCCCAAGCAGGTCCCGGTAGCGCGCACCCATGGCGCGCTTGCGGGCCGCGAACTCGTCCAGTCGTTCCAGTTGAGCCAATCCCAAAGCCGCCTGCAGGTTGGTCATGCGGAAATTCCAGCCAAGCTCTTCGTGCACAAAGCGTCGTCCAGCCACGAAGCACAGGTTGCGCAGGCTGCGGCAACGCTCGGCCAACTCGTCGCTGTCGGTGACGATCATGCCGCCCTCGCCAGTCGTCACATGCTTGTTCGGGTAGAAGCTGAAGGTGCTGATATCGCCGAAGCTGCCGCAGGGTAGTCCCTTGTAGGTCTGCCCGTGCATCTCGGCGGCGTCTTCGATGATGGCCAGCCCGTTCTCCCTCGCAAGTTGCATCAACGGGTCCATGTCGACCGGCAGCCCGTAGAGATGCACGGGCATGATGGCTCGGGTGCGCGGTCCAATGCGTGCCCGCACCTGATCCACGTCCATGTTCCAGGTGTGTGGGTCGCAATCGACGACCACCGGGACCGCACCTGCGCGTACCACCGCCGCAGCGCAAGAGATGATCGTGAAGGTGGGCAATATGACCTCGTCGCCAGGCCCCAGTCGAAGGGCGGCCACTGCCGCATCCAGCGCGACCGATCCATTGCATACCGCAATCCCGTGCTTGCGTCCCACTCTGCGGGCGAAGCGCTGCTCGAACTCCGCGACGAACGGACCCTCGGACGAGATCCAGCCGGTGTCAATGCATTGGGCCAGATAGGCCTTCTCGTTGCCGTCCAGCAGGGGTTCATTGACGGCGATGAACTCGCTGCTCGTCGTCATGACACCACCCGAATCTGTGCGGCAGGTACCGGTGCAAAGCGCGTCTTGTCGGCTTCACCCGCATACGGACCTTGTTTGACCTCGACAATCTCAGTCGGCTCAAGCATCTCAAAGCCATGTCCGCCATAGGCCAACAGCACCACGTCGCCCGCCTCCAGGATACGGCTCTCGATGTAGTGCTGGTCCTCGGCGTAGAAGTCGATGCGCAGGCGCCCCGAACGAATGAACAGAACCTCCTTCGTGTACTGCACCTGGCGTTCGACGGCGTTGTGCACATGCGGCGCGATGACGTAGCCCGCCGGTCGATTCATGTAGGCGAGTTGCTGCGAAAAGTCATCTGGGGTGAAGAACTCGATGCCCTCGGCCCGATGACTTCGTCCGAGAATCAGGGCCAGCAGTTTGCCCTCGTGCGTCAGCTTTGTGATCATGGTTCCGTCCTGCAGCCTGTGTCGATCAGCGACCAAACAGTGAGTAAATCATCTGCCGCAACTGCCCTCGGGCGGTGCGATGCGACCTGAAGAATTCGACGATCGCAGCCCGAGCTTCTGGTGAAGCTTCAACCCGGATGTCGGCGACATGCACTGGTGTGGGCGACAGCGACACCGTGAAGATGTCGGAGTCCTCGCCATGAGTGCCGGAGGCATCGTTGCCGATGTTTCGCACCAGCGAACGTCCTGGATACAAGGTCAGCAAGGAGTCGAGAAAACAGGACGCGTGCCATCGCACCGCCCAAGAGTCATTCCGGCCCTGAACCTGTTGGCTCAGCATCCACGTGAACGGATAGGTGCCGTCGTAGTCGAACTGCCGAGTCAACCCTTGCGCTTTGAGCCTGGACAGCAGCCCGGCGCCATCGGCATCGAAGTGTCGCCAAGCGCGTGACCAAGTGGCCCAACCCCAGCAGTCTGCACCGCGAAGGAAAAACGTCTCCGGCAGCAACTGCCTAGTCGGATAGACATAGCCATGCACTGAAGCGACGCGTGGATCGTCACGATAGCGGACGAGCGCTTCATTCATGAAACGCAGGAAGTGCGGCGAAAGCTCCAGATCGTCCTCGAGCACGATGACGCGTCCGTGTTCGGCCACGATCTGGCTCACACCGTCCACAATGGAGCGCGCAAGTCCGAAGTTGCGCTCCCGATAGACGCGGCGCACCGAACGGAATCCGGAGACCGAATCGACGAAGTGGCGAACCTGTTGAACCCCTGCCTGGTGTTCCTCGCGGCGAGCGGCGTCGCAATAGAAGGTGACGTCGGTGTCTTTCGCTTCGGGGTTGGCAAGCAGCGACTCAACGCTGCGCCGAAGGTGTTCTGCGCGAGCGTACGCAAAAACAGCGACGGGAGCACAGCCCGAATCGCTGATCCGGCTTGCCTCGTCGCGACGTGAATCGGCGGTTCCCACTGTCACGACGCCGTCCTTTGGCGAGGCATCGCCGTGCGAAGCAGTGTGCGTGCGAAGCGCAGCCAGATTCTTGCCAACTGCCCCGGCACCGCAGTCCAGGGGCACGCCATCAGCACAAACGCGCTCCATTGCATCGGATTGAACTTGGCGCGGTTGGAGAGCGCTTGCCGCCAGAGTTCTCGAACGGAACCGGCGGATGGCGAGTCGATGCCTGTTGCCGAAAGGTCCATCTCCAGTCTGAAACGGTCATCGACCATCAGACGTGCGCCTTGACGCTGGAGACGCAAAGTGAATTCGTAGTCACTCAGGTAATGTGGAAGCCACCGAGGCCGGAAACCGCCACTGCGCTTGAAGGTGCCCATGGTCATCAGCAACCCACGGGTGGACAAGCAGTTCGGCACTTCCCGTTCGCGGGCGGGTCGAAAGTCCAGCCTGCGAAGATCTGCGACAGCGCCCCGGTCCACTTCGCCAGCAACCGGGTCCAAGCCAATGGCCTGCACGCAGGCACGGCGGTTCTCGGACAGCACTCGAAGGCCTTGTTCGAAGAAGTCCGGAGCGATCTTCACATCGTCGTTGATGATCAGGACAGCATCGTTCTCGGCGCTGGGCTTGTCCTGCAAGTGCACATAGGCAAGCTGAAGCGCACCAGCCCACCAAAGGTTGCCGCTTCCCTTCAAGACGACAAGGCGCGTGTCGCCGATGCATGCCCGCACGCGCGCCACGGTGTCGTCGGTGCATCCGTCGTCGACGAGGATCAAACAGTATTCGGAATGCGTCTGCTTCGCCGTGGCCGCGGCAAAGGCTTCGCTGATCGCCGCACGGTTGTGCACTGGAACGATGACGTGCAGCATCATTCGGCCTGCTTGCGGAAAAGGTAGACCGAGTTGTCGCCGATTCGCAGCGAATCGGTCAATCGTGTCAACACGGCATTGGCGCCCAGGCGATCGAGGTAGCTCAGCAAACGAAGTGCGACGCGTTGTCCGGTCGTGCGATTCCGGCGAGGCAGCCAGTAAGCCGATGGCTCGCCGCTCCGCGGATAGGTGACGAGATGGCCCCACTGGAAGCCCAGCCACGCGGCTGGCGAAACCGTCACGTGCCGCTCCAGCGAAAAACCCGCTTCCTCGGCGATGCGCTGCATCGAGTCCTGGCTGAAGAACTGCAGGTGATACGGTGCGTGCCAATGAATCCAGCGGCCTCCGAACAGCTTGGCGCCCCATCCATCCGCATTGGGGGTGCTGAGCACCAGCAAACCGCCTGGCCGGAGTACCTGATGAATGCCGCGGAGCACCCGCCCGGGCTCAGATACATGTTCCAGGACCTGGTCGAGTGTGACCACATCGAAGCTCGCAGGTGCGTAGTGGGCCGCATCGAACAGCCCGTGCCGCACTTGCAGGCCATGGCGCTCGGCCACTCGAAGGATATTGGCGTCGGCTTCCACGCCGTGGGCGTCGCACCCGCGGGCGCGGTGATAGCCCAGGGACTCGCCAAATCCGCAACCTATGTCGAGCACGCGCACATTGCGCGGAACCCAGCGGAATGCGTTGGCCCGACGACCGTGCCACCAAGCATCGAAGCCATCGGACTCTTCGGGTGGAGACCACGCATCCAGGTCAAAGCTCGAGCGTGGATAGTACCGGGTGTACAGGTCTGCAATCTGCTCGTCAGACATCCGGGCATCGAGGCTGCGATGTCCGCACGAGTGGCAGCGCAGCAGTTCGAAGTCCCCAGGAAAGCCATAGCGGTCATCGTGCAGCCTACGCTCGGGCAGCGACGCTTCGCCGCACACGACACATTGCCGAATCGGTGTGCTGTCGTTCGGGCTGGCGTTGGATGTCACGCCGACTCCCGCTCGAAGAACACGTTGTACAGGCGATCGTGATGTTCGGCCCGGAATTCGACCATGCTGCCGCCGACGAGTACCCGAGCCCGATAGCCACGAGACTTCATCCAAGTGCAGACTTCGTCGATCGACGTGCCGAAGGCCTGCAGGTTCTGGTTGTACAACTCGACCAGCACCAGCCGAGGCCGGCGGCTCGCTCCGAAAAGCCCTACGGCACCCTGCAGAACGCGAAGCTCGGCGCCTTCGACGTCGATCTTCATCACGTCGGGCACGATGTCTCCGGCGGCTTGGCAGTAGCCGTCGAGCGTGGTGGCTTCGCACTCGAAGCGCCGAACCTCGGCCTTTCGACCCGTGTCGATCATTGACGAGTAGGCGCTGTCGGCAGCCAGCGAGAAGGTGACACGTCCAGGCTGGTCGCTGACGCACTTGCGCACCACCTGCACGTTGCTCACCTGGTTCAAGTACAGCGAGACCTGAATCAAGCTGGCATTCAGGTCGATCGGCTCAAAGGCGTGAATCTGCGCCGTGGGATGCGATCGACCCGTGGGGACGCAGTAGGCTCCCACATTGGCCCCAACGTCGAACACCGTGTCGTTGTCGCGTACGGCCGACAGAAAGTGTTGCAGGTCTTCGGTCTCGAATTCGCCGAGCGCCATGTTTCGGCCCACGTCCTCGTGGGGCCGCACGAGCATGTTGCAACCCATGAAGCGGGTCTGCACGACGGGAGGGCCCAATCGCAATTGACGAGCTGCAAGGCGTCGGCGGTACTGCGAAACGATCGAAGGCATGGTGGCTGGGGCCTGCAGTCAGGTTCAGTGGCGTGCGCCAAGCGACTTCGCCGCACGCCAGGGCGCGGTGAGGGTGCGCATCATCAGTACGAAGTTGCGCCTGGCACGAGGAAACAGCAATTGGATCGGCAGCAGGCCGATTTGCGTGACTACCGTGGCCCAGGCAGCGCCGAGCGCGCCGTGATCCGGTATCAGCAGCAGATTCAGGGTGACATTGAGCGCGGCGCCTGCGGCTGTGTAGTAAAGGCCATAGCGCTGCAGTCCTTCGGCCAGGAGCCAGCGACTGTGCACCACCGACAGCGCCACAGCGATGCCCGCCCATGCCTGCACCTGCAGAACGCTAGTGGCTTGGGCGTAGGCCGAACCGTACAACATGGGCACGAAGATCGGTGCGAGCGCCACGATGAGCAGGGCGACGCCAATGCCCATCCACGCCATCAGATCGTACAGACGCTGCACATAAGCCTCGTAGACAGCCTCGCCTTCTGCGCGGCGCGCGACGATGACCGGAAAGGCGGCCGTGGCGATGGAGATGGGTATGAAATACCAGACCTCGGCGATGCGAAGCGCTGCGGAGAACTGACCCACCTCTGCATCGCCGACCATGGCGGCCAGCATGACTTGATCGACGCGCATGTAGATCACCACTGCCATGCTGGACAGGATCAGTGGCCAGCTTTCTCGCAGCAGCATCCGTGCGGTCGGACCGTGCCATCGCCAGCGCAGCTGCGCGTCGTTGTCGCGCACCCATGCGCGCCAGAGCAGGAGCGCGGCCAGCGCTGCTTCGATGACCAACGTGGCTCCAAACCACGCAATCGGTGCGTCAATTGCCAACAGCGCCAGACGCAGAAGCATCGCCGCCATGTAGGCAATGTTCGCCGCCACAACGGATGGTCTGGAATGCATGCGTGCCTGAAAGTGGTAATCAAGCACCTGGGAGGTCTGGAACACCAGCATCGCTGCGTTGCAGGCCACCAGCAAGACAGGTAGCGCCTCGTCGGGCCGAATCCAGGCCATCAGCAGCGTGGCCAGCACGGCGAGCGAGGTGGCGGCAGCCAGGCGCATCAGCATGGCGGTGCCGAGCAGCGCTCCTGCGTCGGCGCCTTCTCGTACAAGTTCGCGGACCAGCACGCCGTCCATGCCCAGCATTGCGACGGCACCAAAGAAAGCCACGAAGGCGATCGTGTAGTTCCAAACACCAAAGGCCTCTGGACCGAAATGGCGTGCCAGCCAGACCGTGACCACGAGACCCAGGCCCAGCCTGACCACCTTGTCGCCGATCAGCCAGGCCGAGTTGGTGGCCACGCGTCGGATCGACATGCCGGACCCCGCCATCGCGTGCGTTGGTGTGACCGGCGGTGTTCGGGAGGCCAGGCTCATTCGTGGTGGTCGTATGCCTTGAAGCCCGCCTGCCGGATGAGGTGGTCGCGGCTGGCTGCCTGGAAGTCGGCTTCAACCATCTCGCGAACCAGCTCATCGAAGCCAACCTTGGGCACCCAGCCCAGCTTGGCCTTGGCCTTGCTCGGATCACCCAGCAGCGTTTCCACCTCCGTGGGACGGTAGTAGCGTGGGTCCACCCGAACCACCACCTGCCCTGGCTGCACCCGGGCGCGTTCGCCAGTCACGGCACGCACCGTCGCTGTCTCCTTGTCACCGTGGCCCTGGAACTCAAGCTCGATGCCCAGTTCTGTCGCCGCCGCTTGAACGAACTGCCGCACGCTGTACTGCACCCCCGTGGCGATGACGAAGTCTTCGGGCTGCTGCTGCTGCAGCATCAGCCATTGCATCTCAACGTAGTCCTTGGCGTGGCCCCAGTCGCGCAGCGCGCTCAGGTTGCCCAGGTACAGGCAATCCTGCAGGCCCAGCGCGATGCGCGCCATCGCCCGCGTGATCTTGCGGGTGACGAAGGTCTCACCGCGCAGCGGGCTCTCATGGTTGAAGAGGATGCCGTTGCAGGCGTACAGGCCATAAGCCTCGCGGTAGTTGACGGTGATCCAGTAAGCGTAGAGCTTGGCCACCGCATAGGGGCTGCGAGGGTAGAAGGGCGTCTTTTCGGTCTGAGGCACTTCCTGCACCAGACCGTACAGCTCGGAGGTGCTCGCCTGGTAGAAGCGCGTCTTCTTCTCCAGCCCCAGGATGCGGATCGCCTCCAGGATGCGCAGGGTGCCGATGCCGTCGGCGTTGGCGGTGTACTCCGGTGTCTCGAAGCTCACCGCCACGTGGCTCATGGCCGCCAGGTTGTAGATCTCGTCCGGCTGCACCTGCTGGATGATCCGTATCAGGTTGGTGCTGTCGGTCAGATCACCGTAGTGCAGCACGAAGCGCGGGTGGTCGACGTGCGGGTCCTGGTACAGGTGATCGATGCGGTCGGTGTTGAACAGGCTCGCCCGTCGCTTGACACCGTGAACCACGTAACCTTTGTCCAGCAGCAGTTCGGCGAGGTAGGCGCCATCCTGGCCGGTAACGCCAGTGATCAGGGCTACTTTGGGGGAAGTCATGCGGTTCCTTCGCGTTGCACGGGTGAGTTGTCCTGCCGGAATGGGGCGGATGCGTAGGCCTGCGCGATGCCTTCGCGCAAGCCGGTCCGAGCACGCCAGCCCAATGCAGCCATGCGGCTGACATCGAGCAGCTTGCGCGGCGTGCCGTCGGGTTTGCTGTGGTCGTAGACGATCCGTCCGCGGAATCCGACCACGTCCATCACCGCTTCGGCGAGTTCCCGAATGGTCACGTCCTGCCCGGTACCCAGGTTCAGCAGGGCGCCGTCGTAGCCGCGCTCCATCAGGAACACACAGGCATCGGCCAGGTCATCCACATAGAGAAACTCGCGTCGCGGCGTACCGCTTCCCCAGACCACGTACTCCGCATCGCCACGAGCCTTGGCCTCGTGTGCCTTGCGCAGCAGGGCGGGCAGCACGTGGCTGTTGGCCAGGTCGTAGTTGTCGTTCGGGCCGTACAGATTGGTTGGCATCACGCTGACGTACTGCCGGCCATACTGGCGCTGATAGCTCTCGCAGAGCTTCACGCCAGCGATCTTGGCGATGGCATAGGGCTCATTGGTGGCTTCAAGGGGCCCGGTCAGCAAGTACTCTTCCTTGATCGGCTGCGGGCAATCGCGCGGGTAGATGCAACTGGAGCCCAGGAACATCAGCCGCTGCACTCCCGCCAGGTGAGCGCCATGGATCAGGTTGTTCTGGATTGCCAGGTTCTGGTACAGGAAGTCAGCTCGGTATTGATCGTTGGCCTGGATACCCCCCACCTTGGCCGCGGCGATGAAGATGTAGTCAGGTCGCTGGTCAGCCAAGAACGCGTGCACGGCGCGTTGGTCCAGCAGGTCCAGCTCGGTGCGGCTGCGCAGCACCAAGTTGTCATAGCCGCCTGACTGCAGCCGGCGCACGATGGCGCTTCCGACCATGCCTCGGTGACCGGTAACGAAGATGCGGGCATGGCGGTCCATCAGGCACTTTCCTTCCATTGCGGCGTGTCTGCCAGTTCGTCGCGCAGCGAGACGATGGTCTGGCGCAGCTGCTCGAATTCGGCTTCCTTGCGCGAAAGGAAGGCCCTTGTCAGGCGCACCTTCTCACGCAATCCACTGGGCGTCAGCACGTAGGCATAGGCCAGCTTGTTGTCACTGCGGCGGAAGTTGCCAGCCTTCACGAGGCCTTTGTCGAGCAGCGAGTGCAAGACGTAATGGGCCTTGCCCAGGCTCAGCCCCAGTGCTTCGGACAGCTCGCGCTGCGACATCTCCGGGCGCTGCTCGAGCAGGCGCAGCACGGCCAATCGCGCCGCTTCGGCGTCGCCGGGTTGAGGTTGCAAGGCCGCAGGGACTTGAGGCTGTTCAATCATTGAACAGGCGATTGTAGGCCCTGCTTGCCACCCCTCCTTCAGTCGAAATGCGGGCTTTCCGCGAAGAATGGCGCTGAGGCGTCGCGGGCCGTCAGCACCGGGGCCTGACCGATGGTGGGCCACTCGATACCCAGCGCCGGGTCATCCCAGCGAATGCACCGCTCGGTCTGAGGAGCGTAGTAGTCGGTGGTCTTGTACAGGAAGTCGGCCCCGTCCCCGGTCACCAGGAAACCATGCGCAAGGCCGGGCGGCAGCCAGACCATGCGGTGATTGCTGCCACTGAGGCTGATGCCCGCCCAGCGGCCAAACGTCGGGCTGCTGCGCCGCAAGTCGACGGCCACGTCGAACACTTCGCCCTGGGTGACCCGCACCAGCTTGCCCTGGGCATGCGGCGGCAACTGGTAGTGCAAGCCCCGCAGCACGCCATGGGCCGAGCGCGAATGGTTGTCCTGGACAAAGCGCACCTCCGAGCCCAGCGCCTCGTCGAACGCGCGAGCGTTGTAGCTCTCCATGAAGAAGCCGCGCGCATCCCCAAATACCTTGGGTTCCAGGATCAGCATGCCTTCGATGGCGGTCTTCAGGATCTTCATGAGGGTTTCGTCGGGTCGGTTGGCTGCGGTCAAGTCAGGACCTCATGCAGCATGCGCTCAACGCCGCTGCGCCAGTCGGGCAAGCGCAAGTCGAACTGCTCGCACAGCCGCCGGGTGTCCAGCCGTGAGTTGAGTGGACGCTGGGCCGGTGCGGGAAACGCACTGCTCGAGACCGGCACGATGGCCTCGTCGCTCACTCGCAAGCTCTGGCCCAAGCCACGGGCGACGCGGACCACGTGTCGAGCGTAGCCGTGCCAGCTGGTTTCGCCGCTGGCCGCGGCGTGGTAGGTGCCGGCCAAGGCCGGTTCCGCCTGCACCCTGCGCAACGCATGGGCGGTCAGGTCGGCCAAGAGATCTGCGCCCGTGGGCGCGCCCACCTGATCGTCCACCACCTCCAGCCTGTCGCGGCTGGCCGCCAGTCTGAGCATCGTGCGGGCGAAATTGCCGCCGCGGGCCGCATACACCCAGCTGGTTCGCAGAATCAGATGCCTGCAACCGCTGGCGCGGATGGCCTCCTCGCCGGCCAGCTTGGTGCGACCATAGACGTTGAGCGGGGCCGGCGTGTCGTCCTCGCGCCAAGGGCGCTGGCCGGAGCCATCGAATACATAGTCGGTGCTGTAGTGCACCAGGCAAGCTCCCAGCGTCGCTGCCTCCCGGGCGATGGCCGCCGGCGTGTCTGCGTTGATCGTCTGGGCCAGCGCCGGCTCGCTCTCTGCCTTGTCAACTGCCGTATGGGCAGCGGCGTTCACGATCACCTGTGGGGCAATCGCACGGACGGTGGCAGCCACCTCCGCCGGCCGGCTGAAGTCGGCCGGCCACTGCGTGCTGTGCACGTCCAGAGCAACCAAGTCACCCAGCGGCGCCAGCGCCCGCTGCAGTTCCCAGCCGACCTGGCCATTCATTCCCAGCAACAGGATCTTCATGTCAGCCCGCGATGCCACGGCGGTGCCACGCCTCAGCGGGTAGCCTGTGGCGAGCCCTGACGCCAGGCGTGTCGCAACAGGATGACCATGCCGATGAGCAACAGGCTCATCAGCGTAGCAATCACGGCGATCAGTCCCCGTTTGGGCTTACTCTTGTACTCGGGCGGCGTCGCCGGATCGACCACCTGGATCAGCGCTCCCTCGCGACTCTCGTCGACACGCGCAATCTCGTATTGCCGCGCGAACAACTCGAAGAGCGTCTCGCGGTACTTGTACTCGCGGTACTTGGATACGTAATCCGGTCCAGCGCTTGAATCGGCCGCCTGCTCCAGGCGTGCCAGCTGGGACCGCAATGCCGTGATCTGTGACAGCTGCCGTTGCAGCTCGGGTGAATTCTCGGCCAGCGTTGCGCGCATCACCTGGGCACGCACTTCGGCGGCGGTGATTTCGGCACGCAAGCGGGCGTAGCCCTCGGCCGCCGCCTTGGGCTCGGCGCGCAACGCCCCCAGGTTGAAGCCGCTGGCCTGGAGGTCGTCCTGCGCTTTGGCCAACTGGTCGCGCGCGTCCTTCAACTCCTTCTCGAAGAACGCGCGGCGTTGCTGGGCTTCGCTGACCGCCAAGACCGAAGTCAGGCGCCGCAACTCCTCGACATAGGCATTGGCCAGATCGGCGGCGCGCGTCGGGTCCGGGTCATCGACTTCGACGCTGATCAGTCCGTCCTTCTTGCCCACTGCGATGCGGCTGGCCTGGGCGAGCGTCTGTCGCGCCGCAAAGCGGTACTTGGCTTCGTACACCTGCTGCAGCTTGAACTGGTCGACCAGCCGATCCTGTACCGTGACGCTCTGCAGTAGCGCGACGTACTGGTCGGCCGGGCTGCGAATGGATGCGCCCACACCGGCCAAGCCCGCAAGCCCACCGAGCGAGCTCAGCGCAGCGGCAAGGCCGCTTTGCTGCTGCTGCGGTGGCAGGAAGGATGTGCGCGCGGTATAGATGGGCGTCATCAGGAAAGACACCCCCAGCGCGATCACACCGACGAGAAGCGAGCCCAGCAACCAAGGCTTCCAATGCGTGACCAGCGGCCTCAGCAGGTCCACCAAGCCCGGTAAAGGGTCCGTGGTTGCCGGTGTGCCGGGAGATGGCGCTTCACTCATCATCAGTTGGTCAGCGTGACCAGCGCCGCCACACCCAGCGCAAACTGCGCCAGGATCTGAGTCCAGTCCTTCGCCCACTGCACGAAGGTGGTCTTGTCGAGTTCCTCCGGAACGAACAGGGTATCGCCCGGCAACGCGGGCAAGGTCTCGAAACTGGAGCGCAGGCCACTGCCCCAACCCGATTCCTGCAGGTTGCTGATGACCGTGCCGTTGGCGCGCAGAACGAAGGTGCTGCCGGCGTCGGCGCCACGCGTCGGGCCACCGGCCTGCCGCAGGTAATCCGACAGCGTGCGACCATCTTCACGCAGGTAGCTTCCGGCGTTGAACACGCTGCCGAACACGCCCACGCTGGTGGGCACGGGCGGCACGAACAGGCGGTCGCCGTCTTCGAGCATCAGGTTCGGCAGCTCGCGGCTGTCCGGGGGCATCTGCAGAACCACCCGACCCGTGGGCTTGATGGCGCGAAGCTTCTCGATCAGGCGCGCGGTGGCCGCGGCTCGTCCGGCCTGCGCCGCAGCTTCGTCCGCGCTGGTGATGCGCTGTGTCGACGACGACAGAGCAATCTCGGTCTCCAAGCTGCGCAATGCGCGATCGTAGTTCTCCTGCTGCGAGCGGCGCACGCTTTCGCGGGTGAAGTCGGTGCCGAACACGAAAGCGCCCGTGGTCAGGCCCCCGGCCGCACGCAACGCGTCAGCCACCGTGCTTTCCGGTGGCAGCAAGTAGTAGCCCGGGCGGGCCACTTCGCCTTCGACGCGCACACGCTTGTTCTGTCGCTGCGACGGCGTCGCCAAGCTGACCGCATTGAACGCGCGCAGCACGTCGCCGCTGCGCAGCGGCGTCTGGGCGGCGGCATTCATTTCCACCTGAACCACCCGCACGGTGCTACGCTCGTCCACGCGCTCCAGAACCAGCCGGCTGGTGTCTGCAACGGCCGAAAAGCCACCCGCCATTCGCATTGCATCGACGACCGTCTCGCCGGGCTTGAGCTCGAAGATGGCCGTCTGGTTGACGCTGCCGATCACGCCCACTTGGGGGCCGATGGGCCCCACATGGATCACGTCATCCGCCTGCACCTGCAGGTCGGCGTTCCGATTGCCGAACAGCAGCAGGTCGTAGAAGTCCAGCTTCGACACCAGCTTGCCCTGCCGGCGCAACTGGATGTCCCGGAAGCTGCCGGAGGCCGACGGCCCGCCGGCTCGCACCAGGGCCTGCGCCATGCCCGAAAGTGCGTTCACCGTGTAGGCCCCGGGACGAGTCACGAAACCGGTGACGAACACCCGCACGCCGCGCAACTGACCCAGCGAGACACTGAGCTGAAAGTTGCGGTAGTTCTGCGAGATTCGCTGACGCAGCAACTCAGGCAAGTCGCCATAGCGCACGCCGGAGACCATCACCGCGCCCACCCGAGGGATGGTGATTCGTCCTGATCGGTCGACGAACAGGCGCAGATCGGCGTCGACGGAGCCCCACACGGAAATGGCGATCTCGTCGCCGGGAGATACGAGATAGTCCGGCGGCACCAGGGGGCTGAAGTCGACGATGTCGCGTTCACGGCCCGTGGCCATCATCGCGTCTGCGCCCAGTCTGCGAATGCGCAGGGAACTGTCGGTGTTGAACTCCTGGCCCGGAAAGGCCAGCCGGTTCACATAAAGCTCGAATTCGCTCGGCGGCTGTGCCCTGCGAACAGCCCTCTCCAACTCCAGCCGCTCCTCGATGTCGATGTCCCGTCCGGTGGCGCTGCGCCGTGCCCGGCTGTCGAGCGAGGTGCCGTTGTTCAGTTCTGGCGCGCGCAGCTGTCGGGGGCCGGTCGGATCGCGCGTTTCGGTGTCGATCGTCACCGAGATCGACTCGCTTTGGCTCTCGGTGCGCAGGTCACCCGTCTGGGCCAAGGTCTGACCCGCACCCACGAGCATGGCCAGCGTCACCAGCACCCGACCTAGACGGACGATCCCGTTGAGGCATGGTTGAAGGCAGGATAACAAGGTGCTGGCGAATGGCATGCGATGCGCTCTTGGAGCGAGGGGCGGTCGATTCGTGCGGGCCAGCCGAGGGCGCGCGAACCCCCCACCGCGTGGTCAGGTCGGAAAGGCCGGCATTCTAGCGACCCGTCTGCGCGCACCCGCGTCGATAGAATTCATTCCATGCTGATCTTGATCGTGGCCTTTGCAGTGTCACTTGTCATGACATTGCTGGCGCTGCGTTCAGCGAAGGCGCACGCGCACCTGGCGCACGACAACGACCTGTCGGGCCCCCAGAAGTTTCACGCCAACCCGGTGCCGCGCATTGGAGGCCTGGGCATCGTCGCCGGGCTTCTGGCCGGCGCGTTGGTGTTGCTCTTGCGTGACCCGCCGGCCGGCGTTCAAGCCTGCGTGTTGCTGGCCTGTGGGCTGCCGGCCCTGGCGGCCGGCCTGGCCGAAGACCTGACCAAGAGCGTCAGTCCCGCTCGCCGCCTGTTGGCCACGGCGGTTTCCGCCGGCCTGGCCGTCTGGCTGCTGGACGCAGCGATCCGCTATACCGCCATTCCCGGCCTCGACTGGATCGTCTCCTTCCCGCTTGGTGCGGCGCTTGCAACGGTTTTTGCCGTGGCCGGTGTGGCCAATTCGATCAACATCATCGATGGCTTCAACGGCCTGGCGTCGATGTGCTGTGTGCTGATCCTGCTGAGCCTGGCCTACGTGGGCTTCCAGGTCGACGACCTGTTGATCGCCTGGCTGGCCCTGGCAGGGGTGGGTGCCGTGCTCGGCTTTTTTGTCTGGAACTTCCCGGCCGGGCTGATCTTCCTGGGCGACGGTGGTGCCTATTTCATGGGCTTCTACATCGCCGAGCTGGCCATCCTCCTGCTGCTGCGCAACCCGACCGTTTCGCCGATGTTCCCGCTGCTGCTGTGCATCTACCCGGTGTTCGAGACCCTGTTCTCCATCTACCGGCGGCGCTTCCTGCGCTCGATGCCGCCCAGCATGCCCGACGGCATCCACCTGCATTCGCTGATCTACCGCCGCGTCATGCGCTGGGCGGTCGGCAACCGCAGCGCCAAAGCAATGACCCGGCGCAATTCGATGACCTCGCCCTACCTGTGGCTGCTGTGCATGTTGGCGGCCATCCCGGCGGTGCTGTTCTGGGACAACACGCCTGTGCTGGCCGCCCTGATCGTGCTGTTCGGCGTGAGCTACGTGGCGCTGTATTGGCGCATCGTGCGCTTCCGGGCGCCGCGCTGGATGGTGTTCAGGCGCTGAGCCCCAGGGCATGGGGGATAATCCCTGTTGCATGAACGAAACACCCACCGCTGACGCCGAAACCGTCACCCCCGCTGCGCCGGCGCCGCTGTTCAGCAGCCTGCCGCTCGATGCCAAGCTGCTGCGCGCCGTGGCCGACCAGGGCTACGCCTCGATGACGCCGATCCAGGCCAAGGCCATCCCGATCGTGCTGTCCGGCCGCGACGTGATGGGCGCCGCCCAGACCGGCACCGGCAAGACTGCCGCCTTCTCGATCCCGCTGCTGCAGAAGATGCTGCGCCACGAGAACGCCAGTGCCTCGCCGGCGCGCCACCCGGTGCGCGCACTGGTGCTGGCGCCCACCCGCGAATTGGCCGATCAGGTGGCCGCCAACATCCTGGGCTATGCGCGCCACACCAAGCTGCGCACGGCGGTGGTCTTCGGCGGCATCGACATGAAGCCGCAGACCCTGCAGCTGAAGGCCGGCGTCGAGGTGCTGGTGGCCACGCCAGGCCGTCTGCTCGACCACATCGAGGCCAAGAACTGCGTGCTCAACCAGGTGGAGTACGTGGTGCTGGATGAGGCAGACCGCATGCTGGACATCGGCTTCCTGCCCGACCTGCAGCGCATCCTGTCCTACCTGCCCAAGCAGCGGCAGACGCTGCTTTTCTCGGCCACCTTCTCGCCGGAAATCCGCCGCCTCTCGCAGAGTTACCTGCAGGATCCGGTGGTGGTCGAGGTGGCGCGGCCGAACGCCACTGCCACCACGGTGGAGCAGCATTTCTACAACGTGGGCGATGACGACAAGCGCCGCGCGGTGCGCCAGGTGCTGCGCCAGCGAGAGCTGTCGCAGGCGCTGGTGTTCGTCAACAGCAAGCTCGGAGCCGCCCGGCTGGCACGCTCCTTCGAACGCGACGGCCTGAAGACCACCGCGCTGCACGGCGACAAGTCGCAGGACGAGCGGCTGAAGGCGCTGGACGCCTTCAAGCGGGGCGAGGTCGAGGTGCTGGTGGCCACCGACGTGGCTGCGCGCGGGCTGGACATCGCCGACTTGCCCGCGGTGTTCAACTTCGATGTGCCCTTCAACGCCGAGGACTACGTGCACCGCATCGGCCGCACTGGCCGGGCCGGTGCGTCCGGGCTTGCCGTGACGCTGGTGGCGCGCGACGACCTGCGCTTGGTCGGCGACATCGAGAAGCTGATTAAGAAGAAGATCGAGCTCGAGCCCTTCGAATTCGAGGACGACCGCCCGCGCCGTCCGCCGCGGCGCATGGCAGACGACAGCGAGCCGCGCGCGATGTCAGAGCGGACCTACGAGCCTGCCTACCGCCGCCCGCCCGAGCCGCGGCCCAAGGATCCGTTCTTCGACCAGCCCTACGAGCCCTCCGGCAGTGGCACGCCGGCGTGGGAAGCGTCGAAGACGGCTGCCGCGCCAGTGGCACGACCGGTGGCCTCGCCCAACATCCGCAGCAAGAAGAAGACGGCGGCGCTGCTCGGCGGCACGCCCGGCTGAGGTCTGCCCTCAGCCGGCCTGGAAGCAGAACACCGCCGGCACCCGGTCGGGCATCGGCTGCGGCCGGCGCCGCCAGCCGGCCACGCGTTCGCTGCGGGTCCAGCCCTCTGGCAGACTCAATCCGCAACTGACGGACAACCGGGTGTCTTCGGCCAGTGTGTCCAGCAACGCCTGCAGCAGCGCGGCGTTGCGATAGGGCGTCTCGATCAGCACCTGGGTCTGCCCGGCCCGCCGCGACAGCGCCTGCAGCTCGCGGATGCGTGCGCTGCGCAGTGCGGCCTCTTGCGGCAGGTAGCCGACGAAAGCGAAGCTCTGGCCATTCAGGCCGCTGGCCGCCAGCGCCAGCAGCAGCGAGCTGGGCCCGGCCAGCGGCAGCACCGGCACGCCCAGCGCATGCGCCTGGGCCACCAGCAGGGCGCCCGGGTCGGCCACGGCCGGCAGCCCCGCCTCGGAGATCAGGCCCAGGTCCTGACCCGCCAGGGCCGGAGCCAGCAGCTCGCGCCAGGGCCGTGCATCGGCCATGGCGGAGGCACCTGCCGCACCGCCCTTGGGTGGGCGCGGCAGCTCGCGGATGTCGATCGCTTGCAGCGGCCGCGCCAGTGGCCACAGTGCATCCACCCGCTTCAGGAAGGCCCGGGTACTGCGTGCATCTTCGGCCACCCAATGACCCAGGCCGGCCGATGCTTCCAGCACCTGCTGCGGCAGGACCTGCCGCAGGTCCACGGGCGCGGCCCCCAGGTCCAGCGCATTCGGCACCAGCAGCAGCCGGCCCGGGCGTGGCGGCGCGGCGTTCACGGCGCCGCGGCGCGCAGCGGGTCGATACCGGCCTCGCGCAGCATCTCGCAGGTGCGGATCAGCGGCAGACCGACCAGCGCGGTCGGGTCGTCGTTCTCGATCGCGCTCAGCAAGGCGATGCCCAGCGTCTCGCACTTGGCGCTGCCGGCGCAATCGTACGGCTGCTCGGTGCGCAGGTAATGCTCGATCTCGTCATCGGCCAGATTGCGGAAGTGCACCGCCACGCTGCACAGCTCGGTGCGCATGAAGTCGGTGTCGCCTCGCTGCACTGAGACGGCGGTATGAAAGAGCACCCGCTTGCCGCGCATGCGCTGCAGCTGTTCCACGGCGCGTGCGTGCGTGCCGGGCTTGCCCAGCGCTTCGCCTTGCAGGTCGGCCACCTGGTCCGAGCCGATCACCACTGCCTGCGGGAACCGGTCGACCACCGCCCGCGCCTTGGCCTGTGCCAGGCGCAGCGCCAGCGCGGCCGGCGTCTCTTGCGGCAGGGCGCTTTCATCGACCTGCGGCGAGACCACGTCGAAGGGCAGGCGAAGGCGCTCCAGCAGCTCGCGCCGGTAACGCGAGGTGGAGGCCAGGATCAGGGCAGGGCGGGTCGGCATCGCTCAATTCTCCCACCGGGTCTCACCGCTACACTGCCCTGATGCCTTGCCGACAAGCTGCCGTTGCCGTGAGCGCGCCGGGCCGTTCCCAAGCGCGCTTCCCGCAGCACGTTGTGCGGAGGATCGTCCGGTGAGCGCCGCGCGCCGTCTCGACCCGCGTCGCCTGGACGTGGCCGCGCTGGCCGAGGCCGGTGCGGCGCTGGACGGCGAATGGCCGCTGGCGGAGTTGCCGCGCCTGCAGCATGACGCGCAGCCCTGGCCCGACGGGACGGCACCCGCCGTCACCTGGCAGGTACAAGGCTCGCGTCGTGCGGTGACCGGCGGAGAACCGGAGATCCGCCTGGCGCTCCAGGCGGCAACCATCCTGCGGTTGACCTGTCAGCGCTGCCTTCAGCCGATGGAACAGCCCTTGGCGGTCGACACCCGTCTGCGCTTCGTCCGTGACGAGGCCTTGGCCGAGAAACTGGACGACAACGACGAAGAAGACGTGCTGGTGCTGACGCCCGCGCTGGATCTGCGCGAACTGGTCGAGGACGAACTGATCCTGGCCTTGCCCCTGGTGCCGCGCCACGAGCGCTGCCCGCAGCCGCTGCCCACCTCGGCGGGCGACGACGCGCTGCCGGACGCCGACGCGCCGGCCCAGGGATTGGGTGCATTGGGTGCACTGTGGCGCGATGCCGGTGGCAAGGGCAGCGGCCACTGAAGCTGCAATGGCCTGGAGTGCTATAATTTTTGGCTTTTTCCGGCACGGGTTGGCCCATGCCGCTCGCGGGCGCGGCCCGCAGGAGTCACACCATGGCAGTCCAGCAGAACAAGAAGTCGCCTTCCAAGCGGGGCATGCACCGCTCGCACAATGCCCTGGCCCAGCCGGGCACGGCCATCGAGCCGACCACGGGCGAAGTGCACCTGCGTCATCACATCAGCCCGACGGGCTTCTACCGCGGCCGCAAGGTCCTGAAGTCCAAGGCCGACGCCTGAGGCGCGGCATCGCCCCGGCCGGGCTGCGCGTGCGCGTGCGCCCTTCCTTGGCCGACCACAGGCGAGCAACTTGCGCGGCGGCGCATCTTCACCTAAGGTGACCGGACGGCAGGGCGGCAGGGCCCCCAGCCGGATCGTCCGCGCCGCCTTGCCGCTTCCAAAGTGACCCATCCGCACGCCCCCGAGCCGTTGTCCGCTGTCTGTCTGGCGGTGGACTGCATGGGTGGTGACCATGGGCCGGCCGTCACGCTGCCGGCATGCAAGGCCTTCCTCGACAGCCACCCTCAGGCACAACTGCTGCTGGTCGGGCAGCCGGCAGCATTGGCTGCAGCGCAAGGCTGGCCCCGCTGCCGCGTGGTCGAAGCCAGCGAAGTGGTGACGATGGACGATCCGGTCGAAGTGGCACTGCGCCGCAAGAAGGATTCATCGATGCGCGTGGCGATCAGCCAATTGATCGCCGCCAACGGCGCGCCGCCGGCTGCGCAGGTGTGCGTGTCGGCCGGCAACACCGGCGCGCTGATGGCCGTCGCCCGCTACCTTTTGAAGACGCTGGAGGGCATCGACCGGCCGGCCATCGCCACGGTGATGCCCAACCGCGCCGATGGCTACACCACCGTGCTGGACCTGGGCGCCAATGTCGATTGCACCGCCGAGCACCTGCTGCAGTTTGCGGTGCTGGGCAGCGCGCTGGTGGCGGCCGTGGACGGCAAGGAAGAGCCCAGCGTCGGCCTGCTGAACATCGGTGAAGAGGCCATCAAGGGCAGCGAGACCATCAAGCGGGCAGGCGAACTGCTGCGCGAGGCCGCGGCCGACGGGCAGATCAACTTCCACGGCAACGTCGAAGGCAACGACATCTTCAAGGGCACGACCGACATCGTGGTTTGCGACGGCTTCGTCGGCAACGTGCTGCTGAAGTCGGCCGAAGGACTGGCGACGATGCTCACCGACTTCATCAAGCAGGAATTCACCCGCGGCGGCTTCAGCAAGCTGGCCGCGCTGGTGGCACTGCCTGTGCTGAAGCGCTTCAAGCACCGCGTCGACCCTCGCCGCTACAACGGCGCGGCGCTGCTCGGGCTGCGCGGCCTGGTGTTCAAGAGCCATGGCTCGGCCGACGCCTTCGCGTTCGAGCAGGCCTTGGGCCGGGCTTATGATGCGGCCCGCAATCGACTGACCGACCGTGTGCGCGATCGCATCTCGCTGAGCCAGGCGGTCCCCGCCAAGGCGGGAGCGGCCCCGCTCGACGCCGCCGGCACCGCCCAAGCCGCATGACATCAGCCCCCGCCCGCCATTCGCGCATCGCCGGCACCGGCAGCTATCTGCCGCCGCGGCGCTTGAGCAACGCCGACCTGGTGCGCCAGCTGGCCGCCCAGGGCATCGAAACCAGCGACGAATGGATTGTCGAGCGCACGGGCATCCGCGCCCGGCACTTCGTCGATGCCGGCGTCAACGCCAGTGACCTGGCCGTGCAGGCCGCGCGCCATGCGCTGGAAGCTGCCGGCTGCCGCGCCGAGGACGTCGACCTGATCATCGTGGCGACCTCGACGCCGGACATGGTGTTCCCGTCCACTGCTGCGATCGTGCAGCGCAAGCTGGGCGTGCACGGCTGCCCGGTGTTCGACGTGCAGGCGGTGTGCTCGGGCTTCGTTTACGCGCTGACGGTGGCCGACGCGATGATCCGCACCGGCAGCGCCAGCGCGGCGCTGGTCATCGGTGCCGAGGTCTTTTCGCGCATCCTGGACTTCAAGGACCGCGGCACCTGCGTGCTGTTCGGCGACGGCGCCGGCGCGGTGGTGTTGCGTGCGGGCGACCGGCCCGGCATCGTGGCCACTGATCTGCATGCCGATGGCCGCCATGTCGACATCCTGTGCGTGCCGGGCACCGTCAGCGGTGGCCAGGTGCTGGGCGATCCGCTGCTGCGCATGGACGGCCAGGCCGTCTTCAAGCTGGCGGTGGGCGTACTGGAAGACAGTGCGCGCACCGTGCTGGGCAAGGCCGGCCGCGACACCGCGCAGGTGGACTGGCTGATCCCGCACCAGGCCAACATCCGCATCATGCAGGCCACCGCGCGCAAGCTGAAGCTGCCCGCCGAGCGGCTGGTGGTCACCGTCGATGCCCACGGCAACACCTCGGCGGCCTCGATCCCGCTGGCGCTGGACGTGGCGGTGCGCGACGGCCGCATCCGCCCGGGCCACACCGTGCTGCTGCAGGGTGTGGGCGGTGGCTTCACCTGGGGCTCGGTGCTGGTCGACTTCTAGACAAGAACAACCGGAGACATTCCGCGCATGGCTTCGTTCGCATTCGTCTTTCCCGGGCAGGGCTCGCAATCGGTGGGCATGCTCAACGGCTGGGGCGACCATCCGGTCGTGCGCGACACGCTGGCCGAGGCCTCGCAGGCGCTGGGCCAGGACCTGGGTGCGTTGATGCGCGACGGCCCGCAGGACGACCTGGACCTGACCACCAACACCCAGCCGGTGATGCTGTCCGCCGGCATCGCCTGCTACCGCGCCTGGCGCTCTGAAGGCGGCGCCGAACCGGCGGCGGTGGCCGGCCATTCGCTGGGCGAATACAGCGCGCTGGTCGCGGCCGGCGTGCTGACGCTGGCCGATGCGCTGCAGCTGGTGCGCTTCCGCGCCCAGGCCATGCAGCAGGCGGTGCCGGTAGGGGCGGGCGCGATGGCCGCGGTGCTGGCGCTGGAGCCGGCGCAGGTGGCAGAAGGCTGCGCCCGCGCGGCCGCCGAAAGCGGCGAGGTGGTGTCTGCCGCCAACTTCAACGACCCGCGCCAGACCGTCATCTCCGGCACGGTGGCCGGCGTCGAGAAGGCGCGCGACCTGCTGAAAGCAATGGGTGCCAAGCGGGTGGTGCAACTGCCGGTGTCGGCGCCTTTCCACTGCGCGCTGATGAAGCCGGCCGCCGATGCGCTGCGCGAGCGCATGGCCGCGGTGAACTTTGCCGCGCCACGGATACCGCTGGTCAACAACATCGACGTGGCCGTGCAGACCGATCCGGCGGCCATCCGCGACGCGCTCTACCGCCAGGCCTATGGCCCGGTGCGCTGGGTCGAGGTGGTGCAGGCGCTGCGCGCCCGCGGCCTGGCCGCCATCGTCGAATGCGGCCCCGGCAAGGTCCTGGCCGGCATGGTCAAGCGCATCGATGCCGAGGCGCAGGCGCTGGCGCTGTACGACCCGGCGACGCTGGCCGAATGCAAGGAGGCACTGGCATGACGGCGCAGGTGGCGCTGGTGACCGGTGCGTCGCGCGGCATCGGGCGGGCCATCGCGCTGACGCTGGCACAGCAGGGCTTCAAGGTCATCGGCACCGCCACCAGCGAAGCTGGCGCGCAGGCCATCAGCGACGCGCTGGCGGCATTTCCCGGATGCCGCGGCGCGATGCTGAACGTCAACGACGCCGCAGCCTCCGATGCCTTGGTCGAAGCCATTGCCAAGGAACACGGCGGGCTTCAGGTGCTGGTCAACAACGCCGGCATCACCCGCGACCAGCTGGCCATGCGCATGAAGGACGACGATTGGGCCGCGGTGCTGGACACCAACCTGGGCGCCGTCTTCCGCCTGAGCCGCGCGGTGATGCGCGGCATGATGAAGCAGCGCTACGGCCGCATCATCAACATCACCTCGGTGGTCGGGGCCAGCGGCAATGCCGGCCAGGCCAACTATGCGGCGGCCAAGGCCGGCGTGGCCGGCATGACACGCGCGCTGGCGCGCGAGCTGGGCAGCCGCAACATCACCGTCAATTGCGTCGCGCCGGGCTTCATCGCCACGGACATGACCGATGCGCTGCCCGAGGCCCAGAAGGCCGCGCTGCAGGCGCAGATTCCGCTCGGCCGGCTGGGCACGCCGGAGGAGATCGCGCATGTGGTGGCGTTCCTGGCCTCGCCGCTGGCCGGCTACATCACCGGTGCCGAACTGCATGTCAACGGCGGCATGTTCATGAACTGAAAGCCGCGGCGCGGGCCTGCGGCGCCGGGAACATGCCCCGGTAGAATCGCCCGGTTTAACTGAATCCACTCCCGGAGGAGTCATGAGCGATATCGAAGCGCGTGTCAAGAAGATCATTGCCGAGCAACTCGGCGTGCCCGAGTCCGACGTCACCAACAACAAGGCTTTCGTGGCCGACCTGGGCGCCGACTCGCTCGACACCGTGGAACTGGTGATGGCGCTGGAAGACGAATTCGGCATCGAGATCCCCGACGAAGAGGCCGAGAAGATCACCACGGTGCAGCTGGCGATCGACTACGCCACCAGTCACCAGAAGGCCTGAGCGCGAAGGTCTTGCCATGAGCCGTCGCCGCGTCGTCGTTACCGGTCTCGGGCTGGTCTGCCCGGTGGGCAACACCGTGGCCGAAGGCTGGGCCAACCTGCTGGCCGGCCGCAGCGGCATCGGCAAGATCACCCGCTTCGACGCGGCCGCCTTCGCGTGCCAGTTCGCCGGCGAGGTGAAGGGCTTCAATGTCGAGGACTACCTGCCCGCCAAGGAAGCCCGGCACATGGATACCTTCATCCATTACGGCTTGGCGGCGTCGATCCAGGCGGTGCGCGACGCGGGCCTGCCGACGGGCGAGGCGCTGAACGAAGAGACGGCCGAGCGCATCGGCTGCATGGTGGGCTCGGGCATCGGCGGCCTGCCGATGATCGAGCAGACCGACGGCGACTACCGCGCGCGCGGCCCGCGCCGCATCTCGCCCTTCTTCGTGCCGGCGTCGATCATCAACATGATCTCCGGCCATCTGTCGATCCAGTACGGCTTCACCGGGCCCAACCTGGCGATCGTCACCGCCTGCACCACCGGCCTGCACTGCATCGGCGAGGCCGGCCGCATGATCGAGTACGGCGATGCCGACGTGATGATTGCCGGCGGCGCGGAGTCCACCGTGTCGCCGCTGGGCGTCGGCGGCTTCGCGGCCGCCCGTGCGCTGTCCACCCGCAACGATTCGCCGGAGACGGCCTCGCGCCCCTGGGACAAGGATCGCGACGGCTTCGTGCTGGGCGAGGGTGCCGGCGTGATGGTGCTCGAGGAATACGAGCACGCCAAGCGCCGCGGCGCCAAGATCTATGCCGAACTGGCCGGCTTCGGCATGGGTGCAGACGCCTTCCACATGACCGCACCCAACGTCGACGGCCCGAAGCGCGCGATGAAGGCCGCGCTGCGCAATGCCGGCATCAACGCCGACCAGGTGCAGTACCTGAACGCGCACGGCACCTCCACGCCGCTGGGCGACGTGAACGAGACCAACGCCATCAAGCTGGCCTTCGGCGAGCATGCGAAGAAGATGGTCGTCAACTCCACCAAGTCGATGACCGGCCACCTGCTCGGTGGCGCCGGCGGTATCGAATCGGTGTTCACTGTGCTGGCGCTTCACCACCAGGTGTCGCCGCCGACGATCAACATCTTCAACCAGGATCCCGAGTGCGACCTGGACTACTGCGCCAACAACGCGCGGCCGATGAAGATCGACGTGGCGGTCAAGAACAACTTCGGCTTCGGCGGCACCAACGGCACGCTGGTCTTCCGGCGAGCTTGAGCTTGAGCTTGCGCCGGAGCCGCGCATGCGCGTCGCCCCTTCCTTCCAGACCGTTTGCAGCCCCCACGGTGGCTGGCGGGTCGCGCAGCAGACGCTGTACGCCATCACGGCCGCAACCATCCTGGGCTGGGCGCTCGCCTGGGCCGAGGTCGGCGTCTTGCCGGCGGTTGCCCTGGCGCTGTCCGGCGGTCTTGCGGCCGCTGTGGGGGCGGGGCGTGCCGTGCGTGCCCCGGTTTTCCGGCTTGACTGGGACGGCACGCGCTGGGCGCTGCAGCCTGCCGGCGGTGCGTCGGCCGTCGGCCGGGCCGAGGTGATGCTGGATCTGGGGGCCTGGATGCTGTTGCGCTTCCGGCCGGAACCTGGAGGCATCGGCAGCGACCGCTGGTTGGCCCTGGATCGCAGGCAGGCGGGTGCCGCCTGGCACACAGCCCGCGTGGCACTTTTTGCTGCGCTGCCGCAGGCGGCCCAGCCGGCTTACGCCGACGGCGCCCGACCCGCCGCATGAACGCCGCGGACTCCGATGCCCAGCTCGTCGAGCGCTTCAAACGCGGTGATCGGCGGGCCTTCGAGATGCTGGTGGTCAAGTACCAGCGTCGCATCGAGCGTCTGATCGCCCGCATGGTGCGCGATTCCGACCTGGTGGAGGACATCGCGCAGGAGACCTTCATCCGCGCCTACCGGGCGCTCCCGCAGTTCCGCGGCGAGAGCGCTTTCTACACCTGGCTTTACCGGATTGCCGTCAATTCCGCCAAGAAGGCGCTGGCCGACCTGAAGCGCGACCCGGTCATTCCCGAATCGGCATTCGCACAGCGTGACGAGGACGACGAAACTTCCCGCGGCGCGACTGAACTAACCGACGGCGAAACGCCCGAATCACTGCTGGCAAGCAAGGAGATTGCCGCCACGGTGAATGCGGCCATTGAAGCCTTGTCCGATGATCTGCGCCAGGCGATCACCTTGCGGGAGATCGAAGGGCTGAGTTACGAAGAGATTGCCGAAGTCATGAACTGCCCGATCGGGACCGTCAGGTCGCGCATCTTCCGTGCGCGCGAGGCCATCGCCGAGCGGCTGCGGCCGCACATCGATGCCAAAGAGGGCAAGCGCTGGTGATCCGTCATGGAGCCGAAGATGAACAATGACCCTGTCGACGCCGCGGATGATCCGCGCGGCCTGCTGTCTGCCATGGCCGATGGCGAGGCCACTGCCACCGAAACCGGCCGCGGCTGTGCCGCTTGGGCGGCGGACGAAGCGCTGGCCCAGCGCTGGCATGCCTACCAGCTGATCGGCGACGTGCTGCGCAGCGAGGATCTGGCCCATGCCCCAGCGCGTGACCGGGCCTTCCTGGAGCGCCTTCGTTTGCGCCTGGATGACGAGCCCGCCGTGCTGGCACCGCAGCCGCTGCCTGCCGTGGCTGCCGTGTCGCGTCCGCGCAGCCGCTGGATGCCCATGGCGCTGGCGGCTGGCGTGATGGCGCTGGCCACCGTGCTGGTGGTCGCGCTGCGCCCCGCGGCCGACGGCGCCGGCTCGCCGACCCTGGCGCGTGCGCCCGACGCGGTGGTGCCGGTGGCGGCCGTGGCCGCGCCGCAGGCCGAGCCGGTGCCGCCGGGCGGCCGCGTGTTGCGCGATGCCCAGCTCGACCGCTACCTGCGTGCCCACCGCGAGTACGCCACGGCGTTGCCTGGCTCGCTGCCGGGCGGCGCGGGGCGCAGCATCACCACCGTCGCGCTCGACCGCTAGCCGCATGCGCGCCGGGCAGGTCCGCATCGCATGGTGGCGCCTGATGGCGCTGGCCGCCATGCTGGCCGCGCTGCAGCCGCTGGCTGCCCGAGCCGCCGAGCCCGCCACGCCGCCGCTGAGCACCCAAGAGGCGCGCAAGTGGCTGGCGCGCATCCATGGCGCGGCGCACGAGCGCAACTACCAGGGCACGCTGGTGTTCAGCGTTGACGGCACGCTCTCCAGCGCTCGCGTCGCGCATTTCAGCGAAGGCACCCAGTCCTACGAGCGCATCGAGGTGTTGGACGGCCGCATGCAGCAGACCTTCCGCCACAACGACCGCGTCTACACACTGTGGCCGCATGCGCGCGTCGCCGTGATCGAAGAGCGCGACCCTCGCCAGGGCTCGTTGCGGCCGGTGATCGAGCCGCGCGCCGAAGAAAGCTATGAGCTGCGCGAGCAGGGCAGCGAACACGTGGCCGGCCGCGAGGCGCAGATCCTGCTGCTGAGTCCGCGCGATGGCTACCGCTTCGCCCAGCGGCTCTGGATCGACCGCCGCACCGGCCTGGTGCTGCGCGCCGACGTGCTGGGTCCCAAGCAGCAGGTGCTGGAGTCCAGCGCGTTCTCGCAGGTCGAGATCGACGTCAAGGCCAGGCCGCAGACCGTGCTGCAGCCGATGAAGCACCTGCAGGGCTACCGCCAGGTGCGCCCGTCGGAGCAGCCGTCACACCTAGAACAGCAGGGCTGGGCGCTGAGCGCCGCGGTGCCGGGCTTCCGCCTGAGCAGCTGCACGCTTCGCACGCTCGATCCGGTCGACGGCGGTGCGGCGCCACGCTCGGTGCTGCAGGCGGTTTTCTCCGATGGCCTGACCCATGTCTCGCTTTTCATCGAGCCCATCGACCGCAGCCGCCACCAGCGTGCGCTGCAGACGCAGGTGGGGGCCACCCACACGCTGATGCAGCCCCATGGCAACGACTGGTGGGTCACGGCCATGGGCGATGTACCGCTGCAGACGCTGCAGCGCTTCCAGCAGGCCCTTGAACGCCGGCGCTGAGCGCCCCATATCCCCCGCGGGCAGCCGGTTGCCCATCCCAGGAGTTCGCATGCGCACCCGCCTTCATTTCTTGCACGCCCAGGTCCGCGCGCGTGCACTGTTGGCCAGTCTGCTGATGGTGATCAGCATCGCGGCCCTCTGGCCCGGCCTCGCGCGGGCCCAGTCGTTGCCGGACTTCACCGAACTGGTCGAACGCGTCGGCCCGGCGGTGGTCAACATCCGCACCCTGGAGCGCGGCCGCCAGTCGTCGGCCGGTGGCGCCGAGGTTGACCCCAACGTGGAGGAGTTCTTCCGCCGCTTCGGCATCCCGCTGCCCGGCCGACCCGATCCGCGCAGGGGGCCGCGCGGCGAGGACGAGCCGCAGCAGCGCGGCGTCGGCTCGGGCTTCATCCTCAGCGCCGACGGCTTCGTGATGACCAACGCCCACGTGGTCGACGGTGCCGACGAGGTGCTGGTCACGCTGTCCGACAAGCGCGAATTCAAGGCCCGCATCGTCGGCACCGACCGGCGCACCGACGTGGCGGTTGTCAAGCTCGACGCCACCGGTCTGCCCTTCGTGAAGATCGGCGACAGCGATCGGCTCAAGGTCGGCGAATGGGTGGTGGCCATTGGTTCTCCCTTCGGCCTGGAGAACAGCGTCACTGCCGGCATCGTCAGCGCGAAGGGTCGCGACACGGGCGACTACCTGCCCTTCATCCAGACCGACGTGGCCATCAACCCGGGCAACTCCGGTGGACCCCTGCTCAACCTGAAGGGCGAGGTGGTGGGCATCAACTCGCAGATCTTCAGCCGCTCGGGCGGCTACATGGGCATTGCCTTCGCGATCCCGATTGCCGACGCGATGCGGGTGTCCGAGCAGTTGCGCACCAGCGGCCGTGTGATCCGCGGCCGCATCGGGGTACAGATCGCACCGGTGACCAAGGAAGTGGCCGAGTCCATTGGCCTAGGCAAACCCGCCGGTGCGCTGGTGCAGAACGCCGAAGCCGGTGGCCCGGCCGACAAGGCCGGCATCGAGGCCGGCGACATCATCGTCAAGGTCGATGGCAAGCCGGTGGAAAAGTCGGTGGATCTGCCGCGCATGATCGGCAACACCAAGCCCGGCACCAAGACCACGCTGCAGGTCTTCCGCCGCGGCAGCACCAAGGACATCACCGTCACCGTGGCCGAGTTCGAACCCGATCGGCCGATGCGCCGCACCAGCGATCCGGCGGCTTCAGCCCCGCAGAAAAGTGCGCTGGGCTTGGCCGTGACCGATCTGAGCGACGCGCAGAAGAAGGAGATGCGGCTGCGCGGGGGCGTGCGCGTCGAGGCGGTGGAAGGCGCCGCCGCACGCGCCGGGCTGCGCGAAGGCGACGTCATCCTGTCGATGGACAACACCGAGATCAGCGACGTCAAGCAGTTCAACCAACTGGCGCAGAAGGCCGAGAAGGCCAAGGCCGTCAGCGTGCTGGTGCGGCGCGGCGAGGCGGTGAACTACCTGGTGATCCGCCCCGCGCGCTGAGGCCAAGCCCGGCGCCGGCCATTGGCCGACTGCTGCCGAGGGTGTTTCCGCGATGCGGGATCGACAATTTTCGTGCCCGCCGCCGGCGGGCGGCATGGGTGGCGGTCTGCGGTTAGTGACTCGTCACTTCATCCGCCCGCTCCGGAGGATTGCATTGCGTGAAGGCTAGAATCACGGCCTGAACCGCGGCTTTTAGCGGCGAGGTGGTCGCGACTCGCATGCGATTCGGCATTGCCGCAACAGTCCCCTGCAAGCTGTGGATAACTTGTGGATGGATTTCCTTGTTGGCGCAGTGCAACGGCCGAAAAACAAGCACTGGCGCGGGTTCCAGCCCGATCGTTTTGACTACAATGAAAGCCCAACAAGCAGTTGCCAAACGTTCTGTTGGAAGGCGCGTCACCACTTCGACGTGCCTTTTTTTTAACTTCCGCACGGCGCTTCGCGCCTTCACATCGCCGCCCGATGTGAGCTTGCGCTGAAACGGCTTCGCCGTATTGCCTGCAGCACGAGCGACTGCCTTCCGCGTCCATGGACCACATCCGCAACTTCTCCATCATTGCCCACATCGACCACGGCAAGAGCACGCTGGCCGATCGCCTGATCCAGCGCTGCGGCGGGCTGAGCGAACGCGAGATGGAAGCACAGGTGCTCGACTCGATGGACATTGAGCGCGAGCGCGGCATCACCATCAAGGCGCAGACCGCGGCACTGCAGTACACCGCGCGCGACGGCAAGGTCTACAACCTGAACCTGATCGACACGCCGGGCCACGTCGACTTCAGCTACGAGGTCAGCCGCTCGCTGTCGGCCTGCGAGGGCGCGCTGCTGGTGGTCGACGCCAGCCAGGGTGTGGAGGCACAGACGGTGGCCAACTGCTACACCGCGCTCGAACTCGGTGTCGAGGTGATCCCGGTGCTGAACAAGATGGACCTGCCGCAGTCCGACCCGGAGCGCGCCAAGGAGGAGATCGAGGACGTGATCGGCATCGACGCCACCGATGCCATCCCCTGCAGCGCCAAGACCGGCATGGGGCTGGAGGAGATCCTCGAAGCCATCATCGAACGCATGCCGCCGCCGCGCGGCAAGCCCGACGGCCCGCCGCGGGCGATGATCATCGACAGCTGGTTCGACAACTACGTCGGCGTCGTGATGCTGGTGCGCGTGGTCGACGGCCGCCTGGCCAAGGGCGAGCGGCTGCGGCTGATGGCCACCAACGCCGTCTACGGCATCGAGCAGCTCGGCGTGTTCACGCCGAAGTCGGTGCAGCGCGACGAGCTGAAGGCCGGCGAGGTGGGCTTCATCATCGCCGGCATCCGCGAGCTGCAGGCGGCCAAGGTGGGCGACACCATCACGCTGGAGAAGAAGCTGCCCAACAACGCCGGCCCGGCCACCGAGCCGCTGCCCGGCTTCAAGGAGATCAAGCCGCAGGTCTTCGCCGGGCTGTACCCCACCGAGGCCAGCGAGTACGAGGCGCTGCGCGACGCGCTGGAAAAGCTCAAGCTGAACGACTCGTCGCTGCACTACGAGCCCGAAGTCAGCCAGGCGCTGGGCTTCGGCTTCCGCTGCGGCTTCCTGGGCCTGCTGCACATGGAAATCGTGCAGGAGCGCCTGGAACGCGAGTTCGACCAGGACCTGATCACCACCGCGCCCAGCGTCATCTACCAGGTGGAGCTGGGCGACGGCGAGGTGATTGAGATCGAAAACCCGTCGAAGATGCCCGACCAGGGCCGCATCCGCGAGATCCGCGAGCCGATCGTCACCGTGCACCTGTACATGCCGCAGGACTACGTGGGCCCGGTGATGACGCTGGCCAACCTGAAGCGCGGCGTGCAGCTGAACATGGCCTACCACGGCCGCCAGGTGATGCTGACCTACGAGATGCCGCTGGCCGAGATCGTGCTGGACTTCTTCGACAAGCTGAAGAGCGTGTCGCGCGGCTACGCTTCGATGGACTACGAGTTCAAGGAATACCGCGCCGCCGATGTCGTCAAGGTGGACATGCTGATCAACGGCGACAAGGTCGATGCGCTGTCGATCATCGTGCACCGGGCGCAGAGCCAGTACCGCGCTCGGGCGGTGGTGGCCAAGATGCGTGAAATCATCCCGCGCCAGATGTACGACGTGGCCATCCAGGCGGCCATCGGTGCCAACATCATCTCCCGCGAGAACATCAAGGCCATGCGCAAGAACGTGCTGGCAAAATGTTACGGGGGCGACATCACGCGCAAGCGCAAGCTGCTGGAAAAGCAGAAGGCCGGCAAGAAGCGGATGAAGCAGATCGGCACGGTCGAGGTGCCGCAGGAAGCCTTCCTGGCGATTCTCCGCGTGGACGATTGATGAGTACCCTCACCGCTGCGTTGTACGCCGTCCTGCTGGTTTACCTGGGCGGCTGGTTCCTCGGCTTCTGGACGGGCAACTTCGCGTTGCTGCTGTTCATGCTCACCGTGGTCACCTTCCTGTACTGGCTGGCCGAGCGCTTCCACTTCAAGCCGGCGCGCGAGGCGGCCGCCGCCAACCTGGCCAGCCAGGACGCCGCGCGCCGCGCCGGCCTGGCCAAGATGGGCATCGACAAGGTCGATGGCGATGTCGAGCAGGCCCAGCGCAAGCTGCTGGCCCAGCCCTGGTGGCTGGACTGGACGGCCGGGCTGTTCCCGGTGATCCTGATCGTTTTCCTGCTGCGCTCGTTCCTGTTCGAGCCCTTCAAGATCCCGTCGGGCTCGATGGTGCCCACGCTGTTGGTCGGCGACCTGATCCTCGTGAACAAATTCCACTACGGCATCCGCCTGCCGGTGCTGAACACGAAGATCATCGCCAACAAGGATCCGCAGCGAGGCGACGTGATGGTGTTCCGCTACCCGGTCGATCCGCGGGTGGACTACATCAAGCGCGTGGTCGGCATCCCGGGCGACGAGGTGGCCTACCTGAACCAGAAGCTCTTCATCAACGGCCAGCCGGTGCCTACCAAGGCGCTGGGCGAGTTCTACGACGAGGACAGCCTGCGCTACGTGCCGATGTTCAGCGAACTGCTCGGAGCGGTAGAACATCGCATCCTGGTCGATCCCAAGCGCCCGGCCTTCTTCGGCGGCGACCAGAAGAGCTTTCCCTTTCACGAGAACTGCCGATATCAACCCGATGGCGTGGTCTGCAAGGTGCCGCCGGGTCACTATTTCATGATGGGTGACAACCGCGACAACTCGCAGGATTCGCGCTTCTGGGGCTTCGTGCCCGACGAGAACATCGTCGGCCGGGCCTTCTTCGTGTGGATGAACTTCGGCAATCTGGGTCGCATCGGAGCCTTCAACTGATGCAGCCTCGGGCGGCCGACGGGAGTTGCCAATGAGCCTGAGAACGATTCCCAAGCGGTCCCGCGCACAGCGCGGCATGAGCCTGATCGGCCTGCTGGCCTGGGCCATCATCGTCGGCTTCATCGGGTACGTGGCGGTGCGGGTGCTGCCCACGGTGAATGAATACATGACGATCCAGCGCGCGGTGGATCGGGTGGCTTCCGAGGCGCCGCCCACGGTCGGCGAGGTGCGCCGCGCCTTCGACCGGCAGAAGGACATCGAGTACGCGATCAGCTCGATCAGTGGCAAGGATCTCGAGGTGACCAAGGAGAACGAGAAGCTCGTCATCCGCTTCGCCTACGACAAGGAAATCCCGATCGTCGAACCGGTGTACCTGCTCTTGAAGTACAAAGGCAGCTCCAAATAACCTGCTCATGACCGACGCCGCGCTGGATGCACTGCAGCAACGCCTGGGACACAGCTTCGCGCAGACCGCGCTGCTGACCCGGGCGCTCACGCATCGCAGCCACGGCAGTGCCCACAACGAGCGGCTGGAGTTCCTGGGCGACGCGGTGCTGAACATGGCCGTGTCGGCGCTGCTGTACCAGCGCTTTTCCGGCTCCGACGAAGGCGACCTGACCCGCGTGCGCGCCCATCTGGTGCGCGAGGAAAGCCTGCACCGCGCCGCACTGGCCCTGGGCCTGCCGCAGGTGTTGCGCCTGTCCGAGGCGGAAACCCGCGGCGGCGGCGCCCAGCGCGCCTCGATCCTGGCCGATGCGCTGGAGGCGCTGATCGGCGCGGCCTTCCTCGACGGCGGCTATGACGCCGCCCAGCGGGTGGTGCGCAAGCTGTTCGGCGAGCTGATCGACAGCACCGAAACCGACAACTGGACCAAGGACCCCAAGACCGAGCTGCAGGAATGGCTGCAGGCGCGCCGCCTGGCGGTGCCGGGCTACCGCATCGTCGCCACGCGCGGCCAGGCGCATGCCCAGACCTTCGAGGTCGAATGCCAGGTGGCCCCACTGGGCTTGGCCGAGCGCGGCGAGGGCCGTTCGCGGCGTGCCGCCGAGCAGCAGGCCGCCCGCCGCATGCTCGAGCTGCTGAAGGCCAGCGACCGGCCCGGCAGCCCGCTGAGGTCCTGATGCGCCTGGTCGGCGCAGTGCGCCCATGAACGAGGCTGCCGAACCCACACGCTGCGGCTTGGTGGCCATCGTCGGCCGGCCCAACGTGGGCAAGTCCACGCTGCTGAATGCGCTGGTCGGGCAGAAGATCAGCATCACCTCGCGCAAGGCGCAGACCACGCGGCACCGCATCACCGGCATTCGCACCGTCGGCGCCACGCAGTTCGTCTTCGTCGACACGCCGGGCTTCCAGATGAAGCACGGCACCGCGCTGCACCGCACGATGAACCGCACCGTGCTGGCCTCGCTGGCCGACGTGGATGCGGTGCTGTTCGTCGTCGAGGCCGGCCGCTTCGGGCTGGACGATGCCAAGGTGCTGGCGCTGCTGCCGCCGGACAAGCCGGCGCTGCTGGTGGCCAACAAGCTGGACGAGGTCAAACGCCGCAACGAGATGCTGCCCTGGCTGAAGAGCATGCAGGAGCGCCATGCCTTCGCCGAGTACGTGCCGATGTCGGCGCGCAAGGAGGCCGACGTGCAACGCCTGCTGCAGATCCTGGCGGCGCACCTGCCCGAAGGTCCCTGGCTGCACGAGGAAGACGCGCTGACCGACCGCAGCGAGCGCTTCCTGGCCAGCGAGCTGATCCGTGAGAAGCTGTTCCGCCTGACCGGAGACGAGCTGCCCTACAGCTGCACCGTGCAGATCGACAAGTTCGAGGAGGAAGGCCAGCTGCGCCGCATCGCCGCCACCATCATCGTCGACCGCGATGCGCACAAGGGCATGGTGGTGGGTGCCGGCGGCGAGCGGCTCAAGCGCATCGGCAGCGAGGCCCGGCAGGAGCTGGAGCGGCTGCTCGAGGCCAAGGTCTTCCTCGAGCTGTGGGTCAAGGTGCGCTCGGGCTGGGCCGACGACGAGGCGCACCTGCGCAGCTTCGGCTACGAATGAGTGCCACGCGCGCGGCGGCGCGGCGCCTGCCGGCCGGGCCGCTGCAGGCCTATGTGCTGCACCACTACGACTGGAGCGAGTCGAGCCTGATCCTCGACCTGTTCACCCGCGAGCGCGGCCGCCTGGCGGTGGCCGCGAAGGGCGCCAAGCGGCCCTATTCGCAGCTGCGCGGCGTGCTGCTGCCCTTCCAGCGGCTGCTGGTCAGCCTGGGCCGCAGCGCCGACGAGGCCCAGGCCGAGGTGCACACGCTGCGCAGCGCCGAATGGGCCGGCGGCGCCCCAATGCCGAGCGGTGCGGCGTTGTTCCCCGGCTTCTACCTGAACGAGCTGCTGCTGCGCCTGCTGGCCCGGCAGGACCCGCATGCCGGCCTGTTCGACGCCTATGCCCAGGTGCTGCCGATGCTGGCGCAGGCCGACGACGCGCAGGCCCAGGCGGCGCTGCGTGCCTTCGAGCTGACGCTGCTGCGCGAGACCGGCCTGCTGCCCGAGCTGCACTGCGTAACGCTGACGCTGCAGCCGCTGCGCGCCGATGCGGCCTATGCGCTGCGGCCCGAGACGGGCGTGGTGGCGGCCGCGGCCGACGAGCCCGGCATCGCCGGCGCGCGCTGGGTCGCGCTGCAGGCGGCGCTGGAGCACGGCAGCCTGGAGGCGCTCCGCCAGGAATGCGCCGGCGTGCTGCCGGCGCTGCGCGCCGGGCTACGCGGGCTGCTTCAATATCATCTGGGCTCCTCGCAGTTGCGCACCCGGCAGGTGATGGCCGACGTGCGGCGGCTGCTCGACCCTTCCGAGCCCTGAAGATGAACCCACTCGTCGCCCCCGAAGCCGGTTCCGGCCGCGGCCATGCCGGCGCGCTGACCGCGCTGTCGGTCAACGTCAACCGGGTGGCGCTGCTGCGCAACTCGCGGCCGCTGGACATTCCGAACCTGGTGGACATCGCCACGCTGGCGCTGCAGGCCGGGGCGGATGGCATCACCGTGCACCCGCGGCCCGACCAGCGCCACATCCGCACGCAGGACGTGCACGACCTGCATGCGCTGCTGCAGCGCTGGCCGCAGGCCGAATACAACATCGAAGGCAACCCCTTCCACAACCTGATGCCGCTGGTGCGCGCGGTGCGCCCGCAGCAGTGCACGCTGGTGCCCGACAGCACCGAGCAGGCCACCTCCGACCATGGCTGGGACCTGGTGGCCGACGGCGAACGGTTGCGACCGCTGATTGCGGAACTGCGGTCGCTGGGCGTGCGCGTCAGCCTGTTCATGGACCCGCTGCCCGAGGCGATGGCCGCGGCGCGCGCGCTGGGCGCCGACCGCGTCGAGCTGTACACCGAGGCCTATGCACGGGCGCACGGCACGCCGGCGCAGGCCGACAGCCTGGCGCGTTATGCGCGGGCAGCCCAGGCCGCGCTGGTGGCCGGGCTGGGCGTCAATGCCGGCCACGACCTGAACCGCGCCAACCTGCCGGATTTCCTGCGGGCCGTGCCGGGCGTGCAGGAGGTGTCGATCGGCCACGCGCTGATCGGCGATGCCATCGAGCTGGGCATCGTCGAGACGGTGCGCGACTACCAGCGCTGCATCCGCCAGGCCCATGCGGCCACCGGCGCATGATCTACGGCATCGGCACCGACATCATCGACATACGCCGGCTGCAGGCCACGCTGCAGCGGCGCGGCGAGCGCTTTGCCGAAAAGGTGCTGGGCCCGCAGGAGCTGGCCGTCTACCACGCGCGGCGCGCCCGCGTGGCGCAGCGCGGCCTCAGCTACCTGGCCACGCGCTTCTCGGCCAAGGAGGCCTTCTCCAAGGCCATCGGCATGGGCATGCGCATGCCGATGACCTGGCGGGCCTGCGAGATCCTCAAGGCACCCAGCGGCAAGCCCGAGATCCGCTTGCACGGCGCGCTGGCCGATTGGTTCGCGCAGCGCCGGCTGGTGGCCCACGTCAGCGTAAGCGACGAAAGCGACTACGCGGCGGCCTTCGTCGTCGTCGAAACCCAGGAACCCCGACCATGATTTCCCACGCCCCCGTGGTGCTCGACATCGCCGGCCCCACGCTGAGCCGCGACGACCGGCGCCGGCTGAAGCACCCGCTGACCGGCGGGCTGATCCTCTTCGCCCGCCACTGGGTGGACCGGCGCGCGCTGGTCGAGCTGACGGCCGCCATCAAGCGCGAGCGGCCGGACATCCTGATTTGCGTGGACCATGAAGGCGGCCGCGTGCAGCGCTTCCGCAGCGACGGCTTCACCCACCTGCCGCCGATGGGCCGGCTGGGCGAGCTGTGGATGAAGGACCCGATGGCCGCCACCGATGCGGCCACCGCCTGCGGCTACGTGCTCGGCGCCGAGCTGCGCGCCTGCGGCGTGGACTTCAGCTTCACGCCGGTGCTCGACCTGGACCATGGCCGCAGCCAGGTGATCGGTGACCGCGCCTTCCATCGCGACCCGCGCGTGGCCACGCTGCTGGCCAAGAGCCTGATGCACGGCCTGTTGCAGGCTGGCATGGGCAATTGCGGCAAGCACTATCCAGGGCACGGCTATGCCAAGGCGGACAGCCACGTGGCGGTGCCCGTGGACAGCCGCTCGCTGAAGGCCATCCTGGCCGACGATGCGCGGCCCTACGAATGGCTGAGCACCAGCCTGACCGGCGTGATGCCGGCGCACGTGGTCTATCCGAAGGTCGACCACCGGCCGGCCGGGTTTTCGCCGCGCTGGTTGCAGGACATCCTGCGCGGCCAGCTGGGCTTCACCGGCGCCATCTTCAGCGACGACCTGAGCATGGAAGGCGCGCGCCATCTGGACGGCGCCTCGCTCGGCTATGCCGAGGCCGCGGCGCTTGCATTGCAGGCCGGCTGCGACCTGGTGCTGCTGTGCAACCAGAGCCTGGACCGCGGCGAGGCGGTCGATGCCTTGCTCGAAGGCCTGCAGCAACAGGCGGAGGCAGGCCGTTGGCAGCCGGACCCCGACAGCGAGCGCCGCCGCCTGGCGCTGCTGCCGCAGACGCCGCCGCTGACCTGGGACGAACTGATGCACGACCCGGTGTACCAGCGGGCGCTCGAACGCCTGCCCTGAGCCTCTGCCGTCCCGGAAACGTGTCGTCGCCATGAGACACTGCGCGCCGTCATGAACAGCAAAGCCCCCACGCGCCGCAGTCCCCGTGCCACCCAGCCCAAGGCGGGTTCGCCGGTGACCATCGAGATGGTGGCCAGCCTCGCCGGCGTCTCGCCCAGCACCATCTCCCGGGTGCTCAACGGCACCGCTGCCGTCAGCGAAGAGAAGACCACCGCCATCCAGGCGGCCATCGCCAAGCTCGGCTACGTGCCCAACCCGCTGGCCCGCGGCCTGGCCGGCGGGCGCACGCTCAGCGTGGGCGTGGTCACGCAGGCGGTGGACAGCCCGTACTACGGCGCCGCGCTGCGCGGCATCGAGGAAGAGCTCGATCCGGCCGGCTACCGGCCGCTGTTCGTCAGCGGCAACTGGAACGCCGCGGCCGAGGCGCGCTGCATCGAGATGCTGCGTGCGCGGCGGGTGGACGGCATCATCGTGCTGACCGGACGGCTGCCCGACCAGGCGCTCAAGCTGTGTGCCAAGACCGTGCCGGTGGTCGTCACCGGCCGCACGCTGAAGGCGCCGGGGCTGTATGCGCTGAAGTTCGACAACCTGGAGGGCGCGCGGCTGGCCACGCAGCACCTGCTGCAGCTGGGCCACCGGCACATCGGCTTCATCACCGGCGACCCGGATCACCCTGATTCGCAGGAGCGGCTGCAGGGCTACCGCATGGCGCTGGAGGCTGCCGGCGTGGCCTATGACCCGAAGCGGGTGGTGCCGGGCGAGTACCACGAGGTCAGCGGATTGCTCGCAGTGGACCGCCTGCTGCAGAGCGGCCAGCCACTGACGGCCATCTTCGCCGCCAATGACCAGATGGCCTTTGGCGTGGCGCTGGGGCTGCGCCGCCGGGGCCTGCGTGTGCCTGACGACGTCTCGCTGGTCGGCTTCGATGACCTGCCCACCGCGCAGTACGCCAGCCCTCCGCTGAGCACCATCCACCAGGCCTCGCACGAGTTGGGCCGCATCGCCGCAGGCTGCATGTTGCAGTTGCTGTCCGGCGTGGAACCCAGCGCCGAATTGCCGGCGCCGCGCTTTGTGGTCCGCGAATCGACGCGCAAGCTCGGCGGTTGACCCCTGGCTTACCCTTGGTTGACACCTTTCGCTGCTCCCCCGTATAGTTTGAAAGCGCTTTCATAACCGCATGCCGAGGGCGGCCGGCGGATGCGGGCGCCACCGGCGCCGACGCTCCGGTCGTGATCAGACGCGGAGCGGGGGCATGGGGTTGCAGCACAAGGGCAGGGGGGCGCTTCGGGCGTGGTCCGTGCTTTGCCTGCTTGCGTTGGCCGCAGGGCCGGCACTGGCCCAGCGCACCTTGACGGTGGCCGCCTTCCCTTCGGTGGACGAGATCATCCGCGCCGCGGCGCCGGCCTTCAAGCAGCTGCATCCGGACGTGCAGCTGAAGGTCGTCAGCCGGCAGTTCGCCGACCACCACACCGCCATGACGACGGCGCTATCCACGGCGTCGAACCTGCCCGACCTGATGGCGCTGGAAGTGGGCTACGTGGGCCGCTTCGCGCAGGGAGGCGGGCTCGACGACCTGTCGGCGCCGCCCTTCGGGCTGCAGGCCGAGGCGGCACGCTACGTGCCCTTTGCGTTGGCGCAGGGACGCAGCCGTCAAGGCGCGCTGGTGGCGGCGCCCAGCGACATCGGGCCTGGCACGCTGCTTTACCGCACCGATCTGCTGGCACGCAGCGGCCTTGCCGAAGCCGAGCTGACGCAGTCCTGGGATTCCTACGTGGCCGCCGGGCAGAAGATCAAGTCGGCCACCGGCGCGTACCTGCTGGCGCATGCGCGCGACATGAAGGACATCGTCATCCGCACCGGCCTGCGGCCGGGCGAGGGCCTGTACTTCGACGAGGCCTCGCGCGTGCTGGTGGGCTCGCCGCGCTTCGTGCGCGCTTTCGAGCTGGCCCGCGAGGTGCGCCGCCACAAGCTCGACGCCCGTGTGGCCGCCTGGTCCAACGAATGGGCCGAGGGCTTCAAGCGCGGCACCATCGCCACGCAGATGAGCGGGGCCTGGCTGGTCGGCCACATGAGCCAGTGGCTGGCCCCGTCCACGGCCGGCGCGTGGCGGGCCGCGCAGTTGCCCGAGGGCGCCTATGCGGCCTATGGCGGCAGCTTCCTGGCGGTGCCGCGCGGTGCGCCGCCGGCGCAGAAGGCGCTGGCCGGCGACCTGATCCGCCTGCTGACGCTGCAGCGCGACATGCAGCTGGCGGCCTTCAAGGCGCAGGATGCCTTCCCGGCCCTGCTGGAGAGCTTCGACGATCCGTTCTTCGCCCAGCCCATCGCCTTCCTCGGTGGCCAGCCGGCGCGGCTGCTGTGGCGCGATGCGGCACGGCGCATCCAGGCGGTGGCCGTGCACAAGCAGGATGCCTTCGCCGACGAGGTGATCAACACCGAGCTGGACAAGGTGCTGGACCGCGGCAAGGACATCCGTGTCGCGCTGGCCGATGCCGAGCGGCTGCTGCAGCGCCGCGCCCACCGCTGAAGGCCTGCCGATGTCCGCCGTGCCGCAGCCCCTGAACCCGATCGCCCCGCCGCGCGTGCGCTGGCAGGTGCCCCGGGCCTGGACGCCGTACCTGCTGCTGAGCCCGTTCCTGCTGCTGTTCGCGGTGTTCGGCGTGTTCCCGCTGCTGTTCTCGCTGTGGCTGGCCTTCCAGTCGTGGGAGCCGACCAGCGGCCTGTCGGCCATGCGTTTCGTCGGCCTGGAGAACTTTGCCTTCGCGCTGCAGGACGAATGGTTCTGGAAGTCGCTGGGCAACACCGGCTGGCTGGCGCTGGCTTCCGGCGTGCCGCAGCACCTGGTGGCCATCCCCTTGGCCTGCTTCATCCATGCCACGCTGCGCCGCAGCCGCAACGCCATGGTCGGCGCGTACTTCGTGCCCTACATCACCTCGACCGTGGCCATCGCCATCCTGTTCAGCTCGCTGTTCTCCACCGACTACGGGCTGGTCAATGCCGCGCTCGGGCTGCTGTGGCCTGGCGATCCGGTGGACTGGCTGAACGACCCCGAGCGCATCAAGCCGGCCATCGCCATCATCGTCTTCTGGCGCTACGTGGGCTTCAACCTGGTGCTGTACCTGGCGGCGCTGCAGACCATCCCGAAGGACCTGTACGAGGCGGCCACGATCGACGGCGCCAGCCGCCTGCAGCAGTTCTTCTACATCACGCTGCCCAGCCTGAAGCCGATGATCTTCTTCGGTGTCACGCTGTCGGTCGTCGGCGGGCTGCAGTTGTTCGAGGAGCCATTCATCCTGACCGGCGGGCGCGGCGGCAGCGACCAGGCGGGCATGACCACCGCCATCTACCTGTACCGGATGGCCTTCGACTTCAATGACTTCGGCGCTGCCAGCGCCATGTCCTGGCTGCTGTTCGTGCTGGTGGTGGCGCTCACCTGGCTGACCTTCCGCCTTTTCAACCCGCGCCGCGGGACGGCCTGAACACGATGCAAGTCCAGCCCCTGTCCCGGCTGTCGGCCCACCTGCTGGTGGGACTGGGCGCGCTGCTGATGCTTGCGCCGTTCTACTTCATGTTCGTGTTCGCCACGCATTCGCGCACCGAGATCTTCAGCCTGCCGCCGCCGCTGTTCTTCGGCGACGACTTCGTCACCAACCTGGCCGTCCTCACCGACAAGCTGCCCTTCTGGCGCAACCTGGGCATGAGCCTGTACGTGGCGCTGGCCTCCACGCTGCTGACGCTGCTGTTCTGCTCGATGGGCGGCTATGCCTTCGCGATGTTCGAGTTCCGCCACAAGAACGCGCTGTTCGCGCTGGTCATGGCGACGATGCTGCTGCCGTCGTTCATGAACATGATTCCCACCTTCATGATCATGGACCTGCTGGGCTGGATCGACCAGCCGCGCGCGCTGTACATCCCCGGCGCGGCCAGCGCCTTCGGCATCTTCCTGATGCGCCAGTCGGTGGCTGCCGCGGTGCCGCGCGACCTGATCGAGGCGGCCCGCATGGACGGCTGCAGCGAGTTCGGCATCTACTGGCGCATCGTGCTGCCGCTGCTGAAGCCGGCGCTGGGCACGCTGGGGCTGATCACCTTCATCGCCTCGTGGAACAACTTCATCGGCCCGCTGGTGGTGATGCGCAGCCCGGAGATGTACACGCTGCCGCTGGCGCTGCGCAGCCTGCAAAGCCCCGTCAACACCGAATGGGGTGCGCTGATGGCGGCGTCGGCCATCGCCACCCTGCCGCTGCTGCTGCTGTTCATGGTGTCGTCCCGCCAGCTGATCTCCGGCCTGACCGCCGGCGCCGTCAAGTGAAGCCTTCTTTCCGCCTTCAACGAATCGCCTTCTGACATGCCCCGTTCGTTCGCCCGAAAACATGCCTTCCCCGCCGGATTCGTCTGGGGCGTGGCGACCTCCTCGTTCCAGATCGAAGGCGCCGCGGCCGCCGACGGCAAGGGCCCGTCCATCTGGGACGATTTCTGCCGCCGCCCCGGCACCATCGCCGACGGCAGCAGCGGCGATGTCGCCTGTGACCACTACCACCGCCTGGAACAGGACCTGGACCTGCTGGCCAGCCTGGGGGTCGATGCCTACCGATTCTCGGTTTCGTGGCCGCGCGTGCAGCCGCTGGGGCAGGGCGCGTGGAACCCGCAAGGCGTGGGCTTCTACGACCGGCTGGTCGATGGCCTGCTGGCGCGCGGCATCCAGCCGTACCTGACGCTGAACCACTGGGATCTGCCCTCGGCGCTGCAGGCCCGCGGCGGCTGGGCCGAGCGCGACACCGTGCAGCGCTTCGTCGACTATGCCTGCGGCATCGACCACCGGCTGGGCGACCGGCTGGCCACGATCACCACGCACAACGAGCCCTGGGTCATCGCCACCATGGGCCACGAGACCGGCGTGTTCGCGCCGGGCCTGCGCGACCGGGCGACGGCCATGCAGGTGTCGCACCACCTGCTGCTCAGCCACGGGCTGGCGCTGCGCGCCCTGCGCGCGCAGGGCAGCAAGGCGCGGCTGGGCATCGTGCTGAACCTGGCGCCCGCGCACCCCGCCACCGACAGCGAGGCCGACCGCACCAAGGCCCGGCTCGAAGACGGCCTGCTGGTGCGCTGGTATGCCGACGCGCTGTTCAAGGGCGCCTATCCGATCGACGTGCTGGCGCACCTGGGGGCGGACGCGCCGCACATGCGCCCCGGCGACATGCAGGCCATCACCGAGCCGATGGACTTCCTCGGCATCAACTACTACACCCGGCTGATGGCCAGCGCCAGCGACCCCTTCGACGCCGGCGCCAATGGCTACGACGTCACCGACATGGGCTGGGAGATCTACCCGCAGGGGCTGACCGAGCTGCTGCTGCGCATGCACCGGGACTACGCCGTGCCGCCGATGTACGTCAAGGAGAACGGCGCGGCCTTCAAGGACGTGCTGGTCGACGGCCGGGTGCACGACGAGCAGCGCCGCAACTACATCGCCAGCCACATCGCGGCGGTGGCCGATGCGCTGCGCCAGGGCGTGCCCATGGCGGGCTACATGGTCTGGAGCCTGCTCGACAACTTCGAGTGGGCCTCCGGCTACGCCAAGCGCTTCGGCATCGTGCACGTGGACTATGCGACACAGGCGCGCACGCTGAAGGACAGCGCGCTGTGGTACCGAGACTTCCTGCGGCTGCAGCGCGCGCGTCGCGCCAGCGTGTCCGCGGCCCTGGCGGCGGAGTGACATGGACAAGCGCTGGACTCTGGTGTGGAGCGACGAGTTCGAAGGCAGCGCCGTCGACCGCAGCAAGTGGGACTTCGACATCGGCAACGGCTTCTACGACTACAAGAACCACGCCTGGATCGCAGGCTGGGGCAACGAGGAGCTGCAGTACTACACGCACGAACCCGAAAACGTGGTCGTGCGCGACAGCTGCTTGTTCATCCGCGCGGTCAAGGCGCCGCTGCACGGCTGCGGCTACACCTCGGCGCGGCTGAAGACCAAGGCGCGCGACGGCAGCGTGCTGTTCGCCAAGCAGTACGGCCGCTTCGAGTTCCGCGCGCGCGTGCCCTGGGGCAAGGGCCTGTGGCCGGCGCTGTGGATGCTGCCGGTGGAAGACAAGTACGGCGGCTGGGCGGCCAGCGGCGAGATCGACCTGATGGAGATCGCCGGCGAAAAGCCCGAGGAGGTGCTGAACAGCATCCACTTCGGCTCCAGCTACCCGCGCCGCTCGCTGATCACCACCACGCATGCGTTGCCGGGCGGCAGCCTGGTGTCGGACTGGCATGTCTATGCGGTGGAGTGGGAGCCGGGCGAGATCCGTTTCTTCGTCGACGGCGTGCAGACCTGCACCTACCGCCATTGGTGGAGCTGCAGCCGGCTGGACAACGGCGCCGGCGTCGAAGCCGCGGCCGAGGCCGACCTGAACCCCTGGCCGGCGCCCTTCGACCAGCCCTTCTACCTGGTGATGAATGTCGCCGTGGGCGGCAACTTCCCCGGCGTGCCGAACGATGCCACCCGGTTCCCGGCGGAACTGGTGGTCGACTACGTGCGCGTCTACGACAAGGTCGGCGGCTATGGCCCGGTGCCGCCGCGCGGCGCGGGCGTGATGCCCTGGCAACCTGGCCATCTGCCGGAGCGGCGCTTCCGCGCCAAGCAAGACACCCCATGAGGCTGGAGACAAGCACATGAGCAGCAAGCTGCAGGACCCCGACGCCCGCCCCGCGGCACACCGCGCGTCACGACCCCGGGTCCCGGCCTTCGCGCCGGCCGGTAGCGGCACCGCCACCGGCAGCGGCGGGTCGGGCACGGTGGTGGGCCAGACCGGCCCGGCGGCGGTGGTGGATGCCCTGCCTTCGTCGCAACGCCAGGCGTTGGGCGCCGCCTTCCGCGCCACGCTGGCGCGCGGCATCCACGGCCTGTGCTTCAGTCCTTACCTCGAGGGCCAGCAGCCCGGCTCGCAGATCGGCGAAGCCCAGATCCGCGAGCGCCTGGCCGTCGTCAAGCCGCATGCCCGCTGGGTGCGCAGCTTCTCCTGCACCGACGGCCATGAGCAGACCCCGCGCATCGCCCACGAGATGGGCTTGAAGACGCTGGTCGGCGCCTGGCTGGGCACCGACCGCGCGATCAACGCGCGCGAGATCGCCGGTGCCATTGCGGTGGCCCGTGCCGGCCATGCCGACATCGTGGCCGTGGGCAACGAGGTGCTGCTGCGCGAAGACCTGTCCGAGGACGAGCTGATCGAGCACCTGCGCGCGGTGAAGGCGGCGCTGCCCGGCGTGCCGGTGGGCTATGTCGACGCCTACTACCTGTTCGAGACACATCCGCGCGTCACCGCCGAGTGCGACGTGGTCATGACCAACTGCTATCCGTTCTGGGAAGGCTGCCCGCGCGAGCAGGCGCTGCCCTACATGCAGACCATGCTGGCGCGCACCCGCGAGGCCGCGCCGGGCAAGCGCATACTGATCAGCGAGACCGGCTGGCCCGACCAGGGCAGCGCCTTTCATGGCGCGGTGCCCGGTACCGAGGCGGCGATGCAGTACTTCGTCGACACCGCGGCCTGGGCTGAAGCGCAGGGCATCGAGTGGTTCCACTTTGCGGCCTTCGACGAAGCCTGGAAGGTGGGCGCCGAAGGCGACGTGGGCGCCTTCTGGGGCCTGTGGGACAAGGATGCCCAGCCGAAGTTCGCCTGAGAAACCCATGACACTGCAACTGCCCCGCGGCAACGCGATCTGCTATTCCGGCTATCGGGCCGGCCAGAGCCCCGACCAGCGTGTCTACCCCAGCGTCGCGCAGATCCGCGAGGACCTGCACCTGCTGGCCCGCCACTGGCAGCTGCTGCGCCTGTACGACTGCAGCCCGCATGCCGAGCGCGTGCTGCAGGTCATCCGCGAGGATCGCCTGCCGCTGCGCGTGATGCTCGGCGCCTACCTGGGCGCGGAGATGAACAACGCCGGCTGCCCCTGGGGCGGCACCTATGCCGAGGCGCAGCTGGAGGCCAACCTGCGCGAGAACGCCGCCGAGCTGCAGCGCCTGGTGGCGCTGGCCAACCGCCACCCCGAGATCGTCTTCGCGGTGGCCGTGGGCAACGAGTGCACGGTGGACTGGACCGACCATTTCGTGCCGGTGCCGCACATGATCGAGTACGTGCGCCGCGTCAGGGCGGCCATCGCGCAGCCGGTCACCTTCTGCGAGAACTACGTGCCCTGGCAGGGCAAGCTCAAGCCGCTGGTGGAGGTGCTGGACTTCATCTCGCTGCACACCTATCCGGTCTGGGAGTACAAGCACATCCACGAGGCACTGGACTACACCAAGGACAACGTGGCCAGCGTGGCGCGCCTGTATCCCGACAAGCCGATCGTCATCACCGAGGCGGGCTGGTGCACCAACAGCAACGGCCGTGGCATGCATGCCGAGCATGCGGTGCAGGAGCTGCAGGCCATCTACTACCAGGACCTGATGGACTGGACGCGCGCAGAAGGCCTCCTGTGCTTCGTGTTCGAAGCCTTCGACGAACCGTGGAAGGGTTCGCCCGACCCGCTGGAGCCCGAGAAGCACTGGGGCCTGTTCACGGTCGAACGCCGGCCCAAGCTGGTGATGCGTGCGCTGTATCCCGAGCTCGAGCCCGCCGAAGGGGCGACCTGATGAGCGCCGCGCACAAGGTGCCCTTCGGCCAGAAGGTGGCCTTCGGCCTGGGCATGCTGGCCAACCAGATGTTCCCGGCGGCACTCGGCATCTTCATGGTGGTGCTGGTGCAGGACCTGGGTTTCCCGGGCTGGATGTGGGGCGTGCTGTTCTTCCTGCCGCGCGTGTTCGACTCGGTGACCGACCCGATCATGGGCTTCATCTCCGACAACACGCGCTCGCGCTGGGGCCGGCGCCACCACTATGTGTTCCTCGGTGCCATCGTGATGGGCATCAGCTTCGTCGCGATGTGGCAGCTGCATCGCGACGACGGCGTCACCTACAACTTCATCTACTTCCTGCTCTGGAGCTTTGTCTTCTACACGGGGCTGACGCTGTTCAGCATCCCCTACGTGGCCATGGGCTACGAGATGAGCGACGACTTCCACGAGCGCACCAGCATCATGGCCGTCGCGCAGTGGATCGGCCAATGGGCCTGGGTCATCGCGCCCTGGTTCTGGGTGGTGATGTACGACCCGGCCTGGTTCCCCAATGCCGACACGGCCACGCGCACGCTGGCCGTCTGGGTGGGGGTGATCTGCATGCTGCTGGCGATGGTGCCGGCGCTGTTCCTGCCGATCCGCTCCAGCCTGAACGACACGCACCTGGTGCCGCTGACCTGGGCCAACTTCGGCGGCGGCATGCGCGAGATCCTGGCCGGCTTCAAGGAGGCCTTCGGCTCCCGGCCCTTCCGCAAGCTCTGCTACGCCACCTTCCTGATCTTCAACGCCTTCAACACGGTGGCGGCGTTCTCGTTCTTCATCGTCGTCTACCACCTGTTTGCCGGCAGCACCTCGGCCGCCTGGATCTGGCCGACGCTGTTCGGCAGCGTCGGGGCGCTGATCACCACCTTCGTGGTCATCCCCACCGTGGCCTGGATGTCCCGCAGGATGGGCAAGAAGAACGCCTTCATGCTGTCGCAGGGCATCTCGATCATCGGCTACGTGCTGCTGTGGTTCCTGATGATCCCCGGCAAGCCGTGGATGTTCATGTTCGCGCTGCCCTTCTTCAGCTTCGGCATCGGCGGGCTGTTCACGCTGATGATGTCGATGACCGCCGACGTCTGCGACCTGGACGAGCTGGCCACCGGCAAGCGCCGCGAGGGCATCTTCGGCGCCATCTACTGGTGGATGGTGAAGTTCGGCTTCGCCATCGCCGGCCTGCTCAGCGGCGCGATCATGAGCTTCGTCGGCTTTGCGCCGGGGGCCGCCTCGCAAGCGGCCGGCGCGGTGGACGGTCTGCGGCTGTTCTATTCCGGCGTGCCGATCTTCGGCACGCTGCTGGCCATGTGGATCATGCGCGACTACGACCTGGACGAGAAGCGTGCGACCGAGGTGCATGCCGAGCTCGAGCGGCGCAAGCAGCGCGCCGCCGCCTCCGCTCAGGGTTCGGGGGCCCGACCCTGGCTGGCCGAGCACGGCCTGCTGCTGCCCGGTGCCGAGGTGTCGCCCCTGGCCGGCAAGCCGGTGGCCGAGATCCGCGCACTCTTCGCCGAGCAGTTCGGCGCCGGCATGTACGGCCTGTGCTTCAGCGCCTATCCCGAAGGCCAGCGGGCCGGTGACCCCTTGCTGGCCGCCGATGTCGGCCGCCGCGTCGACCGGGTGGCGCCGCACACGCGCTGGCTGCGCTCCTTCGCCTGCACCGAAGGCCACGAGGCCATCCCTCGGCTGGCCCGCAGCCACGGCCTGAAGACCATGGCCGGTGCCTGGATCAGTGCCGACCGCGCGCGCAACGAGCGCGAGATCGAGGCGTTGATCAAGCTGGCGCGCGAGGGCATGGTCGACGTTGCGGTGGTGGGCAACGAGGTGCTGCTGCGCGGCGAACTGAGCGAGCCCGAGCTGCTGGAGTGCATCCGCCGCGTGCGCGCCGCCGTGCCCGCCGAGGTGCCGGTGGGCTGCGTCGACGCCTATTTCCAGTTTCTGGAGAAGCCGGCGCTAGTGTCGGCCTGCGATGTGGTGCTTGCCAACTGCTATCCGTTCTGGGAAGGCGCGTCCATCGACCTGGCGGCCCAGTACCTGCGTCGCATGCACGGCCTGCTGAAGGCTGCCGCCGGCGAAGACAAGCAGGTCATCGTTGCCGAGACGGGCTGGCCCGGCAAGGGCCAGGCGGTGGGGGCGGCCGTGCCCTCGGCTGAACATGCGATGCGCTATTTCGTCGAGGTGCAGCAGTGGGGCCGCAGCGAGGGCATCAAGCTGTTCTACTTCTCGTCTTTCGATGAGCCCTGGAAACTCGGCCAGGAAGGCGAGGTGGGCACCCAATGGGGCCTGTGGGACAAGGACGAGCGGCCCAAGTACGGATGAGCACATTGGATTCCCTGACCCCTGCGCCGATGCAAGGCGCCTTCTGCGACGACGACGGCGAACGCTGGTACCGCATCGACCACCTGCAGGACGCCGCGCCCTTCTTCACCACGCTGGCCAGCGACAGCGACCTGTGGGCCTTCATCTCCACAGCCGGCTCGCTGGCCGCCGGCCGGCGCGACGCCGACGGCTCCTTCTTCCCGTACGAGACGGTGGACAAGATCCACCGCCGCTGGGAGCACACCGGGCCGCGCACCTGGATCCGGCTGATCGACGGAGCCCATGCCGAGCTCTGGCAGCCCTTCGCGCCGCGCCTGGACGGCGCGGCCGGCGAACGATCGGTGTGGAAGAACGCCTCCGGCACGCGGCTTCGCTTCCGCGAGGCGCATCCCTCCGGGCGCCTGGTTTTCGAATACGAATGGTCCACCGCGGCCGGGCTGGGCCTGGTGCGCTCGGCAAGGCTGTGGGCGCCGGATGCTCCGGTGCAGCTGCAGCTGCTGGACGGCGTGCTGAACCTGATCCCGCCGGGGCTGGACGGGCCGCAGGTGAACCAGTTCAGCAGCCTGACCGATGCCTACAAGTGGAACGAATCGGCCGCCGGCGGGCGGCTGGGGCTGTTCACGCTGTACGCCAGGATCTGGGACCGTGCCGAGCCGAAGGAATCCTTCGACTCGCTGGTGGCCTGGTATGCCGGGCCGCCCGCGCAGACGCTGCTGTCGGCGCATCAGGTGGCGGCCTTCTGCCGCAGTGGCCGCACCGAGGCGGAAACGCTGACGCGCGGCCGCACGGGTGCCTTCCTGCTGCGCTTCGATGCCACCGTCGATGCCGCCGGGCTGGCCTGGCACCAGGTGATCGACAGCCCGCGCTCGCAGGTGCAGGCCTTCGAGCTGTGCCGCTGGCTGCAGGACGGCCAAGGCACGCCACAGCAGGTGCGCGAGGCGGTGGCGCGCAACACCGAAGGCGTGGACGGCCTGCTGGCCCGTGCCGACGGGCTGCAGCACTCGGCCGACGAAATGGCCTGCGTGCACCACCGGGCCAACGTGCTGTTCAACATCATGCGCGGCGGCGTCTTCGTCGACGGCACCCGCTGGGACCGCGACGACCTGCAGGCTTTCCTGCGGCAACGCCATCGGCCGCTGGCCGAGCGGCTGCAGCCGCTGATGTCGGGCTGGCTGCCGCAGGTGGAGCGCCAGCGCGCGCTGCAGGCCGCGCGCGAATTCGATGCCGATGCCGAAGCGGGTGCCGGTGCCGCGCAGGCCGAGCGGCTGATGATGGCTTATCTGCCGCTGACCTTCAGCCGCCGTCATGGCGACCCGAGCCGGCCGTGGAACCGCTTCTCGATCCGCGTGCGCGATGCGGCCGGGCGGCGCCTCGTCAACTACGAGGGCAACTGGCGCGACATCTTTCAGAACTGGGAGGCGCTGGTGCCCAGCCAGCCCGAGTACCTGGGCTCGATGATCGCGACCTTCCTGGGCGCGATGACGCCGGACGGCTACAACCCCTATCGCATCGGCCGCGACGGCATCGACTGGGAGGTGATCGAGCCCGACGACCCGTGGAGCCACATCGGCTACTGGGGCGACCACCAGGTGATCTATCTGCTGCGCCTGCTGGAAGCCGCGTTGGACCGCGAGCCCGCCTGGCTGGCCGATGCGTGGGACCGCGGGCTGTTCAGCTTTGCCGACGTGCCCTATCGGCTGAAAGCCCATGCCGAGCAGACGGCCACGCCGAAGGCGACGGTGGTCTTCGACGAGGCGGCGCATGCCCGTGCGCACCAGCGTGCGGCGCAGATCGGCAGCGACGGGCTGCTGGTCTGCGACGAGGCCGGCCTGCCGGTGCTGGCCACGCTGGGCGAGAAGCTGGCCACCCTCATGCTGGCCAAGGCCGGCAGCCTGGTGCCCGGCGGCGGGCTGTGGTTGCACACCCAGCGGCCCGAATGGAACGATGCGAACAACGCGCTGGTCGGCAACGGGCTGTCGATCGTCTCGCTGGCGCACCTGCGGCGCCTGCTGAGCTGGCTGGTCGCGCTGCCCGACGCGCAGCGGCCGTTCGCGCTGCCGGAAGCCACCTGGCAGGCGATGCAGGGGCTGCAGGCCTTGTTCCGGGCGACACCGATCGAGGCAGTGCACGACCCCGCGGCCCGCCGCGCCTTCCTGGACAGTGCCGGCACGCAACTCGATGCCTGGCGCGAGGCGGCCTACCGCGGCGCCGCCGGGCGCCGCATGGTGCAGGCACCGGCCGGCGCACTGAGCGACCTGGCGCAGGCGCTGCTGCCGCTGGTGGAGGCCACGCTGCAAGCCAGCCGCCGCGCCGATGGCCTGTTCCACAGCTACAACCTGGTGGACCTGTCGAAGCCGGGCCGTGCCGAGGTGGGCGTGCTGTACCCGATGCTGGAGGGCCAGGTGGCGCTGCTGTCCTGCGGCTGGCTGCCGTTGCCCGAGGCGGTGCGGCTGCTGGACGCGCTGTTCGCCAGCGAGCTGTTCGATGCGCGGCGGCGCAGCTTCCTGCTCTATCCCGACCGCCGCCTGCCTGGCTTCTTCGAGCGCAACCGGCTCGATGCTGCGGCGCTGCAGCTGCCGCTGGTGCAACGGCTGCTGGCACAGGGCCGCAGCGACCTGCTGCAAGTTCAGAGCGACGGCACCGTGCGCTTCGCGCCGGGCTTGAGCAACCGGGGCGACCTGCTGGCCGCCGGCGCCGACCTGGGCGAGGAGCTCGTGCCGCTGGCCGATGCCTATGAGCGTCTGCTGGCGCACCATGAGTTCACCGGCCGCTCGGGCACCATGTTCGGCTATGAAGGCCTGGGCTGCATCTACTGGCACATGGTGGCCAAGCTGTTGCTGGCCGTGCAGGAACGGGTGTTCGAGGCGCATGACGCCGCTGCGCCCGAACTGCAGTCGCTGGTCGCCCACTACCGCCGGGTGCGCGACGGCCTGGGCTACCGCAAATCGGCGTCCGACTGGGGTGCCTTCCCGGCCGACCCCTACAGCCACACGCCGGGCGAGGGCGGGGCGCAGCAGCCCGGCATGACCGGGCAGGTGAAGGAGGAGATCCTCACCCGCTGGGGCGAGCTGGGCCTGCGCATGCGCCAGGGTGAAGTGCACTTCGACCCGGTGCTGCTGGATGCGGCCGAACTGCCCGAGGGTGGCGAACTGCGCTTCACCTGGGCGCGCGTGCCCTATCGCTACCGGCGCGGCGCGATGACGAGGCTGCGCGTGCGCGACGCGCAGGGCTGGCGCGATTGCCCCGAGGGGCGCTTCCACCCGCAAGGCGTGCTGGCGGTGGAGGCCGACGTGTTCTTGCCTGCGGCATGAGCCCGCCGGCGCGTGCCCTGGCCGGCTTGGCCGTCAGCCTGCTTGCGGCATGTGGCGGTGGCGGCGAGCCGGCCGCGGTGGACGCCGATTCGCAGGCGGTGGCACCGGCCAACCCGGTCACACCACCGGTGCCGACACCCGGCGCGCCGGCGACGCCCACGCTGCCACCCCAGGTGCCCGCCGGCTATGCGCTGGTCTGGGCCGACGAGTTCGACGTGGCCGGCCTGCCCGATGCCACGCGCTGGGCCTACGACACCGAGCGCAATGCGCTGGGTTGGTACAACAACGAGCTGCAGTACTACGCCGCCGCGCGGCCGCAGAACGCCGTGGTGTCCAACGGCCGGCTGCGCATCGTGGCGCGCGCCGAAAGCCTGTCGGGCCTGCCCGATTGGGGTGGGCAGCGCTACAGCTCGGCCCGGCTGATCACCCGCGGGCTTGCCGCCTGGACCTATGGCTTCTTCGAGGTGCGCGCCAAGCTGCCCTGCGGGCGCGGCACCTGGCCGGCGATCTGGATGCTGGGCACCAGCGGCCCCTGGCCGGTGGCCGGCGAAATCGACATCATGGAGCACGTGGGCAGCAACCCGGGCCGGGTGTTCGGCACCGTGCACACCCAGGTCAGTGCCGGGCCGGGTACCGGCGCCGCCGTGCAAGTACCCGATGCCTGCACGGCCTTCCACGACTACCAGTTGCACTGGACGGCCGACGAGCTGGCCATCGGCATCGACGGCGTCGTCTACTACCGCTATCCGAACCCGCGCGCCGGCCGCACCACCTGGCCCTTCGATGCGCCGCAGTACCTGCTGCTGAACATCGCCATCGGGGGCACGCTGGGCGGCGCGGTGGACGACACCATCTTCCCGGTGACGATGGAAATCGAGCACGTGCGGGTATACCAGGCGCGTCCTTAGGCGATGAATGTGGCGATCGAACGCGCCGGCAGCACGGCGCGCGATTGCAGCGAGTCGATGCGTAACGCGAAGGCCAGGTCCTCGTCGCTGCGGTTCATGGCCACCACCACGACCGAGCCGTCCGGGTTGGCAAAGGCCGTGCAATGCAGTGCCTGCTTCGACGCGGTGCACAGCACGCGCTGCGCACCGGGCCGCACGAAGCGCGCGAAGTGGCCGATGGCCCAGTACGAGCTCTGGTGCCACAGCGCGCCGCTGGCGCGGTCGGCCAGCACCGGCGCGCTGCAAAGGTTGCCTACGTGGTTGGGGCCGCCGCTGTCGTCGAGCAGCAGGTTCCAGTCGATCCAGCCCACCGTCCAGCGGTTCAGGTCGTTGATCATCGAATGTGCATAGCGCTCGGCCAGCGCCCACTCGCCGGTGTGCGGGCCGCCTTCCTGGCAGCCTTCGGTGAACAGCAGCTGCTTGTCGGGCCAGGCGTCGTGCGTCAGCGTCAGCTGCTCGAAGTGGTCTTCACCATACCAGTGGAAGCCGGCGCCCCAGACGTAGCGGCTGGCCTCGGCGTCGGCATAGACGACGCTGGTGCGCTCGACCAGGCGGTCGCGGTTGTGGTCCCAGATCAGGATCTTCACGTGTTCCAGGCCCGCGGCGGCGAGCGCCGGGCCGAGGTCGTCGCGCACGAAGTCGCGCTCTTCTTCGGCGGTATAGAGGCACGAGTCCCAGCGTTGCGTGGCCTCGGGCTCGTTCTGCACCGTCACGCCCCAGATCGGTACGCCTTCGGCCGCATAGGCCTGGATGAAGCGCACGAAGCATTGCGCCCAGGCCGCGCGGAACTGCGGCAGCAGCTGGCCGCCGTGGTTCATCTGGCCGTTGGACTTCATCCAGGCCGGCGGGCTCCAGGGCGAGGCCAGCAGCTGCAGCGGCTGGCCGGCGGCCTGCTGTGCCGCGCGGATGAAGGGCAGCAGCGCGCGGCGGTCGCGTTCGATGCTGAAACTGCTGAGTTCGACATCGCCCGGCGTCTCGACATGGGCGTAGTTGCCGAGCGCAAAGTCGCAGCTGTTCATGTGCACCCGGCACAGCGTGTAGCCGTGGCCCTGCTGCGGGTCGAAGTAGTCGCGCAGGAAGTCCCGCCGGGCCTGTGTGTCCAGCGCCAGCCAGGTGACGGCGGCGGCCTCGGTGAAAGCGCCGCCGAAGCCTTCGAGGGTCTGGAAGCGGCGGCTTGGGTCGACCCACAGGCGCGGCAGGCCGGCCGCATCGGGCAGGGCTGGCGGCGTGGCCTGCTCGGTCAGGCGGGCATGGCCGTCGGGCGTGCTCAGCAAGCAGCGGATGGCGGAGGGTGTGGCAGTCATGGGCGGGCAATGAAAAGGGGCGCCGAAGCGCCCCTGGGACAGGACTGTGAGATCGTGGGATCAGGCCTGGCGGCGGCGCTTGGCCAGCAAGCCCACGCCGGCCAGGCCGGCGAGCATCAGTGCGTAGGTGCTGGGCTCGGGGATGGCGGCCACGGACAGGCTGACGTCGTCGATCAGCACCTTGCCGGCGAGCAGCTCTCGCCCGTCGATCGGGCCGATGGCTTGACTGAACTCGACGAAGGCAGCCACAGCGCCCACCGGCACCGGGCCCAGGTTGTAGGTGATCTGCGTCCAGGAGTTCGGATTGATGGCGCCCTGAAAGAACTGGTTGCCGCTGTTGGCCAGGATGTTGCCGGTGCCATCCAGGTATCGCAGCGCGTACAGCACGTTGCCAGTGGTGCCGGCCGTACCCTTGGCCCAGAAGGAGAAGGTCGGCGTGTCGCCAGCCACCAGCGGAGGCAGACCGCCCTGCTCGATCGAGTTCTGGAGCATGACCGCGGCATTCAAGGCGGGCGACGCCAGTTGAGCAGACCAGTTGCCCGAGTAGGCGTCAGAGGAACGTGAATAACCGCTGGCAGCGGCCAGCCAACTGGCCGCCGGGGTCGTGATGCCCGCGTCCTCGAATCCGCCATTGGCGAACCCGTTTGCCGCCTGCGCGGCACCGGCGCACAGCGCCAGGGCGGCTGCGGCGACCAGAGATAGTGATTTCATCGACATTGCCTGTCTCCTAGATCCACCCTGTCCCTCAGACCGCGTCAGACCTCCTGGCACGACCGGAACCTGGTTTGGGCCGCCTCAGCGGCGGCCCGTGATGAAGGCGCTTTCCGGCTTTCGACCTGGTCTCCCCAGGTGAAACCGATGATCGATTGAAAGCGCTTTCATGCCGCTGAATGTAGGGGATGAGACTGCGCGCCGCAAGCGGATCATCCCTGTGCGGGGCCCCTCATCCGAGGGGGTTCCCCATCGGCGCGGCGGTTCAGCGCGCCCAGTGGATGGCGTCGATCTCGATCTTCGAGGTGATGGCCGAGCCCTGGGCCTTGCCGGTGCGGTCGTAGCGGTCGGCGATGACCAGCGGGCTGGTCACGTGGCTCAGGTCGGCCTTCGGCGCGGCGGCCAGGATGGCGCTGACCGGGATCGACACCTGGTGCCAGTTGCCGTCGTTGACGTAGCCGTACTGGCCGCTGGCGATCAGGATGTAGGCGTCCATGCCGCTCTGGTCGGCGCCGCGCCCGGTGTAGAAGCCCACCTCGATCAGCCCCGGGTAGCTGCTGCGCACCTGGAAGTTGATCGTGCCGTTCGCGAAGGCCGACAGGTCGGCCGCCACGTCGGTGCTGAGGTTGGGCTCCTTCAGGTTCAGCGCAATGCCCCAGCCCCACACCTTGGGCGCCGGCGTGATCTGCAGGCTGTTCACCCCCTCGGGCGGCGTGCCGACCAAGCCCAGCACGCTGGCGGTGGTGCCGTTCTCCCAGGCGTTCCACAGCGTGGTCGTGGGCGCGATGGGTCGTACCTCGTTGAGCGCGAAGTTGTCGGCATACAGCGTGTAGCGGTTGGTTGCGACCGTGTCGCGCCGCATCGGCACCCAGTACAGCGCATCGGCGGCTGTGTAGACGCCGTCGTTGTCGGCGTCGTTGCCCGGGATCACCGGCTCCCACATGCCTTGCGGGTACAGGTTCTGGATCACGTAGCGTGCCTCGCGATCCACGTTGAACAGGCCCCACTTGTCATCGCTGCCCTTCCACGGCTCGTCGAAGGCCTCGAAGTAGACGATGTTGGCCGGGCCCCTGCCGCCCACCGAGTCGGCCTTCCACTTCTGCAGTGCCTGGAAGTACATCTTCTGGTTGACCGGGTGCGCGCGGAAAGCCAGCGCGCCCACGTTGACGGCGTTCCAGCCTGTTTCGCCGACGACGATGGGCATCACCGCCTGGCCCTTCTTGTCGAGCCAGTCGCGCGCGGCCTGATAGTCGCTCTTGGCGCAGGCGATGATGGCGTCCATCATCGCGGCGGCACGTGCCGACGGATCCACGTGGCCCATCTTCCACTCGGTGGAGATGGGCTTGGCGGGGTCGAACACCGTGTCCAGCTCGCAGTAGGTGTGCAGCGAGGCGAAGTCGATCACGTCGGTGATGACCTTCGGCGCCTCGGCCCAGAAGGCCCAGTTGTCGTTGGTGGTCACCGGCTGCTTGATGTTGCGGCGCACCTCGGCGATGTAGGCCGCCATGATCTCCGGGCTGCTGGGCACGAAGGACCAATAGATCATCGTCTCGTTGCCGATGCTCACCGCCAGCACGATGTCCTCGAACTCCTTGGCCAGCGTGATCGCGCGCTCGATCTCGGCGCGGTTGATGGCGCGGTTGGCCTGCTTCTGCGCGTCGTCCAGCCACGGGGCGCTTTCGCTCTGGATGTAGGCGCCGAGTTGCATCTTGATGTCCAGCCCGTTGTCGCGGATCAGCCGCAGCGTGCGCCTCGCCACCTGGTCGTTGCTGTCGAACACGCGGATCAGGCGGAAATCGCCTTGCTCGAGCAGGCGCAGGTCCTCCAGCACCATGGCGTCGGTGATCACCTCGGTGTCGCGGTTGTTGCTGCGGTAAGGCGAGTACGCCACCGCCTTGCGCGACATGTATTCCGCGAACTCCGGCGTCAGGGTGCGGCTGGGCTCGGTGGTGGCCACGCTGGTGGACGGTGTCACGCCGCCGCCGCCGCAGGCCGAAAGCAACATCACGAAGGCCAGGCCGGCCAAGGCGCGCAGGCTGCGCGTGTTGCGCACGCGGGGTGCGCCAGTGAGCTGGGAAGTCATGGAAAAGTCCTGGCGCGAGGAGGGCGCCTGCAGGTAGACAGACGAGGAGGTGAAGCGTTCCGTCCGTGGCATGAAAACGCTACCGCAATAGAGGGCTTGCCCTAGAACACGTAGATCACGCCCAGGGTGATCCAGTTGCCGTTCTTGGTGACACGCGCATCCACGTCGGTGAAGGCCGAGTTCGTGGGCAGCGACATCGGCGACAGGCCAAGCTGGCTGTAGCGCACCGCCCCCCACAGGCCGTAGACGTTGAAGCCGTAGCCCAGGTCGTAGACAGCGCCCAGCGTGCCCATGGTGGCCGAATTGCTCTGGCCGCGTTCGGACGGATTGTCGGTGTCGGCCTTGCCCAGGTACACCATGCCGGCCGAGAAGATCCACTTGTTCCAGCGGTAACGCACGCCGGCAAGGTAATCGGTGGAGGTGGCCGGGTAGCCGGGGTTGGCCACGCCGTTCAGCGTGCCGCCCCAGTTCACATTGAACATGTTGTTCCACTGTGCCGGCGAATTGGTGAACACGGCGTAGGCGCCGGTCCAGCGGTTGCGGCGGGCGCCGCCCAGGATCTCCCACTGGGAGCTGATGGTGTAACGGCCCATCAGCATCATGATGCTCTGGCCCGATTCGCCCAGCAGCGGGTCGTCCGCCGGGAAGGGCGTCAACCCGGTGAAGGGGCCGTGGCCCCAGGCCTGCGGATTGCCGTTCTTGCTGTCCTGGCCGACGAAGTCCAGCACCAGGTCGCCGATGCGGTAGTTGGCCCAGAACTCCCAGAAGCTGGGCTTGTTGATCTTGAAGTCCCGGTCGCCGGCCGAGTAGGTGACTTCCAGCACCAAGTCGCCGCCGAACACGTCGAGCACCGGCGCGGTGTAACGGATGCTGTCGTACATCAACAGGCCATAGGCGGCGCCGGCGGACGACCATTCCTCGGCCAGGCCCAGGTCGGCGCCATACGGGTAGTCGGCCAGCGCCCAGCCGCGGGTGGTCATCGCGCCTACCGTCAGGCGGCCGTAGTACTCGTGGCTGACGGCCACGTTGGCCTCGTACAGGTAGCCGGGGATGTCTTCCTTCCAGTCGCGCCAGCGCTGGCTGAGCAGGCCGCTGAGCTTGAAGCCGCCGCCCAGGTTGAAGTTGGCCGCCAGGAAGGGCTGGATCAGCGTGGTGGTGGTGGTCTCGGTGCCATACACCGCGCCGGGCAGAATCTCGTCGGCCCAGACACGCTGCTTGTCCTCGCCGGGGAAGACTTGGCAGTTCGGGCACTGGTTGCTGCCGCGGGTGACGTCCACCTTGGCGAAGCCGGTCAGGCTGAAAGGGCCGAAATCGAGGGCCTGCGCCGGTGTGGCCAGGGCCCACAGGGCGGCCAGCACGCCGACGACAGGCCAGGGCCGGCGCGGTGCCGGGGCGGGGTAGGGGGCGTTGAATGGGGCCATGCGGACCTGGGCGATTGTGAAAGCGCTTTCAGTTTTCTCTGCGCGGGATTGTGTCGCAGGCTGGCCCGGCCAGTCACCGTGTTTTCCCGCGCTCTCCCAGGAACGGGTGCCCCTACTGGCTGCCCGGGTAACCGTCGTGAAGGGCCTTGCGCCTCGGGTAAACCACCGGGTCGTCATGAAACCGCTTTCACTATCATGATCGGGCTGCGTGCAGCGATCGTGGAGGATGCGGAAATGAGTTTCATCAAGCGCTGTCTGGGGGGCTTGCTGGCGGGTGGCTTCGCCCTCGCGGCCGCCGTGGCCCAACCGGTGCAGCTGGGTGCGGGCACGTATTTTCTGGCGCCCAAGGGCGTCGACAAGGGCGTGCCGGCGGCACCGCACCGCACCGAGGCGATGCTGAAGCGTGCCGCGCAGAGCAACCAGTGGTACTCGACGCTGATCTACAGCGCCACGCCAGAAGCGATCTTCGTGCAGCCATTGACGGTCAAGCCGACGCCGGCCGGGCTGGAGGTTGCCCTGCCGACCAAGGAGGTGATTCCCACCGAGCGCAAGGACACCGAGATCCACTACCCGCACCGGCATGCGCTGGTGCTGTCGCCGGTGGCTTTCGAGCCCGGGCCGGCCAAGCTGGCCAATGCCAGCGACTGGGCCATCGACATCAGCATGGCGCGTGGCGCCGACCAGTTCAGCGCCAGCGTGGCGCACGGGGTGCCCTATGCGTTCCTGCGCATCTCGCGCGGCGACCTGCGCGTGCGCCTGCCAGGCCCCGGCGAGCGCTTCGACGGCGGTGCCGACGCGCGGGTGCTGGCGCTGCGCGTGCGCGGCCAGGCCTTTGCGCTGTTCGGGCCCACGGGTGTGCGCTGGGAGCAGGCATCGCCCACCGAATGGCTGGCGCGCCTGCCCGAGGGCAAGGGCTATGTGTCGGTGGCCGGCATGCCCGACGACAAGGCCGACACGCTGGCGCTGTTCACGCGGCATGCCTATGCCTTCATCACCGACACGCGCGTCGACTGGCGCTACGACCAGCCGGCCAGTCAGGTGGAGACCACGTTCAAGGCGACGACGCAGGTGATGGAAGGGCCGGACAACGGCCCGCTGCTGGGCCTGTACCCGCACCACTGGTTCCGCAATGCCAGCGTCGAGCCCAAGCTCGGCCCGGCCTTCGACACGGTGCGCGGCAAGATCCGCCTGCTCCCTGCGGCGCAGTTCAGCACGCGCAGCACCTACCACGGCATCGTGCCCTATTGGCCCGGCGTGCCGGAGTCGCCGCGCACCGAACAGTTGCGCGATGTGCTGAAAGCCGACGTTCGCAATGCGCGCCGCCTGCTGCTGGAAAGCGGCTACGGCAAGGGTCCGTACTGGCAGGGCAAGGGCCTGATGCGCCTGACCAAGATGGCCGACGTGGCCGAGCAGCAGGGCGACATCGAGACCCGGGACCAGTTGCTCGGCATGGTGAAGAAGCGCATCGAGGAGTGGTACTCGGGCCAGGGCCGCAGCTACTTCCACTACGACAAGACCGCGGGCACGGTGGTGGCCTACCCGGACGAGTTCTTCTTCGTCGAGCAGATGAACGACCACCACTTCACCTGGGGCTACTGGATCCGAGCGATGGCCGACATCGCCATCCGCGATCCGGAGTGGGCGTCGAAGCAGAAGTGGGGCGGCATGACCGAACTGCTGATCGCGGACATCGCCACTGCCGAGCGCGGCCGGGCGGACTTCCCGTTCCTGCGCAACTTCGACCCCTACGAGGGCCATTCGTGGGCCTCGGGCATCGGACTCGGGGCCACCGGCAACAACCAGGAATCGTCGTCCGAGGCCATCAGCGCCTGGGCTGGCCTGATCCTGTGGGGCGAGCTGACGGGCAACCGCGAACTGCGCGACCTGGGCGTGTACATGTACACCACTGAGATCGAGGCCATCAATCACTACTGGTTCGACATCCACAAGCAGGTGCTGGCGCCCGAGTACAAGAACGTCGAGGTCAGCATGCTGTTTGGCGGCAAGTACGCCCACAACACCTGGTGGACCGACGAGCCGCGGCAGATCAAGGGCATCAACATGCTGCCCATCACCACCGTCTCCAACTACCTGGGGCGCGATCCGGACTATGTGCGCCGCAACATGCAGGCGCTGAAGGAAGAGACGGCGATCTACAACTCGCGGCTGAAGCAGGCCAAGCCGCCGGACATCTGGCAGGACATCTTCGCCAAGTACACCGCGCTGGCCGATCCGGCCCAGGGCCTGGCCAGCTGGGACCGCTGGGGCGCCATCGAGCTGGGCCACACGCGCACGCAAACGCTGCACTACCTGCTGAGCCTGCAGCAGATGGGGCCACCGGATTTCAGCATCACCGCCGACACCCCGCTGTACAGCGTGTTCAAGCGCGCGGACGGCACCCGCACCTACCTGGCCTTCAATGCGACGAAGGCGCCGATCCAGGTGCGCTTCAGCGATGGCAAGGTGCTCGATGTCGCCCCGCTGTCACTGGCCCGCGCCCCCTGACCCCCGCAGCTTGGTGCCGCTTAGGGTTAGTCGCAATCGTGGTGCCACTGGCGCAGCGATAACATCGTGTGAAAGCGCTTTCAGAATCCGTTCTTGAGAGCACAGTCTAGAAAGCGCTTGCACAGCCGTTGAACTTTTGCACTGACGTTGCGATCCACAAGCAGCGTGTCCGACAGCCGGGCAGTCCGTTTGGCCCGGTTTCGACGCACGGTGGTGTCGAGGGGTCGCGGTGCAACGATAGAAAGTCCCCCATGAACCTGCCCGCCCCCTTCTCCCTGAAGCCGTTGCTCGCGCTGAGCCTGGCAGTGACGCTGGCGGCGTGTGGCGGCGGCGATGCCTCGCCGCCGCCGAGCCCGCTGCAGACCAGTGGCTTCGCCGTCAATGGCTATCTGTCCGGTGCCTCGGTGCTGTGTGACAGCAACGGCGACGGGCTGGTGACTGCAGGCGAGGTCTCGGTCAGCACCACCACGGCCGGCCTGTTTGTCTTCCCGGAAGGTTGCAGCGCGCCGTTGGTGGCCACTGGCGGCACCAATACCGATACCGGACAGCCCTTCACCGGCTCGCTGCGCGCGCCGGCAGGTGGCAAGTACCTGACGCCGCTGACCACGCTGCTGGTGGCGGGTATGGACGGTGCCATGCTCAACGCCACGCTCGGACTGCCCGAGGGCACGGATGTGCTGAACACCGACCCGGCGGCCACCGACGGCGCGGGCACCCTGGTGAACCCGACACTGAAGAAGAAGACCTTGGCGGTGCAGCAACTGCTGCTGAAGACCACCGAGATGCTCAATGGCCTGACGCCCGCGCCCGATGCGGCTCAGTTGCCGGTGATCTACAACGAAGTGGCCAACGCCTTTGCCGACTACCTGAAGGGCGGCGGTCGCCTCAACGCCAGCGACACGGCGGTGGATGAAGGCACGGTCGGCGCACTGGTGCGCGCGGCGACGCTGCGCGTGCGTGACGCGGGCGGCTTGCCTGCAGCCGTGCGTGATGCGGCCAAGGGCGTCAACGCCGACGCGCTTGCCGGGGTTACGGCCGCATCCTTGAAGATCCAGGCCGATGCGCTTCTCAATGCCACCGACACCGCGAATGTGCTCGAGGTGGTTCGGGCCCAGCAGGCCGACACGCAGGTCACCGCCTACGTGGCGGCCAACAAGTCGTCGCTGGCCGGAGCGCCGGCCGCCGACGCGGTGGCATCGATGCGCCAGACGCTGTCACAACAAGTGGCCGCTTCACAAGGCAGCGGCGGCAATGGCGGCGGCGGTGGTGGCGGCGGTGGCGGTGGGAACCCGGGCACGGGCGACACGCTGCTGCTCAGCTTTGACGAGGCCACGCCTGCCTTCAGCGACATGGGTGCCTACGGCGGAGCCTTGCCCTCGGTCGAAGCCGGCCCGTCTGGTGGCAGCGGCAATGCGCTGAAGATCCTGAAGCCGGTCAGTCCCGACACCTGGGGCGGCACCTTCTTCACGGTCGCCCGCATCCCGTTCACCGACAGCCGCAAGACCATCAGTGCGCGGGTCTATTCCACCCGTGCCAATGCGGTGATCAAGTTCAAGGTGGAAGTGCCGGGCGGCAACGCGGTCGAGGTGGCCAGTGCGCCCACGGGTGCCGCCAATACCTGGAGCACGGTGACCTGGAATCTGTCGTCCGTGAATCCGGCGCTTGCCTACACGCTGATCGCCATCACGCCCGACTCCGACACGGTCACCAGCGGTCAGGCGTACTACATCGACAGCATCTCGCTGCAGGCCGCGACGGTAACCCCGCCGCCCAGCGGCGGCGGCTCGGTGCTGCTCAGCTTCGATGAATCCACTCCTGCGTTCAGCGACATGGGTGCCTATGGCGGCGCACTGCCCACCGTGGAGGCCGGCCCCACTGGCGGCAGCGGCAACGCATTGAAGATCCTCAAGCCGGCCAGTCCTGACACCTGGGGAGGGACCTTCTTCACCGTGGCGCGCATCCCCTTTGCCAGCGATCGCAAGGTGCTTAGCGCCCGCGTCTACGCCACGCGCGCCAACGCGGTCGTCACGCTGAAGGTCGAGGTGCCGGGTGGCAGTGCGGTCGAAGTGCAGGGCACACCCACCGGCGCAGCCAACACCTGGAGCACCGTGACCTGGAACCTGGCTGCGGTAGATCCGGCGCTGGCCTATACCGTGATTGCCATCACCCCTGACGTCAGCCGCACGACCGACGGCCAGGCCTACTACATCGACACCCTGACGCTGGACCCGGCGACGGCATCCCCGCCGACGCCGCCCAGCAATGTCGACGCACTGCTGCTCAGCTTCGACGAGGGTGTGCCGGCCTTCAGCAACATGGGTGCATACGGCGGTGCGCTGCCCACGGTCGAGGCCGGTCCTGCCGGCGGCAGCGGCAATGCGCTGAAGGTGCTGAAGCCGGTCAACCCCGACACCTGGGGCGGCGTGTTCTTCAATGTGGCCACCATCCCCTTTGCCAGCGATCGCAAGGTGTTGAGCGCGCGGGTCTACTCCAGCCGCGCCGACGCCGTGATCAAGCTGAAGGTCGAGGTGCCTGGAGGCGCGGGCGTCGAAGTGGCGAGCGCGCCCACCGGCCCGGCCAACACCTGGAGCACCGTGACCTGGAACCTGGCCGGCGTGAACCCGGGGCAGTCCTATCAGATCATCGCCATTACGCCGGACGCCGAGCGTGTGACCGATGGCCAGACCTACTGGATCGACGAGATCAAGTTGCTGGCGGCCGGCAGCGGCCCGGTGGTGGCGCAGAAGACCATCGCCACCTTCGAGGAGCCGGGTGCACGGCTGGCGGGTTTCGAGGGGGCGTGGGATGCCACCGTGGTCAACGACCCGCTGGGCGGCGTCAACAAGGTCGGCCGCATTCTCAAGCCCGGCACCAACGTGGCGAACTATGCCGGTGCCACCATCGTCACCGTGGCGAACGGAGGCTTCACCCCGATCCCGTTCACCAGCACCGCCAAGACCATGACGGTGCGCGTGTACTCGCCCGACGCCGGCATTCCGGTGCGGCTGAAGATCGAGGACATCGCCGACGGCAGCAAGTATGTCGAGGCCGACACGGTGACCAGCGCCGCCGGCGCCTGGCAGACGCTGACCTTCAACTTTGCAGCGCCGGCATCAGGCAGCCCGGCGCTGGACCTGGCCACCACCTACAACAAGGTGTCGATCTTCTTCGACTTCGGCACGATCGGCAGCGGCAAGACCTACTTCTTCGACGACATCAACTTCGTCGGCGCGGGCGGCAACGTGCCGGTGGCCACCTTCGACGAGCTGCCGACAGCGGCACTGCCCAGCCCGCCGGTGCTGACCGGCTTCGGCGGTGCCGAGGACTCGACCATCGTCGCGCCGTCCGGCATGCCGGCGGGCGGCAACGGCAAGGCGGCCAAAGTGGTGAAGGCGGCGGGCGAAATCTGGGCCGGCACCTCGGTGCAACGCAAGGCCAACGACGCGGTGCCGACCATCCCCTTCGCCACCGGCGCGACGAAGATGACGCTGCGCGTCTACAGCACCTATCCGCCGGGCATCCGGGTGCGCATGAAGGTCGAGCAATCGGGTCGACCGGACATCAACTCCGAGGTCGATGCCTACACCGCATCGTCCAATGCCTGGGAGACGCTGACCTTTGATTTCGGCCCCGCGGGCAAGCACTTCGTGCCCAATGGCCCGGGACCGAACGACTACAACACCAACCTGCCGACGGCCCAGCTGGACGTGAGCAAGGTTTACAACAAGGTCAACATCTTCTTTGACTACGGGCTGGGCGACGGCGGCTATGCGCCGATGCCCGATACTCGCGTCTACTATTTCGACGAACTGAAGTTCATCGGCAACTGAGCAGGGTGGGGCGGCGCCGCCCGCCCTGCATCCTCTCAGGAGTAGAAACCCATGAAGCCTCAACTGATGTGCGCGCTGTTGGCCGCCGCCGCGCTGGGCGGCTGCGCTTCCGTCAGCGACGGTGTCATCAAGATGAATGACGGCACGATGCGCATCGTCAAGCAGTACGCGCTGGGCTTCGACGGCGACCCGGCCGCAATGGAAGCCGAGGTGCGCCGTGAGGCGCTGCAGCATTGCGAGACCAACGGGCAGGACCTGGAGGTGATCTCGCTGTCAGCCACCCAGCCGCCCTACATCCTGGGCAACTTCCCCAGCGCTCGCGTCGATTTCCGCTGCAAGCCGCGCTAGGCGCGGCCCGCAGCGTTTTCGCGCCGGCCGATCAGGCCTGCGCCGGCGGCTGCTGCTCGAAGGGCAGCTTCATCTGCGACAGGTCCTTGCGGGTCTCCACCAGCACCAGCGGGCCGTCGTCGATGACCACGCGCGGCCGCGGCTGACGCGGCACATGCACCGGCTTGGGCTCGTTGGCCATGGCCTGCTGCACGACCAGGATGCGTTCGGCGTCCGAGTTCACCCACTCCAGCCCGGCCGATGCGGCCAGCGCGCGCAGGTCGTCCACCGGCAATTCGAAGGGCTCGGCCGGCGGCTGAGCGCTCTGCGCCGTTGAAGGCGTCGTGACCTGGGCGACGGGTGCAACCGGTGCGACCGCCACGATCGGCTCCTCGGCTTCAGGCGGCGCGGGCAGGTCGGCGGCTCTTGGCGCAACGGCTTGCTCAGGTGTCGGCTCGGCATCGGTGCGCGCCGGCTGATCGTCCGCCAGCGCGGCTTCCGCCATGGCCTCGCCTTCACCTTCGCGCGCCTCACGCCGCTGACGGCCCCGGCCGCCGCGGCGGCGGCCGCCTTCGCGCGGCTCGCGGGCATCGGCTTCAGCCACTGGCTCGGCAGCCTGGGCGGCCTCGGTGGCATCGGTCAACGGTTCGTCGGACGAAGTCTCGGCCAGTGGCAGTGCTTCGCCACGAACCTCATCGCGGGCCTCATCGCGGTTGCGGCCCCGGCCGCCGCGGCGGCGACGACGCTGGCCCTCGCGCTCGCCTTCGGCCGGCGCGCCCTCGGTGGGCACGGCGTCTGCCAAGCCGCGGGTGATGTCGGCCTCGGCCGCCATCGGCTCGTCCTCGCGCTCGGTGCGGCCATTGCGCCGATCGTCGCCGCGCGGTCCGCGGTTGCGCTCGGCCTGCGGGCTTTGGGCTTCCGCCTGCCCTTCGGCCTGCGGGCGCTGCCCTTCGCGCGGCGGGCGGCCTTCACGACCCTCACGACCCTCACGACCCTCACGGCCTTCACCGCGCCTGCCGTCCCGTCCGTCCCGTCCGTTGCGGCCACCGCGTCCACCGCGCTCGCCCCGTTCCCCGCGTTCGCCGCGCTCACCACGGGCTCCGGCTTCGCCGCGACGGCCATCGGGCCGCGCTTCGCGGCCGGCCGCCGGGGCCACCGGCGTCGTGACCACGGCCGCCGGCGCAGCCACCGGGGCCGGTGCCGGTGCGTCGCCACCGAAGATCCGCTTCACCCAGCCGAAGAAGCCGCTGCCCGCGGGCGCGGAGGTGGCCATGGCGGGCGCCGTGGGCGCCGCCACAGGCTCGGCCTGCACTGGTGCCGCGGGTGCGGGCACCGGCGGGGCGGGCGGCGGCGGGGCCGGCTGGTCGGGCAGCACGCCCTTGATGACCGGCTCCTGCTTGGCCTTGGCCTTCTCGCGCCGGGTGATGCCGACCTCGTCGTCCGGCTCCTCGATCATGGTGTAGCTGGCTCGGTAGTTGTCCAGCCTGGGATCGTCCATGCGCAGCCGCTCGAGCTTGTAGTTCGGCGTCTCCAGGTGCTTGTTCGGCACCAGCAGCACAGTCACGCGCTGCTTCAGCTCGATCTTGGTGATCTCGGTGCGCTTCTCGTTCAGCAGGAAGCTGGTCACTTCAACCGGCACCTGCACGTGCACGGCGGCCGTGTTGTCCTTCAGTGCCTCTTCCTGGACCATGCGCAGGATCTGCAGCGCGCTGCTTTCGGTGTCGCGGATGTGGCCGGTGCCGTTGCAGCGCGGGCAGGTGATGTGGCTGCCTTCGCTGAGCGCGGGGCGCAGCCGCTGGCGGCTCAGCTCCAGCAGGCCGAACTTGCTGATGCTGCTGAACTGCACGCGGGCGCGGTCGCTGCGCAGCGCGTCGCGCAGCCGGGTCTCCACCTCGCGACGGTTCTTCGACTCGTCCATGTCGATGAAGTCGACGACGATCAGGCCGCCCAGGTCACGCAGCCGCATCTGGCGCGCGATCTCGTCGGCGGCTTCCAGGTTGGTGCGGGTGGCGGTTTCCTCGATGTCGCCGCCGCGCGTGGCGCGCGCGCTGTTCACGTCCACCGAGACCAGCGCCTCGGTGTGGTCGATGACGATCGCGCCGCCGCTGGGCAGGTTCACCGTGCGGCTGAAGGCGGTCTCGATCTGGTGCTCGATCTGGAAGCGGCTGAACAGCGGCGCGTCGTCGCGGTAGCGCTTCACCCGTGAGGCCGATTCCGGCATCACGTGGTTCATGAACTGCTTGGCCTGATCGTAGATGTCGTCGGTGTCGATCAGGATCTCGCCGATGTCGGCGGTGAAGTAGTCGCGGATCGCGCGGATCACCAGCGAGCTTTCCTGGTAGATCAGGAATGCACCCTTGCCGGCCTTGGAGGCGCCGTCGATGGCGCTCCACAGCTTGAGCATGTAGTTCAGGTCCCACTGCAGCTCGGCCGCGCTGCGGCCGATGCCGGCGGTGCGCGCGATCAGGCTCATGCCCTTCGGGTACTCGAGCTGGTCCATCGCGTCCTTCAGCTCTTCGCGCTCCTCGCCCTCGATGCGCCGGCTGACGCCGCCGCCGCGCGGGTTGTTGGGCATCAGCACCAGATACCGGCCGGCCAGGCTGACGAAGGTGGTCAGCGCGGCGCCCTTGTTGCCGCGCTCTTCCTTTTCCACCTGCACCAGCAGGGAGTCGCCGTCCTTGATGGCGTCCTGGATGCGCGCATTCTTGGCGTCGACGCCTTCGCGGAAGTAGTTCCGCGAGATCTCCTTGAAGGGCAGGAAGCCGTGGCGGTCTTCGCCGTAGTCGACGAAGCAGGCCTCCAGCGAAGGCTCCACCCGCGTGACGATGGCCTTGTAGATGTTGCCCTTGCGCTGTTCGCGGCCTTCGATCTCGTTCTCGAAGTCGACCAGCTTCTGGCCCTCGACGATCGCCAGGCGCCGTTCTTCCGGCTGCGTGGCATTGATCAACATGCGTTTCATCGCGTCTCCTCTCGTGGCGCCACCGCTCCCTCGCGGGTCGGGCGGCGGCGCAGCCTCGATGGGCGGCCGGCCTTGCGGACGGTCGCCCGAACGATGCAGGAGCTACGCAGCGGGAACCCTTGGCTCGAATCGCCCTGGACTGCGTGGATTCGAAGGCTCCAACGAGCCTTCGGCCGGCAGCGTTGGCGCGTGCGTGTCAGCGACGGTTGCGCGCGTCGTCGGGCGTCGCGCCGTTTCGCTGCATCGTGGGCAGCGGCCACGCGTCGACCCGGGCGCGGGCGGCATGGCGCCGGTCGCAACGGTCTGGCATGGAGGCGGGGAGCGGGGACGACATGCTTGCGGTGCGTCGCTGGACGCGGGTGCGAGGCCGGACGGCCCGTCTCGCACCATTGAAACTTTCGGTGGCCCTTGCGGGGCGGGTTCTTGTTGCGTGTCTCTCGTGCCCGCTGCGCAGGACCGCCGGATCACTTGGGGACCTCGGCCTGCCGCGCGCGATGCGGACATTGCATCACCTGCACGAGCGCCCACCTGGGCACCCGCGGACCCGGTTTCGACCCCGTGTGCGCCGGCTAAACTCCGGCAAATCAAGCACTTAGGAGCGATCGTGGACCGGCGCATTATAGGGGGCAAAGCCCGGCCGGCGGCCCGCAAGCCCCTGCCGGCACGTGGCCCCGCCCCCGCGCCGACCGTGAAGCCGATCACGCCGCCGGCCCCGCAGGTGCAGCACCTGCGCGTCGACGAGGGCTCAGCCGGGCAGCGGCTGGACAATTTTCTGCTGCGCTGCCTGAAGGGCGTGCCCAAGACGCATGTGTACCGCGTCATCCGCTCGGGCGAGGTGCGCGTCAACAAGGGCCGCGCCTCGGCGGACACCCGGGTGCAGCTGGGCGACGAGGTGCGCGTGCCGCCGGTGCATGGCCTGGGGCGCACCGAGGCACCGGCTGCGCCGCCGCGCGAATTCACCGTGCTGTTCGAGGACGATCAGCTGCTGGCCATCGACAAGCCGGCCGGCGTGGCGGTGCACGGCGGCAGCGGCGTCAGCTTCGGCGTGATCGAGCAACTGCGCCGCGCCCGGCCCGAAGCGAAGTTCCTGGAACTGGTGCACCGGCTGGACCGCGAGACCTCCGGCGTGCTGCTGCTGGCCAAGAAGCGCAGCGCGCTGACCGCGCTGCAGGACCAGTTCCGTGCCCGCGACACCCACAAGCGCTACGCGGCGCTGGTGGTGGGCGCCTGGCCCGCGTCGCTGAAGCTGATCGACGTGCCGCTGCACAAGTACCTGCGGCCCGATGGCGAGCGCCGCGTGCGCCCGGTGGCCGAGGACGACCCGCAGGGCAAGCGCTCGATCACGCTGGTGAGGGTGGTGCGGCGCTATGCCGGCTACACCTTGCTGGACGTGGGCATCAAGACCGGCCGCACCCACCAGATCCGCGTGCACTTGGCGCAGGCCGGGCACCCGATCGTCGGCGACGACAAGTACGGCGATTTCGACCTGAACAAGGCGCTGGCCCGTGGCGAGGTGCTGCCCGGTCAACGCTACGACGGCATGTTCCTGCACGCCCAGCGGCTGAGTTTCCAGCACCCGGCCAGTGGCGCCGAGCTGGAGCTGCAGGCGCCGCTGCCGCCGGCCTGCCAGGCGCTGCTGCGCAAGCTGCCGGCCGCCGCTTGAGCGACACTGTCGGCCATGACCGACAAGCCCTCACGGCGCCGTTTCGACCTGATCGCATTCGACTGGGACGGCACGCTTTTCGATTCCACCGGCCTGATCGTGCGCTGCATCCAGGCCGCTTGCCGCGACCTGGCGCTGCCGGTGCCCAGTGATGTGCAGGCCGCCTACGTCATCGGCCTGGGGCTGGTGGATGCGCTGCGCCATGCCGTGCCCGACCTGCCGATGGAACGCTACCCCGAGCTGGGCCGGCGCTACCGACACCACTACATGGCGCGTCAGCACGAGATCGTGCTGTTCGACGGCACGCTGGACATGCTGCAAACGCTGAAGGCGCGCAACCACTGGCTGGCGGTCGCCACCGGCAAGAGCCGGGCGGGCCTGAACGAGGCGCTGGACAGCGCACAACTGCGGCGCTTTTTCGACAGCACCCGCACCGCCGACGAGACCGCCTCCAAGCCCGACCCGCTGATGCTTCACGAGTTGATGGGTGAGCTGGGCGCCGAGCCCGAACGCACGCTGATGATCGGCGACACCACGCACGACCTGCAGATGGCGGCCAATGCCGGCGTGCCTTGCGTGGGCGTCAGCTATGGCGCGCATCCGCACGACGAGTTCGCGCGCTACGAGCCGCTGTTCGTGGCCCATTCGATGCGCGAGCTGCATGGCTGGCTGCAGGCCCATGGCTGAGCCCGCCGCCGAACACCTGTGCGCATCGGATGCGCTGGCCGAGCGCGGCCGGGCGCTGGTTTTCGATGTGCTGCAGTACGGCCAGCCGGCGCGGGCCTTCGTGCTGCGCTTCGATGGCCGCCTGGTGGCCTACCTGAACCGCTGCGTGCACGTGCCCACCGAGATGGACTGGCAGCACGGCGAGTTCCTGGATGCCGACCGCAGCTTCATCGTCTGCTCGATCCACGGCGCGACCTACCGGCCCGAGGACGGCCGATGCGCCGGTGGGCCCTGCGGCCGCGGCCGGCTGACGCCGCTGCGGGTGGCGGAAAGCGAAGGGCAGGTGTATTGGTATCCTTCCCCGGACATCCAGCCGGTGGCTTTCGACGACCCGGCCCCAGGGGAGCCCAGCACATGAACACCCAAGACGACGGCCCGCCGGCCGCAGCGCCTTCTGCCGTGCCGGCCGCGTCGGCCGCGCCACCGCCTTGGGCGGCCACCATCGAACTCGCGGCCCGCGAACTGCTGCGCGAGCGGCGCAGCGAGCGGCGTTGGCGCATCTTCTTCCGCTTGGTCTGGCTGGCCCTGGTGCTGGCCGTGGCCTGGGGCCTGATGGCGCAGCGCGTGTCGATGACGGCGCCGGCCGGCCCGCACACCGCATTGGTGGACATCCGCGGCGAGATCGACAGCGAAGCCGATGCCAATGCCGAATCGCTGGTGGCGGCGCTGAACAGCGCCTTCGAGGACAGCAGTGCGCAGGCGGTGGTGCTGCGCATCAACTCGCCGGGAGGCAGCCCCGTGCAGGCCGGCATCGTCAACGACGAGATCCGCCGCCTGAAGGCGCTGCACAACAAGAAGATCTATGCGGTCGTCGAGGAGATCTGCGCCTCGGGGGCCTACTACATCGCGGTCGCGGCCGACGACATCTATGTCGACAAGGCCAGCCTGGTGGGCTCGATCGGCGTGCTGATGGAAGGCTTCGGCTTCGTCGGGCTGATGGACAAGCTGGGCATCGAGCGCCGGCTGCTCACCGCCGGGGCCAACAAGGGCATGCTCGATCCGTTCTCGCCGCAGGACGAGACCCAGCGTGCCTACGCCAAGGTGATGATCGACCAGGTGCACCAGCAGTTCATCAAGGTGGTGCGCGAAGGCCGCGGCGCGCGGCTGAAGGAAACGCCCGAGACCTTCTCGGGCCTGTTCTGGAACGGCGAGGAAGCGGTGAAGACCGGCCTGGCCGATCACTTCGGCAGCCTGGACTACGTGGCGCGCGAGGTGATCAAGGCGCCCGAGGTCATCGACTACACGCCGCGCGACAACGTGGCCGAGCGGCTGGTCAAGCGCTTCGGCGCGTCGATCGGTGCCGGCGCCGTGAAGGCGCTGCACGCGGTGTCGCCGCTGCGCTGAGGCTGCCCCGGCGCGGCGCTCAGGCCGGCGGGATGCGCAGCATCTGCCCCGGATAGATCTTGTCCGGGTGCGTCAGCATCGGCTTGTTGGCCTCGAAGATCAGCGGGTACTTGTTGGCGTCGCCATAGAACTTCTTGGCAATCTTCGACAGGTTGTCGCCGGACACTACGGCATGCCATTGCGCCTCGGGCGCGGGCTCCTTAACGACCAGCAGGTCGTTGACCTGGGCCACGCCCTGCACGTTGCCGCAGCACAGCAGCACCTTCTCCTTCGTCGCCTGGTCGGGCACCACGCCGGCTACCGTAACCGAAGCCGACGCCCCGTCGAAGGACACGTCCAGACCTTCCACCGGCAGCGCCTGGAAGACGATGTAGTCGGCAATCGCCTTGGCGGCCGCAGCGTTGAGTGCCGCGATGGTCTCGGGCGAAGGCGCCTTGGCGGCGGCCTCCTGCGCGGCCTTGGCCTCGCCCTTGCCGAACAGCTTCTCGCCGGCCTCCTTGATGAAGCTCATCAGTCCCATGTCGTCGCTCCTTCCTGGCTTACTTCAGCAACCCGCGCGTCTCGATGAAGGACACCACCTCGTCCAGCCCGGCGCGGGTGCGCAGGTTGGTCATCACGTAGGGCTTGCCGTTGCGCATGCGGCGGGTGTCCGCTTCCATCACCGACAGGTCGGCGCCGACGTAGGGCGCCAGGTCGGTCTTGTTGATGACGAACAGGTCGCTCTTGGTGATGCCAGGGCCGCCCTTGCGCGGGATCTTTTCGCCGGCGGCCACGTCGATGACGTAGATCGTCAGGTCGCTCAGCTCGGGGCTGAAGGTGGCGGCCAGGTTGTCGCCGCCGCTTTCGATGAACACGATGTCGGCATCGGGGAAGCGCTCGAGCATGCGGTCCACCGCTTCGAGGTTGATTGAGGCGTCCTCGCGGATGGCGGTGTGCGGGCAGCCGCCGGTCTCCACGCCCATGATGCGTTCGGGCGCCAGTGCGCCGGCCACGGTGAGCAGGCGCTGGTCTTCCTTGGTGTAGATGTCGTTGGTGATGACCACCAGGTCCCAGCGCTCGCGCATCGTCTTGCACAGCATCTCGACCAGCGTGGTCTTGCCGGAGCCAACGGGTCCGCCGACGCCCACCCGCAGCGGGGGCAGCCGGCGCGTGCGGCCGGCAATGTGGTGCAGTGCGCTCATGGCGCGGATTATGTCCGCGCCATCTGCACTACGCGGCGATGCCCACGCTCAGCGTGGCCTCGTATCCGTTGGAGACGCTGCCGCTCAGCGCGGCCAGCTGCAGGCTGCTGCCGTCGCTGAACACGTTGTCGCTGGACAGCGAGATGCTGTTCAGGTTGGCCAGGCTGGCGCTGTAGCCGGTGCTGCCATAGACCTCGCGGCAGGCCGCCTCGGGCAGCGCCAGCTGCGAGGTGCGGATGTCGTTGTTGCCGCTGGTGGCCTGCGCCAGGCTGGCGAAGATCTCGAAGTGCATGTGCGGCCAGCGGCCCGCATAACAGCCCGGGAAGACGGTGTCGAAGACCACCACGCCGTCGCTGTCGCTGACCTGCACGCCGCGCAGGTAGTTCTGGTTCGTGACGCCGGCCGAATACATCGAGTAGTTGCCGTCGCGGTCGCAGTGCCACAGGTACACCGCATAGCCGGCCAGGCTGGCGCAGGAGGCGTTGGTGTTCAGCAGCTGCATCGTCAGCGTCAGCGGCACGCCGGCGGCCGTGCCCAGGCTGGCCGGCAGGCTGGATCGGATGTCGCTGCGCACGATGCCGCTGAGCGCCAGCGCGTTGACCGTGCTGCCCGACACCGTGTTGGTGCCGTCGCCGGGGTAGGGGCCGGCGGTCTCTGCCGGGATCACCGAGCAGGTGCCGCTGCTGCCATTGGTGAAGACATCGGCTGTGTCCTCGCTGCTGCTGCCGCCGCCACAGCTCGCCAGCGGCAGTGCGCTGGCGCCCAGCAGCCAGGTCAGCGCGCGGCGGCGCTGGCGGATCGCATCGAATTGGCGGGCGTGCGCGTGCAGCTGGGGTGAGGACATGGCGAATGCGGCATCGGGTTGCGGATGCGACGCATTCTTGGCTGCCGATGTTGCTGGTGTGTTGCTCAGGAACGAAACAGTCGCGAGTACTGGGTCTCGTGCTGTGCGCTCAGGATGGCGAGCATCGGCGTGAAGGCCTGGCGCGCATCGTCGGGCAGGGCGGCGGCGCGCTGCACCGCGCCGGGCAGCGCCTCGATCAGCCGCGCCAGGATGCGCTGGCCGGCGCTCTGGCCCAACGGCACCGACCGCATGGCCGCCTGCACCATGTTCTCGGCCCAGCCGAAGCCGAAGCTCAGCAGCGCCTCGCGCAGCGGCGCGCCGGTTTGCGCGGCGGCCAATGCAAAGGCCACGGGCCAGGTGGGCGCCGGGCGCAGCGCCGCCAGCTGCGGCACCCGGGCGTCCTGCGCGGCGCGCTGCTTCAGCCATTCGGCCAGCGAGCGGCCCATCTGCTGCGTCTGCTGGCGCAGCTCGGCACTCTCGCGGGTGGTGTTCACCCAGTCGTTCAGCGCCTGCACGCGTGGCAGGTCGCCGGCCCTCCAGGCGGGCAGCGCCTGTGCCAGCACCGGCAGGTCGGAGCGCTCCAGGCTGAGCGCCAGCTGGTTCAGCAGCCAGTCGCCGGCCTGGGCCTCGTTGGTGACACGCTGGCTGTCGACGGCCGCTTCCAGCACTTCGGAGTAGCTGAAGCCGCCCACCGGCAGGGCTGGCGAGGCCAGCTGCATCAGCTGCAGCAACGCGCTGGGCGAGAGGGTGCTGTCGCTCACCCGTGGTTCATCCGTGAGGGTGGCCGTGACCGTGGTCATGCCCATGGGCGTGGCCATGATCGTGAGCATGTCCGTGATCGTGGTCATGCCCATGGCCGTGTGCGTGGCCGTGCCCATGCCCGCCGGCCGCGTAGGCCCCGCCTTCAGGCTCGAAGGCGGCCTGCTCCTCGCTGACGATCAGGTGCATCTGCCGCAACATGCCGCCCAGCACCGGGTCCGGTTCGAACTGCAGGCGGTCGGGCTGCAGCTCCAGCGGCACATGGCGGTTGCCCAGGTGGTAGGCCGCGCGCAGCAGGTCGAAGGGCGTGCCGTGCTGGCTGCAGATGCGCACCACCATCACCGGCTGCGGTGCCGCCTGCACACGCACCAGCGAGCCGTCCTCGGCCACCAGCACGTCGCCGCCGCGCACCACCTGGCCACGCGGCAGGAACACGCCCAGCCGGCGTCCGGCCGAATCGGTGGCCTCGAAGCGGCTGCGGCAGCGCAGGTCCCAGTCCAAAGCCACTTCGCTGGCGCGTTTGAGCAGCGGCGCGGCCAGGCCGCGGCCTTGTGGGATGAGCTTGTTGACAGTGAGCATGGCAAGGGGCTCCGGGCGTTGCGGTCGTGCGGGAATGTGGCTAGTATAACTATTGTTATAACGTTGAGAGGCCCAGCATGTCCGCACTCAAGCTCACCCAGATCGGCAACTCGGTTGGCGTCATCCTGCCCAAGGAGGTTCTGGCGCGTCTGAAATTGGGCAAGGGTGACACGGTGTTCATCACCGAGGCGGCGAACGGAGTGATGTTGACGCCCTACGACCCCGCGCTGGACGAGCAGCTGCAGATCGGACGCGAGTTCATGCGCGAGTACCGGGATACATTCCACCAGCTGGCCAAATGAGCTGGCGCTGGATCGACCGGCGCGCCCTCGAACTGTTGCACGAGGAGAGCCTGGCCGAGCATGGCGGCGCGGCCGGGCTGCGCGACGAAGGTCTGCTGGAGTCGGCCCTGGCCCGGCCGCTGAATCTGGTGGCCTACGGATCGCCCGATGTGCACGAGCTCGCCGCCACCTACGGTGTGGGCCTTGCGCGCAACCATCCCTTCGTGGACGGCAACAAGCGGGCTGCTTTCCTGGCGGTGGGTCTGTTCCTGGCGCTGAACGGCCATCGCCTGCGGGCCAGCCAGGCCGACGCCACGCTGACCATGCTCGCCGTGGCCGCAGGCCAGATGGACGAAGGCGCCTTCGCGCGCTGGCTGCGCGATCACAGCGCACCGCGCTGAATTCAACTTGCGCCCCAGCATGGGGCGCCGCCAGCCAATGACCTTGTGGCGCACCGCACCGGGTTGGTGACGCACGGCTTTGGCGCATGGATGGCCTGAGTCAGATGACGTATTGACCCCGCGCCGCGGGTGGGCCCTCTGGTGGCACGCGCTTTGCTGACGTGTAACCGGACCACTCAACCCATGCCCCGCAACCGGGCGCCATCAGGAGAACCATCCATGCAACGTCGTTTCGCGCTCAAGCTGACCACCGCGGCCCTGGCGGCCACCGGTCTGCTGTCCCTGCCCGTGCAGGCCCAGGACACCATCAAGGTCGGTGTGCTGCACTCGCTGTCGGGCACGATGGCCATCTCCGAGAGCGTGCTCAAGGACACGGTGCTGATGATGATCGCCGAGCAGAACGCCAAGGGCGGCCTGCTGGGCAAGAAGCTCGAGGCGGTGGTGGTCGACCCGGCCTCCAACTGGCCGCTGTTCGCCGAGAAGGCCCGCCAGCTGATCACGCAGGACAAGGTGGCCGTCGTCTTCGGCTGCTGGACCAGCGTGTCGCGCAAGTCGGTGCTGCCGGTGTTCGAAGAGCTGAACAGCCTGCTGTTCTACCCGGTGCAGTACGAAGGCGAAGAGCTGTCGAAGAACGTCTTCTACACGGGTGCCGCGCCCAACCAGCAGGCCATCCCCGCGGTCGAGTACCTGATGAGCAAGGAAGGCGGCGGCGCCAAGCGCTGGGTGCTGCTGGGCACCGACTACGTGTACCCGCGCACCACCAACAAGATCCTGCGCGCCTTCCTGAAGAGCAAGGGCGTGAAGGACGAGGACATCGTCGAGACCTACACCCCCTTCGGCCACAGCGACTACCAGACCATCGTGGCCGACATCAAGAAGTTCAGCGCCGGCGGCAAGACCGCGGTGGTCTCCACCATCAACGGCGACTCGAACGTGCCCTTCTACAAGGAACTTGGCAACGCCGGCCTGAAGGCCAAGGATGTGCCGGTCGTCGCCTTCTCAGTGGGTGAGGAAGAACTGCGCGGCGTGGACACCAAGCCGCTGGTGGGCCACCTGGCGGCGTGGAACTACTTCATGTCCATCAAGTCGCCGGCCAACACCGAGTTCATCAAGAAGTGGACCGACTACGCCAAGAAGAACAACGTGCCGGGCCACAAGGACAAGCCGCTGACCAATGACCCGATGGAAGCCACCTACATCGGCTTCAACATGTGGGTGCAGGCGGTCAACAAGGCCAAGAGCACCGAGACCGACAAGGTCATCGCGGCGATGGCTGGCCAGACCTTCCCGGCGCCCAGCGGCATCACCTCGAAGATGGACGAGAAGAACCACCACTTGTGGAAGTCGGTCTTCATCGGCGAGATCCGCGCCGACGGCCAGTTCAACGTGGTGTGGAAGACCCCCGGCCCGGTGCGCGCCCAGCCGTGGAGCCAGTTCATCCCCGAGAACAAGGGCAAGAAGGACGAGCCCGAAGTGCAAGCCAAGAAGTAAGCACGACAGCGACGCACGGCCGACGAACCGACCACGATGCTGATTCGTTGGCTGTTGCTGCTTTGGGCTGCGCTGGTGCTGGCCGCACCAGCGCAGGCGCTCACCCAGGCCCAGGCGCGTGCCCTGGCCACGGGTGAGACCGCGTCGCGCATCGCGGCGCTGAACGAGCTGGTGGTCGGCGTGCCCGATGGCCAGACGGCCGCGCTGATCCAGGCGCTGGCCGACGATGCGGTGAAGTTCACCGACACCGCCGTCTTCGTGATGAAGGACGGCAAGGGCTTCGACCCCGTCACTGGCGCCGAGGTGCCCGTGCCCGATGCGGCCGAAGACGTGATCAACAACAACCAGATGCGCTCCGAGCTGGACGCCGCGCTGGCGCTGGTGAAGCTGCAGTCGCCCGATGCGGCGCTGCGGCTCGAGGCAGTGAAGACACTCGCCTCCGACCCCAGCGAATCGAAGCTGCCGCTGATCGAGAAGACCTACGCCGCCGAGCAGGACGCCAAGGTCAAGGAAGCGCTGGGCAACCTGCTGTTCGCGCTGCAGCTGGGCAGCCCCGACACCGCCAAGCGGCTGGCCGCGGCCGAGGCGCTGGGCAGCGTCGGCATTCCATCCACCAAGCTGCTGCTGAACGAGCGCGCCGCGGTCGAGACCGACCCGGCGGTGAAGAGCGCCATCGCCGCGGCCATCGAACAGATCGACGGCCGTCTGGCCTGGGGCGAACGGCTGGGCGTGGTCTTCACCGGCATCAGCCTGGGCTCGATCCTGCTGCTGGTGGCCCTGGGCCTGGCCATCACCTACGGCCTGATGGGCGTGATCAACATGGCCCACGGCGAGTTGATGATGATCGGCGCCTATGCCACCTACGTGGTGCAGAACCTCTTCCGCAGCTACTTTCCGGGCGCCTTCGACCTGTACGTGCTGGCGGCCATCCCGGTGTCCTTCCTGGCTGCCGCGCTGGTGGGCGCGGTGCTGGAGCGCAGCGTGATCCGCTGGCTGTACGGCCGGCCGCTGGAGACGCTGCTGGCCACCTGGGGCATCAGCCTGATCCTGATGCAGGCGGTGCGCAACATCTTCGGCGCGCAGAACGTGCCGGTGGAGAACCCCGCCTGGCTGTCTGGCGGCATGGCGGTGATGAGCAACCTGACGCTGCCCTACAACCGCATCGCCATCATCGTCTTCGCCGGCCTGGTGCTGGCCGGCGTGGCCGCGCTGATCGCCTACACGCGCCTGGGTCTGTTCGTACGCGGCGTCACCCAGAACCGCAAGATGGCCGCCTGCGTGGGCGTGAACACGGCACGGGTGGACACCTATGCCTTCGCGCTGGGCTCCGGCATTGCCGGGCTGGCCGGTTGTGCGCTGTCCCAGGTGGGCAACGTGGGCCCCGACCTAGGGCAGAACTACATCGTCGACTCGTTCATGGTGGTGGTGCTGGGCGGCGTGGGCCAGCTGGCGGGCACCGTGTACGCGGCGCTGGGCCTGGGCGTGCTGAACAAGCTGCTGGAAGGCTGGCAGGGCGCGGTGCTGGCCAAGATCATGGTGCTGGTGTTCATCGTCATCTTCATCCAGAAGCGGCCGCAGGGCATCTTCGCGATGAAGGGCCGGAGCGCGGAGGCATGAGCGCGGTGCTGCCCACGCCCGTGGCGCTGCCTGCCAAGGGCCTGCTCAATGCACGCAGCTGGTCGGCGGTGTTCGCCGCGCTGGTGGTGGTGGTGGTGCTGGTGCCGGTGCTGAACCTGGTCGTGCCCGCCGGCAGCGCCTTCCACATGTCCGACTACCTGGTGCAGCTGGTCGCCAAGATCATGTGCTACGCCATGTGTGCGCTGGCCATGGACCTGATCTGGGGTTACACCGGCATCCTGAGCCTGGGGCATGGCCTGTTCTTCGCGCTGGGCGGCTACATGATGGGCATGTACCTGATGCGCCAGATCGGCAGCGACGGCCAGTACCGCATGCCCATGCCCGACTTCATGGTGTTCCTGAACTGGAAGGAATTCCCCTGGCACTGGGCGGTGTCCGATTCCTTCATCGCGCAGATGCTGCTGGTGGTGCTGGTGCCGGGGCTGCTGGCCTTCGTGTTCGGCTACTTCGCCTTCCGCTCGCGCATCAAGGGCGTGTACTTCTCGATCATCACGCAGGCGCTCACCTATGCGGCGATGCTGCTGTTCTTCCGCAACGAGACCGGCTTCGGCGGCAACAACGGCTTCACCGATTTCAAGCGCATCCTCGACCAGCCGATCGCCACGCCGGGCATGCGCATGACGCTCTTCGTCATCACCGGCTGCACGCTGATCGGCATGTTCGTCTTCGCGCGCTGGCTGGTGGGCACCAAGTACGGCCGCGTGCTGCAGGCCATCCGCGACGCCGAGAGCCGCGTGATGTTCACCGGCTACAACCCGGTGGCCTACAAGCTCAGCATCTGGACGCTGTCGGCGGTGATGTGCGGCATTGCCGGTGCGCTGTACGTGCCGCAGGTAGGCATCATCAACCCCAGCGAGATGAGCCCGGCGGCCAGCATCGAGATCGCCATCTGGGCGGCGGTGGGCGGCCGCGGCACGCTGATCGGGCCGATCGTCGGCGCCTTCTTCGTCAACGGCGCGAAGAGCTGGTTCACGCAGGCCTTCCCGGAGGTGTGGCTGTATTTCCTGGGCGCGCTGTTCATCGCGGTGACATTGTTCTTGCCGCAGGGCATCGTGGGCCTGTTCCGCAAGCTGCGCGGCAAGGGCGGCGAGGAGCGCGCATGACGCCCGATCTGATGGAGGCCGGCTCGCGCGCCCGTGCGGCAATGGTCGAGCGCCAGGCGCAGATCGAGGCCGCCGGCGGCCGCGTGGCGGCACGCCAGCAGCTGCTGCGGCTGAACGAGCCCGACTTCACGCAGGGCGTGGCGCTGTACCTGGACGACATCACCGTCAGCTTTGACGGCTTCAAGGCGCTGAACGCGCTGACCATGACCATCAACGTCGGCGAGCTGCGCTGCATCATCGGCCCCAACGGCGCGGGCAAGACCACGATGATGGACGTGATCACCGGCAAGACCCGGCCCGACGCCGGCAAGGCCTTCTTCGGCAGCACCATCGACCTGTTGCGCCTGCGCGAGAACGACATCGTGCAGGCCGGCATCGGCCGCAAGTTCCAGAAGCCCACGGTCTTCGAGCAGCTGAGCGTGTTCGAAAACCTGGAACTCGCGCTGAAGGCCGACCGCAGCGTGCGCGCGTCGGCGCTGTTCCGGCTGAACGGCGCGCAGGCCGACCGCATCGGCGAAGTGCTGACGCTGATTCACCTGAAGGACAGCGCGCAGCGCACCGCTGGGCTGCTGAGCCACGGCCAGAAGCAGTGGCTGGAGATCGGCATGCTGCTGATGCAGGACCCGAAGCTGCTGCTGCTGGACGAGCCGGTGGCCGGCATGACCGACGAGGAAACCGAGCGCACGGCCGAGCTCTTCCTGACGCTGGAAGGCAGCCACTCGCTGATGGTGGTGGAGCACGACATGAAGTTCATCGGCGAGCTGACCGAAGGCAAGCCGAACAAGAAGGTGACCGTGCTGCACGAAGGCAGCGTGCTGGCCGAGGGCACGCTGGCCGAGGTGCAGGCCAACGAGAAGGTCGTCGAGGTCTACTTGGGGCGCTGAGATGCTGAAGGTCGAAGGCGTCAACCAGTACTACGGCGGCAGCCACATCCTGCGCAACGTGGCGCTGGAAGCCAAGCAGGGCGAGGTGACGGTCATTCTGGGTCGCAACGGCGTGGGCAAGACCACGCTGCTGAAGAGCCTGATGGGCGTCGTGCCGATCCGCACCGGCAGCATGTCGCTGGACGGCCAGCCGCTGGACAAGCTCACCAGCTACGAGCGGGTCCGCAGGGGCATGGGCTACGTGCCACAGGGCCGCGAGATCTTCAGTCGGCTGACGGTGGAAGAAAACCTGCGCATGGGCCTGGCATACCAGCCCGGCAGCACGCCGATTCCGACCGAACTGTTCGAGCTGTTCCCGATCCTGAAGCAGTTCCTCAACCGCCGCGGCGGCGATCTGTCGGGCGGGCAGCAGCAGCAGCTGGCCATCGCGCGCGCGCTGGCGGCAGGCCCCAAGCTGCTGATCCTGGACGAGCCCACCGAAGGCATCCAGCCCAGCATCATCAAGGACATCGGCCGTGTGCTGCGCATGCTGGCCGACCGTGGCATGCGCGGCGGACAGCCGATGGCCATCGTGCTGGTGGAGCAGTACTACGACTTCGCCGAAGAGCTGGCCGACCAGTACCTGGTGATGGAGCGCGGCGAGGTGGTGATGCGCGGCCGCGGCAAGGACATGGCGGCCGACGGCGTGCGCCAGCGCATGGCGATCTGAGGCTCGTCGGCCGGTGCCGAGCCCACATGCTGGCCGAGCGGGATCAGTGGAAATCCTGCTCGAGCTGAGGCCGGATTGCGCCCACGCGCACAACGTCGCCATGCACTTCGAATGCAGCAACGAGACCGGTGCTTCCGAAGGGAACGATCAGTTCGCGCTGCTTGTCGTTCAACGCGCGAGCGGCCTTACGGCATGAATACGGTGAGAATCCCAGCAGCCGAAGGGCGTGATCGACGGCGTCTCTGAGTCGTCGCACTACATCGAGGTCAGGTGTGGAGCTGGCGAGTTCCCGCTCGATGGCGAAGTCCTCGATCCGCAGCAAGTCTTCGACAGCCTCCTCGGTCAGAAGGACCCGGTAGCGGGTCACCGCCCAGAGCGCCGCTTGCCTGCCGTCAGCTGCCGACGCGCCGCATCCAGCCGGGCATCCATTCGCCGCAGCACCTCCTGCGGCGAGATGCCGTTGTCTTCACGCTCGGATCGTTCGACGGCATCCCGCGCCCGCGCCAGAAAGGCGTCTTGGGTACGCCGCCAAGCGACGCCATCGCGGACGCAAGTGGCTACGAAGTCGGAGAGCGATTCGCCTTCGTCGAGTACGGCCTCGGCATCGCTGCGCAACGCGGGCTCGACACGCACGGCGGGCAGAGTGGAAGTCTTCATGCGCTCACTGTAATGCAAATGTGATGCGCTCACAAGAACCGGTCGAGTGCCGCGCGGTCGCGTGACGGCTGCTATGCCGGCGGCGGCCAGCGCGCCAGCCGTGACTGCAGCGCCGGGCCGTTCAGCAGCCCGAAGTGCGCGTCCACGCGCGTGCCGTCGGCGTCGAAGAACACCGTCGTCGGCAGCCCGCGCGAGCCCAGCGCCGGGCCCAGGCCCGAATTGGCGTCCAGCCATACGTCCTGCAGCGCCAGCCGCTCGTTGGCCAGGTAGCGCTGCACGACCCCGGCCGATTCGCCCTGGTTGACGAAGACGAAGCGCACATCGGGCCGTGCGCGCTGCGCTGCGGCCAGCACCGGCATTTCGGCCCGGCAGGGGCCGCACCAGCTGGCCCACAGGTTGACGACCATCGGGCGGCCGTCGAGCAAGGCCGTCAGCGGCTGCGCGGGGGCATCGCCCGCCAGCGCACGCAGGGCCACCGGCGGCAATGCGCTGGCCGCGGTGGGCGGCTGCCAGGTGGCCACCGCGCCCTGCAACGCCGTCCACAGCACCAGGCCGCTGCCTGCGGCAATGCCCAACGCGCGGCGCGCCGGCGGCAGGCGGGCAGCACGCCACACCAGCACCAGCGCGGCCGCCGCCAGCCCGGGGCCTGCAGCCCAGCCGCCATCGCGGATGTCCAGCCAGGCCCAGGGCGTGCCCGCATAGGCCTCGGCATGGCGCAGCAGGTGCACCGCCCGGGCGGCCGCCAGGCCCAGCAGCGTGGCCAGCCAGATGCTGGTTTCGTTGGCCGAGGCCAGTGCCGGCGGTGCCAGGCGCCGCGCCAGCACGGTGGACAGCACCAGCGCGGCCAGCAGCAGCAACGGCGGCAGCGGAAAGGCCAGCGGCCCGAGCGTGATCGACAACATCGGGCGAGAGTGTCTCGCACCGGCGCTGCAGGCTCCCCCATCAGGGTGTGCGCAAAGCGCGGGTTCTAGGGATCGTCCGAAAAAGCGCAACTTCTAGATTCACTCCTGCCCGGCGCACGGCGTGCCGGCCCTTCACACAGGAGACGGAAATGCCCACGATCAGCACGCTCGCCACCGGCCTGGCCGGTGCCATCGGGTCCTGCTACCACGGCCCGAGCAACAGCCTTTACTTCGTCGAATACGGCGGCAAGTTGTCGCGCTACGACTTCGTGCGCCAGCCCGACACCGTGCTGGTCAGCGGCACGCGCACGCTCAAGGGCACTTGGCTGATGGACCTGGACACCGGCGCCATGACCTCCAACATGGCGGCGGCCGACATCTGGTGGGAGCAGATCGACACCGTCAAGCGGCGCATGGTGCCGCGCGCCGGCGCGCGCATCGCCTACCTGGGCACCATGACGCTGGCGCAGTTCACCCTGCTGGGCACCGCGCAGCTGCAGGCGCTGAGCTACGGCACGGCGCCGATCGTCGGCGACAACAACGCCGGCAACCAGCTGACGGCCGGCGCGGTGTTCGCGGTGCGCACCAACGGCGGCAACTTTGCCAAGGTGCGCGTCACAACCTACGGCTACGACATCAAGCTGAACATCCGCACCTACCGGCTGAAGCCCGCCTACCAGGTGCTGGGCACCGGCTACAGCGAGCCCGAGGACGTGGAGGTCAGCGTCGTCGGCAGCAATGCCTACATCACCGAGCGCGGCGGCCGGCTGCTGCGCGTGGCGCTGAACACCGCCGTGCCGCCCAACCGCAGTGCCGCCGTGGTGGTGACCAGCGGCATGCAGGCGCCGCACCAGATCTCGCTGCACGAAGACCGCGGGCTGGCCTATGTGGTGGAGTACGCCAACCCCGGCCACCTGGTGCGCGTCCACCTGGCCAGTGGCGCCAAGAGCCACGTGGCCTTCGGACTGGACCGGGCCATCGGCTTGCTGGTCAGCGGTGACCACAAGTACGCCTTCGTGGCCGAGCAGGCCGCAGCCGGCGGCCGGGTGCGGCGCATCGAGCTGGACACCGGCGCCATCGAGAACGTGATCGGCGGCTTCACTGCCCCCTTCATGATGGCCTTCAACGACGCCTCGGAAAGCGCCATCCTGCTGGCCGAGCGCGACCCCGCCAACCGCGTGGCGCTGATCGACCTGGGCGTGCGGCCGGTGGCCTCGCGCGTGGTGGCCAGCGGGGTGCCGGTGCGGCCTTCCAGCGTGGCGCTGGTGGGCGGCACCAAGCTGCTGGTGTGCAGCGACACCGTGCTGTCCAGCGTGGACCTCGCCGAAAGCCTGCTCACCGGCAGCGGGCCGCTGCTGCTGGGCATCGGCCATGTGCCGGTAGACCGCATCACCGGTGGCTATGCCGACACCACGGCCGACCCGGCCTACTTCTTCCAGGTGAAGGATTGCCCCTTCGGCGGCACCCTGCCGCTGATGTTCAACCACGAGCGGGCGCGGCTGATGGGCGCCGTGTATTACAAGGTCTTCATCGACGGCGTGGAGACGCAGGCGCCCTGGGGCGACTACCGCTGGTCCACCGCCACCAACCGCTTCGAATACGTGGCCGTGCTGCCCGATGCCGCCGGCTTCTACGGCGTGCGCAAGGCCGGCGAGCTTTGGTACAACGCCTGGCTGGGGCTGGCGCGCGACACGGGCGACCTGAGCAACGGCATGCACCAGGTGGCGGTGCGCATCTACAACGCGGCCAAGGCGCAGATCCTGACGCTGGGGCAGACCACCAGCGTCAACCTGATGATCGACAACACGCTGCCCAGCGCGGCCATCAGTTCCATCGTGCACAACGGCACGCCGGTGGGCACCTGCGGCATCGTCACCACCGGGCCGGACAAGTTCCGCTTCGAGATCAGTGCCTTCGACCCGCAGCAGCACCTGCTGAGCTGGAGCCTGGTGGCGCTGTGGGGCGACAACAAGAGCGCCACCGTGGCCAGCGACAGCTACGCCGCGCACGTGACGCCCGGCAAGCAGTGGGCGGGCGTCAGCGGCATGGTGCCGGCGGGCTCCTGGGCAGCCACCGTGCCGGGCGACCCCACCTCCAAGCGCTGCGCCCACACCTTCATGCTGCACGTGTGGTCGCGCACCATCAACGGCTACAGCTACATCCACTACGGCAGCGCTCACAAGTCGATCACCATCATGCTGCCCTGAGCGTTACGGCCCGGCGGCACAATGCGGGCCCCGCCACCCGCGAAGTGCCGCCGATGATCACCGTCCACCACCTGGAACATTCGCGCTCGCAGCGCGTGCTGTGGCTGCTGGAGGAGCTGGAGCTGCCCTACCAGATCCAGCACTACCAGCGCGACCCGAAGACCAGCCTGGCGCCGCCCGAACTCCGCAAGGTTCACCCGCTGGGCAAATCACCGGTGATCACCGACGACGGCCGCACCGTTGCCGAGTCGGGCGCGATCATCGAGTACCTGGTCGACCGCTACGGCCAGGGCCGGCTGGCCCCGCCGCCGGGCAGTGACGAGCGGCTGCGCTACACCTACTGGCTGCACTTCTCCGAAGGCTCGGCCATGCCGCCGCTGCTGTTCACGCTGGTGTGCGACAAGGTCAAGAGCTCGCCGATGCCCTTCTTCGTCAAGCCCATCGCCAAGGCCATCGCCGGCAAGGTGATGGACGGCTTCGTCAACCCCAACCTGAAGAGCCAGCTCGACTTCATGGAGGCCGAGCTGACGAAGCACAAGTGGTTTGCGGGCAGTGAGTTCAGCGCCGCCGACGTGCAGATGAGCTTCCCGCTGGAAGCCGCCGCGCAACGCGCCGGGCTGGACGCCAGTCGGCCGAAGCTGATGGCCTTCTTGAAGCGCATCCATGCGCGGCCGGCCTACAAGCGGGCGCTGGAGAAGGGCGGGCCTTACAGCTTCGCGGAGTGAGTTGAAGTAATCGACCGCTCGCGCCCACGCGGTCGTGGCGCACGGAAGCGCCGCTTAGGCGGTCACCTACTTGTCCCTGCGGCGCCTGTAGAAGTACCCAACGACGCCCATGCCAGCCAAGGCTAAGCCATAGGCTTCGGGCTCGGGTACGGGTGTCACGTTGACACCGACGACAAAGTCGTCCCAGTCGCCCAGCTTTGCTGCACCAGCGCTGTCGTTGTAGCCAAGGATGAACGCATACGTGCCCGCTGCCGCACCTGAAGTCACCTTTTTCGGCTCAAGCAGGCCAATGGAAGTACTTTGATCCTTCGCGCCCCCATTGATCGCGAATTTTCCGGTATTGCCCTCGAAGTTGAAGCTAAGGAACTGGTCGCTGCTGACCACACTCTTGAAAGTGCCTACGGGGTCACTCTCTAGAAGCGCGATGCCGTTCACAGTCAAGCGGAAGATGTTGTTGAAGCCCGACTCCTGCCCTAAGTAGGTAAAGGTGTACTTGTACAGGTCGCCCGTCGTGTTCTTCAGGTCACCGATCGTCAGCGTGCTACCTACGGGCTCAGTTGTCAGACCTGCGATGTTGTTGAAGGTTTCGGTGCGCGTGACGGCATCAGTGGGCACCCATACGACCGCTGCGGACGCCGAAAAGCTGCAGGAAAGTAGAAGCAATAAGGATGTCAGCTTGCGCATGGGAGCCCCGCATTGAACAGAATCTGAATGCCTTGGATTCTGAACTCGCTAAACGGGATGCTTGCCCCCCCACCTTGGGGGGTGCCGAGGCGACGAAGTTCAGGTCCGCCAGATGCGGGGTGGGTTCGGCGCCAGACTCCAGGCCAGCTGACGCCAGGCGCCGCGCACGGCGGACACCAGGGCCATCGCCGGCTCCACCCGGTCGGCCAGCACGCGCAATACCACCACCCGCTCATGCACCGCGGTGGCACCGGCGTGACGGGTCAGCGTTTCGTGCGTAGCCACCTGCTCGCGAGCGGCATCCAGCAACACATCGCGCTGCGCCGTGGGCAGCGCGCTGCCGGCTGCGAACCACAGCGTGCCCAGCACGCGCTTGCCGTCCCAGCCCAGCGGCGCATCGAGCAGCAGCGCGTCGGCGGCATCGATGCGGCCGCGCTCCAGCCAGGCCCCGGGCAGGTTCAACTGCTGCAGGAAGCCGCCCTGCAGGAAGGCCTGCTCGGCGGCCGGCAGGCCCAGCGCCAGCAGGTCCCAGCCGATCATCTGTGCACCTGGTGCCAGATCGAACTGCAGCGTGTTCTGCACCTGGCAGCCGGTGTAGGCAATGGTCTCCAGCGGCAGCCATTCCAGCCGGGCGCCATCGGCCAGCGCGGCTTTCACCCGCTGCTCAGCCATCGGGCCATTGCTGCGATAGAAGCGCGTGGCACCTGGCGTGGTGATCAGAGCATGCGCGCCTGAGGCCAGCCGCGCATCCACCTGCAGGGTGTCGCCGCCGACGATGCCGCCGGGCGGATGCACCAGCACGTGGTGGCAGATGCCCGGGCCTTCAGGGTACAGGCGCTGCAGCACGCGCAGCGGGCCCTCGTGGCGGTCCAGCGCGCCGGTGGTGTGGCCGTCATGGGTGTAGTCGAGTTGAAGGTGAGCGTGCCAGGGCATGCCCAAATGCTATTCGAGTGACATCACCCAACGTCCATGACGTCTGTGGCGATGACCTGGTGGGCAACGCCTGCTCTCGCCAAGCCTCGTGCCTAGTTTGACACCCCCGATGTTGGGGGGAGGGCAATCCCAAAAAAGGGGAAGAGAATGCTCGCTATCGACGGTCAAAGTGTTCGCAATCGAGGAGGGTTGTATGTTGACGCGTTTCGGGGCTTTCGCTGCGATTTGTTCGGCAGCGCTGTATTGCGGCGGGGCGTTCGCGTCCAATGTGCAGGTGGATACCTTCAAGTACCCGGGTGGCGGCACTTCGTCCCCTAGCGTGACTATTTCCGGGTACGGTACCGTTCTCGCTGGTGAGTTTGTCGGTCTACTTGACGGCAACTCCTTCAACACCTACTGCACAGAGTTGAAAGTGTTTGCGGGGTGGGGTGTGTCGAAGGTCTACGGTGTGGAGCTTGGTACGACGCAGTGGGGGTTGACCAAGGCCAATGACCTCAACCGCCTGTTCACCAATTACTACTCTGCGGTCAATGATGTTGTGACCTCTCAGGCGATGCAGTTCGCCGTTTGGGAGATCATTTACGAGAGCAGCAATAACCCCTACAACGTCACGTCGGGCTCTTTCTCGCTGGATGGCGTCGATGCTTCAGAGACTCAGGCCAATCAATGGCTGGCAAATCTGGGGACTCTGGGTGCAAACTACAAGCAGGTTGATGCGCTTGTGAACCCCTATCCCCAGGTCGTGGTTGGCGAACAGAAGGAGTTTCAGAATTATCTGGTCGTCACCCAGGTCCCTGAGCCCGAGGCCTACGGCCTTGCGCTGGCCGGTATGGGTGTAGTCGCCTTTGCGATGCGGCGGCGCAAGGCAGAGAACAAGGGCTGAGCCCTTCGGGTTGTCGATACACAAGGGCGCTTGCGGGCGCCCTTTGCTATTGGCGCTGTGAATGCGGGCTATGCATTACCGCCGTGAGCGTCCAGCCATCCCATCTTGAACGCCGCTGAGGCGGCCCGGACGACGGTGCCCACCAATTCGAACAGGTGGGCACCTATGCAACCCAAATCCAACAGGCGCGTTCACGGCGCAGAGTTCAAGGCGAAGGTCCTGGCCGAGTGCCAGCAGCCTGGCGCATCGGTGGCGGCCATCGCGCTGGCCCACGGCCTGAACGTGAACCTGCTGCGCAAGTGGCTGGTTGGCCGTGGCATCCAGCGCACCGGGCTGGCTGCGCCGAGGTCCGTGACGCGTGCGGCTGCAAGCGCTGACGAGACGTCGGCACGTTCGCTGCAATTCCTCCCGGTGGAGATCGCCCCTGCACCTGTGGCCGCGACGGTCACGGCCACTGAGCCTGAACAGGCCGAGCCGTCCGTTGCCGAGATCCACGTCGAGCTGACTCGCGGCGCGACACAGCTGTTGGTGCGCTGGCCATCGGACCAGGCCGGGGCGTGCGCCGCCTGGCTGCGCGAGCTGGCCGCCGTGGCGTTGAAGGACTGACCGGCGCCATGATCAGGATCGACGCACTGTGGCTGTGCAGCCAGCCGCAGGACATGCGTGCCGGTGCCGACCGACTGCTGACGGTGGTCGTCAACACGCTGGGCGAGGCCCGCGCGCACCACGGCTACCTCTTCGCCAATGCGCGGGCCAGCCGGCTCAAGCTGCTCGTGCACGACGGCTTCGGCGTGTGGTGCGCCACGCGCCGGCTGCACGCAGGGCGCTTCGTCTGGTACACGCCCGTAGCGGGCACAGCATCGCCCGCGCTGCAGCTCAGCACCCAGCAGTTCGAGGCGCTGGCGCTGGGCCTGCCCTGGCAGCGCCTTGGCGAACTGGCCACCATCCGACACTGCTGATCAAGCGGCACGACGGTCTGCGGGCCGTTGACATCGCAAGTGCCGATGGCACTGCGGTGCGCAAAGCGGCACCATGCTGCGCATGCCGGGTGAAGTTGCCGCCACCATCGATCTGACGAGCCTGCCGGCCGAGGTGGCAGCATTTATCGAGCGGCTGCAGGAGCAGGCGAAGACTGACGCGCAGGAACTGGCCCGCCGCGACCGCGAGATCGCGCTGGCGCGGGTCAAGATCGACAAGCTCAACTTCGAGGTTGCGCGGCTCAAGCGCTGGAAGTTCGATGCCAAGTCCGAGGCGATGACGGCCGAGCAGCGGCAGCTGTTCGCTGAAGTCATGGCCGAGGACGAGGCCAGCCTACGAGCCAAGCTGGCCGAGTTGCAGCGTGGCCTGCCCGAGACACCCAAGACCCCGAAGGCGCCACCCCGCAAGCCGCGTCGCCAGGCACTGCCCGACCACCTGGAGCACGTCGAGCATGGCCACGAGCCCGAGAGCACCATCTGCCCGAACGCCGACTGCGGCCGGCCGATGCAGCGCATCGGCGAGGACGTCAGCGAGAAGCGGACATCATCCCGGCGAAGTTCTTCGTGCACCGGCACATCTACGGCAAGTGGGCCTGCAAGTGCTGCCAGCAACTGCGCCAGGAGCCGGCCGAGCCGGACGTGGTCGACGGCGGCATCCCGGCTGCGGGCTTGGTGGCGCACACGCTGATCAGCCGCTTCGTCGACCACCTGCCGTACTACCGGCAGGCGCCGATCAACGCACGCTCGGGCGTGCACACGCCGCGCTCGACGCTGGCATCCTGGGGCGGCGCCGGTGGCGTATCGCTGGAGCCGCTGTTCGAGTTGCAGCGGCGCTTCATCCTCAGCTGCCGGGTGCTGCACGCCGACGAGACGCCGCTGCCGCTGCTGGACCCGGGCGCAGGCAAGACGAAGAAGGTCTACGTCTGGGCCTGGGCGCGCAGCCACCACGATCCGCACCCGGGCGTGGTCTACGAGTTCTGCCTGGGCCGCGGGGCACAATACCCGGTGGCCTTCCTGGGCGGCCAGGGGCCGCCATCGCCTGAGCCGGTGTGGAACGGCACCCTGATCACCGACCAGTACGCAGGCTACAACGGCGTACTAGATGCCAAGGTCTACCCGCACCGCAAGTCGGCGGCGTGCGCCGCGCATGCTCGGCGTCGCTTCGAGGAACTCAGCCGCGGCGGCCACAGTGCCAGCGCGGTGGCCACCGAGGCGATGCTGCGCTGGACCCGGATCTACCGGGCCGAGGCGGCCTTCGCCGAGATGGGCTGCGAGGAGCGTCGGCACGCCCGCCAGGGCTTATGCCGGCCGCTGTGGGAGGAGTTCGAGGTGTGGCTGAAGCTGCAGCGCACGCAGGTGCCGGACGGCACCAAGATCGCCGAGGCCATCGACTACAGCCTGAGCGCCTGGATGGCATTGACGCTGCATCTGGACGACGGGGCGGTGGCCATCGACAACAACCTGATCGAGCGGCAGATCAAGCCCTGGAAGTTGGGCGCCAAGAACTGGTTGTTCGCCGGCAGTGCGCTGGCCGGGCAGCGCGCGGCGGTGGTGATGAGCTTGGTGCAGTCGGCCAAGCTCAACGGCCTGGATCCATGGGCCTACCTGCGCGACGTGCTGGCGCGCATCCACACGCACCCCAACCACCGGCTCGAAGAATTGCTGCCGCATCGCTGGCGGCCGGCCTGACGATGGGGCGACTCACGCAGTGGGTGGTCATCGAGGCCGACGTCGCCGTGCGACGCATGAGCCACGACCAGAAGGTGCTCCTGGCCGACAAGATCCATGCCCAGCAGCCCAATATGCTCGCCTCCTTCCTGGCGCTGCCGCGCATGGGGGTGAACATGGCGCAACTGGAAGTGGCGCTGCACATCCTGTTCGTCACCTTCCAGGCGATGAAGCTCAGCGGCCACCAGTGGCCGCTGGTCACCGAGGACATCCAGGACGGCTGCCTGCAGCGCCTGACCGCCCGTGCACGCTTCGGCGAAGGGCTGCCGCAGGAACTGGCGAACAAGGTCGTCGAGCAGTTCCACAACGAACATGCCGAGCGGTACCTGCTGGCCTTCGTCTACGGCTGGCTCGGCGAGCATGACCTGATGGCTGTGCGCACCGAGGCGGAGAAGTACCTCATGCTGGGTGCGCTAAACCTGGTGGAGTGCGTCGCCTTCGTCGGGGCGGACAAGCCGACGCGATAGGGAGCGGGCCAGGCCGTCCGTCAAGATGGAGCGGAGCGCAAACGCACAGCCGACCAGCGCCGGGGAGAACTCATGAAGAACATCGAAGCACTGATCAACGAGGGCGGCGACATCACCCTCGGCGCCATCGCCGCCATCGACTGCGCTGCGACCGCCGCAGACGGGCACAACGCACTGGCCATGCTGGTGCGCCGAGATGGCGAGACGCTCCACGCATTGCTCAAGCGACTGGACAAGGCCGTCGGCCGGTACTACGACACCGGCGAGCCGACCGACGAGATCAACCCGCCGTAGAAGCCTACGGCTGGCCTGCAAGGTGGCGTCACCGGACGCTCACCATCGACCTTCTACAGCACGCGCTCCTGGTCTTAGGGGTTCGGCTATCCTCGAAAACAAAAAAATGCGGCCCCGAAGGGCCGCTGCGATAGAACTCTGCTGCGCGTCGCCTAAGTGCAAATCAGCCCGCAGTCGCCTGCTTCCGCCGCAGCGCGAACGCCACGACTCCCATCCCCGCCAGGGCCAACCCGTAGGCTTCGGGTTCGGGGACCACAGTTACTGCACTCACGTAGTACTGCTTCTTGGTTTCATTGCTCAAACCATAGAACGTCCACACTTTGCTTGCGCCTAACCCCGGATTGGAGAGGTCGTAGCTGTTGATTCCGTTCTGGAAGCTGAACTGAACATTGCCGCCGTTGCTTGACACTTCAAACTTCGCGCCGGACTGGAAATTGTTGAAGTGACCTTCTGCCCTGAGGAACGCGTTTGTCAGCACTACGGCGCTGTCGAATGACAGGATCAGCTTTTCGTCCTTGGTGATGTTGTCATCGCTGTTGTCGTATCTCGTAGGATTACTGAGGATCTTGCTGTAGACGCCCAAGCCAACCCATTTTGCCGTGGCACCAGAATCAGTAAACCTGTCCTGTACCACTGTGGCCGCCGACCATGTGTTGGGTGCAGACAAATACATTGCAGTGACGTCAAGGTCGGGATAAGCAGCAAAGCCTAAAGTTCCACCAAGTCCGACGCTTGCAGGCTGACTGCATAGATCGGAGGTAGTGCAAACTACCCCATCGCTGTCGTTGTTCTGAAAATCATAGACAGTGGCGGCGGCTGCAAGCGCCGGCAGCAAGGTCAGCGCCGCAGCAGCTGCGGTCGGTACGATTCGAATCGACATGGAGCTCCTCCTGTTGAGCACTAGCGCACTGCTTATCTGGATCAAAGTTTAGAGTCGGCCGTATCCCATTTCAATCCCAGTTTCGGTTATCTGTTACCCCTATCCAGGGGGGCATCCCGCAGCTTAGACAGCGCACATCAACGAAACGGCTCCCTGAGGAGCCGCTTCATTCGGTCAACCACCCTGAAGCGCTAATCGAGTCGACGGCGCTGCCGCATGGCAAACGCGACGATGCTCATGCCGGCAAGCGCGATGCCGTAAGCCTGCGGTTCGGGGACAACTGTCATGGATACGTTGTCTAAGCTGCCGCCAAGGGTATCGCTTTTGCCAACGGCTTCAAACACCAAAGTGTTCGTACCGACCGCACCAAAAACCTGGCCCGTGTACTTGGTCCATGTGGTCGACACCAGTGGCCCCGATTCAAGCCCGGGCGGCGCTAGGCTCACTGGAGCATTGTTGAAGTAAACCTTGATGCCGTTCGTGTCACCCGACGTACCAGGACGAGCACGATAGTAGAAGCTCAAGTCAAGTAGCGAAGAAGCCCCCAAACTGAAGGACTGCGCCATAGCGCTGTTGGCACCGGGACCAGGATGTGAATCAAGCTCGACAAAGTTCGAGCCTTCCTGCGCCAGGTAACCGTTGGGAACGTTGTTGCGTACCTCGATGCCTTTACCACTTATGGTGTTCCAGCCAAGCAGCGAACTGAAGACTGCCCATTGGCCGCTGGTGATCCCGTTAGACGGATTCGTGTCTGGGCCCTGCGTTGGGTTGACGAGAATGCCGCCGGCGGTGGTTTCAAAGCTGCCGTTGCTGAGCAAATTGGTTGCATGCACCGTGGCAGCAGGGAGAAGCAATGCAACGGCAGCGATGTGGCGAAAGTTCATGACACTCTCTCAGGCTCGCTTTGCTGACCGACGACGCTTGGCTGCAACGCCCAACACACCCAGTGCCGCAAGGGCCAGCATGTAGGCCTCAGGCTCTGGCACGACCGCTACGTTCGAGATCTCGACCGCGTTGGTGCCGGGGCTACTGAACGTCAGCGAAGTGAAATAGTCGCCATCAGTAGCCTTCAGCTGGACGTAATAGGCCCTGTTCTGGTTGGGCAGACTGTCAAGGACGATCCCGCCGTTAACCGCATTCACTGCAGTTTGAAGCTGCGTCGCGTCAAGGCTGTAGGTCGTACCTGTAGGACCGCCAGTCACGAACTCAAAGGAGTTATAGGAGTCCGGCGAGCCCCACAGAAAGCTCACCCCCGTGACGTCCGTCCCAGAGAAGGTGAGCTTCGCTGAGCCAGGCGATGTAAACGGAGGGTTGGTGTTGTTGGACGAAGACGGCCCAGCCGCAAGCCAAGTGCCAGATGTGGTGGTAGCAAGTGTCCCGCCGTCCGGAATAGCCTGCTCGTTCGGGTTGGCCGGTCCTAGAAACAGTGCTCCACCAGAGACATTGCTGCTACTCAATGTGATGTAGCTCGGACCCAAGTCAGCTGAGCTGTACAGCAGCCCTGCGTGAGCGTACACCGAAGCCGCGACCATCACGGCTCCTACAGCGAAGTGCTTCAACATCTTGACCTCCTGTGACTCTGCTGTCGTGTGCAAGCAGATCTCACACCGCGACTCATCTCAAGTGACCTAATCTTCCCGCAATCGGTAAAGGCTTTTCAACAAACTGCACCCCCGACTTGCGGGGTCGGCCTGATCTCCAACATCAGAGGCGCCGCCCAGACCTACTACTGGTTTCGATCTGTTCCAAGAGGAGCCAAATCACCAGGACCGATAGAGCTACTTGATCAATCAAAGAAGATAGACAGTCGATATCAATCGAGGCGGCGCCGCCGCATTGCAAACGCCACAACGCCCATGCCGGCCAGGGCCAATCCATAGGCCTCGGGCTCCGGCACGGCCGTGACAGACACAGCATCCAAAGAGCCGCCGTAGCTGTCGCTGGTCCCAACCGCTACAAAACGCAGCTCGGTCGGGTTCCCTGCGCCTACAACGTAGATGTTTTTGACATCCCACACGTTTCCGCTGGTGTTGTTGGTGCCCGTATACGTACCTACCCGCTCGTTGTTCCAGTAGACCTCGATTTCATTCGAAGTTGCAGCTACATTGGTGCGCGGCGAGTAGGCGAAACTTAGCAGGTACTGCTGGCCGAGAACGGCCGCCACCCCTTGGTAGGCCAAACTGTTTCGCGTGGTATCCAGCTCGATGTAGTTGTTTCCATCAAAGGCTGCTCCGGCCACGTTGTTGCGCAACTCGATGCCGTATTGGCCACCGGTCCAACCGACCAGGTTGGGATAAATCGCCCAAGTGCCGTTGGCCTGCACGTTGTCCTCAAAGCTACCGTTGACCAGCAGCGCGTGCGCATTGCCTGCCAGTCCCAGAAAACCCGCCGCAACAGCAGCAAGAATCGGTGTCTTGGTCATCAAGTTCTCCCCTTTAGTAGAAAACGGTAGCTCAACTCTGGACTGAAGGACCTATCGTGTTGGGCGCCTTCGCCGCAGTCCAAATGCCACGAGCCCCAAGCCTGCAATGGCCAGACCATAGGCCTCGGGTTCGGGGACCGGTGTGACGCTGGATTCGGTGAACTGAACTCGGAGGCCTGTCGGGTTGCCGCCATCTCGAGCAAGGTTCGTGACGGTGAAGACGAGGGTGTTGATGCCAGCATTGAACGTGGCGCCGGCGCTGCTGAAGCCTGACCATGCATCAAAGCCGGTGGCGGTACCGAGGATTGGCCCGCCATCGTTCAACTGAACGGTGGCGCCGTTGTCTGCGGCAAACAGGCCGCTGAAGCTTGCCGTCGCCGCTACGTAGCCCTTCAGGTCGAAAGTCAAGGTCCACTTGTACGTTCCGTTCGACGTCGGGTCGTAGCTATCCCCTTGATTGGCAGAAGGCGTCAGCCAGTTCGACCCAGGGTTCGGCGACGTGTCGGCAGGAATCCACGGCGGAATTGGGAACGCTGCAGCAAGCGCAACGTGGCCGCACATCGAAGTCCCGCACGTTGAGCCAGTGGCAGTGCCGCCTGACTGGAACGTGTAGTGAGTATCGACGGCGCCCCCCGCCAAGCCGGCGCCGAAGTCGTTCAGGCCGGTGCTGTACAAGCCAGGGATATCGGCCGCGTTCGCAACCATTGCGGCCGCACAAGTTGATGCTGCCATCAGCAAACGAAAGCACTTCACAGAAGACCCCTTTCGGGAGTACGTAGGCCGCTCTGGACCGACTGCCGGTCATTATCCCGAGCGCGGGAGTAAACATTCGCGACTTTGAGGCCCCTGAATGGGGGGTGTCTGCGCACTAGAGAAGGTTTCCGCCCCGCCCGCGGGGGGAGTTCGAGTGCCGTTCGACGAAGCAGCGCTGGCGTGGCGGCGCACCGTCCATCTACCAAAGGGAAAAGTAGTCGCCCTCGCGCCTGTGGTCCGCCTCGGCCCCCCACCTCAGGGGGTGCAGGCAAGAAATGAGCAAAAAACTGGAATCCAGGAGGCTAGCGCATCGTCCGCAAGGAACGGACGTTGCTAGTATCCGCACATGAACTACGTTAAACGGGATCCCGTTGAAGAACGAATCAGGCGCCGTCAGGTGACCAGGGCAGCACCTATTCCGATGCAGAGGTGCCGCCTGTGAAGGTAAGCGTCATAGGTACGGGCTATGTTGGTCTGGTCACTGGCGCTTGCCTGGCAGATGTCGGCAACGACGTGCTGTGCATTGACACGGATGCCGACAAGGTCAAGCGCCTGAAGGCGGGCGAAGTCCCCATTTTCGAGCCCGGGCTGGATGCGATTGTGCACCGCAACGTGGAAGCTGGACGCTTGCGCTTTTCCACCAGCCCCGCCGAAGGTGCGGCATTTGCCTCCTTGCAATTCATTGCCGTAGGCACGCCGCCAGGGGAAGATGGCTCGGCCGACTTGCGGCACGTACTTGCGGCGGCACGCGCGATTGGCGAGTACATGACAGGTGACCGCGTGGTGGTGGACAAGAGCACGGTACCTGTGGGAACAGCTAGGCGGGTACAGCAAGAGATTCTCAACACACTCTCTGCGCGCGGTTGTACCCACCGCGTGAGCGTCGCGTCTAACCCTGAGTTTCTGAAGGAGGGCGACGCGGTGGCTGACTTTACGCGCCCTGACCGGATCATCATAGGTAGCACGGACGAGGGCGCCATCAAGCTCTTGCGCCATCTGTACGGCCCCTTCAGCCGCAACCACGACCGGATTCTGGTGATGGACCCAGAATCGGCTGAGTTGAGCAAGTACGCCGCCAACGCCATGCTGGCCACTCGCATTAGCTTCATGAACGAGCTCGCCCTGCTAGCTGAGAACCTGGGTGCCGACATTGACGCAGTGCGCCTTGGGATTGGGGCGGACGAGCGCATCGGTCACCACTTCCTCTACGCCGGGTGCGGTTATGGCGGTTCCTGCTTTCCCAAGGATGTGCGCGCGCTACTGAATACGGGCGCGGAGAATGGCCACGACCTCAGACTTTTGAAGGCTGTAGAAGCCATCAACGATGCGCAGAAGCGGCTGCTCGGCGAGCGCGTCGTTGCTCTGTTCGGAAACGATCTGCGCGGCTTGGTTTTTGCTGTTTGGGGTCTGGCCTTCAAGCCCAACACGGATGACGTGCGCGAAGCGCCCAGTCTGTTGCTGATAAGTGATCTGCTGCGCCGTGGCGCAACGGTGCGCGCGTACGATCCAGCGGCCATGAGATCTGCGCAGCGAGCGCTGGGTGAGCACAGTGGGTTGCACTACGTCCAGCGTGCTATGGATGCGCTGCCAGGCGCTGACGCTCTAGCCATCCTTACAGAGTGGAAGGAGTTCCGCAGCCCGGATTTCGAACGCATGCGCGAACTCATGAGACAACCGTTGGTTTTGGATGGCAGAAATCTGTATGACCCCGCCTTCGCAAGGGCAGCTGGTTTGCGGTACCAATGTGTAGGGCGACGAAGCGAAGGCTAAGCATGACGGCGCTTGCTCCAGGAATCCGTATTGAACGGATGCAGCTATCGCGCTCCGCGAGCCAAAGATGCGCAGCCTTCAATCTGGACATTTCAGCTAAGGGCAATAGCCTTTTGGCCCGAATGAACAAGATGTCCGAAGCTATGCGAATTCTTGTAAAAGATAGTGCCGACTGCTTTGGTAGTCATCTCCGCAATGAGTTCGTGGCGGTCGGGGATGACGTGCACTGTGCTGATGGTTTCTCTATTGGCCGCCGCCGCACTGTTGAAGATCTACTCTTCAGCCTGCGTTCGAGTTGATGCGCTACGACGTCAGAGTACCTCTGTGCGTTGCGGTGGATGAAATCTGTTGTCTAGCCTGCCATAGTGCGTGCCCCCGACGCTCGTGTACGCGATGGTCAAGTGCAAATCGGCTTGTCGGAGCTGCGCCTAGGAGCGAAGCGTTCTTTGTCTTGGGTCTTGGCTTGCTAGGTTGGCGTACTAAGGCCCGTACTTGGCGTTACAGGCTGAGCGAGCGAATTACAGTCCATTCTTTAATTTTAAGTTTTGTCAACCGTAGTCTCATTGGTGTCGCACCTAAAGACTACACATGCCCAACACTTTCGTTTCGCGCGTGATGATCCTAAGCCACACGCTGATTTGTGTTGCCGCTCTCACTTCCTGTGGCGGAGGTGCGGACGGGGCACCGGCTATGGAGTCGGTCGCTTGGCATGCGGCAAATCTGGGGAAAGAACAAACCCAAGGTCAGGGCCTGCCAACCGAATCGAATGCAAGTTCGTCGGTAGTTGCGTCTGCTGCGAGCTCAGTTGCGCCAAACAAGATAACAAGTGCGGCCGCGACGACGGGTCCATTGGTCTTTAATGCCAGTCCGAGTGCGCGACCAGGGCAATTGGTCAGCCTTCAGGGTGAGAACTTCGGTACTCAGCCCGAAGTTCAGTTGTTATCCGGCGATGGATCATTCGTACGTAAGCTGCCCGTCGTTAATCGCGTCGGCTCAGGGTGGGTTGCAACGCGCATCCCGCCCGATGTGAGGGGCGCGATTGTCGTTCGCGTCGTTGATGGTGCGGTGAGTAGTGCGCCGATCAAACTGAACGCTGCCACCGCACATCACCTTGACAGCCTGGAGATCGCGCCGGGTGGCGTGATGCGCATCTTTGGCCGCAACCTGCTAGTGCCAGACCATGAGCCAGTAGTGATGATTTCCGGGGTCCGCGCCGTCGTTGACTCGAACGCAAGCGACGAGCACATGCTTACCGTGACCGTGCCACTTGGACTTCAAGCTACCGCAAAGGCCGCCATAACGGTCGATAACGGCAATGGCAGCGGCGCATCCTTGCTACCCCGCGAGATCGCGATTGCTGAACAACCGCCAGGCAACCCGTTCAATCTGCCGGTCGCGTGGGCGTCCGCCTTTACGCCTGTTGCCCAGGTTGTCGTCAACGCAGCGACTGATCCCCGCTTGACGGCCAAGGCGCTCTGCAACGGCACAAGCAACGATGCACCGGCAATCCAGCAGGCACTGCTGCTCGCACAACGCCTAGGCGGTGGCGTCGTGCAACTTCCCGCCGGCACCTGCCGGATCTCGTCAAGCCTGCAGTTGTTCTCCAAGGTGGTGCTCCAGGGTGGCGGCAAGAACCAGACATTCCTGCACTACGACGTTGATACGCCAGTCTATGCTGCCAACCTAGATCTTTCGGGCATACGGCAGTTGTCATTCATCAACTTGGGCGCCGCGTCTATAGCGCCTTCGTTTCGAGACAGCCGCCGCTTCTTTCTCCAGTCGGTGCGTTTCGATCTAAAGACTTCCCGGGCGCTCTTCTTTCACCGAATGCGCAATGCGGCGGTGCTTGACAGCGACTTCACGCACATTTCTGGCATCGGAAACCACGGTCCAGCACACTTTGGAGCGAACCAAGGTTTGCACTTCCAAGGAAACACAATTGCATTCGCCAGCGGCGTCGGCGGTGATTTTGATAGTGTTAGTGATGCGTTTATCGCAAGCAATACTTGGATACTGAACGGCGACATGGCGGCGGATCGCCGTATTCTGCATACAGTCACGCTGAACTTCGCTGAGCGAATCGCTTTGGTAGGCAATGAGTTAAAGCTGGTCGGGTCGCCAGTTGACATGGCGTGGAATAGCAGCGAAGCCATTCTCACCGAAGGGGGAGGAGCCTCGCGAACCGAAAGTTTCGGATCGGTTATCTCTGCCACTGAGTGGTCACTCTATGACCCAAACTTAGTGCTGCGGTTGGGCCCTTATCCTGCAGGCACGATTCCTCCGAATCTGACCGTCGCGATCATTGCAGGGCGCGGTGCCGGGCAGATGCGTACTGTCAGTGCCGTGTCTAATGGCACGGTAGCGATTGATACGCCTTGGGTTAGCGTTCCGGACGGAACTAGTCGCTACGCTCTGATGGTCCCTGGACTGCAGTATGCGCTAATTAAGAATAATCTCATCAGGAATCACCCGCGTGGAATTTGGTTGTTTTCCACAGCAGCGAGAGATGTTGCAATCATAGGCAACAACCTGATAGAGAGCGGCGGTGTGCTTTTGCGAGCGTTTCAAAGCATATCGGAACTACAGTTTTCACCAATCTATGGTGTACAGGTTGAACGCAATGAGATCCGCAACTCAAACAATCGCTACTTGTCATATCTCAGCGTACTATTCGAGAACATTGATGAGCGCTCGTTAGGAATCAGCCATATTGGCGTAGAGATTAGAAATAATAAGTTGACGGCTAACCTGGTAAATCAGACTACTATTTATAACGGAATCTCAGGCGTCGAAGGAATGATGGCGCAGATGCACTCGCATTCCAGCACATACGTGAAGCCACCCAATCCTAGGATATTAGGGACATCGTTTGAAGGAAACACATGTGAAAACTGCAATGTGGGTATCCGGCTTGGTACGGGTTCTACTGGAACCGTTGTCGATCTTTCCGTCGGTAGCGGTAGCAACTCGTTAAGTTGGCATGATCGGCCGACGGTAAAGAAGGCTGAAGCTTCCGAGGATACAGTCGTGTTGGCTCCGTAGGCCTTCGAATTGTGCACTTAGGCAGAGAATCTTTGATGGATTTGCGAGCACCCGTAGTTGTAGCTTTCTAAGGCTGTCCAATCTGCAGTGTTAGCGGTTTGACAGCTGGCGGCGTTTGAGGTTCTGTCGGTTTTCGCTAAGAGGTAGTCATTGAGACTTCTCCATGTAATCCCAAGTCTCGATCCGCGTGGTGGCGGGCCAATCGAAGCGGTGCGTCAGGGGGGGCAATTCCTCAAGAGTCGTGGCCATGACGTGCAGGTGGTCACCTTGGATAGCAAAGAAGGGATGAACTTCAATGACTTCCCTCTTCCCGTACATGCGTTGGGTCCTAGCCGTGGTCACTATCGGTATAGCAACCGTCTTGTGCCTTGGTTGTTGCAGCATGCACCTGATTTCGATGCGGTTGTTGTGAACGGCTTGTGGCAGTACCACGCACTAGGCGCGTGGCGCGCCATGCGCCACTTAGGCCGCCCATACCATGTGTTCACGCACGGCATGCTAGATCCATGGTTTAAGCAGACCTATCCGCTCAAGCACCTAAAGAAGTGGATGTATTGGCCATGGGCAGACTACCGGGTCCTGCGCGATGCCAATGGTGTCCTGTTTACGTGCGAAGAGGAGCGCCGTCTGGCTCGGCAATCGTTTTGGCTTTATCGCGCCAATGAGTATGTAGTGGCATTTGGTACCAGTCAGCCGCCGACAGAAAGTGGTGCGATAAGGGACGCTTTTTTTCGCCTGCACCCCGAGTTGTATGCGAAGCGAATTGTTCTCTTCCTTGGCCGAATCCACGAAAAAAAGGGTTGTGATCTGCTGGTGCGTGCCTTCAACAACGTTGCCGCCGCGCAACCCGGGCTTCACCTAGTCATAGCCGGGCCCGACGATGGCGACCTGCGTCCGGCTTTGATGAGGCTCGCCACCGATAATGGTTTGTCCGACCGCATCACTTGGACTGGCATGCTGCAGGGCGATGCAAAGTGGGGCGCGTTCTATGCGAGCGAGGTCTTTATGTTGCCTTCACACCAAGAGAATTTCGGCATTGCGGTGGTGGAGGCATTGGCCTGCCAGTTACCCGTACTTATTTCCGACAAGGTGAACATCTGGCGCGAGATTGAAGTTGACGGTGCTGGCCTCGTGGCCCCCGATACGGCCGCCGGCGCGCAGCAGTTGCTTCAGCGCTGGCTCGACCTGCCCGAATCCGAGCGCCTCGCTTTCCGCCGCCGTGCGGGCAGCAGCTTTGCAAGACGCTTCACCGTCGACGCGATGGCCGAAAGCTTGCTTCAGGTGGTCTGCAAGCCTAGCGCGGCCAAGGCCTGAACGCACGATTTCCATGACCCAAAGCACCGTCTCGAACTACGGCTGGACGTCCGGTATTGCCCCGGAGTCCACGGGCTACATCGGCCCCAAAGTGGTAGAGCTGTTGCGCCAACTGAGGACGAGCCGGGTGCTGGACCTGGGGTGTGGGAATGGGGCGCTGTGCGGAGAACTCTCACGCCTAGGATTTGTCGTGGCAGGAATGGAGGTCGATCCGGAGGGGGTTCGTATCGCCCGTGAGAATTATGCGTCGCTGCCTATCTACCAGGCTGGCGTCTACGATGACCCCGCTTCATTGATGCGCAGCGAGCAACCATTCGACGCTGTGGTGTCCACAGAGGTGATCGAGCATCTTTTTGCGCCGCATCTATTGCCGCGGTACGCTCGTCAGGTGCTGAAGCCGGGGGGATATCTCGTCCTCAGCACTCCCTACCACGGCTATATCAAGAACCTGGCTTTGTCGGTGTTCGGCCAGTGGGACAAGCACTTCACTGCGCTGTGGTACGGTGGCCATATCAAGTTTTGGAGCCGGCACACTCTGGAGCGTCTGCTGCTTGCCGAGGGGTTTGAAAGTGTCGCTTTCCATGGTGTTGGACGCATGCCCTACCTCTGGAAAAGTATGGTTGTTGTGGCGCGACGCAGCCCATCGCCTTAAGCGTGCAAGTCGATCTGTCGAGGAGTAAGACTCGCTGGCCATGGTCGGTCAAGCTGCGCCGGGGCATCTGGACCTTTGTCCTCGAGCCGTTGGTGCGCTGGTTGCCCAAGGTCTGCTCTCCAATGCGGGTGGCCGCGCTTCGATTAATGGGCGCGCACATAGGGCATCGTTGCCTAGTCATGCCGGGTGTACGTGTGTTGATGCCCTGGCAGCTTTCGATGGGGGATTGGTCGGCACTGGGCGAGGCAGTCAACGTCTACAACTTTGCACCTATACACATTGGCAGTCACACCGTGGTGTCACAGTTCAGCTATTTGTGCACTGGTTCGCACGACTACACACGCGAAGAAATGCCGTTGATTCACGCGCCCATCGACATTGGCGCGCAGGCCTGGATCGCAGCGGATGTGTTCATCGGCCCTGGTGTCTGCATTCCCGATGGTGCCGTCATCGCAGCAAGATCGGTGGTGACCAAGAGTCTGCCGGATAAATGGGCTGTCTATGGCGGGCACCCATGTCGCTGGATAAAGCCACGATTGCGGCCGTTACCGACCTCGCAGTAGGAGAGTTGTGTTTCACTGGAAGTCGCATCTGCGTCTTGCGCAAATGCTGAATCGGAAAGGTCCGCGGCGGCAGGTGTGGCTAATGACCGGCAACCTAGGGCCGGAGCACTCGGCCCGTCATTTCCTGTAGCTTCAGCAATCGTTCCTCGCGCGACTTCAGGGGCTTCAGTGCGGCATCGAATTCCACTACTTTGGCGCCGACGAGAAAACGGTACCAGAAGCCCTGTAGCACATGGTAGACAAGTCCAGAGCGCCCATCCAGGAAGCCGAGCTGGAACACAAAGCGCCACACGAAATAGAGCAATGGAGCCAGCCAGAAGGGCAGCTTGTTGTAGATCTTGTTCTTCAAGAGCCGCTTGATTGACGCTTGCCGGCCGGTACCCTGCGCGGCCAGCTCGTGATCGGTTTCGAACAGGCCGTAGCGAGCGTCCAACACGTCAATGGCCTCGCGCGTGGCATAGCCGTTGTGCTTGTCGGTAAAGTAGCTGAGGTCGTTCAGGTTCCAGTCGGAGAACCCGCCGTGCAGCGTGATGATCCGGCCGCCACTAACCACGACGTGCTCATCCATCCAGCGCATCTCCACTCGGCCTTGCCCACGGCGCCAGATACGCACGAGGTTCAGTGGGTAGCGGCCGCCGAAGCGTACCCAACGGCCCATCCATATGTGCCTGCGCTGCAGGATGACGCCGGCCACATCGACGGGCGGGTTAGCCAGGAACGCCCGTATGCTTTCTGCCAAGTCTTCGTGAATGATTTCGTCCGCATCGAGTCGCAGTATCCAGTCGGATGTGATACCCGTTTCGTCTAGCGCAAACCTGAACTGGTCGGCATAGTTTCGGAACCTGCGTTCAAACACCCTTGCGCCGGCGGCCTGTGCCAGTTGCTGCGTCCGGTCCGTGCTGTGGCTGTCGACCACCACGACCTCGGTGGCAAAACTTGCCACGCTGGCCATGGCCCGAGGCAGGTGCTTGGCTTCGTTGTTGGTCAGGATGATCGCTGTGAGGGACATGACACTCTTGTGAGACTGCGCAGATGGTGGTCGCGGGCGCTTCGGCTGCCGGATCGCGAGCATCATTGCCGTCGCACCGCATGGGCCGTGCCGGGATGTGCCTGTTCCGCCTCGAGTTCGATGACTCTGCGGTAGATGCGTTCATAGGCATCGATGGCCAGGTTGCCATTAAATCGCGCCGTCCACGCGATGCATGCCTCGCGCCTGAGTTGCTGGGCGCGGGGCGGCGTATCGAGCAGTTGCTGTAGGCGCTGCGCCGCGAGACGGGCCCATTTGCCACTGTCCCCCGTGGCGCTCGGCCGTGGTACAAGACAGGCCTCTGGCCCGGCAACCTCATTCATCGGCGCCGCATCGGTGGTCAGCACCGGGCAGCCGCAGGCCTGGGCCTCGACCAATGGCCAGCCGAAGCCCTCGGCCAGGCTGGGAAACAGGAGGGCCCTGGCCAGTGAATAGGCAGCCTGCAAGGTGTCGTTGTCGAGGTTCTCGAAGAATAGCACTTCGCCCCGCGGTGGAACCCTGGCAAGGGCCTGTCGCAGCGATGGGTCTGGCGGTGGCGTGATCATCCACAGCGGCAACGGACGGTCGCTGTGCTGCGCATAGGCCGCGTACAGGCGAACCACTCCAATGGGGTTTTTGTACCACTGGTTTCCGCCGACATGCAGCAGCATGCCTTGCTCGGCCACCGGCAGGCCAGCCCTCGCCAACTGTGCCTGCGCTGAGGGGCGCGACATGGGCGCGAACGGATGGCTGAGACCGTTGTAGACCACCTCGTTGGTCAGCGGCCGCACGCCGCCCAAGCCGACCATGTCCTGTCGCGTGCTGTCGGACACCGAGATAAAGTGCCTGGCCTGCCGAAAGCCGCGCCGGATATAGCGCTGGTAGATCCGCCCTGGCAGGTGCGTGTGGTGTTCCGGCGTCATGCCCAGCGCCGAACGCAGCGCCAACAGGTCGTGGCAGTGCACCACGTGCGGCCGCTGGCCGACCAGCGGTACCCATGGGCCAAGGGCCTGGTCAGCAAAGACAAAGAGCGTGTCGGCGGGTTGCCGTTCGATGGCGCGCCGTACCCAGCGCGGAAACAGCAGATACTGGTCCGCATAGCCCGCCCACTTTGCCAGCTTGCCACCCTTGGTGTTCGCGCGCAGGTGCTCGGCAGGCGCCCAGGTCTGCACCGTGTGCCCGCGCTGCCTTAGGCCGCTGACCAACATGTCCGCAAAGCGGGGCATGCTGTACGACACCAGCCAGGCGGGGTGCGTGAGGAGCACGATGTTCACGCGGATGCAGGCACGTCATGTGACGGCGTCTCTGCGACAACAAGCATGTTCTGCGACAAGATGTGCCCGCTGGTCCCGGTTTCGGCCAGAAGCTGTAGGCGCGCCGGCAAAGTCGACAGGTACCACAACGCCGACCGCACGGCACTCTTCAAGCCGTGCATCACGGGCCGGTCTTCATAGCATCGGATGTTGGTGAAGCCGCAGATCGTCAGCAACTGCCGCATCGAGGCTGGGGTAAACGCCTGCTCGTGGGTTAGATCCCCATAGCGCACGCGCATGCCGTGCAGTCCCTCGGCATTCGGCACATGCATGATTACCCGGCCACCGCGGCGCAGCGCGCCGTAGGTGCCGTCCAGGGTGGCCAACAGTTCGTCGCGCGTCTGATGCTCCAGAACATCAAGCAGGAACACAGCATCGACATCGTGGGTGTGGGTCATGAGTGTGGCAAGCAGATCGCCCACCTCTACCTCGTCCAGCCCGCTCTGTTGGGCCAGCGCCACCTGCTCGGCCGAAAGGTCCACGCCGCTGGCGCGGCGATAGCCGGCGCACTTGAGTGCTCGTATCAACGCACCATGACCGCAGGCGAGATCGAGAATCAAGGCATCGCGGTTAGCCGGCGCGTGACGGCGTATCAACTTCGACAGGTAGGCATCGCGTCCGCGATGAGAGCCGTTGCCCGCCTGCCCCGAGCTCACATAGGCTGCGTAGAGCCTGTGGCGCGCATCTGGCGAAGCAGGGGTGTGTGCAGGGTGTTCGCCAGCCATCGGTCTACTCCTTGCGCTGACGGGCATACGACGACTTCTGCGCGAATGCGGTCTGCGATGTCCCTATTCGCAGCATTCCGCGTACGGCCCAGAACACGACGGAGTAAAGCAGTATCGACTGCGCGTAGTTGCGCAGAAAGCCGTGCAGCAGCTTGACAATCGATTCACCCGAAATGCCATAGATGAACAGTGGCCAGGCCAGCAACATGGCCACTGGTGCGATTGCCAACCTGCCATCGCGGTCAGTGGCGCACAGCGATTCCCACATCAAGTAGCTCAGCACGCATAGCCCAATGTAGAACAGCAGGAAAGCGGGACCGAACAGTGCGAGCCCATGGGCAAACATCGAACCGGTCTTCAGACCGCCGACTTCCAGGCCGAGGCTCAGATTCGCGATGTGATCGCCCATCGAGACCATCAGGAAGCCTTTGTCGATACCGATGCTCAGCAAGTCCAACGCGGGTTGTGGTAGCACGGCGATCAGTTGCTCCACGGTGATGCCCCATAGGGCGTCACGTTCAATGGGCGAAAAACCTTGTACAAAGGCGAGCATGTTGTCGTGGTACTTGGTCTCGATGAAGCGGTTCAGCACGGGGTTGGCAATGTATGTTTCGTCGTAGATCGAAAGGATTCGATCAAGGTCGAAGTTGTCGCGGTACGTGTCCAGCCTGTGACGTTCGTGCAACAGTACATGCCACGTCTCGGCGACCAGTTCGCCGGGCGATGCACTTTCGCGCATGCCCCGCACCACGACCATTGCCGTGGCTAGGTCGGCCAGGGGATTGAGCAACACCAAACCGACGACTGTCAGCGTGACGATGCGGACCACCAGCCCCTTGCCTGCAGCGCGCTGGTCGCGCAGTGTCAGCAGCAATAACAGTAGGCCCGCCGTGACCACGCCCAGGAACATCAGATTGCGCGCATTCGCTATCAGCGCAATCAGTACAGCTAACAGCAAAAACAGCGCCAATGCGTGCCACTGGCGGCGCATGTCTGCCGAGTATCCCGGCCTCATGACATGCAGCACCGGGATCAAAAAGGGGGCCCATGCGAGAAAGCGCAGACCATCCAGTACCTTGCCCATCAACCCGAGCTCGCTGACTGTGCGAGCCACCAAAGCAAGAAGCCCGATGATTCCAATGGCCCAAAGCTCCGCCGGATTTGGGCTATCGAAGATGTGCAACGGGCGCAACAAGTGCCCCAACGTGTTCCGCATCGTCGTAAAGACCAGCAAGCCTCGGAAAATGACCAGCGCCAGGAGGGCGCAGGACTGGAATGCGGCAAGCCAGCCGAACGTGTACATGGGGTCTACTAGCCCCTCGGTCAGCGGGGTCCAGAGCAGAGTCTGTGCAATTAGTGCCCCCGATTGGGTGGTGATGCACATGCCCAGAACGGCCAGGGACGCCAGTGGGAACTGCATGAACGCTTGCGTTCGAGCTAGGTAGTGCACCGTCAAGGTGTGCGAAGCGAGTACGACGGTACAACTAATCAGATTGGGCGCCGCGTGGTCGATCAGCGGCTGTAACAGTGCGCATGCCAACGGCACGCACTGCAGCAATGCAAACACCAGCCCCGACCGTGTCAAGCCAGGCATTGCATCAGGTCGCGGGACTGGAACGACTGGTGTGCATCGTGGGCATTGCGTGCACTACCCTGCTGTAGATCTGACACTTCCTCAAGGATCTGCTTGCAGACGGCCTCGTTACCAAAGCCCAGCGCCAGCATACGCTGCCGGCCAGCAAGGCAAATGCGCATACGACGCGGCTCGTCGGCCAGCAATTGACGACACACCTGAGCGCACTCGTCCACGTCGCTCCAAAATACCGCCTCGATGCCTTCGCGGAACATGCGCTTGTGGTCCGACGTGCGTTCTGCGCAGAGTAGGCCCCCAGCGAACGGAATTTCTACCGAACGGCGCGTGTGGCCATCGCGATTTCCCTTCGACAGCAATCCCAGTGAAACTCGGGCACCCTGGATTGCGGCCACATAGTCTCGGCCGGCGCTGGCAGGGCCACGCCAAACTTGGCGAAGCCGCAGCCATTGCGGCGAACGCTCCCATCTGTTTCCCCGCACGCTGACTGGAATGCCTCGCTGAAGCAACTGCAGGAGGAACTCGTCTCGGTGCTCGCCGGGTATCCAGGTGCCTACGAAGCTGACTTCCGACCTGAAGCTGGGGTCGATTTGACACACGTCATCGAAGCGTCGGTGTGCCAGTTCGTCGTAGCTCATGGGCACACGCAAGAGGCGCCGAACGCCGGCGTCACGGTACTCGCTATCTGGGATCATCCGGCTGGGGACCGCACACAGGTCGTAGCACGAAAAAGCGTGGCGCAATTGGTCGAAGTGCCGCCCGTCTCGGTTTCCAGTGGGGTCATCGTTGTTGTAGAGGACTATCGGCACGGCGAGCTGCCGACGCAGTTCGGCCAGTACCTTAGGCCCGAAGAGTTCGCCGCTGTTTACCCAGACAAGGTCCACGCCGGCCACACGCCGTCCTACTGCAGCGGCCCATTTAAGCGCGGTGGATTGCAGCAGCCTGTAGCCGGTACGGTAGTGCACCGCGGCTTCGAAGCGGGATTGGGTGCGAACGCCCAGGTCGGTGTATGGATCACACATGATCGGCTCGTGCCCCAGGCGACCGAGCGCGTCGGCGCGGTGGCGTGAAGTGCTTGCCAAACTGGTATCACCAAGGTAGAGGATCTTCATACCGAGACAGCCACGGTATCGCGGTGCAGATACCGTGCTGGTGGCGTGCCCATCAGTGTCCGATACACCGCGAGGGCGGCCCTGCCATAAGCGCTCCATCCCATGATGTGGCGCGTCCGCACAAGCGCCAATTCGGCCATGCCGCCGCGGCGATCGGGGTCATCGGCCAAGCGCTGCAGCCGGTCGGCTAACGCCGTGCTGTCACGCGGTGGCACGATAAATCCCTCGACGCCGTCATCGAAAAGGTCCGGTGCGCCGGTGTTCGTCGTAGCCACGACGGGACAACCGCACGCCATTGCCTGGGCTACCACCAACCCAAATCCGTCCTGGACGCTGGGCAGAACAAGTACATGGCTTCGACTGACCCACCGCTTCAATTCGTCCTGTGAAACGTGGCCTGTGGCGCGTACGTTGTCCGGCCAAAGCCTCCGCTTTGCAAGGTGGGCAATGAATAGCGGCGAAACGGTACCAATCAAGGTAAGGGTCTTGTTTGGATGCCGGAGTTGCAGAAATGCCTCAAGCAGGTACGGCACGCCCTTTTGCAAGTTCACTCCACCGATGAACAAGACATCGAAACGATCCGCAGCGGGCAGTGCGCAGGGGTAAAACCGATAGAGGTCTACCCCGTAGGGCAGCTTGTGCAACTTTGTAGCCGGCACACCTTGTTCGAGGAAACTGTCCATCGCGAAGGTGGATGGAACAGTGATTGCATCCGCCTGCGCGTACTCTTCCTCCTCGCGCTCGATGATGCGTGGGTCAATTCCGTCGAAGTGAACGCCCCAGCGGTCGTGCTCCTCTCGGAGAATTCGATCCTGCACACGAATGTGTGCGGAGCCGCGGTCACAAACGTAGCGGGAACCTCTTTGTTGCGCCACCTTCCCGCTGCCGAGCCCGGAGCCCGACGACGCCACCAACGCATCGCAGTCGGGCAGACGCCGAGCAACATATCCGTCGAATCGAAGCTTGGCGGAAAGCTCCCATTGCCACAGCAGCCGCGTGCCTAGCAGGTGTCGATGACGGAATGCCATGTACGGTGCGTGCCAGTACGGATAGCTGTGGACTAGCGTATCCGGTATGCGCTCGTCGTGCAGCTTGAAGCGCGGATAACTGGTAAAGATCGCCCGCAGCGCCCCGTGACCGTACAACTCACGAGCGAGGTCGAAATGGTGGAACTTGCCGTTGACGGCTAGCACGATGTTCATGGGCGAACAGGTGCATTCTGTCGAAGAGTTGCACCGACTTGACGCCTGGCAAGTAGCACACTGAAAACCGTTAGCGTCGCTTCGGCCAAGAGCAGCGACCAGCAAACCCCGGCGAGCGCCCAGACTAGGCCCAATGCCCAGGCGAAGGGAAGCGAAAGCGCAGAAACGAGAGTGAAGCCGATGGCCAACTGGCCGTGGCCATTGGTCGACATGAGAACGCCCCGCGGAATGTGACCGGCACCGGCCACTGCGGCATAGGCCAGCAGCGGCAGGACAATGGCGGCCTGGTAGCTGACCTCACCCCGGGTCCAGGCGGGAAGGATCCAAGGTGCGAGGCCTGCCAGCACTGCGCTCAACGCGACGGCCGTGGCCCCGCCGATGCGAATAGATCGGGCATAAAGCGCCTGCAGCGCTTGGGTTTCGCCAGCACCCTTCAGGCGTGAGAACTCAGGCCAAAGCGCATGACTGAGAATGCTGGTCGCCTGAACCGCCACACGGGCAAGGGTGCGCGCCGCGCTAAACGTCACAACGGCGGCTGAGCCGAACATTGAACCGACGAGCAGCGTGAACCCTTGCAGGCTCAGTGCACTGGATAACTGGAAGGCAAGAAATGCCAGGCCCGGTTTGACAAGCTCTTTCACCTCCATCCACCTGGCCTCGCGCAGCCCGTAGCCGAACGTCGCGTTGCCGTGTCGGGCGATCTGCCAGGAGATGCGCAGGCTAAGCACGCGCACTAGCGCCATTGCCAGGGCAACGGCCACAGCGTGACCGACAACCAGCAGTGCGGCGATTCCGCCCAGCCATTCGGCCAAGCGCACAAAATTGTTGGTCAGGATGCCCGTGGCATAGCGGCCCGTCGCGCGAAAGACTGCCTGGTCAATCCCGGAATACATTGCGGCCAAGGTGGCCAGTACCAGCAGCCACAGTGTCCATCGATCACCCGGGGACTGAAGCATGGGCAAGGGCAGATAGATTAGCCCAACAGCGGTGAGCAGGGCCACGCCCAGGCATACGGCGCTCATGAATGCCGTGGCGCTGTGCAGCGTACGCCGAGCGCCCACAATCTCGCCCGCACCCATGAGCATGGTCATGCGGTTGGCCGCCGCGGTCAGCAGGCCGATGTCGGACATAGCAAAGTAAGCTGGCAATGCGGCCATCATCAGCCATTTGCCATAGGTGGAGAGGTCCCAGATTGACAAGAAGATCGGCAGTGACGCGATCTGGATGAGTATCGTGACCCCCTGGCCGAAGGCATTGGCACTGACGCCATGGCCAATGCGCTTCCTCATCGAGTTTGAAGGCACTGCGTTCAGCAATGGGACAAGCGCTGCCATCCGATTTCAGTGACGTCGGAGTGCCTCGACACCGATGAATTGCGCGCGAGCTTCCGGCGACATAGCGCCAAGTAACGCATCGACAAATGCATCCTGCATCTTTAACGACTCGGCCGCCGGCAGTGGCGTGATCTCGGACACACGAACTAACAGGCCTTCGGCGACGTACCCGCGCGCAGCAAAGCGCATGCGTTCAAGGTTGCGCTCCAGGGAACCACGAGCTGCCCGGTCACCAACGCGGAACCAATAGGTGATCGGCTCTTTGCGTGCGCCCGCTGCGGCATTTAGCCTCATCACCGGAATGACGCCAAACGCCGTCGTCAGGTCTGCGGGCGTGGGGTCGGGGACGATGAAGCCAAGCGACCGATAGCACATCTCGGGCTGATGGGCTTGCATGCGGGTCGATTGATCGCGACCATAGGCCACCGATAGCATGAAGAGGCGTCCGGTCGGCCGGTGGACATACGTTCTCGCCAGCACACGGTCGTATATGGCATCCACGGACGCCTGTAACTGGGGATTGACAACAGCGCTCGCCGTGCCGGGAAGGAGCGCCCATTCGCCAAATTCCTTTGGCACGATGGCTTCCAGATCGGGCATGCCCACCACATCGGACCAGTACTTTGTAGGCAGCAGACGCTGTGCGGCCATTAAGCACAAAGCCATGAGCAACGCTGCGACGACGGTGTGCACCATGACCACGACGCGCGCGGCTTCGGGCATGCTGGGTGCAGTGCTCGTGGTCATGCGCGTGTCCCCCTCGTGCGGCTGATTGCGCGAAGGACAGTGTCAATGCCAATCAGCAGCACAAAGGCGCTGATGAAAAGCACCAAACCGGAAAAGCCGTGGAGAAAGCCTTGCCCCGCCTCGTCGCCAAGGTGGAAAGTTACGAGTGCCAGTACTACCACCCGCACTACGTTGGCAGCGAAGGAGATAGGCACAATCAGGATGGCCAGCATGACATTGCGTAGCATGGATGTGTGCCGCACCACGTTCAGATACAAGATGCCGAAGGCCTCTAGCAGGAACAAGGTGCGCATGCCCGCACAAGCCTCGGCAACCAGGAGTTGATATGGGCCCAGCTGCAGTACAACGCCCGTGCGAGAGATTGGGTAGCCCATCGCGTGCAAGACGTGGTCAGCGGCAGCCGATACGACCCCCTTCATGAAGCCGCCTATGGGATCCATGATGAAGCCCGGGACCGGCACCATGAACACGAAGAAGAACAACGGGAACGCCAAGCGGCGCAGCATGGGCAACCCGTCCAGCATCAAGATGCAGCCAGCGAGCATTGGCAGAAACGCACCCACTTCAAAGTAGATAACTTGCAATGCAACGCCAGACACATACATGACCATGCCCAAAGCCATGCAGACCCAGGCCAGCGGGTAGGCGGGTTGGATTGGGGTGCCAGGAGTGGCTGCCATCCAACGTGTCCACAAGAGCCACATTGCTACGGTCAAGATCACAGGGCCGTGGCTATGCTCGTCCGTGGTCCACAACCCGTCGGCCAGCAAGTGCCAAAAACTGGGCAGGAACATCAGTGCCATGCCCAGCCCTAGCACCACTGAAGGTGCGCTCAGACGTTTGTGCCATGGAAATGATGCGGTTTCCCGAACGCTGGCAGACATTCGGGGCGCTATCTCTGCCGATTCCGTATTCATTGTCTTAGTGCGTCTACGGTCAACTCGGAGCTTGCAAACTGACTCAAAACTCGTTAACAAGCACGCCCGCCATCTTCAGCGGGTCTTTCGAAAGGAGCCTTACTAGCTTCTGCAAATCGGGCACGCGGCTGCGGTTCTGCCTTCCAACCACCAATGATGCGCCACATCGCGTGGCGATGATTCGCGCGTCGGAGCCGTGCGCTGCGGCAGGAGTATCCACAAGAACGTAGTCAAACTTACTCTGGAACTCACGTAGTAGCATCGCAAACGCTGTGCGCTGAATGAGTTCGGTAGGGTTTGGCGGCACAGTGCCGGCCGGCAGCAAGTACAGGTTGGGTAAATGCGGAACTGGAACCACCACGGCTGCTTCGGCACGTCCCATTAGGATGCTGCTCAGCCCTTTGGTGCCTTCGGTGGCAAAAACATCGTGAAGCCGTGGCGTGCGCAGGTCGGCGTCGACGATCAGTGTGCGTCCAGGAAGCTGGCTGAATGCCACGGCCAAGTTGGCTGCAATGAACGACTTGCCGTCACCAATGTTTGGACTGACGATCGCCAATGCCGGCCTAGGCTCAGCGGCTAGGACGCCCAACACCAGCTGAGCACGGATATCGCGAAATGACTCAACGTCGTCACTGAAAGGTTGGTTGGCAGCTACCAGTTCGTCCGCCACCAAGCCCTGTGATTCCCCTGGCGCGTATGGGTAGTGAAACTGCTGCGCCAGCGCCCACATCACGTCCTCGGCCTTGGCAAAACCCAACTGAACTGCTGCCTCGCCAAACTTGAGCTCGTGCTCCTGTTGGTAGGCGAGAACCTGCTCAACCTGCGACGGAGTCAAGCCCTTGGTGCGGCGAAGGATGTCTCCGATTGCCGGATCAAAGACGGTGGAATCCCCTTGGCCTGCGGAAGCGTGCGGGTGGTCTTCGGTTTGTGCGTCGTGCAAATGTGGGCCAGTGGCCTCGAGTGGCTTGTTGACAATCACGGCCGGTCCTTGCCGCGCGTGGGTGTCTTAGTACTCAGCCGGAATCTGTGCGGCACTGCGTGGCCCGTGCGGTTGCCAACGGAAAAGGCTGGTACAGCGCCCAGCAGAGGCTGCAGGACAAGGCTTTCAACTTCGCTCTGCAAGCGCAAACGCCGGTCTCGGAACTCGGCCATTAGCGCAGCAGCGATTCCCAGTGCGAGTGCCAACGCTGCGCCAAGAAACATGTTCACACCCACTCTTGGTGACGAGTGGCGCGCTGGCTCAGTCGCATACTCCAGCGGCGACACATTGGCTTGTACTCCCTTGCTTTCCAGGCTGGTCACATTCAGGCGGGCGAGCACCGCGTCGTACGCACGCTGTGCGTTCTCGGCGTCGCGCTGCAGCACGGCGGCTTCGTCGCGTGTTGCCCTGAGCTTCAGTACGGTTGCGCGTTGGTCGTCCAGTGCAGCGCGAACCTTTGCCACCCGAGTCTGGTTGACGCTGTTATTGATGCTCAAGCCCGACGCGACGCGGCCCACCTCTGCCGTGGCCTTGGCGCGCAGGTCGGTTACCAGGGCCCGCTGCTCCTTTACCTGGGGGTGTGCGTCGCCCAAGCGCTGCGAAAGTTGTTCAAGCGTGCTTTCCTGGCGCGCGAGTTCAGCCTTCAGGCCCGAGTACATGGGGTTAGCGAAGACCTCTTGCATCTTGTCTCCCTGCATCGCGGCTTGCGCCTGGCGGCTGCCTGATTCGGCCACTTCGGCCTGCAGCATCACCAACTGGGTCGACAGTGCTTGCAGCCGAGCCGTCTCCACATCAAGACGTTCGTCCGTGACGACAAGGCCGTTCTTCTGCTGGAAGGACGACAACTTGGCCTGGGCTTCTTCGACCTTCTCTCTAAGCTGCTTCGCATTCGCGTCAAAGAAACGGCTGAACTCCTTTGCAGGGTCTGTACGAAGTTCCGTCGTCACAGACATGTAGGCGTCGATGAAGCCATTAGCGACCGCCGCGGCGAAGCGCGGCTCGCCCGCCGTGTAGATCACGTTCATGACGTTCGATCCGCGAGAGGGCCTGACTTCCAAGTTGCTAAGCAGGGCGGCGGCCAACCATGTCTCTGGGCTTCCAGCGCCGCCGGTGCTTTCCATCCATTGCGCCCGAATCTCGGGCGATTCAGTCATTCGCAGGTTGTTCACCACCCGGCGGGCGACGCGCATGCTGCGAATGATGTCGATCTGGGTAAGCAGGTAGCTTGGTGATGCCACGCCGGGCAAAGTGCCCAGGATCGGGTCTGGCGACTTGATGTCCAGCACGATGGACCCGACTGCCGTGTACTGCCTTGGTGCCATCAGCGTCAGCGTAGCAACTACCCCTGTGACGGCGACGAACACGGCGCAGGCAATGACCCAGCGTCCCCGGAGGATTGCGAAAAGTTGAGCGAACGACATCTGCGGGCGCTACCTTGGTCGTGATTCCATACTTCGGGCTGATCCCGAAAGGTGACAACTCTCGTCATTCCGTATGACGGAATCGTTCGTGAGCTCGCTGGATCGGGATCCCATTTTCATCCTAGCATGCGGCCCACGCACAGTAGCCCATGCAAATGGGTGGATTCGCGCTTTGGTCTGTGAATACATGCGCGCAGCTCATGTCCCGACGGTGATTTGCCCTGCGGAATGATCCTGCTCTGCAGGCCGCGCGATCCGCTACGCCGCAGCGCAGGCACAGCGGCTTTTTTTTGTGTCGCCCCCCCTAGGTGGGGGTATTGGGGGGGCAACCTGCCCGAAACCGGTAGCGCAGCTCCCGTGATCGGGATAAAAACGGGTCATGAAGGTGTTGCTCTATTCAGCCAACTACGCCCCCGAACAGACCGGTATCGGGAAGTACTCTGGAGACATGGCTGAGTGGATGGCCGCGCACGGGCATGAGGTCAAGGTCATTGCGGCACCGCCGTACTACCCGGCTTGGAAGGTGCACGAGGGCTATTCGGGGGCTTCGTACCTTCGCGAGCAGATGGCCGGCGTAGAGGTGTGGCGGGCGCCGATATGGATTCCCTCAAAGCTCTCCGGTGCCACGCGCATGCTGCACCTGCTTTCCTTCGCTGTGAGTTCGCTCCCCATCTTGTTCAGACAGGTTTTCTGGCGGCCAGATGTGGTGATGGTGGTGGCGCCGGCCTTCGTTTGTGCGCCGGGTGCGCTGATGGCTTCTTGGCTTTCGGGCAGCAAGTCTTGGCTCCACGTGCAGGATTTCGAGGTTGACGTGGCTTTCCGGCTGGGGGTGCTGTCTGGTGGCTGGAAGCGCAGGCTGTTCACGGCGTTGGAACGTGCCATCTTCCGGCGCTTCGATTGTGTCTCGTCGATCTCTGAACGCATGATCTCTCGTGCGCAAGCCAAGGGCGTAAAGCGCACGCGGCTACTGTCATTGCCGAACTGGGCGGGAACTGTTTCGAACACCATGGGTTCCGAAGAACGGCGCGCGGCGTTTCGCCTGGGGTGGGGCGTCGGCGCGGACCAAGTGGTCGCCATGTACTCGGGTTCGTTTGGTGCCAAGCATGGCCTTGATCTCATCCCGGCGGCTGCCAAGTTGCTGCCAGAGGTTCATTTCATAGTCTGCGGTGAAGGTGTGATGAGGCCCGAGCTTGAAGCGCGGGCCGCCGAGTTGTCCAACCTCACGATCCTGCCGCTGCAACCTGCCGGGGACCTGGCGGACTTCTTGGGGTCAGCCGACATTCACCTGCTTCCGCAAAGTGAAGGTGCGGAAGACCTGGTCATGCCTTCCAAGCTAACCGGCATGATGGCCAGTGGCCGGCCTACCGTCGCGACTTGCAGGGACAACACTGAGATTGCCCGAACGCTGCATTCGTGCGGTTTCATCGTGTCCCCTGGCGATGTACATGCCTTCGCAGATGCCATTCGCACATTGGCATTGCAGCCGGATCTGCGCCGCGAAATGGGGGCCCGTGCACGGGCCTATGCCGAGACCAACCTGGGCAAATCGCAGATCCTCGGACGACTGCTGCTTGATCTTGAGCGCTTGACTGGGCTGCCGGGGTCTGTCGATCAAGGGGCCGGCGAAGCAGCCATGATGGAAAGAACCTGAATCCGGGCGATTGGCGGTAGTGGCTTGATGTGCGCCTAGGCGCCTCGGATGAGGGTGCTCACCAATTCAGCAACAGGCGAAGCTCGGCCGAATGAGCGAGAAGCTCGGTGTCGAGTATCGCGCGCCGTTCGAGGAAGCGGTGGACGGCGACACCGTTGCGATTGGCGTGCAGCTGGCCGCGCTGCCGGCCGGGCTCGAGGACGACAAGAAGTTCCCGAAGAGAGCGCCGCTGTTCGCGGCTGGACGGGGGCCACGACCGGCTGGACACAATTTGCGGCTGATGTGGTCAGGCGATGAAGTGCATCGGCGGGGACTAGTGCCCTTCCGGGCGCCAACTGGTCAGCAGGACCAGTTGACTTTTCGGCCGTCACGCTTTGAATCGACGGGCGGCGCCCAATACCAAAAGGGCGGCACCTGCCAACGCCAGGGCCGTAGGCTCGGGCACCGAGGTCACCGACAGATTCGCTATGTCGAAGCCGTCGCGGTCTTTGGTAGTTCCGTTGAGCAGATAAGGCGAGGTGTCCTGGAAGCGCAACGAGTTAAAGTTTCCGCTCAGAACTGTCAACACGAAGGTGGTGTGCACGGTGTTGACTGCTGAACCCAAGCTTAGCAAAGCGTACGGTTGGAGCAGATTGCTGAAGGAAGCCACGTTGCCGGGCTGAGTGTTCTTCAGAGTGCCAATCTCCTCCCAACTACCACCATCTACGCCCAGAGAAACGGTGGCGCTTTCCTGATGGCCGCTGTTTAAATTGGTCCATTCGACGAGTGAGCCAGACGCGATTACATTGGTAGTTGGCTTGATGGTCAAGACCAGTGAGCCACCATTGCCTGGTGTATCACCAAGCCCAAGCGAAAACGCAGTCGTAAGGCTGCCATCGAACATGTTCTCGACTCGGTTGCGGTTCGCGTCAACGATGGGGACCAATGCCGTACCAGCATCATTGGTCTTCTTCCCCTGAGATGCGTTGATGATGTCGAATGCGTCGACGGTGTTGTGAACCACATCTGCATTCGCGGCCGAGCCTACTGCGCCCATGACTACGAGTGCGATCGCGAGGAACGGAGATTTCATGTCGTCTTCCTTCGGTGAATCGCTGCTCGCCAGAGGGGAGAGTTTGGCATTGCCAAGCGCAGCAGGGTACGCCTACCGCCAGTTCAGAGCCTGAACTCGGACTAGTCAATACGACGGCGCATCGTTCAGTTTTGACTCCCGTATATGGTCTCATTTCTGAGGCCTTGTGCAAGATCAAGATCGGACTTTTCGCACCCCTCAACCAAGGGGGTCCAAGCTTCTGCTCAGGAAATGGATCTGCCGTGGGATTCCCGGCGCTACCTACGCAAAGACCACAAACGGGGCCGTGATCTCAACATCATGACAGCAACCACTTGCTATCATGATGCTATGCGTACTACCGTCACCCTGGACCCCGACGTCGAAGCCTTGCTCAAGCGCGCCATGCGCGAGCAGGATCGCTCCTTCAAAGAGGCGTTGAACGAAGCCGTGCGGACCGGCTTGCGGAAGCCGGCGGCCGCGGCCAAGTCGCCGCGCTTCGTGCAACGCAGTTTCAGGCTCGGCCGCCCCCTGGTGGACCTGACCAAGGCCAACGCCTTGGTCGGGGAATTGGAGGACGCAGAGCTCACCGCCCGCATGCAGCAACGGCGCTCTGCTGGCGCATGAAGCTCATCGACACCAATGTGCTGCTGTACGCCGTCAACGCCGACAGCCCCGAACACGAGGTGGCACGTGCCAGCATCGAAGAAGGTTTGTCGGGCGATGCGGGCGTCGGCTTCGCCTGGCTGGCGTTGGTGGGCTTCGTGCGGCTCGCCACCCGCCGCGGCATCTTGCCGCACCCGTTGGGCCTGGACGATGCCCTCGCCGTGGTGGACGACTGGCTGGGCGCACCGCAAGCCCGGTTGCTGGAGGCCACGCCGAGGCATTGGCCCTTGCTGCGGCGCCTTCTGGTGGGCGCCGGTACCGCGGGCAACTTGAGCAATGACGCCCACCTGGCCGCGCTGGCCATCGAGCACGGTGCCACCCTGGTCTCCTTCGACCGCGACTTCGAACGCTTCGCGGGCTTGCGCTTCGAATTGCTGCAAGCCTGACGCGCCGCCAACCTGAACGGTCAGCGCCAGCATCGCTATGGAGGCGCCAGGCGGCCTGGCCCGTTAGGCGATGTGGCGATTGGTTGGTGGAGCAGAAGTCTGACCGCCTCGGTTATCCGCCGCTACGCGGACAGAGCTCCCTGAACTGGGGTCTGTCCACACGGACTCATGTGCAGACAGGCGTGCCTCTTCAGCCCTCGGGCGCCAATTCCGCTCTCGCGCGCCGCCTGCGATGTCAAGCGACATCAGGAACTGACCGCCTGGCGACATCCAGGAGTGCCCCCGGTTGCTGATCAATCGGTTTGAGTTGCGGTGCTCGCGCTGGCCGTCGAGCGCGAGGTTCACGACACGAATGTTTGGGCAAGCACTCGGGCTTTTCGTGACAGCACGCAGATCTGTGTGAAGGCAACAGAATATGCGTTCATTTCGCGCAGTTCTGAGCTGACAGAAACCCAATTGGAGCGAAATCATCCCCACGACTCTGGCGGCCGTGTGTTTGTGTGGGGGGTATCCCGCAGAATTGCGAGTATTGGTCGCAGAACCTGGCTGTCCCACAAAAAAATCTGCGAGCGGCGCACAGTTCTGCGTGATGCCCTAATTCAAGCGCCTTCGGATCCACTACACGGTGCCGAAAAGTGACGGCAAGCTGTCGCTGACGAAGACGTATTGTCGAGGTGTCCTTTGACTCTACATGGGCCTGCGGGTAGCCTTGGAATTCTTCCGATTTTCAAGGTACTCCGCCATTGCATTGCTCTTCTTGAGGTCGATCATCATCTCCAGTTCGGCGATTTCGCCGATCGGGATGCTCCTGCGGGACGAGTGCCATTTTCCATCGGGTGTTCGAAGTACGAGTTCCTGGCGGCATTCGCGCTTTGAATCGACGCCCACCGCGATGCCGTCAATGACCAGTGGCGCGGCCCTTTGACGACCGCTGTGGTCCGGCGGTTCGATGAAGGTCAGGGCCACGATATTGCTTTCAATGGAGTGCATAGCGTCGATTGCCTGAACCGTCGCAGGACAAATCAGTGACTGGAGGCGCGAGAAGCCGTTCTCAGTCCAGTCGAGATCGACGATGAGGAACCCGTCGCCTGAAGGCAGGAATGCGGATGTGTAGTAGCGGGAACCTCTCTGACGACTCGCGAGCGTGTGGATCTCTGCGCTGTTGTTGGCTTCTAGCAAGGCATTCCTTTCTTCAAACTTGGGATCTGGCGTTGGTGTCTGCCAGGCGGGACCAGCCAGTACGTCTGACGTCCTGGCTGAAAACTGTGTGCTCTCGCCGGTGCTTGCCGGGTGCTTCGGTGCTTCATCCTTGGTCATGTTCGTATACACCGGTGCGTATTTGCAGTGGACTATACGCTCAGCGTGCCTGACAGTCAAGCGATGACACGAACTCGCGATGACGCCCTGCTCAGCGCGTTTGCTGCCGTTCTTCGGCGCTTGCGCGGTGATCTTGGTATCAGTCAAGAAAAACTGGCGTTGAAGGCGGGGATCGACCGCACGTTTCTGGGCAAACTCGAAACGAAGAAGCACCAGCCTTCGCTGGCAGTGCTTTTCGCGATTGCCGCCGCCGCCGAAATTGCACCTTCGCAACTGGTGGTGCTGATCGAGAGCGAGCTTGCCCGGGTTTCCGCCTGAGCGCCGGATGTGGTCGCGGTTCTGCACCAAACGACAGTAAGTCGACTCCAGACTCTGCCTCGCACGGGGTATCGACGTTGCCGTTAAGCCCATTGCGTTCAACCGTGGGGCGGACGTCGTTTTTCTTGTGGACATGCGAACCAACCGTGAAGCTGATTCATAACGGGGTCGAGCGCTTAAACTAACCGTGACTCGATCCGATCCTTGAATATAGGAACGGCTCCTGTGGGATGGTTTTGCTGCCTATGCGGCGTAAAGTTCTGCCTGCTGGGAAGCTGACTTTTGTCGGTCTGAAGCTGATAGATCTATTCGGTTTTCTCGATCTGAGTACTTCCGATGCGGTGTTTCTGGTTAGGCTCCAGGCTTGGCTGCCTGATCTTGCGTGTGGAGATCTCGTCCTACACATCCGTTAACCGCAAACACCTGGGCCACCAGAGAATATGAAAGACACGAATCGACGCTTATCCGTTTCCCCGCAATTGTGAGTGGGCAGAGGCATCATCGATGGTGATTGCTGAGCTCGCTCGAACAGTCCTTGGGGGCTGACTGATACTTGGTGCTTCGAATTCTAGACAATCGGTTACGGGCAGGGCGGGGTCGTTACATAAAATTCCAGCCGCAAATCTGCTCAGTCCTCATTCGGGAGAGTAGAAAAAGTATCATCGCCCGTATTGCGCCTGGTGAAGATGCCGTACCAAGTGAATTCGGCTCTGGGGCGGGCCCGATGAGGAGTTTCCATGAAAAGCAATAGGTTCACCGTTTCCCTGGACGAAGGTGTGATGCCGGAGTGGGAGGTCATTCAATACCTGAAGCCCCGGCCGGTCCGCCGTCGGCAGCAGGACATCCTCGCATTTGTCTATGCCGGACGGGCTGCCATCGTTTCAGGCGCTCCGCTGTACAGCCAACTGGATTTCAGTGGATTACCGAGGGACAAGGTTCGGTACGACATTTACTTGCAGCCGAATGCCGGGCACGACAAGTTGGTGCTTGATTCGATCAAGGATATACCTCGATACCAGCAGCCACAGTGGTTGAAAGTGGCGTTGGTGATGGGGCACATCGCACACACGCGGCGCATAAGCGGCTAAGAAGTGTTTCCAAACAGTGCGGCGCCTGTGCCGGCCGTCGACCATTTCGATCTGGCGGCAACGGTTGGAGGGCATCCAAGACAGCATTCGGCGGGCGAGCAAGCAATCGATCGGTGTCTCGCGCTTGGCTCGGGAGGCGCCACCGAGTCCGCCTAAGAAACCTCAAGCGCTCATGCTTTTCAAACCGCCGCGGCCGGCGGCCAGTGCTCACCGCAGTGCACGCCCGACCAATCCTCTGCCAGAGCCAACCCAAAATGGCTGGTGTACTGAAAGATTTGTTCGTGGGGATGACTACGGACGATTCATAAAACGTCTGGCGTTCTCGCCTACGTCGGGTTTCTGAGCATCGATGGTCTCGTCCAGCCGTGCGGTCAGTTTCGAGCGAAAGTCTGTCCACAGCAGTTCGGACTCCGCCTGCTTGGTGGCGAGTTCATCTTCGCACGCGGCGCGGTTGCGCTCCTTACCCAGAGCCGTATCTGCAGCTGCTCGCACTTTGGCCCGAAGTCGCTTCCAACTTGCCGCCAAAGTATCTCGCTTCGCCGCCAGCGCTTGAACGGCAGAAAGTAGTTTGGCTTCCAACCGACGCAAATGGGCGGCGAACCCATTCAATTCAACCTCGAGCTTGTTGAGTTTCTCCGCTTTCGAGTTCAGCGCTCGCTCGTGTTCCGACACTTTTTGCTCACGGCGCTCCAGTTCCTGGCGTTGCTGCGCAATGTAGGCGGTGCGCGACAGCCGAGGACGGGGTGCAGGCGACTTGCGGGCCAGACCGAGTGACTCGCAAACGTCAGAGAAATATTCGTCCTGGAAACGAATCATCGCATCGCGGTAGGCAGCACGAACCTCAGCAGCTGGAAGATCTGCATCAATGGCAGACAGCCTTTCACGATGCCCCACCATAAGGGGTTTCACGGAGTGCCCATTGTTGTGAACGTACACGTGCAGGTGAATGTTGTTTTCGTCGACGTGTTCGAGGATCGACATCACATGGTCCTTACCGAATTTCTGCAATAGCCAGGCAATCGTGCGCTTGATCCACACCTGTACTTCGTCCCGTTCTCGCTCGGACGGCGGCAGCGGGAATGACGCGACCAAGCCAATGAGAATCAGCGTGTCGGAGCGCTGTCGCCGCTTTCCGCGCGATGTATCAACCATGACCGCCTCGGACTTCTCCTCAAGTTTCTTCAGGGCATCGAGTAGATCCTGCGGCTGTACGCCATGGTGTGCAATCGGAGCAACTGGGTCGGTCACATGTCTGCAGTGGTCCGGCAGTCGGAGTGCCTCTGCGATGACATCGCGTGCGCTCCAGTTCTGACCGCTGGACTTCACGCGGGAAAAGCCTTCTTGCCGAATGAACTGATATTTTTCCTTCTTCGCCTTCGTTTGGTTCAACGAGATCGGATCTGATTTCACCTGTGCTTGATCTTCGATAGAGTTCTGCATGTTGGAGTTCGTCTCGCTGATTGAAGCCGGTCTGGCGATGGATTGGTATCACCCGGTGGGGAGGGTTCTGTCGGTACTGGATGTGAGCCATCGGTAGCATCGCGTGCTCATTCAGGTGACTTCATCTGCTTCGAAGAAACTTCAAGGAACGACAAAACCGAATAGATCTACTGGAGAAACACCGCATCTCTGGTTTAGCTAACACTGGTGTCTTGGGGTTTGAATCGGTAAAGGACCGCAAGTCCAGAATCCTTTCGTGGTGAAAAGCCTGTCGTTTTTGTAACGTCTTGTTGCGAACTGCAGGCAAGAATGGCAGCACTCCTGGTTTTGCAGAGAAACTGCGGGACCCGTTGCCATCGCTGAGGAATCCCCGCTGTATGGTCGCAGGATGGGATTCCCGAAAAGATGTGCATCGCCCACGCATTTCTGCGTAAATTCAACACATGTGAGCGGAATGAAGAAGAAAGCCGGTACCGCCCACGCAGACTTGCGTGGATTCAATGCATTGCGCGTTGACTCGTCGTCGATTTGCGTGTGGCTGACGCAGAATCGGTGGCACCAGCCGCAAATCGGTGCCCATGTGGCACTGAATCTGGTTAGTTGCCACAAAGTGGTGGCATTGGCCCACGGAAGCCATCCCGGTCACAGTGGGTTGGTCGCAATCCGAATGGAGCCGTAGCCTTGAAATCAGCGCTCGCGCGAGAAATCCCGGCGTAACGGCGCAATTTCCACTTCGGCCTCCACCACCGGCCCCAACACCTGCATTCTGCGTGCGGTCAACGCATTTGAGCGGGTTTGAAGACGAAACCCGGTGCAATACACGCAGACTTGCGTGGATTCAACGCATTGCGCGTTGACTCATCGCCGCTTTGCGTGTAGCTGACGCAGAATCGCTGGCGCCGCCCGCAGATCGGCGCCCGTGCGGCACTGAATCCGGTTGTTCGGCATAAAGCGGTGACATTTGCCCACGGACGCCGTCCAGCCCATAGCGGGTCGGTCGCGACCCGTATGGAGCAGCGGCCTTGAAATCAGCGCTCGCGCCAGAAATCCCGGTGCAGGGCCGCAATCTCCTCTTCCGCCTCCACCACCGGCCCCCACACCTGCATCGCTTTCTGCCCGCGGGCGAAGACCTCGCGACAGGGCAGGTCCAGCGTGGGGTTCTCGGCATGGTTGCCGGTCAGCTGCAGCAGGCGCTGCTCGCTCATGCCGTAGACCAGCTTGCCGATGTGCGCCCAGTACTGCGTGCCCGCGCACATCGCGCAGGGCTCGGCGGTGGTCACCAGCGTGCAGCCCCACAGGTACTCGGGTGTGTACTGCGCGGCGGCGCGCCGCGCCAGCACCGCTTCGGCATGGTTGACGCTGTCGACGTTGGCCTGCTCCAGCAGCACCGTCTCGCCGTCGGGCGCCACCAGCAGCGCGCCGAAGGGGTGGTGCCCGGCTTCCATGGCGCGGCGCGCCACCTCGTTGGCCTGGCGCAGGTGGCGAAGATGGCGCAGTTGCTGCGCCAGTTGGGTTGAGTCCGCATCGTCTTCCTGCATGTTCCGCTCCTTTTCAGGCTTGCAGCCGCCGGATGCGCGCCCACAACACCGCTGCCGGCACGGCATGCATGCGCAATGCCAGGCGGCAGGCTTCGAGCCGGCCCGGCCTTTCGCGCAGCCGGGTGATGGCCTTGGCCAGGTCCGCCTGGATGCTTTGCCCGTAGGCCGTGGCCGCCTTGTCGATGGCGCGCCGCAGCAGCGCGCGGCTCGGCTGCAGCATGGCCAGGTCGATCAGGTCGCGGCTGTAGACCGCGTCGTCCGCCCATCGGTCGGAGTTGGCCAGCAGTTTGCTGGCCGCCATGTCCAGCGGTGTCAGCGTGGGCACGCCGCACACGGCATCGTCGGCGCCTGGCGCGTCCAGCGCGATGCGTGCCTCGTGCACGATCTCCAGCTTGATGGCCACGCCGTCCATCTGCACCAGGGTGCGCAGGCCGTACTGGTCGGCCCGCAGCTCGCGCGCCAAGGCCAGCACTTGGCCGGGCCGGGTGATGGGGCCAAGCTCTGCGCGGCGGTCAGGGCCTGGCGCAGCGCGCGGTAACCGGGCAGGTAGGACACCAGAAAGCCCATGTCCACCGATTCGCGGTATTCGCCATGGCGCAGCGCGATGGCCGTGCCGCCGCCGAACAGGCAGCCGTGGTTGGACAGCAGCGGGCCGTCCAACGCCTGCAGGACGTGGGCGATGCGCTGGTGGTGTTCGCGCTCAAACAAGCAGCCGCCCCCCGCCCACGCTGTGCACCAGGTTGTCCAGCACAGCCTGCTCGTGTGGCGTCATGGCGCTGCGGTCCAGGTGGCGCCAGTTGCGCTCGTACAGCGCCAAGGCCTGCTGCGGCGTCAGCACGGCGTCCGCGCCCAGCTGCCATGCCAGGCGCCGCAGCTCGGGCAGCTCGGCCAGGCGCAGCGGCACCGGGCTGGCCCGCTCCGGCTCTTCGGATGTACCTTCGGCATCCGCCAGCTGCAACTGCAGGCCCAGCGCGGCAGCGGCACGCTGCACCAGGCCCAGCGCCACCGAGGGTTCGCCCCGCTCGATGCGGTGCAGGGTCACCCGCGACAGGCCGGCCGCCTCGGCGGCGGCTGTGGCACTGACGCGCAGTTGCTTGCGCCGGGCCCGCAGGCCGGCGCCCAGGGTGGCCAGCGGGTCTGCCGGCGCGCTGTGTTCGAGCGGTGGCTGGTGCGGCATGGTGTTTCCCATACTATGCATTTCCGCAGAAATGCATACTTTGGGAAACACTTTTCAGTCTCAGTGCCCCTGGCTGCCGCGGTGCGCCCAGGCGGTGGTGCGCTTCTCGATCACCGAGAACAGCTCGTACATGGCCATGGCCATGATGCCCACCACCACCAGGCCGCTGAAGGCCAGGCCCATCTGCATGCTGCTGCCGGCGCTGATCAACAGGTAGCCGATGCCTTCGTTGCTGGCCGTCATCTCCGACACCGTGGTGCCCACGAAGGCCAGCGTAATGGCCACCTTCAGGCTGCCGTAGAAGTAGGGCATCGACCGCGGCAGGCCCACCTTCATCAGCACGTCCCAGCGCTTGGCGCCCAGCACGCGCAGCACGTCTTCCAGCTCGGGCTCCAGTGTGGCCAGGCCTGTCGCGATGTTCACCATGATCGGGAAGAAGCTGATCAAAAAGGCCGTCAGGATGGCCGGGCCGGCGCCGATGCCGAACCACACCACCAGGATCGGCACGAAGGCCGCCTTCGGCAGCGCGTTGAAGCCCGTCATCAGCGGGTACATCGCGTTGTAGGCCAGCTTGCTGCTGCCCATCAGGAAGCCGAGCAGCACGCCGACGACGATGGCGATGCCGAAGCCCACCATCGTCACCCAGAAGGTGCGCCAGGCATGGCCGAGGATGGTGCCGCGGTGTTCCCAGGTCTGCTCCAGGATGCGCGTGGGGCTGGGGAAGATGAACTCGCTGACATTGAAGGCGGTGCAGATGAACTGCCACAGCAGCAGCGTGACCACCAGCAGGATCAGCGGGGCGAAGCGTTCCACGGTCGGATTCATTGGGGCAGCCCTCCGGCGATCTGGCCCACCGGCTTGCGCATCGCGCCGATGTGGCCGCGCAGCTCGTGCACGATGTCGGTGAACTCGGGCGTGTAGGTGATCTCCAGGTCGCGCGGGCGCGGCAGGTCGATCTGCCGCTTGACGAGGATGCGCCCGGGGCTGCGACTCATCACGTACACCGTGTCGGCCAGGAACACGCTCTCGCGCAGGTCGTGCGTCACCAGGATCACGTTGAACTTCTGCGCGGCCTGCAGGTCGCGCATCGCGCACCACAGCTCCTCGCGGGTGAAGGCGTCCAGCGCGCCGAAGGGCTCGTCCAGCAGCAGCATCTTGGGTTCGTGCACCAGCGCGCGGCAGATGCTGGCGCGCTGCTGCATGCCGCCGCTCAGCTGCCAGGGGAACTTGTCCTCGTAGCCGCCCAGGCCCACGCTCTGCAGCAGCTTGCGCGCCTTCTCGACGTATTCATCGCGCTTGGCGCGGAAGTTCGAGCGATAGGGCTCGACGATCTCCAGCGGCAGCAGCACGTTGTCCAGCGTGGTGCGCCAGGGCAGCAGGCTCGGCGCCTGGAAGGCCATGCCGCTGATCTTCAGCGGCCCGGTCACCGGCTTGCCGTCGATGCGGATCGTGCCCTTGCTGGGCATGTTCAACCCGGTGGTCAGCTTCATGAAGGTGCTCTTGCCGCAGCCCGATGGGCCCACGATGGCGATGAACTCGCCCTGGTCCATCTGCAGCGTGATGTCCTCCACCGCGAAGTGGCCCTCGGCCAGCAACTTCTTGTTGTAGGCCAGCCAGACGTTCTGGAAATCGACGAAGTGGGTCATGGTGCGCCAAGGCTCGTGGTGTGGGGTCGGGAAGCAACTGCTGCGCCAGCGGGTGCCCGCATGCGGCCGGGGTGCAAGGGCGGGCATAGATAATGCGCGGGCTTTTTTGCCTGCCGCCGACCGCGACCCCCCACATGCGTTCTCATCCACTCTCTGCCTTGGCGTTGGCCATGGCCCTGGGCAGCGTGCCGCCGGCGCTGCATGCGCAGACCGATGCCAGCACCGCCGCCAAGCCGGCGGCCGATGCCGCGGCGCCCAGCGGCGACTACTGGCGCCTGATGGGCAGCCCCTACACCATCCACTGGCGCAAGGACGACAACGACGAGCACGAGCCCGTCTACATGATCGGGCTGGAGCGGCAGCGCAGCGACGGCTGGCTGTGGGGCGGCGTGTACTTCAGCAATTCCTTCGGCCAGCCCAGCGGCTATGTCTACGTGGGCGAGAAGGTCATCAACTTCAGCCGCTGGGACAAGCTGTTCTTCCAGTGGACGGCCGGCGTGCTGTACGGCTACAAGTACCCGTACGAGGACAAGGTGCCCTTCAACTACAAGGGCTTCTCGCCCGGCGTCACCGTGGGGCTGGGCTGGCAGTTCACGCGCGAGTTCTCGGTGCAGGCCGTGGCGCTGGGCACCGCCGGCCTGATGTTCCAGTTCGCGATCGACCTGCGCTGACGCACCGGCCCACGCCACGGGCTGCGGCCTACTTCTTCGCCACGGCGAAGATGTTGCGCTCGGCGTCCGGCGGCAGGAAGCTGCCGTTCCACACCGCGGTCGGGTTGATGCGCTCCTTGGTGCCGAAGGCATCCGACACCTGGCTGGCCATCAGGCTCAGGCGCGGGCCCAGCGCGTTGCCGAAGCCTTCGGCCTTGGCGTCGGGCGTCAGCACGGTGGCGTCCAGGCACAGCTGCAGGCGGCGCAGTTCCAGCGCCTCGTTGATGATGCCGTCGCGCGCCTTCACGGTGGCGATGCCGGCCTTCGGGTCGGCCACCACGTCCTTCACGCCCTTGGTAAAGGCCTTCAGGAAGCGCTTCACCGCCTCGGGGTTCTTCTTCAGGAAGTCTTCGCCGGCGATGATCACGTTGCCGTAGAGCTTCACGCCGTATTGCGGGTAGGGCATGACGACGATCTCTTCGGCCTTCACGCCGCGCGCCTCGAGGTTGAGGATGGAGGTGAAGCTGAAGCCGGTGATCGCATCGATGTCGCCGCGCACCAGCATGGTCTCGCGCAGCGGCGGGTCCATCGAGGTCCAAGCCACGTTGCTGACGTTGTTGGCCTTGGCAAAGATCGGGAAGGCCTTGCGCCCGGCGTCGAACACCGGCGCGCCCAGCTTCTTGCCGTCCAGGTCCTTCGGCGTCTTGATGCCGCTCTTCTTCAGCGCCATCACCGCCGCCGGCGTGTTGTTGTAGACCATCATCACCGCCACCGGCTTGTTCGGCACGTTGGGGTTGTTGGCGTGGAACTCCATCAGCGCCGCCAGGTCGGCGAAGCCCATGTCGTAGGTGCCCGACGCCACCCGCGTGACGGTGCCGCCCGAGCCGTTGCCGGCGTCGACCACCACGTTCAGGCCCTCGGCCTTGAAGTAGCCCTTGGCCACCGGCACCAGGAACAGCGCGGCCGGCCCTTCGAAGCGCCAGTCGAGCTGGAACTTGATGGTGGTTTCCTGCGCCTGCGCCACGGGCAGCGCGGCGGCAGACAGGGTGGCGGCGGCCAGGGCGGCCAGGCCTTGGCGGCGGGTGAATCGGGGCAGGTGCATCGTGGCTCCAGGCTTAGGTGGGGGGTCAGGGACGGGCGCTGAGTGCCCGCGCAACCCGGCACTTCAGCAAATTCTGTGCGCGGCCGGCGCACCACGGGAATCGGGTCAAGCACTCATGTGGTGCGGCTGCTGGCATCTTTCAGTGCAGAAGATCGAACAAGGTGCGCGCCACCACCTTGGTGGCACGCCGCAGGTCTTCCAGCGCCAGCCGCTCGTCGGCGCGCTTGGCGTGGCTTTCCAGCACCGTGCGCGGCCCCGCGCCGTAGATCGCCGCCGGGATGCCCTGCGCCACGTACAGCCGCACGTCGGTGTACAGCGGCGTGCCGCTGGTGGGGATCGGCTCGCCGAACACCGCCTGGCCGTGCTTCTGCAGCGCGTCGACCAGCGGCTTGTTGCCCGGCAACGGCTGCATCGAATTTGCCAGCAGCAGCCGCTTGATGTCCACCGTGATGCCGGGGCAGCCGGCGGCCGCGTCGGCGATCACCTTGCGGATGGCGGCCTCCACCTCGGCCGGGTTCTCTTCGGGGATCATGCGCCGGTCGAGCTTCAGCACCACCTTGCCCGGCACCACATTGGTGTTGGTGCCGCCTTCGATGCGGCCGACGTTCAGGTACGGGTGGGTGATGCCTTCGACCCGGGAGCGCACTTGCTTGTACAGCGTGTTCTGCGCATACAGAGCGTTCAGGATGGCCACCGCGCCCTGCAGCGCGTCCACGCCGGTGTCGGGGATGGCGGCATGGGCCATCTTGCCGTGCACGGTCACTTCCATCTGCAGGCAGCCGTTGTGGGCGGTGACCACCTGGTAGCTGAAGCCGGCGGCCAGCAGGTAGTCGGGCCGGGTCAGGCCCTGCTGCAGCAGCCAGCCGGGGCCCAGTTCGCCGCCGAATTCCTCGTCGTAGGTGAAGTGCAGTTCCACGCCGCCCTTGAGCTTCTCGCCCAGCGCCTCCAGCGCGCGCAGCGCGAAGGTGTAGGTGGCGAAGTCGCTCTTGCTCACCGCCGCAGCGCGGCCGTAGAGCTGGCCGTCCACCACCTCGCCGCCATAGGGGTCGTGCGTCCAGCCTTCGCCGGGCGGCACCACGTCGCCGTGCGCGTTCAGCGCAATGGTCGGGCCGGCGCCGAAGCGCCGGCGCACGATCAGGTTGGTGATGGACTGCAGGCCATAGGCCTGCACCTGCGCGGCCGGCACCGGGTGCTTCTCGGCCAGGTAGCCGAAGCCCTGCAGCAACTCGGCCGTGCGTTCGGCATGCGGCGCGTTGTTGCCAGGCGGCGTGTCGGTGGGCACCTGCACCAGGGCCTGCAGGAACTTCACTTCCTCGTCGAAATGGGCGTCGACCCAGGCGTCCAGGCGGTCATAGGCGGTGCTGCTCATCGGGCTTCTTCCGCGAGTTGGTTCAACAGGTGCTGGAAGGCGCGCACGCACAGGTCGGCGTCGTCGTTGGTGGTGGCTTCCAGCGGGTTGTGGCTGATGCCGGCGTTCAGGCCGCGCACGAACAGCATCGCCTGCGGCATCAGCTCGTGCAGCTTCTGCGCGTCGTGGCCGGCGCCGCTGGGCATGTGGAACACCGGCAGCCCCAGCGATTCGACCGCACGTTCCCAGCGCGCCTGCCATTCCGGCGCGCTGGGCGCCGCGGCGCCGCGCATCGTCTCTTCCAGCGTGAAGTGCAGGCCGCGCGCTTCGCAGATGCGCTGCAGTTCGGCACGCACGTCGGCGATGCAGGCGTCGCGCACTTCGTTGGTGGTGGCGCGGATGTCCAGGCTGAAGATGCAGCGCCCCGGAACCACGTTGGTGGAGCCGGCCGGCACCTGCAGTTGGCCCACGGTGCCCACCAGGTTGGGCACCGACGAGGCGCGCTGCTCCAGGTAAAGCGCCAGCTCGGCCACCGCGCAGGCGGCGTCGCGGCGGCGGCCCATTGGCGTGGTGCCGGCATGGCTGGCCATGCCGATCACCTGGCCCATGAAACGCGCATTGCCGTTGATGGAGGTGACCACGCCCAGCGGCAGGTCCAGCTCGTTCAGCACCGGGCCCTGCTCGATGTGCACTTCGACGAAGCCCAGGTAGCGGGCCGGGTCGCGCTTGATGCCGGCAATGGCCCCCATCGTGCCGGGCAGGCCGGCGGCGCGCATCGCCTCGCGCATCGTGATGCCGTCGGCATCGGTCTGCTCCAGCCACGCGGGGTTGAAGCTGCCGGTCAGCGCGCCCGAGGCCAGGAAGGTGGCCTTGTAGCGCTGGCCTTCCTCTTCCGAGAAGCCCACCACCTCGATGCCGAAGGGCAGCCGCTTGCCCGCGCGGTGCAGCTCGCGCACGGCCACCAGCGGCACGAAGATGCCCAGCCGCCCGTCGTACTTGCCGCCATTGCGCACGGTGTCGAAGTGGCTGCCGGTCAGCAGCCGCTTCGCCTGCCGGTCCTGGCCGTGGTAGACGCCGACCACGTTGCCCACCGCATCGACGCGCACCTCGTCGAAGCCGCAGTCCTGCATCCAGCGCTGCAGCTGGGCCGTGCAGGCAAGGTGCGCCTCGGTCAGGTAGGTCACGGTCAGCTGCCCCTGCTCCTTGAAGCCGGGGTCGCTGTGCCGGGCCAGCAGCTCGGCACAGTCCAGCACCTGGTTGCCGAAGGTGGGCTCCACGCCGAACTTGTCGTTCAGCCGGATCTCGGCAATGCGGTGGATGTTGCGCAGCGCCTCGTCGCGCTCGTAGTCCACCGGGTGGCCCAGACGCCGCTCGAAGGTGGCGATGATCTCGGCCTTCGTGAGGCCCAAGCCGCGCGGCCCGCGCACCGCCAGGATGAACGGGAAGCCGAACTTGGCGTTGTAGTCGGCGTTCAGCTTCTGGATCTTGGCGAACTCTTCGGGCGTGCAGTCGGTCAGCCCGGCCTTGCCCTGCTCGTTCGTGCTTTCGGCGGTGAGCGTCTTGCTGATCATCGCCTTGCCGGCCAGCTCGGGGTGGGCGCGAATCAGCTTCAGCTGCACCTCGGTGCCGGCGTCGCGCACCGCTTCGGCCATCGCGCGCTTCAGCTGCGTCAGCGTGGCGAAGGGCCGCTTGGCCCAGGCGCCCGAAGCCACCCACGGCGAATGCTCGTAGGTGCCGTCCAGCAGCGCCGTGAACTCGGCCTGCGTGGCGGCGTTCAGTTGCTCCAAAGTCAGGGGCATGTCATCTCCAGACGAAGGCGGTGGACGCATCGAATGGATGCGTGGCCTTCCAGTGGCGGGCGATGTCCACGCGCCGGCAGACCCAGACGCGCTCGTGCTTCTGCACATGGTCCAGGAAGCGCTGCAGCGAGCCGATGCGCCCCGGCTTGCCCAGCAGCCGGCAGTGCATGCCGATGGACATCATCTTCGGCGCGCTGTCGCCCTCGGCATACAGCGCGTCGAAACTGTCGCGCAGGTAGTTGAAGAAATGCTCGCCGGTGTTGAAACCCTGCGCCTGCACGAAGCGCATGTCGTTGGTGTCCAGCGAATAGGGCACCACCAGGTGCGGTGCCAGCGTGCCGTCGCTCTTTTGCACCTGCAGCCAGAAGGGCAGGTCGTCGCCGTAGTAGTCGCTGTCGTATTCGTAGCCGCCCTGGTCGGCCACCAGACGGCGGGTGTTGGGGCTGTCGCGGCCGGTGTACCAGCCGGCCGGCCAGGCACCGCCGGTCAGCTCCTTCAGCAGGTGGGTGGCCACGCCAACGTGGCGGCGTTCCGTCGCCTCGGGCAGGTTCTGGTAATGGATCCAGCGCAGGCCGTGGTTGGCGATCTCGTGGCCGGCGTCCATGAATACCTTGAGCAGCTCGGGGTAGCGCTCCAACGCCGAGACCACGCCGAACACGGTGAGCGGCAGGCCGCGCTGCTCGAACTCGCGCAGGATGCGCCAGACGCCGACGCGCGAGCCGTACTCGTACATCGACTCCATCGTCATGTGGCGGTTCTCGTAGGCCTGCGCGGTGACCAGCTCGGACAGGAAGGTCTCGCTGGTCGGGTCGCCGTGCAGCACGTTGTTCTCGCCGCCTTCTTCGTAGTTCAGCACGAACTGCACGGCGATCTTCGCGTCGCCGGGCCAGCGCGCGTGCGGCACCTGGCGGCCGTAGCCGCGCAGGTCGCGCGCATAGGGCAGGGTGGGGGAGGGAGCCTCGGTGGCCATGGATCGGTCCTTGTGGTCAAAGGGGTTGCAGCACCGTGGCCAGGTCGGCCACGCGCGGGTTCAGGCGAAGGTTGCGCTCGACGTTGCCCAGGTGGGCCTCCAGCAGCCGCACTGCGGCGCGGGCGTCGCGTTTTTCCAGTGCGTCGACGATGGCCACGTGCTCTTCCTGCGAATGCTCGGCCGAATGCGAGGACTGGTACATCAGCGCGATCAGCGAGCTGCGGGTCAGCAGGTCTTCCAGCATCTCGGCCAGCACCTGGTTGCCCAGCATGCGCGCCAGCACCACGTGAAAGTCGGCCAGCAGCCGTGTACGGCCCGACACATCGGTGCGCGCCACGGCCGAGGCCTCGGCCTTCAGGTGCTGGCGCAGCTCGGCGATCTGTGCGTCACTGATCTGCGCGCACAGTTGGCGCAGCATGGCGGCCTCGAGCATGGTGCGCACCTCGAACACCTGGCGTGCCTCTTGCACGCTGGGCTTGGCGACGAAGGCGCCGCGCGCCGGCTCCAGCGTCACCAGCCGGTCGCGGCTGAGCTGGTTGAGCGCCTGGCGCACGAGGGTGCGCGAGACGCCGAAGATGTCGGCAATCTGATGCTCCACCAGCTTGGTGCCCGGCATCAACCGGCGCTCGACGATGGCCGTGGTGATGGAATCGACGATGCGCTGGGTGGGTCCGGCGCCGTCGGCCGCGGCCAGCGCGGCCACCCGCGGCTTCCTGCGCGGGGCGGTGGCGGCAGACGACGATCGGGCCATGGTGGGGGCTTGCACTGTATCCCGAAGTGTATACACTTTGCCGACCGGCGCAAGCTCTCCGCGCCTGCCCAACCAAGGATTCGCGCATGGGAAAACTCACCACGCACGTGCTCGACACGATGCACGGCAGCCCGGCCGCCGGCATGGCCGTCGCCCTGTACCGCCTGGATGGCGCGACCGCGGTGCCGCTGAAGACCATCCGGCTCAACGACGACGGCCGCGCCGACCAGCCGCTGCTGGCCGACGCCGCGCTGTTGCCTGGCCGCTACCGCCTGGTGTTCAGCGTGGCGCCTTACTTCCGCGGCCGTGGCGTGGCGCTGCCCGAGCCGGCTTTCCTGGACGAGGTGCCGCTGGACTTCGGCATCGCCGATGCGTCGCTGCACTACCACGTGCCGCTGCTGGCCTCGCCCTGGAGCTACTCCACCTACCGCGGCAGCTGAACGCCGCTGGCACGGCCATTGCGTCAGCCCCGCTGTGATAGTCCGCAACGGTTCCCGATGAACGCTTCCGGCCAGGCCGATGCGCTGCTGCGCCGACTGGCGCGGTCGCCGGCGGTGCGCATCGTGGTGGCGCGCGTGCAGGGCTCGGGCCCGCGCGAGGCCGGGGCCTGGATGGCGGTGTTCGGCGACGGCATGGTCGGCACCATCGGCGGCGGCCGGCTCGAGTTCGACGCGGTGGCCGATGCCCGGGCGCTGCTGGCCGGGCAGGCGGTGCCGGCCGAGCGCCGCTTTCCGCTGGGCCCCACGCTCGGCCAGTGCTGCGGTGGCGTGGTCTGGCTTCGCTACGAGCTGCTGCAGCCCACCGATCTGCAGGGCGTGGCGGCACAGCTGCAGCAGGCGGCCGGCGGGCAGATGCCGGTGGCGCTGTTCGGCGGCGGCCATGTCGGTGCGGCCATCGTGCGGCTGCTGGGCACCCTGCCGGTGCGCGTGCAGTGGTTCGACAGCCGCGACGAGGTCTTCCCCGACGCCTTGCCGCTGAACGTGGTGGCCGAGCATTCCGACCCGGTGCAGGCCGCCGTGGACACCTTGCCGGCGGGCACCCATGTGCTGGTGATGAGCTTCAGCCATGCCGAGGACCTGGACATCGTCGCCGCCTGCCTGAAGCGGCAGCGCGCGCAGGCCGACCTGCCCTTCATCGGGCTCATCGGCAGCAAGAGCAAATGGGCCACCTTCCGCCACCGGCTGGAGGCGCGCGGTTTCGGCGCCGGCGAGCTGGCCGCCGTCACCTGCCCGATCGGCGTGCCCGGCGTGCGCGGCAAGGAGCCCGAGGTGATTGCCGTGGCGGTGGCGGCGCAGCTGATGCAGCACCGGCCCGAAGCCGGCGCCTCGGGTTTACCCGGGCGGAATGCGTAGACAAAGTGTATACACTTTGGTGTGCAAAGTCGCAGCGGCGCAGGCCCCAGCCGGAACATCCGGCGCAGGCCTTGTGCGCGACGCAGGGTTGGAGGCTCAGAGCGCCCGCGGTGGTGAGCCTCCAGGAGTGATTCGATGGAAGCCTACCTGCTCGACTGGGCCAACCTGCTGCTGCGCTGGGCGCATGTCATCACAGCCATCGCCTGGATCGGCTCGTCCTTCTACTTCGTGCTGCTGGACAACAGCCTCAGCCCGCCGGCCGAGAAGGAGCTGAAGGACAAGGGCGTCGACGGCGAGATGTGGGCCGTGCACGGCGGCGGCTTCTACCACTCCAACAAGTACATGGTGGCGCCGCGCTGGAAGCCGTTGCCCGAGAACCTGCACTGGAGCTACTGGGAGAGCTACAGCACCTGGCTGACCGGCTTTGCGCTGTTCACGGTGCTGTACCTGTTCAATGCCGGCAGCTTCCTGATCGACAAAAGCGTGCACGACTGGTCGCCCGCCGCGGCCATCGCCACCTCGCTGGGCTTCCTGGTGGCCTTCTGGGTCATCTACGACGGCATCTGTCGCACGCTGGGGCGCCGCAAGAACGGCGACCTGCTGGTCGGCGCACTGGTCTTCGTGTTCGTGGTCTTCGCCTCTTGGCTGGCCTGTCAGCTGTTCGCCGGGCGCGCGGCCTTCCTGCTGGTGGGCGCGATGCTGGCCACCTCGATGAGTGCCAACGTGTTTTTCTGGATCATCCCAGGCCAGCGCACTGTGATCGCCGACCTGCGTGCCGGCCGCAACCCCGATCCGGTGCATGGCCAGCGCGGCAAGCAGCGCAGCGTGCACAACACCTACTTCACGCTGCCGGTCATCATCGCCATGCTGTCCAACCACTACGGTTGGCTGTACCAGGGCCCGAACAACTGGCTGGTGCTGGTGCTGCTGATGCTGGCCGGCGCGCTGATCCGCCACAGCTTCGTGGCCCGCCACAAGGCCCATGTGCTGGGCAAGCGCGCGCCGTGGGAGCACGCCATCGTGGGCACGCTGGTGCTGGTGGGCATGGCCTTCTGGCTGGCCCCCAAGCCGCCCAGCGCCGAACAACTGGCCGCCGCCAAGGCCGCCGCGGCGCAGCCCGCGGGCTATGAGCAGGTGCGCGCCATCGTCGAGGAGCGCTGCGCGCTGTGCCACAACGCCCAGGTGCAGCAGAAGAACGTGGCACTGCACACGCCCGAGCTGCTGAAGCAGCATGCCCAGACGGTGTACCAGCAGGCCAGCGTGCTGAAGCTGATGCCGCTGAACAACGCCACGCAGATCACCGACGCCGAGCGCGACGTGATCAAGCGCTGGTACGAGGCCGGCGCGCCCATCCAATAACCGGGCCCAGCCCGGACACACGGCGGCCGCCGATGCACGGCCGCCACCCTCGGCCACCCCGGCCGTACCCCGCCAGGAGACAAGCCCATGACCGCCACCGCCGCTGCGCCTTCGGGCGTGCACCCCGTCGACGAGAAACTGCCGCTGGGCCGCGCCACTGCGCTGGGCCTGCAGCACGTGCTGGTGATGTACGCCGGCGCCATCGCCGTGCCGCTGATCGTCGGCCGGGCGCTGAAGCTGACGCCCGAACAGGTGGCGCTGCTGATCAGCGCCGACCTGTTTGCCTGCGGCATCGTCACGCTGATCCAGAGCCTGGGCGTGACACGCTACTTCGGCATCCGGTTGCCGGTGATGATGGGCGTGACCTTCGCCGCGGTGGGGCCGATGGTGGCCTTTGCCAACCAGATGCCCGGCGTGGAGGGCGCGCGCGCGATCTTCGGCGCCATCATCGGCGCGGGCGTGATCTCGCTGTTGATCGCGCCGGCCATCAGCAAGATGCTGCGTTTCTTTCCGCCGGTGGTCACCGGCACCATCATCACCATCATCGGCGTCAGCCTGATGCGCGTGGGCGTGGGCTGGGCGATGGGCGGGCCAGCCTTCCTGGCGCAGCGCACCGATGTGCCCAAGCTGGTGGAGATGGTCGACCAGGCGAAGGCTGCGGCCGCCGCCGCTTCGGCGCCGGTCAAGCTGGGACCGATCCCGATGGTCGACAACCCGGCCTACGGCGCGCTGGACAACATGGCCATCGCCGCCTTCGTGCTGGTGGTGGTGCTGCTGCTGGTGAAGTACGCCAAGGGCTTCGTGGCCAACATCTCGGTGCTGCTGGGCATCGTGGCCGGCTGCGGGCTGGCCATCATGCTGGGCAAGATGAGCTTCGAACACGTGGGCAAGGCCAAGTGGTTCGATGTCGTGACGCCCTTCGCTTTCGGCATGCCCACCTTCGACCCGCTGATGATCCTGACGATGACGCTGGTGATGATCGTGGTGATGATCGAATCCACCGGCATGTTCCTGGCGCTGTCGGACATCACCGGCAAGAAGATCGGCCAGCCCGAGCTGGCGGCGGGCTTGCGCACCGACGGCCTGGGCACGGTGATCGGCGGTCTGTTCAACACCTTCCCGTACACCAGCTTCAGCCAGAACGTGGGGCTGGTGGGCGTGACGGGGGTGCGCAGCCGCTACGTCTGTGTGGCCGGCGGCATCATCATGCTGCTGCTGGGCATGCTGCCGAAGATGGCGGCCTTCGTCGAAGCCATCCCGCAGTTCGTGCTGGGCGGCGCCGGGCTGGTGATGTTCGGCATGGTGGCGGCCACCGGCATCCGCATCCTGAGCACGGTGGACTACAAGACCAACCGCAACAACCTGTACATCGTGGCGCTGGCCATCGGCTTCGGCCTGATTCCGCTGGTGGCGCCGCGCTGGACGCAGCAGATGCCGCACGGCCTGCACCCGCTGCTGGAAAGTGGCATCCTGCTGACGGCCATCGCCGCGGTGCTGCTGAACCTGTTCTTCAACGGTGCCAAGGGCGACACCGCCGGCGCCATCGAAGCGGCCAAGACTGCCGAGGCGCATTGAAGCGAGCGGTGGCGGGCGCGATTGATCGCACGCATACTGTGTGCACAAGATCAGTGGAGTCACGATGAATATCACCCTGTCAATCGACGAGCGTGTGGCGGAGCAGGCTCGCCTGGCGGCCATGGCCATGGGCAAGAGCCTGAATCAGGCCGTGCGCGACTACCTGGAGCAGCTGGCCGGCCGCGCCCAGCTCGAGTCGGAGATCGCCGAGTACCTGGCATCGACCGCGAAAACGCCGGGGCGCCTTCGCGGCTGGATGTACAACCGCGACGGCCTGCAGCGGCGTGCGTAGCTTCGTCGACACCAACGTCCTGGTCTATGCGGACTCGGCCGATGCCGGCGTCAAGCAAACGATGGCCAGCGCGCCGATCGCCCGGTGCCTGCGCGAGGGCGCGGGGGTGATTTCCACCCAGGTGCGGCACGAGTTCGTCAATGCGGCGCTGCGCAATCTGGACCTGCATGCACTGCGCGGCTTCTCGGTCTGGGGCGCACTGATCCTGCAGCCCGCGCGCCAGAGTGGCTGCGCACAGGTGCTGACCGAAGACCTGCAGGAGGGCGCCGTGATTGGCGGCCTGCGCATCGTCAACCCCTTTGCAGCCCCTGTCGCAGGCAAGGCACGCCGCGCCAGGAAGCGCTGACCGGATGCATGCCCCATGCCCACCCTGCTGATCCGCCACGCCACGCTGCTGGTCACCATGGACGCGCAGCGGCGCGAGATCGTCGATGGCGCGGTGTTTGCGCGCGATGGCGTGATCGAGGCGGTGGGCGCCAGCGCGCAGCTGCCGGCCACCGCCGATGAGGCGATCGACGCGCGCGGCCAGGTGGTCATCCCCGGGCTGGTCAACACCCACCACCACTTCTACCAGACGCTGACGCGTGCGGTGCCGGCGGCGCAGGACGCCGAGCTCTTCACCTGGCTGAAGACGCTGTACCCGATCTGGGCGAAGCTGACGCCGGAGATGGCCTACGTCAGCACGCAGACGGCCATGGCCGAACTGCTGCTGTCGGGCTGCACCACCAGCAGCGACCACCTGTACCTGTTCCCCAACGGCACGCAGCTGGACGACACCATCGAAGCCGCCCGCGACATCGGCATGCGCTTCCATGCGGCGCGCGGTGCGATGAGCGTCGGCGAATCGAAAGGCGGCCTGCCGCCCGACCGCGTGGTGCAGGACGAGGCCGCCATCCTGGCCGATGCGCAGCGCCTCATCGAGCGCTGGCACGACCCGGCGCGGCATGCGATGACGCGCATCGTGGTTGCGCCATGCTCGCCGTTCTCGGTGAGCCGCGAACTGATGCGCGACGCCGCGCTGCTGGCGCGCGCTTACGGCCCAGGTCATGGCGTGTCGCTGCACACCCATCTGGCCGAGAACGACAACGACATCGCCTACACGCGCGAGAAGTTCCACTGCACGCCGGCCGAATACGCTGAAAGCCTGGGCTGGGTGGGCCCCGACGTCTGGCATGCCCACTGCGTCAAGCTCGACGAGGCCGGCATCGCGCTGTTCGCGCGCACAGGCACCGGCGTCGCCCACTGCCCAGGCAGCAACATGCGGCTGGCCTCGGGCATTGCGCCGATCCGCGCGATGCGCGATGCCGGCGTGCCGGTGTCGATCGCGGTCGACGGCTCGGCCAGCAACGACAGTGGCCACATGCTCGGCGAGGCACGGCTGGCACTGCTGCTGCAGCGCGTGGCCCACGGTCCGGTCAAGGGCCCATCGGCGTTGACCGCGCGCGAGGTGCTGGAGATCGCCACGCTCGGCGGCGCCCAGGTGCTGGGCCGCGACGACATCGGCGCCCTGGCGCCGGGCATGAGTGCCGATCTCGTCAGCGTACCTCTGGACGACATCGGCGTGGCCGGCGCGCTGCACGATCCGCTGGCCGCGCTGTTCTTCTGCCACGTGCCGCGGGTGAAGCACACGGTGGTCAATGGCCGCGTGGTGGTGCGCGACGGGCAACTGGCGACGCTGGACCTGCCGGTGCACCTGGAGCGCCACAACCGGTTGGCGGCCGGCCTGCTGGGCGCATGAAGCGGCTGGCGCTGCGGCCCATCGACGCGGTGGCCTTTGCGCCCTATGGCGCGCTGGCCGATGCCGAGGGCGCCGTCGGGCGGCCGATCAACGACGGCACCAGCCTGCGCGTCGATGGCGTGGGCGAGCTGCTGCTGACGGCCGAGGGCGGCGTGCCCTGTCTGGCGCTGTTTCGCGCCCAGCCGCGCGACCCGGCAGGGCCGTGGCAGGTGCTGGAGAGGCATCGCCTGGGCACGCAGACCTTCGTGCCGCTGGGCGGCGCGGCCTTCGTGCTGCTGGTGGCGCTGGGCGGGGACGCGCCCGACGAAGCCACGCTGGCCGCCTTCCATGTGGCCGGCCACCAGGCCGTCACGCTGCATGCCGGCACTTGGCACCACGGCTTGATCGCGCCGCAGGGCGGCGATTTCGTCGTCATCGAGCGCCGGGCGGCGGCCGAGGACTGCGAGCTGGCGCGTCTGGCCGAGGTCGTGACGCTGGGCTGAACGGCGCCGCGCCTGCGCCGACGGTACACGCGGCGCTGCGGGCCTCAGGCAGCCACGGCACTGGCCGCGCGCCGACGCCGCGCAGCCATGCCAGCAGCACCCAGCCCCAGGCCCAGCATCAACCACGACGCGGGCTCCGGCACCGCAGCCGCCACAGACATGCGGTCGTAGCCGAAGCCGTCCTGAAAAGCCAGGTCCAGCCCGGAGGTGCCGTTGATCAGCCGGATGTCGACAAAGGGGTTGGCCGTGTCGATCAGGCCAATGAACATTGCGCTGCTGTCGCGCGACGGGAAGGTTCCCCCGTCGAACAGCACCTCGAACTGGCCGGACTGGCGCAACGCGACGATGCGGAAGATGCCATCCACGCTGTCGAAGGGGCGCGCTTCGATCTGCTGCTGCGTCAAGGTCTGCCCATTGATAGTGACCGTGGCCGGGTTGTTGTTCGTCTCGTTGGCATCGATGACGTACAGGCCAAAGGCCGCCACCGGCTTGTCGAAAATGATGCGTTGATTGAACGACGTGTCCAGGTACTGCTCGCCGCTGACCGGGAAGCGCGCGTTGTAGGGCGCATTGCGCACCAGGCCGCCCGTCAGCGAGGCGGTGACGCCGCTGCCGACGAAGTTCAGCCGGTCCGTCGGGTTGTTGAAGAACTCCGTCCCTGCGGGCAGGGTGTCGAAATCTTCGGTACCGAGCTGTGCGCCGAGGATGGTGGTGACGTGGTAGACGAACTGTGCGCGCGCGTTGTTCGAGAAGATCAGGCCAGCTGCGCTGCCGGCGCCCTGGTCTTCACCGAAGTAGACCGTGGGGGCCGCCACGGCTGAAGTGCAAGCGGAAGCCGCCACGATGGACAGTGCTGCGACGATCGGCAAAGAACGAGTCATTGGGGTTCCTCCGGGCCTTGTTGTGCAGTCGATATCGGCGAAAAGATTAGGGTAACGGTCGCGGGGTTCGAACCCCCTGAATGAGGGGGTGGCGCCGACCAGGTGATCGGCTGGCTCAAAGCCAACGTACTCGTCGGGTCGGCGTAGCCTGCGCTACCCCTGGGCCCCTGGTGTGTCCTCCGCGCGCAGGTGAATCAGTGCAGCCACCTGCTCGGCCATCACCGGCGTCACTTGGGTGTTGTGGGCTTCGGCCGCGTGCGCCGCCGCCTGCTTCAGGACATCGTCCTTCGTCAGCCCGTGCACCACGCCCGGGCAATCGAAGCCCACGTCCCTGCATCGAAGTTCGTACATCGCCGCCTCCTTGACTGGCACGACCGGCGCCTCGGCCGAACCTGAACCGGTCCGACATCCCTCGTCGTCGTGGCACGCAGTGTAACACCCCGCCGTCACGGGTGCGTCACGGGCGGCCCGTCAGGCCAGCATGATGTCCACCGGCGCGGCACGCGACAGCGTCGCGTAGACCGGGCAACGCGTCTTGAAGGCCTGCAGCAGACTCTCGCGCTGCGCGGCGTCGGGGCCTTCGAGGGCCAGCCTGAGCTTGAAGGACTGGAAGCGCGGGTCGACGGCTTCGCCGCAGACGCCGCGGGGATCGAAGTCGCCGGCGACGGTCACGCTCACCGATTCGAGCGGAATGTCCATTTCCTGCGCGGCGCGCTCGCAGACGAAAGTGGCACAGCCTGCCAGCGCGGCCAGCAGCATCTCCACGGGGTTGGCGGCTTCATTGGGCCCGCCCAGCGTCGGCGGCGAATCGGTGACCACATGCTGTCCGCGGATGGTGAGCAGCGCGCGGCCGGGTTCGTTCGACAGCCGACAGCTTGCCGATGCGGTGGCCAGGGGGTTCGACATCTTCGTGCTCCTCGAGGGTGGAAGTCGATGCATGATCGGGCGCATCACAGCATAGGTTTCCTCCGTCACGAGAAAGTCACCGCGAGCACCCGATGAGCCACTTGACGCTTCGCCTGTTCGGCCCCGGCGCCTTGACGGTCGACGGCGCCGTCGTGCGCACGCATTCGGCACGCGCTTTTGCCCTGCTGGCTTTCCTGGTGGTGGAGTCGGACAGGCCGCATGCACGGTCGCGGCTGGCCGAACTGCTGTGGGAGGGCGTGCCCGAAGCTTCCAGCCGCCAAAGCCTGCGCCAGGCCCTGTACTCGCTGCGCACGCTGGGCGGTGGCCAGTTGGGCCGCTGCCTGCAGGTCGAGTCTGACTGGGTGCGCTTCGATGCCGCGGCAACCGGCGCCACCGTCGACATCGACCTCACGCGCTTTGTGGCCGCCACAGCCAGCACCGACGAGGCGCTGTGGCGCGACGCGGCGGCGATCTACGTCGCGCCGTTCATGGAGGGCCGTCACTTGGCGTCGTGCCCGCAGTACGAGGCCTGGCTGTCTGCGGCACGCGAGCGCCTGCATGCGCTGGCCATGCACAACCTGGGCCGGCTGGTGGCCAGCCACATGGCCCGATCCGATTTGGCAGCGGCAGGCGGGTTCGCCCACTCGATGCGCGAGCTAGACCCGACGAGCGAGGCCGCTTCGCAGTACCTGCTGCGGGTCTATGCCGCAACGAACCAGGCGCAGGCGGCCGACGCCGAATGGATCCGCCTGTCCCGACGGCTGCAACAGGAGTTCGGCATCACGCCCTCCGCCGAGACGGCGGCGCTGTACCAGGCGCTGCGCCCGCAGCGTGCTGCCGATCGGCTGCCGGCCGCGGCGATGCCTGCGCGCGATGCACAGCGCGAGCCCGGCGTGGCATGGCCGGCGGCGTCGGGTGATGCCGAATCCATCGTGCGTGCGGGCCAGGCTGCAGAACGCGTCCATGCCTTCAGCCAGGCCGCCGACCTGTACGACCGGGCGCTGAAGGTGATGGCGCAGGCGGGCCACTCACCGCCGGAGCGCCAGGCCGACGTGCTGCTGCTGCACGAAGCCATGCTCGAACGGCTGGGCCGGCGTGCCGAGCAGGAAAGGGCCATCGCCGCCGCCCTGCAGGTGGCGCAGGCGCTGGACGATGCCGAGCGCGTGGCCGCGGTACTGCTGCGCCGTGCCAGCGCCTGCACCTACCTGGGCCGGCATGACGAAGCGCTCCACGCTGCGCAACGTGCCCTGCAGCTCTATCGCGACATGGGCGACCTGCCTGGCCAGGCCGAAGCGCTGCGAGAACTCGGGTTCGTGCAATGGCACGCGGAAGACTATGGCTCAGCGCTGCAGCATGCCCGCGACGCACTGGCGCTGCACCGCCAGATGGGTGACCTGGCGGGCGAGGCCACGGCGCTGCACAACCTGGCCGAGATCCATCGCGACCTGGGCAGTCCCCGGCAGGCCGTGCAGTGGTTCGAGCACGCGCTGCAACTGCATTGGGCGTCGCGCAACCCGGCCGGCGAGATCCTCAGCCTCTTCGGCTGGGCCCATGCGCTGCGCCAGACCGGCGACCATCAAGGGTCCACGCAGAAATACGAGAGCGCCTTGCGGCTGAGCGAACAGAGCGGCGAGCGCGCCATGCACTCGCGCGCACTGCATGCGCTGGCCATGCAGCATGCCACCCAAGGTGCACTGGACAACGCCCTGGCCCACATGCGCAGGGCCATCGAGGTGGACCGGGCGATCGGCTATGCCCATGCGCTGGGCCATGACCTGGTCGATCTGTCGACCCTCCATGCGCTGCGCGGCGAGCTCAGCCAGGCGCGCGTGGCGCTGCAGGAGGCGCTGGTGTGGTTTGGCTTCACCGAAGACGAGGGGGCCATCGCATCGACGCACGCCGCGTTGGTCGAGCTCGACTCGAACCACATCGCGCCGCCTGCGCGCGGCGCATTGCGGCATGGCGTCAAGAGCCACTTGCCGCTCAGCGAAGGCAAGGTGTACTGCGTGTTCGAATCGCCGGTCGGACGCAGCATGCCCTGTTGACGGGTCCGCTCGGCGGGCGCTGCGACAAGGGGCCGAGCGCGCTCAGCCCGGCGCCGGCCCGGCCCAGGCCAGCGACAGCAGGCTCAGGCAGGCCACCGTGCTCAAGCGCCAGCGCAGCGGCAGGTACCAGGCCGGCAGGCCGGCCGGACCGGCCAGGCGGTGGTCGGCCATCAGATGCAGCACGAAGCCCAGCACCAGCAGCGCCGCGGCGGCCGGGCCGTCCAGCATCACCGCTGGCCAGGCCAGCAGCGCCGGCACCACGCTCCAGACGAAGGCCCGGCTGCGCCGCGCTGCGTCCAGGCCTGGCGCGCTCATCGCCACGCCCCAGTGCAGCGCGCCGACGAAGCTGAGGATCACCGCGCCGTAGCCCACGAGCGCCTGCGCCCAGAGCGTGGCGCGCGGGCCGTCGGCGGCATGCAGCACGGCCAGCGCGACGAAGGGCAGCAGGCCGCCATAGCCAAGCCAGGCGACGTGGGCAGGAAGCTGAGCGGGCAGGGCGTTCATCGTCGGGGTTCCACGGTCAGGGAAGCTGCAGGCCCTCGTGCCGGGCCAGGCGTTCCAGGGCGGTTTCGAACAGCGCGCGCGCGCTGCCGGCCACCTGCTGCAGGTAGGCGTGCAGCGCGGCGTCTTCCGCGTCGCGGTGCACACAGCCGGCGCTGTAGGCCTCGAAGCTGGCCAGCTCCATCAGCAGTTCGGCCACATGCCGCGGGCATTCGCAGGCCAGCGTGGGCGACAGGCCGGCGATGGCCGTCAGCGTGGCATCGTCGTAGCGCCGTGGTGCGGGCGCGCCGCGTGCAGCGAAACGCGGCGCTGGTGATGCCGGTCTTGCAGCGGGGGGTGCGATGGCCGTGGCCAGCCAGCGGCCCAGCGCCTCGTCGTCGGCCGGCTCGCGCACCGCCTGCAGCCCGGCGTCGAGCAGCGCGCGGCGCGTGGTGGCCGATGCAAAGCGATAGAGCACCGCCATCGGCGGCGCGCCGCAGGCCTGCCGCGCGGCCTGCAGGCGGCCCAGCAAGGCCGGCATGTCGGCTGGCCGCAGCTCGGGTGCCTGCACCAACAGCAGCGCCAGCGGCGCGCCCTGGCGGGCGGCAGCCTCGTCCAGCGAGGCAAACGTCTGCCAAGCCGGCCCCCGGGGCACCGCCGGCAGGCGCTGCAGGCGGGCCGCCAAGGCGTTGCCGACAACGGCGATGCGCGCGACCGTGTTGCGGCGGGTAGGCGGGCGGCGTCCAGCGCTCACGCCATCGGCCACCTGGCGCAGCTGGGTGGCGCTCAGCGCTGCGATCGAGCCGATGGCGTGCCCCTGCTCGGTCAGCTGCCGCAGCAACAGCACGCGCTGCAGGTCGGATGGCGAATACAGCCGGTGGCCCGAAGGCGCGGTGACCGGCTGCACCGCGCCGTAGCGCTGCTCCCAGATGCGCAGCGTGGCCACCGGCATCTGCGCCATGCGCGCCACGGCCGCGCTGCGAAAGCGCGGGCCGGCGTCGGGGGCAGGGGGCGAGGCGCTGCGCGGCATGGAACGTATGAGCTGAATTTGAGTCGGATACTAACCGACACATCACGCTAGCATAAAGACAGTTGAGTCGATATTGAATAGCTTCTGAGTAAGATTCAGCCATGGCCGATCCGCACCCGCAGACCCCCACGCTCTACTTCGATGGCGCTTGCCCGGTGTGCGCGCGCGAGGTGGCGATGTACCGCCGCCAGCCCGGCGCCGAGGGCCTGTGCTGGGTGGACGTGACGCAGTGCCCGCCCGAGGCGCTGGGCGCCGACCTCAGCCGAGAGGCCGCGCTGGCCCGCCTGCACCTGCGCCAGACCGACGGCCGTCTGCTCAGTGGCGCGGCGGCCTTTGCGGGCCTGTGGCGGGCGCTGCCGCGCTGGGCCTGGCTGGGCCGTTTGGCCGGCACGCGGCCGGGCCTGTGGCTGCTGGAGTCGGCCTACCGCGCCTTCCTGGCGCTGCGGCCGCTATGGCGCTCGGGGGTGGCCCGATGAACGCCCGGCGCATCGCGGTGATCGGCGCCGGCATGTCCGGTGCGGCCTGCGCGCGGCTGCTGGCCGATGCCGGCTGCGCGGTGCAGGTCTTCGACAAATCGCGCGGGGTCGGCGGCCGCATGGCCACACGCCGTGCCGAGTGGCCGGCCGCCGATGGCCAGGTGCAGCAGGTGCGCTTCGACCACGGCGTGCCGGGCTTCAGTGCGCATGCGGCGGAGTTCCTGCGGTTCGTCGAACAGGCGGCGCGCGATGGCCTGCTGGCGCGCTGGGTGCCGCGCCTGGCACCCGGCAGCTACGCCCCGCTGGACGATGCCGCACTGTGGGTGGCCACGCCGGACATGCCGGCGCTGTGCCGGGCCCTGCTTGCCGGCCTGCCGCTGCGCACGCAATGCGCCGTCGATGCGCTACAGCGCACCCCGGCCGGGTGGCGCCTGCTCAGTGCCGGCTCGGTGGTGGGCGAGGGCTTCGATGCGGTGGTGCTGGCCATTCCGCCGGCCCAGGCGGCCACGCTGCTGCAGCCGCACCAGGCCGACTGGGCGCGCCGGGCGCAGGCCATGCCGATGCAGCCCTGCTGGGTGCTGATGGGTGTGACGACGGCGGATGCGGCGCCGGCCGACTGGGACCTGGCCTGGCCCACCGAAGGCCCGCTGGGCTGGGTGCTGCGCAACGAGGCCAAGCCCGGCCGCCCGCCTGCCCCGGGCCACGCGCACTGGGTGCTGCAAGCCACGGCACGCTGGAGCCTGACGCACCTGGTGGCACCCGCCGCCGAAGTGCAGTCCGCGCTGCAGGCCGCGCTGGCGGCCTGGCTGGGCCAGCCGCAGCAGTGGCAGCACGCGGCGGTGCACCGCTGGCGCTATGCCTCGGTGCCGCGCGCCGCCGGTGCGCCCGTGGCGGGCCGTTGCGCCTGGGATGCGGCCCTGGGCCTGGGCGTGTGCGGCGATGCCTGGGGCGGCTCGGGCGTCGAAGGCGCGTGGAGCTCCGGGCGGGCGCTGGCCACGGCCATCACCGACGGCCCGGGAACGGGCACATGAACGGGCCTGCCAAGGTGGCCGCCGACGGGCGGCAGGGGTAGGGGCGAGCCGTGACCGTCATCGCTTCCGAGATCGAACGCTTCGACCGCCTCAGCGCCACCTGGTGGAACCCCAGCGGCCCGATGCGGCCGCTGCACGTGACCAACGCGCTGCGGCTTCAGCTGGTGCTGCAGCGGCTGCAGCAGCACTTCGGCCGCGACCCCGCCGCACTGGGCGGCCTGCGCATCCTGGACGTGGGCTGCGGCGGCGGGCTGCTGGCCGAGCCGCTGGCTGCGCGCGGCGCGCAGGTGGTGGGCATCGATGCCTCGGCCGGCAACGTGGCCGCGGCGCGGCGCCATGCGGCCGCGCAGGGCGTGGCGGTGGACTACCGGCACGGCGAACTGGCCGAGGTGCTGCACGCCGGCGAGCGTTTCGACCTGGTGCTGGCGCTGGAGGTGGTGGAGCACGTGGACGACGTGCCGGCCTTCGTGGCCGCGGCGGCGGGCCGCGTGGCGCCGGGCGGGCTGCTGATGGCCTCGACCATCGACCGCACCTGGAAGAGCTATGTCTTCGCCATCGTCGGTGCCGAGTACCTGTTGCGGGTGCTGCCGCGCGGCACGCACCAGTGGCGGCGCTTCGTGCGGCCGGCCGAACTGGCCGCTGCGGCCGCGGCCATGGGCCTGCGCCAGACCGAAGTGCGCGGCATGCGCTACCTGCCGCTGTGGCACCGCGCGTCGTGGTGCCGCGATACGCGCGTCAACTACCTGGCGACCTTTGCGCGCCCGCGCGCTTAGTTGCGTTGCCTTGCGGTTGTCCGCCCTTGGAGCGGAGCGCACCCGGATTTCCGAACTGATCGGCTGATCGTTCTCGGGGACTGATACCGAAAAGGTGTGACGTGGCCGCCGTCTAGGGTTCTCTCCAGCATCGCGAGCGCCACGGAGGCCTTACGATAAGCCCATCGTTGGGATCGGCGCAGAGTGCACCGGCACTACAAAGCGTCGACGAATCAAAGGACTGGGGCCATGAAGTCTGTGCGGACCGCCTATGTGGTCGCGGGTTTGTCGCTTCCTGTGGCGGCATTCGCGGCCGAACCGAATGTGGGGCTGCCGTCGCTGCTCGGACCGTTGCAGATCCTGGTGTTGCTGACGGCTTATCTCACTCGTCGACGGCCCATTGGAGGATGGCTGCTCCTCTACTACATCACATCGTTCATCGGGCTCTTGCTCGTCGTCGGGTTCTCCATTGCCGATGCGCGCAGGCTTGCGCGCACGTCTTTCGACGGGCCGGTCGAGCTTGGGCTGACCTGGGTGTTCACGCTTCTTCCAAGCCTCAGCATCGTCGTCGTGTTTCTTCTTGGCATCTGGCTGCTGATTCGTCGTACCTTGGCCAATCTGCGACTCCTGCGGCAGGCCATGGCTGTTGCGGTTGCATGCCTGGGTGTGGGGTTGCTGCTGGAACTCTTTGCTTGGGGTATGCCTGGAGCTTCTGGCATCAGCCTGCTGCAGTTGGTCTACGGGGCCATCTGGGTCGCATACTTTCGACGCAGTAAGCGGGTGCAGTGGGTGTTCGCCGAAGGGCGCTGGTCGCCCGAGATGGCCGGAGGCCAGCCCAGGATGTCAGTTCATGAACGGAAGCATCGCTCATGGCGCGCGGCGGTTTGGGCATGCGTGGGCTATGCCGTAGGCGTGCTGGCAGTCTGGGTCAGCGGGGACTTTGGTCAGTGGTCCGAGATGTACTTCTCGGTGCCAGGCGCAGTCCTCGCATTGGCAGCTGCGTTGGTGGGCTACTTCTCACCCATCACGAAGGAGCGTCGAGCAATGCTTGATCGGCGTGCCCTCGATCCAACGCAGTAAAGGTTGAAGCTCGCCGCGGCGCCTCGTGCTGCATCGCAGCGGGCAAACACTCAGCCCGAAATGCGCTGCGCCAGCGCCACCAGGCTGCGGTCGCTGCCCGGCGGGCCCACCAGGCTCAGCCCCAGCGGGGCGCCCAGGCGTGTGGCCCAGGGCAGGCTCAGCTGCGGCAGCCCGGCCAGGCCGGCCACGCACAGCATCTGCAGTGCGCGGTTGCGGTAGCTCTCCAGCCCGGCTTCGTTGTCACTGATCAGCGGCGCCACGTCGGGCATGGTCGGCATGATCAGCACGCCGTCGCTGCCCAGGATCGCCGCCATGTGGGCCCGGAAGCGCGCGCGGTAGGCCTGGCCTTCGGCCAGCTTGGCGTCCGAGATCTGCCGTGCCCAGGCAAAGCGCTCGGCCACGCCGGGGCCCAGCGGCGGCTGGTAGCGGGTGATCAGCGCGCTGTCCACCGTCCAGGCCTCGTGGCCCTGCACGTGGCGGTAGTGCCAGTACATCGCCTCCAGGCTGTCCAGCACCACGTTCACCGGCGTCGGTGTGCCGCAGGTGGATTCGACCTTGGCACAAGGCGCGGCGAAGGCTTCCAGCACCTCGGGCGCCAGCAAGGCCCACAGATCCGTGGGCCGCAACAGCCGCGGCGCGGCCGGCAGCGGCGCCGGGTCGGTGCCCAGCAGCACGTCGGCCACGCGGGCGAAGCTCGTCAGCTCGCGGGTGAACCAGCCGCAGGTGTCGAAGCTGGGCGACAGGTCCAATGCGTCCTGCAGGCTGACGCGGCCGTGCGTCGGCCGCAGGCCCACCAGGCCGCAGTGGCTGGCCGGTGCGCGCACGCTGCCGCCGGTGTCGGTGCCCAGCGCCATGTCGCACAGCCGGTTGGACACGGCGGAAGCTGAGCCCGAGGACGAGCCGCCGGTAATGCGGTCCGGCGCCGCGCCATTGACCGGCGAGCCGAAGTGCGCGTTCTGCCCGTTCATCGAGAAGGCCAGCTCGTCGGTGATCGTCTTGCCGACGAAGCGCGCGCCGGCATCCAGCAGGCGTTGCACCGTGGGCGCGGTGCGCGTCTTGATGCCCGACAGCGCCAGCACGAAAGGCTGGCCGCCGCTGGTGGGGTAACCGGCCACGTCGAACAGGTCCTTGACGGCAAAGCTCAGGCCGGCCAGCGGCCCGGTGGCCGCCTGCGGCACCGGCACTTCCGGATAGGGCATAAAGGCGCGGGCGGTGTCGTTGACGAGGGGCATGGTGGCTTTCGAATGAGGGTGTTCAGGAACGCTTGCGCTTCGCTTTGCCCACAGGCGGCGGCTCGGCCATCCAGTCCACCAGCTTCAGGTCGGGCACCCGGTCGAAGTGGCGCGTGTTGTGGGTGACCAGGGTCAGGCCCTCGGCCAGCGCGTGCGCGGCGATCTGCGTGTCGAGTTCGCCGACGGGCGTGCCGTGGCGCCGATTCGTGTCCTTCAGCGTGCCATAGTGATCCGCGGCGCGGGCGGTCCAGGGCAGGCTGGGCAGTTGAAGCAGGAAGTGGTCGATCAGCTTGCGCCGCCGGTCGTCGGCCGCCATGCCGGCTTGGCCGAAGCGCAATTCGGCGCGCGTCAGAACCGACAGGGCGACAGTCTGTTGCAGCAAGCCTTCGTTCACGCGCGCTTCCAGCGAGGCAGAACTGCGCCGCAGGTAGTAGCTGGCGATGTTGGTGTCGAGCAGATAGAGCAGGCTCACCGGCCGCGCTTCTTGGCAGGTGCGCTCGACCAGTCGGCCAGCGGGTCGGGCTGCGGCGCGTCGTTGCGGGGCGGCACGAACTCGTCGCTCGCGGGCAGGCTGCGCAGCTCGGTCAGGAAGGCCTGCAGCGCATCCGGGTCGGGCTTCGGACTGAGGGTGATTTCGCCCGTATGTTCATTGCGGGCGATCCACATCTCGCGGACGTTCACCCTGAACGCCTTGGGCAGGCGCACCGCCTGGCTGTTGCCGGTGCTGAAGACCTTGGCCGTCATGCTCACGGTACACCTCCCGGCGACGTATCTACAAAAGAGTAGATATTCTACAGGTCGCTCCGAGCTCAGGCAACGGGCACCTTCTCTGCCGCAGTGGCGTCGGTGCGCAGGCAGCGCGCGCCATGGTCCGGCGCCAGCATCACCACCTCGGGCGCGGTCTGGCGGCAGCCTTCGTTGGCGAAGCTGCAGCGTTCGGCGAAGGCGCAGCCCGGCGGCAGTGCCGACAGATCCGGCGGCGCGCCGCCGATGGTCTCCAGCCGCGCGCCTTTGGCCAGCGCGCCGTGGGCGCGGCTCTTCAGCAGCGCCAGCGTGTAGGGGTGGCGCGGCTCGCGGATCAGGGCTCGGGCCGAGCCCACCTCGACGATGCGGCCGGCGTACATCACGGCGATGCGATCGGCCACCTCCAGCGCGGCGCCGATGTCGTGGGTGACGAAGATCACCGACAACCCCATCTCGCGCTGCAGCTCGCGCAGCAGCAGCAGGATCTGGATCTGCACCGTGGCATCCAGCGCGGTGGTCGGCTCGTCGGCCAGCAGCAGCTGTGGCTTGCAGGCCAGGGCCAGCGCAATCATCGCGCGCTGGCGCATGCCGCCGCTCATCTCGTGCGGGTAGGCGGCCAGCCGCCGCTCGGGGCTGGGGATGCGCACCCGCTCGAAGAGCTCCAGCGCGCGCTTCTGCGCCGCCTCGGCGCTGACGTTCTCATGGCGGCGGATGCTCTCGACGATCTGCGCACCCACGGTGTACACCGGGTCCAGCGCCAGCAGCGGCTCCTGGAAGATCATCGAGGTGACCTTGCCGCGGTAGTCGGCCAGCTGCGAGGAGGACATCTTCAGCACGTCCTGCCCGGCCACGCGCAGTTGCCCGCCCATCTGCGTGCGCTTCGGCGGGTGCAGCCGCAGCAGCGAGCGCAGCGTGACGCTCTTGCCCGAGCCGGATTCGCCGATCAGTGCCACCACCTCGCCGCGCTGCACCTGCAGGTCCACGCCGCCCACCGCGCGCACCGGCTTGCGCCCGCCGGTGAAGGTGACGGTCAGGTTTTGGATGTCTACAAACGCTTCGCTCATGCGGCGGCCCTTTCCGCCGCGCTGTGGCCGCTGCCGGCTTCGTACATCAGGCAGGCCACCGGATGGCCGGCCGTGCCACCCACCAGTGTGGGCACGCGCTGGCTGCACACGCCTTCGGCGCGCTCGCAGCGGGTGTGGAAGCGGCAGCCCGAAGGCGGGTTGATCGGGTTCGGCGGGTCGCCGGCCAGCGCCGGCTTCTCGGTGCGATGGTCCGGGTCCATCGACGGGATGCTGCTCAGCAGCGCCTTGGTGTAGGGGTGGCGCGGGCTTTCGAACAGCGCCTCGCTCTCGCCAATCTCCACCACCTGGCCCAGGTACATCACCATCACCCGGTCACTGATGTAGCGCACCACGTTCAGGTCGTGGCTGATGAACACGTAGGTCAGGCCGAACTCGTCCTTCAGGTCCAGCAGCAGGTTCAGCACCTGTGCTTCCACTGACTTGTCCAGCGCCGACACCGCCTCGTCCAGGATGATGATGCGCGGCTGCAGCGCCAGCGCGCGGGCGATGTTCACCCGCTGCCGCTGGCCGCCCGACAGCTCGTGCGGATAGCGCTCGGCAAAGCGCTGCGGCGCCAGGCCCACGCGGGCCAGCAGGTCGCGCGCGCGGGCGACGGCCTCGGCATGCGGCGTGCCGTGCACCTGCGGTGCAAAGGCGATGCTGTCCTCGATGGTCAGCCGCGGGTTCAGCGACGCGTAGCTGTCCTGGAACACCATCTGCACCTGGCGGCGGTAATCCTTCAGGCCGAGCTCTCGGCCGCCGACGGCGCGCGCGTCGAAGACGATGTCGCCGCGATCGGGCTCGATCAGGTGCATCAGCAGCCGCGCGGTGGTGCTCTTGCCGCAGCCCGATTCGCCGACCACGCCCAATGTCTCGCCCTTCTGCAGGGCAAAGCTGACACCGTCGACCGCACGCACCACGCCGCCGCCGCGGCCCAGCAGGTCCTTCTTCAAGGGAAAGTGCTTGACCAGTCCCTGCACTTCGAGCAGTGGCGTGCTGTGCGAGGTCATTGCTTGATCTCCATCGCCGATCGCAGCCCATCCGACAGCAGGTTGAAGGCGATCGAGGTGAAGAAGATCATCACCCCGGGCAGCGCGGCGATCCACGGCTGCACGTAGATGGCGGTGCGCAGCGTGTTCAGCATCAGGCCCCATTCGGGCTCGGGCGGCTTGACGCCCAGGCCCAGGAAGCTCAGTCCCGACGCCAGGATCATGCTCACCGCGATCAGGCTGGTGGCATAGACGAAGATCGGCCCCAGCACATTGCCCAGAACGTGCACCCGCACGATGGTGAAGGCATCGGCGCCGCTGGCCCGCGCCGCCTCGACGAAATCGCGGCTGCGGATCTGCGTGGTGACGCTCTCGGCCACGCGCGCGATCGGCGGGATGAACACCACCGTCAGCGAGATCAGCGAATTGGTGATGCCTGCGCCCAAGGCGCCGCTCAGCGCGATGGCCAGCAGCACCGACGGGAACGCATAGAACACGTCGATGGTGCGCATGATCACCGAGTTGACCGCGCCGCCGGCGTAGCCGGCGACGATGCCGATGGTGGCGCCGATGACGAAGGCGAAGATTACCGGCGTGATGCCCATGAACAGGCTCAGGCGCGCGCCGACGATCAGCCGGCTCAGCATGTCGCGGCCCAGCTCGTCGCTGCCCAGCGGGTAGCCTTCCGTGCCGATCGGCTTCAGCCGGTTCAGCATGCTCGACGCATAGGGGTCGGCCGGCGCCAGCCAGGGGCCGAATACCGCCAGGATCATCAGGAACAGGATCATCGCGCCGGCCACCAGCGCCGAGGGGTCGCGCAGCAGCCGCCGGCCCACCGTCTGCCAGTAGCCGGGGCTGCGTTCCATCGCCGCCGCCGGCAGCTTGGTGTCCACCACTGCGCTCATCGTGCAATCCTCGGATCGAGCGTGCCCTGGATCACATCGACCAGCAGGTTCAGCACGACGAAGAACATCGCCAGCACCAGGATCGTGCCCTGCAACAGCGGCAGGTCGCGCTGGAAGATGGCGCTGTTCAGCAGGAAGCCGGCGCCGGGCCAGGAGAACACGGTCTCGATCAGGATGCTGCCGCCTAGCAGGTAGCCCAGTTGCAGGCCCATCACCGCCAGCGCGGTGGGCGCGGCGTTCTTCACCACGTGCAGGAAGATGCCGACGTCGGTGAGCCCCTTGGCGCGCAGGCCGACAATGAATTCCTGCGCCAGGATGTCGGCCACCAGCGCGCGCACCGTGCGCGCGATGATGCCCATCGGGATCACGCTCATCGTGATGGCCGGCAGCACCAGGTGCTTCATGTGCTCCAGGTCCCAGACCCAGTCGCCAGAGCCGCCGGGCCCGGCGCCGCCCGGCGGCAGCCAGCCCAGGATGACCGCGAACACGATCACCATCACCATGCCCAGCCAGTAGTGCGGCACGCTGACCCCCAGCACGGCGGTCAGCGAGGCTGCCTTGTCCACCCAGCTGCCCTGGAAGTAGCCGGCGACGAAGCCGAACAGGCAACCGAAGACGAAGCCGATCAGCGTGGCGAAGACGGCGAGCCGCAGCGTGTTGCCCACGGCATTCAGCACCTCGGCGGCCACCGGGCGGCCGCTGGCGATGCTGGTGCCCAGGTCACCCTGCAGCGCGCGCCACACCCAGCTGGCGAACTGCTCCGGATAGCTGCGGTCGAAACCGTACAGCGTGCGCAGCTGTTGCTGCATCTCACCCGATGCATCCGGCGGCAGGATCGACACCAGCGGGTCGCCTGGCGCCAGGTGCACCAGCGCAAAGCACACCAGCGCCACGCCCAGCATGATGGGCAGCGTGTAGACCAGCCGCCGGAGCAGGAAGGCGATCATGCCCGCGTCATTCGATCGACATCGGCGCGATGTCGATGAACCAGCTGCGCGGCTGCACCACGCCCTTGACCTTGGGGCTCATCGCACGCGGGCCCACGTCGTGTGCAATCCACACGAAGGGTGCCTCCTCGACGATGCGCGCATGCAGCTTGGCCAGCGCCGCGTCGCGCGCCGGGCCTTCGAAGCTGGTGCGCGCGTCGGCGATCAGCTTGTCGAACTCGGCATTGCCAAAGTAGCCCCAGTTGTTGCTGACCGGCGGGAAGGTCTTGGTGCTGGTGAAGCGCACCATCGCGAAGAAGGGGTCCATCGCCGCGAAGCTGACGTTGGTGGCGTTGGCGCCGTTGGCCGACGGATCCTTCGCGCCCTTGCGCCAGTTGGTGAACAGCGTGTTCCACTCGATGACGTCGAACTGCACGTCGAAGTAGCACTGCTTCAGGCTCTGCTGCACGAACTCGTTCATCGGCAGCGGCTGCATCTGGCCGGAGCCGGAGGCCGAGATCTGCACCTTCACCTTCAGCGGCTTGGCGGCGCTGTGGCCGGCCTCGGTCATCAGCTTCTGCGCGGCCGGCACGTCGTAGCGGATGTCGAACTTGGGGTTGCCCCACCACGGGTGGCCCGGCGGCACGGTGCCCTTGGGCACGGCCATCATGCCGCCCAGCAGCTTCATCAGGCCCAGCCTGTCGACGCACAGGTTGGCCGCGTGGCGCACGCGCTTGTCCAGCCACGGCGAGCCTTCGGCAAAGCTCAGCTGCCACGGCCACACGTGCGGCTGCTGGTTGAAGTAGATCTTGTTGCCGCGCTGCTGGATCGAGCCCATCGCGTCGGGCGAGGGCGCCTCGATCCAGTCCACCTGGCCGGACAGCAGCGCCGCAGTGCGCGCATTGGCCTCGGGCATCGGCAGCAGCACCACGCGGTCGATCTTGGGCGTGCGCTTCGGGTCCCAGTAGGCCTTGTTGGCCACCATCTCCAGGCGCTCGCGCGGCACGAAGCGGGCCATCTTGAACGGACCCGAGCCGCTGGCATCGGCGGCAAAGGCCACCCAGGCCGCCTTGGACTTGTCGGCCGGCGTGGCGCCCGGCGCGGCGTCGAACTTCTTCTGCCAGTGGGCCGGGCTGGCCATGAACAGGTTGGTCAGGTTCAGCGGCAGGAAGGCATCGGGCTCGCTGGTGGTCAGCTCCACCGTGAAGTCGTCGATCTTGCGGGCGCTGCGCAGCGTGGGCATGCGGCTGGCGGTGACGCCCACCTGGCTGGCGTCGAAGTGCACCGCGTCCTTGTCCAGCACCTTGCGCACGTTCCACACCACGGCGTCGGCATTGAAGGGGCTGCCGTCGTGGAACTTGACGTCGTTGCGCAGCTTGAAGACCCACTTGGTCTTGTCCTTGGCGTCCACCGCCCAGCTGGTGGCCAGCGCGGGGATCAGCACGCTGGGCGCGTCGGCCTTGGACAGGTCCCACTGCGTCAGCGAGTCGTACATCGGGATGCCGGTGAAGCGGTTGCCTTCGAAGCCCTGGTCGGGCTGGCCCAGCGTGCGCGGGATGTCGGCAGCGGTCATCGCGATGCGCAGCACTTTCTCCTGCGCGGCGGCCGTGCCGCAGGCCAGCAGCGTGGCGGCCAGCAGGGCGGCGGGCATCAGGGGACGGAATCGGGTTTGCATCGGGAACTCCTCAGGGCTGTGGGTTGAACGGGGGGCAAATGTGCAAGCGGCGTGCCAGGCTCAGGCGGTGCCCAGCCAATCGGCCAGCGCCGGGGACAGGCCGGTCCAGGGGCCCGGCTCGGTGCGGGGTGCGGCCGCCGGGGCGGCCAGCGCCAGCGGCGCGGTCAGCTGCAGCGCCTCGGCCAAGTTGTCCAGCACTGGGCAGGGCAGGTGCTCAGCCAAGGGCGCGGCCAGGCCGGCCAGGCCTGCGCCGCCGAGCAACACGCAACGGGCTTGCGGCCAGCGCGCCAGCGCCTGCAATGCGGCCTCGCGCAGCACCTCGACGGCGCCTTGCGGGTCGGCGGCGAGTTCGCCGCCGCTGCGCGCCACCGCCTGCACACCCAGCAGCGGCGCGGGCAGCGGCAGCACGGCGGCCAGCCGCTGCAGCATCGGCGCCCAGGCCGCGCCGCCGGTGACGATGGCGAAGGGCCCGCGTCGCGCCGCGGCTTCCATCGACGCCTCGGCCAGGCCCCGCACCGGCACGCCAGCGACCGCGCGCAGCGCGAACAGCCCCGGGTCGCCGAAGCAGGCCAGCAGCACCGCCGCCGGCAGGCCGTGCGACTGCACGTGCGCGGCAAAGGCATCGAGCGCCGCGTGGCCGGCCACCGCGGCTCCGGCCTCGCCGGTGATGTAGCGCGGCCCGAAGCGCGCGGTGGCCACGGCCAGTGACAGCCCGGCGGCCTGGGCCACGGGCGCGGCATGGCGTTGCAGCAGCGCGCTGACCTCGGCGCTGGTGTTGGGGTTGAGCAGCAGCAGCGTCTTCACGCGGTGCTGCCCTCATCCAGGCCCAGCAGCATGGCCAGGCCCGGGCTCGTCTTGGGCTCGTCGTGGAAGCGAAGCTGGGCCTCCAGCCGTGCCAGGTGCGCCAGCATCGCCCGGCTGGCGGCAGCGGCGTCGCGCAGCTTCAGCGCGGCGAGGATGGTGCGGTGCTCCTGGCAGTTGCAGCCGGCGTCGCGCTCGTCGCGGATTTCCTGCGGGCCGTAGCGCATCAGCACCAGCGACGTGCGCATCACCAGTGGCCGCAGCAGCCGCGCCAGCGTGCGGTTGCCGGCATGTTCGGCGATGTGCAGGTGGAAGGACCCGGCATGGCGGATGGCATCGTGGCGGCGCGCTTCGGTGCGCGCGCGCTCCTCGTCGCGGATCCAGCCCTGCAGTGCACGCAGATCGGCCGCGGTGGCGCGCGCCACGAAGCTGGCCAGCAGCTCGGGCTCGAGCAGGCGGCGCGCGCCGAAGACCTCGCGCGCCTCGTCCGGCGTGGGCTCGGCCACGCGCGCGCCGGCATTCGGCACCAGGGTCACCAGATCTTCGCTGGCCAGCCGGATCAGCACCTGACGGATGCGCGTGCGCGACACCCCGAAGGCCTGGCCGAGCTCGTCCTCGCGCAGCCGCTGGCCAGGGGACAGGCGCTGGTCCAGCACCGCCTCGGCCAGGCGGGCGTGGATGTCGGCATCGGTCAGCACGGCAGTCATCGTCGGCAGCCTTCCAGCAAGCTTCGTACCCGGCCCGGCCCTCGGTATGCACACCATCCAGTCCGGAGATTGCATACAAAAAGGTGCGCGATCGTATCGTCGTGGTGCGCGCGCGCCAAGCGGGTGCGCACCTCCGGACTTACCCGGGGTGCGGCAGGGCGATGCAGGAAGGGCGCGCCACCGGGCCCGGTGGCGCCCGGGCTTCAGGCCGGCGCGCGGGCCTGGCGGGAAGACAGGTTGCCGACCTGGGCCGCCGGCTGCGAGGCGACCAGCCGGCGGTGCCACAGCATCCAGACGACCGGGATGCCGGCCAGACCGGCCACCACGTGCTTGAGCGTGTGGCCGCTGACCATGCCGGTCCACTCGAAGATCTGCCGGTCGTAGTGCTCGAACACCTTGGCCAGCAGGTAGGCAGCGAACACCGCGTAGATGGCGCCGCCGTGCGTGTAGCGCGACGGGTGCAGCAGCGCCAGCTGCAGCAGCACCAGCACCGCATAGCCCTGCAGCACCGCATAGGGCACCACGTTGCCGCGACCCTGCCGCTCGGTGACGATCCAGTACACCACGGTGCCAACGCCGACCAGCAACGCCGGCCCAAGCGCCACGAGCCCGGCGCGCACGTTGACGCGGTCGACGATCTGCGCCGACACCAGCCCCATGAAGGCGATGGTCATCGGCAGCCGGTCCCAGAACAGCGTCTCGTTGTTCGGCTTCAGGTGGTAATAGCAGGAGCCGGCGGCGGTCAGCAGCACGCCGATGCCGAACACCAGGTAGGGCAGCCGCTCGGCCGGGCTGGCGAAGCAGGTGCGCGGGCGCAGCACCAGGGCCAGGCCGGCGACGCCGGCGATCGCGAACGCCAGGTTCGACACCACGTCGAGAAAGTTCTCGATGCCGTAGGCCTGGCGCTTGTCGGCGAAGTCGTGATAGACCGAGGGCTGCGGCATCGCCGGCACGAACAGTGCCGCGGCCACGGCCAGCAGTGTCAGCCCGATCAGGAGAAGGTTACGGGTGCGCATTGGCTGTGAATCCTACGCTGCCGCCGTGCCCGGCGCGTCTTGCCCGGCCAATGAACCCGGACTTCAGGCCATGCAGGCGTCGTGCACAGGCTCGATCTTCTGGGTAGTGCCGCGCAGCAGTGCGGCCGCCTTCTCGGCAATCATGATCGTCGGCGCGTTGGTGTTGCCCGTCACCAGCCGCGGCATCACCGACGCGTCGATCACGCGCAGCCCGTGCACACCGCGCACCCGCAGCTCGGCATCGACCACGGCCAGTGGGTCGCTTGTCGGGCCCATCGCGCAGGTGCCCACCGGGTGGTATTCGGTGTCGGTGTGGCGGCGCACGAAGGCCTCGGCGGCCGCTTCGTCGTCGTGCGGGAAGGGGTAGAGCATCGGCCCGCGGTGCGGCGCCAGCGCCTCGGCCTGCAGGATGCGTTGGCCGATACGCGCGCCCCGCACCAGGCGCTGCAGGTCGTCGCGCGAGCTCAGGAAGGCCGGGTCGATGACCGGCGCGGCCTGCGGGTCGGCACTGGCCAACAGCACCACGCCGCGGCTTTCCGGCCGCATCAGCGTGACGTGCAGCGTGTAGCCATGGCCCCAGTGCGACTTGCGCGTGTGGTCGTCGACGATGCCGGTGCACAGCGCAAGCTGAATGTCGGGCCAGTCGTCGCGGCCGTCGGTGGCCAGGAAGCCCTGCACCTCGGCCACGTTGCTGGTGATCCAGCCACTGCGCTGGCGCCGCCATTCGCGCACGGCCGACAGCAGCGTGGCTCCACCGCGCAGCGAGAGGCCCAGCGTCGCATCGGTGCGCGCGGTGCGCTGGATCAGCACGGTGGTGGCATGGTCCTGCAGGTTGCTGCCCACACCCGGCAGATCCTGCCGCACAGCGATGCCGTGTTGCTGCAGGTGCGCGGCCGGGCCGATGCCCGAGCGCATCAGCATCGCTGGCGAGCCGTAGGCGCCGCCGCACAGCAGCACCTCGCGCCGCGCACGCAGCGTCTGCAGGCCCTGCTTCGTCAGGATCTCCAGCCCGCTGGCGCGCCGGCCGTCGAAGCACACGCGCGCGATGGTCGCGCCGGTGATCACCGTCAGGTTGGGCCGGCCCAGCGCCGGCTGCAGGTACGCGCGGAAGGCGCCACAGCGCTCGCCGCCTTTCTGCGTCACCTGGGCCGGCGCCACGCCGTGCTGGCGCGGGCCGTTGTAGTCGGCGATGCGCGGCAGACCGCTTTGTTCGCAGGCCTGCATGAAGGCCTCGCCCAGCGGACTCGGGCTGCGCAGCCAGGCCACGTTCAGCGGGCCACCGCTGCCGTGCAGCTCGGTGGCGCCGAAGCATTCGCTGTGCTCGGCGGCGCGGAAGTAAGGCAGCACGTCGTCCCAGGCCCAGCCGGGGTTGCCGAGCGCAGCCCACTGGTCGTAGTCGCGCGGGTTGCCGCGGGTGTAGACCATGGCGTTGATCGAGGACGAGCCGCCCAGCACCTTACCGCGCGGCTGCCAGCCGCGGCGGCCGTCGAAGCCGGCCTGCGGCACGGTCTCGTAGCCCCAGTTATGCAGGCCCATCGGCGCGGTGGCGGCAAAGCCCAGCGGCGCGCGGATGAACACCGAGTCGGCGCTGCCGCCGGCTTCCACCAGGCAGACCGATACCTTCGGGTCTTCGCTCAGGCGCGCGGCCAGTACACACCCGGCCGAGCCACCGCCAGCGATCAGGAAGTCGAAGTCCTTCACAGCGTGGCCCCCTGCAGGCGCAGGCCGTGGCGCTGCACCAGCGCCTCGCGCTTGCCGGGCTGGAAGTGGATGCGCGACGCTTCACCGCCCACTGCCTGCACCAGCCGCTTGTCCATCAGCCGGAACCACAGCGGCGGCAGATAGGCCAGCAGGTAGGTGCCCATGTAGCCGTTGGGCAGCGTGGGCAGGTTGTCGAAGTGGCGCAGCGACTGGTAGCGGCGCAGCGGGTGCGCGTGGTGGTCGGAATGGCGCTGCAGGTGGAACAGCATCCAGTTCGAGCACAGGTGGTTGCTGTTCCACGAATGGTGCGGCCGGCAGGGCTCGTAGCGGCCGCTGGGCAGCTTGCCGCGCAGCAGGCCGTAGTGCTCGATGTAGTTGGCGCTGGTCAACTGGAAGTTGGCCCAGAACGACACCGCCAGGATGTACGGCAGCGCCACCCAGCCCAGCCAGGCCACCAGCAGCGTCCACAGCGCCAGCGAGATCAGCGCCGGCTGCAGGATCTCGTTGTGCAGCGACCAGACCGGCAGGCCGCGCTTGCGCAGCCGCTCGACCTCGATCGCCCAGGCGCGCTGCAGCGCACCGGGCATCTCGCGCAGGATGAAGGTGTAGATCGTCTCGCCCATGCGCGAGCTGGCCGGGTCGGCCGGTGTGGCCACGTCGCGATGGTGGCCGTGGTTGTGCTCGATGAAGAAGTGGCCGTAGCCGGTGGGCGCCAGCACGATCTTCGCCAGCCAGCGCTCCAGCCGCGTGGTTTTGTGGCCCAGCTCGTGGCCCAGGTTGATGCCGAAGCCGCCGATCAGGCCGGCCGACAGCACCATCGCGATCTGCGCGTGCAGCGGCAGCGGCTGGGTTACCAGGTACCAGATGGAACCGATGAACGCGATCCACAGCACCGGCACGGTGGCATAGGTCACCCACCGGTAGTAGCGGTCGGCCTCCAGCGCCGGCACGGCGGATTCGGGCGGGTTGCTGCGGTCTTCGCCCAGCAGCAGATCGAGCAGCGGCACCAGGCCGTAGAGGAAGAGCACCGGCGCCCAGGCCCAGCCGGGCTGGCCGGTCAGGTGCACCAGCAGCGGGCCGCTGCCTACGAAGGTGGGTGCCAGGATCGACAGCAGCCACGCATGGCGCTTGCGGTCGCGGTAGGGGGTGGCGGGCAGGGCCGCGCTGGGGGCGTCGTTCACGCTTGTCTCCGTGGTCTGGGGAACAGCCTGCACTGTGCCCAGACGCCCTCCGGGGCAACACCGTCGAAGCTGTCGATCGATCGTCATAAACTGACACGACCGCTTGCGCCCGCCCGATGAACACCCCGCGCCCCACGCCCGACAGCCCGGCCGTCAACCCGGGCTATCTGCGGCTGACGGCCAGCGTGCTGCGCGGCCGCGGCTTTGCGGTGGACGCGCTGCTGGCCGCCGCCGGGCTGGGTGACGAGGCCGCGCTGGCCGCGCGCGTGCAGCCCTGCTCGCTGCGCGAGGTGGATGCGCTGGTGGCCGCCGCCCACCATGCCGGCGCCGGGCCCGAACTGGGGCTGCAGGTGGGGCAGGCGCTGCGCGTGTCCACCCACGGGCCGCTGGGCTTGGCGGTGGCCTCCAGCCCAAATCTTCGCCAGGCGCTGCGCGCGGTGGAGCGCTACGGCACGCTGCGCAACGCCAGCCTCAGCTACCGCGTGCGCGGCACGCCGACTGGCGCCGACCTGGAACTGGTGGAACGCATCGACCTGGGCCCGACGCGCAGCTTCTACCTGTCGGTGATGTGCCTGGTGCTGTTGCAGATGACCGAGGCCGTGGTCGGCCCGGCCGTGCAGCACGTGCGGCTGGAGCTTCCGCTGCCCGAAGCCGACTGGCGCCCGCGGCTGGCGCGGCATTTCAGCGGCGCCGTGCGTTACGGCGCGCCGCGGCTGGTGTTCCACCTGGATGCGGCGCTGCTGGACGCGCCGGGGCTCACCGCCGACGCGCAGGCCCATGTGCAGGCGCTTCAGGCCTGCGAGCAGCAGGCAACGGCGCTGCGCTCGGTGCTGCAAACCACCTGCGCCGAGCAGGTGCGCGCGCTGCTGCGCGGCAGTGCGGCGCAGGAGACGCGCTACCCCACGCTGGACGAGGCCGCGCAGCACTTCGACATCACCGCCCGCACGTTGATCCGCCGGCTGCAACGCGAAGGGACGCGCTACCAGGCGCTGCTGGATGAATCGCGCAAGCAGCGCGCCTGGTGGTACCTGCTGCACACGCCGCACCCGGTGGAGGAGATTGCCGCGCGGCTGGGCTACCAGGACACGCGCAACTTCAGCCGCAGCTTCCGCCGCTGGCACGGCAGCACGCCCAGCACGGTGCGCAGGCTGCACGGCGGCTGACGCGGCACAAGCTGGGGATGGCGTTGCTTGGCAGCGCCCCTACGATTCCGGGGATGACGGAGCCACTTCGCACCACGATCACGCCGGAGTTGGATGCCCAGATGCGCGGCGGCATCTATCGCGCCGTGGTCGGCCGGGCGGGTGCCGCGCCGGCCGACGCACCGAGAGGCGCTGAGCCCGCTGACGCCGACGCGCCGCGCCGGCTGAAGGTCTTCCTGTCGCACAGCAGTCCGGACAAAGCGCTGGCGCGACGCCTGGCGCGCGACCTTCAGTCGGCGCAGGTGGAGGTCTGGCTGGACCAGTGGCAGATCGGCGTGGGCGAATCCTTCGAGCAGCGCATTGCCCAAGGCCTGGCCGACACTGATTTCGTGGTGGTGCTGCTGACGCGGCAGGCGGTCGCCTCCGAGTGGGTGAGCCGCGAATGGCGCGAGATGGTCGAGCGCGAGCAGAGCACCCGCCGCATCGCCGTGCTGCCGGTGCGGGCCGAGGCCTGCGCATTGCCCGACTTCCTGGCGCAGCGCAGCCATGCCGACATCTCGGGCGGCAGCTATGTGCCCGGGTTCCGCCAGTTGCTGCACCTGCTGCGCCACTACGGCGACGAGCGGGGCGTCGCGCTGGCCGACGAGGCCGCGCGCGCCGAGGCGCAGCGACGCCGCACCCATTTGCTGGAGGTGGAGCGTGTCTGCCTGGACTTGGAGGTCGCACAGGATGCGTTGCAGCTGATGCTGCCGGTGGTGGCGCCCATTGGCCTGGAGGTGTCGAACGACCTGATCCCTCTGGTGGAGCCTGACGCGGACGGTGTCAGCCGCGTGCTCGACGAGCTTCTGCCGCAGGTGCGCGATGCGCTGGCATGGCAGTACGGCTACCGCTTTCCCGGCGTTCGCGTCCGCGGCGACACCGAGTTCCTTCCCGCGGGTACGGCGCTCGTCCTGGTCGACGAACTGATCGAACACCGCTTCAGCGTCGACCCGCAGCAGCTGGTGGTCGATGCCACGCCGGAGCAGCTGGCGGCACAGGGCGTGCCGGCGAATGAATTGCACGATCGGGCCTGCGGACGCATCGCCTGCGTGCCGGTGACCCAAGCCGAGACGCTGCAACGCCTGGGCCTGGCGACCATGGACGCCCAGGAGTACCTGGCGCATGTCCTGTTCGAAACGCTGCGCAGCATGCCGCAGGCGTTTCTGCACATGGATGAAGTGCGTCGGCTGCTGGAGGCTCTGCCCAGCGACCTGGTCGAGCGCACGGTGCCCGCGCTGGTGTCATGGGTGGACCTGACGCGCATCCTGCGCGCCTTGCTGGAAGAAGAGGTCGGCATCGGCGACCTGCGGGCGATCGTCGAGGCCTTGTCCCAACGCGATGTGCAGAACGACGGCTTCGACGCCTGCGTCGAGATCGCCCGGCGCGCGGTGTCCGCGCAGATCGCGCAACGCTTCCTGGTCGGGCAACAGGCGCTCAGCGTGCTGACGGCCACTGCGGCCTTGGAATCGCGCATGCTCGGCGCGCTGCAGCCCATGTCGGAGGGCAACCTGCTGGCGCTCGATTCACTGGCAATGCAGCAGCTGCTGGCCGCAGTGCGCGAGCCTGTGAACGCCCTGGGCGATGCCGCCGGCAACCTGGTACTGCTGGTGGCAGACAGCCGGATCCGGCCCTTCCTGCGCCGGCTGGTGATGCTCGAGTTCCCGAGGCTGCACGTGCTGTCGCGGCAAGAGCTGCCGCCGGGTCTGGCGCTCGAGCATCTGGGCGAGTTCGGCATCGAGGTGTCTGCGCCATGACGCCACCCAGGGTGCTGCTGTCCTTCGCCGGAGCCTATGCGGATCTGGCCCGCCGCTGGAGCGCGGCATTGCGTGAAAACGGCGTCGACGTGCGCCTCGACCCCTGGGACGGTGGTGGCGGCGTGCCCGGTGTGCAGCGGGTACCCCAGGCTGTGAATGACCTCGACTTCGTCGTGCCCTTGCTCACTCCGTCCGACGCCGCGCCCACGTGGGTCGATGCCGCCTGGCGCACCGCCATCTTCGACTTGGCGGTGCAGCGTGGCCTGGCCGTGCTGCCGGTGCTGGGCGATGGTCCGTTGGACGCCGTGCCGGCGTTTCTGCGGGCGATGAGCTTTGCCGACCTGCGCGGCCCGGACGCATCGGCCGAGCTGGGCCGCCTGTTGCGCACGATGCGCGCCGGCCGCGGCGCCGAGGCGGCCCTGCCGCCGCAGGACGACGCCGTCGAGTTGCCGTCGCCGCTGGCGGCGGTTGCACAGCCATTGATCCTCGAGCTGGGTCCGGCCTGGCCTCATCCGATTTTGGGCGCCAGGGACATCGCCTTCATGGTGGACGGCCTGTTCTACGAACTCGGCGTGCACGTGCCGCCACTGACGCAGCGCACCGACACGAAGCTGCCGCCCTGGGGGCTGCGCGTCTGGATCAACGAGGTGCCCGAACTCGAATCGCAGGCCGTGGGCGATGCCGTGCTGGTGAGCGAAAGCGCCGAGGTCCTGGCGGAAGAAGGCATTGCCGCGCAGCCGGCAAGCAACCCCGCGAATGGCGCCCCCGCAGCCTGGGTGTCGGCGTCGCTGCGCGACCGGGTGCGTCGTCCCGACAGGGTCACCTGGGACTTGAGGGAGTACTTGGTGCTGACGATGAGCGCGGTGCTGCGTGCCAAGGCGGCCGACTTCATGGGTGTGTCGGAGGCCGAGGCCCTGCTGTCGCTGCTGGAGCCGGCGTTCCCGCAACTGCTGAGCCAGTCCGTGCCCGACCCGGTGTCGCCGCTGGTGCTCAGCGACGTCCTGCGCCGCCTGCTGGTCGAAGGGGTGGGCATCCGCAATTTGCCGAACATCCTGTTGACACTGGCCGACCGCGGCCGCACCGAAGACGATCCCCGGATGTTGACGGAGTACGTGCGCGCCGGTCTGAAGCGCCAGCTGAGCCACCAATTCGGCCGCGGCCAGAAGCTGCTGTACGTGCTGCTGCTCGATCCGGCCATCGAAGCCGAGGTGGCCGCCGCCATCCGGCACACGGCCACCGGGTCTTACCTGAACCTGGCCCCCTCGGCGTTGGGGGCACTGTTGCAGGCGATCCGCGACGCCGTGCAGGCGTTTCCGCCCGATGCGCAGCTGCCGCAGCTGCTGACCACGATGGAAATCCGTGCATCGATCCGCCGCATGGTGGCGCCTTCGCTGCCGTTGCTGCACGTCGTTTCGTACCACGACCTGCGCCCGGACATCAGCATCCAGCCGGTGGGGCGCATCACCCGGCAGGGTTTGCAGAGCCGACCCGGCGTGCGCATCGGCGACCGCCTGCTCTGGACCTGAAGTCCGCGTGTCACGCACGGGCGGGCCGGCGACGCAGAATGCGGGCGATGCACACCCACGACCACGCGCGCTGGCGCCATGAACACGTGTTCGACACCGGCAATGCCGCTGGCGAGCGCGGCACGCGTTGGGTGCTGTGGATCACGCTGCTGGCGATGGTGGCGGAGATCACCGCCGGCTGGTGGTTCAACTCGATGGCGCTGCTGGCCGACGGCTTCCACATGAGCAGCCATGCCCTGGCCATCGGCCTGAGCGTCCTGGCCTACGGTGCCGCGCGCAAGCATGCGCGCGACCCGCGCTTTGCCTTCGGCACCTGGAAGATCGAAGTGCTGGGCGGCTTTGCCAGCGCGGTGCTGCTGCTGGGCGTGGCGGCGTTGATGGCCTGGGCCTCGATCGAGCGGCTGCTCGAACCCGCGCCGATCCGCTATCGCGAGGCGCTACTGGTCGCCATGCTCGGCCTCGCCGTCAACCTGGTGTCGGCCCGCATCCTGGGGGCAGCGCATCACCATGGGCACGACCCGGGGCACGGTCATGACCACCCCCACGCGCATGACCTGAACCTGAAGTCGGCCTACGTGCATGTGCTGACGGATGCCGCCACCTCGGTGGCGGCCATCGTCGCCCTGGCCGGCGGCTGGTGGCTGGGCTGGGCCTGGCTGGACCCGGCGATGGGCATCGCCGGTGCCGTCGTCATTGCGTTCTGGGCGCGCGGGCTGATCGTCGACACCGGCAAGGTGCTGCTGGACCGCGAGATGGACCACCCGGTGGTGGACGAGATTCGCGACGTGATCGCCACGCGCGGCGCGGCCGGCGACACGCTGATCACCGACCTGCATGTCTGGCGCGTCGGTCGCGCCACCTATGCCTGCGCGCTGACGCTGGTGACGCACGACGATGCGCTGACACCGGCCACGGTGCGCGATTGGCTGGCGGTGCACGAGGAGATCGTGCACTCCACCATCGAGATCCATCGCTGCCCGGAGGGCTGAAGAGGACCTCAGCGCAGCGGCAGCTTCAGCACCGCGCCCGCGGCCACGCTGTAGCGGTCCACATGGCCGGACACGGTGGCGCCCGCGTCGGCATAGTGCAGGTGGAAGCGTTCGCCCGGGTGCGAGACCACGCCTTCCAGTGCCGCACCGCTGTAGACGCCGACCAGCTGCCCGGTGGCGCCAGGCTGGCGGAACAGCCGCATGTCGGCGCGCGCATTGGCATGGCCGGCGCCATGCATCGCATGCTTGCCGTGGCCGCCACCTGGCCCCGGCTCGCCAGTCACCACATGCCACAGCAGGTGCGGGAAGCGACCCTCGACACGGAAGGCGAAGGGCTGTTCTGGCGCCAGCCCCAGCGCGCGCGCCTGCTCCTGCACGAAGGCCTCGAAGGCGGCCGAATCCATGTCGCGTGGCACCCGCACGTCCTGCCAGGCCTGTACCGTCGCGGCGGCAAACAGCAGCGCCTGCTCATCGGCCTGCGGCGCGCGCACGCGGCCCTGCGCGTCACTGCCGGGGCTGACCAGCAGCCGGCCGTCGATCTGCACGATCTCGCCTTTCAGCCCGGCGGTCGCGCCCAGGCCCCAGCGGCCCGGCTGCTGCGGCAGCGCAACCAGCGCCACCTGGCCGGCGGTGTCGCCGTTTTCCACCATGCGCTGGAAGTTGCCGTGGTGCTTGAAGTCGAAGGCCAGGCTGGCCGCGGCGGCAGCGGTGGCCAGCAGCAGGCCCGTCAGGGGCCAGGCGCGGCGCAGGAACGAATGGGGCATCGGCAGGACCGGGCTGGGCGCACAGGCGCGGGGCGCCCAGTGTGCGGCGCCTGCGCTGCCGGCGCCTATGATTTCGATCATATGGCTGCTCCTGACGAGACCCTGCCCGATGAACTGCGAGCCCTGTTGCCTGCCGCGCTGCACGGTGTGTGCGAGTGGCAGTTGCAGCCCCGCGGCGCGCTGCTGTTCCAGGCCGGCCGGCGCCCGACGGCGATGTACTTCGTCGATCGTGGCGAGGTGCTGCTGCAGCGCGTGGACGAAGACGGCGACCGGCTGGTGCTGCAACGCACGCGTCACGGCATCGTCGGCGAAGCCAGCCTGCAGTCCGAGCGCTACCACTGCGACGCGGTGGTCGCGGCCGACGCGGTGCTGACGCGCATCCCGCGCCAGGCGCTGCTGGAGGCGCTGCAAGCGGACGCCGCCTTCGCATTGCGCTGGATCGGCATGCTGAACACCGAACTGCGCCGCCTGCGCCAGCAGTGCGAGCGCCTGGGCCTGCGCACCGTGCAGGCGCGGCTGCTGCACCTGGTGCGCACCGAGGGCGGCGCCGACGGGCTGGACACCGGCTCGGGCCTGAAGGTCCTGGCCCACAGCCTGGGCATCACACACGAGGCGCTGTACCGCGGCGTGGCGGCGCTCGAGCAGCAAGGCCAACTGGAGCGGCGCGACGGGCGGCTGAGGCTGGCCCGCCGGCGCCCCGCAAGGCCTGGTGCTTGACAACCGATCTATATTTCCATCATCATAGAAACATGGATGAAAAAGCCGCCGTCGCCGCCCTTGCCGCCCTGGCTCAGGAGGCGCGCCTGCGCGTCTTCCGCGCACTGGTCGGCGCCGGGCCCGAAGGGCTGACGCCCGGGGCTCTGGGCGCGATGCTCGACATCGCCGGCTCGACGCTGTCCTTTCACCTGAAGGAGCTGGTGCATGCCGGCCTGGTGACGGTGGACCGCGATGGCCGCAACCTGCATTACCGGCCGGCGCTGGCGCAGATGAATGCGCTGCTCGGCTATCTCAGCGACCACTGCTGCCAGGGGCAGGCCTGTGCGCCCGTGCGCAGCCGTCGTCGCGCCACCTGCTGAAAGCAAGGAGATCCCATGAAGCGCTTCCATGTGCACGTCCATGTCGCCGACCTGCAGAAGAGCATCGGCTTCTATTCCACGATGTTCGGCGCCGCGCCGTCGCGGCTGGAGTCCGACTATGCCAAGTGGATGCTCGACGATCCGGCCGTCAACTTCGCCATCTCCACCCGTGGCGCGGCCCCCGGCATCGACCACCTGGGCCTGCAGACCGACGACCCGGCCGAACTGGCCACGCTGAAGGCCCGTGCCGAAGCCGCTGGCGCGGCGCTGCTGGACGAGGGCACCACTACCTGCTGCTATGCGCGCAGCGAGAAGCACTGGGTCACCGACCCCACCGGCATCGCCTGGGAGCATTTCCACACGCTGCAGAACATCCCGGTGTTCAAGGAGGCCAGCGCCGAGGCCGGCGCCTGCTGCCCGGCCGACGCACCGCGCGGCAAGCCGTTGGCGGTGCCGGTGAAGGCCGCCTCGGCCTGCTGCTGAGCGCCGGCTGTCATCGAAGCGTCATACGATATTTCTACAGTGGTAGAAATATCTTGAGCGAAGGACGGCGGGCATCGTGAGAGTCGGCATCAACGGCATGGGGCGCATCGGCCGCCTGGCGCTGCGCGCCGCCTTCGGCGCGGCCCGGCGGCCGGCGGACGACCCGCGGGCCACCAACCGCCTGCAGGTGGTGCACCTGAACGAGCTGAAGGGCGGCGCCGCGGCCACCGCGCACCTGCTGGAGTTCGACAGCGTGCAGGGCCGCTGGCACCAGGCCATCGCTGCCGACGGCGAGGCCGCGCTGCGCATCGGCAACCAGCGGCTGGGCTTTTCGTCGCATGCCAGCCCGGGCGAGATCCCCTGGGGTGAACTGGGCGTGGATCTGGTGCTGGAATGCACCGGCAAGTTCCTGACGCCGGAGACGCTGCAGGGCCATCTGGATCGCGGCGCCAAGCGCGTGATCGTCGCCGCGCCGGTGAAGGTGGGCGAGGTGCTGAACATCGTCGTCGGCATCAACCACAATCTGTACGACCCGGCGCGCCACCGCATCGTCACCGCCGCGTCCTGCACCACCAACTGCCTGGCGCCGGTGGTCAAGGTGGTGCATGAGGCCTTCGGCATCCGCCACGGCCAGATCACCACGATCCACGACCCGACCAACACCAATCTGGTGGTTGATGCGCCGCACAAGGACCTGCGCCGCGCGCGCAGCGCGATGCTCAGCCTGGCGCCCACCACCACCGGCAGCGCCACGGCGATCGCGCTGATCTACCCCGAACTGAAGGGCAAGCTCGATGGCCACGCGGTGCGCGCGCCGGTGCTCAACGCGTCGCTGACCGACTGCGTCTTCGAACTGCAGCGCGCCACCACCGCGGCCGAGGTGAACGAGGCCTTCCAGGCCGCCGCGGCTGGGCCGCTGGCCGGCATCCTGGGCATCGAGCACCGCCCCCTGGTCAGCGCCGACTATGCCGGCGACACGCGCAGCGCCATCGTCGACGCGCCGTCCACGCTGGTCACCGACGGCACGCTGCTGAAGGTCTATGCCTGGTACGACAACGAGATGGGCTATGCCTGCCGCATGGTCGACCTGGCCAACCATCTGCAGCAACAAGGCCTTTGACCGGCATGAACGCCGGCACGCGCAACTACGCGATCGTTACCGCCGCGTACTGGGGTTTCACCCTCAGCGACGGTGCGCTGCGCATGCTGGTGCTGCTGCATTTCTACCGGCTGGGCTACAGCCCCTTCACGCTGGCCTTCCTGTTCCTGCTGTACGAGGCGATGGGCATCGTCGCCAATCTGGTAGGCGGCTGGCTGGCCACGCGCTACGGCATCGCCCGCATGCTGGCGGTGGGCCTGGCCACGCAGATCACCGGCTTCCTGCTGCTGTCGGCGCTGTCGCCGTCGTGGACGGCGGCGCTGTCGGTGGCGTGGGTGGTGCTGGCCCAGGGCCTGTGCGGCGTGGCAAAGGACTTGACCAAGACCGCCAGCAAATCGGCCATCAAGCTGACGGCGGGCGAGGCCTCGGGGCGGCTCTTCAAGTGGGTGGCCTTCTTCACCGGCAGCAAGAACGCGATGAAGGGCGTGGGCTTCTTCCTCGGCGGGCTGCTGCTGCAGGCGCTGGGATTCCAGGCCTCGCTGTGGCTGATGGCCGGGCTGCTGGCGCTGGTGCTGGGCGGCGTGCTGCTGTTCGTGCCGCGGTTGATGGGCAAGAGCAAGGCCTCGAAGTCGGCGCGCGAGCTGTTCGCCAAGAACCGGGGCATCAACCTGCTGGCCGCCGCGCGCGTGCTGCTGTTCGGCGCGCGCGATGTCTGGTTCGTGGTCGGCGTGCCGGTGTTCCTGTACGCGGCGGGCTGGAGCTTCACGATGGTGGGCGGCTTCCTCGCGCTGTGGACCATCGGCTACGGCGCGGTGCAGGCGTTGGCGCCGGCGCTGGTCAAGCGCAGCGACGATGGCCTGAGCACCGAGGTGCCGGCGGCGCGGCTGTGGTCGGGGCTGCTGGCGCTGGTGCCGATGGCGCTGGCCGCGCTGGTGGTGGCCGGCGTGCCGCAGCTCGAATGGGTGGTGGTGGTCGGGCTGGCGGTGTTCGGTTTCGCCTTCGCCATCAACTCGTCGGTGCACTCGTACCTGGTGTTGGCCTATGCCGGCTCGGAAAAGGCTGCCGAGGACGTGGGTTTCTACTACGCGGCCAATGCGATGGGCCGCTTCTTCGGCACGCTGATGTCGGGGCTGCTGTACCAATGGGGCGGGCTGGCCTGGTCGCTGGCCGGCTCGGCCGTGCTGCTGGCCGGCTGCTGGCTGGTGACGCTGGCCTTGCCGGTGCAGCGCTCCACCCCGGCGCGCCCATCCACCCCACCGCTGCAAGGGAGCCCTCAGCCATGACGGACAAGGTCTACAACGTCCTCTTCATCTGTACCCACAACTCGGCGCGCTCGATCATCGCCGAGGGCCTGATGAACCTGCTGGGCGCGCCGCGCTTCCGCGCCTTCTCGGCCGGCAGCCACCCGGCAGGCGAGGTGCAGCCGCTGGCGTTGAGGGTCCTGGCCGAACGCCAGGTGCCAACCGATGGCTTCCGCTCCAAGGATTGGCAGGAATTCGCCGCGCCCGGCGCGCCGGCGCTGGACTTCGTCTTCACCGTCTGTGACAAGGCCGCCGGCGAGGTCTGCCCGGTGTGGCCCGGCCAGCCGATGACGGCGCACTGGGGTGTGCCCGATCCGGCGGCGGCGCAGGGCGACGAAGTCAAGCGCCTGCGCGCCTTCGAGGACGCCGCGATCACGCTGAAGCGCCGAATCGAGCTGATGCTGGCGCTGCCGCTGGCTTCGCTGGACAGCCTGTCGCTGCAGGGCGCATTGCGCGACATCGGCCGGCGCTGATGGGTCTGTTCGAGCGCTGGCTGAGCCTGTGGGTGGCGCTGGGCATCGCTGCCGGCGTCGGGCTGGGCCTTTGGCTGCCCGGCTTCTTCCAGGCCGTGGCAGCGATGGAGTTCGCGCACGTCAACCTGGTCGTGGCACTGCTGATCTGGGTGATGATCTACCCGATGATGATCCAGATCGACTGGTCTGCCGTGCGGCAGGTCGGCCGGCGGCCGCAGGGCCTGGCGCTGACGCTGGTCGTCAACTGGCTGATCAAGCCCTTCACCATGGCCGCGCTGGGCGTGCTGTTCTTCAAGCACCTGTATGCGCCCTGGATCGACACCGCGTCGGCCAACGAGTACATCGCCGGCATGATCCTTCTGGGCGTGGCGCCGTGCACCGCGATGGTCTTCGTCTGGAGCCAACTGGTGAAGGGAGATGCCAACTACACGCTGGTGCAGGTGTCGGTGAACGACCTTGTCATGGTCTTCGCCTTTGCGCCGATCGCCGCCTTCTTGCTGGGCGTGACCGATATCGCCGTGCCGTGGCAGACGCTGCTGTTGTCCACCGTGCTCTACGTGGTGCTGCCGCTGCTGGCCGGCATGGCCACGCGCCACCTGCTGCAGCAGCGCGGACCGGGCGCCCTTGCGGCCTTCGTGGCCGCGCTGAAGCCCTGGTCGGTGGTGGGCCTGATCGCCACCGTGGTGCTGCTGTTCGCGCTGCAGGCGCAGACCATCGTGGCGCAACCGCTGCTGATTGGGCTGATTGCCGTGCCGCTGTTGCTGCAGACCTACGGCATCTTCGCCATCGGCTGGGCCGGTGCCAAGCTGCTGAAGCTGCCGCACGACATCGCTGGGCCGGCGTGCCTGATCGGCACCAGCAACTTCTTCGAGCTGGCCGTGGCCGTGGCGATCTCGCTGTTCGGCCTGCAGTCCGGCGCGGCGCTGGCCACGGTGGTGGGCGTGCTGGTCGAAGTGCCGGTGATGCTGTCGCTGGTGTGGTGGGTCAACCGCCGCAAGGGCTGGCAGCCTTCCGGCGTACGCGCGGCCTGAGCCGCCTGCGGCCCCCAATTGGGGCTGGGAACACAGGCCAGGCCTGGCTAGCATGGGCCGTGCTTGCGCGGCCACCTGCAAGCGTCGGCCAAGCGCCGTGTGACCCGCCTTCTGGCGCTGCCGCGACGGCGCGTCGCGTAGTCATCAACTGCTGGAGGATCATCGATGAACATGGGCTTCGTCCGACGCTGTGCGATGCCGGTCGCTGCCGTGATGCTTCTGGCCGGAAGCGTGTCTGCCCTTGCGGCGCCTGACTGGGACATCGTCGGCATCCGCCTGGGCATGAGCCCGGAGCAGGCGCGTGCCGTCCTTAAGGCGCATGCCCCGCAGGCGCAAGTCACCGATACCATGCGGCAGTTCACCTACAGCGACGGCGTCAAGCAGCAACAGACACCGGCCTTTCTGGGGAGCATCACGGCCATGCAGGGTCCGGCCAACAAGTCCGAGACGCTGGAGCTGATGTTCTCGGCGCCGCCGATGGAGCAGCGCCTCATCCGCGTCATTCGCACGCTGGTCATGTTTGACGACCCTGTGCCCATGGACCGTGCCATGGCGGCGGTGACGCAGAAGTATGGCGCGCCGCCGCGGGTGCTGGAGGCCCACAACGGCAGGGGCCAGATCGCGCGTTGGGTCGAAGCCGGCAAGACGGTGTGCGGCGACACCGCGCCCACCTCGATGGACGCCCGGCAGGTGCCGCCGGTGGACAACTCGCCGCTGGGCTTGAGCGCCTACGAGACCTGGCAGCGGCGCAAGCTGGCACCCGCCGATGCGGCGAATTGCAGCGCGGCGCTGGTGGTCAACCTGGTGACCCGTGCGCCGCGGGAGCCGCTGGTCACAGAGATGAAGTTCATGATGACCGACCCGGGTTATGCCGTTCCGGCCATGCGCGCCACGGCGCAGCAAATTGCCGATCTGCAGGACCAAGCCAAGAAGGCGCGCCTGAACTCGGGCGCCACGCCCAAGCTGTAGCCGCCTTGGCTTGGCGGGCTCGCGGGCGTCAGCGGCCGCCCAGCGCGTGGCGCAGCAGCAGCGCCGCCAGCACGAACATCGTCGCGCCGATCAACCGGTCCAGCAACTGCCAGGCGCGCGGCCGCGCGAACCAAGGCGCCAGGGCACGTGCGCCATAGCCCAGCAGCGCGAACCACAGCAGGCTGGCGCCGGCCGCGCCGGCGATGAAGGCGCCGCGCAGCCCGGCCGGCTGCTGCGCGCCCACGCTGCCCACCAGCAGCACCGTGTCCAGGTAGACATGCGGGTTCAGCAGCGTGAAGGCAGCCGCCTGCGCCAGCGCCGCGCCGCGGCTCAAGCCCGCGCCGCCGGCGGTGGGGACCAGCGTCTGCGGCCGGCGCGCGCGGCGCAGCGCCTGCAGGCCGTAGGCCGCCAGGAAGGCCGCACCCACCAGCGCCAGCGCGCGGGCCAGCGCCGGCCGCTCGCCCAGCGCCTGCGCCATGCCCAGCACGCCGGCGGCGATCAGCAGCGCATCGGCCAGCGCGCAGAACAGCACCACGCTGGCCACCTGTTCGCGGCGCAACCCCTGGCGCAGCACGAAGGCGTTCTGCGCGCCGATGGCCACGATCAGCCCGAAGCCCAGCCCCAGGCCCTGGGCGAAGACGGCCAGGGCCTGCGCGGGCGTGTCGGCGGGCAGCAGGTTCATGGCGCCAGCTTGCCATCAGGCCGTGCACAAGACAAACTAAAGAAACTTCATCCGATGTAGTTCAACTGAATCATGCTCGACTATGCGGCGCTGGCCGCCCTGCACGCGGTGGTGCAGCACGGCAGCTTCGAACGCGCCGCGCTGGCGCTGCACGTCACGCCCTCGGCCGTCTCGCAGCGCATCCGCGCGCTGGAAGAGCGCATCGGCAGCGCGCTGGTGGTGCGCGACAAGCCCTGCCGGCCCACCGAGGCCGGCCGTCGGCTGTGCCAGCACGTGGACCGGGTGCGCATGCTGGAGCAGGCGCTGCAGGGCGCGGTCCCCGGCCTGCCGCGCGATGCGGCCGAGCGCGTGCCGCTGCCGGTGGCCGTCAATGCCGACAGCCTGGCCACCTGGTTTGCCCCCGCGGCGGCCGCGTTTGCGGCCGATGCACCGGTGCTGCTGCAGGTGGCGGTGGACGACCAGGACCACACCGCCGGCTGGCTGCGCAGCGGCGCGGTGCTGGCAGCGGTGACGGCGCAGGCCCGGCCGCCGGCCGGCTGCAACAGCCAGCCGCTGGGCGCGATGCGCTACGTGGCCGCGGCCAGCCCGGCCTTCGTGCAGCGGCACTTCGCCCAGGGCGTGGGCGCGGCCAGCCTGGCGCGGGCGCCGAGCCTGCGCTTCAACCAGAAGGATGAGCTGCAGGCGCGCTGGGTGCAGCGGCTGTGCCACCGCCACGTGGAGCTGCCGCAGCACACGCTGCCGTCATCGCAGGCCTTCGTGACCGCGGCGCTGGCCGGCATGGGCTGGGGCCTGCAGCCGCTGGCACTGGTGGCCGACCTGCTGCGCGAGGGCGCGCTGGTGGAGCTGGTGCCGCGCACCCCGCTGGACCTGCCGCTGCACTGGCAGGTCGCGCGCGCGGCCTCGGCGCTGGTGGACGGGCTGGGCCGGGCGCTGCTGGCGGCCGCACGCGCGGCCCTGCGTCGCCGCTGAGCCGGCTTCAGGTGCGGCGCTGGCTCAGGACGCTTCCTTGACCTCGGGGATCTTCCAGCTGCCATCGATCAGCGACGGCGGCTTTTCCTTCGGCCAGTACAGCCGCATCATCAGGACGAACTCGTCCTTCGGCGCCGGCAGCCAGTTCGATTCCTTGTCCTTGCCCGGCGACTCGTTCTGCAGGTACAGCGTCACCGAGCCGTCGGCATTGGGCTTGAGCTTGTTGCGTGCGCTCAGCGTGTAGCGGTTCAGCGGGTTGTCGACGAAGAAGTAGTCCTTGTCGTACATCGTCAGCGACCAGAAGCCGTCCACTGGCGGCAGCTGCCCCTTCTCGAAGCGCATCTCGTACTTCTTGCTGCCGTCGTACTTCTTCACCAGGTCCGGGCCGGTGGAGGTGGGGTAGATCGCGTCCTGCGGCCGGTTGGCACCCAGGCCGATGGCAGTGATCAGTGCGCGCTGGATGTAGTGCGTGCCATAGGTGCCCACCTTGGTCGAGAAGGCCCAGCCGTTCTCCAGCTTGAAGTCGCCGGCGGCGATGCCTTCCTTCAGCCAGGCCATGATCTGCTCCTGCGCCGGCTTCGGTGCCTTGGCCATGCCCTTGGCGACGGCCGGCTCCAGCTTCGACGGATCGAAGTCCTGCCCCGGCACGATGCCGATCTTGGCCAGCTTCTCGACCATCGGCCCGTCATCGGCGTTGGGCGGGTTGGTCTTCATCAGCTCGGCCAGCAGCTTGAAGTAGGCGTTGGCGTCGAGCGCGTTGACCTGGTCGCGCACGGCGGTCTTCATGTCGATCGCCGGGTCCACCTTGCCGGGCTCGGGCGTGTAGGGCTTGCCCCAGCTCGACAGCGGCACCGCGGTCATCTTGTCCTGCAGCGCATGGACCGCCTTGTAGTCCTCGGGCGTGCCGGTGCTGTAGATGCGGCCCAGCAGCCAGACCATGCCGGTGGGCGACTTGTATTCGGTCACGCCCTTGGGCAGCTCGCCGGTCCAGCCTGGGCCGGTGATGGCAAAGGTCTGCGCGCCGGTGCCGGTGGTGCGCTTGCCCGGCACCTGGAACACGTCGGTCCAGCCGTCGAGCATCGGCAGCAGGAAGTAGCGGCCTTTCATGTCGGGCACGCTGACGATCCACGGCTCCTTCGACACGTCGAACCAGGCGGTGGTGTACAGCGTGTCGGCGTTCGGTGCGGTGACGTCGCGGAACTTCGCATCCGGATAGCTGCGGGCACGCACGAACTGGCCCATCGGTCCGCGGTTGCCTTCGGGCTTCTCGACGTTGGTCATGATGCGCCGCGTGAACTCCATCGTCACCAGCGGGTAGCCGTAGACATAGGCCTCGGCGGCCAGCGCGAAGGCCTCGGCCTCCTTGGCGGCGTCCTTGGCGGCGGCTTCGGCGGCCTTGGCCTCGGCTTCCACCTTGGCCTTGGCCTCGGCGGCCGCCTGCTCGGCCTTCTTGGCAGCCTCTTCGGCTTCCTTGTTGCCGCAGGCCGAAACCAGCGCCAGGGCCGTGAAGGCGGCGATCCAGGCACAGGTGCGTTTGAGTGTGCGCATGCGTTCCCCCGTGAAAGTGAGCGGTTGGTTGGCGGCGCAGACGACGGGCGCCTGCACGTTTTTTGGGATACTAAATGATCGTTCCGGCGTGGTCGGCCCCCAAGGGCTCAGGCCGCGGCCAGCGCCTCGATGGCCGGGCGCTGTCGGCTGGTCCACCAGCCGGCAGCCACGCCGCGGCGGCAGTGCGTGGCGTCGTCGTTCAGCCAGTAGGCGCTGTCCTTCGTCACGACCAGGATCTCTTCCCACTTGCTGCCCACGCGCTGGTCGGGCGTGGCAATGTGCGGCTCGATCGCCCACACGCCCTCGCGCACCGGGTGATCGCATTCGCGGCCGTCGTTCCAAAGCGGCGACTCGATCCGCTTCGGGAACAGCTTGGACAGCCAGGTGCGGCTGGTCAGCTTGACGTAGGTGGGCAGCCCGAAGCCCAGCCAGCGCAGCCGGTGCAGCGCCCCCACCTGGATGCGGCCCAGGCGGTGGCCGAGCACGCGGTGCGGGTAGTAGCGGTGCACGTTGACGAAGCCGGCGGCCTCGATCAGCACATCCACCTCGCGGTAGATGGCGCGCATGGTCTTGCCGGCGCGCACCGCCTGCAGGATGTGGTCGCGCACCTGCAGCAGAGTGCGGTCCATGGCCTCGACCATCGGGTCGCCGCCGTGCACGAAGCAGTAGCCGATGTCGGCCGAGTACCCATCGACGATCGGCGCGATGTCCAGGATCACCGGCATGCCCGGCTGCAGGCGGGTCTTCGAGGGCAGGAACTTCAGGTTGATCCAGAAGTCCTTGAACGCGGCCCGGTGGCCGAACCAGGCAAAGGGGTCGTGGAACATGCTGGTCACGCCGCGGCGGGCAAGCTCGTCACGCAGCATGCGCACGGCGTCCTTCTCGGTCATGCCGGTCTGCAGGCGGGCCTGCACGGCCTCGACGACCTCGTAGGCAAGTTTCTGCACCTGGCTGAAGCGGCGCAGGTCCTGGGACCCGAATCCGATGGTCTGCATGGCTGTCTCCTGTGTCTTGGAACGTGCCGGCATCGTAGAAATCCTGCCCGGCAGGCGCTTGACTCTGCGTGCCACACGCTTGATATTCCGCGCCAATGGGTGCCGTCGTCGCGAACCGCCAGGTCTGGGTGCGCAGTGGCGTGCTGGCCGGCGCCGTGCCGCTGCTGGCCGAACTGGGCGTGGACGCCGACGCGCTGGCGGCGGACTGCGGCCTGGACCCCGAGGCCCTGGCGCAGGCCGACCTGCCGGTGCCTGGTGCGGCGGTCGTGGCCTTCTTCGAGAACGCCGCCGAGCGCAGCGGCTGTGAGGACTTCGGCCTGCGCCTTTCCGCGCGGCAGGACCTGTCGATCCTGGGGCCGCTGTGGATGACGATGCGCAGCGCGATGACGGTGCGCGACGCGCTGCAGGTGCTGGCGCAATTCTTCGTGGTGCACACCCGCGGCGCGATGGTCGGGTTGGAAGCTCAGGCCGACGGCAGCCTGCTGGTCAGCTATGCGCTCAGTGCAGGTGTCAGCCCGCGCGACCGGCAGACGGTGGAGCTGGGCCTGGCGCTGCTGTGCCAGGAAATGCGTCTGCACTGCGGCGCCGGCTGGATGCCGCGGGCCGCGCTGTTCACCCACGGCCGCCCGGCCGGCCTGGTCAGCCACCGCCGGGTCTTCGGGCCGACCCTGCAGTTCGACCAGGAGCGCAACGCGGTGTGGATCGGGCGCGAGAGCCTCGATGTCCGCCTGTCCGGCCACTCGGTGCCGACGCACGCGATGCTGAAGAAGGTGCTGGTCGGCCGGCTGGACAGTGCGACCGCGGTGGCCGCCAAGGTGGAAGGCGCGATGCGCGCGCTGATGCCCTTTGCCGACTGCAGCCGCGAGCAGGTGGCGCGGCTGGCGCAGCTGTCGCAGCGCACGCTGCAGCGCCGCCTGGCCGAGGCCGGCACCAGCTTCCAGGAATTGCGCGACCAGGTGCGCGCCGACATCGCGCTGAAGTACCTGCGCCAGTCCAGCCTGCAGGCGGCGCAGATCGCCGAGATCCTGGGCTATTCGGAGCCGGCCGCCTTCACGCGCGCCTTCCGCCGCCAGCACGGCATGACGCCGAGCGCCGCACGGCGCGGGAAGGGGCCTTGAGTATCTCCAGGATGAACGCCCGCACCGCATTGTCCGGCCCTGTCCGCGATCCATGGGACTCCCCGCGTTGCGGGCTTGTTGGCTTCGCTTTGGCGTGCTAGCGTGAAGGCGCACCTCTTGAAAAGGACCTTCCCAAATGCCTCGACTCGCTGCCGCTCTCTGCTCGCTCGCGCTGACCGTCAGTTGCACCGCAGCGATGGCGTCGAACAGTGTCATGGCAAGTGTGCCTGGCAACATCAACACCACACCGCTCGATCTGGGCAGCTTCGCGGCAGGCACCTACCACCTGGTGGGTGCCGGGCTGGTGGACCTGGACGGCACCGGTCGCTTCGTCATTCGCCCGGACGGCACGCCAGACGCTCCGGTCAACGTGGCTGGCTATGAGTCCTTCAATCCCACTGGTACCTTCATCGTCGAGGGCAACTACGGACCGGCGGGTGGCAATGCGAAGATCGGCGCGTTGATCGGCACGCTGAATCCGAATGCCGCGATGCTCAACAACCCCACTGCGTCCCAGCAGGCCGACTGGTTCCCGATCGGCTACGGAACGGTCATCACGCTTGCATCGGCAGGACACCTCTACGCCGCGGTCAATGACACCTATCCGTGGAACAACACGGGGGCTTTCCGCCTGACCGTGACCGCCGTGCCGGAGCCGGGTCAGTGGCTGCTGACGCTGGCGGGCCTGTCCGCCATCGCGCTGATCGCGCGGCGTCGCCGAACTGCCTGAGGGCGACGCACGGTTCGGCCGTGAAGGCCGCACCGCTGCGCCTGGACGATCCGTGTGTCGACGTCTGCCCAGGCTGGAGCCATGGGCACGGTGATTCCCGCAGCGCGCCCGATCGATTCCTTGCGGACGAAACGGAAGCGCCTCAGCGCAGATTGCCGGTGTGCCCCAGGTTGTAGCGGCCCGGCTGTGGCCAGACCGCGAGACCATGCGGCTGTTTGCCGACCGGGATGAAATCGACCGCGCCGGTGCTGGTGTCGAAGCGGTAGACCACGTCGTCGTAGCGGCCCGACAGCCACAGGTGCTTGCCGTCGGCGCTGACGTTGCCCATGTCGGGGCTGCCGCCGCCGGGCACCGGCCAGGTCTTCAGCACCTTGCCTGTCGCAAAGTCGACCACCGAGACGCTGCCCTTGCCCTTGGGCTTGCCGTGCACGTAGTTGCTGCCGCGGTTGGCCACGTACAGCAGCTTGCCGTCGCGGCTGGGGTACAGGCCGTGCGCGCCGACGCCGGTGGGGATGAAGGCGTACTGCTTGAAGCTCTGCGGATCGACCACGTGCACGCCGTCGGCCATCATGTCGGCGACATACAGCGTCTTGCCGTCGGGCGAGAAGCGCACGTCCTGCGGCATGCCCGGCGTGATGCAGATCTCGGCGCCCGGCTGCTTCGGGTCGGGCACGAACTTGGGCGTCTTCAGGTTGGTCTTGACCAGTGCCAGCGCGTCGGGCCGGTCGAAGTAGCGGCTTAAGCGGATGGTGCCCAGCACCTTGCGCTCGACCAGGTCGATCTTGGTGATGGAGCCATTGAACTCGCAGGTGAAGAAGGCGGTGCGGCTGTCGATGGCGAAATCGGCATGGTTGATGCCGTCGCACTCGGGCGTGGCGATGCTGAACTCGAGCTTGAAGGTGTTCGGATCGCGGAAGTCCAGCCGCTTGAAGGCTTCGGCCACCACGATCGCGTGCTTGCCGTCGGGCGTCCAGTACATGTTGTACGGGTCGTCCACCGGAATGGTCTTGCCCGGCTTGCCGGTCTTCGGGTCCACCACCGTCAGGCTGCCCTTGTCGCTGTTCTCGGCGTTGTTGGCCACGTACAGCGTCTTCAGGTCCCAGCTGGGCACCACGTGCTGCGGATACAGCCCCACCTTGAAGGTGTGCGTCACCTTCAGCGTCGCCGGGTCGATGACCGACACGGTGTGCGCCTTGTGGTTTGGCACGTAGATGCGTTCCAGCGCGCCGGCCACGTTGGGGCTCATCTTGCCGGCCGCGGTCTCGCTGTACAGGTTGCTGGGGTCGGGCACCGGCATCACGCCGGGCGGCGGGTTGATGGCCGCGGCGACCTGGGCGGCCACCGGGCCGGCGGCGATCAGCATCAGGGACAGGACGAGAGGGTGGAGTCGCATGGCAGGCGGGGTGCGGGAGGAGTCTTGGGGAACGGGGCGGCGTGGTGTGCCGTTGACAGCCGCGGCGCTCATCGCGGCGCGGCGGTGGCCTGGCGGATGGCCGCCACCGATTGCTGCACGATCAGCTCCACGCCCAGGCGGCCGAGCTCGGCGCTGGCCTGGCGCGGGTCACCGGCCACGCCGGCGGCCTGCGCGGCGGCCTTGTCGGGCCAGACGCGGCTGGGGTCGACGGCCAGCATCAGTGCGGTGTCGGCCGCGCCGGCATGGGTGCCGATCTGCGCGTCGCTCAACCCCTTGCCGCGCAGCTGGGCGATGAAGGGCGCCTGCGCGGCATCGTAGTAGGCGGCGATGTAGTGGGCGCGCATCGGCTGGCCCTGCCAGTCGCGGTTCAGCCTTGCAGCCACGGCGCGCAGGCTGGCCTGGTAGTTGCCGCTGTCGCCGATCAGCACGATGTCCGTGAAGCCATGCTGCGCCAGCGAACGCGCCGCACCGTCCAGCACAGCGCGGAAGGCGTCGTCCGGGATGCTGATGGTGCCGGCGTAGCGCATGTGCTCAGTGGGCGGGTGGATGCGGCCTTCGGGCACGTAGGCCACCACCGGCGCCACCAGCGCATGGCCCAGTTCGGCCGCGATGCGGTCGGCCAGCGCCTGCACGCGGAAGTTGTGCTTGCCCAGCGCCATGTGCGGGCCGTTCTGCTCGACCCCGCCCACCGGGATCAGGATCGTGCGGTGGCCGTCGCGCAGCGCCTGGCGCACGTCGGCGCTGCTCAGCTCCTGCAGGCGCAGGCTGGCCGGCGCGGCCGCCAGCGGCAGCGCGTGCAGGCCCAGGCACAGCAGGGCAAGGACGAGGGCAGGGCGCATCGGCTTGGGGCGGCGCCGTCTTCGCGGCGTGGCGCGCAATGTAGCGCACCGCCCGGCCGCCGCCTGCGTACCATCACGGCATGTCACGTGCCGATTCCACACCTCCGCCCGTCAGCGTGCAGCGGCCTACCGCGCCCGCCCTGCCGATCGTCATCGATTCGCCGCACAGCGGTACCTGGTATCCGCCGGACTTCGGTTACGCGGCACCCTTCGAGCTGCTGCGCCGCGGCGAGGACCTGTACGTGGACCGGCTCTATGCCCATGCCGCCGAGCATGGCGCCACCTTCGTGGCGGCCAACTTTCCGCGGGCCTACATCGATCCGAACCGGCTGTTGGCCGACATCGACGAGGCACTGCTCGACGCGCCCTGGCCGGGCGAGGTGGCGGCCGGGCCGAAGACCCGGCTGGGCATCGGCCTGATCTGGCGCATGCTGGGCCAGGTGCCGGTGTACCAGCGCAAGCTGTCGGTGGCCGAGGTGCAGCAGCGCATCGAGCGCTGCTACCGGCCCTACCACGCGGCGCTGGACGAGGCCATCGAGGCCGCGCACCGCCAGCATGGCGCCGTATGGCACCTGAATGTGCATTCGATGCCCGACGATGCCTATGTGCGGCTGGGCCTGCCGGACAAGCCTTTGGCCGATTTTGTGCTGGGCGACCTGGACGGCCGCACCGCCGGCGAGCCGCTGATGGCGCTGATCGAAGGCGTGTTGCGCGACCACGGCTACAGCGTGGCCCGCAACGATCCGTTCAAGGGGGTGGAGATCATTGCCCGCAACGGTCGCCCGGCCGAACGCCGCCATTCGCTGCAGATCGAGGTCAAGCGCTCGTGCTATGCCGACGTGGCCCAGCACCTGCCGAACGACGGTTTCCACCGCGTGCAGCATGCGCTGGACGCGATGATGGCGGCGCTGGCCGCGCACGTGCGGCAGGAATGCGCAATCGCTTAGCGCCGGTCAAGGCCGCGCCGTGGCGCTTGCTTATCATCCGGCGGGGCTTCGGCCCCCGCACCGACGACCCGCCACCGACGCGCAGCCGCCCGGCGCACCCCTGAATCCGATAGCCGGAGCCCTGGCCCGATGAGACTACTGCTGACGATCCTGGCCGCCGCCGCCCTCGGGGCCGGCTGCGAGAAGAAGGCCCCGGTGGCCGCCGAGCGCGCCCCGGTCGAAGTAACGGTGATGCAGGTGGCGCTGCGCGATGCCCCGGTCACCTACGAATTCGTCGGCCAGACGCAGAGCTCGCACCAGGTGCAGATTCGCGCCCGCGTCAACGGCTTCCTGGACCGCCGGCTGTACACCGAAGGCTCGATGGTCAAGGCCGGCCAGCCGATGTTCCAGCAGGACCCCAAGCCCTTCCAGGCGCAGCTGGATGCCGCCAAGGGCGCGCTGGCCGAGCAGCAGGCGCGGCTGCAGACGGCCAATGACAACCTGGCCCAGGTCAAGCCGCTGGCCGCGCTGAAGGCGCTGAGCCAGAAGGAGCTGGACGATGCCACCGGCCAGCAGCAGGCCGCCGCGGCCGCGGTGCAGGTGGCCCTGGCCAACGTCGAGACCGCGCGGCTGAACCTGTCCTACACCCGCATCACCACGCCGGTGACCGGGCTGTCCAGCTATGCGCAGGTGCAGGACGGCGCCTACGTCAACACCGAGAACAGCCTGCTGACCTACGTGGCGCAGCTGGACCCGATCTGGGTGAACTTCTCGATCTCCGAGAACGAGATCCTGTCGGTGCGCAACGAGCAGAAGGCCGGCCGTCTGAAGCTGCCGCCGCGCGATGAATACGTGGTCGAGCTGGTGCTGGCCGACGGCAGCGTGTTCCCGAAGACCGGCCGCGTCACCTTCGCCAATGCCGACTACGACACGCAGACCGGCACCTTCATGCTGCGTGCCACGCTGCCCAATCCCGACGGTTCGCTGCGCCCGGGCCAGTTCGTGCGCGTGCGCCTGAAGGGCGCGACGCGGCCCAACGCGGTGCTGGTGCCGCAGCAGTCGGTGCTGCAGGGCGCCAAGGGCCATTTCGTGGTGCTGGTGGACAAGGACAACAAGGCGCTGCTGCGCAATGTCGAGGTGGGCCCCTGGCTGGGTGACGACTGGTTCATCAACGCCGGGCTGCAGCCCGGCGACCGGGTGGTCACCGACGGCATGGCCCGGCTGTCGCCCGGTGCCACGGTGAAAATCACCGACGCCAAGGCGGCGGCGCCGGCGTCCGCGCCGCAGGCCGCCCGGCCCGCAGCCCCGGCGGCCTCGAAGTAAGCCGGGGGCGCCGCAAAGTGTTCTCCCGCTTCTTCATCGACCGGCCGATCTTCTCGGCCGTGCTGGCGCTGATCATCAGTGTGGTCGGCCTGGTGGCCATGGTGCAGCTGCCGATCGCACAGTACCCGCAGGTCACGCCGATCCAGATCCAGGTGACGGCCACCTACCCCGGCGCCAACGCGCAGCTGGTGGCGCAGAACGTCGGCGCGCCGATCGAGCAGCAGGTCAACGGCGCCAACAACATGCTCTACATGTCGTCGACCAGCTCGTCGACGGGCAACTACACGCTGACCATCTACTTCACCATCGACACCGACCCGCAGCTGGCACAGGTGGATGTGCAGAACCGCGTCAGCCAGGCAATGGCGCAGCTGCCGCAGTCGGTGCAGGCGCAGGGCGTGGACGTGCAGCAGAAGACCACCACCTTCCTGATGGTGCTGGCCTTCTACGCGCCGGACGGCCGCTACGACGCCGACTACATCTCCAACTACACCAACACGCAGATCCTCAGCACCATCAACCGGCTGCCCGGTGCCAACCAGGCGTCGATCTTCGGCGTGCCCGAGTACGCGATGCGCGTCTGGCTCAACCCGGACCGCATGGCGCAGCTGAAGATCACCACCGACGAGATCGCCGAGGCGGTGAAGAACCAGAACCAGCAGTTCGCGGTGGGCCGCCTGGGCGCACCGCCGACGCCCAAGCCGGTGCCGCAGACCTTCCCGGTGACCACCACCACGATCACCCAGCCCGAGCAGTTCGACAACATGATCCTGCGGGCCAGTAACGCCGACGCCGCGCTGGTGCGCCTGCGCGACGTGGGCCGCACCGACCTGGGCGCGCAGAGCTATTCGCTGAACACCTCGTACCAGGGCTATCCGGCGACGCTGATCGCGGTGTACCAGCAGCCCGGCGCCAACGCCATCCAGGTGTCGAAGCAGGTGCGCGCCACGCTGGCCGAGCTGGCCAAGGACTTTCCCGACGGGCTGAAGTACGACGTCGCGCTGGACACCACGCTGTTCGTGCAGGCCTCGATCGACGAGGTGGTGAAGACCTTCTTCGAAGCCGTGGTGCTGGTGGTGCTGGTGGTGTTCGTCTTCCTGCACAGCCTGCGCCTGACCATCATCCCGACGCTGGCGGTGCCAGTGTCGATCCTGGGTGCGCTGGTGGGCATGCTGGTGCTCGGCTTCTCGATCAACATGCTCACGCTGTTCGGCATGATCCTGGCCATTGGCCTGGTGGTCGACGATGCCATCGTGGTGGTCGAGAACACCGAGCGCAACATGGTGCAGTTCGGGTTGTCGCCGACCGAAGCCGCCAAGCGCGCGATGGACGAGGTCTCCGGCCCGGTGATTGCCGTGGTGCTGGTGCTGAACGCGGTATTCATCCCGGTGGCCTTCCTGAGCGGCATCACCGGCGCGCTGTACAAGCAGTTCGCGGTGACCATCGCGATCTCGGTGGTCTTCTCCGGCATCGTCGCGCTGACGCTGTCGCCGGCGCTGGCCGCGCTGCTGATCAAGGCCAAGCACGGCGAGAAGAAGGGCTTCTTCAAGTGGTTCGACGACACGCTGGACCGCGTCACCGCGGGCTACGTGCGCGGCACCCGCTGGGTGATGCACCGCTGGCCGCTGAGCCTGGGCGTGTTCGCCGCAGTGGTGGTGGGCTGCGTGATGCTGTTCAAGGCGCTGCCCACCGCCTTCGTGCCGCAGGAGGACCAGGGCTACATCTACGTGCCTTACTTCCTGCCCGATTCGGCCAGCCTGGACCGCACCCATGCGGTGGGCGGCGAGGCGGCCGCCCTGCTGCGCAAGCATCCGGCCGTGTCCAATGTGGCGCAGGTGGACGGCTACAGCCTGATCGACTCGCAGAACAAGACCAACTTCGGTGTGCTCTTCGTGTCGTTGAAAGACTACGAGGAACGCAAGACGCCCGAGCTGTCGGCCGATGCGGTGATCGCCACCGCGCGCAAGGAGTTCACTTCGATCCAGGGCGGCCTGGTGGTGCCGGTGAATCCGCCGGCCATTCCCGGCCTGGGCATCACCGCCGGTTTCCAGATCTGGATCGAGCAGAAGGGCTCGGGCACCTACGAGCAGCTGTCCGGCGTGGTCGAGCAGATCATCGCCAAGGCCGGCAAGCGGCCCGAGCTGGCCGGGCTGAACACCACCATCCACACCAACGGCCGGCAGCTGCTGGCCGAGGTGGACCGCGACAAGGCGATGACGCTGGGCGTGCCGATCCAGGCCGCCTACGGCACGCTGCAGACCATGTTCGGCTCGCTCTACGTCAGCCAGTTCCCGAAGGATTCGCGGCTGTACCAGGTGGTGCTGCAGGCCGAGCCGCAGTACCGCATGACGCCCGAGGACATCGGCCGCTTCTACGTGAAGAACCGCGAAGGCGGCATGGTGCCGCTGTCGGCGCTGGTGAAGACCCAGTACGTGGTCGGCCCGGACCTGGTGACCCGCTTCAACAACTACCCGGCCATCGCCATCAACGGCGCGCCGGCACCGGGCGTCAGCTCCGGCGCCGCGCTGCAGGCCATGCGCGAGGTGGTCGAGGAGGTGATGCCGCAGGGCTACGGCTACGAATGGGCCGGCGAGGCGCGCGAGCAGGTGTCCTCGGGCTCCACCTCGGCCATCGCCTTCGTCTTCGGCCTGCTGTTCGTGTTCCTGATCCTGGCGGCGCAGTACGAGAGCTGGTCGCTGCCGATCGGCGTGATGATGGCGGTGCCCTTCGCCATCCTGGGTGCGCTGATCGCCATCGCGCTGCGCGGTATCGACAACGACCTGTACTTCCAGATCGGCCTGCTGACGCTGATCGGTCTGGCGGCGAAGAACGCGATCCTGATCGTCGAATTCGCGGTGGAGCTGAACCGCAAGGAAGGCAAGAGCTTCTTCGAGGCCGCGGCCGAGGCCGCGCGGCTGCGGCTGCGGCCGATCGTGATGACCTCCTTCGCCTTCGTGCTGGGCACCGTGCCGCTGGCCATTGCCACCGGCGCGTCGGCCAACAGCCGGCATTCGATCGGCACCGGCGTCATCGGCGGCACGCTGATGGCCACCGTGATCGCCATCTTCTTCATCCCGATGTTCTACTGGCTGCTCAGCACGCTGAGCCAGCGGCTGTTCGGTGGCGGCAAGCCGGCCGCGGCGGCACCCAAGCAGGACGGAGGCGCCTGATGCGCAGCGCATACCGTTTGGCACTCGCCGCGCTGCTGTCCGCCGCCCTGCTGGCCGGCTGCGTGGTCGGCCCCGACTACCGCCGCCCCGAGGTGGCCACGCCGGCCGCCTACCAGTACCCGGTGGGGCAGGACGCGGCGCTGGCCGACACCGCATGGTGGAAGGGCTTCGGCGACCCGGTGCTCGACAGCCTGATCGACGAGGCGCTGGCTCACAACCGCAATATCAAGATCGCCGCGGCCAATGTGTCGCAGGCGGCGGGTGTGCTGCAAAGCACGCGCTCGGCCTTCTATCCGCAGCTGAACTACAAGGCCGATGCCGGTCGCACCCGTTTCGGCAGCGACGCGCTCACCGCGACGGCCGCGGGCATCTCCAACCCCACGAACTACTACCAGGCGCTGGCCGGCGCCAGCTGGGAGATCGACTTGTGGGGTCGGGTGCAGCGGCTGTCCGAATCGGCCCAGGCCAATGTGCTGGCCACCGAGGAGGCGCGGCGCGGCGTGATCCTGACGCTGGTGGCCAACGTGGCCAACGGCTACCTGCAGCTGCGCGGTCTGGACGAGCAGCTGAAGATGGCGCAGCGCACCCGCGATGCCTATGCCGAATCGCTGCGGCTGATGGAAGCCAAGTTCCAGTACGGCCGGGTCTCGCAGATGAACGTCGACCAGGCTACCGCGCGGCTGCAGTCGGCCGAGGCGCAGATCCCGCGCATCCAGCGCGACATTGCGCTGCTGCAGGATGCGCTGTCGATCCTGCTGGGCCGCAACCCCGGCACCATCCCGCGCGGCAAGGGCATCTTCGAAATCGCGCTGCCGGCGGTGCCGGCCGGCGTGCCCTCGCAGCTGCTGGAGCGCCGGCCCGATCTGGCGCAGGCCGAACAGCAGCTGATCGCCGCCAACGCGCAGATCGGCGCGGCCAAGGCGCAGTACTACCCGACCATCTCGCTGACCGCGGTGCTGGGCACGGGCAGCACCGACCTGTCGAACCTGTTCAAGGGCGCCACCCGCAACTGGAACTACGCCGGGACGATTGCCGGGCCGATCTTCACCGCGGGGGCCATCGCCGGCCAGGTGGCGCAGGCCGAAGGCGCGCAGCAGGCCGCGCTGCAGGGCTACCTGCTGGCCATCCAGAGCGCCTTTGCCGATGTCGATGGCGCGCTGGCCACCCGCAGCACGCTGATCGACCAGCTGGCCGCGCAGGAGAAGCTGGTCGTTGCGCTGCGCGGCTATTCGCGGCTGGCGCAGCTGCAGTTCGACGTGGGCCGCGTGCCGTATTCCACCGTGCTGCAGGCCGAGCAGGAGCTGTTCCCGGCCGAGCTGGCCTGGGCGGCCGACCGCGCGCAGCTGGCGGCGTCGATCGTCGGCATCTACAAGGCGATGGGCGGCGGCTGGGTGACGGCAGCCGACAAGCTGACGGCCGCGGGCCCCGTTGCGAGCGCGCCCCGGGCGACGCCCTGACGGTTCGGCAGCATGCCCAAGGCCGACAAGTCCACGCCGAAGACGAAGGACAGGGCCGCGCGTGCCAAGGCCAAGCCGCGCCGCCCGCGCGCCGCCGCGCCGGCGGAGGCCGAATGCGGCCACTACGAGGACGGCACGCCCTTCGACAAGATCACCTACCTGGAAGCCAAGCTGATCCTGAAGCCCGACCGCTTCACCTCGGTGCAAAGCTTCCGGCAGTTCGGCGCGCTGGTGCAGCGCATCGCCGCGCGCACCGGGGTTGGCTTCATTCCCGACCCGAAGGCCAGCCAGCGGCCCGAGGTGCGCGAGATCCTGTTCTTCGACACGCCCGACTACGCGCTCTACAACAACGCCTTCATCCTGCGCCGGCGCGTCACCTACGTCGACGGCTTCCCGGTCGGCGATCCGGAGGTGGTCTTCAAGTACCGGCATCCCGACGAGCAGGCCGCCGCCGCGGTGGACGTGCGACCCAAGATCGCCGGCAAGCACCGCATCAAGTTCAAGGCCGAGGCCCTGCCGCTGAAGGACCGCGTCGGCGGCTACCGGCTGCTGTATTCGCACAACTGCCAGTTCGGCATGAGCCAGGTGCACGCGGCCGACAAGCTGTCGATGGACACCTTGCTGAAGACGCTGCCGGTGCTGAAGTCGTTGAAGACCGACGGCGGCGATCGGCTCAAGCTGGTCAACGAAGGCATCGTCGAGGAGGTGCTGCTGCCGCTGGGCGCGCTGGACTTCGGCAAGGGCCAGGTCGGCAACTGCGACATCGCGCTGTGGCGCACACGCGGCGAGCACCTGCCGCTGGTCGGCGAGTTCGCCTTCCAGCTGAAGTTCCCGAGCCGCGCTGCGCTGGGTGCCAAGACCCGCCGGCTGGCCGCCGACTTCTACCTGGCCCTGCAGCACGAGGTGCGTGACTGGCTGGCGCTGGGGGTCACCAAGACGGCCATGGTGTACCGCCTGAAGGGCAACCAGCCGCAAAGCCATGAGTGAGCGGCGCCGCGCGCTCGACTGGATCGAACGCGCGGTGCGCGGCGACTGGAACGGATTGCACCTGGCCGCCAACATCTGCGTCGCCACCACGCTGCTGTGGCTGCTGCTCAGTACCTGGGCCGACCTGAACCCGATCTGGGCGATCAGCTCGATGGTGGCGGCCAGCGACCCGGTGGTCAAACAGGCGGCCAAGACCTTCCGCGGGCGCATCGTCAACTCGCTGGTGGGCAGCGCCGTCGGCATGCTGGTGCTGCTCGTCGAGGGCCCGTCGGCCTGGCAGCTGCCGATCGCGATGTCGGCCGCGGTCATCGTGTCCAGCTACATCGTGCGCCAGCCGACGATGTTCCGGCAGGCGCCGATCACCGCCGCCATCGTCATCGCGGCCGGGCTGGAGAAGCACTCGAAGCTCAGCGGGGTCGAGCTCGGCGTGCGCCGCGTCGGCGAGGTGCTGCTGGGCTGTCTGGTGGGCGTCCTGGTCAGCTGGGTGATGGCGCGGCTGTGGCCGCTGCCGCCACCCCCACCCGGCCCGGCCGAGCCCGGCGGCGCCTGAAGGGCCGGCCGCTCAGCCGGCGGCCGCGCGCTGCCGCGCCGCGCTGGCGCCGAAGCTGCCGCGGTACCAGCGCGAGAACGCGCTCGGGGCGGCAAAGCCCAGCAGCGCGGCCACCTCGGTCAGCGGACGGTCGGTGCCGGCCACGTAGCGGCTGGCCAGCGCGCGGCGCTCGGCCTCTAGCAGCGCGCTGAAGCTGGTGCCTTCGGCCAGCAGCCGGCGATGCACGGTGCGGCGGTCCACACCCAGGTGCTGCGCCACCACCTCGATGCGGCACAGCCCGCGCGGCAGCAGCAGCACGATCAGCTGGCGCACCCGGTCGGACAGGCGCGCGCTGCGCGCCAGCGCCGGCGCCAGCAGCCGCTGGCTGTAGCGCGCCAGCACCGGGTCGGCGCCGGGGTTCGGCGCATCCAGGTCGTCGGCATTGCAGACGATGCCGTTGAACTCGTGGCCGAACTCCACCGCCGGCCCCAGCACGCGGTGGTGCACCGCCAGGCTCGCCGGCCGCGGGTGGCTGAAGCACACCAGCCGCGGCTGCCAGCCGGCGCCCATGAACACCTGCAGCACGCGGCAGGTGACGCCGACCACCAGCTCGGTGGCCTGGACCAGCGAGCCCGGCCCGTCGGCCACCAGCTCGGTGCGGATGGCCACCAGGCCGCCGTACTCGTCCACCTGCACGGCCACCGCCTCGTTGTGCACGTGGATGTGGCGCATGAGCGCCTCCAGCGCGCGGCGCAGCGTGGGCTCGTCGCGCACCAGCAGCGCCAGCGGCCCCAGGTTGGACAGCCGCCGCGATTCCGCCAAGCGCAGCCCGAAGGCCGGCTCGCCGGCCTGCGCGGCCGCGGCTTCCAGCAGCCGGCCCACGCCGTGCGCCGGCACCTTCAGGTCGGGGTCGCTCAGGCAGCGCAGCGGCAAGCCGGCGCCGGCCACCAGGGCACGCGCGTCCAGGCCGCAGGCCGCGGCCAGTTCGGCGAAATGCGTCAGCGCGGCGCTGCGGACGAGTGCGGCCATGGGCTTGCGGGCATGTCCCGAAGTGTTAAGTCAATGTCCCGGATAGTCAAGTTCTCCGGGGCATCGCGGCGAACAATGCCGAGCATCGACAAGACCCAGGAGACAAGCGATGAGCGACACCCGCCCGGCCACGCCGCTGTGCGACCGGCTGCGCGCCAGCGGTGAATGGAACCCGAACTGGGAGCCCTTCTACCAGCTGGACCCGGCCTGGACCGAAGCCTTCATGGCCATGGGCCTGAAGCCGATGCTCAGCGGCGTGCTCGACCCGAAGGTGGTCGAGTTCATCGCCATCGCCGTCGACGCGTCCTGCACCCACATGTACGGCCCCGGCGTGCGCCGGCACATCCGCAAGGCGCTGGACCTGGGCGCCACGAAAGAGGAGATCACCGCGGTGCTGCAGTGCGTCAGCGTGCTGGGCATCCACACGATGAGCCTGGGCGCGCCGATCCTGCAGGAAGAGCTCGCCGCCCGCGAAACCGCCGCCGCCGCGGCCTGAACCCCACCCGACCCCACCGAAGGAGATCGAACCATGCAATTCCTCGACGACTCGCTGCTGCCCGAGAACCAGCAACCGCTGGTGATCCAGGTGGCGCCCTACGGCCCCGAGTTCCTGCCCAGCGATTCCGACGACATCCCGGTGACGATGGCCGAGCAGGTGCAGAAGGCGGTGGACTGCTGGAACGCCGGTGCCACGGTGCTGCACGTGCACGTGCGCGAGGCCGACGGCCACGGCTCGAAGCGCCTGAGCATGTTCAACGAGATGCTGGCGCGGCTGCGCGACGCGGTGCCCGACATGCTGCTGCAGGTGGGCGGCTCGATCTCCTTCGCGCCGGAAGGCGAAGGCGGCGATGCCAAGTGGCTGAACGACGACACGCGCCACATGCTGGCCGAGCTGAACCCGAAGCCCGACCAGGTGACGATCGCCATCAACACCAACCAGATGAACGTCTGCGAGCTGATGAGCGCCGACGACGTGGCCGGCACCTCGCTGGCGCTGCCGGCGTACCAGGAGGCCTACCGCGAGATGTGGATTCCCTCGGGCCCGGCCTTCGTGGCCGAGCACCTGAAGCGGCTGCAGGCCAACGGCATCCAGCCGCACTTCATGCTGGGCGATGCCGGCCAGCTGGAAACGGTGGAGCGGCTGATCCGCCGCGGCATCTACACCGGGCCGCTGGTGCTCAACTGGGTGGGCATTGGCGGCGGGGCCGACGGTCCGAACCCGTACAACATGATGGAGTTCATCCGCCGCGTGCCGGCCGGCGCGGTGCTGACCATCGAGTCGATCATGCGCAACGTGCTGCCGCTGAACACCATGGCCATCGCGATGGGTCTGCACGTGCGCGTCGGCATCGAGGACAACCTGTGGGGCAAGAAGGGCCAGCGCATCACCAGCGTGCAGCAGGTCGAGCAGATGGTGCGCCTGTCGCGCGAGCTGCACCGCGAAGTCGCCACCGGCGCCCAGGCCAAGGCGATCTACCGCATCGGCGAGCACTACGCCTCGGCCGACGAGACGCTGGCCAAGCTGGGCTATGCGCCCAACCGCAAGCCCGGCGAGCGCGGCGCCCCGCTGCGCCTGGCGGCCTGAGACCCCGAAGCCATTCCAACCAGGAGACAAGCATGAACCTACTGTCGAAGACCACCCGCCGCGCCGCGCTCGGCGCCCTGGCCGGCGCCGCGCTGCTGGCCGCCGCCCCCGCCGCCCTGGCGCAAGCCTGGCCCAGCAAGCCGGTGCGCATCCTGATCGGCGCGCCCCCGGGCGGCACGGCCGACATCGTCGCCCGCCTGCTGGCCGAGGGCCTGCAGAAGGAATGGGGCCAGCCGGTGATCGTCGAGGCCAAGCCGGGCGCGGCCGGCATGATCGCGATGCAGGACTTCCTGGGCCAGCCGGCCGACGGCCAGACGCTGCTGGTGTCGGTGAATGCGCTGGTCACCGAGATCCCGCACGTCATCAAGGTGCGCTTCGATCCCTTCAAGGACGTCAAGCCGGTGGCCGACCTGTCGCGCAGCGGCCTGGTCTTCGTGGCCAATGGTGCGCTGCCGGCGAAGAACGTGTCCGAGCTGGTGGCTTATGCCAAGGCCAACCCGGGCAAGCTGTCCTATGCCTCGTACAGCGCCGGCACCATCTCGCACACGATGGGCCTGGAGCTGAACAAGGCCGCTGGCATCGACCTGAACCACGTGCCCTACAAGGGCTCGCCGCCGGCGCTGCAGGACCTGGCCGGCGGCCATGTGCAGCTGATGTTCGACGGCCCGGCCACCTCGATCCCGATGATCAAGGGCGGCAAGATCAAGGCGCTGGCCGTCAGCGGCCCCAAGCGCAACCCGGCGCTGCCCGAGGTGCCCACCTTCGCCGAACAGGGCTATCCGATGCTCGACGAAGTGGCCTGGATGGGCCTGTGGATCAAGCCGGACGTGCCGGCCGACGTGCAGGCCAAGATCCGCCAGGCCACGCTGAAGGTGATGTCGCAGCCGGCGGTGCAGACGCGCCTGGCCGAGCTGGGCAGCGACCTGGGCAGCGGCGCGACGCCGGAAGAGCTGAGCAAGTCGCTGCGCGCGGCCTCGGACAAGCAGGGCACCACGCTGCGCGCGCTGGGCGTCAAGCCGCAAGAGCTGGGCGGCTGAGGCCGCACCGTCGCCGCCCGCCGGATGGCCCTGGCATGGGGGCTTCCTGCAATTCAGGGGGTTTGCCGGCTGAGGCAAACTCCCGTTCTTGTGCCGCGGCGAAGGCGCCGCCGGACCGAACATCGAAAGGATCCCCATGAACGGCCTGATGCAGTCGCACCCGCTGCTGATCTCCAACCTGCTGGTCCATGCCGAGCGCCACCACGGCGAACAACAGATCGTCTCGCGCCGCGTCGAAGGCGACCTGCACCGCACCACCTACAAGGAACTGGCGTCGCGCGCGCGCAAGGTGGCCAAGGCGCTGGCCGCACTGGGCGTCAAGCCCGGCCAGACGGTGGGCACGCTGGCCTGGAACGGCTACCGCCACATGGAGCTGTACTACGGCGTGTCCGGCTCCGGCGCGGTGCTGCACACGCTGAACCCGCGCCTGCACCCCGACCAGGTGGTCTACATCGCCGACCATGCCGAGGACCAGGTGCTGTGCTTCGACGCCACCTTCCTGCCGCTGGTGGAGGCGGTGGCCGCGCGGCTGAAGACGGTGAAGCACTTCGTGCTGATGACCGACCGCGCCCACATGCCGGCGAGCACCAAGGTCCCCAACCTGCTGTGCTACGAAGAGCTGCTGGAGGCGCAGGACGACAAGTACGACTGGCCGCAGTTCGACGAGAACGCCGCCAGCTCGCTGTGCTACACCAGCGGCACCACGGGCAACCCGAAGGGCGTGCTGTACAGCCACCGCTCGACGGTGCTGCACGCCTTTGCCGGTGCGCTGCCGGACACGCTGAACGTCTCGGCGCGCGACGTGGTGTTGCCGGTCGTGCCGATGTTCCACGTCAACGCCTGGGGGCTGGTCTACGTGGCCTGCATGGTGGGCACGAAGCTGGTCTTCCCCGGTGCGGCGCTGGACGGCAAGAGCCTGTACGAGTTGTTCGAAGGCGAAGGCGTCACGATGTCCGCCGGCGTACCCACCGTCTGGCAGGGCCTGCTGGCCTACACCGAGGCCAACAACCTGAAGTTCAGCACCATGAACCGCACCGTCGTCGGCGGCTCGGCCTGCCCGCCGGCGATGATGCAGGCCTTCCAGCAGAAGTACGGCGTGAACGTGCTGCATGCCTGGGGCATGACCGAGATGAGCCCGCTGGGCACGGTGTGCACGCTGAAGCCCAAGCACCTGAAGATGGGCCCGCAGGAACAGATGGCCGTGCAGGCCAAGCAGGGCCGCGCGGTCTTCGGCGTGGACATGAAGATCGTCGATGCCGAGGGCAAGGAACTGCCGATGGACGGCAAGGCCAGCGGCGAGCTGCTGGTCAAGGGCCCGTGGATCGTCTCGCAGTACTTCAAGGGCGAGGGCGGCAACCCGCTGGTGGACGGCTGGTTCCCCACCGGCGACGTCAGCACCATCGACCCCGACGGCTACATGCAGATCACCGACCGCAGCAAGGACGTCATCAAGTCCGGCGGCGAATGGATCGGCTCGATCGACATCGAGAACATCGCGATGGCCCACCCGGCCGTGGCCATGGCCGCCTGCATCGCCGCCTTCCATCCCAAGTGGGACGAGCGGCCGCTGCTGGTGGTGGTGAAGAAGCCCGGCGCCGAGGTCACCCGCGACGAGCTGCTGAAGTTCTTCGAAGGCAAGATCGCCAAGTGGTGGACACCGGACGACGTGGTTTTTGCCGACGCCATCCCGCTGGGTGCCACCGGCAAGATGCAGAAGAACAAGCTGCGCGAGACCTACAAGGACCACAAGCTGCCCACCGCCTGAACCGGAGCCGACCATGCCGACCCTTCGAGTGGAAATGTTCGCCGGCCGCACGGTGGAACAGAAGCGCGCGCTGGCCCGCGAGCTGACCGATGCCACCGTGCGCGCGCTGGGCGTGCCGGCCAGCGCGGTGGAGGTGCTGTTCTACGACATCGAGAAGCACGACTGGGCGGTGGCCGGCACGCTGTGCAGCGACCCGCCGGCCCCGCCGCCGCAGCAGACCTGAGCCGATGTCGCACACCGTCCTGGCGTTTCCCGAAGCGGGCGTGGCGCCGATCGTCGCGCTGCTGCAGGCGGCGACCGCCTCGCTGCGGCTGAAAGTGGTGGCACTCGACCATCCCGAGCTGATCGATGCGCTGGCGGCGGCCTGCCGGCGCGGCGTGAAGACGCGCGTGCTGTTCAACGCGCCCGGCCGCGGTGGCGCACCGGACAACGCCGCGGCGCGCGCGGCGCTGCAGGCCGCCGGCGCCGAGGTGGCCGATGCATGGAAGAAGCTGTCGGTGGTGCACGAGAAATCGCTGGTCATCGACGACCAGCAAGTGCTGATCATGTCCTGCGACTGGAGCCGCGACGGGCTGGGCAGCGCCCGCGACCTGGCCTGGCTGAGCACCAAGCGGCACGAGGTGGCCGAGGTGGCCGCCTGCTTCGATGCCGACTGGACGCATACGCCGTACAAGCCGCACGGCAAGCTGCGCCTGGTGTGGGGGCCGATCAACGCGCGTGAGCGCACGGCCGATTTCATCGACGCTGCCCGCCACACGCTGGTGGTGCAGAACGCCCGCTACCAGGACCCGGTGATGATCGAGCGGCTGGTGCGGGCGCAGCGCCGCGGCGTGGCGCTGCAGTTGATGGCCCATGCGGTGCACCGCATGGAAGCGAAGGAAATTGCCACCGACGTGGGTGGCCTGCGCATGCTGGACGACCTGGGCGTGCAGGTGCGGCGGCTGAAGCAACTGCGGCTGCACGGCAACCTGCTGCTGGCCGACGGCGCCAGGGCCATGATCGGCTCGGTCAACTTCAGCCCCGCCAGCCTGGACCGCCGCCGCGAGCTGTCGGTGGAAATCGACGATGCCGCGGCGGTGCATGCGCTGCAGGCCACCGCGCTGCACGACTGGAGCCATTCGCGGCCGATCGACCTGTCGGAAGAAGGCTTGCGCGAGGAACTGCTGCGCCATGGTCGCGCGGACGACGCCGAGCACCTGCTGGGGCCGGCCAGCGAGGACGAAGCCGAACACTGAACCCTGGCCCGCCCGGGAGGACGCCATGCCGCTGATCCAGACCTGTGTCGACGAGGCCGTGGGCACCATCACGCTCGATCATGCGGCGCGCCGCAATGCCCTCAGCCAGGCCATGGTGCAGGAGATCGTCGCCGCGCTGGACGACTTCGGCGCGCGCCGGCTGCGCGCCGTGCTGCTGCGGGCCGCGGAAGGCCATGCCGTCTGGTCGGCCGGCCATGACGTGGACGAGCTGCCCACCTCGGGCCGCGATCCGCTGGGCTGGGACGACCCGCTGCGCGCGCTGATCCGCGCCATCGAGACCCTGCCCGCGCCGGTGATCGCGCTGGTCAAGGGCAGCGTGTGGGGCGGTGCCTGCGAAACGGTGTTTGCCTGCGACCTGGTGCTGGCCACGCCCGATGCCACCTTTGCGCTGACGCCCGCACGGCTGGGCGTGCCCTACAACGTGGGCGGCATGCTGACGGTGCTGAATGCATCGAACATGCGCATCGCCAAGGAAATGGCCTTCACGGCTGCGCCGCTGGGGGCAGAGCGCGCCGAGCGGCTGGGCATGATCAACCAGGTAGTGCCGCCAGAGGCGCTGGACAGCACCGGCCTGGCACTGGCACGGCAGATTGCCGGCAATGCGCCGCTCAGCGTGAGCGTCATGAAGGAGCAGCTGCGCATCCTGGCCGGCGCGCACCCGATGTCGCCGCAAGGCTTCGAACGCATCCAGGGGCTGCGGCGCCTGGTGTACGACAGCGCGGACTACCAGGAAGGCATCCGCGCCTTCAAGGAACGCCGCAAGCCCGTCTTCCGCGGCGAGTGACCCGGGCCTGCATCCCGCGGCCCTGGGCCTGCGGCGCGTCCCGAGCCAGGATCCTCAGGCGGCCTGACAGTCCCAGGCCCAAGCCGCTGCTGCGGGCAGCGCCGCGGCCTGCACCACGCGGCCGATCACCAGCACCGACGGGCTGGGCAAGGCCGCCTCGTGCACCGTCTGCGCCAGCGTGTCCAGCCGGCACAGCGCATGGCGCTGGTGCGGCGTCCAGGCCTGGCTCACGATGGCCGCCGGCATGTCGGCGGCCATGCCGGCCTCGCGCAGCGCCTGCTCGATCTCGGCCACCCGGGCAATGCCCATGTAGATCACCAGCGTCAGCCCGCTGCGCACCAGAGCATGCCAGTCGGGCGCCGTGCCGCCGTCGCGCGCATGGCCGGTCACCAGCGCCACGCCCTGCGCATGGCGGCGGTCGGTCACCGGCACGCCGATCGAGGCCGGCCCGGCGATGCCGGCCGTCAGCCCGCTGATCACCGACACCTCGATGCCGGCTTCGCGCAGCGCGTCGATTTCCTCGCCGCCGCGGCCAAAGACAAAGGGGTCGCCGCCCTTCAGCCGCACCACGCGTTCGCCTCGGCGCGCCTCCGCGATCATCAGCTTGTGGATGAAGGACTGTGGTGTGCTGGGGCATCCTCCTCGTTTGCCTACATGCACGATGCGCGCGCTGCGGCGGGCGTAGCGCAGCACCTGATCGTCGACCAGATCGTCGACCAGCAGCACGGTGGCCTGGCGCAGGGCCTTGATGGCCTTCAGCGTCAGAAGATCCGGGTCGCCGGGGCCGGCGCCGACCAGCGTGACGCTGCCGGCTCGGGATGGGGTGGGGTTCATGCAGCCTCCAGGCTTTGTCCGACCATCAGGCGCAGCGTCGGCAGGCAGGAACCGCAGTTCGTGCCGCATTGCAGGCGCTGCTGCAGTTGTGCCAGCCGCTGCTCGGCCGGGCCCTGCAGGGTGGCCAGCGTGGCGCGAATATGCGCCTCACCGACATCGAAACAATTGCAGACCTGCGCGCCGCGCGGATGGAAGGCAGCCGGCGGCTGCGCGCTGGCGGCCAGCAGCCGGGTGCCCAGCGCACGCGCCGGCAGCCCATCGCGCCACAGCGGCAGCACCCATTGCCGGGCGCGCACATCGCCGGCCAGCAGGAAGGCCCGCAGCGGTGCCAGCGCAGCGTCGACCGAGCCAGCCGATGCGTCCAGCAGCATCGCGCGATGCTGGCCGCGCCGCGGGTCGGCATAGCGCAGCACGGCGCCGCCTTCCAGGCCCAGCAGCGCTTCCAAAGCCTGCAGCCGGGCAGCGTCCAGCGGCACCACCGCGGCTGCGCGCAGCACCACGCCGACGCGGCCATCGGGCTCCTGCCCACACGGCAGCACGCTGGCGTAGCCGCAGTCCTGCAGCAGCGCCTGCAGGGCCTGGCGGCGCTGCAGCAACTGGTCGGCCGGCAGCCAGGCGGCGGCCTGCAGCTGCCAGGGCAGGGCGGCGGCTTCCAGGCGCACCGCGGCATGCTTCAGCTCGGGCTGGCGCGAGGTGGGGCAGCGCTCCGGTGTGGTCAGGCCGTTCACGCCAGTCATCGCGCTGCCGTCGCGCGCACGGCCGGCCACGTAAGCCTCGCCCCAGTGCATGGCGATGAAGGCCTGTGCCGGCGCCACGCTGTCGGTGGGCTGCACCGGCAGCACCATCTCGCCGCGCCGCGACTGCACGCGCACCAGCTCGCCGGGCTGCCAGCCGCGACGCGCCAGGTCCTGCGGGTGCAGTTCCAGCGCGGCCTCGGCCGTCTGGCCGAACAGCCGGCCCAGCGTGCCGCTGCGGCTCATGCCGTGCCACTGGTCGCGCAGCCGGCCGGTCGTCAGCGACACCGGGTAGCGCGCATCGCGCGGCTCGGCCAGCGGCCGCCAGGCCGCGTCGGCAAAGCGGGCGCGGCCGTCGGCAGTGGCGAACACGCCGTCTTCGTAGAGCCGCGCGCGGCCTTGTGCGGCACCGGCCGGGAAGGGCCATTGCCGTGGCGTGTCCAGCATGGCCCAGTCCAGGCCGGTGATGTCCAGATCGCGCCCACGGGTGCTTTCGCGGTGCTCGTGCCACACCGCCGCGGCGTCGGCATAGGGAAACAGCGTGCGCGTGCGGCCCAGGCGACGCTCCAGCCGGCGCGCGAAATCGACACCTATGGCGCAGTCGTCCCGCGCCGCACCGGGCGGCGGCACGGCGCGGCGCACGCGGCTGATGCGGCGCTCGCTGTTGGTGACGCTGCCTTCCTTCTCGCCCCAGGTGCTGGCCGGCAGCAGCAGGTCGGCGTAGGCGGCGGTCTCGGTGTGCGCGAAGGCGTCCTGCAGCACCACGAACTCGCAGCGCTGCAGCGCGCGGCGCACGGTGGCCTGGTCGGGCAGCGACTGTGCCGGGTTGGTGCAGACGATCCACAGCGCGCGGATCTCGCCGTCGGCCGCGGCCTGGAACATCTCCACCGCGCTCTTGCCCGGCTGGTCCGGCACGCGGTCCACGCCCCACAGCGCGGCGACTTCGGCCCGGTGCTGCGCATTGCCCAGGTCGCGGTGCGCGCTCAGCAGGTTGGCCAGCGCACCCACTTCGCGCCCGCCCATCGCATTGGGCTGCCCGGTCAGCGAGAAGGGCCCGGCGCCTTGCTTGCCGATCTGCCCGGTGGCCAGGTGCAGGTTGATCAGCGCAGCGTTCTTGTCGGTGCCGCTGCGGCTCTGGTTCAGGCCCTGGCAGTACAGCGACAGCGTGGGCGTGTGGCCGCCGAACCAGCGTGCCGCCTGCACGATGTCGGCTTCCTTCAGCCCGCAGACCTGCGCCACATGCTTGGGCGTGAACTCGCGCACCCGGTCGCGCAGCGCCTCGATGCCGGTGGTGTGCGCGGCGATGAAGGCGGCGTCGGCCAGGCCTTCCCACAGCAGCAGGTGCAGCAGGCCGTGGAACAGCGCCACGTCGGTGCCCGGCAGCAGCTGCAGGTGCAGGTCGGCCAGCGCCGCGGTCTCGGTGCGCCGCGGGTCGACGACGATCCACTTCTGCTCAGGCTGCGCGGCGCGCGCGTCCTCCAGCCGGCGGAACAGCACCGGGTGCGCCCAGGCCATGTTCGAGCCGGCGATGAACACCGTGCGTGCTGCCGCCAGGTCGTCGTAGCAGGCCGGCGGCGCGTCGGCGCCCAGCGTGGCCTTGTAGCCCGCCACCGCGCTGCTCATGCACAGCCGCGAGTTGGTGTCGACGTTGTTGGTGCCGACCAGCCCCTTTCCCAGCTTGTTGAAGACGTAGTAGTCCTCTGTGAGCATCTGACCCGACAGGTAGAAGCCCACTGCGTCGGGGCCGTGGGTTTCGATGATCGACGCGAAGCGCTCGGCAGCCTCGTCCAGCGCCGCGTCCCAGCCCAGCGGCTGCAGCGTGCCGCCGCGGGCGCTGCGGCGCTGCGGCTGCAGCAGCCGCGCCTGCTGCGCCACCGCGGCCGTGGCCGTCAGGTGCAGCGTGCTGCCCTTGCTGCACAGCCGGCCGAAGTTGGCCGGGTGCTCGGGGTCGCCGCGCACGCCGGTGATCTGCCCGCCCTGCGCCTCGATGATCACGCCGCAGCCCACGCCGCAGTACGGGCAGGTGGAGCGCGTTTCGCTGCGGATCGGGATCACGCCGCCACCTTCGCGTCATGCAGGGCCAGGCTGCGCAGCTCGTCGGCGTCGAGCATCACCGTGCCCTGGGCCACTCGCACGCTGAACTTCGTGGTGCAGCCCACATCGGGCGCCTGCGCGCAGCCGTCGGCCAGGCCGATGCTCCAGTTGTGCAGCGGGCAGGCCACGCTGTGGCCGAAGACGATGCCCTGGCTCAAGGGTCCGCCCTTGTGCGGGCAGCGGTCCAGCAGCGCGAACACATGGTCGTCGGCCGCGCGGAACAGCGCCACCGGCGCGCCCTGCTCGCGCTGCACGCGGCGCGAGCCCAGCGCGGGAATGTCTTCCAGCCTGCAGATGCGGATCCAGTTGCTCATTTCGCCCCCACCAGTTCGTTGGTATTCACGGCCGGCAGCGCCTGGAACTGCCGCAGGTCCACCTGCGCCTTGCTGAACTCGAACCACGGGTCGGGCTCGCCGTCCAGTGCGAACTGCAGCCGCTCCCACAGCGCCAGCCGGCCCGCGGCGTCTTCGAGGATGCGCTTCTTCACGTAGTCCAGCCCGACGCGGCCGATGTAGTGCACCGTGCGCTCCAGGTACCAGCCTTCCTCGCGGTACAGCTGCAGGAAGGCGCCGCTGTACTCCAGCACCTCCAGCGGCGTCTTCAGCTTGCACAGGAACTGCGCCACTTCCGTCTTGATGCCGCCGTTGCCGCCGACATAGATCTCCCAGCCCGACTCGACGCCGATCACGCCCACGTCCTTGATGCCGGATTCGGCGCAGTTGCGCGGGCAGCCGCTGACGGCCAGCTTGACCTTGTGCGGTGCGTACATGCGCCACAGCGCTCGCTCCAGGTCCTTGCCCATCTGCGTGCTGTCCTGCGTGCCAAAGCGGCACCACTCGCTGCCCACGCAGGTCTTCACCGTGCGCAGCGCCTTGGCATAGGCATGGCCGCTGGGCATGCCGATGTCCTTCCACACCGCGGGCAGGTCTTCCTTCTTCACGCCCAGCAGGTCGATGCGCTGGCCGCCGGTGACCTTGACGGTGCGGATCTTGTACTTGTCCACCGCATTGGCAATGCGGCGCAGCTCGTCGGCGGTGGTCTCGCCGCCCCACATGCGCGGAATGACCGAGTACGTGCCGTCCTTCTGGATGTTGGCGTGGCTGCGTTCGTTGATGAAGCGGCTCTGCGGGTCGTCCTTGGCCTCCTTGGGCCAGGTGCTGATCAGGTAGTAGTTGATCGCCGGCCGGCAGCTGGCGCAGCCGTTGGGCGTGCGCCAGCCCAGGTGCTTGTAGACGGCGTCGATGCTCAGCAGATGGTGCTCGCGGATCGCCTCGCGCGCGTCGTGGTGGCTGGCGTCGGTGCAGCCGCACATCGCCTTTTTGGTGGGCGGCTTGGAATAGTCGCCGCCGGCGGTGAACATCAGCAGCTGCTCCACCAGCCCGGTGCAGGAGCCGCAGCTGGCGCTGGCCTTGGTGTGCTTGCGCACCTCGTCCAGCGTGAACAGGCCCTTGTCCTTGATGGCCTTGCAGATCGTGCCCTTGCTGACGCCGTTGCAGCCGCAGACCTCGTCGCTGTCGGCCATGGCCGCGGCGCGGGTGATGCCTTCATGGCCGGTGTCGCCGATGTTCGATTCGCCGAACATCAGCTTGTCGCGGATGTCGGCGATGGCCCGGCCCTCGCGCAGCAGCTTGAAGTACCAGCTGCCGTCCACCGTGTCGCCGTACAGGCAGGCGCCGACCAGCTTGTCGTCCTGGATCACCAGCTTCTTGTAGACGCCGCCGGCCGGATCGCTCATGACGATCTCCTCGCAGCCGGCGCCGCCGCTGAAGTTGCCGGCCGAGAACAGGTCGATGCCGGTCACCTTGAGCTTGGTGCTGGTCTGGCTGCCGGTGTAGCGGCCGATGCCGAAGTGCGCCAGGTGCGTGGCGCAGACCTTGCCCTGCTCGAACAGTGGCGCTACCAGGCCGTAGGTGATGCCGCGATGCGCTGCGCATTCGCCCACCGCATAGATGCGCGGATCGGTCAGCGACTGCAGCGTGTCGCTGACGGCCACACCGCCGCGGCCGTCGTAGATGCAGTGCAGCCCGGCGTCCAGCGCCAGGTCGGTGTTGGGGCGGATGCCGGCGGCCATCACCACCAGCTGGGCCGGCGCTTCGCTGCCGTCCTTGAAGCGCACCGCGCGCACCCGGCCGGCCTCGTCGCCCAGCAACTGCTCGGTCTGTGCGCCCAGGCGGAAGCGCAGCCCGCGCTGTTCCAGCGACTGCTGCAGCAGCCGGCCGGCCACGTCGTCCAGCTGGCGCTCCATCAGCCAGGGCATCAGGTGCACCACGGTCACCTGCATGCCGCGGCGCATCAGGCCGTTGGCTGCTTCCAGCCCGAGCAGGCCACCGCCGATGACCACCGCGTCCTTGTACTGGGTGGCGGCTTCGATCATGGCCTGCGTGTCGGCAATGTCGCGGTAGGCGATCACGCCCTGCAGGTCCTTGCCCGGCACCGGCAGCATGAAGGGCTTGGAGCCGGTGGCCAGCAGCACGCGGTCGTAGGGCGTCTCGCTGCCGTCGTCGGCCTGCACCACGCGCCGCACCCGGTCGATGCGCGTGACCTTGCGGCCCAGGCGCAGGTCGATGCCCTGTTCGGCGTACCAGCTCAGCGGGTTGAGCACGATCTGGTCGATCGTCTGCTCGCCGGCCAGCACCGGCGACAGCAGGATGCGGTTGTAGTTGGGATGCGGCTCGGCCCCGAACACGGTGATGTCGTACAGGTCGGGCGCGAACTTCAGCAGTTCTTCGACGGCACGGATGCCGGCCATGCCATTGCCCACCACCACCAGGCGCGGCCGGGCAGTGTCGGGTTGCGGGAGCGGGTGCGGGTTCAACATCGGGGGTTCCTCCGGAGCGATCGGCCAAAGCGAAAAGGCGTCGCGACCGCAGCGGCCGGCTCATCAGCCGGTACTGCAGGTCGGACGCCTTTGCCCGATCACGACGGGCAGCCACGTTGCTGCCTTCGTGCGCAGGCTGTTGCAATCGGCGTGCCAGTGCGGGCGGGCCCTTCAGCGGGTCCAGGCACCGGCCCGGCGCAACCCAGGCGCGTGGGCTGGTGCACGCATGCACCATGCGGCGGCATGACGGCCCCGCGCATGGCAATTGCTTAGTGCAGCGCAACACCGATCGTCTGCCTTCCGTGAACCCCGCCCTGGCTTTCCTGCTGGCCGCCCGGCGCAGCGAGATCCGCGCGCTGGAGCAGCTGCGCGCCACCGGCGATCTGGTGCGCGGCATGAGCGAATGGGTGCACCGGCTGCAGCACGAGCGTGGCGCCTCCAATCTGTTTCTCGGCTCGCGAGGCCAGCGCTTCGCCACCGAGCGGCTGCAATGCGTGGACGACAGCAAGGCGCTGGAAGAGGCGATGCGCGCACGCCATTTCCAGCCCGGGGCCGACCCGGGTGCCACCTTCGGCGGCATGCGCCTGCTGAGCCGCATCGCGCAGATGCTGCATGCGGTGGACAGCCTGCCGCGGCTGCGCAAGCGCGTCGCCCAGCGCGCGCTGACGCCCGAGCAGGCCACGCGCTGCTATTCAGAATGCATCGCGGCCATGCTGGCAGTGGTCTTCGAAGCTGCCGACACCGCGGCCGACCCTGGCGTGTCGCGCGCGCTGGTGGCGCTGTTCAACCTGATGCAGGGCAAGGAGCTGGCGGGGCAGGAGCGAGCGGCCGGCACGGCCGCTTTCGCGGCCGCCCAGTTCGACGCCGCCACGCAGCAGCGGCTGGCCCATCTGGTGGAGGCGCAGGAGCGCTGCTTCCAGATCTTCCAGGAGTTCGCGCAGCCCGGGCTGCAGGCCATCTGGGCCGGCCTGCTGGCCGGCAGCGAGACGCGCGAGCTGCAGGCCCTGCGCCAGCTGCTGCGCGATGGCGGCGCGGCGCGGCTGGCGGCCGACACCGCCGAGCGCTGGTTCGCGGCCGCCACGCGCCGCATGGACGCGATGCGGGGCGTCGAAGATGCCGCCACCAGCGCGCTGGTGGCGCTGTGCGAGGCCCGGCTGGCGCAGGCGCAGGCCGAACTGCCCGCGCTGGCCGAAGCGGCGGCGCCGGCGGGCGCGGTGTCGCTGATGTTCAGCCCCGACCATGGCGTGCTCGACACCGCCGGCCTGGGGCCGCAGCTGGGTCGCTCACTGCTGGACCTGCTGCAGGCCCAGGCGCAGCGGCTGCAGACCATGGGCGACGAACTGCTGGCCGCGCAGACCTCGCTGCGCGAACGCAAGCTGGTCGAACGCGCCAAGGGCCTGCTGATGGACCGCCGCGGCCTGGGCGAAGAAGCCGCCTACAAGCTGCTGCGGCAGACGGCCATGCAGCAGAACCGGCGCCTGGGCGAGGTGGCCGAATCGGTGCTGCAGATGGGTCCGCTGATCGAAGGGCTGTGACGCCGGGGCGGGGCGCTGCCGCACCGCCGGCGTGCGGCGCGGCCCCGTGTTGGCGCCGTTTGGCGCCTGCCAGGGCCGGAAAGCGGGGTTTTGGGCTGGCACGCGTCGTGCATGCGTTAGGCGCACAGGGCCAACGGCGGCCCCAGTCGGCAGACCGCCGGCACCAGGACAACGGCGTCCTCTCCAGGTTGCGCAACGCGCGGCCGAGGGAGGGCGCCGTTTTGTTTTTTGTTCAGCTGATTTCGAAGGACTCACCATGCAAGAGCAAGACACGCTGCGCCTGACCCGGCGCACCCTGACGCAAGCCGCCGCCCTGGGCAGTGCCGCCCTGATCGGCGGGCTGAGCACGCGGCCGGCCCGCGCCAGCACCGGCAAGCCGGAAACCACCAAGGCCAAGCTCGGCTTCATTGCGCTGACCGACGCGGCGCCGCTGTTCGTGGCCGACGAGAAGGGCTTCTTCAAGAAGCACGGCATGACCGAGGTGGAGGTGCTGAAGCAGTCCAGCTGGGGCACCACCCGCGACAACCTGGTGCTGGGCTCGGGCGCGGGCGGCATCGACGGCGCGCACATCCTGACGCCGATGCCCTATCTGATCTCCAGCGGCGCCACCACCGCCAACAACGTGCAGGTGCCGATGTTCATCCTGGCGCGGCTGAACCTCGCCGGCCAGTGCATCAGCGTGGGCAAGGAGTACGCCGACCTGAAGGTGGGCACCGACACCAGCAGCTTCAAGCGCGCGCTGCTGGCCAAGGCCGCCAAGGGCACACCGGTCAAGGCGGCGATGACCTTCCCGGGCGGCACGCACGACATGTGGATCCGCTACTGGTTGGCGGCCGGCGGCATCGACCCCAACAAGGACATCTCCACCATCGTCGTGCCGCCGCCGCAGATGGTGGCCAACATGAAGGTGGGCACGATGGACACCTTCTGCGTCTGCGAGCCGTGGAACCGGCAGCTGATCAACCAGGGCATCGGCTACACCGCGGTGACCACCGGCGAGCTGTGGCACAACCACCCGGAGAAGGCGCTGGGGATGCGCGCCGACTGGGTGAACGCCAACCCCAACGCCACGCAGGCGCTGCTGCGCGCGGTGATGGAAGCGCAGATGTGGTGCGAGAACCCGGCCAACCGCGACGAGATGGCCAAGATCTGCGCGCAGCGCAAGTGGATCGGCGCGCCCTACGAGGACATCGTCGACCGCATGAAGGGCGATTTCGACTATGGCACCGGCCGCGTGGTGAAGAACAGCCCGCAGCAGATGCGCTACTGGAAGGACCAGGCTTCCTACCCGTTCCAGAGCCATGACCTGTGGTTCATCACCGAGAACATCCGCTGGGGCTACCTGCCGCCCAACTTCGACAGCGCCGGCTGGATCAAGAAGGTGAACCGCGAGGACCTGTGGCGCCAGGCCGCCAAGGACCTGGGCGTGCCCGCGGCCGACGTGCCCACGTCCACCTCGCGCGGTGTCGAGCGCTTCTTCGACGGCAAGGTGTTCGATCCGGCCAAGCCCCAGGCCTACCTGGACAGCCTGGCGATCAAGAACCTGCGCGCCGCCTGAGGCGGTGCGACGGAGCAAGCCATGAGCACCATTCCGTTGAACGACAGCCTGCGCGCACCGCAGGCTACCTCTTCCCCTGCCTGGCGCGCCTTCACGCTGCGCACCTGGAAGGGATTCCTGACCCACGGGCTGCCGCCGATCGTGATCATCGGCGCGCTGCTGCTGGTGTGGGAGCTGCTGGGCTCGCGGCCTGGCTCGGCGCTGCCATCGCCCAGCCGCGTGGTCGCCGACACCTGGGAGCTGATCATCCACCCCTTCTACGACAACGGCGGCACCGACGTGGGCCTGGGCTGGCAGATCCTGGCCAGCCTGCAGCGTGTGGCCTACGGCTACACGCTGGCGGTGGTGGTGGGCGTGGGCCTGGGCGTGCTGGTCGGCCAGTCGACCTGGGCGCTGCGCGGCCTGGACCCGCTGTTCCAGGTGCTGCGCACCGTGCCGCCGCTGGCCTGGCTGCCGATCTCGCTGGCCGGCTTCCGTGACGGCCAGCCTTCGGCGATCTTCGTCATCTTCATCACCGCGGTGTGGCCGATCATCATCAACACCTCGGTGGGCATCCGCAACATCCCGCAGGACTACCGCAACGTGGCCCGCGTGGTGCAACTCAACGGGCTGGAGTACTTCGCCAAGATCATGCTGCCGGCGGCGGCGCCGTACATCTTCAGCGGCCTGCGCATCGGCGTCGGCCTGTCCTGGCTGGCCATCGTGGCGGCCGAGATGCTGATCGGCGGCGTGGGCATCGGCTTCTTCATCTGGGACGCGTGGAACAGCTCGCGCATCAGCGACATCATCCTGGCGCTGCTGTACGTGGGCTTCGTCGGCTACCTGCTCGACCGGCTGGTGGCGTGGCTGGGCCGGGTGGTCACCCGTGGCACGGCCGCCGGCTGAACAGGGGAAACGCAATATGAGCAAGACCTATCTCGACATCTCCGCGGTCGACATGCAGTTCACCCGCGACGGCCAGACCAACCCGGTGCTGCAGGGCATCGACCTGCAGGTGCAGCGCGGCGAGTTCATCGCGCTGATCGGCCATTCAGGCTGCGGCAAGAGCACCGTGCTGAACATCGTGGCCGGGCTGCTGCAGCCCACGCGCGGCGGTGTGATCCTCGATGGCCGCGAGGTCAACGCGCCCGGGCCCGACCGCGCGGTGGTGTTCCAGAACCATTCGCTGCTGCCGTGGCTGACGGTCTACCAGAACGTGGAGCTGGCGGTGGACAAGATCTTCGCCCGCACCCGCAGCAAGGCCGAGCGACGCGAGTGGATCCTGCACAACCTGGAGATGGTGAACATGACGCACGCGCTGCAGCGGCTGCCGTCGGAAATCTCCGGCGGCATGAAGCAGCGCGTGGGCATTGCCCGCGCACTGGCCATGGAGCCGAAGGTGCTGCTGCTGGACGAGCCCTTCGGTGCGCTGGACGCGCTGACCCGTGCGCACCTGCAGGACGAGGTGATGCGCATCCATGCCGAGCTGCACAACACCGTGCTGATGATCACGCACGACGTGGACGAGGCGGTGCTGCTGTGCGACCGCATCGTGATGATGACCAACGGCCCGGCCGCCACCATCGGCCAGGTGCTGAGCGTGGACCTGCCGCGGCCGCGCGACCGCATCGCGCTGGCCGACGACCCGCGTTACAACCACTGCCGCCACGAGGTGCTGAGCTTCCTGCACGAGAAGCAGCGCAAGGTGGAGCCGCTGCACGCGCGCGCCGCGCGCCCGGCCACGATGGCCGAGCGCAGCGCCGCCTGAGGGCCGTGGCAACGCCGGCCGCGGCGCCGCGGCTCTTCGTCTTTGCCGGCAGCGAGCGTGGCGAGTGGCAGGTGCGCAGCCACGACGCGGTGTGCGGCGCCGGCCTGCCGGCCGTGGCTGCGGTGAGCGTGTCGGCCGGCGATGCGGCGCCACCGGCTGCCTGGCAACTGCGCGGCATCACCAGCAACGAGCGCTACGTGACGCGCGACGAGAAGCAGGCGCTGGTCGGCCGGCAACAGGCACCGGGCCGGCCGCAGGCGCGCCATGCCGCGCTGATCCCGATCCGCAAGAGTGCAGCCTGGTGGGCGCTGACGCAGGACGAACGCCGAGAGGTCTTCGAGGCCCAATCGGAGCACATCGCCATCGGCCTGCGCTACCTGCCGGCCATCGCGCGGCGGCTGCACCACTGCCGCGACCTGGGCCCCGACGAGCCCTTCGACTTCCTGACCTGGTTCGACTACGCGCCGCAGGACGAACCGGCCTTCGACGCCTTGCTGGATGCGCTGCGCCGCTCGCCGGAATGGGCCTATGTGGAGCGCGAGGTGGACATCCGCCTCGCACGTGCCGACAGGTAGCGCCTGCGCCCCGCCGGGCGAGGCAGGTCACTGGCGCGCGCGCAGCACCTCGGTGTCGGGAAAGAAGGCCACCCAGGCGAACCAGAAGGCCATCACGCCCGGCAAGGGCCGGCCCTCGGCGTCGAAGGCCTCGGCCGTGCCGTGGGTGGCGTCGTAGCGCAGGCGCACGCGCTTGCCGCCGATGTGATCGAGCAACTCGCCGCGCGCGTCCACTCGCCGGGCCAGCACGCTGAACGGATAGGCCTTGGTGCGCCCGCCCAGCGTCACCCCCAGCACCCATTCCTTCAGGGCAAAGCGGTCGTCGCGGTGCTGCACTTCGAACATCAGGTTCTGCACGCGGTCATAGCCGGCGTAGGGATCGCGGCCGTAGTCGCGGGTGTAGCCGGTGTCGGTGGACAGCACCTGCGTGGCCGGATGGCGGCGGCGCCAGTCGGCCCAGGTCGTGTGCGTCAGGGGCACGGCCACCAGCTTGCTGCCCTTGCGTGGCCCGCTGATGGCCGTCTGCAGGATCTGCGACCACAGCGACTGCGTCTGGCGGTCGTACAGCAGCACGTCGCTGTTGTAGAGCAGCCCCGACACGCCAAAGTCCGATGCGCCCGCAGCGCCACCCGCCTCGAAGGCCATGCCGGTGCCGCACAGCGGGCAGTAGGTGACGGCGATGGCTCGCCCGGCGAAGCGGTCGTTCACCACCTCGTGCCAGTTCAGGATGCGCACCGGGTAGGCGCGGGCGATGCCCTCCAGCGCCACGCCGAGCACGCGGTCGCCGTCGCGCAGGCCGGCCTGCGCCGCAGGCACGAACTTCGGCCGGTCGATGGCCGGGATGCCGTCCTTCGGCGGGCCGCCGCGCTGGATGGCCAGCGTCGAGATGTTCGCGTTCGACACATCGAAGCCGTTGAAGGGCGCAATGTCGGATTCGGTGGCCTGCGCCCAGGCCTTGCCCGATGCCAGGGCCAGCAGCAACAAGGGCAGGGCGGCCAGGTGGCGCAGCAGCATGGTGTACCTCCTTGCGCGTTCAAGCGGCTGCGGGCAGCCACGACACACTGCCGTCGCGATGCAGCAAGGCGACCCCCGGCTCGCCATGCCGCGGCCAGGCCGCCAGCTGCACCACCGGCTGCGACAGCGGCACGTCGCGATGCGGCGGCAGGCCGGGCTCGCGGCTCAGGTCGAAGACGCGCAGGCTGCGCCGGTCCTGCGTGGGCACCACCCAGTGCCGCGGTGTCCAGGCCGACACGTCCAGCTCGCGTTCACCGATGGTGTGGTTGCTGACACCCTGGCCCACCACCTCGCCGAGCAGCCGGTCGCCGTCGCTGCGGTAGCGCTGCGCCACACCGCCCAGGTGCGGTGTATGCACCGCCCACAGGCGCACGCCATCGGTGCTGGGCGACAGCCAGCGGTGGCGGGTGCCGATGGGTTCGCCCAGGGCGGCCAGTGCCAGGCGGCTGCTGTCGCCGGCCCGCGCCACCACCGCCAGCTGCGCGCCCTGCGGCCCCGCGCGCACCGTCAGCAGCGCACGGCCGCCGCGCCAGGCGATGGCGCGCGGTGCGATGTCCTCGAAGACGTGGGGGGCTGGCAGATCCAGGCGTGCCATCAGGTCCAGACCATGGCGTTCCAGCAGCAGCATCGAGCGCGGCTCGATGGCATCGCCCAGCACGGCGTGGCGGTAGCGCTCGGCATCCGGGCCGCCGAAGACCAGCACATGGCCGTTGTCGTCGCTGCCGCCCCCCGCCGGGTCGAACTGCAGGGGCCGCGCATCGGGCAGCACCTCGTGGGTGCTGCGCGCCGTCTCGCGCCAGCCGCCGGCCATCGATTCAATGCGCAGTACGTGGTGGCGCCCGTCGCTGGCCAGGCCGACGGCGATCACCGCGAAGGCCAGCACCAGCAGGCCCGCCTGCGGGGCCAGCAGCGGGCTGGACGACGTGGACACACGCCCGTCCTCGAACACCCACAGCCCGCCGTGGCGGCTGCGCCCCACCACGCGGCCGTGGCCGCTGGCCAGTGGCACGGCGCTGTCCAGTCCGCCTGCCACCCGCCGCCAGGGTGTGGCACCCCGCTGCCAGAGCTCGCCATCGGCGGACAGCCCGAACAGAAGACCGTCACGGGTGGCATGCAGCCGGGCCATCGGCACGGGGGCCTGCAGCGGCAATGTGCCGGCATCCGCCTGCGGCGCGCCCCGCAGGGCCGGCGGCAGCAGTGCCGCCGCGCTGCCCAGGGCGCCCGCTGCCAGCCACCGCCGGCGCGGGGCGCTCCGGGGTGCCTTCGACCGCATGGTCAGCGCGTCTGCGCCAGCACGCGCGAGGCCAGTTCTTCGAAGCCATCGACCACGAAGTCGTAGTCCCGGTTCGGGTTCGGCTCGGGCGGGCCTTCGGGGCCCCATTCGTCGGGGCGGCGCACGAAGGCAGTGCGAAAGCCGGCGTCCTGCGCGGCGTTCAGGTCGAAGTTGTGGCAGGCCACCATCAGGATCTGCGCCGGCGGCAGCTGAAGCCAGCGCGCCGCAGTGGCATAGGCCTGCGCGTGCGGCTTGTACACGCCGAGCATCTCGCAGGAAATGATGGCATCCCAGCCGATGCCGTTGCGGCGCGACACGTCCACCACCAGCGCGGTGGGCAGCATGGTGAAGGACACCACCGGCAGCGCCTGCCGCAGCCGCTGCAAGGCCGGTGCGAAATCGGGCCAGGTGTCCAGCCGGTGCCAGGCGCGCCACAGCGCATCGCGTTCGGCATCGCCCCAGGCCCCCAGGCCGAACTGCGCCAGCGCCTCGTCCAGCGTGCGTCGGTGCACGTCGTCCATGTGGAAGGCCGGCTGCAGCTGGCCGACGATGCCCTTCATGGCCAGGCGCCGCCAGGTGTTGACGAAGGCGTGCCAGTCGACCTCGGCCCCCTGCGATGCGCCCAGCCGGCGCGCCTGGGCCACCAGGCCGCCATGCCAGTCGAGTACGGTGCCGCCGGTGTCGAAAGCAAGGGCTTCGATCTGCATCGGGTTCTCCTGCCTTTGGCCAGGTGGGTGAGGGTGGGGCTGGGTCGTGGCGCGGCCGGTTTTCTTACTGGCCGGTGTGACCTGGACGGCCGCCGCCTGCGGCCGGAATCACGATAGCAGCACGCTGGCCCGTTCGGCAGCCCGCCGCTGCGGGCGCCACGGCGCCGCCGCTATCCTGTGAGGGCTGTGCGCGCAGTGCGAATCGAAGGTTGCCCTGCCCCGTCCCTGGAACCCCTGCCAACGGCTGGCCCATGCGCGTGGCCGGCATGCTGTGCAAACCCACCGGAGTCCGCCGATGAACGCCCCCGAAAAACCCGCCGAACCGCGCCTGACCTCGCTGTCGCACGGCGGCGGCTGTGGCTGCAAGATCGCCCCCGGCGTGCTCAGCGAGATCCTCAAGGGCACCGCGGCCATGCCGATCCCTTCGGCCCTGCTGGTCGGCATCGAGACCTCGGACGACGCGGCCGTCTACCAGCTCAACGACGAGCAGGCGCTGATCGCCACCACCGACTTCTTCATGCCGATCGTCGACGACCCCTTCGACTTCGGCCGCATCGCCGCCACCAACGCCATCAGCGATGTCTATGCGATGGGCGGCAAGCCGATCCTGGCGCTGGCGCTGGTGGGCATGCCGATCAACGTGCTGTCCACCGCCACCATCGGCAAGGTGCTGGAAGGCGGCGCCGCGGTGTGCCGCAGCGCCGGCATCCCGATTGCCGGCGGCCACACCATCGATTCGGTCGAGGCCATCTACGGCCTGGTGGCGCTGGGGCTGATGCACCCCAAGCGCGTCAAGCGCAATGCCGACGCCCGGCCCGGCGACCTGCTGGTGCTGGGCAAGCCGCTGGGCGTGGGCGTGATGAGCGCGGCGCTGAGGAAGGGCGAACTGCCCGATGCCGGCTACGCACAGATGATCGCCAACACCACCCGCCTGAACACGCCCGGCCCCGAGCTGGCCGAACTGGACGGCGTGCATGCGCTGACCGATGTCACCGGCTTCGGCCTGGCCGGCCACGCGCTGGAGATGGCGCGCGGCGCGCGTTGCGAACTGCAGCTGGACTGGGCGGCCGTTCCGCTGCTGCCGGGCGTGCGCGCGATGGCGGCGCAGGGCTTCGTCACCGGCGCCTCGGGCCGCAACTGGGCCGGCTACGGCGCCGACGTGCTGCTGCCCGATGGCTTTGCGCCCGAGGACCGCGCGCTGCTCACCGACCCGCAGACCAGCGGCGGCCTGCTGGTGGCCTGCGCGCCCGCGGCGCTGGACGCGGTGCGCGCGGTGTTCGTACGCCACGGCTTCGAACAGGCGGCGGTGGTCGGCCGCATCGGCGAAACCGGCAGCCCGGCGCGGCTGCGCGTCAACTGACAGGTCCGACGCTGCGCGGGCGACGTCATGGGGTGATGCATGCTGCCTGCCCCAGATAGGCCGCTGCTCAGCGTCCGGACAGGATGGCGGAAAGCTGGCCGTCCTTGCGCAACTGGGCTCCGATCTCCTTCAGGCAGGCCCCCACGACCCCGTTGATCAGCTCGCTGCTAGGAAACACGAAGGTGCGGTCCGTGCAGTTGGCCCGGTAGAGACCGGCATGCGGGCTTCCGCTGCGGCCCCGGGCCAGCAGTTCGAGCTCCACCTGACCGTTGATGTCCCAGTAGAACGCGGTGGCTGGCGTGGTGACGGCAAACTTCGTCAGCTGACCGCTCACGCTGGGGGCCGTTTCATCGCTGGTCGTGCCGAAGCCGAGTGCGGCCAGTTCGGCGCGCACCACCTGGCCCACGGCATCCACCGGTGCGGGCTGCATCTCGATCATGCCCAGCGAGATGTTGCCGACCGTGGTGCGTTCACCGATCAGCGCGCCGACGGCGTCGCGCCGGGCATCGCGCAATGGGGCGATGCGGACGCTGCCGCGGGCCACCGCGGAGCTTTCGGCCGGCGGCGCCACGTACGCCTTCAGCTGCACCTGGGCATTGCCCGGGCCGCTGCCGCTGGAGGCAGCCGCAGGCTTGTCGCCACGCAGATTGGCCAGCACTTCGGCCACCATGTCCTCGGGCGTCTTGCGCGTCAACGAGGTGTGGAACGAGCTGGCGGAACCCAGCAAGACATCAGTGTCGGGCTGACGCACGGTGACCCGCAGTTCGAGCAGGTACATCGTCATGTCCCACTGCCACTTGGCCTGGTAGCTGAGCACACCGTCGGCCGGGCCGGGCGGCTTCGACGCGGTGCCTGTGGACACGGTGTAGCCCAGCTTGCGCAGCTGCTCGGCGATGATGATGTACAGGCCCCGTTCGTCCTGCGGGGATCGTTCGACGTAGATGGACTTCAGCGTCCTGATGTTCACGTCGGCCGCCACCGACGCGCTCTCGCGGTTGGTGGCGCAGCCCTGCAGCGCCACCAGAATGACCGCAGCAAACGCCATGAAAAGCCATGCCCGCTTGATCAGCCCATGTCGCGCCGTGGAACCCGTTTCCGCGTTGTTCATGATTGTTTGCTCCAAGGTCTCAAGAGGTCTTCACCTTCGCCAGTAGGCGACGCTTTTCGATGTCGGCCAGCCGCGAGTCGCGGCCGGCCTCGGCCGCCTTGATCTCGTTCTCGCAGTTCTCTGGCGCGCACTTGGACTTGATGCGGGCCACGACCTCGGCGTACTCCGCCAGGAAGGTGTCCCGCAGATCGGCGAAGAACTGGTCGCGCGCCGCAGCGCTGTCGAACATCTTCGGAATCAGCGTGAAGGTCACCGACTCCGGGTACTTCATCATGGCGCCACTGGCGGCGTCCACCACGACGCCAACGACGCCACCGAGCAGGATGTTGCCCAGCGTCATCGCCTGGAACTCCGAGCCAATGACACCCGCCGTGTCCTCGAAACCTTCCTTGGTGCACAGGACGGACACGCTTTCGTGGTCCTTGCCGACCTGCATCGTTCCGGGTGTCGGGTTCACCCTGCCCACCAGCACGCCCTTGCGCCTGAACTGGCAGTCTGCACCTTCCGGATCGGTGTTCACGCCGATGCTCTGTGTCGTGCCGCTGACCACCGTGGCACAACCTGTGAACAGGCCCGCAATCACGACCAAGACCAGACCGAGCAGACGACGTCCCACGATCGACTCCGCAACACACTACGAGCACACGCTCGATGCCACGCTAGTCTTCGCTTCGCGAGGGCGCGTTGAGCGCCGTCAACGAGACTGACGATGCGCCTTCTTCGAGGTGCGGGCCGCGGCGGCCGCGCTCAGGCCCGTGGCGACAGTCCGTCGGCCAGCGACAACCGGTAGGCCCGCCAGCCGGGCACCAGGCTGGCCAGGAAACCGGCGGCCAGCACACCGCCCAGCAGCGCCCATTGGGTGGCGTCGGGCGGCGCCAGCGTCAGGCCGATGCCGAAATGCGCCTGCAGCAGTGGCGCGGCGCCGGCGATGGCCAGCACCACCGCGGCCACGCCGAGCGCCATGCCCAGCAGCGTGACCATCAGGCCCTCGGCGGCCAGCATCCACAGCACGTGGCGCGGCGCCGCGCCCACCGCGCGCAGCACGGCCAGCTCGCGGCGGCGCTCGTTCAGCCCGGCCAGCACCACCGCCACCAGACCGGCCAGGCTGACCACGGCCACCAGCGCCGACATCGCCAGCAGCGCGCGCTCGGCCGCGCCCACCATGTCCCACAGCTCGTCCAGGGCCACGCCGGGCAGCACCGCCATCAGCGGCTCGGCCTCGTAGTCGGCCACCTCGCGCTGCACCGAGAACACCGCCGCGCGGTTCTTCAGGCCCAGCAGCGCCGCCGTCACCTGCTTGGGCTCCAGGTCGGCGGCGCGCGCCTGCTCGGCGCTGATGCGCTGGCCCGGCAGCGGCACGCCCGCCACCCAGTCCAGGTGGATGGCCTCCATCGCCTGCAGGCTGATGTGCAGCGTGCGGTCCACCGGCGTGCCGGTGGGCTGCAGGATGCCGACCACGGTGAAGGGCTTGTCGGCATGTTCGGTGCCGGCGATCTCGCCGCTGCCGTGGCTCAGCGTCAGCTGGTCGCCCAGCCGGTAGTCGAGCCGGCGCGCCACCTCGGCGCCCAGCACCACCTCGTACAGGCCGTCCAGGTCACCGCTGAAGAAGCGGCCCGCGGCGGCGCGCAGCGGCTGCTTGTCGCCATAGCGGAAGTGTTCGAAGTAGCCCGTGGTGGTGGCCAGCACCGGAAAGCCGCGGTGCGAATCGCCCAGCGACAGCGGCACCATCCAGGCCACCGCGCGGTGTTTCGCGATGTCCTGCAGGCTGTCCATGCGCACGTTGTTGGTGGCGCCGCCGACGCGGAACACCGCATACAGCAGCAGCTGGATCGGGCTGGTACGCGCGCCGACGATCAGGTCGGTGCCGCTGACCGACTGCGAGAAGTTCTGCCGCACGTCGCTGCGCAGGCGCTCCACGCCCAGCAGCAGGAAGGTGGACAGCGCCACCGACAGCGCCACCAGCGCCAGCGTGCCGCGGCGCGCCCAGGCGCTGCGCCAGGCGATGGCCAGGATGGCCTTCATGCGGTGGCCTCGTGCGGCGCGCGATTCAGCGCCGCCAGCGCCAGCTGCTCGTCGAACTGCCCGGCCAGCCGCTCGTCGTGGCTGACGAAGACCAGCGTGCTACCGGCGGCGCGGCATTGCTGCAGCAGCAGCGCCATGAAGCTGTCGCGCAGTGCGGCGTCCAGCGCCGAGGTCGGCTCGTCGGCGATCACCAGCTCGGGCTGGCCGATCAGTGCCCGCGCGGCGGCCACGCGCTGCTGCTGGCCCACCGACAGCTGCGCCGCAGGCCGCGCCCACAGCGCGGCGCCCAGGCCCACCTGGGCGAGCAGGGCCTCGGCCGCCGCGGCGGGGCTGCCCGCGGCGGCCTGCGCGCGCTGCCGCCGCCGTGCCGAGAAGCGGCAGGGCAGCAGCACGTTGTCGCGCAGGCTCAGGTAGGGCAGCAGGTTGAACTGCTGGAACACGTAGCCCACATGGTCGGCGCGGAAGGCATCGCGGCGCGCGCCGGACAACGTGGCCCAGTCCTGGCCGAGCAGCGCCACCCGGCCCTGCGTGGGCAGCAGCACGCCGGCCAGCAGGCCCAGCAGCGTGCTCTTGCCGCTGCCGCTGGGCCCGTGCAGGAACACGCTGCGGCCGGCGGCCAGCTGCAGCCGGTCGATGACCAGGCAGTCGGCACGGGCGCCGCGCCAGCGGAAGCGAAGACCTTCGATGTCGATCATCGCGCCCGCAGTGGCCTCAGGGGCGCAGCGACAGCTTGCCGTTGGGCCGCTTCAGCTCGCGCTTCAGCTGCGCCTTCGGCAGCACCAGCTGCACCTGCACGCGCTTGAGCTGGTTGAAGGCGAACAGGCCCACCTCCAGCTGCGCGGCCTGTGCGGTGTCGGCACAATCGAACGTCCAGCTGCCGTGCAGTTCGGCATGCCCGCCGCTGGCGGCGGGCTTGGCGTTGCCCAGGCCGAGGGCCGGGCTCTCCAGGCTGACGTTGGCCAGCTTGCAGCCCGCCGCGGCATCGAACTTGAACATGTCGTTGCCGGCGCGCAGCTTGGCCACGGCGTCGTCGGCCCGCTTGCGCTCGTTGTCGGTGCGTGGTGCGCGCTCGAAGCCCACCAGGTTGTCCAGCGGGGTCTGCAGCGCGATGCTGATCTTCTGGGCCTCGACGGCGATGTCCATCTGGGCCAGGCCATGCACATGGGCACTGCCGTGGGCCAGCGCCGCCAGCGGCAGCGCCAACCAGAGGGCGGCCAGGGTAAGGGTGCGGATCTTCATGGGTTCGGATTCGACATTGTGGTGGCGCGCCGGCAGGCGCACGGGCCCGGGCTGCGCCGCAGCGGCGCGCCCGCGGGACAAAGGGCGTCAGGCGGCTGCCGGCGGGCCGCGGTTGTGCCGCGCCAGGGTGCCACCCGGCACCCAGGGCCGGGCCGTGTCGCCAGGGGTGGCGTGGCCGGGTGCCCGCCCGTTGCCGCCATCGGCCGTCGGCGGGGCGGCCAGCGCCAGGGCGGCCAGGGCCAGGCAGGTCGGGCAGTCGGCTTCCGCCGAGGACGGCTCTTCAGGCGCATGGCCGGGCTGCGCGGCGTGGGCCTCGTGCGGCAGGTGCTGCAGCGGATGCCACAGCGCCCATTGCTGGGCCGCCAGCAGCAGGGCGCTGAACAGCCAGGGGGCGAGATGCCGGCGCAAGGGACGCTCGGGCGGCACCGGCTCAGGACCGCGGCTTGGCGACGTAGCGTTCCACCGTCGGGTCGGCAATGCTGTAACCGCTGGTGCCCATCGCCGAATCGTTGCGTACGGCCTTCAGCGTGCCGCTGACCCAGACCGCGTCCATCGTGCGCCAGCCCTTCAGCGGCGTGGGAGAGCTGACGTGCACGATCTGGTTGGCCGGCGGCGGCGGCGAATGGATGCAGGCGCCGAAGTAGGGCACCAGCAGGAACTCCTTCAGGTCGCCCTTGACCTCGTCCAGCGGCACCACGTAGCCCGGCAATCGCACCTTGGCGCCGTCCATCTTCGGGTTGGTGGGCGCGTTGTCCCAGACCTCGCGCATCTGGCGCATCAGGTTGCGTTCCTTGACGCTGCCCTCCTGCACCAGGCCGATGTTGCCGAGCTTGTCCATGCCCAGCTCCTTCATCGGATCCCAGTCCTTGGGCATCAGCTCTTCCCAGGTGGTTTCCTTCGGCGCAGTGCCCTGCGCGGCCAGGCTCAGTGGCAGGCCCAGGGCAGCGGTGATCAGCAGACGACGGCGACGCATGTGCGCAGCCTACACGATGCGCCGAGGCCCCGGACCGCGCGCGGTCAGTGGTGCAGCAGTGGCGACAGCCGTTCGCGCAGGGCCGCGTCCAGCCCGCGCTTGACGCGGCCGGTGACGGCCACCGCGGCGCCGCCTTGCAGCATGCCGGCGAAGGCCTCGCGCACCTGGGCGGCATCGATGTCGGTCAGCGAGGCCAGCGCCTCGGCCCGCGGCCGCACGCGACCCAGTGCGAACAGTTCCAGGGCGGCCGTTTCCAGCCGGCGTGCCGGGCGTTCGAGGGCGCGCAGCTCGCGCACCTCGATCTGGCGGCGGGCGCGGGCCAGCGCCGCGGCATCCACCGCTTCGGCTTGCGCCAGCAGCAGCCGCTGCACCTCGGTGAAGAATTCGTCCAGCTGGGCCGGCGAGGTGGAGGCCTCGATGACGAACTGCCCGGCCAGCTCCAGCACGTCGGCCGAGCAGGCGGCGTAGTACACCAGCCCGCGGCGCTCGCGCAGCTCGTCCATCAGCGGCGAGCTCATGCCTTCGCCCAGCAGCGCGGCGGCCACCACGCCGGCCTGGTGCGCGCCGCCCAGCGCGGGCAGCGCGAAGCCCAGCACCGCATGGGTCTGCGCGCAGCCGGCCAGCGCGCGGGTGCGCAGGCCGCCGTGCCAGGCCGGCGGTGCCACGGCAGGCGCCTCGCCGCGCGGCATCGTGCCGAAGGCCGCGTCCACCGTGCGCACCAGGGTGTGCGGGTCCACGTCGCCGGCCAGCGCCACCACGGTGTTGGCCGCGCCGTACTGCCGGCGCACGTAGGCCAGCAACTCGTCGCGGCTGAAGCGCTCGATGTGGCGCCGCTGGCCGATCACCGGCTGGGCCAGCGGGTGCTTGCCCCAGCTGAGCTGGTCGAACAGCCGGAAGGCCACCGACAGCGGATCGTCCTCGTCCTCGGCGTACTCATGCAGGATCACCTGGCGTTCGCGCTCCAGCTCGTCGGCCGGGAAGCTGCCGTGCTGCACGATGTCGGCCAGCAGCGGCACGAAGGCCTGCGCATCGCGCGCCAGCCCGCTGATGTGGAAGGCACTGTGGTCCTTGTCGGTGTGCGCATTGACCACCGCGCCCAGGCTTTCGGCGTCCAGGTTGATGCGCTGGCAGCTGCGCGTGCTGAAGGGCCCGTCGGTGCCCTTGAAGGCCATGTGCTCGACCACGTGGCTGATGCCGTTGTCGCGCGGCGCCTCGTGCTGGCTGCCGGTGTGCACGAACACGCTCAGGTCCAGCGTGGCCCGGCCCGGGGTTCGCAGCACCAGTACCCGCAGGCCGTTGGGCAGCGTGGCCAGGTAGGTGTGGTCGTCGACGGTATCCATGCAGGGCGGCGGATTGTAGGAGTGGCGCGCTGCTAAGCTTTGAGCCCACACCAGCCACCCCGGAGCGCCGTTCCCATGCACCCTGCCATCCGCCGACAGACCCTGGGCGACCTGCTGCAGCGCAGCGCGCTGCGCGCGCCGAACAAGCTGGCCATCGCCTGCGGCGATGTGCGCTGGAGCTTTGCCGAGTTCGACGCGCTGGTCAGCCGGCTGGCGGCCGGGCTGGCAGGGCAGGGCATCGTCCAGGGCACGCGGGTGGCGGTGCTGTCGCGCAATTCGCATGCCTTTGCCGCGCTGCGCTTTGCGCTGGCGCGCATGGGCGCGGTGCTGGTGCCGATCAACTTCATGCTCAAGGCCGAGGAGGTGGCCTACATCCTGCGCCATGCCGGCGCCACCATGCTGGCCACCGACAGCGGGCTGGCCGCGCTGGCCCGCGCCGCGGCAGTGCTGGACACGCAGGTGCGGCAGTTCGTCTGGCTGCCGTCCGAGGCGCCTGGCGCGCCCGAGCCCGGCATGCTGGCCTTCGACACGCTGGCCGCCTGCGCCGACGCGCCGCCGGAACCGGCGCTGGCCAGCACCGACCTGCTGCAGATCGTCTACACCAGCGGCACCGAGTCCGCGCCGAAGGGCGCGATGCTGACGCACGATGCCGTGATCTGGCAGTACGTGAGCTGCCTGGTCGACGCCGGCATCGCCGCCGATGACCTGACGCTGCATGCGCTGCCGCTGTACCACTGCGCGCAGCTCGACGTGTTCCTGGGCCCGGCCGTCTACTGTGGCGGCAGCAGCGTCATCACCGCCACGCCGACGCCGGAGAACCTGCTGCCGCTGATCGAGCGGCACCGCATCACCAGCTTCTTCGCGCCGCCCACGGTGTGGATCTCGCTGCTGCGCTCGCCGCTGTTCGACAAGACCGACCTGTCCAGCCTGCAGAAGGGCTACTACGGCGCATCGATCATGCCGGTGGCGGTGATGCGCGAGATCCTGCAGCGCATCCCGCAGCTGCGGCTGTGGAACCTGTATGGCCAGACCGAGATTGCGCCGGTGGCCACCATGCTCGGCCCCGAGGACCAGCTGCGCAAGCCCGGCTCCTGCGGCCGCGCGGTGCTGAACGTGCAGACGCGGGTGGTCGACGACGCGATGCGCGACATCCGGCCCGGCGAGGTCGGCGAGATCGTGCACCGCAGCCCGCACGTGATGCTGGGCTACTTCCACGATGACGAGCGCACGGCGGCGGCCTTCGAGGGTGGCTGGTTCCACAGCGGCGACCTGGGCACCATCGACGACGAGGGCTACATCACGGTGGTCGACCGCAAGAAGGACATGATCAAGACCGGCGGCGAGAACGTCGCCAGCCGCGAGGTGGAAGAAGCCATCTACCGGCTGCCGCAGGTGAGCGAGGTGGCGGTGGTGGGCCTGCCGCACCCGCGCTGGGTGGAGGCGGTGGTCGCGGTCATCGTCGTCAAGGCCGGGCAGACGCTCGGCGAGGCCGAGGTGCTGGCGCACTGCAACGCACAGATGGCCGGCTTCAAGGCGCCGAAGGCGGTGGTCTTCGTCGAGGCGCTGCCCAAGAACCCCAGCGGCAAGCTGCTGAAGCGGCAATTGCGCGAGGCCCATGCAGGCCTGTTCGGCGCGGCCTGAGCCGCGGCGGCGCGGGCCGCTGCTGGCGTGGTGGGTTGCGCTGCTGCTGCTGGCGCTGGCCGGCTGCAGCAGCCTGGCGCCGCCGGCAGAACGGCCTGCTTCGCTGGCCGTGCAGGGCGGACCGGACACCCAGCTTGGCCGCCTGGCTGCGGTGCAGGCGGCCGCGCACCCCGGCCTGTCGGGCCTGATGGCCTTCGAAGATCCCCACGATGCACTCGCCGCGCGGCTGATGCTGGCGCAGGCGGCCGAGCGCTCCATCGATGCGCAGTACTTCATCTGGAACGGCGACACGGTGGGCCTGCTGTTGTGGCACGCGCTGTGGGATGCCGCGGAGCGTGGCGTGCGCGTGCGGGTGCTGCTGGACGATGCCAACACCAGCGGGCTGGACCCGCTGCTGGCGGCGCTGGACGCGCACCCGATGCTGGAGCTGCGGCTGTACAACCCTTTCGTACAGCGCGGCTCGCGGACGCTCGGCTATCTGAGCGACTTCCGCCGGCTGAACCGGCGCATGCACAACAAGTCCTTCACCGTCGACTCGACGGCCAGCGTGGTCGGCGGCCGCAACATCGCCGATGCCTACTTCGGCGCGGACGAATCGCTGGGCTTCGCCGACCTGGACGTTCTGGCCATCGGGCCGGTGGTGCAGCAGGTGGTGGACGAGTTCGACCTGTACTGGAACAGTGCCTCGGCCTACCCGGCGGCGCCCTTCGTCGGCGCGCCGCCGGCCGACCCGGCATCGGCGCTGCAGGCGCGCTTTGCCGCGGCGCGGCAGGGCGACAGGGCGCAGGCCTACCTGCGCGCGGTGGAACGGTCCGACTTCGCCACCCAGCTGCGCCAGCAACAGCTGACGCTGGACTGGACCACGGCGCAGCTGCTGTACGACCAGCCCGGCAAGACGCTGGACGGAGACGATCGTACCGATCTGCAGATGCTGCCGCTGCTGATGCATCGCATGGGCGTGCCACAGCGGCAACTCGACATTGTGTCGCCCTACTTCGTGCCCGGCGCCGATGGTGTGGCCCTGCTGACCGACCTGGCGCGCCAGGGCGTGCAGGTGCGGGTGCTGACCAATTCGCTGGCCTCGTCCGACGAAAGCGTGGTGCATGCCGGCTACATGAAGCGCCGGCAGGACCTGCTGCGCGCCGGCGTGCAGCTTTACGAACTGAAGCCGAGTGCGGCCGAAAGCTCGCTGCGCGTGCGCGGCCGCTTCGGCCCGGCCAAGGTGTCGGGCCTGCACGCCAAGACCTATGGCGTGGATGGCCAGCGCAGCTTCGTCGGCTCGTTCAATTTCGACCAGCGCTCGGCCAACCTGAACACCGAGATGGGCCTGGTGATCGACAGCCCTCACGCCGCCGGCCGCCTGGACGAGATCTTCGACGAGATCGTGCCCGAGATTGCCTACGAGGTGAAGCTGGCGCCCGACGGCCAGAACCTGCAATGGCGCGAGCGCAGCGAGGACGGCCGCCTCACCGTCTACGACGTAGATCCGCAGACCAGCGTGTGGAAGCGCTTCGGCGTCAACTTTCTGGCCGGTCTGCCGATCGAGTGGCTGCTGTAGCGGCGCAGACCGGGCCGGTCGAACCAGGGCATCGGCAAGACTGGGGACGACGCGCAGCGATGCGGCGCCCACACTGCAGGCAGCCCCCGCCCGGGGGCCCGCAGCGGCCCGTGCATCCGGGCCAGGGAGGACAGCATGCGCACACCATGGGGGGCCGCTTTCGTCGCGGCCTGGACCGTCACGCTGGCAGGGCCGGCGCTGGGCCAGGAGGTCACGGTGACCGCGTTCCCGATCCTGACGCCGGTCTATACCGAGGTCTACAACGACCGCATCGGCAACAGCCGCTTCTTCAGCGGGCCCAACACCGACCGCGTGCGCATCTCGGCCTTCGTGCTGCCTTCGCCGGACTCCGATGTCTTTCCGGTCACCTCGCAGACCACCGGCATCACCTATCTGAGCACCAACGGCGTCGACACCAGCGTGTCGATCACGCACGACGCCGCAGGCCCCCTTGCACTGCCGCGACGGCTGACCTTTGTCGGCCTGAGCTCGGGTTTCGGCGGTGGCCGTGACGAGTACACCACCAGCTTCGACCGCAACGCACCACAGGTGGCGGCCGTGCTGCAGGCCTGGGATCAGACACCCTTCAGCGTCACCGTGGACAATCCGCGGGCTGCGGGCGGCGTCACTTCGGTCAGCTTTGCGGCGCCGGACTTCGACCCGCTGGCCGTGCCGGGCTTCATCACCGACCTGCGGCTCACCGGTGGGGGATTGCAACCGCGACTGGACTGGGTGATTCCGGCCGGGGGACCCGCTCCTACCTCGATGTCGATCCAGGTGCGACGCATCGACGCCGAGAGCGCCGACCGCACGCGCATCGAAGCGGCAACGCTGCTGCACCACCTGTCGCTGCCGGCAGCTACGACCAGCTACACCTTCGACCAGCCGTTCAGCAACGCCGGACTGCCGGGTTTCCCGTCCGGGCTGCAGCAGGGCCGGCGCTACGAGATCTCGGTGCAGATGGACGTGGAGACGGAGCAGGGCGACGTGCTGGGGCGCTCGCGTACCTTCTTCGAGTTCGCGCCGCTGGATCCGGATGCGCCCAATGTCTCGGTGTTCCTGCCCAGCGTGGGGCCGGACGGCAAGTTCAAGTTCGATGTTGCCGTGAAGCAGGGCGAACACATCGCCATCGATCCGGTGGTGGCCATCGGCTATGACTACGCCTTGGGCACCGGAGACCCGTTTTTCCGCAGCGTTGTTCTGCCGGACGTTGGCGACGGGCAGTACGAACTGTGGCTGAAGCAGGGCGACAGCTTCGCCTTCAAGGCCGCGCTGCAGGCCGGCAGCGAGTACTTCTTCGACGGCCTGGGCGTGGACGCCTTCCGCGTGCTGGGCATCGAGGCCAGCGCCGGCCTGGACCCGTCGGACGTGACGGCCTTCGTCACCACGCTGACCTTCAGCGGCGACGGCCGCTTCACCGGCACCATGACGGCATTGACTGCGGCCGTACCCGAACCGCAGACCTACGCCATGTTGCTGGCCGGCCTGCTGCTGCTGGCCGGTGTGGCGCGGCGCCAGGCCGCCCCACACCGCCCGCCCGGGGCCGGCTAGAAGAAGCCCAGCGCGTTCGGCGAGTAGCTGACCAGCAGGTTCTTGGTCTGCTGGTAGTGGTCCAGCATGGCCTTGTGCGTCTCGCGGCCGATGCCCGATTCCTTGTAGCCGCCGAAGGCCGCGTGCGCCGGATAGGCGTGGTAGCAGTTGGTCCACACCCGGCCGGCCTGGATGGCGCGGCCCATGCGGTAGGCACGGCTGCCGTCGCGCGTCCACACGCCGGCGCCCAGACCATAGACCGTGTCGTTGGCGATCTTCAGCGCCTCGGCCTCGTCCTTGAAGGTGGTCACCGCCAGCACCGGGCCGAAGATCTCCTCGCGGAAGATGCGCATGTCGTTGTGGCCCTTGAACAGCGTCGGCTCGATGTAGTAGCCGCCGGACAGGTCACCGCCCAGCTGCGCGCGGCCGCCGCCGCACAGCACCTGCGCGCCTTCCTGCTTGCCCAGGTCCAGGTAGGTCATGATCTTGTCCATCTGCATCGCGCTGGCCTGCGCACCCATCATCGTGTCGGTATCCAGCGGGTTGCCCTGCTTGATCGCCGCCACGCGCTTCAGCGCACGCTCGATGAAGCGGTCGTAGATCGACTGCTGGATCAGCGCGCGGCTGGGGCAGGTGCAGACCTCGCCCTGGTTGAAGGCGAACAGCACCAGGCCTTCGATGGCTTTGTCCAGGAAGGCGTCGTCCTGCGCCATCACGTCGTCGAAGAAGATGTTCGGGCTCTTGCCGCCCAGCTCCAGCGTGGCCGGGATCAGGTTCTGCGCCGCGGCCTGCGCGATCACCTTGCCGGTGGCGGTGCTGCCGGTGAAGGCGATCTTGGCGATGCGCTTCGACGTGGCCAGCGGCATGCCGGCCTCGCGGCCGAGGCCGTTGACGATGTTCAGCACGCCCGGCGGCAGCAGGTCGGCGATCAGCTCGGTCATCACCAGCAGGCTCACCGGCGTCGATTCGGCCGGCTTCAGCACCACGCAGTTGCCCGCGCCCAGCGCTGGCGCCAGCTTCCAGGCGGCCATCAGGATCGGGAAGTTCCACGGGATGATCTGGCCGACCACGCCCAGCGGCTCATGGAAGTGGTAGGCGATGGTGTGCGCGTCGATCTCGGACAGCGCGCCTTCCTGCGCGCGCACGCAGCCGGCGAAGTAGCGGAAATGGTCGATGGCCAGCGGAATGTCGGCGTTGAGCGTCTCGCGGATCGGCTTGCCGTTGTCCACCGTCTCGGCATAGGCCAGCAGCTCGAGGTTCTGCTCGAGCCGGTCGGCGATCTTCAGCAGCACGTTGGCGCGCTCGGCCGGCGGCGTGGCGGCCCATTTGGCGGCGGCCGCATGGGCGGCGTCCAGTGCGCGTTCGATGTCGGCCTCGCCCGAGCGTGCGGCCTGGGTGTAGACCTTGCCGCTGATCGGCGTGATCACGTCGAAGTAGCGGCCCTCCACCGGGGCCACGAACTGGCCGTTGATGAAGTTGTCGTAGCGGGACTTGAAGCTGATCTTGGCGCCGGCGGCGCCGGGGGCGGCGTAAAGCATGTCTGTCTCCTGAAGGTGGCGGCCCGCGCGAACCCTGTGTTGCGCGGTTCCGGAGGCGGGCCCATCGCATCCGGCGTGCCAGGGTGGCTTGGCGCCGAAAGGGGCTGATCCAGCGCAAACCGCGGCCCGATGCGGGCAGTGACACTGTCCCGCCGTGGCGCCGGGCCGTGACATGTCACGAAAGAGGACACATCGCCCCGATTTCCGGCGCGACAGCTTGGCGACAGTCGCTCTGCGGATACTGTGCGCGGCAGAGCCCAAGAAGGCCGATCGAAGGAGACAAGCGCATGACCGCCCCTGCCATTGCCCCGCCGTCGCCGGCCGACCGCCTGCGCATCGCCCGCCGCCAGTGGCTGGATAGCGGCGCCGTCGCCGACGGCCTTCTGGCCCCCGCGCTGCAGGAGCGCTGGGCACGCAGCCAGCGCCACGGCCTGCGCCCCGATGCGCGCGTGCCCGGGGCGCCGCATGCGTCGGCCGCCCAGCTGACGCGGGCGCTGGACCACCGCCGCACGCTGGTGTCGCATGCGCGGCCGGTGATGGCCTTCCTGAACGAGCAGATCCAGGGCAGCGACAGCATCGTACTGCTGGCCGACCCGCAGGGCATGCTGCTGCACTCGCAGGGCGACCTGGACTTCGCCGACCGCGCAGCGCGCGTGGCGCTGCGGCCCGGCGCCATCTGGAGCGAGCAGTGGCGCGGCACCAATGCCATCGGCACGGTGCTGGTCGAAGGCCAGGCGCTGGTGGTGCACGGCGGCGAGCACTACCTGGACCGCAATGCCTTCCTGACCTGCGCCGCCGCGCCGATCGCCGACCCGGCCGGCCAGCTGCTGGGCGTGCTGGACATCTCCGGCGACCGCCGCGGCTACCACCGGCACACGCTGGGGCTGGTGCGCTCGGGCGCGCGCATGATCGAGCACCAGCTGTTCGAGGCCCGCCATGCCGGCGGCTGCAAGCTGCGTCTGCATGCCCAGGCCGAGGGCCTGGGCACCGTCACCGAAGGGCTGCTGGCGCTGTCGGAGGACGGCTGGATCATCGGCGCCAACAGCGCCGCGCTGGAGCTGCTGCAGCTGCCGCGCACGGCCATCGGCAGCACCACCGTCGAACACCTGCTGCAGGCCGATGTGGCCGGCCTGTGGCGCGGCCCGGCCGGACCGCGCCGGGTGGTGCTGCGCACCACGGGCCGCGAGCTCTGGATGCGGCTGGACGCGGGCCGCACGCTGCGCAGCCCGGCCGGCGTGGGGGCCAGCGACGCGGTCGCGCGCCCGGCCGATGCGCTGGCCGCACTGGACACCGGCGATGCGGCGATGCAGGCGGCCATCGACCGCGCGCGGCGCGTGCTGGACAAGCCGATCGCGCTGCTGCTGCAGGGCGAATCCGGCGTCGGCAAGGAGGTCTTCGCCCGCGCGCTGCACCGCAGCGGCACGCGACGCAGCGGGCCCTTCGTCGCGGTGAACTGCGCCGCGCTGCCGGAATCGCTGATCGAGGCCGAGCTCTTCGGCTACCGGCCCGGCGCCTTCACCGGCGCCGGCCGCGACGGCGCGCCCGGCCGCATCCGCGAGGCGCACGGCGGCACGCTGTTCCTGGACGAGATCGGCGACATGCCGTTGCAGATGCAGGCTCGGCTGCTGCGCGTGCTGCAGGAGCGGCAGGTGCAGCCGCTGGGCGGCGGCAAGCCGGTGGAAGTGGACTTCCAGCTGGTCTGTGCCACGCACCGGCGGCTGCGCAGCGAGGTGGAGGCCGGCCGCTTCCGCGAAGACCTGTACTACCGCGTCAACGGCCTGACGCTGCAGCTGCCGGCGCTGCGCGCGCGCAGCGACCAGAGCGCGCTGGTGGCGGCGCTGCTGCGCGAGATCGAGCCGCACCGCACGCTGACGCTGTCACCGCCGCTGTCGGCGGCCTTCGCCGGCCATGCCTGGCCCGGCAACCTGCGTCAGCTGAGCAATGCGCTGCGCACCGCCTGCGCGCTGCTGGCCGACGGCGAAACGCAGATCGACTGGCCGCACCTGCCCGACGACCTGGCCGAGGAGCTGGCCGCCGCGCGGCAGACGCCGACCGTCGAAGACCCCGGCGCGGACCTGCGGCTGCAGGCCGAGCGCTGCATCGAGCAGGTGCTGCGCAGCAGCGGCGGCAACATGGCCGAGGCCGCGCGCCGCCTGGGCATCAGCCGCAACACGCTGTACCGGCGGTTGAGGCTGCGCGCTGCCGGGTCGCCAACCCAAGCGTAGCCGGCCGCTGAGCGGCGCGCGACTTGCGGTTGAGATCAGCAACGCGCCCGCTCGAGCGCCATCAACGCCGCGCCTTGCGCAACGATGTCCGCCTTGCCGTCCACCCGCACCACGCTGCAGGCTGCTCGCAGTGCCGGCAGCGCCAGGCGATCCAGCGTGGACGCTGCGGCCTCCCAATAGCCGGGCAGGCGAAGCGCGCCGCCGCCCACGGCAAGGCGAGTCGGGTTGAGCAGATTGAGCAATCCAGCCAGTGCGCCCCCCAAGGCCTCACCGCCTTCTCTGACCACGGCCGCCACCTGGGGGTCGCCCGCGACGGCGACGGCATACAGCGCTTCGCCATCCAGACCAAGCCGATCGGCCATCGCCTGGCCACCGGCCACCTCGTCCAGGCGTTTCCAGCGCTCGCCCGCCTTTATCGGCCAGTAGCCCAGTTCGCCTGCCCAACCACAGGCGCCACGCAGCACACCGCCCTCGGCCAGCACGCCGCAGCCGACGGCCGTGCCCACCATCACGGTGGCAGCGGTCAGCCCGGGCTCGAGGTCGACCGTCGTCGCGTGCAAGGCGGCCTTGGCGTCGTTCACCACCCAGCATCGAAGGCCAAGCCCAGAGAGTGCCGTCACGGCCTGCCAACCGTCGAGGCTGGGCAGGACATCGCAGGAGACCACGGAGCCGTCTTCACCCACCAGCCCAGGCACAGCGATGCCCATGGCAGCCGGCGGAGTTTCCAGCCCGGCGAGGAAGTCGCGCAGGATGGCACTCAATGCTGCAGCGCCAAAGCCGGCCCCGGTTGCGTGGCGCAAGCTGTGCTCTCGATAGCGAATCAACAGCTTGGTGCCGCCAATGTCGACGCCCACGCTCTCGCCAAACCCGTAATGCATGCGCGGCTCCTTGGCGCTTCAAGCGACATCGTAGCCGGCGTCGACCGCCCGCACTTGCGCTGCCACCTGCTCGATGCGAACGCACAGCGCGCATGGGCATACTGCGCCGCATGAAACACGATGCCTGGCGCCGCCAACCCGAGACCTACCCCTTCCGCGGCGAGGTCCTGCCCCGCTACACCGATGTGGACCTTTGGGAGCACCTGAACAACGTCGCGCTCATCGGTCTGCAGATCGAGTCGGTGCAGCGCCTGCTGCTGGACGTGGCGGGCGACGCCGCCTGGCGCGCCGGGCCGGCCGCGATTGGGCCCGAGACCACCTCAACCGACTTCATCGCCGAAGCCTACTACCCCACCCCGCTGACGGCCGCCGCCCGCATCACGCATGTGAACGCGCGCGACATTGGCATCGCCTCGGCCCTGTTCCAGAAGGGCCACTGCGTCGGCCTGCACCAGTCGCGCGTGCTGAGTTGGGCTCCCAACGGCCAGCCCGTACCCCTGTCTGCCGAAATGCAAGCTGCGTTCGCCCGACGCATGGCCACCCAGGCCCCGCTGCCGCCCGGCGCTGAACCCGAAGCCGGCCACAAGCCCGCACTCGCACACCCTGGCGGCCCGGCAGGCGGCGCCCCGGCCGACAGCCTGCAGGTCCTGCCCCGTCGCCCGGCGGACTTTCCCGTCCACTACCTGCTGGCCAGCCGGTTTGGCGACCACGACGCCGCCGGCCGCACCAGCGACCAGGCACTGGGCCGCATGGCCGAACAGGGCCGTGTGAACCTGTTGACCGAACTCATGGGTCCGGAGCGCCTGGCCTCCCCCGTAGGTTTCATGGTGGCCCATGTGTCTCTGCGCTGGCTGCGGCGCGGCCGGGCGCCTGCCGCCTGGAGCGTGGGCAGCGGTGTGCTGCGCAGTGGCGATCGCAGCATCACCATCCGGGCGCAGCTTTGCGATGGCGACGAGTGCCACGCGGTGTGCGATTCGGTGATGGTGGCGATCGACCGCGACGCGCGGCAGAGCATTCGCCTGCCTGACGACCTGCGCGCCGCAGTGCAGCGGTTGTCAGTGCGGTGACGGCCTCGGCGCAGGCGCCCGACAACCGATCTCGTCCTGGCAAGCCGCCTGACCCACCCTTGGAACCGCTATGCCTGTGCCCAAGGCCGCGACGCTCGAAGGCCTGCCAAAGCATTGCAGGCCCGCTGGGCGGCTGGCGATGCATCATTGCGGCCGGGGCTTGCGGCCCCGGCCGCCTCGGGCGCCTCGGCTCGACGGGCAGGCCGTTCATTCAACCATCGATCACGGAGTCCAACTTGAGAGCTCGCTTTGCCATCGCATCGCTTCTTTCCACGGCTTTGCTGGTCCCCGCCCTTTCCCACGCGTGCTCGCGCGCCGTGTACTTCGGCAAGGAAGGGCAGACCGTCACAGGTAGGACCATGGACTGGTTCGAGGCCGACCTGGGCTCCAACATCTGGCTGTATCCCCGCGGGCTCACGCGCAACAGCAACACCGCCAAGCCGACCGTCTGGAAGAGCAAGTACGGCAGCCTGGTCACCACCCTGTACGAAGGCGCCACCGCCGACGGCATGAACGAGAAGGGCCTCGTCGCCAACCTGCTCTATCTGCCGGAATCCAAGTACCCCGAGGCCCGGGCCGGCGATGACCGCCCGACGCTGCCGAACTCGGCCTGGGTGCAATACGTGCTGGACAACTACGCCACTGTGGCCGAGGCCGTCGCCGACCTGAAGAAAGAGAGCTTCCGCATGGTGGCCATCAAGGCGCCCACCGGGGAGCCCGGGACGGTGCACCTGTCGATCTCCGACGCGTCGGGCGACTCGGCCATCTTCGAGTATCTCGACGGCAAGCTGGTCATCCATCATGGCCGCCAGTACCAGGTGATGACCAACTCGCCGACCTTCGACCAGCAGATCGCCCTCAACAGCTACTGGAAGAGCATCGGCGGGACGACCTTCCTGCCGGGCACCAACCGCGCGTCGGACCGCTTCGTGCGCGCCTCCTTCTACATCAACGAGGCCAAGCAGTCCGCCGATCCGCGCACGGCGGTCGCCGCGGTGTTCAGCGTCATGCGCAATGTCAGCGTGCCCATCGGCATCAAGATCCCCGGCCAGCCCAACATCGCCGACACGCTGTGGCTGACCGTGTCCGACCAGAAGAACAAGGTCTACTACTACCAGGACACCAAGAGCCCCAGCGTGGTCTGGGCCGACATGAAGAAGCTGAACTTCAGCGAAGGCAGTGGCGCCCGCAAGCTGCAGCTGGCCGGCAACCCCGATGTCGGCGGCGACCAGACCGCCAACTTCAAGCCTGCAGAGCTCTTCAAGTTCATGATTCCCCAAGACTGAACGGTCGCGTGGCGCTGCGGGTGCCTGATCCAGGGCCCGCGCCCCAAGATCGCGCATCGAGCGGCCGTTGCGTGGCACGCTGCTGCGGTCGGCGGCGGCCTCAGCGCGCCGGCGGCGCGGCCGGCATCGAAAGACGTCGGGACCCCAGCGCCTGCAGCCCCGGCAGGTCGCGCACCACCGCACGGCCGTAGCGCCAGACCAGCAGGCCGCGCGCTTCCAGATCGTGCACCAGTTGCATGGCCGTCTGGCGGGTCACGCCGACCAGCTCGCCCAGCCGGGCCTGTGACAGCCGGACGCGGATGGCCACGCCTTCGGGCACGGTCTGGCCCTCGTTCAGCGCCAGGCGCACCAGCACGTTCGCCAGCCGCACCGGCGCCGGGTCGAGCACATGGCCGTGCACGATGTTGAACAGGTTGCGGAAGCGCCAGGCCATGTCCAGCGCCAGGCTTTCCCACAGCGCGGGCCGCGCGGCCAGTTCGGCGCGCAACGCGCTGAAGGGGATCTGCACCACGGTCACCGCATCCAACGCATTCAGGTCGTGCGGCATGCCCTGGCCGTCCAGCAGTGGCAGCAGGCCGAAGATGGCGCCGCTGGCGCCCAGCGCATAGGTGAACTGCCGGCCATCGGCGCTGCTGAAGCTGACCTCGACGTCGCCGCTGGCGATCAGCAGCGCCGCCTGCAGCGCCTCGCCGCCGGACACCAGTCGCGCGCCGCGCCGGTAGCGCCGCACCCGCGACGCCGCCGCCAGGCGCTGCAACGCCTCGGCCGGCCAGCCGTCGATCGGCTTGGCGGCGAAGATGGCGCGGGCGCAGAGCTCGGCATCGGGGTCTGCGCCGGCCCGGGGGCTGGGGTTCAGGACGGTGGACATGGTCGGCGACAGACTGTAAGACACCCGCTATTTCCGCCCGGCTTGCCCCCCTAGCATCCCAGGGTTTGCCTGGCCGGTAGCGGTCCGCGGAACCAGGAGCCAAGGAGAATGCCCCGATGAACCCGCCCACGCGTCGCCCGCAGTGCATCCTGGCACTGGCATTGACCCTCGCCACCATGGCCGTGCAGGCGCAGACGACGGCCGCGCCCGCCGCCGCAGCCTCGGCGCCCAGCGCTGCCGAAGCCGCCCTCAAGGGCGCCGAGCGCCTGGGCAGCGGCCGGCTGACCGCCTGGCGCGCCGGCAACCGCACGCTGGTGGCGCTGCCCACCGACGCGCTGGGCAAGCCGGTGGTCTGGTACACCGAGGTGGTGGGCGTGCCGGCCGGGCTGGTGCTGGGCGGCGCGCAGGACGGGCTGGAGGTCAACAACACGCTGGCGCGCTTCGAACGCGTCGGCAACACGGTGTACCTGCGCGACCTGGGCACCACCCTCAAGCGGCGCGCCGCCCCGCCGCGCGACGACCACGGCCCGACCGAGATCCCCGGTGCCGCGCCGCGCGACCCGAAGGTGCGGCCCATCGACTACGCGCTGGCCAGCGGCGAGACCGGCGCGCTGGTGATGAACTTCCCCATCGTCGGCACGCTGCCCGACGGCGCGCTGCTGCTGGACTTCACGCCCGAGTTCGCCAAGGACATCCCGGCCGCCACCGGCCGCCTGGCCGTCACCGCCGCGGGCCTGGCGCCGGCCGCGGTGGACCCGGCCAAGTCCTACATCGAGCGCGTGCGCGTGCGGGGTGAGGCCATCAACATCCGCTCGCACCTGACCTTCCTGGCCGCCGTGCCGGCCAAGCCGGCGGTCGGCCCGCAGCACGTGTCGGTGGTGCTGGGTCATTCGATCGTCTTCCTGCCCGACAAGCCGATGGCCGGCCGCGTGGCCGACCCGCGCGTGGGCTACTTCTCGCTGGACTACACCGAGTTTGAGGCCACGCGCGGCACCGCGCAGGACAAGCGCACGCTGATCCAGCGCTACCGCCTGGAGAAGAAGAACCCGGCCGCCGCCGTCAGCGACCCGGTCAAGCCCATCACCTACTACCTGGGCCGCGGCATACCCGATCGCTGGCGGCCGTACCTGAAGGCCGGCGTGCTGCAGTGGCTGCCGGCCTTCGAGGCGGCGGGCTTCTCCAACGCCATCCAGGTGCTGGACGCGCCCTCGCCGCAGCAGGACCCGGACTGGTCGGAGGAAGACGTGACGATTAGCGTCGTCCGCTGGCTGCCGCAGGAGCGGGCCAACGCCATGGGCCCGCGCGTGGTCGACCCGCGCTCGGGCGAGACGCTGTCGGCGCACGTACAGGTGTGGCCCTTCGTCATCGACTTCTTCGGTCAGTACTACTGGTCGCTGTTCGGCGGCTCGGAGGTGGACCCGGCCGCGGCGAAGCTGCCGCTGTCCACCGAGAAGTCCGGCGCGCTGCTGTCGTACATCGTGGCGCACGAGGTGGGCCACACGCTGGGCCTGCTGCACAACCAGATCGCCTCCACCGCCTACCCGGTGGCGCGCATGCGCGACCCGGCCTTCGCCAATGCCAGCGGGCCGAACAGCTCGGTCATGGCCTATGGCCGCTTCAACCAGGCGGCGCAGCGCGGCGACGGCGTGACCCAGCTGTGGAGCCTGATCGCGCCCTACGACTACGCCGCCATCAAGTACGGCTACGGCGTCTTCGGCAGCGACCCGGCCAGCGAGGCGCGCGAGCTCGCCGCCTTTGCCGACGGCTTCTCGCGCGACCGGCGGCTGTACTTCGGCAGCGAGGAGGGCGTCGCCAATGCGATCCGCTTCGCCCGCGACCCGCGCGTGCAGACCGAGAACACCGGCGCCGAGCGGGTGGAGGCGACGAAGCTCGGCGTGGCCAACCTGCAGCGCTCGCTGCGCTCGCTGGACGCGGCCACCGGCGGCGACGCCAGGCTCTACGCCTCCACCTACGACATGGTGCTGGGCCGCCAGGTGGGGCTGCTGAAGTCGGTGAACCGGCTGCTCGGCGGCGCCATGCCCAACCTGGCCAACGACGGCGGGCCGGCGGTAGCGCTGGTGCCCGCAGCCGAGCAGCGCGCCGGCGTGCGCTACCTGCTGGGCGAGGGCGCGGCCTCGCTGGAGCCCTTTGCCGAGCCGGCCATCGTCGAGCGCATCCAGGCCTATGGCGGCGATCGCACCATCGACCGGATGCAGGCCGGCCTGGTGTCCGACCTGATGAGCGGCGCCAACATCGCTGCGCTGGACGGCCAGGCGCGGCGCGACCCCAAGGCCTACTCGGCGCTGGACTTTGCGCGCGACCTGGACGATATGCTGTGGAGCCGCCTGAACGAGACGTCGCCGACCCGGCGCGCGCTGCAGCGCGGCTGGATCGAAGGCGCGCGCAAGCTGCTCGAGGCCTGGGCCAAGGGCGGCGCCGGCGAGGCCGACGAAGCCAAGAAACTGCAGGCCGCCGGCGCCCCGGGCGGCGCGGCGCTGGTGCTGGTGGAAAGCGGCGACGACACGCTGTTCGTCGCCCGCCTGCGCGACGAACTGCCGGCATTGAACAAGCGGCTGGAGGCCGCCGCCAAGGCGGCCAAGGACGAAATCACCCGCCTGCACCTGCAGGAGATGGCCGTGCAGGTGGCACGGCTCAACAAGATCGGAGCCCCCTGATGAAGATGCCCCTGAAGACCCTTTCCGCGCTGCTGCTGGCGACGCTGCTCGCGGGCCCGGCCCTGGCCGCGCCGCCGAAGCCGCAAGATGTTCACTTCGCCCCCGGCAGCAGCGGCACCGAGCTGAAGGGCACGATCAAGGGCGACAACGCCGCCTACTACCGGCTGGTGGCCGGCGCCGGCCAGACGCTGAGCGTGGCGATGAAGGCCTCCAACGGCGGGCAATCCTTCAACATCGTGTCGCCCGGCTCGAACGAGGCGATGTTCATCGGCGAGACGCAGGGCGAGAAGGCTCAGGTGGTGCTGCCCACCGACGGCGCCTACCTGATCCAGACCTTCCTGGTGCGCAGCGCGGCGCGGCGCAACGAAAGCTCGAACTACACGCTGCAGGTATCGGTGACCGGCGCGCCGCTGGCCGCGCTGCCGGGTGCGCAGGACGCCAAGGTCCCCGGCACCCGCTACCACGCCAAGGCGCCGCTGCGCTGCAAGCCGCCCTATGCCAGCGCCGAGGCGCAATGCGAGGCCGGCGTCATCCGCCGCGGCCGCGACGGCACCGCCACGGTGGAGATCCGCGGGCCGAACCAGATATTCCGGCAGCTCCTGTTCGTCAAGGGCCAGCCGGTGAGCAGCAACACCGCGCAGCCGATGAGCGCCAAGCGCGACGGCGACACCACCATCGTCGACATCGGCGGACAGGAGCGCTACGACATCCCCGATGCCTTGCTGACCGGCGGCTGATCCGACTGCGCGGCCTGCGGTCTTCCTGCTGCCGGGGGGGCTGCGCAGATGTGCGGCGCATCGCCGCGCGTCGGCCAGATGCTGCGCAGCCAGCCGCAAGGAGCAAAGGCGTCGGCATCGGCTCGGTCGAGGCCGTCGGACCGTCTTTGGACGCGCGCGGGCAGGCCTCGGTGAGCCGGCCATGTCGATCGGCAAGCGTCAACGACCGCATACCGCACATCGAAACCCCTGACTCTCATCACCTACGGAGAGCGCCACCGTGAGCACAACTTCGAACACGCCCCCCACTGGGGCCGCATTCGCTGCGGCGCCGCGGTCGGCCTGGCGCATCCGGCTGCAGGCGATTGCCTGGTTCGTGCTGGTGGTCGCGTTCGTGCTCGGGCTGCCCATACTTCTTGGATGGGGCTTTGGCCTGATCGCGGTGCTGGCGCTCGTGGCGGCGGTGCTGGCCGCCGCGACTGCCGGGCTGCTGCGGCGTTTTTCCTCCGCCGCGGCGCAGCGGCCCTTCGTTTCGGTCTGGTGGCGCCCCCTGCTGGGCTGGACTCTGTTCCTCGGAGTCCTGGTTGCGGCGCCCTTCTACTACCTGATGATCGTCACCGATACCCGGCCCGCCACGGTCCCGCAGGTGTCGCTGACGAACGGCTCGAAGCGCGTCGTCTTCCAAGGCATGCAGCACATCGGATCCGAGCACTTCTACCAAGCCGTCATCTACGACGTGGAGAAGGCCTTGTCGGAGGGCTACGTCAGCTGGTACGAGGGCGTGCAGACCCCCACGCCGGAATCGCAGACCTTCTTCGAGAAGCTGTCGCACGAGCTGGTGGGTGGCAGCGACCTGAGCGGAACCTACAAGTCGATCGGCGAGGTCTGCGGCATGAAATTCCAGCTCGACTACTTCGGCCTGCTGGAGGCCGACAAGGCCGAGCATCCGAAGCGACACCTCGTCGCCGACGTCGATGCCCTGGAACTCAAGACGGAGTACGAGCGCCTGATGCGCGAGGATCCGGCCTTTGCGAAGGCGCATGCCAACGACTTCAAGCCGAAGGCCGCCACGAACGACAACGCGCTCGTGCTGAAGGTGGTGGAATGGTTGAAGAACGGCAGCGCGTCGCAGAAGATGCTCGGCGGCGTGGCCTGTCGGGGGCTGTTCACGCTCAATCAAGCCACGGGTGACACGGCGCCAGGCCGCATGGCGCCGGTGATCCTGGACTTCCGCAACCGCGCCCTTGCGCAGCGGATCATGCAGTCGCCAGACGACAAGATCTTCATCACCTACGGGGCGGCGCATCTGCCCGGCCTGGTGGCCGAGTTGCGCAGGCTGGACCCGAAGTGGTCGGTCGGCTCGGTGAAGTGGCTGCGCACCATAGAGGCCCCCGAGCACATCGAGGGACAACTGCGCGGCCTCGGCAAGTGATCTCTTCCATGGACAACAACCGGAGAACCCAACGATGACGGCAGCTTCGCATACAAAGCCCGGCCTGGCCCGCAGCACGCGGGCGTCTGGCGTCGTCCGCCTGGCGACCCTGCTTGGCTTGGTCATCGTCGGCACCGGCACCGCCCATGCCGCAAGCCCAGCCCGTGCCAAGTTCGGTGCGGCCTGGCAAAGCGTCGACTGCAAGAGCTTCGACGTGCCGGCCGCCGTGGCGGCCCAATCGGATTGCGGCTACGTCACCGCGCCGGAACAGCATGCGCTGCCCCAGGGGCGCACCATCCAGCTGGCTGTCGTGCGCATCCGCAGCACCAGCAAGAGCCCGGCGCCCGACCCGCTTTTCGTCGAGCAGGGCGGCCCGGGTGATTCGACCATCGGCGTGATCGTCGACTGGGCCGTGCCGACCCTGCCCGAGCTGCAGGCGGTGCTGAAGACCCGCGACCTCGTGTTCGTCGAGGAGCGGGGCACGCGGTACTCGAAGCCCTTCCTGACCTGCCCGGAGTACGACGCCAAGAACATCGCCATCGCCAAGGGCGAGCTGGCCTACACCGACCCGGGCTGGTTCAAGACCTGCCAGGAACGCTTCCAGGCGCAGGGCATCAACCTGGGCGCCTTCAACACCCGCGAGAACGCGGCCGATGTCTACTTCGTCGCGCAGACCCTGGGTTACCGGACGTTCAACTACTACGGCGTGTCCTACGGCACGCTGCTGGGGCAGTACGTCATCGCCCAGGCCGACCAACACAAGGCCAAGCTGCGCAGCGTGATCCTCGACGGCGTGGTGCGCACCGACATCGACTTCAACGCCGCCGCCGGCCACACGGCGAGTTATGCGCTGCGCAACCTGTTCCACGCCTGCGCCCAGGACCTTCGCTGCAGCCGGGCCTACCCCAACCTGGAGCAGACCTTCCTGGCCCTGGTCGACCAGCTGAACAAACAGCCGGTGGCCCTGACGCTGACCACGCCGCAGAGCAAGCAGGCCGTCGCCACGCGGGTGGACGGCAATGCCTTCGTGACCGCCCTGATGTCGCGGCTGGTGCGGCCCTATTCGGGCAACACGGCCCGCGGCACCTCGATCCCGAAGTTCATCTACGCCGCCAGCCGGGGTGACTTCGGCTGGGTGGCCGACGCCCTGTCAGAGGATCTGGAAAGCAGCGACGGCAGCGCCAAGGGCATGTACCACAGCGTGCTGTGCGTGCGGCAGAACTCGGTGCAGGCCACGGCCGACCAGGTGCTGCCGCCGCCGTATCCGCAGCTCGCCGCCATGGGCGTGCGCGAGGGCGAGACGGTGAACAAGGTCTGCAAACTGCTGCAGGCCGGGCAGCAGCCGCCGTTCGTCTACCGCAACACCGACATCCCCACGCTGGTGCTGAACGGCACCCTCGACCCGGTGACGCCCCAGCCCTACGGCGAGGCGGTGGCCAGCCACCTGAGGACGGCCCATGTCTTCACCTTCCCCGGCCTCGGGCATGGTTCGTTCTTCCCGCCGGCCGGTATGCCTGCGACAGCCTGTTCGATAAACATTGCCACCGATTTTCTCGCCAACCCCATGCGGGCGCCCGACAGCAGCTGCCTCACGCAGGTGAAGCCGCTGTTCGTGGTGGAGTAGGCAGCGGTGATGGCACCTTCAGCGCCAATGCCCGGTCTGGCCCGGCGCATCCTCGCGTCGCCGCCGCTGCGCGTGCTGGTGCTGGGCTTCGTCCTGCTGGTGCTGATGGGCCTCAGCGACGACGTGATGAAGAGCTACGCGGCCGACCCCGTCAAGGCGGCCGCCCATGTCATCGCGCTGGCCATCGCGGGCCTGGCCATCTACATCGCGCATGCGCACTTCGTCGAGCAGCGAGCCGCGTCCGAACTCGGCACCCAGGGCATGGGGCGCCAGCTCGGCATCGGGCTGCTGGTGGGCGCCGGCCTGTATGCCGCCTGCGAGGCGATCCTGATGGCGATGGGCATCTACCGCATCACCGGCCTGAACCCGTGGAGCTATCTGCTGCCCGCGGTCGCGATGGCGATCAGTTCGGGCGTCTTCGAGGAAGTGCTGTTCCGCGGCGTGCTGTTCTTCTCGGCGGAGAAGTGGTTCGGCACCTGGGTGGCGCTGGCGGTTTCGTCGCTGGTGTTCGGCCTGAGCCACATGGCCAACCCGCAGGCCACGCTGGAAGGTGCGCTGTTCATCGCCGTCGAGGCCGGCATCCTGCTGGGGGCGGCCGTCGTGCTGACGCGAAAGCTGTGGCTGGGCATCGGCTTCCACGCGGCCTGGAACTACACGCAGCAGGGTGTCTTTTCGGGCATCGTCTCTGGCAACGAAGCGGCACCGGGCTGGATCCGCTCCACCATCACGGGCCCGGACTATCTGACCGGGGGCCGATTTGGCGTGGAGTCGTCGGTGCTGGCGCTGGTGCTGTGCACCACGACCGGCATCGTGATGCTGGTCATGGCCCACCGGCGCGGTTTGATCGTGCCGCCGATCTGGAAGCGCAACGGGTCGCGGTCGCAGGTGCGCGAGCGCTGATGGCCCGGGGACTCGGCCGCCGGTCCATCGCAGCCACCTTGCTGGCCCTCGCCGCGGGCAGCGGCGGCGCGGTGCCGCCACCGCTGCCGCAGATCGGCGCCGACTGCGAGCGTCCCGTCTATGCCAGCGACCAACGGGTCTGTGCCGACCCTGCGCTGCGGGCGCTGGACGAGCGGGTGCGCGACGCCTGGCTGGCGATCCTGGCGGCGGGCACGGCGCCCGGGGCGTCGGCCTGGTTCGAGCCGCAGGACGCCTGGTTCCTCCGCCGCAGCCGATGCGCCTTTTCCGAGCGGCATGCCGCATGCCTGCAGGCCGCCTATGCCGAGCGCAACGCCTTGCTGCAGGGCTGGATCGCGGCGGCTGGCGTGTCGCCTGGTGGCGGCCGGCGCCACAGCACGGCGCCGATGCCGCACGCGCCCCGCACGGCCAAGGAGAGGCCCCCGATGCGCGAGACCTGGCAATTGCCTGCGGCCCTGCTCACCTGCGTCGGTTGGACGCTGGCGAGGCTGTTCGGCTTGCGCTGGCCCCGCGACGCCCGCAAGTAGCCGCTGCTGGAGACGTGGGCCTGTCGGAGAAACGGGGTTCCGTGGCGTGCTGTGTTCGCCGATGCGGCCTCCGCATTGCCAATGCTTGCTCCAGCGCCGCACGCTGGGCCGTCATCATCGCGGGCAGTGCTTCACACCTCACCAGGAGCCAACAAGGCGGGCGGGTACGAGATCCTGGTCAGAACTTGGTGTAGCCGCCATCGATGACGAACTGCTCGCCGGTGGTGTAGGCCGCCGCGTCGCTGGCCAGGTACACCGCGATGCCGCCGAAGTCGTCGATGCCGCCCCAGCGCCGCGCCGGGATGCGCGGCATCACGGCTTCCGCGAACTTCGGGTTGTTGAAGCTGCGCTCGGTCATGTCGGTCTCGATCCAGCCCGGCAGGATCGAGTTGACGCGGATCTTGTGCCGCGCCAGTTCCACCGCCAGTGCGCGAACGTAGGCGGTGACCGCGCCCTTCGACGCGCCGTAGTGGCTGTTGCGCGCCGCGCCTTCGATGGCCGCGGTGCTGGCGGTGGCCACCAGCGAGCCGCCCTGGCCGTGCTGCGCCATGTGGCGCGCGGCGGCGCGGAAGGTCAGGAACACGCCTTCCACGTTGATGCGCTGCACGCGGCGGAACTCCTCCAGCGTCATCTCGGTCATCAGCGTGCCCTTGCTGGACACGCCGGCATTGGCAAAGCAGGCGTCTACTCGGCCCAGCGCCATGACCGACGCGGTGAAGGCCACGTCCACCTGCGTCTCGTCGCCGACGTCGCAGACGAAGGCATGCACGCGCGATGCATCACCGCATTCATCGGCCAGCTGGGCGCGGGCGCGTTCGGTCTTGTCGGGGTTGGAGCCCCAGATCGCCACCTTGGCGCCCGAGGCCAGCAGCGCGCGCGCCATGCCCAGGCCGATGCCGCCGTTGCCGCCGGTGACCACCGCGCCGCGGCCGCTCAAGTCGAAGGGGGTGTACATGCCAGTCTCCTTTGCTGTTGCAGGCGCTGTTGTAGCCTATGGCTCCCCCCGCGACGGTCGCCTTAAAGACATGAGCACGCTGTTCTCGCCCTGCAGCCTCGGCCCGCTGCCGCTGAACAACCGCATCGTCATCGCGCCGATGTGCCAGTACAGCGCCGTCGACGGCAAGGCCACCGACTGGCACCTGATCCACCTGGGCCAGCTGGCCCTGTCGGGAGCGGGCCTGCTGATCATCGAGGCCACCGCGGTCGAGGCCATCGGCCGCATCACGCCGGGGTGCCTGGGGCTGTGGTCGGATGCGACCGAAGCCGCGCTGGCCCGCGCGCTGCAGGCGGTGCGCGCCCATTCGCGCATGCCGATCGCCATCCAGCTGGGCCACGCCGGGCGCAAGGGCTCCAGCCACGTGCCCTGGCAAGGCGGCATGCTGATCCCGCCTGAGCAGCCCGGCGGCTGGCCGCCGGTGGCGCCGTCGGCCCTGCCGCAGCTGCCTGGCGAGGCCGCGCCCGAGGCGCTGGATGAAGCCGGCCTGCAGCGCATCGTCGCCGCCTTCGCCGACGCCGCACGGCGCGCGCATCGGCTGGGGCTGGACGCGATCGAGCTGCATGCCGCGCACGGCTACCTGCTGCACCAGTTCCTGTCACCGATCTCCAACCAGCGCAGCGATGCCTATGGCGGATCGCTCTCCAACCGCATGCGCTTTCCGCTGCAGGTCTTCGACGCGGTGCGCGCGGCGGTGCCGGCGGCGATGGCAGTGGGTGTGCGCATCTCTGCAACCGACTGGGTCGAAGGCGGTTGGGACGAGGCGCAAAGCCTGGTCCTTGCACGCGAACTGCAGTCCCGCGGACTGAGCTTCCTGCACGTGTCCAGCGGCGGCGTGTCACCGCAGCAGAAGATCCCCATCGGCCCCGGCTACCAGGTGGGTCTGGCGGCGGCGCTGAAGCAGGCAACGGGCCTTCCAACGATCGCGGTCGGGCTGATCACCGAGCCCGAGCAGGCCGAGGCCATCGTGGCCAGCGGCCAGGCCGATGCGGTGGCGCTGGCGCGCGGCATGCTGTTCGATCCTCGCTGGCCTTGGCATGCGGCCGCGAAGCTGGGTGCGCAGGTGAACGCGCCACCGCAGTACTGGCGCTCGCAGCCGCGGGGCATGAGCGGGCTGTTCGGCGACGTGCACATCGGCATGCGTTGAACGCGCGGCCCGCTACGCCAGCGGCACCCATTCGTTGAAGGCGCGGTCCAGGTACTGCACGAACACCCCCGTGGCCACTGCCGCGCGCTGGCCCAGGCGCTGGTAAAGACCGGTGGCCGATTGCGCCTCGGCATCGGCCAGCGGCAGCCAGCGCAGCCGGTCGGTGGCCACGTCGTGGAAGACGTTCTCCTGCACCAGCAGGCCCACCAGTCCGCCGTCGGCAGCCAGTGTGCGGATCATCGCCACCGAGGTCGTCTGCACCGCCGGCTTCAGCAGCTGTCGCTCGCGGCTGGCGATGCGGTCGACCATGGCGCGCAGTTCCATGTCGGGCGCCGGCAGGGCCAGTGCGTGGGCCAGACAGTCGCGCAGCCTGAGTTTGCCGCTGCGCTGGGCCAGCGGGTGCCCGGGCGCCACCACCGCGCCCAGCTGCTGCGGCCAGGCGCGAATCTGCTCCACGCCGGGCGGCGCCATGCGCTGCAGGCAAAAGGCGATGTCCACCTCGCCGCCCGCCACTGCACGCAGCAGCGCCTCGCCGTTGCCGGTGCGCACGTCAAAGCTGATGCCTGGGTAATCGGCGCGCATGGCCTGCATCACGCGCGGCATCAGCACCTCGGCGCTGGCGTGCGGCACGCCCAGGCTGACGTGGCCGCGCTGCAGCGTGCGCAGGGCCTCCACCTGGGCCAGCGCCTGTTCGAAGTCGCGCTGGGTGCGCCGCACCGAGGCCAGCACGATCTCGCCAGCGGCGGTGAGCTTCATGCCGCGCGGCAACCGGTCGAACAGCGGCGTGCCCACCTGCTCTTCGAAGTTGAGGATCTGCTGGTGCACCGCGGCAGCCGTCAGGTGCAGCGCCTCGGCCGCCTTGCGGACCGAGCCGCGGCGCGCCACCGCATCCAGGCAACGGAAAGACTGGGAGATCGGCCGCATTCGCAAACTGTACGTTTTCTGCTGACGGGTTGGAAGAATCATTCAGCTATGCCTGACGCTCTATCCGCCCTAGATTGCGGGCCGTTGCAATCCGACCCGTGCGCAGGAGACCCCGATGAACAAGCTGTTTCTCACCCTGGTCGCGGCAGCCGTGCTGCCGCTGTCCGCGCTGGCGCAGGGCGCCTGGCCCGACAAGCCGGTGACCGTGGTGGTGCCCTTCGGCGCGGGCGGCGGTGTCGATGCGGCGGCACGCATCGTCCTGCCCAAGCTGGCCGAACGCCTGGGCCAGCAGGTGATCATCGAGAACGTGCCCGGTGCCTCCGGCACCATCGGCACGCAGCGCGTCGCCAAGGCCAAGCCCGACGGCTACACGCTGCTGTTCGCGGTGGCCAGCCCGATCAACGTGGCGCCGCTGGTGGCGCCTTCGTCGGTGCGCTATGACGCGCAGAAGGATCTGCTGGCCATCACACCGGTGGCCGTGTCGCCTTTCGTGCTGATCGGCCGGCCCGGCCTGCCGGCGGCCAACACGGGCGAACTGCTGGCGCTGGCCCGCAAGCAGCCCGGCAAGCTGAACTACGGTACCGACGGCTTCGGCACCTCGTTGCACCTGACGGCGGCGATGATCACGGCCACCGCCGGCGTGGACATCCTGCACGTGCCCTACAAGTCCGGCCCGCAGGTGCTGACCGACGTGGCCGGCGGTCAGGTGGACCTGGCGGTACTGCCCGTGGCCTTGGTGCAGGGCATGGTCAAGGAAGGCAAGGTCAAGGCCTATGGCGTGACCTCCAAGGCCCGCAGTGAAGCGCTGCCCGGCGTGCCCAGCCTTTCGGAGACGCCGGCGCTGGCCACGCTGGATGTCGACTCCTGGCTGGGCCTGTTGGGTCCCGCCGGGTTGGACGCTGCGATCGTCGCGCGCTTGCACAAGGAAATCGGCCTGGTGCTGGCGGACCCCGCTGTGCTGAAGCAACTGGCCGACGGCGGCATGAAGCCGCTGCAGATGACGCCAGCCGACTTCACGGCCTACCTGGCCAAGGAGCGGCAGGCGCTGGCCAACGTCGTCGCCGCGAACAAGATCAAGGCTGAGTGACATGCTGGTGCTCGCCGCGCTGGGCGTGCTGCTGGCCGGACTGGCCATTGGCGCCACCAGCATCGGCGGGGTGTTCGTGGTGCCGGTGCTGGGCGCGTTGGCTCAGGTGGAGCCGCAGCGCGCGGTGGCCGCGGCGAGCCTGGGCTTCGCCTTCACCGGCGCGGCGGCCTGGTGGCAGGCGCCGCAAGCTGCACCGGGTGGCGGGCTTGCGCTGGGCTTCAGCGCGCTGGCCGGTGCCGCGCTCGGTGCGCTCACGCTGGCGTGGATGCCCGGCGGCGGCGTGCGCCTGGCGGTCGGCGTCGTGGCGCTGGCCTCTGGACTGTTTGCGCTGTTCGGCCGCACCTGGCAGCGCGCGTCGCCGCTGCCGGCGGGGGCGCTGGTGCTGCTGGGCCTGGGCGTCGGCGCGCTGTCGGCCTGGTCGGGCACCGGCGGTCCGGTAGTGCTGCTGCCGCTGCTGGCACTGCTGGGCGTGCCGGCGGCGCAGGGCCTGGAGGCCGCGCAGCGGGTGCAACTGCCGGTGGCGCTGTCGGCCACGGCGGTGAACTTCATGGCCGGCCGGCTGGACGTGCTGCTGGGCCTGGCCATCGGCGTGCTGGTGCTGTCGGGCTGGGCGATCGGCCGCCGGCTGGCGCAACGGCTGCCGGTGCACCGCCTGCGGCAGGCGGTGGCGCTGGCGCTGATCGCCACCGGCCTGGCCTATCTGTAGGGGACGACGATGCAAGACACCAGACAAGCGGCGCTGGCCGCACCCGAACTGCTGCTGGCGCCGGAATGGACGCTGTTGCCCGACGGGCCGGCGCAGGGCCTGGGCGTGGTGGTGCGCGACGGCCGGTTTGCCGACCTCGGCCCGCTGGCCGTGGTGGCGGCGCGGCACGCGCACCTGCAGCCGGTGGGCCTGCCGCAGCGGCTGCTGATGCCCGGCTTCGTCGACGCCCACCATCATCTGACGCAAAGCTTCGGCAAGGCGCTGGCCTTCGGCGAGCCTTCGGAGATCTTCCGCCGCATCTGGGTGCCCCTGGAAGGCAGCCTCGATGCGCATGCGCTGTACCTCAGCGCCAAGCTGGCGGCACTGGAGGCCTTGCGCGGTGGCTTCACGACCGTATGCGATGCCGGCGTGCGCAACCCGGCGGGGCTGCAGGCCATCGAGCACGCGGCGGCCGAGACCGGCATCCGCTGCGTGCTGGGCCTGATCTGCCACGACCAGGAAGCCCTCGCTGGTGCCGACCGCTTTCTGGCGCGTCGTGCGCCGCTGCTGCATCCTGCCCTGGCGGTGGCCATTCCCGAAGCGGCAGACGATGCACTGCTGCACGCTACCTCGCGCCTGGCAGCCGAGGCCGGTGCGGTGTTCCAGGTGCATGTCAACGAGCACCTGGCGTCGGTGGAACGCTCGCTGGTGGCGCGCGGCCTGCGCCCGCTGCAGCACCTGCATGCGGCCGGTGCGCTGGGCCCGCAGGCGCTGCTGGCGCACTGCACGATGCTGACGCCCGACGAGATGCTGCTGCTTCGCGACAGCGGCAGCGCGGTGGCCCTCAACCCGGTGGCCAGCCCGTGGAAGGGCAATGCGGTGGCGCCCAGCGAACTGCTGGCCGCGCTGGGCGTGCGCCTGGGCCTGGGCACCGACGGCACGCGCAGCGATGGCTTCCGCATGATGGACGCGGCCGAGAGCAACCAGCGCCTGGCTTTCGGTCTGGCCAGCGGGGATTCGGTGTGCGGCGCAGGGCGCCTCTGGCTGGACCTGGCGACGCGCGGCGGCGCCGATGCCACGGGCCTGGGCACGGTCACCGGCCAGGTGGCCGTGGGCCGCGCGGCCGACTTCCTGCTGGTGGACCTGGACGTGCCGGAGTTGACGCCCTCGTGGGACCTGCGCTGGGAACTGGTGCGCCTGGCCTCGCGCGCGCAGATCGAGTCGGTGCACGTGCAGGGCCGCCTGCGCCTGTGGCAGGGCTGGCCGGTGGACTGGGACGCGCGTGCGCTGCTGGCCGAGGTGCGCGAGGTGGCCCGCGACCGCGTGGCGCGGGCGCCGATCCACAAGGTGGTGACGATTTCCTAGAACGGATACTGCCGCGGCGTCGTCTGCATCGTGATCCAGCGCAACTCGGTGAACTCGGCGATGCCGGCCTTGCCGCCGAAGCGGCCGAAGCCGCTGCCCTTGACGCCGCCGAAGGGCATCTGCGCCTCGTCGTGCACGGTGGGGCCGTTGACGTGGCAGATGCCTGAGTCGATGCGCCGCGCGACGCGGAAGGCGCGGGCCAGGTCACGCCCGAAGACGCTGGCCGACAGGCCGTATTCGTTGTCGTTGGCGCAGGCCACCGCCTCCTCGACGCCGTTGACGCGCACGATGCACTTCACCGGGCCGAAGGTCTCCTCGCGGTAGATGCGCATGGCCGGCGTCACGTGGTCCAGCACGGTGGCCGGCATCAGCGTGGTCGTGGCCTTCTCGCCGCAGACCAGCTTGGCGCCCTTGGCGATGGCGTCGTCGATCAGTGCGTTGCAGTGCTCGACCGTGCTCATGCCGATCACCGAGCCCAGCACCACCGGCTCGGGCTTGCGCGGGTCGCCCAGCGGCAGGTTCTTCGCCTTGTCGGCGAATTTCTTGACGAAGGCGTCGGCGATTCTCTGGTCGACGATCAGCCGCTCGGTGCTCATGCAGATCTGCCCGCTGTTGGCAAAGCAGCCGAAGGCCGCGCCGTTGACGGCGTCGTCGAGGTCGGCGTCGTCCAGCACCACCATCGGCGCCTTGCCGCCGAGTTCCAGCACCACCGGCTTCAGGTGCCTGGCGCAGGTCATCGCGATCAGCTTGCCCACGCGCGTGCTGCCGGTGAAGTTGACGCGCCGCACGGCCGGGTGCGCAACCATCGCCTCCACCACCGCGCCGGCGTCGGCCGGGGCGTTGGTGATGTAGTTGACGACGCCCGGCGGGAAGCCCGCGTCGGCAAAGGCCTCGATGATCAGCGCGTGGGTGCGCGGGCAGTTCTCGCTGCCCTTCAGGATGACGGTGTTGCCGCAAGCCAGCGGCGTGGCGATGGCGCGCACGCCCAGGATCACCGGCGCGTTCCACGGCGCGATGCCCAGCACCACGCCGGCCGGCACGCGCACGCCCATCGCCAGGCTGCCCGGCACGTCGGAGGGGATCACCTCGCCGGCCACCTGTGTGGTCAGCGCGGCGGCCTCGCGGATCATGCCGGCCGCCAGCATCACGTTGAAGCCGGCCCACATGCCGGTGGCGCCGGTCTCGGCCGGCACCGCCTCGACGAAGGCCGGGGTCTTGGCCTCCAGCGCATCGGCAGCCTTCAGCAGCAGCATGCGGCGTTCGTTCGGGCCGGTGTCGCTCCAGGTCTTGAAGGCCTCGGCCGCGGCCTCCACCGCCATCACCGCATCCGCAGGCGAGCAGGCCGGCGCACGCGTGGCCACGGTGCCGTCCAGCGGGTTGCGGCGCTCGAAGGTGGCGTTGCGCTCGGCCGTGACCTTCAGGCCGTTGATCAGCATCGACAGGTCGGACATGGGGTTCTCCTTCGGTGTTCAGACCGCCACGGTGGCCTTGCGGCGCTGCGCCGCATCGGCCGCGGTGGTGGTGTCGGATTCGGCGGCGCCGAGGTAGGCCTCGCGCACGACGGTGGAGCGGGCCAGCAGCTTGGCCGGCCCGCTGGCCACCAGCACGCCGCGTTCCAGCACGTAGCCACGATCGGCCACGGCCAGTGCCTTCTTGACGTTCTGCTCGACCATCAGCACGGTGGTGCCGGCGTCCGCAATGCGCCGCGCCGCAGCCAGCAGCTCGTCCACCATCTTCGGCGCCAGGCCCAGCGAGGGCTCGTCCAGCATCAGCAGCCGCGGGGCGCTGACCATCGCGCGGGCCACCGCCACCATCTGCTGCTCGCCGCCGCTCATCGTGCCGGCCAGCTGCTGCGCGCGTTCGCGCAGCTTGGGGAAGAGCTTGAAGGCGTCCTCGATGCGCTGTGCGCGTTCCTGTTTCGGGACCAGCCAACCGCCCAATTCCAGGTTCTCGGTTACCGTCATCTGCGGGAACAGCTGACGGCCCTCGGCCACCAGCGCGATGCCGGCGCGCACGATCTCGTGGGTCTTCTCCGGCAGGTCCTCGCCGTTCAGCGTGACGATGCCACGCATCGGGATCAGCCCGGCCAGCGCCTTCAGCAGCGTGGTCTTGCCGGCCCCGTTGGGGCCCAGGATCACGGTCAGCCCGGGCCGCGCCTCCAGCTGCAGATCGCGCAGCACCAGGAATGGCCCGTAGCCGGCGCTCAGGGATTGCACCTTCAGGTGCGCCTGCGCCGTGCCGCCCAGGCGGAAGGGCTGCTCGCGCCACCACATCATGACGCGGGCTCCTCTTCGACCATCTCGTCGCCCAGGTAGGCCTCGATCACCTCGGGGTCGTGCACCACCTGCTGCGGCGGCCCGTCGGCGATCTTGCGGCCCTGGTGCAGCACCAGCACGCGCTCCACGTGGCGCAGCAGGATGGTCACCGCATGCTCGATCCAGATGACGGTCAGGTCCAGCTCGTCGCGCATGCGGCGGATCAGCCGCGCCATGTCCTCGACCTCGCCTTCGGTCAGGCCGGCGGCCACCTCGTCCAGCAGCAGCAGCCGCGGGCGCGTGGCCAGCGCCATGCCGATCTCCAGCAGCCGCTGCTGGCTGGGCGTGATGGCCGCGGCCGGCAGGTCGGCCAGCGCATCCAGCCCGATCAGCTTGAGGATGCTGTCGGCCGTGCGCAGCGCCCAGGGCACGGACTCTTCCTCGCCCCAGAACACGTACTTGCGCGGCCGGCGGCCGGCGAACTTCAGCCCGAAATCGATGTTGTCGCGCACCGTCATCTCGGCAAAGGTGCGCGGCGTCTGGAAGGTGCGCGCCACGCCCAGCGCGGCGAAGCGGTGCGCGCGCTTGCCGGTGAGCGTGCGGCCTTCCACCACCAGCCGGCCCGAGGTCAGCGACTGCACGCCGGAGATGGCATTGAAGAAGGTGGTCTTGCCCGCGCCGTTGGGGCCGATGATGCCCACCAGTTCACCCGCGCGGAAGCGGGCGCTGACGCCGTCCACGGCCGTCAGGCCACCGAAGCGCACGGTGACCTCGTGCGCATCGAGCAGCGGCGTGGCATGCTCAGATGACGACACGGCGTTCCTTCTCGCGCTGCTTGTCGCGGGCCTTGTCGCCGCTCCATTCGTAGCGCTTGCGCTTCCACTCGTCGCGCATGTCGCGCCACCACTGCTTGAAGGTCTCTCCCCGCAACGAGGCCAGCCCGCCGGGCAGGTACAGCACCGACAGGATCAGCAGCAGGCCCAGCATCATCATGTACAGCTGCGGGATCTGCAGGCGCAGCGTCTCGGCCAGCAGGCTGAAGACGATGGCGGCGATCAGCGGCCCCCACAGCGTGGCCGCGCCGCCGATCAGCGCGATCAGCACCGTCTGGAAGCCGATGAAGGGGTTGAACACGGTGGTCGGGTCGATGTAGGTCCAGCGCACGCTCATCGCCGCTCCGGCGGCGCCGGCGAAGGCCGCGGTCAGCGCGAAGCCGGCGATCTTGATCAGCCGCGTGTCCACGCCCAGCGTCATCGCGCGCTGCTCGTCCGAGCCGATGCCGCGCAGCGCCAGCCCGAAGCGCGTGCGCCGCAGCACGATGGAGGTGGCCACGGCGAGCACCGCGATCAGCAGCATCGTCAGATAAATGGTGTCGCGCTCGGGCACCACCGTCAGCACCCGGCCGACGGTGCCGGTGACCTGCTTTTCCCAATAGGTGATGGCATGGCGGATCAGCTCGGTCATGCCGAAGGTCAGCACCGCGAAGTAGGTGCCGCGCAGGTGCAGCACCAGCGCGCCCATCACCACCGCGACGCCGGTGGCGATGGCCGCGCCCAGCACGATGGCGGTGGCCCAGCCCTGGCTTTCGATGCTCAGCGCGCCGGTGTAGGCGCCGATGCCGAAGAAGGCCGAGGTGGCCAGCGACAGGTAGCGCGTGCTGCCGCAGAACAGGCTCCAGCTGGTGGCCAGCGCGATGTACATCAGGCAGGTCAGCGCCATCGCGACCACGAACTCGCTGCCGTAGTAGGGGATCGACAGCGCCCAGCCGGTGAGGCCGAAGAGCACCAGCAGGTCGCGGGTGAAGAGCTGCTTCGGGTTCATCGCTTGCGGTGGAACAGGCCATTGGGCCGCAGCAGCAGCACGGCAATGAACACCGTGTACGACAGCAGCGATTTCAGCGACGGGCTGGTGAAGTGCATGCCGATCGCCTCCACCACGCCCAGCAGCAGGCCGCCGGCCAGCGCGCCGCCCATGCTGCCGAAGCCGCCCAGCGTGATGACGATCAGCGAGGTGACGGTGTAGGGCTCGCCCATCGCCGGCGCGATGGTGTAGGTCATCGACAGCAGGCAGCCGGCCACGCCCGACAGCCCCAGGCCGATGCCGAACATCAGCGGGTGCAGCCGCGCGGTGTCGATGCCCACCAGCTGCGCGCCGGTGGGCGACTGCATCAGCGCGCGCACGCCCTTGCCGTACAGCGTGCTGCGCAGCCAGACGATCAGTGCCGCCGCGAAGGCGATCGACAGCGCCAGCACCAGCAGCTTGTTGGCGGCGAACTGCGCGCCGCCCAGGTGCACCGGCTCGGTTAGGTAGTCGTAGCCGCGCAGCTCGCCGCCCCACACCCAGGAGGCGAAGTTCTGCACCAGGAACATCAGGCCGAAGCAGACCATCAGCGCGCGCGCCTCGAACACGTCGACGTTGGGCGAGGTGTCGGTCAGCCGCTTGAACCACAGCCGGTGGATGGCCAGGCCGAGCACGAAGGTCAGCGCGAAGCTGAAGGGGATCATCAGCAGCGGCGACCACCCGAGCTGCGTGGCCGCCACCCAGGTGACGAAGGCCCCCAGCATCAGGAACTCGCCATGCGCGATGTTCAGGATGCGCATCAGCCCGTACTGCAGGTTCAGGCCGAGCGCGACCAGCGCGTAGATGCTGCCGGTGATGACACCGGAAGCCAGCAGTTCGAGCCAGGCGCCGAGAGACATGGGTGGGTGCGAAAACAGACCGGCGCCCGCAGGCGCCGGTGCCGGGGTTCAGCGGCGGGCGGTCGTGCTCAGACCCAGGCCGGCTTGGCCACCAGCGCGCCGGTGGCCATGCTCTTCGGCCAGATCACCTCGAACTCGCCCTTCTGCCACTGGCTCACCGAGCCGGGCGTGGCGACGTTCTCGCTGCCGTTGAACTTGATCTTGCCGATCACCGTGTCATGGGTGTTGCCGGCCACGTAGTCGCGGATCGCCTTGCGGTCCAGCCCCACCTTGCCGACGGCGGCCTGCAGGATCTCCAGGCTGGCCCAGGTGGCGCCGCTGGCCCAGCGGTCGGGCTCCTTGTTGAACTTCTTCACGTGGGCGTCGAAGTAGGCCTGGGCCATCTTGCTGCTCTTGGCGTTCCATGAGCCCATGCCCATCACGCCCTCGGACGCGGCGCCCATCACCTGCTTGTACAGCGGGAAGGCGGTGCCCACCGACGCGTAGAAGAACTTCGGGTTGAAGCCGATCTCCTTGCTCTGTCGGCTGGCCAGGATGGTGTCCGGCGGGTACGACAGCGCGACGAAGGCGTCGGGGTTCTTGTCCTTGATGCCGCGCAGCACCGGGGCCAGGTCCTTCACGCCGCCGGGGTAGCTCTTCTCTTCCACCAGGCTCAGGCCGCTGCCGCCCACCGCCACCTTCAGCGCGGCGTAGTTCTCCAGGCCGAACAGGTCGTCCACGTAGATGACGGCGATGGTCTTGGCGCCGTTGGCCTTCAGCAGCTCGACCAGCGAATTCATCATCGGCTGCGGCTGCTGCAGCATCAGGAAGAAGTAGGGCAGCTTCATCTCGATCAGCCGCTTGGACAGCGCGGTGGGCGCGATGAAGGGGTAGCCGTAGCGGTTGGCCAGCGGGGCCACCGCGAAGTTGGCATTGCTGCCCCAGGGCGGCAGGATCAGGTCGACCTTGTCGCTGCCCATCAGCTTCTCGTAGCTGCGCACGCAGGTCTCGACCTCGCTGCGGTCGTCGGATGAGATCAGCTCCACCGGGCGCTTGGTGCCCTTGACGTTCAGGCCGCCGGCGGCGTTCAGCTGCTCGGCCCACAGCAGGTAGTTCGGCTCCTGGCTGACCTGGGCGCCGCCGGTCCACGGGCCGGTGCGCGCCATCGCGTAGCCGATGCGCACCGGGCCGGTCTGGGCGCGCAGCACGGCGGGGGCTGCCAGCGCCGCGGCGCCGGCGGCCAGGCCCTGGGTGACGCGGCGGCGGGTGAGGCCGGGACGGGTGTCTCGTTCGTCGTGGCTCATGGCACGTTTCTCCTGTGGACAGACCAAGGGCAGGGCGGCGCTCCCACGGGCGCCGTGCGGGGTGCGGAAGCATGCCGCACCGCCACCCTGTCGTGCCTCAGGGCTTTCCCACCGCCTGATAGCTTGCGCCAATCGGCCGGATTGGCGGTGGCCGGGCGCCGGCCGTCGGGCTTGCGACAATCACGGTTTTGCCGCACCGCCCGAACCCGACACCATGTCCCACACCATCCTGCAATCCGTGCCCGCCGGCCAGCGCGTGGGCATCGCCTTTTCCGGCGGCCTGGACACCAGTGCCGCGGTGCACTGGATGCGCGCCAAGGGCGCCATCCCCTGCGCCTACACCGCCAACCTGGGCCAGCCCGACGAGAGCGACTACGAGGACATCCCGCGCAAGGCCCGGGCCTACGGCGCCGAGATCGCGCGGCTGATCGACTGCCGCGCCTCGCTGGTGGCTGAGGGCATCGCCGCCATCCAGTGCGGCGCCTTCCACATCAGCACCGGCGGCGCCACCTACTTCAACACCACGCCGCTGGGCCGCGCCGTCACCGGCACCTCGCTGGTGCTGGCGATGAAGGAAGACGGCGTCAACATCTGGGGCGACGGCAGCACCTACAAGGGCAACGACATCGAGCGCTTCTACCGCTATGGCCTGCTGGCCAACCCCAGCCTGAAGATCTACAAGCCCTGGCTGGACCAGCGCTTCATCGACGAGCTGGGCGGCCGCAAGGAGATGAGCGAATACCTCATCAAGAACGGCTTCGACTACAAGATGAGCGTCGAGAAGGCCTACAGCACCGACAGCAACATGCTGGGCGCCACGCACGAGGCCAAGGACCTGGAGTTCCTGAACGCCGGCATGCACATCGTCAACCCGATCATGGGCGTGGCCTTCTGGCGCGACGACGTGGAAGTCAAGCGCGAGAGCGTCACCGTGCGCTTCGAGGAAGGCCAGCCGGTGGCGCTGAACGGCCGCAGCTTCGCCAACGCGGTGGAGCTGTTCGAGGAAGCCAACCGCATCGGCGGCCGGCACGGCCTGGGCATGTGCGACCAGATCGAGAACCGCATCATCGAGGCCAAGAGCCGCGGCATCTACGAGGCCCCGGGCATGGCGCTGCTGCACATCGCCTACGAGCGGCTGGTCACCGGCATCCACAACGAGGACACCATCGAGCAGTACCGCATCAACGGCCGGCGGCTGGGCCGGCTGCTGTACCAGGGCCGCTGGTTCGACCCGCAGTGCCTGATGCTGCGCGAGACTGCGCAGCGCTGGGTGGCGCGCGCCGTCACCGGCGAGGTGACGCTGGAGCTGCGCCGCGGCAACGACTACTCGATCCTGAACACCGACAGCCCCAACCTGACCTACGCGCCCGAGCGGCTGAGCATGGAGAAGGTGGAAGGCGCCTTCACCCCGGCCGACCGCATCGGCCAGCTGACGATGCGCAACCTGGACATCCAGGACACGCGCAGCAAGCTCGGCATCTACAGCAAGGTGGGGCTGCTGGGCGGCAATGGCGACGGGGCGATTCCGCTGCTGGGGCAGTCGGACGCCTGACGCACGGGTCACATGGGCGCAAGGCCAGGCCCGTAGCCGTCGAGCTTGAGTCTGCGCAGCAGCGCCTGATAGCGCGGCTGGCTGCGCAGGCCCGCGAGCAGGGGGTCGTCCTTCAGGAAGACCAGCCGGGTGTCGCGGTCACGGTAGGCCCGCTCCAGCGCGTCGAGCGCGGGCGCCACCTCGCCCAGGCTGGCATGCACCGTCGCCAACGACGTGCCGGGCACGTAGCGTGAGCGCTCCAATGTCTGCAGCTGCGCCAGAACCTCGCGCGCCGCGCGCTCTTGGCCCAAGCGGGCCAGGTGGGCACCCAGCAGGGCCATGGCCCGGGTGCTGCCACCGGCCAGTTCCACCGCATGGTGCATCGCCGCCAGGGCCTGCTCGGGTTGGCCTTCGGCCAGCAGCATCAGGCCGTGCACATCGTGGGCCAGCCAAAAGGCCGGCGCAATGTCGAAGGCGCGGCGGAGCCGGGCCCTGGCCTCCGGCAGGCGGCCCGCCTCGAACAGGTAGTTGGCCTCCAGCGCGTTGATCAGCGGCGACAACGGGTCGAGCTCGCGCGCGGTCTTGAGTTGCTCGAAGCCCTCGGGCAGGCGGTCCTGGTTGAGCAGCAGGGTCGCCAGGCCGAAGCGGGCGAGCGCCACATTGGGGTTGAGCGTGATGGCACGACGGAACACGGCCTCCGCGGCGGGCCAGTCGTAGTCGAACCAGTACAGCTTGTAGGCCCGCTCCACCAGCGCCTCGGCCAGGTGCGATGCGATTGCCAGCGCGCGCTCGACCGGTGGGGTGGCCGCTTCGAAGATCGTGGCCGGCCGGGCATCCATGGCAATGAAGCTGCGCCGGTGGGCCACCGCCAGGCCCACCCAGGCCAGCGCGTAATCGGGGTCGATGGCCAGCGCCTCCTGGTACAGCGTGACGGCCTTGCGCAGGCCATCGCCGCGCAGCAGCGCCGCATGGCGCAGTGCAGCGAGGTACAGCTGGTAGGCATCGGTGTTGCGCGTGCCGCCCACTTCGCCGGCCGCATACCGACCCGGCGTGTCCTTTGTCAGCCGGGGCTCCAGCACCTGGGCCACACGGTCGGAGATGGTGTCCTGCAGGTCGAACACGCTGGTGAAGCGTTCGTCGAAAGTACCGCTCCACGCGGCCGAGCCGTCGCTGGCCCGCAGCAGCCGGGCGGTCACGCGCAATTGCTCGCCGCGCCGCTGCAGCGAGCCGTCGACGATCCAGGCGACGTCGAGCTCGCTGGCGGCGCGCAGCGGATCCTGGTCATTGCCGGCATAGCGCCGCACCGAGCCGGTCGAGCGAACCACCCAGCCCGGCACCAGCGACAGGCGGGCAATCAGGCTGTCGGCCATGCCCAGTTCCAGCAGCTCGTCGCGGGTCTCGGCGTCCAGCGGCTTGAAGGGCAGCACCGCCAGCGTCACGCCGGCCCGCGACGCGGGAACGCGCGCATGCTGAGCGCGCCACCACGCCAAGCCGCCGAGTGCGGCCGCCGCGGCGCCTGCGGCTGCGAGCAACAGCCCGCGGCGCCGGCCCTGTGAGCGGCCGGTGCCGAAGGCGTCCCCGATCGTGGGAGGGGTTGGCCCGCCTGCTGGCGGCCCGGGTGCGGGCGGCGCCGGCCCCGGGTCGTCGGCTGCGGCCTCTCGCGTCACCGGCGCCACGAAGCGGAAGCCGACCCGGGGCACCGTCTCGATGAAGCGGCTGCCCTGGTCATCACCGCCCAGAGAACGGCGCAAGCCTGCGACCACCTGGTTCAGGTTGTTCTCCTCGACCACCAGACCTGGCCAGAGGGCCTGCATCAGCATGTCCTTGTCGAGCAGCTCGCCGGCATGCTCGACGAAAAGCAGCAGCGCATTGAAGAGCCTGGGCGTCAGGCGCAGTTCCGATCCGTCGGCGCGCAGCACCCGACGCTGTGACCGGTCGAGCACGAAGTTGCCGAATACGAGGCGTTCAGAAGCGTGCATGGCAGCGATTCATCCTCTTTCATGGATCTTTCATTGCCTGCACAGGACTTGCCGAGCCCTGGATGCGATGGTCCCGGCACATCTACCCGTCAGTGGGATCGGGTGTGCCTGTGTACCACTTATTCAGGAGAATCTCCATGCAGCCCCTACGTACGCTTTTCCACTTCGGCTGGTTTCGCCGGATCTCTGCACTGCTGGTGTTCGCGGGCTCCCTGCCCGCAGCGGCCGCGGCCTACCCGACGGACTTCTTCGGCACCTTCATGAATACCAACCCCCCGGCCGCGCCGGCAGGGTCATGTTTCGCCCAGGTCATCAACCAGAACGACCCGCCGACCTACAAGGCGGCCGGGTTCTCGAACATCGGCGACTTCGGCTTCAACCTGCTGCAGTGCCTGAACCCGCCCAGCGGCAGCATCGAGCTGGATTTCGGCGGTGGCAACACGCTGAAGGGTGCCTGGTCATCGGTGCCGACGCCGACGAGCACGCCCATGCTGATCCAGATCGCCGGTGATGCGGTGCTCACCGGCGGCACCGGCAGCTTCGCCGGCGTCAGCGGCTGGTTCAAGGCCACTGGCTACCTGGACCGGCGCGACCCGGCCATTGCCGACAGCGCCTTCGTCTTCCGCGGGCAGCTGGTGCCCGAGCCTTCGACCTACGCGCTGCTGCTGGCCGGCATCGGCGTACTCGCACTGGTGGTGCGTCGCCGCCGCGGCTGAGGCCTTCAGCGCCGGCCGAGCGCATCGGCCAGCTGACGATGCGCAACCTGGACATCCAGGACACGCGCAGCAAGCTCGGCATCTACAGCAAGGTGGGGCTGCTGGGCGGCAATGGCGACGGGGCGATTCCGCTGCTGGGGCAGTCGGACTGAGCCTGGGGTCCCGGCCGACGCGCGTCGGCGCCATGCGCCTCAGGGGTTGTAGACCCCGTTGGTGTCGTTGTCCAGGCGCATGCGCGCGAGCAGCCGCACGAAGCGCGGCTCGTGGCGCAAGGCCTGCCAGTACGGCTGGTCACGGATGAGTAACAGCCGCCCATCGCCTTGTTGCCAGGCCAGCTCCAGCGCGTCCAGCGCGGCGGGCCCTTCGCCGAGCCCGGCCAGCACCAGCGCGATCGTCGAGGCCGGCAGGTAGCCGGCGCGGGCGCGGCCGTGCAACGCCTGCAGGATCGCCTGGGCGGCCTGCGCCTGCCCGGTGCGGGCCAGGTAGTGGCCCAGCAAGCCCTGGAAAATCGGCGCGCCGCCCGACAGCGCCACGGCGCGCTGCAGGGCCGCCAGCCCGGCCTCGGCGTCACCCGCGTCAAGATGCGCTTGCGCCTGCACCAGGTGGGCCAGCGGCATGCCGGGCGCCATCGCCAGCGTCTGCGCCAGCCGCTGCTGCGCCGCAGCCCCTTGGCCTGCCACGCGCAGGAAGCTGGCCTCGAGCGCGCCGTACAGAGGTTGCAGCGGGTCCAACTCGCGGGCCCGTGCAAGGTGGCTCAGCCCTGCGTCGCTGCCGCGCAGCGCGAGCAGAAGTTGGCCCAGCCCAAAGTGGCCGAGCGGCAGGTTCGGGTTCAGTTGCAGGCTGCGGCGGAAGCCGGCCTCGGCGGCATCGATATCGAAGTCGAAGAGATGCTGGTAGGCCAGCGTTGCATGGGCCTCGCCCAGGCCGGGCACGAGAGCCAGTGCCTGCCGCACTGCCGCGGCGACCTCGGCATAGGCTGGCCGGGGCGCCAACTCGCCGACGAAGGCCGCGCGCCGGTGTGCATCGGCCAAGCCCACCCAGGCCCGGGCATACAGCGGGTCGGTCACCACTGCGTGCCTGAAGGCGTCGATCGATTCGCGCAGCTCGCTGCCGCGCTGCAGCAGCATCTTCGACACGCCTTGCAAGTACCAGCGATAGGCCTCGACGCTGCGCGTGCCGCCCGGCTCCGGGCCGGCTGCCGCCACGGCCGGATCGGCCCCCAGCGCGCGCGCCATCGCCGCGCCCAGCTCGCTGCACAAGGCGTCCTGCACCTCGAAGACACCACCGGCTTGCGCGGCCAGGCTGGACGTCCACAGCGCGGCCCCGTCGGCCACCCGCAGCAGCCGCGCGACCGCACGCAGCTGCTCGCCGCGCCGCTGCAGCGTGCCGTCGACCACCCAGTCGGCCGCCAGCACACGGGCCGCCTGCAGCGGATCCTGATCGGGCCCGGCAAAGCGGCGCACCGAACCCACCGACAGCACCGCCAGGCCAGGCAGCGTGGACAGCCGGGCGATCAGGCTGTCGGCCATGCCGACCTCGAGCAACTCGTCGCGGCCGTCGGACACCAAGGGCTTGAACGGCAGCACCGCCAGCCGCGGCAGCGGCGGTGACGCGCCGGCCGCGGCGGCACGCACCGGGCCGACTTCGGCCACGAAGCGGAAGCCGCGGCGTGGCACGGTCTGGATGTAGCGGCTGCCCTTGGTGCTGTCGCCGAGCAGCTGACGCAGGCTGGACACCACCTGGTTGAGGTTGTTCTCCTCGACCACTGCGCCGGGCCACAGCGCGGCCATCAGCGTCTCCTTGTCGAGCAGATCGCCGGGGCGCTGCACGAAGTACTGCAGCGCGTCGAACAGCCGTGGCGGCAGCGCCACCGGCCGGCCGTCGCGGCGCACGAGGCGGCGGCGCACGCCGTCGAGCACGAACTCGTCGAAGGCCAGCTGCGTGTCGGGCATCTGCGTCCGCTCGGTGTTCAGAACTTTTCAGGATTCTCTCAAGACTGGGACGCATCCCGTTTGGCATCGTGGACCGCGCGGGACCCGATTCCGCAGGCCGTCATCAACCAAGAGGAGCCGACCATGCGCCATATGCTTTCCGCGTCCAGGCTGGCTGTCGCCGCCGGGCTGGTGTTTGCCGCCACTGCCGTGCAGGCAGTACCGACGTTCCAGATCGATACGGTGATGACCGGACTGGTCACGCCGCGTGGACTGGCCTTCGGGCCGGATGGCGCGCTGTATGTCACCGAGGCCGGCAACGGCAGCGGCGGCGCCAGCGGCCCCAGCCTGACCACGGCCAACAACAGGCCGATGTACATGGGCTACAGCGGTGCCGTGAGCCGGCTCGACGCCGCGGGGCAGACACGCGTCCTCAGCGGGCTGCCCTCGCTAGGGACCGCCACCGGGACTGACGTCAGCGGCCTGCAGGACATCGTGTTCGGCAACGGTCAGGCCTATGGCGTGTTCGGCCTGGGCTCGTCGCCCGCCAAGCGCGACGCGCTGGGCGCCTTCGGTGCACCGCTGTTCGGCAGCGTGGTGGGCCTGAAGCTCGACGGCAGCGGCAGCGTGACGAAGATCGCCGACATCGCCGCGCACGAGGCCGCGTACGACCCGGGCGGCGGTGGCATCGACGCCAACCCCTACGGCCTGGCGCGCACGGCCGGCGGCGACTTCATCGTCGCCGATGCCGGGGCCAACACCTTCCTGAAAGCCACGCTGGGCGGCGTGGTGGCCACGCTGGGCGTGCTGCCGCCCAAGCCGAACCCGCTGCCCTTCGGGCCGCCGGTGTTCCAGTCGGTACCGACTGCGGCGGCCATCGGCCCTGCCGGCAACGCCGTCATCGGCACGCTGACCGGCTTTCCGTTCCCGGTGGGCAAGGCCGGCGTCTTCAGCCACGACTTCGCCAGTGGTGCGACGACCGAGGCCTACGCCGGCTTCACGACCATCATCGACCTGGACTTCGATGCGGTGGGCAACCTGTATGTGCTGCAGATCAGCGCCAACGGCCTGGCCGCACCGGGCGGGCCGGGCAGCGGGGTGCTGATCAAGTTGGCGCCGGACGGGACGCGCACCACGCTGCTCGACGCTGGATTGGTGTCTCCGGGCGGGATCGCGATCGAGGAGACGGGCAGCCACTGGGGCCCGACGCTCTACGTGTCCACGCATACCTCGATGCCGGCCGGCGGCACGGTGCTGCGCATCACGCCGGTGCCTGAGCCGGCGACCTACGCGATGCTGCTGGCCGGCATCGCTGCGCTGACGTTGGTCGCGCGCCGCCGCCGCGCCTGAGCGCGGCCGTCAGCGCCGTCCGAGCGCTGCGTCTCCGACAAAGGGGTTGCTGCGGCGCTCGGCGCCGAAGGTCGACATCGGCCCGTGACCGGGCACGAACTGCATCTCGTCGCCCAGCGGCCACAGCTGCGTCGTGATCGAGCGGATCAGCGTGGCGTGGTCGCCGCGCGGAAAGTCGGTGCGGCCGATCGAGCCCTGGAACAGCACGTCGCCGACGAAGGCCACGCCGAATTGCGTGCTCGCGAAGATCACATGCCCGGGCGTGTGGCCCGGGCAGTGGCGCACCTCGAAGCGCATCTCGCCCACCGTGACCTCATCGCCGCCCTGCAGCCAGCGGTCGGGCGTGAAGCGTCGCGCGCCGGGCACGCCGAACATCTGCCCCTGGTGGTCCAGCTGGTCGATCCAGAAGCTCTCGTCCGGGTGCGGCCCTTCGATGGGCACGCCGGCGCGCTCGGCCACCTCGGCCACCGCGCCGCAATGGTCGATGTGGCCGTGGGTGACCAGCACCTTCTCCAGCGTGGCGCCGCGCTTGTCCAGCTGATCGAACAGCCGATCGACCTCGCCGCCGGGGTCGACGAAGGCGGCCCGGTTCGTCTTCGGGCAGATGACCAGCGAGCAGTTCTGCTGGAAGGCGGTGACGGGGATGATGGCGAGTTTCACGGCGCGGGATCGAGTGCGGAGGGTTCTTGGAGCGTAGCGAGCGCCTGGGCCGGGCGCATCGAAGTCCGTATTTTCGCCGTGCTGTGCAGGTCGGGCGGCGCCGACCGATTCAGCTCGCGCCCTGGCTGCGCTGGTAGATCGTCTTGCCGCGCTTGATCGTCTCGACGACCTTGATGTTGCGGATCTTGTCGGCAGGGACGGTGAGCGGGTTGCCGTCCAGGATCACAAGATCGGCGATCTTGCCCACGCTCAGGGTGCCCTTGAGGGCCTCTTCCCTGTAGGTGTAGGCGACGTTCCGGGTGGCGCTGAGCAGCGCGGCATAGGGGCTGATGCGCTCGTCCGGCCCCAGCACCTGGCCGGAGAGGGTCTTCCGGGTCACGGCGGTCCAGATGGCTTCCATCATGTTCGGCGAGGCTGACGGGCAGTCACAGTGCATCGTGGTGCGCAGGCCCTGCTGGATGGCGGACGCCAGTGGCGACTCCATGCTCGCCCGCTCCGGCCCGAGCAGCTTCATCTGCAGGTCGCCATAGACCATGAAGTGCGGCGGCATCATCGACACACCGATGTGGTGTTTCTTGTAGGTCGGCAGCTGGTCCGGCCGCACGAAGTAGGAATGGGCGATGACGGTGCGGCGGTCGCCCGTCTTGCCTGTCGCGGCGATCGCCTTCTCGATGGCCGCGAGGCTCAGGTCGATGCCGGCGTCGCCATTGCTGTACGCGAAGACCTGGATGTCGTTCTGGTAGGCATAGCCGACCCAATGCTCGACCAAGTCCCGTGGCACCAGCAGCCCCTTCCAGCCGTCCGGAAACCCGGTCGTGTCGAGATAGGGCTTCGTGAACGCGGCCAGGCGCAGCTGGGGCGCTGCGTCGGTGGCGATCTGGAATCCGGGTATCTTCAGGCCGCGGTCGCCGTGACTGTAGGCACCCCACTTCCAGTCGGCCTCCTGCACCATCTTCCCGGTGGCGGCATCGGATACCGACGGCATGCCGATGACGTCCAGCGAGATCACCCCCTGGTCGAAGGCGGCGCGCAGGTTGCCTATCTCGTCGCGCTGCAGCTGGTAGCTCTGGACGGTCGTGTAGCCTTGCCCGGCCAGCAGCGCTTCAGCCGCCTTGAAGGTCTTCAGCGCCTGCGCCTGCGAATAGCCGCCGACGGCCGCCGCATGCGCCGCCAGGAAGGGTGAGAACATCAGTTCTCCGCTCAGCCTGCCGGTCTTCGGATCCTTGACGATCTGACCGGGCTGGTCGACCTTCGTGTCCGGCGTCAGGCCCAGCTTGGCGATGCCGGCACTGTTCACCTGGCCGGTCAGCGTGGACAGGGTGCAGACCATCACTGGCGTGGTGGGGAAGGCCGCGTCAAGGTCCGCAAGGCTCAGCGAGCCATCCGCCAGCCGGGCGGCGTCATAGCCATAGCCGATGATCCAGCCATTGAACGGCGGGGTGTCCTTCAGCAGCTTGATGACATCGGCCTTCGCCTTCGGAGGCTTGTCGCTGAAGTAGGCAACGTTGACGCCTAGCGTCTGCTGCGCAAAGAGCGTGAAATGGCCCCAGGAATCGATGAAGCCCGGCAGCAGGGTGCGCCCCTGCAGATCGACCTGCCGTGCGGTGCCGATGGCCTGGTTGGCAGCTTCCCGGCTTCCGACGAAGACGATCCTGCCGTCCTGGACGGCGAGCGCCTCCGCATACTCGGGCGTATCGCGCTCCATCGTCAGGATGTGGCCGTTGTAGTAGATGGCCGGCCCGTCCGAAGGCGTGGGCGCGCTCTGCGCCACCACGGGGCCCACGTCCAGCGCAGCCAGGACGCCGGCGGCCACACCGGCCTTCATGAAGTCCCGACGGTCGATCTGTTGGGTCATTTCGAATCACCTCACGGTGCGGGGGTCGTGCGGAGGCACTGGTTTTCATCGTCCCGCCGAGGCATTGTCGAAGGGGCGGCATGTTCGCGCGCGGCAAGAGTTTGCGATTCAAACAATCACGCAAGCCGCCCCGGCTGGCCCACCTGCCGCCACCAGCGCCCGGCCTGGGTGGGCGGGCCATGAGCAGCATCTCCCGGCATCGCGCGTGGAGACACGCTGCTTGACGGTGCGAGGCGCGTGCGCTTGCAGCGCAGCCTGGCGCACGCACGGCCCTGTCTGGTTGCCGCCGCGCCGCGGGGCTATAAAGCCGGGCGTACCCGTCCAGCCCGCCGCCTGCCCATGGAGAAGCGCCGATGAACACCCGTACGCCCGCCAAGTCCCCGCCGCGTGTCGCCCGACGTGCCACGCCCATCAAGGCCATGAGCGCCAGCGCCAAGCTGAAGATCGCCAATGCGTGGGCGCTCAAGGCCGGGCTGGCGCACAGGTTCAAGCTGGCGGACCCCGCCATCACCTGGGGCTTCAATGCCGTCAACGACCCTGCCATGGGCACGCTGAAGCTGCAGTCCAGCGTGGCCAGCGTGGACTTCAATGCGCGGCGCGCCGAGATCCTGGCCCTGACGCCGCAGGCCTCGCCGCGCCCGCTGAAGCTGGACCTCAAGGTGCGCAAGGGGCACTTCTACGTGGTCGATGTGTACTGCAAGCCCAGCACGAACGCCAACTTCTTCGCGACCAGCAACCGCACCACCAGCGGAGGCAACTTCACCACGCAATACGCCGTGACGCTGGAGTCGGGCTCGCAGCATTTCGTGTTCGTGCTGCAGGCCGTCGGCAGCGCCGACGGCGGCAGCGAGTGGTATCGCCTGGACATCGGCGCCGACCAGCCCTGGTCCTTCGAGAAGATCGAGCTGACGAAGGTGGAGTGAGCGGCCGAGCCAAGGCGCGCCCGTTAGAACACCGCGTGCTCGCCGCGCTCGTGCTGCGCCTCGCCGCGCAGCAGCGCGGCATAGTGATCGGCCAGCGTGCGCGTGCCGATGGAAGGCGTGGCCTCGGCGTCGTAGCGGCCGGCGGCGGCGTCCCACACCAGCATCGATTCGCTGGCGTAGTAGCGGCCGATGCGCGCGAACTCGGCCTTGGCGCGCAAGCCTGGCACGATACGCGCCGCCGCCCCCAGGCCGCCGCAGATCGCGCCCATCAGCGCCGGCGGTACGCTGCGGATGTGCAGCGGCCGGCCCAGCAGCCCGAACAGCATCTCGGCCTGGTCGCGCGGCGTGATCGCAGGGCCCGGCCCGCCGATCGGCAGCACGCGGCCGGTGCTGGCCGGCGCCACCAGCTGAGTGGCCAGGTAGTCGGCCAGGTCCTCGTCGGCGATCGGCTTGCAGGCGGTGAGCCGACCGTCGCCGAAGACCAGGAAGGGCTTGCCGTCCTTCACCCGCTGCACCTGGCCCGACAGTGACTTGAAGAAGGCCGTGGGCCGCACGATCGTCCACTGCAGGCCCGAGGCCTGCAGCTCGGCCTCGAAGGCCAGCTTGGCATGCTGGAAGGCCAGCAGCGGCTTTTGCACGCAGATGGCCGACAGCTGCAGCCAGCGCGAGATGCCGGCCTGCTGCGCCGCCCGCAGCACCCGCTGGTGCGCGCGGTGATCGATGGCCCAGGCATCGTCGGGCGCGCCGTTGCGCGAAGCCAGGCAGGACACCACCGCATCGAAGCGCTGCGCGGCCAGGTCCAGCCCGTCCAGCGCCGCGGGGGTGGCCAGGTCGGCCTGCCGCCAGCTGCAGCCGGCGATGGCGGGCAGCTGCTGCGGCCGGCGTGCCAGGCCCACCACCGCATGGCCGCGCGCGGCCAGCGCGCGGGCCGTGGCCCGGCCGATGGTGCCGCTGGCCCCCAGCAGCAGCACGCGCAGCGGCGCCGGCCCGGCCGTGCTCACGGCCTCAGAACTTGCCGAACTTCAGGTAGGCCTCGACCGGGTCCATGCCCGACACCAGCGCGCGGCGCATGTCGGATTCGGTGGTGACCACCTCCTCGGTCTTGGTCACCACCTCCTCGGCCAGCGCGGCGGGAATGATGACCACGCCGTCGCGGTCGCCCAGCAGGTAGTCGCCGGTGTGGATGGTCACGCCGCCGATGTCCACCGGCTCGCCGTAGGCATGCGGGATCCAGCGCGCCACGATGTCCGACGGCGTCAGGAACGAGCAGAACACCGGGAAGCCCTGCTCCAGCACCAGGTCGGTGTCGCGCGAGCCACCATCCACCACGTAGCCGAGCACGCCGCGGGCGGCCAGCGTCTGTGCCGACAGCTCGCCCATCAGCGCGACCTCGTGGTTGTGCGGCTGGCACACCACCACGTGGCCGGCGGGCGCCTTGGCCAGCAGCGTGCACCAGCCCAGCAGGCAGTCGTGCCGGCTCTTGCTGCGGTCGATGTGACCCGCGACCGTCCACACCGGACCGGCCAGCTTCTGCCCCGGTGCGATCGACTTGATCTGCGGCGGCAACACGATGTGCTCGTGGCCCATGGCGCGCAGCACGTCGTGCACCGCGCCGCTGTAGCAGGCCGCCAGGCGTTGGGTGAGGGTGGGCGTGTTCATGGTGGCATGGTAGCGCCGGGCCCGGCTTGGCGCGATCGTTCAATACCCCTGCGTCCGGCGCCGCGCAGACTGCCGCGCATCGTCAAGCGGAGGCTTCGGCATGCAACTGAACATCAATGGGCAGCGTCACGACATCCCGGCCGATTGGCAGCAGGACACGCTGCTGGCGGTGCTGCGCGAACACCTGGGCCTGGTGGGCGCCAAGCTCGGCTGCGGCGTGGGCCTGTGCGGCGCCTGCACCGTGCTGGTGGACGGCGAGCCGCAGCGCAGCTGCCTGCTGCCGCTGCCGGTGGTGGCCGGCCGCGCGGTCACCACGCTGGAGGGCCTGTCGCCGCCCGGCGCGGCGACGCTGCACCCGGTGCAGCAGGCCTGGCTGGACGAGGCGGTGCCGCAGTGCGGCTACTGCCAGTCCGGGCAGATCCTGACGGCGGTGGCGCTGCTGCGCCGCGTGCCGAAGCCCGACGCAGCGCAGGTCGATGCGGCCTTCGACGGCCAGCTGTGCCGCTGCGGCACGCAGCAGCGCATCCGCCGCGCGGTACAGCGCGCGGCCGGGGGCGGGGCATGATGCGCCGGCGCACCTGGCTGGCCGCGGCCGCCGGCCTGACCGTCACCTTCACCGCAGGCTGTGCACTGCCGGTGATCCCGAAGCGGCCCAAGCCCCAGGCCGAGGACGCGCTGTCGTGGATCCGCCATGCGGACGGCCGCTACACGCTGTACGTGCCGCGGGCCGAGCTGGGGCAGAACATCCTCACCGCGCTGAAGCAGGTGGCCTGCGACGAGCTAGGCATCGACTGGGCACAGCTCGACGCGCGGCTGCCGGCCACCACCGACGTCGCGCCGGTGCGCGGCACCGTTGGCAGCGAATCGATCAAGGACTTCGCGCTGCCGCTGGCGCAGGCCTGCGCCACGCTGCGCGAGGCGCTGGCCGCCGGACAGCGGCAGGGCGTGATTGCCGCAAAGCCGCTGCCGCCCGAGGCACTGCGCTCGCTGCGCGGCATGGGGCCCTATGTGGGCCGCCCGGTGCCGCTGGAGCAGGCGCCGGCCATCGTGCGCGGCCAGCCGCTGTACGCGTCGGACGTGCGCCGCCCCGGCATGGTCTACGGCCGCGTGCTGCGCGACCCGGCCTCGCCCGAGCTGCCGAGCCGGCTGCAGGCGATGGACGAAGCGGCGGCGCGCGCGGTACCCGGCTTCGTCGCGCTGGTGCGCGACCCGCTGCTGCGCCAGGGCGAAAGCGAGGGCATCGGCATCGTCGTCAGCACACCGGGCGCGCTGGACCGCGTCGAGGCCGCGCTGGCCGTGCGCTGGCAGGTGGACGGAAGCTTCGCCCAGGCCGACATCGACGCGCTGCTCGACATCGACGCGCGCCTGGCGCGCGAAGGCAGCCTGGGCCGCCAGCTGGAAGACGGCCGCATCGCGCCGGGCACCGCCTGGGACGTGGACCTGCGCTTCGACATCCCGCTGGCTGCGCACGCGCCGCTCGAGACCCGCGCCGCGGTGGCCGAGTTCGCACCCGACGGCCTGCTGCGGCTGTGGGTGGGCACGCAGGACCTGTTCTACGTGCGCGACGTGGTCGCCAAGCGCCTGGACCTGGACCCCGCGCGCGTGCAGGTGCAGGCGCAGCGCGTGGGCGGCGCCTTCGGCGGCAAGACCATCTGCACGGTGGAGATGGAAGCCGCGGTGCTGGCCCGCGCGGTGCGCGCGCCGGTCAAGCTGCAATGGACGCGGGCGCAGGAGTTCCTGTTCGCCTTCCACCGGCCGCCGTCCAGCCACCGGCTGCGGGTGGCACTGAAGGATGGGCGGCTGCACACTTGGTGGCATGCGCAGGCCAGCAGCCACATCCTGTTCACCAACGCGGTGCTGCCGCCGTGGCTGCAGCGGCTGGCCAACCTGGTCGGCGACGACGGCGTGGCCCGCGGCGCCGTGCCGCCGTACCGCGCGCCGGTGCGCCGGGTGGAGCTGGACGTGATCCGCCTGCCGGTGCTGACCGGCCCGTGGCGCGGCCTGGGCGCCGGGCCGAACGGCTTTGCCATCGAATGCACGATGGACGAATGCGCGCGCCGTGCCGGAGCCGACCCGCTGCGCTTCCGCCTGGACCATGTGCAGGACCCGCGGCTGGCCCGCGTGCTGCAGCGCGTGGCCGAGGCCTGCGCGTGGGACGCGCCGCGCCCGGCCGCACCGCCGGACCTGCGCCGCGGCCGTGGCCTGGCCTGCGGCATCTACAAGGGCAACAGCTACGTGGCGGTGGTGGCCGATGTCGAGGTGCAGCGCGACGGCAGCGTGCGGCTGACGCAGCTGTGGTGCGCGCACGATGCCGGCCGGCTGGTCAACCCCGACCAGGTGCGCGCGCAGTGCGAAGGCAACCTGGTCTGGGGCATCGGCATGGTGTTCAGCGACCGGCTGCCGGTGGCCGACGGCCGCGTGGCGGCGGCCAGCTTTGCCGATGCGCCGATCCCGCGTATGAGCGAGGTGCCGCCGATGCAGGTGCTGCTGGTGGACAGCGGCGACGCGCCGGGCGGCGCCGGCGAGACGGCCATCGTCGCCGCCGGCGCGGCGGTGGCCAACGCGCTGCGCGAGGCCACCGGCGTGCGCCTGCAGCGCCTGCCGCTGCAGCCCGCCGCGCTGGCGGCGAAAGACGAATGAGCGACTTCGCCGCCGCCGCGATGATGCGGCTGATCGCGCTGGGTCTGAAGCGCCAGGGCTTGGGCCTGCCGGCCGCGCCGCCGCCCCTGCGCGGCGCGCGGGTGCCGCTGGTGGACAAGCGTCGCCTGATGGACGTGCTGCTGCAGCAGCACGGCGCCGAGGCGGTGCTGCGCATCGGCGAAGGCGTGCACGACGCGCGCGACGAGCCGGTGCTGGTGGCGCTGACGCTGGCCCGCGACCCGGCCGAGCTGGTGGCGCGCTGGCAGCGGCTGGAGCGCTTCATCCATTCGCGCCATCGGGTGCGCGTCGAAGCCGCCGGCCCGGGCCAGCTGCAGTTGCGCCATGTGTCGCTGGTGGCCGCCGAGCCGCCCACCGTGGCCGAGGACCTGCTGGTGCTGGGCCTGCTGGTGGCGCTGATCGACCGGCAGGGCACGGTGGACCTGCAGGCCCGCGTCGGCGCGCGCGGCTGGATGCGTCGCACGATGGGGCGCTGGCAGGCGGTGGGGCCAGCCGGCCCGTCCAGCGGCTGGCGGCTGCAGTGGCGCGCGATGCCGGCGGCGGCCACGTCAGCCGCGCCTGCGGCGGCCGCGGACTGGGCCAGCGCCGCCGCGTTGCCGCTGCAGGCCGACCTGGGGCGGCCGTGGTCGCTGGCCATGCTCGCGGCCGAACTGCATTGCGCGCCGCGCAGCCTGCAGCGCCACTTGGCGCAGCAGGGGAGCAGCTTCGTCGCGCTGCTGCGCCAGCTGCGGCTGGCACAGGCAGCACGGCTGCTGGCCGAGACATCCACCGCGCCGGCGGAGATCGGCTATCTGTGCGGCTTTGCCGACCAGGCGCATTTCACGCGCGAGTTCAAGCGCCACTGTGCGCTGACGCCGGCGCGCTACCGCGAGCAGTTCGCGCGCGGCTGAGGCGGCGCCTGTTCAGCCGCCGGCCTTGTCGCCGGCCCACCAGTCGCCGTCGAAGCGGTGCTGCAGGAAGTCGATGAAACCCAGCACCTTGGTCGGCACCAGCCGCGGCGAGGTGTAGACCGCGTGGATCTCCTGCGAGGGCAGCGTCCACGCGGTCAGCAGCGGCTGCAGCACGCCGTCGCGCACCGAGTCGTGGGCCACGTACCAGGGCAGGGCGGCCAGGCCCAGCCCGGCGCGGGCGGCGGCCAGCAGCGCCGACAGGTTGTTGCTGCGCAGGGGGCCCTGCACCGGAACCATCAACGACGCGCCGTCGGCGCCAGCGAAGTGCCAGCGCTCGTCGCCCTGCACGCTGCTGTAGATCAGCGCCTCGTGCCGGGCCAGCGCCTGCGGCGTGGCGGGTGCGCCGCGGCGCTTCAGGTACGCGGCCGAGGCCACCAGCACCCAGGGGTTGACGCCCAGGTAGCGCGCGCCCAGCGACGAATCGGCCAGCCGGCCCATGCGGATGGCCAGGTCGATGCCCTGCTCGACCAGGTTGACGTAGCGGTCCTCGAAGCTCAGGTCGATCTGCAGCCCCGGGTGCTGCTGCATGAAGCGCAGCACCAGCGGCGTCAGCACGCGGCGGCCGAAGGCCACCGAGCTGCTGATGCGCAAGGTGCCCTGCACCCGCGACTGCATCAGCGCGGCCAGGTTGTCGGCGTCTTCCAGTTCGCGCACGATGGCCTTGGCCTTGTCGTAGTAGGCCGCGCCCACCTCGGTGGGCGTGACGCCGCGCGTGCTGCGGTGGAACAGCCGCGCGCTCAAGCGCGCCTCCAGCGCCGCCACGTGCTTGGTGGCGGTGGGCTGGGTCAGCCCCAGGTCGGCCGAGGCGCGGCTGAAGCTGCCGGTCTCGACCACGCGAATGAAGAGCCGCAAGCCGGCCAGCGTGTCCATGCGCTGCACTGTAGCGGGATGCCGGCTGCATTAAGCTCGCACGATGCACTACGACACCGACAAGCGCGACCACGGCCTGCCACACGACCCCTTCAAGGCCCTGGTGGTGCCGCGGCCGATCGGCTGGGTCTCGACGCTGGACCGCGAAGGCCGCGCCAACCTGGCGCCCTACAGTTTCTTCAATGCGGTGAGCGACCGGCCGCCGATGCTGATGTTCAGCAGCGGCGGCACCAAGGACAGCCTGCGCAACATCCTGGACACGGGCGAGTTCACCTGCTCGATTGCCACCTGGGCGCTGCGCGAGCCGATGAACCTGAGCTCGGCCCCAGTGGCACCGGACGTGGACGAATTCCGGATCGCCGGGCTGACCAAGGCCGCCTCGCGCCGTGTCGGCCCGCCGCGGGTGGCCGAGTCGCCGGCCGCTTTCGAATGCAAGCTGTGGCAGGCGCTGCCGCTGCCACCGGCCAAGCCGGGCGGGCCGCCGGCCTACACGATGGTGATCGGCACCGTGGTCGCGGTGTACATCGATGATGCTTTCATCCACGACGGCCGTGTCGACAGCGCGGCGATGCGCCCGCTGGCCCGGCTGGGCTACATGGACTACTGCAGCTACGGCCCCGAGCAAGTGTTCCCGATGGACCGGCCGCTGGCCAGCGAGGACGGTCAGCGCGCGGTGCTGCCCACGGCGCCGTGGGACGGCGTCTACCGCTGAAGCGCGGCCGCGGCCGCGGACGCGGCCAGGCGCCGCTGGCCGGCATCGTCGTCCAGGCCCGGCTTCAGGACGCGGAAGTAGGGCGACACGTCGAAGTCGCGCGGCACGAACAGGCTGTGGTGGCGCTGGTGCAGAATTTCTTCGACGCAGCCCGGGCACAAAGGGTCGGCGAGCGGCCGCTGCTCCACCACGGGCAGGATCGGGTAGCCCACCGCCTGGAAGGCCTGCGCGATCAGCGTCGAGCAGATGGCCCGCGTGGGGTCGCCACTGCCCAGCACCAGCAGGCGGCGCCGCCAGCGCAGCGGCACCGGCGGCGTGGGGAACAGGTAGCGTGCCAGGTCGAAGATGTTGCGCAGGTCGTAGCGGTGGCCGATGCGGGCCAGCACATGGGCGCACAGGCGCCGCACTTCGGCATCGGCCAGGCCGGAAGGCCGGCACACGCGCACATGCTGGCCGGCAAAGGGCGCCAGGCCAACCGCGCGCACGCCCTCCAGCGTGTCCGCCTCAACCACGCAGGGCACGCTGCCGTCGGCCGCGGCACGGTCGGGCTGCGGGCCGACATACAGCGCCGCATGCGACCAGGTCGATTGCGTCAGGTACTTGACGGCCGTGCTGATGCGGCTGTGGCCTTCGACCAGCAGCACGTCGCCGGGCCGCAGGCAGGCCTGCAGTTGTGCCACGCTGGCCGGCGCGGTGCTGTCGTGCACATGGCGCGGGCGCGTCAGGTAGCGGGCCAGCCAGCGGCCCCAGGTGCCGAAATGCATGCCGTCGATCTCCGGTGCCCGCCGCCGGGCGCCCCGGTTCAGTCGGCCCGGCGGCGCGCGGCTTACAGGCGCTAAGCTCGCAGGCAACACAGCACGCAGGAGCCCCGGCCATGCAGAGCCTGGATATCGGTTTCGTCGGTCTGGGCGTGATGGGCACGCCGATGGCCACCCACCTGGCGCGGGCGGGCCACCGGCTGCGCCTGCACGACGCGCGGCCGGAGGTGGCCGCCGCGCTGGCGCAGTCGCTGGGCGGCGCCGCCAAGGCCTTCGCCACGCCGGCCGCGCTGGCCGAGGGCAGCGACGTGGTCATCACCATGCTGCCCAACGGCCAGGTGGTGCAGCAGGTGGCCCTGGGCGAGCAAGGCTTGCTGCAGGGGCTGAAGCCCGGCGCGCTGCTGCTCGACACCTCGTCGGCCGAACCCTGGCTGACGAAGCAGACGGCCGCGGCGCTGGCCGAGCGCAGCGTTGCCATGGTCGACGCGCCGGTGTCCGGCGCGCAATGGGGCGCTGAAGCCGCTGAGCTGGTGTTCATGGTGGGCGGCAGCGCCGCCGACGTGCAGCGCGTGCAGCCGCTGCTGCAGCGCATGGGCCGCGCGGTGCACCACGTGGGGCCGCTGGGGGCCGGCCACATGATGAAGTGCATCAACAACCTGATCACCGCGATGACCTTTAGCGCCACGATGGAAGGGCTGACGCTGGGCAAGCGCGTGGGCCTGGACCCGGCGGCGATGGTGGCCGTTCTGAACGAATCCACCGGCGGCTCGTGGATCACGAAGAACCACATCGCGCAGCGTGTCATCAGCCGCAGCTTCGACGACCCCTTCAAGCTGGAGCTGATGCTCAAGGACATCGGCATCGCGCTGGGCCTGGCGCAGGACGCGCAAGTGCCGATGCCGATGGCCGGCCTGGGGCAGCAGCTGTGGCGGGCGGCGAACCTGGCGGCCGGGCCGGGCGCCAGCGTCAGCGAGCTGGCCCGCTGGGTCGAGCAGATGGCCGGCGTGGATGTGACGCCAGGGGTGGCGGCATGAGCCCCGAAGTGCAGCTGGCCGATTTCGTCTGCAGCCTGCAGGCCCGCGATGTGCCGGCCGAGGGGCAGCGCATTGTGCGCCTGGTGGGCATGGCCGCCCTGGGCTCGGGCATCGCCGGCGCCGGCGAAGACGGCATCGAGGCGCTGCGCGCGCTGCTGCGGGAGCGCGGCGGTGCGCCGCAGGCCACCAGCCTGGCGTTCGGCGACAAGCTGCCCGCGGCCAGCGCGGCGCAGCTGAACGGCACGATGTGCCGCGCGCTGGACTACTGCGATGCGATGGCGCCGGGCATCCACATCGGCTCCTCGCTGTTCCCGGCGGCGCTGGCCGCGGCAGAGCTGGCCGGCGGCTGCAGCGGCGCGGAGTTCCTGGCCGCGCTGGCGGCCGGTGCCGAACTGAGCTCGCGCTTCAACCTGGGCGAATCCCAGTACGACGGCTTCGACCCCACCGGCATCGCGGTGGTGTTCGCGCCCACGGCCGCGGCCGCGCGCATCCTGAAGCTGACGCCGCGGCAGACGCTGCATGCGCTGGCGCTGGCCTTCAACCGCTGCGGCGGCAGCTTCCAGAGCAACATCGACGGCTCGCTGGCGGTGCGCGCGATCCAGGGCTGGGTGGCCGAGACCGGCGTCGTCTGCGCGCAGATGGCGCAGCACGGCTTCACCGGCCCGCACCAGTTCCTGACCGGGCTGTACGGCTACGGCCACCTGTACGGCCGCGGCCGGCTCGACGCGCAGGCCCTGGTGGCCGGCCTGGGCCGCGAGTGGCGGCTGCTGAAGATGATGTTCAAGAAGTACCCCAGCTGCGGCGCCACGCAGGGCATGACCGAGCTCGTGCTGCAGGCGGTGCACGAGCTGGACCTGCGGCCTGAGCAGGTAGCCTCGGTGCAGGTGCGCCAGCCGCCGTATTCGTTCAAGCTGGTGGGCCAGCCCTGGCGCATCGGCGAGAACCCGCGTGTCGATGCGCAGTTCAGCGCGCAGTACTGCGTGGCCAACGCGATCGTGCGGCGCAGTTCGAAACTGGCGCACTTCCGGCCCGAGCACATCGTCGATGCCCAGGTGCAGCAGCTGATCCCGCGGGTGCGGGTCGAAGGCGCGCCGGACATGAACCCGCGCGGCCACACTGCGGTGGACGTGAGGATCCAGACCACCGCCGGGCGCGTCTTCGAACGCGGCCTGGACATCGCCCCCGGCTTCCCGGGCAATGACCTCAGCGACGCACAGCAGCAGGCGCGCTTCGACGACTGCATGGCCTATGCACCGCGGCCGTTGACACAGGTGCCGGCGCTTCTGGAAGCACTGCGTGGGCTGGATCGATTGGCAGACGCGCGGGAGCTGATGGGCTTGATGGTGAGCTGAACGAGCACGTCACATTGCTGGCGACGTGTTGATGCGCGCGCTGGCGGCCAGGGCCGGTGGTGTTCGCAGGCTGTGTTCTCGGTGCCGAAGCGCGTTGCGGGTGCCGGCAAAGCCGGCGAGGGGGTGGCCGGCGGAGTGAATAAGCATTTCCTGAACGGAGCCGGCCAACCCCTCGTCGGCTTTGCCCCAGCGGCGCCAGAACGCCGCCTTAACAGCGAGCGGTGGCAAAGCTGCACTGGCCATTCCTGCACGGAATAGCAGATATCTGCTCACTGGGATTCTCAACACCGGCCCGCGGCCCGAGCATCGCGGCCAGTTCAACCAGGAGATTTCCATGGCAAAGATGAAGGCGATCATGGCCGCGGTGCTGGTGATGGAGAAGGAAGGCGTGAGCCAGGCCTTCGGCGTGCCCGGCGCGGCCATCAACCCGCTGTATGCCGCGCTGCGCGAGCGCGGCACCATCGCCCACGTGCTGGCGCGCCATGTGGAAGGCGCCTCGCACATGGCCGAGGGCTACACCCGTGCGGTGGCCGGCAACATCGGCGTGTGCATCGGCACCAGCGGCCCGGCGGGCACCGACATGGTCACCGGCCTGTACTCGGCCATCGCCGACAGCATCCCCATCCTGTGCATCACCGGCCAGGCGCCGCGCGCCCGCATGCACAAGGAAGACTTCCAGGCGGTGGACATCACCGCCATCGTCAAGCCGGTCACCAAGTGGGCGACCACGGTGCTGGAACCGGCGCAGGTGCCGCGCGCCTTCCAGCAGGCCTTCCATCTGATGCGGTCTGGCCGCCCGGGCCCGGTGCTGATCGACCTGCCTTTCGACGTGCAGATGGCCGAGATCGAGTTCGACATCGACACCTACGAGCCGCTGCCCGCCTTCAAGCCGGCGGCCACCCGCAAGCAGATCGAAAAGGCCATCGCCATGCTCCAGGCCGCCGAGCGGCCGCTGATCGTGGCCGGCGGCGGCATCATCAACGCCGACGCGTCGGACCTGCTGGTGGAGTTTGCCGAGCTGACCGACGTGCCGGTGATCCCCACGCTGATGGGCTGGGGCGCGATCCCCGACGACCACAAGCTGATGGCCGGCATGTGCGGGCTGCAGACTTCGCACCGCTACGGCAACGCGACGATGCTGGCCAGTGACTTCGTGCTCGGCATCGGCAACCGCTGGGCCAATCGGCACACCGGCAGCACCGACGTCTACTGCAAGGGCCGCACCTTCGTGCACGTCGACATCGAGCCCACGCAGATCGGCCGCGTGTTCACGCCGGACCTGGGCATCGTGTCGGACGCCAAGGCGGCGCTGCAGCTGTTCGTCGAGGTGGCGCGGGAGATGAAGGCCGCCGGCCTGCTGCGCGACCGCAGCGAGTGGGTGGCGCAGTGCCGCGAGCGCAAGCGCACGATGCTGCGCAAGACCAACTACGAGGCGGTGCCGATGAAGCCGCAGCGGGTCTACCAGTGCATGAACAACAACTTCCCGCGCGACACCACCTACGTGTCGACGATCGGCCTGAGCCAGATCGCGGGCGCGCAGTTCCTACATGTCTTCGGCCCGCGGCAGTGGATCAACTGCGGCCAGGCCGGCCCGCTGGGCTGGACCATTCCCGCGGCGCTGGGCGTGCGCGCGGCCGACCCCACGCGCACCATCGTCGCGCTGTCGGGCGACTATGACTTCCAGTTCCTGATCGAGGAGCTGGCGGTGGGCGCGCAGTTCAAGCTGCCGTACATCCACATGCTGGTCAACAACAGCTACCTGGGCCTGATCCGCCAGGCGCAGCGCGGCTTCAACATGGACTACTGCGTGCAGCTGGGCTTCGACAACATCAACGCGCCCGAGCTCGACGGCTACGGCGTCGACCACCAGAAGGTGGTGGAAGGCCTGGGCTGCAAGTTCGTGCGCGTGCACAAGCAGGAGGAGATCAAGCCTGCCATCCAGCAGGCCAATGCCTGGATGGCCGAGCACCGCGTGCCGGTGGTCATCGAAGTGATGCTCGAGCGGGTGACCAACATCTCGATGGGCACCGAGATCGATGCGGTGAACGAGTTCGAGGAACTGGCGACTAGCATCGCCGATGCGCCGACCGCAGTTGGTCTGCTTGACTAGAGGAACGGACATGCCCCAGTTCGCCGCCAACCTGACGATGCTCTTCAACGAGCATGACTTCCTCGACCGCTTCGAGGCCGCCGCCAAGGCCGGCTTCAAGGCGGTGGAGTTCCTGTTCCCCTATGCCTACCCTGTCGCCGAGTTGCAGAAGTGCTTGACGGACAACGGTCTGAAGCTGGTGCTGCACAACTTGCCGGCCGGCAATTGGGAGGCCGGCGATCGTGGCGTCGCCTGCGACCCGGCGCGGATCGATGAATTCCGCGCCGGCGTGGCGCGCGGCATCGAGTACGGCACGGCCCTGGGCGTGCCGCACTTGAACTGCCTGGCCGGCAAGGCGCCGGCCGGCGTGGATGCGGCCACACTCCGCAGCACCTTCGTCGCCAACCTGCGCTACGCCGCCGCCGAGCTGAAGAAGGCACGGCTTAACCTGCTGATCGAGCCAATCAACCGCTTCGACATCCCCGGCTTCTACCTGAACACCACCGCGCAGGCGATCTCGATCCTGGACGAGGTGGGCGCCGACAACGCCTACGTGCAGTACGACATCTACCATGCACAGCGCATGGAAGGCGAGCTCGCCAACACGATGAGCGCGCAGCTGGCACGCATCGGCCACATCCAGCTCGCCGACAACCCGGGCCGCAACGAGCCGGGCACCGGCGAGATCAACTACGCGTTCCTGTTCAAGCACCTGGACCGCATCGGCTACAAGGGCTGGATCGGCTGCGAATACAAGCCTGCCGCGCGCACCGTGGACGGCCTGGGCTGGATCCAGGCGCTGGCGCGCTGAACCCCACGGAGACCATCGAGAATGACTTCCTCCCCGCAGAAGCTGGGCTTCATCGGCCTGGGCATCATGGGCGCGCCGATGGCGCTGCACCTGATCAAGGCCGGCCACCAGCTGTTCGTGCACACGCGCGGCAAGGTGCATCCCGAGATCGCCGACAGCGCGGCTACGCAGTGCACCAGCGCCAAGGGCGTGGCCGAACGCGCCGACGTGATCTTCACCATGCTGCCCGACACGCTGGACGTGGAAGCGGTGCTGTTCGGCAAGGACGGCATCGCCGCGGGCCTGAGCAAGGGCAAGACCGTCGTCGACATGAGCTCGATCTCGCCGATCGAGACCAAGGCCTTCGCGCAGAAGATCGTGGCACTCGGCTGCGACTACCTGGACGCACCGGTGTCCGGCGGCGAGGTCGGCGCCAAGGCCGCGTCGCTGACCATCATGGTCGGCGGCACCGAAGCAGCCTTCGCGCGCATCAAGCCCCTGTTCGAGCTGATGGGCAAGAACATCACGCTGGTGGGCGGCCATGGTGACGGCCAGACCACCAAGGTGGCCAACCAGATCATCGTCGCGCTGAACATCGCTGCCGTGGGCGAGGCGCTGGTCTTCGCCGCCAAGGCCGGCGCCGACCCGGCCAAGGTGCGGCAGGCGCTGATGGGCGGCTTCGCCTCTAGCCGCATCCTGGAAGTGCATGGCGAGCGCATGATCAAGCGCACCTTCAACCCGGGTTTCCGCATCAAGCTGCACCAGAAGGACCTGAGCCTGGCGCTGGCCGGCGCGCGCGCGCTGGGCGTGGCACTGCCGGGCACTGCCAACGCCGCGCAGCTGATGCAGGCCTGCGCCGCCAACGGCATGGCCGATCTGGACCATTCGGCACTGGTGCGGGCGCTGGAGCTGATGGCGAACCATGAGGTGGCAAGCGCCTAAGATTGGGCGATGAGCCCCGATCCGAAGACCCAGCCCCGAGAGTTCCTTCGCGCGCTGTACGACGCCGCCGTCGCGCGGGCGCTGCCTGCTCAGAACACTGAGCGCTACCTGCCTGCGCCGCCGAAAGGCCGCACGCTGGTGCTCGGCGCCGGCAAGGCAGGCGGCGCGATGGCCGCGGCGGTCGATGCGCTGTGGCCGCAGGACGCGCCGCTGTCCGGCCTGGTCGTCACCCGCTACCACCACGTGCCGCCGGCCTACCGGGCGATGCCGGGCCGCATCGAGGTGGTCGAGGCCTCGCACCCGGTGCCCGATGCGGCCGGCGAGCGTGCCGCGCAGCGCATCCTCGAGCTGACCGAAGGGCTGACGGCCGACGACCTGGTGCTGTGCCTGGTCAGCGGCGGCGCATCGGCGCTGCTGTCGCTGCCGGCGCCGGGCCTGAGCCTGGAGGACAAGCGCGCGATCAACAAGGCGCTGCTGGCCAGCGGTGCGGCCATCGACGAGATGAACTGCGTGCGCAAGCACCTGTCGGCCATCAAGGGCGGCCGGCTGGCGGCGCGCTGTGCGCCGGCAAAGGTGGTGACGCTGCTGATCAGCGACGTGCCCGGCGACGAGCCGGCGGTCATCGGCAGCGGGCCGACGGTGCCCGACCCGACGACCTGCGCCGATGCGCTGCGCATCCTGCAGCGCTATGGCATCGACATCCCGCCCGTCGCGCGCGCCGGGCTGGAGAGCGGCGCCTTCGAAACGCCGAAGCCCGGCGATGCACGCTTTGCCGGCCACCAGGTGCACATGATCGCCACGCCGCAGCAGAGCCTGGAGGCTGCGGCCGCGCTGGCAAGTGCGGCCGGTGTCCAAGCGCACATCCTCAGCGACGAGATCGAGGGCGAATCGCGCGAGGTGGGCAAGGTGCATGCCGCGCTGGCCCGCGCGGTGGCGCACCGCGGCCAGCCCTTCGCCAGGCCCTGCGTGATCCTGAGCGGCGGCGAGACCACGGTCACGGTGCGTGCCAAGGGTGGCCGCGGCGGCCGCGCCGGCGAGTTCCTGCTCGGCTGCGCGATCGCGCTGCAGGGCCAGCCGGGCGTGCACGTGCTGGCGGCCGACACCGACGGCATCGACGGCATCGAGGACAACGCCGGTGCCGTCGTCACGCCAGATACGCTGGCCCGCGCCGCGGTCGCCGGCATGAAGACGTCGGAGTACCTGGACCGCAACGACGCCTACAGCTTTTTCCAGGGCCTGGGCGATCTGGTGGTGCCGGGGCCCACCTTCACCAACGTCAACGACTTCCGCGCGCTGCTGGTGCTGTGAAGCCGCAGCACGTCGTCTTCGTCTGCACCGGCAACATCTGCCGCAGCCCGACCGCGCACGCGGTGCTGCGCCAGCGCATCAAGGTGCACGGGCTGGCCCATCGCCTGAGCGTGGCCTCGGCCGGGCTGGAAGCCTGGCACGCCGGCGAGGGCCCCGACAGCCGCAGCATCCGTCATGCGCGGCAGCGCGGCTACGAGATGGCCGACCTGCGCGCCCGGCCCTTCCGCCGCGAGGAGTTCATCACCGCCGATTGGGTGCTGGTGATGGACGAAGGCCATCTGGCGCGCTGCGTGCGGCTGTGCCCGCCGCAGCATGCACACAAGCTGCGGCTGCTGACCGACTTCTGCCGCGTGCACGAGGACGCGATGGAAGTGCCCGACCCCTACTACGGCCAGGCGGCCGATTTCGAGCATGTGCTCGACCTGATCGAGGATGCCTGCGACGGCTTCCTGGCCCACCTGGGCCTGGCTCGCTAACTAGTCACCGCCGCGCAGCACCAGCGTCAGCCGGTTGAAGCGGCCGTCGTGCGCATGCTCCAGCCGCTCGGCCATCTCGGCCACCAGCCACAGGCCGTGGCCGCCCAGACGGTCCTGGTCGATCTCCGGGTCCTGCGAGGCGGTCTGCAGGTACACCCGCGGGTCGAAGGGCGGCGCGTCGTCGGCATAGTCCAGCTGCAATTGGCCGCCCGTCCGCTGCAGCGCCAGCAGCACCGGCGCGTCGCAGCTGCCGCGGTGGCCGTGCATCACGGTGTTGGTGAACAGTTCCTCCAGCACCAGCCGCAGGCGCAGCGCGTCGCCGTCGTCCACGCCCTGCTGCGCGCAGAAGGCCTCGGCCGCGGCCAGCGCGGCCTGCAGGTCGTCCATGTGGGCGCGGAAGCGCCAGGTGGCGGCTGCGTTCATCGGGGGCTGAGGTTAAGCTGTGCCGCCGCGCGCTGCTGCGCGACCCTGGAGCCGATGATGAAGCCGCTCAAGCCCCTGCCTGTTCTTGCTCTGCTTCTGACTGTGCTGGCCGCGCCCGCCTGGGCCGACATCGGCCAGATCAAGACGCGCAAGGGCCAGGTCACCGTCGAACGCCAGGGCCAGCGGCTGCCGGCCGAGGTGGGCATGACGCTGGAGGCGGCCGACGTGCTGCGCACCGGCCCGGACAGTGCGGTGGGCATCACCATGCGTGACAACTCCCTGCTGTCGGCCGGGCCGAACAGCATCCTGGCACTGCAGCGCTTCGAGTTCGACCCCACCACCAGCCAGGGCCGCTTCGACAGCCAGCTGCAGCGCGGCACGCTGGCGGTGGTGTCCGGCCGCATCGCCAAGCAGTCGCCGCAGGCGATGACGGTGCGCACGCCGGCCGCCCAGCTGGGCGTGCGCGGCACCGAGTTCGTGGTGGCGGTCGATGAGTAGCCGGGCCGCGGCCGCGGCGCTGGTGCTGGCGCTGGCGCTGCTGGCCGGATGCGCTGCCCAGCCCAAGAGCACGGTGGTGCTGCTGCCCGATGCCAGCGGCCGCGACACGGCGGTCACCGTCGACCATGCCGGCGGCCAGCTGGTGCTGGACAAGCCCTATGCCGCCGCGCAGCTGACGCGTGACGGCGCCCAGCCGGCCAGCGCCAACGCGGCGCAGGTGATGGCCCGCTTCGGTGACGCGCTGGCCGCGCGGCCGCTGCCGCCGGCCAGCTTCACGCTGTACTTCGTCGAGGGCCGCGACGAGTTCACCGCCGAATCGAAGCGCGACTTCGACGGCGTGTTCGCCGAGATCGCGCGCCGCCCGGTGCCCGACCTGGTGGTCATCGGCCATACCGACACGGTGGGCACGCCGGCCTACAACGACACCTTGTCGCGGCAGCGCGCCGAGGTGGTGCGCAACCTGCTGGTGGCGCGCGGCATCGCGGCCGAGCGCATCGTGGTCGTCGGCCGCGGCGAGCGCGAGCTGGTGGTGGTCACCGCCGACAACGTGGCCGAGCCGCGCAACCGGCGCGTCGAGATCCAGGTGCGCTAGGCGCCTCATGCCACGGCCCCCGGCTGCGGGCCGTGCCAGCGCAGCGCCAGGATGGTCAGGTCGTCGGCCTGCTCGCCGCCTTCGGCGAAGGCCTGCACCTCGGTGCGCAGCGTCTCCACCAACTCGTGCACGCCCGCGTCGCGTTGCTGCAGCGCGAGCAGCAGCGTCTGCAGCCGCGCATTGCCGAACAGCTCGCCACGCGGCGTCTGCGCCTCGGTCACCCCGTCGGTCATCAGGCACAGCGTCTCGCCGGGCTGCAGCGTGCAGCGCGCGCCGCGGTAGTCGAAATCCGGCACCGCGCACAGCGGCGGGCCGTCGCCGTCGGCGATGCGCTCCAGCCCGCTGCGGCCTGCCTTCAGCAGGTAGGGGTTGTCGTGGCCGGCGTTGCAGTAGTGCAGCTCGCCGCGGTCCAGGTCCAGGATCGCGGCAAAGCAGGTCACGAACAGGTTGCCCGGGTTGTCGCGCGACACCTCGGCATTGGCCTGCGCCATTACCGTGCCGATGTCGGCATCGGGCGCGCGCAGCATCGCGCTCTTGTACAGCGCCTTGCTCACCGCCATGAAGATCGACGCCAGCAGCCCCTTGCCGGCCACGTCGCCCACCAGCAGGAACAGCCGCTGCCCGTCGAGCATGAAGTAGTCGTACAGGTCGCCGCCCACCTCGCGGGCCGGGTGCAGCGTGGCATGCAGCGCCACCCGCGGGTCGGCGCGCAGCAGGTCATCGGCCGGCAAGGTGGCCTCCTGCACGCGCTGCGCGGCCTGCAACTCGCCGGCGATGCGCGCGCCGGCCTCGCGCTGCGTCTGCAGCACTTTCTCCAGCGCGCGGGCCTGCTGCGTGGCGGCGGCCTCGGTCAGCGCCAGCAGCACACCGAAGAACAGCAGCAGGCACAGCGCCGGCGTCAGCGTGTCGAACAGCAGCTGCCGCGCCTGGAAGGCGGCCAGCCCCAGCGCCATCGGCACCGCGATGCAGCCGGCCAGCAGCAGCAGCGAGCGGCTGGTGCGCCAGCGCGGCATGGCCCACAGCAGCAGCACGCCGGCGGCCAGCAGCAGCCCGGCCTCCAGCGCCGGCGCCCAGCGCGGTCGATGCAGCAGCGTGCCCTGCAGGATGTTCTCCAGCAGCTGGGCATGGATCTCGGTGCCCGACATGCGCTCGCCGATCGGCGTGTTCTGCACCTCCTGCAGCGCCACGCCGGTCAGGCCGATCAGCACCAGCTGGCCGCGCAGGTCGGCCTCGCGCACATGGCCGTCCAGCACGTCCACCGCCGAGACAAAGCGTTGCGGCATGTGGCGTGAGAAGTACAGGCGCACGCTGCCGTCGCCTTCGGTGGGCACGTTCAGCCGGCCGATGCCCACGCTGTCCACGCCCTGGGCGTCGACGCGCAGGCTCAGCGTCGGCGCGCGCTGCGCCACGCGCAGCATCTCCACCGCCAGCGCCGGCAGCAGCGTGCCGTCGATGCTGGCCACGGTGGGCATGCGGCGGATCAGCCCGCGCGTCGATTCGGCCGAGATCAGGCCCCAGCCGGTGGCCTGCTTGTCCAGCTCGTCGATGCTGGTCAGCGCGCCGGCGTAGTAGGGCAGGGCCGGCAGCTCGGCCGGCGCGGCGCCGCCGGCGGCCGCACGCACGGCCACCGGCGCGGCGCGCAACGCATGCGGCGTGGGCTCCTGCATGCCGGCCACCACCAGCACCGACGGCGCCCCGGCCAGCGCGCGGGCCAGCTGCGCGTCGTGTGTGGGCAGCGCGCGCAGCGCCTCGGCCAGCATGCGGTCTTCCACCTGCGCCTGCGCCAGCAGCCTTTCGGGCGACAGCGCGTCGGGCTCGGGCATCAGGATGTTCAGGCCGATGGCGGCCGGGTCGGCGCGCTGCACGATGCGCACCAGCCGCGCCAGCACGTTGCGCGGCCAGGGCCACTGGCCAATCTCGAGCAGGCTCTTCTGGTCGACGGCGACGATCGTCACCGGCAGCGTCTGCACCTGGCGCGGCCACAGCGCCTGGTGCGCGTCGAACCAGGCCGACTGCAGCCGGTCGACCACCGGGCCGCGCTGCCAGACGATGGCCGCCAGCAGCACCAGCAGCGCCGCGCAGCCCAGACGGATGTGCAGCGCCCAGCCGCCGCCCTTCACAACGCGATTTCCAGCCCGTCGTAGGCCGCGCTGACCTGCAGCGGTGCGCCGCTGCGGGTGATCTCCTCGAGGCGCCGGGTCTCGGCCAGCGTGGCCTCGATGGCGGCGTCGTCGAACACCGGCTCGTGGTGCGTCATGCACAGCCGCCGCGCGCCGGCCAGCTGGCACAGCTCCACGCCGACCACGTTGCTGCTGTGGCCCCAGTCGGCCTTGACCGAGATGGCGTCGGCCAGCGAGTACATGGCGTCGAAGATCACCAGGTCGGCATCGCGGAAGAACTGCACGAAGCGCTCGGTGTGCGCGGGGTCGGCCAGCGGGTGCTCGGAATCGGTGCTGTAGACCAGCACCTTGCCCTGCGACTCGAAGCGGTAGCCGTAGGAATCGCCGGCATGGCGCTGCAGCATGCTGGTCACGCGCAGCCCGGCCACCTCGTGCGTCACGCCGGGCGACAGGTGCACGAACTGCACGCGGCCTTCGAAGATGGTGTCGAAGCCCACCGGAAAGGACGGCGGCTCCTGCTGCCGGCGCAGCGCCATCTCCAGCTCGGCATGGCTGCCGTAGATGAGCACCCGGTTGCCCGGGATGAAGGCCGGCACGAAGAAGGGCAGGCCCATGATGTGGTCCCAGTGCAGGTGGGACATGAAGATGTGGAAGGTCTGCGGCTTGCCGGCGCGCTGCGTCATCGCCGCCTGGCCGAAGGGCCGCAGGCCGCTGCCCATGTCGCACAGCACGTAGTCGGGGCCGCCGGTGTCGATCTGCACGCAGGCGCTGTGCCCGCCGTAGGTGCCGGCCAGCGCGAAGGGCAGGCCGGCCAGGAAGCGGTCGATGTCGGCGTCGCTGTCCAGCCGCTGGCCGCGCGCCGCGCGCAGCACGTCGCGCAGCTTGCCGTGCAGGCCTTGGGCCGTCAGCGCCACTGGCAGCGAGCCGCGCGTGCCCCAGAAGCGCACGCCCTTCATGCCGGCCGGGCCCGCCAGGCCGTCAGCGCGGCGTCGGAAGACTGGGCCAGCGCGGTCTCCAGCGTGGGGCAGACCACCAGCACCTTGTCGAAGCGGCTGATGCTGAAGATCTCGGCCACCACGCTCTGCAGTGCGGCGACACTGAGCTTCGCCTGGGCGGCGCGCATCTGCCGCGCGGCGATCATCAGCACGCGCAGCCCGACGCTGCTGATGTAGTCGACCCCGGCGAAATCGAGCACCAGCGCACTCTTGCGGGCGGCGGCCTCGGCCAGCAGTGGCGTCAGCGCGCTTTCGAGGGCGGCGGCACTGAGGTGGTCGATGCGCCCGGCAGGGGCGACCACGGTGGTGTCGGCGTACTGGTGCGTGGCGATCTGCACGGTGCAACCTCAGGAGGCTGGGGCTACGGGTCAGTATAGGAGAAGCCCGTGCGCTGCGCCGGGCGCGCGGGCCTCAGCCGAGGGAGAGGCCGCCGTCGCACAGCAGCGTCTGGCCGCACATGTAGCCGGCCAGCGGCGAGGCCAGGAACAGGATCGCGCCGGCCATGTCGGCCGGCGTGCCCAGCCTGCCCTGCGGAATCGACGCCAGCGCGCCTTGCAGCCGCTGCGGGTGCTGCGTGGTCACCTTGGTCAGCTTGGTGTCCACCAGGCCGGGCGCCATGCCGTTGACGCGGATGCCCTCGGGCGCCCAGGCCACGCCCAGCGTGCGCGTCAGGCTCACCGCGCCGGCCTTCGACGCCGCATAGGCCGGGTTGCCGATGTTGGCGCCGAAGCCGGCCACCGAGCTGACGATGATGATGCGGCCGCCCTGCACCAGCGCCGGCTTGAAGCGCCGGCAGCAGTCCATCAGGCTGTCCAGGTTGACGGCTATCACCCGGTCCCAACCGGGGCGCTCGAACTCGCCGCGCTTGTAGACCACCGTGCCCTGACACAGCACCAGCACGTCGAGCCGGGCGCCGTCGCCGCCGGGCTGCGGCGCCGCGGCCACCTGCGCGGGGTCGGCCACGTCGACGCAGGCGTAGTGCAGGCCCTGCAGATCCGAGCCCTCTTCGCCGGCATAGTCCTCGGCGCGTGGCCGCGTGCCCCAGACATGCACCTCGGCGCCGCGCTGGCGGAAGGCCTGGGCGGTGCCATTGCCGATGCCGCTGGAGCCGCCGACGACCAGCACGCGCTGGCCGCTGAAATCGGTGTCGTCGATCACGCCTGTCTCCTGTGGGGTTGCGGCCGGATGATGGGGCGGCCGTCGCCGGCGGCGCAGTCACGCGCAGGACAGGCCGCCCCGGAAACCTCTGGTCACGATGTGTGGTTGCAAATGTGCAGTTTGCACATTTATACTGCGGCCATGGCTGCCACCCGCTCCGCATCCCCGCCGTCGATGGCCGACGGCGAGGCCCTGGTGCAGGCCGCGCGGGCGCTGCTGCAGCCGCTGGCCCAGCTGGCCGTGGCCAAGGGTCTGCCATGCGCGGCGGTCGAGTCGCTGCTGCGCGAAGCTTTCGTGCAGGCGGCCAGCGAGGCCCACGCGCAGCTGGCGCCGCACCGCCGCGTCAGCCGCATTGCCACGGCCACCGGGCTCAGCCGGCGCGAGGTGACCCGGCTGACGCAGGCGCCGCAGCGCGCACAGCCGCGGCGGCCGCTGTCGGCCGAGGTGTTCGGCCGCTGGGCCAGCGACCCGCGCTACCGCGACGCCCGCGGGCGGCCGCGCGCGCTGCCGCGCCAGGGTGCGGCACCCAGCTTCGAAACGCTGGCCCAGTCGGTGACGCGCGACGTGCATCCGCGCAGCCTGCTCGACGAGCTGCTGCGGCTGGGCCTGGCCGAACTGGACGCGTCGCGCGACATGGTGCGGCTGGTGCGCGATGCCTTCGTTCCGCGCGGCGATACCGAACGCATGCTCGGCTTCCTGGGCCAGAACGTCGGCGACCACCTGGGCGCGGCCGTGGCCAACGTGCTGGGCGGCGGCGTGCAGCATTTCGAGCAGGCGGTGTTCGCCGACGAGCTGTCGGCGCAGTCTCTGCAGGGCGTGCAGCACACCATCGAGGCCCAGTGGCGCGCGCTCAGCGCGGCGCTGGTGCCGCAGCTCGAAGCCTTGATCGAGCAGGACCGCGCGGCCGGGCGGCCGCAGGACCAGCGGCTGCGCGTCGGCCTCTTCAGTTTCAGTGCCCCGATGGCGGCGGCCCCCGCGCCGACCGCCAGCCCCTCACGACCCCCATCCACTCAGGGAGAACAACGATGAATTTGCCTACCCTTCGGCACCGTGCCGTGCCACCGGTGGCCAGGCCGCGCCTGCGCCTGGCCGGCCTGTCGCTGATGCTGGCCGCCCTGATCGCCGGCTGCGGCGGCGGCGGCGATGTCGCTGGCGTCGGCACCGGCGGCACCGGCAGCTTCAGCGTCGGCACGGTCACCGGCTTCGGCTCGGTCTTCGTCAACGGGGTGCGCTTCGAGGACAACGGCGCGCGCGTGCTCGACGACGACGGCACGGTCAAGGTGCTGGGCGTCGACGACAACCCGCTGCGCGTGGGCATGGTGGTCGAGGTGGCCGGCAGCGTCGACGCGAGCGGCACCGTGCGCACCGCGACGCAGATCGCCTACGGCGCCGAGCTGAAGGGGCCGGTGACGGCCGTCGATGTGGCGGCCGGCCGCTTCACCGTCTTCGGCATCGACGTGCGCACCAATGCGGCCACGGTCTACGCCGGCGTCGGCGGCGTGGCCTCGCTGGCGCCGGACCAGGTGGTCGAGGTGCATGGGCAACCCGACAGCGCCGGCAACGTCGTGGCCACCTACGTCGAGCGCAAGAGCCTGAGCACCGCGGCCTTCATCGCCGGCGGCGGCGAGTACCGGCTGCGCGGCACGGCCAGCGGTGTGGCGGGCGCCGGCAAGGACTTCCTGTTCACGCTGCGCGGCGTGTCGATCCGCACCAACGCGGCCACCGATTTCGACGGCACGCTGGTCGAGGGCGCCTCGGTCAGCGTACGCCTGACGCCGGCGCCGCTGGGCGATGGCAGCTATCTCGCACAGCGACTGAAGCTGCGCAGCACCAGCTATGGCAACGCCAGCAGCAGCGCCGAAGGCGAGATCGAAGGCTATGTCAGTGCCTTTGATGCCGTAGCCGGCACCTTGCGCGTGGCCGGCTACCCGGCGCGGCTGGACAGCGCCGTCAGCTACCAGGACGGCACGGCGGCTGACCTGAAGAACGGCGTGCGCATCGAGGCCAAGGGCAGCATCGAAAACGGCGTGCTGGTGGTGCGGCGCATCGACTTCGAGTCGCGCGACGACGACGGCGACGGCAACGACGACGATGTTTCCAGCGCATCGCCGGAGTTCGAGTTCAAGGGCGTGGTGGACTGCCCGTCCTGCACGGCCGGCAGCGGCAGCTTCACGCTGCGCGGTGAAGCCATCGTCTACGACGGCAGCACCGAGTTCCGCGACGGCCTCACCGGCGCCACGCTGAACGGCCGCAATGTCGAGGTGAAGAGCGTGGCGGTCGCCGGCACCGGCGGCACCCGCTACCAAGCCACCCGCATCTCGGCAGAGGACTGAAGCGCGGGCGCGGCCCTCAGGCCGCGCCCTGCACATTGACGTGCAGCGCGTACAGCGAATGGCTGGCGGCCATGAACAGCCGGTTGCGGTGCCGCCCGCCGAAGCACAGGTTGGCGCAGCGCTCGGGCAGGTGGATGTGGCCGATGGCCTGGCCGGCGGCGTCGTAGACGCGCACGCCGTCCAGTTCGGCCGACTGCGCGCCGCTGCTGCTGCCGAAGCCGCACCAGACGTTGCCACGCTGGTCCACCGCGATGCCGTCGTAGGCGCCGGGGCCCTGCGCGTCGACGAACAGGCGCTTGTGGGCCAGCGCGCCGCCGGCACCCACGTCGTATTGCCAGATCTTGCGGTGCGGCATGGCGCGGCTCTCGACCACGTAGAGGATCTTCTCGTCGGGTGAGAAGGCCAGGCCGTTGGGCGCGGCCAGGTCGTCGATGACCCGCTGCAATGCGCGGGTGGCTGGGTCGATGCGGTAGACGGCCCAGGGCGTTTCGCTCTCGGCCGGCGCACCTTCCCACCAGCCGGCGATGCCGAACAGCGGGTCGGTGAACCAGATGCTGTCGTCGCGTGCGCAGACGATGTCGTTCGGTGAGTTCAGCCGCTTGCCTTCGAAGCGCTCGGCCAGCACGGTGATGGCGCCGTCGTACTCGGTGCGCGTGACGCGCCGAGTGCCATGCTCGCAGGCCAGCAGCCGGCCCTGTCGGTCGCGCGCCAGGCCGTTGGCGTGGTTCGACGGCGCGCGGAACACGCTGGTCGTGCCGCTGCATTCGTCCCAGCGCAGGATGCGGTCGTTGGGGATGTCGCTGAACAGCAGGTAGCGCCCATCACCGAACCATTGCGGCCCTTCGGCCCAGCGGCAGCCGGTGGCCAACTGCTCGACCGTGGCCGAGTACAGCCTCAGCGACAGGAAGGCTTCGTGCAGCACCTCCACCGCCGGGTCGGGATAGCGCGGGCTTGGCGTGAAGGCCACGCCGGGGCCTTGGGCGGCAGGCAAGGGCAGGTGCATCACAACCCCATGGTTCTTGGCAGCCACAGGCTCAGCCAGGGCAGGTAGGTGACCATCAGCAGCACGATGAACAGCGCGACGAAGAACGGCATCATCGCCTTGGTGACCACGCCGATCTTCAGCTTGGCCACCGCACTGCCGACGAACAGCACGGTGCCCACTGGCGGCGTGATCAGGCCGATGCCCAGGTTGACCATCATGATCATGCCGAAGTGCACCGGGTCCACGCCCATCAGCTTGACCACCGGCAGCAGGATCGGCGTCAGGATCAGGATCAGCGGGCTCATGTCCATCAGGCAGCCCAGCAGCAGCAGCAGCACGTTGATCAGCGCCAGCACCACGTACTTGTTGTCGGACAGGCCGGTCAGGAAGGTGGTGACCTTCAGCGGAATCTGCATCAGCGTCATCAGGTAGCCGAAGGCTGCGGCGAAGCCGATCAGGATCATCACGATGGTCACCGTCTTGACCGTGCGGTGCACCAGCTTGGGCAGGTCGCGCCACTTGTAGTCGCGGTAGATGAACATGGTGACGAAGAAGGCCCACAACACGGCGATCGACGCGCTTTCGTTGGCGGTGAACACGCCCGACAGGATGCCGCCGAGGATGATGACCATCGTCATCAGCCCCCACAGGGCCTCGACGCAGATCTTCAGTGCCTGCTTCAGCGGGATGACCTCACCCTTCGGAAAGTTGTGCTGCCGGGCCTTGATCAGGCACAGCACGGCCAGCGTCAGGCCCATCAGCAGGCCCGGCAGCACGCCGGCCATGAACAGCGCGGCAATCGACACCGTGCCGCCGGCGGCCAGCGAGTAGATCACCGCGTTGTGACTGGGCGGGATCAGGATCGCCTGCACCGAGCCGCTCACCGTCACGGCCGTGGCGAAGGGCCGCGGGTAGCCGCGTTTTTCCATCTCGGGGATCAGCACGCTGCCGATGCTGGCGGTGTCGGCCACCGACGAGCCCGAGATCGCGCCGAAGAAGGTGCTGGCCAGGATGTTCACCAGGCTCAGGCCGCCGCGCACGAAGCCCACCAGCACTCCGGCAAAGGCCACCAGCCGCCGCGCCATGCCGCCCTCGGCCATGATGGCACCGGCCAGCACGAAGAAGGGGATGGCCAGCAGGCTGAACTTGTTGACGCCGCTGGCGATCTGGATCATCACCGCATCCAGCGGGATGTCGATCCACAGCGCGCCGACCAGTGCCGCCAGGCCCAGCGCATAGGCGATCGGCACGCCCACCGTCATCAGCAGCACGAAGCTGCCGAGCAGCACCAGCGCATCCATCAGCGGGCGCCCTCGGCCGCCGTGTCGTGCCGCACCAGCGGCCGTTCGTGCTGCGGCCCGTAGAGCCGCCGCTCGACGACGAACAGCAGCGTTGCCAGGCTGCCCAGCGGCAGCGCGGCATAGGTGACGCCGACCGGCATCCACGGCAGCTCGGCGATCGACTGGCCCATCGTCTCCAGGCTCAGGCGCGTGCCGTAGGCGATGACGAACAGGCTGGCCACCGCCACCAGCAGGTCGGCCAGTGCCGCGGTTGCGGCTTGCAGCGGGGCCGGCATGCGGTCGGTGAACATGGTCACCGCGATGTGCGCATTGGCGCGGTAGCCGGCCGCGGCGCCGATGAAGGTGAAGACCAGCATCAGCAGGATCGCGATCGGCTCGGGCCACTGCGAGCCGCTGCCCAGCACGTAGCGCGTGAACACGCCCCAGGGAATGATCAGCGACATGAAGAAGATCGCCGTCCCGGCCAGCCAGACGCAGGCCAGGTACAGGCGGTCCATGACGCGGACGTAGAGCGGGTCCATGCGGCCGCGGGGCTGGGCTGGCAAAGGCTTACTTGACGTCGGCGATGCGCTTCATCAGATCGGCATACTGGGCGCCGTACTTTGCGCGCACCGCGGCGGTGGATTCGTAGAAGGGCTTGTTGTCGATCTCGATGAACTCCACGCCCTCGGCCTTCAGCTTGGCCGTGTAGTCGGCGACGGCCTTGTCCCACAGTGCACGCTGCTCCAGCTGCGCCTCGCGTGCCAGCTTCTTCACCAGCGCCTGGTCGGCCGGCGACAGCTTGTCCCACGCCACCTTCGACATCACCAGGATCTCCGGGATGATCAGGTGGTTGGTCTGGGTGTAGTACTTGGCGCCGGCCTTGAAGTGGTTGGCGGTGTACAGGCTGGGCGGGTTGTTCTCGGCGCCGTCGATGACGTTGGTCTGCAGCGCGGTGAAGACCTCGCCGTAGCCCATGCTGATGCCGTTGCCGCCCATCGCGTTCATCGTGTCGACGAACAGCGGGTTGCCCATCATGCGGATCTTCTGGCCCTTCAGGTCCTCGGGCTTGCGCACCGGCTTCTTGGTGTACAGGCTGCGGCTCCCGCCGTCCATCCAGGCCAGGCCGATCAGCTTGGCCGGGCTGGCACTGATCTTGTCCAGCAGCTCCTGGCCGATCGGCCCGTCGATCACCGCGCGCATGTGCTTCGGGTCGCGGAACACGAAGGGCATGTTGAAGACGTTGACCTCCGGCACCACCGGGCCCACCGGCCCGAGCGAGGTGCGCAGGATCTGGATCGCGCCGACCTGCGTCTGCTCGATCATCTCCTTCTCGCCGCCGAGCACGCTGCCCGGGAACATCTGCAGCTTGATGCGGCCGTTGGTGGCGGCCTCCAGCTTCTTGCCCATGTCCTCGACCGCGACCACCGTCGGGTAACCCTGCGGGTGCACGTCGGCCGCCTTCAGCACGGTCTGCGCCAGCGCGGCGCTGCTCAGGCCGACCAGGCTCAGGCTCGCCGCCAGCGCGGCGAGGCAGTTTCTATGCAACTTCATGTTCGGTCTCCTTGGGGGTGTGTGGCGCGGGGCGGCTCAGCTCTCGTAGGGGCCCTTGGTGACGAAGCCGCCGCCCTGGTAGATCGTCACCGGGTCGTTCATGTCCAGCGCGGGCTGCCGGGCCTCCACGGCAACGCGGAAGCGCTCCGAGCTGTCCTGCGGCCGGTAGCCGATGTGCGCGGCAGGCGTGTTGTCCCACCAGCGCACGGTGTTGTCCGACAAGCCGTAGATCACGGTGTGGCCAACGACGGGTGCGGTCAGGGCCGACACGACCAGCCGCTCCAGGTCGTCGTAGCTGAGCCAGGTGGCCAGCATGCGGCGGTCCTTCGGCTCGGGGAAGCTGGAGCCGATGCGCAGGCTCACCGTCTCGATGCCATGGCGGTCGAAGTAGAACTGCGCCAGGTTCTCGCCAAAGGCCTTGCTGATGCCGTAGTAGCCGTCGGGCCGCATCGGCATGCGCGCATCGATCACCTGGTCCTGCCGGTAGAAGCCGGTGACGTGGTTGGAGCTGGCGAAGACGATGCGCTTGACGCCGTGGCGGCGCGAGCCCTCGTACAGGTGGTAGGTGCCGACGATGTTGGCCTGCAGGATCGGCTCGAAGGGCCCTTCCACCGACACGCCGCCCAGGTGCACCACCGCGTCCACCTCGCGCAGCAGCGTGTCCACTGCGGCGCCGTCCTGCAGCGCGGCCGGCTGCAGTTCCTCGCCAGCGGCGGCGTCACCCAGCGGTGCGATGTCGCTTAAGCGCAGCGTGTCGCAATAGGCCTTCAGCCGCGTGCGCAGTTCGCGGCCCAGGCCGCCCGCGGCGCCGGTGAGCAGCAGGCGGCGAAAACGCAGGGCGGTCGGGTGGGCGGCAGGCATGGCGGGCAGTTGAGTGGGCGTCGACGCATCGACACAGGCTTGTCAGGAGTTGTCAGTTGTCGTACAACATCGCTGATGCTCCGGCAATCGCCGGGGCCTGTCAAGCTGGCCCCTTCAGGGTTTCTGCGGAGGACATCGATGGTGTCGAGTGTGGAGGAGGTGCGCCGCCGGCCGCGCAGCCTGGCGCTGGAGCTGGTCGAGGTGCTGGGCGACCGCATCCGCGACGGCCGCCTCGCGCCCGGCGACAAGCTGCCCACCGAAGCGGACTTCATGGCCGAATTCGGCGTCAGCCGCACGGTGGTGCGCGAGGCCATCTCCAAGCTGCAGGCCGGCGGCCTGGTACAGACGCGGCACGGCATCGGCACCTTCGTGATCGGCCTGGGCGAAGCCGCCCCGTTCAAGCTGGCGCCGGAGCAGTTCGCCACGCTGCGCGACGTGATTGCCGTGCTGGAACTGCGCATCGGCATCGAGACCGAGGCCGCCAGCCTGGCCGCGCAGCGCCGCAACGCCGCCAACCTGCGGCAGATGCGCAGCGCACTGGACGCCGTGGCCGCGGCGGTCGAAGCCGGGCGCGACGCGGTCGGGCCCGACTTCCAGTTCCACCTGGAAGTGGCACGCGCCACGCAGAACAGCCACTTCGCCGACCTGATGGCCAGCCTGGGCGCGATGATCATCCCGCGCGCGCGGCTCGACGGAGCGCAGGCGCTGGACGACGAACGGCGGCTGTACCTGCGCCGCGTCAACGCCGAGCACGAGAGCATCTACGATGCCATTCGCAACCAGGACGGCGACGGCGCACGCGCGGCGATGCGCACCCATCTGGCCAACAGCCGCGAGCGCCGCCGCCGCGCCGCGCGCGGCGGCTGAAAGCCAGCGAGGCCTGCCGAAGCTTGTACGATGACCGATTCCAAGAGACCGATGCCCCGCCCTGCCGAAAAGGAGACACACACATGAGAGAGAACCGTCTGCGCACGCTGTGGCGCGAGAACAAGGCCGCCGTCAATGGCTGGCTGGCCGTGCCCAACAGCTTCAGCGCCGAGGTCATGGCCCACCAGGGCTGGGATTCGCTGACCATCGACATGCAGCACGGCGTGATCGACTACGCGGCGATGGTGACGATGCTGCAGGCCATCTCCACCACGCCCACCGTGCCGGTGGTGCGCGTGCCCTGGCTGGAGCCCGGCATCATCATGAAGAGCCTGGATGCGGGCGCCTACGCGGTGATCTGCCCGATGGTCAACACCCGCGAGGACGCGCAGAAGCTGGTGGCCTACACGCATTACGCGCCGCGCGGCACGCGCAGCTTCGGCCCGGTGCGTGCCTCGCTGTACGGCGGCCCCGACTACCCGCAGCATGCCAACGACACCATCGTCGCCTTCGCGATGATCGAGACCGCGCAGGCGCTGGACAACCTGGACGACATCCTGTCGGTGGAAGGGCTGGACGCGGTCTACATCGGCCCCAGCGACCTGTCGCTGGCGCTGGGCTGCAAGCCCGACTTCGACAACCCCGAGCCGAAGGCCGCGCAGGCCATCGAGCACATCCTCGCCCGCGCTCAGGCGCATGGCGTGGTGGCCGGGGTGCACAACGGCGCACCCGAGGTGGCCAAGGCGCGCGCGGCCAAGGGCTTCCGTTTCGTCACCGTGGGTTCCGACGCGCGGTTGATGGCGGCAGGTTCGCAGCAGATCATGAAGGTGATGCGGGGCTGATGCCGTGACCATCCAGCTCTATGCCTTCGACACGCCCAACGGCCGCAAGATCAGTGTTGCCCTCGAGGAAATGGGCCTGCCCTACGCGGTGCAGGTGGTGGACATCACGCGCGGTGATCAGCACGCGCCTGCGTTCGAGGCCATCAGCCCGAATCGCAAGATCCCGGCCATCGTCGACCCGCAGGGCCCCGGCGGCCAGCCGATCAGCGTGTTCGAGTCCGGCGCGATCCTGGTCTACCTGGGCGAGAAGAGCGGCAAGTTCTGGCCTGCCGACGCCCGCGCCCGCACCGCGGTGCTGGAATGGCTGATGTTCCAGATGGGCGGCTTCGGGCCGATGCCCGGCCAGGTGCACCACTTCATCGCATTGCCCGACGAGGCACAGCGCGCCTACGGCCTGAAGCGCTTCATGGACGAGACGCGGCGGCTGTACGGCGTGATGGACCGCCGGCTGGCGGCGCACGAGTTCTTTGCCGGCGAGCTGTCGATCGCCGATTTCGCGATCCTCGGCTGGGTGTGGCGGCATCCGCGGCACCAGGTCGACCTGGCGGACTTCCCGCACGTGCAGCGCTGGTACCAGACGCTGATGGCGCGGCCGGCGGTGCAGCGCGGCTTTGCCGTGCCGCTGCGGCATCCGGACTGAAGCGGCCCCGGCCTAAGCGGCCCTAGACTCGCGGCCGTTGCATCGCTGTCGAGGTGGATGGATGACGCTGAAGGAAGGCCCTGCCGACACCGCGGCCACGGGCGCGTTCGCACCGGGCCTGCCCGGCGAGGCCCCGGCCCAGGCCGACCAGGCGCCTGCGGCCTACTGGCGCGCCTTCAGCCTCGTGGCCTTCACGATGAACCGCTTCGTCGTCGACCAGGTGATCCGCGCCGCACGGCTGTTCGACAACGACACCGAGACGATGATCCTGTTCGGCACGGTGGCCCACCTGAACGTGGCGCACCTGATGCCGCCGGGCTCGCGCCCGACGCGGGTGCTGGGCGCGAACGGCCGTGTGCCCGATGCCCAGCCGCAGCTGCGCGCAGTGCGCCTGCGCGACCTGGAGCAGATCACCGGCCGGCCGCGCGAGACGCTGCGCCGCAAGCTCGAGGGGCTGGAGGCGCAGGGGCGGCTGCTGCGCCGCCCCGACGGCTATGTCATCGACGTCAACACGGTCGACCCGACGATGCACGCGCTCAGCGTCGACGGCGTGCGCCGCTTCATGGACGCGGCGCGGGTCATCGAAGCGGCCCTGCGCGACGCCGAGCAGACGCTGGCCGCCGAGCCCAAGCCTTAGCCCCGCCCCGGCGCGGCCTCAGCCCCGCGCCGCGAGCATCTCGCGCTTGGTGCGCCATTCGGCCACCGCGGTGGCTCCGGCGGCCACCAGCGCCACCACCAGCGCCGCGGCCAGCGGGCTGACCTGCAGCGTGCCGACGAAGCGCTGCCACAGCACCGCGGCGGCGACGAAGCCGCCGAAGGCCAGCAGCGTGTTGCGCAGCGCGATGCCCAGGCCCGCGGGCCAGAAGCTCAGTGCGGCCACGGACGGGGCCGTGCCGGCCTTGCGCGCCCCGGCGCGGAAGACGAAGAAGGTGATCGCGGTGATGATGAAGGTCAGCGAGAAAACCACCGGCGCCGCATTGCCGAGCGCGGTGACGCCGGGCGAGCCGATGCTGTCCATCGACAGCGGCACCGTCGCGCTGCCCTTGAAGGCCGACCAGGCGATGAGGCCGTTGATCACGGCGTTGATCAGCGCGCTGGGCAGCGATTGCGCCAGGCGGGGCGGCTGGGTGGAGAAGCTCATTGGCGCTAGGGTACAAGGGGAGGCACGGCGAGCGCCCGCGGTTCAACCCTTGGCCTCGCAGCGCGGAAGGCCGTTCCCGCCCAAAATGGGCGGACATGGCTTGCGCCGCGGCGAGGGCGCACCGAAAAATCCCCGCCCATGCCAACCGACAACCCCACAGGAGGAAGACGCCGATGAACGTGCTGGAGGCATTCGGGCTCAAGGGCCAGGTGGCGATCGTCACTGGCGGCGGCGCCGGCATCGGCCGCGGCATTGCCGAACTCTTCGCGCAGGCCGGCGCGGCGGTGGTGGTCAGCGACCTGAAGAAGGAGACCGCCGACGGGGTGGCCGAAGGCATCGTGGCCGCGGGCGGGCGCGCCATCGGCGTGGCCTGCGACGTCACCGATGCCGCGGCGCGGCAGGCGCTGGTGGATGCAGCGATCGCCGCCTTCGGCAAGATCAACGTGCTGGTCAACAACGCCGGCGGCGGCGGGCCCAAGCCCTTCGACATGCCGATGGACACCTTCGTCTGGGCCTACGAGCTGAACGTGTTCTCGATCTTCCACCTGACGCAGCTGTGCGCGCCGCACATCGCGCAGGCCGGCGGCGGCGCGGTGCTGAACATCAGCTCGATGGCCGGCGAGAACAAGAACCAGCGCATGGCGTCCTACGCCTCGTCGAAGGCGGCGGCGAATCACCTGACGCGCAACATCGCCTTCGACCTGGGGCCCAAGGGCATCCGCGTCAACGCCATCGCGCCGGGCGCGATCAAGACCGCCGCGCTGGCCAGCGTGCTGACGCCCGAGGTGGAGAAGGCGATGCTGAAGCACACGCCGCTCGGCCGGCTGGGCGAGGCGCGCGACATCGCCAATGCGGCGCTGTTCCTGTGTTCACCGGCGGCGGCCTGGGTCAGCGGCCAGGTGCTCACCGTCAGCGGCGGCGGCGTGCAGGAACTCGACTGACCATCGCGGCGCGCAGCCCGGCTTCATCCCCCCACTTCGGAAGACACCCATGGCCCACGACCCGTACCAGATCCTTGCCCATCCTTTCAGCCTGGAAGGCTATGCGGTCATCATCACCGGCGCCGGCGGCGCCATCGGCGGCGCCACCGCGCACGTGCTGGCGCAGGCCGGCGCCAACGTGGTGGTCAGCGACCTGAACCTGGAGAACGCCGAGAAGGTGGCCGCCGCGGTGCAGAAGGCCACCGGCCGCGAGACGCTGGCCGTGCGCACCGACGTCACCAGCGAGACCGAGCAGCAGGCGCTGGTCGACGCCACGCTGAAGAAATTCGGCAAGATCACCGCGCTGATCAACAACGTCGGCTGGGGCGAATACACGCCGCTGTGGGACGTGAGCATGGACTACATGATGAAGTCCTACCTGCTCAACACCGTCAGCGCCTACAACCTGTCGAAGCTGTGCATGCCGCACCTGAAGAAGCAGGAGAACGCGTCGATCACCATCAGCGGCTCGGCGGTGGGCAGCACGCCGTCGCCGGAGTTCATCTCCTACAGCAACGCCAAGGCGGCGCTGCTGCACATGAGCAAGAGCATCGCCATGCTGTCGGGCCCCGAGGTGCGCTGCAACGCCATCGTCATCGGCTCGGTGGACAACGGCGAGGCCACGCTGAAGGCCGGCTACGACGAGGCGATGCTGAAGCGCCTGGCCGATGCCTTCGTGCTGAAGCGCCGCGGCACGCCCTTCGACATCGCCTATGCCTTCAACTACCTGCTGTCGCCGGCGGCGGCCTGGGTGACCGGTATCCACCTGCACGTCGACGGCGGCGGCAGCTACAAGAGCAAGATGCCCACCGCCGACTGATGCCCGCGCGCGCCTTGCTGCGCCGGCTGGGGTGGGCGCTGGGTCTGGCGGCCGTGGCGGCCGCCGCAGTGGCGCAGAGCCCCGCCCGGCCGCCGCGCGCGGCCGTGTCGGACACGCCGCTGCCCGGCGTGGTGCGTGCCGAACTGCCGCCGCAGCAGTTCACCGGCTATGCGGTGAACCTGCTGTTCCTGGACCTGTACGGCGGCAGCGGCTCGGACGAGCGCGACCGCGCGCTGCGCACGCGCATCGAGCAGCAAACGCAGCGGCTGCGCTCCGGCCCCTTCAACCAGCCGCTGACCGAGCAGGTGGTGGCCGCGCTGTCGGCCGAGCCCGGGCTGCGCGATGTGCGCTACGCCGTCTATGCCAGCGAGCGGCCGGGCAGCATCGTGCTGGTGATTTCGGCCACGCTGACGTCCGACGGCGCCTCGGCCGCGCGCGGCTGGCTGGTCGACGGCCAGGCCGGCAGCCTGCCGGTGCTGTACGAAAGTGCCGATGCGCTGCTGCGCCTGCAGCTCAATGTCTGGGCCGGCTTCTTCAGCGACTACAACCCGTGGTTCGCCAGCGCACCCACCTACACCGCGCAGAGCCCGATCGCGCTCGACCCGCCGGGCCCCGGCCGCACCAGCTGGGTCGAAGGCATGGTGGAGTTCGGCATTGCCGGCGCCACCCGCTTCGGTGCGCCGGACCTGTACCTGTACGGCGAGGCCACCGGCATGACCTCGGGTGCCACCGGCCAGGACCTGTTCCGCTCGGACACGCGCACCGAGACGCTGTGGGAGAAGGTCTATGCCGGCGTGCTGTGGGCACAGCCCGAGACGCAGCGCTCGGCGCGGCTGTCGGTGGGCCGGCAGAACTGGCAGCTGAACAACGGCTTCCTGTTCTCGCGCTACGCGGCCGGCGCCAACGCCGGGCCGAACCCGGGGCTGTACCTGAACCCGCGCACCACCTACCAGATGGCGGTGCTGGCCGAAGCGCGCCAGGGCCCCTTCGAGCTGGAGTTCTTCGACCTGGACCCGGCCGAGCTGAAGGGCCTGGACAGCCACACCCGCTTCCAGGGCCTGCGCGCCGCCTGGCAGGAAGACGCGCGCTGGGACCTGGGCCTGGCCGCCTACCGCGTGCCCGAATCGAACACGCTGCTGCGCAGCGGCAACGGCAGCGTGGTGCCGCGCGAAGGCGAACGCACGCTGAACCTGCGCGTGGGCCACCGCGACCTGGGCGCCGGCTTCAGCGCGCTGGCCGAGGCCGCCTGGCAGGACAGCACCGAGGCCGCGATCTCGGCGCGGGCCTGGTACGCCCAGCTGGCCTACACCGCCAAGACCGTGGACTGGAAGCCGAGCGTGCTGTTCCGCTATGCCACCTTCAGCGGCGACCGGCCCGACACCGCCACGCGCGAGGCCTTCGACGCGCCGCTGTCCAGCGGGCTGGACGAATGGGTGCAGGGCGTCAACTTCAAGAAGGTGGTGACCAACAGCAACCTCAACTCGTACCGGCTGCGCTTCAACGCCGGGCCCGACCCGCGGCTCAACTTCACGATCGACGCCTATCACCTGTGGGCCGACGTGCCGCTGCCCACCGGCCAGCAGACCTACGGCAACGAGCTGGACTTCTACCTGCGCTGGTCGATCACGCGGCAGCTGTTCCTGCTGGGCGTGGCCGGCATCGCCTGGCCGGGCGACGTGATCAAGGCGCAGACCCAGGGCGCGGCCCGGCCGTGGAGCACGGTGCAGGTGTCGCTGTTCTGGGGCTTCTGAGCGCGGCCCCGCTCAGGGCCCGCCGTCGCGCTGGTAGGGCGGCAGCGCGGCGCCGCAGTCGCGGCAGAACTTCGCCGTGGGCGAGTGGCCCTCGCTCAGGCAGGCGTGGCAGGTGCGGGTGGTGGGCTCGCGGCGCGTGGCATGGCCCACCAGTTCGGCGCTGACGATGCCGGTGGGCACCGCCAGCGTGCCCCAGCCCAGCAGCATCATCACGCTGGCGATGAAGCGGCCCAGGTCGGTGTTGGGCGTCACGTCGCCGAAGCCCACGGTGGTCATCGTGGTGATCGCCCAGTAGATGCCCACCGGGATGCTGGTGAAGCCGTTCTCCGGCCCTTCCACCACGTACATCAGCGTGCCTGCGATGGTCACCACCAGCAGCACGAAGCTCAGGAACACCAGGATCTTGCGGCGCGACGCGCGCAAGGCCTGGTACAGCGCGCCGAACTCGCTGACGTAGGCGGTCAGCCGCAGCAGCCTGAACATGCGCAGCAGCCGCAGGATGCGCACGTCGATCAGCGCGTGCATCTCCGGCACCAGCACCGCCAGATAGGCCGGCAGGATGGCCAGCAGATCGATGATGCCGAAGAAGCTGCGCGCATAGCGCCACGGGTGCTGCACGCAGGCCAGCCGGGCGATGTATTCGATGGTGAACACCACCGTGAAGAACCACTCCAGGCCCTTCAGCCAGCGGCCATGCTGCTGGTGCACCGCGGCCACGCTGTCCAGCACCACCACCGTCACGCTGGCCAGGATGAAGCCGATCAGCACCAGGTCGAACAGCCGGCCGGCGCGCGTGTCGGCCTCGAAGATGATGGTGTACAGCCGCAGCCGCCAGCCGGCCAGCGGCTTGCCCAGCGCACGTGCCGGCGTCTCCACCGGGCTGGGCGGCATCGGCGGCGCGGTCATGCGGCGTCTCCGAAGCCCTGGCGCAGCGCCGCGATCCGCGCCGCGTGGATCGCCCGGCCGACCTGCGGACCGGTCTGGCCGCGCGCGGCGGCCTGGCCGGCCACCGCCGCCGTGTCCACGCCGCGCGCGAAGGCCAGCGCCTGCAGCAGGCGCGGCCGTTGCGGGTAGTCGCGCTGTTCGAAGCCCAGCCGGCCGCGCGCATCGCATTCGCAGGCCAGCAGCAGGTCGGCAAAGCGCGCCGGGCGGCGCAGTGCGTCGCCGCGCTCCAGCAGCCGCAGCTGCGCCGCCGCGTCCAGCCCCAGGCTGGCATGCACGTGGCCGTGCTCGCGTGCGGTCAGCTCGGCCAGCTCGCGGCACTCCACCGGCACCTTCAGGCGCCGGCACAGACCGTCCAGCAGCGCGACGCCGCGCGCCTCGTGCCCCAGGTGGCGGGGCAGCGCCTCGGCCGGCGTCGTGCCCTTGCCCAGGTCGTGGCCCAGGCAGGCAAAGCGCACCGCCAGCGGCGCCTGCATACCCGCCGCCTGGTCCAGCACCATCATCAGGTGCACGCCGGTGTCCACCTCGGGGTGATGCTGCGGCGGCTGCGGCACGCCCCACAGCCGGTCCACCTCGGGCAGCAGCACGCGCAGCGCGCCGCATTCGCGCAGCAGCGTGAACATGCGCGAGGGCGTGGCCTCCATCAGGCCGCGCGCCAGCTCCTGCCAGACGCGCTCGGCCACCAGCGCGGCCACCTCGCCGGCATCGACCATGCGGCGCATCAGCGACAGCGTCTCGGGCGCGACCTCGAAATCGGCCAAGCGCGCGGCAAAGCGGGCTACGCGCAGGATGCGCACCGGGTCCTCGACGAAGGCCTGGGACACATGGCGCAGCACGCGCTGCTGCAGGTCGCGCTGGCCGCCGAAGGGGTCGATCAGCGTGCCATCGGGCGCCTCGGCCATGGCGTTGATCGTCAGGTCGCGGCGCGACAGGTCCTGGTCCAGCGTCACCGACGGGTCGGCATGCACGACGAAGCCGCGGTAACCCGGCGCGCTCTTGCGCTCGGTGCGGGCCAGCGCGTATTCCTCGCCCGTCTGCGGATGCAGGAACACCGGGAAGTCGGCGCCCACCTGGCGGAAGCCGGCCTCGATCATCTGCTGCGGCGTGGCGCCCACCACGACCCAATCGCGGTCGTTCACCGGCCGGCCCAGCAGCCGGTCGCGCACCGCGCCGCCGACGACATAGGCCTGCAGTGCGGTCATCGGGTGACGATCGGGAAGTTGCCCGGCGCCTTGACCAGCAGCGCGAAGAAGCGCCCCAGGTCCAGCGCGCTGCCGTCGATCTGCGTCTGGTCGGACAGCAGCAGGTCCTTGGCACCGGCGCCGCCGGTCATCATCTGCAGGAAGAAGGGCTTGGTCAGCCGCAGCGTGGCGTTGGCGTCGGCGGCCGGCGGCGCGCGGTGGTGGTGCAGCACGCCGTGGCGCAGCTGCAGCACGTAGCTTTCGTTCAGGTCGGTGAACACCAGGTTGATCTTCAGCCGGCTGTCGGCCGCCTTCGGCCCGTTCAGGTTGGCGGCCATCGCTTCCAGGAAGCGCTCGATCGGCGTGTGCTGCAGCATGTCCAGCAGCGCGCTGCTGGGGATGCCCTTGTCGGGCGGGCCCTTGCGCAGCTCCAGCGCGCCGGTCAGGTAGAAGTTGCGCCACGGCGCCGATTCGGCCAGGTAGCCCATCTGCTCGAAGCTTCGCGCCATCAGCTCGCTGGCCGCGCGGTTTTGCGGGTCGGCATAGACGGCATGCTTCAGCAGCTCGGCCGCCCAGCGGAACTCGCCGGCGTCGAAGGCCTGCTGCGCCGCGGCCACCACCTTGTCGGCGCCGCCGGCCAGCGCCACGTAGCGCTTGCCGGCTTCCACCGGCGGCAGCGCGTCCAGGTTGGCCGGATGGGCGTCGAACCAGCCCAGGTAAAACTGGTAGACGCCGCGCACGTTGTGCCGCACCGTGCCGTAGTAGCCGCGCACGTTCAGGTGGTCCTGCAGCGGCTTGGGCAGCGTCATCGTGTCGGCGATCTCCGGGCCGGTGAGGCCGGCGTTCATCTGCCGCACCGTCTGGTCGTGGATGTAGCGGTAGACGTCGCGCTGCATGCCGATGAAGTCGTCGATGCGCGCGCGGCCCCACACCGGCCAGTGGTGCTGGTTGAACAGCACCTCGGCCTGCGCGGCGTGCTGCAGCGAGGCGTCCAGGTAGCCGGCCCACTTGAGCGCATCGCGCACCTTGGCGCCGCGCAGCGTGTACAGGTTGTGCAGCGTGTGGCTCATCAGCTCCGCGCCGCAGAAGGCCTGCAGCTCCGGCAGGTAGAAGGTGAACTCGGCCGGCGCCTCGCTGCCCGGCACGTTGTGGAAGACGAAGCGCAGTCCGTCGATCAGCAGTTCCTGCTGCGGCTGGTCGACCACCACCGTGGGTGCCAGGATGCCGACGCGGCCGTAGGCCACCGCCTTGCCCAGGCCGGTGTCCACCAGCCCGCCGGCATCGCGCGGCAGGCGGCTGCCGTACATGTACATCGAGCGCCGGCCCATGGCCACGCCCATCATCAGGTTCTCGCTGGTCGCCTCTTCCATGAAGCCGGCTGGCGCCACCACCGGCACGCCGCGCGCCTTGGCGTCTTCGGCGCTGATCACGCCCAGCGCGCCGCCGAAATGGTCGACATGGCTGTGCGTGAAGATCACCGCCGACACCGGCTTGTCGCCCAGGTGCTGGCGCGCGAAGGCCATCGCCGCGGCGGCGGTCTCGCGGGCGGTCAGCGTGTCCACCACGATCCAGCCGGTCTTGCCCTCGATCAGCGTGATGTTCGCCAGGTCGAAGCCGCGCAGCTGCCAGATGCGGTCGTGCACCTTGAACAGCCCCGTCTGGTTGTTTAGCAGCGCCTGCCGCCACAGGCTGGGGTTGACGGTGGCCGGCGGCTTGCCCTGCACGAAGGCAAAGGCGTCGTAGTCCCAGATGACGTTGCCGGCCTCGTCCTTGACCTGGCCCTTCGGCGCAGCGATGAAGCCGCGTTTGGCATCGGCAAAGCTCGCCGGGTCGGACAGATCGGCGGCCGCGGCCACCGCCGCGTTGGCCTGCTGCACGGCAGGCGTGACGCCACTGGCCGCCGCGTCCGGCGGGCTGCTGCGCTGGCAACCGGCCAGGGCCAGGGCAGCAAGGGCGGCCAGCACCAGGGCCGGCAGGGAAGAAGCGTTCATTCGTTGTCTCCGTCTCGTGCTACGAGCGCCATGCGCGCCCGCGCGGCGGTCATTGTCCCCGCGCACCGGCGGCGTCCTGCCGCGCCACGGCGGCGGCAAGCGCATCGACGGCCTGCCGGTAGCGCTGCAGCACCTGGGCCGGCGTCTCGTCGCGCGGCGCCTCGATCAGAGGCTGCCACACGGCCGCATCGATGCCGGCCAGCATCGCATGGCGGCGGATCGGCTTGGCCGGCGGCAGCGCGAACTGGCCGCCGCTGTCGTCCACCCGCGCCATCTCGCCGCCCACCTGCACGCCCAGCAGATACAGGTGCCGGTGCAGCGGCGACAGCTGCTGCCCGATGCGCGCGGCCAGGCCGTTCTCGTCGGCCTCGTAGCGCGCGCCCAGCTCGGTGAACTCGCGCAGGCTGCGCACCGGCAGCGCATCGACCTCGCCCAGGCCGAGAAACTCCGCCTGCTGGCGGGCGTCGGCCAGCACCGGCGCGGCGCGCTGGCGGGCGGTTTCCTGCGCCGCCGGCGGCGACATCGCATAGACGCCCATGCGCTGGCTGACATAGCCCAGCCCGTAGCCCAGCCGCAGCGCCGCCAGGCGGTGGCCCTGCGGCAGCCGCTGCAGCGCGGCTTGCGAGGCCGTGGCCACCTCGGCCGCCTGCTGCTGCAGCTGCGCGGCCGGGTCGCTGTCCAGCCAGCCCATGCGCTGCAGCCACTGCGCGGTGGCCGGCAGCGAGAAGATCGTCATCTGCAGGCGCTCCAGGCCGATGAAGGCCAGCGCGATGGCCAGCGTGTAGGCCAGCACGCGCCAGGTCTCGGCAAACTTCGAGGGCAGGGTGGGCATCGGCAGGGCAGGGCGACGCGGCTATCGTAGCGGCCGGGGAGGGCCAGGCCATGCTGGGCGGGGAACTGTCGTTCCATCTGCTGAACGTGCTGCTGCTGACGCTGGGCATCGCGCCGCTGGTGCTGTGGCGCTACCGTCGCGCGGTGCTGGTCGGCATGCAGGGCCGCGCCGGCGCGCCGCTGCCGGTGGCAGCGGCGGCCGGCCCGCCACCAGCGCAGGCCGCCGGCGATCCTGGCGCCGCACTGCGCTGGGAGGCACGGCTGCGCCGCCGGGTCTTCGGGGCGCTGCTGGCCTGCACCTTCGTCAGCGCGCTGCCCTGGGCGCTGCTGTACTTTCAGCTGGGGAATGAGCCGGCCACGCCGGTGCACCTGTACCTGAAGGCCGCTGCGATGGCCACCGCCGCGGTGCCGATGTTCGCGGTGCTGATGGCCCTGCCGTTCCGCCGGGCGCTGGGGCTGTGGGCGGCCACGCTGCTGGGCCTGGCGGCGCTGTCGGTACCGCTGTCGATGCTGCAGCGGCCCTTCTACGGCAAGGCGCCCAGCCTCGACCAGGCGATGAACTTCGTGTTCTTCCTGCAGTTCGCGGCCGTCACGCTGTGGCTGCCGGCGCTGCTGGGCCTGGCCACAGGCGCGCGGCGGCTGCGCGGCGTGGCGCCCATCACCTTTGCCGGGTTGCTGGTCTTCGGCGCGGCGCCGCTGCTCGGGCTGCGGCTGACCCAATGGCTCACCAGCACGCAGTCGGGCGCCGCCTGGGTGCTGTCGGGGCCGGGGCTGTACAGCGGCTTCATTCTGGTGGCGCTGCCGATGGGCCTGCTGGCCTGGTGGCGGCTGAAGGCGCTGGCACGGCGCTATGAGGCCAAGCGCTTTTCCGACGCGCAGCTGCTGGCGGCCACCTGGTGGACGCTGCTGGTGGCGGCCGAGGCGGTGGAGCGCATCAGCGTGCACCCCGGCCTGGGCCCGCTGCTGCTGACGCTGGCCGTAGCGGCGTTGTCGGTGGCGCTGTTCCCGCCGCTGCTGGCCGCAGCGCTACGCCGTCCCCAGCGCGGCCTGCAGCGCCCCGCGCCGCGCACGCTGCTGGTGCTGCGCGTGTTTGGCGACACCGCGCGCAGCGAGGCGCTGTTCGACCGGCTGGTGTCACGCTGGCGCTGGTTCGGCCCGGTGACGATGATCGCCGCGCCCGACGTGGTGGCGCGCACGGTGGACCCCGGCGACTTCCTGCGCTTTGCGGTCGGCGACATCGCCGCCACCTTCGTCACCACCGCCGACGACCTGCAGACGCGGCTGGCCACACTGGACAACGCGCCCGACCCCGACGGGCGCTTCCGCGTCAACGAGTTCTGCTGCCGCGACAGCAGCTGGCAGGCCACCGTGGTGCAGCTGATCGAGCGGGCCGACGTGGTGGTGATGGACCTGCGCGGCTACGGCCCGCAGCGCGCCGGCTGTGCCTTCGAGCTGGGCCAGCTGGCGCAGCGCCGCCGGGCCGCGCAGGTGGTGCTGCTGGTGGATGCCAGTACCGACGCGTCGCACCTGGACGCGCAGCTGGCCGCTGCCGGCATGGCGCCGCGGCGGGTGGCCCTGCCGCGCGGCGACCGCAAGGCCTTCGACGCCGCGTTCGCCGCCTTGCTGCAGGCCGCCGGCTGACACCACAATCCGGCCACCAAAGACACAGGGAGGACACGATGGGCTACACGGTCAAGTTCTACAAGGGCGACTACCTGCAGCGCCAGCAGGCGGCCAATGCCGACAAGGCGGTGGCCTATGTCGAGCACCACTTCAACAGCAGCGCCTCGCCCACCGCCAGCTATGCGGTGGTGGTGGTGGGCTCCAACGCGTCCAGCACCAGCCGCAACTGGGGCCGCTGGTATGCCAAGGCGGTGGCCGAGCAGTTCGGCACCAAGGTGGGCGGCGACGGCGGCATCCTGGTGGGCGGCTGGGACGGCCGCGGCGACGGCAACGTCAAGCACACCAAGATGCCGGCGGTGCTGCTGGAGCCGCTGTTCGCCAGCCACCCGCAGCAGGCCGAGGCGATCCGCAGCGAAGCCGGGCAGGCCGCGCTGGCGCGCATCCTGGCCGAGAGCATCCGCCGCTTCTTCCCCGACGGCGGGCTCGTCGCCTTCAGCGTCGGCCACAAGTACAAGACCAGCAGCCCCAACGACCGCGGCGCCGCGCTGGCCGGCGGCGGCACCGAGGCCGACCATGCCGAGAAGGTGCTGGAGAAGGCTGCCCGTCTGCTGACCGAGGAAGCAGCCGCACCCACGCCGCGCATGCTGCGCGTGATGCAGGGCGACCGCCTGTTGTTCGAGACCGTGGTCGACGAAGACGCGGTGATCCACTGGTCGTCCGACCGCAACCTGCTGTTCATCCCCGAAGCCGACGGCACCCCGGCCCCGGCGCCGCGCACGGCCCGCGCTGCGCCGAAGAAGGCGGCGCGCCGCGGCGCCGGCCGCTGAGCGGCATGCGCCCCCGCGCGGCAGCGCTGGTGCTGCTGCTGTTGGCGCTGGCTACCACGCCGGCCGCGGCGGACACCGTGCTGCGCGTGTACTTCAACAACGCGCAGCGCGCCGGCACCGAGGCCGATTGCGCCATCGTCTTCGAGCGCACGCGCCAGGCGCCGCGCACCCAGGCGGTGGCCACGGCGGCGCTGCAGCAGCTGTTTGCCGGGCCCACCGAGGCCGAGCGTGCCGCCGGCTACCGATCGCCGTTTTCGGCCGCCACCGCCGGCCTGCTGAAGCGCGTGCACATCACGCAGGGCACGGCCTATGTGGATCTGCACGACCTGCGCGCGCAGCTGCCGGGCGTGACGTCCAGCTGCGGCGCGGCCGAGTTCACCCTGGCGATCGAGCGCACGCTGCGCCAGTTTGCGACCGTGCGGCGCGTGCTGCTGGCCATCGACAGCGACCCGCGGCGCTATGCCGAATGGATGGGGCAGGACTGCGACCTGCGCAACGACCACTGCGACCCGGCGCCGTTCCGCGTTGGGCGCTGAAGAGGCGGGCGGCTCAGCCGGGCCGGCTGAACAGGGACGCGAGCAGCGCTTCGGCCAGCGCCTTGCCTTCGGGCGTGAACGCTACCGACTTGGCCCTGCCCACCGGATCCGAGATCAGCCCGCGCGCATGCAGCCGGGCCAACGCATTCCAATCGAATGACTTCCACGCCCTGTCGCCTTCATGCAGGCCGAGCAGCAGCAGCGCCAGCACGGCGTCGTCGATGCGGTCTTCGTCCAGTGTCATGTCGACCTCCGTTCACGAAAGCGCAAGCCTGCTCCGCAGGCCCGTCGCCGAGCGGTGGCGACCGCGGGCACGCAGGCCGTGATGCATGGCATCAGGCCCGCCTGCGTGTGCCCGGGTCTTCACCGAAACCTGCAAGGCCCCGATGATGGCGCGACGGCCTGTCTTGCGGTCGGGCCCACGGTTGCTGGGCGCAAGCCGGCGCACGGCGGCAGGACCTGGCCACCAACGGTTCGGCTACCGAGAGCGCCCATCCACTCGAAAGTGGGATAGGCTAGAGGCCGAACGCCGGCGAACTGGTGCGCCCCTAACCAGTTAGGGGCGCAATTTGCAGGCGTAACTGGTTAGGGGCGCAGGATTGCGCCCTAGAACACGTTAGGCAGCACAAACGACACCGTTGCTGATGCACTTCCGAGAAGCCACCCCCGAGGACCGCTCCGTCCTTCTCCAAGTCCACAGGCTTGCCTTTGGTCAGAGCGAGGAAGCCGAACTCGTTGAGAGCCTGTTGGCCGATCCCACTGCCCAACCTCTGCTTTCGCTCGTAGCTGAGGAAGAAGGGACTGTCATCGGACACGTGCTCTTCACACGACTCAGCCTGGTCGGACCGGCCAAGCCTCCTCTCGCCTCTATCCTGGCACCTCTCGCCGTCATCCCGGCCGCCCAGGGATCGGGCGTTGGGCGCGGTCTCATCCAGTGGGCTTCGGAGCTGCTGGCGTCTAGAGGGTTGCAGCTACTCTTCGTCCTTGGAGATCCGCGCTATTACATAAAGCATGGCTTCACGCCAGCCTCACCACATGGGCTGCGAGCCCCGTACGTGATCGAACCCGACGATGCCTGGATGGTGAAACCCCTCGGGAATCACATCCTTGGGAGCTGCCAGGGTCAAGTGCGCTGTGCTGACGCGCTGGCCCCAGAGAAGTACTGGCGGGAGTAACGGGCGGGTCTGGAGGGTCACTGGGTCTACCGCTCCGCGTCGACCGAAGGGGCTGAGAGTGCCAAGCTCGCGTTCCTGCGAGCTGAGGCCTAACCACTCGCTCAGCGGGCATCACGCCCTTGAGGTTTACAGGGTTTGGCTGCCGCCGGTCTGAGCCCCGGTCCTTCCACGGCCAACCGCCTTTTCGCAAGGCGTCGTGCCGCCCCCCAACCCTCCGCAGCCGGCTCGGCCCGGCGGCCCCACGAAACCAACCTGTCGACACATGCGCTTTGAAGGCAACCTGACCTCCTGGAACGACGAGCGCGGCTTCGGTCGCATCGAATCCAGCCAGGGCGGTGAACCGATCTTCGTGCATGTGTCCGCATGGCCCAGGGGCCACGGGCGGCCTCAACTGGGCCAGGCGGTCAGCTTCGAGGTCGAGCAGGGCCCCAAGGGCAAGCGCGCGAAAAACGTCGAACCGATCCAGCGTCGTCGTGGGCCTCGCCGGTCCGAACGGGCAGTCCGCGCGCAGTGGGGCACGGCCACCTTGTTCGCCATTCCCGCGTTCCTCGTGCTCTACCTGGTGGTCGCAGCGGTGTGGAAATTGCCGCTGTGGGTGGCTGGCCTGTACATCGGGCTTAGCGCCGCCACCTTCATCGCCTACGCCGTGGACAAGTCGGCCGCGGGCAGGGGCGCGCGGCGCACGCCCGAAAGCAGCTTGCACCTGCTCGCCGTGGCGGGTGGCTGGCCGGGCGCACTGCTGGCGCAGCAGATCCTTCGGCACAAGTCAACCAAGCCAGCGTTCCGGCAGGTCTTCTGGGCCACGGTGCTGCTCAACGTCATCGCGCTCGTTCTGCTGGCTTCGCCGTTGCGGCACATCGTGCTGTCCGGGGCCTGAGGGCGACCGCCGGTGGATGGCGCAAGAGTGCAAGCTGCGCAACAGCCCCGGAGCCCCTGCATGCACGTCACCACGCTGAACACACCCGCCGGCCGCATCGCGGTGGCCCAGAGCCGCGCCGACGGGCCGCCAGTGCTGCTGATCCACGGCAACTCGTCGTGCAAGGAAGTCTTCGCCCGGCAGTTCGCCAGCCCGCTGCTGGCCGGCTACCGGCTGATCGCGCCCGACCTGCCGGGCCATGGCGCATCGGACGATGCCGTCGATCCGCAGGCCACCTATGCGCTGGACGGCTTTGCCGCCGTCTGCGCCGCGCTGCTGCAGCAGCTGGGCGTGGGGCCGCTGCCGGTGCTGGGCTGGTCGCTGGGCGGGCATATCGCGCTGGAACTGGCGGGCCGCGAGCCGGCGCGGGTGTCGGGGCTGATGATCGTCGGCACGCCGCCGATCCCGCTGGACCTGTCGGTCATGGGCGTGGCCTTCAAGCCCAGCCCGGTGATGGGCCTGACCGGCAAGGAAGACTTCAGCCCCGACGAGGCGGCGCTGTACGCGCAGCACACCAGCGCCGTCGACGGCCAGGTTGATCCCCAGCTGCTGGCCATGTGCCGGCGCGCCGATGGCCGCTTCCGCCGCATGATGTTCGAATCGCTGGCGGCCGGGCGGGCACTGGACGAAGTGGCCATCGTGCGCCAGGGCAGCGTGCCGGTGGCCGTGCTGAACGGCAGCGAGGACGCCTTCGTCAACCTGGACTACGTGGCCGGCCTGCCCTACGGCAAGCTGTGGGAAGGCCGCGCCACGGTGCTGCAGGGCCTGGGCCACGCGCCCTTCCTGCAGGGGCCGGCGGCCTTCAACCCGGTGTTCGCACGCTTCCTCGCATCGGTGGCGTCGTCCTGACCGGCGGTCCGATGGGCCGGGTGCGCGCGCTCAGCGCACCGAGTTCACCGCCCGCAGGATCGCCTCCGGCGTGGCCGGCGCCGACAGCACCGGTTCCTGGCCCGCGCGGCCGACCGCGGCCACCGCCTGGCGGATGGCGAAGAACACGCTGAAGGGCAGCAGCAGCGGCGGCTCGCCCACCGCCTTGCTGCGGTGGATGCTGTCCTCGGCGTTGCGGTTGTTGAACAGCCGCGTCACGAAGTGCGCCGGCGCATCGTTGGCGGTGGGAATCTTGTAGGTGCTGGGCGCATGCGTCAGCAGCGCGCCGGTCTTCGGGTGCCACACCAGCTCTTCGGTGGTCAGCCAGCCCATGCCCTGGATGAAGGCGCCTTCCACCTGGCCGATGTCCAGCGCAGGGTTCAGCGACTGGCCGGCGTCGTGCAGCAGGTCGGCGCGCAGCAGCTTCCATTCGCCGGTGAGCGTGTCGATGATCACCTCGCTGACCGCCGCGCCGTAGGCGAAGTAGTAGAACGGGTGGCCGGTCAGCGTGGCACGGTCCCAGTGCAGCCCGGGCGTGGCATAGAAGCCGTCGCTCCACAGCTGCACGCGGGCCGTGTAGGCGTGCTGCACCAGCGCGACGAAATCCAGGTCCACGCCGGCGGCGCGCACGCGCCCGCCCTCGAAGCGCACCGTGGCGGCGTCGACGCCGTGCTCCTTGGCCACCAGCGCCGCCAGCCGCTGGCGGATCTGCCGCGCCGCGTCCTGCGCGGCCTTGCCGTTCAGGTCGCTGCCGGTGCTGGCTGCGGTGGCCGAGGTGTTGGCGATCTTGCTGGTGTCGGTGGCGCTGCAGCGCACGCGCGCCAGCGGCAGCCCTAGCTCGTGCGCCACCACCTGCGCCACCTTGGTGTTCAGGCCCTGGCCCATCTCGGTGCCGCCGTGGTTCACCAGCACCGAGCCGTCGGTGTACACATGCACCAGCGCGCCGGCCTGGTTGTAGTGGTTGACGTTGAAGGAGATGCCGAACTTCACCGGCGTCAGCGCGATGCCGCGCTTCAGCAGCGGGCTGCTGGCGTTGAAGGCGGCCACCGCCTCGCGCCGCGCCGCATAGTGGGCGGTGGTGGCCAGCTCGGCCACCAGCTCCTGGATGACGTTGTCGCTGACGGTCTGCCGGTAGGGCGTGACGTTCTGCGTGGTCTTGCCGTAGAAGTTGGCTTGCCGCACCGCCAGCGGGTCCAGGTTCAACCGCGCGGCGATGCGCTCGATGATCAGTTCCATCACCAGCGCGCCCTGTGGCCCGCCGAAGCCGCGGAAGGCGGTGTTGCTCTGGGTATTGGTCTTCGCGCAATAGCCGTGGATCGCCACCTCGGGCAGCCAGTAGGCGTTGTCGAAGTGGCAGATGGCGCGCGTCATCACCGGCGGGCTCAGGTCGGCGCTGAAGCCGGCGTTGCACAGCATCGTCACCTCTGCCGCCAGGATGCGGCCTTCGTCGTCGTGGCCGATGTCGTAGTCGAACTCGAAGCCGTGGCGCCGGCCGGTGATCATCATGTCGTCGTCGCGGTCGGGGCGCAGCTTCACCGGCCGGCCCAGGCGCCGCGCGGCCACCGCGGCCACGCAGGCGAAGAGGGCCGACTGCGATTCCTTGCCGCCGAAGCCGCCGCCCATGCGCCGGCATTCCACCAGCACCGCATGCGCCGCGTTGCCCAGCGCATGCGACACCACATGCTGCATCTCGGTGGGGTGCTGGGTGGAGCAGTGCACGCGCATGCCGCCGTCTTCCAGCGGCACGGCGTAGCTGATCTGGCCTTCCAGGTAGAACTGCTCCTGCCCGCCCTGCACGAAGCTGCCTTCCAGCCGGTGCGGCGCGGCCTGCATCGCGCGCTGCAGCGCGCCGGGGCTCGATTCCCGCGTCAGGTGCATAGGCGGCACCACGTAGGACTGGGCGGCATGCGCCTCGCGCACCGTCAGCACCGCGGGCAGCGGCTCGATGTCGAGGAACTCCTTCGCCCGCGCGGCGGCGCGGCGCGCCGCATCGCGGGTGGTGGCGATCACCGCGAACACCGGCTGGCCCAGGTACTGCACGGTGCCGTCGGCCAGGATCGGGTCGTCGTGCACGATCGGGCCGCACTGGTTCTCGCCGGGGATGTGCGCGGCAGCGATCACGTCCACCACGCCGGGCAGCGCGCGCAGCGCGTCGAGGCGGATGCCCTTGAGCCGGCCATGCGCCACCGGCGACAGGCCGAGCGCGGCATGCAGCGTGCCGGCCAGCTCGGGCAGGTCGTCCACGTAGGTGGCGGTGCCCGACACATGCAGGTGCGCCGACTCGTGCACATGGTCGCGGCCCACCACGCCGCTGGCCGGCTGCGCCGCGGCGGCGAAGGGTGCGTCGGTGATCTGGTTCATGCCTGTTGCCTCCTTCAGGCCGTGGCCGTGGCCGCCCATACGCTGGCCTCGGCCAGCGGCCGGGCCGGACGGGTCTCGAGCCACAACCGCATGAGCAACCCGCGTGCCACCTGCCGCCGGTAGTCGGCGCTGGCGCGCAGGTCGGTCAGCGGCGTGAAGTCCTGGTCCAGCGCCGCCATCGCCGCCTGCAGGGTGGCCTCGGTCCACGGCTGGCCGACCACGGCCGCCTCGGCCCCGCGCGCGCGCTTGACGATGGCCGCCATGCCGCCGAAGGCGAAGCGTGCGCTGGCCACGGTCTCGCCGTCGAGCTCGATCGCCAGCCCGGCGAACAGCGCCGAGATGTCGCAGTCGAAGCGCTTGCTGATCTTGTAGGCGCGCAGCTGCTGCCGCGGCGTGGGCAGCGGCACACGCATGGCCACCAGCAGCTCGCCTTCGGCCAGCTGGTTCTTCATGTAGTCGAGGTAGAAGTCCTCGAGCAGCATCTCGCGCTCGGCCGGCCCCGTGCGCAGCACGATGCGCGTGCCCAGCGCGATCAGCACCGGCGCGCTGTCGCCGATCGGCGAGCCGTTGGCCACGTTGCCGCCCATCGTGCCGGCATGGCGCACCGGCGGGCCGGCAAAGCGCCGCCAGGCCTCGGTCAGCGTCGGCCAATGCGCGGCCAGTGCACTGAAGGCGTCTTCCAGCGGCGCGCCGGCGCCGATGTGCAGCTGGCCGTTGGCCACCGCGATGCGCTTCAGCTCGTCGACCTCGCCCACGTACAGGATGTCGCCCAGGTCGCGGAACTGCTTGTTCACCCACAGGCCGATGTCGGTGCAGCCGGCCAGCAGCCGCGCCCTGGGCTGCTGCGCACGCAGCGTGGCCAGCGCGTCCAGCGTGCGCGGCGCGTGGAAGTGGTCCTGCCGGCCGGGTTGCGCCGGGTTCGGTGCCACATAGTGCAGCGGCGGGTCGGCGCGCAGCTGCTGCAGCAGCGCGACGATCGGCGCGGTGTCCAGGCGCTTCTTCGGCAGCTCGAACATGCGCTGGCCGGCGTCCAGGATCGGCCGGTAGCCGGTGCAGCGGCACAGGTTGCCGGCCAGCTCGTCGGCCAGCTGCGCGCGGCTGGGCACGGTCCCTGCTTCGTTGTGCTGCTCGTAGGAGGCCGTCATCGTCATCACGAAGCCCGGGGTGCAGAAGCCGCATTGCGAGCCGTGGCAGTCCACCATAGCCTGCTGCACGGGGTGCAGCCCGGCGCCGCCGTTGATCGCGGCCAGGTCTTCCACGGTGAGCAAGGCCTTGCCGTCCAGCGTGGGCAGGAAGCGGATGCAGGCGTTCACCGGCCGCAGCGACAGCCCGCCCACCACGGTGGCCTGCGCCGCCGCGCTGCCCGAGGCGGCGCCCTGCGCGGCCAGCTCGGCCACCACCACCGTGCAGGCGCCGCAGTCGCCTTCGGCGCAGCCTTCCTTGGTGCCGGTGCAGCGCTGGTCCTCGCGCAGCCAGTCCAGCACGCTGCGGGTGGGGGCGGCACCGTCGACGCTGACGATGCGGCCGCGGTGCACGAAGCGGATCGGTCGGGTATCCATGCGGGCCTCGGTGGATGACACAGGGCGAACACTAGCGCGTGCACGCCGCCTGGCTATACGTTCCCAGCGCTATCAAATATATGATCCGCCGTATGGCACAGCGGCCGATCCTCGCCAACATTGACCTCCATCTCGTGAAGGTCTTGTTTACCGTGATCAGCGAACGCAGTGTCTCCCGCGCCGCGATGCGATTGCAGAGCACGCAGCCGATGGTCAGCGCGCAGCTGAAGCGGCTGCGCCAGCTGACGGGCGACCCGTTGCTGGTGCGTTCCGGCCAGGGCCTGGCGCCCACCGACGCGGCGCTGGCCATGCTGGAGCCGGCCTCGCGGCTGCTGCGCGACGCCGACCTGCTGTTCTCGCCGCAGCAGCGCGGCGGCGCCTTCGACCCGGCCACCGCGTCGCCCACCTTCCGCATCGCCGCCAGCGACTACCTGGACCCGCTGTTCCTGCCGCGCATCGTCGAGCTGCTGAAGCGCGAGGCGCCCCAGGCGCAGGTCGAGCTGCACCCGCTGTCGGCCGAGATCGACTACCGCCGCAAGCTGGCCTCGGGCGACGTGGACCTGGTCATCGGCAACTGGCTGCAGCCGCCCGAAGAGCTGCACCTGGGCCGGCTGATGAGCGACGAGATCGTCTGCCTGGTGGCGCCCGACCACCCCGCCGCGCGTGGCGGCCGCGGCTGGACGGTGGAGCGCTACCTGGAGGCCGAGCATGTGGCGCCGATGGCCTTCCACTCCGGCGCGCCGGGCGTCATCGACCAGCACCTGGCCGCGCAGGGCCTGAAGCGCAACCTGGTGGTGCGCAGCGCGCACTTCAGCCTGATCCCCCTGATGGTGGCGCGCAGCTGGCTGGTGCTGACCACCGGCCGGCTGTTCTGCAGCCGCTATGTCGAGGCGCTGGGACTGCGCATCGTGCGCTGCCCGGTGCAGTTTCCGCCGCTGACCTATTACCAGCTGTGGCACGACCGCACCCATGTCGCGCCGCCGCTGCGCTGGCTGCGCGAACGCGTGCGCGACGTGGCCCGCGAGCTGGCCTTGGCGGAGAAGCCCTGATGGCGGCCCCCCGCATCGCGCTGCGCGGCGACCTGCTCGATTTCGTCGCCACGCCGGCGCGAGCCGATCGCGACAGCCGCGCGGTGCGCTGGCGGCCCGGCCACTGGCTGCTGATCGAAGGCGCCACCATCGTCGGCGCGCAGGCCGCCGCGCCGGACGTGACCTGGCAGCGCATCGACCATGCCGGCCAGCTGATCCTGCCCGGCTTCATCGACACCCACGTGCACAGCCCGCAGCTGGACGTGATCGGCTCCTGGGGCACGCAGCTGCTCGACTGGCTGGAGACCTACACCTTCCCGGCCGAGCACCGCATGGCCGATGCGGCGCAGGCCCAGGCCGGCTCGACGCTGTTCCTGGACGCGCTGCTGGCCCACGGCAGCACCAGCGCGGTGGTCTTCCCCACGGTGCACAAGACCTCGGTCGACGCACTGTTCGGCGCCGCGCTGGAGCGCGGCATGCGGGTCATCGCCGGCAAGGTGCTGATGGACCGCCATGCGCCCGACACGCTGTGCGACGACATCGACGACGTGGCCGGCGCCGAGGCCGACTGCCTGGAGCTGATCGAGCGCTGGCATGGCCGCGGCCGGCTGGCCTATGCAGTGACGCCGCGCTTCGCGCCGACCAGCAGCGATGCGCAGCTGGCCATGGCCGGCCGGCTGCTGGCCCACCGCGACGGCCTGTACATGCAGACCCACGTCGCCGAGAACCCCGACGAGGTGCGCTGGGTGGCCGAGCTGTTCCCTGACGCGCGCAGCTACCTCGACGTCTACGAACGCCATGGCCTGCTGAATGCGCGCTCGGTGCTGGCCCACGGCATCTGGCTCGACGATGCCGACCGCGCGACGCTGGCGCGGCGCGGCGCGCAGATCGCCTTCTGCCCCAGTTCGAACCTGTTCCTGGGCAGCGGCCTGTTCGGCTGGGCTGCGGCCGAGGACGCCGGCGTGGGCATCAGCCTGGCGTCGGACGTGGGCGGCGGCACCAGCCTGTCGATGCAGCGCACCATGGCCGACGGCTACAAGGTGCAGGCCATGGCCGGCACCAAGCTCAGTGCCTGGGCGCTGCTGCATGCCGCCACGCGCGGCGCGGCGCAGGCGCTGGGGCTGGCGCACGAGATCGGCTCGCTCGAGGGCGGCAGCGTGGCCGACCTGTGCATCTGGGACTGGGCCACCAGCCCGGTGGCGCGGCGCCGCCAGGAGGTGGCGCGCGACTTGCATGAGAAGGTGTTTGCCTGGATCACGCTCGGCGACGAGCGTGACCTGGCCGAGACCTGGGTGGCCGGCGTTCGCCGCTACCGCCGCCCCGGCGCCGGCTGAACGCCCCGAAGACCTGCCCGCACCGCCCGAACGAACAAGACCCGCCAGGAGACACGACCATGCTGCGACTCGAACTGATCGGCATCAGCAAGCAGTACCCGGCGGTGCGCGCCAACGACAACGTCAACCTGAAGGTGCAGCCCGGCGAGATCCATGCCGTGCTCGGCGAGAACGGCGCCGGCAAGAGCACCATGATGAAGATGATCTACGGCGCGGTGCGGCCCGACGAGGGCGAGATCCGCTGGAACGGCGAGAAGGTCGAGATCAAGAACCCGCAGCAGGCGCGCGCGCTGGGCATCAGCATGGTGTTCCAGCACTTCAGCCTGTTCGACACGCTGACCGCGGCCGAGAACGTCTGGCTGGGCCTGGACAAGAGCATGAACCTGGCCGAGGTGACCGAGCGCATCAGCAAGGTCAGCAAGGACTACGGCCTGGACGTGGAGCCGCTGCGCCCGGTGCATTCGCTGTCGGTGGGCGAACGCCAGCGCGTCGAGATCGTGCGCGCGCTGCTCACCAGCCCCAAGCTCTTGATCCTGGACGAGCCCACCTCGGTGCTGACGCCGCAGGCGGTGCAGAAGCTTTTCGTCACGCTGCGCCAGCTCGCCAAGGACGGCTGCTCGATCCTCTACATCAGCCACAAGCTCGACGAGATCCGCGAGCTGTGCACCAACTGCACGGTGCTGCGCGGCGGCAAGGTCACCGGCACGGTGGACCCGCGCACCGAGAGCAATGCCGGCCTGTCCAAGCTGATGATCGGCGCCGAGCCGCCGCAGCTGCAGCACAAGGCCAGCAAGGCCGGCGAGGTGGTGCTGGCGGTCAAGGGCCTGTCGGTGCCCAAGCTCGACCAGTTCGGCACCACGCTCAGCGACATCGGCTTCGAGGTGCGCGCCGGCGAGATCGTCGGTGTGGCCGGCGTCTCGGGCAACGGCCAGCAGGAGCTGATGGCGGCGCTGTCCGGCGAGGACCCGCGCGGCCCGGCCGGCTCGATCAAGCTCTTCGGCAAGGACATCGCCAGCCATTCGGCGCGACGAAGGCGCAAGGAAGGCCTGCACTTCGTGCCCGAGGAGCGACTGGGCCGTGGCGCGGTGCCGGTGATGAGCCTGGCGCAGAACACGCTGCTGACGCGCACCGAGGCGGTGTCCGGCGCCGGCTGGATCCGCACCCGCAAGGTGGACCTGCTGGCGGCCAACCTGATCAGTCGCTTCAACGTCAAGGCCGGCGGCACCGGCGCGGCGGCGAAGAGCCTGTCCGGCGGCAACCTGCAGAAGTTCATCGTCGGCCGCGAGATCGACGCCAACCCGAAGCTGCTGATCGTCAGCCAGCCCACGTGGGGCGTGGACGTGGGTGCCGCGGCGCTGATCCGCGGCGAGCTGCTGAAGCTGCGCGATGCCGGCTGTGCGCTGCTGGTGGTCAGCGAAGAACTCGACGAGCTGTTCGAGATCGCCGACCGGCTGATCGTCATCGCGCAGGGCCGCATGTCGCCGTCGATTCCCACCGCCGACGCCACCATCGAGCGCATCGGCGAATGGATGTCCGGGCTGTGGCCCAAGGCCGGCGAGGCGATCGCGCCGTCGGTGGCCGCCCCGCAAACCCTGGGAGTGCGCCATGCTCAGGCTTGAACCCCGCCCGCAGCCGTCGAAGCTGATGTCGCTGCTGTCGCCGGTGCTGGCGCTGGTGCTGACCGCGCTGCTCGCCGGCATCCTGTTCGCCGCGCTCGGCAAGGACCCGGTGCGCGGGCTGTCGATGTACTTCGTCGAGCCCTTCGCCAACCTGCGGCAGATCACCGCCGTGGTGCTGAAGGCCACGCCGCTGATCGTCATCGCGCTGGGCCTGGCGGTGTGCTACCGCTCCAACGTCTGGAACATCGGCGCCGAAGGCCAGTTCCTGTTCGGCGTGCTGGGCGGCGGCGGCTTCGCGCTGTGGCTGACCACGCACGGCGTGCAACTGCCGCAGGTCGTGGCGCTGCCACTGGTGCTGCTGGCCAGCGTACTGGGCGGCATGGCCTGGGCGGCGGTCACGGCGCTGCTGCGCGACAAGTTCAACGCCAGCGAGATCCTGGTCAGCCTGATGCTGGTCTATGTCGCGCAGCAGTTCGTCAACTACCTGGTCTTCGGGCCCTGGAAAGACCCGGCGGGCTTCAACTTCCCGCAGACCAAGAACTTCGACGCCTCGACCTGGCTGCCGGTGCTGGTGCCCGGCACGCGTTTCAACATCGGCGCACTCATTGCGCTTGTGCTGGTGGTGCTGACCTGGGTGTTCATGTTCCGCCTGTTCCGCGGCTACCAGCTGCAGGTGGGCGGGCTGGCGCCGGCCGCAGCACGCTATGCCGGCTTCTCCAGCAGCACCTCGCTGTGGACCGCGCTGCTGATCAGCGGCGGCTTCGCCGGCCTGGCCGGCGGCATCGAAGCGGCCGGCACCTTCAAGCAGATCACGCCGCATGTCTCCACCGGGCTGGGCTTCACCGCCATCATCGTCTGCTTCGTCGGCCGGCTGCACCCGGTGGGCATCGTCTTCGCCGGCCTGCTGCTGTCGACGATGATCATCGGCGGCGAGCTCGGCCAGTCGCGCCTGGGCCTGCCGAACGCGCTGTCCGGCGTGTTCCAGGGCCTGCTGCTGGTGCTGCTGCTGGCCTGCGACACACTGATCCACTACCGCATCCGCGTGGGCTCGGCCCTGGCGGCAGCACGTTGAGGGGGAGCGACCATGGACCAACTCGCACTGCTGATCGCTGCCACGCTGGCCTCGGGTACGCCGCTGGCCATCGCCGGCCTGGGCCTGCTGATCAACGAGAAGGCCGGGGTGCTGAACCTCGGTGCGGAAGGCATCATGCTGGTGGCGGCCATTGCCGGCTTCGCCGCGGCCTTCAGCACCGGCAGCGACACCATGGCCTTCATCGCCGGGGCCGGCGCCGGGGCGCTGCTGGCAGCGGCCTTCGGCGTGCTGGTGATCTGGCTGAACACCAACCAGTACGCCACCGGCCTGGCGGTCAGCCTGTTCGGCTACGGCTTCTCGGCCTTCGTCGGCGTGTCCTACGTCGGGCAGAAGCTGTCGGAGCGCACGCCCTTCGAAGTGCCCGGCCTGGCGCAGATCCCGTTCATCGGCCCGGCGCTGTTCCGCCATCACCCGATGGTCTACATCGCGGTGCTGCTGATCCTCGCCGCGATGTGGTTCCTGTACCGCAGCCGCGCCGGGCTGGTGCTGCGCGCGGTGGGCGAGTCACCGGAATCGGCGCATGCGCTGGGCTATAAGGTGCGCTGGATCCGCCTGCTGGCGGTGGTGGCCGGCGGCGCGCTGTGCGGCGTGGCCGGTGCCTTCCTGTCGGTGGTGTACGCGCCGCTGTGGGTCGAGGGCCTGGTGGCCGGCCGCGGCTGGATTGCGCTGGCGCTGACCACCTTCGCCACCTGGCGGCCGCTGCGCGTGCTGTTCGGCGCCTACCTGTTCGGCGGCGTGACGATGGCGCAGTTTGCCCTGCAGGGCGCGGGGGTCGAGATCTCCAGCCAGGTGCTGGCGATGCTGCCCTACCTGGCCACCGTGGTCGTGCTGGCCATCATCAGCCGCAACCCGACCTGGATCCGCATCAACATGCCGGCCTCACTCGGCAAGCCCTTTCATCCCGGCGCCTAGAATCCGCCGGTTCTTCCCACCCCACCCCCCTCACGACAGGAGCCCGACCGCATGAACCCGATGTCCCGACGTACCCTGATGGGTGTCACCGCTGCCGCCGCGGTTGCCGCGATGGTCGGCTGCGGCAAGAAGGAAGAGCCCGCGCCGCAGGCCGCCGCGCCCGCACCGGCGTCGGCTCCCGCACCGGCGCCGGCTCCGGAGCCGTTGAAGGCCGCCTGGGTCTACCTGGGCCCGGTCGGTGACGGTGGCTGGACCTTCGCCCACGACCAGGGCCGCAAGGCGGTCGAGGCCGAGTTCGGCGACAAGGTCAAGACCACCTTCGTCGAGAAGGTGCCCGAGAGCGCCGATGCCGAACGCGTGATCCGCGACCTGGCGGCCCAGGGCAACAAGATCATCTTCACCACCAGCTTCGGCTACATGGAGCCGACGCTGAAGGTGGCCGCCGAGTTCCCGGACGTGAAGTTCGAGCACGCTACCGGCTACAAGATGGCGCCCAACATGCGCGTGTACGACACCCGCTTCTACCAGGACGCCTACCTGTCCGGCATGATCGCCGGCGCGATGACCAAGAGCAACACGCTGGGCTTCGTCGGCAGCTTCCCGATCCCCGAGGTGCTGCGCAACATCAACGCCTTCACGCTGGGTGCGCAGAGCGTGAACCCGAAGGTCAAGACCAAGGTAGTGTGGATCAGCACCTGGTTCGACCCGCCGAAGGAAGCCGAAGCGGCGCAGAGCCTGATCAATGCCGGTGCCGACGTGCTGATCCAGAACACCGACTCCTCGGCCGTGCTGCAGACGGCCGACAAGAACGGCAAGTTCGCCTTCGGCTGGGATTCGGACATGAGCGAGGTCGCGCCCAAGGCGCACCTGGCCTCGAACATGGTGTACTGGGGCCCGTACTACAAGAAGGCCGTCAAGGACGTGATGGACGGCACCTGGAAGTCCGAGCGGTCGGTCTGGGGCTACAAGGAAGGCGCCAACGGCGTGATCAAGATCAACGACGCCGTGCCCGAGGAGATCAAGAAGAAGGTCGCCGAGGTCAAGGAAGGCTACAAGGCCGGCACGATGGATCCGTTCAAGGGCCCGATCGTCGACAACACCGGCAAGGAGCGCCTGCCCAAGGACGAAATGCCCACGCAGGAATGGAAGGACAAGGTCGATTTCTACGTCAAGGGCGTCGAAGGCAAGGTGCCGACCGGCAAGTAAGCCCGGCCGCGGCCCCTGCCGTCCACCACGCCGCCGCGGCCTTCACGCCCGGCGGCGTTTTTCTTTCGCAGCAGGATCGACGATGAACGCGTTGCAGGACTGGTGGCTGCCTGTGGCCGCCGCCGCTGATCTGCCGGCCGGCCGCTGCCTGCCGGCGCGGCATTTCGACGAGGCGCTGGCGCTGTGGCGCAGCGCCGCCGGCCCGGTGGCCTTCGACGACCGCTGCCCGCACCGTGGCGCCAGCCTGTCGCTGGGTCGCGTGCAGGGCGATCACCTGGAATGCGCCTATCACGGCTGGCGCTTCGCGGCCGACGGTCACTGCATGGCGATCCCGGCGGTGCCCAGCGCCCAGCCCGGTGCCAGCCATGCGGCGCGCACCTGGCGCCTGGTCGAGCGCCATGGCCTGCTGTGGGCGGCCGGCGCGGCGGCGCCGCACGACGAGCCCTTCGCGCCGCCGGCGCTGGTCGATCTGCCGGCCAAGCGCGTGCTCTGCGGACCCTTCGAGGTGGCCACCAGCGCGCCGCGGGTGGTCGAGAACTTCCTCGACACCGCGCACTTCGGCTACGTGCACGAAGGCTGGCTGGGCGCGCGCGACCAGGTCGAGGTGCCCGAGTACCGCGTCGAGCCCGATGCGCTGGGCCGCCCCGGCGTGCCGCACTACCGCGCCTGGCAGCCGCAGGCCAGTTCGTCTGCGACCGGTGGCGCCTGGGTCGACTACCGCTACCAGGTGCTGTCGCCGCTGTCGGCGTTGCTGCAGAAACAGGCCACGGGGCAGGGCACCGACGAGGCCTACGTGCTGTGGACCTGCCCCACCGGCCGCGAGAGCTGCCGCGCCTGGTTCACCATCGCCACCTCGAACCTGGCGGCCGACGATGCGGCGCTGCAGGCCTTCCAGACGCAGATCTTTGCGCAGGACAAGCCGGTGGTCGAATCGCAGCGGCCGCGAGAGCTGCCGCTGCAGGGCGGCGAGGTGCATGGCCCGGCCGACCGCTTCAGCGTCGCCTACCGGCTGTGGCTGCGCCGCATCGGCTTCGCGCACGGATGTTGCTGAGCCCCGCCGACTTGCCCCAGGAGAACCCATGAGCGCCATCGACTTCGACGCCATCCCGCGCAGCCGGCTGCCCGCGCTGCTGCGCACCATGCCCAAGGCCGAGCTGCACATCCACATCGAAGGCTCGCTGGAGCCCGAGCTGATCTTCCGCCTGGCGCAGCGCAACGGCGTGGCGCTGCCCTACGCCAGCGTGGAGGCGCTGCGCGCGGCCTATGCCTTCACCGACCTGCAGAGCTTCCTCGACCTGTACTACGCCGGTGCCGACGTGCTGCGCTCCGAGCAGGACTTCTTCGACATGGCCTGGGCCTACTTCGAGCGCGCCGCCGCCGACGGCGTGGTGCATGCCGAAATCTTCTTCGACCCGCAGACCCACACCGACCGCGGCGTGCCTTTCGAGGCGGTGATCGTCGGCCTGGAGCATGCCTGCCGCCGCGCCCATGCCGAGTTCGGAATCAGCGCCAAGCTGATCCTGTGCTTCCTGCGCCACCTCAGCGAGGAGGCGGCCTTCGCCACGCTGGAGCAGGCGCTGCCCTACCGCCACCATTTCATCGGCGTGGGGCTGGACAGCGGCGAGCGCGGCAACCCGCCGGAGAAGTTCGCGCGGGTGTTCGCGCGCTGCCGCGAGCTGGGCTTCCACCTGGTGGCCCATGCGGGCGAGGAGGGCCCGCCGGCCTACATCGAAAGTGCGCTCGACCTGCTGCAGGTGCAGCGCATCGACCATGGCGTGCGCTGCGTCGAAAGCCCCGCGCTGGTGCAGCGGCTGGCGGCCCGCCGCATGCCGCTGACGGTGTGCCCGCTGTCCAACGTCAAGCTGTGCGTGTTCCCGACGCTGGCCGATCACAACCTGAAGACGCTGCTCGACGCCGGCCTGTGCGCCACCGTCAACAGCGACGACCCGGCCTATTTCGGCGGCTACCTGAACGACAACTTCGTGCAGTGCTTCGAGGCGCTGCCCGCCCTGACCGTGCGCGACGCCTGGCAGCTGGCGGCCAACAGCTTCGAGGCGAGCTTTGCCGATGCCGCGCAGAAGGCGCAGTGGCAGCAGCAGCTGGACGCCGCGTTCAGGGCGGCGGCTGCTGCTGCTTGATCGAGCGGAAGCGCTCGGCCAGCTCGCGGCGCAGCTGCTTGCGCAGCGCCGCTTCCTGCCAGCGGCGGGCCTCGTCGCCCGGCGCCGGCTGCAGCGGCGGCACGGCCACCGGCCGGCGCTCGTCGTCCACCGCCACCATCGTGAAGAAGCAGCTGTTCACATGGCGCTTCTGCTGGCTGCGGATGTTCTCCGCCACCACCTTGATGCCCACTTCCATCGACGAGGTGCCGGTGTGGTTGACCGCGGCCAGAAAGCTCAGCAGCTCGCCGACGTGGATCGGCTGCAGAAACATCACCTGGTCGACGCTGAGCGTCACCACGTAGCGGCCGGCATAGCGGCTGGCGCAGGCATAGGCCACTTGGTCCAGGAACTTCAGCACCGTGCCGCCGTGCACGTTGCCGGCAAAGTTGGCCATGTCCGGCGTCATCAGCACGGTCATCGTCAGCTGGTGCGGGGGCAGGTTCATGGCGGCGGATGGTCGGGCTTCTGCGCCGCGGCAGCCGGCGGCCACAGGCCGTGCTGCTCGGCCAGGCGCATCAGCCGCTGCACCTCGCGGTCGTGCACGCCGCGCTCGCGCAGCGCGTGCGCGGTGTGCGCCAGGTACTGCAGCGTGCTGCCGTAGCGGCCGCTGGCATGGCGCAGGATGTGCAGCATCTGCGCGTCGTCGAGCCGGCCCATGTAGGCCTCGCTGCGCCGGCTGAGGGTGAAGGCCAGCGCCGGCACCGTGCCCTGCGGCGTGCGCGCCGGCAGCCAGCGCGGGTCGTACACGCCGGTGGGCATCTCGCGCTGCCACAGGCGCTCTAGCTCCTCGTCGGCGGTCTCGCGGCGCAGCCGGAACACCATGCCGCGGCAGGCGCCGCCGGGCAGCAGCGCGAACACCAGCCCGGGCTGCTGCACCGAGCCGCGGTTGACGCGCGAACGCATGCGCAGCGCGCGATGCCAGCCGTGCACCTGGGCGCTGCGGTGCTCGACGGCCTCGAACTCCTGCCGCCACAGCAGCGAGGCATAGCCGAAGATCCACAGGTCGCCGCGGCCGCCCCATTGCGCCCGCGTGTGCGCCAGCATCTGCGCCGGATTGCGGCCGGGGAGGTGAGGGGGCAGTTCCTGCATCGCGACCGGGGTTTCCTGAGGGTGCAGGCTATCATCGCCGCCGCCCGCGCGGGGGGCCGCGCCCGGTGGCCGGCCGCGGCGGCGATGGCCCTGAACTTGCTCGCCCCCGGGCCACCCGCACCCGATCGCCGCATGCTGATTCCGACCGCCGCTCTCCGCACCTTGCGCCTGCCGGGCCGGGCCCTGGCCTGCATCGTCTTCGGGCTGGCGCTGCCGCTGGCCCAGGCGCAGGACCAGCCGCGCGGCCTGGGCGGCGGCCCCGAGCTGGACCCGGCGGCGCCGGCGGCCGCGGCGGCGGCGCTGCCCACACTGCAGGCGCCGCGGCCGCGCATCGGCCTGGTGCTGTCCGGCGGCGGCGCGCGCGGCGCGGCGCACATTGGCGTGCTGAAGGTGCTGGAAGAGCTGCGCGTGCCGGTCGACGTGATCGCCGGCACCAGCATGGGCTCGATCGTCGGCGGCTCCTATGCGTCGGGGCAGACGGTGGCGGCGATGACCCGCGACGTGGCCAACATCAAGACCGAGCTGCTGGCCCGCGACCAGCCGCCGCGTGAAGAGATCGCCATCCGGCTGAAGAAGGACGACTGGCTGGATTTCATCGGCCCGCAGTTCGGCTACCGCGACGGCTCGCTGCTGCTGCCCAAGGGCGCGATCTCCGGTGTCGGGCTGGAGGCGGTGCTGCGCGACCTGGCGCTGGCCAAGGGCGACTGGAACTTCGACAAGCTGCCGATTCCCTTCCGCGCCATCGCCACCGACGTGGTCACCGGCCAGATGACGGTGCTGAAGTCGGGCGACCTGGCCATCGCGATGCGCGCCAGCATGTCGGTGCCGGGCGCGGTGGCGCCGGTGCAGATCGACGGCAAGATGCTGGTCGACGGCGGCCTGACGCGCAACCTGCCGGTGGACGTGGCCCGCGCGATGGGCGCCGACGTGGTGATTGCCGTCAACCTGGGCACGCCGCTGCTGCCGCGCGACCAGATCAACTCGGCGCTCAGCGTGGCGCTGCAGATGCTGAACATCCTGACCGAGCAGAACGTGCAGGCCTCGCTGGCCTCGCTGACCGAGAAGGACGTGCTGATCCTGCCGGAGCTGGGCAGCTTCTCGGCGGGCGACTTCGACAACATGCCGAGCACCATCCCGATCGGCGAGGCCGCGGCGCGCAAGGTGGCCGACAAGCTGAAGCGCTACAGCCTGCCGCCGGAGCAGTACGCAGCGCACCGGCAGCGCCAGGTGCGGGTGATCGTGCAGGACACGCGCAAGGTCGACGAGATCCGCGTCGACGGACTGGAGCGGGTGAACGAAGAGGTGGTGATCCAGAGCATGGCCACCAGCGTCGGCGAGCCGCTGGACGTGGCCACGCTGGATCTGGACATGCGCCGCATCTATGGGCGTGAGGATTTCGAGCATGTCAGCTACCGGCTGATCGACGGGCCCGACAACCGCATCCTGGCGGTGGACGCGGTGGAGAAATCCTGGGGCCCCACCTACATGCGCTTCGGCCTGTCGCTGTACAGCGATTTCCGCGGCGACAACGGCTTCAACATCCTGGCCAGCGTGCGCCGCACCTGGCTGAACAAGCTGGGCGGCGAATGGCGCGCCGACCTGCAGGTCGGCAGCAACGGCGTGCTGTTCAGCGAGTTCTACCAGCCGTTGACGCCCGACCAGTTCCTGTTCGTGGCGCCCTACATCGACGTGCAGCGCGGCGTGGAAGACATCTACAGCGGCCCGAGCGGCGACAACCTGACCGCGCGCTACAACGTCGGCGCCGCCGTCGTCGGCTTTGATATCGGCAGCCAGTTCACCAAGTACGGCGAGCTGCGCATCGGCCTGCAGGCCGGCCGGGGCGAATACGACCTGCAGATCGGCTCGCCGCTGCTGGCGCCGCTGGACTTCACCCGCGACATCGGCGCGGTGCGCACCCGGCTGTACCTGGACCAGCTGGACAACGTGGCCTTCCCGCGCAACGGCTTCATGCTCGATGCGCGGCTGCTGTCGCAGAGCACCCGGCTCGGCGCCAGCGACACCTACAACCGCTGGGACCTGCGCCTGCTGAAGGCCCAGACCTTCGGCGAGCACACCTTCCAGGTGGCGCTGGCCGGCGGCGGCGCGGTCGGCGGCAATGCGCTGCCGCTGTACGACTACATCGGCTACGGCGGCTTCATGCGCCTGACCGGCTACCGCGAAGGCCAGCTGCGCAACGATTCGCTGGCCTACGGCCGCCTCACCTACATGAACCGGCTGCTCAAGCTGCCGCTGCTGGAAGGCGTGTACTTCGGCGCTTCGCTGGAAGGCGCCCGCCTGGGCACCCCGCTGGTGCCCACCGGCATCCAGGGCAACGTCGGCTCGGGCAGCCTGTTCCTGGCCATCGACACACCGCTGGGCCCGGCCTACCTGGCCTATGGCCACACCTTCGACGGCAACCAGAACGTCTACTTCTACCTGGGCAAGCGCTGAGGCGCGCCGCCCTTCTCGCAGGCGAACCCCGATGCCCAAGCCCGGACCCTTCAGCTGGCGGCTGGCCGCCCCCTTGATGCTGGCGCTGCTGGCCGCCGGCTGCAGCCGCGAGGCCGCCGAAGCCGAGGCCCAGCGCCCCGCGCCGCAGGTGCGCGTGCAGACCGTGCAGCCGCGCGACATCCCCTTCACGCTGAGCTTCGTCGCGCAGACCGAAAGTTCGCGGCAGGTGAACATCGTCGCCCGCGTGTCCGGGTTCCTCGACCAGATCGCCTACCAGGAGGGCGAGGTGGTGCGCGCCGGGCAGCTGATGTTCCAGCTGGACCCCAAGCCCTTCCAGGCGCAGCTGGAGGCGGCACGCGGCGCGCTGCAGTCGCAGCAGGCGCGCTTTGCCACCGCGCAGGCCAACCTGGCGCGCGTCAAGCCGCTGGCCGAGCAGAACGCGCTGTCGCAGTCGGACCTGGACCGTGCGCAGGGCGAGCACGACGCCGCCAAGGCCGCGGTGTACAGCGCCCAGGCCTCGCTGACGCAGGCCGAGCTGAACCTGGGCTACGCCACCATCCGCAGCCCGCTGAACGGCGTGGCCGGCCGAGCGCTGCAGCGCCAGGGCGCCTACGTCAACTCGATGTCCGAATCGGCCAACCTGACCTACGTGGCCGCCGTCGACCCGATCTGGGTCACCTTCAGCATCTCGCAGAACCAGGCCGCGCGCTGGGCCGACGAGCGCAAGCGCGGCACGGTGGTGGCGCCGAAGAACCAGGCCTACGAGGTGGACCTGGTGCTGCCCGACGGCACACCCTTCCCGCAGCGCGGCCGCATCAGCTTTGCCGACCCGTCCTTCAGCGCCGACACCGGCTCGTTCATGGTGCGCGCAGTGCTGCCCAACCCGAACCTGGAGCTGCGGCCGGGCATGTTCGTCACCGCCTTCCTGCGCGGCGCGATCCGGCCCAACGCCATCGTCGTGCCGCAGCTGGCGGTGCAGCAGGGCTCGAACGGGCACTTCGTCTACGTGGTCAACGCCGCCGGCGCGGCCGAGCTGCGGCCGGTGATCGTCGGCGACTACTTCGGCGAGAAGGAGATCGTCGTCGCCAGCGGCCTGCACGGCGGCGACCAGGTGGTGGTGGAAGGCGTGCTGAAGGTGGTGCCCGGCCAGCCGGTGCAGGTGCTGCCGGCGGCCGCGCCCGCGTCGGCGCCGGCCAGCGCCGCCGCCCCGGCCCCCGCGGCCAACCGGTAGCCGGCGCCGATGTTCACGCACTTCTTCATCCGCCGGCCGATCCTGTCGTCTGTCATCTCGATCCTGATCCTGCTCGGCGGGCTGGTGGCGATGTTCGTCTCGCCGATCGAGCAGTACCCCGAGATGGCGCCGCCGCAGGTCAGCATCAGCGCGCGCTACCCCGGCGCCACCGCCGAGGTCATCGCCAACACCGTGGCCGCGCCGATCGAGGCGCAGCTGAACGGCGTGGACAACCTGCTGTACTTCAACTCGGTGGCCTCGTCCAGCGGCAACCTGTCGATCAGCGTCGTCTTCCAGCCGGGCAGCGACCCCGACATCAACCAGGTCAACGTGCAGAACCGCGTCAGCCAGGCGCAGTCGCTGCTGCCGCAGGTGGTGGTGCAGCAGGGCGTGACGGTGGAAAAGCAGTCGTCCAGCATCATGATGGTGCTGTCGATCTATTCCACCGACGGCCGCTACGACGCCACCTACCTGGACAACTACGCGCAGCTGTACGTGGTGGAGGAGCTGAAGCGCGTGCCGGGGGCCAACCGGGCCTCGGTCTTCGGCCTGCCGGACATCGCGATGCGGGTCTGGCTGCGGCCCGACCGCATGGCGCAGCTGGGCATCTCCACGCAGGAGGTGGCCGCCGCCATCCAGAGCCAGAACCAGACCTTCGGCATCGGCCAGATCGGCGCGCCGCCGATGCCCGCCGGCGTGCAGCAGAGCTTCGTGGTCACCGCGCAGGGCCTGCTGACGCGGCCCGAGGAGTTCGAGGACATCATCGTGCGCACCGCGCGCGAGGGCTCGGCCATCGTGCGGGTGCGCGACATCGGCCGGGTGGAGATGGCCAAGCTGGACTACTCGGTGGCCAGCCGCATGAACGGCAAGACCGGCACCACCATCGGCATCTTCCAGCAGCCCGGCGCCAACGCGGTGCAGACCGCGGCCGCGGTGCGCGCGCGCATGGAGGAGCTGAAGAAATCCTTCCCCACCGGCATCGACTACAAGGTGGCGCTGGACACCAGCCTGTTCACGCTGGAATCGATCGACAAGGTGGTGCACACCTTCTTCGAGGCGGTGGTGCTGGTGGTGCTGGTGGTCTACCTGTTCCTGCAGAGCCTGCGCGCCACGATCATCCCGATCCTGGCGGTGCCGGTGTCGATCATCGGCACCTTCATCGGCATGCACCTGCTGGGTTTCTCGATCAACATGCTGACGATGTTCGGAATGATCCTGGCCATCGGCCTGGTGGTCGACGACGCGATCGTCGTCGTCGAGAACGTCGAGACCCACATGACGCGCGACGGCCTGGGGCCGCTGGAGGCGTCGATGAAGGCGATGAGCGAGATCGCCGGCGCGCTGATCTCGATCGTGCTGGTGCTGGTGGCGGTGTTCCTGCCGGTGGCCTTCCTGGGCGGCGTCACCGGCACGCTGTACCAGCAGTTCGCGATCACCATCGCCATCTCGGTGGTGCTGTCCGGCGTGATGGCGCTGACGCTGTCACCGGCGCTGGCCGCGATCATCATCAAGGCGCACCACGGCGAGAAGAAGGGATTCTTCCGCTGGTTCGAGCGCGGCTTCGCGCGGCTGACCGAGGGCTACGTGGGCGGCGTGGCGCGCGCGGTGCAGGCCTGGCCGCTGAGCATCGGCCTGTTCCTGGCGGTGCTGGTGGGCATCGTGCTGATGTTCCGCACGCTGCCGAGCAGCTTCGTGCCCGACGAGGACCAGGGCTACTTCTTCGTCGTCGTCGAGGCGCCCGACACCGCCAGCCTGGGCGTGGTCTCCGAGCTGGCGAAGAAGGTCGAGGCCATCGTCGCCGCCGACCCGGCCGTGCAGGACGTGGCCACGGTGGCCGGCTACAGCCTGCTGGACGGCAGCATCCGCAACAACGCGGCGGTGCTGTTCGTGTCGATGAAGCCCTTCGGCGAGCGCAAGACACCCGACCTGCTGAGCTTTGCCGCGCTGCCGCGCATCAACGGCCGGCTGGCCGGGCTGACCGAAGGCTTCGCGCTGGCGGTGAACCCGCCGCCGATCCCCGGCCTGGGCACCACCGGCGGCTTCGAGTTCTATCTGCAAAACCGCGGCGCCGGCGACGTGCGCGCCACCAACGCGGCGCTGCAGGCCTTCCTGAAGGCGGCGCGCGAGCGACCCGAGCTGGCCGGCATCAGCACCACCTTCCGCGGCTCGACGCAGCAGCTCTTCGTCGAGCTGGACCGCGCCAAGGCCGAGGTGCTGGGCGTGCCGGTGCAGGACGCCTTCCAGACCATGCAGGCCTTCTTCGGCTCGCAGGTGGCGGGGCAGTTCAGCCAGTTCAGCCGGGTCTGGTGGGTGGTGCTGCAGGCCGACGCGCAGTACCGCATCGACCCGCGCGACTTCGACGGCGTGTACGTGCGCTCGCGCGAAGGCAAGATGGTGCCGCTGTCGGGCCTGATCCGGGTGCGCTACGTGGCCGCGCCCAAGCTGCTGGAGCGCTTCAACGGCTTCCCGGCGGTGAAGATCAGCGGCAACCCGGCCGAGGGCTACAGCTCCGGCCAGGCGTTGGCGGCGATGGAGGCGGTGGCCCGCGCCACGCTGCCGGCCGACTTCTCGTATTCATGGGCCGGCCAGGCGCTGCAGGAGAAGGCCTCGGGCAGCACCTCGGCCATCGCCTTCGTGGCCGGGCTGATCGTGGTCTTCCTGCTGCTGGCCGCGCAGTTCGAGAAATGGACGCTGCCGCTGGCCGTGCTGCTGACGGTGCCGGTGGCCATCCTGGGCGCGCTGCTGCTGACCTGGGCACTGGGGCTGGAGAACGACGTGTACTTCCAGGTCGGGCTGGTCACGCTGGTCGGCCTGTCGGCGAAGAACGCCATCCTGATCTGCGAGGTGGCCATCGAGCACGTGCGCGCCGGCATGGCGGTGAAGGAAGCCGCGCTGCAGGCGGCGCGGGCGCGGCTGCGCGCCATCGTCATGACCTCGCTGGCCTTCGGCCTGGGCTGCGTGCCGCTGGCCATCGCCAGCGGGCCGGGCGCCAACAGCCTGCGCGCCATCGGCACCGGCGTGATCGGCGGCATCCTGGCCAGCACGCTGGTGGCGGTGTTCTTCGCGCCCTTCTTCTTCTGGCTGCTGGAAAGCCTGAGCCAGCGCTTTGGCGGCAAGCCGTCGCCGGCGGCGCAGGAGTCCTGAGATGCGGGCACTGCGTTACCTGGCAGGGGTGCTGATGCTGGCCGGCTGCACGGTCGGGCCGGACTACGTGCGGCCCACGGTCGATGCGCCGCCGGCCTGGCGGGTGGACTACGCGCAGGCCGCCGACCTGGCCAACCTGCGCTGGTGGGAAGGTTTCGGCGACCCGGTGCTGAACGGCCTGGTCGACCAGGCGCTGCGCAACAACCCCGACCTGTTCATCGCCGCCGCGCGGGTGGACCAGTTCGTCGGCCAGCTGGCCACCACCCGCGCGCAGTTCTATCCGCAGATCGGCTACGGCGCCGACGTCAGCAGCAACCGCAGCAGCCGCGTCGGCGTGCCGCCGCTGGCGCCGGGCGCCGACCCGTACTACCAGATCTACAACGGCGCGCTGTCGGCGCAGTGGCAGATCGACCTGTTCGGCCGCGTGCGCCGGCAGACCGAGGCCGCGCAGGCCCAGCTCTTTGCCAGCGAGCAGGGCCGCCGCGGCGTGGTGCTGTCGCTGTGCACCAGCGTGGCCGCCAGCTACGTCGGGCTGCGCGGGCTGGACCGGCAGCTGGAGATCGCGCGCGCCACCGCCGCCAACCTGGCCGACACGCAGCGCATCTTCCAGCTGCGCTTCAAGGGCGGCGTGGTCTCGCAGGTGGAAGTCGAGCAGATCAACTCGCAATACGAGCAGGCGCTGGCTGCGATTCCCGCACTGGAGCTGCAGATTGCCGCGCTGGAGAACCTGATCTCCACGCTGCAGGGCCGCAACCCCGGCGCGGTGCCGCGCGGCAAGAGCATCGACCAGCTGCGCCCGCCCGGCGTGCCGGCGGGGCTGCCGTCCAGCCTGCTGGAGCGCCGGCCCGACATCCTGCAGGCCGAGCAGAACCTGGTGGCGGCCAATGCCGACATCGGCGTGGCGCAGTCGCAGTACTACCCGCAGCTGTCGCTGACCGGTGTGCTGGGCTCCAGCAGCGCCGCGCTGGGCGATTTCCTGGCCGGCGGCTCGGCCGTCTGGTCGCTGACCGCCGGGCTGGCCGGGCCGATCTTCAGCTTCGGCCGCATCGAGGGCCAGGTGCAGAGTGCCGAAGCCGTGCAGCGCGAGGCGCTGGCCAACTACCAGCGGGTGGTGCTGAACGCCTTCCGCGAGGCCAACGACGCGCTGACCGGCACGGTCAAGAAGCGCGACGAGGCGGCGGCGCAGACCCGCCGCGTGGCGGCGCTGCGCGAATTCGCCCGGCTGTCCACGCTGCGCTTCAACAACGGCTATGCCGACTACCTGGAAGTGCTGTACGCGCAGAACGAGCTGTTCGCGGTGGAACTGGCCGCCGTGCGCACCCAGGTCGAGGCGGTGACCCAGGTGGTCAACGTCTATGGCGCGCTGGGCGGCGGCTGGGTGGACCTGGCCGCCGGCGAAGCGCCCGCGCCGCGCACCCTGCCGCGGCCCTGAGCCGCCCGGCCGCGCCGGCCGGCGTGGCCTGATCCTTGCTGACGCCAACCTGCCTGCCCTGGCATACCAGGGCAGGCAGCCTGCCATTGACGATGTAACCAGGTTACTTCAGAATCGCCACCACAGTTACTCCACCGGCCCGTAGCCCTGCTACCCCGGTTACGCCCATGGTCACTGCCGCTGTCGATCGCATCACCCGCCGCATCCAGGCGCGCAGCGCGGCCACGCGCAGCGCCTACCTGGCCCGCATCGAACGTTTTGGCCAGCGCGATCGCGGTGCCGACCGCATGGGCTGCGCCAACGTGGCGCATGCCTTCGCCGCACTGCCGGCGCAGGACAAGCTGCGCGTGGTGGTGCAGCGCGCGCCGCACATCGGTGTGGTCACGGCCTACAACGACATGCTGTCGGCGCATCAGCCCTACGAGGGCTATCCGGCGCAGATCCGCGAGGCGGCGCGTGCGCTGGGCGCCACCGTGCAGGTGGCCGGCGGCGTGCCGGCCATGTGCGACGGCGTCACCCAGGGCCAGCCCGGCATGGAGCTGAGCCTGTTCTCGCGTGACACCATCGCCATGGCCACGGCCATCGCGCTGACGCACGATGTGTTCGACGCGGCGCTGCTGCTGGGCGTGTGCGACAAGATCGTGCCCGGCCTGCTGATCGGCGCGCTGCACTTCGGCCACCTGCCGTGCCTGTTCGTGCCGGCCGGGCCGATGAGCACCGGGCTGTCCAATTCCGAGAAGTCCAAGGTCCGCGAAATGGCGGCGCAGGGCCATGTCGGCCGCGACGCGCTGCTCGAGGCCGAGAGCGCGGCCTACCACGGCCCCGGCACCTGCACCTTCTACGGCACCGCCAACAGCAACCAGATGCTGCTGGAGGCGATGGGCCTGCACGTGCCCGGCGCGGCCTTCGTGCACCCGCACACGCCGCTGCGCGAGGCGCTGACGCGCGAGGCCGTGTCCAGCGTGCTGCAGCGCGTGCGCGGCGCGCACTACCTGCCGATCGGCCGGCAGGTCGACGAGCGGGTGATCGTCAACGCGATGGTCGCGCTGCTGGCCACCGGCGGCTCCACCAACCACCTGATCCACTGGGTGGCGGTGGCGCGCGCGGCCGGCATCCTGATCGACTGGAGCGACTTTGCCGAGCTGTCGGCCAGCACGCCGCTGCTGGCCCGCGTCTACCCCAACGGCCAGGCCGACGTGAACCAGTTCCAGGCCGCCGGCGGCCCGGGCTTCGTGCTGCGCGAGCTGATGGACGCCGGCCTGATGCATGACGACGTGCCGGCGGTGGACCGCCGCGGCCTGCGCGCCCATGGCGAACTGCCGGTGCTGCAGGACGGCCAGCTGCGCTGGACGGCGCTGCCGCCGGACAGCGGCGATGCGCAGGTCGTGCGCGGCGCGGCCGCGCCCTTTTCCGCCAGTGGCGGGCTGAAGCTGCTGACCGGCAACCTGGGCCGCGCGGTCATCAAGGTGTCGGCGGTGCCCGAGGAGCGGCACATCATCGAAGCGCCGGCGCGCGTGTTCAGCGACCAGGAATCGCTGCAGCGCGCCTTCAAGGCCGGCGAGCTGGACCGCGACTTCGTCGCCGTGGTGCGCTTCCAGGGCCCGCGCGCCAACGGCATGCCCGAGCTGCACAAGCTGACGCCGCCGCTGGCGGTGCTGCAGGGCAAGGGTTTCAAGGTCGCGCTGGTGACCGACGGGCGCATGAGCGGCGCGTCGGGCAAGGTGCCGGCGGCCATCCACTGCAGCCCCGAGGCGCTGGCCGGCGGCCCGCTGGCCAAGGTGCGCGATGGCGATGTCATCCGTCTGGATGCAGTGGCCGGCACGCTGGCCGCGCTGGTCGATCCGGTGGAGTGGGCGGCGCGCGAAACCGCCGTCATCGACGACACGGCCGCCGAGGACAATGCCCACGGCCTGGGCCGTGAACTCTTCGCCGGCCTGCGGCGCAACGTCATCAGCGCCGAAGAGGGCGCGTGCAGCTGGATGTGAAGCCGATGAACACACTCGACCTCGTGACCCATGGCCCGGTGATCCCGGTGATCGTGCTGCAACGCGTGGCCGACGCAGTGCCGCTGGCGCGCGCGCTGGTGGCCGGTGGCGTCAAGGTGCTGGAGGTGACGCTGCGCACGGCGGTGGCGCTGGACTGCATGCGCGCCATCGCGCAGCAGGTGCCCGAGGCCCTCGTCGGCGCCGGCACCATCCGCTCGGTGGACGATGCCAAGGCCGCGCTCGACGCCGGCTGCCGCTTTGGCGTGAGCCCCGGCTACACGCGCGACATCGGCCTGGCCTGCCAGCGCATCGGCCTGCCGCTGCTGCCCGGCGTGGCCAGCGCCAGCGAGGTGATGGCCGCCAACGCCGATGGCTACAGCTTCCTGAAGTTCTTTCCGGCCACCGCGGCCGGCGGCATCCCGATGCTGAAGGCGCTGGCCGGCCCCTTCACCGACGTGGTGTTCTGCCCCACCGGCGGCATCACGCCCGAGACCGCGCCGCAGTTCCTGGCGCTGCCGAACGTCAAGGTCTGCGGCGGCTCATGGCTGACGCCGCAGGACGCGGTGGAGGCGCAGGACTGGGAGCGCATCACCCGCCTGGCGCGGGCCGCCAGCGCATTGCGTGGCGTCGCCTAGGCGATAGCCCCACAAGGGTAACTCCGATCCCCGCGCACCCTTCCGCGGGGCGGGGCTTGCACGTAGACTCGCGCCCGCCACGCACCGGCAACGGTGCCTTCGTTCGAGTCGCGTAACGGCTGCGTTGCAGCCACCACCCCAGGAGACACCCATGCGCTTGCGCAAACTGCTGATGCTCGCCGGCACCGCCTTCGCGTTCACCTGCACTGCCGCCCTGGCCCAGACAAGCCTGAAGATCGCGTCGGCCGCACAGCCCGGCTCGGTGCTGATCGGCTTCGTCGACGAGACGGTGGACAAGATCAACAAGAACTCGAACGGCCAGCTGAAGAGCGAACGCCTGTTCATCGGCAGCGAGCAGGAGATCACCACCCAGGTCGCGCGCGGCCGGCTGGAGATGGGCAGCATCAGCTACACCGGCACCTCGGTGCTGATCCCCGAGGCCGCGGTGCTGAACATGCCGTACCTGTGGAAGAGCGATGGCGAGCGCGACTTCGTCACCGACAACTTCGCATTGCCGGTGCTGAAGAAGATCTTCGAGGCCAAGGGCCTGGTGATCATCGGCCTGGGCGACGTGGGCTGGAACGACGTGGTCTGCAAGAAGGCCTGCCTGACGCCGGCCGACGTCAAGGGCATGAAGGTGCGCGTGTCGCCGGCGCCCTCGTCGAAGATGTTCTGGGGTGCGCTGGGTACCAACGGCGTGCAGATGCCGCTGTCCGAACTGTTCCCGGCACTGCAGAGCGGCCTGGTCGAAGGCGCGGACCTGCCCTTCCTGTACTACATCACCACGCCGGCCGCGCAGAGCGCACCGCACTACGTGATGACGCGCCACCTGCACCATGGCTCCACCTTCGTGATCAACAAGGGCGTGTGGGACAAGCTGACGCCTGATCAGCAGAAGATCGTGGCCGCTGCGCGGCCCGATGTGGCCCGCGTGCGCAGCGAAGTGGCTGCCACCGAGAAGCCGAAGATGGCCGAGTTCAAGGCCAAGGGCGGCTTCGTGCACGAGCTGACCCCGGCGCAGCGCGCCGAATGGGCCAAGCTGGTCGAACCGCAGCAGCAGAAGCTGGTCGACGAGATCGGCGGCCAGTCGGCTGAGCTGTGGGCCGCCATCCAGAAGGGCAAGCAGGAATACGCCGCCAAGGGCGGCAAGTAAGCGCGCCCGCGGGCTGGACGACTAGGCATGGACGCGGCGCGCCGGGTGCTGCGCGGGCTGTGGCTGCTGGAAGCCACGGTCTGCGTATTGGCCTTCTCGATCACCGCCATCGCGCTGATGGCCGACGTGCTGGGCCGGGAGTTCTTCGGCAACGGCATCTTCGGCGCGCAGCGCCTGGCGGTGTGGACCACCGCCATCGCCGGCCTGGTGGGCTTCGCGCTGGTGACGGCCGAAGCCGGGCACCTGCGCCCGCGCTTTCTGGATGGCCTGGTGCCCAAGTCGGCCGGCCCGGGGCTGGACCGCTTCGGTGACCTGCTGTCGGCGGTGATCTGCATCGGCCTGGGCTGGTATGCGGTGCAGTTCGTGCAGAGCTCGGCCGCGCTGGGCGAGCGCGGCATGGCCATCCCGATCAAGGTCTGGCCGATCCAGTTGATCCTGCCGTGGATGTTCTTCTCCTCGGCCGTGCGCCACCTGTGCTTCGCCGGCTGGCCCGCGCTGAAGCCCGAACCGAAGCAGGAGACCTGACATGGTCTGGCTCGGTCTCCTCGTCATCATCGTCGCGCTGCTGGTGCTGCGCCAAAGCCTCGTGCTGGTGCTGGCCGTGGCCACCGCCTACGTGCACGTGTTCATCGCCAACAGCAAGATCGAGTTCCTGATCCAGGACTTCTGGTTCACGGTCGACCGCGAGGTGCTGCTGTCGGTGCCGTTGTTCATGCTGGCCGGCAACGTGATGTCGCGAGGCTCCATCGCCAAGCGGCTGATCGATTTCATGTCGGCCTTCACCCAGCCGATCCCTGGCGGCCTGGCGGTGGCCTGCGTGCTGTCCTGTGCCGCCTTCGCGGCGATCAACGGCTCGTCCATCGTCACCATGCTGGCGGTGGGCACCATCATGTATCCGGCACTGGTGGCGCGCGGCTATTCGCCGCAGTTCGCCATCGGCGCGGTGGCCTCGGCCGGCACGCTGGGCATCATCATCCCGCCGTCGATTCCGCTGATCCTCTACGGCATCATGACCGAGGAGAACATCGCGCACCTGTTCGTGGCCGGCATCGGCCCGGGCCTGCTGCTGATGCTGATGTTTGCCGGCTATTCGTTCTGGGTGAACCGCCATATCGCGCGCATTCCCTTCAGCATGGAATCGGCGATGAAGGCCACCGGCAGCGGCATCTTCGCCATCCTGCTGCCCTTCATCATGATAGGCGGCATCTACAGCGGCTGGTTCAGCCCCACCGAGGCGGGTGCAGTGTCGCTGGCCTATGCGCTGGTGATCGAGTTCTTCGTGCATGCCGAAGAGGGCGCCAAGCCCGCGCCCGCCGGCGCCAGCTTCGGCCAGCGCGTGCGCCACTACTTCGCCACCCGCGAGATGGGCCCGCGCACGCTGATCGACGTGATCCTGGAGACCACCAAGCTGCTGGCCACGCTGCTGCCGCTGCTGTGCATCGCCGGCAGCCTGAACACCATCCTCGACCATTCGGGCGTGCCGCGGCAGATGGTGCAGTCGCTGTCCGCAGCCATCACCAGTCCGGTGGTGATGATGGTGGGCATCAACATCCTGCTGCTGATCGTCGGCTGCCTGATGGACGTGGGCTCTGCCATCCTGATCCTGGCGCCGCTGCTGAAGCCGCTGGCCGAATCCATCGGTGTGAATCCGGTGCACTTCGGCATCATCATGATCTCCAACCTGGAGATCGGCTACCTGACGCCACCGGTGGGCCTGAACCTGATCGTGGCGATGGCGGCCTTCAAGGTGGCCTTCGGTACCGTGGTGCGTTCGGTGATCCCGTTCATCACCATCATGCTGTTCTGGCTGGTGATCGTGATCGTCTACCCTTCGCTGTCGCTGTACCTGCTGGGCAAATGAGCCCCCGCCCGACCGCTCCGAAGGGGGCTCGCACCGCAGCGCGCAGTGCGGAGGTGTCCTGATGCTCCAGGACGCCGCGCTGCGCGAGCGCGCGGCGCGCGTCATTCCCGGCGGCCTGTGGGGCCACCTGCGGGTGCAGGGTCTGCCGCCGGGCTATCCGCAGTTCTTCCAGCGCGCGCAAGGTTGCCGGTTGTGGGACGTGGACGGCCGCGAGTTCATCGACTTCATGTGCAGCTGGGGCCCGGTGGTGCTGGGCCACCACGACCCCGACGTGCAGGCCGCGGCCGAGGCGCAGGCCAAGCTGGGCGACGCGATGAACGGCCCGGCGCCGGTGCTGGTGGAACTGGCCGAGCACTTCACCGGCCTGGTGGCGCATGCCGACTGGTCGCTGTTCGCGAAGAACGGCACCGACGCCACCACCATCTGCGTCACCACCGCGCGAGCCGCCACCGGCCGGCGCAAGCTGCTGGTGGCGCAGGGGGCCTACCACGGCGCCGCACCCTGGTGCACACCGTACCCGGCTGGCACCACGGCCGAAGACCGCGCGCACCTGATCCACTACCGCTACAACGACCTGGACAGCCTGGCGCAGGCGGCCGCGGCGGCGGGCGACGATCTGGCGGGCGTGATGGTTTCGCCCTTCCGTCACGACTACGGCGTGGACCTGGAGCTGCCGACGCCCGCCTTCGCGCAGGCCGTGCGCGCGCTGTGCGACCGGCAAGGCGCCGCGCTGATCCTGGACGAGGTGCGCACCGGTGCCCGGCTCGACCTGGCTGGCAGCTGGGAACGCTTCAGCGTGCGCCCGGACCTGTCGGCCTGGAGCAAGGCCATCGCCAACGGCCACGCGCTGGCCGCCGTCACCGGCAACGACCGCTATCGCGACGCCGCCGCGTCGATCTTCGTCACCGGCTCGTTCTGGTGTGGCGCGGTGGCCATGGCCGCGGCGCTGGCCACCCTGCGCAAGCTGCAGGCGGTGGACGGCATCGCCCACATGCGGGCGATGGGCCAGCGACTGCGCGAGGGGCTGGCTGAGCAGGCCGCGGCGCATGGTTTCCGCATCCGCCAGAGTGGCCCGCCGCAGATGCCGCTTGTGCTGTTCGACGACGACCCGGGTGCCGAGCTGGGCACGCGCTTCTGCGCGCTGGCGCTGGCGCAGGGGGTGTACCTGCACCCCAAGCACAACATGTTCCTCAGCGTCGCCCATCGGCCGCAGGACATCGACGACGCCCTGCAGGCTACCGACCGCGCCTTTGCCGCGCTGGCGGCGCAGCGCTGAGGGGTCAGCGCCGCTCGATCAGCTCGATCTTGTAGCCGTCGGGGTCGGTGATGAAGGCGATGACGGTGCTGCCGCCCTTCACCGGGCCGGGCTCGCGGGTGATGGCGCCGCCCAGCGCGGCGGCCTTGTCGCGCACCGCGGCACAGGTGCCGGCTACGTCGGGCACGCCGATGGCGATGTGGCCGAAGGCGGTGCCCAGCTCATACTTGTCGACGCCGTAGTTGTAGGTCAGCTCGATCTCGGCATGGCCGGGGTTGGTGCCGTAGCCGACGAAGGCCAGGTCGTACTTCTGATCCGGCCGCTGCGTGGTGCGCAACAGCTGCATGCCCAGCACCTGGGTGTAGAAGTCGATCGAGCGTTGCAGGTTGCCGACGCGCAGCATCGTGTGCAGCAGGTTCATGCGGTGTCCTTGATTCGTCCGGAGCGGGGAGGGCGGCATTGTGCCGTTGTCGACTGGCTGCTGCCGGAGCGTTGCCCTTGACGCGCACGCTGTCCGCCAGCGGGGTGGCCAACTCCGTTCAGCCAAGTTCTTATTCACTCCGTTGGCCACCCCCTCGTCGGCTTTGCCTCAGCGGCGCCAAAGCTACGAGCACAGCGAACGTCAACGAAGCGCAGTCACACCCCATAGCCCATCAGCACCAGCACGCCGAGGACGACGAACACCGCGGCGGCGATGCGGTGCACCCACTGCACTGGCAGCCAATCCATCACCCGGTCGCCCAGCAGCACGGCCGGCACATTGGCGATCATCATGCCCAGCGTGGTGCCGGCGGTCACCACCCACAGCGAATCGAACTTGGCCGCCAGCATCACCGTGGCGATCTGCGTCTTGTCGCCCATCTCGGCGATGAAGAAGGCCACCGTGGTGATGCCGAAGACGCCGAAGCGGCCAGTGCCTTCGGCCTTCACTTCGTCGGCCTTGTCGGGAATCAGCATCCACACCGCCACCGCCAGGAAGGACAGGCCCAGGCCCCAGCGCAGCCACTGCGGATCGACGGTGCGCGTGATCCAGTTGCCCAGCGCGCTCGCGCCGGCATGGTTGGCCAGCGTGGCCACCAAGATGCCCAGGATGATCGGCACCGGCTTGCGGAAGCGCGCGGCCAGCAGCAGCGCCAGCAGCTGCGTCTTGTCACCGATCTCGCCGAGCGCGACCACGCCCGTCGAGACCAGGAAAGCCTGCCACATCAGGCGGCGGATGCCGGCGGCATCGTGTAGTTCAGCGCCATGCGGCCGCCATCGACGACGACGATCTCGCCGGTCATGTAGCTGGCCGCGTCGCTGAGCAGAAAGGCCACCACCTCGGCCACTTCCTCCGGCTCGCCCAGCCGGCGCATCGGCGTGCGGCTCATGATGCGCTCGCGGGCTTCGTCGCTGGTCAGCACCGCGGCGCGCGCCAGCTCGGTGGCGATGGTGCCGGGCGCCACCGCATTGACGCGGATGCCGCGGTCCACCAGCGCCAGCGCCATCACGCGCGTCAGCTGGTTGATGCCGCCCTTGCTGGCGTTGTAGCTGGCGATGCTGGGGATGGCCAGCGTGCCGTTGACCGAGCTCATCTGCACGATCGCGCCGCCGCCCTGCGCTGCCATGTGCCGCGCCACCGCCTGGCCCACCAGGAACGCGCCCTTCAGGTTGACGCCGAGCACCGCGTCCCAGTCGGCCTCGCTGATGTCCAGGAAATCGGCGCCCTTGAAGATGCCCGCGTTGCTGACCAGCGCGTGCACCCGGCCGTAGGCGGCCAGCGCGTCGGCCAGTGCGGCATCGACCTCGGCCTTCAGCGCCACGTTGCAGCGGCTGAAACGCACCGCATGCCCCTCGGCGCGCAGCGCCGCGGCCAGCGCCTCGCCGCGCGCGGTGTCCACGTCCCACAGCGACACCTGCGCGCCGCCGCGTGCCAGCCGCTGCACGCAGGCCGCGCCGATGCCCTGCGCGCCGCCGGTGACGATGGCATGGCGGCCCTGTAGCTTGAAATCCACGTCGGACATGGTGCGTCCCCTTCCGTCAAAGTCCCTGGCGCTGCAGCCAGATCTGCAGCCCCTGTGCGTTGAGCCGCACGTCGTTGTCCAGCGCCGCGTCGATGGCCGCATCGTCCTGCGGGCAGCCATGGGCGCGGGCGTCGGCGCGGTAGGCGCTGCGCAGCGACGCGGCGATGCGCGCCTCGCGCTGCGCGTCGGCCGGCAGGCCCTGGCCCAGCGCCACCAGCCGGTCGATGCCGGCCAGCAGATCGGCCGCGCGCTGCGGCACGTCCGTCACGCGGCCGTAGTGCGTCAGGTACATGGCGCGCGGCTGTTGCTGCAGCAGCCGCGCGATCGAATCGCGCAATGCCGGCGGGTCGAACTGCACCGGCGTGGAGATGGCGATCATCCACGGCCCGCGCGCGGTGTCGAACTCGCGGTAGCTGACGCCGAAGGTGTCGCCGGTGAACCAGCCGCCGCTGGCCTCGTCCCACACGCAGTGGTGGTGCAACGCGTGGCCGGGCGTGTGCGCGAAGGCCAGCGTGCGCTGGCCCAGGCGCACCGTCGTGCCGTCTTCGGTCGTGGTGATGCGCACCGGGTCCACCGGCTGCAGCGTGCCGTAGTCGCGGGCCACCGCCTCGGCGCCGTAAATGTCCAGCACCGCCTGCTGCAGCGCCGACGGGTCCGCCAGATGGCGCAGGCCGCGCGGATGCAGCAGCATGCGCGCGTGGGGCAGGGCCTGCATCAGCAGGCCGGCGCCGCCGGCATGGTCCAGGTGCACGTGCGTCGGAATCACCCAGTCCACCGCATCGACCGCCAGCCCCAGCGCCTGCAGCGTGCCCAGCAGCCGCGGCACGGCATGGTTGGTGCCGGTGTCGATGAAGGCGGCACGGCCATCGTCGACCATCAGGTAGGCGGCGTCGTAGTGCGGCCGGTGGTAGCCGGTGTCGATGCACCAGATGCCGGCGCCCAGGGCGCTGGCGAAGGGCGGCAGCGCCGGCGTCATCGCAGAGGCTTCAGCCGTTGCCCAGCAGCAGCCACAGCCGGGCGATATCGGCCGCGCCGTCGTTGCCCTGCACGCTGCGCAGCGTCTGCGCGGCCTTGGGCCGCGCCTGGGCCGACTGCTGCTGCGCCTGGCCCAGCCGCAGCTTGGCGTCCTCGGGCCGCTTCAGCCCGCCCTTGGCGATGCCCTTTTCGATCAGCGCGATGCCCCGGTCGGCCTCGCCCATCGACACGATCACCAGCCCGGCCTGCAGCAGCGCATTGCCGTCCTTGGCCTGCGCGGCCTCGGCCGCACGCGCGTCGATGCTGGCCGTGCTTTCGGCCAGTTGCTTGTCGGTCAGGTCGCGCAGCCGCTTGTGGCGCTCGGCCTCGGGCCCCTGGCCCAGCGCACCGCTTGCATAGCCGCGCTCGACGATCTTCTTGGCCTCGGCGGGCAGGCCGGCCTGCAGCGCCAGCTGCGCCATCTCCATGAAGTCCTCGGTCTTCATGGGCGTGCCGCTGGCCAGCTTCAGCCGCAGCACGTCGAGTGCGTAGCGGTCGGCAAAGCCGGGCTTGCGCGGCAGCCGGGCCAGCACCGCGGCCCAGTATTCCTTCTTCGGGTAGTTGGCCAGCAGTTTTTCCAGCGTGGCGTTGTAGCCTGGCAGGTTGCCGCGCTGCTGCGCGTCGGCCAGGCGCAGCAGCTCGGCCTCGGGCGGGCGCTGGCCCGCCTGCTCGGCGGCGCTGATGGCCGCGCTGGCATCGCGGGCGATGGCGGCATAGTCGCCCGACTGGCCCTGCATCCACGCCAGCAATGCTTTCAACTGCGGGCTGTTGCTGCCGTCCTGCTGGGCCTTGGCGATCCAGGCCTGCGCCTTGGGCACGTTGTTGGTCTGCGCATAGGCATAGGCCAGCGATTCGGCCACCTGCGCCTGCTCGGCCGGCGACAGCTTGCCGCTGGCGTACACCGCCTCGAAGGCCTGGATGGTGGTTGCGTGGTCACCGGCGCGCTGCGCGGCGGCGCCGCGCATGCGGTCGATGGTCAGCTGCTCGGCCGGCGTCTTGTGGGGCACCGCGTCGGCCTCGCGCACCTTGGCCAGCGCCTCCCTGGCCTTGCCGGCCTTCAGCAGCTCGCTGGCCTGGTGCAGCGGCTTGGCCACCTCGGGCCGCAGCGCCTGCGCTGCCGCAAGCGTGCACAGTCCGGCGGCCAGCAGCGCCAGAGCCAGTTGTCGAAGCCGCGTCATAAGAATTGTTCGTTGCCGACGATGCCGATCTTGGTGACGCCCAGCCGCTGCGCCGAGGCCAGGATCATCGCCACCACCTTGTAGGTCACCAGCTTGTTCGGCCGCAGGTGCACCTCGGGCTGGTCGGGCAGCGCGGCGATGGTGGCCAGCTTGGCTTCCAGCTCGTTGCGGTCGGCGATGATCGTGCCGTTCCAGCCGATGGTGCCGTCGAAATCGACATCGATGCGCACGATCTCCGGCGGCTTGGGCGGGGTCACGCTCGGACCCACCGGCATGTTCATCTTCACCGCATGGGTCTGGATCGGGATGGTGATGATGAACATGATCAGCAGCACCAGCATCACGTCGATCAGCGGCGTCATGTTCATCTCGGTCAGCGGCTCCTCGTCGCCGCCGCTGCCGGAACCCAGGTTCATGGCCATCTTGCGGGCCCTCCTTCAGCGCGTCACCGCGCCGGCAGGCGGCTCGGTGATGAAGCCCACCTTGTAGATGCCGGCGCGCTGCGCGGCCACCACCACGCGGCCCACGCTCTCGTAGCGCACCTCGGCATCGCCGCGGATGTGCACCTCGGGCTGCGGCTCCTTGGTCGATTCCTTCTTCAGCCGCTCGACCAGCGTCTCCACGTCGGGCAGGCGCTCGTTGCCCCAGAACAGCTCGCCATCACGGTCGACGGCGATGACGATGTTCTCCGGCTTGGTCTGCGTGGGCAGGTTGCGCTCCTTCGGCAGATCGAGCGGTACGCTGGCCGTGACCACCGGGATGGTGATCAGGAAGATGATCAGCAGCACCAGCATCACGTCGACCAGCGGCGTGGTGTTGATGGTGGCGTTCATCTCGTCCTCGTCGCCGTCGGCATTGGCCAGGTTCATCGCCATGGCAGTCTCCGCGTGCCGGGCTTCAGGGGCGCTTGCCGGCCAGCAGCACGTTGTGCACGTCGCTGCCGAAGGCGCGCACGCGTTCCATCGCCAGCTTGTTGCGGCGGATCAGCCAGTTGTAGCCCATCACCGCCGGCACGGCCACGCCCAGGCCGAAGGCGGTCATGATCAGCGCCTCGCCCACCGGGCCGGCCACCTTGTCGATGCTGGCCTGGCCGCTGATGCCGATGGCGGTGAGCGCGTGGTAGATGCCCCAGACCGTGCCGAACAGGCCGACGAAGGGCGCGGTGGAGCCCACCGTGGCCAGGAAGGCCAGTCCGTCCTGCAGGCGGCTGTTGATGTTGTCGATGGCGCGCTGCACGCTCATCGACACCCAGGTGTGCTTGTCGATCTGCTCGACCAGCGTGCCTTCGTGGTGCTCGCTGGCGGTGACGCCGCTTTCGGCCACGTAGCGGAAGGCGCTGCCTTCTTCCAGCGTGCCGATGCCGGCCTTCACGCTGCCCGCGCTCCAGAAGCTCTTGGCCGCGGCCTCGGCGCTCTTCAGCAGCTTGCGCTGCTCGAACAGCTTGGTGAAGATGATGTACCAGCTGCCCATGCTCATGATCACCATGATGATCAGCGTGCCGCGGGCGACGAAGTCACCCTGCGCCCACAGCGCCTGCAGCCCGTAGGGGTTGGTGACGCTTTCCGTGGCGACCTCCGGCGCGACTGCGGCGGCCGCAGACGCGGCCTGGGCCAGCGCCGCGCCCGGCAGGCCCAGCAGCAAGCCAGCGCCGACCAGGCTCAGCAGCCCCAGGATTCGGGTCCGGCCGTGTGTGGGTGGGGTGAAGGACATGGTTTCTCCAGTGAACGGGATCGGCCGGCGCAGCGCCCGGCCGATGCGGGAACAGGGTTTCAGTCGGTCAGCTTCCAGACGTATTCGATGCGGCCGCTCAGCTTCTCGGGCTTGCCGTCGACGGTGCCGGGCGTGCCCTTGCAGCCCTGCACGGCCTCCAGCGTCATGCGGTCCAGCATCTTGTGCTCGCGCGACATGCCGGCGGACTTCTCCACGCGGGCCTCGCTGATGCTGCCGTTGACGTCCATCGTGTAGGTGACCACCACCGTGCCCTGCGCATCGGCGCGGCGCGTGGCGGCGTTGTACTCGGGCTTGGCGCAGGCGTTGAAATCGAGCTTCGGTGCGGTACGCACCGGTGGGGCGGGCGGCGCAGGCGGTGCCACGGCCACCTGCGGCGGCGCGGTCGACGGCGCCGGGGCGATGGTCACCGGGGCGGCCGGCGGCGCCACTGTCGTGGTGGTGATGGTCGGCGCTGGCGTCGGCGGCGGTGCCACCTGCACCTCGGGCGGCGGCACGAAGGACGGCGGCGGGGGGGCCACCTTGGGCGGCGGCGGCAGGTTGTCCGGCGGCGGGGGCGGCGGCGGCTTCACCTCCTCGATGATCTTGGTCTCGATCGGCGCCTTGATCACTTCGATGTCGGTGCGCGACAGGCCGTACACCAATGCAATGCCCAGCAGCACATGCAACGCCGCCACCACCGACAAGCCGACCACGTGCTTGCCAGGATTGCGCTGTTGCTGGGCGTAGTCCAAAGCCGTTCTCCGCGCGTGCCGGCACGTCGCTGTGCCGCCGCACCTTCGGTGTTGCGGGGGATCGGGCCCTGCAGGCCCGTGCAGCAGGCCAGGCCCGCGCAGGCCGAGACTATATCGCCAGGGCGACAGGCGGGCTTGGGGCCAACACTCTAGGCAAGCGACCGCCGGCGCGTAGTCTGCGGGCATTGCAACAGCACAGGAAGCAGCGTCATGGACAGGGCATTGGAGGGGAAGGTGGCATTGATCACGGGCGCCGCATCGGGCATCGGTCGCGCTGCGGCGTTGCTGTTCGCGCGCGAGGGCGCGGCACTGCTGATCGCCGACCGCAGCGATGCCGTGCAGGAGACGGCGCGCCAGGTGCAGCAGGCCGGCGGCCGGGCCTTGGCGCTGCAGGCCGATGCCGGCGCCGAGGCCGATGTCGCGCGCCTGGTGGCGGCCGCATTGGCCGAGTACGGGCGGCTGGACGTGGCCTTCGCCAACGCCGGCATCGCCGGCGGCATGGCCGGCATCTTCGATGCGACGACCGAGTTGTGGACCGAGGTGCTGCGCGTCAACCTGATCGGCCCCTGGCTGATGATCAAGCACGCGGGCAAGGCCATGGCCGAGGCCGGCCACGGCGGCTCGATCATCTGCACCGCGTCGGTGGCGGGCCTGCGTTCGGGCGCGGGCGGGCCGGCCTATTCGGCATCGAAGGCCGGCGTCATCAACCTGGTGCAGGTGGCTGCGCAGCAGCTGTGCGAAAGCAACGTGCGGGTCAACGCCATCTGCCCCGGCCTGACCGAGACCGGCATGACCCGGCCGACCTTCGACTACGCGCGCGACAAGGGCGTGACCCACAAGCTGGGCCGCCTGAACCCGTTGCGCCGCGCCGCGCAGCCCGAGGAGCTGGCGCAGGCGGCGCTGTTCCTGGCCTCGGGCCAGTCCAGCTATGTCAACGGCCAGGCGCTGGTGGTGGACGGCGGGCTGTCCAGCTCGCACCCGGTGACGCGGCAGCTGCCCGGGCAGACGGCGGTGTAGCGCGCTCTAGCGAGGCGGCGGCAGCGGCTCGCCGCCCATGCGTCGCCACAGCCAGGGCAGCGCGCGCTCGATGTCGGGCCGGCGGCCGGCCTGTTCCGGCTTCGGCAAGGGCACGGCCGCACTGCGCCGTTCGGCCACTGCGAAGCTGAACACGTAGGCCGGCTCCTGGCCCATGCGCAGATCGGCGATCAGCAAGCGGCCATCGTCTTCCAGCAGCTTGTAGAAGCCCTTGCTGAAAGCCATCAGCCGTTGCACGCCATCGATGCCCTGCACCTCGGGGGCCAGCGCCGCGCCGTTGTCGAAACGGTCGAAGCGGATCTGCGGCGACGCGTCGCGCAGCGAGTAGAAGCCTTCGTGATAGTGCGTGTCCTGCATCGCCACCACCCGCCACAGCACCGAATTGAAGGTGGTCGGCACCACCAGCACGCGTTCGGCCGTGATGCCCTGCGCCGCCAGCGATGCGCGAGCGATGCGCTCCACATGCTGCTGTGCCAGCACCGTCCAGCCCAGATACGCGGTGCTCAGCGCCAGGCCCAGCAGATTGGCGCGCAGGCCGGCGCGGCTGCCGCGCGAGAGCAGCGCCCAGATCGCGCCGACCAGCAGCGGCAGCGTGTACAGCGGATCGATGATGGCGATGCTGCCCACGCCGAAGGGGTGGTTGGTGAAGGGCAGCAGCAGCTGGGTGCCGTAGACCGTCATCGCATCCAGCAGCGGGTGCGTCACCAGCACCAGCCACAGCGCCAGCCACCAGCGCCGCCAGTGCGCCCATTCGCCATGCAGCCTTGCCACCAGCGCGGCAAAGGGCAGCGAGAACAGCGTCAGCCAGAACAGGGCATGGGTTTCGGCGCGGTGCAGCACCATGTTGCGGATCGGGTCGCCCTGGTCGATCAGCACGTCCAGGTCGGGCAGCGTGCCGGCCACTCCGCCCCACAGCGCCGCCTTCCAGACGGCGGTGCGCCGCCCCATCACCGCCATGCCGACGGCCGCGCCCAATGCCAATTGCGAAAGCGAATCCATGAACGGATTTTCCGCGTCGTATCTTTTCCCTTGCAGGCCGTGACCTTCCCGACGCTGGGAGAAATTTGCGTTCGCATGAAGGCGGCACAATCAAGCCCTATGGCAAACATCGCATCACTGCTGAAGACCGAGATTGCCCGCGTGGCCCGCAAGCAGGCGCGTGGCGAAACCACGGCCATGAAAAAAGCGCTGAGCCTGTGCCGCAGCGAGATCGTTTCGCTGAAGCGGCGCACGCAGGCACTGGAGACCGAGCTGCGGCGCGTGACGCGCGCGGCCGCCAAGGCCATGCCCGACGTGGCCCAGGCGGACGACGACGGGCAGCGCCTGCCGCGCTTCAGCCCCAAGGGCCTGGTGTCACAGCGCAAGCGGCTGGGCCTGTCGGCGCAGGAGTGCGGCCTGCTGGTCGGCGCCTCGGGACAGTCGATCTACAACTGGGAAGATGGCAAGGCGCGCCCGCGTGCCAAGCACCTGCTGGCGCTTGCCGAATTGCGCGGCATGGGCAAGAAGGACGCCGCGCGCCGGCTGGCCGAGCTCAAGGCTGCGGCCTGAGGCTCCCTTAGCGATCGCGTGCGGCGAGCGCACGCATGACCGGTCCGTCGCTGCGGTAGGACCAGCAGCTGTCCAGCAGCGCCTGGCGATGGAAGACGCGCACGGGCGCCGGCTGGCCCGCCAGTGCCGGCAAGTGCGCATTCGACGCGAAGGCCTGCACGGCGGCTGCGGCCACCGCCTCCAGCAGCGCGAACATGTGGGTGCAGCCTTCGACGCCACCGAGACGCTCGCGCAGCGCCTTGCGGAAGCCGCGGCCCATCGACAGGCCGATCACCCGCTGGAAATTCGCGTTCACCTCGGCACAGCCGCTGTACGGTGTGCCGGGCATGGCCGATTGCAGCGCGCACACATGGCGCTGGCGGTCGAGCGTCACGCGCAACTGCATGTGGTGCAGGGCCGCGCCGGGCGGGCAGTCGCCGCGGAACTCGCTGTGGTAGCCGAAGGGCCGCGTATCGATGAAGCGCGCGTCGATGTCCATGAGGCCGTCTTCGCGCCGGAAGCTGCGGCAGACGATGCTGCGCGTGTGCACCGCTTCGCGCACCGCTGGCGGCGGCAGCAGCCAGCCGCCGTCCAGGTCCGCGTGCATGCTTTCGCCGGGTATGTCCATGTCTCGGTGGGGTTCCTTGTCGATGGCATCATGCTCGCACAACACCGACGCGCAGGAGACAAGGCCATGAGCTATGCCGCAGGCCGGCACATCCACGATGCCGACAGCCACCTGATGGAGTTGGACGACTGCCTGGACCCGTTCTTCATGCCGTCGCTGCTGTCTCGCTTCCACGCCAGCCCCGGCTACCGCGCAGCCCTGCAGCGCAACCTGCGGCCCGGCCGTTCGCGCGCGGCCCATGCCGATCCGGCCTTTCGTGCCGGGGTCGACGCCAACCTGATGCTGCGCAAGAACTACGAGGCGCATGGCGCCTTCATCGCTGCCGACCGGCCGCATGCGCTGGACCTGCTGGGCTTTGCCAGCCAGCTGGTCTTCACCACCTTCTGCCTGGGCAACTTCGGCCTGGACCAGGGCGACGACATGGCGCTGTGCTACGCCGCGGCCGACGCCCACAACCGCATGCTGGCGGACTTCTGCGCGGTGGATGCGCGCCTGCTGGCCACGGCCTACGTGCCGCTGGAGGACTTCGAGCGCGCCCGCGAGACTGCGGCGCTGGCGCTGCGCCTGGGTGCCAAGGCGCTGATGGTGCCTTCGCTGTGCCCGCGCGGGCATGCGCCCAGCCATGTGGCGCTGGATGCCGTGTGGGCCCAGGCGCAGGAGGCCGGCGTGCCGGTCCTGTTCCATGTCGGCGGCGAAGAGAAGATGAACCCGGTCTACAAGATCAACGGCCTGCCGCCGGTGCCCGACTTCCACGGCGGCGACGACAACTTCACCTCGGTCAGCTACATGCCGATCCCGCAGGCGGTGATGCAGACGCTGGCCACGCTGATCTTCGACGGCGTGTTCGACCGTTTCCCGCGTCTGAAATGGGGCGCCATCGAGCTCGGCGCGTCCTGGTTGCCCGGCTGGCTGCGCGCGATGGATTCGGCCGCGCATGCCTTCCGCCGCAACGAATCTCGGCTGCAGGCGCTGTCGGCCGCGCCCAGCGAGATCGCGCGGCGCCAGTTGCGCGTGACGCCCTACCCGCACGAGGACAGCGGCTGGATCGTGCAGCAGGCCGGCGAGCAGATGTGCCTGTTCTCGTCGGACTTCCCGCATGTGGAAGGCGGCCGGCATCCGCTGAAGCGCTTCGACGAAGCACTGCAGGGCTGCAGTGCCGCCGCGCGCCGGCGCTTCTATGCCGACAACTTCGTCGACCTGATGGGCGATGGCCTGGCGCCCGCCCTGCGCGCGCCGGCCGCGGCGCTGGCCGCCTGAACGGCGCATGACGGCCCCGCTGTTGCTGGCCGACACGGCGCCACCGGCCTGGCTGCGCGATGCGGGCGCCGACTGGGCGCCCGGCACGCTGCAGCGCGACGCGTTCTACGCCACCGTCGAACGCCTGGCGGCGCTGCCCGGGTTCGTCGGACTGGCGCGCCAGGCGGCGCGTGCCGTGCTGGACTTCCTGGCGGACACGCCCATGGCCACCCGGGTGGTGCGCGACATGCCGATGTACCTGCTGCTGGTCTGCTGCATGCACCTGCACCACCGCCGCGACCCGGCCGACCCGCGCAGCGGCATCACGCTGGCCCGGCTGCGCGAGCTGTACAGCCGCGGCGGCACGCGCAGTTATGCGGCCGACACCCACTTGCGCGACATGCTGGCCTGGGCAAGGCTGCGCGGCCTGCTGCATCTTGCGCCGGGAGCAGCCGACCGGCGGGTGCGCCGTCTGGAGCCGGCCGCGCCGATGGTGACGATGTTCCAGCGCTGGCTGCTGGCCTTTCACCAGGCGGGCGCGGTACGCCTGCCGAACGCGCTGCTGGTCGACGGCCTGCCGACGGCCGAGCTGGCCGCCGAAGTGCTGAGCCACCGCGTCTCGGCCTACGCGCACGACGGCTTCACGCCCACCGAACGCTACCCGCTGATCCAGCAGCTGATGCAGGTGCGGCACGGCTACCACGTCTATCTGGCGATCGTCGCGGCCCTGCCCGATGGTGAGGCCGCGCCTGCCGTGCCGCTGTCGGTCTCGGCGCTGGCTGCGCGCTTCGAGGTGGCGCGCGGCACGGTGCGCCATGCGCTGGGGCTGGCCCAGCAGCAGGGCCTGCTGCAGCACGACAGCCGTGCCGGCTCGGTGCAGCTGCGCCCGGCCTTCCTGGCGCTGACGCGCTCGTGGATGGCGCTGGAGCTTTGCTGGATGAATGGCGTGATGCGCGCTGCCGCGCACCGCCTGCAGGCGTGCCGGCCGGCGATGGCAGGCTGATCAGGCCGGCGCCAGCCGCCGCTCCACCAGCCGGGCGAAAAAGGCCGCACCCAGCGGCAGCGCGTCGTCGTTGAAATCGTAGGACGGGTTGTGCACCTCGCAGCTGCCTTCGACTCCGCCGTTGCCGATGTTCAGGTAGCAGCCCGGCACGCGCTCGAGCATGAACGAGAAGTCCTCCGAGGCCATGATCAGCGGCGGGTTGCGCTGCACGCGCTCGGCGCCCACCAGTTCGGTGCAGATCTGCGCGGCGAACTCGGCCTCGCGCGCATCGTTCACCGTCGGCGCAAACAAGGCGCGGAAGTCCAGCGTGGCGCGCGCCCCCAGCGCCTGCGCGGTGCCTTCGGCCACCCGGCGCATCGCCGTCTCCACGGTGTGCATCACCTCGCGCGAGAAGGCCCGCACCGTGCCGGCCAGCCGCGCGGTCTGCGGGATCACGTTGTAGGCATCGCCGGCATGGATCTGCGTGACCGACAGCACCGCGGTGTCCACCGGCGCCACGTTGCGCGCCACGATGCTCTGCAGCGACACCGCGATCTGCGCTGCCACCAGCGTCGCGTCGATGCCGGTTTCGGGCCGCGCACCGTGTGCGCCCTTGCCGGTGACGTGGATGTCGAAGAAGGCGCCGCCGGCCATCATGGGCCCGGCGCGCACCGCGAACTGGCCCACCGGCAGGCTGGGCCGGTTGTGCATGCCGAACACCGCCTCGCAAGGGAAGCGCTCGAACAGCCCGTCCTCGATCATCGCCATCGCGCCGCCCAGGCCCTCTTCGGCCGGCTGGAAGATGAAGTGCACCGTGCCGTCGAAGCGCCGCGTGCGCGCCAGGTGGTGGGCCGCGCCCAGCAGCATCGCGGTGTGGCCATCGTGGCCGCAGGCGTGCATCACGCCGGCATGGCGCGAGCGGTGCTCGAAGGCATTGGCCTCGGCGATGGGCAGCGCGTCCATGTCGGCGCGCAGTCCCAGTGTGCGCGGGCTGCCGCCCACGCGCAGCGTACCCACCACGCCGGTGCGGCCGACGCCACGCGTCACCTGCAGGCCCAGGGCCTCCAGCCGCTCGGCCACCAGCGCAGCGGTGCGCGCTTCCTGGAAGCCCAGCTCGGGATGGGCGTGGATGTCGCGCCGCCAGCGGCGCATGTCCTCGTGCAGCGGTTCCAGGGTGGCGACGGTGCTGTGGCTCATGGGGTTGGCGGCGTGCGGATGTCAGCTGACGATCGTAGCGCCGCAACCACGTGCGCGCTGCCGGCGAATCTCAGCGGGAGAGCAGCGTGGCCACCACGCCGTCGCCGTCGTCGCGGGCGCCGTAGTGCAGCTGCAGCCCGTGCAGGGCGGCAATGCGCTGCACGATCGACACGCCCAGGCCGCTGCCGCTTTCCAACTGGCCATCGCGGCGGTGGAAGCGCTCGCCCAGGTGGGCCCGCGTCTCGGCGGACAGCGGCGGCCCGTCGTTGATCACCTGCAGCAGGTCGCCGGCGAAGCGCAGGCGCACGGTGCTGCCCTCGGGTGCGTAGCGCACCGCGTTGTCCAGCAGGTTGCGCAGCAGCACGGCCATCAGCGCCGCGTCGCCGCGCACCGGCAGCGGCGGCGTGCCCTCGGGCGGCCATTCGCAGTCCAGCTCGACATGGCGGCGCTCGGCCAGCGGCAGCACGTCGCTCATCGCCTGCTCGACGATCAGTTCCCAGGGCAGGGCGCTGGCCTGCGGCAGCTGCTCGGTGGCCTCCAGCCGCGACAGCGCCAGCATCTGCGTGACCAGGCGGTCCAGCCGGTCCATGCCGGCATCCAGCCGGGCCGAGGCCGCCGCGCGCTCGGCCTCGCCCCGGCTGCGCTTGAGCACGTCCCATTGGGCGCGCAGCACGGCCAGCGGGGTGCGCAGCTCGTGGGCGGCATCGGCGGTGAAGCGGCGCTCGCGTTCCAGCGTGTGGCCGATGCGCGAGAACAGCCCGTTCATCGCCTGCAGCATCGGCTGCAGCTCCTGCGGCGCGTGATGGGCGGGCACCGGTCGCAGGTCCTCGGCGCTGCGCCGCTGCAACTCGTCGGTCAGCGCGCGCAAGGGCAGCAATGCGCGCTTCACCGACCAGGCCATGGCCACCAGCAGCACCGGCAGCACCAGCAACCACGGCACCAGCTGGCTGTAGACCAGGTCGCGCACCAGTTCGTCGCGCTCGGCGCCCTTTTGTCCGGCGGCCACCAGCCAGTCGCCTTGCGGCGACGGCAGGTAGTACACGCGCCAGGGCTCGCCCCCCAGGCTCATGTCGACGAAACCGCTGGCGTCGGCACGTCGCGGCAGCAGCGCACCTTCGCGGTCCACCAGCTGCCGCTCGCCCTGGCGGTTCCACGCCGCAATGGCCAGGTCGCGCAGGTCGGCCTCGCCGGCCGGGGGCGGCCGCGGCAAGGTGCGGCCCGGTGCCGACGTGTCCCCCAGCGTGGACTGCACCTGCAGCGCCAGTCGGATGATCTCGGTGTCGAAGAGTTCGTTGACCTCGTGCCGGGCGCGGTGCGCCGACACCCCCAGCGCAATGCTCCAGACCACCGGCGCGCAGACCAGCAGGTACAGCAGCAGGCGGCGCTGCAGGCTCATTTCAGCTCGCGTCGCCCGCAGGGCCCAGCGCATAGCCCACGCCGCGCACGGTGCGCACGATGCCGGGGTGGATCTTGCGCCGCAGGTGGTGCACGTAGACCTCGAGCGCGTTGCTCTCGGGCTCGCCGCCGCTCCAGTCGTAGAGCTTCTCCTGCAGGCGCGCGCGCGACATCACGCGCTGCGGGTTCAGCAGCAGCAGTTCCAGCAGCGCCAGCTCGCGGCCGGTCAGCTCCACCGGCTGGCCGTTCCACTGCACCTGCCTGGCGGCCGGGTCGTAGCGCAGCGCGCCGTGCGTCCATACCGCCTGCGCCTGGCCGGCGGTGCGCCGCAGCATGGCGCGCAGCCGCGCGGCCAGCTCGTCGATGGAGATCGGCTTGATCAGGTAGTCGTCGGCGCCGCCATCCAGCCCGGCGACGCGCTGTTCGATGCCGTCGCGCGCGGTCAGCACCAGCACCGGCAGACTGCGCCCAGCCTGGCGCCAGCGGCGCAGCCAGGTCAACCCATCGGTGTCGGGCAGGCCCAGGTCGAGCACCAGCGCATCGTAGGGCGCACCGCCCAGGGCGGCGTCGGCCTGGGCGCCCTCGCGAAACCAGTCGACCGCATGGTCTAGCTGGCGCAGGCCGGCGGCCAGCGCTTCGCCCAGCTGGGCGTCGTCTTCCAGGATCAGCAGTCGCATCGCTACGAGAGGGCAGTGGATCGGGCGCCGCCAGCCTAGGTGGTGCAGCTTAATCCGCACTTAAGCCAGCAGGTGATCGGCCAGCAGCTTCAGCGCCTTGACGGCGACGTAGACGACACCCGAGACCACCGCGCCGGCGAGCAGCGCCACGCCCAGGCCGGCCAGCATGCAAAGGCCGTCGCGCTCGACGAGGGCCAGCGCCAGCAGGCTGATGGCCACCGCCGGCAGCACGTTGCCCAGCGGTACCGGCAGCGTCAGCACGATGGCCAGCACCAGGCACAACGCGCCGATTGCGTACTCCAGCGGCGGCTGCACCAGCCAAGCCAGGCGCGGCCGCAGCAGCCGCTCGCCGCGCTGCACCCACGGCAGGATGCGCTGCACGGTGGCGGCGAAGTCGGCCTGCGCCATCGAGCGGCCGGCCAGCACGGCAGGCAACCAGGGCCGCCGGCCGAGCATCAGCTGCGCCGCCAGGACGACCAGCGGCAGCCCCAGCACCGCCGAGGTGCCCGGCGGCACGGGCAGCACGTTGGGCACCGCAAACAGGAACAGCAGCGCGCCCAGGGCGCGTTCGCCCAGCGCATCGATCAGGTCGCGCACCGCGATGCGCTCATGGCCTGGCTGCTGTGCCAGGCCCTGCAGCAGCGCCGACAGCGGCGGCGCCGCCGCGCCGTGCTCAGCGTGCGGCAAAGCGCGCCAGGCGCTGCTGGATGATCGACTCGGCCTCGGCCATGATGCGGTCGATCAGCTGCTTGCAGGTGGGCACGTCGTGGATCAGGCCGGCCACCATGCCGCAGGACCAGGCGCCGGCGTCCATCGTGCCTTCGATCATGATCTTCGGGTAGACGCCGGCCACCTGCTCGATGATGTCCTCGAACTTCAGGTTCGGACCCAGCTCGCGCTCCTTCTGCAGCAGCACGTCGACTGCGGCATTGCGCAGCACGCGCTCGGTGTTGCGCAGCGGGCGCATCACCAGCCGGGTGTCGAGTTCGCTGGCCGCCACGATGGCCTGCTTGACGTTCTCGTGCACCGGCGCCTCCTTCGTGGCGATGAAGCGCGTGCCCATGTTCATGCCCTCGGCGCCCAGCGCCAGCGCGGCCACCAGGCTGCGGCCGTCGGCCATGCCGCCGCTGGCCACGAAGGGGATCTTCAGCTCTTCGGCCGCGCGCGGCAGCAGGATGAAGTTGGGCACGTCGTCCTCGCCCGGGTGGCCGCCGCATTCGAAGCCGTCCACGCTGACCGCGTCGCAGCCGATGGCCTCGGCCTTCAGGCTGTGGCGTACCGAGGTGCACTTGTGGATCACCTTGATGCCGTGCTCCTTCAGCACCGGCAGCCACTTCTGCGGGTTGTTGCCGGCGGTCTCCACCGCCTTCACGCCGCCTTCGATGATGGCCTTGATGTAGCCCGGGTAGTCGGGCGAGCTCACGGTGGGCAGGAAGGTCAGGTTCACGCCGAAGGGCTTGTCGGTCATCTCGCGGCAGCGCGCGATCTCCTTGGCCAGCAGCTCCGGCGTCTTCTGCGTCAGGCCGGTGATGATGCCCAGCCCGCCGGCGTTGGACACCGCCGCGGCCAGCTCGGCAAAGCCGACAAAGTGCATGCCGCCCTGGATGATCGGGTGCTCGATGCCGAACAGCTCGGTGATGCGGGTCTTCATGGTCGGAGTCTCCTCTGAGGGTGGGGTGAAAGCCTGGCGCGCATTCTCGGCGAAACGCTCAAGGCTGCCGCTGCACCGGGGGCATGTGCCAGCGGCCGTCCAGTGCCTCGGGCTTCGGCCAGTACAGCCGCGCGTTCAGCAGGAAGGGCGCGCCGGCCTTGACCGGCAGCCAGTTGGCGCGGCGCTCCGCGGCGGGTGCGTCGGCCTGCACCCACAGGTCCAGCGAGCCGTCGGCGTTGAACACCAGCGGGTCACGGTCGCCCAGCGCATGGCGGCCCAGCGGGTTGGCGATCAGAAAATCATCGGCGCCATAGGCCGTCACCGACCAGAAGGCCTTCACCGGCGGCAGCGCGCCTGGCGCGAAGTGCAGACGGTAGCGATGGTCGCCATGCAGCGGGCGGCCTTCAGCGTCGACACGCGTGTTCGGATAGGTGGCGTCGGCTGGCAGGTTGGCGCCCAGGCCAATCATCGCCACCACGGCGCGCAGGTTGTAGTGCGTGCCGTAGTCGCCCAGCACCGCCGGCGGCGTGAGCCAGCCGTTGACCGCGTCGCGCGCTTGCTTCAGCTCGCGCGCCACGCGTCGGTCGGCGATCCAGCGGCCCAGGCCGACAGCCGCGCGTTCCAGCAGGTTCCAGCGCGGCGGCTGGCCTGGCGCCACGCCGATGCGCGCCAGCTTGACGCGCATCGGCGCATCCGCTGCGGCCGGCGGGTTGTCCACCATCAGCTGGGCCAGGCGCTCGAAGAATGCCGTGGTGCCCAGGGCTTGCATCTGCTGCACTGGCGGTAGCGGGCGCTCGGCGGCCGGCTGCCAGGCGGGCGGTTCCGGCGCGATGCCGGCCTGCCAGTCGGCCAGCTGGCGCAGGCGGATGCCGTCCTGCAGCGCGTGCACCAACGGGTAGTCGGCCACGCCGTTGGTCTGGGTGCGGCCGATCAGCCAGACCATGCGTGTCGGTGCGCGCAGCAGTTGCAGGCCCTCGGGCGTGTCGCCTTGCCAGCCTGGGCCGGCCAGCAGGAAGCGGCCGCCCTCGCTGCCCAGCGTGCGCGTGCCCGGTGCGGCGAAGACGTTGGTCCAGCCGTCCATCAGCGGCATCAGCTCGTAGCGCTGTGCCTGCGCCGGCAGCTCCAGCACGAAGGGGCCGTCGGCCATGTCGATGAAGGCGCTGGTGTACAGCGTATCCACGTTCGGCCGCACCACCTCGCGGAAGCCGGCATCGGGGAAGGCGCGCACCCGCTTCAAGGTGTTGGGTGGGGCGATGGTCTGCGCCGAGGCCACCCGAGTCAGATCCATGATGACCAGCGGGTAGCCGAACAGGTAGCCCTCGGCGCCGAGCACCACGTGTTCGGCATGGGCCCAAAGCGCAGCGGCCGCCAGCAGCAGCGCCGCCAGCAACCCCAGCAGCGCGGTGCGCAGGCGCAGCCGCATGGGGCGCTCAGGCCGCAACGGCGAAGTGTTCCGCCAGGTTGTGCAAGTACTGCTGGACGAGCCGTTCGTTCTCGTGCACCACCACCGGTACGACCAGCGCCTTCATCAGGCCGGGCAGCGGCACGTCGATCTCGCCCTTCAGCTGCAGCCGGGCCTGCGTGGTCTTGCGCTGGCTGCGCAGCGTCCAGCTGCCTTCGATGCGCGCGTTGCCGATGCCGGTCACCGGCGTCCAGCGCACCTGCAGGGCCTTGCGGTCAGATAGGTACTTCGCTGCGTACACCGTCTGGATGATCACCGGCTCGGCGCCCAGCTTGTGCAGCTCCCAGCGGTAGACGCCGCCGCCCAGGTCGACCAGCCGGTCCACGTGCGGAAAGTGGCTGGCCGAGGCCGGCACGTCGGCCAGCAACGCAAAGACGCGGGCCGCGGGCGCGGCGAAGGTCGCGTCGAGCGCCAGCTCGAAAGGGACCGTGATCGACATTCGTTCTCAGCCCGCGCCGTGCGTGCCGACGACGGCGAACTGCGCACCGTGCTCGCGCAGCCAGGCGGCGGACAGGCTGCTGTCGTGCTGCCGCGGATGGAAGTCGCGCGCGAAGTAGTCCCGCCAGGCGCCGAAGCTGGCGCGGAACATGCCGTCGCGCGCCAGCAGCAGCCGCCAGCCGCTGCGCCAGGTTTGCCAGCGGAACAGGCTGCCGTCGTGCCACAGGTTCATCACGGTCTGGCGCAGCAGGTCCCACAGGAATACGACGGTGACGTACCGGAACAGCCGGAGGCGCCAGACATGGTGGCCGCTGATGGCCTGGTACAGATCGAAGGCGGTGCTGCGGTGTTCACTCTCTTCGGCGGCATGCCACAGCCACAGCGTGCGTAGCCGCGGCTCGGCGCAGTCCAGCGCCCAGGGGTGGCGCAGCAGCCAGGCGGCGAAGATGGCAGTGAAGTGTTCGGTGGCGGCGGTGACGCCCAGGTGAACGCGCACGTCGCGGTGGGCGTTGGCCTGCATGCGCCGCAAGGCGCGGGCTTCGATGTCATTGCGCAGGCCCTGGCGCGCCAGATGGCCGTTGAACAGCGCGTGGATGCGGCGGTGCGTCGCCTCCTGCCCGATGAAGCCCTGCACCTCGTCGGCAAAGGCCGCGCGCTGCGCCTCGGGCAGCGCCTTCAGCGTCTGCCGCACGCTGTCGATGAAGTACTGCTCGCCGGCCGGGAAGCTGAGCGACAGCGCATTGAAGAAGGCGGTGCGGAAGGCATCGCCGCCGTTCCAGCGCACCGCGATGGGTGCCTCCAGGTCGATCAGCAGGCGGCGGACGACGAGTTCGGTCATGGGTTCAGCAGGCCCGCTCCGGGGGGCGTCGCCGGGCAGTGTAGCGGCCGCACCTGAACGCCGGCCGATGACGAATGCACGCCGGCAGCCTCACCAAAGGTGCACGGGTGCGCCGCCGGCCTGCCGTTGCGCGTAGTCCAGCGTCAGCGCCGCCAGGTCGCCGTTCAGCGCGTCCAGGCGGTCGAGTTGCCAGCGCGCGCCGGTCAGCCCGCGGGCCAGCCGCTGCCGCACCAGCTGCATCCAGCCTTCGGCCAACGCATCGTCCACCTGCATCTGCTGCAGGCCCTGGCGGGCCAGCGGCAGCAGTTGCTGCAGCCAGTCGCTGGCGCCGCGTTCGTGGCCGTCCGGAGCGACCAGGCGTGCGGCCAGGCCATCGCGCGCGGCAGCATGGAAATTGGCCTCGGCCTGGGCGAAGGGCAGCAGCGATTCCGGCGGCGTGTCGGCGGCCGCCCAGGCCCGGATCAGCCCGATGCCGAAGGCCAGGTTGGCCATCATGTCCGGCAGCGACGGCCCGGCCGGCAGGGGCCGGTGCTCGGTGCGCAGGTGCGGGCAGCCGTCGCCTTCGTCGAAGCCCAGCACCGGGCGGTTCCAGCGCCAGATGGTGCCGTTGTGCAGCCGCAGGTGCGCCAGCCGGTCGGGCGGGGTGTCCAGTGACATGGGCAACAGCGGCTCGAAGCGTTCGAGGTTTTCGCGGAAGCTCTCCAGCATCGAATAGCCGACATAGCCGCTGCCGAAGCCGACGCGCGGCAGGTCCGGGTGCGTGCCGTCGATGCGGGCGCCCAGCCCCAGCGCCTGTTCGAACAGCGGAATGCGCGTCTCCTGCCACAGGGCCTGGCCGAACAGCAGTGGCGAGTTGCCGGCCATCGCCAGCAGCGGGGCCGAGGCCACCATCGCCGCGTTGTGCGCGCGGGCCGCCTGCGGCCAGGGCAGCTGCAGGTGCAGCTGGAAGGAGGTGGCCGCGGCCTCGAGCATGGCGTCCATGTGCTGCAGCTGCAGTCTGGTGCCGCCGGGGCCGCGGATGTCCAGCCGCGCCGGGCGGCCGTGCCGCTGGCGCAGCACCTGCTGGTTCAGCGCGCGGTAGCGCAGCGGCTCGGACAGGTTGGCCGGCGTAAGCTCGGCCTCGCGCAGGCTGGGCAGGATGCCCACCGCCACCAGCTGCAGCCCCATGTCGGCGGCCACTGCGCGGCCCTGCGCCCACAGCGATTGCAGCGAGGCCTGCAGGCGGCCCAGGCCCGCGCCGCGCACCGGCTGCGGCGGCACGTTGAATTCCACGTTGAAGCGGCCGATCTCGGTGACCACGTCGGGCGTGCCGCAGCGCGCGATGAACTCCGCGTTGCGCGGCGCGGCGCAGCCGGCGGCGTCGATCAGCCAGGCTTCCAGCTCCAGGCCGGCCATCGGCTCGTGGCGCGACAGGCCGTCGCGCTCGACCAGGTCGTGCAGCCAGTCGGTCTCGGCCTGCAGTGCCCGGCGAAAGCGCAGGAAATCGCGTTGCTCGAAGGAACTGCGGTCGACCGGCTCGCCCATGCGCGCGATTGCACCGGCCCGTGGCTGCCGGCACCTTGTCCTGCATCAATCGGGCCGCGTTCCTAGGGATGGGGCAGCGGGTCGGGCTGTGCTCCGATGGCGTCCTTTCCCGGCCCCTGGAGACAGCATGCCTTCGACCCCCGACCTCACCCGTTCGCGCCAGTTCGTCCGTTCCGCGGTGCTGCCGCCGGCGCCACCGCGCACCCGCAGTGCCACCGCCACCGTGGACGAGGCACTCGAGGCCGGCAAGGCGCAGGCGGCGGTGGTGGGGTCGGACCTGGTGTCCTTTGCCACCGGCGTGGCGCCGCAGTGGCGGCAGGACCTAATCAACTGCTCGCTGTTTGCGCAGCTGTGGGCCAAGGCCGAGGTGGCCGACCCGACGCGCATCTTCGACTGGTACGGTGCCTACTTCGGCGCGTTGCAGCAGCTGGGCTGGATGGTGCAGGACCAGGGCTTCGCGGTCTATGTGGAGACCAGCCAGAACTTCTCGGCGCACCAGGCCATCCTCAAGGTGGCCGAAGGCCTGTTGATGCCGTCGGCCGGCTCGCTGGCGCTGGTGAAGACCACGCTCGATGCGCTGTCGTCGATGGACGAGGACAGCCCCTTCATCACGCTGTTCAGCCAGGAGAGCCAGCAGGCCAGCACCGCGCGCTTCCAGATCAGCCTGGCCGAACAAGCGGCCGACGGCGGTCTGACGGTGGCGCTGATGGCCTTCGGCCTGGAGGCGAAGACGACGATGACGCAGGTGCTGTTCTTCAAGTCGCTGGCCAGCCAGGCCACGCTGCGCCATTGCTCCGGCAAGGTGTCGATCAACACGCCGATGCTCGAGGCGCTGCGGCCCGACCTGAGCGAGCAACTGAAGGAGCACGCGCGCAGCTTCATCCGCAAGCTGCCGAGCAAGTTGCTGCAACCCCGGCCCACGGCCTGAGGCGGTGGCGGCCCGCCGGCGGCATGACCGGCAAACACCCCCGAGGAGACCCGATGAGCCCACGTTCCCTTGCGACGCTCGGCGCCGCGCTGTGCCTGACCGTCCCGCTGAGCGCCCAGGCGCAGACCTCCTGGTACCCCAGCAAATGGGGCCCCAACGACACCATCGGCGCGGCCAACTACCTGACGCCTGCGGTCGCGCTGCAGGCGGCCCAGCTGGTGAAGACCGGCAAGACCTACTCGCTGGGTATCACGGTGAACACCGCCACGCCGGCCTATCCGCCGCGCACCTGCGCGATCTACATCGTGCAGCCGGGGCAGACTGGTTCGTCCGAAGGCCTGGGGCCGACCAAGACCACCTACAACGACGACATCCTGAACTGCTGGACCGGCATCGGCACGCAGCTCGACGGGCTGGGCCACATCGGCGTGGGCGACCGCTACTACAACGGCAACAAGTGGGGCGAGATCGCCACGATGGGCGGGCTGAAGAAGCTGGGCGCCGACGGCGTGCCGCCGATGGTCACGCGCGGTGTGCTGCTGGACATGGCGGCCTACCTGGGCGTGGACGTGGTCAAGGAAGGCACCGCCTTCAACAAGGCCGAGATCGACGGCGCCGCGGCCAAGCAGGGCGTGACGATCCGCCAGGGCGACGTGGTGATCTTCCATACCGGCTGGCTGAGCCTGATCGAGAAAGACCCGAAGCGCTATGCCGCCGCCGAGCCGGGCCTCGGCCGCGAAGGCGCGCGCTACCTGGTGTCCAAGGGCGTGGTCGCGGTGGGCGCCGACACCTGGGGCCTGGAGGCCATCCCCTTCGAGAAGGATGCGGGCGTGTTCGAGGTGCACCAGATCCTGCTGCCGATGAACGGCACCTACATCCTGGAGAACGTCAACACCGCCGAGCTGGCCAAGGACAAGGCCTACGAGTTCCTGTTCGTGCTGGGGCAGAACAAGTACCAGGGCTCGGTGCAGTCGATGATCAACCCGGTGGCCATCCGCTGAACCGGGGCATGGTGGCGGCGCGGGCAGGCGGCGGGCGCATGCGCGATCATCGGCACATGCCAACGAAACCCTCTGCCTCCCGCCGCGCGCTGTGCGCGGCCGCGCTGCTGGGCCTGGCTGGCCTGGGCAGCGCAGCGGCACAGACCGCCGCGCCGGCCGCCTGCCCGCCGCTGCTGCAGCACAGCTTCAACCGCCTGCAGGACGAGAAGCCGCAGCCGCTGTGCCAGTACGCCGGCAAGGTGCTGCTGGTCGTCAACACCGCCAGCTACTGCGGCTTCACGCCGCAGTACGAAGGCCTGGAGGCGCTGTACGCCAAGTACGCCGGACGTGGCCTGGTGGTGCTGGGCTTCCCGTCGAACGACTTCGCGCAGGAAAGCAGCAACAACGCGCAGATTGCCGAGCTGTGCTTCAACACCTATGGCGTGAAGTTCCCGATGTTCACGCCCACCCAGGTCAGGGGCGCGAAGGCCAACCCGCTGTACGTGGCGCTGGCCCAGGCCACCGGCAAGGCGCCGGCCTGGAACTTCCACAAGTACCTGGTCGACCGCGACGGGCAGCCGATCGGCAGCTTCGCCAGCAACGTCAAGCCGGGCGATCCGGCGCTGGTGGCGGCCATCGAGAAGGCGCTGGCCGCGCGCTGACCCGTCGTCAGGGGTTGGGTGTGCGCGGCAGCAGCCACAGCGCGCCGAAAGCCGACAGCACCAGCGCCGCCGACAGCCACAGCGTGCCTGCGCCCCAGCGCTGCAGTGCCAGGCCGAAGACGAAGGGCGCGGCCGCCTGTGCCACCCGCGCCGGCATCGCGATCCAGCCCTGCCGCGCGCCGTAGCCCTGCGCGCCGAACAGCACCAGCGGCAGCGTGCCCTTGGCGATGGTCATGATGCCGTTGCCCAGGCCGTGCAACACCGCGAACAGCATCGCCGCCGGCGCGCCGGCCACCAGCAGCGCGGCCGCACCCAGCGGATGGCCCAGCGCCGCCAGCCGTGCCGACAGCAGCGGGTGCACGCGCCGCAGGAAGGCAATCTCCAGCAGCCGGCCGGCCACCTGGGCCGGGCCGATCAGCGCGCCGGCTGCCACGGCGGCCGCCAGGCTGGCGCCGGTGGCCTGCAGCAGCTGCGGCAGGTGGGTGGCCATGGCGGTGCTGACGAACCATGTGGCGGCGAACACATAGCCCAGCAGCGCCGCGGTCAGCTTCGGTCGCGGCGGTGGCGGCGTGTCGGTGGTGGTGGGCGCACCCGTCGCGTTGGCGGCATGGGGCGGATGCGCTGGCGGCCGCGGCAGCAGCGCGTTCAAGGGCAGGCCCAGCAGCAGGTGCAGCGCGGCCCAGCCGAAGCAGGCGCCGCGCCAGCCGAACTGCGACTCCATCAACGCCGACAGCGGCCAGCCCACCGTGCTGGCAAAGCCGGCCAGCAGCGTAATGCCGGTGATCGGGTTGCGCGCCTGCGTGCCGTACAGCCGTACCAGCGTGGCGAAGCCCGCCTCGTAGAGCCCGCTGCCCATGGCCACGCCCACCAGCGCCCAGGCGGCGAACAGCGACACGGGACCCTGCGCCAGGCCCAGCGCCGCCAGCCCGGCCGCGAAGACCAGGTTGGTGCCCATCAGCACGGGCCGGCCGCCATGGCGGTCGATGGTGCGGCCGGACACCGGGCCGAAGAAGGCCGAGATCACCAGCGCCAGCGAGAAGGCCAGGAAGACCGTCGGCGTGCCCAGGCCCAGCTCGCGCGCCATCGCCGGCGCCAGCATCGCCGGCAGGTAGTAGGACGAGGCCCAGGCCAGCGTCTGCGCGCTGCCCAGCAGCGCCACCACGTGCCAGCGGGCCAGAGTCATGCGGTGCGGCTCAGAAGCTGTGAATGAACCCAGCGCGCCCGCGCCGGGGTGGCCAAGGGCCCTGGGCTAGGCGCAGCGCGCCGCCCGCACTGATGTGCGGGCCAGCGATGCAACAACGCGCAGGGCCCTTGGGTACCCCGGCCCTTCGGGTTGCCCCCACAAGGCGCCCACTCGTCGTTGCAAATGCTCGCCGTGCCGCCGGGCACGGCTGTGCTTTGCGCCTAGATTGGGCGCCTTCCGGGGGCAACGCGGGTGCGCTGGGTTCGTTCACAGTTTCTCAGACCATCAGCATGCCGCCGTCGAGCAGCAGCGTCTGGCCGGTCATGCCGTCGCTCTCGGCCGAGCCCAGGTACACCGCCAGCGAGGCGATCTCCTGCGGCTGCAGAAAGCGCTTCAGCGGCACGCGCGCCAGGCCGGCCTCCATCACCTTCTCGAAGGGCACGCCGAGGATGTCGCCATGGGCGCGGAACTCCTGCAGCATGTCGGTCTGCACGAAGCCGGGGCAGATGGCGTTGACCTGGATGCCATGCGCGCCCATCTCCATCGCGGCGCAGCGCGTCAGGCCGACCACCGCGTGCTTCGAGGCGTTGTACGCACTCTGGTTCATCGAGCCCCACTTGCCGGCGGTGGAGGCGATGTTGATCACCTTGCCGCGGCCGCGCGGCTGCATGTGGCGCAGCACCAGCTGCATCGCATGGAACACGCCGTAGACATTGACCTGCATGATGCGGTCGAAGTCTTCGGGCGTGTAGTCCACCAGCCGCGAGGCCTTGTACACGCCCGCGTTGTTGACCAGGATGTCGATGCCGCCCAGCGCCTGCACGGCAGTGTCGACCAGTGCCTGCACCGCGTCGCGGCGGCTGACGTCGGCTACGTGCACCGTCACCTTGGCGCCCAGCGCCTCGGCCTGGGTGCGAGTCTCCTCCAGCAAAGCCGCCTTGGTGGCGGTCACGAACAGGTCGGCACCTTCTTCGGCATAGCGCAGCGCGATGGCGCGGCCGATGCCACGGCTGGCGCCAGTGATCAGGGCGGTGCGGCCGGCCAGGCGGCCGGAGCGGGGGGTGGGGGTGGTCATCGGTCTCCTCCTGGTCGTCGGGCCGCCAGCATGGCGGCGGGGTCGTCGCTGATGATGCCCTGCACGCCGGCATGCCACAGCGCGTGCGCCTCGGCCGGGTCGTTGACGGTCCAGACGTGGATCACCGCGCCGCTGCCGCGCAGCGTGCGCGCCAGCGCGGCGATCGGCACCGGCAGGCCGTTCCACTGCGGTGGGATGCACAGCGCCTGCACGTGGCGCGGCTTGCGGCGCAGGTGCAGCAGCGCCGCCGGCAGCAGCGCCAGCACGTCGGGCCGGCTGGCGCCCAGCGCGAAGCCCGCGCCGCGCAGCGGCCGCGTGGCCTGCGGGTCGAAGCCGGCGACGATGATGCGCGGCGCCAGGCCGTGGCGCTGCACCGCGCGGCGTAGTGGCTCGGTGGCGGTGGCGGTCTTCAACTCGATGATCAGCGGCAGATCGCGCGGTAAGGCCTCGATCACCTGGTCGAAGGTGGGGACGCCGACGCCGCGGCCGCGCCACGGGAGCGTCTTTCCACCATCCGCCGTGAAGCGGGCGCCGGCGTCCAGGCGCTGCAACTCGGCCGCGGTGTGCGCAGCCACCGCGCCGCGGCCGTCGGTGGTGCGCTCCAGCGTCGGGTCGTGGAACACCACCAGCTGGCCATCGCGCGACAGGCGCAGGTCGAACTCCAGCGCATCGGCGCCCAGCGCCACCGCTTCCAGCAGCGCGGGCAGCGTGTTCTCCGGCGCATGGGCGCGGTTGCCGCGATGGCCGATCACCGGCCGGGCCAGCGGGTCGAGCAGGATCATCCGCCGGCGGCTTCGGCGGCCAGCGGCCGGCCGCTGCCCTGGCGCAGCGCCAGCACCGCCGGCAGCATGGCCAGCATCAGCACCGCCACGCCCAGGTAGGCGATGGCGAAGCCGCGTGCGCCGCCGCCGCTGAAGTCGGCCACCGCCCCCACCACCGCGGCCGACAGCAGCGTGCCGACGCTGGTGCTCAGGTTGATCATGCCCTGCGCCGCGCCGCGCTGTGCGGGCGGCGCTTCATCGATGGCGATGGAGCGCAGCGCGCCGCCTACCACGATGCCCACCCCCAGGCCCACCGGCATCGATGCCACCAGAAAGAACCACAGCCCGCCGGCCGTCCAGGCCGAGGCCGCGTAGCCCAGCGCCAGTGCACTGAAGCCGGCCAGCAGCAGCGTGCGCGCGCCCAGCCGGTTCAGCGCGCGGCCCGCGCCCATCGAGCCGACCATCGAGCACAGCACCATCGGCAGCAGCACGAAGCCGCCATGCTGCGGCGCGATGCCGTAGGCCAGCTGCGCGATCGAACTGAGGAAGACCACGCTGCCCATGCCGAAACCGGCGCCCACGGTCAAGGTGTAGGTCAGCGCCAGCTGGCGCTGGCGCAGCAGCGCGATCGGCACCACCGGCGACGGGTGGCGGCGCTCCAGCCACAGCAGCAACCCGCCGGCCAGCAGCGCCAGCAGCAGAAAGCCCGGCCACAGCGGCAGGCCCAGCAGGTCGTCTGCCACGCGCGTGATGCCCAGCACCAGGGCGGCCAGGGCCAGTGTGGCGGTGACGATGCCGGCGCGGTCCAGTGGCGGCAGGCTGCCCACGGCCGTATGCCGCGGCAGGCTGCGCGCGCCCAGCCACAGCACGAAGGCCGCGACCGGAAGATTGATCAGGAAGATCCAGTGCCAGCTGAAGCCCAGCATCAGCAAGGTGGCCATCGGCGGGCCGACCACGAAGGCCATGCCGTAAAGCGCGCCGATCATGCCGAGCGCCCGGCCGCGCTGTTGTGGCGGCACCGCGTCGCCGATCAATGCGCTGGCGTTGGGCACGATGCCGCCGGCGCCGACGCCCTGGATCGCACGCCCCAGAAGCACCACCCAGAACTGCGGCGACAGCGCGATCAGCAGCGACCCCAGCGCGAAGCAGGCCACGCTGCCCAGGAACACCGGCCGCCTGCCGTGGCGGTCGCCCAGGTTGGCCAGCACGGCAGTGCTGCACAGCGAGCACAGCACGAACACCACCATCAGCAGGCCGGCCTGGCGGTGGTCGATGGCGAAGCTTTCGCGCAGCGCGGGAATGGCCGGTGCCACGACAGCGGTGTCCAGCGCGGACATGAACACGCCGGTGTACAGCGCCGGCATCAGCCGGCGTGGCGGCGCGTCGGGCGGGCGGGTGGCGGCAGCGGACATGGGCGGGCCGGCGCCACGCCCCGTGGCCGGCGCCGGAGCGCGGATTCTAGGTTCAGGCCGCAGCCGCGGGCTTCACAGCGCCGTGTCGAAGAAGTTCACCCGCTCCGACACGTTGAGGTTCCAGCCCTCGCCGGATTGGCGGTTCAGCGCCACCAGGATCTGCGATTTCAGCGCCAGCACGGGCAGCATCTGCAACTGGGCATAGGCCGCGTCTTCGCGCAGCTTGAGCACGCGGCCCGGGCGGTCCACCGCCACGACGAGCCGGTCGCCGTCCAGGGCCAGCGGCAACATCCGGTAGGCAATGGCCACCCGGCGCGGCAGCAGAGCCAGCGCCGCCGGGTCGATGGGGAAGCGCTCCAGGTCCACCAGCGGATAGCCCATCTTGTGCGCCAGCGCAGTCTGCAGGTCGGCCCGCGACACCAGGCCCTCGGCGACCAGTGCTTCGCCCAGCGCGGCCTTGCCGTCCAGCCGTTTCAGCGTGCGTTCCAGTTGCGCCGGCGTCAGCAGGCCCAGCGCCTGCAGCGCCTGGCCCAGCGGAATGACCGGCGGCTTCTGCGTCGGGTGCAGGGCTTCCCGCAGGCGCGCCGGGCTGGCGATCCAGTGGCGGGCGGCCAGCTCTTCGGCAGAGGCGCCGAACTCGCAGCGCGAGTAGGCCGAGCGCGGCACGAACACGCGCCGCACGGAGCCTTCCTCGTCGCTGGGGCTGAACAGGAACATGCCCTCGGGCGTGGCCACGTAGCCGGCGGTGCGGCCGGTCAACGGGGCAGACGGGGCGTTGCCCACCTGCTGCAGCAGATAGTCACGCTCCTGGGCGGCGCTGGGCGGCCGCTCGCGCGGTGCGCCGGGGCTGCGCGGCAACGCCTGCAGCGGGGCGGTCAACGTCAGCCGGCGCAGCGCGGTAAAGGACAACGAGGCCTCCGGGCCATGGGCCGCGGCCTTGAACGACAGCCGGCGCTTGGCCGGGTCGAAGTCGAGCAACTGACCCTGCAGGGTCTGGCCCGTCTGCGTCTCGATGCAGCAGGGCTGCGGCTGCCCGATCGGCGGCGGCTCGCTCAGGCGGCGGCCGCTGGGCGCGGCCGGCCATTGCCAGGGCGGCGGTTCGTCGGGCAGCAGGGTGGGAAAGGGCAGGTCGGGTTCGGACACGGGTCGGACGGCAGAGGGGTTCGGCGGGGCTTCAGCGCATATCGGCAGTTTGGCGGCCGGGCCGCAGCGGCCACCGTGCAACAAACCACAATCCGTCGTGCCGTTGCAGCCGCTGACGGCTGTTGCACCGCCCCTCAGGGACGCCGCAGGTAGACATACAGGCCGTCGATGGCCTGCTGCTGCTCGTGGCGGATCGGCGCCGCGTCGGCGCGCAGCCACTGCAGGCCGTGGCGCACGGCCAGGTCCTGCAGATAGGCCAGGCCATGCGCATAGCGCAGTTGGGCGCCGAGCGTCACGGCCCGCTCGTCGGCAGCGCGCTCGACCGAGAACGCCAGCATCCCGCCAGGGCGAAGCACGCGCTGCACCCCCTGGAACACCGGCCACAACTCGCCCACGTAGATGAACACGTCGGCGGCCAGCAGCAGGTCATAGCGCTGCTCGCAGTGCATCAGGTGGTCCACCAGGTCGGCGCAATCCAGCCGGTCGTACAGGCCCAGCGCGGCGGCGCGGTCGAGCATCGGCTGCGACAGGTCCACGCCGTGCAACTGGCCTACCTGCGGCCGCAGCAGCGGCGCACACAGTCCGGTGCCGCAGCCCAGGTCCAGCGCCAGCTGGAAGCCGCCGGGCTGCAGGTCGGCCAGCGGCTGCACCACCCGTTCATGCGCCCGGTAGCCCAGCACCCCGACCAGGTGGCGGTCGAAACTGTCGGCGTAGTCGTCGAACAGCGCCTGCACATAGGCTCGCGGCGCGTTCTCCGGCGCGGCCTCGCCGCGCAGCGCGGCCAGGTAGAAGCGGTGCAGGGCTTGATCGGCGCCGAGCGCCAGCGCGCGTTCGAAGGCTGCGGCGGCTTCGTCGGACCGCCCCATGTCCTTCAGCAGCAGGCCGCGCTGGGTCCAGGTGGTGGAGGCTTCCGGGGCGCTCGCCAGGCACTGATCCAGGCTGCGCAGCGCGTCGTCCAGCCGGCCCTGCCGCTGCTGCAGTTGGCCCAGGCGAAACCAGGCCTCGGCCTGCCCGGGCTGCAGCGCGACCAGGCGCTCGAAGGCGACCCGGGCCTCGTCGAAGCGGCGCAGCCGCTCCAGCGCACGGCCGCGCCAGTACCACGCACTACCGTCGTCGGGATGAGCTGCCAGCACCTGGGCCGCGCTGGCCAGCGCGGCTTCGTCCTGCTGCAGCGCAAACTGCGCTTCGGCTTGCAGCGTCCAGGCATCCAGGTGCTCGGCTTCGCCGCAAAGCACCGATTGCAGCTCGGCCAGTGCTTCCTGCGCACGCCCCAGGCGCAACCGCGTGGCGGCCAGGTTGATGCGCGTCGAGGCGCGGCCCGGCAAGTGCTGCAGCGAGCCACTGAAGCAGCCCTCGGCGGCCTGCAGGCGGCCGGCCTCGAAATGGGACACGCCTTCGAGGAAGAGCGCGCGGGCTTGTTCGAAAGCGTCTTGCAAGTGGGATGAGAGCGTGTCGGGTGCAGGCGCGGCATTGTGAGGCCGCGGCGTGCAACCCGGCACGAAGTCGGCTTCAGGCTAGGGGGGGCCCCCTCAATCGGGTGATGGTGCAGTGCAACCAGCCTTGAGAGACTCTCCCGGACCCGATCAGAGGTCGAGTGCAGGGATCCAAGGCAGGGACATGACACTGAAAGAGTTGAAGGGGAAGTACAGCCGGCTGAGCAACGAGATCGACGATCTTGCAGCCGCCGGGGGACACAACCAGGCGCGCCTGGTGCGCCTGATGAATGACCTGGACCAGGTCCATCGCGAGTTGTGTGAGTTGCGCTTGCGCACCTTTGCCGCACCCACGCTGCGCGATGCGGTGCCCACCCCGGTAGCCGTGCCTCGCGCCCAACCGCTGCAACCAGTGGCCCAGGCCGTTGCGCCCAGTGCCAGCGTGCTGCCGATGCCGATCACCGCGGCGCTGTCGATGGCCGGCTGAGGCCAGCCGCCCATCCACCGATGCGGGCCCTGAGGGGCCCGTTTTCATTGCATGACCGAATTCGCTGAAGGGTCTTGCGCTTGATTTGTCACTTGCTGGTGACTAAACTGAAGTCACTTATCGGTGACAAGAGGTGCAGCATGCAGCGTCGACAGTTCATTCGTATCGCAGGGGGCGGCGTGGTCCTGGCCGCCACGGCCGGCGCGGCGGGGTGCTCGGCCCAGATGCCGCCGCAGGCAATCGCTGCGTGGCAGGGCCCTGGCGAGCAGCCCGATCTGCGGCGCTGGGTGCTGGGTTACGCCATCCTGGCGCCGCACTCGCACAACCTGCAGTCCTGGCTGGTGGACCTGCGCCAGCCCGGCGAGATCCTGCTGTACTGCGACCTGCAGCGCCTGCTGCCCGAGACCGACCCCTACTCGCGGCAGATCCTGATGAGCCAGGGCACCTTCCTGGAACTGCTGGCGATGGCCGCCCGCGAGCGCGGCCACCGCGCCGAGATCACGCTGTTCCCCGAAGGCGAGTTCGGCGCCGCCGGGCCCGACAAGCGGCCGGTGGCGCGCATCCGGCTGGTGGCCGACGCGAGCGTGGCACCGGATCCGCTGTTCGCCCAGGTGCTGAAGCGCCACACCAACCGCAACGCCTACGAACCGCAGCGCGCCGTGCCGGCGGCGGCCTGGCAGGCCATGGCGGACGCGGTGGCGCCGTACCCGCTGCGCTTCGGCCATGTGGGGCTGGACCAGCCGGCGGCGCTGGCCACGCAGCGCCAGGTGGCGGCCGAGGCCTGGCGCATCGAACTGGTGACGCCGCGCACGGTGATGGAGTCCTACAAGGTGATACGCGTGGGCGCGAAGGAAATCGCCACGCACCGCGACGGCATTTCGCTGCTGGACCCGAAGGTGGTCTGGCTCGACCGCCTGGGCCTGTTCGACCGCAGCCAGGCGCCGGGGCCGGACGACTTTGCCACCACCAGCCAGATCGAAGACTTCAACGCCAAGCTGGCCTCGACGCCGGGCTTCCTGTGGATGCTCAGCGACGACAACCGCCGCCCCACCCAGGTGGCGGCAGGCCGGGCCTACGTGCGGGTGCAGCTGGCGGCCACCGCGCAGGGCGTGGTGATGCAGCCGCTGCAGCAGGCGCTGCAGGAGTACCCCGAGCAGGCCGAGCCCTACCGGCAGATCCATCAGCTGCTGGGGGCCACGGTGCCGGGGCAGACGGTGCAGATGTGGGCCCGGGTGGGCTTTGCCGCACCGGTGCCGCCGGCACCGCGGCGGGGCGTGGAGGCGCATATCCTGCGCACATGAGTTCGATCGTTGAGGCCGGCCCCCGGCCGCGCGACCGCGCGGCCACCGAAGAGCGCATCCTGGCCGCCGTGGGCGAGGTGCTGGCGCGCGACGGCTTCGGTGCGGTGGGCGTCAATGCCATCGCGCGGGCTGCCGGCGTCGACAAGGTGCTGATCTACCGCTACTTCGGCGGCCTGCCCGAGCTGTTGCGCACCTGGGGCGCCAGCGGCCGCTTCTGGCCGACGGTGGCCGAACTGGTGGGCGACGACGGCCCGCGGCTGGCCACGCTGCCGATGGCGCAGCGCTATGCGCTGTTCTTCGACCGCTTCATCGACGCGCTGCGCCGCCGGCCGTTGACGGTGGAGATCCTGGCGGCCGAGATCGTGCAGCGCAACGAGCTGACGGCCATCCTGGAGGCCGAGCGCGAGCAGTGGGGCGAGCAGGTCGAGGCGGCCTTCGGCGGCCCCGACTGGCAGCGCCAGCCGCACCTGCGCGGGACGATGCTGGTGCTGGTGGCCGGCCTGCAGTACCTGCTGGTGCGCGCGCGCACGATCCGCATGTTCGGCGGCATCGACCTGCAAAGCGACGAAGGCTGGGCGCAGCTGAAGGCGGCGCTGGCCGGGCTGGGCCGGCAGCTGTTCGAGCCGCCGGCTCCCGGCCGCTGAGGCCGCGTGCCGGCCTCGCTACACTGCCGCGCCATACCCTGGTGCAACTGTGCGGGCCGCGCGGCCCCCTCGAGGAGAAGGCATGACCGTCTACGAAGCCCTGGCCAGCCGCCGTTCGGTGCGCGATTTCCTGCCGACGCCGGTACCGGGTGAAACCATCCGGCGCGTGCTGCAGGCGGCGTCGCGCGCGCCGTCGGGCGGCAACGTGCAGCCCTGGCACATCGACGTGGTGGCCGGCGAGAAGCTCGACGAGCTGAAGGCCATCATGCGCCAGCGCCTGCAGGAAGTGGCGGCCGGCGACCGCTCGGAACAGCCCGAGTACGACATCTACCCGAAGGAGCTGTGGGCACCGTACCGCGACTACCGCTTCCAGCTGGGCGAGGCGATGTACGCCGCGATGGGCATCCCGCGCGAGGACAAGGCCGCACGGTTGCAATGGTTCGCGCGCAACTACCAGTTCTTCGGCGCGCCGATGGCGCTGTTCTGCACGGTGGACCGCCGCATGGGGCCGCCGCAATGGTCCGACTTGGGCATGTTCCTGCAGTCGGTGATGCTGGCGCTGCGCGACGAGGGCCTGGACAGCTGCGCGCAGGAATGCTGGTCGGTGTACCCGAAGACCATCGGCAAGTTCATCGGCATCCCGGCCGAGCGCATGCTGTTCTGCGGCATGGCCATCGGCCATGCCAACACCGAGCATCCGGTGAACCGCTTTCCGGTGGAGCGCGCGCCGCTGTCGGCCTTTGCGCAGTTTCACGGCGTCTGATCAGCGCGGCGGCCGCAGCTTGGTGGCCAGCCATGGCGCCAGCGCCATCAGCAGCAGCCCGGCGAGCATGGTGCCGCCCTGGCGTGGGTCGAACTCGGCAGCGATGCGCGCCCAGCCGAAACCGCGCAGCCGGCCGATGACCAGCTCGAAGCCCAGCATCAGCAGCAGCCACAACGCACCGGTCTTGACCTGCGCCGCCCGCGTGCGCGCACCCAGCCAGCGGCTGCACAGCAGCGCCGTCGCCAGCACCAGCGCGCTGCCGACCGCGAAGCCGATGCGCTGCGCGCTGGCCTCGCCGACGGCCGGCACCAGCAGCAGCCCACGCAGCACGCCGTGCACCGTCTCCACCCCTGCGATCAGCGCCCACACCGCCAGCGCGCGGCGCCAGCTCCAGGTGTGGGCGTCGGGATGGGCAGCCATGGACACGATTGCAACGCAAAGCGCCTGAACGCCCATTGACGAGGGACAGCCGATGATCGACCTGCACTACTGGCCCACGCCCAACGGCTGGAAGCTTTCCATCATGCTGGAGGAGTGCGGCCTGCCCTACACGCTGAAGCCGGTGAACATCGGCCGCGGCGAGCAGTTCAAGCCTGACTTCCTGGCCCTCAGCCCCAACAACCGCATGCCGGCCATCGTCGACCACGACCCGCCGGGCGGCGGTGCACCGGTGTCGGTGTTCGAAAGCGGCGCGTGCCTGATCTACCTGGCCGAGAAGACCGGCCGCTTCCTGCCCACCGCGCTGCGCGAACGCAAGGCGGTGCTCGAATGGCTGATGTGGCAGATGGGCAACCTGGGCCCGATGGCCGGGCAAAACGGCCACTTCCTGCTCTATGCGCCGGAGAAGGTGCCCTATGCGCTGGAGCGCTATGCGAAGGAGGTGAATCGCCTGTACGGCGTGCTCGATGGCCAGCTGGGTCGCACCGCCGCCTTCGTGGCCGGTGCGGACTATTCGATCGCCGACATGGCCATCTTCCCGTGGATCCGGGTGTGGAAGGCGCAGCAGGTGCCGCTGCAGGACTTTCCGCACGTCAAGGCCTGGTACGAGCAGCTGATGCAGCGCCCGGCGCTGCGCCGCGGCATCGACCTGGGCAAGGAGCTGCGCGCTAGCGGCATCGACGACGAGGCGCGCAAGGCGCTGTTCGGACAGACTGCGCAGACGCTGCGTGATGCCGGCAAGAACCCCTGAACCGCAAAGGCCCACCATGATCGAGTTCTTCTTCGACTGCAGCAGCCCCTGGACGTACCTGGGCTTCCACAACATCCAGCCGCTGGCGGCCGAGCTGAAGGTGCCGATCGTCTGGCGGCCGATCCTGGTGGGCGGGGTGTTCAACGCCGTCAATCCCAGCGTCTATGCCTCGCGCGAGAAGCCGGTGCCGGCCAAGCGCGACTACATGCTGAAGGACCTGCAGGACTGGGCGCGACTGAGCGGCCTGAAGATCGTCATGCCGCCGAAGGTGTTTCCGGTGAACAGCGTCAAGGCCATGCGCGGCTGCATCTGGCTCGACGGGCAGGAGCCGGCCGGGCAGATGGTGCCCTTTGCCACCGCGGTGTTCGAGGCCTACTGGGGCCGCGACGAGGACATCTCCCAGGACGCCGTGCTGGCCGACATCTGCCAGCGCTGCGGCATCGCGCCCGAGGCCTTCTTCGCGGCGATCGCGCGCGACGAGATCAAGGCGCAGCTGAAGGCCAACACCGACGAGCTGATGCGCCGCGGCGGCTTCGGCTCGCCGACGATCTACGTCGACCGCGACGACATGTACTTCGGCAACGACCGGCTGCCGCTGGTGGCCGATGCACTGCGGCGCCGCGCCTGAGCCGGGGCACCCCAGCCTCAGACCGGGTAGGTGCCGGGCCGCAGGATCGATCGGTCGACGTTGAGCAGCTGCGTGTGGCCGCAGAAGGCCATGGTCACGTCGAGCTCCTTGTGCAGGATCTGCAGCGCCTTCAGCACGCCGGCTTCGCCCATCGCGCCCAGTCCGTAGACCATCGCGCGGCCGATCATCGTGCCGCGCGCCCCCAGCGCCCAGGCCTTCAGTACGTCCTGGCCGGAGCGGATGCCGCCGTCCATCCACACTTCGAGCTTCGAGCCCACCGCGTCGACGATGGGCGGCAGCGCCTCGATGCTGGACGGTGCGCCGTCCAGCTGCCGGCCGCCGTGGTTGCTGACGACGATGGCGTCGGCGCCATGCTCGGCGGCCAGCTGGGCATCCTCGACTTCCATGATGCCCTTCAGGATCAGCTTGCCGCCCCATTGCTTCTTGACCCACTCGATGTCGGGCCAGGACAGCCGCGGGTCGAACTGCTCGTTGGTCCATGCGGCCAGCGAGCTCATGTCGCTGACACCCTTCACATGCCCCACCAGGTTGCCGAAGCTGCGGCGCTTGGTGCCCGCCATGCCCAGGCACCAGCGCGGCTTGGTCATCAGGTTGATGATGTTGCGCAGCGTGGGCTTCGGCGGCGCGGTCAGGCCGTTCTTCAGGTCCTTGTGGCGCTGGCCGATCACCTGCAGGTCCAGCGTCAGCACCAGCGCGCTGCACCGCGCGACCTTGCAGCGCTCGATCATGGCTGCCATCGCATCGCGGTCGCGCATCATGTAAAGCTGGAACCAGAAGGGCGCCTGCGTCGCGGCGGCGATGTCCTCGATCGAGCAGATGCTCATCGTCGACAGCGTGAACGGGATGCCGAAAGCCTTGGCCGCCTTGGCCGCCAGGATCTCGCCATCGGCATGCTGCATGCCGGTCAGCCCCACCGGCGCGATGGCCACCGGCATCTTGGCGTCGCAGCCGACCATCTTCACCGCCGTCGAGCGGTTCTCCATGTTCACCGCCACGCGCTGGCGCAGCTTGATCTTCTGGAACTCAGATTCGTTGGCGCGGTAGGTGCCTTCGGTCCACGAGCCCGAATCGGCATAGTCGTAGAACATGCGCGGCACGCGCTGTTCGGCCAGCACGCGCAGGTCTTCGATGTTGGTGATCACGGGCATGCGGGTCTCCGTCGTTGTCGTGTGAGGCAGGGCGCGATGCTAGCGAGCCGCGTCGGCCCCCTGCCCGAAGAATGTTCGCAGCTGGCGCGAAAGTTCGTCTTGCGCCTGGGCCTGCAGCCGCATACAGCTGGCCCGCAGCCAGGCCACGAAGGCCTCGGCGGCGGCGCTGTCGGCCTGGCGCTGCCACTGGTAGTGGTGGCTGGGCCAGGCGGGCAGCGGCCAGGCCGGGCGCAGGCTGCCGGCGGCCAGCCAGGCCCGTGCCAGTGAGGGCCGCGCCAGCGCCACGCCCTGGCCGGCCACCGCGGCTTCCAGCGTCAACCCAAGGTCCAGCAGCCGCGGGCCCTGGGTCGGCTCGGGCTCGGCCAGGCCTGCGGCCTGGAACCATGGCTGCCAGGGCTGCAAGGGTGTGCGCAGCAGCGGCAGTTGCAGCAGGTCGGCGGCGGTGCGCAACGGCGGCTGCAGCGCCAGCCAGCCCGGCGCCGCCAGGGGCCACACCGGCTCGGCCAGCAGGGCGCTTGGCGCATCGGCCGGGATCTCCGCATAGCGCACTTCCACGTCCACTGCGCTGCCGGCCGCGCTGTCGTGCGGCAGGGACAGCTGAAGCTCCAGCTCCACCTCGGCATGGGTTTCGGCGAAGTCCTGCAACTGCGGCACCAGCACCTGGCGCGCGAAGGTGGGCGGCGCGCGCAGGCGCAGCCGCTCGCGGCGCTGCGCCTGCCGTCGGTGCAAGGGCATGGCCGACAGCAACTGCAGTGCGCTGCGCACCTGCAGCAGGTAGTCCTCGCCGGTGGGGTTCAGCCGCAGGCCGCGCGCGCTGCGCGTGAAGAGGGCGGTGCCCAGCAGCGCTTCGACCGTGGCCACGCGCTTGGCGACTGCGCTGGCGGTGATCGCCAGCTCTTCGGCGGCGCGCTCGAAGCTGCCCAGCCGTGCGGTGCTTTCGAAGGCTCTAAGGCCGTCGATGGAGGGGAAGCGCAGTTGCTGCGACATGCTGTAGCGGAGTCTATTGCCAAGGTCCCAGCGGCCGCGCGCCGGCCCATGGCAGCATGCGCGCCATGCCCGACGCCGACGCCCCCGCTCCGCCCCGCCCGCGCTGGCAGCGCGTGCTGTGGCTGCTGGCCGGTGCAGCCAGCCTGCTGACCGGCTTCGTCGGCATCTTCCTGCCGCTGCTGCCCACCACGCCCTTCGTGCTGCTGGCGGCGTTCTGCTTCTCGCGCGGCAGCCAGCGCTGGGAGGCCTGGCTGCTGCAGCACCCGCGCTTCGGCCCGATGGTGCGCGAGTGGCGCGCGCATCGCGCGATCCCGCTGCGCGCCAAGCAACTGGCCACGCTGATGATGACGTTGGGCTCGGCCTGGGCCTGGTGGGCGATGCCGCCGCGCATTGCCTGGCTGCCGGCGCTGCTGTGCGCCGGCGTGGCGCTGTGGATGTGGCGGCTGCCTACCGCGGCGCCGCGGGCGTAGCGCCTCAGCGCCCGAAGGGCAGTTCGTCAGCGCCTTGCGATGCCGCTGCAGGGGCCAGCCGGCGCGTGCCGCGCCGTGCGGCCGGCGCAGCGCCCGGGCGCTGCAGCGAGCCCACGCGCACGCCCAGCAAGCGCAGCCGCTGCGTCAGGTCCACCCGCTTCAGGCATTCGCCGGCGGCGCGGCGTATGGCCGCGGGCTCGGCGGTGGCCTCGGCCAGCGTGAGGTCGCGGGTGACGGTGCGGAAATCGTCGAAGCGCAGCTTGATGCCCACCGTGCGCCCGGCATAGCCCTTGCGCTGCAGGTCGGCCGCCACCTGTTCGCACAGCCGGGTGAAGATGGCCGAAAGCTCGGCCTTGTCGCGGCGCGCGTGCAGGTCGCGCTCGAAGGTGGTCTCGCGGCTCATCGACACCGGCTCGCTGTGCGTCACCACCGGCCGGTCGTCGCGGCCGTGGGCGGCGTCGTGCAGCCAGGCGCCATAGCTGCGGCCGAAGCGCTCGATCAGCTCGCTGCGCGGCCGCGCGGCCAGTTCGCCGATGGTGACTATGCCCAGCACCGCCAGCTTGGCACCGGCCTTCGGGCCGATGCCGTTGATGCGCCGCACCGGCATCGGCCAGATGCGCGTGGGCACGTCGTCCATCGTCAGGATGGTCAGGCCGTCGGGCTTGTCCAGCTCGGAGGCGATCTTCGACAGCAGCTTGTTCGGCGTGACGCCGATCGAGCAGCTCAGGCCCGTGGCGCGGCGCACGCTGTTGCGGATCTCCTGCGCCACTGCGCGCACGCCGCCCAGCGGATCGTGCGCCAGCGCGTCCTGCACGCCGGGCACGGCGCTCAGGTCGATGTAGATCTCGTCGATGCCGCGGTCCTCGATCAGCGGCGTCACCTCGGCCACCGCGGCCTTGAACAGGCGCGAGTAGCGGCGGTACTCGTCGAAGTCGGTGGGCAGCAGCACCGCGTCGGGCGCGCGCAGCGCGGCCTTCATCATGCCCATCGCCGAATGCACGCCGAGATCACGCGCCGCATAGGTGGCGGTGGTGATGACGCCGCGGCCGCTGTAATCGCGCAGCCGGGCAAAGCGGCGCGTGCCGTCGGGCTGCAGCTGCGGCTGGTGGCGACGGCCACCGCCGATGACCACCGGCTGGCCCTGCAGCTCGGGATAGCGCAGCAACTCGACGGACGCGTAGAACGCATCCATGTCCAGGTGGGCGATCCAGCGGCGCGGCGGCGTGGCCATGGCGCGATTCTCGCGCCGGGCCGGCAGCCGTCAGCGGCGCACGGCAGTGCGCGGCGTCAGCCGGTCGTCGGGTGCCACCTCGCCATCGGCCACCATCTCCGCGGCAATCTGCGTGCATACGGCGCGGCACAGCATGGCGGCACGCTCGCTCTCGATGCGGTAGTAGATCTGCGTCGCGTCGCGGCGCTTGCCCAGCACGCCGGCGCGGTACAGCGTCGACAGGTGTTGGCTCATGTTGGGCTGCGTGGTGTCGATGTCGCCCAGCAACTGCGACACGTTCTTCTCGCCATTGCACAGCGAACTGATGATCTTCAGCCGGATCGGCGTGGACAGCAGCCCGAACAGCTCGGCTGCGGTGGAGAACACCACTTCACTGTCATCGTCTGCTTGTGCCATGGAATTACCGCCGGCTGGTGCATGCAAATATGCGCAGCTAATGATGCTGCGGCGCAGCGATCAAGTCAAGCCGCGCGGTGTCTCGCGCATCAGCGGGCCGAGGCCGGCCGCGCCGGTGCGGCAGCCGCCAGGCCAAAGCGGTAGTGGTCACGCTGCAGCACCGCGGCCACCGCGGTGACGTCTTCGGGAAACAACTGCAGGTTCAGTTCGGTGCTGCAGTAGTCGACCATGCCACGCAGCAGGCTGGGGTTGTGGATGCGGCCGGTGGGCCGGTAGATGGCCGAGCCGTCGCCGCCCACCTTGCGCGCATGGCAGGCGCTGCACTTGTGTTCCTGGATCAGCTTCTCGCCCAGCGGCAGATCGGCGTCGCGGAAGATCTCTGGCGTCTGGGCAGCCACCAGCTGAGCGGTCGCCAGAAGGGTCGCTGCGACCAGTGCCTGCAGGATCAGTTGCATGGGGACCTGTGCTCCTGGGGGTCTTGGTTCAAGCGGCGAGCTTCAGCAGGCCCATCACGTCGTCCTCGAACATCTCGCCAGGAATTACCTGCTTCAGCCGGCCTTGGCGATCGACCGTGACGGTCAACGGCATCATGTTGCGGGTGGACAGGGCCGAGCGCATCGGAATCTGGTCGAGCGTGACGGCAAAGCTCCAGCCGTGGCGCGCCATGGTCCGCTGCACGGCCTGCGGGTCGCCGTCGCGGGCGATGGTGATGATTTCGAGCGGCAGGCCGTCCGCCGCCTGGCGCAGGCGCTCCAAGTGTGCATTGTGGCGCCGGCAGAACGGGCAGGTGGTGGACCAGAACACCGCCACCACCGCCTTGCCGTCGGCCTGCGCCGAACCCCAGGGGGTGCCGCCCAGCAGGCGCACCTGCGGCCATTGCACGGCCTCGCCCGGGGCGGCCGGCGCGGCCCGCAGCGGCCCGGCCAGCAGGCCGCCGGCCAGCGCGGCCAGGCAGGTGCGACGGTGCAGCCTGGTCATTTGGCCGGCTGCTCCATCAGCAGGTAGGTGTTGTAGGCGTTCATGCGATTGGCCGCATTGAAAAGCGGCAGCTTGTCGAAGCGCGACCAGTCCGTGCGTGCGTAGGCCTCGTCGAACGGGTCCATGTTGCGCGCGGCCTCGCCCATGGTCTTGCGCAGATAGGCCAGGTAGTCGCGCGTGGTTTCCAGGTCGGCGCGCGCGCTTTGCGACACGGGGCCATGTCCTGGCACGATGACGGCGGCATCGAAGGCCAGCAGCGTGTCCAGCGCGTTGATCCAGCGGCCGCTGTCGGCTTGCCCGACGAAAGGGATGCGCCCTCGGAACACCAGGTCGCCGGCAAACAGCAGCCGGCGCTGCGGCAGCCAGACCACCAGGTCCTCGGGCGTGTGCGCCGGGCCGACCGGCTGCACCACCACCTGCATGGCGCCCAGCGCGAGCGTGGTGCGCCCATCGATCCAGCGGTCGGCGGGAACCAGGCGGGTGTCGGCATCGATGGCTGGGGCCATCTCGTCACGGCTGGCCTTCAGCCGCTGTTCGGCGGTGTCGGAGTTCAGGTACCACTGCGCATCGTGGTGCGCCACGATGATGGCGCCCGCATCCTTGAAGACCTGCAGGCCGTAGATGTGATCGGCGTGGTAGTGCGTGACCACGACATAGCGCACGGGCGCGGACGTGATGCGCCGGATCTCGCCCAGCAGCTCGCGGGCCAGCGCCGGTGAACCCAGTGCATCGATCACCAGCACGCCATCGGGCGTCACGACGAAAGCGGCGTTGCTGATGAAGTTGCGGTTGGCCGCACTGCCCAGCGCCGACACGCCTTGCACCATGTAGGCGCCGGGCGCCACTTCCACCGGCTGCGGGCGCAGCGGCTGCGCCGCCACGGGCCGGCCCAGCACGGCCGCCAGCCCCATGAAGAGGAGCGCGAAGCGCTTAAACATCAGCATTGGGTGATATTACGCCGAAGGCTGGCTCCGCGCCAGTACATTTGCGGCCTGCAGCGCCGGCGCGGCTTGGGGTAAATCGCTAGGCCGCGGGTTGCCGAGGCCGCCCCGGGCCGCCGGCTTTGCAGTGAAAATCAGTCTTGGCTAATAGATCAAACCACGGAGCCTCCATGACACATGACATCCGCCGCGCTGCCGCGGTCCTCGGACTGCTGGCTGCGGCCGGCTCAGCCCATGCCCAGGATGCGAACCTGGCCCGCAACCTGGCCGCCACCTGTGCCAACTGCCACGGTACCAACGGCCATGCGCGCGGCGACATGAAGCCGCTGGCCGGGCTGTCGGCGGACAAGATCATCGCCATGCTGGCCGACTACAAGAGCGGCAACCAGCCGGCGACGATCATGCACCAGATCGTCAAGGGCTACACCGACGATCAGATCAAGCTGGTGGCGGGCTTCTTTGCCGCACAGCCAGCCAAGAAGTGAAGGGGATGACGATGAACGCAACGATGCTGCAACGCCGCCACCTGCTCGCGGCCGGCGCGGCGCTGGCGGCCACCGGCCTGGCCGGTTGCGCCGGCATGGCCGCCGGCCCGTCGACCGGCCGCGTGGTCGTGGTCGGCGGCGGCTACGGCGGCGCCACTGCCGCGCGCTATCTCAAGCTGTGGGGCAATGTCGACGTGACGCTGGTCGAGCGCAACACCGACTTCGTCTCCTGCCCGATCAGCAACCTGGTGCTGGGCGGCTACAAGCAGATGGCCGACATCACCCGCGGCTATGACGGCCTGAAGGCGGTGGGCGTGAAGGTGGTGCAGGGCGAGGTTACCGCCATCGACGTGGCCGGCAAGAAGGTGCGCCTGGCCGGCGGCGGCGAGATTGCCTACGACCGGCTGGTGCTGTCGCCCGGCATCGACTTCATGGCCGACCAGGTGGGCGGCCTGCAGCCGGCGCTGGACAGTGGCCGCATCGCCCATGCCTGGAAGGCCGGCCCGCAGACCGTGGCGCTGCGCCGGCAGATCGAAGCCATGCCCGATGGCGGCGTGTTCGCGATGTTCATCCCCAAGGCGCCGTACCGCTGCCCGCCGGGGCCCTACGAGCGCGCCTGCGTGGTGGCCAGCTATCTGAAGACGGCCAAGCCGAAGTCGAAGGTGCTGGTGCTGGATGCCAACCCCGAGATCCAGTCGAAGAAGGCGCTGTTCGAGAAGGCCTTCAAGGACCGCTACACCGGCATGCTGGAGTACCGCGCGAATGCCGAGCTGAAGGAGGTGTCAGGCAACATCGCCAAGCTCGATTTCGAGGACGTGCGGGCCGACGTGCTGAACGTCATCCCGCCGCAGCGCGCGGGCGATCTGGCGCGCAGCGCCGGGCTTCTGAACATGAACAATCGCTGGGTTGGTGTGAACTGGCTGACGATGGAATCCACCGCGGCGCCCAACGTGCACGTGCTGGGTGATGCCACGTTCTCTGCACCTGCCATGCCCAAGTCGGGCCACATGGCCAACCAGCATGCCAAGGTGGCCGCCGCGGCCATCCTGCAGCTGCTGAAGGGCGAAGCCGTCAGCACGACGCCGGTGGTGATGAACACCTGCTACAGCTTCGTGGCCCAGCGGGACGCGATGCACGTGGCTTCGGTGCACCAGTACGATGCTGCCGACAAGACCTTCAAGACGGTGCCCGGCTCGGGCGGCGTGTCCGCGGCGGCCAACCAGATCGAAGGCCGCTATGCGCTGGGCTGGGCCGAGAACATCTGGGCCGACTCGCTGGCGCTTTGAGGCCGGCTGCGGGCTCGGCCTTCAGTCGAGCCCGCTGATGTAGGACGACACGGCCTTCAGCTCCAGTTCGCTGAGCTTGCTGGCAATGGCGTGCATCACCGCGTTGTCGTTGGTGCGCTCGCGCTTGTTGAAGGCCTTCAGCTGGTTCTCGGTGTATTGCGCATGCTGGCCGGCCAGCCGCGGCAATGTCTCGGTACCGCCGCCCTTGGCGCCATGGCAGGAGCTGCAGGCGGCCACGCCGCTGTAGGGGTTGCCTCGCACGAAGATGAAGCGACCCACCTGCGCCAGCTCGGGGTCGGCCACGGCATGCGCCTGGGGCTTGCGCGATTCGAAGTAGAGGCCCAGGGCCTTGAAGTCGGCGGGCGTCAGGTCCTCGACCATCGGCTGCATGGCGCTGCTCTTGCGTCGGCCCGATTTGTAGTCGGCCAGCTGGCGTTCGATGTAGCGAGCATGCTGGCCGGCCAGGCGCGGGAACACCGGGCTGGAGCTTTCGCCGTCGGCACCGTGGCAGACGAAGCACTTGCCCTGCACGATCTCCTCGGCCCGTTTGATGTCGTCGGCCCAGGCCAACGGGGCGGTCCCCAACAGCAGGGCAGTGGCCAGGATGCGCAGGCGTCGCATGTCGTCTCCGTGTCGATGTCGGGAATGTCTACGCGGGGGCGCCGGCCGCGGGCGGGCCGGGCACCGGCTGGTCTAGCGTGCCGGTGTCGCGCTGGTCGACCAGGCGGTCGGTCAACGCTGCGGCCGCCCACATGGTGCACAGCGTGACCCAGGAAGTGATGGTGAACACCGCCGCACCCGACAGGCCGGCGCCCACGGCGCAGCCGCCGGCCAGCATGCCGCCGAAGCCCATGGCCATGGCACCCACCAGGTAACGGCGCATGCTGGCGCCGCCGGAGAAACCTTCGAGCTTGAGCTCGCCGAACAGCGCTGCCGCCAGGAAGGACCCGAGGAACACGCCGGGCACCAGGCCCAGGTCGAAATTGGGCGGCTTGTCGGTGGCGAAGAGCACGCGCGTCAGCACTTCGGCAGACGGGCCGGTGAAGCTCAAGGCCTGGATCGGATGCGGGTCGAAGGATGCGCCGGAGATGGCATAGGTGGCCCACCAGGCGGCGGCGATGCACAGCCCCACGCCGATGGCACCGGCCCAGCCCCAGAAAGGCACCTTCTGGCGCCGCGTCCAGAAGACCGCTGCCGCCAGCCACACGGCGCCAAAGAGCAATGCGCCGCCATGGCCGATGCCGGTGCGCGCGATCAGGTCGCGCGAAGCGCCGCCGTCCACCGTCCACCATTCGGAGATGGCCACACGCAGCGGCGACAAGGCGCCGGTCCAGGCGGCCTGGGCGGTGACGGCGAAGACCAGACCGGAGAGCACGGAACGCAGGTTGCCTTGCGCGGCCAGCACCAGCAGCCGGCTGGAACAGCCGCGCGCCAGGATCATGCCCATGCCGAACAGCGCGCCGCCAATGGCCGCGCCGGACAGGCTGCCGCGCGCTGCGATCTGCCGCGCATCGCGGGCGTCGAAGGCGCCGGCCAGCACCAGCAACTGGGTGGCCATCACCGCGGTGGCAAAGGCAAACAGCCAGACCGTCAGCTTGCCGCCCGTCAGGTTGCGCGAGAACTCGATCACCGCCGAGCGCAGGCAGAAGCGCGAGCGTTGCGCCAGGAAGCCGAAGGCCAGCCCGATCGCCAGCCCGGTGAGGGCCAGCGTCCAGTTCTCGCCAAACCGGTCAATCAGCGACTGCATTGCAAGGTTCCGGGCCGGATTCGGGCGGCGGCCCTCACTGGCCCCTCAGGGCTTGATGTAGGCCTGGCCGGCCAGCTGCAACTTGGCGATGCGCACCACGCCGGAGGGCGTGAAGTTCGCCTCCTGGATGAACTGCTCCTTCTTCAGGTTGCGGTTCTTCAGCGTGATCTCGCAGATCTCGAAGGTGACGCCGCGCGCCGTCAGCGCGGCCACCGGGCCGGCAAACAGGCTGCCGTTGACGTCCTTTGCGCCCTCGAGCAGGAAGTCCACGCCCAGCGCATGCGTGACCACCGTGATCTTGGTGTTCGGCTCGGTATCCAGGTGGTTGCGAATATTGCGCAAGCCCTTCAGCGCCTGCAGCGACATGTCGTCGATGTGATAGACCACCTTGTCCTGCGCCCAGACCGCAAGGCTGGCACAGGCAAGCATCAAGGCAACCAAAGACTGGCGCACGGACATGGCATCTCCTCGTGGGTTTCGCGGGTTTCGTTTCAGGCCAGGCCCGGGTTGCCCTGGACGCCGACCAGTTTGGGCGTGTTGATGCTACGCGGCTTGATTCGCCCGCCCTGCTGCGCCTTCAGCCAGGTCTCCAGGATTTCCCATACCGGCTTGTTGCCGGCGTTCTTGGCCTCTTCGGCCACCGGTGCCCAGCCGGCCACCTTGTAGGTCTTGCCGGCCTCGATGGGCTTGCCGCCCAGGCGCATGTCGGTGATGCGCGAGCCCATCGCCGCGCCCGGCGTCATCGTGTACTGCAGGCCGCCCACGCGCACCATGTCGCCGCCCTGCTGGTAGTACGGGTCGGGGTTGAACAGGTTGTCGGCCACGTCCTCGAGGATGGTCTTGATCATCTCGCCACTGATCGGCGTCACCGTCGCGTAGGGGTAGGTGATGGCCACCTGGTCCATCATCAGCTCGCGGGTGATGGTGTCGCCCGGCAGCAGGCTGGTGCCCCAGCGGAAGCCCGGCGAGAAGGCGATCTCCGCCCCCTGCACGTCCATCAGCGCGTCGCACAGCAGCTGGTCCCAGCTGCCGTTGAAGTTGCCGCGGCGGTACAGCAGCCCGTCGGTCACCGCCAGCTTCTCGTTCAGCTTCGCTTCGTAGGGGGCGCGGATCTTCGCGATCAGCGCGTCCATCGCCTTGTCGGGCGCCAGCAGGTTGCTGAACACCGGCAGCAGCCGGTAGCGGTGGTTGGCGACCTTGCCGCCCTTCACCTCGAAGTCCATCACGCCCAGGAACTTGCCGTTGCTGCCTGCGTTGGTGACCAGCGTGGTGCCGCCAGGGTTGGACACCGGCACGGCCAGCGGCACGCCGTCATGCGTGTGGCCACCGAAGATGGCGTCGATGCCACGCACGCGGCTGGCCATCTTCAGGTCCACGTCCATGCCGTTGTGCGAGACGACGATGACCAGCTGCGCACCCTTGGCGCGGGCCTCGTCCACCACCTTCTGCATATTGGCGTCCTGGATGCCGAACTCCCAGTCGGCGACCATGTAGCGCGGGTTGGCGATGGGCGTGTACGGAAAGGCCTGGCCGACGATGGCCACCGGCACGCCGTTGATCTCGCGCATCGTGTAGGGCTTGAACACCGGGTCGCCGAAGTCAGCGGTCTTGATGTTCTGCGCGACGAAATCCACCTTGCCGGCAAAGTCCTTGTCGACGATCTGCTTCACCCGCTCCATGCCGTAGGTGAACTCCCAGTGGCCGGTCATCACGTCCACGCCCAGCAGCTTGCAGGCATCGACCATGTCCTGCGCGTTGGTCCACAGGCTGGTGGCGCTGCCCTGCCAGGTGTCGCCGCCGTCGAGCAGCAGCGCGCCGGGGCGGCTGGCCTTCAAGCGCTTGACCAGCGTGCTCAGGTGGGCGAAGCCGCCCACCTTGCCGTAGCGTCGTGCCGCATTGTCGAAGTCCAGGTAGGTCAGCGCATGCGCCATCGCCGTGCCGGCGGGCACGCCGGCCTTCTTCAGCAGGTGCTCGCCCACCAGGTGCGGCAACTGGCCTTCCATGGTGCCGATGCCCAGGTTGACGCTGGGCTCGCGGAAGTAGATCGGCTTGAGCTGCGCATGGCAGTCGGTCATGTGCAGGATCGACACCTGGCCCGGGCCGCGGCCCAGCGGGGGCAGGTCGTACAGCGCGGCCTCGGCCGTCTGCGCGTCGGCGTCCTGGTAGCGGCCCAGTCCCATGCCGGCTACCGCGGCCGCACCCAGCACCTGCAGGAACTCGCGCTTGCTCAGACTCATGATAAGTATCGGCTTATGTTTTGAAGATCAAAAAGCCCGGCACGCGGCCGGGCTGGGCGCGGTCACTGGTTGACCGGCGACTTGGGATCGAGCAGCAACGCCATGATGTCGCGCAGTTGCTGTTCGTTGAGCAGGCCCTTGTGGCCGAAGCGCGGCATGTTGGAGCAGGCCGCATAGGCCTTGGCGTTCCACAGCTTGACCCAGGTGTACTGCGCGATCGGCGCGAAGGCCGGCGACTGCAGGTCGGTGATGCCGCGGGTCTTGCCGTAGTTCCACAGGCTCGGGCCGATGGTGCCGTAGGAGATCTCCTTCTTGTCGATCTGGTGGCAGTTGTAGCAATTGCCGCCGTTCGACTTGGGGTCGGTGGAAGCGTCGGTCCAGGTCATGCCCCGGCCGTCCTGCGCCAGGCGTTCGCCGGCCTTCCAGTCGCCCAGGTACTGACCGTTGGCGGGCCATTTCACCGAGTACAGCGCTTCGGCCATGATCTTGTCGGCCACCGCGTCCGACGGCGGCTTGTCCGACGAGCAGGCCGACTGCCCCAGGTCCTGGTCCAGCCGGTCGGTCTTGGCGATGCCCTGGTCGCGGAAGGAGGCCTTGATGGCCTGGCTGGCCTTGGCGTCCAGCTCGGCCGGCGAGGGCATCGAACTGCAGCCTGCCAGCAGGCCCGCCACCGCAAGGCCGCCAATCAGCAGATGGATCTTGTTCATGCGCTTGGTCCTCAACGCTTGATCGACGGGGCGATGGATTCGGCCCCCTTGGCATTGACACCCATGTAGGTGGCCAGCGCAATGGTCACCTCGGAGCCGAAGCCGGGGTAGGGGAAGCGCTGCTGACGGAAACAATCGTTCAGCCGCAGCTGCATGCTCCACATCTGGCCGTTGGACACGCGATAAGCCGGCCAGGCCGCAAAGCCGATGCCGTCACCGGGGTTCTTGGTCAGGTCGGGCAGGTCCTGCAGGCGGATGCGCTTGCCCGATTCGCCATGACAGGACGCACAGGAAAAGTCGTGCGTGCCGCCGCGGAAATAGAAGGCACGCTTGCCGATCTCGTAGCTCTCGCGCTCGGCCGCGTTGGTTTGCGGCAGGTTGAAGCGCATGCCGCGCGATTCGGCGGCCACCCAGGTGGCCAGCGCGGTCACGTTGGCCATCTCGCCGCGACCGAAGGGCGTCTTGGCAATCTCGGCCGCATCGAAACCCTGCAGCGTGACCATGCAGCTGACCAGCCGCGTCTCCAGATCCTGCACCTTCTGGGTGTCCGGGAAGTAGCGCGGCAGCGTGACGAAAGCGCCCTTGACCACGCCAGGGCCCAGGCCCAGGTCGCATTTCTCCAGCGAGGCGTTCTTCGGGCCGCGCTTCTGCTTCCATAGCGCCTCGCCCTTGGCCTCGAACAGGTCGGCCGGGTTGCCGTCCTCGAGCATCTTGCGGTATTCGGCGATGCCGTCGGCCGTGGACTTCTGCGCCTGCGCGCCGGCGCACAGCGCCAGCACGGCCAGGCCGATCAGCGTCCGAGTTCGGGTGCGTGTTCTCAACGATGTCTCCTGGTTGTTCTGCGGGAGGCGCCGGACCGTTCAGCTCACGGTGGCTTCGTCGGTGCGCTTGTCGCCCTTGTTGTCGGTCCAGGTGACGGCCACCTTGTCACCCGCCTTGCCGCCCTTGATGACGAACTGCAGGAACGGGTTCTTCGAGACCGAGGGGCCCCATTCGGCCACCAGCACCGGCTTGCCGTTGTGGGTGGCGGTGACTTCCTGAATGAACCAGGCGGGGATCACCTTGCCGGCCGAATCCTTGCGCTGGCCGGTTTCCATTTCGTGGCTCATCAGCACGCGCACGGTGACCTTGTCACCGGCGGCCTGGGCGCGGATGCGCATCGGGTCTGCCATGTCTGTTCTCCTTGATTCGTGGGTTCAGCCGCCGCAGCCGCCGAGGGTGACCTTGATTTCCTTGCTCGCGTAGAGCACCTTGCCGTCGTTCATCATCGCCACGGCAAAGACGTTCGACGACTGGCCCATCTTCACGCGGGTGTTCAGATTGGGTTCGATCGAGTCGGTCACGTCGAACACCGCGGCCAGCACGCTGGGGTTCTTCTCCACCAGCAGCAGCAGGCGCTTGACGCCCGGCAGGCTGGTGGCCACGCCCACCGGCACGACGGCACCGTTCTCGGCGATATCCGGGCCGGTGATGGTCACGTCCTTGCTTTCGGTGGGCGCGCCCGTGCCGCCCAGGGCCTTGACGGCCTCGGCCATGTTCTTGGCATCGAAGGCAGCCTGCGGCCAGGCGGCCAGGGCCGACATCGGCAGGAAGCCGGCGGCAGCCAGCAGGCCTGCCACTTTGGCGCTGCGCGCCAGCATTTCGCGTCGGGTTTGCATGGGGGGTCTCTCCTTTTGGGTCTGTCGGTACATGGTGAGGGATGCGTGGCGGCAGGCCAAGAGGGGCTTCCCGGTGCCGCGTCGTCGTTGCCGTGTGTCAGGGCTTTGCGCCGCCGGCGATCCATTGGGCCAGCGCTTTGGCGTCCGCGGCAGGAATGTCCTGCGGCGGCATCGGTATGCTGCCCCAGACGCCGCTGCCCCCGGACACGATCTTCTTCGCCAGATAGTCTGCCGCATCGCCGCGCTGGGCGTACTTGCTGCCGATCTCGCGCAGGCCGGGGCCGACGACCTTGTTGTCGATGCCATGGCAAGTCAGGCAGTTCAGCTTGCGTGCCAGGGCCTGGTTCGACGGGGGGGCCGCGGCGGCCGGCGTGGCCGGTGCCGCCGCCACCAGCGGCGCGGCGCCGGCCGGCCGGGTGGTGTCGGCGCCATGCTGCGGGCCCACCATGCGGTTCTGCTCGGCCAGGTTGCCGTGGGCATTGCGGGCATGGTCCGGAAGGTACGAGGCCACGGTGGGCTCGGTGGCGCAGTTGTTCATGCAGGCCACGGCCTTCACATCCGGCTTGCCACCGTTGCCCATGGTCTTGCCCGGCCACAGCCCGTGCTGGGTGGTCATGCCCAGACGGTTGGGCATGCGCTGCTGCACCTGCGCGATGTTGGCATCGCTGAGGGTGTAGTCGTCGGGCAGCACGTGGCCCAGGTTCAGCAGGTAGGCCGTCAGTGCATAGACCTCGTCGGGTTTCAGCGACTTGGGCGCGTTCCACGGCATCGCACGATAGATGTAGTCCCACAGCGTCGAGACGGTGGCCACCTTCATCAGCGTGGTGCGCCCCGGATAGGCCGGGTCAGTGAGGCGGGCGACGCGGCCGGTCTTGACGTCGTCCTTGGTGGTGCCGCCGACCAGCGGCGAGAACACCTCGTTGGCCTCGCCGAACACGCCGTGGCAGGAAGCGCACTTGGTCTCCCACAGGTCCATGCCCTGCGCGACCGTGCCCGAGCCCTTGGGCAGTCCCTTGAAGTCGGGGCGCACGTCGATGTCCCAGGCGGCAAGCTCCTTGGGGGTGGCCGGGCGGCCGATGCCGGTGACGCCCACGCTCTGCGCCCCGGCCGCAGCGGCCACCAGCACGCCCGCCAAGGCCACCCAGAATTGCTTAGGAGAGCTGGACATTCTTCACCTCGCCACTCTCCTGCACCAACCAGGTCTGGATCGCGTTGTTGTGGTAGATCGAGCGCGTGCCGCGCACGGCGCGCAGTTGCCTGAAGGTGGGCTGCACGTAGCCGGTCTCGTCGGTGGCTCGGCTTTGCACCAGCGCCGGCTTGCCGTCCCAGACCCAGTCCAGGTTGAAGCGCGTCAGGCACTTGCTGAGCACCGGGTTCTCCAGCCGGGCCGGGCGCCAGTTGCGGCCGCCGTCCACCGAGACATCGACCTTCTTCACCTTGCCGCGGCCCGACCAGGCCAGGCCGCTGATGTTGTAGAAGCCCTTGTCCAGCAACACTTGGCCGCCCGACGGCGTGGTGACCACGCTCTTGCATTCCTGGATGCTGCTGTACTGGCGGTGCAGGCCATCGGGCAACAGGTCGATGTAGTGGATGGCCTCGTCCTTGGTGGCCCAGGGCTTGTCGCCGACTTCGATGCGGCGCAGGTACTTGACCCAGCTGACGCCCTGCACGCCGGGCACCACCAGGCGCAGCGGGTAACCGTTCTCGGGCCGCAGCATCTCGCCGTTCTGGCCGTAGGCCAGCAGCACCTCGCCGTTTTCCACCATCTCCATCGGGATGGTGCGGGTCATCGACGAACCGTCGGCACCTTCGCCGAGCACGTAGCGGGCGCGCCGGTAGTCGACGCCGCACAGGTCCAGCACCACCTTCAGCGGCACGCCGGTGAACTCGCTGCAGCTGATCATGCCGTGGCTGTACTGCACGGTGGGCACGGCGACGTTTCCCCACTCCATGCCGGTGTTGGCGCCGCATTCGATGAAGTGGAAGCGGCTGACCATCGGCAGGCGCATCAGCTCGTCCATGGTGAATACCATCGGCGTCTTCAGCATGGACGGATCGGAGCCGTTGACCATCAGCCGGTGCTTGGACGGATCGACATCCCACCAGCCCTGGTGGTGGCGCTCGAAGTGCAGGCCGCTGGGCGTGATGATGCCGAACAGCGACTGAAGCGGCGCGAAGGACACCGAGGACTGCGTGGTCTGCGTCAGGCCAGGGCTCTGCCGGCGCTGCACGTTGGCCTCGAACTTGGACGGCTTGCCGTAGCCATCGGTGGCCACGCCCTGGCCCAGGCCGGTGCTGTGTGCCGGCAGTTCCAGGATGTTCGGATCGCCGCCTTCGGCCGGCACCGGGTTCGACTGGGCCAGCGCCGCCGGCGTGGCGGCCCCGGCCACGGCGGCCGCGAATGCCGAGCGGATGAAGTCGCGGCGGCCCTTCTTGCCCTCGGCGAAGACGGCGCGGATGCCATCACGCGAGAGGAAGCTCTCAGGGGCCTTGAGGACGCGGCCGGAAGGGGGGCTGTCTGCGCTCAATTCGGATCCTTGATACTTGGCTGCGCTTGTCAATTCAGATATAAGCACATACAAATATATAGAAGCACAGACCTGAGCATACTGGTATTTACCCCGAGAGCTGCGGTCAGCGCCGCGTCAGGTGTGCAGCGCTCAGCGGGACGGCGCGCGCAGCTTGGCCACGGCGGCGGCCGTGGCGTTGGGCGCTGCCGCATTGCCCCAGCTGGTACGCACGTAGTTCGCCAGGTCGGCGATCTGCTGGTCGTTCAGCTGGCTGGCGAAGGGCGGCATGGGCGTGTACTTGCCCTGCATCGGCAGGCCTTCCAGCACCACCTTGAAGATGTTGGCGGGGTCGGCCGCCAGCACCACGCCGTTGCCGGCCAGCGGCGGGAACACGCCGGGCATGCCGCGCCCGCTGGCCTGGTGGCAGGCGGCGCAGTGGTCCAGGTACAGCGTGGCGCCGGCAGCGCGGGTCGGGTCGGGCGCGGGCTTGCCCTGGCGCAGCGTGGAATTGGCCGGCAGGTCCTTCAGGTAGGTGCCCATGGCCAGCAGGTCGGCATCGGTCATGTAGCTGGTGCTGTTGCGCACCACCTCGGCCATCGGGCCCAGTGCCGTGGTCTTGCCGGCCACCGCGCCGGTTTTCAGGTAGGTGGCGATCTGCTCGGCCGTCCAGCTGCCCAGGCCACTGTGCAGCTCGGAGGTCAGGTTCAGTGCGAACCAGCCGTCGATGGTGGCGCCGGTGAAGGCCTTGTCCTTCTCGATGCCGCCCAGCGCGTTGCGCGGCGAATGGCAGGCGCTGCAATGGCCCAGGCCTTCCACCAGGTAGGCGCCGCGGTTCCAGGCGGCGGACTTGGCCGGGTCGGGCTTGTAGGTGCCTTCGCTGAAGAACAGCTCGCGCCACACCGCCATCGACCAGCGTTGGTTGAAGGGGAAGCGCAGGTGGTTCACGACCACCGCGTTCTTCACTGGCGCGACGCTGCGCAGGTAGGCGTAGATCGCGTCGCTGTCCTCGCGGGTGACGCGGGTGTAGAAGTCGAAGGGCATCACCGGGAACATGTCCTGGCCGCGCTTGTTCACGCCATGGTGCAGCGCGCGGTAGAAGTCGTCGGCGCTCCAGTTGCCGATGCCGGTGGCGGCATCGGGCGTGATGTTCGGCGACAGCAGGTAGCCGAAGGGTGTGTCCATCCGCAACCCGCCGGCGAAGGGTTGTCCGCCCTGGGCCGTGTGGCAGGAGACGCAGTCGCCGGCCCGCGCCAGGTAGGCGCCGCGCGACACGGGGTCGTTGCCCGGGGTCTGTGCGGCTGCGGGCCCCGCTAGCAACAGGGCCAGCGATGCGGCCCCCAGCAGGTGGACGAAAGCGGACAGGATGCAGCGCACCAGGGCCATGACACAACCTTTGCGATGGGACATGGTCATTCTAGGAGCGCTTCCGCAGAAAGGGCTCATGCACAATGCCTCGCAGGAGCCGCCCGCCGATGACCGAACCCCGCGCCGACCTGACCCGTACCACGCTGGGCGTGCTGTTCATTGGCGTGCTGATAGTGGCCACGCTATGGGTGCTGCGACCTTTCATCGCGCCGACCATCTGGGCGACGATGATTGTGGTCTCCACCTGGCCGTTGCTGAAATGGGTGGAAGCGCGCCTGTGGCGGCGCCGCAGCCTGGCGGTGCTGGTGATGACGCTGCTGATCCTGATGCTGCTGGTTCTGCCGCTGATGCTGGCCATCACCACCATCGTGCGCCATGTGGACGAGATCGTCGCTCAGGCGGCCATCCTGTCGGGCTACGTGCTGTCGCCGCCGCCGCCCTGGGTGGCCAAGCTGCCGCTGATCGGCGAGCGCGCCGCCGCATGGTGGACCGAGGCGGCGGCCGCGGGCTCGTCGGGCCTGATTGCGCGGGTGATGCCCTATGCCGACGACATCGCCAAGTGGTTCGTTTCGCAGGCCGGTAGCCTGGGGCTGGTGTTTGTGCAGTTCCTGCTGATGGTGGTGATGGCCGCCATCATGTACGCGGGTGGCGAGTCGGCCGCGCGGGCGCTGCGTCGCTTCGGCCGCCGCCTGGCCGGCGTGCATGGCGAGAACGTTGTCACGCTGGCCGGCGAGGCCATCCGCGGCGTGGCGCTGGGCGTGGGCGTGACGGCGGTGCTGCAGGCCGGCTTCGGCGGCATCGGCCTGGCGATCGTCGGCGTGCCCTTTGCCGGCCTGCTGACGGCGGTGATGCTGCTGCTGTGCATCGCGCAGCTGGGGCCGTCGCTGGTGCTGTTCCCGGCCGTGGCTTGGGTCTACTGGAGCGGCGATACCGGCTGGGGCACCTTCCTGCTGGTGTGGACGCTGATCGCGGTGACGATGGACAACTTCGTGCGCCCGGCGCTGATCCGACTGGGCGCCGACCTGCCGCTGCTCCTGATCTTCGGCGGCGTGATCGGCGGCGTGCTGGCCTTCGGGCTGATCGGCATCTTCGTCGGCCCGGTGGTGCTGGCGGTGGCCTACACGTTGCTGGGGGCCTGGATCGATGCGGGCGAAGAGCCGTCGCCGCAGGCCGGCGACGGCTGAAACCGCGTCAGGTGTAGTCGAGCTTGTTCCACATTGGCTGCGGTTGCCAGCCAAAGGGATGCTCCCTGACCACCCGCAACTTCGACGGCAGGCGGTCGAACTCAGACGGATCGGCCCAGTCGTTGTGATGGGTCGACAGCCAGGTCAAGCTGCGCATCCTTGCCAACCAGGGCGGCAGGTGGCGAAAGCCGTTCCAGGCGATGTTCAGCATCTGCAGCTGATCCATGCCAGCCATCGATTCTGGAAGCTCGCTCAGCTGGTTCTGGTACAGCGTCAGCTGCCGCAGCAGCTTCATGCCTGACCAATCGGGTGGCAATCGCTTGACTTGGTTGTTCTTGTGCAGCCGTGTGCCAAGTAGCGAGGTGCACTCCTCGATGCCGTCCATGTTGTCGAACTGGCAGCAAACCATCGTCAAGTACTTCAGCTTCTTCCAGGCCGCAATCTCGCGAGGGAAGCGCGTGATGCCGCTGATGCCCCACGAGAACATCTCGATGTCGGGCAGCTCGGTGACGAAGCTTGGAAACTCCGGAACGGCATTGAGATACAGGCTCAGGGTCTTCAGGCCCTTCAGCTGCAGCACCTCTCGAGGCACCTCGCGAATGCGGTTCTTGTGCAGATACAGCGCCTTGAGGTTCTGCAACTCGCCAACGCGTGGCGAAATGACCTCCAGGTTGTTCACGCCAACGCTCAGGAATTCCAGCTTCTTCAGGCCCCAGATCCAGTCCGGCAGCGTCCCCAGGTAGTTCGAGGTGATGTTCAGGCTGCGCAATTCCTGCAGACCACCCAGATCGGCAGGCAGGTTGCGCAGCCAGTTCTGATGGATGTCCAAGGTGCGCAGGCCGCGCAGCTGGGCGATATCCAGCAACACGCGCTGCTGTGCTGCAGTGTCGTGATGCCGGATCAAGCCGGCAAAGGGTTCGCTCTCGTCCCACAGGCTCAGCGAAACGCATGTATCGCCCTCGAACTCCAGCAGTGGATCGCGGCCGATTTCTGCGCGAATGCGGTCGAGGACCTTGCGGTCATGCGACATGGGCGGCCTCCTTGCTCAGCACCGTGTCGCACCAGCGGTCCAGCGTCGCCCAGTCGATCTGCGGCAGCGTGTCGATGCCAGCGCCCGGCAGGGCTTCGTCGCCCTTGCCGTTCTTCTTCATGAACAGCGCGATACGCTCGCGTGCGCCGTAGCCCCAGTCGTCGAAGCCATAGTAGTTGCCGATTTCCAGCACCACCCAGCGCTGCACCTCGCGGCCGCGGGCCACGAGGAAATTCTCGACATCTTCCTGCACCTCGGCATCACCGTGGTTGGGTGTGACGATGACCAGTTCCGAGGGCACCGCGGCATCGCGGTTGCCGAAGAAGTCGACCATCTCCAGGCCAGCGCGCTGCGCGATGTGTGCGGCGAGCTTCGCCGAATTGCTGCCGGGCCTGCCCCAGCAGCCGATTTTCCAAGCCATGAACGTCCTCCCTGACGGATTACACCCTACGGATTGAACCGCAATTCATGTCTGCGGTGGGGTGTCGGGGCATTGTCGCAAAGCAAGGTTCGTCATCTGCGTGACTAAATGGACGGCAAATTGCACAAAGCCCGAAGTCGGGATGCTGCGGGGTGCTCAGCCCAGGCGCATCCGGTGCGCCTCGATCTGTGCGCGCACCTGCACCGGCGCAGTGCCGCCGATCACGTCGCGGGCGTCGAGCGAGCCGCGCAGCGAGAGCAGCTCGAACACGTCTGGTCCGATCGCCGAATGGAAGCCCTGCAGCGTGGCCAGCGGCAGCTGCGACAGGTCCAGGCCCTGCTGCATCGCCGACTTCACCGCATGCGCCACCACCTCGTGAGCGTCACGGAAGGGCAGGCCCTTCTTGACCAGGTAGTCGGCCAGGTCGGTGGCGGTGGCATAGCCGCGCAGCGCGGCGCGCTCCATCGCCTCGGCTTTGACGGTGATGCCGCCCACCATCTCGGCCATGATGCGCAGCGTGTCGCGCAGCGTGTCCACCGCGTCGAACAGCGGCTCCTTGTCTTCCTGGTTGTCCTTGTTGTAGGCCAGCGGCTGGCCCTTCATCAGCGTCAGCAGCCCCATCAGGTGGCCGACCACGCGGCCAGTCTTGCCGCGCGCCAGTTCGGCCACGTCGGGGTTGCGCTTCTGCGGCATGATCGAACTGCCGGTGCAGTAGCGGTCGGCCAGGTCGATGAAGCCGAAGTTCTGGCTCATCCACAGCACGATCTCTTCGGACAGCCGCGACACATGCACCATGCAGATCGACGCGAAGGACGCGAATTCCAGCGCGAAGTCGCGGTCGCTGACGGCATCCAGGCTGTTGGCGCACAGGCCATCGAAACCCAGCGTGCGGGCCACGCGCGCGCGGTCCAGCGGGTAGCTGGTGCCGGCCAGCGCGGCCGCGCCCAGCGGCAGGCGGTTCAGGCGCTTGCGCAGGTCGGCCAGCCGCTCGGCATCGCGGGCAAACATCTCCACATAGGCCAGCAGGTGGTGCGCAAAGCTCACCGGCTGCGCCACCTGCAGGTGGGTGAAGCCGGGCATCACGGTTTCGGCATGGCGCGCGGCCAGCCCGACCAGCGCGCGCTGCATCTCCACCAGCAGCGCGGCCAGGCCGTCGACCTCGGCGCGCAGCCACAGCCGCACATCGGTGGCCACCTGGTCGTTGCGGCTGCGGCCGGTGTGCAGCCGCTTGCCGGCATCGCCCACCAGCTGCGTCAGCCGCGCCTCGATGTTCAGGTGCACGTCCTCCAGCTCCAGCTTCCATTCGAAGCGGCCGGACTCGATCTCCTCGGTGATCTGGGCCATGCCGCGGCGGATGTCGGCCAGGTCCTGCGCGGCGATGATGGCCTGCGCGGCCAGCATCTCCGCATGCGCCAGGCTGCCTTGGATGTCGGCACGCCACAGCCGCTGGTCGAAGCCGACGCTGGCGGTGTAGCGCTTCACCAGCTCGCTCATCGGCTCGCTGAACAGGGCCGACCAGGCCTGGGCTTTGTTGTCGAGCGGATTGGCGGACATGAAGGCGGGCTGGGGAAAGCGACGCGGGTGTCGGGAGTCCTTATTATCGGCGGGCCATGTCACGCATGCCGGTCAAGAAGCCGACGGGCCGTCCCCGCTTCGCCGAGGCCGCGCCGCGCGGCCGCATGGCCACCGCCGCCACCCGGCCACCGCCGGTGCCGCCGGACACCGAAGCTGGCGACGCCGACACCCGCCCGTTGAGCCTGTGGCCGGCCAGCACCCGGCCGGCCGATCTGCACTCATCGAGCTTCGGTGCCTCGCACTTCGACCCGCTGGTCGAGCAGCGCGCCCGCGAACGCACGCGCGCCGGCGTGGCCTTGGATGTGTGCAGCGGCATGACGGTGCTGCGCTTGGTGCTGGCGGTACAGGCCACGCTGGCGCTGGGCGTGCTGGTGGCGGCCGACCATGCGGCCGACTGGATGGCGCGCCAGTCGGGCGCGATGTACGTAGGCCTGGCGGGCACGCTGCTGTGGCTGGTGCTGGTCTGCCAGCTGAAGGGCGCGCTGTCGCGGCGCTCGCCGGGCGCACGGCTGGCCAGCCTGCTGGGGCTGGGGGCGGCCTCGTCGCTGATCGCCTGGGCGCCGTTGTGGTGGGTCGGGCTGGCCGACACCGGCCAGGGCCTGCATCTGCTGGGCGTGGCGCTGTCCGGCGCGGCCCTGGCGGCCGCCGCCTGGGCTTGGCTGGACCTGCGCGCGCGGCTTTGGCAGCCGGTGGATGCCAGCGTGCGGCTGGCCGAACTGCAGTCGCGCATCCGGCCGCATTTCCTGTTCAACGCGCTGAACACCGCGCTGGCGCTGGTGCGCGTCGACCCGGCCAAGGCCGAAGGCGTGCTGGAAGACCTGGCCCAGCTGTTCCGGGTCGCCCTGGCCGATGCCGGCGCGTCGGTGTCGCTGGACGAAGAGATCGACCTCGCCCAGCGCTACCTGGCCATCGAGCAGGTGCGCTACGGCACGCGGCTGCAGCTCAGCTGGGACATCGACGCCCGGGTGGGGCGTGCGCGCGTGCCGCCGCTGGTGCTGCAGCCCCTGGTGGAGAACGCCGTGCGTCACGGCATCGAGCCCGCGGTGCAGGGCGGGCGCATCTGGGTGCAGGCCAGCGTGCGCCGTGGCCAGGCGGTGGTGCTGGTCAGCAACACGCTGCCCGACGCGCCATCCACGCCGGGGCACGGCATGGCGCTGCACAACGTGCGTGAGCGGTTGCGCCTGCTGCACGATGTCGCCGGCCAGTGCGACGTGTGGCGCGAAGGCGGCCTGTTCCGCGCCCGCATCATCGTGCCCCTATGAGCCCGCTGCAGGTGCTGCTGGTCGACGACGAGCCGCTGGCTCGGCTGCGGCTGCGCACGCTGCTGGCCGACGTGGCCGACCCGCCCGCGCGGGTCATCGGCGAGGCCGGCGACGCCGCTGCCGCGCAGGCCGTGCTGCGCCAGCAGCCCTGCGACCTGCTGCTGCTGGACATCGGCCTGCCGGGCCGCGACGGTCTGCAGCTGGCGGCCTCGCTTCGCGCGCTGTCACCGCCGCCGGCGGTGGTCTTCGTCACCGCCCATGCCGAACATGCGCTGCGCGCCTTCGAGCTGGACGCGGCCGATTACCTGACCAAGCCGGTGTCGCGCGAGCGCCTGCGCTCGGCGCTGCAGCGCGTGGCCCAGCGGCGACAGTCGCCCGAGCCGGCGCCGCCGGCCGTCGACGCCAGCCGCGTCCTGGTGGTGCACGACCGCGGCCGCGTGCTGCGCCTGCCGCTGGCCGATGTGCTGTACCTGAAGGCCGAGCTGAAGTACGTGACCCTGCGCACCGCCGCCCACAGCTACGTGCTGGACGATGCGCTCAGCGACCTGGAGCTACGTTTAGGCGACGGCTTCCTGCGCGTGCACCGCAACGCGCTGGTGGCGCGCTCGGCCGTGCGCGCGCTGCAGCGGCGGCGCGGTGCCGTCGGCAGCGACGACCAGGCCGGCGAGCACTGGGCCGTGCAGCTGCAACCCACCGGCGAATGGCTGGCGGTGTCGCGCCGGCAGCTGCCGGCCGTGCGCGAGGCCTTGCGGGAGTAGGCGGGCGCGCGGCGCGACCACGCACAATGCCGGTCGCATGAGTGCCCTCTACGTTGCGCTGATCAGCTTCGCCTGCGTCTTTTCCGGCGCGCTGCTGGGCCTGTTCCTGCGCAGCCGGCTGCCCCAACACCACCTGAGCAAGGCCTCCGAAGACACGGTGAAGATCGTCGCCGGCCTGATGGCGACCCTCTCGGCGCTGGTGCTGGGCCTGCTGATCGCATCGGCGAAGAACTCCTTCGACAGCGTCAACAACGGCCTGAAGGGAAGCCTGGCGAAGGTAATCGTCATCGACCATCTGCTCGTCGAGTTCGGCCCCGAGACGGCAGCGCTGCGCAAGCAGCTGAAGCTGCAGACCGAGGCCCAGTACCAGGGGCTGCTGTCCGCGGGCAGCGCCTCGCTGGCGCAACCGCCCACGCTCGGCGACTTCCTGCGGGGCCTGCAGGCGCTGCAGCCGCAGGATGACCGGCAGCGCGCCTTGGTGGAGCGCATCCAGTCGCTGTCCGGCGAGATCCGGCAGGCCCACTGGCTGGTGCTGGAGCAGTCCGACGACAGCGTGCCCGCAGTGTTCCTGGTGGTCATCGTCTGCTGGCTGACGATGATGTTCCTGAGCTTCGGGCTCTTTTCGCCCAGCAATCCCATCACCTTGTCGGCGCTGTTCATCGCCGCGTTGTCGGTGGCCACCGCCATCCTGTTGATGGAAGAGATGTACCGCCCGCTAGACGGCCTGATCTCGATACCGTATGCGCCTCTGCGCGAGGCGATGGCACTGCTGGGGCGCTGACGCTCCGGCTCAGCCGGTGTTGCGCAGCCCGGCGGCGATGCCGTTGATCGAGATGTGGATACCGCGGCGCAGCCGCTGCTCGGCCGGTGCCGCCGCATCGGCCCCAGGCCGGCGGAAGCGCCGCATCAGCTCCACCTGCAGGTGGTTCAGCGGGTCCAGGTACGGGAAGCGGTGCTCGATCGAGCGCGCCAGCGTCGGGTTCGACTGCAGGCGCCGCGTCTCGCCAGTGATCTGCGACAGCGCCTCGTTGGCGCGCTCCCACTCGGCACGGATGGCGGTGAAGATGCGCTTGCCGAGCTTCTTGTCCTCGACCAGCTCCACGTAGCGCGCGGCGATGCGCAGGTCGCTCTTGGCCAGCACCATGTCCAGGTTGGACAGCAGCGTGCGGAAGAAGGGCCATTGCTTGTGCATGCGCTGCAGCAGTTCCAGCCGCGCCTTGCGCGTGGCCGGGTCGGCCAGGAAGTCCTCGATGGCCGAGCCGAAGCCGCACCAGCCCGGCAGCGCCACCCGGCACTGGCCCCAGCTGAAGCTCCAGGGGATCGCGCGCAGGTCCTCGATCGCGCGGTTGGCCTTGCGCGAGGCCGGCCGCGAGCCGATGTTCAGCTCGGCGATCTCGCGGATCGGCGTCGCGGCGAAGAAGTAGTCGGCGAAGCCCGGCGTGTCGTACACCAGCTTGCGGTACGCGCCGAAGCTGGCGCGGCTGATCTCGTCGGCGGCTTCCAGGAAGGCCTTCGGCGCGCTCTTGGTCGGATGCAGCAGCGTCGCTTCCAGCGTGGCCGCCACCAGTGTTTCCAGGTTGCGCCGGCCGATCTCCGGGTTCGCGTACTTCGAGCCGATCACCTCGCCCTGCTCGGTCAGGCGGATCTGGCCCTTCACCGTGCCCGGCGGCTGCGCCAGGATGGCTGCGTAGCTGGGGCCGCCGCCGCGGCCCACCGTGCCGCCGCGGCCGTGGAACAGCCGCAGCGTCAGGCCGTGCGCCTTCTCCAGCGGCTCGAACAGCTCGACCAGCGCGTTCTCGGTGCGGTAAAGCTCCCAGTTGCTGGTGAAGAAGCCGCCATCCTTGTTGCTGTCGCTGTAGCCCAGCATGATGTCCTGCTCGGCGCCGCTGCGCACGATCATCGGCAGCACGCCGGGCTGGGCATAGAACTCGCCCATGATGCGCGCGGCATTGCGCAGGTCCTCGATGGTCTCGAACAGCGGCACCACGATCAGGTCGTTGTGCGCGCTGTCATCCAGCGTGCCGCGCATCAGCCCGCATTCCTTCTGCAGCAGCAGCACCTCGAGCAGGTCGCTGACGTCCTCGGTGTGGCTGATGATGTAGTGGCGCAGCGCCTCTTGCCCAAAGCGCTCGCGCATCTGCAGCGCGGCCTCGAAGATGGCCAGTTCGCCCTGCACCAGCGGCGAATAGTCGGCGCCGCGCACGCGCAGCGGCCGCGCGTCGTTCAGCAGCCGCCCCAGCAGCGCGCGGCGCTGCGCCTCGTCCAGCTTGCGGTAGGCCGGCTCCACGCGGGCCACGCGCAACAGTTCGTCCAGCACCGCCTCGTGCTGGTCGGAGCTCTGCCGCAGGTCCACCGTGGCCAGGTGGAAGCCGAAGACCTGTACCGCGCGGATCAGCGGCGCCAGACGCGGCGCGATCAGCGCCTGTGCATGGTGCGAGCGCAGCGAGCGCTCGATGATGCGCAGGTCGGCCAGGAAGCTGCCGGCATCGGGGTAGGGGTTCTGCGGCGCGACCGCATGACGCAGCGCCTCGGTACCGGTCAGCTCGTGCAGCGTGGCCGCCAGCCGCGAATACATGCCGATCAGCGCGCGGCGGTAGGGCTCGTCGCTGCGGTGCTCGTTGTGGTCGGGCGAGGCCTCGGCCAGCGCCAGCATCTCGGCGCTGGCCGGCGCCAGCATGTTCGACATCGACAGCTCGGCGCCCAGCTGGTGCACCTCGGTCAGGTAGTGGCGCAGCGCGGTCTCCGACTGGCGGGCCAGCGCCATGCGCAGCGTGGCGGCGCTGACGTTCGGGTTGCCGTCGCGGTCGCCGCCGATCCAGTTGCCCATGCGCAGGAAGGGCGGCACCTCGTGGCCGGGCAGCGCCTGCTCGATCTCGCGGTACAGCTTGGGAATCTGGCGCAGGAAGGTGGCGTGGTAGTAGCTCAACGCGTTCTCGATCTCGTCGGCCACCGTCAGCTTGGCGGTGCGCAGCATGCGCGTCTGCCACAGCTGGGTGATGCGGGCGCGGATCAGCTCCTCGTTCTCGTGCCGTTCGCGTTCGCCGTGCAACTCGTCGCGCTGGCCGATGAATTCCGCGATGGCACGTTCGGCGTCCAGGATGCTCTTGCGCTGCACCTCGGTGGGGTGCGCGGTCAGCACCGGTGCGATGTAGGCATGCTTCAGCGCCGCGGCGATGTCGGCCGAGCGGTGGTCGGCACGGTGCAGCCGCTCGAAGCTGACGGCCAGCGAGCCCTCCAGCTGCTGGCCGGCGCGTTCCTGGCGCAGCCGGCGGCGCACGTGGTGGCGGTCCTCGGCGATGTTGGCCAGGTGCGAGAAGTAGCTGAAGGCGCGGATCACGCTCACCGTCTGGTCGGCCGACAGGTTCTTCAGCAGTCGGTCGAGCACCCGGCCGGCGCTGGCATCCTGCTTCAGCCGGTAGGCCACCGACAGCTTGCGCACCCGCTCGATCAGTTCGAAGGCGTCCTTGCCTTCCTGCTCGCGGATCACCTCGCCCAGGATCCGGCCAAGTAACCGGATATCTTCGACCAGCGGCTTGTTTTCCACCGCGGCGTCGCCGCCTTCCCCGTTGCGCGGGGCAGAACGGGGCTTCCGGGCGGGCGTGGCGGGGCGCAGGGCGGTGGGCATCGGAAGGCTCCGTAGGATGTAACCATGTTACCAACTCGGGGCCGCGGGCCGGCATGGTGCGGCCGGCCCGGCCGGCGCCGTGGCACCCTGGCCATAATGCAAGCACCATGCCTGAGCCCACCATCATCGCCACCCGCGAAAGCCGCCTTGCCCTGTGGCAGGCCGAACATGTCCGCGACCTGCTGCGCAGCCGCTTCGGCCTGCAGGTGGAGCTGCTGGGCATGACCACGCGTGGCGACCAGATCCTGGACCGGGCGCTGTCCAAGGTCGGCGGCAAGGGCCTGTTCGTCAAGGAACTGGAAGCCGCGCTGGAAGAGGGCCGCGCCCACCTGGCCGTGCATTCGCTTAAGGACGTGCCGATGGTGCTGCCCGAAGGCTTCGTGCTCGGCGCGGTGCTGGAACGCGAAGACCCGCGCGATGCCTTCGTCAGCCCGCGCCACCGCGCGCTGGCCGATCTGCCGCAGGGCGCCTGCGTCGGCACCTCCAGCCTGCGCCGCGCCGCGCAGCTGCTGGCGCTGCGGCCCGACCTGCGCATCGAGCCGCTGCGCGGCAATTTGGACACCCGGCTGCGCAAGCTCGACGAAGGCCACTTCGATGCCATCGTGCTGGCTGCCGCCGGGCTGAAGCGGCTGGGCCTGGCCGAGCGCATTGCCTCGGTCTTCGACACCGCGCAGATGACGCCGGCGGCCGGGCAGGGCGCCCTCGGCATCGAGCTGCGCCAGGACGCCATAGAACTCGGTCGCACCCTGGCTCCGCTGGTGCACCGGCCCACCTGGCTGGCGGTGCTTGCCGAGCGCGCGGTGTCGCGCGCGCTGGGCGGCAGCTGCACCGTGCCGCTGGCCGCGCATGCGGTGTGGCAGGGCGAACAGCTGTGCATCGACGTGGCGCTGGGCGACGCCCAGGCGCTGCAGCGCCCGCTGCTGCGGGCGCAGTGCCGCGCCGCGGTGGCCGACGACGTCCAGGCCGATGCGCTGGGCCTGCAGGCCGCCGCCCAGCTGCGTGCGGCCGGCGCCGACGCCTACCTGGCGGCGGCCGGCTGAAGTCCCGCACGCCGGCGGCGCCATGCGCGTCATCGTCACCCGGCCGCGCGCCCAGGCCGAGCCGCTGGTGGCGCAGCTGCGCGCCCAGGGCATCGACGCCGCCGCGCTGCCGCTGATCGACATCGGCCCGCCCGACGACCCCGTGCCGGTGCAGCAGGCCTGGCAGGCGCTGGACGGGCTGGCGCTGCTGATGTTCGTCAGCGCCAATGCGGTGCAGCACTTCATGCACCATCGTCCGCCGGGCCGCCCCTGGCCGGCGCAGGTGCTGGCCGGCTCCACCGGGCCGGGCACCTCGGCAGCGCTGCGCGCGGCCGGCGTGCCCGAAGCGGCGCTGGTCGAGCCGCAGGGCCGCGTCTTCGATTCCGAGGCGCTGTGGCAGCAGCTGCAGGCGCGTGACTGGCAGGGCCGCCCAGTGCGCATCGTGCGTGGCGAGGACGGCCGCGACTGGCTGGCCGACCAGCTGGGTGCAGCCGGCGCGCAGGTGGGCTTCATCGCCGCCTATCGCCGGCTGCCGCCGCAGCTGGATGCCGCGGGCCGGGCGCTGCTGCAGGCCGCGCTGGCCCGACCGCGGCAGCACCTGTGGGCCTTCGGCAGCTCGGAGGCAGTGGGCCACCTGGCCACGCTGGCACCGGGCGCCGACTGGTCGCAGGCCGTCGCGGTAGCGCCACACCCGCGCATCGTGGCGGCGCTGCAGGCCGCCGGTTTCGGCACGGTGCGGCAGGTGGCGGCCGATGCAGCGGCGCTGGCCGCCGTGGCGCGCGGGGGGCCGCCCCTACAATCCGCGCACCCGTGACCGAGCCCCTCGCCCCCCCCGCTGCGCCTGCCGAACCGGCAGCGGCCGTTGCGGCCCCCGCCCCCGGCGAAGCGCATGCGATCCCGGGCCGCTGGATCGCCACCGGCGCGGCCGTGCTGGCCGGCCTGGCCGCCGCCGCGCTGGTGTACGCGTGGAACACGCAGCAGCGCGTCAAGGCGCTGGAACAGCAGATGGTCAAGCGCCAGGAAGACAGCGGCGCGCAGGCCGCCGAGGCGCAGATGCTGGCCCGCCAGGCCCAGGACAACGCCCGCGACGCCGCCGCCAAGGTGGCGCTGCTGGAAGTGCGCGTGGCCGAGGCCACGCTGCAGCGCACCCAGCTGGAAGAGCTGATCCAGTCGATGTCACGCTCGCGCGACGAGAACGTGCTGGCCGACGTGGAGGCCTCGATCCGCGTGGCCCTGCAGCAAAGCGCCATCACCGGCAGCGCCGAGCCGCTGGTCATTGCGCTGAAGCAGGCCGAGGACCGGCTGGCGCGGCAGAACCAGCCGCGGCTGGAAGGCGTGCGCCGCGCCATCGTGCAGGACCTGGAGCGGGTGCGCGCCACCGGTGCGGTGGACGTGTCCACGCTGGCCATCCGGCTGGACGAGGTGGTGCGGCTGGTGGATGAACTGCCGCTGCTGTCCACGCCGCTGGCTTCGCGCAACGCCGCCCGGGTGACGGCGTGGCCGGCGGCGCCGGCGGCCTCGGCGGTGGCGCTGGCGGCATCGGCGCCGGCTTCGGCCGCCTCGGCCGCGGTGCCGGTGGATGCCGCCTGGATCGAGGCGCTGGGCACGCGCTGGGCCGGCCTGGCCGCCACGCTGTGGGCCGAGGTGCGCGGCCTGGTGCGGGTGACGCCGATCGAGCAGCCCGAGGCGATGCTGATCGCTCCGGAGCAGGCCTTCTTCCTGCGCGAGAACCTGAAGCTGCGGCTGCTGAACGCCCGGCTGGCGCTGCTGAGCCGGCAGTTCGACACCGCGCAGTCCGACCTGCGCGACGTGCTGACCGCGCTGGACCGCTACTTCGATCGCGGCGCGCGGCGCACCGCCACGGCCATCGAACTGGTCAAGCAGGTGCAGGCGCAGGCCCGGCAGGTGGCCGTGCCGCGGCCCGATGCCACGCTGGCGGCCATCGCCGCGGTGGCCGGCGTGCGCTGAAGGAGCCCGGGGCCTGGCATGCGCGGCATCATCTGGCTCGTGCTGCTGTTCATCGTGGCCGTGGTGGCCGCGACGACGCTGGGCCGCAACGACGGCCTGGTCAGCATCTACTTCGGCGCCTGGCGCACCGACCTGTCGCTGAACCTGTTCGTGCTGCTGGTGCTGGGCACCTGCTTCGTGCTGATGGCCGCGGCCCGCTCCATCGGCAGCCTGCTGACGCTGCCGCAGCGCGCCCACGAATGGCGGCAGCTGAAGCGCGAGCGCGCCGCCCACAACGGCCTGCACGAGGCGCTGGCCGAATACTTCGCCGCCCGCTACAGCCGCGCCCACCGCGCCGCGCAGCGCGCGCTGGCGCTGCAGGACGAGACCGAGGCGCTGCGCGGCGACAACGATTTCCGGGTGCTGGCCCACCTGCTGGCCGCCGCCAGCCTGCACCGCCTGCAGGACCGCACCCGCCGCGACGAGACGATGCGCCAGCTGAGTCGACTGCCGCGCAAGACCACGGTGGCCCGGCCTGCGGACGAAGGCGCGCGGCTGCTGGCGGCCGAATGGGCCATCGACGACCGTGACGCCGAGCGCGCCATCGCGCTGCTGGGCGAGCTGCCGGCTGGCGTCTCGCGCCGCACGCAGGCGCTGCGCCTGCGGCTGCTGGCGCAACGGCTGACGCAGCAGCCCCTGGCCGCGCTGCACACCGCGCGGCTGCTGGCCAAGCACCAGGCCTTCACCGCCAGCGCCGCGCAGAGCCTGCTGCGCACGCTGGCCGGCGAGGCGCTGGATGCCGCACGCGATGCCGATGCGCTGCGCCGCGTCTGGCAGCAGCTGGACCCGGCCGACCGCCGCGATGCCACGCTGGCCGCGCGCGCCGCCAGCCGCGCCGCGGCCTTCGGCGCGCACGAGGACGCGCGCGCGTGGCTGCGGCCCTTCTGGGAACGCGCGGCCGAGCTGGAAGCCGGCGAGCGTGAACGCGTCGCGCTGGCGCTGCTGGATGCCGTGCCGGGGCTGCCCTCGGAATGGCTGCCGCGGCTGGAGCAGGCCGCGCAGGCCCTGCCCAACGATCCGGCGGTGGCTGCCGCAGTGGGCGCTGCGATGGTCGAGCGGCAGCTGTGGGGCAAGGCCCGGCGGCCGCTGGAACAGGCTGCCTCGGCCAGCAGCCTCGGCGCCGCGGCGCGGCGCCGCGCCTGGCGCTGGCTGGCCCGCCTGGCCGAGCAGGACGGCGACCCCGCGCGGGCCCGCCAGTGCGAGCATGCCGCCGCGCTGATCGACTGATATAATGCGAGGCTTCGCGGCTGTAGCTCAGCTGGATAGAGTACTTGGCTACGAACCAAGGGGTCGTGGGTTCGATTCCTGCCAGCCGCGCCAATAAAGACTAGGGTTAGCACGTTAGGACGTGCTAACCCTTTTTCTTTGTTCGGTTCTTCTGGGTTCTCTGGTCACCGTTCAGTCACCGTTCTCGGCGCGCTAGCCGCTCGTGAGTCGGATGTATGCGCTCCTATGCAGAGCGCCTTTTCGGCAAGCTGAACAGGTTTCGAAGGCCGATACAAGCATGGCACCGTAGTACGCGTTTGCAACGCCACGAGGTGTGATGTGACTCTTTCCAAAGCCCAGTGTCAGCTTCCTGCGTCGCTTAGCGACGTTGCGCTCATCGACGGGCCCACCGCCGCAATGGCGGCCGGCATGAGCGTCTCGCAGTTCCGCCAAGAGGTGCGTGATGGCCATGCGCCGCAGCCGGCGATCAGGCGGCCTCGGTACACGCGTTGGACGATTCGTCAGATCCGAGCATGGCTGGAGAGCCTTGCCGACGCTTCGCCTGTGGCTGGCGCTGCCAGCCACGAAGCGCAGGATCAGGAGCGTTGCGAGACGCGATGGTCATCAAGGCGTACTGCGCCATTCCATGATCGCAAGAAGGGGCCGCGATGAGTGCCGCCGCAGCGGAAGTTGCGCTGGCGTTCCGGGAGTTTGTCCTGGTACGCCTTGGCGAAAGCGCGCACCCACCAGCGGAGATCAAGCCTGGCCGAATGTATCGGTTCCCGACCAACTCGCGTCGAAACGATACCGCCGGATGGTGCAAGCTGTTCGCCGACCTGCGCGGCGGCGTGTTCGGCTGCTACCGGCTGGGCATCAGTGAGACGTGGAGCACTGCCGACAAGGCGACGATGACCCGCGCCGAGCGCGCCGAACTGGCGCGTCAGGTGCTGGTGGCAACCGCCGAGCGCGAAGCACATCAGCGCCAGCAGTGGGCCGCCAATGCGGCCCGCAACGCCCGCCTGTGGGCTGAGGGCCGGCCGCTGGTGCCCGGCGATCCCGTCACCCTGCACCTGAAGCGCCGCGGCTTCGGTGGCCTGTGGCCGCTGCCCGTGTGTCTGCGTATTCATCGCGGCTTACCCTACTGGCACGAAGGCGTGGCGCTGGGCACCTATCCCGCCATGCTGGCGCCGCTGGTGGCGCCCGATGGCCGCACGGTGGCGGTGCACCGCACCTACCTGGCAGCGGATGGCCGCAAGGCCGAGGTTCCGACCGTGCGCAAGTTGACCGGCGCGGCCGGGCCGCTGGCCGGTGCATGCATCCCGCTGTTCAGGTCGGCGCATGGCTGCATCGGCATCGCCGAGGGCATCGAAACCGCGCTGGCCGCCTGGTGTGCATCCGGCGTGCCGACCGTGGCCTCCTACAGCGCCGGTAACCTAGCCGCCTGGCAGTGGCCGGCCGGCGTGCAGAGGCTGGTTATCTTCGCCGACTATGACCTGGCCGGCACCGATGCGGCGGACAAGCTGCAGGGCCGAGCGCTGCGGGCCGGGTTGCAGGTCAGTGTGATGACGCCGACCGAACCCGGCGCCGACTGGTGCGACGTGTGGGCCGGGGGCGCCGCGATGCTGACCGAAGGGTGTGCGGCATGAGCGCCGACCTGGCACGCCTGCGCGCGGCCGGCGAGGCGCCCGCAATCGATCGGGCCGAGGCAATCCGGCGCGCCCGCGCCTTGCTGGCGCAATCGCTGAAGGGGCGGCAGGCGCCGGTCTATCCAGTGGGCGCGCTGGGGCCACTGGCGCCCGCCTGCGAGGCCATTGCATCGGCCGGGCAGGTACAGCCCGCGATGGCCGGGCAATGCCTGCTGGGCGCGGCATCGCTACTCACACAAGGGCTGTTCAACGTTGAGACGCTGAATGGACGGCGCCCGTTGTCGCTGTACTTGCTAACGCTAGGTGACAGTGGCGACGGTAAGAGCACCGCGCAGGGTGCAGCGCTGGCACCGGTCAATGACTGGCAGCGGCGCGAGGCAATACGCTATAGCGACGGGCTCAAGGACTTCGAGCGCGACAAGCGCAAGCGCAAGGGCGACGAGGATGCGCCCGAGGCGCCTACCTGCCCGTTTCGGTTGGTGAGCGATGCCACGGTGGAGGGGCTGCGCCGCGACCTTGAATCTGGCGTGTGCTCACAAGGTGTGTTCACCGACGAAGCTGCGGCGATCCTGTCGGGCTACGGCATGAGTGCGGACCATCGCAACAAGACGGCCGGTGTTTTCTCGAAGCTGTGGGATGCCGGGCACCTGAGCGTGTCGCGCGCCACGGGTGGCCGAGTGGAGCGCTACGGCAGACGCATCGCCTTGCACTGGCTGATTCAACCGATGGCCGCATCGGAGTCGATCGGCGATCCGCTGTTGTCGGCGCTGGGCTTCTGGCCGCGCTTCATTGCAGCCTGGCCCGAGCCACTGGAGCCGCGGCTGGCGCAGGACTTCCGGCCTGAACTGCTGCCGGCTGTGGCTAACTACTGGCAGCGCTGCAATGAGCTGTTGGGCTTGGCGCTGCCCGACGACGCTGGCGAATGTCCCGCGCTCCCATTGGCAGGCGAGGCGCGCGCAATGCTGGGCCAAGCCTTCGAGCGGTTTGAGCGTGAAGCCCGGCGCGGTGGCCTGCAAGTGGTCAAGCCCTTCGCCCTGCGCGCCAGTGAGCAAGCCTGCCGCGTGGCCGGCGTGCTGACCGCCTTTGCCGGCCATGCTGAGGTATCCGCTGAGGCCATGCGCGGTGCGCTGGCGCTGGTGGCCTACAGCCTGAAGACGTGGCAGACGATAGTTGACGAAGGCGCCCCCGATGAACGCGACGCAGGCGGGCTGCGGCTGTATGAATGGTTGACCACGCGGCCAGCCTGGTGCGAATCGCTGTCCACGATCGTCAACGGCGGGCCAGCATGCGTGCGGACGAAGGATAAGCGCAATGCGGCGCTGTCGCTGCTGGAGGCGGCCGGGCTGGTGCACGTCGAAGGGGGCAAGGCGCTGGCGCTATTTGCCGGGGCGGTGGCCGAAGGAGCAAAGCAATGAGCGCCGCCCTGCTTGACGACCTGCTGGCCGAGTTCACGGCGCCGAATCGGCTTGCGATTGCACGCACCCCCCCTGCGAAGAATGCGAATTCTGCGAAGAGCTTGCAGTCATGCGGTTTCTCGGCCGATTCCGAGGCTGCGAAGGGCTGCGAATCTCTGCGAATCGAGCCGAGCCCGGCGCCGCCCATAACCCCGGATTCGCAAGAATTCGCAGGCGTTCGCAATGCCCTAACCGCCCCGCAGGCCCAGTATTCATGCGGGTCTTCGCAGAATTCGCAGGATTCGCAGGGGTGTCCCTCGCAAAGCACAGCGCTGGCCGCGCCCGACCTGTCGGCGGTGGCTTGGACCGATGGCGACGTCGCGGCATTCCTGGCTCGGCGCGCCCGGCTGATGCGCTGGGGCTGGCCAGAGGCCGACGCAGAGCGGCTGGCCGAGCGCTTGGTAATCCGCGACCGCGAGGCCGACGCGCGGGTGAGCTGTGCCGACTGCCGTCACTACCGGCCTCCTCGTTGTGGCAACCGTGCCGGCGCCGGGCTGAGTGCACCCGAAGTGGGCCGGGAGTTGGCCAGTCTGCTGCAAAGCTGCCCAGGCTTTGGCGAGTCAAAGTGACCCGACTAGCCGTCGCACCCGGACAACCCACAACGGTGAAGAGCCTCCAGTGCGAGTTACTGCCCCACAGACTCTGGTGCCAATTCGTGACCGCAGAAGGCGTCAGAGAGTCTTGCCGGTCATTGCCTGAACGAGGGTATGAAGCGCCTCAGGAGTAACTTGAAACCACTCGATCCCAGGCGCATCGCGCACGTGCCGATCCTGTAGCTTTAGCGCTTTGTGGATTGCCGCTTCGAGCTGCTGTGCGTCGCGCGTGCGGTAGGCGGTGGTGCAAACAAACGGAGAGTTCGAGGCGGTCGACGCGACCTGAGTGCCAATGCGCTGGCTGTAGTGCAGACGCGTTTGTCCGACTTTCAGAAGAGGCTCAATACCTGCATTCGCGAAGTTTTCCAGTTCACGTTTTGTCGTGTAGACGTAGACCCACTCTATGCCCAAGTCATCCAGTACCCATTCGTTCAGCGCCCGATAGGCTGAGTGCAGATTGGGCCCGTCCGGCTGAACTGATGTCGGCTCTTCAGCGGCTGGCCTCGCAACGAAGTCAGCGGGCTTGTCGGGTACTAGACCCGCGGCGGCCAAGCGTGCGTAGCGCGGTGTCGGGCCTTTACGTGCACCGCTGAAAAGTGCATCGATCTCGGGCGTGTTGCGAATCGTCGCCTTGAACACCAATCGCCAGAGCGGCAGGCCGTCTCGCTCCTTGCCGGGCCGATAGTGAATCGCTTCAGCGTATGCACGTAGCTCCTGGGTGATCTGGCCAGATTCACAAAGCCACTTCCACATGGCTGCGCCAATCAGGTGCTTCTCGGAAAATCGCTGGCCGCCGAACTTACGAAGAAAGTCCGACTTGGCCGACAGGAAAATCTTCTTTAGGGGAACCCAACCGGGTGACTTGGTGTGCGTGTTGAACTGGACCGGACTCATTTGCGAAACACCTTTGCCACGGATGCCTCCTGGATTAGCTGTTGGTCTACGCCTGCCGGCGACATGATGCCGGAATGACCCCCGGCTTCCTTATGCGGTAGCCAAACCCCGTCGATAGAGTTCCTGAAGCACCCCGTCTATCAGCTTTGTTAGGGTGTTCTCGGTCGAGGCGTACGCGCGCAACGTCTGAGCTACGCCTTCGTAACCGGCGAGCACAAAGCCCATCGATTCCACCTGCTGACATATGCTGTCGAGCGATTCGGGCTGAGATTTAAGGTATCGCTGTACTCCCCGCTGGAGCCATACGCCGCTGGCACCCTTCAGACCCCGCTGCGCTGCGTCGCGGACTGACTGCAAATCGGTAATTCCAAGGCTACGTGCGTTCTGCCACAGCGCATTCGGTCTCGCGGATTTTGTCAGCAGTATTAGATCCGCAGTCTTAAAATTCGGCTCGACCGATACAACGCAGTGTGCAGCTATAGCGTACTTCGTAAACTGATCAACAGTCGATTTGCTGTCGACCTTCATCTCAAGAAAAATCAATTCACTCTTGTTGCGAACGACGATATCTGGCTGAACAACATTAGGGTCCAGCAGATCCGAATCGGCAAACACTAGTTCCAATCCAGATACTTCTCTTTGAAGCATGGCGGAAAAAACATGATCCAATAGCTCCTGCGGGGCTACGTGAAAGAACACATCAAAGATGTGGTTCAAGGGCGTCTCTTGGGCTTGTAGCTTTTGACGCCAGAACTTCCATCCTCTAGCCGGCTTGCTTGCATCGGAGATACGGCCGAATCTCTGGGGGCTCCAGTAGTAGTGCTCAACAATCTGGTAGTAGAGATCGGTCCAATACGGCGCGTTCTTCAAACCTTTTGATTGCGGTGTTTCCATACCAATTATTCAAAATTTTCCATCGAACTATCTTTCAGACTCATTTGCTTTACGCACATCATGTCTCAATAAGGCCTCCACTGGAACAACTGCGCGGGTCTGAATGGCCCAGTCCGCAGCTCTCCTGGAACGGGCTTTACGCAGCCAGCCGCATCCAGCCTGCGCCGGAAGCTCGACTTGTCCAGCGGCCGTCCCAGCACCGCCTCTGACGCCGCCTGCAGCTCGCCGAGCGTGAAAGCCTGCTCCATCAGTCCCGGCGCAAAGCGCAACACCTCGACCTCGGCGCGAAGGGACTGCACCGCCTTGTCGATCAACCGACCGTGGTCGAAGGCCAGTTTGTCGTCGGCGATTGCTGCGTCTGCCGGCACCCACTTCAATTCCGCCATACGCTTGCCCGGCTCGACTGCCAGCCGCCCCGGGGTGACCATACAGCGGTAGACCACACTCAACGCCCACGGCGCCCGCGGGTCGCGGCTGCGCCCGCCCACTGCCGCCAGCTGCATGGCTCCTGGCAGCTCGATTCCAAGGCGCTCGCGCGCGGTACGTTGACAGGCGCCGTCCAGGTCCGCGTCGAGGTCAATGCGCAGTACGCCGCCAGGCAAGGCCCAGTGGCCGGCCATGGGTGCTTCGGCGCGCCGCCCGAGCAGTACCTGCAGGGCGCCCTCCATCACCGACAAAACCGCCAGCTCGATGCGAACGAAAGGCATCGGGTGGATGGGCGGGGTCCGGATGTCAGCGGTGTCAGTGGTGGCAGCTTTAGCGGTCATCGGAGTCTCTAAGTTGCATGAAACAACTAACTATGCCACACTTCACTTAGTAGTGAGAAGCAACGAAGGAGCGAATGATGTACGACGTGATTGGTGACGTGCACGGCCAGGGTGCCAAGCTGCGTGCCTTGCTGGCGCAGCTGGGATATGTGGAGCGGTCGGGGGTCTGGCATGCGCCACAGGGCCGCCAGGCAATCTTCGTTGGCGATCTGATCGACCGAGGGCCGGAGCAGCTCGAGGTGCTAGAGATCGTGCGCCGAATGGTCGATGCCGGGCAGGCTAAGGCAGTGATGGGCAACCATGAGTTCAACGCCATTGGCTTCATGCAGCGCGACAGCAGCGGTGAGTACCTGCGGCCGCGGTCGGAGAAGAACATGGGTCAGCACGCGGCCTTCCTGAAGGCTGTGGGCCTGGACTCCGCGTTACACAGGGAATGGGTCGACTGGTTCCGCAAGCTGCCCATGGCGCTGGATCTGGGCGGCATCCGGGTCGTGCACGCCTGGTGGGACGACGCGGCGGTGGCGGCGGTCACGGCGGTGCGTGGCGGTGTCGAGGCGGAGTTGTCCGAGCAAGTGGTGCTGCGCATGTACCGCGAGCCCGTAGCCAAGGCGGCGCGCAAGCTTCTGACTTGCGGCGTGGAGTGGGAGCTGCCGCCAGACAACTGGATCATTGACAAGGAAGGTCACAAGCACCCGGACGCCCGGCTGGCCGTCTGGCGCCATGGGGTCGATCGGTTGCGCGAGATCGCGCTGGTACCCAGCGGCAGCGAGCATGCCGTCCCGGACATCGCGGTGCCCGAGGAACACCGGATTGCGCCCGTCACGGGGGCACCGATCTTGTTCGGCCACCACTGGTTCAGCGGGCCGCTGAGGCTGGAGACCCCCAAGGTCGCCTGCCTGGACTGGTCGGCGGCCAAGGACGGTCCATTGGTGGCATACCGTTGGGACGGCGAGGACGAACTGCGTCACGATCACCTGATCGCAGTCGGGGGCAACTCCTGAAGCGGAGGGTCACATGAACGGTGTCCGGATTCCCGGCAATGCCATCGGCCGTGTCGGCATGGTGGCAAGGCTGCGCCGAGTGGCCCCCGAGTCCGTAGGGTGGCTGGTTGCTGTCCGCTCGCCGGTAGGCTTGGTATCGCACCTCGGCTCTCCACGGCCAGTGTTCGCGTGGCAAGTGCTGGTGCTGGGCGAGCCTGTCGCCCTGCGCGGCAAGGCGTGCCGTGAGATCGTCGTTGCCGACGCTTGCCTCGAGCCAGTCAGCGACATCGCACCGGAGGTGATTGAAGACATGGTGCGGCTGGGGCTCTACCGCGATCTGGAGGAAGCCCGGTCCAGGGCGCGCGCATTGTTTGCAGACAATTCACTGTCAGAGGACGCACTCGATGCGGCCGTCCAGCAGGCCGCCGAAAAGGCGCAGATCGAGTACGCCCTGGAGCAAGTGCCTATCGGGCGGGCGCTGGCGGATCTCGGATTCACCCGTTCCGACAAGGGCGTGAGCACCCAGCATTGGTCGGGGGCGCATCACGGCGTTGAATTGCATGTCATTGCCGGCCCCGACATGTTCGGCCTCTATCAACTGGCAGGCCGATGCATCAAGCCAGGCACGGCGATGTGGGACGAGCGCAGCCTGCCGCCGCGCGAGGCACGTGGCAAGGTGGCGCAGACGATTCTCGAGTTCTGGCGCGCGGCGTTCGGACGGGATGCGCCGGTCCCCGTGCACCTGGACCTGGCCCTGCTGTACGAAAAGCATCAAGCCGACATGCGGGCGGTCAACGTCGGCCTGCCCACGCTGGAGGTCGACGGCGAAGTGCTCCGTGCCGTCCGTCGCTGGCTGGCCCGCGACTTCGGCCCCGGACCTGATGAAATAGGCCCCGCGCCCGATGAAGCCCTGCAACTTTCGTATCACGATGGTTTGCTGCGCATGGCCGTGGGCGGCAGAGCCTACGGTTGCCCGGCTGGGGGCACCTGGATCGGCGACTGCAGCGTATCTTTGCGCACCTTCCTGGCCGTGCCGCCGTGGCTCCTGCGGGGCGTCGTGGTGGGTCTGGTGCAGTCGCTCGACAGCCTATCGATCCACTGGTTCGATATGCCGCTCGCTGCCGCGCCTGCAGGTGCCGGCCCAGCGGACGAGCCGCCGTAGCCCGTCGGTAACGCGCATTGACGCTTTGCGTCGTGACTCAGGCCAAGAGCCGTATGCGGTAGCGTCGCTCGCATGTATCTGTGCGGGAGGCGGGGAGTACGAGGCGATTCCGCGCGCGTCGTGCAAACGCTTCTCAAGCCGGTTGCTCACGCTTCCAGCTTCGGGTTCGCCGCCCAGCGCAATCTGATCTTCATCGGCGCCGACAACGCAGCGGAAGATCTCAAGGCCATGCCGCAATGGGGTGAACAGCAGGTTCAGAGGCAACTCCAACTCCACACCGCGAATCAATGGCTGCGTACTACGAGCGAAGGTCAGGGCAGCGCGTCTACGTGCATTCTGTTCAGTGCGCCCAAACACGGGATAGCATTCAAGAGTAAGGATCGACCGAAAAGCCATCCCACGACTTGGCGCGCAACATTGATTCGTTGAAGAAGGGCAGGTAAGTGAACACGCAGACCCATTCGCAGCTCGCGGGCTTCATCTGGAGCATCTGCAACCTGCTCCGAGGCCCCTACAAGCGCAACGAGTACCGTAAGGTCATTCTTCCGCTCACGGTACTGCGCCGCTTTGACTGCCTGCTCGCGCCGTCCAAGGCTCGCGTGCTGGCAGAGCACCCACAGATCAAGGCCAAGCCGGAGAGCGTGGTTCGCAGCCTGCTGGAGAAGACCACGGGACGCCCGTTCTACAACCTGTCCAAGCTCGATCTGCCACGCCTGCTCGACGACCCGAATCAACTCGCGCCCAACCTCAATGCCTACATCAACGGATTCTCGAAGAACGTCCGCGAGATCATGGAGCGGTTCGCGTTCGATCAGCAGATCGCGCGCATGGCCGAGAAGAACCTGCTCTACGAGGTCGTCAAGGCCTTCGCTGCCATCGACCTCTCGCCCGATCGCGTCGACAACATCCAGATGGGCTACGTCTTCGAAGAACTGATCCGGATCGGCGCAGAGCAGTCCAACGAAGAGGCCGGCGAGCACTTCACGCCGCGCGAAGTAATCAAGCTCATGGTCAACCTGCTTCTGTCGCCCGAGAAGGACCTGCGACGCAGCCACGTGGTCAAGACCATCTACGACCCAGCCTGCGGCACGGGCGGGATGCTCTCGGTCGCCGAGAGCTACATCCGTGCGCTCAACGCCGACGCCAACCCTTTGCTGTTCGGACAGGACTGGAACGACGAGGCCTGGGCCGTCTGCAAGTCAGACATGCTCATCAAGGGCGAGGACGCCGACAACATCCGACTCGGCGATACGTTCACGCAAGACGGCTTTGCCCGTGACGCGGAAGGCAAGCGCACGACCTTCGACTACATGCTTGCCAATCCGCCGTTCGGCGTCGAGTGGAAGCAGCAGGAGAAGTACATCAAGAACGAAGCCTCGACCCTCGGTTACGACGGCCGGTTTGGGGCTGGTACGCCTCGCATCAACGACGGCTCGCTGCTGTTCTTGCAGCACATGCTGTCGAAGATGCGTTCGCCGGCGGAAGGCGGTAGCCGGATCGCGATCGTGTTCAACGGATCGCCGCTGTTCACAGGCGATGCCGACAGTGGCGAGAGCAACATTCGTCAGTGGATCATCGAGAACGATTGGCTTGAAGCCGTGGTGGCGCTGCCTGACCAGCTCTTCTACAACACCGGCATCTCCACCTACCTCTGGGTCTTGACCAACCGCAAGGCCCCGCCTCGCAAAGGCAAGGTTCAACTTATCGACGCGCGGCGCTTCTTCGTCAAGATGAAGAAGAGCCTGGGCAACAAGCGCAACAAGATCGGCGACAAGGACGAAGGCGACGTCGACCAGATTGGCGACATCGCGCTGATCTTCGGTAACTTCCAGCACGGTGAGACGCGCAAGTTCACTGAAGAAGACCCGATCACGAGGAAGCCTGTCGAGCGCGAACGCGTCGTCAGCAAGATCTTCGACAACGCCGACTTCGGTTTTCAGAAGATCACGGTCGAGCGCCCGCTTCGGTTGAGCTTCCAGGCCACGCCTGAGCGCGTCGCGAGACTGGAAGACGAGACGGCGTTCCGCAATATTGCTAGCAGCAACAAGAAGAGCGAAGCGGCGCGGCTTGAGGAGATTGAGGTAGGCAAGCGACGGCAGGCCCAGATTCGTCAGCTGCTTGCAGATTTCGCCCAAGCGCACGGTGTAACGCTCTTCCAGGACCGCAAGCAGTTCCTCGTCGCCCTGCGCGACCTGGACCGGAAGGCCGAGGTACGACTTTCCGCGCCCGAGCTGAAGGCCGTGCTCTCGGCACTGGGTGAGCGTGATGAGAAGGCCGAGATCTGCCGAGACCGCGACGGCAACCCGGAGCCCGACAGCGAACTGCGCGATACAGAGAGCGTGCCGCTGAAGGAGAGCATCGCGGAGTACTTCAAGCGCGAGGTGATTCCGCACGTGCCCGATGCCTGGATCGACGAGAGCAAGACGAAGGTCGGCTACGAGATCCCGCTAAACCGGCATTTCTACGTGTACGAGCCGCCGCGCCCGCTGGAGGCCATCGAGGCCGACATCAAGGCCCTTGAGTCCGACATCATCAAGCTGCTGGGCGAGGTCACCGCATGACCGGCCCCTCCTTCCCGCTGCGGCATCTTTCGATCCGCGTGCCTTGGCACGACAGCGGCTGGGCCGGCACAGTGTGTCGTCGCCCCAAGCACAACACAGCCTGCCTCAAGCTGATCAACATCGCCGAGAGCAAGAACGAGCTTGCGGAGGAGAGTGTCAAGGGTGATTCGCTGAAGGACATGGCGCCGGAGCAGCTTCCGCCCTGCGTCAAGGAGCGCGGCACCTTCATGGCGCCATTCGCACTCGATCGCCTCCACGAGCACCCCTACGCCAAGACCTCGCCCGACACGCACGCGCACTTCAGGCCCACGCGCCTTCACTATCCGGCGTACGCGGCTGCTGCCCTGCCGTTCCGCTGGATGATGAAGCCGGTGGTCTTCGGTGAGGAGAAGCAGGGCGGTGAACCTGGGCTCGTCAATGCGTTTCCGCTGAACGTGGACCCGGCGCACGAGCCGGCGCTGAAATTCAGCACCCATTGGATCCAGGACCACCGTAACCACCGCGAGTTGCTCGACTGCTTCTGGAACCACGTCCAGTTGGAAGAGTCGCTGGTCTTCTTCTACGCCAAGCAGGTGCCTCTCGTCGAAGACACGGGCCGGCGCGTGCTGATCGGCGCCGGGCGCATTCTCAAGCTGGGGCCACTCACCGAGTATGAGTACGACGGTTCCCCTGCCGGAAAGATCCGCAGCCTGCTGTGGGAGCGGATGGTGATCCACTCGATCCGCCCCGGCTTTAAGGACGGCTTCCTGCTCCCGTACCAGGAAGCACTGGAGAAGTCCGACGATGGGCGCGCGTTTGACCCCGCCGAAGTTGTCGCCTTCGCGCCCGAGGATCGGTTCACCGAGTTCTCGTACGCCACCGAACATGTCGGCCACGACGCCGCCATTGGGGCACTGCTGGCTTGCCGTGCCGCGCTGCTACGCGCAGGCGAGCTGTTCAGCGTCGCCACGGCCGAGCAGGAAGGCTGGATCGACCAACAGCTCGGTCGGCTGTGGAAGAAGCGCGGCCCGTTCCCGGGCCTGGGTGCCGTGCTCGGCGCCACGGGTGTGCCGATGGCCAACTTCGTCGCACAGGCCTTGGTCGACAAAGTGGGCGAAGACGGCAACCCCTGGGTGGCTTGGCAGGCCGCCGTCGCGGACCCCCGCAAGCATCTGCCTGCCGATCTCGCGCGCCGCCTCGATGCCACCATCGCCAAGGCTTGGCAGCGTCTGCCAGCTTCGCGACGCCAGTTTCTGGAGCTGCTCAGCCGCATCGACCTGACCGCCGCGCAGGCCGAGGTGCTGGCCGTGCCGGAAACGCGGGCCGAATTCGGCATCACCGCGAGCGACGGCGACTACTTGCGCAACCCCTATCTCGTCTACGAGACCACCCGGCTCACGCAGGTGCCTGTCGACATCGGCACGGTCGATCGCGGCATCTTTCCCACAGCGTTTGTCCGTGAGCGCTACCCGCTTCTGGATGAGACGGCCGTACGAAGCGCCGTCGACGGCCGCCGCCTGCGCGCGCTCGCCGTCCGTGAACTGGAATCGGCAGCCACGCGCGGCGATACCCTCGCACCGCAGGCCGCCATCATCACCAGCCTGCGCAAACGGGCCCCCGAGAAGGACGAGCAGCACACCCCGGTCACCGCCGATCTGTTGGCCGTGGCCGAAGACGAGCATTTCGCCGGCGAGATCCGGCTGGTGGAGATGGCCGATGGTGCGCGTGCCTACCAGCTGGAGCGCATGGCACAAGCGGGCGAGCTGGTCCGCTCCACCATCGAGAAGCGCGCAGAGGCGCAGCCCCACAAGCTGCAGGCGGACTGGCGCGCCGAACTCGACCAACAACTCGGCACGCTGCCCAAGGACGAGGAAGAACGCGCCAAGGAAGATCGGGCACGCCAAGAAAAGGCGGCCGCCTTGGGTGAACTGGCGGCGCGTCGCTTCAGCGTGCTGATCGGGCCTGCCGGCACCGGCAAGACGACGCTCCTCTCAGTGCTGTGCCGGCACCCGGCGCTGCACGAAGACGGCATCCTGATGCTGGCCCCTACCGGCAAGGCCCGCGTGCGCATGGAAGACGTGGCCCGCCGCGCCGGCATCCGCAACCTGCACGCCTACACGCTGGCGCAGTTCCTCGCCAAGTCGAAGCCGCCGCGCTACGAAGGCGCCACCGGCCGCTACCGCCTCACCGGCCAGCCCGGCGAGAAGGTCGCGCGTACCGTGATCGTGGACGAGTGCTCCATGCTCACCGAGGAGATGGCCGCCGCCTTGCTGGAAGCCCTGAGCGGCGTGCACCGCCTCATCCTCGTGGGCGACCCGCGCCAGCTGCCGCCCATCGGCGCCGGGCGCCCCTTTGCCGACATCATCGCCCGCCTGCGGCCTGACGACATCGAGACGCGCTTTCCGCGCGTGGCACCGGGCTATGCCGAGCTGACAGTGCCGCGGCGCCAGGGCGCCGGCGAACGCGAAGACCTGCAACTGGCCGCGTGGTTCGGCGGCGGCGTTCTCAGCCCAGGCGAAGACCAGGTCTTCGAGATCCTGGCCGGCAAGCGCAAGAGCGACACCGTGCAGTTCGTGCAGTGGGAGACCCCGGACGAACTGGATGCGCTTCTGCCCACCACTCTCGCAGCCGCACTGAAGTTCGCTTCTGAGCAGGAGGAATGGCAAGCCTTCGCCTCCAGCCTGGGCGGCAGCCTGGACGACAAGGGCTCCGCCTGGTTCAACGCCAAGTGGGGCGACAAGTACCCAGGCTCAGGCGCCGCCGCCGAGCGCTGGCAGTTGCTGAGCCCCGTGCGGCAGAAGCCCTGGGGCGTGGACCCACTCAACCGTGCTATCCACCTGCGCTACAAGGGCACGCAGATCGAGAAGGCGCGCAACCCCGGCAAGTACCGCAGCATCCCGAAGCCGATGGGCGACCACCAGATCATCTATGGCGACAAGGTGATCAACAACAGGAACTGGTCGGTCTGGAAGAAGCGCATCTACCCGGAGCCGCCTAGTGCCGGCTACCTGGCCAACGGCGAGATCGGCATCGTCGTAGGCCACCGGCGCACCCTGAAACGCAACTGGTTTCCGGACACCTTGGAGATCGAGTTCTCCACGCAAGTCGGCCATGTCTTCAAGTTCTGGGATTCGGACTTCGACGATGACGGCGACGCGAGCCTCGAACTCGCCTACGCGCTCACCGTGCACAAGGCCCAGGGTAGCGAGTTCGACGTGGTGTTCCTTGTCCTGCCACGTTCCACGCAGATGCTCACGCGCGAACTGCTCTATACCGCGCTCACGCGGCAGAAGCAGAAGGTGGTGGTGCTGCACCAGGGCTCGGCCACCGACTTGCAGCGCCTGAGCGGCGAGCGCTACTCGGCCACCGCCTCGCGCCTGACCAACCTCTTCGGCCCGCCGCGCCCAGTGGCGGTGGGCGACGCCTTCCTCGAAGCACGGCTGATCCACCGCACCAGCCGTGGTGAGGCCGTGCGCTCCAAGTCCGAGGTCATCATCGCCAACCTGCTGCACGCCAAGAAGATCGACTACCACTACGAGCACCCGCTCGAGCTGGGCGGCGTGGTGAAGTACCCCGACTTCACGATCGAGGACGATGCCGCCGGCGTCACCTACTACTGGGAGCACTGCGGCATGCTGCACGACGCCGCCTACCGCCGACGGTGGGAGGAGAAGCAGGCCTGGTATCGCGCGCAGGGCGTGCTGCCGTTCGACGAGGGTGGCGGGCCGAAGGGCACCTTGGTCGTGACGCGGGATCAGCCGGACGGAGGCATTGACTCGCCGGCCATCGCGGCGCTGATCTCCAGCGTCTTCAGGGCATAAGGCGGCGAACATGCGATTCCCTGCCTATCCGAAGTACAAACCAAGCGGGGTCGACGCATTCCCCAAAGTGCCGGAGCACTGGGGGGCGAAGCGACTCAAGACATCTGCCACCTACTGGGTGAGCAATGTAGACAAGCTCTCAGCGGACGATGAGCTGCCGGTTCGCCTCTGCAACTACACCGACGTCTATTACAACGACGAGATCACGCCAGACCTGAGCCTCATGGAGGCTACGGCGACATCGGAGGAGATTCGACGATTCGGCCTTGCCGTCGATGACGTTGTAATCACGAAGGACTCCGAAGAATGGAGTGACATAGCGATCCCGGCACGTGTGGCTGCGACTGCCCCCGATCTCGTATGCGGCTATCACTTGGCCATCGTTCGTCCACGACCTGCCGCGCTGTCCGGCGGGTTTCTGCTCAGGGCGATGCAGGCCACGGCAGTCAATCAACAGTTCCAGATTGCAGCCACCGGCGTCACCCGATTTGGGCTTCCGAAGTCAGCAATTGGCGAGGCGTGGCTACCGTTGCCTCCTCTTGCCGAGCAGGCGGCGATAGCAGAGTTCCTCTCCCGCGAAACAGCGAAGATCGACGCACTGGTGACGAAGAAGTGGACGCTGATCGAGCGGCTGAAGGAGAAGCGCACGGCGCTCATCTCGCGCACCGTCACCCGCGGCCTCCCGCCCGATGCCGCGCGCGCCGCGGGCCTCGACCCGCACGCCAAGCTCAAGCCCTCCGGCATCGACTGGCTCGGTGATGTGCCGGAGCATTGGGAGATCTCGCGCTTGCGATTCCTTTTCCGGAATCTCGACCATCGTCGGGTTCCGATCTCGGGCGAAGACCGCGCCAGCTTGGACAAGGTCTATCCGTACTATGGCGCAAGCGGAATCATTGACCAGGTCGAGGACTACATCTTCGATGAACCACTGATCCTCGTGGCAGAGGATGGTGCAAACCTGCTCTCGCGAAGTACACCGCTGGCATTCATGGCGACAGGCAAGTACTGGGTGAACAACCACGCTCACATCCTGAAGCCAGTCGATGGCGACATTCGGTATTGGGTGGCAGTCCTACAGACATTCGATTACACGCCGCTCATTTCTGGGGCCGCACAACCAAAGCTCACAGGCGAGCGGCTTGGGAGTATTGAGCTGCCGCGACCCCCCAAAGACGAGCAACGTGCGATTGCTGACTACCTGGACGTCGAGACCGCGAAGTTGGATCGAATGGTTTCGCTGACGGATGCGGCCGTTGAACGCCTTCTCGAATATCGAGGCGCACTTGTCACTGCTGCGGTCACCGGCAAGATCGACGTCCGCGAGGCCGCGGCATGAGCACACCCTTCGAGATCGATAGCTTCGAGGAGTACCTCGCGACGGTGCGCGACGAGCTGCCGAAGGTGCGGAAGTACTTTCGTGGCCAAACCAAGCTGGTGTCGGCGGGCTACGAACTGAAGCCCTCCATCGGCCGCTATGACCACATCGCGACGCGGTCGCTGTTCGACCGAGACCAACTGGAACGCGAGGTGCTCGAGGTCTTTGGCAATCACCTCGTCACCCACGTGCAGCACCTACCGCGCACCGAGTGGGAGGCACTGGCGATCGCGCAGCATCACGGTTTGCCTACGCGCTTCATGGACTGGACGACCAATCCGCTGGTGGCGCTGTACTTCGCAGTGCGCGAGACCAAGACCGACGACGCCGGCAAGCCGATGGACAGTGCCGTCTACGTACTGATCAGCGATCCTCCGCGGTATGTGGACTACAAGCGAGCGCAACAGCCTGTCATCAAACCGGTCAAGGACCTCGCGACGACCCCCGCGCGCTCTCAAGAGGGCTACGAAGCCTTTGGGCTGGATGAAGCCGCTTCACCGTCAGACATCGCAGCAACGGTGGATGTGGTCGTCGCGCCAGCAAGCGACGAAGAAGCAGCGCCGAAGCCGACGTCTGCCCCAACCGTGCCCTCACCGTTCGACATCAGCGAGAACGTCATCTACGACCCACCGCATGTGTCGCCGCGCATGCGCGCGCAGGACAGCGTGCTGCTGGCCTGCCAGCAGCCGTTCGAGGCCTTGGAGGAGCGGGACTATCTGGAGATCGTGATTCGGCAAAGCGCGCACGACGACATCCGGCGCCGGCTCGACCAGTACGGCGTGTTCGACAAGCAGCTCTTCCCGGACCTGGACGGTATTGCCAAGTGGCTGCGCTACCGGGTCTTCGAGAGCCAGGGTTCGCTTTGAGGGAGGCGGCGCCATGAACAGCCAGACCAAAGAGCGCGCCTTCGAAACGCAGGTCGAAGCCATGTTGCTCGGCGCATCGGGCTGGCAGCCCGGCACTAACGCTGAGTGGGACGTGGAGCGTGCGCTGTTCCCGGCGCGCGTGCTGGACTTCCTGCAGCGAACTCAAAGCAAGCTGTGGGGTGAGATGGTCAAGCTCCATGCCGTCGGGCTGGATGCGCTGATCATCAACACGCTGGCAAAGGAACTGGACCTCAAGGGCACGCTACACGTGCTGCGACACGGCTTCAAGTTTTATGGCAAGACCTTTCGCCTGGCGTACTTCAAGCCGGCGCATGGCCTGAACGAGGAAGTGCAGGCGCTTTACGAGCTGAACCAGCTCACCGTCACGCGCCAGGTGCTCTGCCACCCGGGCAAGCACGACACAGTGGACATGTTGCTGGCGGTGAATGGCCTGCCCGTGGCCACCTGCGAGCTGAAAAACCCGGGCACCGGGCAGACGTGGCGCCACGCGGTGCGCCAGTACCAGACCGACCGCGATCCGCGCGCGCCGCTGTTCGGCTTCAAGACCCGGGCGCTGGTGCACTTTGCGCTGGACCCGGATGAAGTGCACATGACCACGCGGCTGCGCGGCGCGGCCACGCACTTCCTGCCGTTCAACCGCGGTAGCCATCCAGGCGAGGTGCAGTGCGGCGCGGGCAACCCGCAGCACGCGTCCGGCTATCGCACTGGCTACTTCTGGGAGGACGTGCTGCAGCGCGACAGCTGGCTCGACATCCTGGGCCACTTCATGTTCGTCGAGCGCACCGAAGAGAAGGTGGACGACGGCAAGGGTGGCCAGCGCAACGTGGTGAAGGAGGCGCTGATCTTTCCGCGCTTCCACCAGTTGGATGCCGTGCGGCGGCTGGTGAGCGCGGCGCGCGCCGAGGGGCCGGGTGCGAACTATCTGATCCAGCACTCCGCGGGCAGCGGCAAGACCAACAGCATCTCGTGGCTGTCGCACCGCCTGGCCAGCCTGCACGACGCGCAGGATCAGAAGATCTTCGATTGCGTGATCGTCATCACCGACCGGCGCGTGCTGGACCAGCAGCTGCAGGACGCGATCTACCAGATCGAACACGCGCAGGGCGTGGTCAAGGCCATCGACCAGGACAGCAAGCAGCTGGCGGCCGCGCTGATCGATGGCACCAAGATCGTAATCACCACGCTGCAGAAGTTCCCCTTCGTGCTTCGAGGGCTGCTGCATGCGGCTGGTGCCGAGAGCCAGGAGAAGGCCAGCGACGAAGAGAAGCAGCAGGCCAAGGCCTGGGAGGCCGCCATCGCGCAGCGGCGCTACGCAGTGATTGTGGACGAGGCCCATTCCAGCCAGACGGGCGAGACGGCCCGGGAACTCAAGGCCATCCTCGGCCAGGGTGCTGCCGAGGGCGAGGAAGGCCAGGGTGAAGGCGAGAGCGATTGGGAAGACCGGCTAAACCAGGTGATGGCCTCACGCGGCCGGCAGCAGAACCTGAGCTTCTTCGCGTTCACGGCCACGCCCAAGGGCAAGACGCTGGAACTCTTCGGTCGTGTGGGTTCCAGCGGCAAGCCCGAGGCGTTTCACCTCTACAGCATGCGGCAGGCGATCGAGGAGGGCTTCATCCTTGATGTCCTGACCAACTACACCACCTACGCCACTTACTACCGGTTGCTCAAGGCCGCCGAGGACGACCCCGACCTGCCGAAGAAGAAGGCGGCACGGGCGCTGGCCAAGTTCATGAGCCTGCACCCGCACAACATTGAGCAGAAGACGGAAGTCATCGTCGAGCACTTCCGCCGCAGCGTGATGCATCGGCTGGGTGGCCGGGCCAAGGCAATGGTGGTGACGGCGTCGCGCCTGCACGCAGTGCGCTACAAGCTGGCGTTCGAACACTACCTGACGGAGAACGGCTACAAGGACATCCGGCCGCTGGTGGCCTTCAGCGGCACGGTGCACGACCCCGACACCGGATTGGAGTACACGGAACCCGGCATGAACACCGACGTGGTGACCGGCAAGCCGATCAGCGAGGCGCAGCTACCTGCGCGCTTCGAGTCACCCGACTACCAGGTGCTGCTGGTGGCCAACAAGTACCAGACGGGCTTCGACCAGCCGCTGCTGCACACGATGTACGTGGACAAGCGCCTCGACGGCGTGCAGGCGGTGCAGACGCTCTCGCGCCTGAACCGGATGATCCCCGGCAAGGACGCGCCCTTCGTGCTCGACTTCGTCAACGAGACCGACGACATCTTCCGCGCTTTCAAGCCGTACTACGACAAAACCGAGATCGCGGAGCGGTCCGACCCTGCACAGCTGGAGGCGCTGAAGCACGAGTTGGATCAGATGCAGGTCTACCACTGGAGCGAGGTGGAAGCCTTTGCTCAGGTCTTCTACAAGCCCGTGGAGCGGCAGGGACCGGCTGACCATGCGCACATGCAGCGCCACTTGCAGCCCGCGGTCGACCGCTTCAAGGGGTTGCCGGATGCCGAGAAGCGGCAGGCCTTCCGCGACAAGCTCGCCGGTTACGTGCGCGTGTACTCGTTCCTGAGCCAGATCGTGCCCTACGCCGACCCCGAACTCGAGATGCTGTACAGCTACGGCCGCTTTCTGCTGCCGCACCTGCCGCGAGATCGCGACGACACGGTGGTGAAGGTGGGCGACGAGGTGGCGTTGGAGTACTACCGGCTGGAGCGCGTTTCGGCCGGGCCGATCGTTCTGCGCGAGGGCGAAGCGCAGTACGTGGTCAGCCCGGTGAACGTGGGTACGGGCAAGGCCAAGGAGGACAAGGCGCCGCTGTCGGAGATCATCGAGGTGCTCAACGAGCGCTTCGGGACCCAGTTCTCAGAGGAGGACCGGCTGTTTTTTCAGCAGATCAAGGAGCGGGCGGTTCACAACCACAAGATCATCGAGACGGCGCTGGCGAACCCGTTAGACAAGTTCGAACTCGGGATCCGGAAGCTGATCGAGGATCTGATGATCGAGCGCATGGCGGAGAACGACAAGATCGTCACGCGCTACATGGGCGACAAGGACTTCCAGGGGGCCGCGTATCCGCTGCTCGTGCGCGAGATTTTCGATGAAGTTCGTGCGCGTGGCCCTTCATCCACTGGGCAGACGGCAACGTAGACCATGGCCATCGCTGTGCTCGGATGGGGATCTTTGGTGTGGGATCCGCGAATGCTGGACATCGAGCCTGACTGGTATGCCGACGGGCCGTTGCTGCCAATCGAGTTCGCCCGCGTGTCTCGTGGCGATCGATTGACGCTGGTCATCGTCGAAAATGCGCCGCTGCAGCCCACCCTCTGGTCGATGAGTCGAAAGCTGTCGCTGGAGGAAGCGCGAGGCGATCTGATGGCGCGTGAAGGTGCAACGTCATCCAAAGCGATCGGCAGCTGGCCGCAAGTTGGTGCGGTAGATTTGCGATCGAAGGTTGTGTGCGACGCGATCGAACGATGGGCGATCGGCAAGCGGTTGGCCGGTGCCGTCTGGACAGCGCTCGGGCCGAAAGCCCCGGACAGCAGCCATCGACGGGCGACCGATGATGAGTTGGTTGGCTATCTTCGAACGCTAAAGCAGGCGGGGCGGAGCGCGGAGGCGCAGCGCTATATCGAGCTAGCGCCGCCGCAGATTCAAACACCGCTTCGTGCGCGAATTCGGGCAGAGCTTGGCTGGGGCTGATTTGGTACTCGACCACCACCGCTACCTGCTGTACGAACTGGGCAAGCAGCCGGGAACGCTGGCGCTGATCTTCGGTAAGGCGCAGAACAAGTTTCAGGACCCAGGCAACGTGCGGCGCGTGATCGTTCGTCTACCTGGGCGACGCCGAGGATCGTTTGACGATGAGCGCCGACGTGAAGGGCGACGCCTACGAGGGCCTGGTGGAGCCCAACGACAGTACTTATCGACTAGCGTACAGGGTGTAGACATTGTCCTCGCACTCACGGGCCGCAAACAGCTCGTCTAACTTGTCACCCAGCGCCTCGAAGGCGCGGGCTTGATCGGCAAGGCGTCGGTCATGCACATAGACCTTGGCCACCCTCGACTGAAGCTTGTGATTGAGACACTCGTCAATCACGTCAGTTGATATGCCCAACCGGGCCATCATGGTGGCCGCTGTTCTTCGAAGATCGTGTGCAGTCCACTTGCCGCCGGGCAGGGCAAGCGAGTCGGTCAGCTTGGTGCGATTGGCTAAGCGCTGGCCAGCGGTGCGTTGGCGATCGGCCAATTGCTTGCCGAAGCTCTTGATGCAGACGGCGTTGTCGCGCGACGTGTTCGGGAACACCCAAGGCGACGGCTTGCCATCCGGCCCGGCTTCACGCACTGCGGCAAGTTCGCGCAGACGCTCAACGGCAAACGCCGAGAGCGAGACGGTGTGGTCGCGCTGGTTCTTGGTGGTGGGCAAATGCCATGTTTGGGCAGCGAGATCGATGTCGTCCCACCGTGCTCCCATAGCCTCGCCAACACGGGTGGCGGTGGCCAGGACCAACCAGATTGCGGCCGCGCTCCGAGGGTGCATTCGGGCATTCGGAACTGCGTTCCACAGCAGGCGCAGTTCTTCGTCTGAAAGCACGCGCTTGCGCTCCGTGGCCTTGCCCCCGATCTTGCTGCGCTTGATGCCGTCCAGGGGGTTGAACGGAATCACCTCGCGCTCCACCGCAAAGCGAAGCATCTGGCGCATATCGGCGTACAGCACCGTGGCCGTCCGCAGCTTCCCCTCTGTCTTGACCTCATCCAAGATTTCCAGAAGGTCTGCGCGCTTGATGTCGGCGACTGCGAGGTGGCCGAGTCGCGGGAACACACGCCGATCGAACGATTGCTTGACCCAGGCACCGCCGTCCTTTCGGCCAATACGCGTGCCATCGGCCAGCAGCTTAGGTGTCAGTTCCGCGCGCTGCCATTGCTGGAACAACTGTTCCAGGGTCAACCGGCGCGCCTGTGCCTCGGCCAATGCAGCTGCCGCGGACTTCGCGCGGTTCCGCTCGGCGATTTCAGCTTCCTGTATAGCAATCGCGGCGAGCCGCTCACGCTCGAGGTGGGCCTTGAGATCCTTGATACCCGATTGCAGCATCCCCGAAAGCTCGCACGCTTTGGCATAGGCCTCCGCCAGCGTAAGTCCACCCTTGCCCTTTGGGTGGTACGGCCCGATCGGGAGAAACGGCCGCTTGCCGTCGGGGTCGCTGTAGCGAAAGTAAAAGAGGCGCTCTCCAGTCGGGGTGATGCGTCCCATGAACACCCCCGCGCCGCGTTTGAACGGTTGCGCAAGCCAGGTGTCGTCAGCTCCAGGCTTGGCCTGCATGCCCTTGTCCGTGATCTGCGTTGCCATAGTCGAATGCTTGACTCAGCCTGATTACCGCATTCCAGTCACCGTTCGGTCACCGTTTCTCGCTGGATTCAAGTGTACTGGCGTGTTGTCATGTGGAGCTTGTCGTTCCGCAAGCTATTGATAAATAAGGAGTAGTTCCTGGATAGGTTACGCGCTGTGGTTCGATGGATATCGGTCTCGTATTGCCTACGAACCAAGGGGTCGTGGGTTCGATTCCTGCCAGCCGCGCCAGAATTTCGGTTCTAGATCGACGCCCTGAAGGCCAGCGCTTTCAGGGCGTCTGTCTTTGGCGCCCCGCTGCGGTGAGTTCTCCATGCCGCCTGCGCTGACTTCTGGCGCATCGGCCCGCCCGTGGCTCAACTTCCTGGCAGGTGTGTCGATACGAAACCGGTAGGCGACCCCCACCGTGCCCGCCGGGCGGCGGTGCGACGGGGCCACCTGCGCCCCACCGTCAGGAAGCTTCCCCATGACCGCAACCACGCGCGCCGAAAGCTCGGCGCTGCTCCAGGCCTCGACGGCCCAACCCGGCCAGGTCGGCACGGGTTTGCAGGACGCGATCCTGCGCTCGCAGCCGGTGGCCGAGTTCGATCTGGAGGGCCAACTGCTGGCCGCCAACGAACGCTTCCTGCATCTGTTCGGCTACACGCTGCCCGAATTGCGGGGCCAGTCCCATAGCATGCTCTGCCCGACCGCAGCGTCCGATGCCGAGGCTGGCGGTCCCGCCTGGGACGCGCTGCGCGCGGGCCAACTGCAGCGCGGTGAGGTGCTGCGCATCGGCAAGGCCGGCCGCCGGGTGTGGTTGCAGGCCAGCTACCAGCCTGTCCAGGATGCCCAAGGGCATGCGTCCCGCGTGATGCTGTTCTGCACCGACATCACGGCGGGGCGGCTTGCTGCCATCGAGACCGCGGCGCGCATGGCGGCGGTGTCGGCCAGCAACTGCCTGATCGAGTTCGACGGTGAGGGCTGCATCCTGACCGCCAATGCCCGCATGTTGCAGGCGCTGGGCTATGCCCAGGATGAACTGGTGGGCAAGCCGGAGGCGCAGATCCTGTTCGAGGAAACCCAGCGCGATGCGGGCTATCGCGAACGCTGGCGCCAGCTCCGTGCCGGCCAGGTGGCCGGTGGCGAATGCAGGCGCCGCGGGGCCGGCGACCGGACGGTGTGGTTCTCGGCCACGATGACACCGGCCATGGGTCTGGATGGCAAGCTGGCACGCGTGGTGATGGTGGCGCAGGACATCACCGAGGCCAAGCTGGCGCGGCTGGACGCCGATGCCAGGATCGCGGCCATCGACCGTGCGCAGGCCGTGATCGAGTTCGACCTGCAAGGTCAGGTGCTGCAGGCCAATGCCAACTTTCTGGAGCTGATGGGCTACCAGTTGGATGAAATCAAGGGACGGCACCACCGCCTGTTCGTCGATGCGGACGAGGCGGCGTCGCCGGCCTATCAGGCCTTCTGGGAGCGGCTGGGCCGCGGCGAGTTCGAATCGGCCGAGTACCGCCGCGTCGGCAAGGGCGGCCGCGAGGTGTGGATCCGCGCCACCTACAACCCGGTGTTCGACCCGCTGGGCCGCCCGATCAAGGTGGTCAAGTTCGCCAGCGACGTCACGGCGGCCAAGCTGCGCGCGGCCGAGTTCGAGGCCAAGGTGGCGGCCATCGACCTGGGCCAGGCCGTGATCGAGTTCGACCTGGACGGCAAGGTGCTGCATGCCAACCGCAACTTCCTGGTGGCCATGGGCTACACGCTGCGCGAGGTGCAAGGCCACCACCACAGCATCTTCTGCACGGCCGAATACACGCAGAGCCCTGAGTACCGCGACTTCTGGCTGAAGCTGGGTGAAGGCCAGTTCGTCTCGGGCCGCTTCCACCGCGTGGGCAAGTTCAATCGCGAAGTGTGGATCCAGGCCACCTACAACCCCATCTTCGACCTGAACGGCAGGGTCAGCAAGATCGTTAAGTTCGCCTACGACGTGACCAACGAGGTGCAACTGGAGCGCAGCATCGCGTCGCAGTCGGCGCACATGCAGAAGAGCGTGCAGGGCCTGGTGCAGAGCATCACCGCCATCGCTGCCAATTCCGGCGTGGCGGCCGAGATGGCGCAGGAGTCTTCGGCTGCGGCGCAGTCGGGTTTCGACGCCTTGCAGAAATCCATTGCCGCCATCGGTGCCATCCAGACCAGTTCCACCCGCGTGACCGAGATCGTGCGCGTCATCGGCGACATCGCCAGCCAGACCAACCTGCTGGCATTCAATGCCGCCATCGAGGCGGCACGTGCCGGTGCGCACGGGGTGGGCTTCTCGGTGGTGGCCGGCGAGGTGCGTCGCCTGGCCGAGCGCAGTTCGACCGCGGCGCGCGAGATCCATGCACTGATCGACGAATCGGTGCAGCAGGTGGAACGCGGCGCCAGCGTCAGCGCCAACGCGGCGCGCAGCTTCGAGGGCATCCAGTCCAGCGTCACGCGCACCGGGGCCAGCGTCTCGGCCATTGCCGCTGCCGCCGAGGAGCAGCGGCGCATGGCCGGCGAGGTGTCCGAACTGATCCAGGGTTTGACCCGCCAGGTGAGCGCTTGAGCCAGCCGGCCGTGGTGCAGCGCTACGGCAGCTTCGTGCGCGGTGCGCTGCAACTGGCGCTGCCGATGGAGGCGCTGCGCGAGGTGGTGCCCTGCCCGCGGCCGATGGCGCTGCCCAGCGATGCGCCGGGCCTGATCGGCGGCATCGACCTGCGCGGCGTGGTCGTGCCGGTGCTGGACCTGCAGCGCCTGCTGGGCGCTGAGGCGGCGGCCAGCGAGTGGCCCTGCGTGATCGTCATGGTGCATGAGGGCACGATCCTCGGGCTGCTGGCCGACAGCGTGGGCAGCGTGTTTGCCGCCGAGCCATCGCGTCTGGCACAGGTCCGCACATCGGGCACGTTGCCGCTGCTGTTCAGCGCCTGCCTGCAGGTGGACGATGCGCAGCGCGTCAGCGTGCTCGACCCCGCCGCCCTGGCGGCACTGCCGCAGCTGCCACGCGTGTGCGACCCCGAACCCGGGCGCCAGATGCAGCACGGCGAGGCCACGCCCGACGCAGATGCCGCGGATGCGGCCGTTGCGGCCGCGGGCACGACCGCGGTGCCGATGATGCTGGTGCGCTGCGGCGCCATCACGCTGGCCATCGATGCCATTGCCGTGCATTGCACGCTGGCCAATCCGGTGCTGCGCGACTCGGTGCTGGCGCGCGGCGCCTGCCGCGGCGTGCTCGACCATGGCGGCGAAGAGGTGCCGGCCTTGGACCTGCTGGCGCTGTGCGGCATCGGCCCACAGGCGCCGGCCGCATCCCGCCAGGCCTTCGTCATGCGGCTGGGCGGCGGCAGCGTGGCCTTCCTGGTGGACGCGGTGCTGGACATCGTGCCCACCACCTCGGCCGATGTGATGGCGCTGCCAGCCTTTGCGCTGCCGCGTCCGCAGCTTTTCGCGGGGGTGCTGCCGGCCAGCCTGGTGCCGGGCATGGAGCCTGCAGCGCAGCCCGGCATGGCGGCGCCGTGTCTGCTGTTGCACAGCGCGGCACTGTGCGCTGACGACGAAGTACAGGCCCTGGCCAGCCTGCGCAGCACGGCTGACGCCAAGGGCGGCCGGGCCGGTGCAGCCGGAGCCGCCAGCCCGGAGCGCACGATGCTGACCTACGACCTGGACGTGGAGATCGCCACGCCGCTGGAGCAGGTCAGCGAGATCCTTCCCTATGCGCCCGCCACCTCGGTGCTGGGGCACGGCGGGCCGGTGATGGGCGTGATGGTGAACCGGGGCCGTTCGATCCCGGTGCTCAGCCTGGGGCAGCTGCATTCGGCCAGCGACTGGGCGCCGGGTCCGTCGGCCAGCGTGCTGGTGGTGGAATCGGGTGACGACCTGGTGGGCTTTGCCGTGGCGGGCCTGAAGGCCATCGAACCCAGCGCCTGGCAACCGACCCTGCAGCATGGCGGCCTGTCGGGGGGCAGCCGCCCGATGGCGCTGGTGGGTGAAGGCGCGCAGCAACGCATGCTGCCGGTGCTGGACCTGCGCCAGCTGGCCCAGGGGCTGCGGCAGGCCGCCTGATCGGCGTCGGCGGTTGCAGGCGCCCGTGGCGGCGCCGGCCGGCCTTACTTGGGCGCGGGTGGCTCGTGGTGGTGCAGCATCTCGCCCAACGTCAGCCCCGTCAGCTGGCGCGCGCCGTGGATCACGTAGTACAGCACCGCCACGGTCATGGCCATGCCCGGCAGCGCGATGATCGGATAGCTCAGCAGCGTCATGCGGCCCAGCTCGGCATTGAAGGCCTCGGTGCCGGCCGGGCTGGTGACGATCCAGCGCGCCAGCAGGTAGTTCATCACCGCCGAGAAGAAGAAGGTGCCGGCCAGCAGCAGCGTGCCGTTGCGCAGCCGCCGCTCGAAGGCCGGGCCGGTGCCGCGCGCGGCCAGCTGCGCATCCACCCGCGCCACGTCCACCAGCTGCGGGCTGTAGACCAGCATGCGGATCAGCGGCCAGCGGGTGCGTGTCGAGATGAGCACCGCCAGGCCGATGAAGGCGGGCACGGCCGCTTCCTTCACGGCCAGCCACTGCGCATCCAGCTTCAGCAGGCCAATGCCACCGGTGAGCAGCGTGCTCAGCACGCCCAGCACAGGCACGAAGCCCAGCTTGCGCTGGCGCAGCAGCCCCCAAAGGCCCCAGCCCAGCGGAAAGGCCAGCGCCACCAGCAGCGCGTTCAGCGCGCCAAGGTGTTGCTCGCCACTGAAGCGCATCAGGATCACCGCCGGCGCGACGACGGCGATCAGGATCTCCAGCAGCGGGTTGCCATTGGTCTGAGGACGGGGCGGTGGCGGCATGGGCAGGCGGGTGGCAAGGCAGGCCCGCATTCTGGCCTGCCGCATGAGGGGATGCCGCGCGTGGTCGATGCAGAATCGCACACGCCATGGCCGCTGGAGTGCACCTCATGTCCGAACCGTTCGACCTGCTGATCGAAGGCGGCACCGTCATCGACGGCACGCGCTCGCCGCGCTTCGACGCCGACGTGGGGCTGCGCGGCGGCCGCATCGCGGCCGTGGGCGATCTGCGCGGCCAGCCGGCGCGGCAGCGGCTGGACGCCGGCGGGCGCATCGTCGCGCCGGGGTTCATCGACGCCCACACCCACGACGACCTGGCGCTGCTGACGCAGCCCGGCATGGCGTTCAAGGCCTCGCAGGGCGTGACCACGGTGGTCACCGGCAACTGCGGCATCAGCCCGGCGCCGCTGGCGCCGGACACGCCGACGCCGGCACCGATCTCGCTGGCGGTGGCCGGCACCGCGCAGCGCTTCGGCAGCTTCGCGGCCTATCTGCAGGCGCTGCGCGATGCGCCGGCGGCGCTGAATGCCGCGCCGCTGCTGGGCCACACCACGCTGCGCGCGCGCTGCGTGGCCGACCTGCAGCGCAGCGCCACCGAGGCCGAGATCGCGGCGATGCGCGCGCACGTGCAGGAGGCGCTGGACGCCGGCGCGCTGGGCGTGTCCACCGGCACCTACTACCCGCCGGCGGCGGCCGCCAGCACCGAGGAGATCATCGAGGTCTGCCGCCCGTTGAGCGGCAGCGGCGGTGTCTATGCCACGCACATGCGCGACGAGCAGGACAGGGTGCTGCAGTCGCTGGACGAGACCTTCCGCATCGGCCGCGAGCTGGGTGTGCCGGTGGTGGTGTCGCACCACAAGGTCACCGGCCAGGCCAACTGGGGCCGCTCCACCGAGACGCTGGCGCGCATCGGCCAGGCCATGCAGTGCCAGTGCGTGGCGCTGGACTGCTACCCCTACACCGCCGGCAGCACCATGCTGCACAACGACCCGGTGCGGCTGCAGGGCCGGGTGCTGATCGCGCACAGCGAACCGCACCCGCAGATGGCCGGCCGCGACCTGGACGACATCGCGCGCGAGTGGGCGGTCGACAAGCTGGAGGCGGTGCGCCGCCTGCAGCCGGCCAGCGCCATCTATTTCATGATGGACGAGGCCGACGTGCAGCGCATCCTGGCCTGGGAACACACCATGGTGGGCTCCGACGGCATCCCGCTGGGCGAGCGGCCGCACCCGCGGCTGTGGGGCAGCTTCCCGCGCGTGCTGGGGCACTACAGCCGCGACCTGGGGCTGTTCCCGCTGGAGACCGCGGTGTGGAAGATGACGGGGCTGACGGCGCGCAACTTCGGCCTGGCCGACCGCGGCCGCATCGCCGAAGGCCTGGCCGCCGACCTGGTGGTCTTCGACGCCGGCACGGTGGCCGACACGGCCACCTACGAGGACCCGCAGCGCGCGGCGGCCGGCATCGACACGGTGTTGGTCAACGGCGTGCCGGTGTGGGCGCAGGGCCGCAGCACCGGTGCGCGGCCGGGCCAGGTGCTGACCCGGCCGCATTGAACGAAGCTTGGGAATCGGAAAGGCAAGGATGGAATTCGACGAGGTGATCCGCGGGCGCAGAAGCATCCGGGGCTATCTGAACAAGCCGGTGCCCAAGGCACTGATCCGCGAGATCCTGGAGCTCGCCATGCGCGCGCCGACCTCGCTGAACACGCAGCCGTGGAACTTCTACGTGGTGGGCGGTGCGGTGCTGGACCGCATCCGCCAGGGCAACGTCGAGCGCAACCTGGCCGGCGTGCCCGACTCGCGCGAGTTCCGCATGGGGCCGGGCTACACCGGCGTGCACCGCGAGCGGCAGATCGGCATCGCCAAGCAGCTGTTCGCGGCGATGGGCATCGCCCGCGACGACAAGGAAGCGCGCCAGGACTGGGTGCTGCGCGGCTTCCGCCAGTTCGACGCGCCGGTGTCCATCGTGATCACCTACGACCGCTCGATCCACGGCAGCGACATCGCGCCCTTCGACTGCGGCGGCGTGGTCAACTGCATCGTCAACACCGCCTGGGCGCGCGGACTGGGCTGCGTGATCAACAGCCAAGGGATCATGCAGTCGCCGGTGGTGCGCGCCGAGGCCGGCATTCCCGACGACCAGGTGATCCAGACCTGCATCGCGATGGGCTGGCCCGACGACCGCTTTCCGGCCAATGCGGTGGTCTCCACCCGCAAGTCGGTGGACGAGGCGGCGGTGTTCCGCGGCTTCGGCGACTGAAGCAGCGCGGCGATGAGCAAGGCCTTCACCCGCGAGAGCGACGCCGAGGACGACGAGGACGGCGACGCCGCCCTGCCGGCGCTGCCGGCCGGTGCGCGCAACTACATGACGCCGGCCGGCTACCGCCGGTTGCGGCAGGAGCTGATGGAGCTGCTGGACGTGGAGCGGCCGAAGATGGTCGAGACCGTGTCCTGGGCGGCGAAGAACGGCGACCGCTCGGAGAACGGCGACTACCTGTACGGTAAGAAGCGGCTGCGCGAGATCGACAGGCGCATCCGCTTCCTGACGCGCCGGCTGGACATCGCCGAGGTGGCCGACCCCTCGGCCCACCACGGCAGCGACCAGATCTTCTTCGGGGCCACCGTCACCTATGCCAACGCGCAGGGCGAGGAGCGCACCATCACCATCAAGGGCATCGACGAGGCCGACAGCCTGCAGGGCGAGGTGTCGTGGGTGTCGCCGATCGCGCGCACGCTGCTGAAGGCCCGCGAAGGCGACGAGCTGACGCTGCAGACGCCAGCTGGACCGCAGCACATCGAGGTGCTGGCCGTGCGCTACCCGGCGCCGGGCGACAACGCTAAGGCTTGACGCGGGCCACGCGCAGCACCGTCGGCGAACGGCGCAGCGTGCGCAGCACCTCGGCCAGGTGCAGCCGGTCGCGCACGCTGATCAGGAGCTTCAGCTCGGCCGATTCGGTGGCCTTCTCCTGGCCCATGTCCAGGTGGGTGATGTCGGCCTCGGCGGTGCTGATGGCCGCGGCCACCTGCGCCAGCACGCCCTTGCCGTTGCGCACCAGCACCAGGATCGCGGTCTCGAAGGGCCGGGTCAGCTCCTCGGCCCATTCCACCTGCATCCAGCGCTCGCTGTCGCGCTCGTAGAGTTTGCGGCCGACGTGGCAGTCGCTGGTGTGCACCACCAGGCCTTCGCCGCGGCCCAGGTAGCCGACCAGGCCGTCACCGGGGATCGGCCGGCAGCACTGCGCCAGTTGTACCGACGCGCCTTCGGAGCCGTCGATGAACACCACGCCCTGCGCGGTGCCGTTGTCGTCGGCCGCATAGCGGCCCATCGTCAGCGTCACCGCGTCGGGCCGCGCACCCTGGTCCATCATCAGCGCGGCCAGGCGCTTGGCCACGATGCCGGCGATCTTGCGGCCCAGCGCGATGTCGGCCATCAGGTCGGCGCGCTGGCGGTTGCCGCTCCAGCGCGTCAGCTGCTGCCACAGCGCCGCGGCGGCGCTGTCGGCCGGGTCGGAGGCGGGCATGTTCAGGCCCTCGGCACGCAGCGCCTGCGCGAGCATCTTCTCGCCCAGCGCACGCGCCTCGTCCTGCTCCATCGTCTTCAGGTAGTGGCGAATCTTGGCGCGCGCGCGGCCGGTGCGCACCTGGTTCAGCCAGGCCGGGTTGGGCCGCGCGCCGGGCGCGGTGATGACTTCCACCACGTCGCCGCTGCGCAGCTCGGTGCGCAGCGCGACGGGCTCGCCGTTGACCTTGGCCGCCACGGTGTGGTCACCGACGTCGGAGTGGATGGCGTAGGCAAAGTCCACCGGCGTGGCGCCACGCGGCAGCGCCAGGATCTTGCTGCGCGGCGTGAAGACGTAGACCGCGTCCGGGTACAGGTCGATCTTGACGTGCTCCAGGAACTCGGCCGAGTCGCGGGTCTGGTCCTGGATGTCGATCAGCGACTGCAGCCACATCGCGCCCAGGCGTTGCGGGTCGGCCGCCGTGCCGTCGCCCTTGTCGCCCACCTTGTACAGCCAGTGCGCGGCCACGCCGCTCTCGGCCACCGCATGCATGGCCTCGGTGCGCATCTGGAATTCGACCGCCGTGCCCAGCGGGCTGACCAGCGTGGTGTGCAGGCTCTGGTAGCCGTTGGCCTTGGGGATGGCGATGAAGTCCTTGAAGCGGCCGGGCACCGGCTTGTACAGCTGGTGCAGCACGCCCAGCGCCAGGTAGCACTCGGGCTGGGTGGCCACGACGATGCGGAAGCCGAACACGTCGTTCACCTGCGCGAAGCCGGCATGCTTCTCGCGCATCTTGCGGTAGATGGAATAGACGGTCTTCTCGCGGCCGCTGACCTGCACCTTGATGCGCGCGTCGGCAAAAGCCTTCTCGACATCGCGGCGCACCCGCTCGACGATGTCGCGGCGGTGGCCGCGGGCGCGCTGCACCGCCTTGGCCAGCGCCGCATGGCGCCACGGATACAGGTATTCGAAGGACAGCTCCTGCAGCTCGCGGTAGGCCTGGTTCAGGCCCAGCCGGTGGGCGATGGGCGCATAGATGTCCAGCGTCTCGCGGGCGATGCGCTGGCGCTTGTCGGGCGCCATCGCCGCCATCGTGCGCATGTTGTGCAGCCGGTCGGCCAGCTTGATAAGGATGACGCGCACGTCGCGCGCCATGGCCAGCAGCATCTTGCGGAAGCTCTCGGCCTGGCCTTCCTCGCGGGTGTTGAAGCGCAGCTTGTCCAGCTTGGTCAGGCCGTCCACCAGCTCGGCGGTGGGCGCGCCGAAGCGCTCGATCAGCTCGGTCTTGGTGACACCCTGGTCCTCGATGGTGTCGTGCATCAGCGCGGCCATGATGGCCTGCACGTCCAGCTTCCAGTCGGCGCACAGGCCGGCCACCGCGATCGGGTGGGTGATGTAAGGCTCGCCGGTGGCGCGGAACTGGCCCAGGTGCGCCTCGTCGGCGAACTTGAAGGCCTCCAGCACCTTCTTGTGGTCGGCCTTGGACAGGTAGCCGAGTTTCTCGGTCAGCGTGGCAAAGCTGGCCACCTGCGGGCTCTTGGCCGCCGGCGTGGACACGGCGCGCTGCAGCCCCTGCAATGCAGAGGGCAGCAGTTCCGCAGCCAGTGACCGGATGCCCATGGCCGGAATCTAGCAGGCTTGCCCGGCGGGCTGCGCAAAAAGGCCAACGGGCGCCCGCAGGCGCCCGTTGCTGGCGGCGAAGGCTTCAGCCGATCAGACCGGCACCTTGCGCAGCATCTCCACTCCGATCTCGCCGGCGGCGATCTCGCGCAGCGCGGTCACGCCTGGCTTGTTGCGGGTCTCAATCTTCGGCGCGTGGCCCTGGCTGAGCACGCGCGCCCGGTAGGTCGCGGCCAGCACCAGCTGGAAGCGGTTGGGGATCTGGGTCAGGCAGTCTTCGACGGTGATGCGGGCCATGGCGGGATCCGTGTGGTTCAGTTCAGGTCGAGCGCAGCAAAGACCTGGGGGCGGTGACGGGCCTGGGCCGCGTACTTCAGGCGCTGCGAGTGGACGATGGTCTTCAGGTCGAAGAGCGCCATCTCGAACAAAGCGTTGATTATAACGAAGTCGAAATGCCGGGCCTGGGCCACTTCCAGCCGGGCATTGGCCATGCGCTGCTCGATCACCTCCTGGCCGTCCTCGCCGCGGCGCTCCAGGCGCTGCAGCAGCTCCTGCCAGCTCGGCGGCAGGATGAAGATCAGCACCGCATCCGGGAACAGCTTCTTGATCTGCAGCGCGCCCTGCCAGTCGATCTCCAGCACCACGTCCTGGCCGCTCTGCAGCCGGTCGTGGATGGCCACACGCGAGGTGCCGTACAGGTTGCCGTGCACCTGCGCCCATTCGAAGAACTCGTCGCGCTCGACCATCGCGCGGAACTGCGCCTCGTCGATGAAGTGGTATTCGCGGCCCTGCTGCTCTTGGCCGCGCGGCGCGCGGGTGGTGTGCGAGATCGACACCTCCAGGTGCGAATCCAGTTCCAGCAGGGCCTTGACCAGGCTGGACTTGCCCGTGCCGCTGGGGGCGGCGACGACGAAAAGATTGCCCGGGGTCTGCATGGTCGGTGGGGGCGCGCAACGCGGCCGGCAGTCTAGCAGCGCCACAATGGGGCATGCACGACGCCCGCCCATCCGCGCCCGCCGCCCCGGAGATTCTGGCGCTGGGCGAGCCGATGGTCGAGTTCAACCAGACCGGGCAGGGCGACGGCCGGCTGTACCTGCAGGGTTTTGGCGGCGACACCTCCAACTTCGCCATCGCCGCGGCTCGGCAGGGCGCGCCGGTCGGCGTGCTGGGTGCGCTGGGCGACGATGCCAACGGCCGCCTGCTGCGTGCACTGTGGGATGCCGAAGGCGTGGACCACCGTGACCTGCGCGCCGACCCGGCCGGCTACACCGCGGTGTACTTCGTCAGCCACGGCCCGCAGGGCCATGAGTTCAGCTTCTTCCGCCAGGGCTCGGCCGCCAGCCGCATGCGCCCGGCCGATCTGCCGCGCGAGCGCATCGCCGCTGCCCGGGTGCTGCACCTGTCGGGCATCACGCTGGCGATTTCCGACAGCAGCTGCGACAGCGCCCACGCGGCCATCGACATCGCCCGGGCCGCCGGCGTGACGGTCAGCTTCGACACCAACCTGCGGCTGAAGCTGTGGCCGCTGGCGCGGGCCCGCGCGCTGATCTTCGATGCCATTGCGCGCTGCGACCTGTGCCTACCCAGCCTGGACGACCTGCAGACGCTGACCGGCCTGTCCGACCCCGACGCGCTGGTCGACCACTGCCTGCGCCTGGGCGCGCGCCGCGTGGCGCTGAAGCTCGGTGCGGCCGGCGCGCTGGTGGCCGATGCGCACGAGCGCCACCGCATCGCGCCGCACCCCTGCCGGCCGGTGGATGCCACCGGCGCGGGCGACACCTTCGGCGGCGCCTTCGTCGCCCGCCGCCTGGCCGGCGATGATCTGCGCACGGCCGGCGCCTATGCGGCGGTGGCGGCGGCGCTGTCCACCGAAGGCTATGGCGCGGTGGCGCCCATTCCCGATGCGGCCGCGGTCCGGCGCGCGCTGCAGGCATGACAGGAGACTTCAGATGACAGAACCCCAGCGCCGCGTGCTGGTCAGCGGCGGCAGCAGCGGCATCGGCGCGGCCATCGCGCGCGCCTTTGCCGCCACCGGCGCCGAGGTGCATGCCACCGCCGCCAGCGAGGCCGAGGCCCGTGCCGCGGCCGCCCGGCCCGACATGGCTGGCATCGCCTGCCGCGCGCTGGACGTGCGCGACGCCGAGGCCGTGGCCCGCGAGGTGGCGGCCCTGGGCGCGCTGGACGTGGTGGTTAACTGCGCCGGCATCATCCGCCGCGGCGCCGAGCTGGACCCGGCCGCCTTCGAGCAGGTGGTGGACATCAACCTGAACGGCACGATGCGCGTCTGCGCTGCCGCCCGCGAGGGGCTGAAGGCCCGGCGCGGCTGCATCGTCAACACCGCCTCGATGCTGAGCTTCTTCGGCGGCGGCCTGGTGCCCGGCTATAGCGCCAGCAAGGGCGGCGTGGCCCAGCTGACCAAGAGCCTGGCCATCGCCTATGCGGCCGACGGCATCCGCGTCAACGCCATCGCGCCGGGCTGGATCGCCACGCCGCTGACGCAGGGCCTGCAGGACGATGCGGCGCGCTCGGCGCAGATCCTGGCGCGCACGCCGCTGGGCCGCTGGGGCACGCCGGAGGACATCGCCGGGCCGGTACTGTTCCTGGCCAGCCCGGCGGCGCGCTTCGTCACCGGCGCGGTGCTGCCGGTGGACGGCGGCTACCTGATCACCTGAACCCTAAGGAATGCGATGACGCCCATCCTGCAACTGCCCGGCATCCAGCCGGAGATCGCGATTGCCGCCATTCCCGACGACGAACGGGTCTGGGTGCCGCAGGCGCCCAAGGTGTGGTTCCGGCCGCTGCTGCTGAACACGGTGACCGGCAGCTGGTGCAACCTGCTGCGCGTGCGCCAGTCGGGCGTGCTGTCGCGGCACATCCATCCGTCATGGGTGACCGGGCTGGTGCTGCGCGGCGCCTGGCGCTACCTGGAGCACGACTGGGTGGCCCGCGAAGGCAGCTTCGTCTACGAGCCGCCGGGCGAGATCCACACGCTGGTGGTCGACGAGGCCTCGGGCGGCGACACCGAGATGATCACCTTCTTCAACATCCACGGTGCGATGGTCTACGTGGACGAGGCCGGCCAGACCACCGGCTACGAAGACGTGTTCACCAAGATCGCGATGTGCCGCAAGCACTACACCGAGGTGGGCCTGGGCGCCGACTATGTGGATCAGTTCGTGCGCTGATCCTCGGCCGGCCCGGGCGGCATCGTGCGCAGCACGATCTCGCGCTGTGGCTTCGGCACCTCGATGCCGGCCTCGGCCAGGCCGTTGCGTACCTTCATCGCGAGTTCGGTGCGCACCTGCACCCAGTCGGTGAAGTCCTGCGTCCAGGCGCGGATGCTGAACTGCAGCTCGCCCGGCGCCAGTCCGGTCATGATGGCCGACGGCGCCGGCGTCGCCGCCACGCCCTTGACGCTGCGCGCGATCTCGATCAGCAGGTCCATCGTGCGCTGCGGGTCGGCGGCATAGGGCGTGCTGACGGCCACCTCGACGCGGCGGCGCGTGCCGTGCAGCGTCCAGTTCACCAGCTTGTCGGCCAGCAGCATGCCGTTGGGCACGATGACATCGGCGCCGTCGAAGGTGGTGACCACCGTCGCGCGCAGGCCGATCTCGCGCACCTGGCCCAGGATGCCGGCCACCTCGACCGTGTCGCCGCGCTGCAGCGGCCGCTCGAACATCAGGATCAGCCCGGCGACGAAATTGCGCACCACGTCCTGCAGGCCGAAGCCGATGCCCACGCCGAGCGCGCCGAACACCAGCGTCAGCTGACCCACCTGGAAGCCGGCCGCGGCCAAGGCTGCCAGCAGGCCCAGGAACAGCACCACGTAGTAGCTCAGCGAGGACACGCTGTTGCCCACGCCGCGCGGCAGCGACAGGCTGGGCAGCAGGTCCTCGGCCAGCACCTGGCGGATGGTCTTGGCCAGCCAGAAGGCCAGCATCGTGGCCAGCGCGAAGGACACCAGGCTGCCCAGGCTGAGCGACAGCTCGCCAATCTGGAACTCGTAGGTCAGCACCATCACCACGAAGGACGACACCGGCCGGTAGACGCGGAAGGACTGCAGCGCGAACAGCACCCAGCCGGACACCAGCAGCAGCCGGCCCACGGTGGCCAGCGCCGGCGCCAGCGACGCCGAATAGCGCTGCGCCAGCCGCGATGCGGTGGGCCCGGCCAGCAGCACCTGCACCAGCGCCACCACCACCTTGCTGCCGGCATAGATGGCCAGGGCCGCATAACTGCTGTCCAGCGTGGCCGAGACCAGCATTGCCGACAGCGAGATGTTGCCCACCAGGTTGGACAGCGCCGCCACCGCCAGCACCAGGCAGGCGCCCCAGGCCACCAGATGCCAGGTGCCCAGGCGCACGCGGCTTTCGTCGGCGGGCTGGCTGCGGTGGGCGCGCAGCAGGTGCAGTGCCAGCGTCAGCAGCATCAGCAGGTTCAGTCCCAGCAGCAACAGCCGGTACAGCAGCGGGTTGCCGACCAGCAGCGAGATCACCACGTTCAGGCAGTAGAACACCGCGCTGAGATAGGCCCACGGGCCCACCAGGCTGAGCAGGCGCCGCTGCAGCAGCCCGAGCACCGGCACCCAGGCCAGCAGCATCACCAGCTGTTGGCGCAGGTTGGGGCCCTGCAGGCCGTAGGCGACGGCCATGGCGGCCACCAGCAGCAGCCAGGCGGCCCAGGGGCGCGCCAGCGATTGCAGCGCCGCATCGTTCAGCTGGCCGGCCGCCACCAGCAGCCGGGCCCGCCGCCGCAGCCAGAAGCTCAGCGGCAGCAGCAGCACTGCCACCAGGCCCATGGCGGGCAGCAGGCGAGCATGGGTGGCGTCGAAATCGCGCGCGAAGGCCCCTTCGATCTCCAGGCTGCGGCGCAAGCCCACGCTGACCGGCTGCTGCACGTCGCCCTCGACCACGGCCTGCCACAGCGGCGGCGTGTCCATCGACACCAGCCGGCGGTCCTGATCGGCCACCTGGCTGGCCACCCGGCTGACGCCGCGTTGTGCCTGCAGGGCCAACGCGCTGCTCTGGCGCCCCAGCCCCAGCAGGCGGGCCAGCGGCTCGGCCAGCGCGTCCTGCGTGCGGTCGATCTGCGCCACCATCTCGGCGGCGCGCTCCACCAAGGCGGGCGACAGGTAGGGCTGCGCCTCGGTGGCCTGCCAGGCGGCGCGGCGCAGCGCCAGTTCGGCCGCGTCCTCGGAGGCGGCATTGGTCAGGCGGGTCAGCTCGGTGCGTGTCTGCGCCAGCGCGCGGTCCTTCAGCTGCCAGTGGCGCTCCAGGCTCTCCAGTCGCTGCACCGACAGCTGCGCCAGACCGCTGCGGTCGGTGCGCTCGTCCAGTTCGTCCAGCGCCTGCGCCTGTGCGGCCAGTGTGCGTTCGATGCGGCGCAGTGGATCGGCCGCCTGCAGCCGGCGCTGCACGCCCTGCAGGAACTTCTCGTCGGCATCGGCCCGCGCCGGGATGTCGGCCGGCGCAATGGCCTGCGCGGGCTCGGTCGCCGGTGCCTGCGCCTGTGCGGGCAGCCCAAGACACAGCGCCGACACGGCCATCAGGCCGTGGCGCAGCGCGCGCAACAGGGTCTGCTTCAGAACAGGAAGTAGCGTTGCGCCATCGGCAGCACAGTGGCGGCTTCGCATGTCAGCAGCACGCCATCGGCGCGCACCTCGTAGGTCTGCGCATCGATCTGCATCTTCGGCACGTAGCCGTTGTGCACCATGTGGCGCTTGGTCACGCCGCGGCAGTGCTTCACCGCCGACACCGGTTTGCGCAGGCCCAGCACGCCGGCCAGGTCATTGCTCATCGCGGCCTGGCTCAGGAAGGTGAGCGAGCCGCGCGCCACCGCACCGCCGAAGGCGCCGAACATCGGCCGGTAGTGCACCGGCTGCGGCGTCGGGATGCTGGCGTTCGGGTCGCCCATCGCCGACATCGCGATCATCCCGCCCTTCAGGATCAGCGAGGGCTTGACGCCGAAGAAGGCCGGCTTCCACAGCACCAGGTCGGCCCACTTGCCGACCTCGACGCTGCCGATCTCGTGGCTCAGCCCGTTGGCCAGCGCCGGGTTGATCGTGTACTTGGCCACGTAGCGCTTGGCGCGGAAGTTGTCGTTGCGTGCGCTGTCCTCGGGCAGGGCGCCGCGCTGCAGCTTCATCTTGTGCGCGGTCTGCCAGGTGCGCATCACCATCTCGCCGACGCGGCCCATCGCCTGGCTGTCGCTGCTCATCATGCTGATCGCGCCCAGGTCGTGCAGCACGTCCTCCGCGGCGATGGTTTCGCGACGGATGCGGCTTTCGGCGAAGGCCAGGTCCTCGGCGATCGATGCGTCGAGGTGGTGGCACACCATCAGCATGTCCAGGTGCTCGTCCGCCGTGTTGGCGGTGTAGGGCATGGTCGGGTTGGTGGACGAGGGCAGGAAGTTCGGCTCGCCCACCACGCGCAGGATGTCCGGCGCATGGCCGCCGCCGGCGCCTTCGGTGTGGAAGGCGCACAGCGTGCGGCCCTTGGTGGCGGCGATGGTGTCCTCGACGAAGCCCGATTCGTTCAGCGTGTCGCTGTGGATCGACACCTGCGTGTCGGTGGCCTCGGCCACGCCCAGGCAGCAGTCGATGGCCGAGGGCGTGGTGCCCCAGTCCTCGTGCAGCTTCAGGCCCACCGCGCCGGCCTCGATCTGCTGCATCAGCCCTTCGGGCCGGCTGGCGTTGCCCTTGCCCAGGAAGGCCAGGTTCATCGGGAAGGCATCGGCCGCCTGCAGCATGCGCGCGATGTTCTCCGGCCCCGGCGTGCAGGTGGTGGCCAGCGTGCCGGTGGCCGGCCCGGTGCCGCCGCCCAGCATCGTGGTGACGCCGGAGGACAGCGCCTCGTCGATCTGCTGCGGGCAGATGAAGTGGATGTGGCTGTCGATGGCGCCGGCGGTGACGATCATGCCTTCGGCGGCGATGACCTCGGTGCCCGGGCCGACGACGATGTCCACGCCCGGCTGGGTGTCGGGATTGCCGGCCTTGCCGATGGCGCAGATGCGCGAGCCGCGCAGGCCGATGTCGGCCTTGACGATGCCCCAGTGGTCGAGGATCAGCGCGTTGGTGATCACGCAGTCCACCGCCTCGGCCGGGCCGGGGCCGTTGACCACCTGGCTCTGGCCCATGCCGTCGCGAATCACCTTGCCGCCGCCGAACTTGACCTCTTCGCCGTGGCCGCCGGCACGCAGCGTGTAGTCCTGTTCGACCTCGATGATCAGTTCGGTGTCGGCCAGCCGCACGCGGTCGCCGACAGTGGGGCCGAACATCTCGGCATAGGCACGGCGTCCGATCGTGGCCATCAGAGGGCTCCTTGCACCTGGCCGCGGAAGCCATAGACCTGGCGCGTGCCGCCCAGGTCCACCAGTTCCACGGTGCGGTGCTGACCGGGCTCGAAGCGCACGGCGGTACCGGGCGCGATGTTCAGGCGCATGCCACGCGCCGCCGCGCGGTCGAAGCGCAGTGCGGCGTTGGTCTCGCCGAAGTGGTAGTGCGAGCCCACCTGGATGGGCCGGTCGCCGGTGTTCTCGACCACCAGCGTCAGCGTACGGCGGCCGGGGTTCAGCGCATGGTCGGGGCCGTCGACCAGCAGTTCACCGGGCACCATGGTCAGGCCGCCCCGAACAGCAGCGCGGCGCCGAACAGCGACGCGGCCACGCCGGCCGCGCGCGACCACCAGGCACTGCGCGGGCGCAGCGCGAAACCGGCTGCCAGGCCGGCACCATGCAACAGCGCGGTGGCCAGCACCATGCCCGCCAGCGCCGCCATGCCGCCAAGCTCGGCACCGTGCGCGGCGCCGTGGAACAGCGCGAACAGGGCGGCCACCGCCGCCATCGCCGCCGCGGGCCACTGGCTGCGCGTGGCCAGCAGCGCGCCCAGCAGCACCACCGACAGCGCGATCACCGGCTCCACCGCGGGCAGCGCCAGGCCGGCCGAGGAAAGCAACGCGCCCACCAGCAGCAGCGCCACGAAGGCCAGCGGCGCCAGCCACCAGCGGCGCTGCAGCGTGGCGCTCCACGCGCCCACCAGCAGCATCGCCAGCAGGTGGTCCACGCCGGTGAAGGGGTGCAGGAAGCCGGCCAGGAAGCCGTGGTGCGCACCGCCGTCGCCGCCGGCATGGGCCAACGCCAGCGCGGGCAGGGCGGTCAGGGCGGCGCCAAGGGCCGCGCGAAAGGCAAGGGTGGTCATGGGCTTCGGGCTCCGCAAGGTGGGGTTCAGGCAATCGGTTGATGCACGGTGACGAGCTTGGTGCCGTCGGGGAAGGTGGCTTCCACCTGGATGTCGTGGATCATCTCGGGCACGCCGTCCATCACGTCGGCGCGGCCCAGGATGGTCTTGCCTTCGCTCATCAGCGCGGCCACGGTCTTGCCGTCGCGCGCACCTTCCATGATGGCCGCGCTGATCAGCGCCACCGCCTCGGGATAGTTGAGCTTCAGTCCGCGCGCCTTGCGCCGCTCGGCCAGCAAAGCGGCGGTGAAGATCAGCAGCTTGTCCTTCTCGCGCGGGGTCAGTTCCATCGGCGGTCATCCGGCATCGGGTTGCGGTCCATGTTAACGGACGGCCCAATCGCACAGCAAGCCGCGTGCCCGGGCGCACACCAGGCAACCTCCGCGCTGAACGCGCTCCGGTGTGAGCGCTTTGGAGCGGCCACGCGCGCTCATTCGCCGCACAGCAGGCGCATGCGCCGTTCGGCCAGGTTGAAGGCTTCGTCGGTGGTTGCGTCCAGCACCTGCTGCTTGGCTTGTTCGCAGGCGTTGGCCGCCTGCTGGTCGGCCGGGTCCACGGCCGGCGCCGGCGCGGGGGCCGGCGCGGGTGCCGCCGCGGGCCGCGGCGGCGGATTGCAGCGCGAGTCCGGCACCAGGCGGATGTTGGCGAACTGGCCCTGTTCCACCGACACGCAGTCGCCCACACGCTTACCGGCCTGGTCGGAGACGATGCGGATGGTGTTGGTGCCGCCGATCAGCACCGTGTACTCGAAGGCCTGCGAACGCGTGGCCATGTTGCCCACGGCGCCGCCGGCGGCGGCGCCGCCCAGGGTGCGCAGCGCGCGGTTGCTGCCCGATTGGCCGCCGCCGGTGGCCAGGCCGACCCCGCCGCCGACCACCCGGCCGACATTGCGCCCGGTGTTGTCGGTGACGGTCGTGGGGGTCACTGCGGTCACGCGCCCATACTGCACGCGGGTCTGTGCCAGCGCGATGGCGGGCAGCAATGCCAGCAAGGCCAGCACGGCGGGCCGCACTGCGACAGGCGTCGGGGGCGAAGGAAATCTGGGCATGGTGAAAGCTCCTGCAGAGATGCACGCGACAACACGCTATCGTGGCCTTCCCGCCGGCGCTTGCAAGGTTATAGGGTGATGAATTCTGCTTCGCTTCGGCCATGCCGGGCGGCACTAGGCTGGATTGCGGCGCGCCGGCATGGGCCGGTCACCGACATTGCCAATACGACCGCATTGACGAAGAGGCCATGAGTACCGCGCTACGACACTGGGAGCAGGCCTGCGCCCGCTCGCCGGCGCTGCGCCTGCTGGACGTGCACCTGCGCGGCATCGGCCAGGTGATGTTCCAGAACCATCCGCTCAGCGGGCTGCTGTTCCTGGCCGCGCTGGTCTGGGGCGCGGCCGCGGCCGATGCCTGGCCGGTGCTGTTCGGCGGCCTGCTCGGTCTGGTGGCGGGCACGCTCACCGCTTACGGCCTGCGCGCCGATGCGGCCAACCTGGCGGCGGGCCTGTACGGCTACAACGCGCTGCTGGTCGGCCTGGCGCTGCCCACCTTCCTGGAGCCCAGCGCGCTGCTGTGGTTCTACGTGCTGCTGGGCGGCGCGGTGTCGGTGGTGGGCACGCTGGGCACCGCGCAGGTGACCGGCACCTTCCGCGTGGCCGCGCTGACCTTCCCCTTCGTGCTCGTCACCTGGCTGCTGCTGCTGGCCACCTACGGCTTCGCCGGCCTGCAGGGCGCGGCGCTGCCCTATGCCAGCCAGGTGGCCCCGGTGGACCCGGCAGCCACCGATCCGCTGGACCTCGCGGCCTTTGCCGGCGGCGTGCTGCAGAGCATCTCGCAGGTGTTCCTCAAGGGCGATGCCGTCGCGGCGCTGCTGCTGCTGGCCGGGCTGGCGGTGGGCTCGATCGCTGCCGCGGTGTGGGGCCTGGTCGGCGCGCTGGTCGCGGTCGTCACCGCACACGCGCTGGGTGCGGAAAGCGACCTGGTCAGCGCCGGCCTGTTCGGCTTCAGCCCAGTGCTGACGGCCATTGCGCTGGGCGCGGTGTTCCACGCCGCCGACGCGCCGCGAGCGCGCGTCATCGGCTATGCGCTGCTGGGCACGGTGTTCACGGTGGTGGCGCAGGGCGCGCTGAACGTGCTGCTCACGCCCTTCGGCATCCCCACGCTGACGGCACCCTTCGTGCTGGTGACCTGGCTGTTCCTGCTGCCGCACGCGCCGGCGGCGTCCGGCAACGATGGCGGCTGACCCGGGGCCCGACACGCCGCCTCCGCCGGCCTGCCCGCGCGAGCGGGTGCTGGCGATCATGGCCCTGTTCCCGCTGGCCTTCATCGTGGCCGCGCTGCTGCTGGACACGCCGGCGGGGCTGTGGAACGGGCTGCTGGCCATCCTGAGCACGCGCGACACGCTGACCACCGACTACATGGGCCAGGGCGGCATCGGCGCGGCGCTGCTCAACGCCGGGCTGCTGACGTTGCTGGCACTGGCCTTCTACTGGCGCAGCGGCGCGGCGATGGGCGGCGGCGCGGTGGCCTGCCTGTGGCTGGTGCTGGGCTTCAGCCTGTTCGGCAAGAACCTGCTCAACGTGTGGGGCATCGTCGCCGGCGTGTGGCTCTATGCGCGCGTCAAGGGCGAGCCCTTCGGCAAGCACCTCAACACCGCCTTCTTCGGCGCCGCCCTGGCGCCGATCTTCAGCGAAATCCTGTTCAGCAGCGCGCTCACCTGGCAGACCAGCGTGCCGCTGGCGGTGGTGACCACCGTGGGGCTGGGCTTCGTGCTGGTGCCGGCGGCGGCGCATCTGTTCAGCGCGCACCAGGGCCATTCGCTCTACAACATGGGCTTCGTCGCCGGGCTGCTGGGCACGTTGACGGTGGCCATCTACAAGAGCTACGGCTTCGTGCCCGACCCGGTGTTCATCTGGAGCCAGGGGCACAACCGGCTGCTGGGCACGCTGCTGGTGGGGATGTTCGTGGCGATGGCCGCGATCGGCTTCGCGCTCGACCGCCAGGCCGGCGCGCGGCAATGGCGGCTGATGCGGCGCAGCGGCCGCGCGCCCAGCGACTACGTGGCCGATTTCGGCTTCGGCACCGCGCTGCTGAACATGGCGCTGACCGGGCTGATGGGCACGGCCTACGTGCTGGTGGTGGGCAGCGACCTGAACGGCCCGACCATCGGCGCCATCCTGTGCATCGTCGGCTTCTCGGCCTTCGGCAAGCACCCGGCCAACATCGTCTGGATCATGCTGGGCGTGTTCCTGGCCTCGATCACCAAGGACTGGAACGCTGCCGCGCCCTCGGCCGTGCTGGCGGCGCTGTTCGGCACCACCCTGGCGCCTATTGCCGGCCGCTTCGGCTGGCACTGGGGGCTGGTGGCCGGCTTCGTGCACTCGTCGGTGGCACAGACTGTGGGCCAGTTGCACGGCGGCCTGGTGCTATACAACAACGGCTTCGCCGCCGGGCTGGTGGCCGCCGTGCTCTTGCCGGTGATCCTGGCCCTTCGGGCTTCGACTCGGCAAGAGGACAACCGATGATGCGCCTGCTTTCTCCGTACTTGATCGGCGCCGCGCTGATCGCGCTGGCCGGCTGTGCCAGCCGACCGGTCAATCCGCCGATCGCGAAGGCCGATCCCCAGGCCGGCTACCGGTTCGAGACGCGTCTGGCCCAGGCCGGCATGAAGGAGAACCTGGTGATCCTGGCCTTCTCGGGCGGCGGCACCCGGGCGGCGGCCTTCTCCTACGGCGTGCTGGAATACCTGCGGCGCACCGAAGTGGTCGACGCGCAGGGCCGGACCTTCCGTCTGCTGGATGCAGTGGACGTGATCACCGGCGTGTCGGGCGGCAGCTTCACCGCGCTGGCCTACGGCCTGTATGGCGACAAGCTGTTCGCCGAATACGAGCAGCGCTTCCTCAAGCGCGACGTGCAGGGCGAGATCGTCTCCCGGGTGGTCAACCCCGCCCACTGGGGCACGCTGGCCGGGCCGGCCACCGGACGCTCCGAGGTGGCTGCGCAGCTCTACGACGAGATCCTGTTCAACGGCGCCACCTTTGCCGATCTGCAGCGCGGCCCGGGTCCGCTGGTGATGGCCTCGGCCACCGATCTGTCCACCGGCGCCCGCTTCATGTTCAGCCAACGCGTCTTCGACGTGATCTGCTCCGACCTCGGTGCGGTGCGGCTGTCGCGCGCCGCCGCGGCCTCGTCGGCGGTGCCGGTGGTGCTGTCACCGGTGACGCTGGACAACTATGGCGGCCAGTGCGGCTCTGGCGTGCCGGCCTCGCTGCAGCCCTTCCTCGATGCCGAGAACCCGCCGCGGCCGGCGGCGCGGGCCATCCGCTCGCTGCGCACCGAAGAAAGCTTCCGCGACAGCACGCGCCGCCCCTTCCTGCATCTGGTGGACGGCGGGGTGTCCGACAACGTCGGCATGCGCGGCGTGCTCGATACGCTGGAGATCAGCGAAGCGCTGCACGATGCCGGCCGCCCGTCGCCGCTGGATGGCACGCGGCGGGTGATCGTCTTCATCGTCAACTCGCTGTCCTCGCCGCCGACCGACTGGGATCTGTCGCAAACTCCGCCCGGCTCGGTGGAGGTACTGCTCAAGGCCACCGGCACGCCGATCGACGCCTTCTCCTACGAGGCCGTGGAACTGCTGCGCGACACTGCGGCGCGCTGGGCCACGCTGCGCAAGGTGCGTGATTCGGCCGCCATGGCCACCAACAAGGATCCCGCCGTGGCCGCGGCGGTGCGCGTGCCCGACGCCGAGATCTTCGCCATCGACGTGTCCTTCGCCGCGCTGAAGGACCCGGCCGAACGTGCCTACCTGAACCAGCAGCCCACCTCCTTCGTGCTCAGCGATGAAGCGGTCGACCGGCTGCGCGCCTCGGCCGGCAAGATCATTGCCGATTCGCCCGAGTTCCAGCGTCTGCTGAAGGACGTCGGCGCGCGGGTCGTGCCGGCAACCGCCAAGCCGTGATCTCGACCACCGCACGGAGGGCGCGGAGCGGGGCCGCGTGAGGCCTGGACGGCGCCTTGCCGTTGCGCTGGGCGCCAGTGTCGGCCTGGCCGCGGCCGCCGTGGTCGTCGCGTTCGCAGCGGGCCTGCGCCTGGACCTTTCCCGCTGGCGCGGCACCGTGGCGCAACAGGCGTCCGACGCGCTCGGCCGCCCGGTCGCGCTGGAGGGTGCGTTGCAGCTCTCTCTGGGCCGCACGCTGCAGCTGCGCACCGGCGGCCTGCGCATCGGCAACCCGGCTGGCTTTGGCACGGCCAGCTTCGTGGCCGTCGGTTCCGCCACCCTGCGCGCGGACCTGTTCGATGTGCTGCGTGGCCGGCTGCGGCTGCGCGGCATCGAGGCCAGCGATGTGGAGCTGCATTTCGAGCGCGCCCAGGATGGGCGTGCCAACTGGCACTTTCCGCCGGCAGAGGCAGCGGCGTTGGCGCGTCCGATGATCGATCTCGGGCCCATCAAGCTGCAGCGTTTGCTGCTGGACTATCGCGACCTGCGCACGGCCACGCACCACGGGCTGGCGCTGGACGAGCTGACGGCCGTCGCCGGGCCGCACGATGCGCTGCGCCTGACATTGAAAGGTGTGGACGAGGAACGGCAGGCCTACCGGCTGCGGCTGGAAGGCGGCAGCCTGCAGGCCTGGCAGCAGGCCGCCGAGCCCTGGCCCTTGCGTGGCGAATTCAAGTCCGGCAACGCCTGGTTGCAGCTGCAAGGCGCCGTCGATGCGCCACGGGGCCAGGCCCGGCTGCAGTTTGGTGCGGGCGCCGATGACATCGCGCGGATCGCCCGGCGGCTGGGTGCACAGGTGCCGGAGGCAGGCGGCGCCGTCTACCTCAGCGGCAGCGTCGAGGCCCGCGCCGGCGCGTTGGGCTTCACCGACCTGCAGGGCCGCTGGGGTGACGCCACGCTCTCGGGCGCACTGCGCTGGCAGAGCGGCGCCGACCGGCAGCGCCTGAGTGGTGCATTGCAGGTGTCCCAGCTCGACCTGCGGCCCTGGCTGCAGGCCGCAGCGCCGGCCTCTGCCGGGCTGCCGCAGGACGAGCCGGCCTGGCTGCGCACGCCGCTGCGCACGCTGTTGCCTTGGGATCTGGCGCTGGAACTGAGCCTGGGGCGTGCCATCGGGCTGCCGGTCGCGTTGACCGATGCCAGGCTGACGCTGCAGGCCGATCGCGCCGGCCTGCGCGCACCGCTGCGTGCCACGGTGGCCGGTGCGGCGCTGTCGGGCCAGGTCGATCTGGACCTGAGCGCCGCGGTGCCCGCCCTGGCGCTGCGGCTGGACAGCCGTGACCTGGTGCTGCAGACGCTGGTGCAGGCCTGGCCGGCCCTGCAAGGCCTGCAGGGCCAGGTGGGGCAGGCCCGCCTGCGCCTCGGCGGCCAGGGCGACACCCTGGCGGCGGTGCTGGACCGGATCGAGGGCAGCTTCGACATGGCGGCGGTGCACGGCCGCTTCCACCCGCGCGATGCGGCGCGACCGTTCGACTTCGCGCTCGACACGCTGCGCCTCGAAGCCGGGCCGGGCGCGCCGCTGCAGGGCCGCGCCCAGGGGGTGTTGCTGGGCCAGCCGACGCGCCTGTCCATGCGCAGCGGGCCCTGGCCCGCGCTGCCGCAGGCGCGCAGCCTGCCCCTGGCGCTGAGCCTGGAGCAGGACCGTGCCACCCTGCAGGTGCAGGGCAAATGGCCCCTACCCAGTCCGCAGGGCGCTGCGGTCGACAGCACCTGGGGCTTCGCGCTGCAGGCGCGCCGCTCGGGCGACCTGGCGCCATGGCTGCCGGTGGCCGCGTCGTCCGCCCTGCCGGTGGCGCTGCAGGGGCAGCTGCGCCGGTCGCCGCAGGCCTGGTCCTTGGAACGGACCGTGTTGCAACTCGGTGGCAGCCAGTTTCAGCTCGATGCGCGCCATGCCCATGGCGGCGATCGGCCGCTGATCACTGCCAGGCTGCGCGGCACGCGGCTCGACGTGCCGGAGCTGTCCACCTTGGTCGTGGCGCGGGCGCCGGCGGAGACCGGCGCGCGCCTCGATGCGCCGCTGCGCGCCGATGGCTTCGATCTCGCCGATGTCGACCTGGACGTGGCCTTGCAGCAGGTGTGGCTGGGCCGCGTGGCGCTGAGCGATGTCGTCGGGCTGGCACGCACGCGGCAGGGCCGGCTGTTGCCATCGTCGATCACCGGGCGCGTGGCCGATGCCGCCTTCACCGCACAGCTGGCAATCGACCCGCTGGGCGCAGTGCCGGCGGCCACGCTCGACCTGGCCACCCGCGACATCGATGTCGGTGCGCTGCTGCGTGCCTTGGGCGTGGCCGAGGACATCGACGCCCGGGCCGACAGCCTGCATCTGGCGTTGCAAGCCCGGGGCCACAGCCTGCGCGAGCTGGCGGCCGGCACGTCGCTGCAGGCCCGCTGGCTGGGAGGCCGGGTGATGGTTCAGGGGCCCGCGTCGCGCCCCGCCGTCGAATTCACGCTGCACGAGGCCGATGTCGATGCGCCGGCCGGCCAGCCCATCACCCTGGCGCTGAAGGGCGAGATCGAGCAAACGCCGCTGCGCCTGGGCTTGCGGACGGGGACTTTCGCCGACCTGGCCGGCGATGCCACCCGGGTGCCCTTTGCCATGGCCGCGCATGCGGCCGGTACGCGCCTGAGCCTCGACGGCGAGGTGTCGCTGCCCCTGGGCCGTGCGGGCCAATTGGTCTTCGAGATGAGCGGCCAGCGCCTCGATGCCTTGAGCGGGCTGGCCCGGGTGGAGCTGCCGGCCTGGGGTCCCTGGTCGATCCGCGGGCCGATCCGCATGACGCCTACTGGGTACGAGCTGCAGGACCTGGCTCTGGCCGTGGGCCAGAGCCGGCTGGCCGGCAGCGGCCGGCTCGACGTCGCCGGCGCGCGGCCGCGTGCCGAGCTGCAGGTGCAGGCCTCGCGCATCCAGCTCGACGATTTCCCGATGCCGGCGCGGCTGACCGACGACCCGCCCGCGCAGCCCGAGACGCGGCGCGGCACGGCCACGCGCACGGCCGGCCAGATCGACCGGTTGCTGAGCGCGCGCTTCCTGCGCCGATTCGATGCCCGTCTGCAGGTGCAGGCCGGCGAGGTGCTGTCCGGCGCGGACCGGCTGGCCGACGGCGCGTTCCAGCTGACGCTGCAGGAAGGCCGGCTGGACCTGGACCCGGCGGTGCTGAACCTGCCGGGCGGCGGCATGCGGCTGTCGATGAGCTACGACCTGAAGCAGTCCGAGGTGGACTTCCACGTGGCCGCCCAGGTGGAGCGCTTCGACTACGGCATCATCGCCCGCCGCCTGAACCGGGCCAACGACCTGCGTGGCCTGTTCAGCATGAACCTGTACCTTGCCGGCCGGGCGCCGTCGCTGGAGTCGACGCTGCTGCACGCCCAGGGCCAGCTCGACGTGGCCGTCTGGCCCACCGAGCTGCGCAGCGGCGTGTTCAACCTGTGGTCGGCCAACCTGGTGCTGGCGCTGCTGCCGCTGATCGACCCGGGGCAGCAATCGCAGGTCAACTGCATCGTCGGCCGCTTCGACCTGAAGGACGGCGGCGTGACCGACGACCTGTTCCTGATCGACACCACCTCCGTGCGCATCCGTGGCACCGGCCAGGCCAACCTGCGCAGCGAGGAGCTGGCCTTCGTCTTCCGGCCGCGTGCCAAGGGCCTCGGGCTGTTCCGCCTGCAGACGCCGATGCGCGTCAGCGGCACGCTGAGCGACCAGCGCTTCGGCTTCGACCCGGGGGACGTTTTCTACTCGGGCGTGCGCATGGTGTTTTCGCCGATCCTGGTGCCGATCGAGCGCCTGACGCTGGGCCCGCTGCCGCGCGATGGCGCAGACGTGTGCACTGCGCCGCTGCGCGCTGGCGCGCGCTGAGGCGCGGAGCTACTTGCCGACGACTTCGGACTGGACCACCAGGTCCAGCACGTAGACGTAGCGCGACGCATCGGCCGGCGGCTGGGGCCGCTCGAAGCGGTTGATGCGCAGCACGTTGCGGATGCCCGGCTGGTGGGTGTAGCCCTCGATCGGGCTGTAGAAGGCCTGCCAGGGCCCGGGCTCGCCGACCTGCAGGCCCTTGTCGTCGAAGCGCCGCTCGCGCACCTGCAGGCACTGGGTGGGTGCGCCGGCGCCCGGCTGGCAAGGCACGGTCTGGGCGTTCACTTCCAGGAAGATGCGCGTCGGCGCGCCGTACAGGCTCTGCGGCGTGCGTTGTCCGCTGAAGCTCAGCACCTGCTTGGCTGCCGATTCCAGCCGCAGCACCGGCGCATCGCCGGGCTGCACGCGGGCCTGCAGCGGCTGCGTCAGCAGCGCCGACATCTGCCGGTCGGCATTCATCAGCGGCGCTTCGCAGGCCTTCATCGTGCCGGCCAGTTGACTGAAGCGCAGCTCATTGCGCGGCGACAGCCGCCACGAGCCCATCATCTGGTTGCAGCCGCCGCGCAGGCTGGCGCGCGAGCCTTCGAAGCGCAGCACGAAAGGGTGCCCCGGAGGCTGCACCGCCTCGATGGCGCGGCCGTCGGCATCGCTGGCCGACTGCAGCGTCCAGACGTGGTCCTGCAGCGCGCGCACCAGCGCCGGGTCGGCGGCGCGGCGCGGCGGCGTGGCCGAGGCGGCCGGCCCGGCTGTGGTTTGTGCCAGCACCGGCGTGCTGGCCAGGCCGGCACAGGCCAGCACGGCGCTGAGCGCCAGGGACGTGAAGCGGGCGGTCGGGTTCATGGGGCGTTCCGGAAGTGTTCAGGGGGTCTTGGTCAGCACCTGGCGCGTATCGCTCCAGGGCGGTGCCGTGCCGTCGGCATACAGCTGCAGCAGCCGGCCTTCGCCCACGCGGAATTGCGGGCCGCGCTCGCCGGGCACAGGCAGCGTGATGGTGTTGCCGGCCGGGTTCCACTGGACCTGACCGCGGCTCACCGTCGGCGTGGCCTGCCGGTCGATGTACTGGCGGCTGAGCTCGAATCGGCCATCGGCTTGCAGCACCACGCGGGTGCGGATGCCGGGGCAGTCGGCGCAGGGCAGCACGCCCTGGTAGGTGCCGGCCCAGTCCAGCGCATTGCGGCTGTTGTGCGCCGGATCGGGGTTGCGGGCCGTGGCGCTGCCGGTCGGTGTCTGGCAGCCCGACAGCGCCAGCAAGGCGACGAGCAGCGGCAGCAGGATCTTGTCAAGCATTGGCGTGTCTTTCGCTTCGATGTGCCGCGACGGGCGGCGCGATTCTATGCAGCGCGATCGGGCACACTGCAGGCCCCGCAAGACCGCTGCACCCGAACCCATGGACCGACTGCGCGCCGTCGTGTACGGCACCGTGCTGATGCTGATCATCGGCTGGGTGCTGTACATCGGCCAGTCGATCTTCATCCCGGCGGTGTTCGGCGCGGTGGTGGTCTACGTGATCGTCGGCCTGGCCCACGCGCTGGGCCGCGTGCCGCAGATCGGGCCGCGGCTGCCGCTGCAGCTGCGCTACCTGTTCTCGGTGGTGGTCATCGGCCTGGTGTTCTTCCTGCTGGCCTACCTGATCATGGCCAACAAGGAGCGTGCGCTGGCGCTGGCGCCGCAGTACCAGCAGTCGCTGCTGGCGGTGATCCAGCAGCTGGCCGTGCAGTTCGGCTTCGAGACCGAGCCGACCTGGGCCACGCTGCGGCAGGAGCTGATGGCGCAGATCAACCTGCAGCGGCTGGCCGGGTCGATGCTGGCGTCGGTGGGTTCGGTGCTGGTGACCTTCGTGGTCGTCTTTCTCTATGCCACCTTCCTGCTGGTGGAGCGGCGCGGCTTCGAGGCGAAGCTGGCCAACCTGTCCGACGATCCGCGTCGCGTGGCCCGCATCCGCGAGGTCATCGGTGCCATCAACCGCCGCATCGGCTCGTACCTGGCGCTGAAGACGCTGCTGAGCCTGCTGCTGGGGGTGGTCAGCTACGGCGTGATGGCGCTGTACGGGCTGGAGTTCGCGGCGCTGTGGGCGGTGCTCACCGCTTTCCTGAACTTCGTGCCCTACGTGGGCTCGGTGCTGGGCGTGGTCTTTCCGGTGCTGATGGCGGTGGTGCAGTTCCAGGAGCTGGGTCCGATCCTGACGCTGCTGCTGGCGCTGACGGCGGTGCAGTTCCTGATCGGCAACTTCCTCGATCCCTACGTGATGGGCAATTCGCTGAACCTGAGCCCTTTCGCCATCCTGATCAGCCTGGCGGTGTGGTCGGAGCTGTGGGGCATCCCGGGGGCCTTCCTGGCGGTGCCGATCACCGCCATCCTGACCATCGTGTTCTCCGAGTTCCCGGGCACCCGGCCGGTGGCGGTGCTGCTGTCGCAGAACGGCAGGGTCTGAATGCGAGGGGCCCTGCGCGCGCTCGGCGCGCTGTTCCGCGACGCGGCGCTGCAATGGGTGCGTGACTATGCGCAGAGCATGGGCGCGGCGCTGGCCTTCTACACCATCTTCTCGATCGCGCCGCTGCTGCTGATCGTCATTGCCATCGCCGGCTTCTTCTTCGGCGAGGAGGCAGCGCGCGGCGAGATCTACCTGCAGCTTCAAGGCATGCTCGGCACGCACGGTGCGCTGGCCGTGCAGGACTTGCTGGAGAGCGCCGGCCGCCGCGCGGCCAGCCTTCCAGCAGCGCTGCTGGGCGTGGCGGTGCTGTTCGTCGGCGCGACCTCGGTCTTCGCCGAACTGCAGGATGCGCTGGACCGCATCTGGCGGGTGCCGCCGCGCCAGCGCAGTTTCGGGCTGTGGGGCCTGCTGCGCGCCCGGCTGCTGTCCTTCGGCATGATCCTGGGCATCGGCTTCCTGCTGGTGGTCTCGCTGGCGCTGAGTGCGGGGCTGCGCGCGCTGAGCCGCTGGTGGGATCCGGCGTCGCAGAGCTTCGCCACCTTCAGCGGCCTGACCGAACTGGGCCTGAGCTTCATCATGGTGGCCGCGGTGTTCGCGCTGATCTACAAGACCATGCCGCATGCGCGGGTGGCCTGGCGCGACGTGGCCCTGGGTGCAGCGGTGACGGCCACGCTGTTCCTGCTGGGCAAGGGGCTGATCGGCCTGTACATCGGCGGCAGCGGCATCACCACGCTGTTCGGCGCAGCGGCCTCGCTGATCGTGGTGCTGCTGTGGGTGTATTACTCGGCGCAGATCTTCCTGTTCGGCGCCGAGCTGATCTGGGTCTACACCCACCGCCACGGCTCGCGCCGCCCGGCCGCAGGCGGCACGATCAGTTGAAGTTGAGTGGCGTGATGCGGCTGCCGTTCAGGCTGAGGCTGCCCATCAGGCCGCTGTTGGTCAGCACGAAGCCGACCACCGGTTGCTGCGCCGTGCGACCGGTGACGCGCGCGTCGGCACCCACCGTCAGCATCGTCACCCCGGCATCGGCACCCACGGTCCAGCCGTTGCTGCCCTTGAAGCGCTTCAGCGCATCGTCGGTCATGAACAGGATGAACACCGCCTGCGACTGCGCGCCGGCCAGCAGGCCGACCGAGCCTTCGGTCATGCGGTGGTAGCTGACGGTCTTGCCGGCCTCGCGCAGCACGCCCTGGCCCGAAGCCCCGCCGATGATGAAGCCGGCCGAGATGAAGTTGGGAAAGATCAGCACGCCACGGGCCTGCTTGACCAGGTCTTCGGAATCGCGGGCCTCCTTGTAGAGCCGGGTCAGCGCGTTGTCGGCCTGCGCGTTCAATGCCTGCCGCTGCGCTGCCGCATCGCCCGAAGCACCGCCCGTGGTGGTGCAACCGGTGCCCAGCAGGGCCAGTGCCGTCAGCGACAGGCCGCCGGCCAGCAGCTTTCTCTTGTTCATGGTGCGTTCCTCTCTGGGTGGGGGAAAAGGCATCGGTGCCCGGGGCGTGACTCTAGACAGGCGCGCCGCCGACGGCGAAGAAAACGGGTGATAGCCCGATCACTTTTTGGGCGCTCAGCCCAATGCCTTGGCCTTGAGCTTGTCGAACTCGGCCTGGGAGATCGTGCCCTGGTCCAGCAGGGCCTTGGCCTCGGCGATCTGCTGCGCCGGCGACACGCCGGCCACGTGCTTGATGTAGGCGTCGGTGTCTTCCTTGGCCTTCTGCACGCTGGCCTGCTGGCGCTGGGCCATGCCCTTGCCGCGGGCGACGATGTAGATGATGGCCGTCAGCACCGGCAGGAAGATCAGGCCGAGCACCCACAACACCTTCGAGCCGCCGCCCAGTTCATGGTCGCGGAACAGGTCCACGACGATCTGGAACATGATGATCAGGTAGGCCACGAAGAAGAAGGTCGACACCATCAACCAGATGGCGTCCCAGAAGTTGCTCATGAATCGGCTCCGAAAGCGGCTGTTGAAGTGGGGCCCGCTGCAAGCGCAGGGCAGGCCGGAGGGGCGCGATTGTCGCCGCAGCCGCGGCGCCGTCAACCGGCGGCGTGCCTCAGGAGGCGGCCAACGGCCTGGCGACCCCTTGTCGCGCCGGCGCGGCCGATGTAGGCGGCGCCTTCACCAGCGCCTGGATATGGCCGATGAAGCGCCGGGCCAGCGGGCTGAGTTCGTGCGAGTTCAGGCTCACCGCGGCGACCGCCGTGCTCGTCACCGGCAGTTCGAAGGGCAGCCGCACGACGAACTCCTTGCCCGGCGCGAAGCTGACCTGCGAACGCATGCCGAAGCTCAGCATGCCGGCGTGCAGCACCATCGAGAACTGCAGCTGGATCGACATGGCTTCCACCGCGTGCCGGGGCATCGGCATGTGCATGCGGTCCAGCGAGCGCTGCACATGCTCGAAGAAGAAGCAGTCGGCCGGCGGCAGCACCCAGCGGTGTTCCAGCAGTTCGGGCCATTGCAGGTTGTCGCGCGAAGCCAGGGGATGGTTCTGCGCCGCCACCACGCACAGCCGCTCGTCGAACAGGCGGTCCACGCGCAGGTCCTCGCCGGGGTCTACCAGGGCCAGGCGCAGGATGGCCAGCTCGATGTCGCGCTTGCGCAGCCGGTCCAGCATCTCGGTCTCGCGCTCCTCGACCAGCGACACCAGCACGCCCGGGTGCTCGTCGAGCAGGCGGTTCAGTGCCACCGGCACGAAATGCACCGCAGGCAGCGGCAGCACGCCCACGCGCAGCGAGCCGACCGCGCCGCTGTCCAGCAGCGCCAGGTCTTGCGCGGCGCGGCGCAATTCGTCGAACACCGCCTGCGCGCGCGGCGCGAAGCTGCGGCCATGCACGGTGGGCTCCACGCCGTTGGCCACCCGGTCGAAGAGCTTGACGCCCAGGGTCTCCTCCAGTCCGGCGATGGCTTTGGTGACGGCCGGCTGGGTCAGGTGCAGCACGGCCGCGGCCTTGCGGAAGCTGCGGTGCTCGATCACGGCCGCAAACACGCGCAGCTCACCCATCTTCAAGTGGCGCGGCAGGCGGTGGATCAGGTCGGTCGATGGCATCGGGAGAGGGCCGCAGCGGCTGGGAACTGGCGCAAGGCCAATACTGCAGTTTATCGCTGCATGAATTCTTGGTATGGGCCAAAGGCCCTCAAGTCACGAGTCCGCTGATAGATTCCGTCGAACCTAGAACAGGGGGTGAGACAGCTGCAGCACTTGGGTTAAGTTGCCCGGGCGGCCGCATCGTTCCCTGCCACGCCGCTTGGCCCGAGGACGATCCCCGACGTGACCACCGCTCCCCTTATGCTGCTTCGCCCTCGCCCTGGCCTCAGCCTGGCGGGTTGGCGGCTGGGCGCGATGCTGCTCCTGCCCTGCCTAGCCTGGGCAACGGCCGATCTGCCGAAGGCGCGCCAGTTGCTGGCCGAGGGGCGCTACGCGCAGGCCTACGAGCTGTTGCAGCCGCAGCAGACAGCGGGCCGCGACGACGCCGATTTCCAGCTGCTTCTGGGTGAGGCGGCGCTGCGCACCGCCCGGGCGCAGGAGGCCCAGGCCGCCTTCGAGCGCGCGCTGGCGCTGCGCCCAGATTCGATGGACGCGCACCTGGGCCTGGGCCGGGCCTATCTGGCAAAGGGCGACTACGCCCGCGCCAAGATCGAGTTCGAGACGGTGCTGCGCTTCGACGACTTGCCGCCCGACCTGGAATCGCAGGCCGAGATCTATGCCGAGGCAGCGCGCGCCTATGCCGAAGGGCGTCGACTGCTGGCCACCGGCTATGCGATAGCCGGCTATGGCAACTATCGCACCGGCGCCACCGGCGGCGGGCCGATGAACGAGCGCTTCGCTGCGGCCCGCGTGGGCGGCAGCCTGAACTACGAGCTGGCCGACAACTACGGGCTCGACGGCAGCCTGGACTACCGCTTCCGCGACTACGAAGGCGACCGGCGCAACGATTCCGACCTGCGCTGGAACGGCGCGGTCAGCCGCACCGTGGGCGAGGGCAACTGGGCTGCCGGCCTGCGCGGCCGCGTCAGCTACCGCGGCAACGGCACCTACCGCAACGACTTCGGCGTCTACGGCAACTACCGGCTGCGCCTGGATGCCGACAACCAGGTGGCCGCGGGGCTGGAGCTGCGGCAGCGCCGCTATCCCAGCAACAGCAGCCTGCGCGAGCGCACCCGCAACATCGTCGAGCTGACCGGCAGCTGGACGCGCTCGCTGCTCGACGGCAAGGCCAGCTTCACGATGGCCGGCCAGGCCGGCCGCGAGTTCAACACCCAGCGCGCCGATGGCGATGCCAACTTCTTCGGCCTGTCGCCGTCGTTCAATTTCAGCATCACCGACAACCTGGGCGGCTTCGTCTTCGGCTGGTGGCAGAACGACCGCTACAACGTCGAGCGCCTGGGTGCACCGGGCGACCAGCTAGTAGGCATCGGCACGCGCAACGACAACCTCTACGAGGTGGGCGGCGGGCTGACCTGGCAGTTCCTGCCGACCTGGTCGCTGAACCCCGAGATCCTTTACGTGCGCGACCAGAGCAACGTGCTGGCGGCCAACTACAGCAGCACCGAGATCTGGATCACGCTGCGCAAAGATTTCTGACCCGGAGACACCATGGCCAACGAACAGAAGATGACACGGATGGCGCTGACCGCGATGGTGGTCGGCGGCATGGTCGGCGCGGGCATCTTCTCGCTGCCCCGTACCTTCGCGAATGCCACCGGGCCACTGGGCGCGGTGATCGCCTGGGTGATCGCCGGCACCGGCATGTACATGTTGGCGCGCGTGTTCCAGGCGCTGGCCGAGCGGCGGCCCGACATCGATGCGGGCGTGTACGCCTACGCCCGCGAAGGCTTTGGCGACTACCCGGGCTTCATCTCGGCCTTCGGCTACTGGATCGGCAGCTGCATCGGCAACGTGTCGTACTGGGTGCTGATCAAGAGCACGCTGGGCGCCTTCTTCCCGGTGTTCGGCGACGGCAACACCGCGGTGGCCATCGGCGTGGCTTCGCTGGGCATCTGGATGTTCCATTTCCTGATCCTGCGCGGCGTGCAGCAGGCGGCGGCCATCAACAAGATCGTCACCATCGCCAAGGTCATCCCGATCCTCGTGTTCATCGTGATCCTGATCTTCGCGTTCAAGATGGACCTGTTCCGCTTCAACTTCTATGGCGGCGACCTGACCAACGGCTTGTTCGAGCAGGTGAAGGCCACCATGCTGGTGACGGTGTTCGTGTTCATCGGCATCGAGGGCGCCAGCGTCTACTCGCGTTTTGCCAAGGAGCGCAGCGACGTCGGCAAGGCCACGATCCTGGGCTTCATCATCGTCACCACGCTGATGGTGCTGGTGACGCTGCTGCCCTATGCCGTGCTGCAGCGTGCCGACATCGCCGGCATGCGCCAGCCGTCGATGGCCGCGGTGCTGGAGTCCGTGGTCGGGCCGTGGGGCTCGCTGTTCGTCAGCGTCGGGTTGCTGGTGTCGGTGCTGGGCGCCTACCTGGCCTGGGCGCTGATCTGCGCCGAGGTGATGTTTGCCGCCGGCAAGTCCAAGGACATGCCCAAGGCCTTCTCGCGGGTGAACAAGAACAACGTGCCCGTGGTGGCCATGTGGTGGACCAGCATCATCATCCAGCTGATCGTCATCTCCACCTACTGGTCGAACGACGCCTTTGCGCTGATGCTCAACCTGACCAGCGCCACCACGCTGATTCCGTACCTGTTCGTGGCGCTGTACGGCCTGATGCTGGCGCAGCGCGGCCAGACCTACGAGGTGCGCCCCGAGGAGCGGCAGCGCGACCTGATCCTGTCGGTGCTGGCCGTGGGCTACACGCTGTTCATGATCTACGCCGGCGGGCTGAAGTTCATCCTGCTCTCGGCGATCCTGTTCGCACCGGGTACGGTGCTGTACTACATTGCCCGGCGCGAGCAGGGCTTGCCGGTCTTCAACAAGGCCAGCGACTGGATCACCTTCATCGTCATCGTCGCCGCGGCCGTCTACGGCGTGTACGGGCTGGCGACTGGCGCCATCTCCATCTGACCCCCACCACGAACCAGGAGCACATCATGGCCACTGCAAAGACCAAGGCGAAGTCGAAGCCCGCGAAGAAGGAAGAAGTCAAGTTCGGCGTGCACTCTGAAGTCGGCCAGCTGCGCAAGGTGATGGTCTGCGCGCCGGGCCGCGCCCATGCGCGGCTGACACCCAGCAACTGCGACCAGCTGCTGTTCGACGACGTGCTGTGGGTGGAGAACGCCAAGCGCGACCACTTCGACTTCATGATGAAGATGCGCGACCGCGGCATCGAGGTCGTCGAGATGCACAACCTGCTGGCCGAGACGGTGGCCGTGCCGGAGGGCAAGAAGTGGATCCTCGACAACCAGGTGGTGCCCAACCAGGTGGGCCTGGGCTTCATCGACGAGCTGCGCAGCTACCTGGAAGGCCTGAGCGACCGTGACCTGGCCGAGACGCTGATCGGCGGCTTGTCCACCAACGACTTCCCCGAGAAGGTGGGCGGCAACGCGCTGAAGGTGGTCAAGCAGGCCGCCGGCGCCACCGAGTACCTGCTGCCGCCGCTGCCGAACACGCTGTACACCCGCGACACCACCTGCTGGATCTACGGCGGCGTGACGCTGAACCCGCTGTACTGGCCGGCGCGGCACGAGGAGACCATCCTCACCACGGCCATCTACAAGTTCCACCCCGACTTCGCCGGCAAGGTCAACGTCTGGTGGGGCGACCCCACGCAGGACCACGGCCTGGCCACGCTGGAGGGCGGCGACGTGATGCCCATCGGCAAGGGCAATGTGCTCATCGGCATGAGCGAGCGCACCTCGCGCCAAGCCATCAGCCAGCTGGCGGCCACGTTGTTCAAGAAGGGCGCGGCCGAGCGCGTGATTGTCGCAGCGATGCCGAAGATCCGTGCGGCAATGCACCTGGACACGGTGTTCACCTTCGCCGACCGCGACTGCGTGCTGCTGGCGCCCGATTTCCTGGCCAAGACCACCACCTTCTCGTACCGGCCGAGCAACCACCCCAGCGGTGTGGAATTCGTGGCCGAGAAGAAGCCCTTCGTCGACGTCGTGGCGCAGGCGCTGGGCTTCAAGAAGCTGCGCGTGGTCGAGGCCGGCGGCAGCGACTACCAGCGTGAGCGTACCCAGTGGGACAGCGGCGCGAACCTGGTGTGCGCCTCGCCGGGCGTGGTCTATGCGTACGACCGCAACACCTACACCAACACGCTGCTGCGCAAGGCGGGCATCGAGGTCATCACCATCGTCGGCGCCGAACTCGGCCGTGGCCGCGGCGGCGGCCACTGCATGACCTGCCCGATCATCCGCGACCCGGTTGACTTCTAAGCATCGCCTGCATCGTTTAGAACCAGGAGCATGTCGGCCAGCGATATCGAAGCCGAGGCGAAACCGCCGCGCAGCCAGTCCCGCTTTCCCGGGGCGGTGGCCACCCTGGCCATCGTCACGGTGCTGGTCTGGCTGGCGGCGCTGTTCATTCCGGCCGGCCGCTACCTGACCGACCTGGACGGCTCGCCGATCCCCGGCACCTACGAGCGCGTGCCCTCGCCGCTGGACGCCAGCCAGATGCTGCAGCAGCTGGTGCTGGCGCCGATCAACGGCATCTACGGGCTGCGCAACCCGGACACCGAGGTGGTGGACACCGAGACGCTGGGCCGCATGTTCGGCCAGATCGGCGTCATCGTCTTCATCATGGCCATCGGCGCCTTCATCTCGGTCAGCTTCGCCACCCGCGCGCTGGAGGTGGCGGTGGCCGCGCTGGCGCACCGGCTGCGTGACCAGGGCTGGCTGCTGATCGCCGCGGTGATGCTGCTGTTTTCGCTGCTCGGCTCGACCATGGGCTTCTCGGTGGAGACGCTGGGCTTCTACGCGCTGTTCATCCCGCTGATGGCCGCGCTGGGCTATGACCGCATGGTCACCGCCTCGATGATCATCCTGGGTGCGCTCAGCGGCGTGATGGGCGCGACGGTGAACCCCTTCTCCATTGGCGTGGCCGCCGGCGAGGCCGGCGTGTCCATCGGCGAGGGCATCGGCCTGCGGGCGCTGCTGTGGGTGCTGCTGACGGCCCTGTCCATCGCCTGGGTGCTGCGCTATGCGGCGCGCGTGCGGCGCGATCCGGCCAGCTCGCTGTCCGGCTTCGGTGATGACGAGGGCAGCGCCACGGCCGCGCCTGCGCAGGCCGAGGTGCTGACGGGCACGCAGAAGGCCGTGCTGGTGATCACTGCGCTGGCCTTCGGGTTGATGATCTTCTCGGTCATACCCTGGTCCAGCGTGATCGAGCCGCGGCCGGCGCTGGCCGACTACTACGCCACCCACGAGGTGGCCGGCGCGCGGCCCTACTGGTTCGAGCTGAACTGGTGGTTCCCGCAGCTGGCGATGCTGTTCGTGCTGGCCTCGGTGCTGGTGGGCATCGTCGCGCGCATGGGCGAGAAGCAGACGGTGAAGCTGATCGCCGCCGGTGCGTCGGACATGATGGGTCCGGCCATGGTGGTGCTGCTGGCCGGCGGCGTGTCGGCCATCATGACCAACACGCAGACGCTGGACACCATCCTGTACTCGATGGAGCAGCTGGTCAGTGGTGCCTCGGCGGCCTTCTTCACCACGCTGACGGTGCTGGTCAACATCCCGCTGGCGGTGCTGGTGCCCTCCAGCTCGGGCCATGGCGCGCTGGCCATGCCGCTGCTGGCGCCTCTGGCCGACTTTGCCGGCGTCAGCCGCGCCACCACCATCACGGCCTGGATCATGGGCCACGGGCTGGCGCTGATGTTCTCGCCCACCAGCGTGGTGCTCGTCGGCGGCCTGGCCATTGCCAAGGTCGGCTACGATCAATTTCTGCGTTTCGTCTGGCCGTTGTTGCTGGCCTTGTTGGTGGTGTCGGTGGCCGTCATTGGCGCGTCGGCCACGCTGTCCTGAGCTGGGGCCTGCCCCGCACCGCTATCGGCCCGCGGCCGGTGTCGCCCCCTAGGAGCTGTTCCGTGTTCAATCCCATCGCCTTCCCCATGCCCCATCCGAGGCGCGCGCGAGCGCTGGCCTGGTGTGCACTGCCCTTGATCGCGCTGCTGGCGGGCTGCGCGCGCGAGGTGGAAGCGCCGCCGCCGGAGATCCGCCCGGTGCGCACCATCACGGTGGCGCCGCGTGCCGCCGACAACACGGTGGCGCTGACCGGCACCGTGCAGGCGCAGAACGAGATCAACCTGTCCTTCCGCATCGACGGCCGGCTGGTGGAGCGGCTGGTCGAGGTGGGCGACAACGTGCGGCCGGGCCAGCTGATCGCCCGGCTCGACCCGCAGAACGAAGAAAGCTCGCTGCAATCGGTGCGTGCGCAACTGGCCGGCGCCAACGCGCAGCTGGTGGAGGCGCGCAGCAACTACGAGCGCATGCGCGACCTGGTGGCCGAGGACGCGGTGTCGCGCGCCCAGTACGAGCAGGCCAAGGCGCTGCTGCAGTCGGCCGAGGCGCAGATCCTGTCGCTGCAGGGGCAGGTGTCGCTGGCGCAGAACCGGCTGAGCTACACCCGGCTGGTGTCCGAGGTGGCGGGCGTGGTCACGGCCCGCGGCCCCGAGCCGGGCGAGGTGGTGGGTGCCGGGCGCATGGTGGTGCAGGTGGCGCGCGAAGGCGCGCGCGATGCGGTCTTCGACGTGCCGGCGCAGATCAAGGACAGCGCGCCGCTCGACCCGCAGATCGTCGTCTCGCCGGGCCGGCCCGCCGGCAGTGCACGCGACCTCAACGTGGCACTGGCCATGGATCCGCAGGTCACGGCCCTCGGCCGGGTGCGCGAGGTTTCGCCGCGTGCCGACCCGGTGACCGGCACCTTCGCCGTGCGCGTGCGCCTGATCGACCCGCCGCCGGCGATGCGCCTGGGCAGCACCGTCACCGGGCGCATGAAGCTGGACGGCCCGCCGGCCATCGAAGTGCCGGCCACCGCGCTGGTGCGGGCCGATGGCAAGACGGCCGTGTGGGTGGTGGACAAGGCCAGCGGCACGGTGTCGCTACGCACCATCGAGCTGGGCAACGCCGACGCCAACAGCGTGCAGGTGGCCGCGGGGCTGAAGGCGGGTGACGTGGTGGTGACGGCGGGCGTGCAGGCGCTGAGGCCTGGGCAGAAGGTGCGTCTGCTGGAGGCCCGCTCGTGATCGGTCCGAACCTGTCGGCATGGGCGCTGAAGAAGCGCTCGCTGGTCATCTTCCTGATGATCATCGGCGTGGTGGCCGGCGTGATGTCGTTCCTGAAGCTGGGCCGCGGCGAGGACCCGCCGATCACCGTGCGCACCATGATCGTGGCCGCCGGCTGGCCCGGCGCCACGGTGGACGAGATGCTGAAGCAGGTGACCGAGCGGCTGGAGCGCACGCTGCAGGAAACCGACTACCTGGACCGCATCCGCAGCTACACCATCGCCGGACAGACGACGATCTTCGTCGACCTGGAGCAATCGGCGCCGCCGGACAAGATTCCCGACGTCTGGTATCAGGTGCGCAAGAACATCGGTGACATGCGCCACACGCTGCCGCAGGGGGTGCTGGGGCCGTTCCTCAACGACAGCTTCGGCGACACCTTCGGCATCATCTACGCCTTCACCGCCGAGGGTTTCAACTTCCGCGAACTGCGCGACTACGTGGAGGCCGCGCGCTCGCGCCTGCTGCAGGTGCCCGACGTCTCGAAGATCGAGGTGCTGGGCGCGCAGGACGAGCAGATCTTCATCGAGTTCTCCACAGAGCGGCTGGCCGGCCTGCGGCTGAACCTGAACCAGATAGTCGCCACGCTGCAGGCGCAGAACGCCATCCGCCCGGCCGGCACGATGCAGGGCGATCAGGAGCGGGTGTTCCTGCGGGTCTCCGGCGCCTTCGATTCCGAGCGCGACATCGAGGCGGTGAACATCGTCTCCGGTGACCGCATCTTCCGCCTGGGCGACATTGCCAAGGTGCGCCGCGGCTTCACCGATCCGCCGCAGCCGATGTTCCGCGTCAACGGCAAGCCGGCCATTGGCCTGGCCATCGCCATGCGCGATGCCGGCGACATCCTGGCGCTGGGCGACAACGTGCGCAAGGAGATGGCCGACATCGTCGGCAACCTGCCGGTGGGCATCGAGGCCACGCTGGTGGCCGACCAGGCGGTGACGGTGGACCTGGCGATCAGCGACTTCATGACCTCGCTGTGGCAGGCCATCGTCATCATCCTGGTGTGCAGCTTCGTCAGCCTGGGCGTGCGGCCCGGCGCGGTGGTGGCCTTGGCGATTCCGCTGACGATGGCGATCGTGTTCGCGATCATGGACGTGGCCAACATCGACCTGCACCGCATCTCGCTGGGCGCGCTGATCATCGCGCTGGGGATGCTGGTCGACGACGCGATGACCACGGTGGATGCGATGCTGCGCCGGCTGGGGGCTGGCGACACCGCGGACGAAGCGGCGACCTTTGCCTACCGCACGCTGGCGGCGCCGATGCTGGTGGGCACGCTGGTGACGATCGCCGCCTTCGTGCCGATCGGCTTCGCCAAGAGTTCGGCCGGCGAATACACCTTCTCGATCTTCTCGGTGGTCGCGATCTCGCTGGTGGTCAGCTGGCTGGTGGCGGTGGTCTTCGGACCGCTGCTCGGCAAGGCGTTGCTCAAGCCACCGAAGAAGCAGGAGACCGAGCCCAAGCCGGGCAAGATGGTGCTGCTGTACAGCAGCTTCCTGCAGGCCGCGATCCGCATGAAATGGGTGACCATCGGTGTCACCATCGCCGCCTTCGTTGCCGCGCTGGTGCTGCTGGGCAGCGTGTCGCGGCAGTTCTTTCCTTCCAGCGACCGGCCCGAGCTGACGGTGGACCTGACGCTGCGCCAGAACGCGTCGATCTTCGCGACGGAGCAGGAGGTCAAGCGGCTGGAGACGATGCTCAAGGCCGACCCCGATGTCGACCACTTCAGCAGCTACGTCGGCCGTGGGGCGATCCGCTTCATCCTGACGCTGGATGTGCAGTTGGCCAACCCCTTCTTCGGCCAGTTCGTCATCGTCGCCAAGGACCTGGACGCGCGCGAACGCCTGCACGACAAGCTGGAGAAGGTGCTGGCCGAAGACTTCCCCGGCGTGGTCTCGCGCGTCTCGCCGCTCGAACTGGGGCCGCCGGTGGGCTGGCCGCTGCAGTACCGCATCTCCGGCCCGGACAAGGACGAGGTGCGGCGGCTGGCGCTCGAGTTCGCGAACGTGGTCGGCAGCGACACGCGCGCGCGGCACGTGCACTTCGACTGGATGGAGCCGGCGCGCCAGTTGCGCATCAAGATCAACCAGGACCAGGCGCGCCAGCTGGGCGTCAGTTCGGCCGCGCTGGCCAGCGTGCTGAACGCGGCCATCTCGGGCACCGTGGTGACGCAGGTGCGCGACGACATCTATCTGGTCAACGCGGTGGTGCGTGCCACCGACAGCGAGCGCGCGTCCTTTGCCACCCTGTCTTCGCTGCAGGTGCCCACGCCCAGCGGGCGCATGGTGCCGCTGAAGCAGTTCGCCACCATCGTCGAGGACCAGGAGTTCCCGCTGGTCTGGCGCCGCGACCGGGTGCCGACGTTGACGGTGCGCGCCGACGTCAACCGCGGCGTGCTGCCCGACACCGTGGTGCAGGCGCTGGCGCCGAAGGTCGCCGAGTTCAGCGCCACGCTGCCCAAAGCCTACAAGATCGAGACGGGCGGACTGTACGAGGAGAGCCAGACCTCGCAGGGCTCGGTGTTCGCGGTGGTGCCGCTGATGATCGTGCTGATGCTGCTGGCGACGATGGTCATGCTGGTCAGCTTCCGCCGCATGCTGATGGTGGTGGCGATCCTGCCGCTGGGGCTGATCGGCGTGGTGCTGTCGCTGCTGGTCTTCAACCGTCCGCTGGGCTTCGTCGCCATCCTGGGCATCCTGGCGCTGATCGGCATGATCGCCAAGAACACGTTGATCCTGATCGTCTCGATCGAGGAGGATCGCGCCAGCGGCCTCGCGGTGCGCGACGCCGTGGTGACCTGCGCCACCAACAGGTTGCGCCCGATGATGCTGACTGCGGTGTCCACCGTACTGGGCCTGCTGCCGATCGCACCCACGGTGTTCTGGGGGCCGATGGCCTTTGCCATCATGGGCGGTCTGCTGGTGGCCACCGTGCTGACGCTGGTGTTCCTGCCGGCGCTGTACATCGCGGTGCTCGGCAATGAAGACCCGCCGTCGCCGCCGCCCGCACCCGCCGGCGCTACACGCTGAGTCCGACGATGCCCGCACCGGCCGACGCAGCGCGCGCGGAACTCGAGCTCCATGTGGGCGAGATGCGCCAGATCTTCGATTCGATGGACCCGGCGCCGTTCCGCGAGCGCGACCTCGACCCGAAGGCCAGCGACTACATCGTCGGCTGGGCCGAGGAGACGCCCAAGGGTCAGCCGCTGGCGCTGCGCGTGCATCTCGGCCGACAGCAGCCGTCGGGCGACGACGAGGCGCTGCTGGGCGACGCGGTGCGCGAGTACTTCAAGGGTCGCGCCGTGGCCAAACGCCGCGAACTGTCGCAACTGTTCCGCACTGGCCGCATCAGCCTGCTGATCGGCATGGCCTTCCTGGCGGTGGCGATCCTGCTGGCCGAAGCGCTGTCTTCGCTGATCAGTCAGGAAGGCTGGGCCTGGCTGGTCAAGGAGAGTCTGATCATCGGCGGCTGGGTGGCGCTGTGGCGTCCGCTGGAGATCTTTCTCTACGACTGGTGGCCGCTGCGCGCCCGGGCACGCCTGTACGAACGGCTGGGCGCGATGACGGTGCGCGTTGACGGTGCGGGGCTGGCGTCGTGAGTACCCACGGACGAGCCTGGGTGACGCGTGCGCTGCTCTTCGCGGCGCTGTGGATCGTGGTCGACCAGAGCGCCAAGCCGGGCAACCTGCTGTTTGGCGCGCTGGCCGCTGCCGCCGCCACCTGGGCCAGCCTGAAGCTGCTGCCGCCGGCCCGCGGCCGCGTCGGCCTGGGCGCCTTGCTGATGCGCCTGCCGCGCTTTCTGTGGCAATCGCTGGTGGCGGGCCTGGATGTCGCGCGCCGGGCCTTCGCGCCGCGGCTGGACCTGCAGCCGGGCTTCGTCGAGCACCGTACCCAGCTGGCGCGCGGCACGCCGCGCAGTGCCTTCGAGCTGATCGCCAGCCTGATGCCGGGCTCCGTGCCCAGCGATGACGGGCCGCAGCACATCGAGTTCCACGCGCTGGATACGCGCCAGCCGGTGGCCGAGCAACTGGCCGCCGAAGAGCGTGCCTACGCGCCGGCCCTGCAACAGGAGCGGCGCGATGGCTGACTTCCTGCTTTCGGTCGCGGCCTTCATCGTGCTGATGGTGGCTGTGGGCCTGGTGCGCGTGGCCCGCGGCCCTGGGCGGGCCGATCGCATGATGGCGGCGCAGCTGCTGGGCTCCGGCGCCGTCGGCGCCTTGCTGCTGTTCGGTGCGGCCTCTGGCGACGCGGCGGTGTTCGACGTGGCGCTGACGCTGGCGCTGCTGAGCGCCTTTGCCTCGATCGCGTTCGTGAAGTTCGCGCTGCGCCAGGACCATCCGCCGCAGGACGATGAGGGGGCGAAGTGAGATTGCTGCTCGACGCCTTCAGCATGGCCGCCATCGTCGCCGGCGCCTTCTTCTACCTGGCCGGCACGGTGGGGCTGCTGCGCTTCCCCGACGCCTACACCCGGCTGCACGCGCTGACCAAGGCCGACAACCTGGGCCTGGTGCTGCTGGTGATCGGCCTGCTGCCGCAGGTGGACAGCGTGCTGATGGGCCTGAAGCTGCTGCTGGTGTGGCTGCTGGTGATGCTGTCCAGTGCCGCGGTGGCGCAGCTGATCGCCCGCTCGGTGCGGCGCGGGGAGGGCCCGCGATGACCACGCTGGTCAGCGTCGTCGTGGTGCTGCTGTTGCTGTGGCTGGCGCTGTGGACCGTGGTGGCGCGCGATGCCTTTCTGGCCGTGGCCGGCTTCGTGGTCTACGGCCTGCTGCTGTCCCTGGTGTGGGTGCGGCTGGCTGGCATCGACGTGGCGCTGACCGAAGCGGCCATCGGCGGCGGGCTGACCGGTGCATTGCTGCTGGGCGCGGTGGGCCGGCTGCGCGGCACGGAAGCCGGCACCGATGCCGAAAGCGCCGCTGCGGGCACGCGCGCCGTCGCCGCCTTGCTGGCCGTGGGCGTCACGGCCGCGCTGGCTTGGGGCGTGCTGATGCTGCCCGATCCGGCGCCGACCTTGGCGCCGCAGGTGGTGCCGGTGCTGCCGGCCACGGGGGTGGCCAACCCGATCACCGGTGTGCTGCTGGCCTTCCGCGCGCTGGACACCCTGCTCGAAGCCATCGTGCTGGTCATCGCGCTGATCGGCGTGTGGTCCTTCGCGCCCGACCGCGCCTGGGGCTGCCGGCCGGGCGCGCGCTACCAGGCCGACCCCGACGGCATCCTGGCCTACCTGGCGCGGCTGCTGCCGCCGATCGGCATCGTCATCGGCCTGTACCTGTTCTGGGCCGGCGCCGACCATCCGGGCGGCAAGTTCCAGGCGGCCACCATCCTGGCGGCGATGTGGATGCTGGTGCAGATGGCCGGCCTGGCCGACACCCCGCGCATCGACCACCGCGGGCTGCGCGCCGGCATCGTCATCGGGCCCTTGGCCTTCGTCGCGGTCGGCGTGCTCGGGCTGCGGTCGGCCGGCGCCTTCCTGGCCTATCCGGAGGGCTGGGCCAAGCCGCTGATCGTGGTCATCGAGGTGGCGCTGCTGCCCACGCTGACGCTGGTGCTGGCGCTGCTGATGAACGGGCCGCCGAGCCGGGGAGGGGTGCGGTGAGCGTGGAGACCTTGTTCGCGCTGACGGCCTGCGCGCTGGTCGGCATCGGCCTGTACGGCCTGATCGCGCAGCCGCACCCGCTGCGCAAGCTCATCGCCTTCAACGTGATGGGCTCGGGCGTGTTCGTGCTGTTCGGCGCGCTGGCCAAGCGCGGCGCCGCGGCCGGCCTGGTGGCCGACCCGGTGCCGCAGGCGCTGCTGATCACCGCCATCGTCGTGGCCTTCGCCGCCACTGCGGTGACGGTGGCCTTGCTGCTGCGGCTGATCGAGACCACCGGTTCGGCCTCGCTGGGCAACGAGGACTGAGCCGGTGGCCGAACTGTGGACCTCGACCGACGGTGGCGCGCTGGTGGCCGCTGCGGTGCTGCTGCCCTTCGTCGGCATGCTGCTCGGGCTGCTGCTCGGCGGGCGCTGGGTGCAGCGCGTGGCCTTTGTGCTGATGCCGCTGGGCCTGGGGCTGGCGGCGGCCATTGCGGCGTCCTGGCTCGAGGCCTCCGGCCCGCTGGTCTATCTGCTGGGGGGCTGGTCGCCGCCGCTGGGCATCGCACTGCGCGCCGATGGCCTGAGCGTAGCCATGCTGCTGGCGGTGGCTGGCGTGGTCTGCGGCATCGGCCTGTTCGCGCGCGCCGACTTCGGCCTGGGCCCCGGGGAACCGGAATCGCGCAGCGCCTTCACCTACTGGCTGCTGTTGCTGGCCGTGTGGGGCGCGCTGAACCTGGTGTTCGTCAGTGGCGACCTGTTCACGCTGTACGTGGCGCTGGAACTGCTCACCTTTGCCGGCGTGCCGCTGGTCTGCCTGGCCGGCAGCGGCGAGACGCTGCGCGCTGCGCTGCGCTACATGCTGTTTGCGCTGTGCGGCTCGGTGCTGTACCTGCTGGGCGCGGTGCTGCTGTATGGCGGCTACGGCACGCTGGACATGCCGATGCTGGCCGAGGTGCTGCAGGCCGAGCCGATCGCCATTGCCGCACTGGCGCTGATGACCGCGGGGCTGCTGGCCAAGACCGCGCTGTTCCCGCTGCACATCTGGCTGCCGCCGGCCCACGGCGGCGCGCCGGCTGCGGCCAGCGCGGTGCTGTCGGCGCTGGTCATCAAGGGTTCGTGGTTCCTGGTGCTGCGGCTTTGGCTGGACGTGATGCCCGGCGTGGCCAGCGCCCAGGCCGCCCAGTTGCTGGCCGGTCTGGGCGCCGCGGCCATCGTCGTCGGCAGCGTGGTGGCCTTGCGCCAGCAGCGGCTGAAGTTGCTGGTGGCCTATTCCACCGTGGCGCAGATCGGCTACCTGTTCCTGCTGTTTCCGATGGCCTTCGACGCCGCCGGCGCCATGGTCTGGCGCGAGGTGGCGGCCACGGCCGGCGTGCTGCAGGCCATCGCGCATGCCACGGCCAAGGCCGGCATGTTCATGGCCGCCGGGCTCATCTACGCCCGCCTGGGCCACGACCGCATCGACGAGCTGGCCGGCGCGGCGCGCGCGCTGCCGGTGGCGGTCGCGGCCTTCCTGATCGGCGGCTTGGCGCTGATGGGCGTGCTGCCCAGCGGCGCCTACCTGGCCAAGAAGCTGCTGCTGGCATCGGCCGATGTGTCCGGCCAATGGTGGTGGAGCTGGGTGCTGCAAGGCGGCGCCGCATTCACCGCCGGCTACGTGGTGCTGGTTGCGCTGCGCGTCTTCGCCCGCCCCGGCGCACCGCTGGCCGATCTGCGGCCGGTGTCGAAGCTCTCGCAGTGGGCCGCACTGGGGCTGGCCTTGGCTTCGCTGGGGCTGTCGCTGGCGGCCGTGGAAGGCCCCCTGCCTGCCGACTTGCTGGCCAAGGCCTTTTCGCTGGAAGAGCTGGGCACGATGGCGCTGCTGTTCGCCGTGGGCGCTTTGCTGGCTGCCGCGCTGGCACGCCGGCCGCTGCTCGGCGGTGGGGACCCCGTGCGCCCGGGTTTTGCCGGGCTGGGTGGGCTCTTCGAATCTGGCGACCGATGGGTGCGCCAATGGTCGGCCGCGATGCTGTCGCTGCTGCTGGTGGCCGGTGCCTGCGGCTGGCTGCTGACGCGGCCCTGAAGAAGCTTGGAAGGACATCGCATGAAGATCCGCCTCCTCGCCGCCTGCATCGCCGCCGCGCTGGCGGGCTGCACCGTCGGCCCGAACTACGTGCGGCCCACGGTGGACACGCCCGCCGCCTGGCGCATCGACTACCCCAAGGCCGCCGACGTGGCCAACCTGAAGTGGTGGGAGCAGTTCGGCGACCCGGTGCTGAACCAGCTGGTCGAGACCGCGCTGCGCGACAACCGCGACCTGCGCGTGGCCGCGGCGCGGGTGGACCAGTTCATCGGCGCACTGACCACCACCGGTTCGCAGCTGTATCCGCAGATCGGCTATGGCGCCGATGCCTCGCGCGCCCGTGCCAGCACCGAGGGCTTTCCGCCGGTGCCGCCGACGCTGAGCCCGTACTTCTCGCTGTACAACGTGTCGCTGGGCGCCGCCTGGCAGACCGACCTGTTCGGCCGCGTGCGCCGCCAGACCGAAGCCGCGCAGGCCCAGGTCTATGCCAGCGAGCAGGGCCAGCGCGGCGTGGTGCTGACGCTGGTGGCCGGCGTGGCCACCAGCTACATTGTGCTGCGCTCGCTGGACCGGCAGCTGGAGATCGCGCAGGCCACCGCCCGCAACTTCGAGGGCACGCTGCGCATCTTCGAGCTGCGCTACAAGGCCGGCATGATCTCGATGACCGAGTTGTCGCAGATCCGCTCGCAGACGCAGCAGGCGCGCGCCGCGATCCCGCAGTTCCAGCAGGCCATCGCCACGCAGGAGAACCTGCTGTCGATCCTGCTGGGCGCCAGCCCTGGGCCAATCCCGCGCGGTAAGACCATCGACCAGCTGGCCGCACCGGCTATTCCCGGCGATCTGCCGGCCACGCTGCTGCAGCGCCGGCCGGACATCCTGGGCGCCGAGCAGAACCTGATCGCCGCCAACGCCAACATCGGCGCGGCGCGCGCGCTGTACTACCCGAACCTGTCGCTGCAGGCAGCGCTGGCCACCACGGCGACGGCCACCGGCGCGCTGTTCAGCGGCCCGGCCGCGGCGGGGCTGCTGGGCGCCAGCCTGGCGGGGCCGATCTTCACCTTCGGCGGCATCGAAGGCCAGGTGGCCAGTGCCGAGGCCGGGCAGCGTGCGGCGCTGGCGGTGTACCAGCAGACCATCCTGAACGCGCTGCGCGAGACCAACGACGCGCTGAGCGGCTCGCAGAAGCGTGCCGAGGAGTTCCAGGTGCAACGCGAGCGCGTGGTGGCGCTGCGTGACTTCGCGCGCCTGTCGAAGAAGCGCTTCGACAAGGGCGTGTCGGGTTATCTGGAGGTGCTGGTGGCCGAGAACGAGCTTTTCGCCGCCGAGCTGGTGTCGGTCAATCTGCAGGCCAGCAGCTATGCGCAAATCGTCAGCGTCTACCAGGCGATGGGTGGCGGCTGGGTGGACGTGGCCGCCGGCATGGCGCCCAAGCCGCAGGGAACGTTAACCGTGCAGACGCCGCCCCTGAGCCTCGGTCCGTGGCCGATATCGGAGACCCGATGAGCTACGCGTAAACGGGGGCGTACGATCGGTTGCGCTCGGCAACTGCACGTTCGGGCACGCAGGCTGGAACCGCAACGGTCCAGGCCAGCTTGTCGTAGCTGGGCGCGATCCCGCATACACGGGGTTGACAGGATTCGGCGTGGGGCAAGACCATTAACTTGCTTTGAGCAGCCAACCACCAGAGAGGAGAAGTTGATGCCCCGCTTGATTCGTATGCTGGCTACCGCGGGTGCCGCCGCGGCGCTAGCGGCAGCCGCTTCGGCCACGCATGCCGCCGTCCCGATCCTGTCATTCGACTTCTATGGCGATTGCCTGGACTGCACGGTGAACTCCCCTCCCGGCGCGCCCATCGCGACCCTGATGTTGTCGGGTACCTATGTGCCAGGCACCGACATCAGCGACAGCGACTTCGTTTCGTTCAGCTATGTCGGATCGAATCTGGTGGCGCCGTACAAGGTCCTGCCTTTTGATTCCAATCCTGACCGCGATTTGAACGAGTTCGGACTCGGTTCGATCATGGGCAGGATGGACTCCACCCCCGGGCCGAAGAACATCCTGATTCAGTTTGACGATGGTCTTCGCTTCGAAAGCATGAGTTCGGGTAGCTGGTACACCTGCGCGCCATCGCCACAGGGCGCCTACTACAGTGGTACTTGCGACTATTTGTTCAACAGTGACTTCGGGCGCCAGGGGAGTTGGAACCAGCCTGTCCCCGAGCCCGCCACCTATGGATTGATGGCGCTTGGGCTGGCCGTTCTGGGCGTTGCTTCGCGCCGCCGCCGAATCAGCGCTGCCATCGGCTGAGGGGCGCTCAGCCCCCCGCCGGCCCTCTTCTGGGTACGGTTCGATACGCAGATTGGGCCGGTTCAACACACGGTTCGAGTTCAGGCCACGATGTAACGACTTCCAAACCACCGGCACTGGCCCTGCTCTGCGGTCTGCAAGAGCGGGGCCGCACTTGGCGAGGGTTTGGCGTCACCATTGACCCTGGTCGTCTGCCAAGCCGGTGGTTGGGGGCTATGGTTGTCGACCACGACTTCGACAACTGGGCGCGACGAAGTAGCAGCGCATCAGGGCTGCGGCTGCTGCCCCGGCGGCTGCGTGAACCACGGTTGGGGTGCGCCGGCCATGCGCAGTCCCAGGTCGTACAGCTGCTGCATCTGCACCGGATCGAAGACCTCTTCAGCGGCCATGTTCACGTCCCGCGGGATGGTGATCCAGTGGAAGCTGCCCTGTTCGCGCTGCGCATAGGCGTAGATGCGGAACAGGTCGCCCAGCGCGGCCGCGCGCCCCATGGCGTCGATCGAGCGTGCGGCGATCGACGACAGTGAGCGCGGCACCGCCTCGGGCGGCGGGATCAGCTGGCCGTTGTGGATGACGAAGATGTCCTCCCGGCCCTGTCCGCCCTGGCCGCCGCGCTCGCGGATGACCGAGCCGCGGAACACGCCACCGTTCAGGAACACGCGCGCGCCGATGCCGCCGTCGACATGCATCTCGTCATAGCGCGGCCCGCCGGGCTTGAGCTCGACCTCGAAGAACACCGGCGGGAAGGCCACCGGGATCGAGGCCGAGGCCAGCATCACCTTGCGGAACAGCGCCAGCGCGTCGGGCCGGCCGCTGCTGGCAATCAGGCCCATGTTCCAGACCACGAAGCGCGGCGCGTCCATGTAGGCGGTGCCGATGTACAGCCGGCGGCCGCGCTGGTGCGCCTCGGCCACGCGCTGCAGCAGCGCCTCGTCGACATGGCGTTCGATCATCGCCTGCAGCGGCCGGGTGTCGGCCAGCGCCTCGCCGGCCACCAGCTGCCACAGCAGGCCGAAGGTGGAGCCCAGCAGGAAGATGTCGCGCGAGCGGGTGGTGGTATAGAACTCGCGAAGCGCCTGGTCGTAGGGCGGCCCGATGAAGGCAAACGGCGCCATCAGCGCGCCGGTGCTGACGCCGGTGACGATCTTGAACACCGGCCGCTGGCCGGTGGCCGTCCAGCCATTGAGGAAGCCCGCGCCGAAGGCGCCGTTGGCGCCGCCGCCGGACAGCGCCAGGTGCGCATAGCGCACGTTGCCGCTGGCATCGGGCGGAAAGTCCTGCGTCGACTCTTGCGCGAAGGAGCGCACCAGGTCCTGCTCCAGCGTCGAACTGCCCAGGAAGGCCCAGCCTCGCACCTCGGGGAAGCCGGGCACCTGGCCGTCGAGGGCCTTGTCGGCGGGCAGCGCGTTGCGCGGCAGCGTGCCGCAGCCGGCCAGCAGTACCAGCAAGGCCAGCGCCGCTGCACGCAGCCCATGGCGGAGGCCGGCGTGGAAAGGAAAGGGCAAAGGTGCGCAGCGCATCGTCGGTACCGCCTGGCTGCGTACTGTAGTGGCCGCGCAGTTGCCACGCGACCGGCCACGCGACCTACCCTGTGCCAGGCAGGCTCTTGGCGTGGGCTACTCGATGTTCTGCACCTGAAGCTCGGGATCAGCTACAAGCCATTGATTTCCTTGGATCTCCACGCTGCAACGCTTCACGAACCCGCCAATCGACCCGCCACCAAGCATGTGCTCGGGTGGTACGACATGAGACGGGCACGCAATTCAGCCCCTGGCTAGATCAAGCGCTTTGATCTTACCAAGTCGAAGGCGATTGATGCTCGCTCGGGCCCTGTCTGTACGTAGCAGTTTCGCTTTGGAGAAGGCGTGCGGAAGGCCGTCTTCATCGCCGTTCTGCCAATGGGCACTGCCCTGGGCGAGCTGTTGGCGTGGGACGCCGCGATGCCAAAGGGCAGCGCCTGATACTCGCGCGACTTTCGGGTGTGGAGCCTTGCGGCGGAAAGTGGCCGGCCGGTTGGTGTACGGACGGGGGGTAGTAGCCGTGTTTCGGGTGGCAACTTCTTCCTCAGAGCACGACGTTGACACCGCTGGACTTGCAGAATGCGGCAGTGGGAGTACGCTGTGCGGCCAGGAAGTTGCACAAATGCGAAGGCTCATCTTCTTCGGCATCGTTGCCATCGGTGCGCTGGTCGGGTTCCTCTCAGCGGCCAATGACGACTGGGCGACACAAACTGTGATGGTGTCGGTCGGCGTGCTGTTCGCTGCACCGATTGCCGCGGTCCTAACGAGAAAGCCGAGGGTGAATATTGGCCTTGCAGCTTGGGACGATTCTTCGGAGGTCGGTGCACCCACTTCCCCCAAGGCCCTGGCTGCCAACTACTGGCGCGACAAGGGGCACCCGCCGTTCATGAAGCCGTCAGAGGCTGACCCTGACAAGCGCATGTTTGATCCCGAGAAGCTCGGGTAGTCACTTTTTCTTCAGCAAGTCCTGGACAGCATCCTTCGCGTTGTCGATTGACGATACTGCGTCTCTGCCAACTTGCTTGCCGGATTGCTTGAGTAGCGATCTGCGTGATTCGAGGGTTCCATCCTCGGTCTTCACGATTTCAGCCTTCTGGTCGAACCCCGCACGTCTTGCCTCGACCTCCCCGCGGACATCGGCACCTCGAGACTGAACAGATCCTCGAATGCTCGATGGCTCGATGGGGCCGGCTTGGCGCGGCTGCGGATCGCGCTTGAAGCCAGCAACTTCATCGTCACTGGCTTGATGATGCGCATCGACATCGGCTGCTGATCCGAAGGTGCCAGCTTGTCGGATGTGCTCGTCACGCAACTCCTCAAACGCGACCGGCACCCCACTGCCGTCCGAGAAGTTACGGTTCGGCTTCAAGGACTGCCGGGCGAGTTCGGCTTCCATCAAGGCGCGCGCCGCTGCGCTGTCGCCGCCGTACTGTTCCGCGTACCGGGTGAACATGGCTAAGTTGTACGGGTCCTGAGCAATATCGATCGAAATGATCTCACCACGTTCGTAGGCCGATGACATCCGCTCCGAGTAGCTGGCCCGATCAGTCAAGCTCGCTTCCGCCCTTGCTGTGCGCGCGGCGGTTGTGTTCAGCCGAGAGGCCATCTCGCGTGCCTCACGAGAGTCGGACGCAACGATGTTTGCGAAGGTGGCGTCGTGGGAGATCCGATCGCCGAACTGCTTGAACTCGCTCAATTGCTCGCTGGTCATGCTGCCGAGGACCTTCTGTTCTTGCGCTGAAAGTCCCGAGAGGTAGCTTTTGTCCGCCGTGGAGTTGAGCCGCCCGCCCGCGATCCCCGTGTTCAGGCCAACGTGGGCCGCCGCGCCGAACGCTATTGAGGCAACCTGTGATTGAGACATTCCGGTGCTGTCGGCCACACTCTTCGTGAGCTGATCCAACCGGTTCAAGGTCTGTCCCAGTTGCTCGTAACTGCTCGACGTCGCCCCGCTGCTGCTGCGTGTCGAACGCAGTTTCGACAAGCCCCGACTGAACGCTTCGGAAAGCACGGCTGATCGCTCCGTGCTGGCGGCCATGGCTTCGCTCTTTGCCGCGTCGACCTGCCGGCTGGCATCCTGAACATCCTGCTCGCTGACGCGCATCGAAACGACGCGCGACGCGTACCCCTGGTTGCGCAGCAGACTGACCGCCGTCCGCCCGGTCAGCGCGCTCGATGAAAACGTGTTGCCGCTGAGATCGTTCTGCCAGCTGCTCATGAACGCCGAGGTGCGGTTCGGTGCCAGTTGCATCTGATCCATCGCCACGTTGCCCATGTGCACGTTGCCGACCGCGGCGGCGCCTGTCGACCCGGACAGCATGCCCTGCAGGCCCGACAGGCCACCCACCAGCGCAGTCCCGAAGTTCTCCATCCGCTTGAGCGCGGCCCAGGCGATGAAGGGGATGCTGATGGCCAGGTAGCCGACCACCGCCTCGCCAGAAATAGCCCGCGAGTAGATCGTCGAAGCCGTCTGCAGCGACAGCGCCTTGGCGCCGGTCCCCAGATCAGCTGCTGTAGCCAGGTCGTAGGCGGCGTAGATCGACGCCATGTAGTTCAGCACCGCGTAGAGCGGCGGCCAGAGCTGGATCCAGATTAGGATCGCGGCGTAGCCCTTGAAGGCGATCATCGTGTCCCGCCCGCTGGTCAGCAGGAGCAGCAGCACCAGCAGCGGGAACAGGGCGTACGTGACGGCCTCGATGACGTTCCGGAACACCGGCAACGCCTGCTCCGCGACCTTGCCGTAGTTCAACCAGGTGGCGTTCTGCTGCGCGACGGCCTGGGCCCGGCCGACGGCCAGAACCATCGATGCCGGGTCGTTGACCTTCTGGCCGATGATGCTGCCGGTGTCGTTGATCGCGTTGATCACCGCGTTCTGGCGGATCAGGTCTGCTGCTGTGGCCGCTGCGTTGGCGATGTTGTTCTTCATGTAGGCCTGCTGGATCTGGCCGGCGATGGCCGCCGCAGCAGCAGCATTGGGCAGCGTCGGATTCAGCTGAAACGCCAACTTGCCTTGAATGCGCGTGATCTGTGCTGGCAGCCGGCCATTGAGGTTGGTGTACGCATTGGGGCAGGTGTCGACGTTGATCACGCCGCCCGCAGCGGTCAAGGTAGTGAACCGTGCCGGGTTGGGCGTGCCCATCAACCCCCACACGTCGTCCGATCCAGAAAACACTCCCGGATCCACGGTGCCGTCGATCAGGTCGTACATCGTGCAGCTGTGGATGTAGTTGATCAGGTCCGTGCGGAAATTCGGGTCCTGGAACACGACGCTGGCGGTGTCGCGGATCAAGCGGTTGCCGAACATCAGGCCGTTCTTCTCGTAGGTCAGCTCGCTCGGCAGACCGCCGACGCCGGGGATCACCTGGAAGGCCGTCTCGAACAGGGTTGTCAGCGTGTGGCCGATGGTGCTGGTGAGGCTGCCGAGCATGGCCACACCGAAAGGCACGTTGGCCACCACCTTGACAGCCGATCCGCCGGTCTTGTCGACGATGCCCACGGTTACGCGCGGCACGATCAGCACCGAGAACACCAGCACCACCGTGGCCAGCCACTTCCAGCCCTGCAATTTTTCCGGGGCGAAGGCGTAGGCGATCAGCGCGGCGACAAAGCCGCAGAACGCGACCGCGGCGACGGCAGCCATGTAGTCGTTTGAGGCATGGATCGCCGCGGCCGCGTTGAAGACGCCGAACAGGCTGTCGGAGTTCTGGTAGGCGTAGACCTCCCACATGGCGAGTGCGGCCGCCGTGCCGCTACCGCGACTGGAAGGCCGCCTGCTGGCCGAGCATGTCCATCACGTGCTGCGGCATGCTGGAGCGCAGTTGCCGTTCGAGCTGCTCCAGATGGCTGGACACGGCGCGGAACGAGCCGACCTTCTGGTACAGCAGGTTCTTCTCCTGCGACAGCTGCAGCAGCATCGCCTGGGCGCGCTGGCGCACGTGGTTGGCCAGTTCGCGTTGCGACTGCTGCAGCGTGTAGTCCTTGTCGAGCGCCGCCATGCCCACGCGCAGGTTGCGCTCCAGGAAGACATAGGCGTAGTCGGCGGCAATCACGTCGCGGTACTGACCGATCAGGCTGTCGGACAGCCCCGAGCCGGGGATGGTCGCGCCGATCGACAGCATCTTGTAGACCGGTTCGGTGGTCTGGTTGACGAAGCCGACCTCGGGCGAGTTGTTGGGGATGGGCGAGCGCGTGGCGATCTTGTCGGCAATCGAGCGCATCATCGTCTCGACCCGTGCCGTGAACGGGATGTGGTTGTAGGCCGTGTTCAACGTGACCACGTCGCAGTTGGCGTAGTCGTTGCACCGCAGAAGATGCTGGGTCACGTTGGTGCCGGCGCCCGCAGCCTGGCCGTAGAGCAAGTGGCTGATGGACGTGATGGTTGGAGCGATCGGCTCCGGGTCGCGTGCGGCGTCCTCGGCATAGAAGATCACCGTGCCGACCAGGCTCATGATCAGCTCGCGCTCCGGATCGTCCAGGTAAACGCCGGTGCGCTGCAGCGCCCGCCAGGTCAGGTTGCCGACGAAGGGTGCCTTGTTGCGCAGGTTGGCGTCGGCCGAGGTGCGTGCGCTGGCCAGGATGTTGCCCCGGTCCGAGGCGCAGCGGCGGCGGGCGGCGTCACGGTCGGCTTCCAGTCCCATCTCCACCGCCAGATCGGCACAGGCCTCCTGCGAACCGTAGCCCAGCGCTTCCGCCCCTGTGCTGACGATCGCCTTGGCGGTCTCGCAGGAGTTGATGCGTGCGTTGTTGATCCAGGTCTCCAGGCCCTTGGCCCACTTGGTCAACCCGCCCAGCAGCGGCGAGACCGATTCGAGCGCGAGCTGGAACGCAATGCCCGGCAGCGCGGCGGTGATGTTGCGCAGCATGTTCTTGAACTCGGCCGCCGAAATGTGCGAGAACGAGCCGCCGAACACGTCGATGCCGCCGCAGCCGGCCTTGGCGCTCGGGAACTGGATCGCCGCAAGCTGGTAGACCTTGTTGGGCGCACGCATGAACAGGTTTCCGCCGGCGTAGGTGCCGAAGGTCTGGCCGCGGAAGGCGCCGGGTGCCGTGTAGTTGCCGATCGCGCCAAGGTTGTTGAACATGTTGTTCACCTCGGCGTTCAGGTCGCCGGCGTGCATGGGGATCGGCGACAGGGCGAGGGCGACCGCTCCGATCGCCGCGGTCGCTCGGCGGGCGAGGTGCGGAATACGCATGTCCATGAAGTGAATCCTGCTGGTGTCACGGCAGCCCGGCCTGGCGGACGGGCAGGGAAGCCGCTGGCCCGTTGGGTGCCGCGGCGACGATGGCGATCCGCTCCACCAACTGCGTCTCCGACAACACGCCGAAGCCGATGGGCGTGATCGTTCCGGTGAAGGGCTGCGCAAGGTAGATCGCGGGGACCTGGGTGACCTTCAGCGTTGTGGCGATGCCGTTGTCGCGGCGAGCGTCCGGAAAGCCGGGCATCGACCCACCGTCGACGCTGATGGCCACCACCCGGATGCCGTGCCGGGCCTGGAAGGCCTCGAGCGTCGGCGCAAAGGCATGGCAATAGGGACAGTCGCCGCGGAAGAAGAAAAACAGCACGTGGTCGCGCCCCAACGCGCCGATCGACTCGCTGCGCTGCGACATCTGCAGCTGGTCGAAGACTTCCAGCGCCTTGCTGTTGACGGGTCGGCCCTGCAGGCTCGGGTCCAGCTCGGGTGTGGCCCAGGCGATACGCTGGGCCATGTCTGCGAAGGTGGAGGCGCGCGCCACGACCTTGGCCTCGAGTTCCATGTAGCGTCGGACATTCGCTTCGGTCGGCCGCATGATGGCGATGTGGCGCTTCTCCTCCAGCGACTTCTGCAGCCGCTCGAACTCCGCGATTTCGGGTGGCTTGGCGACGCTGGCCGCCGGAGTTGCGGGAGCGATCCTGGCCACGGGCGCGGGTTGATACGTGGACTCCGGCTCGGGCTCTTCGTAGAAATGCCAGCCGCGCCATGTGTCCGACCAGTAGCGCGGCGTCACGCCCTGTGCCTGGGCCGCGAAGCTCGCGAGCGCGGCCAGCATCAGCACGGTCAAGGCCTGAAGGCGTCTCATCCGTTCACCCCTACGACCGCGATCTGGGCGGCTGCCCGTCGCGGCAGTAGTCGACCCCGAAATCGATGGTCTGGCGTCGCGGTGCCGGCACGCCGGGCAACTGCACGCCGTCCTGCCAGAAGCGCACGTTCAGGCGGCTGCACCCGGCCTGGGCATACCTGCGCTCGGTGCTCACGTCGATGTAGATCGGTGTCGTGCCCTTGAAGCGCTGCGTGATGGCGTCGGCGATGTCGCCAACCAGCACCCCATGAGCCTGTCCGCCTGGCGCTTCGATGGCGGCGATCAGGAGCGGCTTGGCGTCCTTCACCGCAATGCGTTCCTGTGCCATGGCTGCTGCGGCAGTGCACAGCGCCAGCGACAGGGCGACCGTCGCATGGGTCTTCATTGGCATTTCCCCTGGCCGAAGTAGCAGGTTGGGATTCGGTCGGAGCCTTGTGCCTGCAATGCCTGGACATCGGGCAAGGTCGGCACCAGCGACGCGTAGAACTCCGACAGGTCCATCGCCGCGAAGTCGAGCCGCTGCAACTGCGCGACGCTGAAGCCCGAGCAGTCCGGGTTCTGGGCACCACCCCAGCCCTTGCCGACCTGCACCCGTCCCTGTTCGTTGACGATGCGCGCGAGCACCGAGTTGAAGCAGCACTTCGAGGTGGTGTCTTCGATGCACGACACGCAGCGGCCGAAGATTCGGATGCACGACGAGCACCAGGTGCCGATCGTGCGGCACAGCTTGGCGCCTTCCTTCATCGCCAGCTTGCCCTCCTCTTCGTTGCAGGACAGCATCGACATGGCGATGTAGATGACCACGGCGATGGCCAGCGACCAGGGGTCGAAGGCGAGTACGAGGCTGTCGCCGGCGTAGAGCACCGCCGACCCGGCAGGCAACGCAGTGCCGTTCACCGCCACCGTCACGCCGTAGGTCGTAAAGCTGCCGTTAAAACCGGCGCCGGTCAACAGGGCCGACATGCCTTGCATCAGGAAATCGCGGTTCGAGGCGTTCATCAGCACGTCGTAGACCAGTCGCGAGCCGACGCCGAACAGCGTCTGGTTGGTCATGCCTGCGCCGGCTCCGTCGGCGTAGCAGCAGTTCTTCAGCAGCCGGTCGCGGCAGCGGTTGTCCTCGCCCTTGAAGACCTGCATGCGGTCGGTGTCGAGGTAGACACCGGCTTCGCGGCCCGCCTCCAGCATCGACATGCTGCGCGCGAAATCGGCGTCGTTCGGCGCGCCGATGTCGAAGCAGTTGCCGTTCAGGCAGAACACGTTGGACGGGCAGTTGCTGGCCGTGGTGACGTCCTGCGCCGGTACCGGGCAGCTGTAGCTGTCCTCGCGGACCTCGCAGACGCTGGTCGTCGAGTTGGTCTGCCTGCACACGGAGCCTTGCGCCGTGCAGCCGGCCGCTACAAGCGGTGCGCAGGCGTCCGCCTGGGGCCCGCCGTCGCAGCTCATCGTGCTGGTGAACTCCCAGCAGTCGCGGGACACCGAGACGCCTTCGACGACCTTCGTGGTCGGGCCGTCTGTGCACACGGCCGGCGTGGTGATGGCGCACCGGCCTCCCGCGGCCAATGCCGGGCACTGATCCGACCATTGATCGGCGGTGGCCACGGTGGTGGTCGGCCGCGTGTAGGCCAGGCGCATCGTCGGGATCGGGCCGAAGGCCGGGTTGGGGGTCCAGCCTGATACCGCCCGAACGCTGTCGAGCGTCCAGTAGTACCCAGGAAGGGTCCGCGTGATGTCGAAGCCGGCATAGGGCGTGCTTCGACTGGCCGGCGAATAGCAGCGCGTGCCATCCAGCGTCGTCGTCGTGCAGCCGCCGTCCATGCTGCACATGGAATCCTGGATCATGTCGCCGCTCTGCGTGCCCGTACGGCAGGCCGCGTAGGTTCTCAGGAAGGGCGCGACACTCGTACAGGTGTAGCCGGTATCGAGGCTGCCCGAACACTCATCGATGGATTCGGCAGCGATCATCGCCGTCAGGCTGCACGCATCGCCCGTGCAGCTCCTGTCCGCCACCCACACGCTCTTGCCGGATCCCAGCGTCGCGACCCGTTCGGGGAAAGTCACCGGCGCGCTCATGTTCACGTCGAAGAAGGCCAGTGGCTTGCCGTCCTGCGTGACCCGGAAGTGCTGCGCCGTCTCGGGCTGGTCGGGCAGGCACTGCGCGTCCACGCCCGTGCGGCCGGAAGCGGCGTGCGCGAACCAGTCCCCCGGGGAGCAGCTGGTCGTGCGCTCGACGCTGACCGTCAGCGACCGTGTGCAGCTGTAGTTGCCGATGCCCTGATAGCGCAGGCAGCTGCGCGCCTGGGTGGTGGCGGGCTGGTGGGTCACCGTAGTGGTGCAGCCGCTGTAATACGCACCCAGGCCGCCGAGCACGCTCGAAGGGCTGCGACCGATGTCGCGTGCCGCGGCGATGGCCGGGTCGTAGGCAGTGACCGCAGGGCGGGGTGTGTTCGCGGAAGCGAGCGCGCCGCGCTGTGCCTGGCAGATGGGGTCGTTCGGCAGCGTTGCACAGACAGCCAGGCGCGCGTTGCCCTGTGCCGCGAGGTTCGGCTGCCGGTAATAGGCGCGCTCCGCTGGCGTGGTCGAGTAGCCTGGCACGACGTCGCTGGCGCTCGGCGCGGTGATGCCGCCGCGTGCCAGCGGGTTCGCGGCCTGGCCCGCGGCGACGCCTTCCTCGTGCGGACCGGCCAAGCTCGCGGTCTGGGTCGTCGCGAAGCAGACGAGCGTGACCCATGCGACGGCCTTGCGCCAGCTCATCGTGCTGTCCCCTTCATGCGCTTCAGGTAGGCCGACGCGTCGCCGGCCATGGCGGGTGCCGAGCGCTCGATGAACTTCAACGCATAGTCCAGGCTGACGTCGCCCGCGGCCAGCACGAACTGGTCGATGGCAATGCACATGCCGGCGGCGCAGGGTTGTGCCGCTGCGCCGTCGCGCACCAGCACGAACGAGGGCGTGCGGGTGATGGCGAAACGATCGAAGGCCTGCGGGTCGATCTGCACGGCCACCTGGCGGTTGCCGATCAGGCGCTGCATGCGCTCGACTGTGTCGCGCAGCGAGCCGTTCACCAGCCCGCGCAGTACCAGCGTGGCGTGCGCACGGGCGGCCTGGTCCAGCAGCCGCGTGATCGTCGCCTCCGGCATCGCGAAGCTGATGAACACCAGCAGTCTGGGGCCGGAGGCCTCGCCGAGTGCTGGCTTGTGCGCCTGCACGTCGAAGCCTTTGGCGAGCGCTTCGAGGTCGATCGGCATTCTTGTTGCCGGTTGGGGCATGGCGTCGATGCGCGGCGTGGACGGCACCGGCATGCGCGCCAGCTCGGCATCGGTCGGCATGCGATGCTGCCGGCGCGCCCGCTCGATGTCGGCATCCGTCACCTGGGCGCCGGCCGGCAGCAGCGCGGCCGCGGCCAGCAGTGTCAGTGACACAGCCCCATGTCGGGCGCGCAAGCGATCAGAAGCCCACACAGCAGTTCCTCTTGCGGAACAACATGAAGGCGAAGTCCTCGCCGCGTACCGGGTACTCCTTGCCGGCGCCCCAGACGATCGTGCTGCGGCCGAAGGGCTGGCAGCAGCGCCCGCCGTCCTTCGCCGTGTTGGCCACGGGGTAGGTGAGCTGCGTCTTGTAGGCGGTCTTGTCCATCGCCGGCAGGAAGTAGGGACCGCACAGCCCCGGCTTGCCGTGCCAGCCCCAGGCCAGCAGCTGGCGGTGCATCTTGGCGGTCAGGCGCTGCGCGATCAGCGCCGCAGTGCGCACGCCGCCCATGTGGTACGGCACATGGCCGTCGAGTGGGTAGATGCCACCCTGGCAACCGGCACACCAGAACATCTCGGCGATGCCGAAGCCGGCGGTGGCCGCCACGCAGTCGGCGGCACATGCCGCCACTGCAGCGGGGTTCGCGAACAGCACGGCTTCCGGGTTCAGGATCAGCGTCAGTTCGTCGTCGTTCCACAGCGGATCGACCTCGGTCAGGTAGGCCAGGTCGAAGGAGCCGCGCTCCAGGCAGGGGAAGTCGGTCACCACCTCCAGCCAATACACGACCGGGTTCACATAGAAGTGCGCCTGGTAGAAGCTGCCGCCGTCACCGTCCCCCTCAGCGCGTGTGAAACGCGCCCCAGCCGGCGCCGGGATGCCCGGATCGAGATCAATGCCGCCCAGCGAGGCCAGGCAGAAAGGCTTGCGCACCGCCTCCACATGCCGGGCGGGCTCCCAGAAGCCGATGGACAGCCCGACCGTCGGATTGACGCCGCAGCTGCAGACGGGGCTCGGCGGGTTGGCGATGTCCTCCTGGCCGCCGAAGTTGGCAATGGTCGCGCTGCCGATGCTGATCGGCAGGATGCAGCTCCAGCAGATCTCGGTGATCGGGTTCGGAAACCTGCCTGTGCAAGTCAAGCTGTCGGCGGCGCGGGACAGTGCCGGCAGCAAGGCCACCGCGAGCGCGAACACAAACGCGAGGAATGGGCGGACGACCTTCATGGCAGCACCATCTCGTCGATTCGCAGCCGTTGTCCCTCCTGCGACACGATGGCCGGGACCTGCCGGATGCCGAAGTGCCGCGTCAGCGTGCCCTGCTGATCGAAGTACACCGCCACGCGCCAGGCCTTCATCAGGTCCAGGTAGGAGCCCCCGGTGAGGATCGGTTTGACCTTGCCGCCGTAGCGGGTGAGCAGCTCGCGAGCGCGAGCCACCTGGCGTGGGTCGCGCGCGTCGAAGAACAGCAGGTGCTTCGACAGCGACACCACGTCGAGCGGGTTCTTGCGCACGCCGGCGGCGAACAGCAGCCGGCCCTGGGCATCGACGACGTTGCGATCGAGCGTGAAGCTTGGGTCGACGTAAAAGGTGCGGGCAGTCTCGGTCGGGCGCAGGCCGGGCACGGGTGCCGGACGTTGGACCGATTCGATGCCGCGGGTCTGCGCCTCCTGCATCAGGCGCTGCAGCTCGCCACTGCGTTCCTTGTCGCGCAGCCGCTGCTTGATGAAGGTGAGCAAGTGGGGTTCGGCGATGCCGTAGGTCGGGCCCAGTGTGCCGAGATCGGCAGCGTGCACGACGCTCGTGAGGACAGCCAGGCCCAGTGCGACGCAGGAGGTGACGATCCGCTTCATTGAGAAGCCCTTCTTTCACAGGCGACACGTGAGCCAAGCTGGGCCAGCGCGCCCGTATCGCGCAGATGGCTCGCCCGGATCATGGCCATCAATACCGGATCGCCGTCCCCGTCGGACATCGCCCGCCGCAGATCGGGCGTGCTCATGTGCCTTCCGCATCGCCGCTGGAAAGCCAGTAGATAGGCCTTGGCGCCGTCCTCGGCTGCTGGCGCGATCTGGGCCAGCAAACCCAGGTAGTCGGCCATTGGCACGTCATCAGCCGCTGCCGCTGGCGTGTTGGCGGGCGCAGCGCCGGCCGATGCCGCTGCGATCACCATGCCGCCGGCCAGCGTCCGAGCTGCACCGTGCACCTTGTGTATCAGCATCACGTCCCCTCAGAACAGCGGCACCACCGTGCCCAGCACCTGCTCGGCGCGCACCAGGCCGCTGGCCCGGTAGCGCGAGTCGAAGGAATCGGCACTCGTGCCCTGCACGTAGTAGTGGCCGGGCGGGATCACCGTGGGCGCAATCGGGTCGAGCGGCCGGCGATCGAAGGTATGGGTCTTGGCGGTACCAACGACCTGGCCGTTGACGGCCACCGTGCGGCCCGACACCGTCACCGTGTCGCCAGGCAACCCACGCACGATCTTGAAGAACGGCTGCCCGTTCAGGCCCGGATACGTGGCGCGTGCCTCGCCGGCGAAGGCGAAGACGATGTAGTCGCCGCGCTGCAGGGGGTGCGGGCCGTACTGCACCAGGGCGACGACGTAAGGCAGGCTCGGCGTCCAGTTGAACAACACGGGCACGCGCGGTGTCGGGTCGACGAACATCCGGGCGTACGCAAAGCCCCAGACGGTGAAGATCGGCAGGTAGAGGTACCAGCGAACGCGCATGTGCCGCAGGAAGTCGGCAAACTGGGCCGCAAAGCGGGAGAGCGCCGTGTTCATGGCGCCTCCACCTTGCGGCGCAGCTGTGCGGTCAGGTCCACCGTGCGCGGCGTCGGGCCGGCGACCGCGCTCTTGAGTACGACCAGACAGCCGCAATCGCGAGGCAACTCTTCCAAGGCGAGCGGCAGGCGCCGCGAGAAGTTGCGCGCCATGGCGAACGCCTTCTCGCGCTCGTCCTCGGACCCGGCCTTGGTCAGGATCAGCGTGAACTCGGCTTCCTTCTGGCGGTAGACCTCGGCGACGTCGACGACGCCGACGAGTTGCGACGGTCGGACCACCATCCGGTCGTAGATGGCCAGCGTACCGAGCACGATCAGCAGCGCAAGCACGGCGTTCAGCAACAGTGCCTTCATGCCGTGTGTCCCCGCCGCCGCAGCAACTCGGCGATGGCCTCGTCGATGCCCAGCCCCTGCGCGCGCAGTTCATCGATCGGCGCGTTGTCCTCCAGCTTGTTGGAGAACAACAGATGCGTGGCCGGATCGAGGATGTTGCGCGCCACCCCTTCACCGACCGGCGAGGAGATGTAGACCTCGGAGAACACGCCGGGCTCGGTGCGCAGCGAGTTCAGCAGCCGCTTCTTCGGCTCGTCCATCGACAGCCGTCCCTTGCGGTCGAGCATCTCGATCGACTCGGGCTTTTGCCTCAGCAGGAAGACCCAGTCCGAGCAGTTGAAAGCGGCTTCCATCTGCGCCGAGCCGTAGTAGTCGTCGGCGCTCTGCGTCGCGGTGCCAAGCGAGCCACCGTACTTGCGTGCGCGCCGTGCGGCTTCTTCCACCACCGCGGCCTTGACCGGGTCGTCGGCGCCGATGTCGCCCAGCTGCTGCTTCAGCTCGTCGATGAACAGCACCTTGCGCCGGTTGCGCGTCAGGTACATCTCGCCGGTGATCTGGTGCAGCAGCAGGATGTTGACGACGGCGTGCAGGTCGGGCCGGCGCTTCAGCTCCTCGTTCTCGATGACGACGAAGTCGTTCTCGAAATCGATGTTGTTGCGGCCCTCGAAGAAGCGTTCGTACTGGCCGCCTCGCGCATAGGGGTTGAGCATGATCGCCAGGTCCTTGATGCGCGGGTCGTTGACGGCACCCAACTCCTCGATCGTGCCGCCCTTGAAGGCGTCGCGCAGCGCGGTCACCGTCAGGTCGTTGCCATGGGCCTTGAACAGCTTGAGCACCATCGCCGAGATGGCCTTGTACTGGACCTCGTCCAGCGGCCGCGACATCGAGGCCATCTTCGAGATGGCTGGCACCAGCATGTCGATGTCCTCGTTGATGTCGGCGATGTGCGTGAACGGATTCAGGCACAGGTCCACGTCGGGCTTGAACTCGATGTAGCTGCCCTTGGCCTTGCGGCACAGCTTCTCGAAGGAGCGGCCCAGGTCGAGCATCCAGACCTTGGCGTCGATGGCGCGGTAGGACCAGGCCATCTCGTTCATCAGCACCGACTTGCCCGACCCCGGCGCGCCGATGATCGCGAAGTTGTAGTTGCCCAGGTCGTTGTCGAAGATGTCCAGCGTCATCAGCTGGCCGCGCCGGCCGCCGAAGACCAGAGCCGGCGTGCGCGTGCCGCGCCACTCGGCGATCAGCGGTGCAAGGTGGATGGCATTGGCCATCGTCTTGCGAGAGACCCGGCGCATCTTGGCCAGGTCCTTGTGGAACCGTTCCGACAGCGTCATCGGCAGGCTGGCCAGCAACGCCTGGCGGTGCATGTAGACATCGGCATTGAGCTGGAAACCCCGCCCGCGCCAGATCGCGTTGGCGGTCTCGTGCGCGGCCACCGCCTTGTGCGGCGCCGAGAAGATGGCGAGCTGGTGGTACAGGCTGACCAGGCTGCTGCCGATGTCGATGGCGTTCGCTGCCGCGGTCCAGTCCTGCAGCTTCTTGCCGACATCCGGCATCACCTCGGCCATCTTGCTGCGCGCGTTCTGCGTCGCCCGCACGTGGTTGGCGGTCACCACCGACTTCATGACGTTGGGGTCGAGTACGTGCACGCCCATGGTCAGCAGGAAGGGAGCGCTGTACTGCAGTGCCGGCTGCATCAGATCGCCGATCAGCGAGCCCATCTGCCACAGCGCGAAGCGCTCGGGGAAGGACTTGATCGAATAGAAACGCGCTTCCAGCACGTCGTCGCCGTTTGCCTTCCACAGCTTCAACCCCGCAGGGTGCGGGTCCTGGATGGTGTCGAAGTCGACGATCTGGTCGCGGATCTCGCGGCCATCGTCATAGTGCAGGTTGGGCGCGTCGGTCTGGGAGATGCGGTCGGGGTTGGTGAAGAGGGCACACCAGTTGATCAGGTCGGCGGCGTCGCAGACGCGATTGGGCAGCGATGCCGAGCGCAGCGTCGACGACATCGACTCGCGCAGCGCCATCAGCTCATCGCGTCGGTTCAGGTCCTCGGCATCGGCGCTGACGGCCACGCTCATCATCAGCCTGAAGTCGCGGATCGTGTAGTGGAAGCCAGAGGTCAGCGACTGCTGGGCGCCCTGCAACAGGTGGCCGACGCGCTGCCGCGCCAGGCGATGGAACAGGTTGTCGTTGCGCGCCGGGCGACCCCAGTGTTTGGCCTTGTCGGCCTGGTCGGTATCCTCGACACGCAGGTTGGCATAGCGCCGCAGTTGCTCGCGGATGTGCGGCGACGCGAAAAGGTGGAACTGGATACCCGTGCCCGGCGGGCAGGTCGAGTACAGCGAGATCAGCACCTCGGCCATGCGATCGTCGGCACCGGACTGCGGCATCAGCTCCAGCATGAAACCCAGGCTGTCGCGGTTGACGAACAGCTTCTCCGCCGCCAGGTAGGCGGAGTAGGGCAGCCAGGCAGCAAATTGTTCGGCGGGCGTGTCCAGGGGCTGGCCGAAGCCGAACAGCGCCGGCTTCGCCGAATGGCTTGCTGCGTGAAGGCGAGGGTCGATGGACATGGCGGCGGTCTCAATCGCTCGTGCCGGGCCGCACCGACGGCGACGCCAGGCCCAGTGGCACGCTGCCAGGCACCGGTCTGCGCAGGGCGTTGCCTGGGCCGGCGGAAGGTGTGGCGCCTTCCTTGGGCTCGGTGGCCGTGCGTGGCGGTGCTCGCAGCGGTGCATAGCTGTCGCGGACCTGGCGCTGCACGTGATCCATCAGCCAGTGGCCGCTGTCGATCTGCACGTAGACGTAGCCCTGGTCGTACAGGTCGTGGTCGGCGTCCTCCCAGGGCTTGAACCACAGGCGCAGCACGCGTGGCGATGAGCGCAATGTCGTCGGTGACAGCGCCGGCACCGGCGCTCGGGGTGGACTGCCGCGTGCGGCGGGTACTGCCGACGCCGCGGCCGCCGGCGAGGACGCGGCCTCGGGCTTGGGGCGTTGGCTCGGCAGGTTGTTCTGCACCGCGTTGGCATAGGTGCCCGATACCGAATCGCAGGTCACGCCATCGGGCGCCTTGCAGGCGAAGCTGGAACTGCCGCTCAATCCCGACATGTTCGTGCAAGCGGCCAGCAGGACCGTCGCGCCCAGCGCAGTCCCGCAGGGGGCTACCAGAAGCTGGCGGGTCACGGCCGCACCTCGCGGGATACCAGGGCAAGGCGCGCTTCGAGCACCGCGCGTTCGACATAGCCATCGGTGCGCGAGCCATCGGCCCAGATCAATGTCGGCGTGCCCTGCACACCAAGGCGACGTGCGAGCGCCAGGTTGCGTTCCAGCGGATGTTCACAGCTGGCATCCGGGTTGAGCAGCGAGGCGTCACCCTGCAGCATGAATCGCTGCCAGGCCTGTCCGCGGTCGGCGGCACACCAGATCGCCAACGGCCGGGCAGGCCCCTGAAACGGCAGCAGGAAGGTGTAGACGGTGATGTTGTCGAGCCCGGCCAGCTCGGGTTCGAGCCGCTTGCAGTACGAACACGACGGGTCGCTAAAAACAGCCAGCTTGCGTTGCCCGTTGCCGCGCACGGTCTTGATCGCATCCGACAGCGGCAACTGTTCGAAGGCCATCGGTGAGGCAGCGGTTGTCTCCTCCTGCGCGCCCGAGGCTTGCGCTGCCATGGCGAGCTTGGGCCCCGTCAGATCCGTCATCGTCTGCGTATCGAACACGCGGCCGAAGATGAAAAAGCGCGCGCTCTTCGCCGACACGTAGGCGACATTGCTGTTCATCCAGACTTCGTAGACCCCATCCACCGGCGACCGGGTCACCTGCGTGAACTCAGTGCCGGGATGGGCTTTGCGCAGGGCGGCGAGCAGGCGCGCCTCGTCGGCCGTCGATGCCTGGCTCGGTATGAAGGCGGCACCCAGCGCCGCACACAGGCCGGCGACCCGAAGTCTCTGCATCGGCCCACTCTTGGACCGCAGTTCAGTAGTTGTCATCGTCGGGTCCCTCCTTGATGCGGTTGGTGGCTGCCAGGCCCTCGCGGGCCGGGTGAATGCCCCCGGCCACCATCGGCACGTCGATGCGCACGCCCTTGGTGATGACGACATCGATCTCGCGGCCGGCATCGACCTCGATCACCGGAAAGGTGTTTTCGGCCAGCTTGATGTAGTACTGCGCCAGCCGGTCCAGCGCCTTGCCGACGCCGGTACCCAACCCCGCAACAAAGGCGTCGGTTCCGGATGCGGTGGCGACGGTGCCGAGGGCCGAGGTGCTGTAGCTGGTGGACGAAATGGCCAGGCCCTGGCCGATGCCGCTCACCACGCCGGCCAACAGCGCATTGGCGAGCATCTGTCCCTGCTTGGTGACCAGCCGGCCGCGCATGCCGACCTTGCCGTCCTCGCCATAGACGCTGCCCTGGATCTTCACTTCCAGCGCCGCGCCGTCGGCACGCACGCAGGACAGGCTCTCGGTGCGCAGGTAGGCGCGCTCCGCACTGATGTCGCCGTAGCCGGCAGCGACCACGAAGCAGTCGCGGTACTCGCCGCGGAAGCGGTTGGGCAGCACCGAGTTGTCGGAAAGGCGGATCAGCACCGGGTGCGGGTTCGACTGCGCCTGCCCACCGGTGGGCGCATCCAGCCCACCGAGCAGCGTGCCGCGGGTGAAGCTGACCGGAAGGAAAGTGGAGACTGTTCTGGCCTCGGTGGCCACGGTGCCGGCGGGCGCCGGTGCAGTGCCCGGCGTAGCTGCACTGGCCGGCCGGTCGGCCAGCGTGATGCGCGTCAGCGCCGGGCGTGGCGGCTCCTGCGGGACGGGCGCGGGCAGGTTCGGCGTGCCCGGCGGCATCACGCCCGAGGCGGATGAGCGCAATGCGGGAGGCGGTGGCGCAGGTGGCAGCGGCAGGCTGGCTGCGGATGGCATGGCCGGCGGTGCCGCGGGTGGCGGTGGCGCAGGTAAGGGCGCTGGTGGCTGCGGTGGGACGGTCGATGTCAGCCGCTGCTCCAGGTCCGCGAAGCGCTTCATCGTCTGCGCCTCGAAGGCCTGGCGCGCCTTGTTCAGACGGTCCTGTTCCTCGCGCTCGCTCTCGTACTGCGCGAGCTTGCTGCCGGCAGTGCCGACCCACTGGTCCACCGGGTTGACCTGTTGCCCCGGCGGCATCACGCCGAGGTTGGTGACGGCGCTCGGGGCTGCACCGGCCTGCCTTGCATTGGGATCCTTCGGCCCGTGGTCGGTGGAGGCGAAGATCAGCCACAGCAACCCTACGCCACTGGCGAGGATGGCGGCCAACAGAGCGTACTGGCGCTGCCTGGGCGACAGCCGATCGAGCGCACCGCGAAGCGCAGCGGGAGGCCTGGCAGCCGGGCCTCTCATCGTTCGGCTCCCCGCCGGATCACGAACACGCTCGTGCTCTCGCCCGGCCGCAGGTTGTGCTGCTCAACCGCCACGCCGACCACCTGTGCGCCTTCACGGTCGAACTCCGCTTCGGCCAGCACCATCGCTGCCACGCCGACGTTGTGCAGCAGGTACTTCTCACCGACCAGGCCGCGGCCTTCGTAGCGCCGCAGCAGCGCGAACTTGGTCTCGGGCCACAGCTGCATCGGTTGGTTGATCTCGTCGACGCGGATGTCGCCGGGCACGCGCCCCGAGGCCATCGCCACCAGCATCGCCTTCATCGCGCGCACGTGGTGAGCGGAAGGGCCGAGCGGGCCCAGTGACTGCTGCGCGCTCGTCGATGCCGGCGGCACCTGGCGCAGCGTCCTGTCGCGGATGACGATGGTGTCGGCCGGCGTGTCCGAGCGGCGCAGCACCAGGGTGTAGGTCGCCTGGGCGGAGGAGATGAACAGGTTCACCGGCTTGGCCGATTCCCCCACGGGCCGGATGTAGATCTCGCCCTTGTCGCGGTCGCACTCCAGCACGATCTCGCCGCCGGGGTTGACGGCGGGTGTGGCGACTACCGCGCCCGGAGATGCCGGCAGGCCGCCGCCGCAGTTGCTGGAATGGATGTTGCCGAACACGTCCGTGATCGGCGCCCCTTCGATGCGGATGCGCGTGGCTTCCTTGATCGACAGGATGGCTTCCACCGCGACGCCGTCGCGCGCGTCCAGTACCTGCAGCGCATGGGCTGGCGACGCGGTCCATGCCGCGACCAGCAGTGCACCCAGCGCGGCCGGCACACTTGGCCTACAGGCCCGCCGCACGCCGAAGCTACTTGCCCACATTGGGAACCTCCTTGAAGGTCTTCAGGTGCATGCGCCCACCGCGGTAGCTGAACTCGACCAGGTAGGCCTTCAGGTCATTGGCGGTCTCCAGGCTGTTGACGACAGTCCGCAGGCGGCCGCGCACGACCACGGTCTGCGTGTCCTCGCTCGGCACCAGTTGCTGCGGCATGAAGAAGGTGCTGGCGTTGATGCGCTTCAGGCGCGCGGCCTCCAGTTCCTGCCGCGTCTTCAGCTCGCCGTGCTGCTCGGGCTCGACGTAGCCGAGCAGGATGTCCTTCTTCCAGTCCACCGACGCCGGTGTCACGTCGAGCACCAGCCAGGCGATGAAGGTGCCCATCTGTTCCAGGTACTCGCTGCTGGCCCTGTCGCGCGTGACCCAGAACGTCTTGTTGACCGACGGCGGCACCACCACCGTGCGTACGCTGCCCAGCAGATTCAGGATGACCACCAGCGCCAGCAACTGGCCGCCGGCCAGCACGCCCACCGTCAGGGCCAGGCCCCGGTTGCGCCGGCGCATGTCCTTGATGTCGCCGTTCAGGCGTTCGAAGTCCATGGGGTGCTCCGGTCAGCTCAGCCCACCATGCGGCGGATGTGCGACGGCGGCGTGGCGCGCATCGCGGTGATCGGGCTGGTGGGCAGGTGCCAGTACAGCCAGTGCATCGCGAAGGCCGGGTGCTTGTCGGCCTTGATGCGGGCGATCCAGCGCGAAGTGAACAGGCCCGCGGCGATGCACAGCGCGAAGGACAACTTCGAGCCCGACAGGTAGCCGATGAACAGGCCGAAGAGCAGCGGCGCGGCCACGTCCACGTCCCAGAAGCCGATCTTCCACTGGTCATCCAGACGGCGCGGGATGTAGGTGTCGGCGTGCATGAGGCCCCCGGGTGCGTGGAACGCTGCCGGCTCAGATGACCGCGCCCATGATGGCGCCGGCAATCACCAGCCCAACGGCGGCGAAGATGGCCAGGCCGACGTAGAACAGCACCGGCCCGAAGTTGCGCAGCGCCGACAGCGAGATCAACGCGACCACGAAGCCGACGAAGCCGACCAGGGCCTTGATGCCCGGCCCGAGCGCGGCGATCTGCGCCAAAGCCGCGGTCATCGGCCCTGCTATGCCGACGAAGCCGACCAGGTCCAGGGCGTGGCCGGGAAAGGCAACCCCCAGCCCCAGGACGAGCAGCCCGAAGAGGGCGACGATCGTCAAGGGCCGGCGGGGCGAATTGCGAAGCTGTGAAGCCGAAGCTAGAGTGGCGGTGCTCATGAAGTCCTCCAGAAGTGATTCGAGTGTGGGATGGATGTGCGATGGGTCGGGCCGCGAGCGGCGAGGTGCGAGCAGGTTCGGAAACGGCTGGGTGGCGCGTAGGTGCGTTGAAGTCATGGCGACACCCTTGCGGCGAGCAAGAACGGCATGGCGCTGCGCGCGACCGCCGATCCATCGCCGTTGAACGCAGGCACGCCGAGTACCGGTGATGTCTGCGCGGGCAGCTTCCGGTACACCTTCCAGGCGTACCCCGCGCGGGCTGCGGCGCAGGCCTCACCCTTGAGCTGGGAACACGCGGCGTTGTAGGCGCCGACAGCATCCCAGGTGGCGCCGCGGCGCGCGAAAGCGTCGGCCAGCAGCCAGGCCCCGACCTGAATGTTGGTGCACGGCTCATAGAGCTGCGACTCGCTGATGCCGTGGCGGGCCAGCGTGCCCAGGTGCGAACTGTTGATCTGCATGAGCCCGATGTCGTAGGACCCGGTGCGCTGCAGGTGCGAGCGGTTCACAGCCCGCGGATTCAGATTCGATTCGACCCGCGCGATGGCATAGAGCAGATCGGCCGCGACGCCATAGTGCTGCGCTGCCTGCTCCCAGCAGGCCCGGGCCTGCAGCGGCATGCACAGCGAAAGAACCCATCCGGCAAGGAACAGCAGGCGCATGGCACAACCCGTCGCGAAATTCGAGACATCGACAACGCCCGCGGGCAACAAGGCACCAGGCGGGCAACGAGGTCGGGACCGGAGATCCGGCCAGGGTCGGGTTCGGGTGGGCCGGGCAGCGTGCCGGCAGGGTCAGGTCGGGTGGTGATGCGGGTGGCCAGCAGCGGCCGGCATTCGGCAGTTCAGGCGGGGCGGGGCAGGCGACATCGCACGGCCCGCTCGGCCATGTTGAGCCGGGCCTGCCGCAGCACCAAGGCGTCCGCGTCGCGGAACTGACGGCAAAGCGCCACGCACGCGGTGGTTAGCTGGTCGAGCTGGAACTTCGGGTTCGGGTGGCGGTTGGCCGGTGAGCGCTGCACGGCCAGCAGCAGGTCGTACTGCTGGCGCCACATCGACTCGCGCCGCCGCGGCGTCAGCGGCGAGCGCAGCACGAGTTGTGTGCCCAGGAAGTCGAAGATGCGCGTGGCCGCATCGTCATGCAGGAACACCAGCGACACGCAGGCGCTGATCAGGTCCGGAAAGCGGAAAGTCGGCGAGACGTTGTCTTCGCTGCGCAGCAGGCCGTAGAGCCACTCGTGCTCCTCGAGCCAGAGGCGGGTCTCGATGGTGTCTGGGTGCTCGGCATCCAGCGAGCATCGGCCGACTTGCGCGGCGTGATCCTGACGGGCGGTAGGCAGGGCGGAGAACATGGCGCTTCCCTCGGTTCGGTACTGCCGCGCAGAACTGTTGAGCGCGTGACCGGTAGGGTAGGACTCAGGTTTGGAGAGCGCTGCGCGGAATGGGGCGTTTTTGACGAGGCTTTCGAGACCAGACGGGTAAATCGGCGAGGTACATCCTCGGGGAGTTCGACGACTGAATTGGGTAGAGTTCATCACATGGAGACCCAAATTCAATGAGGCTGGTCCGAAACGCCGGAAATGACCGAGTTCTTGACCTGATCCAGGCGCACCTGGCGCCCGGCCGCCGGCTGGACCTGATGTCCGGTGCCGCGTCGTTGTTTGCTTTCGAGGCCATCCGCGCCACGGCAGTAGCCCTGGCGGACACCCGGTGGATCGTGCCCGGCTCGGGTGCCGACTTGGCGCTGCTCGGCGGCGACGCCGACCGGCCAGCGCGCAACCGTCTGCAGGCTGCCCATGTGGCGCGGCAAATGGCCGAATGGCTGCGTCAGGCTGCCGAAGTTCGCGCTGCCACCGGCTCCATCCCGCAAGGCCTGGCCGTGATTCGCGACGACCAGGGTGTGGCCGTGCAGGCGGTCCACGGCTCGTTCGGCATGTCTACCGACGGCCTCGGCCTGACGCCCGGCAACCCGCTGGCCTTCATCCAGGCGGCGGAGTCGGCCACCGAAAGCCAGATGCTCGGGCAGTGGTTTGACGCCCAATGGGCGGCGCTGGGTCACCGCGGCGACGACAAGGCGCAACTGCTGGCCCAACTCGAATCGCTGGCGGCGCCGCGCGACGCGGCCAGCGTCTATGCAGCGGTGCTGTTCCACCTGCTGCAGCGCGACGGGCAGGAAATGGACGAAGACCGCATCGTCAAGGCGGCGACTGGCATTCGCAACACGGTGGTCTGGAAGAAGCTCTACAAGTTCCAGCGAGACGGCGTCGTGGGTGCCATCGACAAGCTCGACCGCTTCGGCGGCTGCATCATTGCCGACAGTGTGGGCCTGGGCAAAACTTTCGAGGCGCTCGCGATCATCAAGTACCACGAGCTGCGCAACGACCGCGTGCTCGTGCTTGCGCCCAAGCGCCTGCGCGACAACTGGACGCTGTACAAAGCCAACGACCAGCGCAACGTGCTCGCGTCTGACCGCCTCAACTACGACGTGCTGAACCACACCGACCTGTCGCGCGACGGCGGCTTGTCGGGCGACATCGAACTCGGCCACGTGAACTGGGGCAACTACGACCTCGTGGTCATCGACGAGTCGCACAACTTCCGCAACAAGAAGTCGCCCAAGCAAGGCAACGAGACGCGCTACGACCGGCTGATGCGCCGCATCATTCGCGAAGGCGTCAAGACCCGTGTGCTGATGCTGTCGGCCACGCCCGTCAACAACCGGCTGGCGGACCTGCGCAACCAGATTGCCTTTGTCACCGAAGGCGACGACACAGCGCTGTTCGACCACGGCATCGCCAGCATCGACAGCACCACGCGCCGGGCGCAGAAGGCCTTCAACCGCTGGCTCGAACTGCCGGAGGACGAGAAGACGCCTGCGCTGCTGGTGGACATGCTGGGCTTCGACTACTTCACGCTGCTGGACCACCTGACGATCGCGCGATCCCGTCGCCACATCGAGAAGTACTACGGCATCGAAGAGACGGGCCGTTTCCCCAGCCGCCTGCGGCCCATCAACATCAAGGCCGACGTCGACCGGGCCGGCGAGTTCCGCCCGATCAAGGAGATCAACCTCGAGATCCGGCGGCTCAAGCTGGCCAGCTACGCGCCGCTGCGCTACGTCAAGGAAGGCCGGCTCGCGGCCTACGACCAGAAGTACAGCACCGCCATCCGCGGCGGCGAGAGCATCTTCCGCCAGGTCGACCGCGAAGAGAGCCTCATCCACCTGATGCGCGTGAACCTGCTCAAGCGCATGGAAAGCTCGGTCTACTCCTTTGCACTCACGGTGGGCCGCCAGCTGAAGGACGTGGACGCCACGCTGGCACGGCTGGCCGCCTACAAGGCCGGCACCGAGGGCGAGGCTGGCGAATTCGAGGAAATCGACATTGCCGATGTCGATGTGGACGATCCGCTGTTCGAGCCGCTGCTGGTCGGCCGCAAGGTCAAGGTATTGCTCGGCGACCTGGACCTCGCCCGCTGGCGCCAAGACCTCACCGAGGATCGCAACCGCCTGGCCACGCTGCACGCCGCAGCCCTGCAGGTCGACGCCGGCCGCGATGACAAGTTGCTGAAGCTGCAAGAACTCATCGCCGAAAAGGTGCGCAACCCGATCAACGCCGGCAACCGCAAGCTGATCGTGTTCACGGCGTTTGCAGACACGGCCGGCTACCTGTACGAGCACCTGGCCGGCTGGGCCTGCGACCAGCTCGGCATCAACAGCGCGCTGGTCACCGGCTCCGGCGGCAACCAGACCACGATGCCCGGGCTGCGCCGCGACCTTGGCAGCATCCTCACCACGTTCTCGCCCCGGTCCAAGGAACGCCCGGCGGCGCTGGCCGACGAGGGCGAGCTCGACCTGCTGATCGCCACCGACTGCATCAGCGAGGGTCAGAACCTGCAGGACTGCGACTGGCTCGTCAACTACGACATCCACTGGAACCCGGTGCGCATCATCCAGCGCTTCGGCCGCATCGACCGCATCGGCTCGCCCAACACCAGCATCCAGCTGGTGAACTTCTGGCCCAACATGGAGCTGGAGGAATACATCAACCTCGAGCAGCGGGTCAGCGGCCGCATGGTGCTGCTGGACGTGTCGGCCACCGGTGAAGAAAACCTGATCGAGCAGCAGTCGGGCGATCCGATGAACGACCTGGAGTACCGGCGCAAGCAGTTGCTGAAGCTGCAGGACGCGGTCATCGACCTGGAAGACCTGTCCAGCGGCGTGTCGATCACCGACCTGACCTTGACCGACTTCCGCATCGACCTCGCCCGCTACCTGAAGGCGCACCCTGGCAAGCTCGAAGCCATGCCCTTGGGCGCCAGCGCCGTCGTCACCACGACCGAGGCTGACCTGCCCGCGGGCATCCTGTTCTGCCTGCGCGCCGAAGGTGCCGCCGCCGAGCGCGCGGTCGATCCGGGCTACCCCTTGGCTCCTGTGTATCTGGTGCACCTGTCCGACGGCGGCAGCGTGCTGCTGCCCTACACCCAGGCCAAACACGCACTTGACCGCTTCAAGCGCCTGTGCGTGGGCCGGGAACTGCCCGACGCGGTGGCCGTGGCTCGATACGGCAAGCACACCCGCCAGGGAGCCGACATGCGCCAGGCCCAGGGCCTGCTGGCGGCCGCGGTGTCGTCAGTGGTGGGCAAGAGCGCGGAGCGCGCCGTCGCCAGCCTGTTCGACCCCGACGGCACACATGCGCTCAAGGGCGAGTTCGCCGGCATGAACGACTTCGAGGTGTTGGCTTACCTGGTGGTGCTGCCCGGGCACGACGCCGCAACCGCCGGCCCGGCCGATGGGGCGTGACTTCGCGGGCGCGCCAGGGCATGACGGTCGATGAGTTCCTTCAGATGCTGGAGCTGCCCGATGCCACCCGGGTGCAGCAGCGTGTGCCCAAGAAGCTGCTGGTCGAACATGGCGCGGCGACGCCGCATGACAAGCGCCTCATCCAGGACGGCATCGACGAAATCACCTGGCTCGCATCGCTGAAGCCGCACCTGACCGGCGTGCCGGCGTACGAGGACGAGCACCGCCACTACCGCGAGGTGGCGGTGCTGAGCCTGACCCTCCGCGCAGGCACCCGGCCCGCGCGGCTGGTGGAACTGCTGCACCGCGCCGTGCCGCACCCGGTGCTGCTGGCAACGATGGTGGACCAGACCTTGAGCCTGTCGGTCGCGCACCTGCGCAAGTCGCAGACTGAAGGCCACCAGACCGTGCTCGACGGGCCGCTGCTGTCGGTGGTGATGCCTGCCGATGGTGGTGAACCCGCCTTCCGCGCGGCGCTATCGCTCGCTGTGCTGCCCCGCTCGGACCTATACGCGCTGGTGCAGGGCTGGATGGACACGCTCGCCGCCCTGGACGTGGCGCAGGAGACCGGGTCCTTCCGGCCCAGCGCCAGCCGCGAGCAGGCCGCTGCACGGCACGCCGCGCTGCAGCAGCTTCGCCACCTCAGCGTGCAAGCTGCCGAGCTTCGGGCCCGGGCCGCCAAGGAACGCCAGATCGCCCGCCAGGTGGCGCTGAACGACGAACTGCGGGAGCTGCAGGACCAGCTCCAGCACCTGCGCCGGCGCCTGGACCAGGGCGTCGCATGAGTGGCGGTGCGCTCGCAGAGCGGGTCGACGCCCCGGGGCTGCGATGATGCAGGCCGTGCTGGCCCTTGGTACGAAGAACGCTGCAACACACTGAGACCTGAACGATGGCTTTCGAAAAGATCGAACCCGGCGCCCCCGAATCGAAAAGTGCCGACCTGAGCGCCGAGAACCTCGCCCGCCTGAAGGCGCTGTTTCCGGAGCTGGTGACCGAACGGCAGGTGGACGGCCGCACGGTGCCGGCCGTTAACGTGGATGTGCTCAAGAGCCTGGTCGGCGATGCCACGGTGACCGATGCCGACGAGAAGTACGGCCTGAACTGGCATGGCAAGCGCGCCGCGCGACAGCTGGCCCTGACGCCCAGCACCGGCACCCTGCGCCCCTGCCGCGACGAGAGCGTGGACTGGGACACGACGCAGAACCTGATGATCGAGGGCGACAACCTCGAGGTGCTGAAGCTGCTGCAGAAGAGCTACGCCGGCAAGGTGAAGCTGATCTACATCGACCCGCCGTACAACACCGGCAAGGACTTCGTGTACCCGGACAACTTCCAGGACAGCATCAAGAACTATCTGGAGCTGACGGGGCAGGTCGAGGGTGGCCGGAAGATTGCGAGCAACACGGAGGCCAGCGGTCGGTTCCATACGGACTGGCTGAACATGATCTATCCGCGCCTTCGCTTGGCTCGGAGTCTTCTGAAGAGTGAAGGCGTGATCTTCATCTCGATAGACGACAACGAAGTTGCGAATCTCCGGAAGGTCTGTGATGACGTCTTTGGCGAAGAGAACTTCGTCGCTTCGCTAATCTGGCAGAAGATGGATAGCCCAAGCCGCAACGAAGCTGGCCGAGCGGTCACCGACTACCACGACTACATCCTCGTTTACGCCAAATCGAAGGATGCCGTTCGGCTCAAGCGGAAGCGCAAGGACGAGATCCTTGCGGCATATCCATTGACTCTTGCTGATGGGCGGCTCGCTCGCCGTCGGCAGCTGAGAAAGAATGGCAAGAATGCACGGCGCGAGGATCGTCCAACGCTCTGGTTCAAACTGAGCGCACCAGATGGGACCGAAGTTTGGCCCGTTGCGCCAGAAGGTTGGGAGGGCCGCTGGGTGTTGTCACCCGAAACCTGGGCGGAACGCGAGCGAGCAGGCCTCACAGAGTGGATCAAGCGTGACTACGGCTGGGTGCCCTACTACATCGAAGTAGCTCCCGATGAGCCAATGGTCCCCTGGCCAACCCTTTGGACCGATGTAGACCAAAACCGTCAGGCCAAGGCTCGCTTTACGGAGCTCATGGGCGCCGGAGTCGAGTTTGACAATCCGAAGCCACCGAATCTGGTTCGCCAGATGCTTCTGATGGGAACTGAGCCTGGCGATCTGGTTGTCGACTTCTTCGCTGGGTCCGGCGTAACTGGCGAGGCGGTGATAGCACTCAATTCCCAGGATGGGGGCAACAGGCGATTCATCCTCGTACAGATTCCGGAGAACACAAGCAACGCTCAACTTCCAACCATTTCCGCAATGTGCCGCGAACGTGTGCGCCGGGCGGGCAAAGAGGTTCTGCAGCAGCGGAGCCAAGCGGAGGACGTGGAATCGGATGCGCCAGACGTTGGGTTCCGAGCCTTTCGACTAGACGAGTCGAACATCACAAGCTGGGCGCCACTTCGCGACGACCTCGCCAAGTCGCTCTTCGACCACCTTGAGCACATCGACAAGAGCCGAAGCGACGAGGACGTGCTACATGAACTCCTCCTCAAGCTCGGCCTCGACTTGTGTGTGCCGATCCTGGCGCAGACCATCGCGGGCAAGACCGTGCATGCCATCGGTGGTGGCGTCTTGATGTCCTGTCTTGACAAGACCATCACCGCCGCCGAGGCCGAGCCGCTCGCACTCGGTATTGCGGCCTGGCGCAAGGCGCTTGACCCGGCCGGCGACGTGACTTGTGTGTTCCGTGACAGTGCCTTCGAGAACGACGTGGCCAAGACCAATCTGGCCGCCATCCTCGAACAGCACGGCATCGCCAAGGTGCGGAGCCTTTGACCATGCCGGTACCGGCGCGGCCCAAGATTTATCATATCTGCCACGTGGACCGTCTGGCGTCCATCGTGGCGGGGGGCCTGCTGTCCGATGCCGAAGTGCAGCGCCTGGCGCCACCGGGCACCGTGATCGGCATGAACAACATCAAGCAGCGCCGGCTGACTGAGCTGACGCTGGACAGCCATCCGGGGCTGTATGTCGGGCAGTGCACGCCGTTCTACTTCTGCCCGCGCTCGGTGATGCTGTTCCTGATCCACAAGCGCAACCCTGAGCTGACCTACAAGGGCGGCCAGGAACCGATCGTGCATCTGGAAGCGGACCTGCATGACGCCGTCGCGTGGGCGCAGGCCAACGGCCGGCGCTGGGCCTTCACGCTGTCCAACGCGGGCTCGTACTACTTCGAGGACCGGGCCGATCTGGCCCAGCTTGACCAGATTGACTGGAACGCCGTCGCAACAACGCAGTGGCCGGCCGTCAAGGAACGCAAGCAGGCCGAGTTCCTGGTGGAGCAGAGCTTCCCGTGGCACTTGATCGAGCGCATCGGCGTGTACTCTGGGGCGATCAACGCCCAGGTGGCGCACGCCTTGCCCGTGGGTGGGCATCGGCCGCCGGTGGCCGTGCTGCCGGCCTGGTATTACTGACAAGGAGACCGCAATGATCGAACTGACCAGCGGCGACATTCTGAAGGACGACTCCGACGCGATCGTCAACACCGTCAACTGCGTGGGCATCATGGGCCGTGGCATCGCGCTGCAGTTCAAGAACGCCTGGCCCGAAAACTTCAAGGCCTACGAAGCGGCCTGCAAGCGCGAGGAGGTGCAACCCGGCCGCATGTTCGTGTACGAGGTGGGCCAACTGACGACACCGCGCTTCATCATCAACTTCCCCACCAAGCGGCACTGGAAGGGCAAGAGCCGCATCGAGGACATCGATTCGGGCCTGACGGCGCTGGTGAGCGAGATTCGCGCGCGTGGCATCCGGTCGGTGGCCATTCCGCCGCTGGGCAGTGGCCTCGGCGGGCTGGAGTGGAGCGACGTTCGGCCCCGCATCGAGGCCGCCTTGGGTGAGTTGCCCGACGTGCGCGTGCGCATCTACGAACCCAAGGGCGCACCGGCGTCCGACGTGATGCAGCACAGCCGCGAGGTGCCCACGATGACCGCAGGCCGCGCGGCGCTGGTGGAGCTGATGGGCCGCTACATCCGTGGCCTGCTGGACCCGACCATCACGCTGCTGGAGGTGCACAAGCTGATGTACTTCATGCAGGAGGCGGGCGAGCCGCTGCGGCTGAAGTACGTGAAGGCGCCATACGGCCCGTATGCCGAGAACCTGCGGCATGTGCTGCTCGCCATCGAGGGGCACCTGGTGGCCGGCTATGCGGACGGCGGCGATGCACCCGACAAGCCGCTGACGCTGGTGCCGGGCGCGGTGGACGATGCCAACGCCTTCCTGGAGGCCAACGCGAGCACGCGCGAGCGCTTCGACCGTGTGGGCCGGCTGGTGGAAGGCTTCGAGACACCCTTCGGCCTGGAGTTGCTGGCCACCGTGCATTGGGTGGCGCGGCACGAGAGCCAGGCGCAAAGCCCGGCGGAAGTGGTGGAGCGCACCTATGCCTGGAACGAGCGCAAGCGGCAGTTCACGCCGCGGCAGATCGGCATTGCGCTGAAGGTGTTGTCGCATCAGGGGTGGATAGCGCCGATGCGGGCCGGGGAGGCCGCCGCGTGAGATTGCACTTCGAGGCTGACCTGCCGTACCAGCAAGCCGCCATCGAGGCGGTGTGCGACCTGTTCCGTGGGCAGGAGGTCTGCCGCACCGAGTTCACGGTGACGGTGCGTGCCGCCCGGCCTGGCAGCGACACGGCCGCCGCGCAAGGCGCGCTGGAAGGCATGTTGGCCACCGAACAGGGGGGCATCGGCAACCGGCTGACGCTGCTGGACGACGAGATCGAAGGCAACCTGCGCAGCGTGCAGCTGCGCAACGGTGTGCCGCCGACCACGAAGCTGTCGCCGGACTTCACGGTGGAGATGGAGACGGGCACGGGCAAGACCTACGTGTACCTGCGCACGGTGTTCGAGCTGAACCGGCGCTATGGCTTCACCAAGTTCGTGGTCGTGGTGCCGTCGGTCGCGATCAAGGAGGGCGTGAACAAGACGCTGCAGATCACCCGCGAGCACTTCGAAGCCCTGTATCCGGGCGCCAAGGGTTACGAGTTCTTCCAGTACGACTCGGCCAAGCTCGGGCAGGTTCGCAACTTCGCCACCAGCCCGAACATCCAGATCATGGTGATCACGGTCGGTGCCATCAACAAGTTCGGTGACGAGCAGGAGGCTGCCGCCGAAGAGGCCGACGAGGCGCTGCGCCGCGAGAAGAGCAAGAACGTGATGTACCGCGCCAGCGAGAAGACGGGCGGCGAGAAGCCCATCGACCTGGTGCGGCAGACGCGGCCGATCCTGATCGTGGACGAGCCGCAGAGCGTGGACGGCGGCATCGACGGCCGCGGCCGCAAGGCGCTGTCGCGCATGCACCCGCTGTGCACGCTGCGCTATTCGGCCACGCACGTCGACAAGCACAACATGGTCTACCGGCTCGATGCGGTGGACGCCTACGAGCAGAAGCTGGTGAAGCAGATCGAGGTGGCGGCGGCCACCATCGAACATGCACACAACAAGCCGTATGTGAAGTTCCTGGGCGCGAAGGCCAAGCGCGGCACCGTGGTGGCCACCGTGGAGCTGGACGTGCAGACCAAGGCCGGCGCGGTGAAGCGTCAAGAGGTCGAGGTGCAGGACGGGTTCGATCTGCAGCAAGAGACCGGCCGGGCGGTGTATGCCGACCTGCGCATCGGCAACATCCGCGCGGCGAAGAAGGACGAGTTGCTGGAACTGCACGTGCCCGGCGGCCAGCACTACCTGCGCGTGAACGAGAGCTGGGGTGGCGTGGGGCCGCTGGCGATCGAGCGCGAGATGATCCGGCGCACGATCAAGGAGCACCTGGACAAGGAGCGGCGCTTTCGCCCAATGGGCATCAAGGTGCTGAGCCTGTTCTTCATCGACGCGGTGGACAAATACCGCGTGTACGACGCGCAGGGCAATGCGCTCAAGGGGGTGTACGCGACGATCTTCGAAGAGGAGTACCGGCGCTGGGCGGGCCACCCCGACTATCACGACCTGTTCGGGTCGGTGGACCTCAGCGCCGCGGCGGCCGAGGTGCACAACGGCTACTTCTCGATCGACAAGAAGAAGGTCGGCGGCAAGACCGTGGAGATGGTGAAGGACACCAGCGGCAGCACCGCCGCGGACGACGACACCTACAACCTGATCATGCGCGACAAGGAGAAGCTGCTCGGATTCGACTCGCCGCTGAAGTTCATCTTCAGCCACTCGGCGCTGAAGGAAGGCTGGGACAACCCCAACGTCTTCCAGATCTGCAACTTCAGCAACCGCGAGACCGAACGCTGGCGCCGGCAGACCATTGGCCGCGGGCTGCGCCTGTGCGTGAACCAGCAGGGGCATCGCGTGCGCGGGTTCGAGGTGAACACGCTGACCGTGGTGGCCAATGAGAGCTACCAGCAGTTCGCCGACAACCTGCAGAAAGAGATTGAGGCTGACGGCTACCAGTTCGGCGTGGTGCCCGAGCACCTGTTCGCCGGCGTGGCGGTGGCGCAGGCTGACGGCACGCAGAAGCCGCTGGGCTTTGAGCTGTCGAAGCTCTTGACCGAGCACCTGCGCGCGGCCGGCATGCTGGACGCCCGCGGCAAGGTGAAGGACGAACTGCGCCGTGCCATCAAGGACGGCAACCTGGCGTTGCCGCCCGAGGTGGAGGCGCAGCGTGCGCAGATCCTGGAGCTGCTGCGCAAGGTTTCGGGCAAGCTGGAAATCAAGAACGCCGACGAACGCCGGCAGGTGCCCGTGCGGCGCGCCATCCTCGACAGCCCCGAGTTCAAGGCGCTGTGGGACCGCATCAAATACAAGACCACGTACCGGGTGCAGTTCGACAACGAACGCCTGATCCGCGACTGCATCACCGCGGTGATCCAAGCGCCGCCCATCAGCAAGACCCGGCTGCAGTGGCGCAAGGCGGGCATGGAGATCGGCGAAGCCGGCGTGACGGCGGTGGAGCTCAAGGGCGCCAACATGGTGGTGCTCCACGAGGACGACATCGAGCTGCCGGACATCCTGACCGAGCTGCAGAACCGCACCCAGCTCACCCGACGCAGCATCGGCCGCATCCTGGTCGAGAGCCACCGGCTGAACGACTTCAAGCGCAACCCGCAACAGTTCATCGAGACGGTGGCCGAGGCCATCAACCGCTGCAAGCGCGCGGTGCTGGTGGACGGCATCCGCTACCAGCGGCTGGGCGACGAGGCCTACTACGCGCAGGAGTTGTTCGAGACCGAGGAACTCACCGGCTACCTGAAGAACATGCTGTTGGATGCCGATCGCTCGGTGTACCAGCACGTCATCTACGACTCCGACACCGAGCGCGACTTTGCCGACCAGCTATCGAAGAACGAATCGATCAAGGTCTACGCCAAGCTGCCCGCTTGGTTCAAGGTGCCGACACCGCTGGGCAGCTACAACCCCGACTGGGCGGTGCTCGTAGCCACGCCGCAGGGGGACCGGCTGTACTTCGTGGTGGAAACCAAGAGCAGCCTGTTCGTCAGCGATCTGCGCAACGCGGAGAGCGCCAAGATCGATTGTGGCCGGGCGCACTTCAAGGCGTTGGCGGTGGGTGAGAAGCCGGTGATCTACGACAAGTTCAAGGACGTGGCGGGGCTGTTGGAGCGGGCGCAGTCGATGTCTTGAGGCAGCGCTCAGCGCCCGGCGGAGGGCCTACCAGATGACAAGCGACGCAGGGAGGGTGGCTCGTGCGGGAACATCGGGAGGCCGTCAGCTTCCAGCAGCGGTTCGCGCGGTCGGATGACATTGCGGCGGTGCTTGCCGCAGATCAGAGCCATCAGTCGGTGCGGATCGACGCATCGGGCATTGACCTTGGGGCCTTGCTCGAATTGCTGATGTTGAAGCGAGGCACCCAGCGCGCCGTCACTGTTGCCGATGCCTCAAGCCGAGGGCGGTTGCTACGCCGGCTGTTGAAGTCGTCTCAGCCTTACCTCAGCGAGGGCGCAAGGGGAGTGCTGCATCGGCGTGCAGGAGGTGAATCCGAAGCCGCGACGAATGACTTCGCCGATGCCTTCCGCGCGCAGCTAGTGGCCGCGGGCGTGGTGACCACGGCTGCGTTGCGCTTGTCGGGGGCGTTGCACGAACTGCTGACCAACGTGGACGAGCATGCAGGCGAGGGTGTCGACGGGCTCGGCGCCTTCGAGGTCCTTGACCGCGAGGCCTGGATGGTGGTGGCCGACAGCGGCCGAGGCGTGCTGGGTGGCTATCAGGCAGTGCCGCTCGCCGACAAGCCCGCCGACGCGGAGGAGGCGCTCAAGTGGGCCGTGATCGAGCACCGATCGCGCACCGGCGATCCCGCCCGGGGGACAGGATTCCAGACCGTGATCCAGTCGGTGCGATCGCTGGATGGCTGTGTCCGCGTGCGCAGCGACAACGCCAGCCTTGAGCTGGAGCAGGAGGCCGACCGCTCGCGCTTCCTATTGAGGGAACAAGGCAAGTTGCGGGGATTCGTCGTCAGCGTCCTGCTGCGGTGGTAAAGCGCCGAAGTCGAGTCGCGCCTGCGGATCCGGCGCGGCCGGCGCACGCGGCTCAGTGGCTGCCAGGCGCAGTGTGTGGATGTTGTGGCGCAGCAGGGCTCTGGCCTCGCGACTGGTGCTGGTGCGCACGGGAAGGTAGGCAACCTTGCCGTTCTCGTTCAGATAGGCACGTCGGCGTTTCGTCGACCGCATGTACGCGGTCGAGTCGATGAAGACGACCTGCTTGTAGACGGAGCGCAGGGTACGCGCCGCCGCCGCATTCCCGCGGACCACGAGCGTCAGGTCCCGTCCGACCGCTGCGGCTAGGCCAGCCAGGCGCTCGCGATACTGGTCGGCGCTTTGCTTGGTGGCGGTGCCGGTCAGGAATTCGAACGCGATGGCCTTCACGGCGGGCTGCAGCCGAATGAACTCCGCCCATCGAACAAAGTCGTGATCGGTGCGGCCGTTGACATGGAGCGCCGTGCACAGGCCGCCCTGCGTCATGTGGTACCAGACCCATGCGATGCGCTTCATCGCGTGCAGGTTGTCGTGCCGCGGGCTGTCGAGAATCGTGCTGAAGTCCGGCGACGTGGCGAAGATGGCGCCGGCGTGAACGAGCTGACGGGCAATGCGGCTGATGTCGGGCAGGGGCCAGATGCGCTCGACGGCGGGATCTTCCTGCACCCCGGAAAGCACCCATCCGTGGCGCGGCCGAACGCCGTAGCTCTGCGACAGCTCTTGGCGCGTGCGAGCGCGCGTTGCATGTCCGCGGCCCTTGAGGGCGTAAGTCAGCGGCAAGGCCAGGCAATCGTCGAGAGCGGTTGCACGCTGGCCCAGCAGGTTGCCTTGCAGCATTGGAATCCAGTCGGGCAGGCGAGGCATTTCGACCATGCGCGCCGTGGGGATCGTGGTGAGGTCCCAGCCATCGACTTCGCGATGCCGCTCGACGTAGTCCTTCGTCTTGCGCGGGCAGACGATGTCGCACTTCGCGATGTCTTCGCATGTGCAGTACGACATGCAGGAGACAAGCAGCGAACCCGTATTCCGCAGGTGCAGGCCACCGCAGAGCGCACGATCGATGCAGTTGCCACACCCCAGTAGCGGCTGGCCTGGCCCAACGTCCTTGAATGCCGGTGCGAATCGGATGGCTTCGGCGGCCAGCAAGTCAGCGCTCCACCACCAGATCGACGCAGCTGGCGGCTTCGAGTTGCGATCGAACCTGGGCGACGGCCAGGCCTGCACCGCGCTGCAGGTCGTGAAGGAGCTCGGGCTTCGGCTGATTCACTTCGCCGATGCACACGTTTTCGTCGCGGACCATGACGGCGCCGTTGAGAAGTTGCAGCATCAGCTTGCGTCCCACGGCCGGCATGTCGCCGCGCACCGAGGCGCGGCAGCCCAACTCCTGGCCCGGCGGGAGAGCGACGAGCAAGTCCTGCTCGCCGGCGCGGAGCTGGCGATTCCAGCCTTTCGCGCGGCCCTCTCGTTGTTTGCGCAAGAACTCATTTCCCATACGACATGCCCTTCACGACGGCGGAGTAGTACTTGGTCTTTCCAACCTTGCGCTCGGCGAGCAAACCCATGCGGGTCAACGCCACGAGCCGGTTGTTCCAGGCGGTCGTGACAGTGTCCTCACCGGAGGCTTCACTGACCGCTTTGGCATCGGCCTCGCCGAGCAGGAGCAGCAACCCGAGGGTCGTCTCCAACTTGGCGTCCAAAGGGCCGCGGGCAACGACGTCGGCGATCACCGAACCGTCGAGCTTGCAGAAGAGCAAGACGCTGCCAGACTGGGCCGCCGCGATCAGCCCTTCCTCGCAGGTCACTTCATTGACGTTGGCGAGCAAGCAGACTCGGCCATCGTCGGCTGACCAGCGCACGATGGTCAAAATGGCCTCGCGGAAGGCACTCGCCGTGATCAGCTCGATGCCGTCGAAAGCCAAGACCCACGGGGAAGGCAACGTCGCGGTAGCGGTCTGGAGCTTGGCGGCGGCCGCGCGACCCGCCGCCGCCCCCGCCAACGATGTAGCTCCGATCGTGGCGCGGAGCGACAGAATACTTCGTTCACTCACTTTCATGAGTGAGAATGTACAGCCAAATCAACAAGATCGCAAGCCCGACAGATTTCCTCGTCTTTTTTGCGGCCGCTGCCAATACGGCAGCGATTGGCCGGGAGCAAACTCGAGACAGATCCTATCGACGCGGCTGAGCAGTTGCAGCGTCGGCCAGCGGGCAGCAGGCAGGCGCACCGTCGCACCAGGCGGCGAGTCGATCAGGCTTGCGGATGGAAGCTGGCCTGCGATGGATAGAAGCTTTGACATTGCCGTGAACGGTCGTCCGTTGGGGGACGGCGTCTCCTCGAAGCCGTCCGCACCAAAGACGATCTACCCACGCCGATGAAAGCTCCCCAGAGCCCGGCTCAGCAGCACGCTGATCACCAGCGGCACCCCGGGCATCACCAGCGGATGCAGGGTGACGGGAAAAACGAACCCGACCACGGTGGCACACGCCATCACGATGGCCAGGCAGGCATACAGCGCGAACAACTCCGGGTCGTGTTGCCGGAACTCCTTGGACTTGATCAGCCTCACGATCAACCCATCCACCAGCACCGCCGTAGCAAACGCCGCCAACCACGGCAGCCATTCCAGCAGCGTCGACAGCCGGAAGGCAGCCAGGAGCACCAACGCATCGATCGAGCGGAAGTAGGCGTTGTTGAACAGCCTACGGTTCACCGACACCATCTCCTGTGCCACGGCACCGGTCACTGCGCTGGCCGGCGGCGCATCGGCAGCCGATGGTACGGGCGTGGCCTGGCGCGCCACGTCCTGCATGCTCAGCGCGCGCGACAGGATTCGCAGGGCAGGTGCTTCACCCCAGAAACTGACGGTGGCCTGATGCTCGGCACGCAGCTGCGCCAGGAAGCGCTCCGGCGGGTGCGCAGAGGGCAGGTACAGCACCAGCACCAGCAGGCACAGCAGCGAAACGACCGCAACAGCCCGGATCACGGCACCTGCCCAGGTGCGAGCGCGGTGGCTGTTGCGGGCCTGGGCTTTGGCAGCTTTGGCTCATCCTCGCCCGGGTCCAGGATCGGAAACCGGCCCTTGATGATGCGGCCGCCCGAGACCGAGGCGAAGTACTGCAGGTTCGGCAGCTTGCCCAGCACATCGGCCGGCACCATCTCCTCGAAGCTCTCGGAGAGTTGGGTGGAGTAGCTCGATGAGAAGTCGCCCAGGTGCGCGTCGGCGCCGCTGCTCAGGCCCACGCGCACGGAGTGGATGGCGGTCTTGCCGAAGGTCTCGACCACGAAGTCCTGCGTCGGCCGGTCCTTCGAGCGCAGCGCGATCAGGTTGTTCAGGTTGCCCAGCGCCATGCGCGCCGCGGCTTCGCTGCCCAGGCGCTTGGCCAGGTCGGCCAGCGTCTGCATTGCGCAGGTGGTGAAGATGCCGCCTTCGGCGCCTTTGTTCAGGATCTCGATCAGCGGCTGGTTGATGACGTTCGAGACCTCGTCGACGAACAGCGAGATGCGCCGGTAGCCGCCCAGGTTGTAGCGCATGCCGGCGCGCGCGGCCAGGTCGGCCAGCGCCAGCGCGCCGATGGCGGTGGCCACCGAAGGGTCGGGCAACGAGTCCAGGCACATGTAGAGCACGTGGCCGGCGCGTTCGATCTTCTCGAAGTTCATGATCGGCCGCCGGTCGTCGGCATCGAAGGGCTCGGGCGACAGGCTGCGGCCCAGGTCGCCCGAGGTCAGCATCGACAGCACTGGCAGCAGGTTGGCGGTGATCTTCTGGTAATGCTCGCGGTTGTGGCGGAAGGTGCGCACCTGCGCGTCGATCACCTTGTTGCGCTGCGACTGCGCGACGTGGTGCTCGTAGTACGCGACGAAGGCCAGCAGGTCGGCGCTGGCCGCCTCGGACGGGCGCTTCAGGTTGCCGCGGTGCGCGTCGTGCAGCAGCCTCTTCATTTCCGGCAGCTCGCGCCAGCCGGCGCCGAGCGTGCGCTCGTAGTAGCGGCGCAACGTGCCTTCCAGCACCGGCTCGATGCCGCCCTCGATGTACTTGGTGAGCTTGACCAGGTTCGGCCGTTCCTCCAGCTCGACCAGGCCTTGCACCACCACGTTGACGGCGTCCCAGCCGAAGGCCGAGAAGGCGCCGGCCGTGTCGGGCGGCATGATGGACTGGATGCGCGACGCGATCTCGGTGGGCTTCTGCCAGTTGAAGGTGAAGTCCAGGCGCACGCCGGTTTCCGGGAAAGCGGGGTGGAACTCCAGGAAGGTGTCGGCGTCGCGCCAGTCCTGGCAGGCGCGCTGCGTCACGCGCTTGAGGCGGCGGCTGTTCTTCGGGTCGATGACGATGACCACGTCGCCGCGCCGCACGGCCTGGGTGATCAGGCTGGCCAATGCCACGCCCTTGCCGGACTGCGTGGTGCCCACCAGCAGCGTGCCGCCTTCGAAGTTCTGCAGCGGCCGATGCAGCGGCACCTCGCGCGGCTCGACACCATGGATGTACGGCACGCCGATCTCGGCGTCGGGCTGGGGCATCGGGTCGTAACCGAGCAGGGTCAACAGGCGAGGGGAGACGCAGAACTCACGGTAGTCGACCTTGGCCAGTTCGTACAGGCGCTGTGAATGCACCGGGCGCCACTCGAAGCCGAAGCCGAGGAACACCTCGTCGGGCTTGCGGCACCAGCGGGCCAGTTCGCCGGTGGTGATCACCTGGATCGCGCGACCGGTCAGCGACGCGCGCAGGACCAGCGTGCGGACGCTCTGCGCGATGCGCAGCACGCCCATTCCGAAGCACAGCAGCGCCAGGGGCAGGGACAGCGGGCGCGGCAGTTGATCCGTAGCGCCGACGGTGGCGAAGAACGCCGTGACCATCAACCAAACCGCACCCGCGTAGCTTTCGTAAGCGCGCCGCCATGGCATCTCGTAGCGGCGCATCAGCATGTCAATGCTCCGCAGGCGCAGCGCCGGTGAATGCCGCCGGGTCGAAACCTTCGACGCACGATGGGCAGATGACCAGCCCCACCGTCGGTGCGCCAGCGAAATCCCGCGAAACCGTGGCCGGGCGGTTGCGGTCCTTATGCACCAGCAGCCGAACTTCGGCCAGCGCGCGCGCGGCCAGGGCCGGTTGGATGCCGCGCTGTTCCAGTTCATGCAGCGGGACGAACAGTCCGTCCGCCACGGCGCAGGCAGCCGCTGCGCTGCCCGGACCGTTGAGCGTGTGCACGATGGCCGCGAGCGCATCGCGGACCGCGGGGTTCAGCCGCAACGGTGCATTCAGTCTGAAATCGGGAGGCGGCGGCGGAGGTGCCTGCAGTGGTGCTACGGAGACGGGCAGGGCGGTGTCGGTTGAGCTGGGCGCACCGACGGTGCTTGAGTCGGAGTCCGGCATATCGGCAATCCCGCCGGGTACTGCAGCGGGGGTTGCCGGCCCGATCAGCGAGTACTGTGTACCCGGCGCTACCACTGGCGCGGGCTGTTCCTTGGGTCGCACCGGCGAGGTCTCGCCGGGCTTGCGCACGAGTCGCGTGGCAAGAGGCGTCGGCGCCGCGTCCACGCCAGTAAACAGGATGGCCGCCGACGACAGCTTCACCGCCTCGAGCGGCGCCTTCACGTCGGGCGGGAGAATCGTCCAGACGGCGTGGCCTTCATCAGTGCGCTGGAAAACGCCGGCCGCGAGCAGCACATCGAGTACGGTTTCGGGCGCTTTGGGGATACCCGACAACTGGTCAGCGTCCAGCAACGCCTGCACATCACCGGCCGCTTGGGGCCAGACCAGAAACAGGCCGTCCGGGCCGAGCCAGACACGCGACTTGTCGCGGTTGGGGACCCAGCTCGAACTGCTGGCGGCCAGGCGCCGCAACGCGTCGACCAGGTAGCGTTCGAGGTGCGATCCGAACTGAGGCGAACCGTAGCGGTCGGCGTTGGCCTGCAGGTTGCGATCGATGACCAACGCCAGCGAGCGACGCACCAGGCTGTCGAGCACGTTGTGCTCTCGGTACACCGACACGCCGCTGACACTGGCCAGCAGGTGCGGCACGATGACGGCGTTGTCCTCGTTCAGATACTGCAGTCTGCCGGCCGGCACCACGAGCGGCAAGGCGAAGACACCCAGGCCACGCGCCTCGACGGCATTGGGCCGCCAGCGCACGAAGTAGCGATCGGCGCCGCGGTCGGCGAGCCACGCGGACAGTGGCTGCAGGCACCCCGGCCATTGCTCGCCAGAGGCGTCGGTCACGATGACGTGGCTGAGCGCACGGTGCAGTTCGCAGCACAAGCCCCCGATGAAGGTGGCTTGGCGCCAGCGCGGCTCCAGCTGCCGGCGCGCCGAGATCGTCGAGCGGCCGGCGAAGATGTGCGCGTCGGTGCCTTGCAGGCTGAAGAAGGCAACCTCGAGGCCCAGCCTCAGCAGGCCGCCCGGGGTGCTGAAGTAGTTGTCGGCGGTCGCCGGCAACAGGTGGACGTAGGCCGCGTACTGTCGCAGCAGGGGCTGGACCTCGCTGTCGAAGCTGTCGCGGTCGATCCCGAAGCAAAGCCGGATCCGCGCGATCAGATCTTCGGCCGACGCCAGCAGATCAGCGACGGGCAGGGCGGCGAAGCCGGGGTCGGCCGCGGGAAAGTTGGTTCCGTCCGGCACAGCGTAGGCCATCGCAGAGGTTCAGCAAATCGGGGCTTCATGCTGCGGGTGATGCTCATTGGCGTCGCGTCGGAACTGGGCCTGGCGATGGGGTGTTTCGCCATCAGGGGCTGCTGACATTCGCAAGGGGCGGCGCGCCTCCTGGTGCCGCACGTGGACCAACTGACTGCTCGATCGCCGGCTGTCAATGGCCGCTGCGCAGCGAAAGGGGCGGCGGCGAGTGCCACTTTCTGCCGGTCCAGTTTCTTGAACTGCGCAGCCGGTCAGCAGCAGTTTGCGTAGGCTGCCGAGAGGGTGAAGAAGGTCGAATTCACGCGGAACTCTGAACACCACGGCCCCCGATGCCGGCCCCAGCACTATTGCAATTCCCTGATCGATCGTTAACCTCGACTGCGTCCAGAGAGGAGGGGCGCGGTGAACGTACATGAAGAAGTTCTTCAGTGGTCGGTCGATCGGCCGACGTGGCAGCGAGATGCTCTGCGGCGGCTGGTCCAGACGAGCGAACTGGCTGAGGCTGATCTGGCAGAGCTCGTGCAGCTGTGCAAGACCCCGCACGGGTTGGCGGATGGTGGTGCGGCCTCCCCGCTCGCCAAGGGTCATCTTCCTGCACCCGGTAAGCGCGGCGAGGCAGTTAAGCTGACCTCCGTCTTCCATGACCGCGGCGTAAACGCACTCGCCGAAGGACAGACGCTGCGATTCGGACCATCCCTGACAGTGGTGTACGGCGACAACGGATCCGGCAAGACAGGCTATACCCGCATCCTCAAGAATGCATGTCGCGCCCGCGGGCGTGAACTCATCCTGGGAAACGTCACGTCAGGCACCGCCCCTCCTGCGCCGGTCGTCACGATCAGATTTCAGGTGGGGGGAACCGAAGCGGCGCATGACCTTACAGCTGCTGGTGCGGATGACCGCGTCGCTCGCGTGAGCGTGTTCGATACGCAGTCGGCGGGCGTGTACCTGACGGAAAAGACGGATGTGGCCTTTCGGCCGCTGGGGCTTGATCTGTTCGACAAACTGGTCAAGGCATGCAAGGCCGTTCGCGCTCGGGTAGAAGCGGAACAGAAGGCCATCGCCACCAGCCTCATCGGCCCACTGCTGCAGCAGGTCCCCGAAGGCACGGCGGTTCACCAGCTTCTGAACAAGCTGACGGGCCTGACGAAGGTCGAGGCCGTCCATGCGCTGTCACGGCTGCAGCCTGAAGACGCGGAGCGGCTGACTACGATCGAGAAGTCTCTCGTGGACCTCAACACGAACGACCCCGTAAAGGTCAAGCAGCAGCTGACGAACCGGCTCGCCCGGGTCAAGGCGCTGTTCCTGCATTTGCAGGCAGTGGAGCACGATCTGTCGGACGATACGATTGCCGATGTTCTCGCTGCCCGCACAGAAGGGAAGCGCAAGAGCGATGCTGCGCGCAAACAGAAGGAGGCGACGTTTGAGGGCCTCCTGCCCGGAACGGGAACCGACGACTGGAAGGCTTTGTGGGAGTCCGCCCGCACCTTTTCCCATGGGCATGCCTATCCGGGGAGCCCCTTCCCGGTTGTCGACGGCGGTGCGAGCTGCGTGCTGTGCCAGCAGGACATTCGGCCTGACGCCGCCGAAAGATTGAAGAAGTTCGAAGCGTTCGTTACTTCGCCCATCGAACAGGAACTGCGTGGCTTGAGGGAGAAATTTTCTCGGCTACGCCGCGGGTTCACCGATCTCAGGACATCGACGGAAGTCGTCGAGTCAACGCTCGCGGAACTTGCCATCGACCACGAAACGCTGGTTGCCGATGTACGGAGCGCGATCGAATTGAACGAGCGTCGGCGCGTTGCCGTGGCCAGCGCCCTGACGGATGATGTCGACATAGCAGCGGAGCGTCCGATCGTCGCTGTCGCGAGCCTTGCGGTCCAGGCGCTGCAGGAGCAGTTAGAGGGGCGTATCACCGCGCTCGGCGCCAAGGACGTTGCCGCAGAGCGCAAGAGGCTAACCGGTGAGATACAGGAGCTGAAGGCCCGAAAGCTTCTGTCTGACAATGAGCAGTTGGTTCTGGAAGAGATCGAGCGCAAGCGCAAGCATGCCGCATACGGCCAATGTCTGAACGACACCAGCTTTACGGCCGTAACCCAGAAGAGCACTTCTTTGACGAAGGCCATAGTCACCCAGCAGCTGAAGGCGAGCTTCGCGGATGAGCTAGGCAAGCTCGGCTTCCGCCATGTCGACGTGGAGCTGAAGGACGCCGGCGGGGCCGAAGGCGTCCTCTATCACAAGTTGGTGTTGACCCGCGCGCCGGGCGTGACCCTGCCCAAAGTGGTGAGCGAGGGAGAACAGCGAACCTTGTCGATCGCCGCCTTTTTCGCGGAGCTGAGCACGGCCGACGACCCGTCCGGCATCGTCTTCGACGATCCTGTTTCCTCGCTGGACTTTCGTTGGCGCGACGGGGTGGCCCGTCGCCTGGTCGAGGAAGCGAAGAAGCGCCAGGTTATCGTTTTCACCCATGACGTCGTCTTCCTGCTTCTGCTCAAGCAGTATGCGGAGGCGGAGGCCGTTGAACAGTTGGATCAGCATGTCCGCTTCCAGTCGCGTGGTGCTGGCGTCTGCGCCGAGGAACTGCCGTGGGTCGCGATGCCGGTCAAGAAGAAGATCGGCTACATCAGGAATGAGTGGCAGGCAGCCGACAAGCTGGAGCGTACCGGCGAGCAGGACAGGTATGAGAAGGAAGCGAAATACCTCTTCGGGCTGCTGCGCGAGGCCTGGGAGCGGGCCATCGAGGAGGTCCTGCTCAACAATGTGGTCGAACGGTTCCAGGTCGGCGTGCAGACTCAGCGCCTGAAGGCAGTGGATATCGATGCACAGGACTATGCCGCCATCGAGGCTGGCATGGCGAAATGCTCGAAATGGCTGCCCGGTCATGACAAGGCCGCTGCCGACCGCGCCCCTGTGCCGCCCGCCGCCGAACTGAAGGCGGACATCGAAGCGCTCGAGGCGTGGATTGCAGCGGTCCGGAAGCGTCGGCCATAGCTGCCTACTGGTACCTTCGGGTGATCGGGTTCTTTCCCCTGCGGAACTTCGCCGTCCATCGGCATGGCGGAAACGAGCTCCGCTCGGACGTGGATGTGCTTTCGCTAGCGTCGGAGTGGGTTGTTGCAGCGGTCAATTTGCCTGTGAACCGTCGAATGACAGGTGCTGGCCGAGGCGGTCGTTGGGCCGCCAATACCAAGCGACGCCAACAAGTCTAGAACTGCTGGTCAGCCAGCGTGTCCTCACGACCGCGTTGGGCAAGGCTTGCACTGAAGGACCATTCTTTAGGCCCTGAGGCCAATGACCGAAGATGGCCGAGTGCGTGTGCCCCGCCCGTCGATTTGCCAACGTCGCAGCCTATTCGCCTGGCGTGCGTGACCACGCTGACGCATTGCTTCCCAGCAGACTCAACATGCCCAACTGCATCGGGGCCGGAGCGGCCAACGGCCGCGCCGGAAAACACGACTGCACACGCGGGTCCGTGCCGTAGCGCTGTACCAGCTTGCAGAATGGACAGGGGTCGTTCGATCGCGCCACCGCTCCGAACGCCGCGAGAAACGCACTGCGACACTTTGCGCATGTCACCAACGAGAAGCTCTGCGTTTCGGTGAGCCAGATACCGTCGGTGTGCGCCACCAGGTCGAAGGCGCGATCGAAGCTGATGCGATGCGGCGACTCGCAGACGCCGCAGTAGTGGTGGTATGCGCCGAGCAATGCTTCGCCGGCACTCAAGTCCGCAGCGCGCAGCCGGAAGTAGATCGCCACGACGATGGATGCCTCGGCGCGGCACAGCAGGTTGGCGCCGTGGTACCACTCCGGTGAATCGGGCGAACGGCCCCGCGGCACGGCTTGCCGATCGGGGAACAGCAGGTGCAACAAGTCGCGCGGCAGCATTCCAGTGATGCGGCTGATGGTGCGCACCCGCGCGCCATGGGCGGCGCAGGCCTTGGCCAGCGCCAGGGCGCGGATCTGCCGATCGACCCGAGACTGCATCGGCGGCTCCGCCGGCCGATGGTCTCAGACCACCTGACGTGGAGTGGTGAGTACCGCGGCCAGTGGCCGCGCCAGCGGAAGGGGAACATCGAGCAAGGCGATCAGGTCACGGCGCGGCGGAAACAACGTGGCATCACCGACGTTGGCGACGAGGGCCATGACCTGCTGGACGCTCATTGCACCAAGCCGTTCGGCCTGCGCCGCATCGAGCGCGAACCGGCAGCATGCTGATGGCTTGTCGCTCAACACGCTGTCGCGGATGGTCAGCAGCAGCGTCAGGTTGACGATCTGCACGTCGGAGAGCTTTGCGTGGTTCATGGTTTTTCCCTGAGTGAGGCCGGGTCGGGCCATGGTGTGTTCGATCAACGCATCGAGTCTGGTCACCGTGTGATCGGTGCTTGCTTCGTGGAACCTGTCTTCAGCATAGTTTTCGGCGGGGTGGTGCGGCAATAGCGTTGGGCCGCAAGGTGGTTCGTGCGCCGCATCGCCACCCGCAATCTCTGGGATCGCGGGGCGAATGCGTGAGCGGCATCGAGGGCACGGATGCCGAACGGCGCGGCGGCCGGTGAGGGCGCTTGCCCCCACCGCCACTGCGACAACTTGCTGGCTCAAGCCGCTTCGGCCAGGCCCTTCCACTCCGGCGCGCTCAGCTCGATCAGCTTGCCGCCCAGCGCCTCGAACTCGGTGGCCCGGTCGTAATCTTCGACTTCCTCGCTGAAATGCGTCACCGCATTCACCAGCCCGTAGCCCGACAGGTCGGCCTCGGCGATCAGGTGGCGCAGCACGCCGCAGCGCTCGGCATCGCTAAGGGTGTAGCGCTGGGCCAGCACCTCGACCGTCTTCACCGGGTCACCGGTCAGCGGGATCTTCAGCGTCCTTTGCAGCTTCTGTGCCGTCTGCCGAAAAGTCGCGTCCGACACCGCCGCCTGCACCACGTCACGCACCTTCAGGAAGAAGGCCTTGTCATCGGCGCGCAGCGTGTCGTCCTGGTAGACCTGCACGCTTTCGTCCTCGGTGTCCAGGGTGCGCCCGACATGGGTCTTGCGCAGCGAACGGTCGGCGGCGATCAGGCCGTTGCGGCACACCAGGCGGAACAGCAGCGGCTGCACCGACAGCGTCCCTTGGCCCACCTCCGAGTTGGAGATCACGACACCCGCCTGCACCACATCGCCCGGCGCCATCTCGTAGTTCAGCCGTGGCGTGACGCACTTCAGGTACATGCGCGTGTCGGTCAGCTCGACCGACTCGAATTGCACCTCGGGTAACTGCCGCAGGATGGGCAGCACGCTTTCGGCGAGGTCGAAGTTGTCCAGCCGCCGGTAGCGGTCGGACAGCACGGCCCGCACCTTGCCGTCCAGCGTGCGCAGCATGCGCCGGTCATCGTCACTCTGCAGCCAGGCATTGACGTTGTGATCCAGCAGCACCGGCTGCTCCTCGCGCATGCGCTCGAAGTAGGCAAAGGGGATCTTCAGCTTCTCCGCCAGCTGGCGGCGCGCCAGCGGGGTGACGCCGTAGCGCACCGGTCCGCCGTTCTCCTCGATCACGAGGTGGGTGCCGCCGCTGTCGCCGGTGCTGTGGCGCACCAGCTGCGAGGGCACGACCAGGTCCTTCTTCGTTTGCAACTGGCGCTGCAGTTCCTGCGCCAGGTTGACGAGAGTACGTCCGCTTTTCATATCGAACTCCAGAGAATGGCAGGGACGGCAAGTCCCTCGCGGGGATACGCATCCCCGCAAGGGCTGATGACGGACCGGCAGCAAGCCGGCCCACGAAGGGCGCGATTGGAATCGCGTCCAGAACTCCAGGGCTGTCTTCGCGGCGCCGTGAGGCGCCGCCTGGTCTGACAACTACCAGTGGGAAACCGGGTACGCCTTTTCGCCGGCATCGCGTCCTATCGACGCAGCGACGCTGAAAAAGCGGGTGCGGCCGATCACCATGACCGCCGCACCCCATCTCAATCACTCCCGCTGTGGTTTCGTCTCGAACCCGACCGCTGCGCCGTCAAGCGCTGCTGCCACACATCGGCCCAATCGGTTCCCGCGTGGCGCGGGACGAACACCTGCACCTGCCGGGGGCCGGAGGCCTTCTCTTCGCGCTTCAACCGGCGCGCCAGCGCAAAAGCGAAACACTGGCCGGCGAAATCGCCCGAGGCGTCGTTGTCGGCGTAGATGCACACGCTGCGCACGGCATCCGGCAGCCACAGCTTCTCCAGGTTGCCGGCACTGATGCCGGCCCAGACCGGCTTGCCGGTGGCCAGGTGCACGGCCAGGCCGGTCTCGATACCTTCACAGACCGCCAACTGGTCGGTCGCCTCGAACAGGCGGACCGCCGCGCCATTGATCCCCGCCGACAGCACCTTCTTGGCGTCGGCTGCCGGCAGCTTGGTGCCGTCCTTCAGGTACGTGCGGTGCAGCGTGACCGCATGCCCGTCCGCACCCTGGATGCAAGCCAGCATCGCCGGCATCTCGGCCAGCTTGCGCGACTTGCCCGCTGCGTCCTTCTCGTAGTAGCCCAGGGCCGGGTGGAAGCGCAGCACGCTCGGGTAGTCCGGCAGCGTCAGGCCGCGTGCGCCCAGGTAGCGAGCCACCTCGTCCCCGGCCGTCACCGGCCGGGCTTCGTCCCAGATACGCTGCACCAGCTTCTGCATCTGCTGGCCCGGACTCTGTGGTGCGCGCGCTGCCGCCGTCTCCGGCAGCAAGCCCAGGCATCTCTCTACATCGCGCAGCGCGGCGTTGAATTCCACGCCCTTGACGGCCTGCAGCAGCTTGAAGCCGCCACCGGGGCCGCACTGGCGGCAGTGGTAGTTGCCCTCGCCGAACTTGTCGGTGTACTGGAAGCGGTCCGTGCCTCCGCACAACGGGCATGGCCCGTTGCGATGCCTGAGGATCTTCTCCTCGACGCCGACGGCTGCGAGGATCTCGTTCCAGCGGCCATGGGCCCGGTGCTTGACGGCCTCGATGCGGGCCGCGTATTCACGGTCCTGCATGGCAGCCTCCCGTCGGTTCCAGCGTGGACGAGTCATCGGCGTCCACGAGTTCGACCGAGTGCCCCGGTGCCCCGCCCACGCCTATCGTCAGCTGGAATGTCTTGCCGTGCAGCAAGGGGTATCTGCCCAGTCGCAGCTCCTGCAGCAAGGCGTCCAGTGTCTGCACCGGATCGACCGAGCGCAGGCGACGGATCAGGCCGGCCAGCGCCTCGCAGTCCGCGTCCCGATCCGCATCGAGGTACTGATCGTGCTCGTCGGTGAAGGACGACAGCTGCAGCACCGGCATGCCAGTGCTTTCGCCTGCGGGGATGTACAGGGTGCCGTCGTGGCACACCCCTGCGTCGCCGATCACGGCTTCGTCCGGACCGACGCGGATGCGCACGGCCTCGCACAGGATCACGCTGGGCCAGACCCAGCGTCCCTCCAGCACCGTGCGCACCTGTTCGCCGATGGCCTCGACATGAACGGGCTCGTCTTCGAGGAAGCGCACGTGGGGTTGCACCCAGTGGTCGCGGTGCAGGCCGAACCAGTCGATGACCCGGTAGCCTTTGTTCCGGGCCAGCATCCAGCGGGCGCCGTTGTCGTTGCCCACCTCGTCGAGAGCCACCAGCCGCAGGGCGCCGGTCTCGACCTCGCCGCGGGTCGGTGCTGCCGACATGGTTTCGACGAAGTCGCAGTGATCGTGCTCGCCCTGAACCGGGTAACCGACGATGGTCTTGCACAGATCGGCCGGCAGCAGCTCGAGATCGTTCAGCAGATCCAGATGTCCCCAGCCGCGCATCGCCGCGTAGTAGGTGTCGACGAAGCACTGGGCTGACATCTGTGTCTTGGCGGCTTCGAGTGTCTTGCGCCAGCTGGCCTTCAGCTCGGCGTCGATGCGCTGGCGCTGCTGGTCCTCGTTGATCAGCTTGTCGCGGTCCGGCAACCGTGCCATGAACTGGCGCGAATCCAGATGCACCACGTTGACCTGATCTTCTGAGAAGTACGTCGGCCTCAGCACGCAGAAGCCTTGGAGGAACACCACGGATGCGGGGCTATGCCGGCCGTCATGCACGCCGGCCAGGTGAATCGCACCGATGGCGCTGGACTGCATGATCAGATGCTCCTTGGCGAAGCGCCGTGCAAGCACCCGGCCGTTGAACCGCACCGGCACCGGGAAGCCCTGGCACAGCTCTTCGATGCGCACGTCCAGGTCGGACAGGTCGACGCCGTAGAGGTCCACTTGCGTACCCACCACGGCCGTGGCTTCGTCAACCTGTTCGACTTCGATCCAGGCTTTGGACAGCGCCGCCGCGGTGTCGATGTCGACCCGTTGGTGCCCCGATGCCACGACGCAACGCGTCGCGGCATACAGGCACTTGGAGAAGCCGACGCCGAACGGCTGTTCTTCGGTGCAGGTCGATTCGTCCCAGCCCGATTCGTGCAAGCTCAGCAGCTTCTGGAAATCGTCCAGGCCGCGGCCGTTGTCGTGAACGCTCAGCACCTGGGCTGTCGCGTCGTGATGGATCTCGATGCAGGTCGCGCCGGCGCGGCGCGCGTTCTGCAACAGCTCGGAGATGAGCGTGAAGCGGTTGCTGAAGGCGAAGCGCTGGTTGCGCAGCGCGCCTTCTTCATTGATGCGAACTTGAATCTGCATGACTGGCTCCTTTGGGGGAGGCGGGTTCATCCCCCGAAGGGGTGCACCCGTCGGGGGGATGTGGCCGGTCAGCCGTGTCGGCGAACCGGTGGTGTGAACAACTGGCCGGCGACCTGGGCCTCGACCAGGCTGTGCTCCGGGAACTCCCAGAGTTGCAGCTGCTGGGTGCACAGGACACGGCCGCCGTTGTCTAGGCGCTCGACCCTGAGGCTGCTCGGCTGCCCGCCGGGGTGCCAGTGCACCCGGTAGATCAGCGAGTCGGCGCCGGAGATGACGAAGACGCGGCCGGAATGGCCGGTGAGCACTTCGCTTTCCTTCACCAGATACTCGATGTCTTCGGGTGTCTGCACCGGCAGCAGGCGCGAGCTGTCGTGGTCGGGGCGTGCGTCGGATTGCATTCGCGCCACCTCAGCGCGACGCCGAAGCGCAGGCGTTGCCGGTGTCCGGCTCGGCCGACGAAAAGGCCGTGGACGGCCCATCGCTGGTCGGGTAAGTCACGGTCGCGCCGCCGCCCGCGGCCGCGATGAGTTCATTGCTTGGGCGAACGTGGCTACAGGCAAATGCCGGTTCCTGCTGGGCTTGTTCCAGCATCACCGCATCGTCGTAGTCCATGCGTCCTGCGATGCCATAGGCGACGAGCATCGCCAGCAGGCACAGGGCATTCTTGAACGGAACCATCATCAACTCCTTGAATGGGGTCGGGCTGGCGCAGTGGCGCCTGGCCCGTAAGGGAAGGGATCAGGCGAACAGATCGCCCTCCTGAGACATCTGCTTGAGCTGCTCGTTGATCCACTGCGGGTTTCTGGCCAGGCGTTCTTCGACCCACGCGGGGTTGCCGGCCACGGCGTGGCGGACCCACTCCGGGTAGCGCCCGAGCGTGGCCGCGAGCCAGGTTTTCAGGCCGAGGCGGATGCGGTCACGCACCTCTTCGGCATCGACCAGGCCGCAATAGGCGATCGGCGACAGCGGGCTGCAGCCGACGACGCGCAGGCAACTGACGAAGGAGAAGGGCGCTGCGTCCTTCTCGCGCTCGGTGAACACCCAGCGCAGGGTGTCGAGCTTTTCTTCCAGCGGCGTGGCCGGGTCTGCCAGGTGCCGGACCTCCTGCAGCAAGCGCCAGTGCAGGAAGACGATGTCGTCTTCGCTCCACTCGACAACCGCCTCCTCGTCGTCGAACACCGCCTCAACGGCTTTGCGAGCGGGGAGGGCGTTGCCTACAAGTTGCGACGCAGCAGGAAAGGCTTGGAACTGAAGCCCGGCGAAGGCCGGCCGCGCGGCATTGGGAAACGGGGCAGATTGCAGCATCGTTGTCTCCTTGGGTAGCAGGAGGCAACGCGCACCCCATCGGGGGCGAATGCCCCCAGGGGGTGATGAACAGCCGATGCGAGATCGGCATCAAATGAACTCCAGGGCTGGCTTGCTTGGGGCGGTCGATACCGCCGTGATCGGTGTGCCAGCGACCGATCGGGGAAAGCCATGGAGGGAAGGGCGCGGCGAACGCGCGCAGCCCTTGCCTCACAGGCTTGCGATCTCTCAGCCCGATTGCACGGGCACCCGTAGCGCAGCGTCAGCTTGAACGGATGACCTGCCTCAGCCGAAAAACTCCAGGGCTTGCCTTGTTTGAATGCAGGGCCAGCTGCTGCATGGATCAAAGGTAGGACTTCGCCGGCCTGAGGTCAATGCCAAAACGACGCCGCCTTGACGCTGATCCCGAAAGCGCCCCCACGCGCCGGGCATATCGCGTGGCGATTGCGCGAGCGACCCCTGAACATGGCGTCGATCCATCGCCATTGGAGGACTGCGCCATGTCGGACATCGAGATCGTGAAGGTGGACCAGGGCGGCGTGAACGCGCGCATCCTGGCCAAGGAAGCCAAGGTCGACTTCCGGCGCGTCGAGGCGGCCAGCCTGAAGATGCCGACTCGCTTCACCAGCGCCGAGGGCAAGCGCTTCTTCGCACGTATGTTCAACACGCTGCAGCTCAACACCCACTTCATCTCGGTGATCGCGCGCACCCGGCTCGACCATGACGACATCGGCAAGATCGAAGCGGCGATCCGGACGCAGATGGACACGGTCGGCGCGAACCTGAACAAGGCGATCGACGGTGCGGAAGCCCTGTTCAAGGCCCACGGCATCACCGCGCAGGCGACCTACGACACGGTGCCGATGGACATCGAAGTCCATGTGCTGTCGTCGATCAGCCGGCGCTTCCTGGAGCTGTTGGGCAAGCTCGACCAGCTGATGCCGCTGTTGCAGACGCTGGAGATTCACGAGGTGATCACGGCACAGGCGGTGGACATGCAGCGCGCCGGGCTGAAGCGGCAGGTGCGCGACATTGCCAATGGCGCGCGCAACTTCGCCATCGGCTTGCGGCGGCGGATGAATGCGCTGGATGCGCGTGGCGGCGATGCCGATCGGGAGACCGTGCCGGTCCATCACGAGCCAGCGTCGGCAGAGCCCATGAGCGCGCCCGGTTCCGAGATCGCCGCTGATGTCGGCGAAACGCCAGACCCTTCGACGGAAGCCGCCGCGGATGCGCCGGTCAGTGTTGAGCTATAGCAGTGCGAAGCGGCCGCCACACTCAAGCGCCAATATCCGCGGCACGCTTCGGTGGCAGTCAAAAAGAATGCCTTGTCCAAGTTCCTGAGGTTCAGTACGGTATAGGCAGGTTCCACGCCGTCGATGCACATCGGGCGTGACCGGGGTCTCCGCCTACCGACGGGTGGCGTCGCAGTCGATACCTGCCTCCTGCGCCGCAGGCCGCCTTGTCTTCAGATTGCGGAGACGGGTCGCCGGCCACCTGACTTCATTCATCGCCGGCAGTCGCACGACTGCCGGTTGCGCAGCTTTCCATTGCAGACCTTCCACGCCGTGTTCCCGGGACGCGCGCGGCGTGTTGTCGAGTTCGGCGTTCCCCATCGGCTCGCGCACATCTGACCCTGCGCGGCTGTATCAGAGGTGGTCATGACCTTAGCCGGTATCTGCCGGGACAAGGCTCGATCGTGCATCCACTCCTCACTGCTGCCGGGACCACGGCACCACCGGGCGTACCGCTGCCCCCACTCAACCTGCCCGAAACCGGCTTCCTGCGCCAAGCGCAGGTGCTGGCGTTCGTGCCCATCTCCAAATCCACGCTGTGGCGGCGCGTCCAGGCGCGCACGTTTCCGCAACCCGTCAAGCTGTCCGAGCGGGTGACCGTCTGGCGTGCCGAGGACATCCGGCGCTGGATTGCCAGCCACGGCGGCGGCAACTGACATGGTGCCGCGGACAGCGTTGCGCGACGCGTCGCGGCGTGTCGCGCCTGCCCGTGCACCTGAGGCCGGCGCCAGCGCAAGGGCTGATCGTCTCCGTGCTGCGCGAGTGCCTGGGCTCGGCGACGGCGGCCTTCCGGAGTGTTGCCTGCGCAGCGCCGATCGGGCATCCCCCATTGGGGTGCCTGCGCTTGTAGGCCCTCCTTCGGGGGCACTCCAGCGATCCCGAACGAGGGGGATAGCCGACAGGGCCGAGCGGCGGCGAAAGTCTGGCCAACGAAAAACAAGCTGTCCAGCGTTGCCGACCCGATCCGGGTTGGGGCCGCATCAGACAGAGGGCAATTCGTTGAGGTCGACTTGGCCCGCGCACATCACCGATGAACTCACCTCGATTGATGTGGCGGAGGGCTCATGAACAACGAACACACGCAGGATGTCGATGACCCTGCAATCCGATCCATCGAAATGCTCAAGGCTGTCGTCGAGGGCCAGACCTACGACGCGGTGGCGGCTGATTTCGGGCTGACGCGCACGGCAGTCGAGCGGCGCGTGAAGTCCGTCGCCGTGCAACTGACCCAGGTCGTGGGTGTGGATGGGCTGAAGCCGGCAGGGGCGGCGTTCGTGCGACGCCTGCGGCACAGCCGCGAAGCCATCCTGGCCGCGCTGGAGCAGTTCGAGCCGCCGCCTGCGACGGGTGAACGTGCAGCGCGGGTGCTGTCGGCGACGGAAGTCGCGCAGGGTGCCGTGCGCATCAAGGGCCGTTCGAGCCGGCCCTGGCACGACCTGTCGCTGTACTACCTGTTGTTCGGAACAGGGCTGCGACCTCTGGAAGTCGCGCGCCTCGAGGTTCGAGACTACCTGGCCGCGGACGGCAGCGTGCTGCTGGAAACCGAGTTGCGTGCCGCGGTCGCGATCAATGGTAAGCCGCGGCCGTTGTTCTTCCGCAGCAACCGGTTGAACGATGCATTGGCAGCCTATCTTCGTGAACGCGATCAGCTGCAGCATGGGTCGGGGCAGGCAGACCGCTATCGCGGCCTGGACCCTGACAGCCGCTTGTTCCTGACGGCCCTTGGCGAGCCCTACCCGATCACTCCAAACGGCGAACCGCAGCAGAAGCGCCATGTATGCCGCGCCTTGCTCGAGACGTACCGAAAGCTTTTCCGCTACGCGGACATCGAGTGCATCAGCACCCAATCCGCGCGGCTGACGCTGATGTCGAGGATGTACGAGCGCGGCGCCGACGAGGATCAGGTTGGTGAAGTCCTCGGTATCGCCGACCGCAGCGCAGTGCGCGAACAACTGGCGCGGCCCAGGCCCACGCTGGCGCACTTGCTCGACGAGGCGGTCTGATTCGATCCCACCGCGGAGATGCCGATATGAATGCAAGTTCAACACAGCTGGCGGTCGGAATCGAAGCGCTCGATGGGCAGCGATATCGGAACCGAGAATGCCCTGTTGCTGACCCGCAGCGATTTGCCATAGACGGGCGTGTAGTCTCAGAAGGCGAGGACCAGCTGCAGGATGCATTGGCGCGCGCCCACGAATCGCCGACGCGTCCTCGGTGCCTGTGCGTAGCGGGTGGCGTCGAGATGTACGTCGCACGCCATCGTCAGTTCGTGATCAAGCGCATGCCCGCCACCGGGCACTTGCACCACCCCGGATGTCCGTCGTTCGAACCCGAGGCGAGCCAATCCGGCCTCGGTGAATTGGTCGGCCAGGCCGTGATCGAAGTCGAACCGGGGCGCGTGGAGCTGCAAGTCGATTTTCCGTTGGCGCGCATGATAGGCCGAAGCGTGCAGCGAGGCGAGCCGCAAGTCGTGGCGGACGTCGAGGAGCCACGCCGCCGAATGAGTCTGCGCGCGTTGACGCACTTCATCTTCGAGCGGGCGGGCTTCAATCGATGGAGCCCCGCGATGGAGGGTAAACGCAATCAGGGCGTGCTGCACAAATACCTGACGGAGGCCGCGGAGGGCGTTCTGGTCAAGGGCGAATCGCTAAGCGAGCGGTTGTATGTCCCTGAGCCCTTTGTAGAGCATCGCAGGGCCGAGATCGCTGCACGCAGGCGCCTCAAGCTCTCGATCCTGAACCCATACGAAGGGTGTTGGCCGATGGCGCTGGTATTGGGCGAGTTCAAGGGGTGCGAGGACTCGGCGCTCGGCAAACGGATATGGATCAGGCACATGCCGGACGCGCCCCTGCTGGTGTCGACTCGGCTATGGGCGCGCGTCTCGCGAACTTTGGCGCCGCTGTTCGAGGTACGCGATGCGGACACCGGTGTGGGTGTGCGCCTGGTGGCCACCGCCCTGATCTGCGCCAGGCGCGAACACACCTACGAAATCGAATCCCTCAGCCTGATGGTAGCCACCAAGCATTGGATACCCGTTGATGGCGTGCATGAGCTGGCACTCGTCCAGGCGCTGGTAGAACAAAAGAGGCGATTCGTCAAGCCGCTTCGCTACGACGCCAGAAGCGCCACGGCGTTTGCCAATGCGCTGTTGATCGATGCCGGGCCGGTTGGCATCCCTTTGCATTTGCTCAGCCCGTTCATGACCCCGATGGAAAGAAGTGCGAAGACGCGCGCGATGGCGGCGAACAATGCATCTACCTGGGTGTGGACGACCGAGCGCTCGCTGCCGCCGTTTCCTGCACCAGTTGCAATGCATTCAGGATGACGTCGGAATCGCCAATGGACGCTGAGTGTCGTACTGGTCGTGGTACGTGATCGACTGCCATTCGGCCCAGATGCTGCGACAGGGAACTCAATGACCGAAAGGCGCAAGCGCATCGCCATTTCAGGCTTGAGGGCAGCGATCACGTTGTCGCGACGCCATGCGGTGGGCAAGCTCTGCGCGTTCGAGCCGAGCGCGCTGTGACGCCGACCAACCGCGAGCCTCGACGATCGCAGAAAGGTGGCCGAACTGTGGACGTAGGGGAGCCCAGACACGTTCCAGCAGCCTCATGACTTGGCCGCCGCCGCGTGCTCGTCGCGTGCGACATCCCAGACGGACTTCGCCGCATCCGCGTTCATCGCCGCGATGGCCAGGCCGACCAGCAGATCGGGCCAGGCGGAAGCCCAGCGCAGCGTGATCAAGCCGGCGGCGACGATAGCGACGTTGGCAAACGCATCGTTGCGCGACGACAGGAAAGCCGCACGCGTCAGGCTGCCGCTGGCGTGGCGGAAGCGCGCCAGCAGGAGCGCGCAGCCCACGTTGACCAACAATGCGCCCAGCCCGGTCGCCGACAGCAGCATCGGGTCCGGGGGCACAGGGGCATTGAATTTCTGCCATGCTGTCCACAGCAGGGCCAGCGCCGGCGCCAGCAGCACCGCTGCCAGGAACATCCCCACTCGTGCCCGATTGCGCGCCGACCAACCCAGGGCGGCGACGATGAGGAAGTTGACACTGGCGTCTTCCAGGAAGTCCACGCTGTCGGCGAAGAGCGATACCGAGCCGATGCGCCGGGCCACGGCAAACTCGACGAAGAAATAGGCCAGGTTGGCCAGCGCCACGACCGTGACGGCGCGGCGCAAAGCTGAATCGGTGGGGTCGCGGATATCCATCGAGCCGCACGTTCATCGGGCGCCGAACGTGCGCCGCTGACTCTACTTCAGCGTGAACCTGGCTGAGGCTGCCGGCTTGCCATTGAGCGACACCTCGGCCAGCACTTTGGTGCCGGCACCGACCTTGAAGCTGCCCTTGGCCTCCAACTTGTCGTCTACCAACGCGAGCGGCGCTTCGGTCTTGCCGTTGCCGTTGAACACCGTGACCTTGCCGGTGGCGCTGGTGAGCTTCATCGGCTTGCCGTGGTCGCTGACATGGATGACGATCAGCTCGCGCAGGTCGCCGGCCTTGGTCTCGACGACGACGCCACCGTGCTTGGGTGTGTGATCCTCTGCGGCGAAGGCGGGCAGGTTGATCGTGCGGGCGACCAGCAGGGCGGCAGCGACGGTCTTCATGTTTCTTCCCTTCAGTGTGGAGGTGAATGAATCGGCAGGTCAATGGATGGGCGTCGCGCTGACCACGTTGATGACCGTGATCCAGCCGGCGACAGCCTGGCCGGTGCGCGCGGCCGCGGTGATCGCGGCCTTCAGCGGCTCGACCTCGCTGTCCTCACAAAGCACCTCCAGCTTGTATTCGTTGACAACTTCATCGCCGAGGTCCATCGAGTAGTGCTGCTCGTCGCTGTCCAGCGGCAGCAGCGAGCCCTTGACGATGTACACCGCCAGGTTGTGACGCCGGCCGCCGCGTTCGCCGCCCCAGGCGGGCGAGTCCTTGACCGCGGCGATGACGTCGGCGATGCGGCTTCGGTGCAGCTGCACGTAGGCCTTGATCTCCTTCATGGCGTCTCCGGTGTCGGTTGAGGCGGAAGGGGCACGGCTGCGGCCTGTTCGGCGTCGGCGGCCGCATCGCGCTCGCGCTGCTTTGCCTCGGCCCGGGTTTCGGACCATTCCCAGATCAACGGCAGCAGCAGCAAGGTCGGCAGCGTCGCGGTGATCAGCCCGCCGATCACCACCGTGGCCAGGGGCGCTGCGTTTCGGCGCCGACCCCGGTCGAGATCAGCACCGGGATCAGGCCCAGGATCGCAACCGAGGCGGTCATCAGCACCGGCCGCAGTCGCAGCTCCGCCCAGCGCCTTCGTCGTTGCCGCGCCGACTGGAGTGACTGCGACCCGCGCCGAAACGCTTCAGGGCCCGAACCGCATGCGGACCGATACCGGCAGGGTGGTCCGATTGGACCAAAGCCAACAATAGTCGTTGTTGCCCTTGGGTGTCAGGCGACCTTGCGCCGCACTGACCGCTGACATGTTCTCGGGTGCCCTGACGTCGCCCTTGACATGGAAGTGGGTGTTGAACGCCAGCGGCGCGTCGGCCTCGAACTGCCAAGTGATCGCCCGGCCGGCCTCGACGGCCGTGCAGATTTCGACGAAGTCACGCGGCGGCGCGACGACCTGTCGCTCGACGGGCAACTGCCTTGGCAGTGTCACCAGCACCAACTGCTGCTGGCCGAGAATCGTCATCGGCAGGCAGCCGAAAGCAACACCCATCGACAGGCAGCGGAGGATCTGCATCTGCTACTCCTTGCAGCCTTGCTCGGGCCGGCGAGAACCCGATCGGCAAGACTTGGAGTGGCGTCACGCCCGGACGTTCAGTGCCTTGCTCGCCTGCGGATGCTCGCTCGGATACGCAGTGGCTGGAACTGGCGTGTCGCCCAGTTCAGCCCGCAGCGTCAGGCCGATCGCGGTCACTCCGTCGATCGAACTGGCCAGCGGCCGACCACCGTGCATGCGCGCAATGGCCGCGACGATCGACAGCCCGAGGCCATGGTTTCGGTTGGCGTCGCTGCGCGAAGGGTCACCGCGATAGAAGCGGTCGAACAGCCTGGGCAGGTGCTCCTGCCCGATCGTGTCTCCGAGGTTGACCACTCGAAGCGCCACTTCGCCCGCCCGGGCCGCATCGATCTCCACGCGAACAAGGGTCCCGTGCCGGGCGTGTCGTGTCGCGTTGGCGATCAGGTTGGACAGCGCCCTTTGCAGCAGTGCGATGTCGAAATCCCCCGAAGCATCGCCGCATACTTCCAGACCGATCTGCGCATCGGCCATCGCCGCCTCGTGGTAGTCCGCCACCCGTCGGGCGACAGCGGCCAGGCTGCGCGTCGGCACACGCCGGGCCGTCGCGCCACGATCGGCCTGCGACAGGAACAGCATGTCCTGCACGATGCCGGCGACACGCTGCAGCTCCTCCAGGTTCGAAGCCAGCACCTCGCGCAAATCGTCCGCACTGCGCGACCTGCGCAGCGCCAGCTCGGTGCTGCCAATGAGCGTCGCCAGCGGCGTGCACAGTTCATGGGCCACGTCGGCGTTGAACCCCTCCACGCGCTCGTAGGCCAGTTCGAGACGGCCGAGCAGCGCGTTGAACTGGGTGATCATCGGCTCGAGTTCTTCCGGTTGGGATGATCCGTCCAAACGCCGGTGCAAGGTGTCGGCGGCAAGGCGGCGTGTCTGGTCGACGAGTTGGCGCAGCGGGCGCAGACCCAGGCGCACGAGCACAAAGCCGCCCACCGATATGACCAGTGCCCCGGCCAGTGCCGCGGCCAGCAACGTCAAGCCAATGCGCCGCAGCAGCGCCTTGTCGTCGCCGATGTCCATCGTCAGGGTCACGACCACTGACTGGGTCGCGGACTGCGGGGAGGGCAGCTCGAATTGCAGGCGGCGGTCTTCGCCGCCGGCCAGCGGCGCTGTCGGACTGCGGTAGAACACGGTGCCATCGGGCCGGTCGAGCCACAAAGCAAGATCCTCGTGGCCAATGAAGAATTCATCGAGCTTGTGCTTCAGCGCCGCCGTATCGTCGTCGCGTGCGGCCTCGACGAGCAGATGCTGCAGCTGGGCCCGCTTTTGTGTCAGCGTGTCCGCCTGGCGGTTCTGCAAGCCGACTTGCGTGGCAGCGTAGACCGCGGCGCAGATCACGACCAGCCCGGCCAGGCTCTGCAGCGCCAACCAATAGGACAGCCGCCTGCCCAGTGAACCGACGCGGCTGCGGCTCATGGGTCGCGTGCCTCCAGCATATAACCCATGCCGCGCACCGTGTGAAGCAGCGCGCGCTCGAAGGGTACGTCGAGCTTGCCGCGCAGCCGCCGGACGGCGACGTCGATGACATTGGTCGCACTGTCGAAGTTCATGTCCCACACCTGCTCGGCAATCTCGGTACGCGACAACACCTCGCCCTGGCGGCGCAGCAGCAGCGTGAGCAGGTTGAATTCCTTGGCCGTCAAGTCCAGCCGGCGTCCGGCGCGGGTCGCCTTGCGGCGCAGCAGGTCGAGTTCCAGGTCCGCCAGTCCGAGCACAGCCGCGCCATCGGCTTCGCGCAGCGGGCGCGCCCGGCGCAGCAGCACCTGGATCCTCGCCACCAGCTCCGAAAACGCAAAGGGCTTGACGAGGTAGTCGTCGGCACCGCTTTGCAGACCCTTTACCCTGTCCTCGACGCGGATGCGTGCGGTGAGCATCAGGACCGGGGTCTGCTTGCTCTGCCGCAGCGCCGCCAGCACGCCGAGCCCGTCGATCCCCGGCAGCATGGCATCGAGCACGAGCAGGTCGTAGTCGCCTTCCATCGCCAGGTGCAGCCCATCCACGCCGTTGTGGGCGAGGTCCACGACGAATCCCTCTTCGGTCAGGCCCTTGTGCAGGTAGGCGGCCAGCTTGAGCTCGTCTTCGACGACCAGAAGCCTCATGTCGACACAGCCCGGCGGCCCCACGCGGGCGTGCATGACCAAGATGTCATGTGTTCGACTGCTTGGTGTTGGGAGCCGGTTCGTAGAGTGCCTCTCATGCCCTTCGGCATGCCGCTGCGGCCAGCCTGCGCGGATCCTTCGACCCAGGAAAGGTATTCATGAACTTTGCCAAGTACACCGTCCTTGCACTCTCCGCGACAGCCGCGCTCACGCTGCCCGCGCTTTCGCATGCCACTTCGATGTTGCACGCCGCGAACAGCGAAGCGGGCTACACCTACCATCCTGAACACTCCAAGAGCACGAAGACCCGCGCACAGGTCTCGGCCGAGACGGCGGCTGCGCGAAAAGACGGCAGTCTCGATCAGCATCAGGCGCAATACCAACTCAATGCGCCCATTCCGACCAAGGACGCCGGACCCGGCAAGACGCGGCAACAGGTAGTTGCCGAACTGAGCAACGAGACCACCGAGGAGCGCACGGCGCGGTTGAACCTGCTCGCCGGCAGCTGAGCTCATCACAGCGGCTGCTCACTGGCCGGCGCTGCAACAGGGCGCCGGTCCACGAAGTTGCAGCCGTCTTCGGAATGCTCGCAGGCCACCGGTTCCAGTTGCAGCGTCGTGTGGAATACCCTGAACCGTTCCGCGAGACGAAGCTTGACCCGTTCGATGAGCTCGACCCCGCCGGCACCTTCGGCATGGACCACATGGGCGGTGAGCGCGTTCTTGCCGCTGGTAAGCACCCAGATGTGCAAATCGTGGACGCCGGTCACGCCGGGCACCGCAAGCATTTCGCGACTGACTTCATCGACATCGACGCCGTCCGGCACACCTTCGAGCAGGATGTTCAGGCTTTCCCTCAACAGCGCCCAGGTGCGCGGCAGAACCCACAGCCCGATGCCGACAGCCACCACTGTGTCGACCCACATCCAACCCGTGAAGCGGATGAAGATGGCCGCGACGATGACGCCCACCGAGCCGAGCATGTCCGCCCACACTTCGAGGTAGGCCCCCTTGACGTTCAGGCTGCTGTCCTTGCCGCTGCGCAGCAGCCGCATGCTGAGCAGGTTCACCCCCAGGCCCAGCACAGCCACGGCCAACATGCCCAGCGGCTGAACTTCGACAGGTGCATTGAAGCGGCGCCAGGCCTCGTACAAGATGTAGAACGCGACACCAAACAACAACAGCGCGTTGAACGCCGCAGCCAGAATCTCGAAGCGGTGATAGCCGTAGGTGCGCTTGGCGTCGGCGGGCCGCCGCGCCACGCGCACGGCAGCCACGGCGATCGCCAGCGCTGCCGCGTCGGTGAACATATGGGCGGCATCGGCCAGCAGCGCCAGGCTGCCGAACACGATGCCAGCCACGACCTCGGCAACAAGAAACGCCGTGGTCAGCCCGAGCGCCCACCACAACATCTTCTCGTTGCCAGTCTCGGGTATGGCATGGGCATGGCCCGTGCTCATCTCGGCTCTCCATTGACAACCACAAGAAGGGTTTGTCGCCGCACGGTTCGACTACTTTCCATGCCGGCTGGCCGTGTCGCCGTGGTGGCCGGTTCGCTTGTCAAGGCGATGCTCGTTCAAGCGCTTGCGCAGCCGCTGCGAATACGGCAGCACCGACTCCGGCGCGGGCGGCGGATGGCGCCGCTTCCACCACTTGAGCAGCCACCAGCAGGCAACGGACAGCGCGACGATGCCGATCCAGACCCACAGCATCGTCAACGCCACTGGCATGTCCGGCACGCGACTTCGCATGGGCTGGCTCGGCTGTGGGGCTTGGCGCGGCTACTTCAGCGTGAATCGAGCGGACACCGTGGGCTTGCCATTCAAGGAAACTTCGGTCAGCACCTTGGTACCGGCGCCGACCTTGAAGCTGCCCTTGGCCTCCAACTTGTCGCCTACCAACGCGAGCGGCGCTTCGGTCTTGTCGTTGCCGTTGAACACCGTGACCTTGCCGGTGGCGCTGGTGAGCTTCATCGGCTTGCCGTGGTCGCTGACATGGATGACGACCAGTTCGGGCTTGGCCACCAGTTCCAGGTCGCCGGCCTTGGTCTCGACGACGACGCCACCGTGCTTGGGCGCGTGGTCCTCGGCGGCGAAGGTGGGCAGGGTGATCGCGGAGGCGACCAGCAGAGCGGCAGCGAGGGTCTTCATGGTTCTTCCTTTCAAGGTGGGTTGTGGATGAATCGGCAGTTCAATGGATGGGCGTCGCGCTGACCACGTCGATGACCGTGATCCAGCCGGCGACGGCCTGGCCGGTGCGTGCGGCCGCGGTGATCGCGGCCATCAGCGGCTCGACCTCGCCGTCCTCGCACAGCAGCTCCAGCTTGTATTCGTTGACGACTTCGTCGCCGAGGTCCATCGAGTAGTGCTGCTCGCCGCTGTCCAGCGGCAGCAGCGAGCCCTTGACGATGTACACCGCCAGGTTGTGACGCCGGCCACCGCGCGCGCCGCCCCAGGCGGGCGACTCCTTGAGCGCGGCGATCACGTCGGCAATGCGGCTGCGGTGCACGTAGGCCTTGATCTCTTTCATGGTGTCTCCGGGGTCGGTTGGGGCAGGGGTACGGCTTCGGCACGCTCGGCGGCCGCATCGCGCTCGCGCTGCTTTGCCTCGGCCCGGCTTTCGGACCATTCCCAGATCAGCGGCAACAGCAGCAGGGTCAGCAGGGTCGAGGTGATCAGCCCGCCGATCACCACCGTGGCCAACGGCCGCTGCGTCTCGGCGCCGACGCCGGTCGAGATCAGCATCGGGATCAGCCCCAGGATCGCCACCGACGCCGTCATCAATACCGGCCGCAGCCGCAGCGCGGCGCCCTGGCGCACGGCATCGCGTATCGACAGCCCGTGCTTGCGCTGGTCGTTGAGGAAGCTGACCAGCACGATGCCGTTCAGCATCGCCACCCCGAACACGGCGATGAAGCCGATGGCCGAGGGCACCGACAGGTACTGCCCGGTGATGAACAGCCCGACGATGCCGCCGATGATCGCGAAGGGCACGTTGGCGATGATCAGCGTGGCATGGCGCACCGAGTTGAACGCGGTGTACAGCAAGATGAAGATCAGGCCGATGGTCAGCGGCACGATCACTCCCAGCCGTTCCATCGCGCGCTGCTGGTTTTCGAAGGCGCCGCCCCACACGACCCAGTAGCCGGTGGGCATCGTCACTTGCGCCTTGATTGCCGCGTTGGCCTCCTTGACGAAGCCGTCCACGTCACGCCCCTGCACGTCCATCTGCAGTACCGCATAACGCTGCAGCGATTCGCGACGCACGAAGGTGTAGCCCTCGTCGAGTTCGATCTTCGCCACGCTGGAAAACGGCACGATCGCACCTTCGGCGGTGCGGATCGGGATTGCCGCGATCGCCGACGGGCTCGAACGGAACTCCTCGGGCAGCCGCACCGCGATGTCGAAGCGGCGCCTGCCGTCGATCAGTGTCGATACCGCCTCGCCGCCGATGCCGGCCTGCACCACGGCCAGGATGTCGTCGGCGTTCAGGCCGTAGCGCGCCGCAGCTTGCCGGTCGACCTTGATGACCATCTGCGGCTTGCCCTTGTTGGCCTCGGCCGACAAATCCGCCACGCCGGGCACACCGGCGACCACGGTCTTCAGCTTGGCCGACAGTTCCTCCAGCTTGTCCAGGTCTTCGCCGTAGATCTTCAGCGCCAAGGTCGCGCGCACGCCGGAGATCAGCTCTTCCACGCGCATCTGGATCGGCTGCGTCGCGCCGAACACCGCCGTCTGCACCTCGCCTTCCAGGAACTCCTGCATCTCGCGGCCGAGCGCGGCAAACGACTGCTTCGTCGGCCACTCGTCCTGCGGCTTCATGTCGAGCAGCACTTCCATGTAGTTGACGTCGGCCGTCTCGCCCTTCTCGGCGCGGCCGATCGTGGCCAGCACCGCGTTCACCTGCGGGAACTGCTTGCGCAGCGCGGCGTCCATGACATTGGCGACGCGGATCGACTCATCGAGCGAGGTCGACGGGATGCCGACGACGCGGAACATGATCGCGTCTTCCTGCAGCGTGGGCATGAACTCCTTGCCGAGGAACGGGAACAGCGCCAGCGCGCCGATCAGCAGCGCCAGTGCGGCGCCGACGACGGTCTTCTTGCGTTCCAGCGCCCAATCCAGCAGCGGCAGGTACAGCCGCTTCGCCCCGCGCACCAGCCAGGTGTCCTTCTCCTCCTTGGGCTTGAGGATCAGCGCACACAGCACCGGCGCCAAGGTCAGCGACAGCAGCAGCGAACCGGCCATCGCAAAGGTGATGGTCAGCGCCATCGGCTTGAACAGCTTGCCCTCCAGCCCGGTCAGCGAAAACAGCGGCAGGAAGACGACGATGATGATCAGGATCGCGAAGGCAATCGGGTTCGCCACTTCGCGTGCCGCTTCCAGCACGACATGGCTGCGGTTGATCGGTTTGCCGGATGAGCGTGCATGCGACAGCAGCCGGAAGGCGTTTTCCACCATCACCACCGCGCCGTCGACCATCATGCCGATGCCGATGGCCAGGCCGGCCAGGGACATCAGGTTGGCCGACATGCCCACGCGCTGCATGCAGATGAAGGCGAACAGCATCGCCAGCGGCAGGGTGACGATGACGACGATGGCCGAGCGGAACTCGCCGAGAAACAGGAACAGGATCACCGCCACCAGGATCGAGCCCTCGATCAGCGCGTTGGTGGAGGTCTTGAGCGCCTTGTCGACGATCTCGGTGCGGTCGTACACCGCCTTCAGCTCCACGCCCTTGGGCAGCGCGGCCTGCGCGATGGCGAGTTTTTCCTTGACCGCCTTGACGACGGTCGCGGCGTTCTCGTTGATGCGCGACAGCGCGATGCCGAGCACGACTTCCTCGCCGTTGCGCGTGACCGCGCCGAAGCGCACCGCCGGGGCTTCCTTGACCGCGGCCACGTCGCGCACGTAGATCGGCGCGCCGTTGCGCTCGGCGATCACGATGGTCTCGATGTCGGCGGCGTTGCTCACCAACCCCAGGCCGCGCACCAGGTACTGCTCGACGCCGACGTTCAGGTACTGGCCGCCGACCTGCTTGTTGTTGGCCGCCAGCCGCTCCATCACTTCCTTGAAGGACACGCCGTACTTGACCAGCTTGCGCGGGTCGATTTGCACCTGGTACTGCTTTTCGTGGCCGCCCCAGGTGGTGACGTCATCGACGCCGGGTGCGGTGCGCAGGATCAGCCGCACGGTCCAGTCCTGCAAGGTGCGCAGATCCATCGCGCTGAGCTTCTTGTCGGCGTCTTCGATCGTGTACCAGAACACCTGGCCCAGGCCCGAACTGTTGGGGCCGAGCTCGGGCTCGCCGTAGCCCTCGGGCAAGCGGCCCTTGACCTCCTGCAGCTTCTCGCCCACCAGCCGGCGCGCGAAGTAGATGTCGACGTTGTCCTTGAAGTACACCGCCACGTACGACAGGCCGAACAGCGACACGGAGCGCACCACCTCGACGTCGGCCAGGCCGGCCATCGCCGCTTCGATGGGCACGGTGAGCAGCCGCTCGATGTCCTCGGCGGCGACGCCGGGCGATTCGGTATAGATGTTCACCTGGGCCGGCGTGACATCGGGGAAGGCGTCCACCGGCACCTGCCGATAGGCCATGACGCCCAGGCCGATGAGTACGGCGAAGGCCACCAGCACCAGCACCTTGTAGCGCAGGCTGGCATCGACGATTGCATTGAGCATGGTTCAGTTGTCCTTCTCAATGCCCGTGGCCGAGCTGGGATTTCAGCTTGCGTGCCTTCAGGGCGTAGGTGCCCGAGGTGACCACCTGGTCGCCGGCCATCAGGCCCGACTTCAGCACCGTGCGTCCGCCGATGCGTTCGCCGGGTTCGACCTGCGCCGTTTCGTACGCACCCTGCCGGTAGACGAAGACCGTCGGCTTGCCGTCCATCAGCACGATGGCCGCGTCCGGCAGCGAGATGGCCTCGCGCTTCTCGCCGGCCACCTCGATGGTCGCGGTGGCGAACATCTCCGGCTTCAGCCGGCCATCGGCATTGGCCACCTCGATGCGCGCAGCCACGGTGCGCGTGTCCTTGTCCAGCGAGGCGCCGATGTGGCCGACACGGCCGGCGAAGACCTCGTTCGGATAGGCCGGCACCGTCACCTTGGCGTTGGCACCGATGCGCACCTTGGCCAGTGCGCTTTCCGGCAGGTCGGCCTGGATCCACACGCGGCTCAGGTCGGCGACGCTGAAAAGCGGTTCGCTCGGGCTGGCCAGTTCGCCCAGCGTGGCCTTCTTTTCGATGACGGTGCCGGCAAAGGGTGCGGTCACGGCGAAGGCCGAGACCCCCGCGCCGCTGGCGCTGGGCGAGCCGCCGAGCAGGCGCAGCCGGTCGGCAGAGGCGCGCAGGGCGGCGGCGGCCTTGTCGCGATCAGCCTTGGCGCGCAGGAAGTCCTTGCGCGGGATGATCTCTTCGGCGTTGAGCGATTCGGCGCGCTTGAAGTCGGCTTCGGCAATGCCGAGTTCGGCCTGCGCCTCGTTGAACGCGGCATGCGCTTCGCCCACCGCCACGCTGTCCAGCGTGGCCAGCGTCTGGCCGGCGCGCACCTTGTCGCCCAGCTTTGCCGGCACAGACGTGATACGGCCTTCGATGCGTGCCGCCACGTGCGCCAGCCGGTCGGCGTCGGGGCGGATGGTGGCGGTGACGGTGAGCGTTTCGCCCAGTGCCTGCGGCTTGACTTCTTCGACCTTGATGCCAGCACGCGCGGCTTCTTCGCTGGTCAGCGTCAGCTCGGATTCGGCTTCGCTGTGCCCGTCCTTCCCCTCCTTCTTTTCGCCGGCGTGTTCGGCGTGCTTGTCGCCTTCGCCGGCATGTTCGTCCTTCGCGCCGCTCTTGCCGCAGCCGGGCAGTGCGAAGGCCAGCAGCAGCGCCGCTGCGGCCAATCCCGCCCGCAGGCGGCCGCTGTCGGGTTTCGTCAGGGTGTTCATCGTGAGTTTCCTTGTTGCAGCCAGCCGGCCGCGTATTCGAGTTCGATTCGGGTGGCTTGCATTTCGGCGAGCAGATCGATCAGGTCGCGTTCGGCGTCGATCGCCTGGCGGTTGACGAGCAACTGGTCGAGCAGGCCGATCTGTCCGGCCTCGCGCGACCTGGCGGACAGCTGCTGGTTGTCGGTGGACGCCGGCACCAGCACGCGCTGCAGGCGCTGGATGCGCTCGCGCTGGCTGGCCAGCCGGCTCCACAGCTGGCGCACGCGCGCGTCGCTGTCGCGCAGCGCGGCGGCGCGTTCGACCTCGGCCTGCGTCATGTCGGTCATCGCCTGGCCGATGGCGGCGTCGTTCTGTTTGAACAGCGGCAGCGGCAACGACAACGAAAGGATCGTCAGATTTTCTCTGCCATCGCTCGGACCTTCGCGGCCGGCGTGCACACCGACCGTGACGTCGGGGTTGCGGTTGCCACGTTCGACACCGAGCCGGGCGCGGGCGGCATCTTCGCGTGCCGCAAGTGCACGCTGGCGAGGCAGGTTCTGTGCCGAAGCCAGCAACTGCTCCAGCTTGTACGGCAGCGGGCCGTCGATGGCAGTGCCCAGATCGCCGGCGACCTCGGGCAACGCGGAAGGCGGCAGGCGAACCGCGGTGCCGAGTTCGCTGCGTGCGTCGATCAGGCGCTCGCCCGCAAGGGCCAGCGCATTGCGTGCGCGCTCGGCCTCGACCAGCGCCACGTTGGCATCGAGGCGCGTGTCTTCACCGGCCGCGCGGCGTTTGGCGACTGCCTGCGCACTGCGCTCGAACAGGTCCAGCGAGCGCTGTTCCAGCTGCACACGTTGCTGCGCCGACAGCACGGCGAGGAAGCGTGTGGCGGCTTCGACGCGGGCCTGGCGGCGCACGTCGTCGATCTCGGCGCGCAGCGCGTCCAGCCCGGCCGCGGCGGCCTCGCGGCGTTTTGCCTGCTGCCCGCCGGTTTCGAAGGGTTGGCTGATGCCCACGCTCCATTCGTTCCAGGAGCCGGCAGGCCCACTGGGTCGGCGGCGGATGGCTTCGGTACCGAGCTCGGGGTTGTTGAACAGCAGCGCCGCGGCTTCGCGGCGCGTGCCTTCCGCGGCCGACAGCTGCGCCTCGCGGGCCAGCACGGACGGGTGCGTGGCCTCGGCGAGGCGCATCGCCTCGTCCAGGGTCAGCCTAGCGGGAGCAGCCGCGGGCTGGGCACCCGCGGGGTTTGTTATGGCGGCCAGCGCGAGGGCCAGCGCCACGAGGGGGAATCGCATCGAATCATCCTTCTTGTCTCACGACAACAAGCGATTCGGCAGGCGAAGCTAAGGAGACGTCAGCTGGAGAGCGGACGGAACTCGACCTCGCCGCCGAAGCGCGCGGCAGCGGCGAGTCAGACGATGTCGGGGCGCTCCGGCCCTGAAGGGGTGTGCGATCGGTAGCGCGGCGGAGGCTGTTCGCCCACCCCATCGCGTGGGGCGCTGGACACCCCGGCCCCAGACAGCGGCAGCGTGGCAGCGGCTCCCGCATGGCAGCTCGCACAATCGGTGTGCTTGACAGCCTTGCCGCCGCCATCGTCGCCGGCATTCACGAAATCACTGCCGTCCTGATGGACGTGTTGATGGTGCCCCGGGTGCTTGCTTGCCGCGGCGGCAGTCTCATGCGCGCAGTACGGCGCAGCCGCCGCCCAGATGAACTGAGCGGGCAGCACCAGCAACATGAAGACGACGAGCCAACGACGCATGGGCGCGGATTCTATGGGCGAAATCAGCTGGCCGTGCCGGCGAGGGCATATGCCGCGCCGATCTTCGAGAACCCGTTGGCACGCGTCCAGCTTCCTCGGATGGCGAGTGGGCCTGCCGCACCTCCGCGGCGGGCTACTTCGGTGCCGACGCCGCCGGGCTTTGCCAGTGCTGCTGCCACATCATGTGGTTCATCATCATCTGCTGCATCGGCATGTACTGGTCCATCATGTACTGGCGCTGGCGCAACTGCTCCGGGCTCAGGTTGGAGTAGTAGCCGCGCATGTGGCCCCAGCCGCCACCCATCATCGGGCCGCCCATCATCATGCCCGGCCCCATGCCCTGGCCGGCCCCGCAGCAGGCCGGGCCGCCGGGGCCCCAGACGCCGTGCATCGCCGCCATTGCCGCCTGCATCGAGTTCCAGTGCTCCTGCAGCAGCCGCTGACGCTCCTGCGGGTCCTGCGTCTGGCGCACCTTGTCCATCTGCGCCTGCATCTGCTTCATCGTCTCCTGCAGCTGCGCCATGCGCTTGTCGAATTCCTGCAGGGTGGGTTGTGCCGCCTGCGCGGCCGCCTTGTCCGCGGGTTTGGGCTGCTGTGCCAGCGCAGGCTGAGCCAGCGTGGCCAGCGCGAGCACCAGTGGTGCCATGCGTATCGTCTTCATCGTGCGCTCCTGACTTCGATCGACTCTCCGCCGCAGCGCTTGCGCAGCGCGGCGAGTCCAGCTTAGGACGCCGGGCTGAAGCGCTGTTGACGGCGATCAATCGGCGGCCACGCCATCGCGAGTTCCTGCGCTGCAGATTCATGCCGCGCTCCGCTGCGAGTCTTGCCCCGAGCGCAGCAGCCGCAACCCGTTGAAGACCACCAGCAGGCTGGCGCCCATGTCGGCGAACACCGCCATCCACATGGTCGCGTTGTCGAACACCGCGAGCACCAGGAACACCGCCTTGATGCCGAGCGCGAGCACGATGTTCTGCCACAGCACGCGGTGTGTCGCGCGCGACAGGCGGATCGTCTCGGGCAGGCGCCGCAGGTCGTCGTTCATGATGACCACGTCGGCCGCTTCCATCGCGGTGTGCGTGCCGGCACCGCCCATGGCGACGCCGATGTCGGCCTGCGCCAGCGCCGGTGCGTCGTTGATGCCGTCGCCGGCCATCGCTGTCAGGCCCAGCCGTGATTGCAGGGCCTGGATGGCGGCCAGCTTTTCCGCGGGCAGCAGGCTGGCCTGTACTTCGTCGATGCCCACCTGGGTGGCGATGGTGCGCGCGGTGGCCGGGTTGTCGCCGGTCAGCATCACCGGGGTCACGCCCAGCGCCTTCAACTCCGCCACCGCGGCGGCGGACGAGGGCTTCAGCGTGTCGGCCACCGCGCAGATCGCCAGGACGCCGCGGGCTGAGGCCAACAGCGTGACGCTGCGGCCTGCCAGTTCATGTACTTGCAGGCGGGCTTCGATGGCCGGTGAACATTGCCCGCGTTCCTCGATCCAGCGGTGATTGGCGAGCGCGTAGTCCTCGCCGTCGATGCGCGCCTGCACACCACGGCCTGCCTCGGCCGCGAAGCCCTGCACTTCGACGGCAGCGCCTTCCAGACCCATCGCGATGGCCATCGATACCGGATGGTCGGAGCGCGCGGCCAGGCTCTTCGCCAGCTGGGCCAGCCGTGTGCCATCCAGCGACGTGGCCACGGCCTCGAAGGCCACCAGCCGTGGTTTGCCTTCGGTCAGCGTGCCGGTCTTGTCCATCGCCACGGCACGCAGGCCGCGCGCCTGTTCGAGGAACACGCCGCCCTTGATCAGGATGCCGCGGCGCGCCGCCGCAGCCAGGCCGCTGACCACCGTCACCGGCGTCGAGATCACCAGCGCGCAGGGGCAGGCGATGACCAGCAGCACCAGCGCCTTGTACAGCGCCTGCATCCAGGTCCAGCCGACCAGCGTGGGGGCCAGCAGCACCAGCGCCACCGCCAGCGCGAACACCGCCGGCGTGTAAATGGCAGCGAAGCGGTCGACAAAACGCTGCGTCGGCGCACGCGAGCCCTGCGCCTGCTCCACCGCATGGATGATGCGCGCCAGCGTGCTGTCGCTGGCCGGCGCGGTGACGCGCATTTCCAGCGCCGCGGCCTGGTTGATGGTACCGGCATACACCTCGTCGCCGGGGCCCTTGTCGACCGGGATGCTCTCGCCGGTGACCGGGGCCTGGTCGACGGCGCTGCGGCCTTCGGTCACGCTGCCGTCCAGCGGCACGCGTTCGCCGGGGCGGATACGCACGATGGCGCCGACCGCAACGGCCGCCGTCGCGATGCGCGACCAGCTGCCGTCGGGCTGGCGCACTTCGGCGTCCTCGGGCGCCAGCGCCAGCAGGCTGCGGATGGCGTTGCGGGCACGGTCCACGGCGCGGGCTTCGATCAGCTCGGCGATGGCATACAGCGCCATCACCATCGCGGCTTCGGGCCACTGGCCGATGGCGAAGGCACCGGTCACGGCGACGGTCATCAGCGCGTTGATGTTCAGGCGGCCGGCGCGCAGCGCGGCGAAGCCCTTCTTGTAGGTGCTGAGGCCTGCCAGCGCGATGGCGGCCAGCGCCAGCGCCATCGTGGCGATGCGCCACGGCAGCAGATCGGGGGCAAAGAAGGCCAGGGCTTCGGCGCCCACGGCCAACCCCAGCGCCGCCACCAGCCGCCACAGGCCTGCGCCGAACGGCGCCGGGTCGGCGCTGTCAGCCACTGCGCCCGGCGTTACCGCACCGGGCACGGCCGCCATGGCCAAGCGCTGCGGATCGAAGCCGACGCGCCGCATCGCGGTCGCGGCCTGCTCGATCGCCTGGGGCGTGCCGCTCAGGTCGAGCTGGCGCTGGCCTAGATCGAAGCGCACATGGCGAATGCCGGCGATCGGGTCGAGCGCGCGCCGGATCTCCGATTCCTCGGCGGCGCAATCCATCGTGGCGATGCGAAAGCGCGTCGTGTCGCGGTCGTTGGCGGTCGACGGCGTCCGCGTTGCCGTGGACGCCTCGCCGCAGTGGTCACTGCAACAGGCCGTGCCTTCGGGCTTCGTCGTGTCGATTCTGATGTCCATGCCCGAATTTCAAACCCTGTAGCAGGGTCAGAGTCAAGCATTGATTGCGAAAGCAGCGCTGCCCGACGCCGCAGGCGGCGGCCAATGCCGCAGCGTCGGCGCTCAGGCCTCGCAGCCCGAACAACCTCGCTGCATCTGCACCGGCGGGCACTTGACCGTGCCGTACGAGCAGAACACGCAGCAGTCACCGGCCAGCGGACGAAGCACGGCGTTGCAATGCTTGCATTCGTAGAAGAACTGGCAGGCGTCGGTGGGCATGCGCTCGGGCCTGGCGTGGCCGCATTGGGGGCAGGTCAGGATCGAGTCCAGCACGGGCGCAGCGGCGGCCGTCATTTGCGCACCGCCGACGGAAAGCCGGCTTCGGTGGTGGCCTTGACCAGGCCTGCGGCCGTGGCCTTGTCGGCGTCGAATGTCACTGTGGCCGTCTTCTTCTGAAAGTCGATCTGCGCCTGGCTCACGCCGGGTACCTTCTCCAGTGCCTTCTTGACGGTGATCGGGCACAAGCTGCAGGTCATGTTCTGCACATCGAGAACCGCGGTCTGCGGTGTTGCCGCGAGCGCCCCGACCGCTTCGATGGCGAGGACCAGACCAAGGAGTGACTTGCGCATGAAGCAACTCAGAGGAAAAACGGCGCCAGCCAGGGCACCAGCAACAGCACAAGCAGCGCGAAGGTGACGATCGCGAAGATCCATCGCTGCCGGCGCAGCACCATCGGCTGTGCGCAGGGGGCACCGGGCACGCAGACCTGCTGCCGCAGGAAAAGACGGTGGAACGCCAGGCCGAGAAACATCAGCGTCGCCGCGATGAACCAGGGGCGCAATGGCTCCAGCGCCGTCAGATGGGCGATCCAGGCGCCGCCGATGCCCAGCATCAACAGCACGAGCGGACCGACGCAGCACAGCGATGCGCCAATGGCGGCCAGCGCTCCGGCGAAGAGCGAAGCATTGGCGTTGAAGCTCGACATGGGTGAGTTGAATGCGCCCGATTCACCACAGTCTATAGTCCGTACCATGGTACGGAGTCAAGCACCCGCCGCGTTGGCCGATCTGACGATCGGGCGTGTGGCCGCCGCGGCCGGCGTGAACGTCGAGACCATCCGCTACTACCAGCGACGCGGATTGATGGCTGAACCGGCCAAGCCATCCAGCGGACAGCGCCGCTATGCGGCCGACGCCGTCAGACGCTTGCGCTTCATCAAGCGGGCGCAGGTGCTCGGCTTCACGCTGGAAGAGATCGTCAGTCTGCTGACGCTGGACGAGGCGCATGCTTGTGCCGAAACGCGCGAACTCGCCGCGCTCAAGCTTCAAGGCATCGACAGACGGCTCGCCGACCTCAAGGCGATGCGCAAGGCGCTGACTTTGCTGTTGCGCGAATGCGAATCCGGATCAGCAACTGGCGCCTGTCCGATCATCGACGCGCTGGCCGCGGATTGACGGCAAACGTCGCCGCCCCTGGCACAGCCTGTCATGGCCGTTGCATCGCGGCGCTTGACTCTGCAGCGGCTCCAGGGTTTCCAATACCGGTCATGAACCAGGACTCACTACGCATCGCTGCCTACGACACGGCCATGGCCGCAGCCCGCGCCAGCCTGGCACGGAGCGCGCCCTCGGATGCGCTGGCACATCTCGAACGTGCCCATGTGCTGGGCCAGCGCGACTTCAGCCGCCATTGGCGGGTGCATGTGACGATGCTGCGTGCGGCCTGGGCCTTGCGCGACGTAGGCGAACTGCGCGGGCAGTTGCTGCGCTTGTCGCTGGTGCCGCTGGGTCACCTGTTCGGCCGGTTGCCGCTGGGCAACACCGGCCGCTCCAGCGTCAGCGCCTTCGCGCCGATGGACGTGCCTGCCGACCTGAAGCGGCTGCTGGACGACGACCGTGGCTGAGGCCGTGCCGCTCGCGCCCCTGGCGCAGCCCTTCGACTCGCGCCGGCATTGGCGCGCCTGCCTGCTGCTCGCGGCCGCGGGCCTGGCTGCCGACCAGGCCCTCAAGGCGCTGGTGGTGTCGTCACTGGACCTCGGCGAACAGGTCTTCGTCACTTCCTGGTTCAACATCGTGCATGTGCTCAACCCGGGCGCCGCCTTCTCGTTTCTGGCCGACGCCGGCGGCTGGCAACGCTGGTTCTTCGTCGGCGTCGGCATCGCGGTGAGCGTTTTGCTGGCCGGGTTGCTGTGGCGTGGTGTCGCAAACCGACTGGAGACCGCGGCCTATGTCGGCCTGATCGCCGGTGCGCTGGGCAACGTGGCCGATCGCCTGCGTCTCGGTGCGGTTGTCGACTATCTCGACCTGCACTGGCGCGGCATGCACTGGCCGGCATTCAACCTGGCCGACATTCTGGTGGTCGGCAGCGCCGGCCTGCTGGTGTTGGCATCGTTCGCGCCGGACCGGCCGGCGCCACAGCCGCAACCGTGACATGAACGCCGAATCACAGCGCAGCAAGTTCCTGCCGACCCTGGCGCTTGCCGCGGGCCTGGCCATCAGTTCGGGGGCCTGTGCGCAAGTCACGGCCGATCGGCCTTGGGTGCGTGCCACCGTAGCCAACCAGACTGGAACGGGCGCTTTTGTGCGCCTGACCGCACAGCAGGACATGTGGCTGACCGGCGCGCGCTCACCGGTGGCCGGCATCGTCGAAATCCACGAAATGAAGATGGACGACGCGATCATGCGCATGCGCCCCGCGGGTGAGCTGTCGATCAAGGCCGGGCAGTCCATCGAACTGAAACCGGGCGGCTACCATTTGATGATGATGAGCTTGAAACAGCAGCTCAAGCCCGGCGACACGGTGCCGCTGACGCTCGAGTTCAGAAGGGCGGACGGTCGGTCGTGGACGCTGGATCTTCAAGCCATTGCAAGCCTGACGGCGCCAAGCCGATGACCGCAGAGTCGCCGCAGCGCAGCGCCGGAACGCCGTTGTTCCTGGCCTGGCTGGTCGCCCTGGCGGCCACGGCCGGCGCGCTGTTCCTGGGTGAGGTGATGGGCAAGACCCCCTGTGTGCTGTGCTGGTATCAGCGCATCGCGATGTTCCCGCTGGTGCTGGTGCTCGGGGTGGGTTTATTCGACGGCGATGCGCGCAGCGCGCGTTATGCCTTGCCGCTGGCCTGGGCCGGCTGGAGCCTGGCGCTGTACCACTGTCTTGTGTTCTGGGGTGTGATCAGCGAAGCCCTGAGCCCCTGCCGGCAGGGCGTGTCGTGCGCCGACGCCGAGCTGCAGGTGGCCGGCTTCGTGCCCATCCCGCTGTTGTCGCTGGTGGCCTTCTCGGCGATCCTGGTGTTGTTGTTCTGGAATCGAAGGAGTCGGGCATGAACCGCAGGGGGTTGATGGTGGGCGCCGTCGGCGTGGTGGCCTTGGCCTTCATTGCCGGTGTCGTGGTCTACAAGGACCGGACCGCGCAGCAGGCCGTGCAAGCCGTTCAGGCCGGCGGCGATGCGCTGGTGCGCGCGCACGCCCCGGTGTTCGGCAACCCGCAGGCCAAGGTCACGATCGTCGAGTTTTTCGACCCGTCGTGCGAAACCTGCCGTGCCTTCTACCCGTTGGTCAAAGGCATCGTCAATGCCAGCTTCGGGCAGGTGCGGCTGGTGGTGCGCTATGCGCCGTTGCACCCGGGCTCCGACCGTGCGGTGAAGATCCTCGAAGCGGCGCGCCTGCAGGGCCAGTATTGGCCGGCCCTGGAGAAGGCACTGGCCGACCAGCCGCGCTGGGCGTCCCACGGCAACCCGCAGCCCGAGCTGATCTGGGAGTCGATTGCCGACACCGGCTTGGACATGGCCAAGGCGCGGGCCGATGCCGAGAGCCCGGCTATCGCCGCGGCGTTGCAGCAGGACATCGCCGACATGCAGGCCTTGAAGGTGCGGGCGACGCCAGGTTTCTTCGTCAACGGCCGGCCCTTGACGGACTTCGGCCAAGCGCAACTGAGGGCGCTCGTCAACGAGGAACTGGCCAAGCTCGGCAAGCCCTGAGAACGCAAGACCAGAAAGAGGCGAACCATGAAGATCGGCGAACTGGCGGCGGCCACCGACACGGCGGTGGAGACGATCCGCTTCTACGAGCGCGAACGGCTCGTCCCGGAACCGGCCCGCAGCGATGCGAACTATCGCCAGTACGGAGCGGCCCACGTGCAGCGCCTGGTCTTCATCCGCCGCTGCCGCTCGCTGGACATGAGCCTCGACGAGGTGCGCATCCTGTTGCGCTACCTGGACCGGCCCGCGGCGGACTGCGGCGAGGTGAACGCGGTGCTCGACGAGCACATCGAACATGTCGCCCTGCGCGTACGTGAACTGAAGCTGCTCGAAAAGCAGCTGCGCGAGTTGCGCGCGCACTGCAACTCGGAGCGCAAGGGACAACCCTGCGGCATCCTCGAGCAGCTCAACGCCGAGCGGCGAAGCACCGATGTCCCGCGCCCGGCGCCGTCCGGGCGCGTCCATGTAGGCGCCGTACATGGACGGCCGGTCGTGGCGAAGCGGTCATGAGTTCTGCTGTCGCCGCCGGCGCATCAGCTCACGAGCTGCAATGAAAGCTGTACCTCTGAACCAGCGCTCCTGCGCTGCAGCGCGATGAAGAGGTACCTCGTTCCGCTGATCGTGTTCGTCTTGATGGTCGCCTTTCTGGGCGTGGGCCTGCGGCTCAATCCGCGCGAGGTGCCTTCGCCGCTCATCGGGAAGCCGGCACCGGCGTTCGATCTGCCGCAACTGCATGACCCCGGGCTCAGGTTCACCGCTGAGCAAATGAAGGGACAGGTCTGGGTGCTCAACATCTTTGCGTCGTGGTGCCCGCCGTGCCTGGCAGAACACCCTTACGTGACGCAGCTGGCCAAGGAGCCGGGCGTCAAGGTGATCGGCCTGAACTACAAGGACCGCGCCGAGGACGCCAAAGCGTGGCTTCGCAAGCACGGCGATCCGTATGCCCTGATCGCCGTCGATTCGGACGGCCGGGTCGGCATCGACTATGGCAGCTATGGTGTGCCTGAAACCTTCGTAATCGACCAGCAGGGCGTGATCCGCCACAAGCACATCGGACCGATCACGTCCAAGGCGCTGCAGGCGGACATCCTGCCCATGCTGGCCAAGCTGAAGCGCTGAGGCGCTGCACGCTGCGGTGTGAAGCTCCGGTTCGACGTGTCCCTACGGCAGCATCCCGGCCCGGCCGCACGCTGCTGGTCAAGGTGCAGCTCTTCCTGCCGCCATCGCGCCGCGGACAAGGGCCAGGGCTTCCCCGCCGTCCCATTCCGCCGTGCCGGTGAGTCGCCCCAATTCACGGCCCTGCCGATCGATCAACAGCGTCGTCGGCACGCCGACCGTGCCGAGCTTGAATCCGGCGGTCCCTGTCGGGTCTTGGAAGATCCGCAGATGGCGGATGCCCACCTGCGTGTAGAAGGTCTTCACCGAGGCCAGGCCCTTGGCGTCCGTGTCGATGGACAACGCCACCACCTCGAAGTCGGACCCGCCGAGCTTGGCCTGCAGCCGGTCCAGCGACGGCATCTCCTTCCTGCAAGGCGGACACCATGTCGCCCAGATGTTCAGCAGCAACACCTTGCCTTTGAGATCGGCGAGCTGCACAGAAGCGCCGTCACCCGTGACGAAGGGAACGTTGTCCAGCTGCTTCGCTTGAGAATGCATCACGAACCCGAGCGGACCCGCTTGGCTCGCGCCCGAAGAACCGTGGAAGTGGCGCAGCAAAAGACCTGCGGCCATCGCGCCAGCGACGACCACGAGAACAGTCCACCGTCGGGCCCTCGATCCGTCCGCCATTTCGCCTTTCGGACCTTCCCCTGCAACAACTGCTTGGCTGACCGCGGATGATGAAGCAGGAGCATCGATGCGCGGTTGACGTGGCGATTAGAGAGCCTGTAGCAGGTGCAGCGTCAAGAGGCCATTTGCCGGCAGGGGTTCTCCCTGCAGGGAAGCGCCGATGTCCCACGCCCGGGGCCGTCCGGGCAGGCATGTCGGCGCCGTGCACGGACGGCCGGGGGGCGCCTCGACGAGGTGCGCATCCTGTTGCGCTACCTGGACCGGCCCGCGGCGGACTGCGGTGAGGTGAATGCGGTGCTCGACGAGCACATCGAGCAAGTCGCCCGGCGCGTGCGCGAACTGAAGCTGCTCGAGAAGCAGCTGCGAGAACTGCGCGCGCACTGCAATTCCGAGCGCAAGGGGCAACCCTGCGGCATTCTCGAAGAACTCAACGCCGATCGGCGAAGTGCCGACGGCATCCGCCGCCTACCGTCAAGCGGACACACGCATGTCGGCGCCGTGCACGGCCGGCCGGGTACGCCGAAGCGCCAATGAGTGTTGCGCACGCGGTCAGCGCACCCCACAGCGATCGAAGAAGTGCCCAGTATTGCGCCAGCGAACAGCGCGTTGCGCGCGAGGGGTGTTTTTCGTTGGGTACACTTCAGCCCATGCAGCGGCTCGTCGTGTTGTTTGCCATTGTGGTTGCCATGCTGTGGCAGTCGGCGGCGTTGGCACGTGGCGGCGCCGCAGTCGATGCGCAGGCAGACGCCGCGCACGCCGCACTGCACTGGCAGGGCGACGCGCACCATCATCACGACGATGGTTCCATCGCCATCGACGACTCGGAAGAATCGGCGCGCCATCTGATGGCCGATCAGACGAGCACGACGGCGCTGCTGCCGCTGGTTACGGCCGCGCTGCCGCGCTTGCACGACAGCGCGCCACGCCCAGGCAGCGTGCGTGCCAGCCTGCATCCCTTCCTCGATGGCCCGCTGCGGCCACCTCGACCCACCTGCTGACTGGCCAGGGGCACCCGTCGTCCGACGGGGCCTTGCCTCTACATCGGGCGCTGCGCAGGCCTGCAAGACCGCCATCGGCGGGATTGCGGCATGCAAGGCTCGTCGTGACATGACGCAGGTGCAGCATCGTCGTGAAATCCATTGTCTGGCTCGTTGCCGGCCTGATCGGCGGCAGCTTGTTCGGCTCGCTTGCCATGGCGCAGCCGAATCTTCTTGCGACGCCCGCGGCGTCTTTACCGGGCGTTTCGCTGGCTGCTGCGGTGGATGCCGCCTGGCAGCGTGCCGTGGAGGCCAGCGAGGCCCAGGGTCAACGCCAGCGCGCCGACGCCGAGCGCGTGGCCGCGGGCAGCCTGTGGGCCGCGCCGCCGGCGTTGCTGTTTGGCTGGCGCGATGATCGCTGGCAAAGCAATTTCGGCAACCGCGAAGCAGAGGTCGCGCTCGCTTGGCCGCTGTGGCTGCCCGGACAGCGCGAGGCGCGGGGTGCCGCAGCCGAGTCGGCGGTCGAACTGGCCAGGCTGGCCCAGCAGGCGGCGCGGCTGCGCATCGCCGGCGAGGTGCGCGAAGCCGCCTGGACGCTGATCGCGCTGCAGGCCGAACAAGCCCAGGCTGATGCCCAGGTGCGTGCCTTGCTCGGCCTGGCTGACGATGTCGAGCGGCGTGTGCGTGCCGGCGACCTGGCCCGGGCCGACGCGCTGGCTGCGCGCGCCGACCTGCTGCAGGCCCGCGCCCGCGAGGCCGAATCGCGTCAGCGTCTGCTCGAAGCGCACAGCCATTGGAACTTGCTGACCGGCCTCGATGCGCTGCCCGGTGCGCAGCAACCCGAGGGGCGCGCGGTGCCGGCCGCCGATGCCAGCACGACGCTTCATCCCGAGCTGCGGCTCGCCACTCAGGCCACGGAGCTTGCGCGCCGGCGCGTGGAGGTCGTGCGCAGCTCGCGCCGCGACCCACCGGAAGTGGTCGTCGGCCTGCGCCAGGAAGTGCCGGCTCGCGGCGAGCTGACGCAGAACAGCATCGGCATCGGCCTGCGCCTGCCCTTCGGTACCGACGACCGCTACCAGCCGATGCAGGCTGCCGCACTGAGCGAGCTCGACCTGGCGAAGGCGCGTGAGCAGCGGCTGCGCGATCGGCTAGACGCCAACACCTCGGCAGCTTGGGCGGCGCTGCGCTCGGCCGAGCGGCAGCTGGCCGACCAACAGCAGCGCTCGGCATTGCTGCAAGAGCGCAGCCAGCTCGTCGACAAGTCCTTCCGTGCCGGCGAAAGCCCGCTGCCCGACCTGCTGCGTGCGCTGGATGCATCGGCGCAGGCCGATGCCGCGCTCGCCCGTCAACAGGCCGCAGTCGGCCTGGCACGGTCCCGTATCCAACAAGCCCTCGGACTCCTGCCATGAAAACTCTGCCATCCCCGCGCCGTGTTCGAACGCAACGGCATCTTGGTCTCGGCCTGCTTGCGGCGCTGGGCTGCAGCCTCGCACTGGCCGCACCTGGCGCCCATGGCCCTGGCGGCGAACACCTGGACGAAGTCGCGCGGCCGGCAGCCGGCACGGCGCAAACGCGCATCGTCGCCAAGTCGGAACTCTTCGAGATCGTGGCGCAGATCAAGGACGGCGTGCTGTCGATCTTCGTCGACCGATTCGACACCAATGAACCGGTGCTGAACGCAAAACTCGAGGTGGCCAGCGGCGGTGTCGAGGCCGCCGCTGCCTTCCGTGCCGAGGCCGGCGACTACGTCGTGGCCGAACCGGCGTTGTTGAAGGCGCTGGCCGCGCCTGGCGAGCACGCGCTCGTGTTCACGCTGCTGGCCGGCAACGAGACTGACCTGCTGGACGGCACGCTGGTCGTCGCCGGTGGCAGCGCGGCAGTTGCCGATCACGGCCACTCGCACAACGGCGACGGTGACCACGGCCATGAACTCGAACGCGCGACATGGATTGGCGCCGGGTTGCTGGCGCTGGGCCTGCTCGGCGGCATCGGCTGGTGGCACCAGCGGAGGCGCAAACGACCCACTCTTGCCGAAGGAGCCGGATCTTGAAGTGCACTCTTCGCCGTGAAGGCGTCCCCTGCGCCTGGCGAGCCGGGGCGACGTTGGCCGCAACACTGCTGCTGCTTTGTCCCGCGCACGCGGCGCCGGGTGCGCATGGGCCGGGCGGAGAACACCTCGACGCGCCGGGTGCAGCAGTCAGCGCCAGCGGCCTGGCGCGACTGCCCGACGGCAGTGTCAACTTGCCCAAGAACGCGCAGCGGCGCATGGGCATCCGCACCCTGGTGGCGCCGGAGTCGGAAGCAGCCGCCACCATTGAACTGCCGGGACGCGTGGTCATCGATCCCAATGCCGGCGGCCGCGTGCAGGCCGCCTACGGTGGGCGTGTCGAGGCCGGTCCGAACGGCCTGCCGGTGGTGGGGCAGACTGTGAAGCGCGGCCAGATGCTGGCGAGCGTGCGTCACCATCCGGAGCCCTTTGCACTGGGCAATCAGAGTGCGCAACTGGCCGAACTGCGCGGCCAGCGCACGCTGGCCGAGCAAAGGGTGCAAAGACTGGAAGGTCTGGAAGGCACCGTGCCGCGCAAGGAGATCGAGGCGGCCCGCGCCGACGCCCAGAGCCTGCAGCAGCGTGAAGCCAGCATCGGCCGCAGCCTCGACGCGCGCGAAGTGCTGGTAGCGCCGATCAGCGGTGTCATCGCGCGTGCCGACGTGCTCGCCGGCCAGGTCGTCGAGCCGCGCGAGCTGCTGTTCGAAGTGGTCGATCCGTCGCGCATGCTGGTTGAAGCGACCACCGCCGATCCCGGCCTGCTGGGGCGCATCGGCTCGGCAAAGCTGCAGGGCACGCCCCACGCCAGGCTCGAGCTGCTGGGCGCAGCGCGCGTGTTGCGCGATGGCGTGCTGCCGCTGAGCTTCGCGCTGCGCGGCGATGGAAGTGCGCTGCCGCTGGCCATCGGCCAGCCGGTGACCTTGATCGTGGCGCTGAACGAACGCACACGCGGCTTCGTACTGCCGGCCCAAGCGGTGGTGCGCAACCCGGCCAACGAACCAGTGGTCTGGATCAAGTCGGGCGCCGAGCGCTTCATCCCCCAGCCGGTGCAGTTCCGCGCGCTGGATGCGCACACCGTGGTGGTTACCCAGGGCCTGGGCGCCGACAACCGCGTGGTGGTGCAGGGTGCGCCGCTGATCGCGCAGATCCGCTGATCCGGGGGCGAACGATGTTCAACTGGATCGTCCGCACCAGCCTGCACAACCGGCTGTTCGTTCTCGCAGTCGCCGCGCTGCTGATGGCCTACGGCGCGCTGGTCGCCTGGCGCACACCGGTGGATGTGTTCCCCGACCTGAACAAGCCGGTGGTCACCGTACTCACTGAAGCCGGCGGCATGGCGCCGGAAGAAGTCGAGCAGCTGGTCACCTTCCCGATCGAGACCGCGCTCAACGGCATGCCCGGCGTGACGCGCGTGCGCTCCACCTCGGGCATCGGCCTGTCGATCCTGTATGCCGAGTTCGATTGGGGCACCGACATCTACCGCAACCGCCAGCTCGTCGCCGAGCGGCTGGCCCTGGTGCGCGAGCAATTGCCGGCCGGCATCACGCCGGTGATGGGGCCGGTGTCGTCGATCATGGGCGAGATCATGCTGGTGGCATTGCCGCTGACCGGCGACCAAGGCACGGCCAGTGCCATGCAGGCGCGCGAGTACGCCGACTTCGTGCTGCGCCCGCGGCTGCTGTCGATCCCCGGCGTGGCGCAGGTGATCCCGATCGGCGGTGAGGTGCGCACCTTGCGCGTCGCACCCGACACCGCGCGCATGGCGCAGTTCGGCGTCTCGCTGCACCAGCTCGAGCGTGCGCTGGAAGGCTTCGCCAGCAATGCCGGCGGCGGCTTCATCGACCTGAACAGCCGCGAGTACCTGATCCGCCACATCGGCCGCGCGCCACGCGGCGAGGGCCTGGGCGGCATCGCCGTGGCCTGGAAGGACGGCCGGCCGATCCTGCTGGAGCAGGTGGCCACGGTCGGCTTCGCGCCGGGCCTGAAGCGCGGCGACGCTGGCTACAACGGTCAACCGGCGGTGGTGGTCAGCATCCAGAAACAACCCGCGGCCGACACCGTCAAAGTCACCGCCGCGATCGAGGCCGCGTTGGCCGAGCTGAAGGCCGGTCTTCCCAAGGGCCTGGCCGAGCCGAAGGTGCTGTTCCGCCAGGCCGATTTCATCAAGGCCTCGATCGGCAACGTCGCCGAGGCGCTGCGCGACGGCGCGATCATGGTGGCGATCGTGCTCTTCGCCTTTTTGCTGTCGCTGCGCACCACGCTCATCTCGCTGGTCGCGATCCCGCTGTCGCTGGCCGTCACCGCGCTGGTCTTCCAGTGGCTCGGCCAGTCGATCAACGTCATGACGCTGGGCGGCCTGGCCATTGCCATCGGCGAGCTGGTCGACGACGCGGTGGTGGGGGTGGAAAACATCCTGCGCCGGCTGCGCCAGAACCGCCAGGCAGGCAATCCACTGCCGGCCTTCGACGTCGTGCAACGCGCCAGCGTCGAGGTGCGTTCGGGCATCCTCTATGCCACCCTGATCGTGGTGCTGGTGTTCGTGCCGCTGTTCGCGCTGCCGGGCATCGAAGGGCGCTTGTTCACGCCGCTGGGCGTGGCCTACATCGTGTCGATACTGGCTTCGATGGGGGTGTCGATGACGGTGACGCCGGTGCTGTGTTACTACCTGCTGCCGAACATGAAGCGGCTCGACCATGGCGACTCCCCCGTCGTCGCGGGGCTTAAGCGCCTCGATGCCAAGCTGCTGGGCTGGTCGTTCCGCCACGCGCGGCTGCTGCTGGCAACCGCGGCGCTGGCAGTGGCCGCGGCGGCAGCCACGGTGCCGTACTTTGCACGTGCCTTCCTGCCGCCTTTCAACGAGGGCTCGCTGGTGCTGGCGCTGGTGCTCAACCCCGGCACTTCGCTGGCCGAGGCGAACCGCGTCGGCGCGGTGGCCGAAGGGCTGATCCGCGAGGTGCCCGAGGTGCTGCAGGTCGGCCGCCGCACCGGCCGCGCCGAGCTCGACGAACATGCCGAAGGCGTGCATTCGGCCGAGATCGACGTCGACCTGAAGCGCGGCGAACGCAGCCGTGAACAGGTGATGGCCGACATCCGCGACAAGCTCGCGGTGCTGCCGGCGCAGGTGGCCATCGGCCAGCCGATCGGCCACCGCCTGGACCACCTGCTGTCGGGCGTGCGCGCGCAGATCGCGCTGAAGATCTTCGGCGACGACACCGACATGCTGCGCGGCCTGGCCGAGAGCCTGCGCCAGCAGCTGAGCCAGGTACCGGGGTTGGTCGACCTGACGGTGGAAAAGCAGGTGCTGATCCCGCAGATCACCGTGCGCCTGGACCACCGCAAGGCCGCGCAGATGGGCCTGCCGCCCGGCGAGGCGATGGACCTGCTGAAGGCGCTGACCGACGGTGCGCACGGCGCGCAGATTGTCGACGGCGCGCGCCGCTACGACCTGGTGCTGCGCCTGCCGGACGACCAGCGCGGGCCGCAGGACCTGGCGCGTACCTTGATCGACACGCCCGGCGGGCGTGTGCCGCTGTCCAGCATCGCCACGGTGGAAGAGACCGACGGCCCGAACCAGATCGGCCGCGAGAACGGCCGCCGCCGCATCGTCGTCTATGCCAACACCGATGGCCGCGACATGGGCGGCGTGATCGAGCAGTTGCGCGCCATCGTCGCCAGGCAAGCGCTGCCGCCGGGCACCTTCGTCACACTCGAAGGCCAGTTCCAGGCACAGGAGCAGGCCACGCGGCTGATTGCGGGCCTGTCGCTGGTGTCGCTGGCGATGATGTTCCTGGTGCTGTACTCGCGCTACCAGTCGGTGGTGCTGGCCGCCATCATCATGGCCAACATCCCGCTGGCGCTGATCGGCTCGGTGGTGGCGATGTGGCTGGCCGGCGTACAGCTGTCGGTAGCGTCGATGGTCGGGTTCATCACGCTGGCCGGCATCGCCACGCGCAACGGCATCCTGAAGATCAGCCACTACATCAACCTGTGCAAGTTCGAGGGCGAGGTTTTCGGCCACGCGATGATCGTGCGCGGCTCGCTGGAGCGGCTGACACCGGTGCTGATGACCGCGCTGGTGGCGGCCTTCGCGCTGACGCCGCTGCTGCTGGCCGCCGACGCGCCGGGCAAGGAGATCCTGCACCCGGTGGCGGTGGTGATCTTCGGCGGGCTGGTCAGCTCGACCTTGCTCGACACCTTGCTGACGCCGCTGCTGTACTGGCGCTTCGGCCGCAAGCCCACCGAGAAGCTGCTGGGCGAGGAGGCGCACACCCCTGCCGCGCCCGAAGCGCGAGAAGCTTATTGATCGATGCAAATCAGGCCGAGGCGGCGCCGCCTGCAACGAGTGCGCCGCGAACTGGAGAAAGCGAACATGAGCAAGAAGTTCCTGACCGCCGCGCTGCTGGGCCTGGCCGCGCTCGGTTTCAATGGCGCGCAGGCGCACGGCGGTGGCGCACCCAAGCATGGCGGCGTGGTGCAGACCTCGAACGACCTGTCCTTCGAGCTGGTGGGCACCCCTGCCGGCGCGGTGATCTATGTCGAGGACCACGGCAAGCCGATGGCGCCCGCGGGGCTCAAGGGCAAACTCACCGTGCTCATCGGCGCGGAGAAGACCGAAGCCGAGCTGGTCCCAGCCGGCGACAAGCTCGAAGCCAAGGGCATCAAGTTGGCCAGCGGCGCCAAGGCCGTTGCCACGATGACGACACCGGCGGCGAAGGCGATCACGGTGCGCTTCACGGTGAAGTAGATGGCCTCACTCCCCGCACTGCGCGGCGGGTTGTTCGCGCTGCTTGCCGCCACGCTGTTTGGCGTGAGTACGCCACTGCTGCAGCGTGCCGGCGAAGGCGTAGGTGCGCTAAGCACCGCCGCGCTGCTGTACGCCGGCGCGGCCGCCATCGGCGCGCTGTCGCGCCGGCCGGCACATCGCGAGGCGCGGCTTGTGCGTGCCGACATGCGGCGGTTGCTGGCGATGGCCTTCTTTGGTGCCGCCATCGGGCCGGTGGCGCTGGCCTGGGGCCTGCAGCGCACCAGCGGCACCAGCGCGTCGCTGATGCTGACGCTGGAGGCGCTGTTTACGGCAGTGCTGGCCTGGCGGCTGTACCACGAGACGATGGAAAGGCGCGTCTGGGCGGCGATGACGCTGCTGCTGGCCGGTGGCATCGTGCTGATCCTCGACCAGCAGCGTGGCGGAATGCAGCTGTGGGGCCTGCTCGCGGTGGCGGTGGCGACCGCGGACTGGGGCGTGGACAACACGCTGTCGCGCGCCCTGGCCGATCGCGACCCGGGCCAGGTGGTGATGGCCAAGGGCGCACTCGGTGCCGCGGCCACCGCCCTGCTGGCGCTGGCACTTGGCGAGACGCTGCCGTCGCCGGCAGCCGCTGTCAGCTTGTTCGCCATCGGCGCTACAGGCTACGGCCTGAGCCTGCGTTTCTACCTGCTTGCGCAACGCGCTTTCGGCGCTGGGCGTACCGGCTCGGTGTTCGCCTTCGCACCCTTCATCGGCGCGGCCCTGGCGTTGGCGCTTGGCGACCGCTCAGCCAATGGCTGGATGGCGCTGGGCAGCGCGCTGATGCTCGCCGGCGTGCTGCTGCACCTGGCCGAGTCGCACGGCCACGAACACGAGCATGTGGCGCTGGAGCATGAGCATGCGCATCGCCACGACGATGGGCACCACGGGCATAGGCACGAGCCGATGCCCGAGGGCGCGCACAGCCACCGCCATCTCCACGAGCCGCTGCACCACACCCATGCGCATGTGCCCGACGTGCATCACGGGCATCGGCATTGAAGGCCGACCTGCCAGTGGAGTCAGGCGCGCGTGGTGGCGATCGCCACTAGTGGGCACAACCAGGCCAGACTTCGGCGCCACGCAGTTGCGGTTGCTTGTCAACGAGCAACTGGCCAAGGTTAGGATGCCTCGAGAAACAAGTCTCAATAATCATGCACCGGCCGTTGGGTCGGCGCGCGGCCGGCTCGTGTGCATGGGCAGGCCGGAGTCAATGCAGAACCAGAGCGAGGTGCAGTGATGAAGATCGGCGAACTGGCAACGGCCACCAACCCGGCCGTGGAGACCATCCGCTTCTATGTACGCGAGGGGTGGATTTCCAGCCAGCCCACAGCGGCTCGAACTATCGCCAGTACGAGGCCGACCGATGTGTAGCGCCTGGCCTTCATCCGCCGCTGCCAATCGCTGGACATGAGCCTCGACGAGGTGCAAGTTATGTTGAGTTACCTGGGGACCGGCACGCGGCGGACTGTGGCGAGATGAATGCGGTACTCGACGAGCAGGTCGAGCATGTCGACCTGCGTGTGCGTGAACTGAAGTTGCTCGAGAAGCAAATGCGTGAACTGCGGGCGAACTGCAACTCAGAGCGCAGGGGCAGCCCTGCAACATCCTCGACGAACTCAGCGCCGATCGGCGCGGTGCCGACGGCGCACGCCGCCTGCTGCGGTCCGGGCAGACGCATGTGCATGTCGGGGCTGTGCACGGCCGGCCAGGCCGGGCGCGGCGGGTTTGAGCGGTATCAGCGCAGTGCGGATTCGACCGGTCGGTCGCCGCCGTCATCCGGACTCACGCGAAGACGACAAGGGGCAGTCCGGACGGTGTTCGAGAGGCGATTGCATTGACTTGGCGCAATCTCGCAGCGATGCCTTTGCCTATCATTTACCAACTTGACGATTGCAGCCATGTTGTCCTTGCCCTTCCAGCGCCGTCGTTTGCGCAGCACTGCTGTGCTGACGTTGATGGCATGGGTGCTGGCCCTGCTGGCGGGGATCGTCAACGCATGTCAGCTTCAGACGTACACGCCTGGGACGCTGACCCCAGGCTTGTCTACGCAGGGTGGTTTCGCCGAACGCGGTTTGCTCGCCGGACAGCCGCTTCTTGTGGAAGAGGGCGATCACGATGTAGTAGGTGGTCACGAGGGCCAATCCGACACCGGCAAGGCCGGGTGCCTCAAGTTCTGCGATGACGAGTCCTCGACTGTCGCGACGGCGAAGACGTCCCAGGCCGATCTTGTCGGCATGGTCACGGTCTCCAGCATCGACTGGCTGGCAGCCATGCCAATTGCCACCGGCGCGCCATGGCGCCAGGTCGAACGGCCGGTCTCTCAAGGCCCGCCTCTGTTCATACGCTTTCTGCGTCTGACGATTTAGCCATCTTTGCCAAGTAGCCGCCGGGAGCCCTCCCGCGCGGCTGCTTGCGCGTCTGCGCCTATGCGCGGCACCTGCCGTCCGGGCGATCCCTTCATATGTCTCGAGTAACGGAGTCATCCAATGAACGCAACCCGTCTTGTTCTCGTCAGCCTATTTGCAGCCGTCACCAACGTTGCCGCGCATGCTCAGCAGCAAGCCACGCCCACCGCAGCACCTTCGCCTTCGGCGACATCGCCGAACGCGCAAGACTGCCGGAAGGCCAACGCTGCACGCCACGACCACGCTGTGGAAAAAGGCGGCGGCTCGATGGCCGCGAAGCCCTGCGCGCCTGTCACTTCGGCTCCAGCGGCAAAGGCGAACAAGCCCCACAACCATGCCACCTTCAACAAGAACCAATGAGCGCTTGCGGCTGCCACGCCAGCCAGATGCTCACGGAGGCAGGATGAAGTTCCATGACATACGTTTTGGCTCGAGCCGGGGTAGAGGCTTGTCGAAGTTAGTCCGATCTCGGCTCAGGCTTGTGTCGGCAGCTGCCACGGCCACTCCACGTCGGGCTCTGCGCGGCGCCACGATGCTCGTCAATGTGTGCGTGCGCTCGGCGATGGTGGTGACACTGGCCAGCGCCAGTTTGGCAGGCCCGGCGCGGTCCCAGGAGAACGCACTAGGCGGCACCGTACAGAGTCTGCTCGACTTCGCACGAGCGCAGAGCCCGGAACTGGCCGCAATGCGGCAAGAGGCCGACGCAGCGGTCCAGCGCATGGGGTCGGCGGGCGCGCTAGCCGATCCCGTGCTGCGCGTCGAGCTGATGAACATCAACAACTACGGCAGTGACGCGCCGGCCAGCCTGCTGCCCTCGAAAGTCGGAGAGACCGAGTACCGACTGATGCAGCCACTTCCTGCCTGGGGCAAGCGCGACTTGAGGCGCGAAGTGGCTGCCGCCGACGCCGAGCAGGCGCGCGCGCGCGTCGGGGCCGGCTGGGCCGAACTTGCCGCGCGCATCAAGATTACTTATGCCGAGCTCTATAGAACCGCAGGCAACGAGCGGTTGACGCGCGAGGTGCTCGATCTGATGTCGCGCCTGGAGCAGATCGCACAGGCTCGCTATGCCGGTGGCCTGGTCGCCCAGCAGGACGCGATTCGCGCACAGCTCGAGCAGACCGCGATGCGTTCCGAACTGATTTCACTCGAGAACGAGAAGCGCCAGCTGCGATCGCGGATGAACGCACTGTTGGCCCGCAACGTTGCCGACCCATTGGCCGATCCGCAAGTCTTGCGCCCGGTGCCGAACCTGGCCGCCTCGGATGCTGCCCTTCTTGCCGCGCGCGCGCGAGCGAGCAATCCTCAACTGCAGGCTGAGCAGGCGCGGGTGGCGAGCGCGCAGAAAAGCCGCGACCTCACCTTGAGCAACCGTTACCCCGACTGGTTGGTGGGGCTGCAGACAACGCAGGTGGGTTCGCGGCTGACCACGTTCGGGCTGATGGTCGAGATGAACATTCCGCTGCAGCAGGGTGCGCGCCGGGCGCAGGAGCGAGAGGCCGAGTCGATGGTGGGCGCGGCACGTTCGCGGGCCGAAGCATTGTCGAACCAACTGCTGGGTGAACTGGCCGGCAATCTTGCGGTGTTCGAAAGCGCGCGACGCACCGAAGTGCTGGTCGAGACGCAGTTGCTCCCGCAGTCGGACCTGAGCTTGCGCTCGGCGCTGGCCGCCTACGAAAACGGCAAGGTCGACTTCGCCACGCTGCTCGACGCCCAGCGGCAGATCCGCAAGGCGCAGATGGACCGTCTCAAAGCCCAGGTCGAGGCGCAGATGCGCCTGGCTGAAATCGAACGCATTGTGGGAGAAGACCTTTGAAGTTCGCCACGACACTGCTCGCCATCGTTGTGCTCGGCGCCGTGGGTGCGGGCAGCTATTGGCTCGGTCAGCGCAGGACGGTCGATGCGCACGATGGCCTGTCCGCCACCGCCTCGGCGCCCGTGGCGGCGCCGCAGCGCAAGCTGCTCTACTACCGCAACCCGATGGGCCTGGCCGACACCTCGCCGACGCCGAAGAAGGACCCGATGGGCATGGACTACATCGCCGTCTACGAAGGCGAGGAGAAGGACGCCAGCGCCGCGCCGGCAGGCGCCAACCAAATTCGCATCAGCACCGAAAAGATCCAGAAGCTGGGCGTGCGCACCGAGGCGGCAAGCACGCGCCTGCTGGGCAAGACGGTGCGCGCTGCGGGCCGGATTGAGCCTGACGAGCGGCGCATGTACGCGATCTCGCCGAAGTTCGAGGGCTATGTCGAGCGCCTGCATGTCAACGTGACCGGCCAGCCGGTGAGCAAGGGCCAGCCGCTGTTCGAGGTCTACAGCCCCGAGCTGGTGTCGGCGCAGCGTGAGTACCTCATCGCGGTGCAGGGCATGCAGGCCATGCAGGGTGCCGGGCCCGAGGCGCAGGCCGGCATGAAGCAGCTCGCGGAATCCAGCCTTGTCCGCCTGCGCAACTGGGACCTCCCGCCGGAGCAGGTGGATGCACTGACGAGTAGCGGTGAAGCCCGTCGCACGATCACGTTCCGCTCGCCGGTGTCCGGACTCGTCACCGAAAAGAAGGCGCTCCAGGGCATGCGCTTCATGCCGGGTGAGGCGCTCTATCAGGTGACCGACCTGTCTTCGGTATGGGTGATCGCCGACGTGTTCGAGCAGGACATCGGACTGGTCAAGACCGGTGCCAAGGCCAAGGTGACGATCAATGCCTACCCGAACCAGGTGTTCGAGGGCCGGATCACCTACGTCTACCCCACCATGAAGGCCGAAACCCGCACGCTGGCGGTGCGCATCGAACTGGCCAATCCTGGACAGCTGCTCAAGCCCGCCATGTATGCGCAAGTCGAGTTGCCGGTGGGCGGCACCCAGCCGGTACTCGCCGTGCCGGATTCGGCGGTCATCGACAGCGGCACGCGCAGGATCGTGCTGGTGCAAATCGAAGAAGGACGCTACGAGCCGCGCGAGGTCGAGCTTGGCGCGCGCGGGGAGAACCACGTCGAGGTGCTGAAGGGCGTACGCCAAGGCGAGCAGGTGGTCGTGGCAGCCAATTTCCTGATCGACGCCGAGAGCAACCTGAAGGCCGCCGTAGGCGGCCTGGCGGGCCATGCGGGCCATGGCGGTGCGCCCAAAGGCACCGCGCCGGCAGCGTCGGCCGCGCCGTCGCCCAAATCGGTGCCGGTCGGCCACAAGGCCGAAGGGTCAGTAAGTGCCATTGACTTGAAGGCCGGCACCCTGAGCCTCGACCACGGTCCGGTCGCCAGTTTGAGATGGCCGGCGATGACGATGGAGTTCAAGGCCGCAAACGCCAGCCTGCTGCAGGGCCTGAAGCCGGGGCAAGCAGTGTCCTTCGAGTTCGTCGAACGCCAGCCCGGCGAATACGTGGTCACCTCGGTCGCGGCAGCTGCGCGCACGCCCGCCGCCGAGGCGGTGCCCGCTACCCCGGTCCCCGGGTCGGGCAAGAGTTCCCACAGCGGCCACTGAAGCGAGGAAGCCATGCTGGCCAGAATCATTCAATGGTCGGGCAGGAATCCGTTCCTGGTCCTGCTCGCCACCCTTTTCGTCGTCGTCGCCGGTGTCGTTGCCGTGATGAAGACGCCGCTCGACGCGCTGCCCGACCTGTCGGACGTGCAGGTCATCGTCTACACCGAGTACCCGGGCCAGGCGCCACAGGTGGTCGAAGACCAAGTGACTTACCCGCTGACGACGGCAATGCTGGCCGTGCCGAAGTCCAAGGTGGTGCGGGGTTTCTCGTTCTTCGGCGCCTCTTTCGTCTACGTCATCTTCGAAGACGGCACCGACATCTATTGGGCCCGCAGCCGCGTGCTCGAGTACCTGAACTTCGCCGCCAGCCGGCTGCCCGCAGGCGTGTCGCCATCGCTGGGGCCCGACGCAACCGGCGTGGGCTGGGTCTACCAGTACGCCCTGCTGGCGAAGAACCGGACGCTGGCCGAGTTGCGCACCATCCAGGACTGGTACGTGCGCTACCAGCTGACCAAGGCGCCGGGCGTGGCCGAGGTGGCGTCGCTGGGCGGCTTCGTGCAAACCTACCAGGTCACGGTCGATCCGCTGAAGCTGCGCAGCTACGGCATCCCGTTGATGAAGGTGGCGCAGGTCATCCGGGATTCCAACCGCGACGTCGGCGGGCGCGTGGTCGAGATGACCGAGACCGAGTACATGGTGCGCGGCAAAGGCTACCTGCGCGGCCGGGTCGACATCGAGATGCTGGTCGTCAAGAGCGAGGGCGGCACGCCGGTGCTCATCCGCGACATTGCACGCGTCGAGATGGCGCCGGACGAACGCCGCGGCCTGAGCGAGCTCAACGGCGAGGGCGAGGTCGTCTCCGGCATCGCCATGGCGCGCTTCGGCCAGAACGCGCTGGAGGTGATCCACAACCTCAAGGCCAAGGTGGCCGAGATCTCTGCCGGTCTGCCCGAAGGCGTGACGATCGAAGCCGTCTATGACCGCTCGGATCTGATCCACCGCGCGATCAAGACACTCAGCGTCACGCTGCTCGAGGAGAGCCTGATCGTCGCCCTGGTGTGCGTCGTCTTCCTGATGCATGTGCGCTCGGCCCTGGTGGCGATCCTGATGCTGCCGGTGGGCGTGCTGATCTCCTTCATCGCGATGCGCCTGCTGGGCATGAACTCCAACATCATGAGCCTGGGCGGCATCGCGATCGCCATCGGCGCGATGGTCGACGCGGCCATCGTGATGATCGAAAACGCGCACAAGCACCTCGAGCGCCTGAAGGCCGATCACAGCGCGCGCGAGCGTGCCGAAGCCATGCTCGAAGCGTGCAGGGAGGTCGGCCCGTCGCTGTTCTTCTCTCTGCTGATCATCACGGTCTCTTTTCTGCCGGTGTTCACGCTCGAGTCACAGGAGGGCCGGCTGTTCGCGCCGCTGGCCTACACCAAGACCTTCGCAATGGCCGGTGCCTCGTTGCTGTCCGTGACCCTGGTGCCGGTGCTGATGCTGCTGTTCATCCGCGGCAAGATCATGCCGGAGAAGAAGAACCCGGTGAACCGCTTCCTGATCTGGTCGTACCGCCCGATCATCGAGGCGGTGATGCGCTGGCGCAAGTTGACCATCGCGCTGGCCATGATTGCTCTCGTGGCCACCTGGTACCCGGCCTCCAGGCTCGGCAGCGAGTTCATGCCCACGCTCAACGAGGGCACCTTGCTGTACATGCCGGCCTCGCTGCCGGGTATGTCGATCACCAAGGCAGCCGAGGTGCTGCAGACGCAGAACAAGATCATCAAGAGCTTCCCTGAAGTGGCTTCGGTCTTCGGCAAGGCCGGGCGCGCCGGCACGGCCACCGACCCGGCGCCGATCGAGATGTTCGAGACCGTCATCAACCTGAAGCCGCAAGAGCAGTGGCGCCCGGGCATGAACCCCGACAAGCTGATCGCCGACATGGACCAGGCGCTGCAGTTCCCGGGCGTGGCCAATGCCTGGACCATGCCGATCAAGGCGCGCCTGGACATGCTGGCCACCGGCATCCGCACGCCCATCGGCATCAAGGTCTTCGGCAAGGACCTGGGCGAGATGGAGAAGCTGGCGAAAGAGATCGAAGACGTGGTCAGGACTGTGCCGGGCACGACCTCGGCGTTTGCCGAGCGACTGACCGGCGGCAGCTATCTCAACATCGAGCCCGACCGCGAGCAACTCGCTCGCTATGGCTTGTCGGTGGGCGAGTTGCTGGACGTCATCGGCAGCGCGCTTGGCGGCGAAATGGTGACCACCACCGTGGAAGGCCGCGAGCGCTTCGGCGTGACCGTGCGCTACCCGCGCGAGTTGCGTGCCAACCCCAAGCAGATCGAGCGCGAGGTGCTCGTGCCCATTATGGGCGGCGCGATGGTGCCTCTGGGCCAGCTGGCCAAGGTGGTGGTCGCGCGCGGCGCGCCGGGCATCCGCACTGAGAACGCGCTGCTGTCGGCCTACATCTTCGTCGACATCCGCGGCCGCGACATCGGCTCTTACGTGGCCGACGCGCGCAAGGCCGTGGCCGAGCAGGTAAGGTTCCCGGCCGGGTACTACATCACCTGGAGCGGCCAGTTCGAGTACATGGAACGGGCGATCGAGCGCATGAAGGTGGTCATCCCGTTGACGCTGCTGACGATCTTCCTGCTGCTGTACCTGAACTTCAAGCGCCTGACCGAGACCATGATCGTGATGCTGTCTGTGCCCTTCGCGTTGGTCGGCGGCGTGTGGCTGATGTGGGCGCTGGGCTACAACCTGTCGGTGGCCGTCGCGGTCGGCTTCATCGCGCTGGCCGGTGTCGCGGCGCAGACCGGCGTGGTCATGTTGATCTACCTCGACCATGCCTGGACCCATGCCCAGGAATCCTGTCGCCAGAAGGGTCGCCTGCCCGGCGCCGCCGATCTTTATGGCGCCGTCATGGAAGGCGCGGTCGAGCGCGTGCGGCCGAAGATGATGACCGTGGTGGCCATCATGGCCGGGCTGCTGCCCATCATGTGGGGCACCGGCACCGGCTCCGAAGTGATGCGCCGCATCGCGGCGCCGATGGTCGGCGGGATGATCTCGTCGACGGTGCTGACACTTGGCGTCATTCCCGCGCTCTACGCCCTGATCAAGCAGTGGCAACTGGCGCGCACCCAGCGCAATGCAGCCGTGCTACCGGCGGATGCGGCGCATTCCTCGGCGAGCATCGGTTGACGCTCGTCCATTTCAGTTCACTTTCCAGTCAAGGAAATACCATGAATGCTCAACTGAGATCTTCGCGTCGATTCGCCTCGGTATTGCTGCTGGGCGCTGTGCTGGCCGGCAGCGTTGCGGCGCAGACCTTGCCCTCGACCGAACTGCTCCAACGCGTCGAGGCTGCGCGCAGCCAAGGCGACTTCGAAACCTTGGCCACGTACTACGACCAGCAGGCCGCTGCAGCCCGCGGCATCGCGGCAGAACATCGCAAGATGGCCAAGAGCTACCAGGCAATGATCGCGGGCGGAAGGGGCGCCGCCAGCATGCCCGCTCACTGCAATGCGATCGCGGCCAAGAACGACGGGCTTGCAAAGGACTATGAGGCCATGGCTGCCGATTACCGGCAAATGGCCAAGCAAGCCAAGCCTTGAGTGCAAGTGCCCGGCAGGATCATCGATGGGTGCACACGGCGCCGCTCATTGGCTGCCGGCGTCCGCACCGAGCGGACCAAAAAAGCCTTGGCTTCGTCGGCCGTGCGCCGCGTGCACCCGCCGTAGGCAGAATACAACGGCACCATTGACCTTCCCAGCGTTGGAACCTTGACGATGCGCAGACGCTGAACAGCTTCCAGAGGCACCTTTGAGCACCGTTGCATCGTCCGACCCACGCGGAATCAAGCTTCAAGTCACGGGGATGACCTGCGCCTCGTGCGCATTGCGCGTCGAGAAGACGCTCGAGGCGGTTCCGGGCGTCGAGGAGGCGCGCGTCAACCTGGCCACGGAGCAGGCATCTGTCGTTGCCGATGCTTCCGTGACGGCGGATTCACTGATCGCGGCCACTCGCAAAGCCGGCTACGACGTGGCGATCACCGAAACAACACTGCGGGTGGAAGGGATGACTTGTGCGTCCTGCGTCGTGCGGGTGGAGAAGGCGCTGCTCAAGGTTCCCGGCGTCTGCAGCGCCATCGTCAACCTGGCGACCGAGAAGGCGGCCATCCGGGCGCTTTCGACCGTGCCGGTTTCAGCCTTGAAGGCGGCCATCGAGAAGACCGGTTACGCGGCGAAGGCGGTTTGGGAGCCGAAACTCCAGTCCGCCAATCGACTGCCGCTGTGGTGGCCCGTGGCGGCAAGCACTGCGCTGACCCTGCCGCTTGTCGTGCCGATGCTGCTGTGGCTCTTCGGCATCGAGTGGATGCTCAACGGCTGGACACAACTGGTGCTGGCCACGCCGGTCCAGTTCTGGCTGGGCTGGCGCTTCTACAGGGCCGGCTGGAAAGCCGTGCTCGCCAAGACCGGCAACATGGACCTGCTGGTGGCGCTGGGCACCTCCGCTGCTTATGGGCTTTCGGTCTACCTGCTCTTCGAGCACGCCGGGCACGGCATGCCGCACCTGTACTTCGAGGCCTCTGCGGCCGTCATCACGCTGGTCTTGTTGGGCAAGTGGCTCGAGCACCGGGCCAAGCGGCAAACCGCCGACGCCATCCGCGCGTTGAACGCATTGCGACCGACCACCGCGCGGGTCCGTCGCAACGGCGCGGAAGTCGATATTGCCGTGGAGCAAGTCATCGTGGACGACCTCGTCGTCATCCGGCCGGGTGACCGCGTCGCCGTCGACGGTGAAATCGTTGAAGGTCGCAGCCACATCGATGAATCGCTCATCACCGGCGAGAGCCTGCCGGTGCCCAAAGCCGTCGGTGACAAGGTCACTGGCGGCGCCATCAACGCCGAAGGCGCGCTGACCGTTCGCACGACCGCCATCGGCGCGGAGACGACGCTGGCTCGCATCATCCGGATGGTCGAGTCGGCCCAGGCCGCGAAAGCGCCCATCCAACGCATCGTCGACCGCGTCAGCGCGGTATTCGTCCCGGCCGTCCTCGGCATCGCGCTGGCGACCTTCGTCGGCTGGGCGGTCTTCACGGGGGACTGGGAACACGCACTCATCAACGCGGTGGCCGTGCTGGTCATCGCCTGCCCCTGCGCCCTGGGTCTGGCGACGCCGACGGCCATCATGGCTGGCACCGGGGTCGCCGCCCGGCACGGCATCCTCATCAAGGACGCCGAAGCCTTGGAGGTCGCGCATGCGGTCACGGTCGTCGCCTTCGACAAGACCGGTACGCTCACCGACGGCAAACCATCGCTCGTTGCGGTTGCGGCCGCCGGCGGCTCGACTCGTGACGAGGTGCTTCAGCTTGCCGCTGCACTCCAGAAGTCGAGCTGTCATCCGCTCGCGGTGGCGGTCATGGACAAGGTGCGCGAGGAGCGCCTGCCGGTGCCCGAGGCCCACGATGCGAAGGCGCTTCCCGGCCGAGGTGTCGAAGGTGCTGTTGGAGGCCGGAAGCTGGCCCTCGGCAGCACGCGCATGCTGCGCGAACACCGGTTGAACGAAGGTCATCTGCTGGCCGAGGCGCAGCGGCTCGAACGGCAGGGCAAGACGGTCTCGTGGCTGGTCGGATCGGACGGCGCCGAGTGGCGGCTCCTGGGATTGCTGGCGTTCGGTGACACCATCAAGAACAATGCCGCTGCAGCAGTGGCGCGGCTCCATCAGCTGGGCATCAGGACGGTCATGCTGACCGGCGACAACCGGGGCGCGGCGCAAGCCGTCGCTGAGGCGCTGGGCATCGACGAGGTGCGTGCGGAAGTCCTGCCCGGTGACAAGGCGGCGGTCGTGAAGGAGCTGCGCGACACCGGCGCGATCGTCGCGTTCGTCGGCGATGGTCTGAACGACGGTCCCGCGCTCGCCGCAGCGTCCGTGTCGTACGCGATGGCCGGTGGCGCGGACGTGGCGACCGAGACCGCCGGCATCACGCTGATGCGCGGCGACCCGCGGCTCGTGGCGGACTCGCTGGACATTTCGCGCCGCACCTACTCGAAGATCAAGCAGGGCTTGTTCTGGGCCTTCGGCTACAACGTGCTGGGCATCCCGCTGGCTGCGCTGGGCATGCTGAGCCCCGTCATCGCGGGAGCGGCGATGGCCTTCAGCAGCTTGAGCGTCGTGCTCAATGCGTTGACGTTGCAGCGCTGGCGTGGAGCCGCTGACGCGCCGGCAGAGCAGCGCGCAGAGCCATCGCAAGCCGTGACCGTACGGGTGGGTACCCGACAGGCATGAACCCAGGCAAAGCCGTGAAGACCCCGGCTGTCCCGGCGAAGCCGATTTGCCGCTTGGCTGCGCTGATCGGCATGTGTGCCCGCGCCGCAGGACTCGGCACGAAGGTACACCCATGAGCGGCGTGTCCCTGTCGGATCTGTTGGGTGTAGGTATGGCGCTGGCTGCGGGCCTGCTGATCGGATTGCAGCGCGGCTGGCAGCAGCGCGATCTGCCTGACGGCCACCGGATCGCTGGCCTGCGCACCTTTGCGTTGATCGGCTTGCTCGGCGGCCTGAGCGGTCTGCTGGCGCAACGCTGGGGGGCAATCGTCCTGGTTGTCGTGCTGGCCGTGGTGGCGCTGCTGATGCTGGCCGGCTACATCGTGACGGCCCGCATGCACAGCGTCATGGGCCTGACCACGGCAATGGCGGCCATCACCACGTTCCTTGTCGGTGTGTTGGCGGCGGATGGCAGCACACTGCTGGCTGCTGCTGTCGCAGTGGTGACGGTCGCGCTGCTGCAACTCAAGCGGCCGATGCACAGCGGCATCGGCAAACTCAGCGAAGGCGAGTTGACCAGCGGCATCCAGTTGCTGCTGATCAGCGTCGTCGTCCTTCCGGTCCTCCCCGATCGTGGGTTCGGTCCGTTCGAGGCGCTGAATCCCTACAAGCTCTGGTGGGCGGTCGTGCTGCTTGCGTTGCTCTCGTTTCTCGGATTCGTCCTGATGCGCTGGTTCGGTGCCCGCCGCGGGCTGACCCTCACGGCGCTGCTCGGCGGACTGGTGTCCAGCACCGCGACCACCGCGACGCTGGCGCGCTGGGCCAAGGAGGCCCCGCAATGGCGGCCCCTGGCGGCCGGAGGAGCCACGCTCGCGTGCGCGGCCATGTTCGGCCGCATGGCGGTGCTCGTCGGCGTCGCCGCGCCGGCGCTCGGCGCGGCGATCGTCGGGACCCTGGGCGCCATGGCCGTTGCCGGGGCCGTGTTCGGCGCGTACCTGACCACGCGCGAGCAGGCGCGGGATCTGCCGGATCTGTCGACCCAGAATCCGCTGAAGCTGAGCGCGGCCGTGCAGTTCGCGCTGTTCCTTGCCGCGGTGCTGCTCGTCGGTCGATTCCTCGCCGAGCGGTTCGGCGACGCCGGGCTGATGGTCACGGCGGCGATCTCGGGCCTGGTCGACGTCGATGCCATCACGCTGTCGGTGGGCCGCATGGTCGGCGATGGGGTCGTCGGCGCTTCGGTCGCGGGCCTGGCCGTCTTTCTCGCGGCCGCCGTCAACCAGGTCACCAAGCTCGGGCTGCTGTGGGTGCTCGACGGACGATCGCTGGCGCTGAGGGTGCTGCCGGCCTATGGGCTGATGGCGTTTGCCGGTGTCGGGGCAGCGCTCGCACTGCGCTGAGCCGCGTTGACGTTCCAGTTGTGGCACCTGTTCCTGCTGGCCAGCGCGTCGCTGCTGGGCCTGCTGTTCGTGCTGGTACTGGTCGAACCCGGTCTGCCATACGACATCGATGACCGCCTCCCATCGCCGGAAGATCACGAGTTCATGGGCCTGCTCGCGGCGCTGGTCGATGCTCCCGTCGCCAAGACAGCCTCGATCGAGGTGCTGACAAACGGGGTCGCGTTCTATGCCGCGGAGTTTGCCGCCATCGCCGGCGCCCGTTGCAGCGTGCACCTGGAAGCCTACGTGTTCCACGTGAGCGCGGTGGCGGACAGGCTGGTCAGCCTGCTGGCCGAACGCGCGCGCGCCGGCATCCGCGTGCGGCTCGTCATCGACGCAATCGGCAGCTGGCGAACGCCCAGCGCATACTTCGACGGGCTGCGTGCGGCCGGCGGCGAGGTAGCCTGGTACCAGCCGGTGCGCTGGCACACGTTGAAGCGGTTCAACAACCGCACGCACCGCGAACTGATCGTCGTCGATGGTGAGGTCGCGTTCGTCGGCGGCGCCGGTATCGCGAGCTGGTGGGACACCGGGCCGCCCGGGCAGCCGCCGTGGCGCGACACCATGGTGCGGCTCGAAGGAACCATCGTCACTTCGGTGCAATCCGCCTTTGCCGAGAACTGGCTCGAAAGCACGGGCCAGCTGCTCACCGATCCGGGATCCTTCTTCCACTGCCGCGCTCTCGGCAGCACGCCCGCCGTGGGCAGCGATGCGATCGTCGTGACGGGCACGCCCTCGGCGGGACGGGCGACGCGGGCGCGCATGTTGTTCCAGTTGCTGATCGCCGGCGCTCGCCGGTCGATCCGCATCGCCTCGCCTTACTTTCTGCCGGACCGCAGCATGCGCGCCGAACTGCGAAAGGCGGTGCGCCGCGGCGTGCGTGTGCAGGTCGTCGTGCCGGGCGCTTTCAACAACCACCCGATCGCACGGCGGGCGAGTCGGCGCCGGTATGGGGACCTGCTCGGCGCCGGCGTGGAAGTGCTGGAGTACGAACCCGGCATGAACCACAGCAAGGTGCTGCTCGTCGACGAGCTGTGGGTCGTCGTCGGGTCCAGCAACTTCGACAACCGGTCGTTCGGCCTGAACGACGAACTCAATCTTGCCTTGCCTGATCGCGCGCTGGCGGCGCGCCTGCGCGAAGACTTCGAACGTGATGCTGCGCTCGGCAGCTCCATCGACCTCAACGCCTGGCACCGACGGCCTTTGTCCGAGCGGCTGCTGGCACTGCTTGGCGCGCTGGTTGAGCGGCAGCAGTGAAGGGGTGCCGCGACCCGTTGCATTGAGCGCTTGGTCGGGACCGGAGTCCGTAGCCGACTACGCAGACGTTGTTGATGCCGATCAAATGGCGGTGACGAGTACGCGGCTATGCTCGGCTCCACGAATCTGCCTTGTCTCGCCAGCGCTTCATCCATGTTCAGCGATCGCCGACGTCTCCGCCGATGGGCAGCCCAGGTGCTGCTCGTGTGGCTGTTCGGCCTCGCGATGGGTGTGGCCAACGCCTGCGCATTGGGAGAGCCGGTGCATCACCGCTCCGACGCGGCGACGACGGCCGCCAGCCAAACTGCACAGAAGCACCTTCACGGTGACGAGCAGGGCGACGCGGCCAAGGTCAACTGCCTGGAGTTCTGCGAGAAATCCTCGATCGGCGCTCCGCAGTTGAAGGTTGCCGGTGACGCTTTGGCCGCGCTTGGTCTCGCCCCGCCGGTGTCCGACTTCCTTTTGATGTCCGGTCTGGCCGAACCCACGGTCGTTCGGTTGGTTGTCGACTCGCCACACCTGCCCGGCGGGCCCCCGCCGCGCATCGCGTTCCAGCGCCTCGCGCTCTGATACGCCCGGACGCCTCGCGGACCTGATCCGCGCAGCGTCCTGCCTTCCGTCCGCCCCCGCGCCCGCAGCGGCGCTGTCAGGCGACGGCATTCCCCATTCGGGTCTTCGTTCCGTGTTTTCCTGTCCGTTGGAGTTTTGCCATGCGCACCCCCCTCGTTCCGCTGTCGTTCTTTGTCGTGCTTGCGCTCGGTGCTGCCGCCGCGTTGGCGCAGGAGCGTCCGGCGACTGTCCCGGCTGCCGCTGCCGCGGCATCCATGCCCTTGAATTGCGATGCCGGCGCCATGAAGCGCCATGAGCATGGCGCCGAGCGCAATGCGCCTTCGGCCAGGCCCATCGCCTGTGTGCCGGCCGAAGCGGCGTCCGGTGTTCAGGCCAAGTCGAAGGCGAAGCCCCTTCACGACCACGCGAAGTTCCACAAGAACCAGTGACCGATGCAGCCCACCAACCAGGAGATCCTCCATGAACCAATCCCATGAACACGGCAACGGTCGCCCGTCCGGCCCGAACTGGTCCCGCATCAACCAATGGCTGCTGTGGATCGGTCTGGCCGCTGCGGTGGCCTGGATGTTCTTCCGCCACAGCGCGCACCTCGTGACACTGCTGCCGTTTCTGATCCTGCTGGCCTGCCCGCTGCTGCACTTCTTCGGTCACGGCGGCCACGGCGGCCACGGCGGCGCGTCGGACACGAAGCCCAAGGACGACGCGCGCCAACTTCCCCCCGGTGGCCAGGGCGGCCACCAGCACTGAGACCAAAGGAGCTCGATATGCAAACCACTGAACTCAAAGTCGACGGCATGACCTGCGGGTCCTGTGTCGCGTCCGTCACCAAGGCGCTCGAGCGTGTTCCGGGCGTGCAGCACGTCGAGGTCGATCTCGGCAGCGGCATCGCGCGTGTCCGCGGTGAGCATGCTGCGCACCAGGTGCCGGAACTGGTCGCCGCACTGGTTGAAGCCGGCTATGAGGCGCGTGTCGCGACGGGCGCGCCGGCCGCGCACCCGCGCCCCGTCGGTGGCTGTGGCGCGGGCGCCGGTGCACCTGCCAAGGGCCGTGGCGGCTGCTGCTGAGGTTGAGACGTCATGCCGACACCGAACACCACCGCCGCCGAGGCCGCGCCTGCGGCTCTCGCACCCGGTCTCATGGCCGTCCGCTACTGGCTGGACGCACTGTGGCGCGCCACCGCGGCGGCCGACACGCTGCGCGAACGTGCAGCCAACATGAGCGCGCACGAGGCCGCGGGCATGCCGCCCCTGCTGCACTTCGAGTCCGAGCCGGTGGCAGACGGTCGCGATCTCGATCCGCCGTCGAACTACCGGCTGCTGCGCGTCACGCGCTGCGGCACCGACGCACTCGAGATGCACGTGCGCAAGGGTGCCGCACCGGTGATCGTCGTCGACCCGCGCGCCGGACATGGCCCCGGCATCGGCGGCTTCAAGCGCGATTCGGAAGTCGGCATGGCGCTGCTCGAAGGCCATCCGGTCTACTTCGTCGTCTTCGACCCGGAGCCGGTCGAAGGCCAGACGATGGGGGCCGTCGTGCAGACGCTGGCGGCCTTCATCGACATCGTCGCCAGGCGCCATCGCGGCAAGGCGCCGATCGTCTACGGCAATTGCCAGGGCGGCTGGGCGATCACGCTGGCCCTGTCGCATTGCGAGCAGCGTGCGGCGCTGGCCGTGCTGAACGGCTCGCCGCTGTCGTACTGGGCGGGCGAGCGCGGTATCAACCCGATGCGCCTGCTCGGCGGCTTCACCGGCGGCGTCTGGCCGGCGCACTGGCTGTCGGACCTGGGCAACGGCCGCTTCGACGGCGCCTGGCTGGTGCAGAACTTCGAGGCGTTGCGGCCCGAGGGCGTGTTCAGGAAGTACGACACGCTCTTTGCGCAGCCGGAGGTCGAACACGACCGCTTCCTGGAGTTCGAGCGCTGGTGGAACGGCTTCTACCAGCTGGCCCGCGAGGAGATGCTGGCCATCGCCGGTGAGCTGTTCGTCGGCAACCGGCTCGAAGACGGGGAAGTCGTGGTCGACGGCCATTGCCGTGCCGACCTCAAGCGCATCGGGGCGCCGCTGGTGATCTTCAGCTCCTACGGCGACAACATCACGCCGCCGCACCAGGCGCTGGGTTGGCTCAAGGAAGTGTTTCCGACGACCGAGGATCTGGTGGCTGCCGGCCAGCGCGTCGTCTATCTGCTGCACAAGCAGGTGGGCCACCTCGGCATCTTCGTGTCGGCGGGCGTGGCGCGGCGCGAGCACCGCGCCATCCTGCACCACGCCGGAACGATCCAGGACCTTGCGCCCGGTCTCTACGAGATGGTTCTCGACGATACCGCCACCGGCGACGCCGCCACCGGCGCCCGCTTCGAAGCGCGCCGCCTCGAGGACCTGCCGTTCGACGCCAACCCGGCTGGATTCGACCAGGTGCAGGCGCTGTCCGAGGCCGCCGAGCGTGCCTACGCGCAATGGGTCTCGCCGTGGGTCCGCATGGCGGTCACGCCGGAATCGGCACGCGTGCTGCGCGAACTTCATCCGATGCGGGTCAGCCGGAAGGTCTGGTCCGTGAAGGCGACGCCGGCCCTGGCCTGGCTGCCATGGACACGGGAGTGGCTCGACCAGTGGGGCGCGCACGACCCGGACCGCACGGCCAATCCCTGGTACCAGCTGGAGCGCGTCGGTGCCGATGCGTGTGCCCAGGCCTGGGAGTCGTGGCGCACGAGCCGCGACCTGTGGGCCGAGGTGCTGTTCCAGCAGCTCTATGCCCGCTGACCGGCAGACCGACCGTCACGAGGAGCCCACGATGAGAACCATCCCGCTGCCAGCGATACGCCGGCGTTTCGCGACCACCACGTGGCTGTTGCTGCTGCTGGCCACGATGCTGAGCCCCGCGCTGGCCCAGAGCCGGCTGGAGCGGTCCGGCGTCACCCTCTACTGGGGGCTCGTGCCGGCCGCGGTCGTGGCGGACAAGCATGCCCTGGCCGATCTGCACGGCGGTCCGCCCAAGGGCGGTGGCCAGGTGCATCACCTCGTCGTGGCGCTCTACGACAGCGCGAGCGGCCGTCGCATCGAGGACGCGGTTGTGCGCGCGCAGCTCAGCGAAACCGGCATCGTCGACGAGCCGGCGAAGTACCTGCTGCCGATGAAGGTCAACGACCAGGCCAGCTACGGCCAGGTCTTCGGCGTGGCCAAGGATGGGCCGTACCGCTTCCGGGTCTGGGTGCGGCTGCCGCAGCGCACCGACGAGATCGAGTTTGCGGTCCAGGCGTGGTCACCGCACCGCAACCAGCCCTGAGGGACGGGCCATGACCACTCCGAAGAAGCAAACCGGCACTGAATCGGGCCGCGCCCGGTCGATGTGGATCTTCTGGATCTTCGCTGGCGTCGCGCTGTTGCTGCTGGTGCTGGAGCACCGGGCCCACGTGCTCGGCTGGTGGCTGCACGCGCTGCTCGGGCTGTGCGTGGTGCTGCTGTACCTCGTGGTCCGCGCCGCCAGCGGCGACGACCGCCCGCGCTGAACGCCCGCGGGCTTCTGCATCGACCAAGCAAGGAGGACTTCGTGGAAGTGATCGATCTGGCAGGCCGCAAAGGCCTCGTGGTCGGCGTGGCCAACGCCGACAGCCTGGCCTGGTCTGCCGCGCGCCACTTCCGCAGTGCCGGCGCCGAACTGGCCATGACCTACTACAACGAGAAGGCCCGGCCCTTCGTCGCGCCGCTCGCGCAGGAGGTGCAGGCACAGCTGCTGCCTTGCAACGTGCTGCAGGAGGGGCAGCTGGAAACGGTGTTCCACGCGCTGCGCGAACGCTGGGGGAAGCTCGACTTCGTCTTCCACTCGATCGCGTCGGCGCGCAAGGAAGACCTGCAGGGCCGCCTCACCGACTGCTCGGGCGCCGGGTTCGCCGAGGCGATGCTGGTGTCCTGCCACTCGTTGATCCGCATGGCGCGCCTGGCCGAGCGGCTCATGCGCGACGGCGGCAGTCTCACGACGGTGAGCTACTACGGCGCCGAGAAGGTGGTCGAGCACTACAACGTGATGGGACCGGTGAAGGCGGCCCTGGAGGCCTCGGTGCGCTATCTCGCGCACGAGCTCGGGCCCGCCGGCATCCGCGTCAACGCGATCTCCGCGGGGCCGGTGCGCACCCGGGCCGCTTCGGGCATCACCCACTTCGACGAGCTGCTCGACGAGGCCGCGCGCCGGTCGCCGCAACGGCGCACCGTGGACGGCTGCGAGGTCGGCCGCGTGGCGCTGCTGCTGGCCAGTCGCTACGCATCGGCGATCACCGGCGAAGTTGTGCATGTCGATGCCGGCTTCCATGTCGAAGGCATGGTGTTCCATTGAAGTCACCGGTCAGGGCCATGCACATCCTCTCGCTCAACGCCGGCAGCGCGACGCTCAAGTTCGGCGTCTTCGACCCGGTTTCGGCCACGCCGCTGATGGAGGCGACGATCGAACGCCCCGCGGTCGATGCCGCGGCATTCGACGAGATCGAGCGCCGACTGCGCCATGCCGGCATGCCGGCGATCGCCGCCGTCGGCCATCGTGTCGCGCACGGCGGACCCCGCCTGAACGAGGCCGTGCTTGTCGACGCGGACATCGAGCGCGCGATCGAACAGGCCGCCCCACTGGCGCCCCAGCACAACCCGGTCGCGCTGGCCGGCATCCGCCTGGCGCGCGAGCGTTGGCCGGGCCTGCCGCAGGTGGCGGTGTTTGACACCGCGTTCCATGCCGGCATGCCCGAGCAGGCGTCGCTCTATGCGGTGCCGCAGGCCTGGCGCGACGCCGGCGTGCGCCGCTACGGCTTTCATGGTCTGTCGCACCAGCATGTACTCGAGGCTGTGAGCGCCGCGCTGGAAAGGGCTCCCCAGCATCTGCGCATCGTCAGCTGCCACATCGGCAACGGTGCCAGCGTTTGTGCGATCGACCGCGGCCGGTCCATCGACACCTCGATGGGGATGACGGCGCTGGAGGGGCTGGTGATGGGCACGCGCAGCGGCGATCTGGACCCCGGCGTGTCGGGGTTCGTCGCGCGCACGCTCGGACTCGACCCGGCGCAGATCGAAGCGGCGCTGTACCGCGACAGTGGATTGAAGGCGCTGTCGGACATCGGCCCGGACCTGCGCGAGATCGACGCCCAGGCCCGGCAGGGGCATGCCGGCGCCCGGACGGCGCTGCAGGTTCACGCCTACCGCGTGCGCAAGTACATCGGCGCCTACGCCGCGGCGATGGGCGGCTGCGACGCCGTCGCCTTCACCGGCGGGGCAGGGGAGAACTCCGCCGCGCTGCGACGGCGCATCCTGGAGGGACTGGAGTTTCTCGGCGTGCGTGTCGACGAGGACCGCAACGAAGCCTTCGGCGCGTCCGGTGCCGCGGTCGCCGAGCTGCAGGCACCGCGCTCGCAGGTGGCGGTGCTGGCGGTGCGGGCGCGCGAGCAGTGGGTCATCGCGCGCGAGACCGTGGAGGTGCTGCGCCACGCCGAGCGCTCCGCGCCGCTGCAGGACTTCTCGATGCCGGTGGCGATCTCGGCCCACCACGTGCATCTCACGCAGGCGGCCGTCGAGGCCCTGTTCGGGGCTGGTCACGCGCTGCGCGTGTTGCAACCGCTCAGCCAGCCCGGCTTCTACGCCGCCGAGGAAACGGTTTCCGTGATCGGCGAGCGCGACCGGCTCGAACGCGTGCGCGTCGTCGGGCCCTGCCGTGCTGCCAACCAGATCGAGGTCAGCCGCACCGAGGCCATCCGGCTCGGCATCGATGCGCCGCTGCGCCTGTCCGGCGATCTCGCGGGCAGCGCCGAGGTCACGCTGGCGGGGCCGGCAGGGACCTTGCGCACCACGGGTTTGATCGTCGCGCGCCGCCACCTGCACCTGACGAGCGCCGATGCCCGGCGGCTCGGCGTCGAAAACCGCGGCGAGATCGAGGTCGCGCTCGACACGCCTCGCGGCACGGTGCTGCGCCATGTCGCCCTGCGTGTCGACGACGGCGCGGTGCTCGAACTGCACCTCGACACCGACGAAGCCAACGCTGCCGGGCTGCGCGGCGCCGGCGAAGGCGTGCTGCAGCGAAGCGACTGCAAGGCGCGCGTGTGCGGCGAGGCCGACCCCGAGAGCCACGCGTCCTGCGAGGCGGATTGATCAACACAGGAGAGAGTCATGGCTACCAACGAAGTCGTCATCTGCGGCGCCGTCCGCACCCCCATCGGCACCTACGGCGGTTCGCTCAAGGATGTACCCGCCAGCGACCTTGGCGCCGCGGTGATCCGCGAGACGCTGCTGCGCAATGGCCTCGCCGGATCCCAGGTGCAGTCGCTTGTGATGGGCAACGTCATCCAGGCCGGCAACCGGATGAACCCGGCTCGCCAGGCGGGCCTGGCGGCGGGGCTTCCCGTCGAAGTGCCTGCGCTGACGGTCAACCGCGTCTGCGGATCCGGGGCGCAAGCCGTCGTCAGCGCTGCGCTCGAGGTGGCGGCAGGCATGGTCGATTGCGCGGTGGCCGGCGGCATGGAGAACATGGACCGCGCGCCCTACCTGCTGCCGCAGGGGCGCTGGGGCGCGCGCATGGGCGACGTGACGCTGTTCGACAGCATGCTGCTGGACGGACTGCACGACGCCATCAGCGGGCAGCATGCCGGCTGGCACACCGAGGATCTGGTGATCCGCTGCGGCATATCCCGCGAGGACCAGGACCGCTGGGCGCTGCGCTCCCAGCAGGCGTTCTCGGCCGCGCAGGCCGCCGGCCGGTTCGACGCCGAGATCGTCACCCTGCAGGTGCCCGGTCGCAAGGGGCCGGTGCCGTTCGCGCGCGACGAGCACAACCGGCCCGACACCACGGTGGAGTCGCTGGCGCGGCTCAAGCCCGCCTTCCGCAAGGAGGGCACGATCACCGCGGGCAATGCGCCAGGCCTCAACAGTGGCGCGGCCGCGATGGTGGTGGCCGAGCGCGGCTGGGCCGAGCGCCAGGGGCTGCAGCCGCAGGCGCGCCTGGCGGCTTTCGGCATCGGCGCCGTGGACCCGAACTTCTTCGGGCTCGGGCCGCTGCCGGCCGTGCGCCAGGCGCTCGAGCGGGCCGGCTGGAGCATCGGGGACGTCGACCGGGTCGAGATCAACGAGGCCTTCGCGGCCATCGCGCTGGCCTGCCAGCGCGAACTCGGTTTCGCCGAGGACGTGGTCAATGTCGAGGGAGGCGCCATCGCGCACGGGCACCCGATCGGAGCGACCGGAGCGGTCCTTACCACCCGGCTGCTGCACGCGATGCAGCGCGACGGCCTGCGCCGCGGCATCGTGACGCTGTGCATCGGCGGCGGTCAGGCCGTCGCGCTGGCGCTCGAGCGGATCTGAGCGATGCGAGCCGGCCCGGTCACGCGGGGACTTGACCCGTGTGCAGCACCCGGGTCGAGACTTGCTGCCCGGGAGTCGGCGCGGCGCTGCGGCGACGGAGGAATGCGATGCGACTGATCGAGTGCGCGCGGCAGGCTGGTGTGACCACCGACACGCTGCGCCACTACCTGCGGGTCGGCCTGGTGGAGGCGGACGGTCGGACCGAGAACGGCTACCGCAGGTTCTCGGAGCGCACTGTCGCGCGCGTGCGCTTCATCCGCGGCTCGCTGGCGCTGGGCTTCACGCTCAGGGACGCTGCCGAACTCGTCGAGATGGGGCAACGTGGCGAACTGCCGTGTCCGCGCGCGCGCACCTTGCTCGACCAGCGCCTCGCGGAGCAGGGCCGACAGCTGGACCAAGCCCTGCGCCTGCATCGGCGCATGCAGCAGGCGGTGGCCGACTGGAAGAGGCGTCCCGACGGCGTGCCCGACGGCCACTCGGTATGTGGCCTCATCGAGGGTTTCGCACCGTCCGACGCACCTGCCAAGCGCGCGCATCGCGGCGCTGACGGCAAGTCCTGATGCCGTCCCGGCCTCATTTCAACGCCAAGAAGGGGAAAGACACCATGCAACACAATGAAGAACGCCACGCCTTCCTCGTCGGAGCAGGCATCGCTTCGCTGTCCGCCGCCGTGCTGCTGATCCGCGACGGCGGGTTTCAGGGCGGCAACATCCACATCATCGAGGAGCTTGCGCTGGCGGGCGGAGCGCTCGATGGCTCGGGCGACCCCATCAAGGGCTTTGTCTCGCGCGGCGGGCGGATGCTGACGGAGGAAACATACGTCTGCCTGTGGAACGTGCTCGACAGCATTCCCTCGCTCGACGATGCCGGCAAGACGGTCAAGCAGCAGACCTGGGCCTTCAACGACGAGTGGCGGTCCGACTCGAAGGCGCGCCTGATCGACCGCGAGCGCCGCATCCTCGACGCGAGCGATCTCGGTTTCAACCTGCAGGACCGCCTGGAGCTGATGCGCTTGCTGGCGACGCCCGAGCGGGCGCTGCATACCAAGCGCATCGAGGACTGCTTCTCGCCCCACTTCTTCGACACGAACTTCTGGGCGATGTGGCGCACCACCTTCGCGTTCCAGAACTGGCACAGCGCCATCGAGCTCAAGCGCTACATGCTCAGATTCCTGCAGGAGTTCCCGCGCATCCACACGCTGGCCGGCGTGCGTCGCACGTCACTGAACCAGTACGACGCCATCGTCAGGCCGATGGAGGCCTGGCTGCGCAGGCAGGGGGTCCAGTTCGATCTGGGAACGAAGGTCGTCGACGTCGACTTTGTCGAGCAAGGTCCGCACCGCCGCGTCGAGACGCTGCACGCGCAGCGTGGCGGAAAGCCGCTCACGTACCGCGTCGGCCCTTCGGACCTGGCGTTCATCACGATCGGCTCGATGACTGCCGACGCGACCTATGGCGACGACGACCACGCCCCGGTGCTGCTGCGCGACAAGCGCGACGGCGCTTGGACCCTCTGGGAATCCATGGCTCGCAAGACGCACGGCCTCGGGCGGCCGAACGCCTTCTGCGGCAATGTCGACGAGAGCAAGTGGGAGTCGTTCACGCTGACAATGCGCAGCCCGGCGCTCGTGCAACGCATCCAGGAATTCACCGGCAACGCCCCGGGTACCGGCGGCCTGATGACGTTCAAGGACTCGAACTGGCTGATGTCCATCGTCGTGCCGCATCCGCCGCACTTCGCAGGCCAGCCGGACGACGTGTTCACCATCTGGGGCTACGGGCTGTTCATCGACAACCCGGGCAACTACATCCGCAAGACGATGGCGCAGGCCACCGGGCGCGAGATCCTCGCCGAGTTGATGGGTCACCTGCGCTTCGACGACATCCGCGACGAGGTGCAGAGGACCACGACGACCATCCCCGTGATGATGCCGTACATCACCAGCGAGTTCGAGCGCCGCGAGATTGCCGACCGGCCGCCGGTCGTTCCCCTGGGCGCGGCGAACTTTGCGCTCCTTGGACAGTACGTCGAGATCCCCGAGGACGTCGTCTTCACCGTCGAGTATTCGGTGCGCGGTGCCATGCACGCCGTGTATGGGCTTCTTGGCCTGGGCAACGAGATCCCGCCGATCTATCACGGCATCACCGACCCGGCGGCCGCACTGGCCAGCCTGCGGACGCTGATGGGTTGACAGACGGGGCACCGGTGGTCCGGTGCCTTGCCCTTCCGGACAGGTTGCCAACATGAATCACATTGCTGGTCCCGCGTACGGGCTCTGGATGCTGGTGGTCGTCAACTCGCTGGTGTTCATCCTCTTCGCGTTCAGCTTCGCGCGGCCGCGCTCGGCGCGCGATTGGCGATCCTTCGGCGCGTTCTCGGCCTTCCTGGTGGCGCTGTTCACCGAGATGTACGGTTTCCCGCTGACGATCTACCTGCTGTCGGGCTGGCTCGGAAGCCGCTTTCCCGGGGTGGACTTCCTGTCACACGACGCCGGGCACCTGCTCGAGGTGATGTTCGGCTGGCGCGCCAATCCGCACTTCGGACCCTTCCACCTGCTCAGCGCCCTCTTCATCGGCGGCGGGTTCTGGCTGCTCTCGTCGGCGTGGAGGGTGCTGTACCAGAACCAGCGCCAGGGTACCTTGGCGGTGGCCGGTCCCTACGCGCGGCTGCGCCACCCGCAGTACGTCGGCTTCGTCGCGATCCTGTTCGGCTTCCTGCTCCAGTGGCCGACGATTCTCACTCTGGCGATGTTTCCGGTGCTCGTGTGGATGTACGTGCGCCTGTCGATCGCCGAGGAGCGCGAGGCCGAGAGACAGTTCGGCGACGAATGGGCGCGCTATGCCGCGCGCACCCCGCGCTTCCTGCCGCGTGCGCGAGCGGGCAGCGGCCGCTTTGGGGGGCCGTGACACCATGTGCACGAGCGACGAACGCCGCTTGCCCGTCCCTGCGGACGGGGTGCGTCCACACCGCGACGTTGCGGTTCGGAACGCGATCGCCCTCGTGCGCCTCTGGACCGCCGAGGCACCTGTCCTCGTCTGGGATGCGACCTGCGTCGTCGACCGCCACGGCCTGGACCCTATCCGCGGACGTCGCACGACCCCGATCGTTGCGGCGATCGTGGCGGCGGCGGGTGCGACGATGCCGCACTTCTCGCTGCCGGCCGATGCGCGGGCGTGGAGCACCGCCGACGCGATGGCCACGCTGACCCATGTGGAGATCGATCGTGCGACCGCGTCGCGCGTCGTGTCGCGCGAGGGTGCCTGCATCGCCCGGGCCGGTGCCGCCGGGGTTGGCGGGCACCTGCCGTGGAGCCGCGCTGCGGACGACGCCCATCTGGTCGCGTCGGCGCTGTCGCGCCGGTTGGCCGCGGGCATCACCCACCTCCTCGTCAACGTCACCATTGGACGCGCTGCCGCAGTTCCGGACGACGCTCGCCTGCATCGCCTGCAGGATCTGTTCGCTGCAGTCGGCGCGGCCGTCGGACTGCGAGTCCGCATTGCCCGCTCGGCAGGGTCGCAGCCAGTGGGCCTGGGCGTTGGCCCGGCGCCCGAAGCGCTGGACGTCCTGGCCGTGCTGCGCGGCGCCGCTGCGGCGCCTGTCGACCTTCGCATGCGGGCGCTGGCCGAAGCGGGCCAACTGCTCGAGATGTGCGGAAGGAGCCGTCCCGGCCATGGTGAAGCCGACGCGTGGCAACTTCTTGACAGTGGCGTGGCTTGGTCCCGGTTCCAGGCGATCTGCCAGGCGCAGGGCGGATTTCGCGAGCCGACCCTGGCGCCGCATGCCGAAACCGTCACCGCCGACCAAGCGGGTTACGTCAGGTCGCTTGACGGCGCGCATGTGCAGCGCGTCGCGGTGCTGGCCGGCGCACCTTGCGGGACCGGTGCCGGGATCGTGCTGCACACACGGATCGGCGACCGCGTGGAACGCGGCCAACCGCTGTTCACCGTGCACGCGGCCAGCGAAGGGCAACGCGCGGCGGTCGTGGACGACCTTCGCCACATCCCGCTGGTCGCCGTCATTGGCGACACGGCCCTGATCTTCGGCGACACAGACGCCAAGCACCTGAAGACCTGAAGGACAGACCGATGAGTTCCTCGACCACGCTCGCCCAATCCGTGCCCGCGGACCTGCACGGCCCGGCGCTGCGCATCCTGCAACGCTTGTTGGCGGGCATCGAACGGCCACCGGCGCTGAGGCTGGGCGCTGCGATCCTGCACGAACTCGAGGTCCATCCCGAGTACACGCTCGTGATCCGCGACCCCGGGCTGTTGCGCCGCCTCGTGCTGCGGCCCGATCCGCTGTTGCTGGCCGACGCGTACTTCCGCGGTGTCATCGATGTCGAAGGCGACCTGTACAGCGCACTGGCACTGAAGGCCCACTTCGAGACGGTCTCGCTGACCTGGCGCGATAAGCTGGCGCTGTGGCGTGACGCATTGCTGCTGCGGGTGTCCGACCAGGACGGCCTGAAGCCGGGTGGGGGGCTGGCCTCGCGCGTGGCCCGGCGGTTCGCGCATCGCCATTCACGCCAGACCGACCGGGCGGCGATATCGTTCCACTACGACGTGTCCAACACGTTCTACGGCCTGTGGCTGGATGCCGAGCGGGTCTACTCGTGCGCCTACTTCGAGACGCCCGACGACTCGCTGGAGCAGGCCCAGCGAAACAAGCTGGAGCACATCTGTCGCAAGCTGCGCCTGCAGGCCGGAGACCGCCTGCTCGACATCGGCTGCGGCTGGGGCGCGCTCGTGTGTTGGGCGGCGCGTCATCACGGCGTTCGCGCGCACGGCATCACACTCAGCCAGCGGCAACTCGAGTACGCCCGCGAGCGCATCCGCAACGAGGGCCTGCAGAACCTCGTGACGGTCGAGTTGCGAGACTACCGCGATCTCGGCGGCGCCGCGGTCTATGACAAGGTGTCCAGCGTCGGCATGTTCGAGCATGTCGGCCTGGCGAACCTGCCCGCCTACTACGCCGCGGTCCAGCGCGCGCTGCGGCCCGGCGGGCTGTTCCTCAACCACGGCATCACCCACGACGAGGAGGGCTGGAACCGGACCGTCGCGACCGAGTTCATCAATCGCTACGTGTTCCCGGACGGCGAGCTCGACTGCGTCAGCAACATCCAGCTCGGCATGGAGCGGGCCGGCTTCGAGATCCACGACGTCGAAGGTCTGCGCCCGCATTACGCGTTGACGCTGCGGCATTGGGTGCAGCGTCTGGAGGCGCGCCGCGACGAGGCGCTGCGGGAAGTCGACGAGCCGACCTGGCGCGTCTGGCGGCTCTACATGGCGGCCTGCGCGCTGGAGTTCGAGGCGGGAGGCACGGGCATCTACCAGATCGTCGCTTCGAAGCGCGATGGCGGAGCGTGGCCGGTCCCGCTGACCCGCCGCGATCTCTACGGTTCTTCAGTCGGGAGATGGACATGACACAGGCAGTGCTTCACGACGGATCCGCTGCATCGACCACCGCTTCGGTCGACCCGGTGTGCAGCATGACCGTGGATCCGGCCCAGGCGGCGGGGCGCACCGAACACGGCGGGCGGACCTACCTGTTCTGCTCAGGGCATTGTCTGAGCAAGTTCAAGCTCGATCCGGCGCGCTACATCGGCGTTCACGCGGGCACATCCGAAGCCGCGCCCGTGAATGCCACAACCGCCCTCGATACGGACAGGCATGCGGCGGGCCGCCCGCTGCAGAGCGTTCTGCGACGCGCCGAGTCGGGCCAGGCGAAGGACCCGGTGTGCGGCATGGTGGTCGACAAGGCCACCGCGCTGCGCACCGACCGTGCCGGGCGCAGCTACTACTTCTGCAGCGCGGGCTGCCAACGCACCTTCGAGTCGCCCGAGGCCGAGCTGAAGTCGATGCGCACGCGCGTCGCGATCGCGCTCACCGGCGTGCTGGCGCTGGCGATCATGCGCGCCGGCGCCTTCCTCGCGCTGGCCACCGGCGCGACGCTGATCACCTGGGTGCCGATACCGGCGCTGCCCTGGTTCACCTGGGGCATGTGGCTGTTCCTGCTGGTGACGCCGGTGCAGTTCATCGGCGGCTGGGGTTTCTACGTCGGCGCCTTCAACGCGCTGCGCAACCGGTCCATCAACATGGACCTGCTGATCGCGCTCGGCACCTCGGTGGCCTACTTCTACAGCGTGGCCGTGCTGTTCTTCCCGTCGGTGCTGCCGGTGAAGATCGAGGAGCGCGACGTCTACTTCGAGGTCTCGGCGGTGATCATCGCCTTCGTGCTGCTGGGCAAGTACATGGAGGAGATCATCAAGAAGCACTCCTCGGCGGCGGTGCGCAAGCTGCTCGACCTCAAGCCCGCGACCGCCCACGTGCTGCGCGGCGGCGAAGAGGTCGAGATCCCGGCCGAGCAGGTGATGGTGGGCGAGACGATCGTCGTGCGGCCAGGCGAACGCATCGCGACCGACGGCGTGGTGCTCGAGGGCGCCTCGTCGGTGGACGAGTCGATGCTTACCGGCGAGTCGATGCCCGTCGACAAGCAGGCCAGCGCGGCGGTGATCGGCGGCACGCTGAATCGCACCGGCAGCTTCCGCTTCCGCGCCACGCGCATCGGCGCCGAGACCGCGCTCGCGCAGATCGTCAAGATGGTCGAGGACGCGCAGACCAGCAGTGCGCCGATCCAGCGCATCGCCGACCAGGTGACGCGCTACTTCGTGCCGGCGGTGGTCGGCACGGCGATCGCCGCGTTCGCGCTCTGGTGGCTGGCCGGCAACTTCCCGCAGGGCCTGCTCGCGTTCATCGCCGTCCTGATCATCGCCTGTCCCTGCGCGCTCGGCATCGCCACGCCGGCAGCGCTGATGGTGGGCGTGGGGCGCGGCGCACAGGCAGGCATCCTGATCCGCGGCGGTGAGATCCTCGAGAAGGCCGAACGCCTCACCACCGTCGTGTTCGACAAGACCGGCACGCTGACCCGCGGCGAGCCGGCCCTGACCGATCTGCAGCCCTGCGGGCACTGTGACCACGATCAGGCGTTGCGCCTCGCCGCCAGCCTGGAGGCCGGCTCGGAACATCCGCTGGCCGAGGCCATCCTGCGCGGCGCCCGGGAGACGGGCATCGAACCCTGCGCGGTGCAGGGCTTCGAGGCCGTGCCGGGCCATGGTGTGCGTGGCCAGGTCGAGGGGCGCGAGGTGCTGTTCGGCAACCGGCGGCTGATGGAGGGCGCCGGCATCGACGTCGGGTCGGTCGGTCAGGACATGGAGCGCTTCCAGGCGGACGGCAAGACGGCGATGCTGCTCGCCTGCGACGGTGAACTTGCCGCGGTGATCGCGGTCGCCGACACGATCAAGCCCGAGGCGCGCGAGGCCGTGCGCTCGCTGCGCGTCGAAGGCATCGAGGTGGTGATGCTGACAGGGGACAACGCGCGCACCGCGGCGGCGATCGGCCGCGCGCTGGAGATCGACCGGGTGATTGCCGACGTGCTGCCCTCGGACAAGGCGCGCGTGATCAAGGAACTGCAGCAAGCCGGCAAGGTGGTGGCGATGGTCGGCGACGGCGTCAACGATGCCCCGGCGCTGGCGACTGCGGACATCGGCATCGCCATCGGGTCGGGCTCGGACGTGGCCAAGGAGACCGGCGGCATCATCCTCGTGCGCAGCGACGTGCGCGACGTGGTGACCGGCATCCGGCTCTCGCGGGCAACGATGCGCACGATCAAGCGCAACCTGTTCTGGGCCTTCATCTACAACGCGATCGGCGTGCCGATCGCCGCCTTCGGGCTGCTCAACCCGATCATCGCCGCCGCGGCAATGGCGCTGTCCTCGCTGTCGGTGATCGTCAACTCGGCGCTGCTCAAGCGGGCACGCCTGCAATGAGGGTGGAGGTTGCCATGAGATTCGTGACGTGGCCCGAGTTCGCCAACCGCTGGATGTGGCTGTGTCCGATCCTCGCCGTGGTGATCGCCGCGGCAGTGCTGTGGTTCTTCGGCTTCGCCTGGTGGAGTGCGCTGCTCGCTGCGGTCTTGCTGGTCTGTCCGGTGTTGATCCTGTGGGGTGCCATCCAGGTCGCCCTCGACGATCGACGGTCACGCCGGCGCCCCGGCACCTGAGCCCGATTCCTGGAGGAGTTGTTGTTCGTGGACAAGAAGCAGATGTTCTCGCTCTGGTACGTGCTGGCCGCCCTGGTGGGCATGATCCTGCTGCAGGAGTTCTTCGCCCCCCGGCACACGCAGACCCTGACCTACAGCGAGTTCAAGCAGGCGCTCGCAGCGGGCAAGCTCGACGACGTGGTGATCGCCGACGGCATCGCGACCGGCAAGCTGCGCGCCGAGGGGCTGGACCAGATCCTGCCTAAGGACAAGCTCGAGGCACTCGAGCGCGCCGGCGGCGAGCACGGCTTCGCGACGGTGCTGGTCAACGACCCGGGCCTGGTGGCCCAGCTCGATGTCGCCAAGGTGCGCTACGGCAGCGTGCGCGAGAGCAAGTGGCTCGGCGCGCTGATCTCCTGGGTCGCGCCGGCGCTGGTGTTCTTCGGCATCTGGTGGTTCCTGATGAAGCGCATCGGCGGCGGCATGGGTCACGGCGGATTGATGGAGATCGGCAAGAGCAAGGCCAAGGTCTACATGCAGACCGAGACCGGCGTGACCTTCAAGGACGTGGCCGGCATCGACGAGGCGCGCGAGGAGCTGATGGAGGTCGTCGAGTTCCTCAAGAATCCGGACCGTTTCAAGCGCCTGGGCGGCAAGATCCCCAAGGGCGTACTGATCGTCGGTGCTCCGGGCACCGGCAAGACTCTGCTCGCCAAGGCGGTCGCGGGAGAGGCGGGCGTGCCCTTCCTGTCGCTGAGCGGCTCCGAGTTCGTGGAGATGTTCGTCGGCGTCGGCGCAGCCCGCGTGCGAGATTTGTTCGAGCAGGCGGCCGCCAAGGCGCCTTGCATCGTCTTCATCGACGAGATCGACGCGCTGGGCAGGGCGCGCGGCGTGGGGCTGTCGGGCGGGCACGAGGAGCACGAGCAGACGCTGAACCAGTTGCTGGCCGAGATGGACGGCTTCGACACCAATCGTGGTGTCATCATCATGGCGGCGACGAACCGGCCGGAGATCCTCGACCCGGCGCTGCTGCGCCCTGGCCGCTTCGATCGCCACGTCGCGATCGACCGTCCCGACCTGAACGGTCGCCGCCAGATCCTCGAAGTGCATGTCAAACACGTCAAGCTGGCCGCCAATGTCGACTTGGCGGCGGTGGCGGCCCGCACACCCGGTTTCGCCGGCGCCGACCTCGCCAACCTCGTCAACGAAGCGACGCTGCGCGCGGCGAAGCACGACAAACCGGCCGTCGAGATGAGCGACTTCGACGAGGCGCTCGACCGGATCGTCGCCGGCCTCGAGAAGAGGAACCGGGTGATGAACCCGATGGAGCGCAGGTTCGTCGCCTTCCATGAGGCGGGGCACGCAGTGGTGGCCGAGATGCGCAAGAACACCGACCGCGTCTCCAAGGTCTCGATCATCCCGCGTGGCATCGCGGCGCTCGGGTACACGCAGCAGTCGCCGACCGAGGATCGCTACCTGATGCGCAAGAGCGAACTGCTCGACCGCATCGATGTGCTGCTCGGCGGCCGCGTGGCCGAGAAGCTCGTCTTCGACGATGTGTCGACCGGCGCGGAGAACGACCTGCAGCGCGCCACCGACATGGCGCGGCACATGATCACGCACTACGGCATGAGCGAATCGCTCGGGCTGGCCACCTTCGACGCACGCCCCGTGCCGCTGTACCTGAACGGCCCGACGATGCCCGAGCCGCGCAACTTCAGCGAGCGTACCGCGGAGGCGATCGACAGCGAGGTGCGACGAATCCTCGACGAGGCGCGCGAGCGCGTGACCGAGACGCTGACAGCACACCGGGCTACCCTCGACACGTTGGCGGCCCTGCTGCTGGAGAAGGAGGTCGTCGACCGGTCGATGCTCGACCGCCTGATGAGCGAGCAGGTGGCGCCCGCGCAGTTGCGCGTGGCCGCTGTGCCGGTGCGGCCAGAATGAGTGCGTTGCTGGTCACGCGACCCACCCATGCGGCCCGACGCCGAGCCCGGCAAGTCGACCACGGTGGTGCTCAAGTACCCCGTGTTCGGATGACGAGACCTTCAGCCAGCGCAATCTTCGAAGCGATGAAACCATGAACCACAACATCCCCTGGGTTGCCGAGCGTGTACGGCTGTTTCGCGAAAGCAATGCCGACTTCGCGCGCTGGGCGCGCGGCTTCGGACCCATCGTGCACAACGACCTCACTCAACTGCGCGTGCACGAGCTCGCACAGGTGCTGGTCGCCGGCGGCATGGCGGGCGACGCGGCGAGCGTCTACCGCACGCTGTGGGCCGCGGACCGTCTCGCCGCGGCCGGCATGTGGCTGACCGTGCATATGACCTATGCCGACAAGGTCCATCCCGACGGGCGCGAGATGGCGGCCGAGGACTTCAAGGAGACGCCCGAGGGCCACACCGGCGGCTCGCTGAACATCGTGCCGGCCTACGTCGGCTATCTCGCCGCGAACGCGCTCAGCGGGCTGACGCGCGGCTGGCTGATGGGCCAGGGGCATTGCGTGGCGGGCATCGACGCGTGCAACCTGCTGGTGGGCAACATGACGCCTCGCCACGCCGAGCGCTACGACCGCAGCGAGAGCGGGTTGACGCGCTTCGCCCGCGACTTCTACAGCTACGCGATCGACGCGGCGGGGCGGCCGGCCTCACCGCTGGGCAGCCACGTCGGGCCGAACACGGCCGGCGGCCTGTCCGAGGGCGGTTACCTCGGCTTCGCGGAGCTGCAGTACGTGCACATGCCGCTGCCGGGTGAGCGGCTGGTGGTGTTCCTGAGCGACGGTGCCTTCGAGGAGCAGCGCGGCAGCGATTGGGCACCGCGCTGGTGGCGCGCCGAGGACTGCGGCTTCGTCGCCCCGTTCATGATCCTCAACGGGCGCCGCATCGAGCAGCGCAGCACGATGCAGCAGCAGGGCGGCAAGGAGTGGTTCCACCAGCACCTGCGCCTGAACGGCTTCGACCCGATGGAGATCGACGGCACCGACCCGGCAGCGTTCGCCTGGGCCGTGCATGCGATGGAGGAACGGCTTGCAGCCTGCGCGGCGTCAGTGGCCAGCGGGAGCACCCGCTATCCGGTGCCGCTGCACTACACGGTCGCCGAGGCGCCGAAGGGCTTCGGCTTTCCCGGGGCAGGCACCAACGCCGCCCACAACCTGCCGCTGGTCGGCAATCCGCGGGTCGATGCGGCCGCGCGGCAGCATTTCAACGAGGGCGCGCGGGCGCTGTTCGTGCCCGCCGCGGAACTCGACGACGCGCTGGCCGCGCTGTGCCGCCACCAAGACCAGCGGCGTCCGCTCGAGCGCGACCATCCGCTGGCGCACAGGCGCATCGTGGCGCCCGCAATGCCCGCGGCGCATTGGCACGCGGTCGGCGCAGGCCAGGTGTCGCCGATGGGCGCGCTGGACTCGGCGTTCGCCGCCATTGTGCAGGCGAACCCCCAACTACGCCCACGCGTCGGCAACCCCGACGAACTGCGCAGCAACCGGATGGGGCAGACGCTGGATCTGCTGAAGCACCGTGTCTTCGTGCCCGAGCCCGGTCTGGCCGAAGCGGTGGACGGCGCGGTGATCACCGCCCTCAACGAAGAGGCGGTGGTCTGCGCGGCGCTTGGCAACAAGGGGGGCATCAACCTGGTCGTCTCCTACGAGGCTTTCGCCGTGAAGATGCTCGGCGCGCTGCGCCAGGAGATCCTGTTCGCCCGCCACCAGGCGGAAGCGGCCGCCGCCCCGGGCTGGCTGTCGGTCGTCACGGTCGCTACCTCGCATACCTGGGAGAACGGCAAGAACGAGCAGTCGCACCAGGACCCGACCCTGGCCGAGGCGCTGCTGGGCGAGATGTCCGACACCGCCCGCGTGCTGTTCCCGGTCGATGCCAACAGCGCCGCCGCCGCGCTGCGCGCGGCTTATTGCACCCATGGCCAGTTCTGGACCCTCGTCGTGCCCAAGCGGCCGATGGCCAACCGGCTGACCGGCGAGCAGGCGCAGCGCCTGGTCGACGATGGCGCGTGCGTGGTGAAGGCTTGCGACGCGCCCGAGGTGCTGCTGGTCGCCATCGGCGCGTACCAGCTGCAGCAGGCGCTCTTGGCGGCCGACAGACTCGATGCCGCCGGCCATCGCACCGCGGTGACCTGCGTCGTCGAGCCCGGCCGTTTCCGGCTGCCGCGCGACGGGCGCGAGCGTGCGTTCGTGGCCGACGATGCAGCGCTTGCACAGCTGTTCCCGGCCGCGGCCACCGCGCGTGTCATCGTCTCGCATATGCGGCCCGAACCGACGCTTGGTGTGCTGCGCCGCATCGACACCGGGCCGCGGCGGACCCACGCACTGGGTTATGTCGCGCGGGGCGGCACGCTGGATGTCGCGGGTATGCTGTTCGCGAACCGCTGCACTTGGGCGCATGTGGCGGCCGAGGCCGCATCGGCGCTCGGCATCGATGCGGCGACGGTGCTCCGTGCCGACGAATGGGCCGCCGTGCGCGGGCTCGGCGATCCGCAGACCGTGATGACGTCGGAATGAAACCACGCCGACGCCCCCCGCCATCGTCCGCGCCGACAAGGCGACGAAGTTCTACCAGCACGACAGCATCCCGGTACCGGCGCTGCACGAGACCAGCGTCGAGATCCCGGGGGGCGCCCGACGAGGGGTCGCATCTGGGTCGGCGAGCAGGACATCACCAGCCTCGGCGGCAAGGCGCTGGCGGAGGTGCGGTTGCGCCGTATCGGCTTCGTGTTCCAGGAATACTATGCGCTGATCCTGAACCGGCTGCGCCTGGAGGCGAAGGGCGATCTCGCGCCGGGGCTCGAGCTCGACCTGCAGTACGACAACGAGTTGCTGCTGGGCAGCTACCTGGGCACGGCGGAGTTCCGCTCGGCGAAGGACAGTGCGGCCCCGCAGTACTGGCGGGCCGATGCGAACGACCTCGAGCGCGGCGACTTGTACGGCCGCCATCGTCCGTACCGGGCGGCGGTGACGCTGACGCGCGGCAATGTCGACCTGAAGCTCGGCCGGCAACGCATCGCCTGGGGGACGGGCCGTTTCTGGGAGTCCGCCGGACATCCTGAACCCGGTGAACCCGCCGGCGCTGGAGCGCGAGGAGCGGGTCGGGGTCGATGCCGCGCTGCTCGAGGCCAAGCTCGGGCCGTTGTCGCGCGCTTCCGTTGCCTATGCCCACGCGCCCGACCTTGGCCCGGCGCGGCGAGTGCGAGCACTGTATCGGTGGCACTCGGAATGGCCCACGCCTGGGCGGCCGTCGCATCGCTCCATGTGAAGAGGAGGTAGATCGCAGCCGGGGACAGCAGCCCTCCCAATGCGGCGAGGGCTGGCAGTGCAATTCGTGCCGGCGAGTCGAGGTGCCCCTCTAGGACTTCACGCTTGATTTCCGGCGCGACCAGGAGGAAGAAGAAGACCATCAAGCCTTCGTTTATCCACAGAATCAAGGGCTTCTCGACCATCAACGAGCCGACCCGAACCGCCACCAGCGTGTGGTGGACCAGTTGGTAGGCCGGTCGCAGCGGCGAATTCACCATGGCGAACGCCGCCAGCATGGCGACGACAGTCAGCGGCCCCGAAGCCTTCCCGGGTTGCTGTAGCCATGCAGTGATGCGGTGCTACAAGCCCATCGGCTAGTCAGCCTGCGACGAAGTTGTCACCGCCCGTCGCCCCAACGCCGCATGAAGAAGTTGTAGACCGGGACGTACACCATCCCGGCGTATGCGCCGTACAGGAAGCTCTCCACCAGCCCGATGAAGAATCCTTGCCATGTGAGCCACTTGAATCCCGGCAGCACCTGTTCGAGGAAGGCGTGCATGTGCAGGCTCTGCGGTGCCCCGAGCCCGTAGCTCACGCAGACCAGGAATGAGATCAACGTCGTCGTGGCCAGCGCCCACGAAACGACCTTCATGTTGAGCATGACGTCCTCCTAGTGACGATGATGTTCGCGGTTGCCCGCTGACGCACTTGGCGTGGTCCCGCCGGCTTGTTTGGTGGGGGCCTTGTCGGGATCGCCGTTGCCGCCGCCACTCGAACCATGGCCGCCGTGACCGCCGCCATGGCCCCCATGGCCGCCGTGCCCTCCGTGACCGAACAAGTGCATGGCGATGAATGCCACGCCAAAAAGAACCCAGATCCAGTTCTCCGTCAGCCAGGCCATGTCCAACTCCTTTCGTTGAGGTCGCTCCGAACGTCGACCCGTTGCAGCGCTGCGTGCTCAAGGGATGTGGGGTCCCGAACGCACGCGCCTGGGGTAGGCAGTGATCGGCCAGAGGCGCGAAACAGCCACGGCGCCCAGGCCGGTCCCGCGACGGCACTTGGACGAAGGGCTCCAAATGGAATAGACCAGCGCGCCGATCAGCACGATCCACAAGATCCACCACAGCCCGTGCATGCTGCCCATGTAATAGCCCTCGCCGATGTACACATGTGCTCCCAGGTTCGAGTCGCGTCAGTCGGTCGGTGCGGCGTCGAGCGCCGCACGCACGCGTTGCAGCTTGCCTCTCACTTCCTTGGCCACCGCAGCGACCTCTGGGTGGGCCGTCAACTGCAGAACGGCCTCGGGGTCCATGAAGCCCACCACCAGCCGACCGTCAGCCTCCTGGCGAACGACGACATTGCAGGGCAGGAGCAAGCCGATGTCCGGCTCGGCCGTCAGCGCACGGTGTGCGAGGGTCGGGTTGCAGGCGCCCAGAATCCGGTAGGGCGGTACGTCGATCCCGAGTTTGGCCTTCATCGTGGCCTGAACGTCGATCTCGGTCAGCACACCGAAGCCCTCGGACTTCAGGGCGGCTGTGACCTGCTCGACAGCTCGACCGAAGTCGCGCTCCCGCAGCGCAACATGGAAGCCGTAGGCCGACGACGCGGCGGTGCGATTGGGGCTGTTGAAGTTCTTCACCGTCCGGCTCCCGTCACTTGGCCGCCGGCACGGGCGCCGTGCGGTCCATCATCATCTGCATCATCTCGATGCGCTTTTCCATCATCTGCTGGCGCGTGCTCATGTCCATCGGTGCACTCGCGGCCCCCATCGGCTCCATTCCTCGCATGCCTCCCATGCCCATGCCGCCTTGCATCAGCTTCATCTGCTCGGCCATGCGCTTGCTGCGCTCTTTCGGTGTGCGTGCGGCGAGCAGCTTGCTGCGGATCGCCTGCATGGATTGCATCTGCTTGTCCATGTTCTGGCTCCAGGCTGACGGCATTGCCGGTGCCTGAGCTGTGGTTGATTGCGCCCACGCCGGCACAGCGGCTGCCAAGATGGCCGGTGCGAGAAAAATGCTGCGCCGGTTTCAGCATCTTGATGCAGGCTGTGCTGCCGAGGAAGTTCAGGTCAAGGGACACTGGGAACCTTCCAGATCCCGCTGCGTCAGCGCAGGAAATCGCGCCGCAATCCCAGCGAGGCATCGGTCTTCGCGATTGACCTCGCCGGGTCCGTCTCGATACCGGTCAGAGCCCGGATCGCGTCGATGGTTTCCGGGATCACGATCGCCTGGTTGAAGACCTGGTAGGTGTAGTAAGCCTGGTCACCGTCGACGGCCAGCACGTCTTCCCACAGCGCCACCTCCCACATGTCGCCGCGGGGGCGTCCAAGGTCGGACATCAGTTCGACCGTGCTGTTCAGAGCCACGATCCCGTCCGACGAACGCACGAACGCGATCCTCGGTGCCGCCTGGAATGCCGCGAGCACCTTGTCGCGCGTCGCCGGCCGGGTCAGTTCGATCCACCAGGTGTGCAGGTGACTGGAGTTGTGTGCGGCCTTCACGGCGATCGTCACGACGTCGAGATCGGGGATGACGGTGCGGGCGTCCGGACCCTGATGGCTGGGAATGACCTTCTCGGGCACCACCGTGTTGACGATGCCGTCGGCATGCGCCTCCCAGGGATCGGAGGTGCGCCGGATCAGCGTACCGCGTGCACGTTTCAGGAGGCCTGCAGTCCGCAGCGCCCCGAGCGTGCGAACAATCGATGTGGTGTTGCAGGATACGACGCGCGTCGACGCGCGCCCCAAGGCCGACGCATAGTTCGCCTGCGCGACGAAGGAATGACCGGTGAGCGCATGCGATTCGCCGCCGTGGAAGATGGCCTTGACGCCAACCGCCTCGTACACGCCCTTGTTGATCGCAGCCACCTTCTTCGGCGTGCAGTCGACGACGACATCGGATTTCGCGAGCAACTCGGCGAGGCCGCCCTCGACCGTGATGCCGGCTGCGCGCATCGGCGCCTCGGCCTGCGGCGTCGCCGCGTGCACGGGCAGCCCGGCGCGGGCCGCGACCTGCAGCCGGTAGTCGTCGACGATGTCTGCGACACCGGCGAGCGTCATGTCGTCTTGCAGGCGAACCGCGTCGGCGACGCGCTTGCCGATGACTCCGTAGCCGTTGACGGCGACCCTGATCCTGTCCATGTCCACTCCTTTGACGTTGGGTTCCTCGGTCAGCGCAGCGCGCGCCCACGGGCGATGGAAAACGTGAACCGGATGGCGAGCGCGTAGCCCGCCAGCGCGAGCAGCGGCATTCCGCCCCACTGCGGGCCCACGGCGTGCTGCATCAGCAGGCTGGAAGCGATGTACAGCCCGAGCGTCACCAGCGCGAGCGCAATGCGCCGGCTGGCACGCTCGACGGCCTGCTGCAGGCGCGGATCAGGCACGATCGTGATCTCGAACAGGCGCTCGCCGGCGAGTAAGCCGTGCAGCCGCCGCGCCGCCAGTACGGGCAGGTCGTTCGCCGCGCTGCCCAGCTCAAAGGCCAGGCGCTTTAATGCCACCTCCCGCGGCGCCTGCTGAATCGAGCCGGCCGCGGCGTGGCGCGACAGCGTCTCGAAGATCGAGAAGGTCGGCGCCAGTGTGCGCACCGTGCCTTCGAGCAGCAGCATCGTGCGTGTCAGCACGAGCAGGTCCGCGGGCAGGCGCAGGGCTTGCGAGCGACCAGCGGCGACCAGCCGTCCGAGTGTGCCCGGCAGCGACCAGTCGCGCAGCGGCCGCTCCGCACAATCGGCCAGCAGCAACTGCACGACCGGCAGAAACGCGCGGCGCTCCACCTGCGACCCCACCAGGCCCAGTTCGAGCCAGGCGTCCACCACCCAGTCGGCGTCCTGCTCGACGAACGCCAGCGCAAACGCCGTCAGTGCGCGGCGCAGGCGGCGATCCAGGCGGCCGACGATGCCGAAGTCGTGCAGGCAGATGCGCCCGTCGGCCATCACGAACAGATTGCCCGGATGAGGATCGCCATGGAACAGGCCGTGCTCGAAAAGTTGAGTCACGTAGCTGTCGACGAGGCGGCGCGCGCAGGCCTCGCGCTCGGCCGCAGCGACGGCATCGATGCGCACGCCGCTGCTGAAGCGCTGCACCATCACCGAGGGCGCGCACAGGCCGTCGATCACGTCGGGGATGTCGATGTCGGGCGATCCGCGCCATGCATCGGCAAATCGCCGCACGAAGCGGGCCTCGCGCATGAGGTCCATCTCGAGCCGCAGGTTGGTGGCGATCTCGTCGACGACCGCCACGAGGCCCCAGCGGCGCAACGCCGGCAGCAGAGCCTGCGCCACGGTGGCCACCCCGCGCAGGATCCGCATATCGGCTTCGACGGTCTCGGCGGTGCCTGGCCGGCGGATCTTGACGATGACCTCGGTGCCGTCGTGCAGCGCGGCGCGATGAATCTGCGCCACCGACGCCGCGGCCAGCGGCGCCAGGTCGAAGCGCGCGAACAGCTGTGCGCAGGGGCGGCCGAACGCCGATTCCACGGTCTGCCGGGCCAGCTCCGCTGGAAACGCGCCGACGTGGTCCTGCAGCCGCGAGAGGGCCTGCTGCGCCGCCTCCGGCAACAGATCGGCGCGCAGGCTCAGGTGCTGGCCGAGCTTGACGAAGGTGGTGCCCAGCCCCTGCAGCAGGGCCGCGAAGCGTTCGGCCGCGGGATGGTCGTCGCAGCGCATCACAGCGCGGTGCCAACCCCACCACAACATGAAACCGGTGAAGGCCAGGCTGATGCGCAGCACGCGCCGCAGCGCGGAGCGGCGCCGCTGCGGCCGTGCCGGGGACTGTGTGGCATCACCCATGTGGGGGCACGCGGTTTCGCGCTGGGCAGCCTTGCTCCGGCGCGGTGCCGCCCTTTACGGCCCGGTACAGTGAGACGATGCCGAAGGCCGTGGCGATCCGGCCTGTTTCTTCGACCTGGCGGAATCCCGCAGAAGCAAACAACACCGGCAGCAGTCCGGCGACGTTGTCGCTGGTGGTGTCGAAGCCGTCGAGAAGCTGGATCGCCAGGAACGCGGTCCGGCTGGCCAGGCCACCCGCTCGGCCCCAGTCGGCGACGTGCAGTTGCCCGCCAGGGCGCAGCACGCGGTGCATCTGGTGCGCGGTCAGCAGTTTGTCGCCCCAGGCCAGGTGATGGAAGAACAGGCTCGACAGCACGCGGTCGAAATGTCCGTCGGCATAGGGTAGGGCGGACGAGCGACCCAGGTCGAAGGCCACATCGGCGCCGGCGTGCCGTGCCTTGCGCGCCGCGATGGCGAGGACCGCGGGGTCGGCATCGAACGCCGACACACGCACGCCCGGCTGTCGGCGCTGTGCCGCGATGGCCAACGTGCCGGTGCCGCAGCCCACATCCAGAACCTGTTGGCCCGGCTCGATGGCCGCCTGGTCGAGCAGCACCCGCTTGAAGGTCCGCTCACGCGTCGTCAGCGCCACCACCCGGTCATACAGCGGCGTGAGGGCGTGAAAGCCGAGCGCGGGCGTGAAGCCCTTAGTCCGGTCCATCAATGTGCCTGCAGTTCCCGCGCCGCGCCGGGAATCGGCGCGGTTCGGCGCGCATCGGTGAAATACAGGAAGACGATGACGCTGAGCATCCCGGCGAAGAAACACCACACCGAGATGAACCAGGTCGCGTAGAAGACGTAGGCCGCCACCGCGGACACGAACGCGGCCACGCCGAAAGCAACCACCCGCACGTGGCTGGAGAACATCAGGCTGGCGCAAGTGCCCAGCAGGTACAGCGACATCGCCGCCACCGCATAGAAGTGCGGCGACGCGTAGGCGATGTGCTGGCCTGTCACCGTGGCGACGATCGGCAGCGTGAACAGCGTGGCCAGCAGGTACAGGCCCACGGCGCTGCCCGCGATGGCGATGGCGATCAGGATTCGCCGCCGCCAGGGCACGGTCTCCAGCGCCAGTGCGGCCAGCGGCACGTAGATCGGCCACAACACGTGCGAGAAGAACGAGTAGGCATGCGTCAGAGCGGTGTTGAGCGGCGGCGCGCGGTCCGGGAAGGTCAGCCAGAGCGCGCCCTCGAGCAGTTGCTGGATGCCGAAGAGCACTGGAATCCAGGCGTACGGCAGTTCCGAGCGAACTCGCGCGCGCCGCACGGTGGCCGCGCCGACGATCAGCAACACGGCGCTGGCGGTAAAGCTGGCTTGCGCGGAGAAGCACATCAGCACGACTCCTGCAGGATGGTGTCGGTCGGTCGGGCCGGCGGCCCGCCAGGCGTCATCACCGCAGTTCCCCGGACGACGTGGTGTCGTCCCGCCGAGCCGGCGTGGGCGACAGGGCACGGGCGACGATGACGCGCAGTGTTTCGGCATGCCGCTGACCGCGCTGCAGCGCACGCTCCGGAAAGCGCGAGGCCAGCCAGGCGTAGACGAGGTACTTCGCGAGTTTGCCGATCCACAGCGCGAGCACCACCTCGATGATCGGCAGCCGGGAGATGCCGGCGAACATCAGCGCCGGGGTCAGCGGCAGCGGCGTGGCGGCGATGGCAAGCAAGGCCAGGACGCCGTAGGCGGACAACCAGCGGGTTGCGTCGCTCCAGGCGGACGAACGCACGACCTCGGGGTAGGCGGCAAACAGCCGGGCCCAGCCGAGGTGGTGGAACACCAGGTACAGCACGGCCGCGCCCAGCGCTGCGCCCAGACTGGCCCCCACGGCGATCGTGCCCCAGCGGCGCCGCGCCATCAGCACCGCCGCGACCAGCAGGGTTGCAAAGGGTACGGACATCGACAACGTCGCAGCAAGCGCCACGGTGCCGACCACGACCGGGAACGCGCGGCTGTCGGCCCGCCGCAGCAGCGTGCGCATCAGCCCGGATTCGAGTGCGCCGCGCAGCACGGGATGTCTCCCTCATGGCTTGCGCGTGACCGGGCGCCAGCCCAATTCGGCCGCCGCTCGGGCCTCCAGCAGGGTCGTTCCTTGCCCGTCCATCAACTCCTCCAGCGCGCGCGCCATCGGTTCGACCACGCTGATCTCGTTGGATGGGTGCGGCACCGTGTCGCAGCTGAGCACGCGGGCCGGCCGGCTGGCCAGCAGTTCCTCGTACGCGCCCGGCGCAAACAGCGCATGCACCCCGATGCACAGCGGCGCCGGCAATCCGACGCGGCGCACGCTGGCCACCGCCTGGATCATGGTACGTGCGCTCGAGACGATGTCGTCGACCAGCACCGGCTGGCGGTCGGGCCAGGCCGACACGTCCGGCAGGCTGACCTCGACATCGCGGTCGCCGCGGCGGATCTTCTGCAGCACGGTCCAGGGGGCACCGGCGGCGGCAGCGACCTGCGCGACCCATTGCTCGCTCTCCGAGTCGGGGCCGATCAGCAGCGGGCGTTCGACATGTGCCGCGACCCAGCGGGCGATCAGCGGCGCCGTGTGCACGACCCGTGTCGGAATGCGGTAGATCTCGTCGAGTGCGTGGTAGCGGTGCAGGTGCGGATCGGCCGTCACGAGCCCATCGAAGGCGGCCGACAGCAGCGCTGCGTAGGAGCGCGACGTCACCGCCTCGCCGGCGTGGAAGCGCCGGTCCTGCCGCAGGTAGGCGAGGTAGGGCGCCGCGAGCAGCACCTTCGCCGCGCCGAGGTCGCGCGCGGCATCGGCCGCGAACAGTAGCGGCAAGGTCTTCTCGTCGGGCCGCGCCAGGCTGCATGTAATCACGACGGTCCGGTCCGTCACGTCCGCATCCAGGCGGACCAGCGATTCGCAGTCCGGAAAGCGGTGCCGTTCCAGCCCGGCACGTTCGCCCTGCAGCGCACGCACCAGCCGGTCGGCAAAGGCCTCGTCGCCGGGCAGATGGAAGACGATCGGTCTCAAGACAGCTCCGAGATCTGGAAGATGGGGGGACGGGTTTCGATGTATTGCTGCGCGTAAGCCAGTTCTCCCGGAGCCTGCGCATGCAGCGTGAAGAGTGGCTGCCCGGGCTGCACGATGTCGCCGAGGCGGGCGTGCACGTCGACGCCGGCGGCCGCTGCCTTCGGGGCGCCGGCGAGTTTGGCGGCGCGCGAAAGCACGCGGTTGTCGATCGCCGTGATGCGCCCCCTCGCGCGTGCCTCGACGACCCGCCGGTGCGACGCCAGTGGCAGCTCGCGCAGGCCGCCCTGGGCTTCGCAGATGGCGGCGAACTTCGACCAGGCCCGGTCGTCGGCCAGAACCTCGGTCGCCAGGCGCAGGCCGTGGCCTTCCGGGGCCGCGCCGCCCAGCTCGAGGACGTCGCCAGCCAGACGCAAGGCGCGCTGTCTCAAATCGTCTGGCGCGTCGGCCTGTCGGCGCAGCACGGCCAGCACGTCGCGCGCCTCCAGCGCCGGGCCGATGCCGCGCCCGACCGGCTGCTGGCCGTCGGTGACGCGCAACGCCACCTGCAATCCGATGGCCCGGCCAACCTCGACGAGCCGGCGCCCGAGCGTCTGTGCAGCCTCGGCGCTGCGGACCTTGGCCGTCGGCCCGACCGGCAAGTCGATCAGCACGTGCGTCGAGCCGGCCGCAGCCTTCTTGGACAACACGGAGGCGACCAGCTGGCCCTCGCTGTCGAGATCGAGCGGACGCTCGACACGAATCAGGATGTCGTCGGCCGGGCTCAGCCGGACCGAACCTCCCCAGACGATGCAGGCGCCGGTGCGTTCCACCGTGCGCCGCATCGCGGCGATGCCGAGGTCGACCGGGGCCAGTACCTCCATCGTGTCTGCGGTGCCCGCGGGGGACGTGATCGCACGCGACGAGGTCTTGGGCATCGTCAGCCCGCAGGCCGCGACGATGGGCACGACGAGCAGCGTCGTGCGGTTGCCGGGCAGGCCGCCGACGCAATGTTTGTCGACGACCCTGTCGCGGCCCCATGCCAGCCGTTCGCCCACGTCGATCATCGCCCGTGTTAACGAGACGGTCTCGTCGAGATCGAGGCGGTCGCCGGCGCAGGCGGTGATGAAGGTGGCCAGGTGCAGATCGGCGTAGCGGCCGGCCGCGATGTCGCCGATGACGGCGCGAAAGGCGCCGGCACCGAGGCGCTGGCCGTAGACCTTGGCGCGGACATGGCTGAGCGAGTCGAGCACCGGTGCATGGCTGACGCTGAGCCATTCACCAGGCGTGGCACACAGTGACGTCCACGCTGCATCGGACAGGCCCGCAACACCCTGTCCCAGCCACGGTCCGTCGACGACGCTGAGCGTGGCGACGATGCTGCGCTGGCCCGCGGTCAGTTGCACGCGAGCCTGCGTCGTGAAGCCCTCGGATCGGCAAACAGCGCAGTCGCGGTGCATGTAGACCACCGGCTCCCGGTAGGTGTCGATGCCCGTGCGCCAGGCGCGCAAGCGGTTCTCGGCGTCGTCGCCGTGGGGCGGGGTGGTAGCCGAAGTCATTCCAGCTCCACCGTTTCCAGATAGTCGGGCACGCGGCACGGCCAGTGCAGCTCGCGCTCGATGCGCGAGCGCATCGCGTCGGCCGCCGCCGGTTCACCGTGGGTGATGAAGGTCTGCGCCGGCGGCGCGTCGAAGCCGCGCAGCCACTGCAGGATCTCGCCGGCGTCTGCGTGCGCGGACAGGCTGTCCAGCGCTGCCACCTCGGCCTGGATCGGCACGTCCTCGCCATGGATGCGCACCGAGGTGGCACCTTGGAGGATGGCGGCACCACGGGTGCCGCCAGCCTGGTAGCCCGCGAACAGGATCGTGTTGCGGCGGTCCGGTGCGAAGGCCTTCAGGTGGTGGACGACGCGCCCGCCTGTGGCCATGCCGCTGGCCGAGATGATGACCATCGGGCCACGCCGTGCGCTCAGCGCGCGCGAGTCGTCGGGCTTGTTGACGATCGTCGCCGCACGGCACATGGCCTCGCATTGCTCGGGGCTCAGCCGGTGCTCGCTGCGGTGCGCGTGGTAGATGCGCGTCGCGTCGGTGGCCATCGGGCTGTCGAGGTAGACCGGCAGATGGTGGATGATGCCGCGCTCCTTGAGCAGGTGGATGCAGTACATCAGGTTCTGCGCGCGGCCCACTGCGAAGGCCGGAATCACCACGACACCGCCGCGAGCGGCCGTGCGGTTGATGACCTCGCCAAGCTTGAGCAGCGGATCGCTCGCCTCGTGCTGGCGGTCGCCGTAGGTGGACTCGACCACGGCGAAGTCGGCACCCGGGACGCGGGCCGGCGCGGCCAGCACCAGGTCGTTCGGACGACCGATGTCGCCGGAGAACAGGATCGAGCGCCGATCGTCGTCGATCTTCACGAAGGCCGAGCCCAGCATGTGCCCGGACGGGTCCAGGCGCGCCTGCAGGCCGGGCGCCGGGTTCCAGGCGGTGCCAAAGGGCCGCGGCAAGAACTGCTTCAGACAGCGCTCGGCGTCCTCGCGGGTGTACAGCGGCAGCGCCGGCTTGTGCTTGGAGTAGCCGCGCCGGTTGGCGTACTCGGCTTCCTCCTCCTGCAGGTGGCCGCTGTCGGGCAGCAGGATGCGACACAGCTCGTAGGTTGCTTCCGTGCAGTAGACCTTGCCCTTGAAACCCTGCCGTGCCAGCAGCGGCACGTAGCCGCTGTGGTCGATGTGGGCGTGCGTCAGCACGATCGCGTCGATGCCGGCGGCCGGCACCGGCATCGGCGCCCAGTTGCGCAGCCGCAGTTGCTTGTAGCCCTGGAACAGGCCGCAGTCGACGAGCAGCGTCGCACCCTCGTGGCACAGCAGGTACTTCGAGCCGGTGACGGTGCCGGTGGCGCCGAGGAATTGCAGTTGCATGGAGTCCCCTTCTGGTGTGTGTTCAGAGCAGGAGCGGCGCGTCGGGCAACTCGTTGCGGTCGCCGGGCGCGAGCGGGAAATGGCGCGTCACCAGCTGCGTGACGGCCTCGATGCCCTGGACGGCGCCGCGGCCGAAGTCGCCGGTGCCGAAGTGCGTTTCCATGCCGCGGCAGATCGTGGACCAGGCCTCGGCGCCGGCCTTGGCATGGATGCCTCGGTCGGCGACGATCTCGACCCGCCGGTCCGCCAGCAGTACGTAGATCAGCACGCCGGTGTTGTGTTCGGTGTCCCAGACGTGCAGTCGCGCGAAGAGTTCGATGGCGCGTTCGCGCGCCGTCTGGCCCCGCAGCAGCGGCAGGCCATCGAGCGCGCCTTCGACGACGAACCGGATCTCTCCCGCATGGGTGGCCTCGCTCGCGGCGATCGCCCGCTCGATCGAGGTCAGGGCGGATGCGGGGAAGGCGCGGCGCACGCGCGCGGAGGTCGTTGCCAGGTGGCGCAGGAGTCGCGCGAGGTCCATGGTCACCACCTGCCGGAGGCACCGCCTCCGCCAAAACCGCCACCGCCGCCACGGAAACCGCCTCCGCCGAAGCCACCGCCCCGGCGTCCGCCGTGCCCGTGCATGCCGCCGTGGCCACCCATGCCGATGCCCAGCAGCGTGACGAAGAAGCCGGCCAGGCCCGCGATCGCTGCGACGGCCAGGGTGCCGAGCACGAACCAGGCGACGACGCCCAGCACGCCGCCGACCACCAGGGCCCCGGGCACCCGCCCCAGTACCTGCCGCAACACGCCGCCGAGCACCAGCGCGACGATGAACAGCACGGGCCAGCTTTGACCGAGGCCGTTGTCGGCCGCTGCAGCGCCGCGTCGTCGGGTCGGCGGCGGCAGGGCCTCGCCATCGAGCACGCGCATGATCTGATCGAGCCCTGCCGTGAGGCCCCCATCAAAGTCGCCCTGCCGGAACCGGGGGGTGATGACTTCCGCGATGATCCGTGCTGCCGTCGCGTCGTTCAGTGCGCCTTCGATCCCGTAACCGACTTCGATACGGACGGCGCGATCGTCCTTCGCGACGAGCAGCAACGCGCCGTCGTCGACCTTGCGCCGGCCCAGCTTCCATTGCTCTACCACCCGCAGCGCGAAGGGTTCGATCGCCTCCGGCCGCGTGGTCGGCACCATCAGCACGGCGATCTGCGTGCCCTTGCGCTCCTCGAACGCACGCAGCGTTTGCTCCAGCGCTGCGCGCTGCGCTGCCGTCAGCGTACCGGTCAGGTCGGTCACCCGACCTTGCAGAGGCGGCACCGGCACGAGGTCCTGGGCTGCCGCGCCGAGTGCGGCCGAGCACAGGAGCCCCACGACGGCGAGCCGGCGCAGGAAGCGCCCGACCGGGACGCGGGCTGCTGTCACTTCCTGGCCCCCGAGGCGCCGATGCCACCGAGATCGACCTTCGGCGGCACCGCAAGCGCCGCCTCGTCGGCGACGCTGAAGTTGGCCTTGACGCCGTAGCCGAACACCATTGCCGTCAAGTTGCTCGGAAAAGTGCGGACGGCGATGTTGTAGTCCTGCACGGCCTTCACATAGCGGCCGCGCGCCACGGCGATCCGGTTCTCGGTGCCTTCGAGTTGAACGCGCAGGTCCTGGAAGCCCTGATTGGCCTTCAGGCTGGGGTAGTTCTCGCTGACCACGAGCAGGCGCGACAGCGCGCTCGACAGCTCGCCCTGCGCGGCCTGGAACTTGTTGAACGCCTCGGGGTTGTTGACCAGCTCCGGCGTGGCCTGGATCGAGGTCGCCTTGGCGCGTGCCTCGATCACCTTGGTCAGCGTTTCCTGCTCGAAGTTGGCCTCGCCCTTGACGGTGGCGACGATGTTCGGGATCAGGTCGGCGCGGCGCTGGTACTGGTTGAGCACCTCCGACCAGCTGGCCTTGATCTGTTCGTCGGTCGACTGGAAGGTGTTGTAGCCGCAGCCGGACAGCGCGAGCGTCAGCGCGGCAAGAAGGGCGACGAGGAAGTGGCGCATGGTCAGGGCTCCTGGTGATGTCGTTGGGAAAGCGGGTCCGGGGGAACGCGATGCAGCTGCGGCAGAGCTTGCTGGGCCGACCACCACGCGGGCCGCGCGATCAGGCTGCCCAGCGTGGCCAGCAGCGGCAGCGCGAGCCACGCGAAGCTGAGCTGGGCGACCGCGCCGAACAGCCAGCCGGCGGCCGCCGAGCCCAGCGTCTGGCCGAAGCCCGCCGCCGCGGCCAATCCACCCATCGTCGCGCCGAGGCGTCGCCGGGAGGCTCCGGCCGCAAGGTACGAGACCGTCGGCAGCACGAGTCCGGTGCCCGCGGCGGTGAGACTGACGCCCACGTACATCCAGGCGTTGCTGCGGTGCTGTGCCAACAGCGCCAGCCCGGCGATCGCCAGTACGAGTCCGGCCGCCATCACGCCGCGGCCGGCGGCACGCTCGAGCAGCCCGGTGAAGAACAGCATCGCGTTCACGCCGAGCATCACCAGGCTGCACTGCGCGAACATCAGCGATATTTCGCGCGACGACAGCGCCGGATGCTGCTGGCCCTGCAGCACGATGCCGAGCTCGAAGCCCGACAGCACGAACATGACCGCGCCGTTCAGCCCCCACAGCGCCATCGCACGGCGACGCTCGACCGATGGGGCCTTCGTGTCCTCCTCGAGCGCGGCCGGCGCGGCGCGTGGCAGGGTGGCCGCCAGTCCCAACATCATCAGTGCACCCAGCGCCGCCGAGATCACGATGACAAGATCCGTCGGATCGAAGGCACCGGCACCGAACTGGGCGAGCGTGGCGGACACCTGTGTGGCGGCTGCGTCGAGACCCGGTCCGAACAGGAAGCCCAGCAGCGACATCGCGCCGAGCCAGGCGAACCGGCGAGCACGCTGCTCCTGCGGCGTGTGCTCGGCGACGAGCGCCGGCACCACGGGCACGACGGCGGCGACGAAGAAGCCGGTGGCCCCGCGCGACGCATAGATGCCGGCGAGCCCGATCCAGTCGGGCCGCAACAAGGGCAGCAGGCTGGCGACGTAGCCGACGAGTCCGATCAACAGGATGCGGCCACGGCCCGAGCGATCGGAGACCAGGCCCCACAGCGGCGCGCCGACCAGCACCCCGGCGGCGTACAGGCCGCTGAGCAGGCCGACATGGCGCGCGACTTCGGCTTTGCCGTCGGCCGCCATCAGCGGTGTCAGCCAGGCCGGCAGCAACGGCATCAGCGCGCCATAGCCTGCGGAAACGACGAAGACCGCGGCCGCCAGCCAGACCAGTTGCCACGCCCCCAGCGCGAGCACTGCCGGCGATGGCTGCTGTGCGGTGCGGCGTGGCTGCGTCATTGCTGCAACCTGGCGTGCGCCTCAGGCCGACGCGCTGTGCGCGACCGGCGAGGGCGCGGCCGTGGAACGTTGCGGACTACGGATTCCGGCAAGCTTGGTGCGCTTGAGCATCAGCGCGTTGATCGCGACGATGGCCGAGCTGCCCGACATCGACAACGCCGCGACCTCGGGCGACAGCGTGAACGGATAAAACACGCCGGCCGCCAGCGGGAAGGCGATCACGTTGTAGCCAACCGCCCACCACAGGTTCTGGTGCATCTTGCGCAATGTCGCGCGCGACAGTTCGATGGCACCGACGACGTCGTAGGGGTCGCTCTTCATCAGCACCACCTGCGCGCTTTCCATGGCCACGTCGGTGCCCGCGCCGATGGCGAAGCCGACATCGGCCTGCGTCAGGGCCGGCGCATCGTTGATGCCGTCGCCGACCATGGCGACTTTGTGCCCCTGAGCCTGCAGCTCCTTGATCTTCGAGGCCTTCTGACCCGGCAGCACGTCGGCGAGCACGATGTCGATGCCGAGCTCCTTGCCTATGCGCTCGGCCGTGGCCTGGTTGTCACCGGTGATCATCGCGACCTTGACGCCGCGCTCCTGCAGCTTGGCGATCGTGGCCTTGGAAGTCGGGCGCACCGCATCGGCGATCGCGATCAGGCCGATCAGGCGGCCTCCGCGTGCCACGTGGACGACCGTGCGGCCGCCACCCTGCAGGCGGGCTGCCTCGGCTGTCAATTCGGCGAGGCCGATGCCCTCCGCCTCCATCAGCTTGCGGTTGCCGAGCAGCACGACCTCTTCGCCAATCTTGGCGCGCGCGCCCTGGCCGTCGATGTTGGTGAAGGCGGTTGCGGTCTCCGGCCTCTCCGACGTCTGCGGGCCGGCGCGCTTGAGCACCGCCAGCGCGAGCGGGTGCTCGGAGAACCTCTCCACCGCGGCCGCGGTGGAAAGCAACTGCGATTCCGTCACACCCGGCGCCGGCACCATCTCGACCACGTCCGGCTGGCCCAGTGTCAGCGTGCCGGTCTTGTCGAAGACGACCACCGTCAGCTTGGTCGCGTTCTCCAGCGCCGCGGCATTCTTGAAGAGGATGCCGTTCATCGCGCCCAGACCGGTGCCGACCATGATCGCCATCGGTGTGGCCAGCCCGAGTGCGTCGGGGCAGGCGATGACGAAGACGGTGATCGTGAGCGTCAGGGCGAACAGCAGCGGCTGGCCGAGCACCCAGAACCACACCGCGAAGGTCGCCAGGCCGACGACGATGGCAATGAGAACCAGCCACTGCGAAGCCTGATCGGCGAGCAGCTGGCCCGGCGCCTTCGAGTTCTGCGCCTCCTGCACCAGCTTGACGATCTGCGCCAGCGCGGTGTCGGCGCCGACCTTGGTGGCCTGGTAGCGGAAGCTGCCGCTCTTGTTGATGGTCGCGCCGATCACCGCGTTGCCGACCACCTTCTTGACCGGCATCGATTCACCGGTGAGCATCGATTCATCCACCTGTGACGCGCCGTCGATGATCTTTCCGTCCACCGGAATCTTGTCGCCCGGCTTGATGACCACCGTCTCGCCGACCAGCACCTCGGAGGTAGGGACCTTGATCTCGACGCCGTTGCGCAGCACGGTGGCCATCGGCGGCGCCAGATCCATCAGCGCGCGAATTGCGTCGGACGCGCCCGCACGTGCGCGCATCTCCAGCCAATGGCCGAGCAGGATGAACACCAGCAGGACGGCGGCCGCCTCGTAGAAGACCTCGCCTTCGTAGAAGAAGGTCGCGCCGATGCTGAACACGTACCCGGTGCCGACCGACAGCGCCACCAGCGTCGCCATGTTGGCCACCTTGTTGCGTGCGGCGCGCCAGGCGGCGATGAAGAACGGCCAGCCCGGGTAAGCGATGGCGCCGGTCGCGACGATGAACAGGAACAGGTTGCGTTCCATCCCGAACGGCGTCGCGAAGTCGCCGAACATCTTGCCCATCGGCGAGTAAAGGAACACCGGAATCGAGAACAGCAGCGCGACCAGGAAGCGGTTGCGCATGTCGTTGGCCATGTCCTGCATCGACATGCCGGGCGCGTGGCCCATGTCGTGCATCATGTCGCTCATCTGGTGCGCGGCTTCCCCGCTGTGGCCCGCGTGCCCCGCATGCGGCGCGGCAGGCGGAGCCTTCGTGGTGAGCGGGGTCGAGGAAGGGGCCGACGCGGCGCCATGCGCCGCGTGACCACGAGCGGCATGCCCGGCATGGGCGTCATGCGTGACCTGGGCTTCATGCCCGGCGTGAACGGCATGCCCCTGCGGCGGGCAGACGTGTGCGGGCAGCATCTCGCCGCGGCAGTGGTAGCCGCAGTCGATGATGCGCTGGCGAATGTCCTGCAGCGAGCTCTTTGTCTCGTCGTAGTGGACGGTGGCGCTGCCGGCGACGTAGTTGACGTCGACATGGTGAACGCCCGGCAGCGCCGCGATCTGGCGCTGCACGCCCACGGCGCTCAGGCTGGAGACCAGTTCGCCGACTTCTACGGTGCTTGTCTTCATGAAGGATCCTTTGGACGGGATGTCAGCGGGCCAGGCGGCCGGCCTCGAGGCAATCGGCAGAGAACTCGAACACGATGTCCGGGTCGGGACGCACCAGCTTGTCCTTCCGGCCGGCGTAGTGCAGCCGGGAAAGGATGTCGCGCATCAGGTTCAGACGGGCCAGACGCTTGTTGTCCGCGCGCACGACTCGCCACGGCGCCGTCGCCGTCTGCGTTCGCGTCAGCATGGCGTCGCGTGCGGTGGAGTACGCCTTCCAATGCCTGACCGCGACCGCGTCGACCGGACTCGACTTCCACTGCTTGAGCGGGTCACGGCGACGTTCGTCGAGGCGCTTGGTCTGTTCGTCCTTGCTGATGTCGAGGTAGTACTTCAGCAGCTTGATGCCCGAGCCGACCAGCATCTCCTCGAACTTCGGCACCGACTGCATGAACTCTTCGTGCTGCTCCTTGGTGCAGAAGCCCATGACGTGCTCGACGCCGGCGCGGTTGTACCAGCTGCGGTTGAACAGCACGAGTTCTTCGGCCACGGGCAGGTGCGGCACGTAGCGCTGGAAGTACCAGCCGCTGCGTTCGCGATCGGATGGTTTGCCCAGCGCCACGACACGCGTCTCGCGCGGGCTGAGGTACTCGACGATGCGCTTGATGCTGCCGTCCTTGCCGGCGGCGTCGCGGCCTTCGAGCACCACCAGGATGCGGTCCTGGCAACGGATGAAGTGGCGCTGCAGCTTCACCAGCTCGACCTGCAGCACATGCAGCTGTGCCTCGTACTCTTCCCTCGACAGGGACCGATCGATGGGCGCTTCGGCGCCCGCCGTTGGTGCGGCTGCTGCGCCTGCGCCGCTTTCGCGGGCGGCGGTCTTGCCGTGCTTGCCTTGTTTCTTGTGCTGCCTGGACATGGCGGGCCTTTCAGGTTTCTGGGTGCGCGCCGATCAGCAGCGCGGTCTCGGAGACGTAGCGGTGCGGCGGCACGCTCAGGTTGGTCGGTGCCGGCACGTTCTTGAACACGCGGCCGGCGAGGTCGAACTTCGAGCCGTGACAAGGGCAGTAGAAGCCGCCCGGCCACTGCGCGCCGATGTCGGGGCTGCCGGGCGTGGGTCGGAAGGTGGGGACACAGCCCAGGTGAGTGCACACCGCCTCGATCACCGCCAGTTCGGGCCGTATCGATCGCAAGTCGTTGCGCGCGGCTTTCGGCTGCTCCGACCGGCGCGACTGCGGGTCCGCCAGCAGCGTGTCGTGCCGCGCCAGCGCGTCGATCATCTCCGGCGTGCGGCGCAGCACGAACATCGGTTTGCCGCGCCACTCCACCGTGCGCAGTTCGCCGAGGCGCAGGCTGCCGACGTCGACCTCGACCGGCGCGCCCAGCGCGCGAGCTTTCTCGCTCGGTGCGAGCGAGGCCACGAAGGGCACCGCGGTGGTGACCAGTCCCGCAGCGCCGGCAACCGTTGCCGCGCCGAGCCAGAGCCGGCGGTCCGCGTCGCCGGGCGAATCGACAGGGAGGGTGAAGTTCGTCACGATGGGCTCCTGAGAAGCTGTATTGCGGTGTAGGCCATGCAGCGCTGCGTTTGCCGTGCGTTTGCGCTCGCCGACTTCAGACAGTCGAGGCGCGGTTTCCCAGCGCGGGAACGAAGCGCGGTGTGCGCGCGGCGTAGGCGTCGAACTCGGCGCCGAAACGCTCGCGCATCTCGCGTTCTTCCGTGACGGCCAGACGCCCGTACATGGCCACGAGAATCGGGAACATCACCAGTGTGAGCAGCGTCGGCCACTGCAGCAGGAAGCCCAGCAGAATCATCACGAAGGCGACGTACTGCGGGTGGCGGATGCGGGCATAAGGCCCGGTCGTCGCCAGCCGGTGGGCACGCTGGGCGTGGTACAGCACGTTCCAGGCCGCCGACAGAAGGTAGAAGCCCAGCCCGAGGAAGACGTAGCTGGCGATGTGCAGCACCCCGAAGTGCGGATCGCCCTTCTCGCCGAGCAGCGTCGACCACAGGTGCCCGCTGTTGTGAGACATCAGGTCCAGGTTGGGGTACTTCGTCTGCAGCCAGCCCGACATCAGATAGATCGTGAGCGGGAAGCCGTACATCTCGACGAACAGCGCGACGACGAAAGCCGCGAAGGCTCCGAAGCTTCGCCAGTCGCGGGCGGACTGCGGCTTGAAGAAGCTGAAGGCGAACATCAGGAAGATGGCCGAATTGAGGATGACCAGCATCCACAGTCCATAGCCGGGTTGATCGTGGCTCATCTGCAGGTCCCGTCGGTGGCGGTGGTTGCGGCCCGGTGAATCGAAGGGTTCAACCGGTGCTTTGCGGCGCGTACGAGCTTCACTTGCCCGTTGCGCCAGGCGACACGAGCATTCGGTCCATCATCATCTGCATCATCGACAGCATCATGTCCATGCGCTTTTCCATCATCTGCAGGCGCGCGGCGGTGTTGGTCGGCGCCTTGCCGGGTGTCATGCTCCCCATCATCCACATGCCCTGCTGCATGAGCTTCATGTGCTCGGCCATCAGGGCATCGCGCTCCGCCGTGGTCTTGGCGCCGGCCATCTTTTCGTGCATCGCCTGCATGGCCTTCATGTGCTGGTCCATCATGACCATGTCGGGCATGCCCGCCGTCTTGGCGCCGACCGGTGCGGACATCGCTGCGGAAGCTGTTCCGGCCGGGTGATGGGCCTTGTGCTCGCCGTCCTGCGCGAACGAAGCCACGGATACAGCAAAGAGCGTCGCCACAGCGGCGAGGGTGCGGAAACGGAACATGGAAGCCTCCTGGAAGCAATAGAACGATCGGTGGGCGGTGGCCGGCCTCGTGGCCGGTCGAGAAGAGTGATGCCGCGATTCACGGCCCGACTATGCGGTCCGTAGTAGGCTACGGAGTCAATAGGTCGGGGCCATGCCCTGGCCTGCCGGCAATGGACGTGTTGAAGCGTCCGTCGCCATGGCTCCGGCGTTGCGCGCTACAGCGCAAGCCGGGAGAACTGCAACCGCGGAGGGGGTGCGGGCGGTGGAATCGCCGCCAGGGCGGCGCGGACCAAGGTGGATGGCGCCCTGTACAGGGCGCTGGCCGGCCTGTGTGGCGGAAGGACCACGGCCTGCAGATCAGGCGTGTCGACCTTGGGCAATTGCTTCAGCAGCGTCTGCGAAGTTGCGTCGCAGGACTTCTGGCACGGTGCCTTGTCGCGGTGCTGACCGCGCTGCGCTTCATCCGCCGCGTCGGGTTGCGCGGCGGTTCGCGCCGGCTGGTTTGCCAGCGAAGCGTGCGTTCCGGCATGCGCCGGTTCATCGCGCGGTTCCGTCAGGCAGGCGTTCGCAACCCCCGACAGCAGCGCGAACACCCACACGAGCAGCATCGTGAGGGCGACACCGCGCCTGTGATTGCGGCTGATGGTCAGAGTCATGTTCGAGCAGGCACTTCAGCGGAAGTGTCGCCGGATACTGCATCGCAAAGCTTGATCGTAGTCAAATCGGCTCAGGGGTCAACTACGGAATCCGGGCGTACCATTCCCACATGAGGAGAAGGGCGGTTGCGCGGTTCTCGCCATTGGAGGCGCCCCCTCCCTTGACCGTAGGGCGACTTGCCAAAGCGGCCGGGGTGGGTGTGGAAACGGTACGCTACTACCAGTCGCGCGGACTGCTGCGCGTCCCCCCCGCGAACGGCAGCTTTCGCGTCTATCCCGCTGCGGCGATCGACAGGATCGCGTTCATCAAGCGCGCGCAAGTGCTGGGGTTCACCTTGAACGAGGTGCGCAGCTTGCTGGACCTGGAGGACGGCCGCAACCGCCGGGCCATTCAATCGGTCACCCAGGCACGGCTGGGCCAGATCGAGGAGAAGCTGGCGGACCTGCATCGGATGCGCGAGGTGCTGTCGGAACTGCTGCATCGCTGCAGGCAGGCCGGACCCACGCAGACTTGCCCGATCATCGAGACTCTCGCCGGCACGAGGTCACCCACCTGAGTGATCCTGAATGCGTCAAACCGTGAGGCACTCGCGAGAGCCGCGCCCCAAACATTCACCCAGGAAACGACGGGCTTCACCGAAGTCAGACCTGCTCGGCGCTTGTCGCCCCAAAGCAAAGCGGCGCGGAGTTCTCACAGCAGATGCTCGGGGACGATCGCACCCAGCACGGCGCGCCACAGCTTGAGCCAAGGGCTGTCCGCCGGCTCCACGCTGTGTACGACCGTCTGGCCGCGTTCCTGCGTGTGCCACTGGACACGCTGCCCATCGTCGCCGTCGATCAGCTCTAGCCTGTAGGCATGGTGCGCGTCGCTGGCCTCGTCGAACAGTGTGCCCAGTTCGGCGGCAAGCTCGGTACTGCGCACGGTCAACCAGATCTCGCGGTTGTGAAGGCGCGACCGCGGATCCTGGTTCAGCGAACCCACGATGGCGCGGGTCCGATCCTGGACCACGATCTTGGCGTGCAGGCTGCCCGCCTGCGGCTGAAGCCAACGGTGAGTCGGGCCGTGTCTGGAGGTCCCGGGCTGGGGTCGCATCTCGTACAGCTCCACGCCGATGGCCAGCAAGGCCTCCCGCTGGCGCGCATAGCCGGCATGGGCCGCGAGCGAATCGGTCGAGTCCAGCGAGTTGGTCAGGATTGCGACGCGGATGCCGCGCCGGCGCATGTCAGCCAGATGATCCAGACCGTCCTGTCCGAACACCAGGTACGGTGACACGATCAACAGTTCGGACTGCGTGCGGGCACCTCCCGGGCGGTCTTCGATCCAGCCGTGCTCGATGCCCGAGGGAACCGAAGGCTTGTCCTCCTCGGGCGGATCGACACTCACGTCGGCATCGGCCCAGATCAGCTTGCCGATCTTCGATCGCAGCCAGTCGGTTTCGTCGGGACGGGTCGACGGCACGAGCGCTGCGCACGACGGGGAATCCTCGCAGGCGGCGGCGCGCGCGAGCAGCGACTGCCGCGAACGCTCGGCCGCAGCGGCTTCCAATGCCCCGCCGAGCTGCTCGATCGGCACTGCCGACGCACTGTTCCAGTAGACATCGAAAGCCTTCGACAACTCGCCGACGATCGGCCCGGCCGCGAGCAGGTCGATATCGGAGAAGTTGCCGGAGTCGAGCCCGTCGAAGTACGCATCGCCCAGGTTGCGGCTGCCGACGATGGCGGCGGCGTTGTCAGCAATCCACAGCTTGTTGTGCATGCGCCGGTTCAGCCGCTCGGCATAGGCGATCAATTCGGCTATACGCACGGGATCCCAGTCGTCGCTCCAGAAGAAGGGGTTGTAGAGCCGCACCTCGATGGCCGGGTGCAAAGCACTGGCGCGCCGACCGAAGTGTCGGGTTGGCGGGTAGATGTCGTCGAGCAGGATGCGCACCCGCACCCCACGCCGCGCCGCGGCCTCGATGCGCAGCAGCAGCAGGTCGGTCGTCAGGTCGTTCCCGGCGCTGTAGTACTGCAGGTCGAGCGTGCGTTCGGCAAGGTCCGCCAACACGGCCCGGGTGGCAAAAGCTTCGCGCCCCGAGACGACGAGTCGGAAGCCGGACTGTCCGGCAGACGAGGCGGGCTCGGACCCCACTGCCCGGCCCAGTGCAGTGTCCTTGGCATCGGCGAGTGCGTAGGAGGGCGTCGATGGAGATTCGCTGCGCATCGTGCTGCAGCCGCCAAGCAGCAGCAGCGACAGGACGAGCGCGGATACGGAAACCAGGCTCACGCGGCCTTCATCGACGGGTAGAACTTTTCAACGTGGAGCGTTCGGTTCATTGCGTCTTGCTGCCCGAACGCAGCATTGCTGGCGAGGTGAAGCGCACCAGGCGCCAGCCGGCCCACAACATGGCCACACCGATGACCAGGGCGAACAGGCATGGCGCCATGGTCAGGCCGCGTCCGTAGGCTTCCATGGCGAGCACGGTGCCGCCCACCAACCACAGCCACACCTTCAGCTCGGCCATTGCGCCTCCAAAGCTGTGCCTGGACCAGCAGCACCACGCTGCGCCGAAGACAATGAACATCAACGCCGGCGCCGGATGCGGCGCGGGCGGTTGCCACCAGCCGAGCCCCACTGCGCCGATGCCGGCGAGCAAGGCGATACCCGCCATGCCGGCCAGCGCGCCGCCTGTCAATGCGTTCAGCGCTGCAGTCAGAGGTGGCCATGGCGCACCGCGGTCCATCCACAGCAGGAAAAGCCGGTAGGCCAGGGCAACGCTGCCGGCCAGCAGCAGACAGTCGCCCCAGGCCCCGCCTGCCGAGGCCATCACAGCCATCAGCACGAGGCCGTACAGGCCCGGATCACGCAACCCGCCCATGCCCACCGCAGCCTTCAGGGTGCCGGCTGGATCTCGGTGATGGTGAACTTGCCGCCATCGTTGATCACCTTGAAACGGATCTTGTCGCCGGTCTTCAGCTTGCCGAGCATGGCCTTGTCCTGGACCACGAAGACCATCGTCATTGCCGGCATGTCCAGGCTCTTGATGTCGGCGTGCTTCAGCGTCAGCTTGCCGGCATCGATATCGACCTTGCGCACCTCGCCGTCGGTCATGTCGCTGGCGCCGGCCGTCGCCGCAGGCTTGTGGTGAGCGTCATCCGCCAGTGCGCCCAGCGGTGCCAGCAGCGCGATGCACAGGGCGGCCATCAGGGTCTTGGGGGTCGTGTTCATGGTCTCGATGTCCTTCATGGGTAGCGTTGGAAAGAGGTGGTGCCGCCGTCCTTGCGGACCAGCAGCACCTCGTAGGGGTCCTTGCGTGTGCCGTACGCCGGGCCGTCCATGCCGGGCGAGCCGATGGGCATGCCGGGCACGGCCAGGCCGACGGCGTCGGGCCGCTCGGCCAGCAGCCGCCGGATCTCTCTCGCGGGCACATGGCCTTCGATGGCATAGCCTTCGACCTGCGCCGTGTGGCACGAGCCCAGCCGCATCGGCATGCCCAGGCGCGAGCGTGCAGCGGTGTTGCCTACGTCGTTGACCTTCACCCGGAATCCGTCGGCTTCCAGATAGCGGATCCAGTCCTTGCAACAACCGCAGGTCGGCGCCTTCCAGACCTCCATGGCCACCGGTGCCGCCGCCACGCCGGCCGGCAGGGTCGCGGCAATCGCCGCCAGCGTCGTGAGGAAGAGTTCACGCCGGCCGGGCTTCATGACGCGCTCACCGTGATCGTGCCGACCATGCCCGCCTGGTAGTGGCCGGCGATCAGGCAGGCGAACTCGAAGCTGCCGGCGCGGTTGAAGGTCCAGACGATCTGGCCCGTCTTGCCCGGCGGCACATGGGCCATGTAGGGCTCGTCGTGTTCCATGTTGGGGAACTTGAGCATGAGTTCGGCGTGTTTCTTGTTTTCGGCCTGGGTGCCGATGACGAACTCGTGCATCTGCTTGCCGTTGTTCTTGGCCACGAAGCGCACCGTTTCACCCAGCTTGACGGCGATGCGCTCGGGCGTGAAGCGCATGGTGTCGGCCATGCCGACCTCGACGCTGCGCTTGGCCTGGCCGGCATCGCCGGCGATGCCCCAGTCCTTCTGCTCCTTCTTCACCGGGCCGCTCTTGGCCGGGTGCTTCTCGTCGCCGTGCGCGAACGCGCGGCCGGCGCACGTGAGCAGGCTGGCTGCGATGGCGACGATCAGGCTTCGTTTGCTGACTTGCATGGCATTTCCTTTCTGGTTGCGTGGATGAAGCTCAATGACCGGAGTGCCCGCCCGCAGGCTTGCGCACCTTGACTTCCGTGGGAATGGCGGGTTGGGCCAGCGGCGGCATCGAGCCCGTGCCTTCGGCCTTGAAGCGCGCCGGGTCGGGCAGCGCGCCGGTCCATTCGTAGGCCACCTCGCCGGGTGGATGTTTGTACCAACCGGGGTCGCTGTAGTCACCGCGCGGCTGGTCGCGGCGCACCTTGACGACGCTGAACATGCCGCCCATGCCGACCGCGCCGAAGGGGCCTTGGCCGGCCATCATCGGCGCGGTGTTGTCGGGCAGCGGCATCTCCATCTCGGTCATGTCCTTCATGCCGCGTTCGCCCATCACCATGTAGTCGGGGATCAGCTTCGTGATCTGCTTGGCCACGCCGCGGTGGTCGACGCCGATCATGGTCGGTACGTCGTGGCCCATGGCGTTCATCGTGTGGTGGCTCTTGTGGCAGTGGAAGGCCCAGTCACCTTCTTCGTCGGCGAGAAAGTCGATCTGCCGCATCTGGCCGACCGCGATGTCGGCGGTGACCTCGTACTGCCGCGCACTCTTCGGTGTCGGTCCCCCGTCGGTACCGGTGATCAGGAACTCATGGCCGTGCAGGTGGATCGGGTGGTTCGTCATCGTCAGGTTGCCGATGCGGATGCGCACCTTGTCGTTCTTCCTCACCACCAGCGGGTCGATGCCGGGGAAGATGCGGCTGTTCCAGCTCCACAGGTTGAAGTCGAGCATCGTCATGATCTTCGGCGTGTAGCTGCCGGGGTCGATGTCGTAGGCGTTGAGCAGGAAGACGAAGTCGCGGTCCACGTCCTCGATCAGCGGGTGCCTGCCCTTGGGGTGCGTGACCCAGAAACCCATCATGCCCATCGCCATCTGCACCATCTCGTCGGCGTGCGGGTGGTACATGAAGGTGCCGGGGCGGCGCGCGACGAATTCATAGACGTAGGTCTTGCCCGGGGGAATGCCCGGTTGGTTCAGACCGGTCACGCCGTCCATGCCGTTGGGCAGGCGTTGTCCGTGCCAATGGATGCTGGTCAGCTCGCCGAGCTTGTTGGTGACGAAGAGGCGAATGCGGTCGCCTTCGACCACCTCGATCGTCGGCCCCGGGCTCTGGCCGTTGTAGCCCCACAGGTGCGCTTTGAAGCCGGGGCTCATCTCGCGCACCACCGGTTCGGCCACCAGGTGGAATTCCTTGACGCCGTTGTTCATGCGCCAGGGCAGCGTCCAGCCGTTGAGCGTGACCACCGGGTTGTAGGGCCGGCCGGTGTTGGGCACCAGCGGCGGCATCGTGTCGGGCTGGGTCTGCATGACCGGCTCGGGCAATGCGGCCATCGCCACCTTGCTGACCGCAGCGGCCGACATGGCGGCCGTGACGGCGCCGGCCCCGCCAATGAGTTTGCGTCGGGAAAGCATGTGCATGTCCTCTTGAAGTCAGTGGCCGGGGCCGCCAGCCTCGGCGGCGGCCGCCGGGCCGGCGGGCGCTGTCAGGCTGGGTTTGCCGATCAGCGCCATGTCCAGGTCGGCCTGTGCGATCCAGAAGTCGCGCAGCGCTTCGATGGCGCTGTTGACGCTGGCGATCTGCGCGCGCGCGTCGGCCAGCAGCTCGAACACGCCGATCAGCATGCCGTTGTAGCGAAGCAGGTTCTCTTCGGCGATGCGCTGGCGCACTGGCACGATCTGATCGCGGTGGTGGCGTGCGATGTCGTAGGCCGAGCGGTAGCCGGTATAGGCCTCGCGCACTTCCGAACGGGCATCGATGGCGGTCTGCGCGGCCCGGTCGAGTGCCTGCATGTAGATCGACTCGGCCTTGGCCACGCGCGCATCGCCCCAGTCGAACAGCGGCAGCTCGAAGCCGATCTCGTAGCCGCGCTGCGACGGTGCGTCGTTGAAGGTGTTGTAGATGGCACCGACTTCGAGCACGTTGATGAACCTTGTGGTTCGCGTCAGTCCCAGGTTCTTCGCCGTCTGTTCGGCAGCCAGCTTGGCGCCGCGTACGTCGAGCCGCTGTTCGAGAGCGAGTCTTTCGATGTCGGGCAAATCGACGGTCGACTTCGGCAGATCGGGCAGCCGTTCGGGCAGGGTGAATTGCGCCTGCGCACCCCACAGGCCCAGCAGCCGGGTCAGGCGCTCGCGCGTCGATCGTTGTGCCTGCTCCGCACGGGCCAGATTCAAGGCCGCATCGGCGTAGAAGCCCTGTTCGCGCGCACGCTGCAGCTTGTTGAAGTTGCCCACCTGTTCCATGCGCCGCGCCAGTTCGGCGCTGGCCTCGGCAGCCAGCATCACCTGGCGCATGTAGCGCACCGTCTCTTCGGCCGCCAGCGCATGCAGGTAGGCCTTGCGTGTGTCGGCGGCGAGCGACACCATCTGCAGCGACACCCGCAACTGCGTGTGCGCGAAGCGCCTCGATTCCACCTCCATGAACAGTGGAATGGCGATCAGCCTGGCCAGGTTGATGGCCAGCAGCCATTCGAGTTCGACTTCGCCGCCTTGCGTCGTGCGCGCGAAGGCCACGCCCGGGTTGGGCAACCGCCCGGCCTGCACCAGCTCGGCCTCGGCGATGCCGAGTTCGTGGTACTCGGCCTGCAGCCCCCGGTTGTTGAGCAGCGCGATCTGTACCGCGCCGTCGACCGACAGCGGCTTGGCGAGCAGTTCGCGCACGCGCTGGTCGATCGCTTCCCGGTCGGCGTCGGATCGGGCCCATTGCAGATCCTTGCCGAGACGGTCCTTGGCGGTCTGCTGCACCGGTGCGAAGCCACCGTCGGGGCTGAAGGAGGCACATCCGCCGAGCAAGGCGACTGCGCCAAGCACGCCCGCGAGGCGAAGGCGTGGCCGGCGCAGGAAATGGTTCCTTGCGGATTGGGTCATGGCGGCCCTCATGGCGATTTGTGCCCGCCGTGGCCCGGCGGCATGGGCATCGGTTTGGCGTTGTCCATGCCTGATCGACCGGGTTTGGGTGAAGCCGCCGCCTCCGTGCCCGATGGGGTGGGCTCGGGCTGTTGTGCCTCGCGCGCATAAACGCGCCAGCCGCCGATGCGCGCGACTGCATCGTTGGCCTCGCGCCAGGAGACGGGCTTGTCCTCGCCCAGGCCGCGGTAGCGAGACAACGACGAGCGGTAGCTCAGCGCCGGGACGCTGGCCTTGGCGTCGAGCGGGTCGGGACGGACGGTGGGTGCAGGGTGCGCGCTGCCCGGCGAGCTGGCGCCTTGCGCCTGTGCGGCCAAGGCGGTGGTGCAAAGCGTGGCCCGCACGAGCCAGCGCAGAAGTGTCTTGGACATGGTGTCCTCGCGTAGAAGTCCACAAACCCCGACGCTGCATGGCAGCACCGGGAGAGACAAAGCCGGGCGAGGCCTCGCGTGCAGCGCACGCGATCAGGGCCTACCGGCTACGCGAAGACGTGGCGGGGCGGACGGTCAGGGCCGTCGGACGCGAAGGGTTCGATGGCGGGCACCAGGGCGGCGAAGTCCGCGGCGGCCGGTTCGACAGCGGGCAGCTTCAGCAACGTGCTATGGATCGCGGCTGCCGAGCAGCATGCGGCGCAGACACTGCATTTCTGCATCCCGGACTGTGCGAACTTGTCGGGCGCAGCCGTTTCGTCGGCAGCCGCTTCCCCTGCATGACTGTCCTGGGCGGCAGGGTCCGACTGCGCGTTGAAATGCTGCGCCTCGTGCGCCGCGCCCGCGTCATGGGCCGCAACAGCTGCGGCCGCCTGGTCGTGATGATCCGGGCCGCAGAAGACCATGGTCGCTGCCATGACGCCTTGCGCGGGCAGCGCGAGGGCCAGCAACCAGATCAACAGCGTTCGAACCATGCGGAACATCCAGTGAGTCTAACGCAGCAAACTCTAGGGCTCGTGCGACCGCGGAATCCGCAGTGGCTTTTTGCGCACATTACCGTCCGTGACCTTATCCGCGTCGATCGCAGCTATACCACCGCTCTTCGTCGTACGCCGGTTCTTGCGCGGCTGCGGCCGGCGGCAACGGGCTCGTTGCTGGCGAGAACATCCAGTATCGGGCATTCGGGTCGGTCGTCGCCGTGGCAGCAGTGCACCAGATGCTCGAGCGTGCTCTTCATCGCCAGCAGCTCCTGTGCCTTTTGTTCGAGTGCCTGGATATGGACCTCGGCCATGGCCTTGACGAGGCGGCTCGGCCGCTTGCGGTTGTGCCACAGGCTCAACAGCTCACCGATCTCCTGGATCGAAAAGCCCAGGTCACGCGCCTGACGGATGAAGCGCAGCGTGTGGACCTCGGTGTCGTTGTACTGGCGGTAGCCCGATTCCGTCCGCTTTGGTGCGGGGATCAACCCGACCACCTCGTAGTGCCGGATCATCTTGGCCGACACGCCCGAGGCGGCGGCAGCCTGGCCGATGTTCATCGCTTCCATGTGCAACTCCTCATGCGGCGGCGGCGCGCGGTTGTTCTGCAGGCAAAGACGCTGCAGCTTCCATGACGGACGGGCGCCAGCGGCGCAGCAGCAGCGCATTGGCGACCACGCTGACGCTGCTCAATGCCATGGCCGCGCCGGCCACCACCGGGTTCAGCAGGCCAAGCGCGGCCAGTGGAATGCCGACAACGTTGTACACGAAGGCCCAGAACAAACCGCGCTTCAGCGTGGCGTAGGTGCGCCGCGACACGTCCAGCGCATCGGCCACCAGCCGCGGGTCGCCACGCATCAGCGTGATGCCGGCAACCTCCATCGCCACGTCGGTGCCCGTGGACATGGCGATGCCCACGTCGGCCGCCGCCAGCGCCGGGGCATCGTTGATGCCGTCGCCGACCATCGCCACGACCTGGCCTGCGCCGCGCAGTTCCTGCACCACGGCCGCCTTGTCGCCCGGCAGCACTTCGGCTCGAAACTGCCGGATGCCCAGCTCCCGCGTCACCACCTCGGCGCTGCCGCGGTTGTCGCCGGTGAGCATCACAGTCTCGATGCCCAGGGCATGCAGGCGCGCGATCGCATCGCGGGCGGTGGCCTTGATGGTGTCGCCGAAGGCCAGCAAGCCCAGCAGTTCGGTATGTTCGCCGGCCTTACGCATCAGCCAAGAGACGGTGCGGCCGTCGCCTTCGAGGCGTTCGGCTTCTTCCGCCAGCGGGCCCGCACTCAGACCCTTCTCGCGCATCAAGCGGGTGCTGCCGAGCAGCACGATCTGCCCGTCCACGCGGCCCTGCAGGCCGCGGCCCGGCAGCGCCTGGACTTCCAGCGCTTGCGGCACCGCCATTGGCTGTGTGCGCACCGCGGCCGTCACGGCTCGAGCCAGTGGGTGCTCGCTCGATTGCTGCAACGCAGCCGACAGGCGCAGCACTGCCTCCCGGCCCTGGCCCGGCGCCGAATGCACGGCGACCAGTGAGGGCCGACCTTCGGTGAGCGTGCCGGTCTTGTCGAACGCCACCGTCGTCACGGCATGCGCCAGCTCGAGGGCTTGTGCGTCCTTGATCAAGATGCCGTGGCGCGCAGCCACGCCGGTACCGACCATGATGGCGGTCGGCGTGGCCAGACCCAGCGCACAGGGACAGGCGATGACCAGCACGGCGACCGCATTGATCACGGCCTGCTCCCAGTCGCCTGTCACGCCCACCCAAGCCACCAGCGTGAGCAGGGCGATGCCCAGCACCACCGGCACGAAGACGGCGCTGACGCGGTCCACCATGCGCTGGATCGGCGCCTTGGCGGCCTGCGCCGATTCGACCATGCGGATAATGCGCGCCAGCGTGGTCTCCGCGCCCACCGCCAGGGTCTTCAGCGTCAGCGCCCCTTCGGCGTTGATCGAACCGCCGGTGACGCGGTCGCCCGGCGCCTTCAGCACCGGCAGGCTCTCGCCAGTGATCAAGGATTCGTCGACGTGGCTGCGGCCGTCGAGCACTTGGGCATCGACGGCGATGCGCTCGCCGGGTCGAACCCGCACTCGGTCGCCGACGGTCACCTGCTCCATCGGCAGCTCGATCTCGATGTCGCCGCGCAGCACGCGGGCCGTTGCCGGACGCAGTGCATTCAGCGCACGGATGGCATCGGTGGTCTGGCGCCTGGCGCGCACCTCCAGCCACTTGCCGAGCAGCACCAGCGTGATCACGGCCGCCGAGGCTTCGAAGTACAGGTGGGGTATGCCGTGGTCCGCATGCTTGAACAGCAGGTACAGCGACAGGCCGAAGGCCGCCGAGGTGCCCAGCGCCACCAGCAGGTCCATGTTGCCGGTACCGGCGCGCAGCGCCTTCCAGCCGGCCTTGTAGAAACGCCAGCCCAGCCAGAACTGCACCGGCGCTGCGAGTGCCAGCTGCAGCCAGCCGTTCATCATCCAGTGGATGCCGAAGAGTTGCAGCAGCATCGGGGCAACCAGGGGTAGCGTCAATGCCGCGCCCACGGCCACGGGCCACCATTGCGGGTGGCTCGCTTCTGTCGCTGGCTTTGCGGCGTCCACGCGTTTGGCCTTGTACCCGGCACGATCAACCGCAGCCTCGAGGTCGCTGACGGACACGGTCGACAGGGCCTGCACGCTGGCGCGCTCGGTGGCCAGGTTCACCGAGGCACCCATCACGCCAGGCACCTTCAGCAGCGCCGTCTCGACACGCCCGACGCAGGAGGCGCAGGTCATGCCATCGACCTGGAGCGTGAAGTCGGTGCTGGCGACCTCGTACCCGGCCTGGCGCACCGCCGTCGCCAAGGCATCGGCCGTGACCGTCGCGCCGGCCTGGACCTGGGCTTGTTCGGTCGCGAGGTTGACCGTCGCCTCCGTGACCCCGGTGACCTTCTTGAGCGCCTTCTCGACACGCATTACGCAGGACGCACAGGTCATGCCACCGATCTGCAGATCGATCGGCCTGGGCAACAGGGTGGAAACGGCTGAGGCATTCATGGCGGTCGCATTGATTGCCGTGAGTCAAGGTGTCGGCATCCTCTGGATTCCAACGGTAGGAAGGTCAAGCCAGGGTCTGCAATGCTGCGCTCAGAACATGGTTATGTTGACGGTCTGCTTGACTTTACAACGATGGGAAGCTTCAGAGTTCAGTGCACAGACCCAACCTACTGAGGAACACTGATGATCTCCTTCCAAGTGAATGACATGACCTGCGGCCACTGTGTCAGCACGATCACCAAGGCGGTGAAGGCCGAGGACGCTACCGCCACCCTGCGATTCGATCTGGCGGCGCACCGCGTGGACATCGAGGCCGGCCAGGCCGATGCTGCTGACTTGAGCGAAGCCATCAAGCAAGCGGGGTACGCCCCGGTGCAGATCGACGGTGCGAATGCCTCCAATGGTCCCGGCACCGCACCTGCACCCAAGGGGTGCTGCTGCGGTTAGCGCGGCACGAGCGCCGCCGGATTGATGCCGAACATGCGCCTGAAGGTGCGCGTCAGGTGGGAAGAGTCGGCAAAGCCGGCTGCATGAGCGGCCTCGGTCCACGACCGGCCCGCCATCGCAAACTGAATGGCCTCGTGGACAGTAGGGGCAACGGTCTGCGTCATCACCCTCGCCGGCACGGCATTGGCGCTGATGGCCGATGCTCTGGTGCCCAAATCACTGAGGCCGAGCTTCGACTGAATCAGCTCAGCGACCGCGGTCCCGCCATCGCAACGGGTTGCCCATCACTGTAGTTTGGCGTGAAAGGGCCGCCGAAGTTGCGCGCCACGTCATCGGCGACACGCTGAACGCCCGGCGAAAGTGATGGCGAAGCGATACGACTGAACCGAAGCCGGCCATGTCGCTCACGTTCTCGACCGACTGGTCCGTTTTCTCCAGCAGGCGCTGAGACAACGCGAGCCGCTCGGCCAGCAACCAAGCCTGAACGCTGGTGCCGGTCAAGGCCTTGAAATCGCGGCAACGGAACCAGTGCAAGCGGCCCAGCGTGCCCAATGGCACGCCATAGCCTGCACAGCAAGGGCAGGGCGGTGGGGTTCTCGCCGACATGTCGGCCCTTTCTGTGGCTTGAAGGGGCCAACCACCCGAAGAGGCTGGCAGCCCCCTCGGGGTTGAACACGGCACGCAGGGCGCGCCTCGTGCTGGATGATCAAATCAGTCCGCGTTCCGAAAAGCTGGTGACTTGATCACCGGCCACGACGAAGTGGTCGAGAACACGCACGTCCACCAGGCTCAGCGCGGACTTGAGCGTCTGCGTGAGGAACTCGTCGGCACGGCTCGGTTCCGCCTGGCCGCTGGGGTGGTTGTGGGCCACCACCAGAGCCGCCGCATTGCGCGACAGCGCGCCCTTCACCAGTTCCCGGGGATAGACCGAGGTCTGCGTGAGCGTGCCGCGGAACAATTCCTGGGCCTCGATCATGCGGTGGTTCGCGTCGAGGTACAGCACGAGGAAGACCTCATGCTCCAGGCCCGCGCAATACAGGCGCAGCCAGTCTCGCAGGGCCTGCGGCGAGTCCATCATCGGCCCCCTGCGCATCTGCTCACGAAGGTCGCGCAGCAGCAGTTCGCGGGCTACGCTGAGGCGGTGGGCCAGCAGCGACTTTTCTGACGCGGGATGGGGATGGACCGTCAACGGTCCGGCATCGCCGACGCGCAACAGGTCGGCATGAGGCAAGGGGCGAGATGGCGACGCGGAAGCCAGCATCTCATCGACCAGGTCCTCGCGGGACAGGGCACTCACATTGATAGTCATGGCGTTCTCCTTTCCAGCAGAAGGAAGGCAGGAACGCCGCTCCCGCTGTGGGGAACGAGGTCCCCGCGCGGGAAGGTGTGCCGACGGAGGTCGGCACGGTTAGTGACACTGGAACATCACTCGATGTTCACTGCACAAATTTCTTCGGCCCACGACGCTGAAGATGCACCAACGCGCCGATTTCCGTCCAAGATGCGCGGCAGGTTCATCAAACCACCGACCATGATTCGCCTGGGTCCGCAGATTCGCCTCACCCGCCGGGAGGTCGAGCGCTTCGCGAAAATCACTGACATCGAGCCGGTGGGCATTCGCACGGTCGAGGACCTGGAAAGCTATGTCGCCCGCTGCAAGGCGCACTACTGGGGCGTGTCGAACGAGACCCGATTCCTGCACTGGCTCATCGACCGTGAAGTTGCCCGCTGCCGCCAGGCGGCGTAAAGCTTGCGCTCCTTCGAACAACGTGCCGGGTACGAGGCCGAGGGCACGCTGTTCGGAAGGAAGCTCAGGCCGCGGCCACTGGTTTCGGGGTGTCGGAGTCTTCGACTTGTGTCATGGTCGGCACAGTCGAATTGCTGCCTTGTTCGAACGCCGCTTGCGCGCTGGCGAACTCGGCCTCCTGGCCCAGTCGGCGAACCTGCTGGACTGCGGGTTCCTTCCGGACCTCGGGCAGGCATTCGACGGCGATCGCGCCGCCGCGATGCAGCCTGGTGCGCAACCCGTGTATCGGCCGCACGAGAAGCGCCTGGCCAAGTCCGCGAACGAACTGGCCGATTCGCTTGTTGCGCGCCAGCCGGGCCTTGTGGATCCGCAGGGTCTCTTTGCAGCACAAGAGCAGCGCCAGATGGGTGCGCTTCATTTCGGGGTCGGCCTCGAGCTGGGCCATGACTTCGGCGGCAATGGCCGGGTCGCGGCCGACGCGCTGGTAGAAGCCGACCCAGGCGCGTTCTTCCTCGAGTTCGATGCCGGAGCGTCTTGTGTGAGGGCGGGGTCTTTCAGGGGACATGGTGGGTTCTCCGATGTTGAACAAAGGGAACCCTGTCCTCGACGAGGAGGCGGTGGACTCCCCGGTGGGTTGTGAGGCTACGGTTCACGCCCGACGAAATCGGGTTCCCGAAGATCGGGATCGACTTCGACGGGGCGCGAACTCAGGACGCTGTTGAACCGGTGCCGTCCCGGGGGACGACACACCGAACGACGAGCATCCCGCTATCGGCCGGACCAAAATCACAGCGCAGTCCGACAGGGACCAGGCGTCCAGCGGCCCGCGCGGCTAACGCAGGAACGCTGGCCTGGCCCTCCGCCGGTTGCCGGTGGCAATCTCGATCCAGCGGTCGGCGATCCGGTCCAGATAGACCAGGTCGTCGGCCTCGATTTCGCCCTTTGCGCGCAGATGGGCGATCATCTCCTTGACCAGGGGCGGGTCGTCCTTGGCCAGTTCGATCACGGTGGCTGCCACGCGACTGCGGTAGATGCTGATCACGATGCTCAGCCTTGCGCAATGCTTGGCACACAGGCCATCGCCGACCGCCCGAGGACGGAAGGCGACGGCTTGAACAACGCCGGCACGACCTGCAGGCGCAGTGTGGAGATCGGGGCACGCCCGGAGCCACCCAGCAACACGCCGATGGGGCGCGGGTCTCGGTTCGCAGGAACAACGATCATGGGGTTCTCCTTCAGGGGTGAAGAGGAACGCCCATCCCCGGCGGGGAACTCGGGGTCCCCCGTTCGGGATGCTCCACCGCGAACGGCAGAGCGGCTCGGTAGCGCACCAGACGGTGCGCGCAGGAAGAAGGCCCGAGGTCCTTGCGGAGCTGGGCCTTCGCTCGATGCCACTGTCAGCCGGCGCGCAAGGCGACGGCTTCCAGCGCATGCCATGCCATTCGATCGAGGCCGAAGGGCAGGGCACAGAGTTCAGCCTGTGGGCCGAACGGAACACTCGACCATCTGCATGGCCGGTCCCGACCGAAGCCGGGGATTCAAAAGGCAGGTAACGACTGCGACGCCAGCTAGGCTGGACTTCAGGGCGAGCAGGCCCGCCGATGAAGGCTGTGCAGACACGATGTCCGCAGAAGAGCCCCTGCAGTGTTCAGCGGTTTCGGGCTCGCTTCAAGGGCCGCCGGCGTGGGGTGGTGCACCGCCTGCTGCAAGCGCGGTCTTTTCCGGTCCGTTGCGGGTGGCCGTGGCGGAAGAAAGCGGGTGGGATCGCGTCGCACCTGGCTTGCCCTCAGCGCGAGTCGAGGCGATCTTCGTATAGTGGGCGCGTGGGCGCGCGGGCGAATCAGGAGCAGGGGCAGATCAGTGGCGATGGCAGACCGGTACCGTTTCGAGGAATGCACGGCGACCAACGCCGCCGGCAGCAAATGCACGATTCCCGCCGGCACCCATGCGGTGACCCGCAACTCGCTTGCGGTGCGCGTGAAGATCGGTGGCCGGGAGTTGGAACTGACGCTGGCCGAGCTTGCGCGCCTGCAGGCTGAAGCGAAGGTGACCGAGGCGTAGCGGGTCGCGCTTTGCCGCGTGTCAACGCGACGGGTCGGGACCAGAAAGAAGACAACCCCCAAAGCCTTGCGGCCCTGGGGGTTGGAATCGGATCATGCAGCCTGCCGTGCGTCCTCGCCGTCCAGTCTTGCGCTGCCCACTTCGTCCTTGTCCAGGTCGAGTCGCTTGAGCAACTCGCGCTGGCGGACGAGCAGGGCGGCCAGGCGGTCTTCGTGCTCGAAGCTTCGGGCCAACTCCAGCTGGATGTCTTCCAGGCGCTTGCGGCGCAGCGCCAATTGTTCGACAGCATCCGCGTGATGCTTGCCGACCGAGGCCAGTGCCTGCAGCAGGGCCGAAGCCAGTGCCGGACCGGTCTGGTATGCCTCGGCGTCGTAGTGCAGGTGCCCCGCCAGGTACAGCCGGGGCACCTGTTCGCCGCGCTCGATACGGATACCGAGTTCGAAGCCGCCGAAGCGCCCGACAACCCGCTCCTGCATTCCTCGGGTGAAGGCACCGGGCCGCAGTTCGTCCTTCGCCGCCTTGACCAGCCCGCGCAGCGCATCGCCCACGGCTTCCGGTCCTGCGATCCTGCGACCCGCCAGTTCGATGGCAAGCGTCTCCATCGCCTGCGGCTCCACGCCGGCCAGGTCCAGTCCATTGGCCTCGACCCGCCTTTCCAGCGCCTCGATCATCATCGGCAGCCGCCCCACCTCGCTTTGATTGGCATAGCGCTGGTTGCGCCACACCGAGAACAGCGTCGAGAGCTTGGCCACCTCCGCGTCCACGCCGGCTTTTTCGATGACCAGCGGGTTGCCCGAGGCCAGCGCCTTGACTTCGGCGTAGGACAACGCTGCCGACTCCACGTCTTCGAGCGAGCGGATGCCCTTGTCACCCTTCATCACCTGGGCGATGAAGCGCGCCTTGGTTTCCAGCGTCTGCCACATGTAGCTGTCGAAGCTGCCTTGCGTGACATAGCGGAAGAGCTCCACGTCCTCGCACTCGTTGCCCTGGCGCAGGATGCGCCCCTCGCGCTGCTCGACATCGCAGGGGCGCCAGGGAGCGTCCAGATGATGCAGCGCCACCAGGCGCGTCTGCACGTTGGTGCCCACGCCCATCTTCGCGGTCGAGCCCATCAGCACCCGCACCCGCCCATCACGCACCGCCTTGAACAGCGTCGCCTTCTGGGCGTCGGTCTCGGCGTCGTGCACGAAGGCGATCTCGTGCTCCGGAATTCCGACGTCCACCAGCCGCAGCTTCAGCTCGTCGTAGACGCTGAAGGCCTTGCCACCTTTGGGCGACGACAGATCGCAGAACACCATCTGCGCGCCACGGAACGTCATGGTCCGGTGCCACACGGCCAGCACCTCGTGGGTGCAGGCCGCGACCTTGCCCTTGTCGTCGAAGCGCGCGCTCGATTCCACCAGCCGAAAATCCAGCGCAGCCTTGCGGCCATCGGTGGTGATCGCCAGCATGTTGTCGTCCTGCGGCTGCACGTGACCGTTGCGGATCGCTTCGGCCCGCTGCACCAGCGTCTGCACGAAGGCCTTCAACGCGGGGCTCGCCGGGCAGGCCACGATGCGCGGCTTGTCGCCCCGCAGCCGAGGCACCGGCAACGCCAGCATCTCGGCCGTGCGGATGTCGGCCACTTCGCCGAACACCGCCATCAGCTCGGGCACGTTGATGAAGCGTGCGAAGCGCGTGTGCATGCGGTAGCCGCTGCCGTCCGGTGCGATCTCCAGCGCCGTCACGCTCTCGCCGAAGGTCGCCGCCCAGGCATCGAACTGCTGCAGCCCGAGCTCTGCCAGCCGGTTCGGCTGCAGGTAGCGCATCATCGTGTGCACCTCGGCCATGGTGTTGGCCACCGGCGTCGCGGTCGCGAACACCACCCCGCGCTGTGCGTGCCCATGCAGGCGCATCGTGTAGCGCGTCTTCAGGAACAGGTCGAAGGCGCGCTCGGAACTCGTCATCGGCAGCCCGGCCACCCGCGTCATCTTGGTGAACCGGTACAGGTTCTTGTGCAGGTGGGCCTCGTCCACGAACAGCGCGTCGATGCCCAGTTGCTCCCAGCTCAGCAACCCGTCCTTCTTCTTGTCGGCCAGCAGCTTTTGCAGCCGCACCGCCCAGTTCTTCTTCATCGCCTCGAGCTGCTTGACGATCCGGTTGGACCGGTCGTTGCGCTTCTCGGCGCGTATCGCCATATCGATTTCCATGATGATGTCCTTGATGAATGTTTCGGTGAATTGCGGTGACATGCGAATACGCTCGAAGCTCGAGTGCGTGATCACCACCGCGTCCCAATCGCCCGTGGCGATGCGCGACACCAGCTCGCGCCGGCGCTCGCTTTCCAGGTCTTCCTTGGCGGCCATCAGCACCGAGGCATGCGGGTACAGCCGCACGAACTCCGCCGTGTACTGCGCCAGCATGTGATTCGGCACGACATGGCAGGGCTTGCTGGCGAATGCCAGCCGGCGCAGCTCCATGCTCGCGATCACGCACACCGCCGTCTTGCCGGCGCCGACCACGTGGAACAGCCCGGTGTTGCCCGACTGCACGATGCGCCAGACGGCATCCAGCTGGTGCCGGTGCAGCTCGAAGCAGCGCGAAAAGCCCGGCAGCTTCAGGTGCGAACCGTCGAACTGCCGTGGCCGGGTGGCGTTGAACAGGTCGTTGTAGGTCCGACACAGCCGCTCGCGGCGCTCATGTTCCTCGAAGGCCCAGGCCGCAAAGCGCTCCTTGATCTGGCCCAGGCGCTCCCGCGCTGCCAGTGTTTCGTCGGGATTGACGACGTAGCGGTCGGTCTGAGGGTCCCGGTCGCGCACGGTCGGCACCTGCACGTTCAGCGCGCACTGCACCAACTCGATCGCGTTCATGCGCGAGGTGCCGAATTCCTGGGTCACCCGCACGTTCTGTCGCGCTTCCCACTCGCTATAGCGCGCCGACCAGGCCCCGGCCTCGGCCGAGTAGTTCACCTGGCAGTCCTTCAATTCCAGCACCTGCTGGATGAAGGCCTCGACGTCAAGCGCCGGTATCCACACGGCGCCCAGGCGCGGCTCGATCGCCGCCGGTGCCAAGTCCTCGGGCTGCACCCTTTCGAGTGCGGCGATGTTGCTGCGGAACTCGTTGCCGGAGGCCACGGCCTGCCGCAGCTTGGCCTTGACGTTGCCCGAAAGGTAGTCGTCCGCAGTCTTCCATTGGCCATCGGCCGGGTCCAGGAAAACCTGTCCCGCTTCGGCCAGGGCCTGCAGCACTTCCGATTCCGGCGCGGCCAGCAAGCCGGCCATGTAGCCCGGATCGACCCGGCCGCGCCATTGCATCGAGGCGACCAGGGCTTCCAGCGGTTCGCTCGCCGCGATCGGTTCGACCACGCGGGTGAGAGTGCGCCGGCTGAACAGCGCCGCCTTGTGGGCGGTGTCACTCTCTTCGTCGTAATGCTCCAGCGACAGCAGCAGCGGGTAGTCCGGGTCGCGCCGGAAAGCCAACGCGTTGGCCCGCGTCGACAGGCAGCCGTGCCGGGCCACGAAGCGGTCGTAGGTGCCGTTGAGCAGTACCCGCAACGTTCTGACCCGGTCATCGGCTTCGTTCTGCAGTTGCGCGTCCAGCAAGGCTCTCGCATGGTCTCTGATGGCACACAGGCCCGTGATGCGGGCGCGCTGGCTGACGCTCAACGTCTCGTGAACGTCGAGCATCTCGCCACCTTCGACCCGGTGTACCCGGCCGCGGTGCAGACGGTAGCTGCCCGGCCTGGCACCGGCCATCGCAGGTACGGTCTGGCGCGTGGGGATCCCCGGCGTCGCCAGCGACTGATACACGCCTTCCGGCAACAGCGCCACGCGCTCGCGCAAGGCCCTCGCCAAGTCGCCTTCGAACACCGCCACCGGCAGTTCCTCGTAGCCTCTGCTCTCGCGGCGGATGTGTCCGATGCAGAACTGCGGCTGCCTGGCATACCAGGCGTTGATCGTCAGATGGCGCTCGTGGCACTGTGGGTGCCGCAGGCAGTCGGGCACCAGGCACTGGCCCAGCCATTCGTCCGAAACTTCCTCGGCCCGCTGGCGTTTGCGCAGGAACAGGATGTCGGTCTGCACGTCCGTCAAGGCGATGCCCGAGAACGCACCCTGCGGCAGGCGGATCGCGCCAAGCAGCTGGGCCTGTGAGGCGATGTACTCACGCACCGCCTCGTGCTGCGACTCCATCGTGTGGCTGCTGGTGATGAAGCACACCAGGCCGCCGGGCCGCACCAGGTCGAGGGCGCGGCCGAAGAAGTAGTTGTGGATGCTGAAGCGGGCATAGACCCGGTTGCGCAGGTCGGCGACCTTGTACTTGCCGAAGGGCACGTTGCCGATGACCAGATCGAACCAGCCCTCGGGCAGCGACGTCTTCTCGAACGGCGTGATGCGCACGTCCACTCCGTGGGACCCGTAAAGGGCCTGCAGGATGCGACCGGAAACCCGGTCGATCTCGATGGCCGTGACGTTGCTGCATTCGGCCACGCCCCGCGGCATTGCGCCGATGAAGTGGCCGATGCCGGCCGCAGGCTCCAGGATGCGTCCGCCGGTGAAGCCGAAACGCTCGACGGCCTGCCACATCGCCTCGATCACATGGACCTCGGTGTAGTGGCTGTTGTTGACCGAGGCCCGCGCCGACTCGTAGTCCTCAGCGCTCAGCGTGGCTTGCAATCGCTGGGCACGGTTGGCCCAGGCCTGGTCGGCGGCTTCGGTGTTGAGGCTCGCGGGCAGGCCTCCCCAGCCGGTGTAGCGCAGCAGGGTCTGCCGCTCGGTGGTCGTGGCTTGCCGCGTCTCGGTCTCGATCTGGCGCAAGGCCGCAATGGCCGCCAGGTTGGCTTCGTACTTGGTGACAGCGCCGGCCAAGTTGGCAAGGTCGGCGCTGACCAATGTGGTCCAAAGCGCGCGCGGTGCGCTTGCTTCGACTGCATCGGCGCCGCGCCAAGGCGACCGCGCCGGACGTGTGAGATCGGTGCCGTCGACATCGATGTCGACGTCATCAGACGCCGTGGCGTCCAAAGGTTGAAGTTGAGGGGTCGCATGCTCGGAAACTGCTGCGGGCTCAGGGCCATCCGGGTCGAAGCCGGGTAGCCACATGGAAGGTGCGATGGGAGGTGCCATGGCGGTGTTCTCCAGGGATGCGGGGAACACGGCGACCCATCGGGGAGGCGTGCTCCCCAGGTGGGAATGTCCAGGCGGGCCGCTGTCGCGACCGCCGGTGCGGGATGGAACTTGCCGACGAACGTCGGCAAGCGAGGGACTCGGTTCAGCGCGTGGTGCGCGAGCGCGCGGCAGCAGGGTGCTGCTGCGTCGTCAAGGCGGGTAACGACCGCAACGCCCGGGTGTTCCGGGACCGCCCGTCAAGGGCGCGCGTTGGCTTGAAGCCAGATGCGATGACAGTGTCCCCCGCCAAGCGGGCCTTGGTACTGCGGGCAGGCACGATGTCGACAAAAGCGAAGCGGTCTTCGACCTCTTGGCGGTGGCAACTTCGACCCGGGTTCGCACCGCACCGTCACGCGGCCATGCGGTGCTCGTAATACGGCCGCTGCCGGTCGTCGAGGATGGCGTACGAACGGGCCAAGTTCGCTGGATCGGGATGGAGCCAGGCATCGATGTGCTCGGGCTTGATCGGGATGACGCAGCGGTCATGGCCGGCGGCGACCACCTCTGCGGGCGGATCGTCGGTAATGAGCGCGAAGGACAGCAAGTCAGGCTGGCCCGGCGAGGTCCAGCGCGACCAGATGCAGGCGGCGAGCATGTCGGCACCGCTGTCGGGCTTGAACTCGATGACCACGTCTTCGGGTATCTCTCCCGGTGCCAGTGCGCGGCCTTCGGCCTGGTGCCGGTTGACGTGTTCGAAGAACGAGCGGATCAGAAGGATGCCGTGGGTGACGCCAAAGACGCCCTTCCAGAAACCTTCCAGGCTGTCGCGCCGGGCGTTGAAGGTGCCTGGGAACTTGGCGTCGAAGGCCGCCGGCTTGCCTGCGGGCAGGCAGTGGTAGCGCATCGGCTTGACCAGCCGCTCGCCGTTTTCGACAACCATCACCGGTGCATACCAGTCGGGGAAGATCCGCGCATCGCGCTCCTCGAGCCGGGTGCGGCGCAGATCGGCCAGCTTGTCCATCGCCCAGGCGACCTTCTTGCTGGCGATGCGTTGGCTTTCTTGTGCAGCCTTGGTGATCTTGATCTCGAGCTTGCGCTGCGCTTGCACCAGACGGGTCTTCTGTTCGAACAGCAGTTGCTCGAAGCGGGTGGCCTGCTGCGCCTTGAATTCATCGATCAGCGCCTTGATCTCGCGCTCCTGCTCGGTCTGAGGATGAGCGAAGGCCTCTTCGACAGCCTTGGGGATCTGCAGCACGTAGGCCTCGCGCGCACGTCGCCAGAAAAGATCATGGAAACCCATGAGGCTCATTCGAGCACCGAACTTGCGGACGTAGGCCTTGTATTCGGCTTCGATCTGGGCGGAGTAGCACATCGGCTCATCCTACCGTGGCCCTGCGCGCAGGTGACGATGCGAATGGGCGGCGTCCTGTGCCCAGGCAGCGCGCCGCGCACGGACTTGAAGGCGCGGCATTGAATGAGATTCTGAACGCGTGGATCGGCGCGATGCCCCCCACTTCAACCGTTCAAGGAGTTCTCATGAAACTTTCCCAAGCCGAGGTCGACGCCATCATCGAGGCGGCGCCACGAAGCTTCGTTCCGTTCAACAAGCTGGTCCTGTCCCAGGACCACCAGGCGCGCGGCGCCGACCGGGCACCCGCGCTGACCCTCGCCGAACTCGCCGCGTCGATCAAGGACAGCGGTGTGCTGCAGAACCTCGTCGTCGTACAGGGCGCGCGGGGCCGCTGCGAGGTCTGCGCCGGCGGTCGCCGCCTGGCCGCGCTGGCGCTGCTGGTGAACAACGGCGACATCGCCGACAACTATCCCGTGCCGGTGCTCATCGTGCCGGCCGACAAGGCGTTGATCGCCAGCCTGTCGGAAAACTGCTTCCACATCCCGATGCATCCTGCCGACGAGTTTGCCGCCTTCGCCAAGTTGATCGGGCAGGGCAAGTCGGTCGAGGACGTGGCCGCCGCATTCGGCGTGTCGCCGCTGGTGGTGAAGCGGCGCATGAAGCTGGCCAGCGTGTCGCCGAAGCTGATGGCGCTGTACCGCAAGGGAGAAATCGGCCTGGACTGCCTGATGGTGCTGGCTTCGGTGGATGAGCATCAAAGGCAGGAGCAGGCCTGGGCCGCCCTGCCGACCTGGAACCAGCGTGCCGACCACCTGCGTCAGCTGCTGACCCGCGGCGAGATCGAATCGGATCGCGACCCGGTGGCGAAGTACGTGACGCTGAAAGCCTACGAGAAGGCGGGCGGCGCGCTGCGGCGCGACCTGTTCTGCGACGACGAGAAGAAGGCCTACCTCCTGGATGCACCCCTGCTGGAACAGCTGGCGACGGACAAGCTTCAAAAGCGTGCCAGGCAGGTTCTGGTCGAAGGCTGGAAGTGGGTCGATGTGCGCGTGCGCTACGTCTACGACGACTACCGCAAACACGGCGAACTGCGCAAAGTGCGCCGCGAGCCCACGGCCGAGGAGGCCGCGGCCATCGGCGACCTCGATGTCCGCATCACCGCGCTGCACGAACAGATGGAAGCGCTGGCGGATGAGGAGGAGAACGAGAAGGCCTACATGGCTCTCGACGCTGAGGCGGAGTCCCTTCAGCAGAGGCGCAAGGACATCGATACCGGGCTTAGCATCTGGTCGGCCGAGTTGATGAGCCAGGCAGGGTGCGTCGTGCATGTCGGTGCCAACGGCAGCGCCGCAGTGAAGTACGGCCTGATCCGGCCGGAGGACCGAAACGAGGTCACACAGACGGTCCGACAGGCGGGCGAGGGGCGTGCCGAGGATCCGGTGCTTTCGCTGCCGGCGATCAACACCCGTCCCGTGCATTCGGAAAAGCTGCTGCGGCGCCTCACTGCCCACCGTGTCGCCGCCGTGCAGGCCGAATTGCTGGACCGGCCCGGCGTGGCGCTGGCCGCGCTGACCGCGCATCTGGCAACCAAGGTCCTGCGCGACGCGCTGCATGGCGCCTACCGTTGCGCCGATATCCTGGACATCGCGGCCACCGACAACCTGCACGCGCTTCGGTCCGCCGCCGAGGACATCGAGACCAGCGCTGCGGGGATGCGCATGCAGGCGCAGCGCAAGGCCTGGCTGGCGCGGCTGCCAAGCGAGCCCGACGCCCTGTTTGCCTGGCTGCTGGGCCAGGACCACGCAACGGTGCTGCAGCTGCTGACCTTCGTGGTGGCGGTCACCGTCAACGGCATCTACGGCACCGAGCCGGAGCGGCAGAGCAACGAGCCGCTGGCGCAGGCGCTGGGGCTGGACATGAACCGCTGGTGGCAGGCGACGGGAGCGTCGTACTTCAACCATGTGTCCAAGTCGCGCATCCTCGATGTCGTCACCGAAGCCGTCGATGCCAACGCCGCCAGTCCGCTGGCTGCATTGAAGAAGGATGCCGTGGTGGCGGGTGCCGAGCAGACGCTGGCGGGTATTCGCTGGCTGCCGCAGTGCCTGCGGACGCGTGATGTAGTTGGTCAGGAAACCGGCGACGAGCCAAAGGAAGCGAGTGCCCAGGAAGAGGCGTCAGTCGCCGCCGCGTGAGGGCATGACCAAGCAGGGGGACGCGGCGGCACCCCGCGTCCCCGGCCTCCCTGGCCCCGCCCGCAGTCAGTCATCCCTCGGTGCCGCATCGTCGTCATGCGGCTTCGGCCCGACAGCCGGGCCGGGCTGGGCGTTCCGCGGCACCGGTGCCTTGCGGATCGCCCCCAGGTAAGCCCCAGCCGCGCGAAGCCTCGAATGGCCAGCGCGCGCCGACACCGCCAGCCGTGCTGCGTGGTCAAGTTCAGCGGGTACCAGCCCGCCGCCGCACACCGGCGGCGGCTCGCCGGTGACGTCCTCGTAGAGTTCATGGAAATTGCCATGGCGCAGGCCGTGGCTCGTCACGCCGCGTTCGGCCTTGGTGAGGCCGAATTTCTCCAGCGCATAGTCGAGCCGGCGCAGGTTGCGCTTCAGGGGATGCGCGGGATTGCCCATGTGGGCGTCTCGGCCGTACACGAGGCTGCGCGCATGCGCCACGGCAGCGCGCTGGGCTTCGGTCTGCAGCGCAATCCAGCGCACGCGGCCGCCCTTGCCCTTCGCGGACACATACTCATCCGCCAGTTTCTTGTCCTCCGGCAGTCGGGTCTGGTCGAACGGAACGACGTGGGCATAGGGTCGGTGCATCACCGATTCCTTGCGCCGCAGCCCGAGCTCATTCATCAGGCGCATCGAGGCTGCGACGCGCGGATCGAACTTGGCGACCTCGGCCAGCACCGCCCGCACGTCGATGCCTCTGGCAGCCCAGCTCTTGTCGCGCTGCGCGTATTCGTGCCGCTGGTACTCGTCGAGACTCAGGCCGTACTGCTCGGGCTTGCGCACGAAGCCGTGCTTGCCCATCCACGAGCCCAGGCCCCGCAAGAAGCTCAGGTAGGTCTGGATGGTGGCCGGCGCCAGCTTCTCGCGCTGCCAGACCTGGACCATCGCATGGATGTGCTTCTGCCCCAGGTTGCGCGGGTCGGGCACTTGCCGGAACCCGGCCTTGCGTTGAAGGTGGGTGAAGAAGCGCCGCAGGAAGCGCGCGCGCTCCTGCCGGGTCTTGTGCGAGACGGTCTTCTCCAGCGCCGTGTGTCTGGTGTTGAACAGTTCGAGCAGGACCTCCAGCACCTTCAGCGGATCGGCCTTGCCTGGGCGGTAGCTGGCCAGGATTTCCCGCGGCGAGCGGCCATTCCAGTCTTGCCGCCGAAGCGGCTGCTGCGCGCTGATGCGGCCCGCGCTGGTCGGCTCGCGGACGGGGCGTTGCGTCGCCTGTGATTTGAGAGCAGTTGACATGCGAGGCTTTCGGTAAATGCGAGCGCGCCGCCCGAACGGCGCGCCCAGTGAATGGACAGGCATCAACGTAGGTCGGCAGCGCCGCGGATGCCATCGCGGCTGGCCGGGTGGTCTGGATCCACACCGCCGCGCCCGACCACGATGGCGCGACGACGACCCAAGGGTTCGCGGTGCCAGGGCATGCCTGGACCCGCTCGGTCGGTCTTAAAAATGAACACGTGATCCGGCCCCGTCCGCGCATTTCTGCGACCACGGAGAGTTGAGATGCCGGCTCGCCTCTGGGGCGTGCCGCACATCGGCGACGAGGTCAGGCCTCGCGCCAACTGGTGGATCAATCCTGGATGCGTAGCGCCGTGCGCTCGCATGGGTCCGCCCCTGACCGAAAGTCCAGGGCGGTGTCGAGCGTGTGAGCGAGGGCGAGCAGGGAGCCCATGAGGGCAAGCACGACTGCGCGCGGCGTTGAACAACGCTTGCTCACGTGACGGCGGGATCGGGAACGCGGCATCAGGTGCCGGCCCCGGGGATCGACGGCCACGACGCGCTTCAAAGGAGCGCCCAGCGGCGAACGCTGGCGGGGTCATGGCTCATGCACTACGACAGACAACCTCGGGGCCACCACCTCCAGGGTGGCGAACCGCACCGGCTCAAGGCCGGGACTTCAAGGGCAGGTAACGACTGCGACGCCTCTTTGCTGCACAGGGCAGGGGGCTGAGGGCGCCCTCGGGAATGGGTAGTTGACGACGGATCGGTCTTCGGCGTCAACGGGTAAGGGCGCAAGCGGCGCGCTGGCCCGCTGGTTGACGGTGGCGGCTGCCGTGCTGCGACCCGGCACTGAGGGCGGTTTAGCGTCGCAAAGGGTGCTGAGGGGTGCTTTTCCCCAGGGGGTTGACAGACCGCATCGCTGCCTCTGGCCCCGGACGGGGTGCTGGAGCGGTTGCGGCGCTGGCGGCGCCCGCCATGTCGCGGCGCTTCGGCATGGGGTTGACGACCACCGATAGGGTGAGACCGTGGTGTCACGCACTCGTCTGAGGCGTCGATTCGGCGTCGGAGCTGGCCCGTCGTCACACGCTGCAGTGCAGGCCGATTGAATCTGCGCCGCGACTGGAGACGAAACGGGCCTCGCTCAGCGGGCATTGCGCGTGGTCGGGTCGTGTCGCATTGGCGATGCTGATCCGTGTGCAACCTCACCAGGAGCGATTTCATGGAACTGATCGTCAGAGCGGTGGATGTCGGGTCCGGCAACACCAAGTTCGTCACCGGTGTGGCCGGCGCGGAGATTCGCTGCGCCAGCTTCCCGTCGGTGGCGTATCCGTCCAGCGCCGACGCGCCGACCTGGCCCGCGACCGAGCGGCGCAAGACGGTGTGCATCCCGGTCGGGCCGCTGTACTACGAGGTCGGGCCCGACGTCGGCCTGGCCGCCGACACCTTCCGGGCCAAGCAGCTGCACGACGAGTACACCGAGTCGCCGGAGTACATGGCGCTGCTGCGCGGCGCGCTGTCGATGATGAAGGTGTCGCACATCGATCTGCTCGTGGTCGGCTTGCCCGTTGCGCTGCTGGCGCTGAAGAAGGCGTCGCTGGAGAAGGCCATGGTCGGCAGCCACCAGGTCGGCGGCGGCAGGGCCATCACCGTGCACAAGGCGATGGCAGTGGCCCAGCCGCAGGGTGCCTTGGTGCACTACGCGGCCGAGCACGGGAAGATGGCGACGATCGGCACCGAGCAGAGCCTGGTCATCGACCCAGGGTCGCGAACCTTCGACTGGCTGGTGTGCCGCGGCATGCGGCTGGTGCAGAAGCAGTCGCACTCGATCAACCGGGGCATCTCGGACGTGCTGAGGCTGCTGGCCGCCGAGATCTCGAAGGACATCGGCACGCCGTACCGCGACTACGACGCGATCGACCTGGCGCTGCGCACGGGCAAGGCGCCGATCATCTTCCAGAAGCCCTACGACATGAAGCGGCATCTGCCGCTGGCCGAAAGTGTCGCGCAGCAGGCGGTGTCGACGATGCGGCAGTGGATCGAAACGCCGGAGAGCCTGCGGAACATCATTCTCGTGGGAGGCGGCGCGTTCCTGTTCAAGAAGGCAGTGAAGGCGGCTTTCCCGAAACACCGCATCCATGAGGTGAAGGAGCCGCTGTTCGCCAACGTCCGGGGCTTCCAGCTCGCCGGTCAGAACTATGCCTTGACGGCGATGAACTCGACGCGTGAGCGCGCTTCGGGAGAAGCGTCATGAGCGCGGGTCAGACAACCGTGCCGAAGCCCATCCGCCTCGTATTCGAGTTGACCCGCGCCGACAACCCGCGGCTGTTCGACGAGCTGAATCAGTTCCCGCAGGGACAAAAGCGCGTGAACCGCCTGCGCGTTCTAGCCTACGACGGGTTGCTTGCGCAGTACGGAGTGCTTGTGCCCATTGTGCCGGGCGCTGGCAGTGCAGGTGTGGCGAACGGCTTGGACGTCAAGGTTGCCCAGGTGACGAACGGCTTGTTCGAGCCAGCGCTGAAAGAGTGAGGTTGCCCATGAGGAAAGAACCAAAACGAGGGCAAGACGAGCCGCCGGTAAGCGCGAAGGAACTGGCCGAGATGGGCTTTTGCGAGAAGCGGGTGCTGTTGGCCCATCTGCACGGTCAGCGCCTGACGTTGGCGCAGCGGCGCAGTGTCGAGCGGGGGCGGCAAGCCCACGAGCAGTACTACCGCGAGGGACTGGCGGCCGTCTCGGCGACAGTCGCCGACCGCCGGTGCTTCGTGGCAACGTGCCTGTATGGCGATGCGGCGTGGCAGACCGAGACCTTGCGTCGATTTCGGGACGAAGTCCTGCTGCGATACCCACTCGGTGGCTGGATGGTCGAGGCCTACTACGAACTCGCACCTGGCATGTCTCGGCTGCTCGCTTGGCAGCCGTGGCTGCAGCCGCCGGCTCGCGCTCTGGTCGGGATGTTGGTTCGCATGGCTCGACGCTACGTCGAAGGGCGTGGATCGTGACGACAAGCTGGCTGGGCTGGTTCTCGGTGGCTGTCGCTGCAGTGTGCATCACCGCCCTTGCGCTGCATCGCCTGCGCGGCAACGGGGCGAGGCGGGCAGAACTGGCGTCGCGGCCAGATGAGCTGGCGAGGGCGACGCTCATGTACATGGAGAAGCAGTTTCGGATCCGCGAGCCGGTCTCGTTGATCGCGAGAATCGATCGGGCGTACCGGGCTGCCGACGGTGCGATCGTCCTGGTCGAGCTCAAGAGCCGGTGGAAGAACCGTGCGTATGCGAGCGACGTGATTCAGTTGTCTGCGCAGAAGATGGCACTCGAAGGTCAGACAGGACAGCAGGTCGCAGCACACGCGTTCGTGACCGTGCAGAAGCCGAAGAAGGCCGGCGAGCAACGGGCGCACCTGGTCGAGCTGATGGCGTCGTCCGAGGTCGTGGCGCTCTATCGCCGGCGCCAGGACGTCGTCGCCGGCCTCGTTGTGCCAAGGTACGCTGATTCGCTGAGGGCATGTAAGGACTGCGCGTTTCGAGCGGCCTGTGACAGGCCAAAAGGGTGGCCGCGATCGAACAGCACCAAGCAGGGCACTCACCCTGTCCAGTCACTCGTTGGCGGCCATCCTGGCCACAAGGGCATTGGGTAGCCTGCGAGGCAAGTGGGCAAGGGTGTCGTTGCGGCTGACGCCGTCCTGCGCTTGCTTGGAGGGGCAGTTGACAGATTCGCCTCTGCTGAGGGCCCCAAGCATCTCGGCCCACTGATGCAATGCCTGGCGACGCTGAGGAAAGTAGTCGTGTCGGTCGTAGATCCCCTGCGTCCCGGGCAGCTTGTGGTTCAGCGCGCGCTCGGCGACGAAGGGGTCCACGCCAAGCGCACCCAGTTGCGTTCTCGCGGTTCGCCGCATGTCATGCACTGTGAAGTGGTCAATGCCGGCAAGAGGGAGGCGCTTCAGCGCCACATTGAGGGTGTCGGGGCTGATGTGCCCAAAGCGGTTCGTGCGAGGCAGGCCGTTCTTTATCCGGACGAGGCGGCGTGCCGGGAACAGGTATTCACTCCCACAAGCAAAGACCATCACTTCTTCGAGCCACGCAATCACCTGCGGGGCCAGGGGAATTTCAATGTAGGACTTGGTCTTGGTCCGGTTGGGCTGCAGCTTCCATAGGCCCCTGTGGAAGTCGAAGTCGGTGCATTTCGCCGATAGCAGTTCCATCTTGCGCACGCACAGTGCGAGGAGAAGCCAGATGGCGAGCTCGTTGGTGCGGCCGAAGTTGAATGTCTCGCGCATGTCCCGCGCAAGCGTCGTGAGGTCTTCGAAACTGAGCCAGCGATCACGCGGAGACTCTGTTCCGCCGGCGTCCGAGATGTCGAATCCGCAGACCGGGTTCGCCTCCGTCCACTTGCGCTTTGCAGCGAAGTGAAACATGCGGAACAGGTAGCGCATCGCGTCATTGGCGACTGTGGGCGCGCCTGCCGCGACGATCTTCGTCAACACGCCATCGATGTGGTGGGGGCGAACCTCGTTGATGGTGAGCTTGCCGATCACGGGATAGACGTGGCGCCGCAGGACGCGCTCAACGACTGCAGGGTTCTTGATCTTCTTCAGTATGAACCGCTCGTACCAGAGCAGCCCCAGACCCTGAACGTCCTCCATCTGAAGGGCCTTGAGCTTTGCCAGGCGCTTTTGCGCGCCGACATCGATGCCTTGCTGTATCTGGGCGCGGTTGCTGCGGGCAAGTTCTCTCGCCTCCTTAAGGGAGATGTCCGGATAGCGACCCAGCACCTTCTCTCGTCGGCGCCCGCCGATCCGGTAGCGCAAGATCCAGGTGGCTTGGCCCTGGCGGGCAGAGGATTCCTTCGCAAGGAAGATCAGCCCGCCGCCGATCCCCCTGTCCACAGGACCGGCATTGAGCCAGCTCCGCAGTGTCCTATCCGAAACGTTCTGTGCAAACCCAGTCATGGCGCGGCCTCCAGCAGTGTTTGGCGGGTTCGCGTTCCGGAACTTCCCCGGAACAGGCTGGGTCCGCCCTCGAACCCGCCAAAAAACCCGCCAGAAAGCTTGCGCTTGCCTGGGACGCCGCGTTACGTCGTGACTGCTATATCCATTGAAAATCAACGACTTGGACTGGCGCTTTGGGGTGGCATGATGCCCCCGGAAACGTCACTCAATGTTCTGCACCTGCTCGCGCATCTGCTCGATCAGCACCTTCATCTCGACCGAGACGTTGGTCAGCTCCAGCGCGGCCGACTTGGAGCCCAGCGTGTTGGCTTCACGCTGCAGTTCCTGGATCAGGAAGTCCAGCCGCTTGCCGACCTCGCCGCCGGCCTGCAGCAGGCGCTCGATCTCGTCGAGGTGGGCGCGCAACCGGGCCAGTTCCTCGGCCACGTCGATGCGGATGGCGAAGGCGGTGGCCTCGTTCAGCGCGCGCTCGCGCACCGCGTCGGCGCCCAGGCCTTGTGCCGAGCCGGTAGCGGCCAGTGCCTCGTTCCAGCGTTCCAGGAAGCGCTGCTGCTGGCGCTGCACCACGGCCGGCACCAGCGGCTCGGCGCTGTCGGCCAGCGCCTGCAGGCGGCGCAGCTTGTCGCGCAGCACCTCCACCAGCCGTGCGCCTTCGCGTGCCCGGGCCCCGCGCAGGCCTTCGATGCAGGCGCGCGCAGCCTGCAGCGCGGCCTCGTCCAGTCGCTGCGGCGCGGCGGCCGTGCGGCACCACAACAGCGCCTCGTTCACCGACAGCGGCCGGGCGTCGCCGAGCCAGCCGCGCACCAGGCCCTCCAGTCGGCCCAGCCGGTGCAGCTGGTCGGGCGTGGGCGCCGGCCAGCCGGCATCGGCCTCGCGCGCGGTGGACAGACGCAGCTCGATCTTGCCGCGGCGGAAGGCGCCGCCCAGCAGCTCGCGCAGTGCCGGCTCCAGCGCACGCAACTCGTCCGGCAGGCGAAAGGCCAGATCCAGGAAGCGGCCGTTCACCGAGCGCAGCTCGATGCTCACGGCCCCTTGTTCCGCGCCTTCCGGCACGTCCGAGACGGCATTGGCGTAACCGGTCATGCTGTAGACTGACATCGACGCCACGCCCTTCGCAAAAAGCGCCGATTATGTCGAAGCCCAAACCAGCGCCGTTGCCGTCGGGCACCGTGGTGGGCGGCTACTCGATCGTCAAGAAGCTCGCTGCCGGCGGCTTCGGCGTGGTCTACCTGGCCGAGGACGACCAGCACCACCTGGTGGCGCTAAAGGAATACCTGCCCGCGTCGCTGGCCGAACGCAGTGCCGGCGAGCTGACGCCCCGCGTCAAGCCTGACAAGCAGCCGCTTTACCGGCTGGGCCTGAAGAGCTTCTTCGAAGAGGGCCGCTCGCTCGCGCAGATCAGCCACCCCAGCGTGGTCTCGGTGCTGAACTTCTTCCGCGAGAACGAGACCGTCTACATGGTGATGAACTACCTGCAGGGCGACACGCTGCAGGATTTCATCATCACCGCGCGCGACCTGAAGCGTGACAAGGTGTTTCGCGAATCGTCGATCCGCAGCCTGTTCGACGAGATCCTGCGCGGCCTGCGCATCGTGCACCAGCACAAGATGCTGCACCTGGACATCAAGCCGGCCAACATCTTCGTCACCAACGACAACAAGGCGGTGATGCTCGACTTCGGTGCGGCGCGCGAGGTGCTGTCCAAGGAAGGCAATTTCATCCGCCCGATGTACACCCCAGGCTTTGCCGCGCCCGAGATGTACCGCCGCGATGGCACGCTGGGGCCCTGGACCGACATCTACGCCATTGGCGCGTGCATCTACGCCTGCATGCAGGGCTATCCGCCGAACGACGCACCGCAGCGGCTGGAGAAGGATCGCCTGGCGCTGAGCCTGAGCCGGCTGCGCAACGTCTACAGCGACAACCTGATCGAGGTCACCGAATGGTGCATGTCGCTGGACCCGCTGAGCCGGCCGCAGAGCGTGTTCGCGCTGCAGAAGGAGCTGGCGCGCGAGACCGAGCGGCGCTACACCAAGCTGAGCTTCAGCGAGCGGCTGAAGCTGCAGCTCGAAAGCCTGAAGACCGGCGCCAAGACATGAGCGCGGGCGCACGGGGTCGCGCATGAGGTTCGTCGTCTACCAGGTCAGCCGCAAGGGCGGGCGGGAGAAGAACGAAGACCGCATGGGCTATTGCTATACGCGGGAGGCCGGCCTGTTCGCGCTGGCCGACGGCATGGGCGGCCACCCCGAGGGCGAAGTCGCCAGCCAGCTGGCACTGCAGACCCTGGCGGCACGCTTCCAGCGCGAGGCCAAGCCCGGCCTGAAGGACCCGCTGCGCTTCCTGCACGAGGCCATGGTCGGTGGCCACCACCAGCTGCTGCGCTATGCCACCGAGCGCGCGCTGATCGACACGCCGCGCACCACCATCGTCGCCTGCGTGCTGCAGGGGCAGGGCGCCTACTGGGCGCACTGCGGCGATTCGCGGCTGTACCTGGTGCGCGGCGGCCGGCTGATCGCCCGCACCCGCGACCATTCCTACACCGAGCTGCAAACCACCATGTCGCAGGTGGTGCCCATCGGCGAGAAGCTGAACCGCAACGTGCTCTTCACCTGCCTGGGCAGCCCCGGCAAGCCGCTGATCGACACCGCCGGCCCGCTGCGGCTGCATCCCGGCGACCGGCTGCTGCTGTGCAGCGACGGCCTGTGGGGCGCCGTCAGCGACGCCGCCATCTGCGAGCAGCTGGCCCGCCAGCCGCTGTCGGATGCGGTGCCCGAGCTGGTGGAGATGGCGCTGCGCAGCGCCGGCCCGAAGAGCGACAACGTCACCGTGCTGTGCGTCGAGTGGGAAGCCGCCGAGGACGGCGACAGCCAGAGTGGCGTGTCCACCCAGAACCTGGGCGAGCAGGTCTTCGCGTCCACCATCCAGGCCAGCATGATCGGCGACGCGCCGCCCGAAGACCTGGACGATGCCGAGATCGAACGCTCGATCCGCGAGATCAACGAGGCGATCCAGCGCTCGTCGCAACGCAAGGGCTGAGGCGCGGCCTCGCCCACCCACCGTCTTCTTTCGAGGAAACCGATGAACGACTTTGTCCGCGCGCAAGGCCGCGCCCCCGATGCGCTGCGCAACGTCTCGCTGACCCGCCGCTACACCGTGCATGCCGAAGGCTCGGTGCTGGTGGCCTTCGGCGACACCAAGGTGCTGTGCACCGCCTCGGTCGAAGAGCGCGTGCCGCCGCACAAGCGAGGCAGCGGCGAAGGCTGGGTCACCGCCGAATACGGCATGCTGCCGCGCGCCACCCACACCCGCGGCGAACGCGAGGCCGCGCGCGGCAAGCAAAGCGGCCGCACACAGGAGATCCAGCGGCTGATCGGCCGCTCGCTGCGCAGCGTCTTCGACCTCAAGGCGCTGGGCGAGCGCACCATCCACCTGGACTGCGACGTGCTGCAGGCCGACGGCGGCACGCGCACCGCGGCCATCACCGGCGCCTGGGTGGCGGCGCACGACGCCGTCACTTGGCTGCTGGCGCAGGGGCGCATCGCGGCCTCGCCGATCCGCGATGCGGTGGCGGCGGTGTCGGTGGGCATCGTGCAGGGCACGCCGCTGCTTGACCTGGAATACACCGAGGATTCCACCTGCGACACCGACATGAACATCGTCATGACCGGCCGCGGCGGCTTTGTCGAAGTGCAGGGCACGGCCGAAGGCGTGCCCTTCTCGCGGGCCGAGATGGACGCGCTGCTGGCGCTGGCGGCCAAGGGCATCGGCGAGCTGGTGGCGGCGCAGACGGCGGCGCTGAAGGAATGAGCCAGGCGGCCCGCCTGCGCCTGGTGCTGGCCTCGAACAACGCCGGCAAGCTGGCCGAGCTGCAGGCGCTGTTTGCACCGCTGTCGCTGGACCTGGTGGCCCAGCCGGCGCTGGGCGTGGCCGAGGCCGAGGAGCCGCATGCCACCTTCCTGGAGAACGCGCTGGCCAAGGCGCGCCATGCGGCGCGGGCCACGGGCGGCGCCGCGCTGGCCGACGATTCCGGCTTGTGTGTCGATGCGCTGGGCGGCGCGCCGGGCGTGGTCTCGGCGCACTATGCCGAGGTGGCGCTGCCGGCCGGCGACCGCGAGGCGCAGCGCCGCGTGCAGGACGAGGCCAACAACCGCCTGCTGCTGCAGCGCCTGCAAGGTGCGGCCTCGCGCCGCGCCGGCTTCGTCTGCACGCTGGTGGCGCTGCGCTCGGCCGACGACCCGCAGCCGCTGGTGGCCACCGGCCGCTGGTGGGGCGAAGTGCTGGACGCGCCGCGTGGCAGCGGTGGCTTCGGCTACGACCCGCTGCTGTTCATCCCCGCGCTGGGCCACACCGTGGCCGAACTGCCGCGCGCGCTGAAGAACGCGCACAGCCACCGCGCGCTGGCCTGTGCGCAGATGCTCGGGCTGATGCGCGACGCCTGGGCTTTGACGTGAGCCTGCCGGCCGCCGAGCACTACCTGCGGCCGGGCACGCTGCAGCTGCCGGCGCAGCCGCCGCTGTCGCTGTACGTGCACCTGCCGTGGTGTTTGAAGAAGTGCCCCTACTGCGACTTCAACTCGCACGAAGTGCGGGGTGAGTTCCCCGAGTCGCGCTACCTGGACGCGCTGCGCACCGACCTGGAACGTGCGCTGCCGCTGGTCTGGGGCCGGCCGGTGATCAGCGTGTTTCTGGGCGGCGGCACGCCCAGCCTGTTCTCGCCCGAGGGCATCGAGCGGCTGATTGCCGACATTCGCGCCCGGCTGCCGCTGGTGCCCGATTGCGAGATCACGCTGGAGGCCAACCCCGGCAGCTTCGAGCGCGAGCGTTTCCGCGCCTTCCGCGCGGCCGGCGTCACCCGGCTGTCGGTGGGCGTGCAGAGCTTCAGCGACGCGCGGCTGCAGGCCATCGGCCGGGTGCACGATGCCGCGATGGCCCATGCGGCGGTGGCCGAGGCAGCCAGCGCCTTCGAGCAGTTCAACATCGACCTGATGTACGCGCTGCCGGGCCAGGGCCTGGACGGGCTGCGCGCCGACCTGGACGCGGCGCTGGCCTACGCGCCGCCGCACTTGAGCGTCTACCACCTGACGCTGGAGCCGAACACCTGGTTCGCCAGCCACCCGCCGGTGCTGCCCGACGAGGACACCGCCGCGCAGATGCTGGACCTGATCGTCGAGCGCTGCGGCGCCACCGGGCTGCAGCGCTACGAGGTTTCGGCCTTCGCCCGGCCCGGCGCACGCTGCGTGCATAACCTGAACTACTGGCACTTCGGCGACTACCTGGGCATCGGCGCCGGCGCGCATGGCAAGCTGAGCTTCCCGCACCGCGTCGTGCGCCAGCAGCGCTGGCGCGAGCCGGCGCGCTACATGGCGCAGGCGCTGGCCGGCGAGCCGCTGTCGCAGGACGAGGAAGTGGCGCGCAGCGCGCTACCCTTCGAGTTCATGCTCAATGCGCTGCGGCTGCGCGAAGGCTTCCCGCGCGCACTGTTCACCGAGCGCACCGGGCTGCCGGCTTCGGCCATCGAGGCGGCCGTGCAGCAGGCGGTGCAGCGCGGGCTGCTGCAGGCCGACCTGCAGCGGCTGCAGCCCACCGCGCGCGGCTTCGATTTCCTGAGCGACCTGCAGGCGTTGTTCCTGCCCCGCCAATAGCACCCAGAACACCCTGCATTTCGGCCGCTTGGCTGCTGGGGCCCGCTGCTAGACTCGGCGCCCGTCTGCATCTGCAGTGCATTTCCAAGGCACATTCCGGTGGCACGCACCCCGCCCGCGCTGAAGCCCGCCGAAGCGTCGCTGAACCTCGACAACGCGCTGCAACTGCTGCGCCAGGCAGGCCATCCCCTGCCGGAAGGCGAGCCCCACAGTGCCGCCTGGCTGCAGGCGCTGGTCGACGGGCTGGTGGATCTGTCCAGCCGCGACGCGCTGACCGGCCTGGCCAACCGCCGCAGCTTCGAGCTGGCGCTGGCCCGCGAGATCGACCGCGTCGCCCGGGCCGGCGAGCCGGCGCTGCTGCTGGTGCTGGACATCGACCACTTCAAGCGCGTCAACGACACCCATGGCCATGCCAGTGGCGACCTGGTGCTGAAGGCCGTGGCCCAGGCACTGCTGGAATGCGTGCGGCCGATGGACATGGTGGCCCGCGTGGGCGGCGAGGAGTTCGCCATTGTCATGCCCAACTGCGCCGCCACCTTCGGCGAGGCGGTGGCCGAACGCGTGCGCCGCCGGGTCGAGGCGATGCCGGTAGCCATCGGCATCGCGCAGCAGATCCAGGTCAGCGTCAGCATCGGCGGCGCCTTCGCCCCGCAGTGGGTGCGTTCGACGCCGACGCTGTGGATCGAGCGGGCCGATGTGCAGCTTTATCGCGCCAAGCAGCAGGGACGCAACCGCGTGTGCCTGGAGCCCTCGGCCCTGTCGGTGGTCAGCGCCGAGGAGAAGGCGCTGCTGTTCGGCATCTCGCAGTTTCAGGACATCGAATGAGCGCAGCGTCCACCCAGGCCCGACCGGCCGCCCCGAATCCGGCCTCCACCAGCCGCGCCCGCATCACCGCCGTGACCAGCGGCAAGGGCGGCGTCGGCAAGACCTTCGTCAGCTGCAACCTGGCCGCCGCGCTGGCCCGCCAGGGCCGCCGCGTGCTGGTGCTGGACGCCGACCTGGGCCTGGCCAACCTGGACGTGATGCTGAACCTGGCGCCGAAGATCACGCTGCACGACGTGTTCACCGGCAAGAGCACGCTGCAGGACGCGATCCTGCCGGCGCCGGGCGGCTTCTCGGCGCTGCTGGCCGGCTCGGGCATGGTCGAGTACTCGCGCATGACGCCCGAGGTGCGCGACCAGCTGCTGGCGGTGATCGAGCAGGTGGCACCGCGCTACGACCATGTGATCCTGGACACCGGCGCCGGCATCTCCGACGTGGTGCTGTACGCGGTGTCGCTGGCCGACGAGGTGCTGCTGGTGGTGACGCCGGAACCCACCTCGATGACCGACGCCTACGCCACCATCAAGGTGCTGGCCGCCACGCAGGGCCGCCACAAGGTGCAGCTGGTGGTGAACCAGGCGCGCCGCCATGGCGAGGGCCGCGCGGTGTGCCTGCAGCTGCAGCAGGTGGTGGACCGTTTCGTCAACCCGGGTCAGCCGTCGCCAGTGCGGCTGCAGCTGCTGGGCCAGGTGCCGCTGGACATTGCGGTGCGCGACAGCGTACTGCGCCGCCAGCTGCTGCTGGAAACGCTGCCCGGCGCGCCGGCGGCGGTGGCCGTCGCCGCCGTGGCGGCGCAGCTGCTCGATTGATCCTTAACGCGCGCTGCGCCTCTCCAGCAGCACGATCAGCGCGCCCGCGCCGCCCTGCGGCCCGGTGGCCTGGGTAAAGGCGATGACCTCGGTGCATTGGGCCAGCCAGCGCTGCACCTTGGCTTTCAGCACCGGCTCGCGCCCCGGCGAGCCCAGCCCTTTTCCGTGCACCACGCGCACGCAGCGCTGGCCGCGCTGCAGCGCCTCGCGCACGAAGGCGGCCAGCTGCTCGCGGGCTTCCTCGCGGCGCAGGCCGTGCAGATCGATCTGCGCCTGGATCGACCACTGCCCGCGGCGCAGCCGCGACACCACGTCGGGCCCCAGCCCCGGCCTGCGGAAGCTGAGCCCATCGTCGGTGAGCAGCAGCGACTCCACGTCCACCTCGTCGGACAGCGCCTCCCGCAGCGCGGCGCGCTCGTCGGCCTCGCGCTGGCGCGGCTGCGGCTCGGGCCGCGGCGCGTGGCCGTGCACGCGGCCCGGCTCGGGCAGCCGCTGTACCGGCCCCACCGCGCGGGCGAAGGCGGTGCGCGCCTGCTCCTGGCGGCGGCGCTCGGCCTCTTCCTCGGCATGCATGCGGGCGGCCTCGGCCTGCTGGCGTTGCAGCGCCTCGCGCAGCGGGCCCAGGTCCTGCAGGCAACGGGCGCGCGTCACAGCAGCCCCCTCTCGGCGAAGGACAGCACCGTGCCATGGCCCACCACCAGGTGGTCCAGCACGCGCACGTCCACCAGCTGCAGCGCGCTCTTCAGCGCCTGGGTCAGGTGCTCGTCGGCGCGCGAGGGCTCGGCCACGCCCGAGGGGTGGTTGTGCGCCAGGATCACCGCGCCGGCGTTCAGCTGCAGTGCGCGCTTGACCACCTCGCGCGGGTACACGCTGGTCTGTGTCAGGGTGCCGTGGAACATCGGTTCCAGCTGCAGCAGCCGGTGTTGGCCGTCCAGGAACAGCACCGCAAACACCTCGTGCGTCAGCCCGCCCAGGTGCAGTGCCACGTAGTCCTTGACCTTGGCCGGCGCGTCGAACACCGGCTGCTCGCGCAGCGGCTGGGCCAGCGCGCGGCGGGCGATCTCCAGCACCGCCGCAATCTCCGCCCGCTTGGCCGGCCCCAGGCCCTTGATGCGCTTCAGGTCGGCGGCATCGGCCTGCAGCAGCCCGCCCATGCCCTGGAAGGTGTCCAGCACCTGCTGGGCCAGATCGAAGACGCCGCGGCCCGGCAGCCCGGTGCGCAGCAGCAGCGCCAGCAGTTCCACGTCGCTCAGCGCCGCACCGCCACGGGACAGCAGCTTCTCGCGGGGGCGCATCTCGGCGGGCAGGTCCTTCAGCGGCATGGCGGCGGCGCGGTGGGTGCGGCCTCGTAGAATCGCAGGCAGTCTATTCGACGCGCGCACGCCGCGCCTGAAGCCCGTGAACTGCGTCCAGCCCGGCTCGTTCCTGACCTTGCACTACCGCCTGAAGGGGCCGGACGGTGCCGTGGTCGTGAACACCTTCGATGACAAGCCGGCCACGCTGTCCCTGGGCACCGGCCAGCTGGCGCCGGCCATCGAGGCCCGGCTGATCGGCCTGGCCGAAGGTGCGCACCAGAGCTTCCGCCTGGCGCCGGGCGAGGCCTTCGGCGACCACAACCCCGACATGCTGCAGCGCGTGGCGCGCAGCCTGCTGAAGGAACTGGGCGCGCCCGAGGAAGACCATGTGCCCGGCGACGTGGTGCAGTTCCCCACGCCGGACGGGCAGGGCGCCTTCGCCGGCATGGTGCGCGAGGCCGGCGACGACTGGCTGCTGATCGATTTCAACCACCCGCTGGCCGGCCAGGCCCTGGACTTCGAAGTGCAGCTTATCGGGGTGCTGTGATGAAGAACGTCAAGCTCGACGAAGTGGTGCTGGCCGAGCCGCGCGGCTTCTGCGCCGGCGTGGACCGGGCGATCGAGATCGTCGAACGCGCGCTGCGCAAGTTCGGTTCGCCGATCTACGTGCGCCACGAGATCGTGCACAACACCTACGTGGTCAACCACCTGAAGGCCAAGGGCGCGATTTTCATCGAGGACCTGGCCGACGTGCCCGCCGGCGCCACGCTGGTGTTCAGCGCGCACGGCGTCAGCAAGGCGGTGCGGGCCGAGGCCGCGCAGCGCGGCTTCCAGGTGTTCGATGCCACCTGCCCGCTGGTGACCAAGGTGCATGTCGAGGTGGCCAAGCTGGCCAAGGAAGGCTACGAGTTCATCATGATCGGCCACAAGGGGCACCCCGAGGTGGAAGGCACGATGGGCCAGCTGCGCGAAGGCATCTACCTGGTGGAAGACGCCGAGGACGTGGCCAAGGTGCAGCCGCGCGGCACCAAGCTGGCGGTGGTGACGCAGACCACGCTCAGCGTGGACGATGCCGCCGACATCCTGGCGGCGGTGAAGCAGCATTTCCCGCATGTGCGCGAGCCGAAGAAGCAGGACATCTGCTACGCCACGCAGAACCGGCAGGACGCGGTGAAGGTGCTGGCCCCGGGCGTGGACGTGGTCATCGTCGTCGGCAGCCCCACCAGCAGCAACAGCAACCGGCTGCGCGAGCTGTCCGAGCGGTTGGGCACGCCCGCCTACATGGTGGACCTGGCCAGCGACCTGCGGCCCGAATGGTTCGAGGGCCGGCGCCGCGTCGGCCTGACGGCCGGTGCCTCGGCGCCGGACATCCTGGTGCAGCAGGTGATCGAGAGCCTGCGCGCGCTGGGCGCGGTGACGGTGCGGCGCCTGCCCGGCGTGCAGGAAGACGTGGAGTTCCCGCTGCCGCTGGGCCTGGGCGACCGCAGCATGGCCGGCATCGACGCCGGCCGATCCTGACGGCCGCCCACCGCGCCCCGGCCGGCGGCCGCGCCGCCGCCTTCGACTGCTTGACCAAGGACACCCCATGCTCGACATCAACCTGCTGCGCCGCGACCTGGACGGCGTCGTCGCCCGCCTGCAGCGGCGCAAGAACCCGCAACCCTTCCTCGACGTCGAACGCTTCCGCACGCTGGAGGCCGAGCGCAAGACGCTGCAGACCCGCGTGGAGGAACTGCAGGCCCGCCGCAACAGCCTGAGCAAGCAGATCGGCCAGCTCAAGGCCAAGGGCCAGGACGCCGCCGAGCCGATGGCCGAGGTGGGTCGCATCGCCGAAGGCCTGAGCGAAGACGCCGCGGTGCTGGAGCACATCCAGACCGAGCTGAACGGCATGCTGATGGGCCTGCCCAACCTGCCGCAGGACAGCGTGCCGGTGGGCGCCGACGAGGCCGCCAACGTCGAGGTACGGCGCTGGGGCGAAGCGCCGCGCTTCGATTTCACGCCGCGCGACCATGTGGACCTGGGCGCACCGCTGGGGCTGGATTTCGACACGGGCGCGCTGCTCAGCGGATCGCGCTTCACCTTCATGCGCGGCGGCATCGCGCGGCTGCACCGGGCGCTCGCGCAGTTCATGCTGGACGTGCAGACCACCGAGCATGGCTACACCGAGTGCTACACGCCGTACATCGTCAACCGCGAGGTGCTGGAGGGCACCGGCCAGTTGCCCAAGTTCAAGGAAGACATGTTCTGGGTGCTGCGCGGCGGCAGCGAAGAGCAGGCCGAGCAGTACCTGATCAGCACCAGCGAGATCTCGCTGACCAACACCGTGCGCGGGCAGATCCTGGACGCCGCGGCGCTGCCGATCAAGCTCACCGCGCACAGCCCCTGCTTCCGTTCGGAGGCCGGCAGCGCCGGGCGCGACACGCGCGGCATGATCCGCCAGCACCAGTTCGACAAGGTGGAGATGGTGCAGATCGTGCACCCCGAGGCCAGCGACGCCGCGCTGGAAGAAATGGTCGGCCATGCCGAGGCCATCCTGCGCAAGCTGCAGCTGCCCTACCGCGTGGTCAGCCTGAGCAGCGGCGACATGGGCTTCGGTGCCGCGCGGACCTACGACCTGGAAGTCTGGCTGCCGGCGCAGAACACCTATCGCGAGATCAGCTCGTGCAGCAACTGCGAGGCCTTTCAGGCGCGCCGCATGCAGGCGCGCTTCCGCAATGCGCAGGGCAAGACCGAGCTGGTGCACACGCTGAACGGCTCGGGCCTGGCGGTGGGCCGCACGCTGGTGGCCGTGCTGGAAAACGGCCAGCGCGCCGACGGCAGCATCGCGCTGCCCGAAGTGTTGTGGCCCTACCTGGGGGGCCTCAAGGAGCTGCGGCCATGAGCGCGCCGGGCCGCTCCCAAGCGCTCATCCCGGAGCACCCCGTGCGGAGGGTAGTCCAGTGAGCCCGGCCGCCACGCTGCTGGCGGCCCTGGACGCCGGTGCACTGTGCGCCCGGCCGACGCTGCAGGATCCGGCCTTCGACCTGCGCGCCGCCTTCGCCACGGCCGAGCAGCTGCGCGCCCTGCGCAGCGCGCGCGGCGAGCAGCCGCGGGGCTACAAGATCGGCTTCACCAACCGCAGCATCTGGCCGCGCTATGGCGTGCACCAGCCGATCTGGGGCCCGGTGTGGGACAGCACGACGCAGCTGCTGGACGGTACCGAGGCGCGGCTGTCGCTGCAGGGCCTTTCGCAGCCGCGGCTGGAGCCCGAGGTGGTGTTCGGCTTTGCGCAGGCGCCGCGCGCCGGCATGAGCCTGGCCGAGTTGCAGGGCTGCCTGGAATGGGTGGCGCACGGCTTCGAGGTGGTGCACACCCATTTCGAGGATTGGCGCTTCGCCGCCGCCGACACGGTGGCCGATTTCGCACTGCACGGCCGGCTGCGCATCGGCCCGCGTCGCCCGGTGCACGGCTGGCTCAGCCTGGCCGAGGACCTGGCCGCCCTGCAGGTGGAACTGCTATGCAACGGCGTGGTCGTCGACCGCGGGCAGGGCGCCGTGGTGCTGGACGGCCCGCTACAGGCGCTGCGGCTGTGGGTGAATGCGATGGCCGAGCACACGCCCGACTGGCCGATCCGGCCCGGCGACTTGGTGACCACCGGCACCATCACCGACGCCTGGCCCATGAAGCCTGGGCAGACCTGGACGACACGCCTGAGTGACCCGCGGCTGGCACCGCTGACCCTGCACACCGAGGCTTAACCAGCTGTGAACGGCCTGCACTACAATCATGGGCTTCGATTTCGACCAATCCGAATCGAACCTGGAGAGGTGGCAGAGTGGTCGAATGTACCTGACTCGAAATCAGGCGTACGGTAACCCCGTACCGTGGGTTCGAATCCCACCCTCTCCGCCAACGAACCTTTGATCACACGGGCCCTCGGGGCCCGTGTTGCATTGCGAGCAGGGCCTTGCCATGGGACTGGTCTACTCCACCGAAGCGGGACGCATGTGCCCGCAATGCCGGCAGCCGACGGCCACCTGCGTGTGCGGCAGGGCCCCGGCCCGGCCGGCCGGCGACGGCATCGTGCGGGTCAGCCGCGAGACCAAGGGCCGCGGCGGCAAGGCGGTCACGCTGGTGCGCGGCTTGCCGCTGGACGATGCGGCGCTGGCCGCGCTGGGCAAGCGGCTGCGCAGCGCCTGCGGTGCCGGCGGCACGCAGAAGGACGGCGTGATCGAGGTGCAGGGCGACCATGTCGATCGCCTGATGGCGCTGCTGCAGGCCGAAGGCTGGCGCGTCAAGCGCGCCGGCGGCTGATCACTGCAGCACGAAGCCCTCGTAGCCCTTGCGCGCCACCGTCGCGCAATGGTCCGCATAGCGCGGGAAGCCATCGGCCAGCGGCATGAACATGCGCGGCTTGCCCGGGATGTTGGCGCCCAGGTACCAGCTGTTGCAGCTGAGGAACACGGTGCGCCGCGCCGCGGCGTTGACGTGCTCGGTCCAGGCGGCCTCGGCGGCTTCGGTGGCCTCGATCGTGCCGTGGCCCTGCGCGTCGATGTGCGCGATGCACTCGGCGATCCAGTCCACGTGGTGCTCGATGGCCACGATGACATTGGTGAAGGCCGAGGTGCTGCCCGGCCCGGCGATGTTGAACAGGTTCGGAAAGCCGGCAATGCCCAGCCCCAGGTAGTTCAGCGGCCCGGCGCGCCACTTGTCCTGGATGCTCAGGCCCGCGCGCCCGCGCAGGTCCAGCCGCAGCATGGTGCCCGTCATCGCATCGAAGCCGGTGGCCAGCACCAGCGCGTCGAAGTCGTGGTGCCGGCCGCCGGTGTGCAGGCCGCGCGCATCGAAGCGCTCGATCGGCCGCTGGCTCACGTCCACCAGCCGCACGTTCGGCCGGTTGAAGGTCTCGTAGTAGCCGCTGTCCACGCACAGCCGCTTGCAGCCGATGGTGTGCGTGGGACTCAGCAGCGCGGCGGTGGCCGCATCCGACACGGTGCCGCGGATCTTGCCGCGCACGAACTCGGCCAGCAGTGCGTTGGATTCCAGGCTGGTCAGCAGGTCGTTGAAGGCGCCCAGGATGGCGAAGCCGCCGACCTGCCAGCGCTCCTCGAAGGCCGCTTCGCGCTGCGCCGGCGTGGCCGCCAGCGCCGACACCGGGTTGGGCGGCAGCAGGTTGCCGAAGCCGCCATGCATGCGCCGGTTGCGGGCGCGGAAGTTCGCATAGTCGGCCTTGATGCGCGCCTCGAAGTCCGGGTCCAGCGGCGCGTTGCGCGCCGGCGCCGCATAGGCCGCGGTGCGCTGGAACACGGTCAGTTCGCCGGCCTGCTGCGCGATGATCGGGATGGCCTGCACTGCCGACGAGCCGGTGCCCACCACGGCCACGCGCTGGCCGCTGAAATCCACCGGCTCGTGCGGCCAGTCGGCGGTGTGGAACACCGGGCCGGCAAAGTCGCGCAGGCCGGGAAAGTCGGGCCGGTTCGGCGACGACAGCGGGCCGCTGGCCATTACCAGGAAGCGCGTGCGCCATTGCCGGCCATCGGCGGCGCGCACCACCCACTGCTGCGCAGCCTCGTCGAAGGCTGCGCCCTGCATGCGGGTGTCGAACAGGATGCCGTCGCGCAGCCCGAAGCGGTCGGCCACGTGATTGGCATAGCGCAGCAGCTCAGGCTGGCCGGCATAGCGTTCGGTCCAGCGCCATTCCTGCTGCAGCGCCTCGTCGAAGGAGTACGAGTACTCCATGCTCTGGATATCCACCCGCGCCCCGGGGTAGCGGTTGTGGTACCAGGTGCCGCCGACGCTGGGCGCCGCTTCCAGCACCAGCGCCTGCAGGCCCATGCTGCGTGCCTTGTGCAGCATGTACAGGCCGCCGAAGCCGGCGCCGACGATCAGCAGGTCCAGCGCGCGGGCTGGGGCGGCGGGGGGCTTCGCGGCGCTCATGGGCTGCAGCATAGCTGCAGCCACGGCGCGTCAGGCCGTCGCTGGCAGCTTGAACTGCGCCACTTCCACCGCCAGCGCCTGAGCCTGCTGCTGCAGCGACTGCGCGGCCGCGGCGGTCTGCTCCACCAGTGCGGCATTCTGCTGCGTCACCTGGTCCAGGTCCTGCACGGCTTGGGTCGTCTGGGCCACGCCGCGCGACTGTTCGTCGGCGCTGGTGGCGATCTCCGACAACAGCCGGTTCACCTGCTGGCTGGTCTCCACGATCTCGCGGATGGTGCTGCCGGCTTGCTGCACCACCTGCGCGCCCGAGGCCACCTGGTCGACGCTGTTGGTGATCAGCTCCTTGATCTCGCGCGCCGCCGACGCGGTGCGCTGCGACAGTGCCCGCACTTCGGACGCCACCACCGCGAAGCCGCGGCCCTGCTCGCCGGCACGCGCCGCCTCCACGGCGGCGTTCAGCGCCAGGATGTTGGTCTGGAAGGCGATGCTGTCGATGGTGCCGATGATGTCGCCGATGCGGCTGGACGAGGCGTGGATGTCCTGCATCGTCTGCACCATCGTGTTGATGATCTCGCCGCCGCGGCTGGCCACGCTGGAATTGGTGCCGGCAATCGCCGACGCATCGCGCGCGCTGCCGGCGGTCTGGTGCACGGTGGTGGAGATTTCCTCCATCGCCGCGGCCGATTGCTGCAGGTTGGCCGCCGATCGCTCGGTGCGGGCCGACAGGTCGTGTGCGCCGGTGGTGATCTGCGTGCTGGACACCACGATGTGGTCGGACGCGCCACGCACCTGCACCACGATGCGACGCAGCGACTGCTGCATCTCCACCAGCGTGTTCATCAGGCCGGCCACCTCGTCCTGGCCCCAGGCGCGCGGGCTGGTGGTCAGGTCGCCGCTGCGCATCGAATCGATATGGAAGGCCACTTCGCGCAGGCCGCCGTCCAGCACCTTGCGGAAGGCCATGAAAAGGTACAGCGCCGCCAGCAGGCTGAAGGCCAGCACGCCGATGGTCAGGTTGCGCGAGGTCTCCAGCCGGGCCACGCGTTCGGCAATCAGCCGGTCCAGCTGCTCGTTGCTGTGCTGTGCCAGCTCGAAGACGGCGCTCATCGCCTTCTGGCGGCTGGCGGCATCGGCCCGGCCGCGGCCGGCCAGCAACTGCTCGGTCTGCGCGCGCACGGCATCGAAGGCCGCCAGGCTGGCGTCGACCTGCAGCGCCGGCTTGATGCCCGGGTTGTAGCCCACGGCCTTGCCCAGGCCGGCGGCCAGTGCCGCCTGGTTCAGCTTGAAGGTCTCGCCATGGGCCGCGACATGGCGCATCGCCGCCAGGTCGAGCGCACCGCCGGCACCGGCGGCGGGGCTCGCCAGCTGGCTCAGGCCTTCGGCCATGGCCGGCAGGCGCACGATGGCCGCGTCCATCAGGTAGTAGGTATCCAGGTCCGGGTCCAGCGTCAGGTTCGATCCGTCGGCCGCGGCGGTCAGCAAGTCGATCAGCGCCACGATCTGCGGCGTGCGCGCGGCAAACTGCGCCGCTGCGTCGCTGCCCGGCGCCGCAGCGGGGCTGGCATCGACCAGCTTGCGGTAGGCGTCGGTGGTGCCCAGCGCCTCGCCGTGGGCGTTCTGCGCCTTCTCCAGGCGAGCCCATTGCTCGCGCAGCTTCGACGCCAGGGCCGGGTCGGCCGCTGCCAGCTGGGCGTCGACCAGGCGTTGCTGCTGCAGCAGCTGCAGCAGGGGCAGGGCCTCGCGCACCACGGCCACGCCGTCGCGCTCCTTGGCCGAGAAGGCAATGGCATCGGCCTTGTCGCCGATGTACTGCCAGGCCAGCACGGCGATCGGCAGCGCGAAGGTCAGCGCGATGATCGTGGCCTTGGCGCGGAAGCCGATGGCGCGAAACAGGCGCACGCCGGGTGCCCAGATCCCGTGGTACCGGAAGAACTCCGAGACCGAGGTGCCACCGGCGTTCGTGGCAGGGAGGGGGTTGAGGGTGCCGGCCTGCGACATGTTTCTTCTGCTCCGTGGCACCGATCCGGCGGGCACGAGGAATGCCTGCCCTGCACGTTGGTGCGCAGTTCCCGTATCGGACAGCCGCTGAACTGCTTAAGGACTGAAGCTTCTGTAACAGGCGGTTTCGTGAATTTGCGCACTGCGGCCTGATCAGCCAGCCTCCCGCAGCCGGGCCTGCAAACCCGAATGGCGTTCGGTGGGCGCCTGCACGGCCTCGGCCAGCCGGGCCGCGGGCGCCGCCAGCAGCACCCGCTGCCTGCCGCGCGTCAGCGCGGTGTAGAGCAGTTCGCGCGTCAGAACGCGGCTGGGCTGCGCCGGCAGCAGCACCATCAGCGCGTCGAACTCCGAGCCCTGCGCCTTGTGCACGCTCATCGCGAAGGCGGTCTCGTGGGCCGGCAGCCGTGCGGCCGGCAGCGCCCGGTAGCCGCCGGCAGGGTCGGCAAATTGCAGCAGCCATTCCCCCGCCGGGCCGGGCAGCGCGATGCCGATGTCGCCGTTGAACAGCTTGAGCAGCGGGTCGTTGCGCAGCACCATCACCGGCCGCCCGCGGAACCAGGGTGTGGCACCGGCTTCGCCCAGCTGCTGGCGCGCTTGTTCGGCCAGCCATTCGTTCAGCGCGCGCACGCCGCGCGGGCCGTCGCGCAAGGCGCACAGCACACGGAAGCGCTCGAAGACGCGGTGCAGGGCGGCCGGGTCGTTGCCGGCCTGCTGCAGCGCGTGGAAGTAGGGCTCGAAGCCGTCGCGAAGCGCCTGCCGCGTGGCCGCCGACGGCGTGGCCTCGCCATCGTCCAGCCATTGCACCGAGCCGTCGCCCGGCTGGCGCAGCCGGGACAGCAGCGCTTCGGCCTGGCCCTGGCGCACCAGCGCGGCGGCCTGCGCGATGCCCGAATCCGCGCCGAAGCGGAAATTGCGCGATAGCCAGACCACCGTGTCCGGCAGTGCGCCCGGCGGCGTCACGGCCGGCGGCCGCAGTGCCTGCGCAGCCACGCCGCAGAGCGGGGCCAGCGCGGCCGTGGTGGCAGCGTCCAGCGCCGGGTCGGCGCTGAGCTCGGCGAACACCGCGCCCGATTCCACCGCGGCCAGCTGATCCTTGTCGCCCAGCAGCACCAGCCGCGCTGGCTCGGGCACGGCCTCCAGCAGCCGGGTGGCCAGCGCCAGGTCCAGCATCGAGGCTTCGTCCACCACCAGCAGGTCGATCGGCAGCGGGTGCCGCGCATCGTGGCGGAAGCCGTTGGGCCCGGCACCCAGCAGCCGGTGCACCGTGCTGGCCTCGGCCGGCATCCGCTCGCGCAGCGCCGGCGGCAGGTGCGCGGCGCGCTGGCGCAGCGCCTCGCTCATGCGCGCCGCCGCCTTGCCGGTGGGCGCAGCCAGCGCGATGCGCGCCGCCGGCTGCTGCGCCAGCACGCAGGCGATCAGGTTGACGACCGTGGTGGTCTTGCCGGTGCCCGGCCCGCCGCTGATCACCACCAGGCGGCGGCGCAACGCCAGCGCCACGGCCAGCCTCTGCCAGTCGACACCGTCGCTGCCGGGCGCGAACAAGTCCTGCAACTGCTGGCGCGCCGCGGGGCCGATCTCGGCCGGCGGCGCCGCGGCAGCCTGCTGCAGGCGGCGCGCCAGGCGCCGTTCGTAATCGAAATGGCGCTGCAGGTACAGGCGGCCCTCGTCGTCCAGCACCAGCGGCTGGGGCCCCGGCGCTGCCGCGCTGCCGACCACGCCGCTGGCCCGCAGCTGCGCTGCCGAAGGCGCCTCGGCCAGGGCCGACAGCGGCAGGCAGACATGGCCGTCGGCCAGCGCCAGGCACAGCGCGCGCGCGGCCGCCTGGGCCGACGCCGCGGTGGCGGCGTCGGCGCCGCTGTGCATCGACCAGCGCCGGACCTGCAACGCGAAGCCTTCGGCCAGCGCCAGCGCGGCCGGGTCCGTGTCGGTCCGGGCCGCGGCGTTCATCGGCCGTCTCCTTCGCCATCGAGCAGTGCCGACAGCTGCTGTAGCAGCGCCGCCGACGGGCGCATCGCATGCACGCCGGCCGGGCGGCCGTCGGCCTGCACCGAGCCCGGGCGCACGCCGCGCACGAACAGGTACAGCACACCGCCGAAATGGGTCTCGTGGCGGTAATCCGGCAGCCGCTGCTGCAGGTAGCGCTGCAACGCCAGTGCGTAGAGCACGGCTTGCAGGCCGTAGCCCTGCTGCGTCATCGCCTGCTGCAGCGGCGCGGCGGCATAGTCGGCAGGGCGGTCGCCCAGGTGGTTGGATTTCCAGTCCAGCAGGTAGTAGCGGCCGTCCTGCTCGAACACCAGGTCGATGAAGCCGCGCAGGTAGCCGTCGAGCCGGCCGAAGTGCAGCGCAGGCACCTGCACGCCGTGCGCTTGCAGCAGGCGCTGCAGCGCATCGGCCTGCAGCTGGCGCGCCGGCAGGTGGAATTCCAGCTCCACCAGACGGCGCCTGCACGGCACCTCGGCCAGGCAGCCGCCGCTGGGCAGCGGCGTGTGCAGCACGTCGTGCAGCATGTTCATCAGCCGGCGCGGTCGCTGCGCCGCATCGTCGGCTGCCGGCAAGGCCGGGCCGAAGCGCTGCAACGCCGCGTCCACGGCGGCCGGCCAGCTGGCGGCATCGCCGAAGTCAGCCCGCTCGAACACCGCATGCAGGCATTCGCCGGCCACCGCGCCGCGCTCGAAGCGCAGCACGTCATCGGCCGGCAGCGCCACCGCCTCGGCAGGCTCGCGGTCGCGCGCGCGCTGGTCGTGGTCCACCGCGGCCGCTTCGTGGCGCACGCCATGCGCCAGGCTGCTGTAGCTGCCGATCCACCACGCCTGCGGCAGCGGCCGGGGCGGTGGCAGCGCGGCCAGCTCGGCGCCCGTGGCGGCAGGCGGCGGCAGCGGCTGGCCGGGCTGCCGCGGCAGCGGCTGCAGCGACACCTGCGGCGCCTGGGCGGCGGCCCAGCGCTCCCAGGCCGTGGTGATGCGCTGCACCGGCTCGGCCTTGGCGTTGAGCCAGGGCGCGTCGCTGTTCAGCCATTGCGAGGGTTTCAGGCCCTCGCAGGCCACCAGCCAGTTCAGGCGTGCGCGGCAGCTCTCCTTGACCGAGACGCCGTTCTTAGTGCGGGTGCTGTAGGGCCCCACCACCAGATGGCAGCGGTGGATGGCGCGCGTCAGCGCCACGTAGATCAGGCGCAGCGTCTCGGCGGCGCGCTCCTCGGCGGCGCGGGCCTTCAGCGCGTCGTGCTCGGGTTCTTCGAGCACACGGAAGTCGAAGACGGCATGGCCCTGCTCGTCGTGGTACTCCAGGGCGTCGCCGCCGGGGCTGCGCTCGGGCGTGCCCAGGAACAGCAGCGGGCAGAACACCAGCGCGTACTCCAGGCCCTTGCTCTTGTGCACCGTGACCACCTGCACCAGGTTGCGGTCGGATTCCAGGCGCAACTGCGCGGCATCGTCCTGGCGCGGGTCGGCGCGCTGCGTCTGCAGCCAGCGCAGCAGCGCGTCGGGCGTGGGGTGCTCGGCGGCCGCCTCGTGCAGCAGCTCGGCCAGGTGGCGCAGGTTGGTCATGCGCCGCTCGCCCTCGGGCCGCGACAGCAGTCGTTCGGCCACGCCTTCGGCACGCATCCATTCGCGCAGCATGCGGCCCACGCCGCGCTGCAGCCAGGTGTCGCGGTAGCCGGCGAAGCGCATCACCCGTGCCAGCAGCGCAGATTCGTCGCTGGCCAGCGCTTCGATCTGCGCGGCCTCCAGGCCCATTGCCTCGGTGGCCAGCGCGGCGCGCAGCAGCGGCTCGCGCTGCGGCTCCAGCACGGCGGCCAGCAGGCGCTCCAGGTCGGCGGCATCGGGGCTTTCGAAAACGCTGGCCTGCGACAGCTCCAGGCTGGCCACGCCCAACGCAGACAGCGCGCGGCGCATGGCCGCGCCATGCGCATGGCTGCGCACCAGCACCGCGATGTCGCCGCCGCGCAGCGGCCGGTCGCCCAGGCGCAAAAGGCCGGCCTGCGCCGCAGCCAGCAGCCGCGCGATCTCGGCCGCGCAGGCCTGCAGCGCCAGGCGCCGCGCCTCGGCCATCGGCAGCGGCTGGTCGTCGGCGCCGAGTGGCAGCTGCCACAGCTGAAGCGCCGCGCGTGGCGCCATGCCGTCTTCCTGCAGCGGCGCCTTGGCCTTGACGCCTTCGTGCACCGGCTGGTAGGCCAGCTGCGGGATCATGAAGGCGTTGGGCTGCGCGCCGAACAGCGCATTCAGCGCCTTGATCAGCGCGCCGCTGGAGCGCTGGTTGTCCTCCAGCGAGTATTCGGCACAGGCATCGCTGCGGGCCTGCAGGTAGGTGGGCAGGTCGGCACCGCGGAAGCTGTAGATGGCCTGCTTGGGGTCGCCCACCAGCATCAGCGGCGCATCGCTGCCGTGGAACAGCCGGCGGAAGATGGCGTACTGCAGCGGGTCGGTGTCCTGGAACTCGTCGATCAGCGCCGCGCCAAAGCGGGCGCGCAGCCGCGCCGCCAGCGCGTCGCCGCCTTCGCCGTGCAGCCGCTCGTGCAGGTTGAGCAGCATGTCGTCGAAGCCCAGCACGCGTTGCGTACGCTTGGCGGCGCGCAGCGCGTCGGGCCCCTGCTCGAGCAGCGTGCGCAGCAGCGCCAGCCGAGCCAGCTCGGCGGCCTGCTGCCAGGCGGCGTCGGCATCGAGCAGCGCCTGTGCCAGCGCGTAGAAGGAGTGATGCGCCGGCTTGGCCTTCCCCTTCTTCGGCTCCAGCATGTCGGCCGCAAACAGCTTCAGCCGGGGGAAGGCCTCCAGCGACTGCGGCAGCGCGGTCTGTGCGCACAGCCGGTGCCACGAGCGGTACGCCTCCTCCAGCGTCTCGGGCTTGTAGTGGGTGGCGTGCAGATCGCCCAGGGCCGCGCGCACTGCGGCTTCGATGTCCGCATGCTCGGCCCGCCAGCAGTCGCGTGCCGCGGCGAAGGCCTGCTCGCGCGCACGGCCGTCCACCGGCGGCTGTGCGTCCGGCCACAGGCAATGCGCCAGCGGCTTGGCCAGCCGCCGCTTCAGCAGCTCGTCCAGCCGCTGCGGCGAGTCGCCGCGCTGCAGCAGCAGGGCGGCCGCGCCCAGCGGCAAGTCGGCCGCGGCGATGTGCTCGCGCCAGAAGTCGTTGACCACCTGCTGGCGCAAGGCGCTGTCGTCGTTGAGCAGGCTCAGCTGCAGCGGCATGCCGGTGCTGAACGGCGCCTCGGCCAGCGCACGCTGGCAGAAGCCGTGGATCGTCAGGATCGCGGCTTCGTCGAAGCCTTGCAGCGCCTGCTCCAGCCGGTCGCGCGCGCTCTTGTCGTCCCAGCCCGTGCGCTTGCGCAGTTGCTTCAGCAGCGTGGGCACGAAGGGGTCGGGGCTCTCGGTGCTGCCACCTCTCAGACACTCCAGTGTCTCGGCGATGCGGCTGCGGATGCGCTCGCGCAGCTCGGCCACTGCGGCGTTGGTGAAGGTCACCACCAGGATCTGCGACACCGGCAGCTCGCGTTCCAGCAGCAGGCGCAGATACAGGCCGCTCAGGCTCCAGGTCTTGCCGGTGCCGGCCGAGGCCTCGATCAGCCGCGTGCCGTCGAGCTTGCAGCTGTAGACGTCGAAGCGGGTGCTGCTCACAGCTTCAGCTCCGTGTAGTGCTCGATCAGCGGGCCGTACACGCGCTGCGCCAGCGCCTGGAACTCCGCGTCCAGCGCATCGTCCACGCCGCGCAGCGCCAGCTGGTAGGCTGGGTCCTCGCTTTCAGGGAAGGCCTGCTTCGCGTCGGACTGCCAGGCCGAGCGCGCCGCGGCGGGGCTGCCCGTAAGCAGCATCCAGCCCGCGCGCGGGAAGAAGTGCAACGGCGCGCTGAGCCCCTGGCGGTACAGGGCCACCAGGTCCTGCAGCAGCGGCAGCGGATCGGCCACCGGCGCCAGCACGAAGGCGCCGTCCTCGGCCAGCCACTGCGTGCGGCAGTCCACCCCTGCGGGCGCGGCGGCGCAGAGCGCCAGGTGCTGCAGCCAGGCCTGCAGCGGCCGCAGCCGCTGCAGCCGCCGGAACTCGCCGCCCACCAGGCCGGCCGGGCGCAGCCCGTCGAGCGTGGCCTTCAGCAGCCAGTCCTCGCCATCGATTTGCAGTGGCCACTGCAGGCTCAGCGGCGGCAGCGCCGGCCCGCCGGCGGCGGCCGCCAGGCGCTGCTGAAAGTCGCGCAGTTGCGGCAGCAGCAACTGCAATTGAATGTCGCCCAGCCTGCCGTCCGGCAGCTCGATGCCGGCCAGAGCGCGCTCGCACAGCGCTGCATCGTCGGCGCCGGCCGCCAGGTCGGGCAGCAGGCGCTGCGCCAGGCTGTGGCGCAACTGGCCGTCGACAGTGAAGGGCTCGTCATCGAGCAGCTCCTCGGCCTGCCACGGCAGCTCGATGCGCAGGCGGCGGCGCAGCAGCGCACGGCTGGGGTTGCGGAAGAACTCGGCCAGCGTGTGCAAGGTCGGCTGCCGCCACTCGGGCCCCGGTGCCGGCAAGGGGCCGTGGAAGAAGGGCCAGCGCGGGCCGGCGGCGGCACGCTCGTCCCCGGCCTCGTCGTCCGCGTCCTCGTCGGCGTCGCCGGCCGGCAGCGGCAAGGGGCGCGCGGCCTCGGCCTGCTGCCGCAGGCGCAGCGCCTCGGCCAGCTCGCGGTCGTGGCTGCGCAGCCGCGGATCGGCCCCGGGCTCGAAGCCCTGCAGCGCAAAGGCCTGCAGCGGATGCTCGACCACCAGCCGCGCGCGTGCGCGGGCTGCGGCCGCGGCATCGCCGGGTGCTTCGGTGATGGCCGGCAGCAGGATGTCGAGCAGCTCGGACACCAGCACCGAAGGCGGCAGCTTCGCGTTGTCGCGCACGCTGCGGCCGGTGTGGCTGAGGTACAGGCCGTGGCGTGCAGCCAGCAGCAGGTCGAGCATCAGGCCGCGGTCTTCGTCGCGGCGCTGCCGGTCGCCGGGCCGCGGCAGCGCGGCCATCAGGTCGAACTCGTCGGGCCGCGGCAACGCCGGGAAGGCGCCGTCGTTCAGGCCCAGCAGGCACACCACCTGGAAGGGCAGCAGGCGCAGCCCGCTCATCGACGCGAAGCAGATGCTGCCGCCCGCCGCGGCGCCGCGTGCCGGGTCTTCCAGCCGCGCCTGCAGCGCGGCGCGCAGCACCGCCAGCGGCAGCGGTTCGGCCACGCCGCCTTCGTGCATGTCCTGCACCAGGCCCGCGATGGCGGCGCGCAGGCCCAGCAGATCGTCCTGCTGGCTTTCGTCGGCCGCGACGAAGCGATCCAGCAGCGTGTTGAGCAACCGCGCCCAGTCGGCCGGCAGGCGCGGCTGGCGCAGCGCAGCCAGCGTCTCCTGCAGTGCGGTGGCAAAACGCCACAGCGCGCCCAGGGCCAGCGCGCCCTGGCCTTCGGCGTCACCGGCGCCCAGCCGGCCGGCGAAGGGCGCGGCGCCGCCGGCCGGCTGCGCAAAGCCCAGGAACAGCCGCTGCAACGCGTCGTCCAGCGTGAAGCGTTCGCTGTCCGGCAGGCCCTGGTCCTGGCGCTGCGCGCCGTTCAGCGCCCAGTGGAAGCCGGCCTGGCGCAGCGCCTCGTGCAGGCTGGCCAGCGCCGCCTCGTCCAGGCCGAAGCGCTGCGCCACCGGCGGCTGCTGCAGCAGCGCGAAGACCTCGCTGGCCGTGCAGCGCGAGGCCGGCAGCGCCAGCAGCGCCTGCAGGCAGCGTGCCGGCAGGTCGACGCGGCTGCGCCGGCCGCCGCAGAGGGCGTAGGGCAGGGCGCGCTCCTTCGGCTGGGTGCCGAACACGGCCTCGATCAGCGGCGCGGCGGTGTCCAGGTCGGGCAGCGCCACCAGCACGTCGCCGGGGCGCAACTGCGGCTGCTGCGCGAACAGCGTCAGCAGCCGGTCGTGCAGCACTTCCAGCTCGCGGGTCAGCGAGTGGCACACATGCAGCTCGATGCTGCGGTCGGCTGGATCCAGGCGCACCGAGCCCGGCGCCAGCGGCTGCAGCGTCAGCAGCGCGTTCTGCAGCCGCGCCAGCAGCCGGTCACCCGGCGCGGGCTCGAAATCGGCGTGGTCCTCCACGCCGTCGCCGGCCAGGCCGACCAGCGCCTCCACATGGGTCTGCGTCTGCCGACCCCAGGAGGTGAGCAGGCGCTGCCCTTCCTCGAAGCCATGGTCGCGGCCGCGCGCGGCCAGCGCCCGCAGCCGGCGCGCATCGACCAGGTCGAACCAGTACTCCTGGCAGGGGTTCAGCACATACAGGTGCAGCTCGATGCACTGCGCCAGCGGCTGCAGCAGCTGCAGGTGCAGCGGCGCGATGCCCGGCAGCGCAAACAGGTGGGCCGCTGCCGGCAGCCCGGCGGCGCAGGCGGCCGCAGCGCCGCCGCTGCGCAGGGCGCGCGCGAAGGCCTGTGCCGGGTGCTGGGCCTGGCGGCCCAGCTCGGCGTCGAGGCGGCGCCACAGCGCGGCCTGCCAGGCTTCGTCCGGCTGGGGCGTGGCCAGCCCGGCCCCGCGGCCCTGCTGCCAGGCCTGCAGCCAGTCGGCGCGGTAGGTGACGTACTGCTCCAGCAGCGCGGCCACGCGCTGCGCCAGCTCCCAGCGCATCAGCGGATCGGCCGCGCCCAGGTAGGCCTGCAGCCGCGCATGCGCGGCCACGAACGCAGCGTCGCCAAAGGCCGCGTGCACCCGCCAGGCCAGCCGGTCTGCGGCAAAGGGCGAATCGCTGGCCACGCCCGGCACCACGCGGGCGATCTGCCGCCACAGCCACGTCGCCAGGTAGTCGAAGTGCAGGTTGGCGCAGACGCCCTGCGCATCGGCCAGCGCCAGGCTCAGGTGGCGGCGCAGCGCGGCGTTGGGCACGATCACCGGCTGCGCGGCAAAGGGGTCGCCGGGTGCGGTGGCCTGCAGCTGCTGCAGCAGCACCGCGCGCAGGCGCTCTAGCCGGTTGGAAAAGTGAAGGTGCAGCATGGCAGCGATGCAGTCTATGCGCCATGCTGACCGCTCAAAGGCTCGCCAGGTGAGCCTGTGGCGGAGGCCGCTTCACACTACTTTACCTGGCCGCCACTTGCCGAACACCGGCGCCGCGCAAGATCATGCCCATTGCAACGACCCCAAGGGGCACACCATGAAGACGCAGATTCGAACCGCACGCATCACCCTGACCGGCGTGGCCCTGGCCCTGGCAGGTGCCTGGGCCACCACCGCCCAGGCCGCTCCGGCTGGCGGTCCGATGATGATGATGGGCCAGGGTCCCATGGCCGGGCAGGGTGGCCCGGGGGGGCACGGCGGCCACGGCGCCCGGGGCGGCCCGGCGGGCATGTTCGACGGCATGCTGACGCGCCTGCTGGAGCGCGTGAACGCCACGCCGGAGCAGCGCGCGCAGATCCAGCAGATCATGCAGAAGAACGCCACCGAGATGCGCGCCCAGCGTGAGGCCGGCCGGGCGCTGCGCCAGCAGGCGATGACGCTGTTCGCGCAGCCGACGGTGGATGCCAATGCCATGGAAGCGCTGCGTCAGCAGCAGCTGGCCATGCACGATGCGGCCAGCAAGCGCATGAGCGCCGCGATGCTGGAGGTCAGCCGCGTGCTCACGCCCGAACAGCGCAAGCAGATGGCCGACTACATGGCCCAGCGCGGCGAGATGATGCAACGCCACATGCGCGAGCGGCAGGGCATCGACGCACCGAAGAGCTGAGATTGTCGCCGGCCCGTATGCTCCGGGGCCCATGGCCACCGGAGCTTTGCGGTGGCGAAGCGCACCGATGAAGGAAAGACTGCTGCTGATCGATGACGATGCCCGGCTGAGCACCATGGTCGGCGAGTACCTGCGCAGCCACGGCTACGAGGTGGACTGCGCCGGCTCGCTGGGTGCCGGCCGCGAGCGCCTCAAGCAAGGCAGCTACGACGCGCTGCTGCTCGACCTGATGCTGCCCGACGGCGACGGCCTGGATCTGACGCGCGAACTGCGTGCCGACCCGCGGCTGCGCCGGCTGCCGCTGCTGATGCTGACCGCCCGCGGCGAGCCGATGGACCGCATCGTCGGCCTGGAGCTGGGCGCCGACGACTACCTGCCCAAGCCCTTCGAGCCGCGCGAGCTGCTGGCCCGTGTCAAGGCCCTGCTGCGCCGCGCGATGCCCGACGCCGGCCCCGGCGAGGTGCTGTGCTTCGGCCGGCTGGAGATCGACCTGGGCGCGCGCCAGGCGCGGCTGGACGGCAAGCCCTGCGATCTCACCGGCCACCAGTTCGACCTGCTGGTGGTGCTGGCGCGCAGCCCCGGGCGGGTGCTGTCGCGCGACCGCATCATGGACGCGCTGAAGGGCCATCCGATGGAGGCCTTCGACCGCAGCATCGACGTGCACATCTCGCGCATCCGCGCCGTCATCGAAGACGACCCCAAGGCACCGCAGCGCGTGCTGACGGTGCGTGGCGCCGGCTACGTGTTCGCGAAGACCCAGGACGCCTGACGGGCGGCCATCGTGCGCTCGCTCTACCTGCGCATCTACCTGACGGTGCTGCTGGCGCTGGCGCTGTTTGCCGGCCTGTCGGGCTGGCTGCTGCAGCGCCACGTGGACCAGGAGCGCACGCGTTTCGTCGCCTCGGCCCAGGAGCGCGTAGCCGCCTGGGCCGAGCTGCTGCAGCGCGCGCTGCCGCCGGCCGACGCGCCCGCCGATGAGCAGGCCGCGGCGCTGCGCGACTGGGCCGATCGGCTGCGTCTGCCGCTGGCGCTGGAGGATGCGCAGGGCCGGCGCATCGCCACCTCTGACGCCTTCCGGCGGCTGCAGGACGAAGCGCCGGCGGGCCTGCGGCCGGCACAGGCCGCGCAGCTGGATGATGGCCGCACGCTGCTGGTGCTGCGTGCGCCGCGCATCGGCGGCCCGCCCGGCCGCGGCCCGATGGAAGGCGGCCCGCGCATGGGGCCCGGCGGGCCGCCGCCACACGGTGCGCCCGGCGGCATGGGCCCACCGCGGCCGGCCGAACCGCCCTTGCCGGGCTGGGCGGGCGTGCTGCCTTCGGGGGGCATGGGCCTGGTGCTGCTGCTGGTGCTGTTGTTCCTGGCCGTGGCTGCCGGCGCCTGGCCGGTGGTGCGGCGGCTGACGCGGCGGCTCGAGGCCTTGAAGCAGGCGGTCGAGGCCTTCGGTGCCGGGGCGCTGCACCAGCGTGTGGCCGAGGACGGGCGCGACGAGGTCGCGGCACTGGGCGCCAGCTTCAACCAGGCTGCCGCACGCATCGAGGCGCTGCTGCGCTCGCACCAGAACCTGCTGGCCAATGCCAGCCACGAGCTGCGTTCGCCGCTGGCCCGGCTGAAGATGGCCAGCGCGATGCTGGACGATGCCGCGCCGGCGCAGCGCCAGGCGCTGCGCGACGAGATCAGCGCCAACATCGCCGAGCTCGATGCGCTGGTGGAAGAGGTGCTCACCGCCAGCCGGCTGGAGGCCGCGCAGGGCCTGCCGCGGCGCGAGCCCGTCGAACTGCTGGCATTGGCCGCCGAAGAGGCGGCGCGCGTGCAGGCCGAAGCCGATGGCGACGCGCTGACGGTGCCGGGCGACGAAAGACTGCTGCGCCGCGCGCTGCGCAACCTGCTGGAGAACGCCCAGCGCTATGGCGGCGGCGGCCTGCAGGTGAGCGTGCAGCGTGGCGCCAGCGGTGCGGCCGAGCTGCTGGTCTGCGACCGCGGCCCCGGTGTGCCCGAGGCCGACCGCGAGCGCATTTTCGAGCCCTTCTTCCGGCTGCCCGGCCATGCCGAGCATGAAGGCGGCGTCGGCCTGGGCCTGGCGCTGGTGCGGCAGATCGCGCAGGCGCACGGCGGCAGCGTGCGCTGCGAGCCGCGGCAGGGCGGCGGCAGCTGCTTCAGGCTGAGCCTGCCGGGGAAGGACGCGGCGGCTTAAGCTACGCGCTTCGCCGCTCTTCCCCAGTGCTCCCGATGCCCGCCCGCAAGACTGCTGCTCCGCCCGCCGCCAAGACCCCCCGCACGACCGCCCGCAAGCCCGTTCGCAAGACCCCGCCGCGCCGGCTGGATCTGGTGCTGCTGGGTGCCACCGGCTTCACCGGCCGGCAGGCCGTGCGCGCGTTGCTGCAGCAGCGGCCCGATGCGCGCTGGGGCGTGGCCGGCCGCAACCCGGCGCGGCTGCAGGCCGTGGTCGACGCGATGCTGCCGCCAGGCGCGCGGCCGCCGAAGATCCTGCAGGCCGACACCACCGATGCCGCGTCGCTGCAGGCGCTGGCCCGGCAGACGAAGGTGCTGTTCAACCTGGCCGGCCCCTACCACGCCACCGGCGACGCGGTGGTGGCCGCCTGCATTGCCGCCGGCACGCATTACCTGGACCTGTCGGCCGAGACCTTCTGGATCCAGCGCCTGGTGCGCGAGCAGCACGCCGCGGCCGAGAAGGCCGGGCTGAAGATCATGCCCTGCGCGGGCTATGAATCGCTGCCCTTCGACCTGGCCACGCATTGGGCCGCGCAGCAGCTGCGCGCGCGCGCCGGCGAGGCCTGCGCCAGCGTGAAGATCGGCGTCACGATCACCGGCCGCATGATCACCGACCCACGCGACCTGGTCAGCGGCGGCACCGCAGCCAGTGTGCTGGAGCTGCTGGCCCACGACGACACCGACTGCCTGCGCGACATGGCCTGCCTGCTGCCGCCCGGCGCGCCGCAGCACGATGCGGTGGCGCGGCGCAACGCCTTGCAGTGGCTGCCGCGCTACGACGCCGATCTGCAGTCGGTGCTGGCGCCGACGCTGCCCGGGCCCTTCATCAACCCGCCGGTCATCCTGCGCGGCGTGGCGCTGGCCGACGATGCGTCGCTGTTCGCGCCGAACTTCCGCTACCTGGAAGGCACGACGATGGCGCGGCTGCTGCCCGGCGGCGGCCGCTTCCTGCCGGCGGCCAGTGCGCGTGCGCTGCAATGGGCGCTGGCCGCGTCGCTGACCGTGCCGCTGGCCAACCTGAGCGCCACCATTGCCGGGCCGCTGCGCTTTCAGCGCCAGGCGCTGCGCGCGCTGCTGCAGCGCCTGGTGCCCAAGCCCGGCAGCGGCCCCAGCGAGAAGGCGCTGGACACGATCGGCTACGAGCTGGAGGTGCGGGCCCGCGGCCAGCGCGGCGCGCACTTCCGCGGCCGCGTCATCGCGCAGGGCCACCCGGGCTACCGCTCGACGCCGGAAATGGCGGTGTGCGCCGGGCTCGGCCTGGCCGACGGCCGCCTGGGGCAGGGCACGCCCTCGGGCATCGTCTCGCCGGCGGTGGGCCTGGGCCCCGCGGCGGTGGCGGCCATGGCGCAGGCCGGCGTGCGCTTCGTCGCCGGCGACTGAAGCCTCCACGCATGGCCCGCACGCCGGAATACAAGTTCGGCATGTTCGCGCTGACCGCGATCTGCGGGCTGGTCGATTCGGCCTGCTTCCTGGCGCTGGGCGGGGTGTTCGCCGAACTGATGACCGGCAACCTGCTGCTTATCGCCTTTGCGATGGCGCGAGGCGACCTGTTCAGCGCGCACGTGGTGGCCGGCCTGTTTGCGATCCTGCCCTTTGCACTGGGCGCCTTCGTCGCCGGGCGCTTCGCCAACAGTGGCCATCCGATGGGCGGGCGCCTGGTGGGCTATCCGCTGGAGTACGCGGCGGTGCTGGCGGCCACGCTGCTGGCGCTGGTGATGGACCCAAGGCGCGTCGGCCCGCTGGAACACGACCTGGCCACCGGCGGCCCCGGCGAATGGGCCCGGCCGGTGATCGTCGGCCTGCTGGCCTTCGGCATGGGCATCCACAACGCGCTGATGCGCAAGCACGGCGTGCCTGACGTGGCCACCAACGTGCTGACGCTGACGATGACCGGCCTGCTGTCGGAGTCGCGCTGGGCCGGCGGCAGCTCGCCGCACTGGCAACGGCGGGCGCTGTCGGTGCTGATCTTCTTTGCCAGCGCCGTGCTGGGCGCCTGGTTGCTGCGCTACGGCGTGGCCGCGCCGCTGGTGGCGGCCAGCCTGATCTTCACCGTGGCACTGTGGCCGCTGATGAAGGGCCGGGCCGAGTAGTCAGGCCGCATGCCGCTGGCGGCGGTGCACCAGCGCCAGCAGCCCGCACAGCAGCAGCGCGGCCAGCACCAGGCCCACGGTCGAGCCGGTCCAGAAGCCGCGCGCGCCCTGCAGCGCTGGCGGCGTCAGGCCGGTGAGGTTGAAGGCCAGCACGTAGCCGCCGCCCAGGCCCACGCCCCACAGCGACACGGCGAAGATGAGCATCGGCAGCGTGGCGATGCGCCAGGCGCGCAGCACGAAGGAGGCCACGCACTGCGCCGCATCCGCGGTGTGGAACAGCGCCACCCAGGCCAGCAGCGGCAAGGCGGCGGCAATGACCGCCGCGTCGTCGGTGTACAGGTGCACCACCGGCTGGCGCAGCAGGTAGACCAGCGCGCCCAGCGCCGCGGCCAGCACCAGCGCCATCTGCAGCCCGTGCCAGCCCAGCCGCCGGGCCGAGGCGATGTCGCGCGCGCCGATGCGCTGCGCCACCAGCGTGCCGGTGGCATTGCCCAGCGCCAGCGGCAGCATGAACAGGATCGACACCAGGTTCGCCGCCAGCTGGTGGCCAGCCACTGCGGTGGCGCCGATGCGCGCGATGAAGATGGCCATGAACGAGAAGCCGGTGACCTCGATCAGGATCGACGCGCCCATCGGCACGCCCAGCCGCAGCTGCGCGCCCAGCGCCTGGCGGTCGGGCGGGCGCAGGCCGCCGTGGCCCAGCGCGAAGGGCGCGTAGAAGCGGTCGCGCTTCAGCACCCACAGCCCGGCCAGCACCTGTGCCCACATCGCGATGGCGGTGGCGATGCCGCAGCCCAGCACGCCCAGGCTGGGGATGCCAAGCGCCGGCACGCCGAACACCAGCGCGCCCGACAGCGGCAACTTCAGCCCCAGGCCGGCCAGCTGGATGACCATCACCGCCTTGGGCCGCGACACCGCGTTGTTGAAGCCGCGGTAGGCGGCGAACAGCAGCGCGGCCGGCAGCGCGAAGGCCAGCGCGCCCAGGTACTGGCGCACCTTGGCCTCGACTTCCGGCGGCGCCTGCGACAGCGCCAGGAAGGGCCAGGGAAAGGCCAGCAGCGTGCAACCGATGACCGACAGGCCGAGGGCCAGCCATACCGCCTGGTGCAGCTGGTGGCCGGCCTCGGGCAGCTTCTTCGCACCGAAGAACTGGCCGACGATCGGCCCCGCCGCCACCACCACGCCCATGAAGCCGATAAACACCGTGATGTAGGCCGCCGAGCCCACCGCCAGCGCCGCCAGGTCCAGCGCCGCATAGCGGGCGACGAACAGCGTGTCCAGCGTGCCGAAGGCGATGACCGCCAGCTGCGCGATGAACACCGGCCAGGCCAGCGGCAGGATGCGCGCGGCCGAGTCGCGCCAGCCCAGCCGCGCGGGCCAGGCCTCCGGGGCGACCGCGCTCACGGCGTGGCCTTCTGCGCAGCGGGCGCGAAGCTGTCCGGTGACGGATGGTCGGCGCCGCTGGCCAGGCGCGCGCGCTCGGCATAGCGGTTGAAGCGCCAGGCGCGCGCCTCCATCGTGATGCGCCGCCACACCGCGCGCTTCTGTGCCGGGCTGTAGGCCTGCCAGTGCTGCACTTCCTCGAAGCTGCGGCCGCAGCCCTTGCATTCGGCATCGCCCTGCGAGGTGGAGCAGATCGCGATGCAGGGCGCATCGGGCGTGCTGGCGTACCAGTCCAGCCAGGCCTGGCGCGCGGCCGGCGGCATGCCCTGCTCGTCGCATTCGGCCTCGTGGTAGTAGACCATCAGGCCGTAGACCTCGGCCAGCGCGCGCACCTCGTCGCAGGCGCGCAGGCCGTCCGGCGAAGGCTTGCGCTCGCGCCACCAGTTGATGGCGGATTCGATGTCGGTGATGTGGATGCCGGCCATGGGGGCGGCAAGCATAGCGGCTCGGCGCCGCGGGCACCGGCCAGGGCTATCGCTGCAGCCGGGCGGCCAGTTCGCGCAGCCGCTCGATGCCCGGCTCCTTGCGCGGCCAGGTCAGCTCCACGCCGTCGCCGGCGTGGCGCGGTAGCACGTGCAGGTGCAGGTGCGGCACGGTCTGCCAACCGGCGGCCTTGTTGGCCTGCAGCACGGTGATGCCCTCGGGCGCGAAGGCCTGCTGCACCGCCAGCGCGATGCGCCGCGCCGCGCGCATCAGCGCCGCGGCTTCGTCGTCGGTGCAATCGAGCAGCGTCTCGCGCGGCGCCTTGGTGGCGACGATGACGTGGCCGTCGTTGACCTGGCCGGCATCCATGAAGGCGAAGACCAGGACGTCCTCGTAGACCTTGGCGCAGGGCCATTCGCCGGACAGCAGTTTCTCGAAGACCGTGCTCACTGGACAACCCTCCGCGCTGCGCGCTCCGGGATGAGCGCTCGGGAACGGCCCGTCGCGCTCATGGGACAGGACTCTGGTCGACGAAGATCAGCTTCGAGGTGTCGAAGCCGGCGGCCTGGGCGCGCGCCACCAGCCGGTCGCGGGTGGCGGCGTCCAGCGTCGGGCTGCGCGCCAGCAGCCAAAGGTAGGAGCGGTCGGGCCCGGCCACCAGGGCGTAGCGGTAGTCCTGCTTGTCCAGCTCGAAGACCACGTAGCTGCCGTAGAAGGGCCCGAAGAAGGACACCTTCAGGTAGCCGATGTCCGGCGTCTGCACGAAGTAGGCCTTGCCTTCGGCCTGCTTCCAGGTCTTGCTGTCGGTCAGGTAGCCGCGGTTGATCACGTCGATGCCGCCGTCGTCGCGCTTGCGGTATTGGGCGGTCACGCGCGACATGCCGCGCTCGAAGCCGTGGTCCAGCCGGGCGATCTCGTACCAGGTGCCGAGATAGCGCTCGGCCTGGAAGCCGGTCACCGGCTGGATGCCGTCGGGCACGGCCACGCAGCCGGCCAGCAGCGCGGCGCAGAAGATCAGGAACAGGCGTCGCATGGTGTCAGGCTCTCATCAGGGTGCTCTTGCCGAACAGGCTCTCGATCAGGTCCACCGCCAGCACGGCGGTCTTGTTGCGTTCGTCGAAGGCGGGGTTCAGTTCCATCACGTCCAGGCTGGCCAGGCGGCCGGTGTCGGCGATCATCTCCATGCACAGCTGGGCCTCGCGGTAGGTGGGGCCGCCGGGCACCGTGGTGCCCACGCCGGGGGCGATGCCGGGGTCGAGGAAGTCGACGTCGAAGCTGACGTGCAGGTGCGTGTGCGCGTCCAGCGTGGCCAGTGCCAGTTCCATCGTGTGGCGCATGCCCATTTCGTCGACATAGCGCATGTCGAAGACCTCGAGCCCGGCCTGGTGCACCAGCCGCTTCTCGCCGGCGTCGACGCTGCGGATGCCGATCTGCCGCACCCACTTGGGGTGCAGCGCCGGCACCTTGCCGCCGATTTCCAGCAGCGCCTGCGGGCCGTGGCCGCACAGGCAGGCCACCGGCATGCCATGCAGATTGCCGCTGGGCGTGAGCAGGCTGGTGTTGAAGTCGGCATGCGCGTCCAGCCACAGCACGCGCAGCTTGCGGCCGGCCTCGCGGCAGTGCTGGGCCACCGCGCTGATCGAGCCCACCGCCAGACAATGGTCGCCGCCCATCAGCAGCGGCATGCGGCCCAGGCGCAGCTCGGCCAGCACCGCGTCGTGCACCAGGTGGTTCCAGGCCACCACCTCGTCCAGGTGGCGGTAGCCATGCTGCGGCGGCAGCCAGGGGTTGGGCGGGCCGTTCAGGTTGCCGCGGTCCAGCACCTCGGCGCCATGCTGGCGCAGCGCCTCGGCCAGGCCGGCCACGCGCAGCGCCTCGGGGCCCATGCCGGCGCCGCGGTGGCCGGCGCCGATGTCGGTGGGCGCGCCGATCAGGCTGATCTGCCGCTGCTCGGTCACTAGATGTCCACCGCCAGGTCGCCGGTCTGCGTGGCCGGCGCGTCGAAGCCGTATTCGCTTTCCAGCAGCGCCCAGGCTTCCTCGGCGCTTTCGACATAGTGGAAGAGCTTGACGTCGCCGGGGCTGATCATGCCGGTGTCGATCAGCAGCTCGAAGTTGATCAGCCGCGACCAGAACTCGCGGCCGAACAGCAGGATCGGCCGGCGCCGGCACTTGCCGGTCTGGATCAGCGTCATCGTCTCGAACAGCTCGTCCAGCGTGCCGAAGCCGCCCGGGAAGCACACCAGCGCGATGCTGCGCATCAGGAAGTGCATCTTGCGCAGGCCGAAGTAGTGGAACTGGAAGCACAGCTCCGGCGTGATGTAGTCGTTTGGCGCCTGCTCGTGCGGCAGCACGATGTTCAGGCCGATGCTCTTGCCGCCGGCCTCGTGGGCGCCGCGGTTGCCCGCTTCCATGATGCCGGGCCCGCCGCCGGTGACCACGTAGATCGGCGTGTCCAGGCTGCGCGAGCGGGTGGTGACCAGCGCCGCGAACTCGCGCGCCGCGTCGTAGTAGCGGCTCATCTGCACCTGCATCGTCGCGCGGCGCACGGCGTGCGCATCGCCCACCGCCTGCGCGTCGGCCAGCGCGCGGGCGGCGGCCTCGGGCGCCGGGATGCGTGCGCTGCCGAAGAGCACGATCGTGGATTCGATGCCCAGGCGCTTCTGCACCATCTCGGGCTTCAGCAGCTCGAGCTGCATGCGCACCGGCCGCAGCTCATCCTGCAGCAGGAACTCCACGTCGGTGAAGGCCAGGCGGTAGGCGCTTTCGGGGCCGCTGTAGCGCGACACCGGCGGCACGGCCTGGGCGTCCTCCTCGGCGGTGGGGAAGTTGCGGGCGGTCAGGTCGTTGCGCTTGGTGTCCATGGTCGGCCGTCGGGAGTAGGGGCGCAGCTTAGCGCGCGGGAGAAGGCACTGCGGTGCGCCGGCTGGCGCAAACCGGGCAATCGGCCGCAGCCTGTGTGGCAATGGACGTCCATTCCATGCTGCGCGCATCCAGCATTAGCAGCCGCCCGGCCAGCGGCTGGCCGATGCCAGCCAGCAGCTTCAGCGCCTCGGCCGCCTGCACCGTGCCGATCAGCCCGACCAGCGGTGCGAACACGCCCATCGTGGCGCAGGCCACATCGGCCACGGCAGCATCGGGCGCGAACAGGCAGGCATAGCAGGGCACGCCGGGCACGCGGCTGTCGTACACCGACACCTGGCCGTCGAAGCCCACCGCCGCGCCGGCCACCAGCGGCCGGCCATGGGCCACGCAGGCGGCGTTGACGGCCTGCCGCGTGGCGTAGTTGTCGCTGCAGTCCAGCACCACATCGGCCTGCGGCACCAGTTGCGCCAGCAGTGCGGCGTCGGCGCGCTGTACCAGGGCGCGCACCGTCACGCCGGGGTTGATGGCCCGCATGCGCTCGCCGGCCGAAGCCGCCTTGGGCTGGCCGATGCGCGACTGGTCATGCGCGATCTGCCGCTGCAGGTTGCTGAGCTCCACCGTGTCGGGGTCGACCAGCGTGACCGTGCCGACGCCGGCGCTGGCCAGGTACAGCGCCACTGGCGAGCCCAGCCCGCCAGCGCCGATGACCAGCGCATGCGCCGCCAGCAGCCGCTGCTGGCCCTCGATGCCCAGATCGTCGAGCAGGATGTGGCGCGAATAGCGCAGTAGCGCGGTGTCGTCCATGGGGGCTCATCAGGCACAAGGCCCGCGCGGGGCGGGCCTTGGGCAGTGCGGCGCGGCGGGCTTCAGTTGACGTCGGCCTCGGCCTTGCGCTCGACCGCGGTCTTGCTGACGATCACCGGCCGCTTGGTCAGCTGGTTCAGCGCCTGCTGCAGCTGGAAGTCTTCGGCGGTGCCGAACTCGGGCAGCGGCTTGGGCGCGTCCTTCTGCTTGGACAGCTGTTCCTCGAGCTTCTGGCGGGCCTCCTCGCGGGCCTTGTTGCGGGCTTCGTCCTTCTTCTCGTCGGCGCCTGAAAGGTGCTTGTTCAGATCGGCCTCGCGCATGCGCAGCGCGGCAAAGACATTGCCTTCGGCGGTTTCGTCCAGCCAGATGTCGGGCACCACGCCGCGCGCCTGGATGGCCTTGCCGGCCGGGGTGTAGTAGCGCGCGGTGGTGATCTTCAGCGCGGTGTCGGCCGACAGCGGGCGCACCGTCTGCACCGAGCCCTTGCCGAAGGTCTGTGCGCCCATGATGGTGGCGCGTTTGTGGTCCTGCAACGCGCCGGCGACGATCTCGCTGGCCGAGGCCGAGCCTTCGTTCACCAGCACCACCAGCGGCACCGTCTTCACCGCCGCGGGCAGCCGCTTCAGCGGGTCGGAGCCGGCGCGGCGGGCGTAGTACTCGGGCGCGGCCTTGAAGGTGGCCTTCGATTCGGGGATTTGGCCGTTGGTGGTGACGACCACCACGTTCTCGGGCAGGAAGGCAGCCGAGATGGCCACCGCGGCGTCGAGCAGGCCGCCCGGGTCGTTGCGCAGGTCGAGCACCAGGCCCTTCAGGTTGGGATCCTGCTTGTACAGGTCTTCCAGCTTGCGCACGAAATCCTCGACCGTGCGGTCCTGGAACTGGCTGACGCGCAACCAGGCGTAACCGGGCTCCAGCATCTTGGCGCGCACGCTCTGGATGCGGATTTCCTCGCGGGTGATGACCACCGGGAAGCTGCGGCTCTCGCTCTTGCGGAACACCGTGAGCGTGACCTTGGTGTTGGGCTCGCCGCGCATGCGCTTGACAGCCTGGTCCATGGTCAGGCCCTTGACGGGCGTTTCGTCGATGCGGGTGATCAGGTCGCCGCTCTTGATGCCGGCGCGGAAGGCCGGCGAGCCCTCGATCGGCGACTGCACCTTGACCAGGCCGTCTTCCATGCCGATCTCGATGCCCACGCCGACGAACTTGCCGCCGGTCTGCTCGCGGAATTCCTTCAGCGTCTTCTTGTCGAAGTACTGCGAGTGCGGGTCCAGCCCGGCCACCATGCCGCTGATGGCATCGCCGATCAGCTTCTTCTCGTCCACTGGTTCGACATAGTCGCTCTTGACCATGCCGAACACGGCGGCCAGCTGCTGCAGTTCCTCCAGCGGCAATGGCGCGGCGGCGTTGCGCGCGAAGGCCTGCAACTGGATCGTTGCCAGGGCGCCGGCGAGCGCCCCCACGGCGATGAATCCGGCGACCCTGAGTTTGGCGTTCATGCGTGCTCCAGGCTTGTTCATACAAGCTCCATGCCAGTATAAAACCCGACCCGGCTTCGAGTATGAAGCGAGGGTGAAAGTTGCACGCTCAGGCGGGTGACGCCGGTTCCCGCGGGAAGGTGACCACGTGGTCCACCTGGGGGCGGATGCCGATCCACTCGCCCACCTGGTGGTCGTGGTGAGAGGGCACGTGCGCCATCACCTGCTCGCCGCCCGCCAGGCGCAGGGTGTACAGAAACTCCGAGCCGCGGAAGGCCTTGCGCTCGATGCGCGCCTTCACCGGGCTCAGGTCGTCGTGCACGATGTCGTCGGCGCGCAGCAGCACGTCGCACTCGCCGCCGGGGTAGGCCTCGGGCAGCGGGCACTCCTGCAGGTCTTCCAGCGCGCCCAGGGCCGTCTGCACGCACCCGCCCAGGTCGGCGGCGGCGGCGCGGTCGATGCGCGCCGGGGTGAACACACCATGGCCGATGAACTGCGCGACGAAGCGCGTGGCCGGACGGTGGTACAGCGCATAGGCGTCGTCCCACTGCTCCAGCCGGCCGCGATGCATCACGCCGATCACGTCGCCCAACGCAAAGGCCTCGAGCTGGTCGTGGGTGACGAACAGGGCCGTCGTGCCGGTGTTCTTGAGGATGCCGCGTACCTCGTGCGCCAGGCGCTCGCGCAGGTCAACGTCCAGGTTGGAGAAGGGTTCGTCCAGCAGCAGCAGCCGGGGGGCCGGTGCCAGTGCCCGGGCCAGCGCAATGCGCTGCTGCTGGCCGCCCGACAGCTGATGCGGCGCCCGCTTGGCGGCGTGCGCCAGGCCCACCAGGTCGAGCATCTGCTGCACCCGCGCCGCGCGTTCTGCCCGCGGCAGGTTCTGCACGCCGAAGGCCACGTTGTCGGCCACGCTCAGGTGGGGAAACAGCGCGTAGTCCTGGAACACCATGCCGATGCGCCGGGCCTCCGGCGGCAACTGCAGGCCGGTGGCCGCATCGCCCAGCAGCTCGCCACCGACGCGCACCCGGCCGGTGGACAGCGGCTCCAACCCGGCCACGGCGCGCAGCAGCGTGGTCTTGCCGCAGCCCGAGGGCCCGATCAGCACACCGATCTGCCCGGCCGCTAGGCCCAGCGATACGCCGGCCACGGCGGCCTGATCGGCGCGCGCGCCGGCATACCGCACCCCTACGGATTCCAGGCTCAGGAACATGTGCCCATGATAATGGTTGCGATGTCAATGAGTATGCTTCGCATTACCGGAAGGCTCGGCGCATGCGGGCCTTGCTGAGCACGCTGTGCCTGGCCCTGGCCCTGCCGGTGCTGGGGGTGCTGGCGGCCTGGCTGGCGCTGGATGCGCAGGCGATGGCCACGCTGGCGCACCAGGCCGCCACCGTGCTGCCCGGTTACATCGTGCAGACCGCCGCACTGGCGCTGGGCGTGGGCCTGGGCGTGATGCTGCTGGGGTCCGCCTGCGCCGCGGCCGTGACACTGTTCGAGTTCCCTGGCCGGCGCATCTTCGAATGGGCCCTGCTGCTGCCACTGGCCATGCCGGCCTACGTGCTGGCCTATGCCTGGACCGATGCGTTGCAGTTCAGCAGCCCGCTGCAAAGCGGCCTGCGCCGGTTGCTGGGCGCGCAGGGCCCGCTGTGGCCCGACGTGCGCAGCCTGTGGGGTGCGGTGATCCTGTTCGTGCTGTGCCTATACCCCTATGTCTACCTGCTGACACGCACCGCCCTGGCCGAGCGCGGCGTGCAGATGATGGAAGCCGCCCGCCTGCTGGGGGCCGGGCTGCGCCGCCGGGTGCTGCAGGTGGCGCTGCCGCTGGCCCGGCCGGCCATCGCCGCGGGGGTGGCGCTGGCGCTGATGGAGACGCTGGCCGACTATGGCGTAGGCGCCTATTTCGGGCTCAATACCTTCAGCACCGGCATCTACAAGGCCTGGCTGGTGATGAACGATCCGTTGGCCGCGGCGCAGCTGGCCTCGCTGCTGCTGCTGTTCGTGGCCCTGCTGCTGACCGCCGAGCGCCGTGCCCAGCGCCGGCTGCGCTTTGCGGCCGGCCGCAGCGCACAGAGCAGCGAAGCCCGCGCCGTGCGGCTGCGGGGTCGTGCCGCGCTGGCTGCCTGGCTGCTGTGTGCCTTGCCGGTGGCGCTGGGCTTCGTGCTGCCGGTGGCCTGGCTGCTGCGCATGCTGTGGGTGGAGGCGGCCAGTTCCGAGCTGGGGTTGCCGCTGGCGCGCTTCATCGACTGGTCTATGGCCAGCCTGCGCCTCGCAGCCTTGGCTGCCCTGGCTGCCACCCTCCTGGCGCTGGCGCTGGGCGTGGCGCTGCGGCGGGGCGGCGGCCGGCTGCTGCCGGCCATGGCGCGGGTGGTGTCGCTGGGCTACGCGCTGCCCGGGGCCGTCATCGCGGTGGGCATCCTGCTGCCGCTGGCCTGGGCGCAGCAGCGCTGGCCCGACCTGGGCCTGGGCGTGTGGGTCACCGGCACGGTGTTCGGCTTGCTCTATGCGTACCTGGTGCGTTTCTCGGCGGTGGCCCTGCAGTCGGTGGAAGCGGGCCTGGCGCGGGTGCCGCGCAGCATCGACGACACCGCCCGGTTGTTGGGCGCGCGGCCGGGCCGCGTGTTCCTGCAATTGCACCTGCCGCTGCTACGCCGCTCGGCACTGGCCGCGGCGCTGCTGGTCTTCGTCGACGTGATGAAGGAGTTGCCCGCCACGCTGGTGCTGCGGCCCTTCGGCAGCGACACGCTGGCCGTGGTGGCCTACAACCTGGCCCGCGATGAACGCCTGGGCGAGGCGGCGCTGCCCTCGCTGGCCATCGTGGCGGTGGGGCTGCTGCCGGTGGTGCTGCTGTCGCGGGCGCTGCGGCAGCAGTAATCCTGCGCACTTCGGGCAAGTGCTGCGGCCTGTCCAGGCCGGGTCCGCGCTACGCTGCAAGGCTTGATCCAACCCGCCTGAAGAGGACGCTGCCATGGCCACCGACCCCAGCCCGATCGACGACCCGCATCCGTTGATCGATCGCGCCATCGAGGGCATGGAGATGCGCGGCGTCAGCATGCCGGGCCCCGATGGCCCTGTGATGGGCTACCAGTGGCGCCTGAAGGTAAGGGTCTTCGCCACGCCGACCACGCCCGAGACGGTGGAGGCCATGCCCTGGGTGTTCGGTTCGGAGGAAGCGGTGGACCAGATGCTGCGCGCCTGGCAGGACTACCTGGGCACGCAAGGCCATTGGGCACGGCGCCCGGCGCCGCCGCCGATGAAGCTGAGCTGAGCTGGCCCCCCCGACAGGAATCGAACCTGTATCTGCCGCTTAGGAGGCGGCCGTTCTATCCGTTGAACTACGGCGGGCTGCGCGCGGATTTTGTCATGCGCGCTGCGCCGTCCTTCAGTTCCAGCGCCAGGTCCAGATCAGCTCCAGCGAGTTGGTTTCACCAGACTGCGCCCGCACGGTGAAGCGCTGCGCCACGCGGTAGATCAGCTGCCAGTTGCCGGTGGTGGCATTCAGCCCGCGCTCGTAGCCGATGTACCAGTTGCGCGACAGCTGCTTGCCCACCGAGACGATGGCCCCGCCCGCGGCGCTGTCGCTCTGCCGAACCGACAGATCATCCAGCCCGATCAGGCCGAACAGGTTGTCCAGCACGCCGGGCTCCTCGCCGGACAGCAGTGCCATCGCCGCGGCCTGCAGCAGCGCGGTGTCGCCGCTGCCCGGGCCTTCGCTGGCGCGGCCGCGCAGCAGCCAGCTCAGCTTGTCGGCGTCGGACATCTCGGGGTCGGAGAACAGTCGCACCCGCGGCACCAGCACCGTGCCGGTGACGGCGACGCCGACGCGCACGTCCAGGTTCGGCCGGGTGGCCTCGATGTCCAGCTGCGGGTTCTCGATCGGGCCGTTGAAGGTGAGCACGCCGCGGTCGATGTTCAGCCGCTGTCGATAGGCCCGGTAGGTGCCGTCCACGGTGCGCACGCTGCCGTCCACCCGCAGCCGGCCCTGCGGCGCGCTCAGGCGCAGCTCGCCGCGCAGGCCGGCATCCAGGCCGTTGCCGCGGATGCGCAGCTTCTCGCCCAGCTGCACCCGCAGGTCCAGCTGCGCATTGCGGCGCCGCGCCTGCACGGCCTCGGACTCCGTGGCGGCCACCGTGCTGAAGGCCGGCGCCTCGGCGCCACCGCGCAGCACATGCACGTCGTCCGACAGTCGAGGCGCCTCGCTGCGGCTGAAGTCGATCAACCCCTCGTCGATGCCGAAGGCGCCGGTCAGCGCCAGGCTGTCGCGGGCCAGCTTCAGCATCGCATCGCCGCTGGCCACGATGCGCCGGTCGACCCGGCCCAGCAGCTGGAACTGCTCCAGCTTCAGGTTCAGCTCGGCGCGCGGCGTGGCGCCCAGGTTGGCATCGCCCAGCAGCGACAACCGGCCCTTGCCCGCACTGGCGGCGAATTTCTCGATGCGCGCGGTGTCGCCCAGCATCACGATCTTCAGCTCACCGTCGCGCACGTCCACGCCCTGCAGCACGTTGCGCACGCCGATGCCCTGGCCATTCAGCTCACCGGTGAACTCCGGTGCCCCGAAGCGCCCGCCCAGCGTGGCGCTGGCGTTCAGGCCCCCGTTCAGCCGCCAGCCGGCGGGCAGCCACGGGCCCCACACGCCCAGGTCGGCGATGCGCAGCTCCAGCACGCCGTCCATCGGTGCGTCGCGCTCCGGCCAGGTGGCCTTGGGCGTGCTGCGCACGGCCACCGCCGCTGCCGCGCTGCCCAGGGTGCGGCCGGCCAGGCCGGCGCCGATGTTCCACAGGCCGTCGCTGGCGTTCAGGCCGATGCGCAGGTCGCTCAGGCCCAGGCTGCGGGTGCCGGCATCGTCGGTGACGCTCAGGTCGCCGCTGCTGCGCTCCAGCCCGATCTGGGCTCGGAAGGTGGGTGAGCTCTGCACCACGAAGCGTCCGGCCAGGCGCAGGTCACCGCCCCAGCCGAAGCCGGGTTGGGCCCTGGCGAGCAGCGGTGCCACGTCCAGTGGCTCCATTTGTGCGTCGGCATCCAGCCGCGCCGGCAACGCACCGTCGGCGGCGCTCCAGGCCAGCTGGCTCCAGCTGAAGGCGGCGCCCAGCAGGCGTGCCCGGCCGGCATCGGCCTTCAGGCGCAGCGGGCCGTCCGTCCAGCGCAACTCAAGGTTGAAGGGCTCGATCTTCAACCAGGCTGGCGCCGCGGCTGCATCGCCGCGCAGCTCCAGCGACTTCAGCGCGCCGCGCCAGCCGCCCCAGCCGGCCCCCGCGGTGGGCAGCGCGGCGCCCTGCCACTGCATCTGCAGCAGCGTGCGCTTTGCCTTCAGGCCGCTGGGCCCGTCCTGCAGCGTTTCCACCCAGGCCGGCGGCAGTGCCTTCGATTCGCCTTCCAGCACCAGCGTGTGTGCGGCCGCCGTGCCCTTCAGCTGCAGCACGACGCGCTCGGCCGAGGGCGCGCCCTGGCGCAGCTGCTTCAGTTCCAGCCGCGCGTCCAGCGGCGCATCGCTGCCGGTGCCCAACTGCCAGCGGCCTTCGCTGCGTTCGATCTGCAGCGCACCCAGGCGCAGCGCGTCGGCCTGCAGCTGCCCGCTGCTGCTGAGCGCCGGCCAGAGTCCGTCGACGCGGGCCTGGGCCTGCAGCTTGCCCTCCAGACGCGCATCGGCGGCCGGGCCCTGCCACAGCGCCCACAGCGGTTGCAGCCGCTTCAGCGCGGGCAGGTCGGCCTTTAGCAGCCAGCGGTCGCCGGAACCATCGGCGGGCCGGTCCAGCTGGGCTTCGGCCTGCAGCTGGTTGCCGTCGGCCTTCAGCAGCAGCTGGGCGGCTGTACGGCCATCGGCGCCGGTGTGCAGGCCGAGCCGGCCTTCCAGCGGCACCCCGGCCAGCCTGCTGGGCTGCAGCGTCAGATCGGCCCGGCCGCGCAGCCGGGCCAGGGTCTGCAGCACGCTGCCACTGGCGTTGGCCGGCAGGGCCAGGTCGACATCGGCGGCGGCATTCAGCCGGTGAGGGCCACGGCGCCACGGCGAATCGGCCGGCCCTGGCCACCAGGGCAGAGGATCGAAGTCACGCAGGCTGCCTTCGGCGCGGGCCGACCAGCCGGCCTGGCGCGAGGCGCGCGTCAGCCGTCCGGTCAGGCGCGCCTGCGCCTGGCCCGATTCGGCCAACAGCTCGCGCAACTCGATGCGCAGCAGGTTCAGCCGTGCATCGAGCCGCATCTGCACCGGCTGCGCCGGGCCGTGATCCAGCAGCCGGCCTTCGAGGTTGCCGCGCACGTCGACCTGGGCACGCTCGGGCTCGGGGGCCGCGAAGCCGCTGCCCTGCAGCTGCAGCCGGCCGTCCAGCCGCATGTCGGGTGCGCGCGCGTCCAGCCCCAGCGGCCGCAGCGCCGCCAGCCGGGTATCGAAACGCCAGTCGGCGGGGTTCCACTGCCCGCTGCCGCTGATGCGGCCGGCGCTGCGGTCGCGGCTGCCGAGCTCGGCCTCGAAGGCCTGCACCTGCAGCTGCCGCGGATCGTCGGGCCGGGCATCCAGCTGCAGACGCAGACTGCGCAGCGGCAGTCGGCCTTCGTTCCAGCGGCCTGCACCGCCGTTGTTCAGCTGCAGCTGCACCTGGGCCGGCTGGTCGCTGGCGAGGCTGCGCAAGCTTGCGTCCACGTCCAGCGCGGTGCGCGGCGCGCCGTCCGCCAGAGCCGACAGATCGAGCCCGCGGGACTGCGCCTGCAGCTCGCCCAGCGGCCAGGCGGCAAAGGGCCGCAGGGTGGCGCGGGCATCCAGGGTCTGCGCCGGCTGGCTGGCCACGGCCGGCGCGCGCAGCTGGGCCTGCAGAGCGGGTGCCGCCAGCGGGCCCTGCAACTGCAGCGTGGCCGTCCAATCACGCTGGGCGCTGGCGCTCTGGGTCAGCTGCAGCGCAGCGTCCACGGCCAGCGCATCCTCGGTGCCGACCTGGGCGCGGCCCGTGGCGCGCAGCCGGTCCCATTGCAGCTGGAGGTCATCCAGCCGATGCAGCCGGCCACCATCGGCCGCCAGGCTGAGCGAAGCCTGCAGGCCGAGCACGGGGGTCTCGAGGCCATCGACATGCAGCGCATCGATACGCAGCCGGCCCACGTCCAGGCCCAGCGGAAGCTCCAGCGAAGACGGTGGTGGCGTGTCGGTGGAAGGCCCGTCGGACAGCCAAAGGTCCACGCGCTCGGCGCGCAGCTCGTCGAGGGCCACGCGCAACCAGAGCCGCGCATCGCCAGGCCGCAGCTTGGGCGCGCTCCAGCGCAGCTGTTGCAGGCGCAGCCGGGTGCCATCGGCGTCCAGGTCCACATCCACCTGCCTGGCACCAAAGCCGCCCATCAAGCTGCCCTCGGGTCCGCTGACCTGCACGCCCGGCACGCGGGCCAGCAGCCAGGCCGTGCCCTCGGTGCTGTACAGCAGCCAGCCCAGGCCGCCCGCCAGCAGGCCGATGACGGCGACCACGCTGGCCAGGTACCAGGAGAAGCTGGCCAGCAGCCGGCCCAGCAGCCCGCGGCGGCGCGGCACTGCCGGCGGCGCGGGGGCCGCAGCCGGCGCGGGGGTGGCGGGGGGTTGATCGGCCATTTAGAACACCACGCCCACGCTGAAGTGCAGGCGGAACTTCTGCACCTCCTGCCCATAGGCCAGGTCGACGCGCAACGGGCCCACCGGGCTGCGCCAGTGCAGGCCCAGGCCGTAGCCCAGCACCGGACGCATGTTGTTCCAGCCGTCCGACGCGTTGCCCGCATCGATGAAGGCGGCCCACAGGAAGGCCGGCTGGTCGGCGAAGATCGGCCGCGCGATCTGCAGGCTGGCGGTCAGCAGCGAGGTGCCGCTGACCGTGACGCCGCCGAGCTCGGGGCCCAGCGAGCGGTAGGCATAGCCGCGCACCGAGTCGTCGCCGCCGGCACGGAACAGCAGCGTGTCGGGCACCGACAGCGACTCCCTCACGAACACCTGGCCCAGCTCCAGCCGCGCCGAGCCGTAGAACGAGTTGCCCAGCGGCATGTAGGCCTGCACCCGGCCGTAGGCGCGCGCGAAGGGGCCGCTGTCCTCGACCGGCGGCGTGCCGCTGTACGAGGTGGTGGTGCCGCGGGTATAGCCCACTGCGCCCTGCAGCGACCAGACGTTGCCGCGCGTGGGCGTGCGCAGATCGTCCACGTCGCGCCACACCCAGTGATAGTTGCCGGAGACGGCCTCGCTGTCGTTCAGGCCCGCAGAGGTGTCCAGCCGGGCCGAGGTGAACTCGCCATAGACCAGCCGCCAGATGCGCAGCGTGTCGCGCGTGCGCCCGCCGCGCACGTACCAGGATTGGCGGATTTCGTCGTCGCTGTTCAGCCGCTCCAGCTGGCCGGCGAACAGCGTGCGCCAGCCGTCGTCCTGCATGTGCGAGATCAGGTCGCCGGTCCAGCTGTTCAGGTTCTGGCCGACCTGCAGCTTGTTCAATGCCGACCAGCGGGTGCCGAAGAGGCGGCGGTTGGCGTATTCCAGCGTGGCCTGGAAGCCGGTGTCGTCGGCATAGCCGATGCCGAAGGTGGCCTGGTTCTGCGTCAGCTCGCGCAGCGCCAGCAGCGCCGGCGCCTGCGCGGGATCGGCCGCATTGGCATCCACTTCGATGATCACGCTGTCGAACAGGCCCAGGTTCAGGATGCGGTCCTGCACGTCCCGGATCAGCTGCTCGGTGGCCGGCTTGCCGACCAGCTCGCGCGCCGCCGGCAGCACGGCGGCCTCGTCGAAACGCTGCAGCCCGGCGGGCCGGATCTCGCCGATGCGGAACAGCGGGCCGCTGTCGGCCACCAGAAACAGCCGGACCGTGTTCTTGTCGGCGTTCACCTGAGCGGCCGTGCCGCTCCACTGCGCGCCCAGGTAGCCGTTGCTGCGCAGCGTAGCCAGCACGCGGTTCTTCGAGCTGTCCCAGGCCGATTGCTGGAAGGGCTGGCCGGGTTGCAGGCCCCATTCGCTCTGCAGCGCGGCCGCCAGCTGCTCGGCCTGGATCTCGCCACCGGCCACCTCGTCGTACAGGCCGCCCTGCACCTCGAGCGTCAGCCGCTCGATCGTGGCGCGAGGCCCCGGCTCCACCTCGACACGCAGCAAGGGCAGGGCGCCGCCGTCGTCGATGCGCTGCACCCGTACCTGCGGATTGAAGTAGCCCTCGGTCTCCAGCAACGAGCTCACCTGCGCCGCGCCCGCGCCGATCAGGCGGTCGATCTCGCCGCGCGTCAGCGCGTCGGCCGCGGCGGCGTACTGCAGCCGGGCCAGGTCGAGATGCTGGCGCAGCAGGGCGTCCAGCGGCGAAGGCGCCTGCACCTGCAGCCGGAACTGCGCGGGGCGCGGAGCTTCGGCCGGCGCCTGCGGTGTCGCGCCGGGGCGCAACGGTGACTGGGCGCATCCACCCAGGGCTGCCAGCAGGAAGCACAGCGCCAGGAGCAGCGCTGCGCGAGCCGTCATTTGCTGAGCAGTCGCATGGCCCCTTCCAGGCCCTGCAGCGTCAGCGGGAACATGCGCTGGTTCATGATCTGCTGGATCACGGCAATGCTCTGCCGGTACTGCCACACGCCTTGCGGCTCGGGGTTGATCCAGGCGTACTTGGGAAAGGCATGGGTCAGCCGCTGCAGCCACTCGGCGCCCGGCTCCTCGTTGTTGTATTCGACGCTGCCGCCCGGTTGCAGGATCTCGTAGGGGCTCATCGTCGCATCACCGACGAAGATCAGCTTGTAGTCCTTGTTGTACTTGCGGATCACGTCCCAGGTGCTGAACTTCTCGCTGAAGCGGCGGCGGTTGTTCTTCCACATGAAGTCGTAGACGCAGTTGTGGAAGTAATAGAACTCCAGGTGCTTGAACTCGGTCTTGGTGGCGCTGAACAGTTCCTCGACGCGGTGGATGTGCTCGTCCATCGTGCCGCCCACGTCCATCAGCAGCAGCACCTTCACCTTGTTGTGCCGCTCGGGGATCATCTTGATGTCCAGCATGCCGGCATTGGCCGCCGTGCTGTGGATGGTGTCGTCCAGGTCGAGCTCGAGTTCGTTGCCTTCGCGGGCAAAGCGGCGCAGGCGCCTCAGCGCGATCTTGATGTTGCGCGTGCCCAGTTCCAGCGTGTCGTCGTAGTCCTTGTAGGCGCGCTGGTCCCAGACCTTGACTGCACTGCGGTTGCGGCCCTTGTCTTGGCCGATGCGGATGCCCTGCGGGTTGTAGCCATAGGCGCCGAAGGGGCTGGTGCCGCCGGTGCCGATCATCTTGCTGCCGCCTTCGTGGCGCTTCTTCTGCTCTTCGAAGCGCTTCTTCAGCGTCTCCATCAGCTCGTCCCAGCCCATCTTCTCGATCTTGGCCTTGTCCTCGGCGCTGAGTTCGAGCTCCAGGTTCTTGCGCAGCCATTCCAGCGGCAGGTCCTGCGTGAAGTCGGTCAGCAACTCCACGCCCTTGAAGTAGGCCGAGAAGGCGCGGTCGAACTTGTCGAAGTGGGCTTCGTCCTTGACCAGCGAGGTGCGCGCCAGGTAGTAGAAATCGTCGACCGAAGGCCCGATCACGCCCTGCTGGATGGCTTCGAGCAGCGTCAGGTATTCCTTCACCGAGACCGGCAGCTTGGCCGCGCGCAGCGTGTAGAAGAAGTTGATCAGCATGGTGTCGGCGGCCTTTGCAGCGGGGGCCCTGGGCGGCGGAAATGCCAGGGCCGAAGCATAGCCCGGAGCCGGGTCCTCCGCCATGCGCCGCGGCGGGGCCGGTGCTATAAGGACGGCATCACCCTGCGTCCACAAGATGCTGTCCACACTGAGCGCCACGGAGATGGCCTTTCTGCAGATCGCCGTCATGCAGGCGGTTGCGGCGTGCCTATGGGGCCTGGGCGCCTGGTTGGCGCGCGCCGAGCGTTCAGCGCTGGGCCACTGGTCGGCCTATGCCGCGCTGAGCGCACTGACCTGGTCGCTGCTGGCGCTGAACCTGGATTCGCCGCCGCCGGCGGCAGCGCTGATCGGCGTGTGCAGCGTCATCGCGCTGCGTCGCGGCATCCGGCTGTTCATCGGGCTGCCCTTCGGCTGGACGATGCCCGCGCTGGCGGTGGCACTGGTGTTGGCGGCTGGTGCCGCCGGCGACGCGCCGGAGTGGCGGCCGTTGCAGGCGGCGGTGAACTTCAGCGTGCTGAGCGCGATGTACCTTGCCACGGCATTCGACTTGCGCCGCCATGCGCGTGACGACCTGCAGTGGCGCTTTCCGTTGCTGCTGTCGCTGCCGGTGCTGCTGGGCGGGCTGGCTTTCGGCAGCCGCGCACTGCGCGCCCTGCTCGACCCCGAGGCGGTGATGGCACAGATGAACACGCACAGCGCCTTGAACGTCGGCTCGGCGCTGAGCTACATCGTGCTGGTGCTCCTGATGCATGCCACGCTGACGGCCCTGGTGGTGTCGCGCCTGCTGGGCCAGTTGCAGCGCCTGGCCCGGCGCGATCCGCTGACCGGCCTGCTCAACCGCCGCGGCATGCACGCCGCGCTGGACCAGCATGCGCGGCAGCATCGCCGCGCAGCCGACACCTTCAGCGTGCTGATGGTCGACATCGATCACTTCAAGGCCGTCAATGATCGCCATGGCCACGAGGCGGGTGACCGGGCACTGGCGCAGGTGGCGCGCCTGATGTCCCAGACGCTGGGGCCGGCCGACCTGCTGGGACGCTTCGGCGGCGAGGAGTTCGTCGTCCTGTTGCCCGCAGCCGGGCTGGCGCAGGCGCGGGCCCAGGCCGAGGTGTTGCGCGAACGGGTCCGGGCGCAGCCGCTGGCACTGGACGGCGGGCGCTTGACCCTGAGCGTCAGCATCGGCGTGGCCGAGTGGGCCGGCCCGTCCGAGGACGTGGCCCGACTGCTGGCCCGTGCCGATGGCGCGCTTTACCGTGCCAAGCACCAGGGTCGCGATCGCGTCGAGGCATCGCCCGGCGCCGCTGGCCCGACGCAGCCCCAGCCGCTCTGAGCGCCGCGGCAGATCAGCGCGGCGGTGCGCGGCGCGGCCGGTTCGCCGGGTCGTGGCGCTGCAGCCAGTCGAAGAACTCGGCGTACCAGAGTTTCGAGTTGCGCGGCTTCAGCACCCAGTGGTTCTCGTCCGGGAACCAGAGCAGCCGCGCATCGACGCCGCGCGCCTTCAGCGTGTTGTAGTAGGCCAGCCCCTGCTGGTCGGGCACGCGGTAGTCCAGCGCGCCGTGCACCACCAGCGTGGGCGTACGCATGTTCGCGGCGAAGCTCAGCGCGCTCTGTGCATTGACCTTGTCGGGGTTGTCCCAGTACCAGGCGCCGAACTCACGCGCATGCCAGGGGTAGCTGTCGTCGGCGAACATGGCCGTCCAGTCGAAGCAGCCGGCGTGGCAGACATAGGCCTGGTAGCGGCCCGGTGCGGCATGGCCGTTCATCCAGGCCACCAGATAGCCGCCATAGCTGCCGCCGCTGGCGAAGACGCGCTGCGGGTCGGCCCAGGGCTGCTGCAGCAGCGCGTCGGTGGCGGCCTCCAGGTCCTGCAGCTCCAGCTCGCCATAGCGCTGCGAGATGCTGTCCAGGAACGCATAGCCGAAGCCCGACGAGCCGTGGTAGTTGACGCTGCACACCACGTAGCCCTGCGCCGCGAAGGTGGCGGCGTTCCAGCGGTAGTGCCAGCCGTCGCCGGCCGCCGCGTGCGGCCCGCCATGGATGACGTGCAGCAGCGGGTAGCGCTTCTTCGCATCGAAGCCGGGCGGGTAGCTCAACCACATCTGCACCGGATCGCCCAGCGCGCCGGTGAACCACTGCTCCTCGGTGCGGCCCAGCCGCACGCCGGCCAGTGTGCGGTCGTTGAAGGACTCGATGCGCCGCGGCTTCTGGCCAGGCAGGTGGGCATGCACCCGCGCCGGATGCTCCGCCGAATCGGTCAGCGTCACCAGCGTACCGGCGCGCTTGTCGAAGGCGCTGACCGTGCCGCCGCGCACCACGATCTCGGCGCGGCGGTCGGGCAGGTCGAAGCGCCACAGGTGCTGGCGGCCCTGCTGCTCGGCGGTGAACAGCAGCGACTGGCCGTCCTCTTCCCACAGCAGCGGGGCCATCAGCTCATGGTCCCAGGCCTCGCTCTCCACCGTCCAGCCGCCGGTCTCGCGATCCCACACGCACAGCTGCGCCGGCATGGTGTGCTTGCGGCCCTGGTGGCTGGCCAGGAAGGCCACCCGGTCCCCATCGGGGCTGTAGCGCGGTGCGCCCATGTCCCAGGCGGCATCGCGGGCCAGTTCGCGCACGCGCCCGCTCTTCAGATCGATCTCGGCCAGCGCAAAGCAGTTGCCCGCGCGCTTCTCTCGGTCGGCATCGAAAGCGAAGACGATGCGGCGACCGTCCGGCGACACATCGAAGGCGTGGCGGTCGGGATCGCTGCGCACCAGCTCGTAGGGCGTGCCTTCGAACAGGTCGCGCACCCGGCCGCTGTCCAGGTCCAGCACCAGCAGATGGGGCACGCGGCCCATCGGCAGGTGGCTGTCCCAGTGGCGGTACTGCGCCTGGCTGGTGACGTAGCCGCTTTCCTTGCGTTCCTTGAAGGCCTTCAGTGCCTTCTCCTGCGCCTTCATGCCCTTCAGCCCCGGCCACACCCAGGACACGAGGGCGATGCGCCGGCCATCGGGGAACCAGGCGAAGGCCTCGACGCCGGTGGCCACCGGGCCGGCGCGGCGTGCCTCGCCGCCATCGGGCGCGATCAGGTAGAGCTGCGCTTCCTCGTCCTTGACGCCTTCCTGATCGCGCTTGGCGGCAAAGGCGATCAGGTCGCCGCGCGGCGACCATTGCGGCAGGCTGTCCTTGACGCCACAGTGCGTCAGCCGCCGCGCCGTGCCACCCAGGGTGGACAGCAGCCAGAGTGCGCTGGCGCTCGTGTTGTCCTGCATCGAGTAGCTGCCGAGCGCGCAGACGGCTTGGGCGCCGTCCGGGGCCAGGCTGGGCGGGCCGGCGCGCTGCAGCTGCCACAGCACGTCGATCGTCAGGTTCTTCTTCTGGGCCATGGTCAGGGGCCGCCCCGGCCCGGCCTGGGCTAGCGGGGGCGTTCGAGCTGGAAGTTCAGGTGCGCGCGCACGGTGGGCCATTCGGCGGCGGTGATGCTGTAGACGGCGGTGTCGCGCAGGCTGCCGTTGGGGCTGATCTGGTGGCTGCGCAGGATGCCGTCGAGCTGCGCGCCCAGCCGCTCGATGGCGCGGCGGCTCTGCGTGTTCAGGCGGTGCGTGCGGAACTCCACCGCGATGCAGTTCAGCGCATCGAAGGCATGCGTCAGCAGCATCAACTTGCACTCGGTGTTCAGCGGCGTGCGCTGCACGCGCTGGGCATACCAGGTGGAACCGATCTCGACGCGGCGGTTGGCGCCGTCGACGTTCATGTAGGTGGTCATGCCGGCGATGCGGCCTTCGGCGTCGAGCACGGTGAAGGGCAGCATCGAATCCTTGGCCAGCAGGCCCAGGCGGCGTTCGATCTCGGCGGCCATCGCCTCGGGCCGCGGGATGAACGTGTACCAGAGGTTCCACAGCTCGCCGTCGCGCGCCGCGTCCTGCAGCCCGGCCAGGTGATCGGGCGACAGCGGCACCAGGGCGGCGTGCGTCCCCCGCAGCGTGACCGGTTGCAGGAAAGGCATCAGCGGTTGTGGTTACGGCCGACGCTGCGCGTCTTGACTTCGCTGCGCGAAGTCAGCCTGCACCGCAATCGATGTGCATGGGTCATGCTCATCGATTGTGCCTTTGCATGAACACCAGCTTCTCGAACAGCGTCACGTCCTGCTCGTTCTTCAGTAGCGCGCCCACCAGCGGCGGCACGGCCACCTTCTCGTCCTTGCTCTGCAGCGCCTCGAGCGGGATGTCCTCGGCCACCAGCAGCTTCAGCCAGTCCAGCAGCTCGGAGGTGCTGGGCTTCTTCTTCAGCCCCGGCAGGTTGCGCACGTCGTAGAAGGTCTTCAGCGCGGCGCCCAGCAGCTCTTTCTTCAGCCCCGGGAAGTGCACGTCGACGATGGCCTTCATCGTGTCGGCATCGGGGAACTTGATGTAGTGGAAGAAGCAGCGGCGCAGGAAGGCGTCGGGCAGCTCCTTCTCGTTGTTGCTGGTGATGAACACCACCGGCCGGTGCTTGGCGCGGATCAGCTCGCGCGTCTCGTAGACGTAGAACTCCATGCGGTCGATTTCGCGCAGCAGGTCGTTCGGGAACTCGATGTCGGCCTTGTCGATCTCGTCGATCAGCAGTGCCACCGGCTGGTCGGCGGTGAAGGCCTGCCACAGCACGCCCTTGACGATGTAGTTGTGGATGTCCTTGACCTTCTCGTCGCCCAGCTGGCTGTCGCGCAGGCGACTCACCGCGTCGTACTCGTACAGGCCCTGCTGCGCCTTGGTGGTGCTCTTGATGTGCCACTGCATCAGCGGCATGCCCATCGCGGTGGCGGCCTCCTCGGCCAGCATGGTCTTGCCGGTGCCCGGCTCGCCCTTGACGAGCAGCGGCCGCTTCAGTGTGACGGCGGCGTTCACCGCGAGCATCAGGTCCTGGGTGGCAATGTAGTTGTCGGTGCCGGTGAACTTGGTCGTTGCTTGCATGATGATCCGGGCTGGCCAGAAGGGCCGTCGGCCGGGCCGCGCACCGGGCCGATGAGCCGGTGCCGGACAGGGACGGGGTGTCGGGCCAGTATAAGGGCGGGCCGTATAATTGATGCCGATCAAAGCAGGGCGCGGCCGAGGGCACGCCTGTTTCCAGCAACCCCTTGCCCTTCGCGGGCTGCCATCCGATGAAGACAGCGCTCACGCTCCTGATTGCCTTGTCCGGCCTCACTGTTGCTGCCCAGGCACAAGACATCAAGGGCGATGCTGCCCGGGGCGCCAAGATCAACGCCAGCTGCATCGGCTGCCATGGCATACCGGGCTACCAGTCCAGCTTTCCCGAAGTGCATCGGGTGCCGATGATCTCGGGCCAGAACGACAAGTACATCATCGGTGCGCTGAACGCGTACAAGCGCGGCGAGCGCAAGCACGGCACGATGCGTGCCATTGCCAGTTCGCTGTCCGAGCAGGACATCGCCGATCTGGCTGCCTATTACGCGGCCGATGGCGGCCCTGCCGGGTCGGCGGGTGCCGCGACGCCGCCGCCGGAGGTGGCCGCGCTGCTGACCAAGGGCGCTTGTGCCTCCTGCCATGGTGCCGACTTCAACAAGCCCATCGACGGCTCATACCCGAAGATCGCCGGCCAGTACCCCGACTACCTGTACAGCGCGCTCAAGTCCTACAAGATCGAAGGCAGCAACCAGGTCGGTCGAGGCAACGCCATCATGTCCGCGCAGGTCAAGCAGTTCAGCAACAAGGAGCTGAAGATGCTGGCCAACTACCTGGGTTCGCTGCCGTCGGACATGCGCACCGTGGCGCAGTCGCGCTTCCGCTGACGCGCCAGGGCATGGCGCCCGCTGCCCTGCGCGCCGCCGAGCCGCGCGATCTGCCGGCCATCGTCGGCCTGGTGCGTGAACTGGCCGATTTCGAGAAGCTGACGCACCTGGTGCAGGTGACGCCGGAGAAACTGCATCCGCACCTGTTCGGCGAGCGGCCGGTGGCCGAAGCGCTGGTGGCCGAATGCGGCGAACGGGTGGTCGGCTTCGCGCTGTACTTCACCAACTTCTCCACCTTCTTGGGCCAGCCCGGTCTTTACCTGGAAGACCTGTACGTGCAGCCGGCCCACCGTGGCCAGGGCATCGGCCGGGCGCTGCTGCTGCACCTGGGCCAACTGGCGCGCGAGCGCGGCTGCGGCCGCTTCGAATGGAGCGTGCTCGACTGGAACGTCGATGCCATCCGCTTCTACGAGCGCATGGGCGCCACGGTGATGCCCGAATGGCGCATCTGCCGCGTGGCCGGCACGGCGCTGGAGCAGTTCGGCCGCTGAAGCCCCGGCGCGCCTGCGGCACACTGCGGGCTTCGCCATTCTTCGCACCCCGCCATGACCCCGATCGCGCTCGGTCGCAGCGACCTGCTCGTCAGCCCCATCTGCCTGGGCACCATGACCTTCGGCGAATCGCAGGTCGATGCCGCCACCTCCGAACGCATCCTCGACCATGCGCTGGCGCGCGGGCTGAACTTCCTCGACACCGCCGAGATGTACCCTGTGCCGCCCACCGCGGCGCGCTACGGCGACACCGAACGCATCCTGGGCGAGTGGCTGCGTCAGCGCCCCGGCGCGCGCCAGCGCATCGTGCTGGCCAGCAAGGCGGCCGGCCCGGTGCGCGGCTACGACTGGCTGCGCAACGGCAGCGCCGACGTCACCGCTGAGGACATCGTCGCCTCGTGCGAGGCCAGCCTGCAGCGGCTGCACACCGACGTCATCGACCTGTACCAGCTGCACTGGCCGACGCGCCATGTGCCGATGTTCGGCAACCTGTACTACGACCCGAAGAACGACCGGCCGGTGACGCCGATCGATGAGCAGCTGCGCGGCCTGCAGCGGCTGGTGCAGGACGGCAAGGTGCGCTACGTCGGCGTCAGCAACGAGACGCCCTGGGGCGTGGCCGAGTTCGTGCGCTGGGCCGACGGCGCCGGGCTGCCGCGCATCGTCAGCGTGCAGAACGCCTACAACCTGCTGAACCGCTCGGTGGACAACGGCCTCGACGAGACGCTGCACCGCTGCGGCGTGTCGCTGCTGGCCTATTCGCCACTGGCCTTCGGCCTGCTGAGCGGCAAGTACGACGCCGCCGGCCTGGACGACCCGGCGCGGCCGGGCCGGCTGGCGATCTTCGCCAGCATGCAGAAGCAGCGCTGGGGCCGGCCCGAGGCGCTGGCCGCGGCGCGGCGCTACAACGCGCTGGCCCGCGAGCATGGACTGACGCCCACCCAGCTGGCGCTGGCCTTCTGCTACCGCAGCTGGCGGGTGGCCAGCACCATCATCGGCGTGACCACCGTGGCCCAGCTGGACGAGGACATCGACGCCTGGGATACGCCGCTGTCGCCGGAGCTGCTGGCCGCCATCGACCGCATCCGCTGGGAGGCGCGCGACCCGGCGCAATGAGTGTGGCCAAGAAGGACCGTCACGTCAGCGAGACGCCGGCCACGCAATGGCTGCGCCGGCACGGCGTGGCCTTCACCGAGCACCCGTACGACTACGTGGAGCATGGCGGCACCGCCGAATCGGCCCGCCAGCTGGGCGTGGACGAGCATGCGGTGGTGAAGACGCTGGTGATGCAGGACGACAAGGCGCAGCCGCTGATCGTGCTGATGCACGGCGACCGCCAGGTCAGCACCAAGAACCTGGCGCGCGCGCTGAGCGTGAAGAGCGTCGAGCCCTGCAGCGTCGACGTGGCGCAGCGTCACAGCGGCTATCTGGTGGGCGGCACCTCGCCCTTCGGCACGCGCAAGGCCATGCCGGTGTGCGTGGAGGAAAGCGTGCTGGCGCTGCCGCGCATCTGGATCAACGGCGGCCGCCGCGGTTACCTGGTGGGCATCGCGCCCGCAGTGCTGACCGAGACGCTCGGTGCCCGGCCGGTGCACTGCGCCCTGTAGCCCCGGCTACACTGCGCGCCGTTCTTCCGCAGCCCCCGCATCCATGTCCTATCTGCCCAGCGTGCTGGCCGTGCTGGCGGCCTACCTGATCGGCTCGCTGTCCTTTGCCGTCATCGTCAGCCGCGGCATGGGCCTGCAGGACCCGCGCACCTACGGCTCGGGCAACCCCGGCGCCACCAACGTGCTGCGCTCGGGCAACCGCAGCGCCGCCGTGCTGACGCTGGCCTTCGACGCGCTGAAGGGCTACGTGCCGGTGCTGTTGGCGCTGGTCTACGGCCCGGCCTGGGGCTTGGGTGAGCTGGCGGTGTCGATGGTCGGCCTGGCGGCCTTCCTGGGCCACCTGTGGCCGGTGTTCTTCGGCTTCAAGGGCGGCAAGGGCGTGGCCACCGCGGCCGGTGTGCTACTGGCGCTGAACCCGTGGCTGGGCGCGGCGACGCTGCTGACCTGGGTGATCATTGCTGCGTTCTTCCGCTATTCGTCGCTGGCCTCGATCATCGCGGCGCTGTTCGCGCCCTTCTACCAGCTGCTGATCTGGGGCACCTCGCCGTCGCTGCTGGCGGTGTGCGCGATGAGCCTGCTGCTGCTGTGGCGCCACCAGCCGAACATGCGCAAGCTGTTCGCCGGCACCGAATCGCGCCTGGGCGCCAAGCCTGCCGCGGGCACCGGGCCGACGCCCAAGCATCCTGTCAACCAGCACCGTGACTCGCCGCATGCGCATGGCCACGGGCATCGAAAGGGACACAAATGAGCATCCAGCGTTTCGACGTCGGCACCCGACTGTCGGAGATGGCCGTGCACAACGGCGTGTGCTACCTGGCCGGCCAGGTGGCCGCCGACGGCACGCAGGACATCCGCGGCCAGACCCGCCAGGTGCTGGCGGCCATCGACGCGCTGCTGGCCCGCGCCGGCACCGACAAGTCGCGCCTGCTGATGTGCCAGATCTTCATCACCGACCTGGCCGACTTCCCCGGCATGAACGAGGTCTGGGAAGCCTGGCTGCCGGCCGGCCATGCGCCGCCGCGGGCCACCGTGAAGGCCCAGCTGGCCAAGCCGGAATGGAAGGTCGAGATGGTGGTCACTGCGGCCGTGTAGATGGCCACGTCGCGCCGCTCCTTCCTCGGCCTGGCGGTGGTGATCGTCGTCGCCGGCGGGCTGAGCCAGTGGTGGGCCGGCCGCAGCGAGCAACGCGTGGCCGAACAGCTGGCGGCGCGCGCGCAGCCGGGCGACATCCGCATGCTGTCGTCGACCACCTGCGCCTACTGCACGGTGGCGCGGCGCTGGATGCAGGCGCACGGCGTGTCCTTCAGCGAATGCTTCATCGAGACCGACAAGGACTGCGCCGCGTTGTTCGAGGCCACGCGCTCGCCCGGCACGCCGGTGATGCTGGTGCGTGGCCAGCCGCAGGTGGGCTTCGACGCGCGCCGCGTGCTCGACACGCTGTCGGCCACCGGCGGCTGAGGCCTCAGCCGGCCTCCAGGCCCAGCCGCGACAGCTCGCCGCGGCCCTGGCGCAGCACCTCCGGCGTGCCGCTGACCAGATCGATCACCGTGGTCGGCTGCATCGGGCAGGCGCCGGCGTCGATGACGGCCTGCAGCGTCTTCTGGAAATGTGCGCGGATCTGCTGCGGGTCGTTCATCGGCTCGTCGTCGCCGGGCAGGATCAGCGTGGTGCCCAGCAGCGGCTGGCCCAGCACCTCCAGCAGCGCCTGCGTCACCCGGTGGTCGGGCACGCGCAGGCCGATGGTGCGGCGCGAAGGATGGCTCAGGCGACGCGGCACTTCCTTCGTCGCCTCGAGGATGAAGGTGTAGGGCCCGGGCGTGCCCAGCTTCAGCAGCCGGTATTGCTGGTTGTCCACGCGCGCATAGCTGGCGAGTTCGCTCAGGTCGCGGCACAGCAGCGTCAGGTGGTGCTTCTCGTCCACCTGGCGCAGCCGGCGCAGCTCCTGCGCGGCGGCCTTGTCGTCCAGGCGGCAGACCAGCGCGTAGCTGGAATCGGTGGGCACCGCGGCGATGCCGCCCTGCTGCAGGATCTGCGCGGCCTGCTTCAGCAGCCGCCCTTGCGGGTTGTCGGGGTGGACCTCGAAGTACTGCGACATGCGGCGGATCAGGCCCGCTGGATGCGATCCTGCAGCGCCGACCACACGGGGGTCAGCTGGCCCGGCAGATCGGGCAGGGTGCCCAGGTCGGTGTGGCTCTCGCCCGGGGAATGGAAGTCGCTGCCACGCGAGGCCAGCAAGTCGAACTCCAGCGCCATGTCGGCGTACTTGGCGTACTCGGCGCTGGTGTGGCTGCCGGTCACCACCTCGACGCCACGGCCGCCATGCGCGACGAACTCGCTGAACAGCGCGTATTCCTCGGTGGGCGTGAAGCGGTAGCGGCCCGGGTGGGCGATCACCGCCATGCCGCCGGCGCCGGTGATCCAGCGCACCGCGTCGCCCAGTGCCGCCCAGCGGTGCGGCACGTAGCCCGGCTTGCCTTCGGTCAGGTAGTTGCGGAACACCTCGTTGGTGTCGCTGCACACGCCGGTGTCCACCAGGTGCCGCGCGAAATGCGTGCGCGCGATCAGCGCCGGGTTGCCGGCGTACTTGAGCGCGCCTTCGAACGCGTTGCGGATGCCCACGCGGGCCAGGCCCTCGGACATCTCGCGGGCGCGGGCATCGCGGCCGCCGCGGGTGGCCGCCAGGCCGGCGCGCAGCGCGGCATCGCCGGCATCGAAGCCCAGGCCGACGATGTGCACCGTGACGCCGGCGAAGCTGACCGAGATCTCGCAGCCGCTCAGGTAGTCCAGGCCCAGGTCCTGTGCCGCCGCGGCGGCGCGCTGCTGGCCGTCGACCTCGTCATGGTCGGTCAATGCCCACAGTTCCACGCCGTTGGCATGGGCGCGGCGGGCCAGCGCTTCGGGTTCCAGGGTGCCGTCGGAGACGACGCTGTGGCAGTGCAGATCGGCATTGAGCAGGTTCACCCTGCGATTGTAGGAAGCCGCGCCGCCGGCTTCAGGCCGGGGCGATCTGCCCGCCGGCCAGCAGCATCGTGCGGTCGCAGCGCGCGGCAAGCTCGCGGTCGTGCGTCACCAGCACGAAGGCCGTGCCGCGTTCGCGCGCCAGCTGCAGCATCAGGCGGAAGACCTTGTCGGCGGTGTCGCCATCCAGGTTGCCGGTGGGCTCGTCGGCCAGCACGCAGCGCGGGCCGCCGGCCAGCGCGCGGGCCAGCGCCACGCGCTGGCGCTCGCCGCCCGACAGTTGCGCCGGCTGGTGCGCCAGGCGCTCGGCCAGGCCCACCTGGGCCAGCACCTCGGCGGCGCGGGCCCGGGCCGGCTCGCGCGCCATGCGGCGGATGCGCAGCGGCATCGCCACGTTGTCCAGCGCCGTGAACTCCGGCAGCAGGTGATGGAACTGGTAGACGAATCCCAGGTGCTGGTTGCGCCAGTCGCCCTGCGCGGTCGGGCCCAGCGTGGCGAAGTCGCGGCCCATCAGCAGCACCCGGCCCGAGGTGGGCGCGTCCAGCCCGCCCAGCAGGTGCAGCAGCGTGCTCTTGCCCGAGCCCGAGGCACCGACGATGGCCAGCGTCTCGCCCGGCTGCACCTGCAGCGACACGCCGCGCAGCACCTGCACGTCCAGCGCGTCACGGCCGCTGCCTTCATGGAAGCGCTTGTGCAGCGATTCGCACTGCAGCACTGGCTCACTCATAGCGCAGCGCCTCGGCCGGGTTGACGCGGCTGGCGCGCCAGCTGGGATAGATCGTCGCCACGAAGGCCAGCAGCAGCGAGATCAGCGCGATGGGCACGATGTCGCTGGCCAGCGGCTCGCTGGGCATGCGGCTGATCAGGTAGATGCTGCCGGGCAGGAAGGCCACGCCGAAGGCGCGCTCGATGGCCGGCACGATGACGTCGATGTTCAGCGCCACCAGCAGCCCGAAGGCCACGCCGCCCACCGTGCCGATGATGCCGGCGGCCGCGCCCTGTACCATGAAGATGCCCATGATCGAGCGCGGGCTGGCGCCCAGCGTGCGCAGGATGGCGATGTCGGCGCGCTTGTCGGTCACCGTCATCACCAGCGTGGACACCAGGTTGAAGGCGGCCACCGCGACGATCAGCGTCAGGATGATGAACATCAGGCGCTTTTCCACCTGCACCGCGTCGAACCAGTTGCGGTTGGTGCGCGTCCAGTCGCGCACCAGCACCTCGGGCCCCAGGCTGCGCGCCAGCTCGGCGGCCACGGTGCGCGCGGCGTGCACGTCGCGCAGCCGCAGCTGCACGCCGGTGGGCCCGTCGACGCGGAAGAAGCGTGCCGCATCGTCCAGGTGGATCAGCGCCAGGCCGCTGTCGTATTCATAGTGGCCGGCCTCGAAAACGCCGCTCAGCGTGAACTGCTTCAGCCGCGGGATCACGCCGGCCGGCGTCATCTGCCCGCCAGCGGCCACCAGCGTGACCTTGTCGCCGACGCGCACGCCCAGGCTGCGCGCCAGCTCGGCGCCGAGCACGATGTTCCAGCTGCCCGGCGTCAGGCCGGCCAGCGTGCTGTCGCGCAGCTGTGCGGCCAGCGGCGTGACCGTGGCCTCGTCGGGCGGCGAGATGCCGCGCACGATGGCCGCACGCATGTCGTCGCCGCGCGCCACCAGCGCCTGCGAAGCAACAAAGGGCGCGGCGCCCTGCACGGCCGGGTTCTCGCGCGCCTTGGCAGCGGTGGCCTGCCAGTCGGGCAAGGCAGTGCCGCGCGGCTCGAAGATCTCCACATGCGCGATCACCGACAGCATGCGGTCGCGCACCTCCTTCTGGAAGCCGTTCATCACGCTGAGCACGATGATCAGCGCGGCCACGCCGAGCGCGATGCCCAGCATCGACACGCCGGAGATGAAGGAGATGAAGCGGTTGCGCCGCCCGCTGCGGCCGGCGCGGGTGTAGCGCCAGCCGATCTGCAGTTCGTAGGGGAGGCTCATGGCGGCGCGATGCTAACCGCCCTGTAACGACGCGCCCGGCGCGTTGCCCGGCGCCCCTGCGTTCACGGGGGAGGAACTGTGTCGTTACACGGCAGGCGTGCGCTGCATCACGGCCCGCGGCAGGCCGGCACCTGCACGCGGGGTGGGCTTGCGCGGCGCCCGCCCCTAAAACCTCGGCATGGCCCGGCAACGCAAGCCGGGCCTGCTGAAAGCCCCCACCACTGCACCGAAAGCACCGCAATGAAACTGAAAACCCTGGCTACCTCGATCCTCCTGGCCTTCGCCGCCGGCGGCGCGATGGCCGACGACCAGACCGTCACCTTCTCGGGTTCGATCGCCTCCTTCGACAGCATCGGCACGGTGCTGGCCGGTGGCGACGACGTCATCACTTTCGACGGGCTGGCTTTGGGCATGTACGACTTCACGCTGACGCTCAGCGGCCAGTACATGAAGCTGAGCTCGGCCACGCTGAACGGCGTCGTCGGCACGGTCATGAACATGAACAAGATGAGCTTCGCCGGCGTCGACGGTACGGCCAACACGCCGCTGGTGCTGACCTTGACCGGTGTGACCTCGACCAAGGGCACGCCGATCTATTCGGGCGAACTGAGCGTCGCCGCCGTGCCGGAACCCGAGACCTACGCCATGTTCCTGGCAGGGCTGGGTGCGCTGGGCTTCATGGCCCGCCGCCGCCGTTTGCAGGCCTGATCACGGGTTTGACGAGGACACGCGCGGGCCTGCGGGCCCGCGTTGTCTTTTTGGGGGGCCGGATAATCGCTGCATGCACCTCGTGGTCCCCTATGCAGCGCCCCCTGCCGAGGCCGCTGCCCTGCCTGACCTGGGGCTGCGTCTTCCGCATCTGCAACGACTGCTGGCACGGCTGTCGCCGTCGCAGCGTCTGGATGGCGCGCTTGCTGCGCTGAACCTGCCGCACGAACATGTGTTGGCAGCCTGCCGCGGCTGGCCCGCCGCCGATGGCAGGCTGCCGCTGGCCGCCGCGGCCGCGGTGGCCGACGGCCTGCCTGCACCCGTGCCCGGCGAAGGCTGGGGCCTCCTGACGCCCACCCACTGGCAGGTCGGCGCGGACCGCGTGCTGCTGCTCGATCCAGCGCAGCTGCACCTGGACGAAGACGAATCCCGCACGCTGATGGATGCGCTGCGCAGCCTGTTCGAGCCCGAAGGCTGGCAGCTCCACTGGGGCGCACCGCTGCGCTGGTATGCCGTGCATGACAGCCTGTGCGGGCTGGCGACCGCCTCGCTGGACCGTGTGATGGGCCAGGGCATCGAGGCCTGGCTGCCCGACCGGCAGGCCGGCCGCACACTGCGCCGCCTTCAGGCCGAAGCGCAGATGCTGCTGTACACCCACCCGGTCAACGCCGCGCGCGAGGCGCGTGGCGAACTGCCGGTCAATTCCTTCTGGCTCAGTGGCACCGGCGCGGCCATGGCCCCCGCCACCCCGGCCGACCCGCCGCTGCTGGACGACCGCCTGGGCGCCCCCTGGCGGGCCGCCGATGGGCCGGCCTGGGTCGCCGCGTGGCAGGCGCTGGATGCCGAACGCCTGGCCGATCTGGCGGCGCGTGCTGCGACAGGCCAGCCTGTGTCGCTGACGCTGTGCGGTGCCCGCGCGGCGCAGCGCTTCGACAACCCGCCGCGCAGCACGCTGCAACGGTTGCTGAGCCGCTGGCGGCCCGCGGCATGGCAGCCGCTGCTGGAGAGCTTGTGAGCCCGCGCCTGGAAATCCGCGACGTGCCGCCGCGCAGCGCCTTCGCGCTGGAGCAGGCCGGCGCGCACCCGCTGCTGGCGCGGCTGCTGGCGGCGCGTGGCGTGCGCCAGCCCGAAGAGCTGGACGACGGCCTGAACCAGCTGCTGCCGCCGCAGACGCTGCGCGGAGCCGACGCGGCCGCGGTGCTGCTGGCCGACGTGCTGCAGCAGGGCCGGCGGCTGTGCGTGGTGGCCGACTACGACTGCGACGGCGCCACCGCCTGCGCGGTGCTGCTGCGCGGTCTGCGCATGCTGGGTGCGCGGCCCGACACGCTGCACTACGTGGTGCCCGATCGTGCACGCCATGGCTACGGACTCACGCCGGCCATCGTCGACCTGGCGCTGCCGAAGCGGCCGTCGCTGCTGGTCACGGTGGACAACGGCATCGCCAGCCTGGAAGGCGTGGCCCATGCGCGCGCGCTGGGGCTGCAGGTGCTGGTCACCGACCACCATCTGCCGGCGCGCGAAGGCGACCAGGTGCGTCTGCCCGAGGCCGAGGTGATCGTCAACCCGAACCAGCCCGGCTGCGGCTTCGAGAGCAAGGCGCTGGCCGGCGTGGGCGTGGTGTTCTACGTGCTGCTGGCCACCCGGGCCGAGCTGCGGCGGCGTGGCGCCTTCGATGCCGCCAGCCAGCCGCGGCTGGATGCGCTGCTCGACCTGGTGGCGCTGGGCACGGTGGCCGACGTGGTGCGGCTCGACGCCAACAACCGCCGGCTGGTGGCGCAGGGCCTGAAGCGGGTGCGTGCTGGTCGCATGCAGTGCGGCGTGGCGGCGCTGTTCCAGGTGGCCGGACGCGATCCGCGGCGTGCCGCGGCCTTCGACTTCGGCTTTGCGCTCGGGCCGCGTATCAATGCCGCCGGCCGGCTGTCGGACATGACGATGGGCATCGAATGCCTGCTCAGCGACGACCCGGCGCAGGCGCTGCAGCTGGCCCAGGCGCTGGACGGCATCAACCGCCAGCGCCGCGAAGTGGAATCCGGCATGAACGAGCAGGCCCAGGCCGCACTGGAGCGGCTGCTGCCGGCAGCCGACAGCCTGCCGCCCAGCGCACTGTCGCTGTTCGACCCGCAGTTCCACGAAGGCGTGGTCGGCATCGTCGCCGGCCGGCTGAAGGACCGGCTGCACCGCCCGACCTTCGTCTTCGCGCGCGGTGCCGACGGGCTGCTGAAGGGCTCGGGCCGCTCGATCGCGGGCTTCCACCTGCGCGATGCACTGGACCTGGTGGCCAAGCGCCACCCGGCGCTGCTGCGCCGCTTCGGCGGGCATGCGATGGCCGCCGGCTGCAGCATCGAGGAAGCCGCCTTCGGCCAGTTCGACCAGGCGCTGCAACAGGTCGCCGCCGAATGGCTGGACGCGGCCACGCTGACGCGCACGCTGCGCACCGACGGGCCGCTGGCCGTCGAATGGTTCAACCCGCAGACGGTGGCGCTGCTGGACGCGCAGGTCTGGGGCCAGGGCTTCGAGCCGCCGCTGTTCTGCGACGAGGTCGAGGTGCTGCAGCAGCGCCTGGTGGGCGAGAAGCACCTGAAGCTGCGCGTGCGCCATGCCGGCGCGCTGCGCGATGCCATCTGGTTCGGCCATGCCGAGCCGCTGCCGGCGCGCGTGCGGCTGGCCTACCGGCTGAGCCTGGACGAATGGCAGGGCCAGGCGCGGGTGCAGATGGTCGTGGAGGCAGCAGGGTGATGCCAGGCTGCGGCACCATCCGGGCCTTTCACGATCGAACGACGATGATCCGACTGCTCCCCCTGCTGTGCAGCCTGCTGCTGCTGCCCGCCCATGCGGCCGACCCGAAGCTGGTCAGCGTGGCCCGCGGCCTGGCCAATCCCTGGGCCGTGGCCTTCCTGCCCGACGGGCGCTTCCTGGTCACCGAGCGCGCCGGCCGCATGCGCATCGTCGAGCGCGACGGCCGCCTGGGCGAGCCCGTTGCCGGCCTGCCGCCGGTGGATGCGGGCGGCCAGTGCGGCCTGCTCGACGTGGTGCTGGACCCGAAGTACGCTGACAACGGCTGGGTCTACTGGAGCTATGCCGAGGCCGGCGAGGGCGGCAACAGCACCGCGGTGGCCCGCGGCAAGCTGCAGGGCAACCGCATGGTCGAGGTGCAGAAGATCTTCACCCAGCAGCCCAAGGTGGCCAGCCAGCTGCATTGCGGCTCGCGGCTGGTGTTCGGCAGCGACGGCCGGCTGTTCATCGCGCTGGGCGACCGCTTCTCGCGCAAGGACGACGCGCAGAAGCTGGACAACCACCTGGGCAAGATCGTGCGTATCGAGCCCGACGGCAAGGTGCCGGCCGACAACCCCTTCGTCGCGACCGCAGGGGCCCGGCCCGAGATCTGGAGCCTGGGCCACCGCAACATCCAGGGCGCGGCGCTGCAGCCGGGCACCGGTGAGCTGTGGGCCACCGAGCACGGCCCGCAGGGCGGCGACGAGCTGAACCGCGTGCAGGCCGGCCGCAACTACGGCTGGCCGGTGCTGACCTATGGCCGCAACTACGGCATTGGCACCCGCATCGGCGAAGAAGGCCCGAAGCCCGGCTTCGAGCAGCCGCTGAAGGTGTGGATGCCGGTGTCGGTGGCGCCCAGCGGCATGGTGTTCCTGAGCAGCGAGCGCTACCCCGGCTGGAAGGGCAACGTCTTCCTGGGCACACTGCGCGGGCAGTCTCTGCTGCGCCTGGAACTGGACGGCACCAAGGTCGTCAAGGAAGAGGCGCTGCCGTCGGCCGGCAATGCCCGCATCCGCGATGTGCGCCAGGGGCCCGATGGCTTCCTGTACCTGCTGACCGACAGCGCCGACGGCCAGCTGCTGCGGCTGCAGCCCTGAGGCGGTTTCAGGCGTCTTCGGCGGTATCCAGCACCACCCGGCCGACGATGCGGCCGGCTTCCAGGTCGCGCAGGCTGTCCTCGGCGGCAGCCAGGGGCCGCACCTGCACCTCCGGCAGCTGCAGGCGGCCGTCGCGCACCATCTGCACCAGTTCGCGGATCTGCTGCGTGTTGCCGACGGCCGAACCGCGCAGCGAGACCTCGCGCATCGCCAGCGCCGGCAGCGGCACCGGCAGGGCGCCGCCGAACAGACCCACGACCACCATCTGTCCACCCTTGAGCAGCGCCGGCAGCGCCAGCTGCGCCGTGGCCGGCGCGCCGACGAAATCGACCATGTGGCTCAGGCCGCCGCCGGAGATGCGCAGCAGCTCCGCCGGCCCGGGCGTGGTTTTCAGGTTGACCGTGGCCGCGGCCCCCGCCTGCGTGGCGGCAGCGAGCTTGGCATCGTCGATGTCGCAGGCAATCACGCGGGCGTGGCCCTTCGCCTTCAGCACCGCCAGCGCCAGCAGCCCCACGCCGCCGCAGCCCAGCACCGCCACCCAGTCATCGGCCGCCAGCGGGCCGAACTTGCTGACGGCCGAATACGCCGTGACGCCGGAACAGGCCAGCACCGCACAGCGCGCCGCGTCCAGCCCCTCGGCATCGACCAGGTAGCGCGCATGCGGCACCAACAGGTGCGTGGCGAAGCCGCCCGGTGCGGCCATCCCAAGCGCGCGCATCTGGTTGCACAGGTTGTCGCGTCCGGCCACGCAGAAGCGGCACTGGCCGCAGCCGATCCACGGGTTCACCAGCACCTGGCGGCCGAGTTCGACGCCACGCACGTTGCCGCCCACCGCCTGGACCACGCCGATCGGCTCGTGCCCCAGCGTCAGCGGCAGTTGCGTGCCGCGGTCAGACAGCTTCAGCTTGTTGCCGCCACCCAGGTCGAACCAACCCTCGCGGATGTGCACATCGGAATGGCAGACGCCGCAGTAGCTGAGCCGGACCAACACCTCCTCCGGGCCGGGCTGCGGCGTATCGCGCAGCCGGCTCTGCAGCGGCTGGCCCCATTCGGCGATGTCGTAGCTTTGCATGGTGGTCTCCTCGGTTGCGTGGGGCCGGGCGGGCGCATTGACGGCACCCCCACGGCTGACTAGCATCGGCCTAAAAATCCGAATCCAAGTTCATGTTGTCAGAGCCTTCCGAAACCTCCGCCAGCGCCGCTGGCGTGCGCACGGCCAAGCAGTCGCGCAGCCAGCTCAAGCACGAGGCCCTGCTGCAGGCCGGTCGAAGGCTGCTGGAGACCCAGGACCTGGGCACGCTGTCGGTGGCGCAGCTGACGCGCGACGCCGGCATGGCGGTGGGCTCGTTCTATTCCCGCTTCGAGGACAAGGATGCCTGGTTCGCCGAGCTGGTGCGCGTCACTGGCGATGCCGTGCTGCGCGACACGCAGGCGCTGCTGACCGGCCCGCGCTGGCAGCGTGCGAGCGATGCGCACAAGGTGACGCTGATCGTGCACCACGTGGTCGACATCCATCGCCTGCACCGCGGCATCTTCCGTGCCGCGCACTACGACTCGGCGCGTTCCACCCGGCACTGGCCGCAGCTGCAGGCCTACGGCCTGCGCATCGGCGACGAGGTCTGCCGCGCGTTGTCGGCGCACATGCGGCGCGTGCCGCTGGCGCAGCGCCGGCTGCGCGTGGGCATCGCACTGCAGCTGATGTTCGGCACCCTGGTCAACGCGGTGCTGCATGATCCGGGTCCGCTGGCCCTGAACGATCCGCGGCTGGAGCGCGAGCTGGCACGCGCCTTCCTGCACTGCGTCGGCCTGGATTGAGGCGCGCGGCCGGGCTCAGCCCGGGATGCGCACCTGCATGTCGCTGATGCCGCGCACGAAGTTCGACAGCAGCCGCTTCGGCTCGCTGGTGACCTCGATGACCGGGAAGCGCTTCAGGATCTCTTCCCACAGGATCTTCAGCTGCAGCTCGGCCAGGCGGTTGCCCACGCAGCGATGGATGCCGAAGCCGAAGCTCAGGTGCTGGCGCGGCCGCGGCCGGTCGATGATGAAGGCGTCGGGGTTGTCGATCATCGTCTCGTCGCGGTTGCCCGAGAGGTACCACATGACGACCTTGTCGCCCTTGAGGATCTTCTTGCCGCCCAGTTCCACGTCCTGCAGCGCGGTGCGGCGCATCATCGGCAACGGCGTCTGCCAGCGGATGATCTCGGGCACCATGCTGTCCACCAGCTTCGGGTTGGCGCGCAGCTTGGCCCACTCGTCGGGGTAGCGGCTCATCGCCAGCAGCCCGCCGGTCATCGAGTTGCGGGTGGTGTCGTTGCCGCCGACGATCAGCAGCGTCAGGTTGCCCATGTATTCCATCGGCGACATGTGGCGGGTGGCCGGGTTGTGCGCCAGCATCGACACCAGGTCGTTGCTGGGTGGCGCGTTGACGCGCTCGTTCCACAGCTTGGTGAAGTAGGCCAGCATCTTGCCCAACTCGGCCAGGCGGGCCTCCTGCGATTCGACCAGGCCGTCGACCTCGGGCACCGAGGTGGCCACGTCGGACCACCAGGTGAGCAGCTTGCGGTCCTCGAAGGGGAAGTCGAACAGCGTGGCCAGCATCTGCGTGGTCAGCTCGATCGACACACGCTGCACCCAGTTGAACTCCTCGTTGCGGGGCAGCTCATCGAGCACCTTGGCGGTGCGCGCGCGGATCGTGCTTTCCATCGACGCCAGGTTGGCCGGCGCGACGATCGGGCTTACCGCCTTGCGCTGCTCGTCATGCTTGGGCGGGTCCATCGCAATGAACATCTGCAGCCGCTGCTCGGGGTTCGGCGCGTTGAACAGCGCGATGCCGCCCTGCGTCCAGTCGGACGAGTACACGCCGTGGTTGGTGTCCACGGCCATGATGTCCTGGTACCGCGTCACCGACCAGAAGCGGCCGTAGAACTGGTTCTCGAAGAAGTGCACCGGGTCGTCGCGACGAAGCCGCGCGAAGTAGTGGCCGATGGTGTCTTCCTGGAACAGCCGGGGCTTGCTGACGTCGATCTCCTCGATCGGCATCGAGAAGGCTTCCTCGCGGGCCAGGGCCTGCAGTTCCGCGTCGTGGGTCGGTGCGTTCATGAGGGTCTCCGTTCAGTGCTGGCCTTCGGGCAGGCGCAGGACGATGCCGTCGAGCGCGTCGTTCATGTCGATCTGGCACGACAGGCGCGAGTTCTCCTGCGTGGCCGCGGCGAAGCTGAGCATGCTTTCTTCCATCTCGGTGCGCGCGCCGGTCTTGGCCAACCAGTCGCCGTCCACATAGACATGGCAGGTGGCACAGGCACATGCGCCGCCGCAGTCGGCGTCGATGCCCGGCACGTTGTGATCGACCGCGGCGCGCATCAGCGACACGCCGTTGGTGGCGTCGACCTCGTGGCGGGTGCCGTTGTGTTCGATGAAGATGACTCTGGGCATGGTGCTTCCGGTTCAGGGTGGCGGTTGTCTGCCGGCATCATAGAAAAATTCGAATCGACATTCAAGTTTTGCACTGTCGTCATGGTGCGCCGCAGCATGACCGAGCGCGCAGACCCGGTCCTACACTGCGGCCACCCCAGGACAAGGAGACCCTCCGGATGCACCCATCGATCCACGCGCAGAGCACCCCCGACAAGCCGGCCTGGCGAATGGCCGGCAGCGGCCAGACCGTGAGCTACCGTCAGCTGGACGAAGCGTCGAACCGGCTGGCGCACTACTTCCGCAGCGTGGGCGTGGGCATCGGCGACCGCATCGCGCTGATGCTCGAGAACCATCCGCGCTACTTCGAGATCTGCTGGGCGGCGCAACGTGCCGGCATCGTCTACACCGCCATCAGCAGCCGGCTCACCGCCGGCGAGGCGGCCTACATCGTCAACGACTGCGGCGCCAAGGTGTTCATCAGCTCGATGGCGCTGGCCGGCCAGGCGGCCGAACTGCTGGGGCAAACGCCCAGGGTGCAGACCCGTTTGATGCTGGATGGCACCATCGACGGCTACCAGGCCTACGAGGCCGCAGTCGCGGGCTTCCCGACCGAGCGCATCGCCGACGAATCCGCCGGCGGCGACATGCTCTATTCGTCGGGCACCACCGGCCGGCCCAAGGGCGTGTTCGTGCCGCCGGAATCGACCGACATCGCCTACGTCAACTCGCTGCTGAAGGTGTGCATCGGCCCCTGGCAGATGGGGCCCGAGACGCTGTACCTGTCACCCGGGCCGCTGTACCACGCGGCGCCGCTGCGCTTTGCGATGGCAGTGATGCGCCTGGGCGGCACGGTGGTGGTGATGGAGCACTTCGACGCCGCCGAGTTCCTGGCGCTCGTGGAGAAGCATCGCATCACGCACACCCAGGTGGTGCCGACGATGTTCGTGCGCATGCTCAAGCTGCCCGAGGCCCAACGCCGCGCGCACGACCTGTCGAGCCTGCGCATCGCGATCCATGCCGCCGCGCCCTGCCCGGTGCCGGTGAAGGAACAGATGATCGCCTGGTGGGGCCCGATCATCTGGGAGTACTACGCCGGCACCGAAGGCATGGGCATGACGCTGGTGAACTCGGCCGACTGGCTGACCCACAAGGGCACGGTCGGCCGCGCGGTGGTGGGCGTGCTGCACATCTGCGACGACGACGGCAACGAGTTGCCGCCAGGGCAGAACGGCGGCGTGTACTTCTCCGACGGCAAGGCCTTCGAATACCACAACGACCCGGAGAAGACGGCGGCTGCCCGCAACGCGCGCGGCTGGACCACGCTGGGCGACATCGGCACCATGGACGCCGAGGGCTACCTGTACCTGACCGACCGCAAGGCCCACATGATCATCTCCGGCGGGGTGAACATCTACCCGCAGGAGGCCGAGAACCTGCTGGTCACGCACCCGAAGGTGCTGGACGTGGCGGTGTTCGGCGTGCCGAACGAGGAGTTCGGCGAAGAGGTCAAGGCGGTGGTGCAGCCGCGCGACATGGCCCACGCCGGCAAGGCGCTGGAGCAGGAGCTGATTGCCTTCTGCCGCGAACACCTGTCGGCCATCAAGTGCCCGCGATCGATCGATTTCGAGGCCGAGCTGCCGCGCCACCCCACCGGCAAGCTGTACAAGCGGCTGCTGCGCGACCGCTACTGGAAGGGCCACGCCAGCAAGATCGTCTGAGCGGCCTCAGTGCCGGCGGCCCCAGCGGCGCAGCCGCTCGAACAGGCCTGGGCCCTCGCCGCGCGCCGCCGGATGGCTGCGCATGACCATCAGCGCCGAGTTCAGGTACAGCGCGTTCAGCAACCGCCGCGCGCGGTCTTCGCTCATGCCTGGCCAGTCGGCGATCTCGCGCAGTGGCGCCGATTCGCGACGCAGCCGCTCTGCGGCCGGGCCCAGTGCGCCCGAAGCCAGCGGCCGGTCGTCGCGACCGAGCGTCGCCCGGTAGGCCGCCGGGCCGGCAATCTCGGAAAGCAGCTGCACCCGGGGGCCGTGCAGCGCGATGTGCCACAGCAGCGGTTTCAGCGGCCGGTAATGCTCCAGCCGGCCCACGCGTTCGTGCATCCAGTGGCCGGGCGGACGCAGCCCCGGTGCATCGCAGGACAGCACCCGCAGGCTGCCGAGCGATTCGGGCGGGGCGAGCGACAGGTCGCGCGGTGAGTGGTAGATCTGCTCATTGGGAAACAGGGTCACCGGCCACACCAGATCGTCGTAGCGCAGGCACAGCAGGGCCGCCTGGCGGTGGCGCATGCACGCAGCCAGCACCTCGAGTACGTCGCCCAGTTCGCGCCGGGCTTCGAGCTGGCGCAGGTCGGCCACCAGCGTCGTAGGCAGCACGGTGTTCTCGCCCAGCTGGGCAAAGGCGCTGGAGCTGCGCTCCAGGCGCATGCGCTCGTAGGCGCTGACACGCCAGAGGGTCGAATCCTCGAAGTCATGCATGGCCGCCACCTGCTGCCCACCGCGGGTCCAGGGCCATTCTGCCCGAGCTGCCAACGGCTGTGTCGGCCTCGCCGGCGCGCCAGTCGCTTGGCGTGTGCCCGGTCCAGTGGCGGAAGGCCCGGGCGAAGCTCTTTTCGCTGCGAAAGCCCAGCTGGTGGGCGATCTGCTTCACCGGCTGGCGCGTGCGGCGCAGCAGTTCCTGGGCGCGTGCGCAGTGCGCCTCGTCCTTCAACGCCTGCACCGAGGCACCCTGCTGGCGCAGGTGGCGGTGCAGCGTGCGCAGCGACAGGTTCAGCGCCCGGGCCAGTCCCTGGGCGTCCAGCGCGCCGCCGGCCGGGTCGTGCAGCAGCTCGCGCACCCGCTGCACCAGCAGCCGGTCGCGGCGGTACTGCAGCACCGTCAGCGGCAGTGCGTGCTGCAGCATGGTGCGCAGCGCCCGCTCGTCGCGGCGCAGCGGCAGCGCCAGGTAGTGCGCGTCGAAGCTGAAGCCGGCCTGCGGCGCGGCAAAGCGCACCGGGCCGGGGAAGAGCAGCGGGTACACCGCGGCATGCGCCGGCGGGGCGAAGGGGAAGGCGGCCTCGCGCAGCGCGATGCGCGAATCCACCGCCCAGCAGGCATAGCCGTGCACGTAGCGCAGGCTGGTCAGCAGGCAGAACTCGCGCAGCCGGCCCAGCTCGCGGTGCTCGGTGATCGACAGCGTGGCCAACTGGCCGTCGTCGTGCAGTTGCAGCTCGATGTCGTCCACCAGCAACCGGTGGTGGCGGCACCAGCGCTTCAGCGCCACGCCCAGGTTCGGCGCGCCCAGCGAGGCGCGGCACAGCAGCCCGTAGCTGCCCCAGGGCAGGCGGCGCGCGAACCAGCCCAGCGCCTCGTCGTCCAGCTGCTGCATCGCGGTGGCGCACAGCGTCTCGAACTGCGCGGCCGTGACCCGCGCCTCCGGCCTACGCAGCAGCTCAGGCGCGATTTGCGCCCGTTCCAGCGCCTCGGCCGGGCTGGCGCCATAGCGCTCGAAGGCCAGCACCACCGCCTGCACGAAGGCGATGGGCGTGGCGGCCTGGCGGTTGGGCCGGGCTGGCGCGACAGGACGGACGGGTGGCATCGGTCGAGTGTCACCCGCCTTGGCACGATATGCAACCAATCTGGCGCCCAAGGCGTGCCGAGGCGGCTTAAGCTTCGGCCTCCCGACCGAGGGTGAACCCGGCGGCCCGAAGGAGACAAGCATGAGCGCCACCCTTGCCCAGCCGCCCGGCATCGCGCCGCGCGACGGCCTGTCCCACGTGCGCGGTGACACCGCGGCGCCGCTGTCCACCCAGACCATTCCCGCGCTGCTGGCCGATGCCGTGGCCCGCTTCGGCGAGCGGCCGGCAGTGGCGTTCCGCGAGCAGGGCATCCGCTGGACCTGGCGCGAGTTCGCGCTCCAGGTCGACGAGATGGCCGCTGGGTTTCTGGCGCTGGGCCTGCAGCGTGGCGACCGCGTCGGCATCTGGTCGCCGAACCGCGCCGAATGGCTGGTGACGCAGTTCGCCACCGCGCGTATCGGGCTGATCCTGGTGAACATCAACCCGGCCTACCGGCTGCACGAGCTGGAATACGCGCTCAACGTCTCGGGCTGCCGCGCTATCGTCACGGCCGAGCGGCTGAAGACCTCGATGTACCTGCAGATGCTGCAGACGCTGGCGCCGGAGCTGGCGCACAGCGAGCCCGGTGCGCTGAAGGCGGCCCGTCTGCCGGCACTGCAGTGGATCATTCGCATGGGCGACGAGGCCGCGCCCGGCATGCTGAACTACGGCGCGCTGCTGGAGCGCGGCCGCGCCAGCCTGCAGAGCCGGCAGCTGGATGCGATCAGCGCCGCGCTGGACTGCCACGACCCCATCAACATCCAGTTCACCAGCGGTACCACCGGCAACCCGAAGGGCGCCACGCTGACGCACCACAACGTGGTCAACAACGCGCGCTTCATCGCGCAATGCATGCGCTTCACCGAAGCCGATGCGCTGTGCATCCCCGTGCCGCTGTACCACTGCTTCGGCATGGTGCTGGCGGTGCTGGCCTGCGTGTCCACCGGCGCACGCATGGTCTTCCCTGGCGAAGCGTTCGAGCCGCTGGCCACGCTGCAGGCGGTGGCCGAGGAGCGCTGCACCGCGCTGCACGGCGTGCCGACGATGTTCATCGCCGAACTCGACCATCCGCGCTTCGCCGAGTTCGACCTGTCGTCCTTGCGCACCGGCATCATGGCCGGCTCGCCGTGCCCGATCGAGACGATGAAGCGCGTGGTCGCGCAGATGCACATGCGAGAGATCACCATTGCCTACGGCATGACCGAGACCTCGCCGGTGTCCTTCCAGAGTTCCACCGACGACCCGCTGGAGCGCCGCGTGTCCACCGTCGGTCGCATCCAGCCGCACCTGGAGGTGAAGATCGTCGACGGCGACGGCCGCGTCGTGCCGGTGGGCGAGAAGGGCGAGTTGTGCACCAAGGGCTATGCGGTGATGCAGGGCTACTGGGGCGACCCTGCGCGAACGGCCGAGGCCATCCGCGACGGCTGGATGCACACCGGCGACCTGGCGACCATCGATGCCGAGGGCTACTGCAACATCGTCGGCCGCGTGAAGGACATGCTGATCCGTGGCGGCGAGAACGTCTACCCGCGCGAGGTTGAGGAGTTCCTGTTCCGCCACCCCAAGGTGCAGTCGGTGCAGGTCTTCGGCGTGCCCGACCCGAAGTACGTCGAGGAGGTCTGCGCCTGGATCACGCTGAAGCCCGGCGAGACCTGCACTGAAGCCGAGATCCGCGATTTCTGCCGCGACCAGATCGCCCACTACAAGGTGCCGCGCTACATCCGTTTCGTCAACGAGATGCCGATGACCATCACCGGCAAGGTGCAGAAGTTCGTGATGCGCGAGAAGATGATCGAAGAGCTCGGTCTGTCCGTTGCCAAGACCGCCTGAAACCCGGAGCCCCCATGAGTTCACTGACCACCGGCCTGCGCTTTGCGCTGGGCGAGACCATTGACATGCTGCGCGACAGCGTGCAGGCCTTCGCGGCCGAACAGATCGCGCCGCGCGCCGCCGACATCGACCGCGATAACCAGTTTCCGCCCGACCTGTGGAAGAAGCTGGGCGCGCTGGGCCTGCACGGCATGACGGTCAGCGAGGAGTACGGCGGCTCGGCCATGGGCTACCTGGCGCACATCATCGCGATGGAGGAGGTGTCGCGCGTCTCGGCCTCGGTGGGCCTGAGCTACGGCGCGCATTCCAACCTTTGCGTCAACCAGATCCACCGCAACGGCACGGCCGCGCAGAAGGCGAAGTACCTGCCCAAGCTGGTCAGCGGCGAGCACGTGGGCGCGCTGGCGATGAGCGAGCCCAATGCCGGCAGCGACGTGGTGAGCATGAAGCTGCGCGCGGACCTGAAGGGCGACCGCTACGTGCTCAACGGCAGCAAGATGTGGATCACCAACGGCGGCGATGCCGACACGCTGGTGATCTACGCGAAGACCGACCTGAATGCCGGCGCCGGCGGCATGACCGCCTTCATCGTCGAGAAGGGCTTCAAGGGCCTCAGCTACGGCAGCAAGCTCGACAAGCTGGGCATGCGCGGCAGCAACACCTGGCCGCTGTTCTTCGACGACTGCGAGGTGCCCGAGGAGAACGTGCTGGGCGGCGAGGGCAAGGGCGTCAAGGTGCTGATGAGCGGGCTGGACTACGAGCGCGCGGTGCTGTCCGGCGGGCCGCTGGGCATCATGGCCGCCTGCATGGACCTGGTGCTGCCCTATGTGCACGAGCGCAAGCAGTTCGGCCAGAGCATCGGCGAGTTCCAGCTGATGCAGGGCAAGCTGGCCGACATGTACAGCACCTGGTCGGCGACGCGTGCCTATGTGTACGCGGTGGGCCAGGCCTGCGACCGCGGCGACCATGCGCGCACGCTGCGCAAGGACGCCGCCGGCGCCATCCTGTACTCCGCCGAGAAGGCCACCTGGATGGCCGGCGAGGCGATCCAGACGCTGGGCGGCAACGGCTACATCAACGAGTTCCCCGCCGGGCGGCTGTGGCGCGACGCCAAGCTGTACGAGATCGGGGCAGGGACGTCGGAGATCCGCCGCATGCTGATCGGCCGCGAGTTGTACTCCGAGTCGATGTGAGGCGGGCCATCCCATGCAGGCACTGAAGTCGCAGATCAACACCCGCTCGGAAGACTTCCGGGCCAATGCCCAGCGGCTGCGTGCACAGGTCGAAGACCTGCGCGCCAAGGCGGCGATGGTGGCGCTGGGCGGCGGCGAGGCGGCGCGCGCGCGCCATGCCTCTCGCGGCAAGCTGCTGCCGCGCGAGCGGGTCGAGCACCTGCTGGACCCCGGCACGCCCTTTCTCGAGGTGGGCCAGCTGGCCGCGCTGGGCATGTACGACGACGAGGCGCCTTCGGCCGGCATCGTCACCGGCATCGGCCGCGTGATGGGCCGCGAATGCATGATCGTGGCCAACGATGCCACGGTGAAGGGCGGCACCTACTATCCCGTCACGGTGAAGAAGCACCTGCGCGCGCAGGAAATCGCGCTGCAGAACCACCTGCCCTGCATCTACCTGGTGGATTCGGGCGGAGCCTTCCTGCCGAAGCAGGACGAGGTCTTCCCCGACCGCGATCACTTCGGCCGCATCTTCTACAACCAGGCCAACATGTCGGCGCTGGGCATTCCGCAGGTGGCGGTGGTGATGGGCTCGTGCACGGCGGGCGGCGCCTACGTGCCGGCCATGAGCGACGAGACGGTCATCGTCAAGAACCAGGGCACCATCTTCCTGGGCGGGCCACCGCTGGTGAAGGCTGCCACCGGCGAGGTGGTGTCGGCAGAGGACCTGGGCGGTGGCGACGTGCACACGCGGCTGTCCGGGGTGGCCGACCACCTGGCCGAGAACGACAGCCATGCGCTCTTCATCGCCCGGCGCATCGTCGCCAGCTTCAACCGCGACAAGCCCAACCCGGTGCGCTTCGAGGCTACCGAAGAGCCGCTGTACGACCCGGAAGAGCTCTACGGCGTGATCCCGGCCGACACCCGCAAGCCCTACGACGTGCGCGAGGTGATCGCCCGCGTGGTGGACGGCTCGCGCTTCGACGAGTTCAAGGCGCGCTACGGCAGCACGCTGGTCACCGGCTTCGCGCACCTGTACGGCATGCCGGTGGGCATCGTGGCCAACAACGGCATCCTGTTCAGCGAAAGCGCGCAGAAGGGCGCGCACTTCATCGAGCTGTGCGCGCAGCGCGGCGTGCCGCTGCTGTTCCTGCAGAACATCACCGGCTTCATGGTCGGCCGCAAGTACGAGAACGCCGGCATCGCCAAGGACGGCGCGAAGATGGTCACCGCGGTGGCCACCGCGCAGGTGCCCAAGCTCACGGTGCTGATCGGCGGCAGCTTCGGCGCCGGCAACTACGGCATGTGCGGCCGCGCCTACAGCCCGCGCTTCCTGTGGATGTGGCCCAACGCGCGCATCAGCGTGATGGGCGGCGAACAGGCCGCCAGCGTGCTGGCCACGGTCAAGCGCGACGGCATCGAAGCCAAGGGCGGCCAGTGGCCCAAGGACGAAGAAGCTGCCTTCAAGGCGCCGCTTCTCGAACAGTACGAGCACCAGGGCCACCCGTACTACGCCAGCGCACGGCTGTGGGACGACGGGGTGGTGGACCCGGCGCAGACCCGCCGCGTGCTCGGCCTGTCGCTGGCGGCCACGCTGAACGCGCCGATCCTGCCGACCAAGTTCGGCCTGTTCCGCATGTAGTGTAAGATGTGTTTGATTGCTATATTTCGTACACATCATGCGCACCAACATCGATATCGACGATGCCTTGATGGCCGAGGCCATGAAGGCGGGCCCGTACAAGACCAAGAAGGACGCCGTCGAGGCTGGCTTGAAGCTGCTGGCGCGGCAGGCCGCGTACCGCGAGATCCTCAAGTGGCGCGGCAAGCTGCGCTGGGAAGGCGACGAGTCCATCGACTGGGCGCAGCCTGCCGCGCCGGTGCTGAACGAGCCGCGTCCGCGCGCGCCGGTGGCAAAGGGCGCGCGTCGTGCTGGTCGTTGATTCATCGGTCTGGATCGACTTCTTCAACGGCGCCGACGAGCCGGCGGCCGAGGTGCTGGGGCAGCTGCTCGATCACGGCGAGGTGCGCCTCGTCGTGCCCGACCTGGTGCTCTTCGAAGTGCTGCGCGGCTTCAGGCTCGAACACGAATTTCGCACCGCGCGCCAGCTGATGCAGGCGCTGGACCTGGAATCCGCGGTGGACCCGGCACTGGCCATGGCCGCGGCCGAACACTATCGCCAGTTGCGCAGCCGCGGCCACACCGTGCGCAGCGCCATCGACGTGCTGGTGGCCAGCTTCTGCATCGAGCGCGACTACGCGCTGCTGCACGACGACCGCGATTTCGACGCCTTCGAGCGGCATCGCGGCTTGCGCGTGTGGCGGCACTGACGGAGACATGGGATGGTCAGCAAGATCCTGATTGCCAACCGCGGCGACAACGGCCGCCAGGCCGTTGCGGCGAAGCCAGATTGCATGGTGCGCGCAGCGCACGCAGGCGAGTTCGCCCCGATGGAGGCAGCGCATGTTTAGCAAGATCCTCATCGCCAATCGGGGCGAGATCGCCTGCCGGGTGATCAAGACCGCGCGCCGCCTGGGCATCGCCACCGTGGCGGTGTACTCCGAGGCCGATGCCAATGCGCGGCATGTGCGGCTGGCCGACGAGGCGGTGCTGATCGGCCCGCCGTCGGCGCGGCTGTCCTACCTGGTGGGCGATCGCATCATCGCCGCGGCGCAGGCCACCGGCGCGCAGGCGGTGCACCCGGGCTACGGCTTCCTGTCCGAGAACGAGGACTTCGCCGAGGCCTGTGCCGCGGCCGGGCTGGTGTTCATCGGCCCGCCGGCCTCGGCCATCCGCGCGATGGGCAGCAAGTCGGCCGCCAAGGCGCTGATGGCCAAGGCCGGCGTGCCGTTGACGCCCGGCTACCACGGCGACGAGCAGGACCCGGCCTTCCTGCAGGCGCAGGCCATGGCCATCGGCTACCCGGTGCTGATCAAAGCCAGTGCCGGCGGTGGCGGCAAGGGCATGCGCCGCGTCGACCGCGCCGAGGACTTTGCCGCCGCGCTGGCGTCCTGCCAGCGCGAGGCGAAGAACGCCTTCGGCGACGAGCAGGTCCTGGTCGAGAAGTACGTGCTGAAGCCGCGGCACATCGAGATCCAGGTCTTCGGCGATACGCATGGCCAGTGCGTCTACCTGTTCGAGCGCGACTGCTCGGTGCAGCGCCGGCACCAGAAGGTGCTGGAGGAAGCGCCTGCGCCGGGCATGACGCGCGAGCGCCGCGCCGCCATGGGCCAGGCCGCGGTCGAGGCCGCCAAGGCGGTGGGCTACGTGGGCGCCGGCACGGTGGAGTTCATCGCCAACCCGGACGGCAGCTTCTACTTCATGGAGATGAACACCCGGCTGCAGGTGGAGCATCCGGTCACCGAGATGATCACCGGGCTGGACCTGGTGGAATGGCAGTTGCGCGTGGCCGCCGGCGAGCCGCTGCCGCTGCGCCAGGACCAGCTGGCCATCGACGGCCATGCGATCGAGGCGCGCATCTATGCCGAGGATCCGGACAAGGGCTTCCTGCCGTCCACCGGCACGCTGCTGCACCTGGCGCCGCCGGCCGAAAGCGAGCATGTGCGCGTGGACACCGGGGTGGAGCAGGGCGATGCGATCAGCCCGCACTACGACCCGATGATCGCCAAGCTGATCGTCTGGGACCGCGACCGGCCCAAGGCGCTGGCCCGCATGCGCCAGGCGCTGGCGCGCTACCGCATCGTCGGCGTGGCCAACAACGTCGAGTTCCTGGCGCGGCTGGTCGGCGTGCCGTCCTTTGCCGAGGCCGACCTGGACACCGCGCTGATCGAGCGCGAGCAGGCCAACCTGTTCCCGCCCAAGGGCACGCCGCCCGACGAGGTGTGGCTGCTGGCCGCGCTGGCCGAGCTGCTGCGCGAAGCCGGCGGCCAGCGCGACGCGGCCGCTGCCGCAGCCGACCGCGATTCGCCGTGGCGGCTGCTCGACGGCTGGCGGCTGAACGGCAGCGCCACCCGGCAGCTGACGCTGCGCCACGGCGATGCGCCGCAGACGCTGACGGTGCGCAGCGCCGTCGGCGGCTGGCACATGGCGGTGGACGGCCGCGAGCAGCTGGTGCGCGGCACGCTGGCCCAAGACGGCCAGCTGCATGCGCAGCTGGGCGGGCGCCGCGTGCATGCCACGGTGGTGGAAGCCGCGGAGCGCCGGCATGTGTTCTTCGAAGGCCGCGCCTGGCCCTTGGTGCGCGTCGACACGCTGCACCGTGGCGGTGGCGGTGATGATGTCGAAGGCGGGTTGCGCGCGCCGATGCCGGGCAAGGTGATCGCGCTGCTGGCCGAGGCTGGGGCCGTCGTGGAGAAGGGCGCACCGCTGCTGGTGCTGGAGGCGATGAAGATGGAGCACACCATCAGCGCGCCGGCGCGTGGCACCGTCAAGGGCTTCCGTTATGCGCCGGGCGATCAGGTGGTCGATGGCGTCGAGTTGCTGGATTTCGAGGTGAGTGCATGAGTGCCGCCGAAACCGTTCGCATCGTCGAGATGGGCCCGCGCGACGGCCTGCAGAACGAGAAGCAGAGCATCCCGCTCGCGGTGAAGCTGGCGCTGATCGAGCGCCTGGCCGATGCCGGCCTGCGCGAGATCGAGGCCACCTCCTTCGTGTCGCCGAAGTGGGTGCCGCAGATGGCCGACCACGACGCGCTGATGCGCACGCTGCCGCGCCGGCCCGGCGTGCGCTACCCGGTGCTGACGCCGAACCTGCAGGGCTTCGAGGCCGCCGCCGCCGCTGGCGCCGACCGCGTGGCGGTGTTCGCCGCCGCGTCCGAGGCCTTCTCCAGGAAGAACATCAACTGCAGCATTGCCGAATCGATCGCCCGTTTCCTGCCGGTGATGGCCGCGGCGCGCGAACGCGGCATCAGCGTGCGCGGCTACGTGTCCTGCGTGATCGCCTGCCCCTACGAAGGCCCGGTGGCCCCGGCCCAGGTGGCCGAGGTGACGCAGCGCTTGATCGACATCGGCTGCGACGAGGTCTCGCTGGGCGACACCATCGGCGTGGGCACGCCGGCCACCGTGTCGCGCATGCTGGAGGCCTGCGCGCGCGCGGTGCCGCTGCAGCAGCTGGCCGGCCACTACCACGACACCTACGGCATGGCCGTGGCCAACGTGCAGGCCTCGCTGCAGATGGGGCTGCGCTGCTTCGACGCGTCGGTCGGCGGGCTCGGCGGCTGCCCCTATGCCAAGGGCGCCACCGGCAACGTGGCCACCGAAGACGTCGTCTATCTGTTGCACGGGTCGGGCTACGACACCGGCATCGACCTCGACCGCCTGGTCGACACCGCCGCCTGGATCAGCGCGCAGCTCGGCCGCGAGCCGGCGTCGCGCGTGGCCCGGGCCCTGCTAGCCAAGAGAAAGCCATGATCGTCCTCTACCACTGCATGAGTGCCCGTTCCTTCCGCCCCCTGTGGATGCTGGAGGAACTGGGCGTGCCCTACGAGCTGCGCATGCTGCCCTTCCCGCCGCGCGTGCTGAAGCCCGAGTACCTGGAGACCAACCCGCTGGGCACCATCCCGCTGCTGCTGGATGGCGACTCGCGCCTCACCGAGTCTTCGGCCTGCTGCCAGTACCTGGCAGTGCGCCATTCGCCGCGCGCGCTGAACGTCGAGCCCGACGAGCCGGGCTTCGCCGACTACCTGAACTTCCTGCACTTCGGCGAGGCCACGCTGACCTTCCCGCAGACGCTGCTGCTGCGCTATGGCCAGTTCGAGCCGCCCGAGCGCCGCCAGCCGCAGGTGGTGGAGGACTATGCCAAGTGGTTCCTGGCGCGGCTGCGCACGCTGGAGCCGCGGCTGGAAAAGTCCTCGTACCTTGCGGCCGACCGCTTCACCGCGGCCGACATCTCGGTGGGCTATGCGCTGATGCTGGCCCAGACCCTGAAGCTGAACGACCGCTTCAAGCCCTCGGTGGCGGCCTACTGGCAGCGGCTGCAGCAGCGCGAGGCCTTCGGCCGCGCGCTGAAGTCGCAGGCCCAGGCCGCCAAGGCGCAGGGGCTGGACCCGAAGCCGGCCGCCTGAACGTCAATCGGCGAAGCGCTGCGCGATGGCGCGAAAGTTGTCGCGCACCCGTTCGAAGGCATCGACGACCGCCGGATCGAAGTGCGTGCCGCGGCCGGCGAGGATGATGGCCTCGGCCTGCTCGGACGCCATGGCCGGCTTGTAGACGCGCTTGCAGATCAGCGCATCGTAGACGTCGGCCAGCGCCATCAGCCGCGCCGACAGCGGAATCGCCTCGCCTGCCAGGCCCTGCGGATAGCCGCTGCCGTCCCACTTCTCCTGGTGGGACAGCGCGATCTCCTTCGCATAGCGCAGGAACGGCAGCGCGTGGCCGATGGAGGCCTCGGCCCGCTCGATGGCCTCGAAGCCGATGGTGGTGTGGGTCTTCATCACCTCGAACTCCTCGGCCGTCAGCTTGCCCGGCTTCAGCAGGATGGCATCGGGAATGCCGATCTTGCCGATGTCGTGCAGCGGGGCCGACTTGAACAGCAGGCTGATGGTCTGATCGTTGAGCGTGGCCGCGTAGCGCGGCTGTTTGCGCAGCTCGCGCGCCAGGCATTCGACATAGTGCTGTGTGCGGCGCAGGTGGTTGCCCGTGTCGTTGTCGCGCGTCTCCGCCAGCGAGGCCATGGTCAGCACGGTGGCGTCCTGCAGCCCTTCGATCTCGGCCGTGCGGCGGCGCACTTCCTGTTCCAGGTGCGTGTTGTGGTCACGCAGCATCGCCGTGGCCCGCTTGACGGTGAGTTGCGTTTCCAGTCGCGCCAGCAGAATTGGCGGGCGGATCGGCTTGGCAATGAAGTCAGCCGCACCCAATGCCAGGCCACGCGCCTCGTCCTCGACCTCATCCAGCGCCGTCAGGAAGATGACGGCCATGTCGGCTGTGGCCGGGTCGGCCTTCAGGCGCCGGCAGACCTCGTGCCCGTCCAGGCCGGGCATCATCACATCCAGCAGGACCACGTCCGGAGGCGGCTCGGCTTTGGCCAGTTGCAGGGCCCTTTCGCCACTGTTGGCCAGGCGCACGCGATAGCGGTCACGCAGCAGCCCGGCCATCAGCGACAGGTTGTCGGGCGTGTCGTCCACGACCAGCACGACGGGGCGATCATCTCGCAGCATGTCAGCCTCCTTCCACCGCCAGGCAGTGGCTTTCCAGCAGCGCCGCCGCCTCGGCGAATGCGTACTGTCGCAGATGGCGCTCGAACTCGGCATGCTGCCCGCCGAGTACCACGCGCAACATCGGGGCCAGCCGTTCGGCCGTGCCCAGCCCATCGGCATCGCCGCCCAGCAGCTGCCTTTGCAGCAAGGCCAGCGCACGCGGGTCGGGGGTGATCGGGCCGGCCACGGGGGCTAGCGGCGGCGGCGCGGCCGGCAGCGCCGCGTCCAGCGCGTCCAGCAGCCGCTCCAGCGGATGGCGTAGCGCATCCAGCTCGCCCTGGGTGGGCAGCAGGCCGGCCTTCAGTGAGCGCTCGATGCCGTAGGCCGGCGCCTCCACCGCCCAGGCGCCCAGCGTGCCGGCAACTCCGCGCAGCGAATGCACCAGATGCACCGCCCGCACCCGATCGCCTTCGGCCAGCGCGCGGTCGAGCGTGGCGCAGGTGTCGCGCTTGTGCAGCGCAAAGTCGCGCAGCAGCCGCAGGTAGACCTCGGTGGTTCCGCCGGTGCGCTCCAGTCCGAGGGCCGCGTCCAGGCCTGCACAGCCCAGCAAGGCTGCCGGCAGGCCGGGCGGCTGCCGATGCGGCAAGGGCGCCACGGCCGGCTCGCGGCCTGGCTGCAGCCAGCGCCCCAGCGTGCGCACCAGATGGGCCGGCTCGAAGGGCTTGGTCAGGAAATCGTTCATGCCGGCTTCCAGGCAAACCGCCCGGTCGTCGGTCGTGGCATTGGCGGTCATCGCGATGACTGGCAGCGATGCCAGCTCGGGCCGCTGGCGCAGCCGGCGCGTGGCCTCCAGGCCGTCCATGCCGGGCATCTGCATGTCCATCAGCACGATGTCGTAGCGCTGCCCATCCAGGCGCGCCAGCGCCTCCAGCCCATCCACCGCCTCGTCGACCAGGAAGCCGGCGTGGCTGAGCAGGTCGTTCGCCACCTGGCGGTTGACCGGGTTGTCTTCCACCAGCAGAACCCGCGGCGAGGTTCCCGGCGCCAGCGAATCCTGCGGCATCGGGGGCGCGGCCGCCGGCGCGACGGCGGCCTGCGATCGGGCAAAGGGGGCTTCGAACCAGAAGGTCGCGCCCTGGCCGAGGCTGCTTTCCACCCCTACGTCGCCGCCCATCATCGTGGCCAGCCGCTTGACGATGGCCAGCCCCAGGCCCGTGCCGCCATACTGGCGGCTGGTCGACGAATCGGCCTGGCTGAAGCGCTGGAACAGCCCGGCGATCTGTGGTGCCGACAGGCCGATGCCGGTGTCCTGCACCTCGAAGCGCAGCGTGGCGGCCGCGGCCGTGACCGCCGATGCACGCACGCGCACCTGGATCGAGCCGCGATCGGTGAACTTGGCCGCGTTGTTGCCGTAGTTGACCAGGATCTGGCCGAGGCGCAGTGCGTCGCCGCGCAGGCTGTCGGGCACATCGGGCGCCACGTCGAACACCAGGGTCAAGCCCTTGGCATGGGCCTTCTCGCCCACCAGCATGCCCACGTTCTCGAGCACGGCCGCCAGCCGGAAATCGGCGTCCTCGAGGCGCATGGCGTCGGCTTCGATCTTGGAGAAGTCCAGGATGTCGTTGATCACGCCCAGCAGGTGCTGCGCCGAACCGTGGATCTTGTCCAGGTAGTCGCGCTGCCGTGCATCCAGCGGGGTCTTCTGCACCAGGTAGCTCATGCCGAGGATGGCATTCATCGGCGTTCGGATCTCGTGGCTCATGTTGGCGAGGAAGGCACTCTTGGCCCGGTTGGCCGACTCGGCGAGCTCCTTGGCGCGCTGCAGCGCGTCGGCGGCTTCGTGCTCGACGGTCACGTCCTCGATGATCGCCAGCAGGGCGTCGGCACCGCCGTGGCGAAAACTGCGCGCCGTCACACGCGCCCAGAAGGCGCTGCCATCGCTGCGCAGGAAACGCTCCTCGCGGCGCAGCATGCCGCCCTCGCGCAGCACCTGGGCAATGGCCTCGCCGACGGCCAGCCATGCGCCTTCGCTGACATACCAGTGGCGCGTGCTCATGCCGTCCAGCGCGCCCGGTGCGTAGCCCAGGATCTCCTCCAGCCGCCGGTTGCAGCGCAAGGCCGTGCGTTCGCGCACCAGTGCGATGCCTACGGTCACGGTGTCCAGGATGGCGGCCTGCTCGTCATGCGTCACCTGCAGGCGCAGGGCCTGGACTTCCAGCGCCTTCTGCGTTTCGCGCAGCCGCGCCGTGCGCCGCTCGACCTCGGCCTCCAGGTCGGCGTTGAGCGCGTGGATGCGGTCCTCGGCCGCCTTGCGTTCGGTGACGTCGCGCAGGATCACCGTCAGCAGCACCTCGCCGTCGACCCGCAGATGCGAGATCGACGCCTCGGCAGGAAACTCGCTGCCATCGGCGCGCAGCCCGTGCACCACGGTGGCACGGCCCATGCGACGCGTGGTGCCGGGGTCGGCCGCGAAGTCCTGCACGGCCGCAGCATGGCCCGCACGGTGGCGCTGCGGCATCAACGCTTCGATGTCCATGCCCAGCATCTCGTCCTGGCTGCGGCCGAACATTGCGCAGGCTGCGGCGTTGACCATGGTGATGCGCTGGCGTGCGTCGGCGGTGACGATCGCATCCATCGCCGCGCCGACGATGCCCGACAACCGCCCCTGGTCGGCCTCGGCGGCCAGCCTTGCGCTTCGCAGCTGCAGCGCCATCTCGTTCAAGCAGCGCGCCAGGGCCGCCACTTCGCGCGGGCCGCGCTCATCCAACGGCTGCGCCAGCCCACCGGCCAGCGCCAGCTCGGTGCTGGCCTGCTGCATGCGCGACAACGGGTAGGTGACCCAGCGCCGCAGCAGCCAGGCCAGCAGCAGCGCCACGCCGAGCACGGCGATCGCTTCCGGCAGCACTGCCCGCCAGGCCGCGTGGGTGATGGCTGCGTATTCCTGCGTCAGGTCGTAGGCCACGTACACCGCGCCGCGCCGCCCATCGCGAAGGCGCGTCGATACCGGCGCATCCACGTAGGGCAGCAGCACGCTGACCCGCACGTCGCCCGGGTCCGACCACAGCTTGGGCAGGCTGCCCTGCAGGGCTTCGGCAAGCAGCCGCTCGTCGACATCCGGCAGCGGGCCGGCCGCCGGCTGCCCCTCCCAGGCGATCCGGTGCGCCGCGACGATCTGCCCGTCGCCGCCGATCACCGCCGCTGCCGCCACGCGCTGGGCGGTGGACAGGGCAGAGACGCTCGAGGCCACGTATTCCCCGTTGCCGTCGGTCTGGCGGTCGTAGGTGACGGCACGCGCCAGCGCCATGGCGTCGCGCACCAGGTCGCGCCGCGCGTCTTCCAGCGCCGCCCGCCGATTGCTGTCGGCCGTCGCCGACGCCAGCAAGGCCAGCACCACCACCGCCACGGCCAGCACCAGGGCGGGCACGGCTGTGCTGAGCGACAGGCGCAGCCGGCTCATGATTCCACCGGCAGGAAGCGGGGGTCCACCAGACGGTCCACCGCGCCCGGGTCGCGCGGCAGCAGCCCTTGTGCCAGCATCAGCTGGCGCAGGGCTTCGGCCGAGCGGCGCAGGGCGTCACCGCCCAGCAGGGCCCGGACCTGCGCGACATCCGGCTGATGCAGGCCGCGGAACGCCGCTGGCACCTCGGCCGGTGGCACGCGCAGCCGGGTGGCCACCACCTGGGCAGCCTCGGCTGGCTGGGCGCGCATCAGGCGCAGGCCATCGAAATGGGCGGCCACCAGCCGTTGCACCGATTGGGGCTGCCGCTCGATCGCCTCGGCCGTCACGGCCAGCACGTCGACGATGCGGCCGGGCACGGCGCTGCTGTCGAACACCCGGGTCGCGCCGCCCCGCTCGAGCGCCGACACGAAGGGCTCGCAGGTGACGACCGCATCGAGCCGGCGCTCGTCCCACAGGCGAACGGCTGTGGCCTGCGTCACCGGAACCTTGATGATGTCGTGGGCGCCAAGACCGGCGCTTTGCAGCATCGCGTCGAGCATCACCGCGCTGACCGCGCCGGCTTCGACGCCGACACGCCGGCCCGCCAGGTCCCGCGGCACCCGCCACGGCGCGCGCGCCACCACGGCATCGGCGCCGGCGGATTCGTCGAGCACCGCGACGACACGCAGGTCCAGCCCTTCGGCGCGGCAGACCAGCACCTCGTCCAGCGTCATCGCCGCTGCCTCCAGCTGGCGCACGCCCAGCGCCTGCTGGGTGTCGGTGCTGGAGCGCATCTCGACCAGGCGCACCACATGAGGGTCGACCCGGCCGGCCTCCCGGGCGACGAAGAGCGGTTCGTAGCCGGGGAAGACGATGACGCCCACCCGCAGTGTCGGCACGGGCGGTGCACACGCGGCCAGCGGTGCCAGGCAGGCGCCCAGGCCGGCGCGCAGGAGGCTGCGGCGTGGCAGCCAGGGTGGGCTCGAAGGGCGGCGTTGGAGAGGCGTCATCGTTGCTTCAAGGCGGGCGAGCGGCCGCGATCACTGGTTTCGGCAGCCCCGCAACCTGCTGGAAGACATGACGCCGTGCGCGCGACGATTGTGATTCGGCCAGCGCTGCACCGGCGTTGCGCGAACGCCCCTTCGAAGGGGGAATCCAGATCTCCCCGCAGGCCAGCGCGGCAGCACCCGGCAGCCCGCATGGCGTTGCCTGTGCAACACCCGGTTCCGCAAACGGGAATGGGGGAAGTGCGGGCCTCGGCGGCTCAGCGCCGCGCCTTGACTGCCTCGCCGAGCGTGATCACCGCCATGGCGTAGTAGCTCGACTGGTTGTAGCGGGTGATGGCGTAGAAGTTCTGCGTGCCGGCCACGAAGCTCGGCGCCGCCTGGCCGTTTTGCAGTTCCACCAGCGCCAGCAGGCCTTCGTGTCCGCGCGCGGCGTCGTCCAGGCCAGCGCCTAGCGCCACCATCTGCTCGGCGCTGAAGCTGGGCAGGATGTCGGGCTGCAGCAGCGTGGCGCGCTGGCGGGTGTCCACCGGTGGGGCCACCGGATACACCGGCGGCATGTCGCGCTGCCAGCCGTGCGCGGCCAGGTAGTTGGCCACGCTGCCCACCACGTCGGCGCCGCTGCCGTCCAGGTCGATGCGGCCGTCGCCATCGAAATCCACTGCCCATTTGTTCAGGCTGCTGGGCATGAACTGCGGCAGGCCCATCGCGCCGGCGAAAGAGCCTTTCGGCAGTGTCGGGTCCAGGCCCTCGCGCTGGCAGCGCAGCAGGAATTCCTCCAGCTCGTTGCGGAAGAAGGGGCTGCGGTCGCTGCGGCCGCTGGGGAAATCGAAGGCCAGGGTGCTCAGCACGTCGAGCACACGGAAGTTGCCGGTGACACGGCCGTAGAAGGTTTCGACGCCGACGATGCCCACGATCACGTGCGCCGGCACGCCGTACCGCGCCTGCGCGCGCTCCAGCCAGTCGGCCTGCTCCTGCCAGAAGCGCAGGCCGGCGCCGATGCGCTGCGGCTCGACGAAGCGGTCGCGGTAGGCGGCCCAGTTCTTCGCGGTGCCGGCCGGCGGCGGCATCATCAACCGCTGCGCCGCGGGCTGCAGCCGGGCCTGCGCCAGCTGCGCCAGCAGCCAATCGGCATCGAGCTGGCGGCGCGCGGCCACCTGCGCAGCGAATTCGCGCACTTCGGGCCGGCTGGCATAGGCCATCGGCGCTTCGGTGGCGGCATCACGCGCCCGGCCCTTGGCGGCCTGGGCGCAGGCCAGCGCCGGCAGCACGCACAGCGCCAGCAGCAGGCGCAGCATCGTCGATCTCATGCGTCGATTATCGGCGCGCGGCTGCGGTGGCCAGGGCCTGGAACTGCCGCCACCAGCCGCGGTCGAAGCCCGGCTTGCCGGGCTGCGCGTAGCGCGAGCGTTCCAGCGCCTCCAGCGCCTGGGCCAGCGGCTCGCCGGCCTCGCCCAGCTGCTGGCGCACGCGCTGCGCGCGCGTGCCGGGCGGCTCGTGCATCTGCACCGGCACCTGCAACTGCGCCAGCCGCAGCGCGATGCGCCGCTGCAGCCGCTGCCACGGGTCCTGCCGGTGGCGGTCCCACAGGGCCCAGCCGGCGCCGGCCAGGCTGCCGGCGCACAGCAGCGCAATCAGCGCGTAGGCCAGGTCGTGCCAGGTGGGGGCGTCCACGCCCAGCCCTTCCAGCAGCTTGAACTGCTGGGTGCGCGAATAGTTCATCACCCATTGGTTCCAGCGGTTGTTGGCCGCTTCCAAGAGGCCGCGCAGTTGCACCAGCAGTTCGGGGCTGACGCTGCCGATGGCGCCGGCCACCAGGCCGGGCTTCGGCACCAGGCTGGCGCCGCGCACGATGCGGTCGGGTGCCACCGCTGCCGTGGGGTCGGCGCGCACCCAGCCTTCGCCGGGCTGCCAGTACTCCACCCAGGCATGGGCGTTGCTGTTGCGCACGATGTGGTAGCCGTCCACCGGCTGCGGGTCGGTGCCCTGGTAGCCAGTGACCACCCGTGCGGGTACGTCCAGCGCACGCAGCACCACGACCATGCTGGCGGCGAAGTGCTCGCAGAAGCCCAGCTTGCGGTCCAGCCAGAACTCGTCCACCGCGTTCTTGCCGTAGGTGCCCGGTTCCAGCGTGTACAGATAGCCGCCCGTGCGCAGGTGGGCCATGACGGCCGAGGCCAGCGTGCGCGCATCGGCCTGCTCCATGCCCGGCTGCCGGCGCAGCTGGGCGGCCCATTCCAGCGTGCGCGGGTTGTGGTCCGGCGGCAGCTCGACATAGTCACGCAGCGTCATCATCGATTGCCGCGGGCCATGGCGGTGCAGCGGCCACGCGGCGGTCTCGAAGCGCACCCGCTCGGCCACCGGCTGGTCGGTCTGCCACTGCAGGTCATTTCGCATCCAGGCTATGAGCCCATCGATATGCGGTGCGGTATCTGGCCGGTCGGGCGTCAGCTCCAGCAGCGGCAGCAGCGGCAGGCGGCTGGGCTCCAGCGTCATCTCGTAGCGCAGCGGCTGGCCCAGCAACTGCATCTCGGCGCGGGTGCGCGGCCCCAGGTTGCCGCTGCCCATCTGGCGCGTCCATTCGCGTCCGTCGAAGCGCGACAGCACCGGGCCGCGGAAGTACATCGCCTCGGGCGGCGGCACCGGCCCGAGGAAGCGCACGCGGAAGGCAATCTCGTCGTCATTGGCGATCTCGGCCATCGCGCCCATGCGCATCGAGCCCGACAACCCGGTCTTGCCGGCAGCGTCGTGCGGCATGCCCCACAGCGGGCCGAAGCGCGGGAACAGCAGGAACAGCGCCACCATCAGCGGCGTGCCGAAGGCCGCGGCCGCCGCCGCGATGCCGCCGGCACGGCGCAGCGAGGGCTTGCCCACCGGCATGTGGGCCAGTACCAGCGCGGTCAGCAGCCCCCACACCGACAGCAGCATGGCCAGCGCAGTGGCCAGCGACTGCGAGTACAGGAAATTGGTCAGGACCAGGAAGAAGCCCAGGAAGAAGACCACCATCGCGTCGCGCCGCGCGCGCAGCTCCAGCGTCTTCAAGGCCATCAGCACGACCAGCATCGTGACGCCGGCTTCCTTGCCGAACAGCGTGCGCTCGGTCCACACCGTCAGCAGCCCGGCCACCACCAGCACACCGGCCACCGCCCAGCGGCTGGGCAGCGGTGCATTGGTCAGCGCCAGTTGCGCGCGCCAGGCCAGCATCAGGGCGGTGAGCACCATGCACCACACCGGCAGGTGCTGGGCATGCGGCAGGATGGTCCAGGCGATGACGGCCAGCTGGAACAGCGTGTCGCGGCTGTCGCGCGGCAGGTTGCGCCAGCCGGGCCAGGCCGGCAGGCCGTGCACGAAGGTCAGGCGGCCGCTCAGTGCCACAGCGCCAACTCGCGCAGCAGGCGGCGCTGGTGCGCGTCGCCGCGTTCCGGGGGCAGCTGCAGGCCGGGCAGGCGCAGGCCCACGCACAGGTCCTCGCGACCGGCGGCCAGCACCCAGGCCGCCAGGCGCGACAGCCGCGCCTCGGCATCGCCGGCGCCGCGGCTGGTCGACCAGTCCAGCCACAGCTCGCGGCTGTCTTCGGCGGTGGTCTCGCGGCTGACCATCTCGCCACTGCGCGCCGCCTTCTTCCACACCACCTGGCGCAGGCCGTCGCCGCGCCGCCAGGCACGCACGCCGTCGAGCTCGCTGCCGCGGCCCTGGCGCAGCAACGCCGCCGGACCGGGCGCGTTCTGCGCGGCCGGCAGCGGCGGCACTGGCGATTCGGGCTGCGGATAGGCCAGCACCGGGCTGGCCGGCCGCCACTGCGTCCACGCGCGAAACAGGCCGAAGGGAAAGCGCGTCTCCACCAGCACCACCGGCAGCGCATGCCAGCCGCGGGTGGCCGGCACCATGCTCAGCTGCGCCGAGGCCTGGCCCAGCGCCGGCACGTCGCACCAGGTGTTGCGCTGGCCCTTGCCTTCGGTCTGGAAGCGCAGGCCCACGCCGTGCCGCGCACCGCCGGGGTTGGACATCACCACCTCCAGCACCGCCGGCTCGCCGGCGAACACGGGTGGGGCCGGGCGCAGCCGCAGTGTCAGGCCGCGCAGCGTGCCGTGGGTCAGGTGGATCGACACCAGCCCGCTGCCGGCCAGCAGGAAGGTCAGCACGTAGCCCAGGTTCAGCTGGTAGTTGATCGACGACACCAGCATCACCAGCAGCGTCAGGCCGTAGGCCCAGCCGCCCTTGGTGGGCAGGATGTAGATGTTGTGCTGGGTCAGCGTCCAGGTGTCGGTGGGGGGATGGCGCTGCAGCCACCACTGCCGCCAGCGCGCGCGCAGCGCCTGCAGCGGCGAGCTCAGCGAGGCCGACGCGGCCGCCGGCGGCAGGCGTTGCGGCTGCACGGGAACCGCCTGGTCCATCGCGTCAGGGTATGGGGGTGGCTTCGATCATCGCCCGCACCTGCTCGATGGCGCCGCGGCCGGCACCGGCGATCGGCGTCAGGCGGTGGGCGATGGCCTGCGGCAGGATGGCCTGCACGTCGTCGGGCGCGACATAGGCGCGCTGCGCCATCAGCGCGCGTGCCTTGGCCACGCGCAGCACGGCGATGCCGGCGCGCGGGCTCAGACCCTCGACGAACCATTGGCCCGAGCGGGTGGCGGCGATCAGCGACTGCAGGTAGTCCAGCAGCGCCTCGGAGGCCAGCACCTCGCGCACCGCGGCCTGCGCCTGCTCCAGCTCGCCAGGCGGCATCACCGCGGGCAACCGGGTGATGGCCTCGCGGCGGTCCTCGCCGACCAGCAGCGCCCGCTCCGAGGCCTTGTCCGGATAGCCGAGCGTGATGCGCAGCAGGAAGCGGTCGAGCTGCGATTCCGGCAGCGGGTAGGTGCCCAGCTGGTCGGTGGGGTTCTGCGTGGCGATCACGAAGAAGGGCTTGGCCAGCGCGCGGGTTTCGTTCTCCACCGACACCTGCTGTTCCTCCATCGCCTCGAGCAGCGCGCTCTGCGTCTTCGGGCCGGCGCGGTTAATCTCGTCGGCCAGCAGTACCTGGGCGAACACCGGGCCGGGGTGGAAGACGAAGGCCTCCTTGCTGCGCTCGTAGACGCTGACGCCGACCAGGTCGGAGGGCATCAGGTCGGCGGTGAACTGCACCCGCGAGAACTTCAGCCCCAGGCACACCGCCAGCGCATGCGCCAGCGTGGTCTTGCCCACGCCGGGCACGTCCTCGATCAGCAGGTGGCCGCCGGCCAGCAGGCAGGCCACACAATCCTCGATCTGGGAACGCTTGCCGACGATGACGGTGCAGAGCTGGTCGACGAGCCGAGAAATCTGGCGCGCTACACTCGAATTCATTGCCCAGACCTTAACCGAAAAGCCGCGTGGGCCCTCGATGAGCACTGCTTTCTACAGCCATCCGGAGTGTCGTTTGCACGATATGGGTGCAGGCCATCCTGAATGCCCGCAGCGGCTGGATGCCATTGCCGACCACTTGCGGGCGACGGGTATAGACATCGCGCTGGATTTCCACGACGCGCCCGTGGTCGAGGCCGAATGCCTGTCGCGCGCCCATGCCAGCGGCTACGTCACCGAGATCCTGGACCACATGCAGCGGGTGCGTGACGAGGGTGAGCACTTTGCCGTCGACCCGGACACCACGGTCGGCACCGGCACGCTGCAGGCGGCGCTGCGCTCCGCTGGCGCGGCCGTGGCCGCCACCGACGCGGTGCTGTCCGGGCGCGTGGACAATGCCTTCTGCGCGGTGCGCCCGCCGGGCCACCATGCCACGCGCGACCAGGCGATGGGCTTCTGTTTCTTCAACAACGTGGCCGTGGCCGCGCGCCATGCGCTGGACGTGCATGGCCTGCAGCGCGTGGCCATCGTCGACTTCGATGTGCACCACGGCAACGGCACCGAGGACATCATTGCCGGCGACGAGCGCGTGCTGATGGTCAGCTTCTTCCAGCATCCGCTGTACCCCTACAGCGGCGGCACGCCGCTGGGCACCAACATGGTCAACCTGCCGGTGCCGGCCTACAGCCGCGGCGCCGCAGTGCGCGAGCTGATCGAGATGATGTGGATGCCCAGGCTGGAGGAGTTCAAGCCCCAGATGATCTTCATTTCCGCCGGTTTCGACGCCCATCGCGAAGACGACCTGGGTCAGATGGGCCTGGTGGAAGCCGACTACGAGTGGATCACCCAGCGCATCAAGATGGTGGCCGAACGGCATGCGCAGGGGCGCATCGTCTCCTGCCTGGAAGGCGGCTACAACCTCAGCGCGCTGGCGCGCAGCGTGGCCGCGCACCTGCGCGTGCTGGCCGAGATCTGATGCGCGCCCGGATGCGCGGGGCCAGCTGCGGCAAGGCGGGGACATGAGCGGCATCAACAAGCTGCAGTCGCTGCAGGCCATGCTCGACAACATGACGCCGGCGGCCGTCGCCACCGAGCTGGCGATGCTGGCCGGCTCGCTGCTGCTGGCCTATGGCGCGGTCTGGCTGGCGCGCGGCCGCCGGCGTGAGCCGAGCATCTGGTTCGGGCGCCGCCTCTACGACGGCGTTTTCTTCCCGCTGGCCGCGCTGATCGCCGGGGTGTCGCTGCGCTGGGCGCTGAAGGACGTGCTGCCGGTCGGGCTGCTGCGCCTGGCGGTGCCGATCCTGGCCAGCCTGCTGCTGATCCGGCTGAGCGTGCAGGTGCTGAACACCGCGTTTCCGACCTCCACGCTGGTGCGCGGGCTGGAGCGCACCGTGTCCTGGCTGGTGTGGGGCGGCCTGGTGCTCTGGCTCACCGGCCTGCTGCCGCTGCTGATCGAGGAGATGGAGGCGCTGCACTGGCGCGTAGGCGGCGTGTCGATCTCGCTGCTGACACTGCTGCAAGGCGCGCTGACGGCTGGTCTGGTGCTGCTGCTGGTGCTGTGGCTGTCGGCGGCGATCGAATCGCAACTGCTGAAGGGCGCCACCGGCACCGGCATCTCGGCGCGCAAGATCGCCGCCAATGCCACGCGCGCGCTGCTGCTGACGATCGGCCTGCTGGGCGCGCTGTCGGCGGTGGGCATTCCGATGAGCGCGCTGTCGGTGCTGGGCGGCGCGGTGGGCGTGGGCATCGGTCTGGGCCTGCAGAAGCTGGCGGCCAACTACGTCAGCGGCTTCGTCATCCTGGCCGAGCAGTCGCTGCGCATCGGCGACCTGGTGCGGGTGGACAACTTCGAGGGCCACATCACCGACATCAAGACCCGCTACACCACGGTGCGCGCGCTCAGCGGGCGCGAGTCCATCGTGCCCAACGAGCTGCTGATCACGCAACGCGTGGAGAACCTGTCGCTGGCCGACCGCAACGTGCTGGTCACCACCGTCGTGCAGGTGGCCTACGGCACCGACGTCGAGGCGCTGATGTCGGTGCTGGCCGAGGTCACCGCCGGCGTGCCGCGCGTGCTGGCCGATCCCGGCCCTGGCGTGCAGCTGTCGGCCTTCGCGGCCGACGGCCTGGAGCTGACGATCAACTTCTGGATCGCCGACCCCGAGAACGGCCAGGGCAATGTGCGCTCGGCGGTGAACCTGGCCGTGCTGCGCAAGCTGGGTGAGCTGGGCATCGAGATTCCCTTCCCGCAGCGCGTGCTGCATGGCACGGCCCCGCCGGCGCTGGCTCAGCCCGGGAACAGCGCGTAGGGCATCGGCGGCTCCTTGCCCGGCGGCAGCCAGTTGGGTGCCGGCTTGCCGGCTGGCCCGGCGGCCTTCAGGTAGGCATGGATGGCCTTCAGGTCGCGCGGGCTCATCGCCTGCAGGTTGAAGGACGGCATCGGCGGACGCGGCTGCATCGTGCGCACGCGCTCCAGCCACTGCGCCTCGCTCAGGTTCTGCATGTACAGCCGCAGGTTGATGCCATAGGTAGTGCCCCAAGGGCCGCGCCAGCCGAAGCTGTCGCCGGTGAGCCACTGCTTCTCGTCCACCTTGCCGCCGGACTGCAGGTAGCCGGCGGTATGGCAGTCGTTGCAGCCGGCGATCTGCACCAGGTAGCGGCCGCGCTCCACCGGCGTCGGCTCTCGGCCGGACTTGCCGGCCTGGGCATGGGCCGCGCCAACGGCCAGCAGGCCGGCGGCCAGCAGCAGGGCGGGGGCGATGGGGTGCATCTTCATGGTGCTTCAGGCTCCTCGGTACAGGGTGGTGATCAGCGACAACGTCGCCTGCGGGTCGGCATGCAGCGGTGGTGCCGGCATGGGCTCGCCCTCGATCAGCACCGGCAGCAGCAACGCGCACAGCGTCGCGGCCACGGCGGTGCCCAGCGTCAGCAGGTGGTGGCCGGCCGGCTTCACGACGCTGCTCCTGCGCCCGGCGGGCCGCCGACCAGCGCGCGCTCGGCCGGCGTCAGCGCCGGCAGCATCCAGTCCATCACCTGCAGCATTTCCTCGGGCGCAATCGAGCCGACGATCTGCTCGTGCAGTTGCATCAGCTCGGCATCGCTGTAGTGCGCCCACAGCACCGCGTTGTGCGCCGTCTCCTCGACGTGCATGTGCTCGAAGTTGTGGGCCACGAACAGCGCCAGGTGGCGGTACAGCCGCAGCGCCAGCGCGTCGCGCGCCGCCGGCGCCGAGCGGCGCAGGGCCGCGACTTCGTCGCGCAGCGCGGCGATCGCCTGCTCGTGCTCGACATGCTCGTGCGCGATGCGAGCCGAGGCGCCCGGCTCGCAGGCCTCCAGCGCCGGATGCACGAATGCGTTCTCGTGCACCAGATGGCCGGCGCACAGGTCCAGCAACGCATCGACGCGGCCCAGCGTGCGGTTGAACGGCGCCGCGTCGGCCACGTCGATGCGGCCCATCTCCAGCAGCGTGTCGGTCATGGCATGGCGCAGGGCCTTGTGGATCGGGGCGTACAGGTCCGGGCGCGGCGCGGCGGTCGGCTCGGCGGGTCGGGTCGGTTGGCTGAGGGTGCTTTGCATGGGGGCCTCCTGGGCTGATGGGGGGTGGTTCTTCGGGGTCTGCCGGGGCGTCCCGGCATGCTTCGCAGTGTTCCGTGGAGCGGCCATTGGGTCATCGCCCGAAGGAGCCACGGCCCGGGTCACGATTGGCCATGGCCCGCGCGAACCGCCACCAGCAGCAGCGGCTCGCTGCCATGGTTGACGAACTGTGCGCAGCGCCGCGGCGGCAATCGCACCGTGCACGGCGCGGCAAAGCGTTGCGGCGCGCCGTCCAGCAGCAGCTTGCCGCAGCCGGCCAGCACCACCACCACCTGCTCGCCGGCATGGCGCAGCTCGGCGCCGTGCGCGCCTGGCGCCAGGCGGTGCACCCGCACCTCGAAACCGTGCACGCCCAGCGTGGCATCGGCGGCCGTGACGATCTGCTCGCCGTCGTGTTGCTGGGCGTTCAGGTGGGCGTGATGGACGATCTGCATGGCGGAAGAAGGTGGATGGTCGATGGCCGCCAATCTGCCTGCCGCGGCGGGCCCGCGCATCGCCCGAAGGAGCCAGCGGGCTGCGCCAGAATGCGCCGATGGAGCCCGCCGACAGCCTGCCCAGCTTCGCCCTGGCCAAGATCCAGCCGCCGCGGCCACGCGGCACGCTGGTCGAGCGCCAGGCGCTGGAACGCGCGCTGGGCCAGGCGCTGGCGCAGCAGAAGCTGACGCTGCTGCTGGCGCCGGCCGGCTACGGCAAGACCGCGGCGCTGACGCGGCAGATCCTGCAGCTGCCGGCGCACTGGGCACTGGCCTGGATCAGCGCCGACGAGGACGACCCGCTGCAGCGCTTCCTGGCCTGCCTGACCGCCGCGCTGGAGCGCTTCGACCTGCCCTGGCGGGTGTCGCCCGAGGCGCTGCCCACGCTGGCGCTGGGTGCACGCGGCCTGGGCCAGGTGGCTGGCGAGATCGTCAACGCGCTGGCCGCCGCCGAAATCGAGCGCGGCCTGATCGTCGTCGACGACCTGCACCGCATTGCCGACCCGCAGGTCTTCGAGCTGCTGAAGCGCCTGCTCGAGCACTGGCCGGCCCAGTGGGGCCTGGTGCTGGCCAGCCGGGTGGAGCCGCCGCTGCCGCTGGCCCGGCTGCGCGCTGCTGGCGAACTGGCCGAATTCGGCCAGCGCCAGCTGCGCTTCAGCCCGGCCGAGGTCGATGCACTGCGCGCGCAGAGCGGCCTGCCGGTCGATGCCGAACAGACCCGGGTGCTTCTGCGCCGCACGCACGGCTGGGCGGCCGGGCTGCGCCTGAGCCTGTCCGCCGGCCCGGCGCCGGCGGACCGCCGCGGCCGGCCCACCGAGCGCCACCTGTTCGACTACCTGGCGGCCGAGGTCTTCGACGCGCTGCCGGCGCCGCTGCAGCAGTTCCTGCTGCACTGCGCGGTGCTGCCGGAGCTGAGCGCCGAGCGCTGTGCGCCACTGGTCGGTGAGCTGCCGGTGGCCCGGCTGCTGGAGGAGGTGGAGCGCCGCGGCCTGTTCGTCAGCGTGCTCGATACCGAACCGCTGACGCTGCGGCTGCACGACCTGTTCCGCGATTTCCTCGAAGACCGGCTGATGCGTCTGCAGCCCGAGCAGGTGCCGCCGCTGCTGCGCCAGGCCGCTGCGCAGGAGCCCGACCTGGTGCGCGCCGTCGGCTTCCTGGTACGCGCCGGCGCCTGGGACGAGGCCGCGCGCGCGATGGCGCTGCGCGGGCCGGCGCTGTTGGCCACCGGCGGCGGCAGCGCGTTGGCGCAGATGCTGGCCCAGCTGCCGCCGGCACAGGTGGAGCGCCACCCCGACCTGCACCTGCTGCGCGCGCTGATGGCCTTCGGCCACTACGACTGGGAGCAGCTGCATACCCACGCGCAGCGCGCCGTCGACGGCTATGCACGCGACGGCCGCGCGCGCGACGCGGCCGTGGCGCGGGCCTATGTCTGCGCCGGCCTGCACCACCTGGGCCGGCCGGACGAGGCCACGGCCGGCCTGCAGCAGCTGCGCGCCCAGGCGCTGGATCCGGCGGCGAGGGCGGTGGTGCTGTACATCAGCGCCTGGGACGCGTTCTCGGCCGAGCGCAGCGAAGAGACGGTGGCCATGGTCGCCGGCATGCTCGACGCGCTGGAGCGCGTGCCGGACATGATGCTGTGGATGCAGTGCGCCAACCTGAGCCTGTTCGCCGGCCTGCCCGGCATCGACGAACAGCTCGAGCGTTTTGCCAGCGGCGTGGCCCGCGTCGGCACGCAGGCGCCTTCGCAGCTGCGCGCGGCGATGTGGCACGTGCGCACCGCGCAGGCGATGGGCCGCGGCCGGCTGGACGAAGCCGCCGACTGGCTGCGCCAGGCCGACGAAGACTGCCGCTGGCTCGGCAACCCGCGGCTGCTGATGACCGACAACTACCTGCTGCACATGCTGCTGCATGCGCTTCGCGGCGAGGCCGAGGCGGTGCACCGCCACTGCGCGCAGGCCATGGAGGACATGCACGAGCGCAGCGCGCCCAGCCACCGCATCGTGCACACCTCCGACCTGCTGGTGGCCCACTGCCGCGCCGGTTGGACGCTGGGCGATGAGGCGGTGGTGCGCGAGACCGACCGCGCGCTGCACGCCGCCACGCACCCCTGGGAATGGGCTTCGTCGGCGCGCTGTCGCGACTGGAGCCAAGCCTTCGTCGCGCTGTTCGACGGCGACCTGGCGCGCGCTGCCGGCCTGCTGGCGCCGATGACGGTGGAGGTCGAGCGCTACCGCTTCTACGCCAGCGCGCAGGCCAAGGTGATGCTGGCCGACATCCGCCTGCGCCTGGGCGACACCGCGGCCGCGGCGGCGCTGCTGGGGCCGTGGCTGGCGCAGGTGCGCGGTGGCGCGCACATGGGCGGGGCGCTGTTCGCCGGCCGCGCGGTGCTGCAGCGGCTGGCCGACCACGACTGGGGCGGCCGGCTCGACCCGGCGCAGCTGGCCACGCTGCGCTGGCTGCCCACCCTGCTGCCGCCGGCCGCCGGCGCGGCGCCGGCCGATGCCGCGCCGCCGACGGCCCCGCCTGCCCCCGGCCTGGCCGGGCTGACCGAGCGCGAGCGCGAAGTGCTGGAACGCATTGCCGCCGGCGACAGCAACAAGCTGATCGCCCGCGCCTTCGACCTGAGCCCGCACACCGTCAAGCGGCACGTGGCCAACATCCTGGACAAGCTGGGCGCGCAGACGCGCGGCCAGGCCGCGGCGCGCTGGCGCGACCCGCGCTAGGCGGCCAGCGACAGCGCCGGGCGCGGCGCCGGCAGCGTCACCGTCGGCAGGCCCATGGCGCGGGCCAGGCCGTCCCAGCCGGCGCCGTCGACCGCGCTGTCCAGCGCCTGCAGCGCCAGGCCGAAGCGCGGGCCGCCGGCCGGCTGCAGCAGGCCCAGCAGCGCCGCCAGTTCCTGCGGGCCCAGGCTGCGGCCCATCCAGTGCAGCGCCTCGCGCAGTTCGTTGTCGCTCAAGGCCGCCAGCCGGGCCGCGGCCTGCGCACGCGGCGGCAGGCTGCCGGCCTGCGCGGCTTCATCCTCGGCCATGCGCTGCAGCTGCTGCAAGGTCCATTGCGACAGCGCCCGGTACAGCGCCTGCGCCGCGGTGGCGCGCTGGGCCGTCGGGCCCTGGCCCAGCCGGTCCACCGCCGCATGCAGCGCCGGCTGCGTCTCGCCGCACAGCGCCAGCAGCTGTCGCACCTGCCAGGCGCAGGCGCGCAGCTGGCCGGCATCGCCGGCATCGACACGGCCCACTTGCAGCAACGTGTCGAACAGGCAACCGCGCAGCGCCTTGTGCACCAGCGTGGCCAGGTCGAAGCGGTCGGCGGCGCGGGGCGTGTCGTGGGTCATGGCATGTTCCTCGTTCCGATGGCCGGCAGTGTGCGGTGCCGTGCACGCCGGCACCATCCCTCCAAAGAGCCATGCGCCACGGTGGCCTACAGCAGGTCCTCGGCGATGAACAGCGACAGCAGTGCGGACTTCAGCCGAAGCGGCAGGTCGGCGCCGGGCTCGCTGTGCTGTACCCGCTCGATGCCGCCGTCGCGCGCCACCCATTCCAGGCCGGCCGGGCCGCGGCGCAGCTTGTAGCTGCTGCTGGCGTGGGTGCGCTGCAGCAGGCTGCGCAGCTGCCAGGCCAGCTCGGGGCTGTCGATCAGCAGGCCCAGCTCGGTGTTGGCATAGGCCGAGCGGCCGTCCATGTTCATCGAACCCATCAGCACCCAGCGACGGTCGGCCAGCGCCACCTTGGCATGCAGGCGGCCGTCCGAAGAGCGGAAGTCGCCGAAGACATCGGCCTTGCGCGTCAGCCGCGGGCTCAGCTCGTGCAGGGTCACGCCCAGGTCGAGCATCGCTTCGCGGTAGCGCGCATAGGCCTGGTGCACCACCGGCTCGTCGGTGGCGGCCATCGAGTTGGTCAGCACGCTGACGCGCACCCGCCCGGCCGTGGCCTCGCGCAGCATCTGCATGCCGCGTGCGCCGGGGATGAAATAGGGCGAGACGATCACCACCTCCGAGCGCGCCTGGCGCAGCTGCTGCAGGCCCTGGCCCAGCGCGCTGCCGTCCAGCGTGGCGGCATGCAGCACCTTGTCCGGCGCATCGGCCAGCACCTGCACGTGGGCGAACATCAGCTCCAGGTGGCCCTGGGCCAGCTCGGCGCCGACGGGTCGCTGGCCGAGCATGTCCTGCGCGCGCGGCGCTGCCGGCGCAGCGGCCAGGTGCCGCAGCGCGATCTCGCAGGGCGGGGAGGGCGGCTGCAACTGCTGCAGCGGCCGCGCCTGGGCGCTGTGCCAGTAGCGGTCGAAGGCCTGCTGCAGTGGCGCCAGCGCGGCGCCGGTCAGCAGCAGGTCCATGTCCACGAAGTTGGCGGCGCTGGCCTGCATGAAGTATTCGTCGCCGATGTTGCGCCCGCCGGTGACGGCCATCGCGCCATCGGCCATCAGCAGCTTGTTGTGCATGCGCCGGTGGCGCTGCTCGAAGGGCCCGGGGCTCAGCAGCAGCCGCGTCAGCGGGCTGCCCTGGCGCAGCGGCAGCGGGTTGAACAGCCGCACCTCGATGCGCTCGTGCTGCGCCAGCACGCCCAGCAGCCCGGCCAGCTCGGCGCTGTGCAGGTCGTCCAGCAGCAGGCGCACCTGCACGCCGCGCTGCGCGGCCTGCAGCAGCGCCTGCAGGAAGCGGCGGCCGCTGGCGTCGCCGGCCAGCAGGTAGTACTGCGCGTCGATGCGCTGCGCCGCACGCTCCACCAGCGCCAGCCGGGCCTCGAAGGCCTGGTCGCCACTGGCCAGCAGGCGCAGGCCGCTCTGGCCCTGCCGGGACGGCGGTGTGGAATCGGCGGCGATGCGGGCAAGCGCGCTCTCCTGCAGCGCCGGCGCGGGCAGCGATGCCGGCGGCTGCGGCAAGGCCTGCGGCCCGGCGCAGCCGGCCAGCAGCAGCCCCAGGGCCGGCAGCAGGCCCCACAGGCGGCGGGCGAGGGTTTGCATGGTGGGTCTCCAGCGGTGCGATGCGATGCCGCCAGTCTGCGCAGCGCGGGGCTGCGGCGCATCGCTCGATGGAGCCATCTGGGCCCGCACGGCGGGCCATTGCAGGGGATCAGTGCCGGGCGCCGGCGAAGCCTGGCCGCGGGCACGACGGCCGGCGCCTGCAGCACGGCCGCACCGGCGCGAATCGGGTGCGGGCGAAGCTCACGCTGCGTCCTGCGCCGGACGCATGCAGCCGTCCGGCGGTGTCAGCCCACCGCCACCGGAATCTTGCCGATCTTTGCCTGCCACTCCTTCGGGCCGGTCTCGTGCACGCTGGTGCCGTCGGAGGACACCGCCACAGTCACCGGCATGTCCTTGACCTCGAATTCGTAGATCGCTTCCATGCCCAGGTCGGCAAAGCCCACCACGCGCGACTGCTTGATCGCCTTGGCCACCAGGTAGGCGGCGCCGCCCACCGCCATTAGGTACGCGCTCTTGTGCTTGCGGATGGCCTCGATGGCCACCGGGCCGCGCTCGGCCTTGCCGACCATCGCGATCAGCCCGGTCTGCGCCAGCATCATCTCGGTGAACTTGTCCATGCGCGTGGCGGTGGTCGGGCCGGCCGGACCCACCACCTCGTCGCGCACCGGGTCCACCGGGCCGACGTAGTAGATGACGCGGTTGGCAAAGTCCACCGGCAGCTTCTCGCCCCTGGCCAGCATGTCCTGGATGCGCTTGTGCGCGGCGTCGCGGCCGGTGAGCATCTTGCCGTTAAGCAGCAGCGTCTGGCCGGGCTTCCAGCTGGCGACTTCTTCCTTGGTCAGCGTGTCCAGGTTGACCTGCTTGCTCTGCTGGTAGTCGGGCTGCCACTGCACCTTCGGCCACAGGTCCAGGCTCGGCGGCTCGATGTAGGCGGGGCCGCTGCCGTCCAGCACGAAGTGCGCATGCCGCGTGGCCGCGCAGTTGGGGATCATCGCCACCGGCTTGCTGGCCGCATGCGTCGGGTACATGGCGATCTTCACGTCGAGCACCGTGGTCAGGCCGCCCAGGCCCTGCGCGCCGATGCCCAGCGCATTGATCTTGTCGCACAGCTCGATGCGCAGCTCTTCGGTCCTGTTCTGCGGGCCGCGGGCCTTCAGCTCGAACATGTCGATCGGGTCCATCAGCGATTCCTTGGCCATCAGCATCGCCTTCTCGGCCGTGCCGCCGATGCCGATGCCCAGCATGCCCGGCGGGCACCAGCCGGCGCCCATCGTCGGCACCGTCTTCAGCACCCAGTCGACGATGCTGTCGCTGGGGTTCAGCATCACGAACTTGCTCTTGTTCTCGCTGCCGCCGCCCTTGGCCGCCACCTGCACGTCCACCGTGTTGCCCGGCACCACCGTCATGTGCACGACGGCCGGCGTGTTGTCCTTGGTGTTCTTGCGCTCGAACTGCGGGTCGGCCACCACCGAGGCGCGCAGCACGTTGTCCGGGTGGTTGTAGCCGCGGCGCACGCCTTCGTTGACGGCGTCCTCGATCGACCCGCTGAAGCCCTCGAAGCGCACGTCCATGCCGATCTTCAGGAAGACGTTGACGATGCCGGTGTCCTGGCACAGCGGCCGCTTGCCTTCGGCGCACATGCGGCTGTTGGTCAGGATCTGCGCGATCGCATCCTTGGCGGCGGCGCTGGCCTCGCCCTCGTAGGCGCGCGCCAGGTGGGCGATGTAGTCGGCCGGGTGGTAGTACGAGATGTATTGCAGTGCGGCGGCAACCGACTCGATCAGGTCGGCCTGGCGGATGGTGGTGGGCATGGCGGGCGTGCAGGGGCAAGGGGACCGCAATTTTAGGTCCCTACAATCGCGCGGCTTTCCACCCCACACCCTGCCCCGACGCATGCGATGAACGTGCTTGCGCTGATCGTCCTGTTGCCGTTGCTGGCCGGCACCACGCTGTGCTGGGCCGCGGGCCGCGGCAACGGCCCGGTGCGGCGGCGTGCCACGGCCTGGGCCGCGGCGGCAGTGGCCGGCAGCGCCTTTGCCTTGCTGATCGCGCAGGCACCGGCTGTGTTTGCCGGCCAGGTGCTGCTGCAGCAGGCCGAATGGGTGCCCGCGATCGGCCTGAACGCCAACTTCCGCCTCGACGCGCTGGCCTGGATGTTCGCGATGCTGATCACCGGCATCGGCCTGCTGATCATCCTGTACGCGGCCTACTACCTGCATACCGAGGACCCGGCCGGCAAGTTCTTCAGCACGCTGATGCTGTTCATGGCGGCCATGCTGGGCATCGTGCTGTCGGACAACCTGCTGCTGCTGCTGGTGTTCTGGGAGCTCACCAGCATCAGCTCCTTCCTGCTGATCGGCTACTGGGGCGGCCGCGAAGAGTCGCGCGCCGGCGCGCGCATGGCGCTGGCCATCACCGGCGGCGGCGGGCTGGTGATGCTGGCCGGCATCGTGGTGCTGGGGCAGATCGGCGGCAGCTTCGACCTGTCGGTGCTGCTGACCAAAGGCGCCGAGATCCGCGCCCACCCGCTGTACCCGGTGGCGCTGGGGCTGATCCTGGTGGGCTGCTTCACCAAGAGCGCGCAGCTGCCCTTCCACTTCTGGCTGCCCGAGGCCATGGCCGCACCGACGCCGGTGTCGGCCTACCTGCATTCGGCGACGATGGTGAAGGCCGGCCTGTTCATGATGATGAGGCTGTACCCGATCCTCGGCGGCACCGCGCTGTTCGAGGGCGTGGTCGCCAGCGTCGGCCTGGCGACGATGGTCTTCGCCGCCTTCGTGGCCATCTTCAAGCACGACCTGAAGGGCCTGCTGGCCTATTCCACCGTCAGCCACCTGGGGCTGATCACCTTCCTGATCGGGTTGAGCACGCCGCTGTCGATGGTGGCGGCGGTGTTCCACATCCTCAACCACGCAGCCTTCAAGGCGGCGCTGTTCATGAGCGCCGGCATCGTCGACCACGAGGCCCACACCCGCGACCTGCGCAAGCTGGGCGGGCTGATGGCGCTGATGCCGGTGATCGGCACGCTGGTGCTGGTGGCTGCCGCGGCGATGGCCGGCGTGGCGCCGCTGAACGGCTTCATCAGCAAGGAGATGATGCTGGCCGAGGCGGTGCATGCCGGCAGCCGGCTGTGGGGCAGCCTGGGGTGGGCGGTGCCGGTGCTGGCCACGCTGGGCGGGTTGTTCTCTGCCGCCTACTCGCTGCGCCTGGTGCACGACGCCTTCTTCAACGGCCCGCCGCGCGACCTGGCCGGTGTGCATCCGCACGAGCCGCCCTGGGGGATGAAGGCGCCGGTGGTGCTGCTGGTGGCCATCTGCATCGTCGTCGGCCTGCTGCCCTTCGTTGCCGAGCCCTTGGTGCGCGTGGCCAGCGCCGCCGCGCTGGGCGTGCCGCCGCCTGAGTTTCACCTGGCGCTGTGGCATGGCGTGAACGCGCCATTGCTGATGAGCATGGCCGCATTGGTGGGTGGCCTGGCGCTGTATGCCGGGCTGCAGCGCGGCGGCCGGCTGCATGCCTACCTGCCCAGCGGGCGCGGTGGCAAGGCGATCTTCGGCGCCACCATCGACGGCCTGTTCGGCGGCGCCGGCCGGCTGACCGCGCTGCTGGAGAACGGCTCGCTGCAGCGCTATGCCGGCTGGATGGTGGCCAGCGCAGTGCTGCTGGGCGCGCTGCCCTTCCTGCTGGCGCCGGGCGAATGGCCGGCCGCCGGGCCACGCGCGCTGCTGCCGGCCACGCCGCTGGCCATCGCGGTGTGGCTGATGCTGATCGTCGTCGGCCTGGCGCTGCTGAAGCTGCAGCGCCAGCGCTTCGTCGCCGTGATCCTCACCGGCGCGGTGGGCCTGGTGGCGTCGCTGGCCTTCATCGGCCTGTCGGCGCCCGACCTGGCGATGACGCAGCTGTCGGTGGATGTCGTCTCCACGGTGTTGCTGCTGATGGGCCTGGCCCTGCTGCCGCAGTCGTCGCCGCGCGAAAGCAGCAGCGGCCGGCGCCTGCGCGACGGCCTGCTGGCCGCGGCCGGCGGCGGCGGTATCGCGATGCTGACCTGGCTGGTGCTGACCCGCAGCCACGATTCGATCAGCTGGTACTTCCTCGAGAACTCGCTGACGAAGGGTGGCGGCACCAACACCGTCAACGTGATCCTGGTGGACTTCCGCGGCTACGACACCTTCGGCGAGATCACCGTGCTGGGCATTGCCGGCCTGGGCGTGCTGGCGCTGCTGGATGGCTTCCGCACCCGCCGGCCCGACGTCGACCCGCTGGGCCGGCCGTGGAGCTACGGCATCGAGCCGCTGATGCTGCGCCGCGTGGCCCGCCTGGTGCTGCCGATCGCGCTGGTGCTCAGCGTCTACATCTACTGGCGCGGCCACAACCTGCCCGGCGGCGGCTTCATCGCCGGGCTGATCACCGCCGCGGCGCTGGTGCTGCAGTACATGGCGCTGGGCCAGGTGCGCGCCGAGAACCTGCTGCAGGGCGCGGCCGGGCGGCGCTTCGTGCGCTGGATCGGCATCGGGCTGGGCATCGCCTGGCTCACCGGCGTGGGCGCCTTCTTCTTCGGCCGCACCTTCCTGACCAGCGCGCACGGCCATCCCAGCGTTCCGGTGCTGGGCGAGCTGCCACTGGCCACCGCGGCGCTGTTCGACCTGGGCGTGTACGTCACCGTGGTCGGCGCCACGTTGCTGATGCTGAGCGTGCTAGGCGCGGCCAGCAAGGAGAACGCGAAGGCGGGTCGCACATGAGCATGGAGTTTTTGTTCGCCTCCGGCATCGGCTGGATCGTGGCCGTGGGCATCTACCTGCTGCTGCGCGGCCGCAGCTTTCCGGTGGTGCTGGGGCTGTCGCTGATCGGCTATGCGGTCAACGTCTTCATCTTCGGCATGGGCCGGCTGTGGAGCGCGTCGCCGCCGATCCTGGGCACGCAGCCGGCGCTGGCCGACCCGCTGCCGCAGGCGCTGGTGTTGACGGCCATCGTCATCGGCTTCGCCACCACCGGCTTCGTCATCGAGCTGGCACTGCGCAGCCGGCACGACGGTGGCAGCGACCATGTCGACGGCCAGCCCGACGAGCCGGCCGCCGGCGCTGACGCGGAGGGCCGGCGTTGAACTGGCTGCACGCCCAGCTGCCCGTGCTGCCGGTGCTGCTGCCGTCGGCCACCGCCATCCTGCTGCTGCTGCTGGGCGACCACGGCGGCCATGGCGCCGCGCACGGCCACCGCCGGCTGCTTTGGGCGCGGCGGCTGTCGCTGGGCTCGGTGCTGCTGGGGCTGGCGCTGTCGGCCTGGCTGGTGCGCGAGGCGGCCGGCGGCGAGATCCGCGCCTACCTGGTGGGCGACTGGCCGGCGCCCTTCGGCATCGCACTGGTGGTCGACCGGCTGGGGGCGCTGATGCTGCTGCTGACCTCGCTGGTGGCGCTGCCGGTGCTGTGGTACGCCACCGGCGGCTGGGACGCGCATGGGCGCTACTTCCACGCCATCTTCCAGTTCCAGCTGATGGGGCTGAACGGCGCCTTCGTCACCGGCGACCTGTTCAACCTGTTCGTCTTCTTCGAGGTGCTGCTGATCGCCAGCTACGTGCTGATGGTGCATGGCCAGGGCGTCGAGCGCTTCCGCGTCGGCCTGCACTACGTGGTGCTGAACCTGGTGGCCTCGGCGCTGTTCCTGATCGGCGTGTCGCTGCTCTATGCCAAGACCGGCACGCTGAACCTGGCCGATCTGGCGCTGCGCGTGCCGCGCGTTCAGGGGCCCGACGCGCTGCTGGTGCAGGCATCGGCCTGGCTGCTGCTGGTGGTGTTCGGCTTCAAGGCGGCGCTGCTGCCGCTGTCGCTGTGGCTGCCGGCCACCTATGCGGCGGCCTGCGCGCCAGTGGCGGCGCTGTTCGCCATCATGACCAAGGTCGGCGTCTACGCCATCTGGCGGGTGCACGGCGTGGTCTTCGGCGCGGCGGCCGGCGACTCGGCCTACGCCGTGGAGCTGCTGCTGCTGCCGCTGGCACTGGGCACCAGCCTGGTCGGCGTGCTGGGTGCGCTGGCGGCGCACACACTGGAGCGGCTGGTGGCCTGGCTGACAGTGGCCTCAGTGGGCACGGTGCTGGTGGCGGTGTCGTTGTTCACTACCACCGGCTGGTCGGCCGGCATGTACTACATGGTCAACAGCACGCTGGTCGTGGCGGGGCTGTTCCTGCTGGCCGAACTGGTGGCCTCGCAGCGCGGCGACGCCGCCGACCGCTTGGTGCCGGCCTCGCCGGTGGCCCAGCCCACGCTGCTGGGCGTGCTGATGCTGCTGGCCGCGGCCTCGGCCGCCGGGCTGCCGCCGCTGCCCGGCTTCATCGGCAAGCTGATGCTGCTGGAAGCCTCCACCGCCCACACCTGGCAGCTGGCGGTGTGGAGCACGGTGCTGGGCGTGGGCTTCCTGACGCTGATCGGCCTGGCGCGCGCCGGCAGCATCATGTTCTGGCATGTGCGGGCGGACATGCCGGGCAGCGCCAATGCCGGCGGCAGCCCCAAGCTGATCGGCGCCACGCTGCTGCTGCTGGCCGCTACCGTGGCGATGAGCGTGTTCGCCGCGCCGATCCAGCGCTACACCGACGCTGCCGCCCTCCAGCTGGAAGACCGCGAAGCCTATGCGCGCGTGGTGCTGGGCGCACGCGGCGCGGCCACCGAGACCACGCGGCCCTACACAGGCCGCGTTGATGCGCCGGCCACACCGGCAGCCAAGCCATGAAGCCCGACACACGCACGGGCTGGCTGCCTCACCCGGTGCTGTCGCTGGTGCTGGCGGCGGTGTGGCTGCTGCTGCAGCAGAGCCTGGCAGTGGCGCACCTGCTCAGCGCGGCGGTGCTGGCCCTGGGGGTGCCGTGGCTGGTGCACGAGTTCCTGGGCGACAGCGTGCACCCGCGCTCGCCACGCACCATGCTGCACCTGGCCGGCGTGGTGCTGTGGGACATCGTGATGTCGAACCTCACCGTGGCGCGCATCGTGCTGTCACCGGCCTCCGACCCGCAGCCGGCCTGGGTGGAAGTGAAGCTGACGCTGCAGCACCCCACCGGCATCACGTTGCTGGCGGCGATCATCACCATGACGCCGGGCACCGTGTCCTGCGTCATCGACGAGGACAGCCATGCGATCCTGGTGCATGCGCTGGACTGCAGCGACGCTGCCGAAATGGCGGCGCAGATCCAGCAGCGCTACGAGCGGCCGCTGCGCATCATCTTCGACGGAGCCGACGCATGATCGTGGCCTGGGCCCTGGATTTTGCGACGATGGCGGTGGCGCTGGCGCTGCTGCTTTGCGTCTGGCGGCTGCTGCGCGGCCCCGAGGCCACCGACCGCGTGCTGGCACTGGACACGATGTACGTCGACGTGGTGGCGCTGGTCATCCTGCTCGGCATCCGCCATGGCAACGAACTGTTCTTCGAGGCGGCGCTGCTGATCGCGCTGCTGGGTTTCGTGTCCACGGTCGCCTTGGCGCGCTACCTGAGCCGCGGCGACGTCATCGAGTGAGGCGGCAATGGGAGCGGATCAACTGCACTGGGCCTGGCAAGCGCTGATTGCCGTGATGCTGGTGGTGGGCGGGGTGTTCTCGCTGGTCGGCACGATCGGCATGCTGCGCTTTCCCGACTTCTACATGCGCTTGCATGCACCGACCAAGGCCACCACGCTGGGCGTGGGCGGCGTGCTGATCGCCAGCCTGGCCTACCACTGGGCCGGCGGCAGCTACGGCGTGCACGAACTGCTGATCACGCTGTTCATGTTCGTCACCGCGCCGGTGTCGGCCAACCTGATGTGCAAGGCCGCGTTGCACCTGCGTGTGCCGTCCAAGGCACCGGTGCCGCCTGAACATCCGCACGCTTGATTCACCCGGCAAGCCTGCCACCGCGGGCGGCGGCAGGCCAGCGTGAACCGAGGCGGACCGTTGCCGTGAAGGAGCCAGCGATGAGCCGATCCGCCAATGGCATCCCGCCCGCGCAGGGCGAGTTCGACGCCGCGCCCGGCGGCCAAGGCGCGGGCCGAACGGCTGGCCGCCTGTGGCTGCTGCGTGGCCTGGGGCTCGTCGGGGCCTTGGCCGTCTACCTGCTGCTGGGGGCCTCGGAGCTGCCGCGCGATGCGCGCGTGGTCGCCGCCGTCGGCACGCTGATGGCGGTGTGGTGGATGAGCGAAGCGGTACCGCTGCCGGTCACCTCGCTGCTGCCGATCATCCTGTTCCCTTTGTTCACCGAACGCACGGTGATGGCCGCCACGGCGCCCTACGCCAACCCGATCGTGTTCCTGTTCCTGGGCGGCTTCCTCATCGCCATCGCGATGCAGAAGGTGCAACTGCACCGGCGCATCGCCTTGCTCACCTTGGGTGCCGTCGGCACCCAACCGCGGCGGATCGTGCTGGGCATGATGATCTCGACGGCCTTCCTGTCGATGTGGGTGTCGAACACCGCCACCACCCTGATGATGCTGCCCATCGCGTTGAGTGTCCTGGCGCTGGTGGTCGAAAGCAGCCAGGCCGGCGGCGCGAGCCAGGGCGCCGGCCTGCGCGCCGGCCTGGCGTCGGGCCGCGCCGTCAGCGAGCTGATCGACGACCAGGACATCCGCCGCTTTGGCGTGGCCCTGGTGCTGGCCATCGCCTGGTCATCGTCCATCGGCGGGCTGGGCACGCTGCTCGGCAGCCCGCCCAACGCCATCGTCGCCGGCTACATCGGCACCGAACTCGGCAAGAACGTGGGCTTCGGCGAATGGATGCTGCTGGCCATGCCGATCGTGGTCAGCTTCATCGCGCTGGCCTGGCTGCTGATCACGCGGGTGCTGTTCCGCTTTCACCTTGCCGAAGTGCCCGGCGGCCAGCGCATGATCCAGGATCAGATCGCACAGCTCGGCCCGACGGGCCGCGGCGAGAAGTGCGTGCTGGGCGTCTTCGTGGGGGCGGCCGTCTTCTGGATCGTGCCGGGTCTGCTGGCCGGTGTCGGTGATCTCGGACAGCGCATGCCGTGGCTTCGGCTGTTCAACGACACGGTGGTGGCCCTGGCCGCCGGGGCACTGCTGTTCGTGCTGCCCGGCCGGCAGGACGGGCGGGCGGTGCTGGACTGGCAGGACGCCGAAGCGGGGCTGCCCTGGGGCGTGCTGCTGCTCTTCGGCGGCGGCTTGTCGCTGGCGGCCGCCGTGGCCAGCACCGGCCTGGACAAGTGGCTCGGCCTGCAGGTCGTCGGTTTGGGCGTGCTGCCGATGGTGGCCTTGATCGGCGCGGTGACGCTGATCGTGCTGTTCCTGACCGAGCTCACCAGCAACACCGCCACCGCGGCCACCTTCATTCCGATCCTGGGCGGGGTGGCGCTGGGCATCGGCATCGATCCGATGACGCTGCTGATCCCGGCCGCGCTGGCCGCCACCTGCGCCTTCATGCTGCCCGTGGGCACGCCGCCGAATGCCATCGTCTTCGCCACCGGTGCGGTAAAGATCGGCGAGATGGCCCGTGGCGGCTTCGTGCTGAACATCGTCGGCGCGGTGCTGATCACGTTGTTCACCACGCTCATCGGGCCCTGGGCGCTCGGGCTGGTGATCCGGTAGCGCCGCCGTCGCCGGGGCGGGCCTTTCACGCTCTCAGCCCGGCGGCGCATCCACGCGCGGTGCTTCGCGCACCGCCACATCCATGCCGGCTTCGCGCACGGCCGCGCGTGCCAGCAGGTGCGACGCCACCGGCAGCGTGGCCAGCAGGAAGCCCAGGATCAGCGCCAGCCGCCAGGCCCACGCCGTGTCGGGCACCTGAAGCAGGGCGCCTATGCACACCAGCGCCAGCGCCAGCGTGCCGGCCTTCGTGGCCGCATGCTGGCGCGCCAGCGCATCGGGCAGCACGATCACGCCCCAGGCGGCCAGCACCAGCAGCAGGCCGCCCAGCACCAGCAGCAGCGCGCCAAGCAGACTCATTGCGGGCCCTCGCCGGCACGGCTTTCCACCACGCGCGCCCAGCCGATGGTGGCGACGAATCCGACCAGCGCGAGGCCGATCGCCACGTCCAGGAACACGGTGCGCCCGGTGGCCAGCGACGCGGCCACCGCCAGCGCCACCGCGGCCGCCAGGAAGATGTCCAGCGCCACGATGCGGTCGGCATGCGTGGGCCCGGCCAGGATGCGCCAGGTCGCCAGCAGCGCGGCCAGCAGCGCGGTGACCACCAGCGCGGTGACGGCCAGCGAGCTCATCGGGCGGCCCCGGTGCCGAACCAGGCCAGCAGCCCGGGCTCGAAGTCGCGGCGGATGCCTTGCACCAGCGCCTGCGTGTCGGTGGCGTCCAGCACATGCAGCAGCAGTTCGTGGCGCTCCATGTCGATGTCCAGCGTGGTGGTGCCCGGCGTCAGCGTGACCAGGCAGCCGAGCAGCGCGGCGCCGCGTGCGGACATCGGGGTGAAGCCCACCCTCAGCAGCGCTGCCGGCGGTGGGGGGCCGCCCGGCAGGCCGGTCTTCAGGATCACGCCTATGGTCTGCAGCCCCGACATGAGCACGGCGACGCCAAAGCGCCAGAGCAGCCCCAGCGCGGCCAGCCACTTCATGGCGCGGCTCCCAGCGTGGCGGCGGCCGCCTGCGCATAGGCCAGCAGCGGTTGCGGGTTCAGGCCAATGGCCAGTGTCAGGCCGGCCAGGCCCAGCGCGGCGGCCCAGGCCGGCGCCAGCCGCGTGTCGGCCGGCGGGCGCCAGCGGGCGTCGGGGTGGGGCTTCCAGAAGGCTTCCATCCAGATCTTCATCATCGAATACAGCGTCAGCACGCTGACCAGCAGCGCCACCAGGGTCCACACCACGCGGCCCTGAGCCAGCGCCTCCTGCAGCACCAGCAGCTTGGACCAGAAGCCCGACAGCGGCGGCACCCCCACCAGCGACAGCGCCGGCACCAGGAACAGCAGCATCAGCGCCGGCCGCGCCGCATACAGCCCGCCGATGCGGCGCAGGTCGTAGCTGCCGGTCAGCCGCCAGACCATGGCCGCCACCAGGAACAGGTTGGCCTTCACGATGATGTGGTGCACCGTGTAGAACAGCGCCGCGGCGTTGCCCGCCGCGCCGCCCAGTGCGATGGCCAGCAGGATGTAGCCGATCTGGCTGACGATGTGGAACGCCAGGATGCGCCGCATGTCCCAGTGGTAGGCCGCGCCCAGCACACCGAACAGCATGGTCGCGGCGGCCACCCAGCCCAGCGCCTCGTAGAGCACCGCGGGCGCCGGTGCGAACACATCGCCCAGCGTGCGCAGCACCGCGTACACGCCCACCTTCGTCAGCAGGCCGGCAAACAGCGCCAGCAGCGGTGCCGGCAGCGTGTGGTAGCTGGCCGGCAGCCAGGCATAGAGCGGGAAGGCGCCGGCCTTGATGCCGAAGGCAAGCAGCAGCGCTGCCAGCAGCACCACGCTGAGGCCCGGCGTCAGCTGCTGCGCGGCCTGGGCCAGTGCGCCGTAGTTCAGGTGGCCCGTGGCGCCGTACACCGCGCCCACCGCCACCAGCAGCAGCAGCGTGCCCAGCAGGTTCAGCACCAGGTACTTGAAGGTGGCGTCCAGCTGATCGAGGCGCGCGCCGATGGCAAACAGCCCGAGCGTGCAGATCAGCATCACCTCGAACCACACGTACAGGTTGAACAGGTCGGCAGTGGCAAACGCACCGCCCACGCCGGCCAGCAGGCCGTGCAGCAGCGGCAGGCGCAGTGGGTGCGGCGCACCGCCATCGGCATCGCTGGCCAGGAACAGCAGTGCCGCGCCGCCCATCAGCGCGGTGATCAGCACCAGCGCGGCGCCGGTGCGGTCCACCCGGAACTGGATGCCGAAGGGCGCGGCCCAGTTGCCGAAGGCGATGTCGGCGGGTGTGTCCGCCGAGGCCAGGGCCACCAGCGCCAGCGCGCACAGCAGGAAGCCGCCGATGCCTGCCGTGCTGAGCGCGGCCTGCAGCCGCGGCCGGCGGCAGGCCAGCGTGGTCAGCACGGTGGTGGCCAGCGGCACCAGCACCGGGGTGGCGGCCAGCACCGTCATCGCGGGGCCTCCGGCGGCCAGGGCGGCTCGCAGCCGGGCTGCGGCAGCGGCGGCTTGAACGGGTCGGTGACCGGCGGCTCGGCGCTGCGCAGCGCCTGCGAATCGTCCGTGCCGGCGGCGGGAATCAGCCGCAGCAGCAGTACCAGCGAGAAGCACAGCAGCGCAAAGCCGATGACGATGGCCGTCAGCACCAGCGCCTGCGGCAGCGGGTTGGCCGCGGCGCCCAGCGCCTGCTCGCCAGCCACCACCACCGCCGGCTGGGCCGACGTCAACCGGCCCGAGGCGAAGAGCAGCAGGTTGGCGCCGCCGCCCACCATGGCCAGCCCGAGCACGCAGCGCAGCATGTCGCGCGACAGCGCCAGGTACAGCCCGGCGCTCAGCGTCACCCAGATAGTGAAGGCCAGCAGCGCGCTCATCGCGAAAACTCCGTGCCCGGCTCGTCGATGGCCAGCAGCGCCAGGGCGTAGCCGGCCAGCGCACCCCAGACACACAGGTACACGCCCAGGTCGAACAGCAGCACCGTGGACAGCGGCAGGGTGGTGACGCCCAGCGGCAGTTGCAGCCACGGGTGCGTCAGGTAGGCCAGGCCCAGCCACAGCGCCGGCAGGCCGGAGAGGCCCGCCAGCAGCACGCCAACCGCCGCCAGCCGCAGCGGATCGCGCAGCGGCAGGCGGCGGCTGGCGGCGGCGCTGCCATGGGCCACCGCCCACAGGATGCTGGCGGCCACGGCGACCAGCCCGCCGATGAAGCCGCCGCCGGGTTCGTTGTGGCCGCGCAGCAGCACCCACAGCGAAGCCGCCAGGATCATCACGTACAGCGGGCCGGCCACGGCCTGCAGGATGACGGGCCGGGCCCTCATGGCGCCGGCTCCCGGCGGCGCAGCGCCTGCAGCAGCGGCCACGCGGCCAGCAGCGACAGCAGCACCACGCTGATCTCGCCCAGCGTGTCCAGCGCGCGGAAGTCGACCAGGATCACGTTGACCACGTTGCGGCCGTTCGCCTCGGGCACGCTGCGCGCCGCGAAGTAGTCGGACAGCGCTGTGTCCAGCGGGCCGGCGGTGGCCACCCACATCAGCAGCGTGACGACACCAGCCCAGCCGGCGGCCAGCAGCAGCGCCGCGGGCCGCAGGCCGCGCTCGGCCACCGGCTGGGCGGGGGCGCGGCGGCGCAACCCGATCAGCACCGAGGCGACGACGATCACGAACACCGTCTCCACCGCAAACTGGGTGTAGGCCACGTCGGGTGCACCGCTGAACAGGAACAGCACCGCGCTGCCGTAGCCGACCAGCCCGGTGGCCAGCAGCATGACCAGGCGGTCGCGCACGATGCAGGCCGCCACCGCGCCGAGCAGGATCAACGCGCAGGCGCCCGCCACGCCGGCCGAGGGCATGGCCGCGCCGGCCAGCCAGGGCAGGGTGCCGATGCCGGCCCACAGCGCTGCGCCCAGGCCCAGCATGACGGTGGCCGTGCTCCACACCAGATAGGCCGGCAGGCGCCCCGTCTGCAGCGTGCGGGTGCAGATTGCGGCCAGCCGCGGCAGGGCTTCCAGCGAGCGCTCGTAGAGCGTCACCATGCCCACGCCGCCGGTGCGCTGCACCGTGCGTTCGAACAGCCGGTGCAACGGGTCCCAAAGGGCGTAGACCAAGGCACCGATGGCCAGCGTGACCGCCAGCGAGCCCAGCGCCGGGCCCGGCGTCAGGGCCAGCTGCACGGCCAGTTCGCTGGCCTCGGGTGTCATCGCGGTGGCCGCACCGGAGATCAGGTCCTGCACGACGAAGGGCACGATGCCCAGCACGATGCCCAGCAGCGCCAGCACCAGCGGCGGCAGCACCAGCGCGGGCCCGCCTTCGTGCGCCTCGGCCGGCGCGACGCTGCCGGGGTGGCGCCAGAAGATGCGCACGGCCGCCACGCCGGCCACCGCCACGGCCACCGCGCCGAACACCGTGTTGGCATAGCGCGCGAAGGCAAACACCTCGTCGGCGCCCTTGGCCTCGACGATGATGTCCTTGACGATGTAGCCGAAGGACAGTGGCATACCGGCCATCGACGCACCGGCCAGCAGCGCCGCCGCGGCCGTCCAGGGCATGGCGTGACGCAGGTTGCCCAGCCGGTCGATGTGGCGGGTGCCGGTGCCGTGGTCGACGTTGCCGGCCACGAAGAACAGCGGTGCCTTGTACAGCGCATGGGCCAGCAGCAGCGCGCCCACGGCCACCGGCGCGCTTTCGCCACGCACGCCCACCAGCGTGACCAGCGTGCCCAGCGTGGCGACGGTGGACCAGGCCAGGATGCGCTTCAGGTCGCGCTCGCGCAGCGCCAGCAGCATGCCCCAGGCGGCGGTGACGGAGCCGGCGCCCTTCAGCGCCCATTCCCACATGGGCCAGTGGCCGAAGCCCGGGTCCAGCCGGGCCAGCAGGAACACGCCCAGCTTGACCATGGTGGCCGAATGCAGGTAGGCCGACACCGGCGTCGGCGCGGCCATCGCGTTGGGCAGCCAGAAGTGGAAGGGGAACTGTGCGCTCTTCGTGAAGGCGCCCACCAGGATCAGCGCCAGCGCGGCCTGCAGCGCGGGTGTGGGCGGCAGCGCCGGAAGCGCCTGCACGATGTCGCCGAGCCGGTAGCTGCCCACCGCCTGGCCCAGCAGGATGAAGCCGGCCAGCAGCGCCAGGCCGCCGCTGCCGGTGACCAGCAGCGACTGCTGTGCCGACTTGCGGCTGGCCGGGTTCTGGTGATCGAAGCCCACCAGCAGGAAGGACAGCAGGCTGGTGGCCTCCCAGAACAGGAAGAGCAGGATCAGGTGGTCGGCGGTGACGCAGCCGATCATCGCCACCATGAACAGGCTCAGCAGCAGGTACAGCCGGCCCTGCCCCGGCTGGCCGGCCATGTAGCCGCCGGCGTAGACGAAAACCGCCGTGCCCACGCCGGTGATCATCAACAGCATCAGCGCTGCCAAGCCGTCCACACGGAAGGCCAGCTCGATGCCCAGCCCGGGCACCCAGGGCACGGCGCCTTGCAGCGGCAGCGGCTGCGTGGCCAGCACCCACAGCACGACGGCCAGCGCCGCGGCCGGCAGCAGGCACACCAGCGCCCGAGCCACCGGGTGCAGGTCGGCCGCCGGCCCGGCGGCAACCGCGGCCATCGCTCAGCCGGCCACGCGCCACGGGAAGCGGGCGCGGAGCAGGATGGGGGGCGGGAGTACCCTGGCTGCGATCATCGAATTGGTTCTAGCTATGCGCGGTGGACGGCACCGCGTTGAACGTCGGCCAGCGGCTATGGAGTGCCCGCGCGCTGCGGAGTTCCGTCGCCGGAGCCTATTCCGTCGGCCGCTGCCAATCGCCCCGTGCTTGCGCCTGCTCGGCGCGCTCGGCCGCCCATTGCGCCTCGAGCTGCTCGCGGCCCTGCTTGGCCAGCGCGATCAGCTTCTTCTCGTCGCCGGAATGCGGTGCCATGCGCTGCATCAGCTCGATGCTGTGCCGCCGGAAACGCAAGGCCTGGTTGCGCGCGGCATGCCGCTCCCAGCCCATCAGCTCGAACACGCTGCGGCCGCTCATCAGCGCCGCATCCAGGGTCTCGCGCTCGATCAGCTCCACGCCCAGCTGCTGCAGCCGGTAGTAGTGCGTGACATTGCGCGCCCGCGCCACGATCTGCAGCTGCGGGAAATGCTCGCGCACCAGCCGGGCCACCGCCACGCTCTGGTCGATGTCGTCGATGGCCAGCACCAGCACCCGGGCCTGGGCCGCGCCGGCGGTGCGCAGCAGGTCCAGCCGGGTGGCGTCGCCGTAGAACACGCGCCAGCCGAAGCGGCGCACCGTCTCGACCTGGTCGGCATCGTGCTCCAGCACGGTGGCGCTCAGGCCGTTGGCGTTGAGCAGCCGGCCGACGATCTGCCCGTAGCGGCCGAAGCCGGCGATGATGATCGGCGCATGTTGCGGCTCGGCAATCTCCTGCGGCCGCTGCGTGCGCCCGGCGCTGGCCAGCCTGGGCGCGACCCAGCGGTCGATGCCGGCCAGCAGCAGCGGCGTCAGCAGCATCGACAGCGCCACCGCGGCCACCAGCAGCGACGCATCGGCCGCGCCGATGGCTCCGGCCAGCGTCGCGCCCTGCAGCACGACGAAGCCGAACTCGCCGCCTTGCGCCAGCAGCAGCACGAACACCGGGCGTTCGGCCAGCGGGATCGGCATCCAGTGCGCCATCGGCAGCAGCACCAGCGCCTTCAGCAGCAGGAAGCCCAGCACCAGCGCCAGCGTCAGCAGCGGCTGGGCCAGCACCACCGCGAAGTCGATGCTCATGCCCACGGCGATGAAGAACAGGCCGAGCAGCAGGCCCTTGAAGGGCTGCAGGTCGGTCTCCAGCTCGCGCCGGTACTCGCTTTCGGCCAGCAGCACACCAGCCAGGAAGGCGCCCAGCGCCATCGACAGGCCCACCGACTCCATCAGCGCGGCGGTGGCCACCACCAGCAGAAGCGACGCGGCGGTGAAGATCTCTGGCGTGTCGCTGCGCGCGATCCAGCGCAGCAGCGGGCGCAGCGCCAGCCGGCCGCCGAGCACGATCAGCCCGATCACGCCCACCGCCTTGGTGGCGGCGAGCCAACCGCCGTCCGCGGCAGCGGCCTGCGCCCCCGGCAAGGCCAGCAGCGGCAGCAGCGCCAGGATCGGTATGGCCGCCACGTCCTGCAGCAGCGACACGCTGAGCACGCTGCGCCCCGAGGTGGTGGCCATCAGGTTGCGCTCGTTGAGCACGCCCAGCCCGATGGCGGTGGACGACATCGAGAAGGCCAGCGCGGCCACCAGCGCCAGGCGCCAGTCGACGCCCAGCGCCACGCCTGCCAGCAGCATCAGCGCGGTCGAGCCGAGCAGCTGCACGCTGCCCCAGCCGAAGATCGGCCGGCGCAGCGCCCACAGCCGCCGGGGCTCCAGTTCCAGCCCCACCAGGAACAGCATCAGCACCACGCCGAACTGCGCGAACTGCAGGATCGCCGCCGCGTCGGTGACCAGCTGCAGCCCCCAGGGCCCAATGGCGATGCCGGCTGCCAGGTAGCCGATGATCGAGCCCAGCCCCAGCAGCCGCGCCAGCGGCACGGCCAGCACCGCGGCGCCCAGGTACACCAGGCTGGTCAGGAGCCAGGGCGTGCCCGCGTCCATCTCACCTGGCCGCGTCGGGGCGGGCGTCGCCCGGCACCGCGCAGGGCGCGCAGGCTTGCAGATCGCCCAGCTCCGGCCAGTCGGGGTAACGGGCCAGACGCTGCGAATAGACGGCCGCATGCGCGGCGATCTCGTCTTCGCTGGCACGGTGCGCGCCGTGCAGCAGCAGCGGGGGCAGGAAGCGCATGCCGGCCAGCGCGGCGGTTTGCTCGTAGGGCGGCAGGAAGGCGTCGAAGGCATAGCGGTTGTAGCCTTCGGGCCGGTAGGACTCTGCCGGCCCACCGGTGGAGGCCACCAGCCACAGGTCCTTGCCCCGCAGCGCATGGCCACCCGGGCCGTAGGCCCAGCCGAAGGCGAAGACCTCGTCCAGCCACAGCTTCATCAGCGGCGGCATGCCGTACCAGTGGATCGGGTGCTGCCAGACCACCAGGCGGGCGCCTTGCAGGCAGGCCTGCTCGGCCGGCACGTCGATCAGGTAGTCGGGGTACAGCGCATACAGGTCGCGCACCTCGACACGGGCCGGCGCCACCTGTGCGGCGGCCCGCATCAGCGCGCGGTGGACGCGTGAATGCTGCTGCTGCGGGTGGGCGACGAGGACGACGATGTCGGGCATGAGGGCCGCGGTGCCGATGCGCTTGGGTTTGCCCGGTGCAGGCTGCGCCGGCGGGCCGCTACCATAACCTGTTCGTTCTTCCGGAGTCGTGCATGCCCGTGATCGTGGTCGCCAACCCTAAGGGCGGGGTCGGCAAGAGCACGCTGGCCACCAACGTGGCGGGTGCACTGGCTCGCTCCGGTCATGCGGTGATGCTTGGCGACGTCGACCGGCAGCAGTCCTCGCGTCAATGGCTGGCGATGCGCCCGCCGCAGCTGCCGCCGATCCGCGGTTGGGAAGTCAGCCACAACGACATCGTGCGCCCGCCCAAGGGCACCAGCCACGTGGTGCTGGACACGCCGGCCGGCCTGCACGGCAAGCGGCTCGATGCCGTGCTGCGCATCGCGCACAAGATGCTGATCCCGCTGCAGCCCAGCCTGTTCGACATCCAGGCCACGCATGCCTTCCTGGCGCAGCTGCGCGAGCACCCGCGGGCGGGCGAGATCGCCATCGGCCTGGTGGGCATGCGGGTGCGGGAGCACACCCTTTCCAACGATCAGCTGCACCAGTACCTGGCCACGCTGAACGTGCCGGTGGTCGCCTGGCTGCGCGACACGCAGAACTACGTGCAGCTGGCCGCGCGCGGCCTGACGCTGTGGGACGTGGCGCCCAGCCGCGTCGAGCGCGACCTCGAACAATGGCAACCCCTGAAGGATTGGATCCAGCGATGAGACATTTCGAGCACCTGCACGATCTGCAGGCCCTGGTCGGCAAGGAAATCGGCATCAGCGAGTGGATCGCGGTGGAGCAGCAGCGCATCGACCAGTTTGCCGAGGCCACCGGCGACCACCAATGGATCCACGTCGATCCGGTGCGCGCGGCCGACGGGCCTTTCGGCAAGACCATCGCGCACGGCTTCCTGACGCTGAGCCTGGTGCCCGAGATGTTTGCCACCGCCTTCGACATCCGCGACGTGCGCATGGGCGTCAACTACGGCCTGAACCGGGTGCGCTTCACGGCGCCGGTGCCCAGTGGCAGCCGCGTGCGGGGGCACTTCGTGCTCAAGTCCTACGAACCCATCGATGGCGGGGCGCAGCTGGCGGTGGAGGTGCGCGTCGAGCTGGAGGGCTCCACCAAGCCGGCCTGCGTGGCCGAGACGCTGTCGCGCCGCTTCGTCTGAGCGATACCATAGAAGGTATACAAGGGGGAGCTCAGACAATATGAAGGTGCTGCTGGTCGATGACCACCCGCTGATCCTGTCGGCGCTGCAGACGGTGATCAAGGGCCTGGGCGACGACGTCTCGGTGCTGGGCGCGGCCAGTGCCGCCGAGGCCCGCGCGGCGCTGCAGAAGGATCCGGACTACGACCTGGTGCTGCTCGACCTGTCGCTGGGCGATGCCGATGGCTTCGAGGTGCTGACCGATCTGCGCGCTACCTATCCTTCGCTGCCGGTGGTGGTGGTGTCGGCCTCCGACCGCACCAGCGACGTCATCCGCGCCATCGACCTGGGCGCGATGGGTTTCGTGCCCAAGCGTTCGTCGAACGAGCAGCTTTTCGAGGCCCTGCGCATGGTCATGTCCGGCGGGCTGTACGTGCCGCCGATGATGCTGGGCCTGGAATCGCCGCCCGTCGAGGGCGACACCGTGCCCGATGTGATGCGGCCGGTGGGCACGCCCAGCAGCCAGTCGCCCTACCAGCGCGCGCCGCTGTCGCTGGAATCGGTGGGCCTGACGCCGCGGCAGAGCGACGTGCTGGCGTTGCTGCTGCAGGGCAAGCCCAACAAGCTGATCGCGCGCGAGCTGAACGTCTCGGTCGAGACGGTGAAGGACCATGTCGCCGCGGTGCTGCGTGCGCTGGGCGTCAGCTCGCGCACGCAGGCGGTGCTGGCCGTCAGCCAGATGCAGCAGCAGGCCGCGCAGCATGCGCGGCAGCCCCCCGACAAGCCATGAGCGCCACGCTGCCCGCGCAGGCCGCCCCGCCGGCCGCGGCGGGCGAGGCCGCGCCGCCAGCCAGTCGGCGCTTCGACCATGTGCGGGCGCTGTTCGTGCAGACGCCGGCCACGCTGATCGGCAACGCGGTGGGCTGGTGCCTGATCGTGCTGATGTACTGGCCGATGGCGCAGCGCACGCCGCTGCTGGCCTGGATGGCTGCAGCGGCGGTGCTGATGGCGCTGCGGCTGGGGCACTACCTGCGCTTCCGCCGCACCGCCGAGCCCGACGATGCGTTGATGCTGCGCTGGCGCCAGAGCTGGAAGCTGCTGGTCCTGGGGCAGGCCTCGATGTGGGGGCTGGCGGTGTGGCTGTTCTGGGGCCTGGGCACGCCGTACCACATGACCGCGCTGCTGCTGATCGCGGTGAGCTACTGCCTGGGCTCGGTGCAGCTACTGGCCACGCAGCAGCGGCTGTTCATCGTCTTCACCGGGCTGGTGCTGGCGCCGGCCATCCTGCGCATCGCCACCGACACCGCGCAGCCCTGGCACTGGCAGCTGGCCGGCATCCTCTGCCTGCTGTTCGCCATCGTGCTGGTGATGGGCCGTGCACAGCGCAGCGCGCTCGATCAGGTGATCCGCCTGAAATCGCACACCGACAAGCTGGCGGCGCAGCTGCAGGTGGAGAAAGGCGAGGCCGATCAGGCCCGCCGTGCCGCCGAGGCCGCCAGCCGCGCCAAGACGCAGTTCTTCGCCGCCGCCAGCCACGACCTGCGCCAGCCGCTGCATGCGATGGGCCTGTTCGCCGAGGCGCTGCGCCAGCGCAGCCACGATCCCGAGGTGGCCTCGCTGGTGAACAGCATCAATGAATCGGTGGATGCGCTGGAAGGCCTGTTCGGCGAGCTGCTGGACATCACCCGCATCGACACCGGTGGCGTCGATGTCAACCCCGCGCCAGTGGGCCTGCGCGAGCTGTTCGCGCGGTTGAAGCTGCATTTCGAGCCCACCGCCTTCGAGAAGGGCCTGGCGCTCAGCTTCCACGGCGAGCGCCACATCGCCCATGCCGACCCGGTGCTGTTGGAGCGCATCCTGCGCAATCTGGTCAGCAACGCGATCCGTTACACCGACGACGGTGGCGTGCTGGTCAGCTGCCGGCTGCGCCGCCGCGCCGACGGCGAGCGGCTGCTGATGCAGGTGTGGGACAGCGGCATCGGCATCAGCGAAACCAGCCTGCCGCGCATCTTCGACGAGTTCTACCAGGTGCAGAGCCAGCGGCCGCTGCAGGCCCACCAGCGCAAGGGCCTGGGCCTGGGGCTGGCCATCGTGGCCCGCCTGGCCGCGCTGATGGAAGCACCGATCACCGTGCGCTCACGCGTCGGCCGCGGCACCGTGTTTTCGTTCGAGGTGCCGCGCGGCAAGGTCGTGCGGGCCCTGGAGCCGGTGGCCGTGCGGCCGCAGGCACCGCTGGGCCTGACGCTGCAAGGCCGCCTGATGCTGCTGGTGGAGGACGAGCCTGCGGTGCGCGAAGGCCTGGTGGTGCTGCTGAAGGCCTGGGGCGCAAGCGTGCTGGACTTCGATTCGGTGGCCGCGCTGCAGCAGTGGCTGGCTGGCAGCCCCGCTGCGGCGCCCGACCTGCTGCTGGTCGACTACCGTCTGCCACAGGGCTGCACCGGGCTGGACGCGCTCGCGGCCGCCCGGGCGCACTGGCCCGGGCGCAAGCTGCCCGCCATCGTCATCACCGGCAGCACCATCGGCGGCCACGAGACCGAGGCGGCCGAGCACGACTTTCACCTGCTGATCAAACCGGTGCTGCCCAACAAGCTGCGGGCGATGATCGCCTTCAAGCTGGGCGTGCGCTGATTCAGCGCGGCGCGCTGGGCCGCTGCTCGGGCGGTGGCAGCTTCGACACCAGGCACTGGGCCGACGCGGTGTTGCGGTCGCCGGGGAACAGGTTGCTGATGTTTTGCAGGTAGGCCTCGGGCGACTGGCGCTTGTAGTACAGGTTGGAGGTCTGGTCCAGCCACACGCCGTACTGCGCGGTGGCGTAGTTCGGCGGGTCGAAATTCTTGGTGATGATCATCGGCCCCACGTACAGCGGTGCGCATTCCACCGCCGCCTTGTCCACGAAGGCGTTGAAGCCGGTGGCCTGGTAGTTGCTGAACTGGTCGGGTGCGCAGCCGGCCAGCACCACCGCCGCCGCCAGCCACCCCATGCTGCTCTTCATCACTTGCTCCTCGTTTAGGCCGCCCCTCGCGGCGGTCCCACTTTACTGCGCCGTGCGCGGTTGCCGCCCGGTGACGGGATACTGCGCGTCGGTGTAGCCCGGCGTGGAGGCATGGCCGGCAGCCACCAGGCCGGAGATAAAGGCTTCGTCCTCGGCGTCGAAGGGCTGGTTCAGGGCATCCAGGTAGTCCTGCCACTGGGCCAGCGAGCGCGGCCCGCCGATCAGGCCGTGCACCAGGCGGTTGTTCCAGGCCCAGCCCAGTGCCAGCGCGGTGGGCGTGCGGCCCCGGGCCTGCGCATGGGCCAGCACCTGCTGGGCCAGCGCCATCGATTCGGGCCGGAACTCGGTCTGCATCAGACGGCGGTCGTTGCGCGCCGCGCGCGAATCGGCCGGTGGCGCCGCATCGGGCCGGTACTTGCCGCTGAGCACGCCGCGCGCCAGCGGGCTGTAGGCCACCACGCCGACGCCGTAGTGCGCGCAGGCCGGCAGCAGTTCCAGCTCGATCTGCCGCGACATCGCGTTGTACGGCGGCTGGCAGGCGATGGGCTGCGGCAGGCCCATCGCCCGGCACAGTTCGACCATCTTCGCCACCCGCCAGGCGCGGAAGTTGGACACGCCGAAGTAGCGCACCTTGCCGTCGGCGATCAGCCGGGCCATGGTGGCCACGGCTTCCTCCATCGGCGTGCTCTCGTCGTCGCGGTGCATGTACAGCAGGTCGATCCAGTCGGTGCCCAGGCGCTGCAGGCTGGCTTCCACCGCGCGCAGCATGTGGCGGCGCGACAGACCGCGGTCGTTGGGGTAGGGGCCGGTGGGGTTGGCCAGCTTGGTGGCCAGCACCCAGTGCGCGCGCTCCGCGGCGACCAGCCGGCCGGTGATGCGCTCGGACTCGCCGCCGGCGTAGATGTCGGCGGTGTCGATGGCGTTCAGCCCGGCCTCGCGCGTGGCGGCGACGATGCGTGCGGCCTCGGCCTCGTCGGTGCGGTCGCCGAACATCATCGTGCCCAGCCACAGGCGCGACACCTTCAGGCCGCTGGCGCCCAGCGGCAGGCAGTCTTCGGTGGGGGTGCTCATGGTGGGTCTCCGGGGCCGGGTTTGTGCTTCCGATGATGCCACCGGGGCTGTAGTACAACCGTTGCTCCCCGCCTGCAAAACCCGCTGCCCGATGAGCAAGCCCCGCAAGAAATCCGCCGCTGCCCGCACGCTGCGCTCGCGCGCCTGGTTCGACAACCCGGCCAATGCCGACATGACCGCGCTGTACCTCGAGCGCACGATGAACTTCGGCATCAGCCTGGAAGAGCTGCAGTCCGGCCGGCCGATGATCGGCATCGCGCAGAGCGGCTCGGACATCGCGCCTTGCAACCGCCACCACCTGGTGCTGGCGCAACGCATGCGCGATGGCATCCGCGATGCCGGCGGCGTGGCCTTCGAGTTCCCGATCCACCCGATCCAGGAGACCTGCAAGCGGCCTACCGCGATGCTCGACCGCAACCTGCAGTACCTGAGCCTGGTGGAGGTGCTGTACGGTTATCCGATCGACGGCGTGATCCTGACCACCGGCTGCGACAAGACCACGCCGGCGCAGATCATGGCCGCCTGCACGGTGGACATCCCGGCCATCGCGCTGAACGCCGGGCCGATGCTGAACGGCTGGCACGAGGGCCAGCGGACAGGCTCGGGCACCATCGTATGGAAGGCCCGCGAGCTGATGGCCGAAGGCAAGATCGACTATCCGCAGTTCCTGAAGCTGGTGGCCTCGTCGGCGCCGTCCACCGGCCACTGCAACACCATGGGCACGGCCAGCACGATGAACTCGCTGGCCGAGGCACTGGGCCTGATGCTGCCCGGCACGGCGGCCATCCCCGCGCCGTACCGCGACCGGCAGGAGGCCGCCTACCTGACGGGCAAGCGCATCGTCGAGATGGTGCGCGAGGACCTGAAGCCCAGCGACATCCTGACGCGCAATGCCTTCGAGAACTGCATCGCCGCCTGCTCGGCCATCGGCGGCTCGACCAACGCGCCGGTGCACATCAATGCCATCGCGCGGCACATCGGCGTGGAGCTGAGCAACGACGACTGGGAGAAGATCGGCTACGAGCTGCCGCTGCTGGTGAACCTGCAGCCGGCCGGCGAGTACCTGGCCGAGGAGTACTACCGCGCCGGCGGCCTGCCGGCGGTGGTGGCGGAACTGGTGAAGAAGGGCAAGATCAAGGACGCGATCACCGTCAACGGCAAGACGCTGGCGCAGAACTGTGAAGGCAGGTTCAGCACCGACCGCAAGGTGATCCTGCCCTACGACAAGCCGATGAAGAAGAAGGCCGGCTTCCTGAACCTGAAGGGCAACCTGTTCGATTCGGCGATCATGAAGACCAGCGTCATCACCGACGAATTCCGCGGCCGCTACCTGGAAAACGCCGACGACCCGATGGCCTTCGAAGGCACCGCGGTGGTTTTCGACGGCCCCGAGGACTACCACGCGCGCATCGACGACCCGAAGATGAAGATCAGCGCCAGCAGCGTGCTGGTGATCCGCGGCGTGGGGCCGGTGGGCTACCCCGGCGCGGCCGAGGTGGTGAACATGCGCGCGCCGGCCTACCTGCTGAAGAAGGGCATCACCGCGCTGCCCTGCATCGGCGACGGCCGGCAAAGCGGCACCAGCGGCTCGCCTTCGATCCTGAACGCCTCGCCCGAGGCCGCCACCACCGGTGGCCTGGCGCTGCTGAAGACCGGCGACCGCGTGCGCATCGACCTGAAGAAGCGCCGCGCCGACATGCTGGTGGACGAGGCCGAGCTGGCCCGCCGCCGCGAGGCGCTGGCCGCCGCCGGCGGCTATCCGTACCCGCCCAGCCAGACGCCGTGGCAGGAGATCCAGCGCGGCATCGTCGACGAGCTGGCGCAGGGCATGGTGCTGAAGCCGGCCGTCAAGTACCAGCGCATCCACGCGCGGCGCGGCCTGCCGCGCGACAACCATTGAAGAGGACAGCCGCATGAACAAGAAGGTCAGCATCTGCACCGTGGGCACCGCGCCGCCGCTGGTGGCGCAGGGCCTGGCGGCGCAGTTCGACGTGGTGGGCGAGGCCAGCCTGGAGGTGCGCGGTCTGGCGGTGTGCGGTGGCCACACGCGCATCGACGCACCCTTCGTCGAGCTGTTCCCGCGGCTGGAGATCGTTTCCAGCTTTGGCGTGGGCTATGACCACATCGATGCAGTCTCGCTGGCCAAGCGCGGCATCGTCGTGACGCACACGCCCGACGTGCTGACTGGCGAGGTGGCCGACCTGGCCCTGGGCCTGCTGATTGCCACCGTGCGCCAGTTGCCGCAGGTGGACCGCTACCTGCGTGCCGGCAAGTGGCTCGAGCGCCCGTATCCACTGACCACCACGCTGCGCGGCCGCAAGGTGGGCATCCTCGGCCTGGGCCGCATCGGCAAGGCCATCGCGCGGCGGCTGGAGGCCTGCGACCTGGAGATCGAATACCACGGCCGCAAGCCGCAGCCCGAGGTGGCCTACCGCTACCACCCCACGCTGCTCGGCCTGGCACAGAGCTGCGACGTGCTGATGGTGGTGGCCTCAGGCGGCGCCGAGACCCGCCATATCGTCAACCAGGAAGTGCTCGAGGCCTTGGGGCCGGACGGCATCGTCATCAACGTCGGCCGCGGCACGGTGATCGACGAGCAGGCCCTGGTGGCTGCGCTGCGCGACAAGAAGATCCTGTCTGCGGGGCTCGACGTGTTCGAGGACGAGCCGAGGGTGCCGGCCGAGCTGATCGCGATGGAGCATGTGGTGCTGCTGCCGCACGTGGGTTCGGCCTCGGTGCACACGCGCAATGCGATGGGCCAGTTGGTGGTGGACAACCTGGTGTCCTGGTTCGGCGGCAAGGGCGCCATGACCCCGGTGCCCGAGTGCCAGGCACTCGCCGCCAGCAAGGCACCGAAGGGCTGAACGTGGCGCAGCAGCCTGCGCTGCTGGCGCTGGACTGGGGCACCTCCTCGCTGCGCGCCAGCCTGCTGGGAGCCGGCGGCCGGCTGCTCGACAGCCGGCACCGGCCCTGGGGCCTGCTGCACTTGCCCGAAGGCGGCTTCGCGGCCGCACTGCAAGGCATCGCCGGCGATTGGTTGGCCGCCGCGCCCGGCCTGCCGCTGATCGCCAGCGGCATGGTCGGCAGCGCGCAGGGCTGGCGCGAGGCGCCCTACGTGCAAGTGCCGGCGGATGCGGCGGCGCTGGCCGCCGGGCTGCTGCGCTTCGAGGCGCTGCCCGGCACCTGGCTGCACATCGTGCCCGGCGTGAGCCGTGGCGGCGCGCGGCCCGACGTGATGCGCGGCGAAGAAACGCAGATCCTCGGCCTGCTTTCGCCAACGCCGCAGGCTGACCTGCAGCTGGTGATGCCCGGCACGCACAGCAAGTGGGTGCGGGTGGAGCAGGGCCGCATCGTCGACTTCCACTCCGCGATGACCGGCGAACTGTTCGCCGTGCTGCGCGAGCATTCGATCCTGGGCCGGCCGGCGCGCGAAGCCGGCGGTGGCAGCCCGTCGGACGCAGCCTTCGAAGCCGGCGTGCTGGCCGTGCGCGACGGTGGGCCGGCCGGCGCGACGGCGCTGCTGTTCTCGGCCCGCGCGCGGGTGCTGGCCGGCGAACTGCCGGCCGCGCACAGCCTGGACTACCTGTCCGGCTTGCTGATCGGCGAAGAGCTGCGCAGCCTGCTGCCAGGGGCCGGCAGCGCGGCGCTGCAACTGGTGGGCGATGCGGCGCTGTGCGAGCGCTACCGCCGTGCGCTGGCGCTGTTCGGACGCAGTGTGCAGCGCGTGGGTGACGACGCCGCAGCCGCCGGGCTGTGGCAGGTGGCCGTGCGTGCCGGTTTGTGCCTTGGGGAGACGGCCGATGCGTGACTACCTGGAGCCACTGCCGCTGGTGGCCATCCTGCGCGGCATCACGCCCGAGGAGGCGCTGCCTGTCGGCCAGGCGCTGGTCGACGCGGGCTTCCGCATCATCGAGGTGCCGCTGAATTCGCCACGGCCGTTGCGCAGCATCCAGGCGCTGGCCGGTGCCTTCGGCGACCGCTGCCTGATCGGCGCCGGCACGGTGCTGAGCCCGGCGCAGGTGGACGAGGTGGCCGCGGCCGGCGGCCGGCTGATCGTGATGCCGCACGGCGACCCGGAGGTGATTCGCGCCGCCAAGGCGCGCGGCCTGTGGTGCGCGCCGGGCATCGCCACGCCGACCGAAGGCTTTGCCGCGCTGGCGGCCGGTGCCGATGCGCTGAAGCTGTTCCCGGCCGAGCTGCTGACGCCCGCGGTGCTGAAGGCGCTGCGCGCGGTGTTCCCACCGCAGGTGCTGTTCCTGCCGGTGGGTGGCATCACGCCGCAGAACCTGCCGGCCTACCGCGCGGCCGGGGCCAGCGGCTTCGGCCTGGGTTCGGCGCTGTACAAGCCTGGCATGCCAGCCGCAACCGTGGCCGCCGCGGCTCAGGCCTTCACGGCCGCCTGGCGCGCCGCCTGACCCGCGCGCGCCTTGCAGCGCAGCGCCCGCTAATGGCCAAAGCGCAGTGCGCTGAGGCGCAGATGGCGGCAAGGCGAAGCCCGCTTCAGGCTCCAGGGCCCTTCGGGCTGGTGGGGCGTCGCAGCATCACCACCACCAGCGTGACCACGGTGATCGGGATCACGAAGCCCAGCATCGCGCTGGAGAAGGCGCCCAGTGCATCATGCTTCTGTGCCGCCAGGATCAGGTAGGCCACATAGGCCACGTAATACAGCAGGAACACGCTGCCTTCCCAGCGCGCGATCTCGCGGCCGGTGACGAACACCGGCAGGCAGGCCAGCGCCACGGCCAGCATCACCCAGATGTCGAAGTTCAGCACCGCGGCCGGCACGCCCAGGCCGGCGCTGCCGGCCGCCAGGCCCGAGATGCCCAGGCAACCCAGGATGTTGAAGGTGTTGCTGCCCACCACGTTGCCGACCGCGATGTCGCGCTCGCCCTTGACGGCGGCCATCACCGAGGTGGCCACCTCGGGCATCGAGGTGCCGGCGGCCACGATGGTCAGGCCGATGACCACGTCGCTGACGCCCAGCGTCTTGGCAAAGCTCACTGCCGAGGACACCAGCCACTCCGAACCCACCACCAGCAGCCCCAGGCCGACGACGATCAGCAGCAACTGCACCGGCAGCCTGCTGTCCCAGTCGCCCGGGGCGGCCGGCTTGGCCTCGGCCGCGAACTCGTCCTGTGCCGCCTGGGTCTCGTGGCGCGACTGGCGCACCAGGAACACGGTGTAGGCCAGCATCAACCCAAACAGCAGCGCAGCGTCCAAGGTGCCCAGCTTGCCGTCCAGCGACAGCGCCAGCAGCAGCAGCGACGCGCCGATCATGATCGGCACCTCCTGGCGGATCAGCTGGATGTTCACCACCAGCGGCGTGATCAGCGCCGACAAGCCCAGGATAAACAGCACGTTGAAGATGTTGCTGCCGACCACGTTGCCCAACGCGATGTCGGTGGTGCCGTTGAGCACCGCGCCCACCGACACGGCCACCTCCGGCGCGCTGGTGCCGAAGGAGACCACCGTCAGCCCCACCACCAGCGGCGAGATGCCGAAGGACAACGCCAGCTTCGACGCACCACGCACCAGCAGCTCGGCGCCGGCGACCAACGCGACCAGCCCGGCCAGGAAGGCGAGCAGCGTCATGCCGGGCCCGAGCTCAGTGATCGCCGCCGCGCCGGGTGTGCGGCATCAGTCGGTCGGTGGCGGCGATGGCCAGCGCCGACAGCAGGAAGGTGACGTGGATCAGCGTCTGCCAGAGCAGCACCTTCTCGGTGTAGTTCTCGGCATTGATGAAGGTCTTCAGCAGGTGGATCGAACTGATGCCGATGATCGCGGTGGCCAGCTTGACCTTCAGCACCGAGGCATTCACGTGGCTCAGCCACTCGGGCTGGTCGGGGTGGCTTTCCAGGCGCATGCGCGAGACGAAGGTCTCGTAGCCGCCGACGATGACCATGATCAGCAGGTTGCTGATCATCACCACGTCGATCAGCGCCAGCACCACCAGCATGATGATGGTTTCGTTCAGGCTGGTGATCGGCGCGGCGCTCTTGTAGCCGATGCTGGTGACCAGCTTGTCCAGCGCCGCGTTGTTGCCGAAGGCGGCCTCGATCAGGTGCGTCAGCTCCACCCAGAAGTGGAAGACGTACACCGCCTGCGCCAGGATCAGGCCCAGGTACAGCGGCAGCTGCAGCCAGCGGCTGGCGAAGATCAGGTTGGGCAGGGGAGGCAGTCGTTGTGCGGCGGGAGTCGGTCGGTTGGACATGGCTGCCTGTAGGGACTTTTCTCGGGGATAGCCCGGTTGCCGCAAATTGTAGATGGGCGACCATTTCGCCCGGCCGGGGGGCCGAGTAAGGCCAACGTCAGAGCGCCCGCTTAACTTTCGGGCATCCCCAAAACGCCCGCCAGCAGGCCACATCCAGAGGAGACAGACATGTCCGAGACGCAGAGCCCCGCCGCCCCGAAGGTCTACACGCCCAGCGAAGCCGCCACCCAAGGAGCCCATGTGTCCGGCATGGCGGCCTACCAGGCCTTGTGCGACAAGGCCGAAGCCGACTACGCCGGCTACTGGGCCGACCTGGCGCGCGAGTTCGTCAGCTGGAAGAAGCCGTTCACGCAGACGCTCAACAGCAGCGGTGCGCCCTTCTTCAAGTGGTTCGAGGACGGCACGCTGAACGTCTCCTACAACTGCCTGGACCGCAACGTCGAGGCCGGCAAGGGCGGCAAGACGGCCATCGTCTTCGAGGCCGACGACGGCAAGGTCACCAAGGTTACGTACGCCGACCTGCTGGAGCGCACCTGCCGCATGGCCAACGCGCTGAAGGCGCGCGGCGTCAAGAAGGGCGACCGCGTCGTCATCTACATGCCCATGAGCATCGAAGGCGTGGTGGCCATGCAGGCCTGCGCGCGCATCGGCGCCATCCACTCGGTGGTGTTCGGCGGCTTCTCGGCGCAGTCGGTGCGCGACCGCGTGCAGGACGCCGGCGCGGTGATGATCATCACCGCCGACGAGCAGGCCCGCGGCGGCAAGCACCTGCCGCTGAAGGCCATCGTCGACGAGGCCATCGCACTCGGTGGCTGCGAGACCATCAAGGACGTCATCGTCTACCAGCGCACCGGCGGCAAGGTCGCCTGGGACGCCAGCCGCGACCGCTGGATGCATGAGCTGACGGCCGCCGCCGCCGCGACCTGCGAGCCCGAGTGGGTCGAGGCCGAGCACCCGCTGTTCCTGCTGTACACCAGCGGCTCCACCGGCAAGCCCAAGGGCGTGCAGCACAGCACCGGCGGCTACCTGCTGCATGCGGCGCTGACCACCAAGTGGACCTTCGACCTGAAGGACAGTGACATCTTCTGGTGCACCGCCGACATCGGCTGGGTCACCGGCCACACCTACATCACCTACGGCCCGCTGGCGCTGGGCGGCACCGAGATCGTCTTCGAGGGTGTGCCCACCTATCCGGACGCCGGCCGCTTCTGGAAGATGATCCAGGACCACAAGGTCACCGTCTTCTACACCGCGCCCACCGCCATCCGCAGCCTGATCAAGGCCGCCGAGGCCAACGACAAGGTGCATCCGAAGAGCTACGACCTGAGCAGCCTGCGCATCCTGGGCTCGGTGGGCGAGCCCATCAACCCGGCCGCCTGGGAGTGGTACCACAAGCACGTGGGCGGCGGCCGCTGCCCGATCGTCGACACCTTCTGGCAGACCGAGACCGGCGGCCACATGATCACGCCGCTGCCGGGCGCCACGCCGCTGGTGCCGGGCTCGTGCACGCTGCCCTTCCCGGGCATCCAGGCCGCGGTGGTGGACGAGACCGGCAAGGACGTGCCGTGGGGGCAGGGCGGCATCCTGGTCGTAAAGAAGCCGTGGCCCAGCATGATCCGCACGATCTGGGGCGACCCCGAGCGCTTCAAGAAGAGCTACTACCCCGAGGACTTCCAGGGCCGCTACTACCTGGCGGGCGACGGCGCGATCCGCGACGCCAAGACCGGCTACTTCACCATCACCGGCCGCATCGACGACGTGCTGAACGTCTCGGGCCACCGCATGGGCACGATGGAGATCGAGTCGGCGCTGGTCAGCTGCACCGAGCTGGTGGCCGAGGCCGCGGTGGTGGGCCGCCCGGACGAGACCACCGGCGAGGCGATCTGCGCCTTCGTCGTGCTGAAGCGTTCGCGCCCGACCGGCGAGGAAGCGAAGAAGATCGCCAACGAACTGCGCAACTGGGTGGCCAAGGAGATCGGCCCGATCGCCAAGCCCAAGGACATCCGCTTCGGCGACAACCTGCCGAAGACGCGCAGCGGCAAGATCATGCGCCGCCTGCTGCGCTCGCTGGCCAAGGGCGAGACGATCACGCAGGACACCAGCACGTTGGAGAACCCGGCGATCCTCGAGCAATTGGCGCAGACCAATTGATCGAGGCGGCGCCGCAAGGCGCCGCGCGGCCTCAGCCGCGATGCCGGGTTCGGGGCTCGCTCATATCGCGCCAGCGATGTGAGCGAGCACCAGAATCCGGCCATCCTGGATCAGTTGGCGCAGACCAACTGACGTCGACATCGCTTCGCGCGAAGGCCGCCCTTTGGGGCGGCCTTTTTCGTTTCCCGCCTCAGCGCACCCCGCCCGGCGCCTCGGCCTTCAGCACGGCCAGGCTGTCCAGCGCCCGCTGCTCCAACGCGCGCGCACCCTGGCGCCGCGCCAGATCCACCGCGGCGCTGAAGCAGCGCCGTGCCTCTTCGGCCTGCGTAGCCCGACGGCCGCTGGCCAGCGCCACCTCGCCCTGCAGGCGCAGGCCTTCGGCCGCATAGAGCGCGTTGCCGGTGTCCCGCACCAGCGCATCGGCTTCGGCCAGCACCTGCATCGCCGCCTGCGGCTGGCCGGCGGCCAGATGGGCTTCGGCCAGCGCACACAGCAGGTAGGGCACGCCCACCCGGCCACCGGCGGCGCGCATGTCGGCAATGGCCTGGCGCATCGCCGCGATGCCGTCGGCCGCGGCGCCTTCGCGCGCGGTGCAGCGGCCCAGCGTGAAGTCGGCCAGCGATCGCCAGTAGGCCAGCCCATGCTCGGTGCTCAGCAGGCGCAGCTGCGCGGCCAGCTGGCGTTCTTGGTCGCCCTGGCCGCAGAAGTAATGCAACTGGCTGGCATAGCCCAGTGCGAAGGCGGTGGAATGCGGGTTGGCCACCTGCTGCGCCAGCGCCTGGGCCTGCGCGGCCTGCTGCAGCGCGCGCGCCGGCTGGCCCTGGTACCAGTACACCCAGGCCAGGTAGATGGCCACGCGCGGCGCCTCGCGCAGCGCGGTGGCGTCGTCGCTGCCGGTGGCGGCGGCCAGCGCGGCTTCCAGGTGGGCCTGCGCGTCGGCCAGGTCGCCGCGGTGGATGCAGGTCTGGCCCAGCTTGGCATGCGCGTCGGCAGCCATGCGGCGGTCGCCGGTGGTCACCGCCTGGGCACGCAGCGTTTCGGCCAGCTGCAGCGCGTGGTCCAGGTCGGCGCGCAGGAAGGCCACGTTCCACAGCCCGCGCAGCGCGCGCGCCAGCTCCGCCGGCCGGCCCAGCTGCTCGCACAGCGCCAGCGCGCGCTGGTAGGTGGCCGCCACCTCCTGCGCCGCATAACCCTGCGCGGCCATCAGCGCCGCGCCCAGCGGCAGCAGCAGCTCCAGCTCGTGCGCCGGCCGCGCGCCCATCGGCAGCTCGGGCAGCAGCGTCAGCGCATGGCGCAGCAGCTCCACCGATTCGGGGTAGGCACAGCGCGCCAGCGCCTGCGAGCCGGCCTGCCGCAGGTAGCGCAGACAGCGCTCGAGATCGTGTGCGGCCTCGAAGCGCATCGCCAGCTCGGTGGCGATGCTGGCGCTCTGCTCGGCCCAGGCCTGCTCCAGCCGCAGGCCGATGCGCCGGTTCCAGTCGGCGCGGCGGCTCTGCGGCACGCGCTCGTAGGTGCCCTGCCAGTACAGCGCATGCTGGAAGGCGAAGCTGGCCGAATGCGTGCCGTCGGGCCACAGCGCGCTGGCGCCGGCCTGCAGGAAGCGGCCCTGCCGCACCAGCCGGTGGCAGCGCTCCTCGATGTCGCCAATGTCGGCCTGCAGCGCCGCCGCCAGGGCCGCGGCCGGAAACTCGGTGCCGGCCACGGCCGCGGCTTCGACCAGGCGGCGGTCCTCGTCGGCCAGGCGCTCGATCTGCGCATGCACCAGCTGGCGCAGGTCGTCGGGCAGGCCGTGGCTGATGTCGGCCACCGGGCAGGCCACGGTCCAGCCGGCCGGGTCGCGGGCCAGCGTGCCGCGCCGCACCAGGTCGTCGACCACGGCCACGGTGAACAGTGCGTTGCCGCCGGTGCGGCCATGCACGAAGGCGGCCAGCGCATCCACCGGCAGCGCGCCGGCGCCGTCGAAGCGCAGCCGAAGGTAGTCGGCGACCGCGGTGGCGTCCAGCGGCGGCAGCGCCAGCGTCCGGGCCTGGCCGCGCTGCTGCAACTGCAGCACCAGGCCCTGCAGCGGTGAGCTGCCGGCCGCGGCATCGGCCGGCCGGTAGCTGGCGATCAGCAGCAGCCGCGCCGGGTCACGCCGGCCGGCCAGGAAGGAGACCACTGCCAGGCTGGACGGATCGGACCAGTGCAGGTCTTCCAGCCACAGCACGATCGGCCGCTGGGCGGCCAGCACCTCCAGCGCCTGGGCGATCTCGCGCAGCATGCGCTGCGCGGTGGTGTCGCCGGGCACCGGCCGCTCGCTGCCGTGGGCCAGCCAGGGCAGCAGCGCCAGCCAGGCCGGCGCATAGCGGGCCAGCACCTCGCGCACCACGTCGGCGTCCAGCTGCCGGGCCAGGCTTTCCAGCGCCTCCAGGATCGGCAGGTAGGCCTCGCTGTTGCCATATTGGTCGATGCAGCGGCCCTGCGCCATGCACAGGCCGTGGCCGGCATGGCGCTCGGTGAAGGCCTGCACCAGGCTGGTCTTGCCGATGCCGGCCTCGCCGGTGACGAAGCGCACCTGGCGCTGCCCAGCCAGCGCCAGCGCCAGCGCTGCATCCAGCTGCGCAGCGGCGGCGTCGCGGCCCACCAGGCGGCGGCCGGACGGCAGGGCGGCCGGCGCCGGCACGGCCGGCTCGGTGCTCAGCGGCGCGATGAAGCGAAAGCCCAGCCCGTGCGCGGTGGCGATGTAGCGCGGCGCCGCGGCATCGTCGCCCAGCGCCAGGCGCAGCTCGCGGATCACCCGCGACAGCGCGGCATCGGTGACCACGGTGCCGGCCCAGACGGTGTCGAACAGCTCGGCCCGGGTGAACAGGCTGCCCGGCCGGCTCAGCAGGCAGGCCAGCACCGCGAAGGCCTTGCGCGTCAGCGCCACCTCCTGGCCGTCGCGGCGCAGGCGGTGCTCCTGGGCATCGGCTTCGAAGGGCCCGAAGCGCCAGCGGGGGCGGGTGGGCGGCTCGGCAGTGGGGAAGGGCGGTGCGGTGGCTTTCAAGGCAAGCTCGGGCGGCCCGGGCGCAGCCCCGGCGGCCGCGGCGGCCGCGGCGCGGCTGTCAGGCCTGTCATGAAGATATCAGAAAGATCTTCCGGCGATGTCATGCCCTGAAAGGCCCGCCTGCGCAGCATGCCGAGGCAGCGGCCCACCCGGCCGTGCCCTCGGAGCAGCGCATGCAACATCGCCCCTTCACCCTGCGTGGTCTGGCCTGGCTGGCCGGTCTGGCGCTGGCCCTGCTGACGGCCTGCGGCGGTGGCGACGATGCGCCGGCCGACGCGGCCAGCGCCACCCTCGGCCCGGCCGGCGGCAGCCTCAGCACGCCGGCCGGCGCTGGCCTGGAAGTGCCGCCCGGCGCGCTGACCGAGGCGGCCACGATCGGCATCGAGCGCAGCGCCGCCGGCGCGCCCGAGCTGCCGCAGGGTTTCAGCGCCGGCAGCGCGGTGTTCGCCTTCACGCCGCACGGCATCCGCTTCAGCGTGCCGGTGACGGTGCGCATCCCGGTGGACCCGGCCACGGTGGCGGCCGGCCTCACGCCCACGCTGTACAAGACCGACGACAGCGGCACCTGGCAGCGCGTGCCCGGCGCCACGCTGCAGGGCAATGTGCTGGTGGCGCAGGTCAGCGGCTTCTCGTGGTTTGCCTTCGGCGCCGCGCCGCCACTGATCACCGTGGCGCCGCAGGACGTGCGCGTCGATGCCGGCGCCAGCGCCAGCTTCCAGGTCAATGCGCTGGGCACGCCGCCCTTCCGCTACCAGTGGCAGCGCAGCGCCGACGCCGGCGCCAGCTTCAGCGACATTCCCGGCGCCACCGCGCGCAGCTATGCGCTGGCCAGCACCACCGAGGCCGACCATGACGCGCGCTTCCGCGTGGTGGTCAGCAACGACGACGGCCCGGCGATCAGCCGCAGCGCCACGTTGACGGTGCTGCCGGTGGTGCTGCCGCCGGTCATCACCACGGCGCCGGCCGCGGCCAGCGTGCAGGTGGGCGACGTGGCCACCTTCAGCGTACTGGCCAGCGGCAGCGCGGCCAGCTACCAGTGGCAGATCAGCCGCGACGGTGGCCAGAGCTATGCCGACCAGCCCGGAGCCACCAACGCCAGCTTCAGCACGGCGGCGGTGACGCTGGCCGACGACGGCGCGCTGGTCCGCGTGCGGCTGGACAACGCCGCCGGCAGCGCCACCAGCAACGGCGTGCGCCTGACGGTCAGCGCCGCGGCCGGCGGGCCGGGGGTCGGCATGATGGCCCGCCAGTTGGGCGCCGGCGCCGGCTTCTCGGTGGTGCTGCTGGCCGACGGCACGTTGCGCAGCTGGGGCTCGGATGCCGGCGGGCTGCTGGGCAACGGCGGCGGCGACCTGGAACGCACCACCCCCGGCGCGGTATCGGGCCTCACCGACGTGGTGGCGCTGGACGCCGGCGGCAGCGCCACGCTGGCGCTGCGCCGCAACGGCGAGGTCTGGGCCTGGGGGCAGAACGCGCTGGGCGCGCTGGGCAACGGCAACAGCGCGCCCGTCGGCACGCCGACGCGCTTCCAGGGCACGGCGGCGCTGGGCGCGGCGCGCGCGGTGGCCACCGGCGGCGCGCATTCGCTGGTGCTGCGCGACGATGGCCGCATCGAGGCCAGCGGCCACAACGTCTACGGCCAGCTGGGCAATCCGGCTGCCGGCTACCTGACCACGCGCGGCGTCGAGGTGGTCAACACGCCGGGCATGCGGCCGGTGGTGGCGATCGCCGCGGGCGACGGCTTCTCGGTGGCGCTGGACGAGGACGGCGTGGTCTGGACCTGGGGCCACAACAGCAGCGGCCAGCTGGGCCACGGCACCACCACCGACAGCCCGGTGCCGCAGCGCGTGGTCGGCATCGACCCGGTGCAGGCCATCGCCGCCGGCCTGGACCATGTACTGGCGATCGCCCGCGACGGCCGGCTGTGGTCGTGGGGCAGCAACCGCAACGGCAAGCTCGGCCAGGGCGCCGTCGGCCCGTTCCTGGCGCAGCCGGGGCGGGTGGCGCTGACCGGGCAGATCGTGGCCATCAGCGCCGGTGAGGAGCATTCGCTTTCGCTGCACTTCGACGGCACCGTCTTCGCCTGGGGCATCAACGAGACCGGCCAGCTGGGCAACGGCTCGCAGAGCCCCGGCTTCAGCAACACGCCGCTGTTCGTGGCCGGGTTGCCCGGGGGCATCCGCGCGATTGCCGCGGGCGACGGGCTGGGCCACTCGCTGGCGCTGGGCGCCGACGGCCGGGTCTGGGCCTGGGGCCTGAACCGCAACGGCCAGCTGGGCGACGGCACCCGGCAGGACCGTCTGGCGCCGGTGGTGGTGCCCGGCCTGAACCTGAACTGAAACCGCTGCAGGAGCTGCGCATGAACTTCCGAACCCTGCTGGCCGCGCTGGCCCTGGCCCTGCTGGCCGCCTGCGGCGCCGACGGCGATGGCACGCCACCCGCGGCCGCGCCGCAGGTGCCGGCGGCGGTGATCGTCGGCCCGGCCGGCGGCACCGTCACCGGCCCCGACGGCGTGACGCTCGAGGTCCCCGAGGGCGCGCTGCAGAACGAGGTGGCCCTGCAGATCGTGGCCACCGATGCGGCGTCTTCGCTGCCGCTGCCCGCCGGTGTGCAGGTGGGCTCGCAGATGTACGCGCTGCTGCCGCACGGCACCACCTTCAGCGTGCCGGTGACGCTGACCGTGCCGCGCCAGCCGGGCGATGCCGACGATGTCAGCCTGCTCAAGACCACCAGCGACGGCAGTGCCTGGCAGCAGCTGTTCACGCAGAGCAGCGACACCGCCTACAGCGCGCAGATCGTCGGCTTCTCGACGCTGGTGAAGATGTGCGGCTCGGGCTGCGGGTCGGGCCTGCCGCCGCCGCCGGTGATCACGATGCAGCCGGTCAGCGGCAGCGTCGACGAAGGCGGCTACGTGTTCATCGCCGTCACCGCCATCGGTGCGCAGCCGCTGCGCTACCAGTGGCGCGACAACCGCGTCGGCCTGCTGCCGAACGAGACCAGCAACTCGATGGTCATCAACCCGGTGCGCTTTGCCGACGACGGCCTGGTGCTGCGCGTGACGGTGACCGACCGCCACGGCCAGACGGTGGAGGCCAACCCGTCGATGGTGCGCGTGCGGCCGGCGGCGCCGGTGATCGTTTCCGAGCCGCTGGACCTGCAGGCCATTGCCGGCAGCACCGCGGTGCTGTCGGCGGCCAGCCTGTCGTCGGTGCCGCACGACGTGTGGTGGGAACGCCAGGACCCGGTGACCGGGCAATGGGGCGCGGCCGGCTCGACCAGCACACGGCTGAACGTGCCCAACGTGCAGGTGCCCACACACGACGGCGCGCTGTTCCGCTTCGTCGCGCGCAACACCGGTGGCAGCGTCACCGTCACCAGCCGTTCCGCAAGGCTGACGGTGCTGCCGGCCGAGGTGGCGCCGACGATCATCGACCCGCCGCAGGACGTGAACACCGTGGCCGGGCGCAGCGCCGCTTTCAGCGTGACCGCCGCCGGCGGCGGGCTGGCGTACCAATGGCAGCGCCGTGACGGGCTGGGCGCCTGGCAGCCGGTGGGCACCGACAGCGCCGGGTTGGTGCTGTCGAACACCAGCGTGGCCGACGATGGCGCGGCGTTCCGTGTGCTGGTCAGCAACACGATGGGCGCCGTGGCCAGCCGCGAGGCCCGGCTGTCGGTGCCGTCGACCGCCGGCGTGAACGCGTTGCGGCTGGGCGGCGGGGCCGGCCATTCGCTGGGCCTGCGCGCCGATGGTGCGCTGCTGGCCTGGGGCGACAACCGCAGCGGCCAGCTGGGCCGCGGCAGCACCAGCGAATTCGGCGCGGCCGAGGCCGTGGCAGGCTTGAGCGGCGTGGCCAGCTTCGCCATCGGCGTGGACCACACGCTGGCGATCCTGGCCGACGGCAGCCTGTATGCGTGGGGCTTGAACAGCAATGCCCAGCTGGGCAACGGCGACAGCCTCAACCAGCCGGCGCCGGTGCCCATTGGCGGTTTCGGCGCGCCGGTGCGCAGCGTCGCCGCGAGCCGCTTCGCGTCGATGGCCGTGGCCGCGCCCGGCAGCTTCTGGTCGTGGGGCCTGTCGCACCACGGTGACGGCCGCGGCTTCTTCAGCCGCTTGCCCGGCCAGATCGTCGGCCACCCCTTCGTGCGCCTGGCCACCGGCGGCTGGCCGAACTTCTTCTCGCACAACCTGGGCCTGCGCAGCGATGGCACGGTGTGGGCCTGGGGCGGCAACCGCTGGGGCCAGCTGGGCCTGGGCCACTTGACGGGGGCCATCGAGCCGCAGCCGGTGACCGGCGTGTCGCAGGTCATCGCGCTGGCGGCGGGCGGCGCCCATTCGCTGGCGCTGACGGCCGACGGCAGCGTCTATGCCTGGGGCCTCAACGACGCCGGCCAGGTGGGCAGCGGCAGCGGCGAGGTCCGCGTGCTGGCGCCCGAGCGCGTGGCGCTGCCGGGCATCGTGGTCGGCATCGCCGCCGGCCAGGCCCATTCGCTGGCGCTGCTGTCCGACGGCCGCGTCTTCGTGTGGGGCGAGAACGCCGAGGGCCAGCTGGGCAACGGCGTGCTGCTGGCCGCGCGCACGCCGCAGGCCGTGGCTGGCCTGGGCAGCAGCCCGATCGTGTCGGTGGGAGCGGGCCAGCGGCATTCGCTGGCGCTGGACGCCAACGGCGACGTCTGGGGCTGGGGCGCCAACGATCGCCGGCAACTCGGCGACATTGGCGCCGTCACCAGCCTGCGGCCGGTGCAGGTGCCCGGGCTGAACCTGAACTGAGGGCTACTTCAGCGACAGCACCCACTGGGCCAGCTGCTTGGCCTCGGCCGGGCTGACCTTCGGGTTGGCCGGCATCGGCACGGCGCCCCAGACGCCGACGCCGCCCTTGATGATCTTTTCGGCCAGCAGGTCGGCGGCGCCGGCCTGGCCGGCGTACTTGGCGGCCACGTCCTTGTACGAGGGCCCGACGATCTTGCGGTCCACCGCATGGCAGGCCATGCAGGTCTTCTGCTGGGCCAGCGCCGGGCTGGCCCAGGCCGCCGGGGCGGCCAGCAAGGCTGCCAGCAGCGGCAGCGCATGCGAAGCTTTCATGATTTCCTTTGCGTTCGGCATGCGCCGGGCTCGGCTACAGTGCCCGCGGGCATTGTAAAAGCGCGGGTGGTCGCAAAGCCCACAAGGCCGCGCGTTGGAGGTGCAATGGCATTCCTGATCCTGGGCATCCTGCTGCTGGCGATGAAGATGGCCGAGTTCGGTCCGGTCGCCCATTGGTCCTGGTGGGTGGTGCTGGCGCCCTTCGTGCTGGCCACGCTGTGGTGGTCCTTTGCCGATTCGATCGGCCTGACGCAGCGCCGCGCGATGGACAAGATGGAAGCGACCAAGGCCGAGCGCCGCGCGCGCAACCTGGAGGCGCTGGGCATGGGTCCGCAGCGCGACCGCCGCACGAAACGCCATGCGCGCGAGTTCCCGGCCGCCGATGCCGGCAAGCGCGCCGCCAAGGACCCGACGGCCGCCGCCGCCGACGAGGTCGGGCGGCGCTGAAGCCGCCCGCCGCGCTTCAGTCGAACTTGTCGAGCACCGCGCCGCTGCTGGCGCTGCTGGCGTTCATCGCGAACTTGGCCAGCACGCCGCGGGTGTAGCGCGGTGCCGGCTTCTTCCACGCGGCGCGGCGGCGCGCCAGTTCGGCGTCGGCCACATTCAGCTGCAGCAGCAGCTTCGTAGCGTCGATGGTGATCGAATCACCTTCCTGGATCAGCGCGATGTTGCCGCCTTCGTAGGCCTCGGGCGCCACATGGCCGACCACCATGCCCCAGGTGCCGCCGGAGAAGCGCCCGTCGGTGATCAGGCCCACGCTCTCACCCAGGCCCTGGCCGATCAGCGCGCCGGTGGGCGCCAGCATCTCCGGCATGCCGGGGCCGCCCTTCGGGCCCAGATAGCGCAGCACCATCACGTCGCCGGGCTTGATCTTCTGCGCCATGATCGCCGCCAGCGCGCTCTGCTCGTCGTCGAAGACACGCGCCGGGCCGGTGATGACCGGGTTCTTCAGGCCGGTGATCTTGGCCACGCAGCCTTCGGGGCTCAGGTTGCCCTTCAGGATGGCCAGGTGGCCGTGCGCGTACAGCGGGTTGCTCACCGGCCGGATCACCGGGTTGCCGGGCTGCAGGTCGGGCACGTCGGCCAGGTTCTCGGCCACCGTCTTGCCGGTGATGGTCATGCAGTCGCCGTGCAGCAGGCCGGCCTTCAGCAGCTCCTTCATCACCGCGGGGATGCCGCCAGCGCGGTGCAGGTCCACCGCCAGGTACTGGCCGCTGGGCTTCAGGTCGCACAGCACCGGCGTGCGCTGGCGCACACGCTCGAAATCGTCGATCGCCCAGTCCAGCCCCGCCGCATGGGTGATGGCCAGGAAGTGCAGCACCGCGTTGGTCGAGCCGCCGGTAGCCATGATCACCGCCACCGCGTTCTCCACCGCCTTCTTGGTGACGATGTCGCGCGGCTTCAGGTCCTTCTTCACCGCCTCGACCAGCACCTTGGCCGCCTGCTCGACCATCGAGACGATCTCGCCTTCGACGTTGGCCATCGTCGATGCATAGGGCAGGCTCAGGCCCAGCGCTTCGAAGGCGGAAGACATGGTGTTGGCGGTGTACATGCCGCCGCAGGAGCCGCTGCCGGGGATGGCGTGGCGCTCGATCTGGCAGAAGTCTTCCTCGCTCATCTTGCCGGCGCTGAACTGGCCCACCGCCTCGAAGACGCTGACGATGTTCAGGTCCTGGCCCTTGTAGCGGCCGGGCAGGATGGTGCCGCCGTAGATGTAGATGGCCGGCACGTTGGCGCGCAGCATGCCCATCATGCCGCCGGGCATGTTCTTGTCACAGCCGCCGATGACCACCACGCCGTCCATCCACTGGCCGCCGACGCAGGTCTCCACGCAGTCGGCGATGACCTCGCGCGACACCAGGCTGTACTTCATGCCCTCGGTGCCCATCGCCATGCCGTCGCTGATGGTGGGCGTGCCGAAGATCTGCGGGTTGGCGCCGGCTTCCTTCAGGCCGGCGACCGCCGCATCGGCCAGGCGTTGCAGGCCGGAGTTGCAGGGCGTGATCGTGCTGTGCCCGTTGGCCACGCCGATCATCGGCTTGCCGAAGTCGCCTTCGGTGTAGCCCATCGCGTAGTACATGCTGCGGTTGGGCGCGCGGGCCACGCCCTCGGTGATGTTCTTCGAGCGGCGGTTGGAGCTCATGGTGGGGCCTTTCTCAGCGGACGAGGCGCGCAGTATCGCGGTCGGCCACCCCCATCGTCCAATATATTATTGATGCTGAAATGATCCACCCAACATATCGATGAGCGAGCTGCGCACACTGCGCCAGTTCGTCGCCGTGGCCGAGGAACTGCACTTCGGCCGCGCTGCGCAGCGGCTGCACATGACGCAGCCGCCATTGAGCCTGGCGATCCAGGGCCTGGAACGCGAGCTGGGCGCGCTGCTGTTCCAGCGCACGCAGCGCAGCGTGCAATTGAGCCCCGCCGGCGCCGCGCTGCTGCCGCGCGTGCGCCGGCTGCTGGCCGAGGCCGATGAGCTGCCGCGCGTGGCCCAGGCCGCGGCGGCGGGCCGGGCAGGGCAGCTGCGCCTGGCCTTCGTGTCCAGCATCGCCTACGGCCCGCTGCCCGGCTGGCTGAGCAGCTTCCGCGATGCGCATGCCGACGTGGCGCTGCAGCTGCGCGAGGCCACGCTGGACGTGCAGCTGGCAGCCTTCGATGCCGACGAGATCGACGCGGGCTTCGTGCTGCATGCGCCGGGCGCCGCGCCGCCGGGCTTTGCCGCCTGGGCCGCGCTGCTGGAACCGCTGGTGCTGGCGCTGCCGCAGGCGCACCCGGCCGCGGCCGTGCGGCGGCCGGCCTTCGCGCGCATCGCGGCCGAGCCGCTGCTGATCTTTCCGCGGGCCATCGCGCCGTCGCTGTACGACGCGGTGCTGGGCTTCTATCGCGCGCATGGCGCCACGCCGCACATCGCGCAGGAGGCGATCCAGATGCAGACGCTGGTCAACTTGGTGTCCAGCGGCATGGGGCTGGCATGGGTGCCGGCCTCGGTGATGCAGCTGCAGCGGCCCGGCGTGGTCTACCGGCCGCTGGCCGGGCCGGGCCTGCAGTGCGAGACCAGCCTGGTCTGGCGCGAACCGGCGCCGCCGGTGGTGCAGCGCTTCGTCGAGCATGTGCGCATGGCGCAGCAGCGACAATCGCGGCCTTCCAGAAAAGCCGGAGCGCGTTGATGCGGGTGCATCCCCAGTTCGACCCGGTCGCCTTCGCGATCGGGCCCCTGCAGGTCCATTGGTACGGGCTGACCTATCTGGTGGCCTTCGGCCTGTTCCTCCTGCTGGGCGCGCGGCGTGTGCGCTACCCGTGGCTGGCCGAGGCCGGCTGGACGCGCCGCGACATCGAGGACCTGCTGTTCTATGGCGTGGTGGGCGTGATCGTCGGCGGGCGGCTGGGCTATGCGCTGTTCTACAAGCCGGGCTACTACGCCGCGCACCCGCTGGAGGTGCTGGCGGTGTGGCAGGGCGGCATGTCCTTCCACGGCGGACTGCTGGGCGTGCTGGTGGCGATGGCGCTGTTCGCGCGCCGGCGTGGCCGCAGCTTCCTGCAGGTGACCGACGTGATTGCACCCTGCGTGCCCACCGGGCTGGCCTCGGGGCGCATCGGCAACTTCATCAACGGCGAGCTGTGGGGCCGCGCGGCCGACCCGTCGCTGCCCTGGGCGATGGTGTTTCCGCAATCGGGCAGCGATGTGCCGCGCCATCCATCGCAGCTGTACCAGTTCGGGCTGGAAGGGCTGCTGCTGTTCGTGCTGCTGTGGGTCTATGCGGCCAAGCCGCGGGCGACCGGGCAGGTGTCCGGCGCCTTCCTGGTGGGCTATGGCGTGTTCCGCTTCATCGCCGAGTTTTTCCGCGAGCCCGACAGCTTCCTGGGCCTGCGCGCCTTCGACCTGAGCCAGGGCCAGTGGCTGAGCCTGCCGATGATCGCCGCTGGCGTGTGGATGTGGCTGTGGGCCGCGCGCCGGGCACAATCGTCGCGATGAGACAGATCTTCCTGGACACCGAGACCACCGGCCTGAATGCCGAGGGCGGCGACCGCATCGTCGAGATCGGCTGCGTCGAGATGGTCGGCCGCCGGCTCACCGGCAACAATCGCCACTACTACCTGAACCCGCAGCGCGCCAGCCATCCGGATGCGCTGCGCGTGCACGGCCTGAGCGAGGAGTTTCTGGCCGACAAGCCGCTGTTCGCGGCGGTGGTCGAGGAACTGCTGGCCTTCCTGCAGGGGGCCGAGCTGATCATCCACAACGCCGCCTTCGACGTCGGCTTCCTGGACAAGGAACTCGAGCGCTGCGGCCGGCCCGCCTTGGGCGAGCATGTGGCGCAGGTCACCGACAGCCTGCTGATGGCCCGCGAGATGTTCCCGGGCAAGAGCAACTCGCTGGACGCGCTGTGCAAGCGCTTCGAGGTGGACAACTCCAGCCGCACGCTGCATGGCGCGCTGCTCGACGCCGGCCTGCTGGCCGAGGTGTACATCCAGATGACGCGCGGCCAGGGCTCGCTGGTCATCGACGAGGTCGAGGCCGGCCCCGGTGGTGGCACGGTCGACGCCATCGACCTGAGCGGGCTGGACCTGCCGGTGCTGGCGCCCACCGAGGCCGAGCTGGCGGCGCACCGCGCGCTGCTGGCCGACATCGACAAGGCCAGCCGTGGCCAGCTGCTGTGGCAGGCCGATCTGGCATAATCCCGGGCTTTCCGGAACGCTGGAAACAGGATTCCGGGCGGTTAGCTCAGCGGTAGAGCACTGCCTTCACACGGCAGGGGTCGCAGGTTCGAACCCTGCACCGCCCACCAGGCACTGGTCCCCGCAAGTCACTGATTTGCGGGGATTTTTCTTTCCCGAGCGTTCCCGTAGTGGCCTTTGTTGGCGCATGCGCGCGACCCCTTCGACCGGTTGCGCCAAATTTGCGCCAATGAGCTTCGTGTTCAACGCCGCAAGGCATGCAACGGAGCTTGTCGTCCTCGAGGATGCCTCCCGCCACCCGACCTGCCGTGCACGCAAGCAGGCGGATGATGCTGCCGACATCCAGTTGATCAAGTCTCCGGGCTGGCAAGCCGCCCGCAGTTCCTGCTTCGCTCCGATTCACACATCGGCCGTGCCGGCCAGCGTCAGCGTCGGCCTCATGACCACAGGCCGTGCCGCTTCAGGAACTCCAGAACCAGGGCGTTGAATGCGGCCGGCTGGTCGCGGGCCACACCGTGGCCGGCTCCAGGCACCTTCAGGCTCTCGGCACGCGGCAGGGCCTGCGCCAGCGCCCGGAACACGACGTCGTGGATTGGCGGTGTGCGCTCGCCGGACAGCAGCAGCACCGGCATGTCCAGGGCTGCCAGGCGGTCCATGTCGAGCGCCGGGAACTCGTCGCTCGACAAGGTCACGCGGCGCAGCGATTCGGCATTCTCCAGCCGTCGCCCCATCGCGGCGCCGCTCTGCTGGCCCAGGTCCGTTCCGCCCAGAATGCCTTCGGTCAGCAGCCAGACCGCGCGGGCGTCGTCGCCTGCCTCGAAGGCCCGCCGCGCCGGCAGGCGGATGTGGCGGTCGAACTCGCTGCGGATCGCGCGACCCTCGGCGCTGGTATCGGCCAGCCGCATCAGCGGCGGCTCGACCAGCACCAGCGCGCGCATCTGCTCGGGCCGGCGCGCAGCCAGCGCCAGCGCGGTATAGGCGCCGTAGCTGGCGCCGACCAGCACGGCAGGAGCCGCATGCCAGTGCGCCAGCAGCGCCTCCAGGTCGTCGGCCTCGGCCAGGGCGGAGTGATCCGGCGAGGCCACGCGGTTGCCGTTGGGCACGCTGTAGCGGCGGCTGTAGCTGATGCAGCGGAAGTGCGGCACGAAGGCTGCCCATTGCGGGGCCCAGGTCCGCCAGTCGCCGAGCACGCCATGCAGGAAGACCAGCGGCGTACCTGCGCCTGCCTCGGCATGATGGAACACCAGCCCGTTGTCGAGCACGGTGCGCTGCAATGCCGAGGCCTCGAGCACCGGCTGCGGGCTCGCGATGCCGGCCATGGGCATGTCGATCACTCCAGCTTCATGCCGGCGGCCAGGGCGCGGAACTTGTCCACCTCGGTGCCGAGAAAGCGGCCGAACTCCGCCGAGGTCATCGGCGTGACCGGCAGATCGCCGTTGCGGATGCGGCGCTCGTTGAACTCCTTGTCCAGCAGGATGTCGCGCACGGTGGTGTTCAGCTTCTCGACCACCGTTGCCGGCAGCCCCGGCGGGCCGCCTATGCCGGCCCAGATCTGCATGTTCACGCCCTTGACGGAGCTGCCCTCGTTGACGGTCGGGAGGTCTGGCGCCGTCGGCAGCCGCTTGTCGATCAGCAGGCCCAGCAGCGTCAGCTTGCCGGACCGCACGTGCGGCATCGCACCGGGCATCGCCATCACGGCCAGGTCGATCTGCCCACCCAACAGGTCGGTGGTCAGCGGTGCGCCACCCTTGTAGGGCACGGCCAGCAGGTCGATGCCGGCGGCCTTCTGCAGCGCCATGGTCGCGAAAGCCTGGAAGGACGATGCCCCCGTCGTGCCGACGCTCAGCCCATTGGGCCGGGCCTTGGCCTGCGCCACCAGCTGGTCGATGTGGGTGATGCCCAGGCCAGGGCGCGCCACCAGCGCCATCGGGGTGAGGCCCACCAGGGCGACGGGCGTGAAGTCCTTCGTCGCATAGCCGGCACTGGGGTTGGCGATGGGCGTCACGACCATGTCGCTGGTGTTGCCGAAGATCAGCGTGTAGCCGTCGGCCGGCGCGCGCAGCACCTTCTGCGCACCCAGCGCGCCCGAGGCGCCGCCGATGTTCTCGACGACCACGGGCTGCTTGAGCCGCTTGGCCATCTCCTCGGCGAAGCCGCGCGCCAGGTTGTCGGCGGCACCACCGGCCGGGTTCGGCACGACCAGCGTGATCGGCTTGTCGGGCCAGGCATGGGCCGCCAGGGCCACTGAGGCCACGAAGGCCGCCAGCGCAGCGCGCGCCAGCGCGCCGGCTCGAGCGAGGGTCTGCATGTGATCGTCTCCTGTGGATCGCCACCGACCGCGTGGCCGAGGGTCGGAGCAGGAGTGTCCTCGCGCCTGCGATCCCCTTCCAATACATTTCGCGCTGTACCGATAGCGAAACCTGATCGCATGAAACCCACGGCCCACACCCTGCGCCAGCGCCTGCTGACCCGTGCCCGCCTGCGCCACTGGCTGGGCTTCGCCCGTGTGGCCGAGCTGGGCAGCGTGCGCAAGGCCGCCGACGCGATCGGTATCGCCCAGCCGGCCTTGACGGCCCTGCTGGCCGACCTGGAGTCGCTGATCGGCGCGCCGCTGTTCGAGCGCCACGCGAGGGGCATGCACCTGACCGCGCTGGGGCGCGAGTTGCTGCCCACGGCACGCCGCATGCTCGGCGCCATCGACGATGCGGCACAGCAGGCCGCCGCCCTGCAGTCCAATGCCCAGCACGTGGTGCGCGTCGGCGCCATTGGCGGCGCGGTGGGCGGGCTGCTGGCGCCTGCGCTGCCGGCGCTCGCGCGGCGGCACCCGGACCTGCTGGTCCAGTTGATCGAGGCTGATGCGCCCCAGCTCGACCAGCTCGTGGCCCGGGAGGAGATCGACGTCGCGCTGTGCCGCACGCCGGCGCAGATCCCCCAGGGCTGGAGCTTCGAGCCGCTGCTGCCGGATCGCTTCATCGTCGTGGCCGGCCCCGACCATCCCTTGTGCAAGCGGCGCAGACTGACGGTCGAGCAGCTTCGCGGTCACGCCTGGCTGGCCATGCCGGCCGGATCGGCCGCGAGAGCGATGTTCGACGCCCTGTTCGCCGACGGCGCCGCACCGCCCCTGTGCCAGATCAGCTGCCGCATTCCGACGCTGCTGCGGGCGATGCTGCGCGCGCAGCCGCTGCTGGCGCTGATTCCGGCCAGCGTGGTCCGCCCGTTGATTGCCGATGGGGACCTTGCGCAGTTGCCCTTCGAGCACCGTCTGGAGATGGACCCGATCGGGGCGCTTTACCGTCAGGGTGACGAGCGTGCCGGCGTCCTGCGCTTTATGCAGGCCTTGAAGCCAGCCTGAGCGCCGCGGCGCCGGGCGAACATCGCCTGCTCGACGGCCATGTTGCATTGGATGGTCAGCTGCAATCGGTCCATGCGAGTTCGTTCGGCCCGGGCAATCGGTTCAAGCGGTGCCCGCGTCTGCCGTTGCTTCGCCCGGCGCCAGCGGCAAGCGCAGCGCGAGGCGCGCGCCACCTTCAGGGGCTGGCAGCGCATGCAGCGCGCCACCATGCAGCGCGGCGATGCGCTGCGCGATGGCCAGCCCAAGTCCGCCGAGCCCCCCACCCGAGCGCTTCAGCAGCCCTTCGCGCACGTTGATGCCGGCGTTCAAGCGGCGCGCCAGTTCGGCCGGCAGCCCGGCGCCACGGTCTTCGACCAGCACCTGTGCCTGCGTGCCCAGGCGCTGCAGCTGCACGCTGACTTGGGCCGGTGCGCTGCTGCCTGCATGGCGTACCGAGTTGTCGATCAGGTTCGTCAATGCGCGCTCGACGAGTTGCAGATCGCCCTCGCACTCGACACGACCCGGTGCCTCGCCGCCCAGGGCCACGGGCGCCTGCAGCTCGAACTTCTGCACCACGTCGGCCACCAGTTCGTCCAGCCTGAAGCGCTCACGATGCGGCGTCTGCTCCAGGGTCTGCAGGGCGGCCAGCTCGAACAGCTGCTGCGTCAGGCGCCGCACCTTGTCGCTCTGCGCCAGTGCCGCACGCACGTGGCGCGCATCGCGTGTGCCGGCCTGCGCCAGTGCTTCCAGGTTGCCGTGCAATGCCGTCAGCGGGGTGCGCAGGTCGTGGGCCACGCCGGCCATCAACTCTCGATGGGCCTGGTCGCGCGCGGCCTGCTCGGCCGATTGCCGGCGCAGGCGCGCCGCCATGGCGTCGAAGGAGCCGGCGATGATGCGGACTTCGTCCCCGGCGCCGTCATCGGCAGCGGGGGCGCCGCCGCCAGCCTTCGCCGGCTCGCCGATCTGAAAGGTCTGCATGCGCCGCGACAGTTCGCGCAGCGGCCGCGTCAGGCGCCGCACGACGAAGGCCCCGATCAGCAGCGTCAGGCCCAGTGCCAGCGCGGCCACCGCGCTGGCGGTCTGCCAGCTGCGCTGCAGGCCCAGTGGTGCAGCCACGCGCTCGCGCGCCTGGCCTTCGAGCACCACGTACAGGTAGCCGGGCGGCCGCGCGTCGCCGGGACGTGGCGGAAACATGGCGGCGCTGAACACCTTCTCGCCGCGCGGCGACATCGGGTCGGTGCCGCGCAGCGGCAGCGCCGCACCGGCCAGGAAGCTGCGCACCGCCGCCAGGTCCACCTGGTGGCGCTGCACCATGCCAGGTTCCCCCAGGTAGCTGGCGACGCGGCCGTCGGCGTCCAGCATGTAGACCTCGATGCCCGGGTTCACGGCCATCAGCATCCCGATCAGCGCCGCGCGTGCCGCGGCCGCGGGCTCGCCAGCGCCCGTGCCTGCAGTGGCTTCGGGCCAGTGTTCGACGATGTGCCGCGCAAGGCCGTGCGACAGGCGCTGCAGCGCTTCCTGCTCGTGCGCCGCCTCGAGCGCGCGGCCGATGCCGGCGATGACGGCGCCATAGGCCAGCAGCAGCGCCGACAAGGCCAGCGTCAGGCGCCGCGCGAACGAGCCGCTCATGGTGGCGGATCGGGCGCCGCACGGGCGGCACCGGCATCGAAGCGGTAGCCCACGCCCCAGACGGTCTGGATCCAGCGCGGCTCCTGCGGGTCGGCTTCGATCTTCTGGCGCAGCCGGTTGATGTGCGAGTTGACGGTGTGCTCGTAGCCGTCGAAGCCGTGCCCCCACACCTTGTCCAGCAGCTCGGCGCGGCTGAACACCTGGCCAGGGTGCCGCGCCAGGAAGCCGAGCAGATCGCTTTCGCGCAGGGTCAGCGGCGTGCGCGCCTGCCCCTGCACCACCTCGCGGCGCACCGGGTCGAACTGCAGGCCGTTGAAATGCAGCGCGTCGTGCGGCGGCGGCTGGCGCTGGGCGCGGCGCAGCAGCGCGCGCACGCGCGCCACCAGCTCCAGCATCGAGAACGGCTTGACCAGGTAGTCGTCGGCGCCGAGCTCCAGGCCCAGCACGCGGTGGGCCTCGGACGAACGCGCACTGACGATGATCACCGGCAGCCGTTCGCTGCGTTGCCGCAGCTGGCGGCAGATGTCCCAGCCGTCGCCTCCGGGCAGCGTCAGGTCCAGCAGCACCAGGTCCCAGTCGCGGCTGCCGATGACGCGCAGCGCCCCGCGGCTGTCGCTTTCGCGGTGCACGACGAAACCCGCCTCTGCCAGGTGCAGCTGCACCATGTCGGCAATGGCGGTGTCGTCCTCGACCAGCAGCAGCTGCGCCTTCATCCGCGCTGGGTCGGACGCAGCGGCAGACAACTTACAACCCGTCGGCGGCTGCGCGGCGGCGCCGGGCCATGAAACCCAGCGCGGCCAGGCCGCCGAGCATCAGCGCGTAGGTTTCGGGCTCGGGCACCGCCTGCACCGCGAAGTTGAAGCGCAGCACGTCGGTATCGGCGCGCAGCCGGCTGTCCAGCACATAGCCGGTGGCGGTGCTCATGCCGTTGAAGGCGGCCAGCTCGCCGAAGTTGAACGCGACCACCGAGTTCTGCGGCGTGCGCAGGTCGTTGTTGCCGCCCATGACGAAGGCGGCATGGGCCGGGTCGAAGGCTTCGGATCCCGCGTCCCAGATCTCGCCGGCCTTCACCGTGATGCTTTGGATCTGTAGCGCGCCGCCGGCACCGAATAAGGCGTATTCCTTCGGGTCGTCATTGCCGACGAAGTGGTCATTGCTGGGCACCACCATCGACGCGAAAGTGAAGTAGCGGTTGATGGCGGCATCGACCATGAAGGTGTTCATCCACATGCCCCCGGGCTGAAGCGGTGCAAAGGCCACGGTACCCAGCGTTGCCCCGGCCTCGGCCGCTGCAAAGGCCGGGAACCAGGCCGAGCCCGAGCCACCCTCGGCGATGGACACGATCGGCGCGCTTGCCGCGCTGCCCAGGTCGAAGGCATCGAAACTGCCATTGCCGAAGCCGACGTGCACTGGTGCAAAGCTGATGCCGTTGGCCGGCACGAGGCTTTCGACCGTGACCTTGAGCTGCACGGGCGCCGCCTGCGCGCCGAACGCGGCGATGCCGAGGGATAGCGCGGCCAGGGCGCGCCGGTTGAAGGTGGTGTGCGACATGAGTGGCTCCTGATGCTGTGGATCGCCCGCACCGGGGTTCCGGTACGCGGCAAGCCCATGCTCTGCCGCCGCGCTCACATCGCCATCACGCGGTGTTCACGGCGGCGTGATGGTTCGCCCCGCCGCGAGGGCCGGTTCGGCGCGGGCGCCGCGGGGTTAAGATCTATCCGAAATGAAGCTTTGATGCCCACAGCCCGCCGTGCACCTGACCACACTCACCGACTACGCCCTGCGCCTGCTGATGCATGTGGCGCAGCACCCCGACCGGCTGTGCACCATCGCCGAAGTGGCACAGCGCTACGACATCTCGCAGGCCCACCTGATGAAGGTGACCCATCGGCTGGCACTGTGCGGCTGGATCGAGACGGTGCGCGGCAAGGGCGGCGGCATGCGCCTGGCCCGGCCGGCGGCGGACATCCGCCTGGGCGCCGTGGTGCGCGACATGGAATCGGACTTTGCCCTGGTCGAATGCTTCGGCCCCGGCAAGGCCTGTGCGCTGGACGGCCAGTGCCGCCTGGCCGGCGTGCTGGACGCCGCGCTGCACGAGTTCCTGCGCCACCTCGACGGCTACACCCTGCAGGACATCCTGCCGCGTGGCCGGCCGCGGGCGCCGGGCCGGAGCGCCCTGGTCATGCTGCGGCCCTGACCCCAACCCCCTACGGAGAACCCACCCATGCCCACCGCCGCTCCCCCCATCGGCCACGAAGAACTGCTCCAGGCGCTGAACGAGCTGCTGGAGGCCGAACGCGCGGGCGCCCGTGTCGCCCGCGAAACAGCGGCCGGCATGCCGGCGGCGCCGCTGAAGAGCCTGGTGGAGGAGATCCAGGCCGACGAAGTGCGCTGGTGCAAGATGCTGATCGGCCATATCGGCGCGCTGCAGGGCGAGGCCTCCACCGCCACCGGAGCCTTCCATGCCAAGGCCATGGCCATCCCCGAGCTGGGCGAGCGGCTGGCCTTCCTGAACCGTGGCCAGGCCTGGGTGGTGCGCCGGCTGCAGGGCCTGATTCCGCGGCTGGACAACCGCGCGCTGCAGGCCGACCTGCAGGCGATGCTGGCCGCCCATGGCGAGAACATCGCGCGTGTCGACCAGCGCCTTGCCGCTTGACGGGCATCAAGTCCGGCCCGATCCGGCTGCCTAGGATTGATGTCTCCGGAATGCCTCTTCAAGGCCTTCCGCTGCCATGAACACCGTCTACCTGCAGATCGAAGAACCCTCGCGCCGGCGGGGCGCGCCGCCGCCGCGCGGCTTTGCGCTGTGGCAGCTGGGCTTCCGCCCCTTCTACCTGCTGGCCGGCAGCCTGGCGGCGCTGTCCATCCCGCTGTGGGCGCTGCAGTTCAGCGGCTGGCTGCCGCTGGCCTATCTGCAGGGCCCGGCCTGGCATGCGCACGAGATGCTGTTCGGTTTCGTCGCGGCGGTCATCGTCGGCTTCCTGTTCACCGCCGGCCGCAACTGGAGCGGCCGGCCCACGCCCACCGGTGCGGCGCTGGCGACGCTGGCGCTGTGGTGGCTGGCGGCGCGGGTGCTGCTGTTCACACCCTGGGGCTGGGCGGCGGCGGCGGCCAACGTCGGCTTCCTGCTGGCGGCTGCCATCGGGCTGGCCCGGCCGCTGTGGGCGGCCCGCAGCCGGCGCAACTACTTCTTCGTCGGCCTGCTGCTGTTGCTGGCCGCGGCCGCGCTGGCGCTGCATCTGTCGTGGCTGGGCGTGTGGCAGGCCCCGGCGGCGTTCGGCCTGCCGCTGGCGCTGGACGTGGTGCTGTTCATCATGGCGGTGATGGCCGGCCGCGTGCTGCCGATGTTCACCAACAACGGCGTGCCCGGTGCGCAGGCCCGCCGGCAGCCCGCGCTGGAACAGCTGGCGCTGGGCTCGCTGCTGCTGCTGGTGGTGGCCGACCTGGCCGGCCTGCAGGGCCTGCCGCTGGCGGGTCTGGCCGGCGTGGCAGCACTGGCTCACCTGGCGCGCTGGTGGCTCTGGCAGCCGTGGAAGACGCTGCGCACGCCGCTGGTGTGGGTGCTGCATGCGGCCTATCTGTGGATTCCCGTGCACCTCGGGCTGCGGGCCGCGGCAGCGCTGGGTGCGGTCAGTGCGTCGCTGCCCGCACATGCACTGATGGTCGGCGCCGCGGGTGGACTGATCATCGGCATGATGACGCGCACCGCACGCGGCCACACCGCACGGCCGCTGCGCGCGGACCGGGCCGACGTGGCCTGTTACCTGCTGGTGCTGGGCGCGGCGCTGGTGCGCGTGGGCCTGCCGTGGGTGGCACCGCAGCAGCTGCTGCTGGCGGTGCAGGCGTCGGCGCTGCTGTGGTCGGCCGGTTTCGGCCTGTTCGTATGGCGCTACCTGCCGGTGCTGACGCAACCGCGGCTGGACGGCCGGCCGGGTTGATGCGGTGGACTATGCCGTGCTGAAGCTGGTGCACCAGGGCAGCGTGGCGCTGTCCTTCGGCGGCTTCTTTGCCCGCGGCCTGGCTTCGCTGGCCGGTGCGCGCTGGGTGCGCGGCCGCGTCGCGCGCACGCTGCCGCATGCGGTGGACACGGTGCTGCTCGGCTCGGCCCTGGCCATGCTCTGGCTGCTGCACCTGACCCCGGCGGCGGCCCCCTGGCTGGCCGCCAAGATCGTGGGGCTGCTGCTGTACATCGCGCTGGGTATGGCCGCGCTGCGGCCCGGCCTGCCGTGGCGCTGGCGCGCGGCGGCCTGGCTGGCCGCGCTGGCGGTGTTTGGCTGGATCGTGGCCGTGGCGCTGAGCAAGAACCCCTGGGTCGGCCTGTCATGACGCGCAGCCACCGCTGGAACCTGGGCGCCAAGCTGGCCATGGTGGCCACGCCCTTCCTGGTGCTGACGCTGCTGGCCATCAGCGCCACGCTGTGGGTCTCGTGGCAGCTGGAAGGCGGTGCCGCGGCCGTCAACGAGGCCGGCCGCATGCGCATGCAGACCTACCGGATGGCGCTGTCGCTGGCCACGGCCGACGCAGCCAGCCTGCGCCAGCAACTGCCGGCCTTCGAGGAAAGCCTGGTGCTGCTGCGTCGCGGCGACCCCGAGCGCCCGCTGTTCGTGCCCTGGGACGACACGGTGCGCGAGCGCTTCGCCACGGTCGAGCAGGACTGGCAGCGCTTGCGGCCCCAGTGGTCGGCGCCCGGCGCGGCCGACGCGGCGCGGCTGCGCGAGCAGGCGGCCGGCTTCGTGGCGCACATCGAAGCGCTGGTCGACGCCATCGAGGCCCACATGTCACGCTGGACCGCGCTGCAGCACCTGCTGCAGACGGTGGTGCTGGGCCTGGCGCTGGCCGGCGCGGTGGCGCTGCTGCTCACCGGCTATCGCTTCGTGCTGGAGCCGGTGCAGCAGCTGAAGCGCGCCATCGAGCGGCTGCAGGGCGGCGACTTCGACGCCCGCGTGGCCAGCACCAGCAGCGACGAGTTCGGCACGCTGGCCACCGGCTTCAACGACCTGGCTGAGCACCTGCAGTCGATGTACCGCAGCCTGGAGGCCAAGGTGGCCGACAAGACCCGCGAACTGCAGGACAAGGGCGAGCGGCTGCAGGCGCTGTACGACATGAGCACGCTGATGGCCCAGGCCACCACGCTGGAGACGCTGGCCGACGGCTTTGCGCGCCGCATCGCGCAGGTGGCGCATGCCGACGGTGTGGCCATCCGCTGGTCCGACGAAGCCAACCGCCGCTACCTGCTGCTGGCCAGCCAGGGCCTGCCGCAGGGCATGCGGGAGGCCGAGCAATGCCTGGAGGCCGGGCATTGCAATTGCGGTGCGCCGCAGGCCGGCCCCGGCCTGCGCGTGATCCCGATCCGTGCACAGGGCGGCGCGCCGCTGCCGCATTGCGCGCAGGCCGAATTCGAATCGCTGGTAGCGCTGCCGATCCGCCTGCACGAGCGCACCATGGGCGAGCTGGAGCTGTTCTACAACGCGCAGCACACGCCATCGGCGGCCGAACAATCGCTGCTCGAGGCGCTGGCCGCGCACCTGGCCGCGGCGATGGAGAACCTGCGGCTGGACAGCCTGGCCAAGGAAGCCGCCGTCTCGCAGGAACGCAACCTGCTGGCGCGCGAGCTGCACGATTCCATCGCCCAGTCGCTGGCCTTCCTGAAGATCCAGGTGCAGCTGATGCGCGATGCGCTGGCCAGCGGCGATGCGGCGCGCATCCAGGCGGTGCTGGGCGAGATCGACGCCGGCGTGCGCGAAAGCTACGGCGACGTGCGCGAGCTGCTGCTGCATTTCCGCACCCGCGCCAATGCCGAGCAGATCGAGCCGGCGCTGCAGACCACGCTGCGCAAGTTCGAGCACCAGTCGGGCATCACCGCGCGGCTGCACATGCTGGGCCAGGGCCTGCCGCTGGCGCCCGACGTGCAGCTGCAGGTGCTGCACATCGTGCAGGAGGCGCTGTCCAACGTGCGCAAGCATGCCCATGCGCACCAGGTCTGGCTGGACGTGCAGCAGCAGCCGCAGTGGCGCTTCGAGGTGCGCGACGACGGCATTGGCTTCGACGCCGAGGACCCGGCGCGCAGCGAGGCGCACGTGGGCCTGCGCATCATGGCCGAGCGCGCCGAGCGCATCGGCGCCACGCTGGAGCTGCTGTCCACGCCAGGGCGCGGCAGCTCGATGGTGCTGACGCTGCCGCCGGCCGTGCTGCCGGCGACGGCGCCCGCGCCCGAGGAGGCCGCGGCATGACGGCACCGATCCGCATCCTGGTGGTGGACGACCACACGCTGATGCGCCGTGGCCTGACCGCCCTGCTGTCGCGCGATGCCGCGCTGCAGGTGGTGGGCGATGCGGCCGATGCCGGCAGCGCGCAGCGCCGCGCCGCCGAGCTGCAGCCCGACCTGATCCTGCTGGACAACCACCTGCCGGGGGTGAACGGCGTGGACGCCATCCCGGCGCTGCGCCAGGCCGCGCCGGCGGCGCGCATCGTCATGCTCACCGTCAGCGAGGACGAGGCCGACCTGGCCGCCGCGCTGCGTGCCGGGGCCAGCGGCTACCTGCTGAAGACCATCGAGGGCGACGACCTGCTTACCGCCATCCAGCGCGTGATGCGCGGCGGCAGCGTGGTGGCCGAGGAGATGACCGGCAAGCTGGTGGCCGCCTACCGCGGCGCGGCCACGGCGCCGGCCGAGCCGAGCACCCCCGCGCCGGCCTCGCCGATCGAGCAGCTGTCGCCGCGCGAGCGCGAGATCCTGCGCGGCATCGCCCGCGGCGCCAGCAACAAGGAGATTGCCCGCGAGCTGGGCATCGCCGAGACCACGGTGAAGATCCACGTGCAGCACGTGCTGCGCAAGCTGGGCCTCAGCTCGCGCGTGCAGGCCGCCGTGCTGGCCACGGCGCAGGGCCTGCGCTGAGGCGCTGCGCCGGCCCTGCCGCGCCGGGCCGCGTGTTGATCCCGCGCAAGCCGACGCGCCAAGCCCTTCATCACTAGTTCTTCAGGAGGATGCCGCGTGTGGCGGCATCCTCCTTCCGCCGGCCGGCGGCCCCTCGGGGGAAGGATGCCGCCCACGCGCCCCGCTTCCTAGAGTGCCTGCATGGCCTCTCAGGAGCAAAGCCCGATGAACAGGAACAGGCAGGCGCTGTCGGTGCTGGTGGTCAGCACACTCGCCTTCACCGTGTGCTTCATGGTCTGGATGATGTTCGGCGTGATCGGCATCCCGATCAAGAAGACGCTGAACCTCAATGCCACCGAGTTCGGGCTGCTGACCGCCACCCCCGTGCTCACCGGATCGCTGATCCGCGTGCCGCTGGGCATCTGGACCGACAAGTACGGCGGCCGCATCGTGATGGCGGTGCTGATGGCCATCACCGTGCCGGCCATCTGGCTGATGAGCTACGCCACGCAGTTCTGGCACTTCCTGGTGATCGGCCTGTTCGTCGGCCTGGCCGGCGGCTCCTTCTCGGTGGGCACGCCTTACGTGGCGCGCTGGTTCCCGCGCAACCGCCAGGGCTTCGCGATGGGCGTGTACGGCGCCGGCAACTCGGGCGCGGCCGTCAACAAGTTCGTCGCCCCGGCACTGGTGGTGGCCTTCGGCTGGACGATGGTGCCGCAGGTCTACGCAGCCATCATGCTGGGCACGCTGGTGCTGTTCTGGCTGTTCAGCGCCAGCGATCCGACCCATCGGGTGCCCAGCAACACCAAGTTCAGCGACCAGCTGAAGATGCTGAAGGACCCGAAGGTGGTCAAGTACTGCCAGTACTACAGCATCGTGTTCGGCGGCTATGTCGCCTTAAGCCTGTGGATGGTGCAGTACTACGTGGGCGAGTACGGCCTGGACATCCGCGCCGCGGCGCTGCTGGCGGCCTGCTTCAGCCTGCCCGGCGGCGTGCTGCGCGCGGTGGGTGGCTGGCTGTCCGACAAGTACGGCGCGCACAGCGTCACCTGGTGGGTGCTGTGGGTCAGCTGGATCTGCCTGTTCCTGCTGAGCTACCCGCAGACGCAGATGACGATCAACACCGTCGACGGCCCGCGCAGCTTCAGCATCGGCCTCAACGTCTACGCCTTCACCGCGCTGATGTTCCTGCTGGGCATCGCCTGGGCCTTCGGCAAGGCCAGCGTCTTCAAGTACATCAGCGACGACTACCCGCACAACATCGGCACGGTCAGCGGCATCGTCGGCCTGGCCGGCGGCCTGGGCGGTTTCGTGCTGCCGATCATGTTCGGCGCGCTGATGGACCTGACCGGCATCCGCTCCAGCGCCTTCATGCTGATGTACGGCGTGGTCTGGGTCAGCCTGATCTGGATGTACTGGACCGAAGTGCGCAAGACCGAGGTCATGGGCGCCCAGGCCCCGGCCTCGCCGCTGGCATCGGCCCCGCGCTGAGCGCAGCACAACCCAACCCCACGAAAGAACATCATGGCGCGCATCCAGAACTGGAAGCCCGAGGATCCCGCCTTCTGGCAGCAGACCGGCAGCGCGCTGGCCTGGCGCACCTGCGCGGTCACCACCTTCTCGCTGATCTTCTCCTTCGCCACCTGGTTCGTGATGAGCGCGGTGGTGGTGCGCATGCCGGCCATCGGCTTCAAGTTCAGCACCTCCGAGCTGTTCTGGCTGGCGGCCATCCCCGGCCTGGCCAGCGGCATCCTGCGGCTGATCCACAGCAACTTCATCCCGGTGCTCGGCACGCGGCCCGTGATCAGCATCTCCACCGTCATCAAGATCGTGCCGATGGTCTGGCTGGGCGTCGCGATCCAGGACCTGAACACCTCCTGGGCCACCTTCATGGTCATCGGTTTCCTGTGCGGCATGGGCGGCGGCGACTTCTCGTCCTTCATGCCCTCGACCAGCATCTTCTTCCCGAAGCGGCTGCAGGGCACGGCCATGGGCATCCAGGCCGGGCTGGGCAACTTCGGCGTGTCGATCGTGCAGTTCGTGGCGCCGTGGATCATCGGCTTCGCGGCGCTGGGCACCATCGCCGGCGGCCCGCAGGTATTCACCAAGGCCGACGCGGTGAAAGGCGCGCTCAGCGTCACCAAGGAGGCCGGCGTCGTCAAGGACGTGGTGATCAACAAGCCCGAGTTCGCTGCCGCGCTCGAGATCGTGCGCGATGGCGGCCAGATCAAGGACGTGGTGCTGCGCGGCGCCGAGGGCGCGAAGCCGATCAAGACCGAGGTGAAGAAGGACGCCGTCGGGAAGATCACCGAGGTCGTGCCGACCAAGGGCTATGCACTGGAGGTCAAGCGCAACGCGGACGGCGCCATCACCGACGTGGCGCTGCGCAGCGTGGTGAAGAAGGCGATGTGGCTGCAGAACGCAGCCTTCATCTGGGTGCCCTTCCTGCTGCTGGCCACCGTGCTGTCGGTGATCTTCCTGCGCAGCCTGCAGCTGCCGACGCGCGGCTTCATGGGGCAGTTCGAGATCCTCAGTGCCCGCAACCGCGCGCGCACGCATACCTGGAACTGCACCATCACCTACATCTGCTCCTTCGGCTCGTTCAGCGGCTTTTCCGCGGCCTTCCCGATGCTTATCAAGACGCTGTACGGCGGCTTCGACGGCGCGCCCGACCCGCTGACCTACGCCTACATCGGGCCGCTGATCGGCGGCCTGGTGCGCATGCTCACCGGCGGCTTCTTCGACAAGATCGGCGGCAGCAAGGGCATGCACTGGACGACCATCGGCCAGGTCGCCGGCGTCGCCTTCCTCGTGTTCGGCGGCTACCTCACGCCGACCAGCGTGGACCAGTTCGGTGGCTTCCTGTGGGGCATGCTGTTCATCTTCCTGATGAGCGGCATCAACAACGCCGCCACCTTCCGCCAGTACCCGATCGTCTTTGCCTACTCGCCGGGCAAGGGCGCGCAGATGCTGGGCTGGACCGGTGCCTGGGCCGCCTTCGGCCCCTTCCTGTGGAACGTGCTGATCGCCATGTCGCTGGAGAAGACCGGCGCCGTGACGGCCTTCTTCATCGGCTGCGCGGTGTTCTACCTGTACTCGCTGTGGGTCAACTGGTGGTACTACACGCGCAAGGGCGCCGAGCGCTTCGACTACGGCAATGCCGGCGGCACCTGGTGGGACAAGCTGGCCGAACCCGAGCGCGAGCGCATGCGCCGCATCGACCTGCACCAGGCGGCCTGAGGAGATCGACGCCATGGACACCTATGTCAACGCCGGCGCCGTGCTCTACGGCCTGGTCCTGGTGCTGGCCGCCTTCATGCGCCACCCGCTGACCGAGGCCATGCGCATCGACAGCCTCTTCATCCCCCAGGCCGGCGAACGCAGCCGGCCGCTGAACCTGCTGCTGGGGCTGGCGATCGCCGGCTACGGCGCCTGGGCGCTGCTGCGCACCTGAACCGCAAGGACACCCCGCGATGAGCCACTTTCTCGATCGACTGAACCACTTCGCACTGCCCAAGGAAAGCTTCTCCGGCGACCACGGTGTCACCACCGGCGAAGACCGCACCTGGGAAGACGCCTACCGCAACCGCTGGGCGCACGACAAGATCGTGCGCAGCACGCACGGCGTCAACTGCACCGGCAGCTGCAGCTGGAAGATCTACGTCAAGGGCGGCATCGTCACCTGGGAGACGCAGCAGACCGACTACCCGCGCACGCGCTGGGACATGCCCAACCACGAACCGCGCGGCTGCGCGCGCGGCGCCAGCTACAGCTGGTACCTGTACAGCGCCAACCGCGTCAAGCACCCGATGGTGCGCGGCCGGCTGCTGAAGCACTGGCGCGCCGCCCGCCTGCAGCATGGGCCAGTGGAAGCCTGGGCCGCGATCCAGGCGGACGAAGCCAAGCGCCGCGACTACCAGAAGGTGCGCGGCCTGGGCGGCTTCGTGCGCAGCAGCTGGGACGAGGTCAACGAGATCATCGCGGCGGCCAACGTCTACACCGCCAAGACCTACGGCCCCGACCGGGTGATCGGCTTCAGCCCGATTCCCGCGATGAGCATGGTCAGCTACGCCGCCGGCAGCCGCTACCTGAGCCTGATCGGCGGCGTGTGCATGAGCTTCTACGACTGGTACTGCGACCTGCCGCCAGCCAGCCCGCAGATCTGGGGCGAGCAGACCGACGTGCCCGAATCGGCCGACTGGTACAACTCGACGTACATCATCGCCTGGGGCAGCAACGTGCCGCAGACCCGCACGCCGGATGCGCACTTCTTCACCGAGGTGCGCTACAAGGGCGCGAAGACGGTGGCGGTGACGCCCGACTACAGCGAAGTGGCCAAGCTGGCCGACCTGTGGATGCACCCCAAGCAGGGAACCGATGCAGCGGTGGCCATGGCGATGGGCCACGTGGTGCTGAAGGAGTTCTACTTCAACACCCGCAGCGCCTACTTCGACGACTACGCGCGCCGCTACACCGACCTGCCGATGCTGGTGCTGCTGAAGGAGCACACCGCCGCCGACGGCCGCAAGACGCTGGTGCCCGACCGCTACCTGCGCGCCAGCGACTTCAACGGCAAGCTCGGCCAGGCCAACAACCCGGAATGGAAGACGCTGGCCTTCGACGCTGCTGGCAAGGTGGTGCTGCCCAACGGCTCGGTAGGCTTCCGCTGGGGCCCCGAAGGCCGCGCCGATGCGGGCAAGTGGAACCTGGAGGACAAGGAAGCGCGCCACGGCCACACGACCCAGCTGAAGCTGTCGGTGCTGGAAGGCGAGGCGCAGGCGCACGAGGTGGTGGAGGTGGCCTTCCCCTACTTCGCCGGGGCCGAGACGCCGCACTTCCCCAACAACCCGCAGCAGGGCGAGATCAACCACGCCAAGGTGCCCGCGGTGCGCATCCGCCTGGGCAAGGCTGGCGACGAGCGCCATGCGATGGTGGCCACCGTCTTCGACCTGCAGGCCGCGCAGTACGGCATCGATCGAGGCTTCGGCAGCGGCGCGAAAAGCTACGACGACGACGCGCCCTACACCCCCGCCTGGCAGGAGGCCATCACCGGCGTGCCTCGCCAGCAGGTCATCACGGTGGCGCGGCAGTTTGCGGACAACGCGCACAAGACCGAAGGCAAGTCGATGGTGATCATCGGCGCGGCGATGAACCACTGGTACCACAGCGACATGAACTACCGGGGGGTCATCAACCTGCTGATGCTGTGCGGCTGCATCGGCAAGAGCGGCGGCGGCTGGGCGCACTATGTCGGCCAGGAGAAGCTGCGCCCGCAGACCGGCTGGACGGCGCTGGCCTTCGCGCTGGACTGGATCCGCCCGCCGCGGCAGCAGAACAGCACCAGCTTCTTCTACGCCCACACCGACCAGTGGCGCTACGAGAAGCTGGGCATGGACGAGGTGCTGTCGCCGCTGGCCGACAAGGCGAAGTACGGCCGCAGCATGATCGACTACAACGTGCGCGCCGAGCGCATGGGCTGGCTGCCGAGCGCACCGCAGCTGCAGACCAACCCGCTGCAAGTGGCACGCGAAGCGACAGCGGCCGGCGTGGACCCCAAGGACCATGTCGTCCAGGGGCTGAAGAGCGGCGCGCTGAAGCTGAGCTGCACCGACCCCGACCATCCGAACAACTGGCCGCGCAACCTGTTCGTCTGGCGCAGCAACCTGCTGGGCTCCAGCGGCAAGGGGCACGAATACTTCCTGAAGCATCTGCTCGGCACCAGCAACGGCGTGCAGGGCAAGGACCTCGGCACCGACGATGCCAAGCCGAGCGAGGTGGTCTGGCACGAGCACGCACCCGAAGGCAAGCTGGACCTGCTGGTGACGCTGGACTTCCGCATGAGCACCACCTGCCTGTACAGCGACATCGTGCTGCCCACCGCCACCTGGTACGAGAAGAACGACCTGAACACCAGCGACATGCACCCCTTCATCCACCCGCTGTCCACCGCGGTGGACCCGGCCTGGCAGAGCAAGAGCGACTGGGAGATCTACAAGGGCTTTGCCAGGAAGTACAGCGAGGTCTGCGTCGGCCACCTGGGCGTGGAGAAAGAGGTGGTGCTGACGCCGCTGATGCACGACACGCCGGCGGAGCTGGGCCAGCCTTTCGAAGTGTGCGATTGGGCCAAGGGCGAATGCGACCTGATCCCCGGCAAGACCGCGCCGCAGATCACGGTGGTCGAGCGCGACTACCCCAACGTCTACAAGCGCTTCACCGCACTGGGCCCGCTGATGGCCAAGGTAGGCAACGGCGGCAAGGGCATCGCCTGGAACACGCAGACCGAGGTCAAGCAGCTTGGCGAACTGAACGGCCACGTGCGCGACGACGGCGCCACCAAGGGCATGCCGAAGATCGAGACCGACATCGATGCGGCCGAGGTCATCCTGCAGCTGGCGCCCGAGACCAACGGCCATGTCGCGGTGAAGGCCTGGGAGGCGCTGAGCAAGGCAACCGGACGCGAGCACAAGCACCTGGCGCTGTACCGCGAGGACGAGAAGATCCGCTTCCGTGACGTGCAGGCGCAGCCGCGCAAGATCATCAGCTCGCCCACCTGGAGCGGAATCGAGAGCGAGACCGTCAGCTACAACGCCGGCTACACCAACGTGCACGAGCTGATCCCCTGGCGCACGCTGACCGGGCGGCAACAGTTCTACCAGGACCACCCGTGGATGATTGCCTTCGGCGAGGGCTTTTCCAGCTACCGCCCGCCGGTGGACCTGAAGACCACTGCGGCGATGCACAACCAACGCGGCAACGGCAACAAGGAGATCCTGCTCAACTTCATCACGCCGCACCAGAAGTGGGGCATCCACAGCACCTATACCGACAACCTGATGATGCTGACGCTGAGCCGCGGCGGACCGATCATCTGGCTCAGCGAGGCGGATGCCAAGAGCGCGGGCATCGTCGACAACGACTGGGTGGAGCTGTTCAACGTGAACGGCGCGATCGCGGCGCGCGCGGTGGTCAGCCAGCGCGTCAACCCGGGCATGGTGATGATGTACCACGCCCAGGAAAAGATCATCAACACCCCGGGGGCCGAGATCACCGGCGTGCGCGGCGGCATCCACAACTCGGTGACGCGCATCGTTACCAAGCCCACGCACATGATCGGCGGCTATGCGCAGCTGAGCTACGGCTTCAACTACTACGGAACCATCGGCACCAACCGCGATGAATTCGTGGTGGTGCGCAAGATGAACAAGATCGACTGGCTGGACACGCCGGTCGGCGCCGAGCGCGTCGCGCTGGTTCAAGCCCAGGGAGAAAACGCATGAAGGTCAGAGCCCAAATCGGCATGGTGCTGAACCTGGACAAGTGCATCGGCTGCCACACCTGTTCGGTCACCTGCAAGAACGTCTGGACCAGCCGGCCCGGCATGGAGTACGCCTGGTTCAACAACGTCGAGACCAAGCCCGGCATCGGCTACCCGAAGGAATGGGAGAACCAGGACAAGTGGAACGGCGGCTGGGTGCGCAAGGCCAACGGCAGCATCGAGCCGCGCCAGGGCGGCAAGTGGAAGCTCTTGATGAAGATGTTCGCCAACCCCAACCTGCCGGAGATCGACGACTACTACGAGCCCTTCACCTTCGACTACGACCACCTGCAGAGCGCGCCGGAGATGAAGGCCAGCCCCACGGCCCGGCCACGCAGCCTGATCACCGGCCAGCAGATGGACAAGATCGTCTGGGGCCCCAACTGGGAGGAGATCCTCGGCGGCGAGTTCAGCAAGCGCAGCGCCGACAAGAACTTCGACGGCTTCGAGGCCGCGCAGAAGGCGATGGTCGGCGAGTTCGAGAACACCTTCATGATGTACCTGCCAAGGCTGTGCGAGCACTGCCTGAACCCGGCCTGCGTCGCCAGCTGCCCCTCGGGCAGCATCTACAAGCGCGAGGAAGACGGCATCGTGCTGATCGACCAGGACAAGTGCCGCGGCTGGCGCATGTGCGTCAGCGGCTGCCCCTACAAGAAGATCTACTACAACTGGAAGAGCGGCAAGGCCGAGAAGTGCATCTTCTGCTACCCGCGCATCGAGGCCGGCCAACCCACCGTGTGCAGCGAGACCTGCGTGGGCCGCATCCGCTACCTGGGCGTGCTGCTGTACGACGCCGACCGCATCCAGGAGGCCGCCAGCGTCGAGCGTGACCGCGACCTGTACCAGGCGCAGTGCGACATCTTCCTGGACCCGAACGACCCGAAGGTGATCGCCCAGGCGCGCGCCGACGGCATCCCCGAGGCCTGGCTGGAGGCCGCGCGCAAGAGCCCCGTGTGGAAGATGGCGATGGAGTGGAAGGTGGCGCTGCCGCTGCACCCCGAGTACCGCACGCTGCCGATGGTCTGGTACGTGCCTCCGCTGTCGCCGATCAGCGCCGCGGTCAACGCCGGGCAGCTGGGCAGCCATGGCGCCCTGCCCGACGTCAAGCAGCTGCGCATCCCGGTGGCCTATCTCGCCAACCTGCTGACCGCCGGCGACCCGGCGCCGGTGGAGCGCGCGCTGGAACGCATGCTGGCGATGCGCGCCTTCCAGCGCGACAAGCATGTCGAGGGCAGGTCCAACATCGAGGTGCTGAAGCAGGTGGGCCTGAGCGAGGCCGAGGTGGAGGACATGTACCACGTGATGGCCATCGCCAACTACGAGGACCGCTTCGTCATTCCCAGTACGCACCGCGAATACGCCGAGAACACCTTCAACGTGCGCGGCGGCTGCGGCTTCAGCTTCGGCAACGGCTGCTCGGAAGGCGTGGGCGAGACCAGCCTCTTCGGCAGCGAGAAGAAGCGCACCATCCCGATCAAGGCGGAGGTCTGAGCCATGAAGACGCCCAAGCCGATGAGCCTGACGCTGCGCGTACTGTCACGCCTGCTGAGCTACCCCGATGCCGAGCTGCGCGCGCACCTGGGCGAACTGCGCCAGGCGCTGCGCGACGAGGCCGCGCTCGCGCCGCCACGCCTGGCCGAGCTCGAGGCGCTGATCGCCGGCATCGGCGCGCAGAGCGCCATCGATGCCGAAGCCGACTACGTGCAGCTCTTCGACAGCGGCCGGCGCACCAGCCTGCACCTTTTCGAGCATGTGCACGGCGACTCGCGCGACCGCGGGCCGGCGATGATCGATCTGGCGCAGACCTTCGAGAAGGCCGGGCTCTACCTGGCCATCGGTGAGATGCCCGACCACCTGCCGGTGGTGCTGGAGTACGCGTCGACCCAGCCGCCGCGCGAGGCGCGCGACTTCCTGGCCGAGATGGCGCACATCCTGAACGTGATCTTCAGCGCGCTGCAGCAGCGCGGCAGCCGATATGCCAGCGTCTTGGGCGCGCTGATCGAGCTGGCTGGCGAAAAGGCCGCGCCGGTGCAGCTGCCCGACGAAGAAGCCCTCGACGACAGCTGGGCCGAGCCGGCGGCCTTCGACGGCTGCAGCGCGGCCGGCCAGTCGCGTCCGGGTCAGCCGCAGCCCATCCGCATCCAACGCCACGCACAGGGCCAAGCCCCGGGAGCGCAACGATGAACACCGTCACCACCTACCTGCACAACTTCGCCTTCAACGTCTACCCGTACATCTGCCTGGCGGTGTTCCTGATGGGCAGCCTGGCGCGCTTCGACCGCGACCAGTACACCTGGAAGAGCGATAGCTCGCAGCTGCTTCGCGCCGGACAGTTGCGCTGGGGCAGCAACCTGTTCCACGGCGGCATCCTGTTCCTGTTCTTCGGCCACCTGTTCGGCCAGCTCACGCCGCACTGGCTGTACGAGATGTTCGTCAGCGCCGAGCAGAAGCAGCTGGTGGCCATCGTCGCCGGCGGCATTGCCGGCATCGTCTGCTTCATCGGCCTGACGCTGCTGCTGCACCGGCGGATCTTCGACCCGCGCATCCGCCTCACCAGCCACCGCACCGACATCGCCATCCTGGTCATCCTGTGGGTGCAGCTGGTCATCGGCCTGGTGACGCTGCCCTACAGCTGGAGCCATCGCGAAGAGGCGACAACGATGATCGTGCTGGCCAACTACCTGCAGGGCATCGCCACCTTCCGCCCCGACGCGGCCCTGCTCACCGGCATCAGCTGGCCGTACCTGGCGCACATGCTGCTGGGCATGACGATCTTCCTGCTGTTCCCCTTCAGCCGGCTGGTGCATGTGTGGAGCGGCTTCGGCTCGGTGGCCTATCTGTTCCGCCCCTACCAGGTGGTGCGCTCGCGCCGGCTGAACCTGCCCGCGGGCCACAACACGCCGCCGGTGCGCCAGTGAAAGGAGCCACCATGGACACGATGCTCCATCCCGCGGTGGCACGCGTCAACGGCGTGCCGCTGCACGCGGCGGGCGAGATGCTCGACGACGACAGCCTGCGCCAGCGCGCCTGCACCGAGCTGCTGCGTCAGGCCGCGATCCAGGCAGGCCTGCTGGCCGCCGACGACGCGGCCAGCGTGGACGGCAGCACCAGTGAAGCCGCCAGCGCCGCCATCGAGGCGCTGCTGGCCACGCAGCTGGAGGTCCCCGAGCCTTCGGACGAAGCCTGCCGCCGCCACTTCGACGCGCACCCGGCACGCTGGCGCAGCGGCGACCGCGCCCGGGTGCGGCACGTGCTGTTCGCGGTGACGCCCGGGGTGGACGTGCGCAAGCTGCGCGACCGCGCCGAGGCGCTGCTGCTGGAAGTGCGTTGCCACCGCGAGGGTGAGGCCGACCGCTTTGCACCCCGGGCGGCCGAGCTGTCCAACTGCCCCTCGGGCGCCCAGGGCGGTGAGCTGGGCTGGCTGCGGCGCGAAGACTGTGCGCCCGAGTTCGCGCGCGAGCTGTTCGCCGGCACCGAGATTGGCGTGCTGCCGCGGCTGGTGCACAGCCGCTTCGGCCTGCACGTGGTGGAGGTGCTGGCCCGCGAAGCCGGCCACACGCCGGACTTCGAGGCGGTGCGCGGCGCGGTGGCGCTGGCCCTGCGCCAGCAGAGCTTCGTCAGCGCGCTGCGACAGTACCTGCAGCTGCTGGCCGGCGAAGCCGAGGTGGTGGGCGTGGCGCTGGACGCGGCCGACACGCCGTTGGTGCAGTAGGCCACCGGCCATGCCCGACGAGCTGCTGCAGCGGCTGCGCCGCTTTCACGACCATACCTTCCCGGGGGTGCAGGAGACCTTCGCGACGCTGGTCAAGGAGGGGCAGCATCCCACCATCCTGTTCATCGGCTGCTCGGATTCGCGGCTGGTGCCCTATCTGCTGACCGGCACCGGGCCGGGCGACCTGTTCCTGGTGCGCAACGTGGGTGCCTTCGTGCCGCCGTGGGATGGCTCGGCGGGCTACCACGGCACGGCGGCGGCCATCGAGTTCGCGGTGCTGAACCTGAACGTGTCGCGCATCGTGGTCTGTGGCCACAGCCATTGCGGCGGCATCCGCGCGCTGTACGAAGGCGCGCCGCCGCAGGCCACCAACCTGCAGGCCTGGCTGGAGCTGGGCCGCGAGGCGGTGCTGCCGGTGCAGTTGTCGCCCGAGGCGCTGCGCCGTACCGAGCAGCGTGCGGTGGTGCTGCAGCTGGAGCGGCTGATGGGCTACCCGATGGTGCGCGAGCGCGTCGAGGCCGGTGCGATGACGCTGCATGGCTGGCACTACGTGATCGAGGACGGCGAGGTGCATGTCTTCGACGTGCGCAGTGGCGGCTTCGTGGCCGCCTCGCTGGCCGAGCACAGCGGCACCGGGCCCTACCTGCCGCACGCGGCCGAAGGCGACGACGCGCCCTGAGCACAGCGGCTCAAGTCTGGCGGAGGTTGCGGCAATCCGGCAGCGCCCGGAAGCCGGCCAGCGACAGCAGTTGCGGCACCGCCAGTTGCTGCCAGCCCGTCCACAGCCGGCCGGCGGCCGAAGGCAGGCTGGCCACCAGGCTGATGGGTTCGCGCTGGGCCATGAACCACTGGTAGATGCCTTCCTTGGCGCCGGCCAGCAGTTTGCTGGCCACCACCGTGCGGCCTGCGACCAGGTAGGTCTGCAGGTCGCCGAAGGCGATCAGCACCGGCTTGGGCGCGGGCCGGAAACGCCGCAGCGCCTGCCCCTCCAGCCAGCGCTGCACGTTGGCCGCAGCCAGCGCCCCCATGTCGATGGCGTGGTAGGCCTGCTTGCCCAGCGGCTGCGGCAGCAGCGCCGCATCGCCGGCGACGAACACGTTGTCGGCGTGACGGCTTTGCAGCGTGGGCAGCACCTCGGCCCAGGTCTGCGGTGGCGTGGCCAGGCCGGCTTCGCGCAGCAGCGCCGGGGCGGCCAGGCCCGCGCTCCACAGCGTCAGGTCCGAGCGCAGCCGGGTGCCGTCGGCCAGGCGCACGCTCTTGGCAGCCACCGCGGCAATGCCCGTGCCGGTGCGGATGGTCACCGCATACGGTGCGCACAGGCGGCGCAGATCGGCATCCAGCGAGGCGGGCAATCCGGGCAGCAGGCGCGGCCCGGCCTCGACCCACTGCACCGACAGCCGGCTGTCGTCGCGGTGCTGGCGCAGCAGCTCGCCCACGGCCTCGACCCCGGCAATGCCGCCCCCGGCAATGACGACGCGCAGCGGCTGGCCGGGCCGCCACAGGGCCTTCAGCCGGCGTTCGATGGCCTGGGCGTCGTCCACGTTGCGAAAGGGCAGGGCGTGGCGCTGCGCGCCGGGCACGCGCCCGGTGTTGCCCTCGGCACCCAGCGCCACGATGCAGGCATCGAAGGCCAGGTCCCGGCCGCCGGCGGTCTGCAGGCGACCCAGCGCCGGCTGCAACGCGGTGACGCGGTCGCGCAGGAAGCGGTGGCCGGCCTGGCGCACGATGGCGGCACGGTCCAGCCGCAGCGCCTGCGGCGTCTTCACGCTGGACAGGATCTCGTGGATGGCCGGCACCCATTCAAGGTGCCGGCTCGGGTCGATGACCGTCACCGCATGGCGCGGCGACAGCGCGGCGGCCGCCGTCAGGCCGGCGAAGTTGCCGCCGATGATGGCGATGCGCGGGCGGGTGGGACTCATGGTGATTGCGGGGTCGGGTGAAGGGCCGGACGCAGTATGGTGCAGGGCCAAGGAGGTACGGACATGGAACTGAAGGATCGGGTGTGCATCGTCACCGGCGCGGCCAGTGGCATCGGCGCGGCCTGCGCACGGGCCTTCGCGGCGCAGGGCGCGCGGGTGGTGGTGGTCGACGTCAATGCCGAAGGTGCCGAGCAGGTGGCGCGCGAGATCGACGGCCTGGCCATCGCCTGCGACATCGCCAGCGAGGCGCAGGTCAACGACCTGGTGGCGCGCACCGAGCGCGAACTGGGGCCGGTGGACCTGTTCTTCAACAACGCCGGAGTGGCCACCGGCGGCGGGCCGCTGGACACGCCCATCGAGGTGTGGGACGCGCAGTGGCAGATCAACGTGATGAGCCATGTGTACGCGGTGCGCGCGGTGCTGCCCGGCATGCTGGCGCGCGGCCGCGGCTACCTGCTGCACACCGCCTCGATGGCCGGCATCCTGACCAGCGCCGGCAACCTGACCTATGCCACCACCAAGCATGCGGTGGTGGGCCTGGCCGAATGGCTGTCGATCACCTACCACGACAAGGGCATCCGTGTGTCGCTGCTGGCGCCGCTGGGCGTGCGCACGCCGATGCTGGGGCCCACCGACTCGGCCTTTGCGCGCAACTTCGCCGGCCCGATCAAGGAGCCGGAGGAGGTGGCGCAGATGGTGATGGATGCGATCGCGGCCGAGCGCTTCCTGATCCTGACCGACCCGATCGCGCAGAAGTGGATGCAGCACAAGACCAGCGACCTGGAGCGCTGGCTGCACGGCATGCGCAAGCTGCAGAAGGTGATGGAAGCGCCCGAGGGCTGACGCGATGCAAGGCATCCCGCTGCTGCACATCACCGCCGGCGTGCTGGAGGTGGCCTGCCACGTGGCCGGCCCGGCCGACGGCCCACCGGTGTTCCTGATGCACGGCTTTCCCTACGACGTGCAGGCCTATGCCGAGGTGCTGCCGCGGCTGGTGGCGCAGGGCTGCCGGGTGCACGTGCCCTACCTGCGCGGTTTCGGGCCGACGCGCTTCCTGCATGACGACACACCGCGCTCGGGCGAGCAGGCGGCGCTGGGCCACGACCTGAAGGCGCTGATGGACGCGCTGCAGGTGCCGCGCGCGGTGCTGGCCGGCTATGACTGGGGCGGCCGCGCCGCCTGCGTGGTGGCGGCGCTGTGGCCCGAGCGCTGCGCCGGGCTGCTCAGCTTCAACAGCTACAACATCCAGCACATCGCCAGCGCGATGACGCCCGACCTGCCGCGCAACGAGCACAGCCTGTGGTACCAGTACTACTTCCACAGCGAACGCGGCCGCCGCGGCCTGGCGCAGGACCGCCGCGGCCTCTGCCATCTGCTGTGGCAGCTGTGGTCACCGACCTGGCGCTTCGACGAGGCCACCTTCGCGCGCAGCGCCGCGGCCTTCGACAACCCGGATTTCGTCGAGGTGGTGATCCACTCGTACCGCCACCGCTTCGGCCTGGTGCCCGGCGATCCGGCGCTGGCGACGATCGAGGCCGCACTGGCCGCGCAGCCGCCGATCACCGTGCCGGCGCTGACCTTCGACGGCGCCGACGACGGCGTGCGCCCGCCGGCCGCGCCCGATGCGCATGCGCGGCATTTCACTGGCGGCCGCACGCACCGCGTGGTGCCTGGCGTGGGCCACAACATGCCGCAGGAAGTGCCAGCCCTGTTTGCCGACGCGGTGATGGCGCTGGTGCAAAGCGCTGGCGCGGACTGGTGGCGCTGAAGCGGCGGCTCAGCCGGCAGCCCAGCGGCGCTGCAGCGCCTCGTGCGCCGGGTGCGGGCTGCCGTAGCTGACCAGCCGCACATCGAGCCCGGCGCCTTCGGCGACCTGCAGCGCACGCTGCAGGGCCGCGTCGATCCAGTGCGCCGCATTGCCGAAGGCGCCGCCTCCCAGCCGGGTCAGCAGCACGATCGGCGGGCCGCCGGCCAGCCGTTCTTCCAGCGCCGCCAGCAGCGTGGCCTCGTAGGCGGCTTCCAGCACCAGCCGGGCGAAGGGCTCCCACAGGCTGGCCGGCTGCATCGCATAGGCCACCGGCAGCGCCGAGCAGAACACCTGCGTCACCGTGTGGCGCTGCCCGACCGGCAGGTCGGTGACCTCGGCGCCGCGCTGCACGGCCACCGCCAGCTCGGCGCGCAGCGCGTCGCGGCCGGCCTCGTCCAGGCCCTGCAGCAGCCGGCCGATGGCCTGCAGGCTCTCGGCGTTGGCCAGCGCGTAGCCGTTGCGCATGCTCCACAGCCGCGCCGCCGGCAGGCCCAGGTGCGCGCCCAGCGCCCGGCCCAGGCCGGCCAGCGTGTCCAGCTGGCGCTCGGCGGTCTGGCCTTCGCCGCCGTCCAGCGGCATGAAGTAGTTGCGCCAGATGGTCGCCGCGCCGGCCGCGATGGCGCAGGCCGGGCCCTGGGTGGCATCGTGCTGGTAGCGCGTCACGCCGTCTTCGGGCCGCACCTGCGGGCCGATCATCTCCAGCGCGTTGAACTGCGAGGCCACCTGGAAGGTGGCGCCGCGCAGCGCCGGGTCGGCATGCAGCTGGCGCGAATCGCCGACGATGCAACGCACGGTGCAGCGCGGCCCGGCCAACGCGGCCGCGCCGACGCGCTGGCGCAGCGTGCGCAGCGTCGGCGCCTCGAAGCGGCCGATGCCGTGGCGGCTGCCGTCCACCCGCGAGATCAGGTGCTCGCCTTCGACCGCGAGCTTTTCGCGGGTGCTGTCGTAGCTGCCTTCGGCAAAGCCGGTGATGCGGCGGAACCAGTCCATCACGCCTCCCGAACAGCGCGCGCCGCGCGGTCGCGCAGCAAGGGCGTGCTGCCGTGGCCGAAGCGCTGGCCGGCCTGCAGCAGCAGCGCGAACATGCGGCCATCGTCGCTGGCGCCGGTGCGGCCGCTCAGCCCGTCGATCCAGCGCGCCGGCCAGGCCGATGCGCCGTGCAGCGCGCCCACCGCCGCGCCGACGATGGCCGCCACCGTGTCGTTATCGCGGGTGTGGTTCACCGCCTGCAGCAGCGCCTGGCGCGGGTCGTCAGCGTGGCGCGCCAGGATGTACAGCACCGAAGGCACCGTCTCCAGCAGGTAGGCGCCCGAATGCCAGAGCTGGTCGGCCTGCGGCACCGTCAGCGGCTGCGCCAGGGCCGGCTGCAGGTGCTGGCGCACCAGCTGCGCGATGCTGCCCTCGAAGCCCGGCGGCCGGCCGGCGCGCGGCCGGTAGCGGGCCCCCAGCGCCAGGTCGTCGAACACCGCCAGCGCGCGGCCCACCCAATCGGGCGGCGGTGCGGCTGGCGGGGTGGCCAGCGCCGTCCACAGCAGGTCGACCAGCGCCACGCAGGCCAGGTTGGACAGCTCGTCGTCATGCGTCAGGTGCGCGGCCAGCAGCGCATCGCTCCACAGCGCGGGGCTGGGTGCCGCCAGGTGCGGCAACAGCACCGGCGCGATGCGCATCAGCGCGCCGTTGCCGGCCGCCGGCGTGCCGGCGGTGTACCAGGGCCGGCCGTCACCCCGCGCATAGAGCCACTGCTCGGTGGCCCGGCCGATGCCGAAGATGCGGCCCGCCGCCAGCGCATCGCCCAGGCGCGGCGGGTCCAGCCGGCCGTCCACCAGCAGGTGGCCCAGCGTACGGAAGGCTAGCTGGCTGTCGTCGGAGGGCAGGCCGATCGCCCGCCGGCCGGCATGTGCGTTGGGCCGGTAGTCGTCGATCCAGCCGTAGGTGGCCTGTCGCTCGGCCGGCACCATCGATTCGGTGGTGTTGCCCAGCGCATCGCCGATGGCCAGGCCGAGCAGCATGCCCTCCACCTTGTCGGCCAGGTCGATACCCGGCGGCATGGGCGGCGGGGTGCGGTCCAGCCGGTCGTGCCAGCGGATCTTCAGCCGGCCGTCAGCGGCCAGCTGGCGGGCCAGCGCGTGGAGGCTCGTGTCGCTCATCGGGGCGGTGCGCGTCTGCGAAAAATGGGATGCCTCCCATCATCGCATCCGGCACCGCCCGCCGGCTCAGGCGGCCAGCTTGGCGGCGATGCGCGCCACGTGCGCGCCTTGCCAGCGCGCGCCGGCCAACTCGTTCTCGCTGGGCTTGCGGCTGCCGTCACCGCCGGCGATGGTGGACGCGCCGTAGGGGCTGCCGCCGGTGATCTCGTTGACGATCATCTGGCCCTGCCACGCATAGGGCAGGCCGACGATGACCATGCCGTGGTGCAGCAGCACCGTGTGGGTGGACAGGATGGTGCTTTCCTGGCCGCCGTGCTGGGTGGCGGTGGACGCGAACACCGAGCCCACCTTGCCGACCAGCTTGCCCTGCGCCCACAGGCCGCCGGTCTGGTCGAGGAAGTTCTTCATCTGCGCGGCCATGTTGCCGAAGCGGGTGGGCACGCCAAAGATGATCGCGTCGTAGTCGACCAGGTCGGACACCTGGGCCACCGGCGCAGCCTGGTCGGTCTTGAAGTGCGAGGCCTTGGCCACCTCGGGCGACACCAGCTCGGGCACGCGCTTGATGTCCACCGTGGCGCCGGCCTCGCGGGCGCCTTCGGCCACCGCGCTGGCCATCGTCTCGATGTGACCGTAGCTGCTGTAGTACAGAACCAGAACCTTCGCCATCAGTTGCCTCCAGGGAGTGCGGGTTGGAATGGCGGGATTCTTCAGCCCGCCGCCGGCACCGGGGTTGCGCGCCGCCGAACACGGCCTTCAAGCCGATTGAAGCTGGGCGGCCGGCGCTGCTACGCTCCGGCCATGTCCGCCCAGCCCGCCAAAGACGCCTGCCCCTGCAGCAGCGGCCAGCCCTATGCCGGCTGCTGCGGCCGCTGGCATGGCGGTCCGCTGCACCTTCAGGCGCCCACGCCACAGGCGCTGATGCGCTCGCGCTACAGCGCCTATGTGCTGGGCCTGCACGACTACCTGCTGGCCACCTGGCACCCCAGCACCCGCCCGGCCACGCTGGAGCCCCCGCCGCCGGGGCTGCGCTGGCTGGGGCTGGAGGTGCGCGCCGAGCGCCTGCTGGACGCCACCCATGGCACGGTGGAGTTCGTCGCCCGCAGCAAGCTGGCCGGCCGCGCCGACCGGCTGCACGAGCGCAGCCTGTTCGAGCAGGTGGACGGCCGCTGGCTGTACCTGCGCGCGCTGGATCAGGCGGCGGCCAGCTGAATCGGCAGGCCGTCGCGCGGCTTGGCGATCGGCACCAGCTGGTAGGGCATGCGGTAGCCCTCGGGCACCTGCCAGCGGAAGCGCCGCAGCAGCTGGTGCATCACGCTCTTCACCTCCATGTCGGCGAAGTGCTGGCCGATGCACAGGTGCGCGCCGCCGCCGAAGGGCAGGTACGCATAGGCATGGCGGCGGTGCTCGGCCCGAGACGGTGCAAAGCGCTCGGGGTCGAAGTCGTGCGGGTTCGTCCAGATCGATGGCATGTGATGAGTGTGGATCGGCGAGATGCCCACCGGCGTGCCCTTGGGGATGTGGAAGCCGCCGAACTGGCAGTCGCGCGCCGCCTTGCGCGGGATCGAGGTCAGCGGCGGGTACATGCGCAGCGCCTCTTTCATCACCCACTCGGTCTGCTCGCAGCCGGCCAGATCGCCGAAACCCAGGTGGGCCACCGGCAGCGCCTGCGCCTGCGCGCGCAGCCGGTCCTGCCATGCGGGGTGGCGGGCCAGGCTGTACAGCATGGTGGTCAGCGACGAGGTGGTGGTGTCGTGTGCCGCCATCATCAGGAAGATCATGTGGTTGACGACCTCGTCGTCGCTGAAGCGCTGGCCTTCCTCGTCGCGCGCATGGCACAGCTGGCTGAACAGGTCGGGCCCTTCGGCGGCGCGCTTGGACGGCAGCTTGGAACGCATCAGTTCCACCAGGTAGTTGCGCGCACGCACGCCGCGCCACATGCCGAAGGGCGGCACCGGCTTGCGGATCAGCGCCAGCGAGGCCTCCACCGTGTCGATGAAGGCCTTGTTCATGCGGTCGGCCTCGGGGCCCAGCGCCATGCCCATGAACACGCGCGCGGCGATGTTCAGCGTCAGCGTCTTGATGCGCGGGAAGGCCTTCAGCGGCGAGCCGCCGTCCACTGGCCAGCGGGCCAGTTCCTCCTCGATCACCGGGCCCATGTCGGCCACGTAACGCTCCATTGCCGAGCGCTTGAAGGCGCCCTGCATGATGCGCCGGTGGTGCTTGTGGGCCGGGTCGTCCATGGCCATGATCGCGCCCGGGAAGACGGCGTCGATCCAGTAGTACCAGCCGCCGCGGCTGGAGAAGTTGCCCTCGCGGTCGTGCAGCACGAACTGGTTGGCCTCGGGGCCGAGCAGCGTCACCGTCTCGAAGAAGGTGCGCGAGCGCACGACGTTGCCGTGCACTTCCAGCGAGCGGGCGTTCTCCAGCGGGTCGCGCAGGAACTTCGGCAGGTTGCCCACCAGCGGCAGGCCCTTCACCAGGGGAATGCGGTCGTAGGGGATCGCGGTCACGGTCGTTGTGCGGTGGTTGCGGAAATCGGCGCGGAGTATCGGGCAGTCTCGAATTTCCCCGCGGTGTGCCCGGTCGGTTTTGCCGAATCGAATTCTGGCGTCGCCGGGGCAAAGCCGACGAGGGGGTGACCGGCTCCGTTCAGAGAATGCTTATTCACTCCGCCGGTCACCCCCTCGCCGGCTTTGCCGGCACCCGCAGCGCGCTTCGGCAGCAGGAAAAGGGTGTGCGCAGGCCGCCGCGCACAGCGGCGTTCGAGGTCCACGGAACCTGTCCGGCAGCGGGGTGGCCAACGGAGTGAATAAGAATTTTGCTGAACGGAGTTGGCCACCCCGCTGGCGGACAGCGTGCACCTCAACGAAGCGAAGAGGTCTCCCCAGGCGCCGACAGCGCACGCCGATCGGTACTACGTGCTGCGGCTGCCGATGGCGCGCAGGAACTCGGCGCGCAGCCCGGCATCGCTGTCCAGGCAGCCGGCGAAGGCCTGGGTGTAGACGCGCTCGTCGCCGCGCCGGTCCTCGCCCAGCAGCAGGCACAGTTGCTCGGCCTCGATCACGCAGGCCGCGCCGCGCGCCTGGCCGTGGCGTACCAGCGCGTCGGCGATGTCGCGCGTCATCCATTCCTGGTAGGTCAGGCGGTGGCCGATGGCATCGACCATGCGGGCGATGCGGCCGAAGCCGTGCAGCCGGCCGCCCGGCACGTAGGCCACGTGCGCGGTGCCGCGGAAGGGCACCAGATGGTGCGGGCACACGCCATGCACCGCGATACCGCGCACCACGACCATGTCCGCGCGCGGGTCGGCGAAGCCGCTGCCCAGCACCTCGGCCGGGTCCAGCGCGTAGCCGCCCAGCAGCCGGCGCTCCCACAGCTCGCGCACGCGGCGCGGCGTGCGGCCGGTGTGCGCGCCGTCGGCGGCGATGCCGCAGGCGGCCAGCAGGTCGGCCACCGCGCGCTCGAAGGCCTCGGGGTCGAAGCGGCCGGTGCGCGGGATGCCCAGGCCGGCCGGGGCGGCGTCGCCGTGCTCGTGATCGCAGGATTCGTGCATCGCGGGGCTCCGTCGGGGGGACGGCAGCCACCTTAACCGATTGCGCGGCGCCTCAAGGGAACCAGATGCGCCAGAGGCCCACGAGCACGTGGCCCCAGATCAGGATGTTGCCGCCCAGCAGCGCGAACAGCCGGGTGTAGTTCCACAGCGCACGCGCGCGACGCAGGCAGCCGTCCTCGCCTGTGACGGCGTAGAGGACCATGAAGAACACCGACGGCACGAAGGTGCAGACGATCAGCACCCCCATCACCCAGTAGAAAACGGTCATCCGGCGATTATCACGAGCCCCCTGGCGCCCGGCGGGCGCCGGACGGTTGCTTTTTGCCAAGCATGCAACGCCCGGGGGCTGCATCGTTGCAAATGCTCACCAAGCGGCGGCCGGCGCGCCCATAGGCGGCGCCTAGCATGGCCGCGTGAGACTTCGTGCCCCCTGGCTGCCCTGCGTCGTGCTGATCGGCCTGCTGCAGGCTTGCGCGGGCAGCGCGCCGACCGCACCGGCCGGCCCCTCGACGCCCTCGGCACCGGCCCCTGCGCCGGCTGCGCCGCCGCCGCGGCCCTCGGCCATGGCGGTGGAGCGGCAGTGGCTGCAAAGCTGGTTCGAAGGCACGCCGGTGCGCATCGAGCAGCGCAGCGCCGCGTCCTTCAGCGTCAGCGTGCCGCGCAGCTACTGTTTCGATCCGGGCGCCAGTCAGGTGCTGCCGCCGCTGGCGGCGCTGCTGGAGAAAGTGGCGCAGAGCCTGAAGCGCCAGCCGGACGCGCGGCTGCTGCTGGTGGCCGCGCCGGCCGATGCCGGCGCCGCACCGGCCCTGGCGCTGCAGCGTGCCGAAGCGGTGCGCCGGCAGTTGGTGGCCCAGGGCGTGCCTGCCGGCCGGCTGGCCCCGGCAAGTGCCGGCGACGGCGCGGTGGTGCTGCTACGCGTGGGCTTTGCCACGCCCTGAGCGCGGCCTTCAGGCCGGCGGCAGCGCCTGTTCCAGCAGCCGCAGCGCCGATGCGCCCAGCGGCGCCTGGCCCACCGGGCTGCGCGACACCAGGCCGGCAAAATGGCGCAATGCGGCCGGATCCACCTGCTCGACGAAGTGCGCCAGTTCGTGCACCTGGCGCGCCGAGACCCGGGCCACCGCCTCGGGGTCGATGGCCGGATCGCCGCTGCGCAGCGGCTGCATGAAGACCACGAAGGTGCCGGCCGCTACGCCGGCCGCGCCCAGCGTGCCCAGCGGCCGGATCAGGCAGCCCAGCAGCCGCGCCCGCAAGGGCACGCTGGCCTGCCGGTACAGGCGCGCCACCAGCGACGCGGCGGCCGCGCGGCGGCGCCGCGGTGTGCTGTCTGCCATTGGCGTGTGTGTGCTCATTCGATGCTCCTCCCAACCCGGTGCATGCCGGCGCGGCCCTGCCATCGCATTGCAGGATCCGCGCCAGCACGCGCCTGGCGTCGTGCCAATGTAGGCATGCTGGGCCAGTTGCGTGTCAACGGAATGAAACCGGACGTAAAGCGGCCCCGCCCGCTACAGTGGGGCATGAACCAACGCGTGCTCTTCGTCAAGCGGCCGGTGGGCTGGGTGGACGAGACCTGCTTTGCGCTGCAGCCCTGCGACGAGCCCGTCTGCGGCCCCGGCGACGTGCTGCTGCAGTCGCTGTACCTGTCCACCGACCCGTACCTGCGAGGCCGCATGAACGAAGGCCCGTCCTATGCGCCGGGCTTCGCGCTGGGCCGGCCGATCGTCTCGCGCGTGGTGGCGCGCGTGCTGCAGAGCCGCCACCACGGCCATGCCGAGGGCGACCTGGTGTGGGGCTTCCTGGACTGGGCCGAGCGCCAGGTGGTGCCGCGCGGCGAGGGGCTGCAGCGCATCGACCCGGCGCTGGGGCGGCCCAGCCACTTCATCTCGGCCCTCGGCATGCCGGGGCTGACCGCCTGGGTCGGCGCCATCGAGCTGGGCCGGCCCGCGCCGGGCGAGACGGTGTACGTGTCCTCGGCCGCGGGCGCGGTGGGCCAGCTGGCCGGGCAGTTTGCGCGACGCGCCGGGGCGCGCGTGGTCGGCTCGGCCGGCAGCGCGCAGAAGGTGGCCTGGCTGCGGGAGCAGGCCGGCTTCGACGCCGCCTTCGACTACCGGCAGACGCCGCTGGACGAGGCGCTGCGCACGCACTGCCCGCAGGGCATCGACGTGTACTTCGACAACGTCGGCGGCCCCACGCTGGAGGCTGCGCTGCGTCATGCCAACGTCGGCGCGCGCTTTCCGGTGTGCGGCATGATTTCCGCCTACAACGCCACCACCGACGAGGGCATCCGCGGCCTGCAGGCGGTGCTGACCAAGCGCATCACCATGACCGGCTTCATCGTCTACGACCATGTGCACAAGCTGCCGGCCTACCAGGCCCGCGTGGCGCCGTGGCTGCGCAGCGGCGAGCTGGTGTTCCGCGAGGACATCGTGCCGGGCATCGCCCAGGCGCCGGCCGCCTTGATCGGCATGATGCGCGGCGAGGCCATCGGCAAGCGCCTGGTGCAGGTGGCCGCGCCATGAGGGGGCGCATCGCCTCGGCGCTGGCGACGGCGGCGCTGCTGGCCGGCTGCGCCGGCCCGCCGATCGCCGCGCAATGGAGCGATCCGCAGTTCGTCGGCCAGCCGCCGCGCGGCGCGGCGGTGCTGGTGGCCTGCCAGGCGCCGGACATGACGCTGCGCCGGGTCTGTGCCGACCGCTTTGGCGCCAAGCTGCAGCAGCTGGGCGCACGGCCGCTGCTGGCCGCCGACCCGGGCGACGGCCCGCCGCCCGACGAAGCCGCGCTGCGCGCGCAGGCCCAGGCCGCCGGCGCGGCCGCCTGGCTGCGCGTGAGCCTGGTGGCCGAGGTGGCGGTGGTGGCGCCGGGCCCGACCATCGGCATCGGCATCGGCGGTTTCGGTGGCGGCTACCGCAGCGGCGGGGGCATCGGCTTCGGCATGTCGGCACCGATCGGCGGAGCCGGGCCGGCCGACACCGGCTACGGCGCCAGCGCCTCGCTCAGCGACACCCGCAGCGGCCAGCTGATGTGGAGCGGCCGCGCCAGCGCCGCCCCGTCTGCCGACGCCGGCGCGCAGCTGGCCACGCTGGCCACGCAGCTGCTGGAGGCCGCACGCCAGTCGGGCTTGTTCCCGCCCGCGCCTTGAGATGCCGCCGGGCGCCGCCATCTTCGCTGGCGCCTGACTTCGAAAGCGTGCATGAGCGTGACCCTGTTGTGGCTGCTGAGCGTGGCCCTGATCCTGGTGGGCCTGGCCGGCACCGTGCTGCCGGCGCTGCCGGGCACCGCCTTCGTGCTGGGCGGCATCGTGCTCGGTGCCTGGATCGACGACTTCAGCCGCGTCGGCGCCGGCGTGGTGGCGGCCAGCGCGGTGCTGGCGGTGCTGGCCTGGGTGCTGGACTACGTGGCCGGCCTGCTGGGCGCGCGCAAGGCCGGCGCCAGCCGGCTGGCGATCATCGGCGCGGCGGTGGGCACGGTGGTCGGCCTGTTCATGGGCCTGGTCGGCGTGCTGTTCATGCCGCTGGTGGGCGCGGCCGTCGGCGAATGGCTGTCGCGCCGCGACCATGGCCAGGCCGTGAAAGTGGGCGTGGCGACCTGGCTGGGCATCATGGTCGGCATGGTGTCGAAGGTGGTGATCGCCTTCATGATGGTGGGCCTGTTCATCGCCGCGCTGCTGATCTGAGGGCCCAGCCCTGCACGATGGCCTGCAGCGCGGCCAGGCCGTCGGTCAGCGCCGCGGGCCCGGGCTGCAGGATCAGCGGCGACTTGATCTCGTGCAGCTCGCCGTCGCGCACCGCCGGCACCTCGGCCCAGCCGGGCCGCGCGACCACCTTCTCGGGGCGGAACTTCTTGCCGCACCACGAGCCGATGATCAGGTCCGGCGCCGCGCGCACCACTTCCAGCGGGTCGGCCACGATGCGGTCGCGGCCCAGGCTGGCGGCCGCGCGCTCGGGGAAGATGTCGTCGCCGCCGGCAATGGCCACCAGCTCGCTGACCCAGCGGATCGCGCTGATCTGCGGATCGTCCCATTCCTCGAAGTACACCTTCGGCCGGCGCGGCAGCGCGGCGGCCGCCGTGCGCACGGCCTCGACGCGGGCCCGCAGCTGCGCCACATAGGCCTCGGTCTGGGCGGCCGCGCCGACCAGCGCGCCCAGCCGCTGCACGTAACCCAGGATGCCTTCCACCGAGCGGTGGTTGCTGATCCAGACTTCCACGCCGGCCTTGATCAGCGCCTGCGCGATGTCGGCCTGCATGTCGGAAAAGCCGATCGCCAGGTCGGGCTGCAGCGCCAGGATGCGGTCGAGCTTGGCGCTGGTGAAGGCCGAGACGCGCGGCTTGTCCTGCCGGGCGCGCGGCGGCCGCACGGTGAAGCCGGAGATGCCGACGATGCGCGCCTGCTCGCCCAGCGCGTACAGCACCTCGGTGGGCTCTTCGGTCAGGCAGACGATGCGTTGCGGGAAGGCGGACATGGTGCGGTCAAACAGGGGCCGCAGACTGTAGCTGCTACGGAACCCCGGGGCCGGCGGCGGGTCCATAGCGGGCACCGACCACCACACCAAGAAAGGCCATCACGATGAACGCGCAGGGCATGCTGGAGCAACTGCTGAAGCAGGGGCTGTCGATGATCGAAGGCAAGTCGCCGCAGCCGGGTACCCCGCGTCCGCAGGGCGGCGGTGATGCCGGCTGGGGCAAGTTCGGCGCCGGTGCGGCGGCGGGTGGCGCGCTGGGCCTGCTGATGGGCAGCAAGCGCGGCCGTCGCTTTGGCGGCAAGGCCCTGAAGATCGGCAGCGTGGCCGCGCTCGGCGTGTTGGCCTACAAGGCCTATGGCGCGTGGCAGGCGCAGCAGCAGAGTCAGGGGCAAGGCGGCACGGCCCCGGCGCCGGTGCCGACGCCCGCACCGGCACCGCGCACCGTCGATCTGCTGCCACCGCCCGAAGCCGAGCTGCACAGCCGCGGCATGCTGAAGGCAATGGTGGCCGCGGCCCGCGCCGACGGCCACCTGGACGAGCGCGAGCGCCAGCTGGTCGAGGCGGAGATCGGCCGCCTGGGCGGCGATGCGTCGTGGCGCCACTGGCTCGAGGACGAGCTGCGCCGGCCGCTGGACCCGGCCGACGTGGCCTCTGCCGCCACCTCGCAGGAGATGGCTGCCGAGATGTACCTGGCCAGCCTGCTGGTGGCCGACGACACCAGCTACATGGAGCGCGCCTACCTGGACGAGCTGGCGCGCCGGCTGCAGCTGCCGCTGGGCCTGAAGACCGAGCTGGAGAAGCAGGCCGCGGCCGTCTGAGCCGCGCCGCTCAGGCGCTGGCCAGGAAGGCGTCGTAGGCCGCGTGGAAGGCCTGCGGCACTTCGAAATGCGGCAGCGCGCCGGTCTCGAAGACCTGGATGCGCCAGTTGGGCCGGCCTTGCACCAGCGTCTTGCCGCGGTAGTCGACGAAATCGCCGCGCGTGCCGTGGCACATCCACACCGGCTGCGTCAGCCGCTCGTAGACGGTGTGGATGTCGGTGCTGAACAGCCCGCCCGACAGGAAATACAGCGGCGCATGCTCGGCGCCGGGCTGGCGGGTGGAGATCACGTCGTAGCGCCACAGCGCGTCGTCGATCTGCTTGCTGCCCCAGGTCTTCTCCAGAAAGTAGCGGATCACGCCCGGCCGCGTAAGCCCGCGGAACAGCGCGCCGCCCCATCCCGGGCCGCACAGCGCGCGGTGCAGCCAGGGCATGGCGGCCGTGCTGCCCGGCGGATCGCGGCGCGCGCGCCGGCCGTTGAAGCCCGTGGGGCTGACCAGCGCCACGCTGCGCCAGGCCGTCGGCTGCTCGACCGCGGCGCGGGCCACGAACTCGCTGCCCAGCGACAAACCCAGCACGTCCACCGGCTGCGCGCCGCAGCGCTGGGCGATCGGCGCGCGCATCGCCAGCACCGCGTCGGTCATCAGGCGCACGGTATAGGGCCGGTCGCTGCGCTCCGAGAAGCCGAAGCCCGGCAGGTCCAGCGCGAACACCGTGCGCGTGGCGGCGTAGTGTTCGAACAGCGTGCGCACCTCGGCCACCGAGCCGGCGGCGTTGATGCTGTGCACCAGCAGCAGCGGCGCGCCCTGGCCGGCCACGTAGGCGCTCAGACGGCCGGCCGGGCTGTCGAATTCGAAGCGCTCGCCGTCGACAGCCGGTGGCAGGGCAGGGGTCATCGTGCAGCGCAGCGTGGAGGGCGGCGCAGTATGCCACCGACATGCGGGAAAATGACGCGCTTGCAGGAGCTAGGAGCGACCATGAACCTCGTCGCCGCCATCGAAGTCTTCAATCGCCAGGGCAGGCCCTGCATCGAGCTGCGGCCGCAGGCCGATGGCCGCACGCTGGCGTGGTTGCCGCGTCTGGGCAGGGAAATCGTCGTGCAGGACGCGCCTGCGCCACAGCGGCCGCGCCTGTCTTCGCAGGACATCGCGTTGTTGTGTGAAGAGGCGCAGCTGGCCATCGCCCCGGGCATGACGCTGCTGGAGGCCGCGCTGGCCGCCATGGGCAAGGTGGCGCGCGACGAGGAAGACGAAGTGGCCTGAGGGCCCGAACGGAGTCGTCAGGCCGCAGCGCTCGCGTCGGCCACGATCCACTCGGCCGCGCGTTCGGCCAGCATCAGCGTCGGCGAGTTGGTGTTGCCGCTGGTGATCTGCGGCATCGCGCCGGCATCCACCACGCGCAGGCCGCGCAGGCCGCGCACGCGGCAGCGCGCATCCAGCACCGCCATCGGATCGCTGTCGCGGCCGATGCGCGTGGTGCTCACCGGGTGGAAGATGGTGCTGGCGATGTCGCCAGCCAGCCGGGCCAACTGCTCGTCGCTCTGGTACTGCGCACCCGGCTTCCATTCCTCGGGCTGGTAGGGCGCCAGTGCCGGCTGCGCGCAGATGCGCCGCGTGACGCGCAGCGATTCGGCGGCCACCTGGCGGTCCTCGGGCGTGCTCAGGTAGTTGGGCGCGATGCGCGGCGCGTCTTCGGGCCGCGGGCTGCGGATGTGCACCGAGCCGCGGCTGGTCGGGTTGAGGTTGCACACGCTGGCGGTAAAGGCATCGAAGCCATGCAGCGGCTCGCCGAAGGCATCCAGGCTCAGCGGCTGCACGTGGTACTGGAGGTTGGCGTGCGCCCGCTCGGGGCTACTGCGCGTGAAGGCGCCTAGCTGCGACGGCGACATGCTCATCGGCCCGCTGCGCGACAGCAGGTACTGCAGCCCGATGCCGGCCTTGCCCCAGGGGCTGGCGGCGATGCGGTTCAGCGTCTTGGTGTTGCGCACCTTGTAGACGGCGCGGATCTGCAGGTGGTCCTGCAGGTTCTGGCCCACGCCCGGCAGCTCGTGCTGCGGCGTCACGCCGGCCGCGGCCAGCGTGGCACCGGCGCCAATGCCGGACAGTTCCAGGATCTGCACCGAGCCGATCGCGCCCGCGCTCAGGATCAGCTCGCGGCGGGCCGTCGCGCGCAGGCGCTGGCCGTCCTTGAGCAGCTCGATGCCCTGGCAGCGCAGCACGCCGTCGCCGTCGCGCTGCAGCACCAGGCGCGTGGCCTGCGCGCCGGTCCACAGCCTGAAGTTGGGGCGCTGCATGCACACCGGCCGCAGGAAGGCCTTGGCCGTGTTCCAGCGCCAGCCGCTCTTCTGGTTGACCTCGAAGTAGCCCACGCCTTCGTTGTCGCCGCGGTTGAAGTCCTCGGTGGCCGGCAGACCGGCCTGCTGCGCGGCCTGCGACCAGGCGTCGAGCAGCTCCCAGCGCAGGCGCTGCTTCTCGATGCGCCATTCGCCATCGGCCCCGTGCCATTCGCTGGCGCCCTTGTAGTGGTCCTCGTGGCGCTTGAAGTAGGGCAGCACGGCATCCCAGCGCCAGCCTTCGTCGCCGGTGATCTGCGCCCAGGCGTCGTAGTCGCGCCGCTGGCCGCGCATGTAGATCATGCCGTTGATGCTGCTGCAGCCGCCCAGCGCCTTGCCACGCGGGTAGCGCAGCGTGCGGCCGTTCAGCCCGGGGTCGGGCTCGGTCTGGTAGCACCAGTCGGTGCGCGGGTTGCCGATGCAGTACAGGTAGCCCACGGGAATGTGGATCCAGTGGTAGCGGTCGCTGCCGCCGGCCTCGACCAGTAGCACGCGCTTCGTCGGGTCGGCACTCAGCCGGTTGGCCAGCAGACAACCGGCAGTGCCGGCACCGACGACGATGTAGTCGAACTCGGAGGTGTCGCTCATGAGGCGGGGATTGTCCGGTCTTCACGCCGGCGCGGCGGCGGCGCATGATCGACGCACTTTCCGACCAGAGCGCGGGCCATGCGGATCAATTCTCTTCGGCTGATTTGGGCCCTGTTCGGGCTGCTGGGTACGGCATGCGCCCTGGCGCAGACGGCCGCGCCGCCGCCCGCCAGTGCCCCGCTGCGCGCGCTGCCCACTGAGGCGCGGGTCTGGAAGGGCGATTTCGACGGCATGATCGAACGCCGCCACATCCGCGTGCTGGTGCCCTACAGCCGCACGCTGTTCTACAACGACAAGGGTCGCGAGCGCGGCATCACCGCCGAGGGCGCGCGCGCGCTGGAGCAGTTCCTGAACAAGAAGTACGCGGCCCAGCTGGGCAAGCGGCCGCTGACGCTGTACCTGGTGCCGACCACCCGCGACGAGCTGCTGCAGGACGTGGCCGAAGGCCGCGGCGACATCGCGGCCGGCAACCTGACGGTCACCGACGAGCGGCGCAAGCTGGTGGACTTCGTGGTGCCGGCGGATTCCAAACCCAACCGCGAGATCGTGCTCAGCGGGCCGAAGTCGGCGCCGCTGGCCACGGCCGAGGCGCTGTCCGGCCAGACGGTGCACGTGCGGCCCAGCTCCAGCTACCACGAGAGCCTGCTGGCGCTGAACCAGAAGCTCAAGTCCGCCGGCAAGCCGCCGGCCACGCTGGTGGCGGTGCCCGACGAGCTGGAAGACGAAGACATGATGGAGATGCTCAACGTCGGCCTGCTGCAGTACATCGTGGTCGACGAATGGAAGGCGCGCATCTGGTCGCAGGCGCTGCCCAAGCTCAAGCTGAACGAAGGCGCGGTGGTGCGCGAAAGCGGCCCGGTGGGTTGGGCAGTGCGCAAGGGCAGCCCGCAGCTGGCGGCCGAGCTGGAGGATTTCAACGCCAAGCACCTGGTGAAGCTGGGTGTGGGCAACTACCTGCGCCAGCAGCACGGCAAGCGCATCCGCGCACTGAAGGACAACAGCGGCAGCGACGATGCCAAGCGCTTCCGCGAGATGCTGGCGCTGTTCAACAAGTACGGGCCGCAATACGGCTTCGACCCGGTGATGCTGGCGGCGCAGGGCTACCAGGAATCGCAGCTGAACCAGCAGGCCAAGAGCCACGTGGGCGCGATCGGCGTCATGCAGATCATGCCGGCCACCGGCGCCGAGCTGAAGGTGGGTGACATCCGCCTGACCGAACCCAACATCCATGGCGGCGCCAAGTACATGGACCAGCTGATGACGCGCTACTTCAAGGATGCGAACTTCGACCCGACCAACCGCACGCTGTTCGCCTTCGCGTCCTACAACGCCGGCCCGGGCAACATCGCCAAGATGCGGAAAGAGGCCGAGAAGCGCGGCCTGGACCCGGACAAGTGGTTCAACAACGTGGAGGTCATCACCGCCGAGAAGATCGGCATGGAGACCACCACCTACGTGCGCAACATCTTCAAGTACTACACCTCCTACAAGCTGACGCTGGAGGCGCAGCAGGAGCGCGAGCAAGCGCTGCAGCAGGTGCAGAAGAAGTAGCGCGCGGTCTTCAGGCCGGCAGGCGCAGCACGCCGGCCGCGGCCAGCGCATCGATGGCCGCGTCCTCGTAGCCCAGCTCGCGCAGCAGCGCGCGGCCATGCTCGCCGATGCCAGGCGGCGGCGCACGCAGCGGCAGGCGCTGGCCGTCCAGCGCCAGCGGCAGCAGCGGGGTGCGCGTGTCCACCGCCTGGCCGGCGCCGCTGGCATCGGCCGGCAGCGTCACCGGCGCCAGGCCGCCGGTGGCAAGCAGGTGCGGGTCGTCGAACAGCTGCTGCGGCTGCGTGATCGGCGCGAAGGGCAGGCCGCGGGCCTCGAAGCGTTCGGCGATCGTTGCCGCGGGCAAGTTGGCCAGCCGTTCGCGCAGCATCGGCAGCAGCCAGTCGCGGGCGCGCACCCGGTCGTTGTTGGTGGCCAGCCGCGCATCGGCCTGCAGCTCGGGCAGGCCGAAAGCATCGCAGAAGGCGGCCCATTGGGTGTCGGACACCACCGCCAGGAAGATCTGCTCGCCGCCCGACACGGTGAACACGTCGTAGATGCCCCAGGCCGAGATGCGGCTGGGCATCGGCGCGGCGGCCTGGCCGGTGACGGCGTACTGCATCATGTGCTGCGCCACCAGCAGCACGTTGTTCTCGAACAGCGCGCTCTGCACCTCCTGGCCGCGGCCCGTGCGCTGGCGCGCCTGCAGCGCGGCCAGCACGCCGATGGCGCCGAACATGCCGCCCATGATGTCGTTGACGCTGCTGCCGGCGCGCAGCGGCCGGCCCTCGGGCCCGGTCATGTAGGCCAGCCCGCCCATCATCTGCACCACCTCGTCGAGCGCGGTGCGGTGCTCGTAGGGCCCGGGCAGGAAGCCCTTGTGCGAGACGTAGATCAGGCGCGGGTTCAGCTGCGACAGCGCTGCGTAGCCCAGGCCCAGCCGCTGCATCGTGCCGGCCTTGAAGTTCTCGCTGAAGACGTCGGCGCCGGCCACCAGCTTGAGCACGATCTCCAGCCCGCGCGGGTCCTTGGTGTCCACCGCCAGGCTCTTCTTGTTGCGGTTGAACATGCCGAAGAAGCCGGCGCCCGAGCCGAGCAGCTTGCGGGTGTTGTCGCCGGTCACCGGCTCGACCTTGATGACCTCGGCGCCCAGGTCGGCCAGGATCATGCCGCAGCTCGGGCCCATCACCATGTGGGTGAACTCGATCACCCGCAAGCCGGCCAGCGGCAGGGCCTCGCTCATCTTGCAGACTGGAAGCCCAGCGGCAGCCCGGCCTCGGGCGTCATGCCGTGGATCGGCTCGTCGGGCAGGCCGGCGCGCAGTGCCTCGCGCGCGGCAATCAGCCGTGGCAGGTCCACGCCGGTGGGCACGCCCATGGCCTCGAACATGAACACCAGGTCTTCGGTGACCACGTTGCCCGACGCGCCCGGCGCATAGGGGCAGCCGCCCAGCCCGCCCTGCGACGCATCGAAGGCGCGCACGCCCACCTCGTAGGCCGCCAGGCAGTTGGCCAGGCCCAGGCCGCGGGTGTTGTGCAGGTGCGCCGCGCCGGCCTGGTCGCCGATGGCGCCGCGCAGCCGGGTGAACAGCCGCTTCACCTGCGCCGGGTTGGCCATGCCGGTGGTGTCGGACAGGCCGATCTCGTCAGCGCCAGCCGCGGCCAGCTGCTCGGCCAGCGCGATCACCTCGTCTTCGGGCACCGCACCCTGCAGCGTGCAGCCGAAGGCGGTGGACACGCCCACTTCCAGCCCCACCTGCGGCGCGATCTCGCGGCGCAGCGCATCGATGGCGCGCAGCGCCTCGACCATCTGGGCGCGCGTGCGGCGCACATTGGCCATCGAATGCGCCTCGCTGGCCGAGACCGGCACGGTCAGCTTGTGCACGCCGGCTTGCAGCGCGGCTTCAGCGCCGCGCCGGTTGGGCACCAGCGCCAGCACCGTCAGCCCGGGCAGCAAGCGCGCATGGCGCACCACCTCGGCGGTGTCGGCCAGCTGCGGCAGCAGGGCGGCCGGCACGAAGGAGCCCACCTCGATCTCGCGCAGCCCGGCGGCATGCAGTGCGGTGATCCAGGCGCACTTGTGGGCGGTGGCCATCGTGGCCTTGACGCTCTGCAGGCCGTCGCGCGGGCCCACCTCGCTGATCAGCACTGCCGGCATCGGGTGGTTCCGGCTTAGCGCGTGCGGGCCGCCAGGCCCAGCGCCATCAGCCCCAGCAGCACAAACAGGCCCAGGCTCCAGAACTCGTAGGGCAGGCCCAGCAGCTTCACCGCCGCGTCGGCGCAGCTGGCGCGCGGCTGGAAGATCTCCGGCAGGCTGCCGTCCAGGCCCAGGCCGCTGATGATCTTCTCGGCCAGCGTGCGGTTGCAGGAATCGCTGGCGGCGGCCACGAAGTGCTGCCACAGCGCCGCGGCCACGCCGGCCAGGCTCAGGGCCACGATCAGCAGCAGCGTGAGCCAGGTGCCGATGGCGCCGCGCCACAGCAGGCCGAGCAGCGCCACGGCGCCGATCAGCACGAACAGGATGCGCTGCAGGATGCACCAGGGGCAGGGCTCCATGCCCAGCGCGTGCTGCGTCCACAGCGCCAGGGCCACCGAGCCCAGCGACAGCAGCGCCATGCCCAGCAGCAGCGGGGTGCGGCGCGCGGCCCCGCTCACTTCAGTTCGGCGATCAGTTCGATCTCGACGCAGGCACCCAGCGGCAGCTGGGCCACGCCGAAGGCGCTGCGCGCGTGGGCGCCGACCTCGGGGCCGAAGACTTCGCCGATCAGCTCGCTGCAGCCGTTGGTCACCAGGTGGTGCTCGGTGAAGGTGGGCGTGCTGTTCACCAGGCTCAGCACCTTGACGATGCGCGCCACGTTGTCCAGGCCGCCGGCGCCGGCGTTCAGCGTGCCCAGCAGGTCGATGGCGATGGCGCGCGCTGCGGCCTTGCCTTCGTCGGTGCTCATGGTCAGGCCCAGCTGCCCGACCCAGGGCTTGCCGTCCTTGCGGGCGATGTGGCCGGAGACGAACACCAGCTTGCCGCTGCGCACGAAGGGCACGTAAGCGGCCGCGGGCACCGCCAGCGGCGGCAGCGTGATGCCCAGGGCATCGAGTCGGGCTTGGACGGACATGGCTCGCGGGGCCCGCAGGCGGGCATCGGTGAGGGGGCGCCGATCCTACACTGCAGCGATGATCCTGGCCCGGCGCCCAGCCCCTGTCCACCGCCTGCGGCGGCGGCCTTGAGCATGGGCGGCGCCACCGGCCTGCGCCTGGCCGCTGCGGCGCTGGCCTGGCTGCTGGGCATCGGCCTGCAGTTGCAGCAGCCGGCGCTGTGGCCCGGCAACGCCTATGCCGTGCTGGGCGCCGCGGGTGCCGGACTACTGGGCCTCGGCATCGCGTGGCGCCACCGGGCGGCGCCGGCCGCGCTGTTGCTGGGACTGGCGCTGCTGGGCTATGCCAGCACCGGCGGCCGTGCCACCGTGCGCCTGGCCGATGCCTTGCCGCCGGCGCTTGAAGGCGTGCCGCTGCAGCTCACCGGCGTGGTGGCCGGGCTGCCGCAGCCGGGGCCGCAGGGCACGCGCTTCGTCTTCCAGGTGGAACAGGCGCGCCACGACGGCCAGCCTGTCGCCGTGCCGGGCCGCATTTCGCTGGGCTGGATGCGCGGCTTCGATGGCGAGCTGCTGGTGGCCGCGCCGGCGCAGGAGATTCGCGCCAGCCAGCGCTGGCAGTTCACGGCCCGACTGCGCCAGCCGCACGGCAACCAGAACCCGCATGGCTTCGACCTGGAGCTGTGGCTCTTCGAGCAGGGCTTGCGTGCCACTGGCAGCGTGCTGGCCACGGGCGCCGACCCGCCGCGCCTGCTGGCCGCAGACGTGGGCCAGCCGGTGGGCCGGGCACGCCAGGCGGTGCGCGATGCCATCCTGCTGCGTGTGCCCGATGCGGGCGCGGCCGGCGTGCTGGCGGCGCTGGCGGTGGGCGACCAGGCGGCGATCGGCCGCGACGACTGGGCACTGTTCCGCGACACTGGCGTGGCCCACCTGATGAGCATCAGCGGTTTGCACGTGACGTTGTTCGCCTGGTTGGCGGCCGCGTTGATCGGCCCGCTGTGGCGCCTGAGCCCGCGTCTGATGCTGGCGTTGCCGGCGCCGCTGGCGGCACGCTGGGGCGGGGTGCTAGCCGCCTTTGGCTATGCGCTGCTGGCCGGCTGGGGCGTGCCGGCGCAGCGCACGCTGTGGATGCTGGCCACCGTGGCGCTGCTGCGCAGCACCGGGCTGCGCTGGCCGCCGCTCTTGGTACTGCTGGCCGCGGCGGTGGTGGTGACGCTGGGCGACCCCTGGGCGCTGCTGCAGCCGGGCTTCTGGCTGTCCTTCACCGCCGTGGGCCTGCTGATGGTGTCCAACCGTGAGGCCGCGCCGTCGCCGGTGCGGGCCGTCGGCTGGACCGCCCGCAGCCTGGAGGCGCTGCGCGAAGGGCTGCGCACCCAGGTGGTGGCCAGCATCGGCCTGGCGCCGTTGAGCCTGGTGTTCTTCCAGCAGGTGTCGGTGGTGGGCTTCGTGGCCAACCTGCTGGCCATCCCGCTGGTCACGCTGGTGGTCGTGCCGCTGGCCCTGCTGGGCATCCTGCTGCCGCCGCTGTGGGGCTTGGCGGCCGCGCTGGTGCAAGGCCTGGTGGTTGTGCTGCAGGCCTTGGCCGGGCTGCCCTTTGGTTTGTGGACCTCCGCCGCGGCGCCGTCCTGGGCGGTGGCGGCCGGCCTGCTGGGCGGGGCGCTGCTGCTGATGCCGCTGCCGTGGCGCCTGCGCCTGCTGGGCCTGCCGCTGCTGCTGCCGCTGTGCGCGCCGCCGCTGCCACGGCCGCCCGACGGCAGCTTCGAGACGGTGGCGGTCGACATCGGCCAGGGCACGGCAGTGCTACTGCGCACCCGCCAGCACCTGCTGGTCTACGACGCCGGGCCGCGCTACGGCAGCGACACCGACGCCGGCCAGCGTGTGCTGCTGCCGTTGCTGCGCGCCCGGGGCGAGCGGCGCATCGACCTGCTGATGCTGAGCCATCGCGACATGGACCATGTCGGCGGCGCCGATGCGCTGCTGCAGGCGCTGCCGGTGGCGGCGCTGACGGGGTCGCTGGAGGACAGCCACCCGCTGCGCCGCACGGTGGCGGCCTCGCAACGATGCCAGGCCGGCCAGGCGTGGCAATGGGACGGCGTGCGCTTCGAGGTCCTGCACCCGCGGCCGGCCGACTACCGGCCAGCCGCAGCGCCCAATACGCTGAGTTGCGTGCTGCGGGTCCAGGCTGCCGATGGCCGCAGCCTGCTGCTGACCGGCGACGTCGAGGCCGCCCAGGAAGCCGCGCTGGTGGCACGGCTGGGGCCGGCGCTGCGCAGTGACGTGCTGCTGGTGCCGCACCACGGCAGCCTGAGCTCGTCCAGCGAGGCCTTCCTGGCCGCGGTAGCGCCAGGCACGGCCGTGGTGCAGGCTGGCTACCGCAACCGCTTCGGTCATCCGGCCGCTGCGGTGGAGGCCCGCTACCGGGCCGCCGGCGTGACGCTGGTGCGCAGCGACCGCTGCGGTGCATGGACCTGGCAGGCGGACGGTGCGATGCGTTGCCAGCGCGAGACAGCCCGCCGTTACTGGCATCATCCTCCCATGGACGGTCAGCAGACCGGCCGGTGAACCAGGCGGATGGCCCGCAGCTTGCATTCACGACCCCGACGCCATCCGAGGAGCTTTCCGTGTCCATCCATGTCGCGCTGAACCATGTCACGCACTACCGCTACGACCGCCGTGTCGGCCTGTCGCCGCAGGTGGTGCGGCTGCGTCCGGCCCCGCACTGCCGCACGCCGATCCTGAGCTATTCGCTGCGCATCGAGCCGGCCGAGCATTTCATCAACTGGCAGCAGGACCCCTTTGCCAACCACCTGGCGCGGCTGGTCTTCCCCGAGAAGACCACCGAGTTCAAGGTCACGGTGGACCTGGTGGCCGAGATGTCGGTCTACAACCCCTTCGACTTCTTCCTGGAGCCGGAGGCTGAAGTCTTCCCCTTCGACTACGCGCCGGAGCTCAAGCACGACCTGCTGCCCTACCTGGCCAAGGGCCCGTTGACGCCGAAGTTCAAGGCGCTGGTGGACAGCGTGCCGCGCGAGGAGGTGCGCACCATCGACTTCCTGGTCGGCCTGAACCAGCGGCTGCAGCGCGAGATCGGCTACCTGATCCGCATGGAGCCCGGCGTGCAGACGCCCGAGGTGACGCTGACCAACCTGTCGGGCAGCTGCCGCGACAGCGGTTGGCTGCTGGTGCAGCTGCTGCGCCACCTGGGGCTGGCGGCGCGCTTCGTCTCCGGCTACCTGATCCAGCTGAAGCCCGACGTGAAGAGCCTGGACGGCCCCAGCGGCACCGAGGTCGACTTCACCGACCTGCACGCCTGGTGCGAGGTGTTCCTGCCCGGTGCCGGCTGGATCGGCCTGGACCCGACCTCGGGCCTGCTGGCCGGCGAAGGCCACATCCCGGTGGCCTGCACGCCTGAGCCCAGCACCGCCGCGCCGGTGAGCGGCGCAGTCGACGAATGCGAGGTGCAGTTCGAGCACCACATGCAGATCACGCGCATCTACGAATCGCCGCGCGTGACCAAGCCCTACACCGAAGAACAATGGCAGCAGGTGCTGGCACTGGGCCAGCAGGTGGACGACGAGCTGCAGCGCCAGGACGTGCGCCTGACGATGGGCGGCGAGCCCACCTTCGTGTCGGTGGACGACCGCGACGGTGCCGAATGGAACGTCGATGCACTCGGCCCCACCAAGCGTGGCTATGCCACCGAGCTGACGCACCGGCTGCTGGCCAAGTACGGGCAGGGCGGCTTCCTGCACTTCGGCCAGGGCAAGTGGTACCCCGGAGAGCAGTTGCCGCGCTGGGCGCTGACGGTGGGCTGGCGCGCCGACGGCCAGCCCTGCTGGCACGACCCGTCGCTGTTCGCCGACGAGCGCGAGCCGCACCGCTACACCACGCAGGATGCCCAGGCCTTCATCACCGAGCTGACGGCGCGGCTGGGGCTGGACGCCAAGTACGTGCAGCCCGGTTACGAGGACACCTGGTACTACCTGTGGCGCGAGCGCCGGCTGCCGGTGAACGTCGACCCCTTTGAGAGCAAGCTCGACGACGAGATGGAACGCGCCCGGCTGCGCCGCGTGTTCACGCAGGGCCTGGACAGCGTGGTCGGCTACCTGCTGCCGCTGAAGCGCGAATGGCATACGCCCACCTCGGGCCCGCAGTGGATGACCGGCCCCTGGTTCATGCGCGACGAGCGGCTGTACCTGATGCCCGGCGATTCGCCGATGGGCTACCGGCTGCCGCTGGATTCCTTGCCCTGGGCCGCGCCCGGCGAGGGCCAGCAGCTGATCACGCAGGACCCCTTCCACCCGATGCGGCCGCTGCCGCAGGCGGCCACGCTGCGCGCGCAGTACGGCGTGCCTGGCGGCTACGACGCACGGCATGCCGGCGGCGGCTTTGCCGAAGGCGGCGTGGTGGCGCTGCAGCAGCAGCCCTGGCCGCAGGACCTGGACAGCGAAGCCGGCCTGGGCGGCGGCAACGGTCTGGCCGGTGGCGACGGCGGCCCGGCCCACCTGCCGGAGACGGCGCCGGCCAAGTCGGCCGACACCTACCCGGCGCGCTTCGAAAGCGCCCACTGGCTGACGCGCACCGCCCTGTGCGTGGAGGTGCGCGACCCGCAGCGCGCCAACGGCCCCAAGGCCGAGAAGGAGCATGGCGGCAAGAGCGGCGTGCTCTACGTCTTCCTGCCGCCGCTGAAGCACCTGGAGGACTACCTGGAGCTGCTGGCCGCGATCGAGGCCACAGCCGCGCACCTGGGCATGAAGGTGGTGCTGGAAGGCTACCCGCCGCCGCGCGACCCGCGGCTGAAGATCCTGCAGGTGACGCCCGACCCGGGCGTGATCGAGGTCAACATCCACCCAGCCTCCAACTGGGAGGAACTGGTCGACCACACCGAGTTCCTGTATGACGCGGCGCACCGCACGCGGCTGAGCACCGAGAAGTTCATGCTCGACGGCCGCCACACCGGCACCGGCGGCGGCAACCACTTCGTGCTGGGCGGGGCGACACCGGCGGACAGCCCCTTCCTGCGCCGGCCCGACGTGCTGGCCAGCCTGCTGACCTACTGGCACAACCACCCGAGCCTGAGCTACCTGTTCAGCGGCATGTTCATCGGCCCGACCAGCCAGGCGCCGCGCATCGACGAGGCGCGCAACGACCAGGTCTACGAGATCGAGATCGCCTTCGCCGAGCTGGAGCGGCAGCTGGCGTTGCACCACCAGGTGCCGCCGTGGCTGATCGACCGCAGCCTGCGCAACCTGCTGATCGACGTCACCGGCAACACCCACCGCAGCGAGTTCTGCATCGACAAGATGTACTCGCCCGACGGCCCCACCGGCCGGCTGGGGCTGCTGGAGCTGCGTGCCTTCGAGATGCCGCCGCATGCGCGCATGAGCCTGGCGCAGCAGCTGCTGCTGCGCGCGCTGCTGGCCTGGTTCTGGCGCGAGCCCTACCGCGGCCACGGCAGCACGCGCATGACACGCTGGGGCACCGGGCTGCATGACCGCTTCCTGCTGCCGACCTTCGTGCAGATGGATTTCGCCGACGTGCTGGCCGAGCTGCGCGAGGCCGGCTATGCCTTCGACGACGCCTGGTTCGCGCCGCACCTGGAGTTCCGCTTCCCGCTGATCGGCGAGGTGTCGACGATGGGCATCGGGCTGAGCCTGCGCACGGCGCTCGAGCCCTGGCACGTGATGGGCGAGGAGAACTCGGCCGGCGGCACCGCGCGCTACGTCGATTCGTCGCTGGAGCGGCTGGAGGTCAAGGTCACCGGCCTCAACGGCAACCGCCATGTCATCACCGCCAACGGCCAGGCGCTGCCGCTGCAACCCACCGGCCGCGTCGGCGAATTCGTCTGCGGCGTGCGGTACCGCGCCTGGCAGCCGCCGTCGGCGCTGCACCCGACCATCGGCGTGCATGCGCCGCTCACCTTCGACATCGTCGACAACTGGCTGCAGCGCTCGATGGGCGGCTGCCAGTACCACGTGGCGCACCCGGGCGGGCGCAACTACGAGGACTTCCCGGTCAATGCGTACACGGCCGAGAGCCGGCGGCTGGCGCGCTTCATCCGCATGAGCCACACGCCGGGGCAGATGAAGGTGGAGCCGGCGCAGGCCAGCCTCGAATTCCCGTTCACGCTCGATTTGCGGCAGCGCTGACCGTGCCGCAGAGCCAGACCCAGAGCCAGACGTTGTTGCCCTTTGCGGGCGACGACGCGCGCGAGCCGGGTCTGGCGGCCTGGGCCGGGCTGCTGCAGCGCAGCCCGGGCATGGAGCCCGGCCTGTGGGACGAACTGCGGCACGGCGACGGGCGGCTGCGCGAGGCCTGGCGCGGCTTTGCGCGCTGGCTGCCGGACGGCGCCCCGGACGTCGGGCTGGCCGAGCAGCTGGACCGCGGCGTGGCCCAGGTGGCGCGCCAGATCCGCCGCGACGGCATCACCCACAACGTCTTCGGTGACCAGGGCGCCGCGCCGCGGCCCTGGTCGCTGGAACTGCTGCCGTTGATCATCGACAGCGCTGACTGGGCCGTGATCGAAGCCGGCGTGGTGCAGCGTGCACAGCTGATGCAGGCCATGCTGGCCGATGCCTACGGCCCGCAGCGCATGCTGCACGAGGGGCTGTTCCCGCCCGCGCTGCTGCTGCGCCATCCGGGCTATCTGCGCTCGATGCGCGGCGTGGAGCCGGCCGGCGGGCTGCGCCTGCACCTGGTGGCCTTCGACCTGGTGCGCGCGCCCAGCGGCCAGTGGCAGGTGCTGGGCTGTCGCAGCCAGAGCCCCTCCGGCCTGGGCTACGTGCTGCACAACCGGCTCGTGGTGTCGCGGCAGTTTCCCGACGCCTTCCGCGAGCTGCGTGTGCAGCACATCGCCAGCAGCTACCGGCGGCTGCTGGATGCCATCGAGCAGCCGGCGCGGCAGGTGGCCGGCGGCAGTGCGCCCCGGGTGGTGCTGCTGACGCCGGGCCCCTACAGCGAGACCTACTTCGAGCATGCCTACCTGGCGCGCTACCTGGGCCTGCCGCTGGTCGAGGGCGGCGACCTGGTGGTGCGCGAGCAGCGCCTGTTCCTGAAGACGGTCGAAGGCCTGGAGCCGGTGCACGGCCTGCTGCGCCGCCTGGACGACGACTGGTGCGACCCGCTGGAGCTGCGCCCCGATTCGGCGCTGGGCGTGCCGGGGCTGCTGCAGGCGGTGCGCGCCGGCAACGTGGTGATGGCCAATGCGCTGGGCAACGGCTTCCTCGAATCGCCGGCGATCCAGGGCTTCCTGCCGGCCATCGCGCGCCGGCTGCTGCGCCAGGAACTGCTGCTGCCTGCACTGCCCACCTGGTGGTGCGGCGAGGCCGCGGCCTGGCACGACGTGCGCACGCGGCTCGACGACAAGATCGTGCGCAGCACCTTCCCGCGGGCTGGCCGGGTGTCGACCATCGTGCGCCCTGCGGAAGTGCGGATCGACGACGACCCCGACGCCTGGACCGTGACCGAGCGGGTGCGCTTTTCCCGCGCACCGGTGTGGCAGGCAGGCACCATGCTGGCGCGCCCCGCGATGGTGCGCGTTTACGCGATCGGGGAGGAGGGCGGCCGCTGGCATGTGCTGCCCGGTGGCATGACGCGCGTGGCCAAGGCCGAGGAGCTGAGCGTGTCGATGCAGCGCGGTGGCTCCAGCCTGGACACCTGGGTGCTGACCGACGGCCCGGTGGACAGCTTCTCGATGCTGCCCACCCGCCTGAGTGTGGACGACATCGCCGCGCGGCGGCCGCCGGTGTCCAGCCGCACGGCGGAAAACCTGTTCTGGCTGGGCCGCTACACCGAGCGCACCGAGATGATGGTGCGGCTGGCGCGCACGCTGCTGATGCTGATCGACACCGACGAGGACGCGCCGGAGGCGCTGCGCGAGGCCTTGTCCGAGCTGGCCGTGCGCACCGGCCTGGCGCCCTGGGGTGCGCCCACGCTGAACCGCGCGCCGCATCTGTTCGAGCGCGCGCTGCTGGGCGCGCTGGCCGATCCGGCGGCCAGCAGCATCGCCTTCAACCTGGGCGCGCTGGAGCGCGCCGCGCAGGCGCTGCGCGAGCGGCTGTCCACCGAACAATGGGGCGTCGTGCGGGCCATGGGCACGCACGTGCTGGCGCTGCGCCAGGGCAGCCCCGCGTCGGTGCCGGCGCTGCCGCAGGTGCTGCTGGCACTGGACCGGCTGGGCGTGCAACTGGCAGCAGTCACTGGCGCGCAGACCGACCGCATGACGCGCGACCATGGCTGGCGCTTCATGACCGTGGGCCGGCTGCTCGAGCGGCTGATCGGCCTGGGCGGGCAGCTGGCGGCCTTCGTCGACACCGGTGCGCTGGCGCACGGTGCCGGCATGGAGGTGCTGCTCGAGCTGTTCGACAGCGCCATCACCTTCCGCGCCCGCTACCAGCGCCACGAGGACCTGCTGGCGCTGACCGACCTGCTGGTGCTGGACAGCGCCAACCCGCGCTCGCTGGCCGGCGTGCTGCGCCGCCTGCGCACCGAGCTGCAGAAGCTGCCGGGTGGCGACGACTTCATCGCCACGCTGCTGGCCCGCCTGCCGCCCGAAGGTGCCGGGCTGCAGCTGGACGAACTGCGCGGCGCCGACGAGCGCCAGGTGTTGCAGGTGCTGGCGCCGCTTTGCGCGCAATTGCAGTCGGCCGGTGCCGAACTGGCCGACGTGCTCAGCCACCGCTTCTTTGCCCATGCGTCCACCGGCGACGAGTTGCAGCGTGTCTGAACCCGCCCTGCCCACGGTGCTGGAGGTCGTGCACGAAACGGCCTACGGCTATGCCGCGCCGGTGACGCAGGCCCAGCACCTGGCCTACCTGAAGCCGCTGCAGGACGCGCGGCAGCAACTGCTGGCGCACACCCTGCAGATCGAACCTGCGCCGCAGCAACGGCAGCAGGACCTGGATGCCTACGGCAATGCGCGCACGCTGTTCAGCCTGAGCCAGCCGCACCGCGCCCTGCAGGTGCGGGCCTGCAGCCGCGTGGCGCTGCAGCCGCACGCGGCCTTCGAAGCCGCCGCGTCGCCGCGCTGGGAAGACGTGCGCGGTCGGCTGCGCTACGAAGCCGGGGCTGGCTACGATGCCGCGGTGGAATTCGCCCAGCCGTCGCCTTACGTGCCGCGCCTGCATGCGCTGCGCGACTATGCGCTCGATTGCCTGGAGCCCGGCGTGCCGGTAGCCGAAGGCGCGCTGGCGCTGATGCACCGCATCCATGCCGACTTTGAGTTCAACGCCAGCGCCACCGAGGTGGACACACCGTTGATCGACGCCTTCGAGCAGCGCCGCGGCGTCTGCCAGGACTTTGCCCACCTGATGATCGCCGCGCTGCGCATGGCCGGGCTGGCGGCGCGCTATGTCAGCGGCTACCTGCTGACGCAGCCACCGCCGGGGCAGGAGGCGCTGGTCGGCGCCGATGCCTCGCATGCCTGGGTGCAGGTGTACTGCCCCGACACGCCCGGCCTGCCGGAAGGCTGGCTGGAGCTGGACCCGACCAACGACCTGGTGCCCGACACCAGCCACGTGCGCCTGGCGCTGGGCCGCGACTACGGCGACGTGACGCCGCTGCGCGGCGTGATCCGCGGCGGCGGCCGGCATACGCTGGAGGTGCGCGTCAGCACGCGCCGTATCCAGGAGCCGCAGGCCCGAATGTTGCTATCTTGACGCCTACCCGAGGAGCTCTTGCATGCCACCCAGCTTCGATGAAATGCGCATCAGCGGCAGCGAGGTGCGGGACCATTACCGCACCTATGACGCCTGGCTCAAGGCGCAGCCGCAGGCGTTGATGCGCGACCGCCGAGACGAGGCGGAAATGATCTTCCGCCGGGTGGGCATCACCTTCGCCGTCTACGGCGCCAAGGACGAGGACGGCGCCGGCACCGAGCGGCTGATTCCCTTCGACCTGATACCGCGCGTGATTCCCAGCCACGAGTGGACGGAGATGGAGAAGGGCCTGCGCCAGCGCGTGACCGCGCTGAACCGCTTCCTGCACGACGTCTACCACGACCAGGAGATCCTCAAGGCCGGGCTGGTGCCGGCCGCGCAGGTGCTGAACAACGCGCAGTACCGGCCCGAGATGCAGGGCGTCAACGTGCCCGGCGGCGTGTACTCGCACATCGCCGGCGTGGACATCGTGCGTGCCGCCAACCCCGACGGCAGCGGCACCTACTACGTGCTGGAGGACAACCTGCGCGTGCCCAGCGGCGTCAGCTACATGCTGGAAGACCGCAAGATGATGATGCGGCTGTTCCCCGAGCTGTTCGCGGCGCACCGCGTGGCGCCGGTGGCGCACTATCCCGACCTGCTGCTGGAGACGCTGCGCGCGGTGGCGCCGCCTGGCGTGGTGGACCCGACCGTCATCGTGCTGACGCCGGGCATGTACAACAGCGCCTACTTCGAGCATGCCTTCCTGGCGCAGCAGATGGGCGTCGAACTGGTCGAGGGCCAGGACCTGTTCGTGCGCGACGACCATGTGTTCATGCGCACCACGCAGGGACCGAAGCGGGTGGACGTGATCTACCGCCGCGTCGACGACGACTTCCTCGACCCGCAGGTGTTCCGGCCCGACAGCACGCTGGGCTGCGCCGGGCTGCTGGGCGTGTACCGCAGCGGCAACATCACGCTGGCCAATGCCATCGGCACCGGGGTGGCCGACGACAAGTCGATCTACCCCTACGTGCCGAAGATGATCGAGTTCTATCTGGGCGAAAAGCCGATCCTGAACAACGTGCCCACCTACATGTGCCGCGATGCCAAGGACCTGAGCTACGTGCTTGCGCACCTGGGCGAGCTGGTGGTCAAGGAGGTGCACGGCGCCGGCGGCTACGGCATGCTGGTCGGCCCGGCAGCCACCAAGGCCGAGATCGAGGAGTTCCGCGCCCACCTGGAGGCCAACCCCAGCAACTACATCGCGCAGCCGACGCTGAGCCTGTCGACCTGCCCGACCTTCGTCGAATCGGGCATCGCGCCGCGGCACATCGACCTGCGGCCCTTCGTGCTGTCGGGCACCGAGGTGCAGATGGTGCCGGGCGGGCTGACCCGCGTGGCGCTGAAGGAAGGTTCGCTGGTGGTGAATTCGTCGCAGGGCGGCGGCACCAAGGACACCTGGGTCCTCGAGGACTGAGGGAGGACGAGAACATGCTGTCACGCACTGCCGACCATCTGTTCTGGATGTCGCGCTACATGGAGCGCGCGGAGAACACCGCGCGCATGCTCAACGTCAACTACGAGACCTCGCTGCTGCCGCAGTCGGCCGAGGCCACCGAGCAGGGCTGGCGCGGCCTGCTCAGCATCAGCGAGCTGACGCCCGCCTACCTGCAGCGCTACAGCGGCTTCAACGGCCGCGACGTGATGGACTTCATGGTGCGCGACGACAGCAACCCGTCGAGCATCCTGGCCTGCCTGCGCGCGGCACGCGAGAACGCCCGCGCGGTGCGCGGCGCACTGACCACCGAAGTGTGGGAAACGCAGAACCAGACCTGGCTGGAGTTCAACCGCCTGCTGCGCGAAGGCGCGCTGGCGCGCGACCCGGGCAATCTTTTCGAATGGGTGAAGTTCCGCTCGCACCTGTCGCGTGGCGTCACCGTCGGCACGATGCTGATGGACGACTCGCTGCACTTCATCCGCATCGGCACCTTCCTGGAACGCGGCGACAACACCGCGCGGCTGCTGGACGTGAAGTTCCACGCGCTGGCCGGCGAGTTCTTCGGCGCCGGCCACGGCAAGGAGACGCACGAGGTCGACTTCTATCACTGGAGCGCGATCCTGCGTTCGGTGTCCGGCTTCGAGATCTACCGCAAGGTCTACCGCAACGTCATCCGGCCCGAGTTGGTGGCCGAGCTGCTGATCCTGCGGCCGGACATGCCGCGTTCGCTGGCCGCCTGCATGAACGAGGTGCTGGCCAACCTGAAGCTGGTGGCCAACCAGCAGAGCGGCGAGACGCTGCGCCGCGCCGGCCGGCTGCAGGCCGACCTGCAGTACGGCCGCATCGACGAGATCCTGGCCACCGGGCTGCACGCCTACCTGACGCAGTTCCTGGCGCGCGTCGGCGACCTGGGCGGCGGCATCAGCCGCGACTTCCTGGTGCCCGAGACGGCATGAATGCCACCGCCCGGCCGGGCGGTGTGCAATAGCTGTCGCAAACGCCCGCCAGCGGCGGGCCGGAACCTGCGAAGCTTCCGGATGGCGCGCGCGGCGTGCCGATCAGGGCCCACGGAGAGGGCCCGCGGAAGGTTCCCGATGAAGAAGTTGTTGCAAGGCCTGGCGCTGCTGACGGCGTTGTGGGCCGCTGGCACCGCCCCAGCGGCCGAAGTCGCGCTGGCCCCGTTCTACAAGCGTGTCGCCACGCTGCCGGCCACGGGCCCGCTAGGCCAGGTGGTGGCCCGCGAACCGGTGGCCACCGCCATCCCCGGCGCCGAAGCCTGGCGCATCGCCTACGTGTCGTCCGACGCGCGCGAGCGGCCCACGCTGTCCACCGCGCTGGTCATCGCGCCGGTGGGCGCGCCGCCGGCCGCCGGCCGGCCGATTGTGGTCTGGGCGCATGGCACCACCGGCACCGCGCAGAACTGCGGCCCTTCGCAAGTGCTGGACCCGGCCCAGGAGCTGAACGAATACAACCTGATCGGCGGCACCTCGTGGACCGATTTCGGCGTGCCGGCGGCCGCGCACTTCATCCGCAACGGCTATGTGCTGATCGCCACCGACTACCAGGGCCTGGGCGGCGGCGGCGTGCACCAGTACGCCATCGCCGCCACGCAGGGCCGCGACATCATCAATGCAGCGCGCGCGGTTGGCAGCCTGGGGCTGTCGGGCGGGGCGAAGCAGGCGGTGGCCTACGGCTGGTCGCAGGGCGGCGGGGCCGCGCTGGGCGCGGCCAGCATGGGCGACTACCTGGCGCGCCGCGGCACCGCCTTCGACGGCCTGGGCTTCGTCGGCTTCGTGGCGCTGGCGCCGCACGAGATCGAGGTACTGCTTCCGCCCGATGCCACCGACGCGGCCGTGGCGCCGAAGGTGCTGCAGGGCCTGGTGCAGTCCTTCTCCGACAGCGTCTTCAACTTCACCCACTACGCGATGGCGATGTGGGCCACCGCCGCGGCCTTTCCCGAGCTGAAGCTGAGCGACCTGTTCACCGACGACGGTGCCAAGGCCGTCGATGCGGTGTTCAGCAAGAAGTGCATGCATGCCGCGGCCGACACGATCAGCTTCAACTTCGGCGACAGCTACAAGTCGTTGCTGAAGCCGCAGCCTGCGCAGGCCCAGGCCTGGGTCAAGGGCCTGCTGGAAGGCAGCGTGGGCCCGCAGCTGCCGGTGGCGCCGGTGGTCATCTACTGGGGCACCAAGGACGTGACCAACAACCCGGTGATGGGCCAGCTGTACCAGCAGCGGCGCTGCGCGATGGGCGCCAACGTCTCGCGCGTGCAGCTGCCCGGCGCGCAGAACCACTTCACCACGCCGGGCGCGTCGCAGCCGTTCTACGTGCCCTGGATCGAGGACCGCTTCGCCGGCAAGCCGCTGGCCAACGGTTGCCCGAAGTCCTGAGGCGCCCACCCGCTCATGGCGCGGCGGCGCGGGGCGTGCGCAGTGCGTGCTGCGCCTCCAGCACCCAGTGCTTCTTCAGTCCGTGCCAGACCTCGGCCGCGAACACCAGGTTCTCCAGCGGCACCTCGGTCGGTGGCGGCGGGCCAGGCGGCCGGCCGGGCCGATAGGCATTGATCCAGGCGCGCACGGCCGGGTCGCTGGCCAGCGGCGCCAGCGCCGCCACCATCACGTGCGACGAGCTGTCGGGCAGGCGCACGTTGCGCACCTGGGCCGTACCCAGAGGCCGGTAGCCGGCCTGACTGCCCGGCACGTCCCAGGCGATCAGGTCGACCTGCAGCGCAAAGCCGTCGAAGCTGCCCACCGAATCGGGAATGGCCTGCAGGCGGCCGACCATCTCCCACTGGTTGGGCAGCAGCAGCGCGGCGCCGCCCGAGCCCACCACCGCGGCATAGCGGATCTTCAGCCCCACCACCGGCCGCGGCCGGCCGGAATAGGGGTCGACGATCTGCGTGCGCGGCTCGGCCTGGCCGGTCAGCGGGTTCCACACCGCAATCTCCGCCGGGCCCTGGCCGGCCAGCAGGTACAGCACCTTGACCAGCTGAATGCCGCCCTGGCTGTGGCCCACCATCATCGGCATCAGCCCGTCCTGCTCGTAGTACCAGGCCAGCAACCCGGCGATCTCCAGGCTGCTCTCGTAGGGGCTGTGCGACAGCCGCCCGTGACCCGGGTGGCGCAGCCGGGCTTCCGGATAGCCCATGTCGACCAGGAAGCGGCTGAAGGATTCCATCACCAGGTGCACCGGGAAGATGCCGCCGTGCAGGTTGACGATACGTGGCGTGGGCCCGCGGGCCAGCACCTGGCGCACCTGCTCGTCGGACACCTGCTCGGGGTCGATCTGCAGCAGCCGCTCGCGCAGCGCCGGGTCCAGCGCGGCCGTCGACGTGGGGCTGTCGGCCGCCGGCGGCGGCAGGCTGGTGCACGCAGCCAGCAGCAGCGCCGCAAGCAGCGCCGCAAACCCCGCCCGGCTCATGCGGCCAGCGACTGCGGCTGGGGCAGCAGCAGCTGGTGCAGGCCGTCGGCCAGGGCGCGCGCCTCGGCCTCGGCATAGGCAGTGGTGCGGTAGGCCAGCCCCAGGTGCAGGCGGCCATGGGCGGTGGTGGCCGCCAGCACCAGCGGGCACAGCGGGCCGGTGGGCACGGCGCGCTGGTAGTCCAGATGGTCGCGTGCCTGCGGCGCGGCGTCGGCCCACAGCGGGTCGAGGTTCAGCGTGGTCACGCCAGCGGCCAGCGGATAGTGCTTGGGCAGCCACGCGTGCCGGTGCTTGGGGCTGAGCCAGGGCCAGACCAGCGAGGTCACGCCCAGTGCCAGCAAGCTCTGCAGGTACAGGTGGTCGCGCTTGATGGCCGCCGTGCGCTCGTGCACCTGCTGCGCCAGCGTGCGCAGGTCGATGCCCTGGGGCACGGTGTGGTTGATGCGCAGCGCCGCCAGGCAGGGGCCAGGCCAGGTCTCGCTGCTGCGGTCGAAATCGCGGCGGATGTTCATGATCGAGGCCACCGCGATTTCGTTGCGGCGCGCCCCGCTGCGCCGCGCCGCGGTGCGCGGCGCCAGCACCTGCAGCAGCGCGGCCAGCAGCAGGTCGTTCAGCGTCACGCCCCAGGCCCGCGCGCTGGCCAGCAGCGCCTGCGATTCGCCGGCCTGCAGGCTGAAGCCCAGGTAGCCGTTGCGCGCATCGCCGGCATCGGCCAGCGTGGTGCGGCAGGCACGGCGGCTGCTGGCGGCCATGCGCGGCATGCCGGCCAGCGCGCGCAGCGTCCAGCCCGGGTGGCGCCACAGCAGGTGGCGGTAGGTGCGCGGGCGCGCTGCGGCATGGCCGCAGTGCGGCGCCGTGGCTTCGCCCAGGTAGTCCAGCGCGATGTCGGTCAGCAGTGCGGCGATGGCGTCGCCGCCGGCGGCGAAGTGGTCGTAGGCCAGCCCCAGGTGGAAGCGGCCGCCTTGGTCGATGACGAAGAAGCGGAAGGGATCGCCTTCGCAGCCGCGCTCGAAGGGCCGGTTGAAGGCCTGCACGATGGCCGCCTGCAGCGCCGCGCGGGTGGAAGGCGTGGGCGCCACGGCGTCCAGCACCACGCTCGCCGGGCCACCGCGCCACGCGAAGCGGCCGTGCGCGGCATCCAGCGCCAGGCCGGTCAGGCCGGTGGCTTCCAGCCGGCTGGCGATGCAGTGCCGCAGCTTGTCCGTGTCGAGCGCCGCCGCCACCTGCACCACGTGCACCGGGTTGTAGGGATGCAGCCCGTCCCAGTTCAGCATCATGCGCTGGAACAGGTTCAGCCGATGGGGGTATCGCACGGCCGTCATTCGGTGCTGCGCCCCAGCCGGGGCATGAATCGCCCGGTGCGGCGGCAGTAGTCGGCATAGGCGGGGCCGTGCAGGCCGCTGAGGAAGCGCTCCTCGTTGTGCGCCTTGGTGACCATCATCGAGATGTGCAGCGCGGCCATCACCAGCACCGGCAGCGTCGGCACCACCACCAGCGTGCACAGCATCAGCAGGATGCTCAGCGCATAGATCGGGTGGCGCACCCGCGCGAAGGGGCCGGAGGTGACCAGCTCGGTCTCCTCGCCCGGCGCCACGGCCATGCGCCAGTTGCGGCCCATGCGCCGCCATGAGCGGATGCTGTAGCGCAGGCACAGCAGCCCGATCGCCGCCGCCGCCCAGCGCAGTGCCGCCCAGGGCAGGTCGCGGGCGAAGGCCGGCAGCGCTGCCCAGTGGCCTTCGCCGCGGGTGGCCGCGAGCCAGGGCAGGGTCATCCAGGTCAGCACCAGTGGCACCCAGATCAGCCACATCGCCTTTTCCAGCGGCTGGCTGGGCACGATGCCGGCCATCTTGCGGGTGCGGCGGCGCACGCGCACGCTCATCACGGCCACATAGCTCCAATAGGCACAGACGGTGCTGGCGAGCACGATGCCGGGCCAGTCGGAGGTGGGGTTCATCGGGTCGGGAAAGGGGTGATGCTGCGCTGCAACCTTGCCCACAATGGTAGTGGATGGGCCATGCACCGGCCTTGTGCAGAATGGGGATGGCCGGCCGCCCGTGGCCGTGGAGGACGCGCATGAAGATCCGTGAAGTGGCCAGCGGCCTGCAGTTTCCCGAGGGCCCGGTGGCGATGGACGATGGTTCGGTGCTGCTGGTGGAGATCGCCCGCGGCACGCTGAGCCGCGTCAAGCCCGACGGCCGGGTGCAGGTGGTGGCCGCGCTGGGCGGCGGGCCCAACGGTGCAGCCATCGGGCCGGATGGCGCGGTCTGGGTGTGCAACAACGGCGGCTTCGAATGGGGCACCGCGCCCGACGGCTGCCTGCGCCCGGTGCTGCAGGCCCGCGACTACGCCGGCGGCCGCATCGAGCGGGTGAACCTGGCCACCGGCCGCTGGGAGCGGGTGTGGGACAGCGTCGAAGGCCAGCCGCTGCGCGGGCCCAACGACCTGGTCTTCGACGCCGACGGCGGCCTGTACTTCACCGACCTGGGCAAGACCCGGGCGCAAGACATGGACCATGGCGCGCTGCACTATGCGCCGCCGGGCGGTGGCGCGCCGAAGCCGGTGGTGCGCAGCGCACACACGCCCAATGGCGTGGCGCTGTCGCCGGATGGCCGCAGGCTGTACTACGCCGAGACCGCCGGCGCGCGGCTGTGGGCCTTCGACCTGGAATCACCGGGCGTGGTGCGGCGCGAGCCCTGGCCCTCGCCGCACGGCGGTCGGCAGCTGGTGGCGTCGCCGGGCGGGCATTACCAGCGCTTCGATTCGATCGCCGTCGATGCCTTCGGCAACGTGCACGTGGCCACGCTGATGCATGGCGGCATCACCATCGTCTCGCCGGACGGCGCGCGCTGGCACCACGTGCCGCTGCCGGACCGCATGACCACCAACCTGTGCTTTGGTGGCCCGGGGCTGCGCACCGCCTACGTGACGCTGTCGGGCAGCGGCCGGCTGATCGCCATCGACGACTGGCCCACACCGGGGCTGAAGCTGGCCTTCAACGCCTGACTGGGCAGGGTGAACAGTCCCTAAAGCACGCCCTTGGCGTGCAGCGCCTGCAGCGCCTCGTCGCTGAGGCCCAGCCGTTGCTGCAGCACCTGGCGGGTGTGCTCGCCCAGCCGCGGCGGCGGCAGTTCGTAGCGCACCGGCGTGTCGCTGAAGTGCATCGGGCTGGCCAGCAGCGAGATCTCGCCAGCGGCATGCGGCATCGCCATGCGCATGCCGCGGTGCTGCACCTGCGGGTCCTCGAACACCTGGTCGATGGTGTTGATCGGTCCGCAGGGCACCTTGTGGGCCTCGAGCAGTTCGATCCACTCGTGCATCGTGCGCTGCATCATCAGCTCGGCCACCATCTCGCACAGCAGCGTGCGGTTGGCGCCGCGCGCCGCCCCGACCTTGAAGCGCGGGTCCTCGGCCCATTCGGGCTTGCCGACGGCTTGGCAGAAGCTCTTGAACTGGCCGTCGTTGGCCACCGCCAGGATCAGGTGCCCGCCCTTGCAGGCGAACACCTGGTACGGGACGATATTGGGGTGGCCGTTGCCCAGGCGCTGCGGCACCTCGCCGGAGACGAACCAGTTCAGCGTCTGGAACGAGGTCAGCGCGATCAGGCAGTCCAGCAGCGCGATGTCGATGTGCTGGCCGCGGCCGCTGACGTGGCGCTGCTCGATCGCCGCCAGGATGGCGCTGGTGGCGTACATCGCGGTGATCAGGTCGGCCACCGCCACGCCCACCTTCATCGGCCCGGCGCCGGGCTGGCCGTCGGGCACGCCGGTGATGCTCATCAGCCCGCCCATGCCCTGGAAGACGAAGTCGTAGCCCGGCCGCGGCGCATAGGGCCCGGTCTGGCCGAAACCGGTGATCGAGCAGTACACCAGCCGCGGGTTCAGCGCTTGCAGGCTGGCGTAGTCCAGCCCGTAGCGGGCCAGCGTGCCGACCTTGTAGTTCTCGACCACGATGTCGCTCTGCTCGGCCAGCCGGCGAATCAGCGCCTGGCCCTCGGCGCTGGCCAGGTCGACGGTGATCGACTTCTTGTTGCGGTTGGCCGAAAGAAAGTAGGCCGAATCGCCGCGCTCCTCGGGCGTGGACTTGACGAAGGGCGGGCCCCAGCCGCGGGTGTCGTCGCCGGCGCCGGGCTTTTCCACCTTGATGACCTCGGCGCCCATGTCGGCCAGGTTCTGCGTGCAGAAGGGACCGGCCAGCACGCGCGACAGGTCGAGCACGCGCAGGTGCGACAGGGGGCCGCGTGCGGTGGGGGAGGGGGCGGTCATCGGCAGCTCCGGCAGAGGGCGGTGGGCAATGCTAAGCGCGGCCGAGGGCAAGGCCATCGATACAATCGCGCGCCCCTGAAATCCCGCTTCCCGAACGCATGTCGAACGACCGCCTGGCCGTGCTGCCCCAGTACCTGCTGCCCAAGGGAGCGATCACGCGCGCGGCCGGCTCGGTGGCCTCGGCACGGCGCGGCGCATCGACCACGCGGCTGATCCGCTGGTTCGTCGGCCGCTATGGCGTGGACATGAGCGAGGCGGCCGAGCCGGACATCGCCGCCTACGCCACTTTCAACGACTTCTTCACCCGCGCCCTGAAGCCCGGCGCACGGCCGCTGGCGCAGGCCGATCTGGTGTGCCCGGTGGACGGCGCGATCAGCCAGTTCGGCCGCATCCGCGGTGCGCAGATCTACCAGGCCAAGGGCCACGACTACAGCACGCAGGCGCTGGTGGGCGGCGACGCCTCGCTGGCCGCGCGCTTCCAGGACGGCTACTTCGCCACGCTGTACCTGAGCCCCAAGGACTACCACCGCATCCACATGCCCTGCGCCGGCCGGCTGCAACGCATGATTCACGTGCCTGGCGAGCTGTTCTCGGTGAACCCGACCACCGCGCGCGGCGTGCCGGGGCTGTTCGCGCGCAACGAGCGCGTGGTCTGCGTATTCGACGGCGCGGCCGGGCCCTTCGTGCTGGTGCTGGTGGGCGCCACCATCGTCGGCAGCATGGCCACCGTGTGGCACGGCGTGGTCAACCCGCCGCGGCCGGGCGCGCTGCGCGAATGGACCTATGAAGACCAGCCGGTCGAGCTGGCACAGGGTGCGGAGATGGGCCGCTTCCTGCTGGGCTCGACCGTGGTGCTGCTGTTCCCCGATGGCGGGCTGCAGTTCAACCCGGCGTGGATGCCGGGCGGCGCCATCCGCATGGGCGAGATGATGGCGCGCCGCTGGGTCACTCGGGCAGGCGACCGAGGCCATACATGACCTCGATGATCGGCGAAGGCCGGCCCAGCGCCGCGAACCAGCGGTTGTAGAGCTCGGGCAGCGCGGCGCTGCGGTAGATCTGCGACAGCGCCGAATCCACCGCCTGCTTCATCGCCCAGTCGCCGCGCGGCAGCACGATCGCATAGGGCTCGAAGGACAGCGGGTCGCCCAGCAGCGCCAGCGCCTTCGGGTCCTTGGAGCGGGCCACCAGGCCCACCAGCAGCACGCGGTCGCTGGCCAGCGCGTCGATGCTGCCGGCCTCCAGCTGGGCCAGGCCTTCCTCGCGCGACTTGACCGGCACCACGGTGGCCGTGACCACCTTGGCCTTCATTGCCTCGGCCAGCGCGCGCTCGTTGCTGGTGCCGGGGATCACGCCGATCTTCTTGTTGGCCAGGTCCATCAGCGAATTGCCCGGCGTGGCGGCGCGGATCAACAGCCCGGTGCCGTCGACGAAGGTCAGCGACGAGAAGCCCACCTCCTTCATTCGGCCGATGGTCACCGTGGTGGCGCCGCATTCCATGTCGGCCTGGCCGCCGGCGATGGCGCTGAAGCGCGTGGCCGTCGTCACCGGCACCCAGTTCACCTTCAGCGGCACCACGCCCACCTGCTTCTCGATCACGCCAATCACGCTGCGGCACAGCTCCACCATGTAGCCGGTGGGCTTCTTCTCGGCGTCCTCGAAGGAGAAGGGCGTCGCGTCGGTGCGGTAGGCGACGTGGATGGTCTTGCTGTCCTGGATCTTCTTCAGCCGGCCCTCGAAGGGCGCGCTGGCCAGCTGGGCCAGGGCGATGGCGGGCGCCAGGCAGAGCGTGGCCACCAGGGTGGTGTGCAGGCGGGACATCGTGGGGAACTCCTCGGGTTGAAGCGGCAGGCGCCAGGCTGGCGCGCGGCGCATTCTAGGAGCCCGTACAGTCGCCCGGAGGGGCCGCTCAGGCGTTACGCATGTGCCCGCGCGACTCGCGTCCCGCGATCCAGATCGTGGCCGCGCAGATGACCACGCCACCGATCAGCGTGCTGGTGCTGGGCACGTCGGCAAACACCAGCCAACCGATCAGCGAAGCCCATACCAGGTCGAGGAACTTCACCGATTGCGTCGACGAGATGTCGGCCACCTGGAACGAGCGCGTCAGGCAGTAGTGCCCCAGGCTGCCGAGGATGCCGGTCAGCACGAAGCCGGCCCATTGCAGCGGCGTCGGCCACTGCCACGCGAGCAGCGCCAGCGGCAGGCTGAAGATCGTCACCGTCAGCGCCTGCCAGACCATGATCGTGCCGGTGGTCTCGTAGCGCGTCAGGCCCTTGGTCAGCAGGAAGGACGCGGCGAACATCGGCGCCGAGGCCAGCATCACCAGGTTGTAGAAGCCGCCGCTGCCGCTGAGCTTGGGGCCGACGACGATCAGCACGCCGACGAAGCCGATGCCCGCGGCCAGCCAACGCTCCCAGCGCATCGGCTCCTTGAAGAAGATGTAGGCCCCGATCATGATGAAGATCGGCCCGGTGAAGCCGATGGCCGTCATGTCGGCCAGCGGGATCTTCGGCAGCGCCGCGAACCACAGCATCAGCCCCAGCGTGTGGAAGCCGCCGCGCAGGAACTGCCCGCCGACGTTCTTGGGCCGGTAGGCTGCCAGGCCATGGCGCCAGACCAGCGGCATCAGCACCGCCAGCCCGAACAGATAGCGCAGAAACTGCGCCTGGAAGGGATCCAGCCGTTGCGCCAGGCCGCGCATCAGCGCGTTCAGCATGCTGAACACCAGACCCGCTGCCGCCGACCACAACAAGCCCTTGACCACCGGGTCCAGCCGGTTGAACCGGTGCCCGGCCAGGGCGAGCCTCCGCTGCAGCGGCGTACGCGGGTCTTTGGGCGGAGTCAGGACGGCCGTCATCGGCCGCCCCGGGCAAGGTCGGGCATCCGCACATTGTCGCTGCCGGGCCAGTGAGGCAGCGTCGCCGCCATGACAGCAGTGTTAGATTGGCCGCACCGATGCCGCCACCCCGCTCGCCCCTCCGCCCGACGGCCCTGGCGGCCGCCCTGCTGCTGGGGTGGGCTGCGCCGCCGGCCCAGGCGGCCGACGCAGCCAGCCCGGCGGTGCTGCAGGCCTGCCCCAAGCTGACGGCCGAGATCGTCGATCTGCACACGCTGGCCGAGGGCTTGAAGAACTCCGGCGCGGTGGGTCTGGTGGAGAAGCTGCGCCTGAAGTCCGCGATCGACCAGCTGATCGATCGCTTCAAGGCCTACCACCAGGGCGGACGCGGCTTCACGCTGCCCCAGCTGCAGGAGCAGTACGACCTGCTGATGATGCGCATCGCCCGGCAGCTGCAGGACAAGGACCTGCCGCTGCATGGCCAGCTGTGCAACGCCTGGGGCTCGATCTGGACGGCGCTGCAGGATCGCGACCGTTTCGCGGAGATGGTGTCGTGAGGCCGCCGCCCGCGGCCCTGCTGCTGGGCGCGCTGGCCCTGGCCGGCTGCCAGGCGCCGCCGGCCGTGGCGCCGAGCCACGCCGAGATCGTGCGCGAGCAGCTCGCGTTGCTGCTGGCCGACCAGATGCCCGCCTGCGGCACCGTGAGCCAGTACCGCCGGCAGGACCGGCTGGACTACCGCGTCGAATGCAGCTCCGGCCAAGCCTTCCGCGTGCGGGTCGCAGCCGATGGCCAGGTGCTGATCACCGCGCTGGCGCGCTGAGCCCGGCTAGAGCTAGACATAGTCCTTGTACTTCGGCAGCAGGCGCACCGGCTTGGCCAGCGCATCGCGGCGGAAGGGGTCGCCCAGCTCGCGCGTGCACATGATCTCTATCACGCAGGTCTTGCCCTGCTGCATCTGCATCGCCACCGCGCGCTGCAGCGCCGGGCCCACGTCCTCCAGCCGGTCGACCACGATGCCTTCGGCACCCATCGCGCGGGCGATGCCGGCGAAGCTGGGGTTGTCCAGTTCGCCGGCGACGAAGCGGCGGTTGTAGAAGTCGACCTGGTTCTTCTTCTCGGCGCCCCACTGGCGGTTGTGGAATACCACGCCGGTGACCGGGATGCCGTGGCGCACGCAGGTCAGCACCTCGCCCATGCTCATCGCCCAGGCGCCGTCGCCGCTGTAGGCGATGGCCGGCCGATCGGGCCGCGCCTTCTTCGCGCCGATGATGGTGGGCAGTGCATAGCCGCAGTTGCCGAAGCTCATCGGCGCGAAGAAGCTGCGCGGCTCCTCGAAGCGCAGGTAGCTGTGCGCGATGGAGTTGATGTTGCCGATGTCGGTGGACACCATCACGTGCGCGGGCATCGCCTTCTCCAACTCGCGCAGCACCTGGCGCGGGTGCAGCCACTGGCCGCCGGAGAAGGGCTTCTCGCCCTTGGCCTCTTCGATCATGTCCAGGCTGAAGGCATCGCGCTCGTGCGTCCATTCGGCCAGCTCCTGCTCCCAGGCGGCCTTCTCGGCGGCCATGGCCGCCAGGCGCTGCGCGCGCGTGGCATCGCAGGCCAGCGTGCGCTCCTTCAGCAGCGCCAGCAGCGCCACCGCGGCGGCCTTGGCATCGCCGCACAGGCCCACGTCGACTTTCTTCACCAGACCCAGCATCTTCGGGTCGGCATCGATCTGCACCAGCTTCGCGCCCTTGGGCCAGTAGTCCATGCCGTACTGCGGCAGCGTGCCGAAGGGGCCCAGCCGCGTGCCCAGCGCGATCACCACGTCGGCCTGCGACAGCAGCCGCATGCCGGCCTTGCTGCCCTGGTAGCCCAGCGGCCCGCACCACTGCGGATGGCTGGCCGGGAAGCTGTCGTTGTGCTGGTAGCTGTTGACCACCGGGCAGCCGATGCGCTCGGCCAGCGCGATGGCCTCGGCAAAGCCCTCGGCCATGATCACGCCGCCGCCGGCGATCAGCACCGGCGCCTGCGCCTGCGCGATCAGGTCGGCCGCGGCCTGCAGCGCCGCCGGCCCGCCGGCACCGCGCTCAATGCGGATCGGCTTCGGGATCTCGCATTCGATCTCGCCGTAGAACAGGTCGCGCGGAATGTTCAGCTGCGTCGGCCCCAGCTCCAGGTGCGCGCGGTCGAAGGCGCGCGCGGTCAGCTCGGCCATGCGCTTGTTGTTGGCCACGTGCGCCTGGTACTTGGTGAACTCCTGGAACATCGGCAGCTGCTGCGTCTCCTGGAAGCCGCCCAGCCCCTGCGTCATCGTGCCGGTCTCGGGGGTGATGATGACCACCGGCGAATGCGCCCAGTAGGCCGCGGCGATGGCCGTCACCGCGTTGCTGATGCCGGGGCCGTTCTGGCCGATGACCACGCCATGGCGGCCGCTGGCCCGCGCATAGCCGTCGGCCATGTGGCCGGCACCCTGCTCGTGCACCACCGGCACCAGCTCGATGCCGGCCGGCGCGAAGATGTCCATCGCATCCATGAAGGCCGAGCCCATGATGCCGAACATCGTGGTCACGCCCTGCGCGACCAGTGTCTCGACGAAGGCCTCGGAAGGCGTCATGCGTTGCACGCCGCTGACGACACTGCGGGCGGGCAGGGCTTGGGGGGCATTCATGTTGTTTCTCCTGGATGGGCGCGGCAAGGACGGCCACTATAGATCGGGCAAGATGCGGTCATGAGCGACCCCAGCCCCGCCCCGACGACGCGCCTGGTCGGCGTGCGCGACACCTTCGGCATCGACAGCGACCTGCGCGTGCCGGCCTTCGTCGAGCGCGATGCGCATGTGCCGGAGATCGATCCGGTCTACCGCTTCCAGCCCGAGCCTACGCTGGCGCTGCTGGCCGGATTCGTGCATAACCGGCGCGTGCTGCTGCAGGGGCTGCACGGCAGCGGCAAGTCCAGCCATGTGGAGCAGGTGGCCGCGCGCTTGAACTGGCCCTGCATCCGCATCAACCTGGACGGCCACCTGAGCCGGCTCGACCTGGTGGGCCGCGACGTGGTTACGCTGCGTGACGGCCGCCAGGTCACCGAGTTCCAGGAAGGCATGCTGCCGTGGGCGCTGCAGCGGCCGGTGGCGCTGGTCTTCGACGAGTACGACGCCGGCCGGCCCGAGGTGATGTTCGTCATCCAGCGGCTGCTGGAGCGCGACGGCCGCTTCACGCTGCTGGACCAGAACCGGGTGCTGACGCCGCACCCGGGCTTCCGCCTGTTTGCCACCGCCAACACCGTGGGCCTGGGCAACCTGAACGGGCTGTACCACGGCGCGCAGCGGTTGAACCAGGCGCAGATCGATCGCTGGAACATCGTCGCCACGCTGGACTACCTGCCGGCCGAGGAGGAGATGGCCATCGTCGCCGCGCGTGTGCCGGCGATGGCCGGGCAGGCCGCGTCACTGCGCGCGATGGTCGCGCTGGCCGAGCTGACGCGCCGCGCTTTCGCCGCTGGTGACCTGAGCCTGCTGATGTCGCCGCGCACGCTGATCAGCTGGGCCGAGAACATCGAGATCTTCGGCGACGCCGTCACGGCCTTCCGCCTGGCCTTCCTGAACAAATGCGACGAGGCCGAGCGCCCGGTGGTCGAAGAGCTCTACCAGCGCGCCTTCGGCTACGCGCCCGGCGGCGCATGAGCGACGAGGCCGCGCAGGCGCGGCGCCAGCAGCGGCTGGAAGCGCTGTGCGGCGCCGCAGTGCGCGCGCTCAGCGGCGAGCCGGGCTTGCAGTTCCGCGGCGGCCGGCTGCAGCGCGGCCGGCAGACGCTGCCGCTGTGGGCGCCACACCTGCACCCCGACCTGGCCCGCGATAACGACGCGTCCTTCCGCGGTGCGGCCGATGGCCTGGCGCTGCGCCTGCGTGGCTGCGATGCGGCCTTGCACCAGCGCCTGGCGCCGGCGACGCCGCTGTCACGGCTGTTGTTCGACCTGCTGGAGCAGTTCCGCGTGGAAGCGCTGGCGCCGGCGCATTGGCCTGGCGTGCCGCTGAACCTGCGTCAGCGCTTCCACGACTGGTCGCTGTCCTTCCAGGGCGCCGGGCTGGCCGACACGGCACGCGGCATCCTGCTCTACACCGTGGCGCAGATGGCTCGCGCCCGCGTGCTGAGCGAGCCGGTGCCCGAGCAGGCCGAAGACCTGATCGAGGCCACGCGCGCCGCGCTGGCCCCGGCGCTGGGCCCTGCGCTGGCCGGCCTGCGCCGGCACCGGCACGATCAGCAGGCCTATGCGCAGCATGCACTGGCACTGGCCCTGCAAGTGGATGCGCTGCTGCAGGCCAGCGGCGAGCCGGACGACGCGGCCGACGCGGGCGCCGACGCGGCCGAAGCCGCGGCCCGCGCCGCCTTCGGCCTGCCGCTGGACGAACCCGCCTTGGGCGACAGCGGCGCGACGGCCGGTGCCGCCGCCAGCGGCCAGCCCGCCTTGGCCTCCGCCGACTACCGCGTCTACAGCACCGCCTACGACCGTGAACTCGACGCGGCGCGGCTGGCGCGGCCCGAACGGCTGCGCGAGGCGCGCGCGTTGCTCGACCGGCGTGTGGCCGCGCTGGGCCTGCACCCCGGCCGGCTGGCGCGCGATCTGCGCAAGCTGTTCGCGCTGCCGCGCGAGGGCGACTGGCAGTGCGCGCTGGAGGAAGGCCGGCTCGACGGCCGCGCGCTGGCCCGGCTGGTGGCCTCGCCGGCCGAGCGTCACCTTTTCCGCGACCGGCCGCCGTGGCCACAGCCCGAGGTGGCGCTGACCGTGCTGGTCGATGCCTCCGGCTCGATGCGCGACCACGTGGCCAAGCTGGCGCCGCTGCTGGACCTGCTGCTGCGCGCGCTGGAACAGGCCGGCCTGCAGGGTGAGCTGCTGGGCTTCGGCACCGGCGCCTGGCAGGGCGGGCGCGCGGGGCGCGACTGGCAGCGCGCCGGCCGGCCGGCGATGCCCGGCCGTCTGAACGAGCGGTTGCACGTGGTCTTCAAGGCCGCGGCGCAAAGCTGGCGCCGCGCACGTCCCGGCATCGCCGCGCTGTTGCAGCCCGAGTGGTTCCGCGAAGGCCTGGACGGCGAGGCGGTGGAGTGGGCCCTGCAGCGCCTGCAGGCCAGCGGGGCACCGCGCCAGTGCCTGCTGGTGCTGAGCGATGGCTGCCCGATGGACGGCGCCACGGCCGCGGCCAACGGCGCCGGCTACCTGCAGGCCCACCTGCACCAGGTGCTGCAGCGGCACGAGCGCGCCGCTGCGGTGCAGATCGCCGGCCTGGGCGTGGGCGTGTCGCTGAGCGGGCTGTACGACCGCCACCATGCGCTGGACCTGCAGGCTCCGCCGATGGCGCTGCTGCGCGGCATGCTGGCGCCGCTGCACCGGCGCTGAGGGAGCCGGCCGTCGAGCTGCTGCCGCCACTGCCTTGGCCCATGCTGCTGGCCGCCCTGGCGGTGGTGTTCGGTGCCGGCATCGTGCGCGGCTTTGCCGGCTTCGGCTTCTCGGCGCTGTGCGTGGCCGCGCTGTCGCTGTTCATCCCGCCGGCGCAGGTGGTGCCGCCGATCTTCGTGCTGGAGGTGCTGGCCAGCCTGTCGCTGCTGCGCGGCGCGCTGAAGGACGTGGACGCGCCCTGGCTGGGCTGGCTGGTGCTGGGCAACGCGCTGTGCATCCCGCTGGGCGTGGCGCTGCTGGCCTTCCTGCCCGAGACGCCGCTGCGCCTGCTGATCGGTGCGCTGCTGCTGCTGGCCGCGCTGCTGCTGCGCAGCGGCTGGTCGCTGGCGCTGCAGCCCAGCGCCAGGATGCGCCTGCTCACCGGGCTGGTGTCCGGGCTGGTCAACGGCGTGGCGGCCATCGGCGGCATCGCCGTGGCGGTGCTGCTGAGCGCCACGACACTGGCGCCGTCGGCGATGCGCGCGACGATGATCCTGCTGTTCCTGTTCACCGACCTGTACGCGCTGCTCTGGGCCTGGCTGCTGCCCAGCGGCAGCGGCGAGGCCCTGTTGGGTGGCGCTGCGCTGCGCCTGGCGCTATGGCTGGCGCCGGCCATGCTGGCCGGCATCTGGCTGGGCCAGCGGCGCTTTGCCGGCATCGCGCCGCAGGCCTTCCGCCGCCGCGTACTGGACCTGCTGATGCTGATCGCCGCGCTGGGCGTGCTGCGCGCCGGCTGGGCGCTGGCCGGCGCGGGCTGAATCTGTGGTTTGCCTGCCGCGGATCAAGAAAGGGGTCGAACTTTGCCACCCCCCGACGCTTGTCAAGCTGGGGCACACCGCTTAGCCTGAGTCCACAAGCCCGGCACATGACAACACGGGCTGGCGATCAGCCGGGAATCACCGCAGTCGGGTGCAGCCAGGGGGTGTGATGAGGTCAGTGTCGCGGCTGGTGGTGGGCGCCTGTTGGCGCTGGGACGGTTCGCTCGGCTATTTCCTGGGTCTGAGCCTCAGCGTCGTTGGCAGTGCGGCATTGGCCCAGGGCATCGTCAGCGACGGGCGCACTCAAACCACGGTGCAGACCTCGCAGCAACCCGGCGGCACGGTCACGCGGGTCGAAACCGCCACCGTCAGCGGCGCCAATGCCTTCAACTCGTTCCAGCGCTTCAGCGTGGGCGCCACCGAGACGGCCAACCTAGTGCTGCCCAATGGCACCAGCAACCTGATCAACCTGGTGCGCGACCAGCGCACCGACATCCAGGGTGTGCTGAACGCGATCCAGGGCAATGCCATCGGGGGCAATGTCTGGTTCGCCACACCCGGCGGCTTCCTGGTCGGCGCGTCCGGCACGGTCAACGTCGGCAGCCTGCAGGTCGTCACGCCCACCGTGGGCTTCATCGACGGTTTCTTCCTGTCGCCAGGCAATCCGAATCCCGCTTCGGTGACCCAGCTGCTGGGTGGCACCGCGCCACGCAACAGCGCGGCCACCATCCAGATCGACGGGCGCATCAACGCCATCGACGGCGTGACGCTGCGTGCCGGGCAGATCAGCGTCGGCGGCACGGTGTACAGCGGCGCCCGCTTCACCGGCACCGCGCCGAACTTCCAGGACGTGGTCAACGCCAACGGGCTGGACCCGGCCACCAACGTGGTGGCCAGCGAAGGCCGCATCCTGATCGTGGCCGACCGGCAGGTCGATGTGACCGGCACGCTGGCCGCGCCGGGCGGGCCGGGCGGCGCGTTGGCCGGCACGGTGGAAGTGCGGGCCGAGCGCAACGATGGCGGCACGGCGCAGGTCACGCTGCAGGGCGCCCGGCTGCTGGGCAAGAGCCTGACTCTTAACGCCAGTGCGCTGCGCCAGGTCGACCTGTCGCCGCTGGCCGATGCGCAGACGCTGCTGGGGATCGACACGATCGATGCCGAAGCCCGCGTGCGCGTGGACGGCAGCCAGCTGGACGCGCTGGCCGGTCGCATCGACATCGGCGCCACCGCGGCGCTGGACGTGCGGGCCACCGGGCCGGTGCCGGTGGCCATCCTGCGCGGCGGCTCCACCGCCGCGGTGGAGGTGGTGGGCGCGTCCAGGCTCAATACCACCGGGGGCGGCGCGGGCCTCGCGGCCAGTTCCACCGTCACCACGCTGGCCACGCCCAGCTCGCCGCTGGCCAACCTGGCCGGCGATGCGATGGTGGCCATGACCAAGATGCCGAGCAGCGCGACCGTGCACATCGGCGGCAGCACCGAACTGAACATCGCCGGCGCGCTGACGATGAGCGCGGCCAACACGGTCAGCACCACCCAGCGTGCCGATGCCGCGGCCGCGGGCAGCAGCGCGGCCGGCGCCTCGGTGGCGCTGAGCCTGGTCGAGACCACCACCACCGTCGTCGTCGACGGGCAGGCGCAGATCGTCAGCGCGGACTCGCTGACGATGAACGCGCGTGCCGACCATGCCGTCACCGTGCAAGCCAAGGCGGCGGCCCAGGGCGCCGGCGAAGACACCGCCGGCAGCGGCCAGGCCGCGCAGGTGCTGGCCGACTACGGCGACAACACGCAGACCGGCGATGGTGGCGGCGGCGTGAAGGTGGCCGGCGCGGTGGCCGTCAGCGACCTGAAGAACACCACCCAGGTGTCGCTGGCCGCCGGCCGGCAGGCGCGGGTGACGGGGGCCGTGCTGCTGGACAGCCGCAGCTCCCAGCAGGCCACGGTGGAGGCCGATGGCAGCGCCAGCTCGGGCAACGTGGGCGTGGGCGTGGCGGTGGCCGTGAACCTGGGCCGCGCCAGCAACCAGGCGCTGGTGTCGCAGGCGCTGCAGGCCGGCAGCCTGGAGATGGCGGCCACGCAGGTCGATGCGGCCGACGTGAACCGCTACGCCACGAGCGCCAAGTCGGGCGCCGGCGCCAGCAGCGTGGGCGTGGCCGGCTCGGTGGCCGTCAACGTGCTGGACCACGACACCGCGGCCGCGCTGCGCGCCGGGGCCAACGTGCAGATCGTGCCCAGCAATGGCTTGGTGCAGTTGCAGGCGCAGCAGGCGGTGGCCGGCAGCGCATCGTCCACACCTTCGGCCGATGGCGCCAGCGGCGACAAGGTGGGCATCGGTGCGTCGGTGGCGCTGAACGTGGTATCCGACCGCACCCGCGCCGAGCTGGCCGACGGCAGCGTGCTCGCCGGCGCGGGCGATCTGAAGCTGATCGCCGACGGTACGTCGGACATCGTCACCGAGGCCGAGGCCGGCTCCAAGGGCGGCATCTCGATCACGCCCTCGGCGGCGATTGCCGTAGTCAACAACACCACCGCAGCGCGCATCGGCACCGGCGGCGTGCTGACGCTGTCCGGCGACCTGCTGCTGCAGGCCAGGCAGGTGTCGACGCTGGACACCCGTGCCGAAGGCAGCAGCGAAGGCGCCAAGGCCGCAGTCGGCGCGGCGGTGGCCGTGGCGCTGGTGGACGACCGTGTCTCGGCCGACACCGCACGCGAGCTGGTGGCCAACGGCACGGCCGGTACCGGCAAGGGCCAGGTGACCTTCAGCGCCAGCGGCGTGTCGGCCAGCGCGGTGGCGGCCAAGGCCAGTGCAGTGGGGGGCAGCAGCGACGACGAGGCCGGTGCCACCGACCCGACCACCGGCCAGCCGAAGGAAGACGCCAGCGTCGACCAGAAGGTCGGCAAGCAGATGGGCGCCGGCACCCGCGTGAAGAAGAACAACAACGTCGGCGACACGGCCGAGCAGAACGACACCGAGGCCGCGGCGCAGGATGACAGCGCCTCGGCCTCCACCAGCGAAGGCAAGATCTCGGTGGCCGCCGCGGTGGCGGTGAACCGGCAGCGCTCCAGCGTCACGGCCCGCGTGCCCGACAGCGGCAAGGTCGATGCCGCCGGCCTGCTGACGCTGAGCGCGTCGAACCAGAGCGATGCCGCGGCGCGCAGCGATGGCAGCGCGGTGGGCAGCACCGCGGCGGTGGGCATCGGCGCCGGCGTGTCGGTGAACCTGCTGAAGTCGCAGAACGAGGCCTCGGTCGGCACCCAGGCGGTGGTCAAGTCCGAGGGCCTGACGCTGCAGGCACGCATGACCGACCGGGCCGGCGACGGCAGCGACCTGAGCCATGGCATCCAGGCCGAGGCCAAGTCCGGCGCCGGTGGCGGCAAGGTGGGCCTGGCCGGCTCGCTGGCGCTGAACCTGGCCGACACCAGCAGCCAGGCGCTGGTGAAGACGGGCGCCGACGTGGACTTGCGCGGCGGCGCACTGACGCTGGACGCCGACAACCGCAGCGACGGCAGCGCCAAGGCGCTGCCTGCCGAGGACGGCGGCGCCAGCGGCGGCAAGCTGGGCATCGGTGCGTCGGTGGCGGTGAACGTGCTGGCGCACCGCGCCACCGCCGAGGTGCAGGACACGGCGATCCTGCGCCAGCCCGGCAACCTGAGCCTGACCGCGCATGGCGCCTTCGACACCCACACCGAGGCCGAGGCCGGCGCCGAAGGCGGCATCGCCATCACGCCCGTGCTGGCATTGGCGCTGCTGAACCACGACACCGTGGCGCGGCTGGGCAGCGGCACGGCGCTGGTCGACAGCGGCACCGTGCTGCTGCGTGCCGAGCAGCGCAGCGGCACCAGTGGCAGCGCCAAGGGCAGCAGCCAGGGCGACAAGGCGGCCATCGGCGCGGCAGTGAGCGTGCTGCTGCTCAACGACGACAGCCGCGCCGAACTGGCGCGCGACATCGTCAACGGGACGGGCGCGCTGACGATCGAGGCCCGCTCGGCCTCGATCAGCAGCAACAGCGCCAGCGCCAGCTCCAAGGGCGGCAAGGCCGACGACGAAGCCGGCCAGACCGACGCCACCACCGGCCGCAAGAAGGAAGACGCGACGGTCGACGACAAGGTCGGCGGCCAGCTCGACCACGGCAAGCAGCAGCAGGCCGACAACGGCGTGGGCGACAGCAAGCAGCGCACGGCCACCAGCAACTCGGCCTCGGGCCAGCCTTCGGCGCAGACCGACGAAGGCAAGGTCTCGGTGGCCGCCGCGGTGGCGGTGAACCTGATCGATGCCCGCGCGCGCGCCACCGTCACTTCCGACGTCAGCACCAGCGGCAGCGTCACGCTGCAGGCCCTGGGCCAGACCGACGGCAGCGCCGTCAGCGATGCCGCAGCGGTGGGCAAGACCGCGCAGGTGGGCATCGGCGCCGCGGTGTCGGTGAACAAGCTCGATTCGCGCACCGAGGCCAGCGTGGCCAGCGGGGCGGAAGTCAGCGCGCAGGGCGTGACGCTGCAGGCCGGCATGCAGGCCGTGGCGGCCGACACCCAGCACGATGCGCGGGCCGAGGCGCAGTCCGGCGCCGGCGGCAGCAAGGTGGGCATCGCCGCGTCGCTGGCGCTGAACCTGGTGGACACCGCCAGCCTGGCGCAGGTGCAGAACGGCGCCAGCGTCGATGCCCGCGGCGGCAGCCTGACGCTGCGTGCTGACGAGCAGGCGGCCGTGGTCGCCAAGGCCGAACCCACCACCACCGGCGGGGCCGATGGCGGCAAGGTGGGCATCGGCGTGTCGGTGGCGCTGAACATCGTCGACGCGGCCAGCCGGGCCCAGGTGGTGGGCGGGGCCGGCCTGTCGAACCTGGGCGGGCTGACGATCGAAGCCACTCGGCGCGGCGATTCCGAGGCCACGGCCACGGCCGGTGCCACCGGCGGCAAGCTGGCCTTCGACGCGGCGGTGGCGGTGAGCACGCTGCGCCAGCATGCCGAGGCCTCGCTGGGCAGCGGCGGCGACCTGGCGGTGGGCGGGGCGGTGCTGATCAGCGCCACCGCCGAAGGCACGCACAGCGCGCAGACCCGCGGCACGGCCAAGGCCGGCAGCGTGGCGGTGGGGGCTGCGGTGGGCGTAATCGACGGTGCGGGCAGCACCACGGCGCTGATCGACCGCAACCTGGACGGCAGCGATACGCTGACGCTGTCGGCCACCTCCAGCCGCTCGTACGCGGCCGAGGCGCGCGCCAGCGCCGGCGGTTCGCAGTCCGACGAGACCTACAGCAACAACAAGACGCAGGCCGACAGCGCCACCAGTTCGAAGACGCTGGCCAACAACCAGGACAGCCAGACCAACCAGGGCACGCAGGGCGGCGGCAAGGTCAACGTGGCCGCCGCCGTGGGCGTGGTGGTGGTCGACGACGATGTCACGGCCGAGGTGACGGGTGGCCGCACCGTGGCCAGCGGTGCCGGCAAGGCCTTCACTGTGTCGGCCGAGAACGCCTCGAACTTCCGCGCCCGTGGTGCCGGCGACGCGGTGGACCCGAACGCCAAGGTGGGCGTGGGCATCGGCGTGGGCATCGCGATCCAGCGCAACGACACCACCGCCGCGCTGGCCGACGACACCGAAGTCACGCGCGCCGGCGCGCTGACGGTGCAGGCCCGCTCCACGCTGAACACCGACGCGGCCTTCGCCAACCGGCTGACGGCCGAAGGCCTGGCCGGTGCCGGCGGCAGCAAGGTGGGCGTGGCCGGCGCCTTCGCGGTGGCCTATGCGAAGGGCAGCACCACCGCCAGCGTGGGCGCGCGCACCGAAATCGACAACACCGGCGCGGTGACCATCGAGGCCGAGAACCGTGCTGCGCTGTCGGCCAAGGCCTGGGCCGGTGCGTTCGGCCAGGTGGGCGTCGGCGCGTCGGTGGCCACCGTCATTGCCGACAGCAGCTACAGCGCCACGCTGGGTGCCGACAGCGAGGTCACGGCCAGCAGCCTGGCGGTGCGTGCCCGCAACCTGCGCTTCAGCCCCACGCCTTTCTCGCTGGACCTGAGCGGCCTGGGCGACCTGCGCGATGCCGACAGCGCCAAGGACCAGCTGGCCGACATCGGCAACCAGTTCACTTCCGGCGCGCTGTTCGGCGGCGGCAACTACTACACCGAGGCCGCGGCCGGCGCCGCCGGCGATCGTGTCTCGGTGGCCGGCGCCTTCGCCGTCAACGCATTCAAGGACCGGACGCTGGCCACGGTGGGCGCCGGCAGCCAGATCGACACCGGCAGCGGCGCAGTGCAGCTGCTGGCCGAGAACGACACCGTGGCGCGCTCGCTGGCCGGCAGCCTGTCGGCGGGCGGCAGCGTGGGCGTCGGTGTGTCCAGCGCGGTGGTGGCCAGCAGCAACCTGACGCGGGCCCGCATCGAGGCCGGCATCGAGGTGACGCAGTCCGGCAGCATCGGCCTGCAGGCCACCCACCGGCAGGACGTGCAGATCATCGGCGTGTCCGGCGGGGTGTCCAACAACGTGGCTGTGGCCGGCGTGGCCAACGTCATCACGCTGGACAACCGGGTCGAGGCCGACGTCGCCGATTCCGCGGCCACCGAGCTGAACAGCAGCGGCAACGTGTCGCTGCAGGCGCAGCAGGTGCTGCGCGGCATGAACATCGCCACCGGCCTGTCGGTCGGCGGCAGCGTGGCGGTGGGCGTGGTCGGCGCCGTCAACACGCTGGGCACCGATGCCGGCCACCAGCTGATCACCCATGCCACGCTGGGCGACGGCGTGCGCGTCAACGCCGGCGGCCAGACCTCGCTGAGCGCCACGGTGGACAGCCGGCTCAGCACCTTTGCGATCGCCGGCGCGGCCAGCGGCTCGGTCAGCGTCGGCGGGGCCGCGGTGGCCAACGTGATGAACTCCGACACCCGCGCCCATGTCGGCGCCGGTGCGCTGCTGAACCAGGGCCAGACGCTGCTGGCGCAGAGCGCGCGGCTGCAGGCGCAGGACGACACCGAGCTGTTCAGCGTGGTCACCGGCGTGGCCGCCAGCGGCAGCGTCGGTGTCGGCGCGTCGGCCGACGTGGCGGTGATCACCAAGCACACCGAAGCCTCGATCGGCGACGGCGCCGAAGTGCACACCGCCGGCCATCTGACGGTCGACGCAACATCGAGCGAGGACTTCCGCTCCATCGCCATCGGCCTGGGCGTGGGCGGCAGTGCCGGCGCCGCCGGCTCGGTGTCGGTGTATGCGCTGACCGGCGAGACGCAGGCGCTGGTCGACGACGCCCTGCTGCGCATCGGCGGCAGTGCGCGCGTCGCCGCCGACAGCCACAGCGAGATGGACCTGATTGCCGGCAGTGCCTCGGGCGGCGGCGCGGGCGCCATCGGCGCGGCGGCCGGCGTGACGGTGTTCGACAAGACCACCGAGGCGCGCATCGCCGGCGGTGCCGATGTCGAGGTGCTGGGCAATGGCGCCACGGCGCTGGACGCGGCCACCGGCGAGATCACCATCGCCTTCGGCGCGGCCACCAGCGAACACGGCCGCGTGCGCGGCGACGGCGTGTCGGCCCGCGACGCGCAGGGCAACGTGCTGGCCGGCGGCCAGGCCGATGCGATCGGCGACCGCAACGCCTTCCAGGGCCTGACGCAGACGCGCAGCGCCACGCCGGTGCAGAGGGCGCTGCGCGGCCTGGCCGTGACCGCAACGAACCGCGACCGGCTCAGCAGCTTTGCCGTCACCGGCGCCGCCGGTGGCGGGCTGGCGGTGACGCTGGGCGGCAACGTCGCGGTGCTGGAAAGCACCACCGAGGCGTCGATCGACGGCGGCGCGCTCATCAATCAGAACGGCACGCCGGCCAACGCGGGCCAGTCGGTGCGCGTCGCCGCGGGCAACGACCAGTTCCACGTGGGTCTGGCCGGTGCGGCCTCGGGCTCGGGCGGCGTGGCCGTCGGTGCCGGTGCCGATGTGCTGGTGAGCCATGCCCGCGTCAACGCGCTGGTCGGCGCCGGTGCGCAGGTGACGGCGGCCCGCGACGTGGAGGTGCTGGCCCGTAACCAGGGCCAGTACCTGGAGATGGGCGCCGGCCTGGCCGCGGCCGGCTCGCTGGCCATCGCCGGCTCGGTGGGCGTGCTGTCGCTGGACCATGCCACGCAGGCGCTGATCGTCGGCGGCGCCGGCAGCGGCACCGAGGTGGATGCCGGCGGCAACGTGCGCGTGCGCGCCCGCGACGACACCGAGGCCAACCTGATCGCCGGCGCGGCGGCAGCCGGCTTCGGCACCGCCGGCTTCGGCGTGGCGGTGGGCGTCAACACGATCACCAAGGACACCCGTGCCGAGATCGGCGATGCGGTGACGGTGCAGGCCCGCGGTGCCAGCGGCGCGGCCGCCTTCGACGCGTACCGGCCCGACAACAGTTCGGACACCGCCCAGGCGGCGATGCGCGGCCTGCAGGTGGAAGCGCAGTCCAAGGAAGACCTGTTCGTGGTCTCGGCCAGCGGCGCCGGCGGCCTGTTTGCCGGCGTGTCCGGCGCGGTCACGGTGACGGTGGTCGATTCGGCCACCACCGCGCGCATCGGCGACAACGCCTTCGTCAACACCGTCAACGGCGGCGCGGCGTCCGACCAGGACGTGAACGTCAGCGCCCGCAACGAACTGAACGCGCTGGCCTTCACCGGCTCGGTGGCCATCGGCGCGGCCGGCATCTCCGGTGGCGTGGACGTGCTGAGCTCGCGCAACCGCACGCAGGCGGCCATCGGCAGCGGCACCGAGGTGCATGCCGAACGCGACGTGGCGGTGAATGCGCTGGGCCGTACCGAGCTGGACACCACCGTGGTCAGCGCGGCCGGCGGGCTGGTGGCCGGCGTGGCCGGCGGCGTGTCGCTGTACTCGGTGGGCGACAAGCTTGGCGCCGATGCGCAGGGCGAGCTCAATGCCAACGGCGACGTCAAGGGCCAGGCCGACCGCGAGGCCCGGGGCGGCGCGCTCGGCGACCTGCTGGCCTCGTCCAACGATGCGCGGGTGCGCAGCACCAGTGCGCGCGCGCAGAGCGGGCGGGCCGCCGTGTCCACCGACGCCGCCACCGGCGGCGCGGCGGCGGGCGGCAACAGCGCCAGCATCGGTGCCGGCGCCAAGATCTTCAGCGGCCGCGACACCTCGGTGCAGGCGCGCGGCTCGCTCGACTACCAGTCCACCACCGGGGCGGCGGCCGTCGGCGCGCTGGGCCTGGGCGCGGGCATCGGCATTGCCAACTTCCGCATCGACAACCAGGCCTCGATCGGCGCCTCGGCCGAGATCACCGCCGGCGGCGACCTGCGCGTGCAGGCTTCGCTGCAGCAGGCCGAGCAGGGCGTGCGCGCGCTGGCCTTCGCCGGCACCGGCGGCTTGATCGCGCTGAACGCCGCCTGGGCCAGCGTGGCCGACCACAGCAACGTCAGCGCTACGCTGGGCAGCGGCGTGCGCGTGCTGCAGGCCGATGACGTGAGCGTGCAGGCCACCGACCGCCGCCACATCGAGGCCCAGGCCATGGGTGCCAGCATTGGCGCGATTGCCGCCGGTGCCTCGGTGGCCGAAGCCGAGCTGCGCGGCCACACCACGGCCAGCATCGGCAGCTCGGCCTTCGTCGGCAGCAGCGGCCAGGAGGTCGCCAGCCTGAACGTCAGTGCCGACAGCCGCGTCACCGCCACCGCGGTGACGGTGGCGGCGGCCGGCGGCATCGGCGTGCTGGCGGCCAGCGGTTCGTCGGCCACGGCGACGGCCGCGCCTGAGGTGAGTGCGCGGCTCGACGGCGGCAGCTTCCATGTGACCGGCCTGGCCGCGGTGGAAGCCATCGCCTCGGCCGGCGCCAGCGCCGACGCGCTGGGCTTCAGCGTGGCCGGCGGCCTGGGCATCGGCGCCTCGCTGGCGCAGGCGCTGGCCGCACCCAAGGTGCAGGCGCTGATCGGCGGCAGCAGCGACCTGCATGCCGGCTCGCTGCGGCTGGCGGCCAGCCACCTGCTGCCCACGCGCCTGTGGGCCTTCGACAGCACGCTCACGCGCAGCCAGGTCAACGGCGTGGCCGTGCGCGCCGAGGCCAGCGGCACCAGCGGCGGCCTGCTGCTCGGCGCCACCGGCACCGATGCGCAGGCCGATTTCGGCACCGCCAACGACCGCGCGCTGGTCAACGCCCAGGTGGGCGAGGGCAGCACGCTGACCGTGCCCGGCACGCTGGAGGTGTCGGCCACGCTGGACAGCAGCCAGCGCGCCGCGGCCAGCGGTCTGGCGCTGGGCATCGCCGCGGTGGGCTCGCACGATGCGCAGGCACGCTCCTTCACCCGCACGCAGGCCGAACTGGGCCTCGATGTCGGCATCGTCGGCGACGCAGCCGGCAGTGCGTCGGTGACGGCCGACGGCCACGACCGCAACATCGCCTCGGCGGTGTCGGGCAGTGGCGGCGTGATCGCCGGCGCGGCGGCGCAGGCCCGCACGGTCAGCGTCAGCGACACGCGGGCCTTCGTCGGCGATCCGCTGCAGGCCACCACCGGCGCCACGCTGCGCACCGGCCGCGTCACGGTGCGGGCCAGCCACATCACCGACTACAACGCCAAGGTCGACAGCACGCAGGCTTCGGTGGCCGGCGCCAGCGGTGCGGCCAACGCGCACTTCGTCAACAGCGCGGTCGATGCCGGCATCGGCCATGGCGTGGAGATCACCGCCTCGAACATCGCTCTGCGCGCCGACAACAGCAGCCGCAAGTACTGGTGGGGCCGCAACGACGACCTGAACACCATCGCGGCCGCCGATGGCGCCGACTGGAACGTCAACTCCGGCTCCGGCGGCCTGCTGAACCTGCCGGCCGGAAGCACCACGACCACGCTGCTGCAGCGCACGACCGTCGGCACCGGGGCGAACTCGCTGCTGCACGTGACGCTGCCGGGCAATGGCAACGACGGCGCGCTGGACATCGAAGCCCTCAACACGGTGGTGTCCTACGACAAGACCAAGCTCGATTCGGGCGGCGCCATCGCGCTGGCGGCGTCGAAGTCGACGGTGCAGGCCGGCACGGCAGACGTGCCGATCAGCGCCACGGTCACGCTGGCGCCGGGTTCGCGGCTGACCAGCGATTCCGGCGACATCGACATCAACAGCCGCAGCGACGTGAAGCTGGACGCCCGCGCGGTGGCCAATGCCTACGGCCTGGCCGGCGCGCCGTCCGGCACGGCGCAGGTGGACTTCCACGGCAGCCACCAGACGAACATCGGCAGCAACGTGCTGCTGCTGGCCAGCGACCCCGAGCACGGGCAGATCCGCGTCGGTGCCGGCCAGGGCTCGGCGCTGGTGGCCGACACGCACGTGAACCTGTGGAACAAGACGGCGGTGCCGATCAATTCCACGCCCGACGCGCGCACCACGGTGACGATGAACGCCAAGCTCGACCTGGCCGACGACAGCAAGGTGCTGGCCGGCGGCGACGTCGGCCTGGCCGCCGATCGCGGCAGCCTGCGCACCAGCGCGGTCGGTATCGGCAAGGACCTGTACCGCGAGGCCCTGGCGGCCATCGCCGGGGCCATCGGCATCGATGCTTCGCTGGACATCAAGGGCGGTGACGCGCCCAGGCCGGGTGGCATCGCGGAGGTGAACGTCGACGGCACCGTGCTGGCCGGCCTGCTGCGCCAGTCGGCCACGCAGATCGACGTGGAGATCGCTTCGCCCTGGAGCTACAACGCCAGTACCAACCAGGTCAACATCGTCTGGGGTTTGAGAGTCGCGGCAGCGGACAACCGGTTGAACGGCGGTCTGGCCCTCAACCCGGTGGATTCGACGCAGGCCAACCCCTACATCGGCGTCGCCAGCGTGAGCTCGAGCGATGTGGCGCCGAACTCGCAGTTGCAGTTGCGCCTGAACCGCCTGTACCAGCTGCGTGCGCAGTACGCCACCGACCCGGTGGCCAGCGCGGCTTACGCCAGCGAAATCGCCTTCCTGGAGAAGAAGCTCGTGTCGCAGGGCGTGAACCAGCGCTCCGGCTCGATCACCGAGCGGGGCCTGGCCGCACTGCGGGCCGCTTCCGAGGCCGAGGACAAGCTGCTGAACGCGCCCGATGCCCAGGCCGCCATCACCGGCAACCTGTTCGGCAGCACCCGGGATGCGCAGATCGGCGCGGTGGGCACCTTGGTGGACACCTATGCGGACATCGACGCCGCCAACAGCGCGATCGATGCCCACCTGCGCGCGATGAAGAGTCCTGCGCCCACCACCGACACCGACTACCTGGCGCTCGTAGGCGCGCGTGGCAGCGCCGCGGCCGCCTACAACGGAGGCAACAGCGACCTGAAGCAGGCCACCGGCGAGAACAACCTGGTGTCGGCCGTGCAGCGCATCGGTCACTATGGGCTGACGGTGGGCTGCGTTGCCGATGCCGGCTGCACGGTCGAAGGCCCGCTGGGCACCTTGGGTACGGCGCCCAAGGACGGCACGCTCAGCTTCAGCGGCAGCGGCTACCTGGGCGCGGTGCAGCAACTGGTCAGCAACGTCAGCCTGCTGGCGCTGAAGAGCGGGGGGGGCGGTACGCTGGAGACCACGGTCAGCGACATCTCGACGCAGATGGACCTGATCAAGAACGCCAACGCCACGATCGGCAGCAGTGCGAGCACGGTCCGCAGCAACCTGGTGCTGGCCGCCACGAAGCAGGAGAGCGTCAGCGCCGCCTGGAGCGACAAGGCCACCACGGACAACGTCGATACGGCCAGGGTGTCCGCGGTTCAGGGCCTGCGCAGTGCCAATGTCCCGCGCCTCGAGCAGTTCGACGCGAGCCAGGCGGGCTCGGCGGCCAAGCGCATCGCCGATGCGGCGACCCAGGTGGTCGATGCGGCCTCGGCTGCCGGCCAGGCCGCGGCCACGCTGCCGACGAAATCCGACACCGCGGTGCCCGGCTCGGAGAAGCTGCTGACCTTCGGCCCCGTCGACATCAAGCTGCGCAACGTCAACCTGCAGGCCGAAAGGCTGACCGGCGCGGGCGAATTGAAGGCGCCGGGCGACGCGAAGATCTGGATCCTGAACAACGCGCCGGCCTCGCTGAAGATCGGCAACCTGAGCATCGATTCCACGGGCGGCAACGTCCGGCTGAACGGCTTCCTGGTCAACGGCCTGAACGACCTGGACAGCTTCGACTCGAGCTTCAGCGGCGATATCTGGACGCGCGAGAACGGCCTGGCCGGCCCGCCCGAGATCCGCATCGTCAGCAACTACGACCCGGATGCGTACTGCTGCAAGGCCGTGTTGCAGTCCAACGGCACCTATGCCGCGCCGCTGCCTCCGCCCGTGGGCACACCGGCAGCGCGCCAGGTTCCTGGCCCGGCGCCGGACATCACGCTGGCCTACCGCGACACGGTCGGCGAGCCGTCCAAGACCATCAGCAACCCGAACGGCAGTGTCGTCGTCAGAAGTGCCGCCGGCGACATCTACGTCGACGGCAACATCACTGCCGGCAGCGTGTCGGTGCTGGCAAGCAACGGCGACTTCGTGCAGCAGTACGTCAACGGCTTCAACGCCGTGGCGGGCGAGCCGAGCGGCAATGTCCAGGGCGGCAGCGGTGTGCTGGTGCAGCCACCATTGGCAGCAGGCCCGGGCATCGTAGCCAACGGCAACATCTTCATCAGCGCGCGCTTCCTTAACATCAACGGCCTTGTGCAGAGCGGCATCGTCAACCACCATCTGAGCATCCCGGACGATGCGTCGCTGCGCTTCGTGGTGCCAACCAGCCGCTGGCTGGCGGGCTGGACCAGCGCGATCCAGGCCTGCAGCACCGCGACCTGCACCTTGCTCAATCAGAACGGGCGGCTGGTCACCTACGAGAAGGACTGGGTCGGGCTGGACAACACGCTGGGGCGCGTGGTGGCCAACAAGGCCTACGTGGACCAGGTGCTGAACGAGGCGGTGGACGTGGCGGTCACGACCAATGGCACGCGCGACTTCGGCGCCATCGGTGCCAGCTACGACCCGGCCACCCAGCAACTGACGATGACCGGCAGCGCCAAGGTGCGCGGCGGCAGCATCGTGCTCTTCGGCCAGATCATCAACACCGCCAACGGCAGCACCGGTGGCACCGGCAAGCTGGCCGTGCTGGACGGCTTCGGCCAGATCGAGGTCGACAACCAAAGCAGCCTGGCACTGAAGCTGGGCACGCTGGACACCGGCGCCGATCCCGATCCGATGACGCCGGGCCGCGGCACGGCGGGCACCATCCGCATTACCGACGTGCAGTACGTGGGCGCTGCCGGCGACCAGAACCTGTATGCGATCGATACGTTGATCGAGCGCCTGAACGGACAGGTCGCGGTGACGCAGAAGGGCGCCTGGAACGGTGCCAGCTTCGACCCCGACGTGGTCTACACCAGCTTCGGCGCCGATGCCAATGCCGCCCAGCGGGTGGAGGTCGATGGCGCGCGGCAGGCCAGCTACAACCCGCAGGGCGGGCTGCGCTATGTGTTCACCACCGGCCGCAGCACGTCCACCGAGTACACCTGGGTGTTCAAGGGTCAGAGCTTCTTCGGCACCTCGTCGCTGTCGCTGCCGCCCAGCGGCGTGTCGCGCACGCAGAGCGGTCCGCCGCGCACGTTGTCCAACCAGCTGCTGGAGAACGGGACCTACCTGTCCTACAAGGCGCCGGCCGGCACGGTGGCCCACAACAACCAGCTGGGCACCGATGCGGCCATGACCAACAACGTCGGCGGCAGCAGCGCGTCGCCGACGCTGCAGTACACCACCCCGCCCACCACCACCAGCAGCGTCTACAACAAGCTGGCCGAATGGAACGACTGCGACTGGTGGTCGCTGTGCATCTCGTCGAAGTACACCTCGATCTGGTCGCAGACGGTGGGCCAGACGACGATCACCACCAATTCGGTGAAGGCCGACTACCCGATCGCCATCGAGTTCCTGGGCGCCGACCGGCCCAGCCTGAACATCCAGTCGCCGAACGCCGCGCTCAGCCTGGGCTCGGGCGAACTGCTGGCCAACCGGCATGGCGACACCGTCATCGACGTGCGCTCGTTGAGCGCGGGCCATGGCTCGCTGATCGACACGCGCAACCTCAGGTTGAACGCCAGTGTCGGCTCGGTCGGTGCGGTGGGCGCACCCGTCAACGTGCTGCTCAGCGGCGCGCTGACAGCCGCTGCGCCCAGCGGCGACGTGGTGGTGCGGCAGGTGGCCGGGCCGCTGCAGGTGGCCAGCGTCAGCGCTGCGGCCGTGGCCTCCAGCGATGCCGGCAAGGTGCTGCTCAGCGCGCAGGACGACATCCGCGGCGTCGATGCCAACAGCCGCATCAGCGGCGCGCGCATCGAGCTGCAGTCCAGCACCGGCGGCATCGGCGGTGCCACCCCCGGCAGCGCGCTGCGCATCGCGCCGGGCTACACGGCCGACCGTTCGCAACAGGCGCAATACGGCCTGGACGCCAGCGCCGCGCGCGACATCCACCTCGAGGTGGTGGCCAGCGCCCCGGGTGGCAACAACCCGCAGGGCCACTTGCTGGTCGATCAGGTGGTGTCGGCGGGCGGCGATGTGCGCCTGGCCGCGCCAGGGCAGATCCTCGACAACAACCCCGAGTTCACGATCGACACGCGCAGCTACGCACAGCTGCTGGCCTATGCCGACACCGTGGGCCTGCGCGCCGGCACCGCCAGCCGTGCCGAGAAGCTGGACACCGCGGTCGATGCGCTGGCGAACGCACGCACCCAGCAGTTCCAGCAGTACTGGCTGCTGCGCGAGCGCCAGGCCGCGCCGGTGGCCTACGACGCCACGTGGCGCTATCAGGCCACCGTGGCCGAGCGCGCGGCGCTGAAGGGGGACGCTGCGGCGATCGCCCGTTTCGAGAGTGAACGCACCGCGCAGTACTGGCGGCTGGCCGAGGCGGTGGCCGGCTTCGACGGTGCGGCGCTGGCGCGCGGCCAGGAAGCCGCACGGCTGCTGGCCCAGGCCCGCGCCGACGATGCCGCCCGCATCCGCGCGCTGCATCCGCAGTGGACGCAGGCGCAGGTGGATGCGCAGGTGCAGGTCGAGGCCGCGGCCGACACCGGCCGCATGGACCGGGTGCGCACCCAGGTGCTGGCCGCCGAGGCCGCGGGCACGCTCGCGTCGGCCCCGGCCGGCTCGCGCATCGACGGCTTCGTCTACATCGTCTCCGCGGCCGAGCGCACGGCGCAGGAGCAGGGCAGCAGCTGGACCAACAGCCAGCTGGCGCTGGCGGTGAACCCGGGCCTGCTGAAGGACCTGACCGACACCAACCCGGTGATCAAGGCGCCCAACGTCTCCGGCCGCCGTGTGGAGCTGCTGGCCGGCACCAGCCTGGGCAGCACGCTGCCGGTCGGCGACCCGGCGGCGGTGGTCATCCCCCTGAACACCGATGGCAACCTGAGCGATGCGCAGAAGGTGGCGCTGGCCACCGCCGAGTTCAGTGACTTCACGTTCTCCGACCCGGCTCGGCGAACGGGCACGGTCAGCATCAGCCAGCGGCTGCCGCTGAACTTCAGCGCCTCGCAGAGCCTGTCTGCGCAGGTCGGCGACGGCAGCACGCTGACGCCGCACGTGGCCGGCAGCGACGTGGGCAATGCCTACCTCACCTCGCTGGGCGGCGTCGCGGTGGACCGCATCGCGCTCGACGGCGAGCTGCGGCTGAAGGTCAAACGCGACCTGCAGGCCCTGGACGCGGCGGCCACCGCCATCCGCGCCGGCGACCTGATCCTCGAGGCGGCCAACGGCCGCATCGGCGGCGATGCCGATGCGCTGCTGCCGCTGCGGGTGGAGGTGGCGCGCAGCGCCGCGGCCGACAGCTTCGGCAGCCTGACGGCGCGCGCCACCGGCCGCATCCACCTGGCCGAGAACGGCGACATGGCGCTGGGCGGCATCTTCTCGCGCGACGCGGTGCGGGTACGCAGCGAGACCGGCTCGGTGCTGAACGCCCGGCCCGCGCAGAACAGCGGCCTGGTGCTGCTGGGCGGCGAAGTGCAGATCGCCGCGCCGCAAGGCTCGATCGGCGACGTGGCGGCCGACCAGCCGCTGGCGGTGGGCACCAACCCCTTCACCACGCGCAGCGGCCTGATCCAGGCCGAGGCGCGCGACTGGATTGTCCTGAAGGGCCCGGCCAGCCCGCTGGTGCCGTCGCGCTTCGCGATCGGTGCGGTGGATGCCAGCAGCCCGGCGTTGCAGGCCGGGCTGGGCCTGCAGCTGCGGGCCGAAGCCGACCTGCAGCTGAGCGACGCGATGGTCACCCCCGGCGCTGCGAACCTGGTGGCCGGCGGCGCGCTGCTCTTCAACGGCAGCGCCTGGCTGCAGGCCGGCGGCGAGACGCTGATCGATGCCGACAGCCTGCGCATGGCCAGCGGCGCGCGCCTCGACAGCGGCGGGCCGCTGCGCATCACCACGCAGCGCGATGCGGTGGTCACCGGCCTGAGCAGCACCGACCCGTCGGCCTATGCGGTGCGCATCACCAGCCGGGCCGGCGCCATCCTGGCTGGCCATGCGCCGGGCAGCGGCGATCTGGACATCGTGGCCGAGTCCGGACCCGGCGCCACGCTGACGCTGCGCGCCGCGCGCAACATCGGCAACGAGCCGCTGAACCTCAGCGTGGTCAACCTCGACGCCGAGGCCGGCGGCATGGTCGACCTGAACGAGCAGGGCGACGTGCAGGTGATCCAGCTGCTGGCGGCCGACCGCGTGCTGCTGAATGCCGGCGGCGCCATCACCGGCGGCTCGGTGATCAGCAGCGGCACCGGTGGCCATCCCGACCAGCGCATCGTGCTGCAGGCCAGCGACATCGATCTGCAGCAAGTCAGCGGGCAGGGCGACGTGACACTGAACGTCCTCGGCAACACGGCCGTCGATGTCTTGCAGGCGGCCGGCCGCGCCACGATCACGGCGGGGGGCAATATCACGTTGCCTTCGGCACAAGCCGGTGGCGATGTGCAACTGCATTCCGGCAGCGCGGTGAGTGTCGGCCGTCTCGTGACCAACGGCCCGGGCGGCGTGACTGCCAACGCGTGGATGGACGTGCGAATGGACGAGGTGCAGGCGAGCGGTCCTGTCGACGTCACGTCGCAGATGGGCGACGTCGCACTGCAGGCGGTGCAGGCCGATGCGCTGCAAGCCAGCGGCGCTCGCATCGACATTGGTGAGGCCGCGCTGCAGTCGTCGCTGCAACTGGCCGGCGATGAGATCCATGCGGTCGTCCAAGGCGGCGGCACACCGCTGCGCGGCACGGTCTCCTATGGCAGCGGGTTGCCCGCGCGCGAAGTGGACCTGACGCTCTCCGGCACCGGCGGCTTCCAGCTCAGTGTGCTGGCAGCGCGGCAGGCCGATGTGTGGGTGCCGCTGGGCGCGCTGTCCATCGACGCGCTGTGGGTGCTGGAGCAGGCGCGCATCCGCAACCCGCTGTCCTACGTGCTGGTGGGCCAGGATCTGGCCGGTCTGACGCCCGCCGACGTGCAGCTGTACAGCGCCGGCAAGCCCATCTACCTGCGGCTGGACGGCAACCAGATCGGCACCGATGCCTTCGTCGTGCGGCGCAGCCCCCTGCACGAGATCACCGGCCCCGACGGCCCGGTGCGCAGCGTGGCCGAGGTGGCGATGGACACGCTGACCCGCGTGACCTTGCCGCCGGCACCCGAGCCGCCGGCGCCACGTACGGAGCCGACGCGCAGCCCGCTGCGCTTCAGCGGCGTGCCGGTCTCCACCCAGGGTCTGTGCGACCCGGCTTTGAACACGGACTGCCCCAAGTGATGAAGAGATTGACGGTTCTGCTGGCCGCCTGGCCCTTGCTGCAGCTGGCGCCGGCCTGGGCCCAGGCGCCGGCCGCCAGCCCCGGCGCCACCCAGCAACGGCAGATCGAGGAAGAGCGCCGCCTGCGCGAGCAGGACCGCCTGCCGCAGCGCCCGGCCACCGACCCGTTGCGTGTGCAGCCGGTGCAGCCCGTGCCGGTGATGCCGACCGCGCAGGCCGTGCGCTTCGCGGTGCGCGAGATCCGCTTCACGCCGTCGGCCTTCCTGTCCGCGGACGAGCTGCAGGCGCTGGCCAAGCCCTACCTGGGGCCGCAGGTGTCGCTGGCCGATCTGCAGAAGCTGGTGGCCGAGGTGAACGCGCTGTACCGCAGCCGCGGCGTGGTCACCGCGCTGGCGCTGATCCCGTCGCAGGACGTGTCCTCCGGCGTCATCACCATCCGCCTGGTCGAAGGCCGGCTGGGGCAGGTGCGCATCGAAGGCAACGCCAGCACGCAGGCCGACTACGTGGAAGCGCGCGTCGGCCTGCCGCCGGGCGCGCTGATCGACCTGCCCACGCTGGAGTCGGCGCTGATCCGCTTCAACCGCACCAACGACGTGCAGCTGGCCGCCGAGCTCAAGCCCGGCAGCGAGGCCGGCCTGTCTGACCTGGTGGTGCTGCTCAGCGAGCCGCCGCGCCAGCAGTTCCAGGTGTTCACCGACAACTTGGGCGTGCCTTCCACCGGCACCTACCGTGCTGGCGCCTCGTACCTGAACCGCAGCCTGCTCGGCTACCGCGACGAGCTGAGCGTGCTGCTCACCGGCGCCGAAGGCATGCGTAGCGCCGCCGCGGTGTACGGCTTCCCGATCAACACCGTGGGCGGGCGACTGAGCTTCGGCTACTACTACGCCGACACCGAGATCCGCAACGGCGCCCTGGCGCCGCTGGACGTGACCGGCGATTCGGTGACCAAGGTGCTGACGCTGCGCCAGCCCACCTGGGTGGCGCCGGCCGGGCAGCTGGATGTGGTCTATGCCGCCGGCTGGAGCAACAGCGGCACCGACATCTCCGGCGTGCCGCTGCAACTGCTGAACACCCGCTACCAGAGCCTGGGGCTGGAAGCGCAGTGGCTGCAGGCGCAGGCCGCCACCTTCGCCGGCTACAGCTACACGCTGGGCGACGTCACCTCGGCCGACCCGCGGCAGTTCGGCATCAGCCGCGTGCAGCTGCGCCACAACCGCGACCTGCCCGACGCCTGGTCGCTGTGGGGCACGGCCAGCGGGCAGTGGAGCGGCGACGTGCTGCTGCCGTCGAACCAGCAGTACTACATCGGCGGCGAAGGCAGCGTGCGCGGCTATGCCACCGGGTTGCTGTCCGGCGACGAGGGCTACACGCTCAGCGTCGAGCTGCGCCGGCCGCTGCCGCTGAGCCTGGCGCTGCCCGACGGCCAGCCGGTGAACGCCAGTGCCTTCGTGTTCGTGGACTACGGCCGGGTGTACCCGTTCCGCCCGCCGGGCAGCGTGCTGCCGGCCTGGCAGCAGCTGACAGGCACCGGGGTGGGCGTGCGTGCGGCATTGGGCCGGCAGTTCTATGGCACCTTCACGGCCGCCTATGGGCTGAACGATGTGCCGCTGCAGCCGCGGCCCTATGCGCTGACCTTCCAGCTCAGCGTCGCGTTCTGACGGCGGCTTCGGCGCGGCCTTCGGGCGCGGCGGCCAGGGCGTCCTGCTGCAGCGCCTCCAGGCGGCGGATCAGCGCGTCCATGTCGTCCAGGAAGGCCTGGCGGCTGCCATGCGGGCTGCCGGTGACCAGGGCCGCGCTGCTGGCGGCCAGATCGGCCTGGCCGGCCTTGCGCGCCCAGCGCCGCACCTCGCAATAGCACAGCAAGGCCAGGCGGCCTAGATCGTCGTTGCGGCGGGCATGCCGCAAGTCCGCCAGGAGGTCTTCCAGGTCCAACTGCAGGCTTGGCGAGAGGTTCATGAAGAAGGCTCTATGTTGCAGTGCAGCATCGGCTTCGAAGCTGACGCGAAACTGACAAACTCTAGGGGCGGCACCCTCGCTCTGCGGGCCCAGGCATCATGTCCGCTGCACCAACGTGGAAATCGCCCGACCGATGAACCCCTTTCCCCGCATCCCCGGCCAGCGGCTGCTGCATTCGCCGGGCCCGACCCGGCTGCCCGACGAGGTGCTGCACGCCCTGAGCCGGCAGCCAATGGACCTGGCCGACAGCCGACTGGACCCGATCATCGCGGCCTGCGAGGACGGCCTGAAGCGCCTGCTGAACGCGCCGCAGGCCGAGGTGCTGATGTACATCGCCAACGGCCACGGCGCGTGGGAGGCGGCGGTGGTCAACCTGCTGGCGCCGGGGTGCATCGCGCTGATCCCCGGCACCGGGCATTTCTCGGAAAGCTGGGCGCTGCAGACCGAGGCGCTGGGCGGCCAGGTGTTGCGCACGCCGTGGGTCGAAGGCCAGCCGATCGACGTGGCCGCGGTGGCGCAGGCGCTGCGTGACGACCGCGAGCGGCGCATCGCCGCGGTGTTCTGCGTGCACACCGACACCGCCAGCGGCGTCACCAGCGACCTGCAGGCGCTGCGCGCCGCGCTGGACGACAGCGGCCACCCGGCGCTGTTCGTCGTCGACGTGGTGGCCTCGCTGGGCGTGGTGCCCTTCGACATGCAGGCGCTGCGCGCCGACGTGGTGATCGGCGCGTCGCAGAAGGGGCTGATGCTTCCGCCGGGGCTGGGCTTCGTGGCCGTCAATGCCGCCGCGGTGGAGGTGGCGCGCGCCAACCCCACGCCGCGCTACTACTGGGACTGGGGCCGCCGCATCGACGCGCTGTCGTACCGCAAGTTCTGCGGCACGCCGCCGATGAACCTGCTCTACGGCCTGCAGGCTGCGCTGGGCCTGCTGTTCGCCGAAGGGCTGGATGCGGTCTTCGCCCGGCACCGGCTGCTGGCCGGCGCGGTGCAGGCCGCCGTGCAGGGCTGGAGCGAAGGCGGCGCCATCGGCTTCTTCTGCCAGCCGCCGGCCTGCCGCTCGTTGTCGGTCACCGCAGTCACGCTGCAAGGCTTCGAGCCCGAGGCGGTGCGCCGCACCGCGCGCGAGCGTTTCCAGGTGGCGCTGTCCGGCGGGCTGGGCCCGCTGGCTGGGCGCGTGTTCCGCATCGGCCACATGGGCGACCTGAACGCCGGCATGGTGCTGGGCGCGCTAGCCGGCGTGGAGGCCGCGCTGCAGGTCCACGGCGTGCCCATCGGTCATGGCGGCGTGCAGCGCGCCATCGCCCACCTGGCTGCGGACTGAACGGCGGTGCTGCGTTCGGAACCGAAGCGCCTGGCGTCGCTGCTGCATGCCGCGCTGCTGCTGTGGCTGGAGCGCAATGCCTTCACACATGCCGCGGCGCTGGCCTTCTACACGCTGTTCTCGCTGGCGCCGGTGGTCATCATCGCGGTCACGATCATCGGCGTGGTGCTGGGCGAGCAGGCCGCGCAGGGCCAGATCGTCGCGCAGCTGCAGGACCTGATGGGCCACGAGGCCGCGGCCGCGGTCGAGCAGGCGGTGGCCCGCTCGCGCCTCAGCGAGACCGGCCTGCTGCCCACGGTGCTGGGCGCGGCGGCCATGGTGGTCGGCGCCACCACCGTGTTCGCGCAGATGCAGCAGGCGCTCAACGCGATGTGGGGCGTGGCCGCGCGGCCCGGCCGCAGTAGCCTGTTCGCCTGGGTCAAGCGCCGGCTGCTGTCGCTGACGGTGGTGCTGAGCATCGGCGTGGTGATGCTGGCCTCGCTGCTGTTCGGCGTGGCGCTGCGCGCGGTGCTGCGCTTCACCGACCGCTTCCTGCCGTCCACCGCGGTGTTGCTCAGCGGCGCCGAGGTGCTGGTGTCGTGGGCGGCCACCACCATGCTGTTCGCCGCCATCTTCAAGGTGCTGCCCGACGTGGTGCTGCGCTGGCGCCACGTGCTGCTGGGCGCTGCCGTCACCGCCACGCTGTTCGCGGTGGGCCGCTATGCGATCGCGGTGTACCTGACGCACACCGCCACCGCCAGCACCTACGGCGCCGCCGGCGCGGTGGTGCTGATCCTGATGTGGGTGTACTACTCGTCGCTGATCCTGCTGTTCGGCACCGCCTTCACCTGTGCGCAGATGCAGGCCGGCGGCCAGCTGCCGGCGCCGCGCGCCGGGGCGGTGCGGGTGCTGTGATCAGTTGCGTGGCGCGTGGCCGTGGCCGCCGTCCACGTAGAAGGTCTGGCCGGTGATCCATGCCGCCTGCTCGCTGCACAGGAACACCACCATGTGCGCGATGTCCTCGCCGGTGCCGGCGCGGCCCAGCGGGATGTTCGCCTTGACGATGCGCTCCCACACCTCGCCCCGCGGCACGTCGTCCATGCGGCTGGTGTCGATCATGCCCGGCGCCACCGAATTGACGCGGATGCCCTTGGGCCCCAGCTCGCCGGCCAGCACCGTGCTCAGCGCATCCAGCGCAGCCTTCGACGTGGCATAGGCCGCGGTGTTGGGCATGCGGTGGCGTCCGGCGATGGAGCTGATGTTCAGGATCACGCCGCCGCGGCCGCCGGCCACCATGCGCTGCGCGAAGCAGCGCGACATGTAGAAGCTGCCGTCCAGGTTGGTGCTCATCACGCGCTGCCATTCGGACAGCGGCAGGTCCACCGCCGGCACGCGGTCGCTGCCGCGGGTGGATCCGGCGTTGTTGACGACGAAGTCGACGCGGCCGAAGGCAGCCTGCACCGCATCGGCCAGCGCCTCCACCGCCTGCGGATCGCGCACGTCGGACACCTGCGTCAGCGCCCGCCGGCCCAGCGCGCGCACCTCGTCGGCCACCGATTCGATGTCGCGCCAGCCGGCCTGCTGCTCGTCGGCCGGATAGGCGCTGGCCGGCTTGCCCGAGCCGGTCAGCACCACGTCGCAGCCGGCCCGCGCCAGCGCCAGCGCGATCGGCCGGCCGATGCTGCGCATGCGCCCCGCGCCGGTGACCACCGCCACCTTGCCGTCGAAGCCGGTCAGTGCATAGCTCATGGGTCGTCTCCTCGTGTCGATGTCGTTCAGGCCTGCACGCCGATGCCGATGGTGCCCAGCATCGCACGCGCGCCGTTCCAGCAGATCTGCACGCCGATGCTCATCACCAGCAGCGCCGACAGCCGCAGCATCACTTCCATGCCCTTGCTGCCCAGCCAGCCGCTGACGCGGCCGGCGTAGCGGTAGGCCAGCAGCAGCGACGCCGCGATCAGGGCCGAGCCGATCAGTGCCGCGGCAATCTGCAGCAGGTCGCGTTCCAGCGTCGTGCCGTGGTTGGCGCCCAGCGTGATGGCCACCGCGATCACGCCGGCGTCGATGGACACCGGCAGCGTCAGCGGATAGAAGGCCCGCGCCGTGGCCACCTTGCGCGCATGGTGCGGGTCGGGCAGCTCGTCGGTGTCGGGAGGCTCGTAGTGCAGCAGGTGCCAGCCCAGCGCGATGACCACCGCACCGCCGGCCACCTGCAGCGCCCAGACCGACAGGTCGAACAAGCGCAGCACGATCGATCCGAACAGCATCGACCCGGCCAGCAGCGCGAACGAATACAGCGCGATGCGCCGCGCCAGGTCGCGGCGCGTGGCCTCGTCGCAGCCGCGCGTCAGCGTCAGGAAGATCGGCACGTTGCCCGGCGGGTTCACCACCGGCAGCAGCGCGCCCACGATCAGCAGCACCGCATGCATCAGCTGCAGCAGGTCGTCCTGGATCACGGCAGGGCAGGGCGGTGGCGCATCGGGCCAAGAATAAGCCAGCGCCGCGCCCCGGCCGCCGCACGGCGGCTGCCTACAATGAAACCGCACCCCCCACACACACCCGCGAGAGAGGACGCGCCACCATGAAGATCCGCACCCTGGCCATCGGTCTGCTGGCCCTGAGCAGCCTGCCCGCGCTGGCCCAGGCCGGCCGCAGCACCATCGACCTGGGCGGCTCGTACATCCGCCTGGGCGATGCCGTGGTCGACGGCCCTACCGGCGCCGGCGCGCCGGCGCTGGCCGGGTGGGACGTGGGCAACCGCACCGCGGTGATGCTGAACTACGAATACCGGCCCTGGGCCAACGTGGGCCTGCAGCTGGTCACCACGCTGGGCGGCTCGTTCAAGGTCACCGGCCTGGGCAGCCTGGCCGCGCAGGGCGAGCTGTTCCAGGCCACGCCCTACAGCGCCACGCTGCTGGTGAACTACCACTTCTTCGACGAAGCCAACGCGCTGCGACCCTTCCTGGGCATCGGCGCCAACTACACCGGCTTCTCCAGCGTGCAGTCCACCACCGCCGGCCAGGTGGTGGACATGAGCAGCGGCTTCGGCCTGGCGCTGCAGGCCGGCGCGCGCTACATGTTCGACAAGAACTGGTCGGTGTTCGGCTCGCTGGGCCTGAACTGGACCAAGAGCGACGTCACCATCAGCGGCACCGGCGGCCCGCAGACGGCCACCATCGATTTCCGGCCGGTGACCTGGAGCCTGGGCGTGGGCTACAGCTTCTGACATGGCGGTGCCGCCCGCGCCGCACTGGCCGCAGCCGCCGCGCCCGCCCGCGGGCACGCCCAACCTGCTGGTGATCCTGTTCGACGATGTCGGCTTCTCCGACTTCGGCTGCTACGGCTCGGCCATCCGCACGCCGTACATCGACGCGCTGGCCGCGCGCGGGCTGCGCTACAGCGGCTTCCACACCACGGCCATGTGCAGCACCACGCGCGCCGCGCTGCTGACCGGCCGCAACCACCATTCGGTGGGCATGGGCTGCCTGGCCAACTTCGACAGCGGCTACCCCGGCTACCGCGGCAAGATCTGCCGCGAGGCCGGCACGCTGGCCGAGATGCTGCGGCCGCACGGCTTCCGCAACTACATGGTGGGCAAGTGGCACGTGACGCCGCTGACACAGAGCGGCCCTACCGGTCCCTTCGACGGCTGGCCGCTGGGCCGCGGCTTCGACCGCTACTACGGCTTCATGGACGCCGAGACCGACCAGTACGCGCCCGAGCTGGTGCGCGACAACACCCATGTCGATGCGCCGGGAAGCTTCGCCACCGGCTACCACCTGACGGCCGACCTGGTGGACGAAGCCATCCGCATGATCGCCGACCACACGGCCGATGCCGCCGGCACGCCCTGGCTGACCTGGCTGGCGCTGGGGGCCTGCCATGCGCCGCACCAGGCGCCGGCAGAACTGATCCGTGAATACGACGCCGCGTTCGCGCACGGCTGGGACGAAGAGCGCGCACGCCGGCTGGCGCGGCAGAAGGCCATGGGCCTGGTGCCGGCCGATACCGAGCTGCCGCCGCGCAACGACGGTGTGGCGCCGTGGGACAGCCTGGGGCCTGACGAGAAGAAGGTCTTCACCCGGCTGCAGGCCGCCTATGCCGCCATGCTGGACCATGCCGACCAGCACATCGGCCGGCTGATCGGCTGGCTGGAACAGGCGGGCCAGCTGGACCACACGCTGGTGCTGGTGCTGTCGGACAACGGCGCCAGCCAGGAAGGCGGGCCGCTGGGCATGGTCAACGCCATGGGGCCCTACAACTTCAAGCCCGAGCCGATGGCCGAGAAGCTGAAGCGCCTCGACGACATCGGCGGACCCGACACGCACAGCAACTTCCCGCAGGGCTGGGCGATGGCGTCGAACACGCCGCTGCGCCGCTACAAGCAGAACACGCACGGCGGCGGCATCCGCGACCCGCTGATCGTCAGCTGGCCGCAGGGCATTGCCGCGCGCGGCGAAGTGCGGTCGAACTTCTGCCATGCGGTGGACCTGGTGCCCACGCTGCTGCAAGTGCTGAAGCTGCCGCCGCCTGAAGCCGTGCAGGGCGTGGCGCAGATGCCGATCGAAGGCGAGAGCTTCGCCGCCAGCCTGCACGACGCCGCTGCGCCGCCGCGGCGCAGTGCGCAGTACTTCGAGATGTTCGGCCACCGCGGGCTGTGGGCCGATGGCTGGAAGGCGGTGGCCTTCCATCCGCCGGGCACGCCCTTCGACGCTGACCGCTGGGAGCTGTACCACCTGGACCGCGATTTCGCCGAGGTGCATGACCGCGCCGCCGCCGAGCCCGAGCGGCTGCAAGCCATGGTGGCGCGCTGGTGGCAGGAGGCCGAGGCGCACCAGGTGCTGCCGCTGGACGACCGCTTCGGCCCGCGCTTCGTGGAAAGCGCGCGCCGCTACCACGGGCCGCGCAACCGCTTCGTCTTCCATGCCGGCGTGGGCCATGTGCCCAGCGATGTGGCGCCCGACGTGCGCGGCCGCGGCTACCTGATCGAGGCCGAGGTCGTGACCGACGGCCCGCACACCCAGGGCGTGCTGGTCGCGCATGGCGACGCCACCAGCGGCTACAGCCTGTTCGTGCACGAAGGCAAGCTGGTGCACGACATGAACATCGGCGGCCAGCACCATGTGCTGGTGTCCGACCGGCCGGTGCCGGCCGGCCCCTGCCGCCTGGGGCTGCGCATGACGGTGGGGCCGCTGGTGCCGGTGCCGCCGCCGCCCGCGCCGATGCACGCCATGGTGCCGGCCTGGCGCGAAGCCACGCTGCTGATCGACGGTGAGCCCGCCGGCAAGCTGAAGACGCAGGCCGGCTTCAACAACTTCATCTCGTGGAGCGGGCTGGACATCGGCCGCGACCGCGCCAGCCCGGTGTCCACGCGCTACCAGGCGCCCTTCGGATTCACCGGCAAGCTGAAGCGCGTGAGCTTCGCACTGGACGCGCCACAGGGCCTGGACGGCGACGCGCTGGGCCGGGCCGAGATGGCGCGGCAGTAAAGGCCGCTTTCGCGGCGCCGGCGCGCACGCCTGCACCGGCCAACATGCCCACTTGCGGGCGCCGTGGCAGGGGCGCCGCGGCAGGCCGAAGCCGCGTCGATACCTATTCACGCTCCATGGGCTGTTTGCGCAAGATCGACCCTTTCATGGCCGAGAATCCAGGCATGGCCAGCGCAGCCCATCGGGCCAAGTCCGGTGCGATCTCCATCGCCCTGGGGTATGCCTTGTTTGCAGGGCTCTGGATCCTGCTGTCCGACCGGGTGATGGGCCTGTTGATCACCGATCCCGACGCGCTCGTGCGGGCGAGCATGCTCAAGGGATGGTTCTTCGTGGCGGTGACGACGCTGCTGCTCTACAGCCTGGTGCGCCGCCTGGCGGCCAGCCTGGTCGAGGCGCAGCAGCGCGAGCTGGACATGGTGCAAGAGCGCAAGCAGCCGCCGCCGATGCTCGTGGCCATCGCCGAGGCCTCGGACGATGCCATCTTCGCCAAGGACGAGGAAGGGCGCTACCTGTTCCTCAATGAAGCGGCGGCCCGCATCCTCGGCACCGACGTCGAGCAGGCGCTGGGCCGCAACAACCGCAGCCTGCTGCCGCTCGAGCCGGCCGACGCGGTGGAGGCGATCGAACAGCGAGTACGCGAAACCGGGCAGACCGAAAGCGCCGAGCAGACGGTGCAGACGGCCTATGGCGAGCGCAGGTTCCTCACCACACGGGGACCGATGCGCGGCCATGACGGCAAGGTCTTCGGCACCTACGGCATTGCGCGCGACATCACGGCCGCCAAGCAGGCGGAAAGCGATCTTCGCGTGCTGGCCGACGACCTGAGCGCCACGCTGCAGGCCATCCCCGACCTGATGTTCGAGTTCGATGCCGAAGGCCGCTACATCAAGGCCAAGGCGCTGAACGAAGCGCTGCTGGCCGCGCCGCAGCAGCAGCTGGCCGGCCGCACGGCGCGTGAGGTGCTGCCTGCCGAGGCCGCCGAGACCGTGATGCAGGCGCTGGCGGCGGCCGCCCGCTCGGGCACCGACTTCGGCCGTACGATCGTGCTGCCGCTGGCGTCGGGCGAAAGGCACTTCGAGCTGTCGGTGGCCCGCAAGCCGGTGGCCGAAGGGCAGCCCGAGCGCTTCATCGTGCTGTCGCGCGACATCACGGAACGGCAGCGCGTCGAGGCCGAGCTGCGCCAGCGCAACCAGGAGCTCGAGCGCTTCAATCGCGCGGCCACCGAGCGCGAGCTGCGCATGGTCGCGCTGAAGCGCGAGGTCAACGCCTGGGCCCGCGACGCCGGGCAGGCCGAGCCCTACGACACCTCGTTCGCCGACGCGCCCCGATCGTCGGCCGCGCCATGAGCCGGCATCCGCTGTCGGCGGTGCTGGCGCGGCTGATCTGGCTGTGCATCGCACCGCTGCTGCTGCTGGCGGTGTGGCTGGCCTGGAGCCACCTGCGCGAGCTGGATGCGCGTCAGCTGCGCGAGGCCGGTGCCTTCGCCCACAACTACGCCACCGCCAACGACCGCTATCTCGACGCGCGCCTCAAGGCGCTGAACATGCTGGCCTTGTCGCCGCTGGCCGACGACCCGCGGCGCTGGCCCGAGCTGTACCGCGAGGCGCAGGGCCTCCAGCAGAGCTTCGGCACGCACGTCATCTTCGCCGACGACCAGGGGCAGATGCTGTTCAACACGCGGCAGCCCTACGGTGCGCCGCTGCCGCCGCTGCCCACCTCGAAGGGGCGCAGCGCCGCGCCGCTCGCACTGCAGACCGGCAAGCCGCAGGTGGGCGATATCGTCGTCGGGCCAGTGACCCAGGTGCCGTCGGTCGGCATCGTGGTCCCGGTGCTGCGCGAGGGACAGCCCACGCGCCTGCTGCTGGCCACCATCGACAACGCGTTCTTTCAGGAGCGCCTGGATCAGCTGGCGCTGCCCGAAGGGTGGTCGATCGCGCTTCGCGACGGCACGGGCACCGACATCGCACGTCGCGCGCTGGCCGGCGTCGACCGCGTCCGCGATGCCGATGACGAGCACCGCATCGTCGTCAGATCCGATCTCGCGGCCTGGTCGGTGGCGCTGGACGTGCCCGACGGCGCCGCCGCTGGCGTGTGGCGCGGGGCCTTGCTCTGGCTGGGGGCCGCGCTGCTGCTGGCCACCGGCGCGGGCCTGGCCGGCGGCCTGCTGGCCAGCCGGCGCATCGGCCGGCAGGTGGCGGTGCTGGGCCGGCCCAAGGGCGCCGCTGCCGGCACCGCGCTGGAGATCGCCGAACTGGAAGCCGCCCGGCAGCGCATGGCCCAGTCGGTAGCCGACCTGCAGGCCAGCCAGGAACGCCTGCAGCTGTGGGCGCAGGCCTTCCAGCGCGCCGAGGTGGGCGTGGCCATCACCGATGCCCGGACCGACTTGCTGGTGGCGGTGAACCCGGCCTTCGCCCGCATGCACGGCTACAGCGAAGATGAGCTGCTAGGCCGCTCGGTCCGAGACCTGTTCCCTGCCGATGCCCACGAGCAGGTGCTGCCGTACCTGCGCACGCTGGCCGAGCGCGGGCATGTGGTGTTCGAGACCGAACAGCAGCGCAAGGACGGCAGCCGCTTTCCGGTGGCGGTCGACCTGACGGTGCTGCACGACGCGGCCGGCCAGCCGGTGCAGCGCCTGGGCTTTGCGCAGGACATCAGCGACCGCAAACACGCCGAGCAGCAGCTGGCCCAGCGGCTGGCGGCCGAACTGGAGCAGCAGCGCAACGACCGCATTGCCGCGCTGAACCTGATGGACGATGCGCAGGCCGCGCGGCGCGAGGCCGAGGCCGCCGCCGACGAGCTGCGCAAGCTGTCGATGGCGGTGGAGCAGAGCTCGGCCAGCATCGAGATCACCGACCTGGACGGCAACATCTGCTACGTGAACGACAGCTTCCTGCGCCAGACCGGCTACACGCGCGAGGAGCTGATCGGCCACAACCCGCGCGTGCTGCAGTCGGGCAAGACGCCGCGCGAGAACTACGTGGCGCTGTGGGCAGCGCTCAGCCGGGGCCAGGTGTGGCGGGGCGAGCTGCACAACCGGCGCAAGGACGGCAGCGAATTCACCGAGATGGCCACCATCTCGCCGATCCGCCTGCCCGACGGCAGCGTGACCCACTTCGTGGCGGTGAAGGAGGACATCACCGAGACCAAGCGCATGAGCGCCGAGCTGGACAGCCACCGCCACCACCTGGAGCAGCTGGTGGCCGAGCGCACGCTGGAGCTGCAGCAGGCGCGCGCGCTGGCCGATGCGGCCAACCGCGCCAAGTCCACCTTCCTGGCCAGCATGAGCCACGAGATCCGCACGCCGATGAACGCCATCCTCGGCTTCACCCACCTGCTGCGGCGTGATGCCACCTCGTCGCGCGACGCCCAGCGGCTGGAGAAGATCGATGGCGCCGCCCGCCACCTGCTGGCCGTGATCAACGACATCCTCGACCTGTCCAAGATCGAGGCCGGCCGCGTGGAGCTGGATGCGCAGGATTTCGCGCTGGAGGCGGTGCTGGGCCACGTGGCCACGCTGATCGGCGAAGGCGCCAGCGCCAAGGGGCTGAGCGTGCGCGTCGATGGCGACCATGTGCCGCACTGGCTGCGCGGCGACCTGACGCGCCTGCGGCAGAGCCTTCTGAACTTTGCCGGCAATGCCGTCAAGTTCACCGAGGCGGGCAGCATCACGCTGCGCGCGCGGCTGCTGGACACGCGCCCGCAGCGCTGCCTGGTGCGCTTCGAGGTGGAAGACACCGGCATCGGCATCGCCCCCGAGGTGCTGCCGCAGCTGTTCCAGGCCTTCCAGCAGGCCGATGCGTCCACCACGCGGCGCTTCGGTGGCACCGGGCTGGGGCTGGCCATCACCCGCGAGCTGGCCCGGCTGATGGGCGGCGATGCCGGCGTGGAAAGCACGCTCGGCGTGGGCAGCCGCTTCTGGTTCACCGCCTGGCTGGAACGCGGCCAGCCAGTGGCGGCCGTCGAGCCGCAGGCCACGATCGGCGCCGAGGACCTGCGCCGCCGGCACGGCGGGGCGCGCATCCTGGTGGCCGAGGACAACTCCATCAACATGGAAGTGGCCAAGGAACTGCTGCATGCCGCCGGCCTGTGGGTGGATGCGGCCGAGAACGGCCGCCAGGCGGTGGACATGCTGCGCGGCGGCCGCTATGCGCTGGTGCTGATGGACATGCAGATGCCCGAGATGGACGGCCTGGAAGCCACCCGGGCCATGCGCGCGCTGCCCGAAGGCCGCAGCCTGCCGATCCTGGCCATGACGGCCAACGCCTTCGAGGACGACCGGCAGGCCTGCCAGGCGGCCGGCATGAACGACTTCGTCGCCAAGCCGGTGGAGCCGGCCACCTTGTACGCCGTGCTGGACCGCTGGCTGTCACGGCCCGGCAGCGCTGATGCGGCGCTGCTGGCGGACGGCGCCACGGCCTGGGGGGCCGCCGACATGGCCCGTCCGGAGGTCGTCCTGGCCCGGCTGGCCGATGAGGCCGGCGTGGACGTGCCGCTGGGCCTGAGCATCCTGAACGGCCGGCAGGACCGACTGATCGAGCTGTTGCGGCTGCTCGTTGGCACCCATGGCAACGACATGGCCGAGTTGCGGGCCTGCCTGCAGCGCGGCGACCCGAAGGCGGCCATCGGCATCGCCCACGCGCTGCGCGGTGCAGCGGCCACGCTGGGCGCGCAGGGCATGGTCGAAGCACTGCAGGCCGTGGAGACCATGCTGCGCGCCAGCCCGCAAAGCAGCGCGGCCGACGTGGCGGCACCGCTGGCCGACGTGAGCCTGCAACTGGAGCGCTTGCGGGCCATCGTGGGCGAAGTGCCCGCCTCAAGCTAGCAGCAGCACGCGGCCCAGCGTCTGGCGGCTTTGCGCCGCGGCAAAGGCCTCGGCATGGCGCGCGAAGGGGAAGCGCGCCGCGATGCGTGGCGCGATGCGGCCGTCGCGGTGCAGCGCCGCCACGTCGCGCAGCATCTGCTGGGCGGCCTGCGGCTGGCGCTCGCGGAACTGGCGCAGGTCCACCCCCACCAGCGACGCGCCCTTGACGATGGTGAGGTTGCCGCGCAGCGCGCCGATCTCGCCGCCGGCAAAGCCCACCACCAGGTGCCGGCCGCCCCAACCCAGCGTGCGGAAGGCGGCGTCCATCAGCGCACCGCCCACCGGGTCGACCACCACGTCCACGCCGCGCGGCCCGGCCAGGGCCTTGACCCGGTCCTTGAAGTCGGCCGCCGCGGCGTCCACGCAGGCTTCGGCCCCGGCTTCCAGCGCGGCTGCGCACTTGGCCGCGCCGCTGGCTGCCGCGATGATCCGCCCGCCCAGCGCCCGCGCCACCTGCACCGCGGCATGGCCCACGCCGCCGGTGGCGCCCAGCACCAGCACCGTTTCGCCGGGCTGCAGGTGGCCGCGCTCGCGCAGCGCATACAGCGCGGTGCCGTAGGGCATGGCCAACAGCGCGGCCTGTTCGATGGAGGCCTGTGGCGCCACCGGCAGCAGGCCATCGGCCGGCACGCACAGCTGCTGCGCCCAGGCGCCGACGAAGGTCGAGCCGCACACCCGGTCGCCCACCGCCAGGCCCTGCACGCCGGGGCCCAGTGCGTCCACCACGCCGGCAAATTCACTGCCGGCCGTGAAGGGCAGCGGCGGACGCATCTGGTAGCCGCCGCGCGCCAGCAGCATGTCATAGAAGGACACGCCGCAGGCCTGCACCCGCAGCCGCACCTGGCCCGGGCCGGGCTCCGGCGTGGGCAGCTCGTCCAGTTGCAGGCCGGTGCTGAAGTCGTGGATGCGGAGGGCTTGCATGAGCGAGAGGACCTTGGTGGCGAAAGGCTGGCCGACTACGACGGGCGCGGCGGTAGCGCGCCGCGCTTTGGCGACAAACGCTTCAGACGTTGATCGAGCTTGCGGTTGGGCCTCAAGTCCGTGATGGGAGCCGCTGCTCTCGGGCTACCTCGACCATGAGCTTGCGAAGCCTAGAAAGTGAAATCGGGCATTGCCCGTTCTTCTGCATCGCCCCGCAGTTTGACCAGACCAAAGAGCCTGGGCCGTTGTATACCTCTTCCGCCTCACCACTCTTTTTCAAGTGCAACACTATCAAGTGCTCTGGCTCGGCGCGGAGGGCAACTGTGTCTCCTTGAGTGGCCTTGACTTCCACTTGTCTCCCGTCCTTGGCGGACGCATCGTGTGCAACAGATGAGGCAGGGTAAAGGGAAAGGTTGTAGCGGTAGGCCGCAATGACCTCGCCAATACTTCCGACAAGATGGCCGTCCGGTGTGAACTTGCGGCCGGGGAAGAGCGCCTCGAACTCGTTCACTAGCGCGTAGAGCCGAACGACCAACTCGGGCACTCGATCCACCGCCTCACCAACGGGAAAGCTCATCAGGCCTGACGCTTAAGCTGCCCCGCCTCGGTGAGGCCGAGCTTGAGATAAGGTTTAGGCGGCTTATGCGACACGTGCGACGTGCTTCTTGTTCTTCGGTGAGCGCTCAAGCTTGCCTTCACGCATGAGGATGCCAAGTACGCTGTAGGAGAGGTAGTCCTTGGAGCCACCACCGTAGTCGCTGCGTAGCCCAAGCAGGCTTGCCGTGTCGGAGTTGGACACACCGGTAGGGTTGGCCTTCGCGAGCTCCAGAACGGCTTCCTTCAGAAGAGACAACCCAAGTTGAGCCTTTTCCTTGACGCCTGAGGGCACGACGACTGCGGTCCTCATCTTTCCGCCCAGTCCCGACGGAAGCACTGTGTTTGTCAACAAACCACCGCTGTCGACAGTCCCTAGCGCAGAGATCAACTCGGCCTCGAGTCGCATCGCCTGATGCTCACTTAGTGAGTCGACCAGACGGGTGACAAGTACCTTGGCTCCGGCGCTCTCGATCTCCTTGATCCTCAGGCCCTTTCGTGTCTTGTCCGGCCTAACGAGGTGATCGTGCGCGCGAGTTCCAGTGCCCTTGCCAACGTAGAACGGCAGCGCTGGTGAAGACCGAGGGTCCTTCAGCGCATAGACGTAATACGATTTATCGTCGGACATGCGGATGCGAGTGTTTGAAGCCGCCTAAGGCAGAAGCAATCGGCGGGCAGTAGGCGCGCGAACGCCCGGCAAAAGGGCGTCAGTGGCCTGCTGCCGGTTCCGTTGACACCGACTTAGGCTCGTTGAGCCTTCTCGAACTCTATCGGACTGACGTACCCCAGCGTTGAATGCCTGCGCACCGGGTTGTAGAACCGCTCGATGTAGTCGAACACATCGGCCCGGATCTCTTCGCGTGTTCGGTACACCTTGCGGGCCACGCGCTCGATCTTCATCGAGCTGA